>Ga0210036_1000004_pt1 | contig 832923 bp, 827 predicted proteins | sample CryGeymeta201515_FD_185469 | JGI IMG/M metagenome (GOLD analysis project Ga0210036, IMG submission 185469) | Groundwater microbial communities from Crystal Geyser aquifers in Utah, USA - Crystal Geyser metaG 2015-15 (SPAdes) (version 2) | ecosystem: Environmental > Aquatic > Deep subsurface >... | reverse complement strand
CGAGAACTTCGATCAGGGGAAAACGTCCGTTGCGATATCCGATGCGAACGAGGCGCAGCGCCTCCTCCGCCTGCGAGAGCGATGTCTGCGACAGGGTTTCGACGCGCGCTTCGGCCCCAAAATACCTTGCCCGGGCCGTGGCGACCGCCTGCTCGTAATCTGCGAGAGCCACCGCTTCGCGGGCATTCGCTGCTCGCAATCGAGCCTCGGCAGCAGCGATGTTGCCCTGGTTCCGGTCCCGAAAAGGAAGCGGGATCGAAACACCGACGAGGAAGGCATTATCGCCGCTTTCCCCGAAGCGCCGCACGCCCGCGGAGACCGTCGGATCGGGAATACGCAAACTTCGCTGCCGCTCGATCTCCGCCGCAGCAGCAGTGCTCTCGGCTCGCACGACCCTGTATGTGAGGCTTTCCTGCGCCTCGGACAAAAGCGAAGGGGGCGGAAGGATATCCGGAAATTCCGCTGGAACGAGGGGCGCTTCATCGCCGGCCCATAGAGTTGCGAGCGCTGTTCGAGCCGACAGGCTCTCCGCCTCTGCCTCAACCAGGCTCGCCCGCGCTTCGGCAAGGGCCGCATCCGCCCTCAATGCGCGCAGAGGCGGCTCACGGCCGACCTCTACAAGGAGACCAGCAATGCGAGCCAGTTCTTCGTTACGCGCCACGACATCTTCGGCGAGTTCGACCCGCGCAGCCGCTGCAGCTGCTGCGAGATATCGCTCGCGCACCAGCTGTCCCAGTTCAACCGTGGTAAGGTCGGCCCGGAGAGATGCCAGGTCGGCCTGGGCTTCGGCCGCACCGATCCGCGCGGAGCGCTTGCCGCCGAGTTCGAGACGCTGACCGACGGAGAGCGTATATTCGGTGGAACGGAGGCCCGAGAATGCGCCGCTGCCGGCGACGTTCTCGACGTCGAACGAGATTTCGGGGTTCGGGCTCAGGCGAGCTTGATCGACAAGCGCGACCGCCGCGTCGGTTTCCGCGCGGGGGCCCACGAGGCGGGGGTTGGTGGTGGCGGTATCGGCCTCAGCGGCGACCCCGCTGAGTTCAAGGGCGTCGTCGAGCGTGACGACACGCGGGTCCTGCGCGCTGGCAGGTCCCGTGGACAGGGCGAGTATCAGCCCCCAGATGGGGGCTGCTCGCCACGATATGGCGAACATGGATGGGTATTCCTCTGCTGACGTTCAGTTCGGCGTCGGAAAACAGGTCCGACGCGCGGCGAACGTCAGGCGCGAGGAGGGGGCGTTGCCAGTTCGGCCAGATTGGACGCGAAAGAGGGCTGGTCGCCAGCGCGTAGGCCGCTCATTACCAAGCCCAAGGTGAAGGCGTCAGACGACCGTCCGACGGCCTGCGAAGCATGATGGCAATGGCCATGCGCACATGCGCCGTGCTTCTCCGGGCCACGGTCATCATCGCCAAGCTCGTCGTGCTGCTCGAGTTGGGATGCTACCGGAGGCTCTCCCGCGCATTCGGCCGCTTCCGCCACCGGAGCCCACAGGACACCGAATGCAGTGCACAGCGTGACGAGCTGCAGCAAAAGGGAACGGGCGAAGAGCCGGGTCATGGCGTGTCCGGTAGCATTGGCGGCTTGGCTGCGAAAGAACTATCTCGCGAAACGGAATGTGATTTCATAACAAAACCATCGATCTACTTCGAGCCACGAACATCTTGAGCTGTCGATTGACCAAGCACCCGACTGATCTCCGGTTCTATTTCCATCCGAGCGAATGCGCTTACATTCGAACGACCACTGTTTCCTATTGGAAGTCTCCCCGTGATGTTGCCTATGGGGGCAAGGGAAAGTCGGAATATCTGACCGTGAACTTCGCGCCAATCACGCGTTCTCCACGCAAGCTCCAGCATACGCCAATGCGAGACGCAGTGCGGTCCCAAGCGGTCCTGAGCAACTACGTGGGCCCGTTCGAGATGGTGCCAGGCTTCCTCGAAATTCTGCTCGTCCGAAGCCTCTGCTGCGCGTCGGTATTCTTCTGCGAGAAATGCATCCCTGCTGGGAGTGGTATTGCTATCCATGGGACAGCTCCCGGCGTGCCTGGCCGAACACCTCCGCACTGCCCCACAGGGCTAGTCCGGCCATGATCGAGGCGACGAGCAAGTCGGGCCACGCGTTGCCCGTTCCAAACACGCCGAGGGCGGCGCCGAGAACCGCAACGTTTCCGATCGCGTCGTTGCGCGAGCAAATCCATACCGATCGCATGTTCGCATCGCCTTCGCGGAACTGGAAGAGCATGAGCGCGACGATCACGTTCGTCGCCAAAGCCAGCGTGCCGACCACTCCCATTGTCTGGGGCTCCGGGTCCGAACCAGCGACGAGGCCGTAGATCGCGTAACCGATTACCCACACGCCGAAAGCGAGCATGGTCGCGGCCTTCACTAGAGCGGCCTTGGCGCGCCATGAGAGTGCCAGACCTGCAACGCCAAGACTGATCGCGTAGTTCGCGGCATCCCCGAAGAAATCAAGCGCATCGGCCTGGAGCGAACGGGAATCAGCAGCGACACCAGCCACCATCTCCACCACGAACATGACTGCATTAACGATGAGTGCGATCCACAGGACGCGGCGCCAGCGCGGATCGTCGTGCGCGGCGGTGTCAGGCTCCGGTGTCTGGCAGCAGGACTTCGCCATGCCACTCTCCTTGCAACGTTCGAGTCGCAAGAACATATGCACCTTGTAGCAACTACAAGGTCAAGCGATGCGTATCGGGGAACTGGCGAAAGCCACCGGCACAAAGGCGGAGACGATCCGCTATTATGAACGCGAAGGCATATTGCCGGCTGCGGATCGAACTGACAGCAATTACCGCGACTATTCGGACAATCACTTGGCAGCGCTGACATTCGTTCGCCGCGCCCGCCAGCTCGGCTTCAGCATGGCGCAGGTGCGCGAACTGCTCGATTTATCGGATCGCGCCGACAAGCCATGTCAAGAAGTCGATGAACTTGTTCATGAGCAGCTGGAGGAGGTGGAACAGAGGATCGTAGACCTCTTGTCACTCCGGGATGAGCTGCGGCTTCTGCTGCGCTCCTGCCAAGCGAACCGTATCGATGAGTGCCGTATCGTTGGGAGCCTCGCGCGTCCCCTCGGGCGCGTCACTCGATAACAATAAAGCGCTATTGCTTGGCAAGGATGAGAAGGTTCGCTGCACGCTTGCCAGAGCATGGGTTCAGAGTGACTTCGACTGGGCCTTTCGTAATAGATCGATCTGATCGATGAGCACCCGGGGGTTGTAACCTTCCGATAGATAGGTCTCGCAGCTCTTGCGAGCGAGCTTTACCTCTCGATCGTCGCGCGTGCGTTTCGAATGTAGGCGCGTTTTGGATCGGTGGTGAACTGCACCGCGAACGGTGTCGCCTTTCTCCTCGAGCTTTGCCGACAAGGTAGCTCGACGAGACAGATACGCATCCAGCCGCTGCACCCTTGCGGTAACACGTTTCAACGCGCCTCTCTTCGCCCGCGAAATGAATGGCTGGTCGGCGTGGATCGCCGACGCGATCACCTCCTGGGGAGGAAGGGCGCGATCATCCAGCCGCACCCGCAGGCGCGCGAAGAATTCTTCGGTTCCAGCCTCTTTCATCTTGATTCGCATAATCGCATAACGCATAACGCATATGCAATATGCGATTTGTCGATCTCTTCTCGGGTGCGGGCCTTTTCAGCGGCGGCTTCGTGCAGCAGGGCTTCAGTCCGATCCTGGCTGTTGACCTGTCCAGCGATGCAATCGCCAGCTATCAGCGGAACATCGCTCCTGTCGGTCGCTGCGGCTCGATATCGGACCTCGAACGATTGCCCGAATGCGAAGTGCTAATCGCAGGTCCGCCGTGTCAGGGCTTCTCAACGCTCGGTCGCCGCGATCCCCTCGACGAGCGGAATGCGCTCGCGTTCGAGGTCGTGCGGCTGGCCGCCACCAATCCGCCAGACGTCGTGGTCATCGAGAACGTCCCCCCGTTCCTACGATCCGCTGCTTGGTCGCAGATCCGCAATGGTCTGATCGCCCTGGGTTACGATGTGGTGCCTTGGGAACTTGATGCGTCGGACTATGGCACGCCTCAATACCGGCGGCGGTCTTTCACCATCGCTAGCCGTGTAGGCATGCCAGAAATTCCGAAGCCCGCCAGCGGGATGGTTCCCGCCCGAACCGTTCTGTCGCGCCCGGTGGACCCGGATGATGCCTTGCATCGATGGCCGGCGCCAACGCCGCTAGCCAAAGGGCGTATGAGACTCATCCCCACCGGCGGAGACAAACGCGACCTGATGCGAGCCGCGCCCGATCTGTGCCCGCCTTCCTGGAGGCAGGTGGGTTGCCAGGCTACGGACGTCTGGGGCCGTATCGATCCGGACAAGCCCGCCAATACCCTGCGATGCGCATTCCAGAACCCGTCCAAGGGGCGCTACATCCATCCCACAGCGAACAGAGTGATCTCCCTACGGGAAGGCGCGCGTCTGCAGGGCGTGCCGGACGCTTGGCACTTCGTGGGGCGCAACTACCCCGTCGCACGCCAGATCGGGAACGGTGTTCCCGTTCCTCTGGCAAGGGCAGTGGCGGGTTCCATCCGTCAGCTATTGGCAAACCATGTCGAAGCTGCCGCGTGATTTCCCGATGGCACGCAGGCGCTGCTAAGGTGGCTACCTATGCGACTGCCCTCCATTAAACCGCAACTTGAACGCCATTAATCGACGTGATGCCAAGTCAGGGCGAAACGGGCATAACAGAAGGATGAACAGTCCCGATACGATTCGCCAGCCGGACCGACCCGCCGAGTTCCCACTCAAGATCCAAGGCGGAATGCTCGAGGCGCTCGGGATCAATATGTATGCCACGATTGGCAAATGCCTGGTGGAGTTCGTCGCCAATGCTCATGACGCAGAAGCGAACCGCGTCGACATCTCAATTCCCTTCGATGCGATTGAGGAAGCGCGATGGAAGGCGCGCGAGACTGCCAAGGCTCAAGTCGAAGCGGGCGACCGCGACCCATTCACGATACTGCTCACGCCACTGCCCGAAGAGCTAAAGATCACGATAAGCGACGATGGGCACGGCATGTCTCCGGAGCAGATCGAGGAGAGGTTCCTCCCGGTCAACCGGAAGCGTCGTGAGGACGCGCAAGGCGAAGAGACCGTGCTTACCTCGGAGACAGGCAAGCGACATGTCATGGGGCGTAAGGGCCTCGGCAAGCTTGCCGGCTTCGGCGCGGCGACGAAGGTCGTGATCGAAACCAAGAGAGAAGGGCAGGACTTCGCTACCGTCTTCACGCTCGACGACGCGGTGATCCGCGAAGCTGAAGATATCGGGGAAGTCCGTATCCCGGCCGAATACATCGAAGGACGTCCGACCCGGCAGAAGGGAACGACAGTCACGCTATACGGCCTCAAGTCCGATGCTGTGCGCTACGCCTTCGAGACCATCGCGAAGCAGATACGCAGTGCGTTCTTTGGCATTCGCCCCGAAGAAATGGCGATCCACATCAACGATACGCTGATAGAACAACCCAATCCCGACTACGTCTTCGTCTACCCGCAAGGTGCATCGGAAGAAGACCTGGCGGATGATGAGGTCCAGATCGGCGAACTGGCCACCATGCCCGTCCGCTACATGGTGGGCTTTCGCAAACAGAACCTACCCACCAGTCAGCGGGGCGCGCGGATCTATTGCAACAAGCGCCTCGCCGCAGGTCCCTCGCTCTTCGGACTGCCGACAGGCATGCACAACTTCCACAGTCAGAGCTACATGGAATGCGTCGTCCAAGCCGATGAACTCGACCGGCATGGCATAGACCTCATCAACACCAATCGCAGCCAACTGAGGGAAGACAACGAGATCGTCGCGGCGCTGCTGGAGTTCGTCGAAGAGAGGATGCGTCGCGCGCTCGCTGCACATGCCAAATGGAAGGAAGAGGTGGTCGACGAGGAGATCACCAAGGCCCCGAAGGCCCGTTTCGCAATGCAGATGACCAGCACGCTCGAAGGTCCTGCAAAGGCATCGGCACGCCGGTTGCTTCGTCGGCTCGCGATCGAGCACGGAGCTGACTCACGCGAGTTCGAGGAACTCGCGCCGCTGATCGTCCAGACGATGAACACCGGCGAAGTTCTCATCCGGCTTAGCCATCTCGAGACCAACGTGGAGACCATCCGGCAGGTCGCGTTAAACCTCATCGAACTGGCGGACATAGAGAAAAGCGACGCCCTGAAAATCTACCGCGGTCGCCGAGATGCCATCAACGCGTTGCTCGCCTTGGTTCGTAAGGGAGAGCACGAGTTCTGGAAGAAGAAGGGCATCGAGAAGGAACTGCACCAACTCCTGAAGGAAGAGCCGTGGCTGATCAGGCCAGAATTCAATCGCTACCTGACCAGCGACGAGCGCTTGACCAACGTGTCGACCATGCTCGCCGAGCATCTCGGTGTCGACACGCAAGCGGCGCTCGATGATCCCAAGCGTCCGGACCTCGTCTTCCTGATGAGCGATACTGGCCAGCCCCACCGCATCATCGTGGTGGAACTCAAGTCGACCAGCCTTCCTCTGAAGCACGAGCATCTCGTCCAGTTGAAAGGCTACATGGCCAAGGTCGAGACCTACTGCCGGACCGAACTCAACCGACGGGTTACCGTCCACGGCTATCTGATCGGTTCGATGCCAGACGAGAAAACCGTCAACGATGACGAACGTCTGCTGCTGAGCGAGATCGAGAAGCAGGGGCTCAATTCCGAATGGTCCGTCATGGGGACCCGTTCGATGCTCGAATACGCACAAGTCGCGAACGGCCATGCGATTGCGGCGATGGAGAAGGATCTCGCCGACCTGGATCAGGACGCCGAGCGCGAATCGGATCACGAGAACGTCGCAGCCTGAATCCGGTAAGATGACGGTGCGGATGCCCATGAATGCCGACTGGTTACTGGAAGCGCGGATGCCGACATTTTTCGGCGCCCTTGCCTTGGCTGCTTCCCGAGCATTTCGCGGTAGCGGCGGGATCGCCCGCAAGTCTTCAATGGTCGAACGTCAATCGATGGTGAAGTTCGGGTCGCTACCGGCTGCGCGATGAGCGAGAAGAGCCATCTCGCACACGCCGCGTCACCTTTTTTTCCACCCATCCTTGCGGACGAGCTTCTGCTTTCGGCTGTCGCGCGCTTCTCATCCCTCTCCCGAATGGACAGCCATTCGACGAACGAAGCGCTTTTCGGGCGACGGAAGGTCCGCTTTGCCTACGATCTTCCCATAGGGGTCGCGAGCCTGGCCAAGGCGATTGGCGCCTCCGATCCAGCGCAGTTGATCCGCGAACACACCCTGTATCCCTTCTTCGTAGCACTGTTCGAGCGGCGGCAAAGGGACGAGGTGCTGCGTGCGATGCTCTCCGAGCTTAAAGTGCATAACAAGGTTCTTGGTCGCCTGTCCCATGTTCCACGCCCGGAGTTTCTCCGCTTTTGCCCAGATTGCGATCTCGCAAACGAGACGAATGCCGGCATGCGCTACTGGCAACGCCGACACCAGCTGCCCACGAGCCTGGTCTGCGTCGAACATTGCATTCCGCTCCGGGCCTCCTCGGTGACCACTTCGTCGGGCGTCCAGCGATACGAACTCGTTTCGGATCCCCAAGTCCAGGGACCGCCCCTGCTGCCAGAGATGGGTGGACCTTCCCTCGAAAGATTTCTCCATCTGGCCTCCATGGGTTATGACCTGTTGAATTGGCAGAAAGAGGCTCGTCCCGCGCTCGATCCATCTCTCCGGACCATGGCTCTCGAAACGGGATATCGCAGAGGTCCTGCGGACGATGACATCGAGAACATTCGTCTGGCAGACGAATTCCGGCGAGATAGTCCGGACCTCATCCGGTTATGGCCGTGGTTGAACAAGGCTTTTGATACCGCAGGCCGGTTAGGATGGATCCGGATGCATACGACCAGGGACGCGCCGCCATCGCGCGTGACATTCACCTATGCGGTGCTGCGATCGTATCTTCAGCTTAAGAAGACTAACTTCTTCTTTCCCACCGAGACACGAGATTGGACGGGCATTCACGTCGACCTCAGTGCGGTGGAGAGGCGGAGGAGGATGGAGAGCCTGACGGAAAAGGAGCTTGAGAAGCTGGTGTCCACAACAATCGATCAGATCCTTCTCGAGCAGCCCCCGGTTCGAGCGCTCCCGACCGAAATCTTTCGCCGTTCGCCAGCGATTGCTCATGCTTGGCGCATCGATCTGGGAGGACAATTTCGCTCATTGCTGACCGACCGTGCCGAAAGTCTAGAAAGTTTCCATCTCCGCGTTGTCCGCTATGCTCTGACTGAGGCGTCGAGAAACGACAGAACTCTATCCGACAGCGACCTGCTGCATCTATTGGGCAAGCGAACCATAGACGAGGTCCGAAAGTTGCGGGCGGTCGTAGAAAGAGATGGCTTCGGCACAGATAAGCCCTCTTTCGAAGCCCGATCGCTCGAATGACGCATGTGAGTGTCAGAACCTTATTTCCATAAAGTCGGTGATACTAAGCGATAGGTGTCAAAACCTAATTACCGCAAGATACGCGGTTCCCGCGCGCTTGGTGTCCAAACCAACTTCGATTTTACCAACCGGAGCCTAACCATTTATCGCTATTGCGGGAGCGGTGAGGGAAGATGATGCAACCGATCTCCGCCAGGCGCAGGACGCACTCCCGCTAACGGCGATACTGGGCCTGCGCGATGGCGAAGGGCTCGACTGGCCGCGCCTGTGGCTGTTGCAGCACCGCGAGCTTGCACGGCAGGCCCCGCTGCGGATTGCCTGCCATCTGGGCGGCGGTGTGCTCGCGCTGCTTCTGTTTTTCAACGCCTTGCCGCTCGCCGTGATGGTCAGCTGGTTCGCCTGGCTGGTGGGCAGCGTCTATATCTACACCCAGCGCGATGCCGACATTCTGAAGATCGAAAAGCGCGCGCTTTCCTCCAGCGAAACGCGATCGCACCTGGTGGGTAGCATCATGCTGGGCGTGGGCTGGGCCAGCCTCATGCCGATCCTCCATTATTTCGGTGACGCGGGTTCGGTGCTGCGGGGCTGGGGGCTGATCGCCGCGATCTCGTTCGGCGCGGTGATCCTGATGGGCGCCGTCCCGCTGAGCGCGATCGCATTCTTTGCGCTGGTCAGCCTGGCTTCCGCCGCCACGTTCCATGTCGCGGACGATCCCGGGATGATCGCGGTCGTCGGCTTCTTCGCCATCTTCGCGATTGGCGGTGTATGGATGCGGGCGCGCAACTTCCTGCGCTTTTCCATCGTCGAAAGTTCGATGCATGAAAAATCGGACACCGTCTCTCTGCTGCTGCGCGAGTTCGAGGAGAACGAGGCCGACTGGTTGTGGGAGATCGACCAGAACCGGCTGATCCGCTCTGCCTCGCCACGCTTCGCTTTTGCGCTGGGCGCGTCGGCCCGCGAGCTGGAAGGCCGTTCCTTCCTCGAACTGATCTCGGGCGAGCAGTGGGAGGAGGGAACGTCAGCCCATCTGCTTCGCGAGCTGACCGATCACATCAAGGCACGGGCGAACTTTTCCAACCTTCTGGTGCAGGTGCAGATCGCGGGCGAAGAACGCTGGTGGGAGCTTTCGGGCACGCCGCTGCTGGGCGAAAAGGGCGAATACCTGGGCTATCGCGGAGTCGGCTCCGATGTAACCGCGCAGCGCAATTCGTCGGAGAAGATCGCCTATCTTGCACGCTACGATACGCTGACCAAACTGCCCAACCGGCTGATGCTGAACGAGGTGCTGGGCGATGCGATGAACGAAGCGCGCAGGTCGAAACGCCGCTGCGCCTTCATCATGATCGATCTGGATCGCTTCAAGGCGGTGAACGATTCTCTCGGTCACCAGATCGGCGACCGGTTGCTGGAAGAAGTGTCGCGCCGGCTGGGCAAGATCGCGACCGAGAACGAGTTGTGCGGTCGGCTGGGTGGCGACGAATTCGGCATCGTGCTGCACGATGCGAGCGAGCATGGCCGGGTCGATGAGGTTGCGCGAAAGGTGATCGAGCATCTTTCGCGGCCCTACGAGGTGGACGATCACACGCTGTTCGTCGGCGCCAGTGCCGGATCGGCACTCGCCCCGCGCGATGGCAAGACGGTGGAAGACCTGATGCGCAACGCCGATCTTGCGCTCTACCGCGCCAAGGACGACGGTCGCGGGGTTCACTGCGCCTACGAACCCTCGCTCCATGCCCATGCGGAGGAACGGCGCCAGCTGGAATTCTCCCTGCGGCAGGCGCTGGAGAACGACGAGCTGCTGCTCAATTTCCAGCCGGTGGTCGATGCCAACAGCGAACAGGTCGTCAGCTTCGAGGCACTGGTTCGCTGGCAAAGCGCCGACCATGGCTTCGTCAGCCCCGGCAAGTTCATTCCCGTGGCCGAAGATACCCGCCTGATCGTGCCGATCGGCACCTGGGTGATGCAGCGCGCGTGCATGGAAGCCACCGCTTGGCCGGAAAGCGTGAAGGTCAACGTCAACGTCTCGCCCGAACAGCTGGTGGAGCCCGATTTCGTCGATACGGTGGTGGCCGCCCTGTCGACCAGCGGGCTCGCCCCGCAGCGGCTCGAAATCGAAGTGACGGAGAGCATCTTCCTGAACGATGCCGAGGTGGCCCGGGTTGCGCTGGGCAAGGTCATGGCGCTCGGCTGTCAGGTGGCGCTCGACGATTTCGGCACCGGCTATTCCTCGCTCGGCTATCTGCGAAAGCTGAAATTCTCGACCATCAAGGTCGATCGCAGCTTCGTGCAGGGCGCGGCGCAGGGCAGCAGCGAAAGCCTTGCGATCGTGCGCGCGGTGGTGGCGATGGCGCAGAGCCTTGAGATGAAGACCACCGCAGAAGGCGTCGAAACGGAAGACGAGGCCAGGCTGGTCCGCACTATGGGCTGCGACCGCATTCAGGGGTTCTATTTCGGTCGCCCGATGACCAGCGAAGACGCGCAAGGCCTGTTTCGGGCCTCGCGAGGCCAGCTGCGCGCGTAAACTGCGCGTCCGGCTGAAGCCTACGCCGTCGCGGCGAGGCTTTCCGCGACCGAGGCGAACAGACGCCGCCCGTCGGTGCCGCCATGCGCGGCCTCGATGGCGCGTTCAGGATGCGGCATCATGCCCAGCACGGTGCCGCCATCGTTGACGATACCCGCGATATCGCGGCGCGAGCCATTGGTGGCATGGGCATAGCGGAATGCCACCCGGCCATCCCCCTCGATCCGGTCCAGCGTGGCATCGTCGGCAAAGTAATTCCCATCGTGATGCGCCACCGGAATGGTGATCGTCTCACCCGCATCGTAGTGGCCGGTGAACAGCGTCTGGGTATTCTCCACCGTCAGCGCGACATCGCGGCACACGAAACGCTGGCCCGCATTGCGCATCAGCGCCCCGGGCAGCAGGCCGGCTTCGGCCAGCACCTGGAAGCCGTTGCACACGCCCAGTACGGGCACGCCGCGCTCCGCCGCCGCCTTGACCTCGCGCATGATCGGGCTGTTCGCCGCCATCGCGCCGGAACGCAGGTAATCGCCGTAAGAGAACCCGCCGGGCAGCGCGATGAAATCGACATTGTCGGGCACCGCGGTGTCGCGGTGCCAGACCTGCGCCGGTGCCTTGCCGAACACCTGTTCCAGCGCGACCATCATGTCGCGGTCGCAGTTGGAGCCGGGGAAGGTGATGACTGCGCTGTTCATCGCCCGCCTACTCCGCGTCTTCGATGCGGTAGTTTTCGATCACCATGTTCGCCAGCAGCTTCTCGCACATCTGGCCGATGGCTTCGTCCGTCACGCTATCGGCCAGATCGAGCTCGACCAGCCGCCCGATCCGCACGTCGTTCACGCCGTCAAAGCCCAGCCCGTCCAGCGCGTGGTGCACCGCACGCCCCTGCGGGTCGAGAACGCCGGGTTTCAGGGTCACGAAAATGCGCTTTTTCATCGCGGATGGCCTTCGTTAATCGCTTTGCTAGGTGCTCTGCCGCCTAGCCTCACGTGCGCAAGCACGCAACGCGAGGCGGGGAGATTGCTCACTTCTTCTTCGGTGCGCCGCGCTTCCGGCCGCGGTGGGCCGACAGGTCGAACACCTCGCCCGGCGCGTTGTCGTCGTTCTGCAGCACGCCCAGCCGCCGCGCGACTTCCTGGTAGGCTTCTTCCTCGCCCCCCAGATCGCGGCGGAAGCGATCCTTGTCGAGCTTTTCGCCCGACTTCATGTCCCACAACCGGCAGCCGTCGGGGCTGATCTCGTCTGCCAGGATGACGCGCGCGTAGTCGCCATCCCACAGACGGCCGAATTCCAGCTTGAAATCGACCAGCCGGATGTCGACCGCGGCGAACATCCCGGCGATGAAATCGTTGATGCGGATGGCCATCGCCGCCATGTCCTGCATCTCTTCCTGGCTCGCCCAGTTGAAGCAGGCGATATGCTCTTCGGCGACCAGCGGATCGCCCAGCGCATCGTCCTTGTAGTAATATTCGATCAGCGAATGCGGCAGCGGTTCGCCTTCTTCCAGCCCCAGCCGCTTGCACAGCGAACCCGCGGCGACATTGCGCACCACCACTTCCAGCGGAATGATCTCTACCTGTCGGATCAGCTGCTCACGCATGTTCAGGCGGCGGATGAAGTGCGTCGGGATGCCGATATTGGCCAGCCGCGTAAACACGTGTTCGCTGATGCGGTTGTTGATCACGCCCTTGCCGTTGATCGTGCCGCGCTTCTCCGCGTTGAAGGCGGTCGCATCGTCCTTGAAATACTGGATCAGCGTGCCGGGCTCCGGACCTTCGTAAAGGATCTTGGCCTTGCCTTCGTAGATCTGGCGACGACGGGACATGGGCGTTACCTGTGCTCTTGCAAAAGAATTGCGCCCCGGCATCGGGAGCGACGCCTGCCTGGCGCGGCCCCGCCGGGGCGGTCAATCCTGCCCCTACAATCAAACGCGATCCGCTTCAATCCACGCCGGTTGCGCTGCCTTCGCGCTGCTTTTCCATTGCGGGCGAATGCTTCGCCTTCAGCCCGTCTATCAGCTTGCCCAGGGTGGCCCGCTGGATGAGGACGGAGAACAGCACGGCAGCGAATGTCGCGGCGAGCAGCAGGTCGCGCGTGCTTCCTTCGGGCAGGGAGAGGGCGAGCGCCACCGAAATGCCGCCGCGCAGGCCGCCCCACCATAGCACCCTGCCCGAACCGGGGGTGGAAAGCCGTGCCGCTGGAATGGCCTTGATCGCACCGCCGACGGCGACTGCGCGGGCGACCAGCGTGATGGCAATCGCGGCCAGCCCGAACACCAGCTCCCGCACGCCGGGCACCAGCGCGATCACTTCCAGCCCGATCAGCAGGAACAGCACCGAGTTGAGCACCTCGTCGACCAGCTCCCAGAACTTGTTGACGTAGTCGAGCGTCACGTCGCTCATCGCCAGATTGGCGCCCTGGTTGCCGATCAACAGCCCCGCCACCGCCATGGCGAGCGGGCCGGAGATATGCAGCTGCGTGCACAGCGCGTAGCCGCCCATCACCACGGCCAGCGTGATGAGCACTTCCAGCGTGTACTCGTCCATCGATCGCAACGCGCGAAAGCCCAGCCAGCCGATCAGCAGCCCCATCGCCACGCCGCCGCCGGCCTCTATCAGGAACAGCCGCGCGCCTTCGCCGATGCTGAAATCCGCGCCGGTTACTGCAGCGCCCAGCAGGATGGTGAAGACGACGATGCCCACGCCATCGTTGAACAGGCTTTCCCCCGCGACCGCGCTTTGCAGCGATAGCGGCACATCCTCTTCGCGCAGCACGCCCAGTACGGATACCGGATCGGTGGGAGAGATCAGCGCGCCGAACACGAAGTACCAGATCGGCGCGATCTGCACGCCGAGCAGCAGGCCGACCCCCCAGGCCGCGATGCCGACGACCCCCACGGAAATCAGCACGCCGACGGTGGAAAGCAGCAGCACCGGCAGCCAGTCCGCCTTCAGCCGGTCCAGATCGACATGCAGCGCGCCGGCGAACAGCAGGAAGCTGAGCATTCCCTGCAGCAGCGTCTGCGTGAAATTCATCTGCTCGAGCAGTCCGGAAATCGTCTCATCCAGCGTGATGCTGGGCACCAGCGCGTTGAGCACCGTCAGCACGACCGACGCCAGCGCGCCCATGATCGTCAGCCCGATGACATGCGGCAGGCGGATATAGTGGTGGTTGATGTATCCGAAGACCGCAGCCGCCACCACGAGGATCGCGGCAATGTCGAAGGGCGAAAGCGCGGCGGCGGCGGTATCGTGCATGGGTCTTGCCTAGGCGCGCGGTGAGGGAACGAAAAGGGGGAGTGGCGACTATCCGGCAGACCGCAACTGACAGCGTTGATGGTGTTCTTTAGAGTCGGCAGGTTGCTTCGCGAGATGTCAGCCTTGCCGTTCGCACGCATTTTCAATCCAAGGATTTCTAGTGTCTGTCTGCTTTATCGAATCCATGAAATATCTTTCCGAAAGCCCGGAATCTCAGATCGGGCATCTCTCGAAATTGGGCTTTTACGTCGGAGAGGGGAGCCTCGCCGCGACAATCCTGTCAGACGACTTTTTCGATGACTATGTTCCATATCTGAGATTTGAAACTGAGCTGTCGCGCACCCACCCAAGTCTCATCGCCCTGAAAAATTACATGGCGGACGAAATTTCTCCCAAGAAAGAGCATCATAGGCTCGATTCGCTCAAAATGGCCGCGACTTGGCAAAATGTGAGGTCGCTTGCCCAGGCTGCAATCACGGAATGCGAAGACAAGCCCCTTCCTGGCCTGGATTGAATCAGGTCGGGACTGGTTTGCCGGACCTCGTCACTTTACGAGAATAGGCGGGGGTGCAGCGGCTGTTCTCGTTTCGCGGCTGTCCTCGTTTCGCGGCTGTCCTACAGGTCTGTGCCCGCGCTAAGCCAACACCATGGCTCCCAGCGTTGCTCCGTCCCGGCTGTCCAACAAACACGGGCACGGGCCAAGCCGGTTTTTCGCCCTAAGACACTGTGTCAGGTGTGTCAGGCCCTGGCCCGAAACAGCAACGGCGCGACCCGCTTGTGCGAGCCGCGCCGTCCTGACTGGTCTGCAATCAGCCGTGCAGCTTGGCGGCCGTATCGGCCACGCGCTTGCCGAGGTAGCGGGCGCCATTCAGCTCCACTTCGCTCGGCTGGCGGCTGCCGTTGCCGCCTGCGATGGTCGTCGCACCATAGGGCGCGCCGCCCTTGACCTCGTCGACGCCCATCTGGCCATCGAAGCCGTAGTCCAGCCCAACGATCGTGCAGCCCATGTGCAGGAGGTTGGTGAGGATGGAGAGCAGCGTGGTCTCCTGCCCGCCATGCTGGCTGGCGGTGGAGGTGAACGCCGCGCCCACCTTGCCGACCAGCGCGCCCTTCATCCACAGCCCGCCGGTCTGGTCCCAGAACGCGGCCATCTGGCTGGTCATCCGGCCATAGCGGGTGGGCGAGCCGACGACGATGCCGTCATATTGGGCGAGGGCATCGGGCCCCTCGATCTCGTCATGCCCCGGCATCCCGGTGAAGCCCGCGTTCTTCACGACATCGTCGGGCGCGGTTTCGGGCACGTGGCGGATATCGACCTCGGCACCGGCTTCGCGCGCGCCTTCGGCAACGGCCTCGGCCATTGCGGAGGTGTGGCCGTAGGAGGAGTAATAGAGGACGAGGATCTTGGTCATGCGCTTCCTTTCGCGGGGTGTGTTCGATGTGTGAACGGTCAACGCGGAAGGTCGGGGGTGTGTTTCCTCGCGCGCGATGGCTTTTCTTGGCCACGGCAATCGAAATTCGCGGTCAGGCGAATGTGCGGAGCCGGGCGGCGTGTCGCGAAAGGGGGGAATGGTGCCTCGGGGCGGGTTCGAACCACCGACACCACGATTTTCAGTCGTGTGCTCTACCAACTGAGCTACCGAGGCATACACTCTGGCTGCGGCACCGGGATGGAAGTCCAGCGCGGGGCCCGCGAGCGAATGAGTGCGCGCCTATGGCGAAGCGACCGGCGCTTGGCAAGCCCTGTTCGCCGCTCAATCCTGTTCGCGGGCAATCTCTTCGGGTTCGGCGGGCCTGCCGGGCACGGAATAGCCATCGTTGAACCACCGCGCGAGATCCCTGTCGCGACAGCGCGAAGAGCAGAATGGGGCGAATTCATCGGTCTGCAGGGTGGACCTGCAGATGGGGCAGGGGCGTTTTCTGTCGCTCATGGGGCGAGAATCTGGGCGTGACCGGCCTCGAGTGCAAGCGCGGGATCGCGTTCGATCACCACTTCGCGTCCGCTGCGGCGGGCGAGCTCGGCCAGCCACGCATCGTCCAGCCGGTCTGCCACTGCCGGATGCGCGCGCAGCAGCAGGCGCGGCCCGGTGCCCTCGGCCAGTTCGCCACGCCGCAGCAGCATGCGCGCCGCGGCGCTCGCGCGGCGGAAATGCAGCCGGTGGAGCAGCGAGGGGCCTTCGAGTCGGGCGACCAGCTGGACGAAGCCGAAGCCGTTCATCGCGGTGCGCTCTTGCGGCCAGCCGTCAAGCGCGGCACCCAGCGCCTCGTCCACCGCGCGACGCTGCGCCTTTTCCGCCAGTGTGGGAAAGTCGATCCCGATCGAACCGCCAAGGCCGAACCGGCGGACAAGGTCGCCAAGTGCGGGTACAGCCGCCAGCGCCAGCTCGCGCGGCGGCAGGTCGCCATCAATGTCGATCACGGTCATTGCCGGGGTCAGGCTGGCGATCAGCGATCCGCCCGCAAAGGCGATCTCGCCGCTCCATGCGTCGGTCCATACGTCCTCCCATGCGCCTTGCGGGAAGCGGTGGACGATCCTTCCGTCGGGCAGGGGGGAGGGCGCGTCCTCGCGTCGCGACGCATCGGCGCGCTGATACACCCCCTGCGCGCGCTTGTAGCGGCCTCGCTCGGCGATCGGGGTGCGGGTGATCCGCAGCGCAATCTCGCGCCCTTCGCTGGCGTCGCCGGGAAGCCCGGAGACGTTGATTTCGATGCCAGCGGCGGTTTGCGCCAAGCCCCGGCTCGATCCCTTCGTGCGGCGGATCAGGCGGGCGGTGGTGGTGCCGAGCGGGATATCCTCCGGCCACTGCATGGCGGCGGCAACGACCTGCTCTTTCTCGACCAGAATGGCGCGGGTTTCGCCGATCCCGCGCTCGATCAGCCACTCAGCCAAGGGCGATTCCGGCGGCCTTCAGCAGGGCGCGCGTTTCGAAAAGGGGCAGGCCGACGACCGCCGAATGACTGCCGGAGAGGAAGTCGATCAACCCCGCCGCGCGCCCCTGGATGGCGTAGCCCCCTGCCTTGCCGATCCCTTCGCCACTGGCGGCGTATGCGGCGATGTCTTCGCTGGAGAGTCGCTTGAACCGGACCTGCGAGGCCACGCAGCGGGTGCGCTGCAGGCCATTGGCATCGATCACGCAGATCGCCGAGTACACCCGATGGCGACGGCCGGAGAGCAGGCGCAGAAACGCCGCCACATCGCCCTCGCTCGCAGCCTGCGGCAGGATACGCCGCCCAAGCGCCACAATGGTGTCGCCCGCCAGTACCACTTCACCGTCTTCGCGCGGCACGGCAAGCGCCTTTTCGATCGCCATGCGTTCGGCATATGGCCGGGGCAGCTCGCCCTTGCGGGGTTCTTCGTCGATATCGGGCGAGCGGATATCCGCCGGCGCAACGCCGATCTGGCTCAGCAGATCGCGCCGCCTCGGGCTGGAGCTGGCAAGGACCAGGCGCGGGGTCATCGCGCGCGAAATCCGCGGTCGATCAGGAAGACGGGTTGTTCTGCGGACCCGGCCCGCCACGGCCCGGCATGAAGCGGTAGGTGATCCGCCCCTTGGTCAGGTCGTACGGGGTCAGCTCGACCAGCACTTCGTCGCCGGTCAGCACGCGGATGCGGTTCTTGCGCATCTTGCCCGCGGTATGGCCGAGGATTTCGTGGCCGTTCTCAAGCTCCACCCGGAACATCGCGTTGGGCAGCAGCTCGACAACCCGACCGCGCATTTCGAGGAGCTCTTCTTTAGCCATGAATTGGTCGTGTCCTTATGCAGTTCGTCGAATTCTGCGGCGATTTAGCGATCATGCATCGAAAAGGAAAGTGTGTGTCAGCAATGCGAAAGGATGCAGCGACAATCCGTTACCTGCCGATGTTTGCTTTTGTCCCTGCAATCGCCCCAATGGGCAAATGGGTGGGGCGGCACAATCTGATCGAGGAATAGTACCCGTAATGACGCTCTCCCCCCGCTTTGCATATCGGGTTTCCGTGCTTGCGCTCGCCACCGTCATCGCCGCACCCGCTGTGGCGCAGGACGCGCCTGAAGTTGCGCAGACCAACCAGACGCCAGACCCGGCGGACACGGTGCAGGACGAGAACGAGATCGTCGTGACGGCGCAGCGGCTGCGCGGCGCGGTGGATACGGACGTTCCGCCGGTGATCGAGCTCACCGAGGCGGATATCGCATCCTACGGCGCGGATTCGCTGACCGATCTTGTCGCCCAGCTGGCACCGCAGACGGGGTCCGGCCGGGGGCATGGCGGTGGCGGCCCGCCGGTGGTGCTGGTGAACGGGCAGCGCGTCGCAAGCTTCCGCGAACTGCGCCGCTATCCGCCCGAAGCCATCCAGAAGGTCGAGGTCTTCCCGGAAGAAGTCGCGCTGCAATACGGCTTTCGCGCCGACCAGCGAGTGATCAACTTCATCCTGAAAGACAATTTCACCAGCCGCGAGGTCGAGCTTGAATATGGCGGGTCGCTGGAAGGCGGCACGGCCGATGGCGAGGTCGAGCTGTCGCAACTGGTGATCAAGGGGCCGCGACGTATCAACGTGGCGGCCGAGTTCAACACCAATTCGATGCTGACGGAGGCCGAGCGCGACATCATCCAGACGCCCGGCACCGTCCCCACGGTGGCAGGCGATCCCGACCCGGCCCCTTTCCGCAGCCTGCGCGCGGATGCCGAATCGTACGAACTGGAAGGGTCGTTCAACACCGCGATAGGCGAGGGGGCCAATGCCAAGGCGATCTCCGCGAACCTCGCGGCCGCGCAGACCTATTCGCGATCGCTTTCCGGGCTGGATATCGTCACGCTGACCGAACCGGGCGCGGGCGGCCAGAGCGAGGTTCGCGCGATCGACGCCGATCCACTGACCCGGCTTTCGCGGACCACCACCATTTCAGGCGGGGGCGCCTATCGCGAGGCGCTCGGCGATTTCCAGTTCGACCTGACGGTGGACGCGAGCCATGTCGAAAGCGAAAGCGATATCGACCGGCGGCGCGATCTCACCGTGCTGCAGGATCTGGTCGATGCCGGTGCGCTGGCGGTCGATGGGCCATTGCCGAGCATCGCCACCAACGGGTTCGACCGCGCGTCGAGCGAGACGACCTCCGTATCGGGCAAATCGACCCTTCGCGGCAGCCCGCTGCTGCTCCCCGCCGGTGAGATGAACCTGACGCTGGCAGCAGGGTACGACTGGACGCAGGTGGTGAGCGAAGACACGCGGACCGCGCTGGGCAAGACGGTTCTGAAGCGCGGCGATATCAATGGTTCGGCCAATCTCACCATTCCGCTGGCAAGCGAGCGGGAGGGGTTTCTCGGCTTTCTGGGCGAACTCAACCTGAACCTCACAGGCGACATCAACGATCTGTCGGACTTCGGAACGCTGACCGGCTCGACCATCGGCCTGACATGGGAGCCGGTGGAGAGACTGACCCTGCAGGCGACCCGGATCGCGCGCGATGCGGCACCGGGCCTGTCCGCGCTGGGCGACCCGACGATCCAGACATTCAACGTGCCGGTGTTCGATTTCGCCACTGGCAACAGCGTGCTCGCAACGGTCATCAGCGGGGGCAATCCGTTCCTGCCTGCATCGAGCCAGAACGACATCAAGCTGAGCGTCAATTACGAGCTCGACCTGTTCGAGCGTTCGAGCATCCTTGTCGAATATTTCGACAACAACGCGAAAAACACGACCGAATCCTTCCCCCTGCTGACCTCGAATATCGAGGCGGCGTTCCCAGATCGGGTGACGCGCGATGGATCGGGCACGCTGATCGCGCTCGACCAGCGGCCGATCACTTATGCGGAGCGCAACAGCAGACGCATTCGCTATGGCATCAATCTGTTCGGCAGGGTTGGCAAGGCGACGGAAGGTCGCGGCGGCGGTGGGCCCGGCGGCTCCGGCGGCTCTGGCGGATCGGGCGGCGGCGATCGGGCCGGTGGCCCCGGTGCTCCCGGTGGCGGTGCAGGGCGCATGGGGGCGGAGCAGTTCCAGCAGATGCGCGAGACGTTCTGCGCGTCGGAGCCGGGCACGGTACCCGATCTTTCCCAGTTGCCGCCGTTCATTCGCGAACGGCTGACGAAGGAAGACGGCTCCGTCGACACGGAGCGGGTGGCGCGCATGCGCGAACGGTTTTGCAATGCCGATGCGTCTGCCGCTAGCGGCCCCGGCGGGCCGGGAATGTTCGATCCGCAGATGATGGCGACGCTTCGCACGGCGCTGTGCGGCGATCCGACCGCGCCGATCGATCTTGAATCGCTGCCCGAAGAACTGCGGGCACGGCTGACGAACGAGGACGGCACGATCGACGAGGAACGGCTGGCGCGCATGCGCGAACGGCTGTGCCAGGCAGAGGGCACGGAGCAGCAGGGCGAAGGCTCTGGGCGGCGCGGTGGCGGCGGTCGGCGCGGCGGTGGGCCGTTCGGCGGTGGCGACGGGCAAGGACGCTGGAATCTTGCGCTCTACCACTCGATCGAGCTGGATAATACCGCGCTCATCGCGCCCGGCGTGCCGGTGCTCGACTTCCTCGATGGCGATGCTTCCGGCCAGTCGGGCGGTATCGCGCGCCACCAGGTCGAGCTGGAAGGCGGGGTATTCTACAAGGGGATCGGTGCGCGGTTGAGCGGCAATTACCGAAGCGCGACCCGCGTGGACGGCAATGGACTCACCGGGGCGCAGGATCTGTTCTTCGGCGATCTGCTGACGTTCGATATGCGCCTGTTCGTCAATCTGGAAGAACAGGGCTGGCTGACGGGGGACGAGCCGGGCTTCTTCAAGGGTTCGCGCATGTCGCTGCGGGTCGATAACCTGTTCAACACGCGGCAGGATGTCGTCGATGCGAACGGCGTCACCCCGATCCGATTCCAGCCTGCATTGATCGACCCGCTGGGGCGCACGGTGTCCGTCCAGTTCCGCAAGCTTTTCTGAGCGATCGGCATCGGGCCACGGGACGACATGACCGGATAACCGCGCCGGCGCGCTGGCAAGCGGCGCGGGTGCTGCCTATCTAGGCCGCCATGTCCCGCGATCCGTTAGACAGCAAGGCGAACCGGCCGCACGACCCGCGTGGGAAGGAGCGTTTCAACGAGGAACGCGCCGCCTATACCGTCGCCAGCGCGCAGCCCGACCTCGAAGGCGGGGTCAAGGCGATCCGGGAGACCGTGCGCACGCTCCCGCCGCGGCCGGGCGTGTACCGCATGCTCGATGCGCGGGGCGATGTGCTGTACGTGGGCAAGGCGCGCAGCCTGAAGGCGCGGGTGGCGAATTACACGCAGGTTGCCGCGCTTTCCAATCGGTTGCAGCGGATGGTCAGCCAGACGCGCAGCATGGAAATCGTCACCACCAATTCGGAGGCGGGCGCGCTGCTGCTCGAAGCGCAGTTCATCAAGCGGTACCGCCCGCCGTTCAACGTGCTGTTGCGTGACGACAAGAGCTTCCCCTTCATCCTGCTGCGCGCCGATCACGCGTTTCCCCGCATCCAGAAGCATCGCGGGGCACGCCGCGCGAAAGGCAACTACTACGGTCCCTTCGCCAGCGCGGGTTCGGTCAACAAGACGCTTAATGCGCTACAGAAACTGTTCCTGCTAAGGTCCTGTACCGACAGCTTTTTCTCCAACCGCGACCGGCCCTGCCTGCTTTACCAGATCAAGCGGTGCTCTGGCCCCTGCGTGGGCCGGATCGACGAGGACGGGTACGAGCGGCTGGTGCAGCAGGCGAAGGACTTCCTCGGCGGCAAGTCCTCTGCCGTGCAGCAGGACCTCGAAAAGCAGATGGCCGAAGCGGCGGAAAAGCTTGACTTCGAAACCGCCGCCATCCTGCGCGATCGGTTGCGCGCAGCGACCTTCATCCAGGGTTCGCAGGCGGTCAACGCCAGCGGGGTGGGCGATGCAGACGTCTTCGCGCTCGCCGCAAAGGGCGGGCGGATCGCGGTGCAGGCCTTCTTCATCCGCGGCGGGCAAAACTGGGGCCACCGCGCCTTCTTTCCCACGCACACGCAGGATGTCGAGGTGGATGACGTCCTCGCGCGGGTCATCATGCAGTTCTACGAGGAGGTGCCCCCGCCGCGTACCGTGCTGGTCGATCGCGCGCTGCCGGAAGGCGATCTGGTGGAACAGGCGCTGTGCGAGGCGGCGGAGCACAAGGTCGAAATCTCGGTGCCCCAGCGCGGCGACCGCCGCCGCCTGATGGAGCAGGCGCAGCGCAATGCGGTCGACGCGCTGGACCGCCGGCTGGCGGAGAGTGGCACGCAGGCCAAGCTCAACCGCGATCTGGCAGAATTTCTGGAGCTGGAAGAGCCGCCGCAGCGGATCGAGATCTACGACAACAGCCATATTCAGGGCGCGAAGGCGGTCGGCGCGATGGTGGTCGCCGGGCCGGAAGGGTTCGAAAAAGGCCAGTACCGCAAGTTCAATATCAAGACCGCGCAGACCAACGACGATTTCGCGATGATGCGCGAGGTGATGCAGCGGCGTTTCCGCAATCTTGCGGAGAATCCCGATGGGGAGGAGGGTAAGCGCAACAGCCACGAAACCGTCTGGCCCGATCTGGTGCTGATCGATGGCGGCAAGGGCCAGATGTCGTCCGTACGCGATACGCTGGCCGAAATGGGGATCGAGGATGTGCCGCTGATTGCCATTGCCAAGGGGCCGGATCACGGCCGCGAGGGGCGCGAAGTGTTTCACTTCCCCGACGGACGCGAAAAGACGTTGCCGGTCAATTCGCCGCTATTGTTCCACCTCCAGCGGCTTCGGGATGAAGTGCACCGCTACGTGATCGGCGCGCACCGCGCCAAGCGCAGCCGCGCCATCAGCGCCTCGCCCCTGGACGAGATTCCCGGGATCGGCCCGTCGCGCAAGCGCGCGCTGCTGCTGCATTTCGGCACGGCGGGCAAGGTTCGCGCGGCGGCTCTGGAAGACCTGAAGCGCGCGCCGGGCATCAGCGATGCGGTGGCGCAGCAGATCTACGACTTCTATCACGCCGGAGCGTAGGAAATTCCGGGCGGCTAGCGGCCCGGCCCGCCTTGCACTTCCCAGAACACGCAATCTGCCTGCGCGCGCACCGCGACCTTGGGCTTGCCAATGGTGAAGTCATGCCGCGAACCGTCTGGTAGCCATACGGTCGCGGTATCGGAGCTCATCATGCCCTGCCAAGATGTGATTGGCAGCGGGATCGTCATGGAATTGCCGGTCGTCTTGATAACTTTGACATCTTCGACCGTTGTGAAGTCGCTCATGTTCAGCTTCACCGTGGTGCCAGCCGCCGGCGGGCTCCACCCAGTTTTGGTGAAGGTGATGTAGGTTTCGTCATCACCGTCCATCATAGAGGAGACGGTGCCCTGCGGTACGGATTTGGCGATGGTGCAACCCTGCTTGTCCCACGTCATTTTCCAACCGCCATGATATTCCGGCTGTTTTGCGAGCACGGCAATCGGGGCAAACGCCACGCCTGCAGCAATTGCAGCGAACAAGAACTTACGCATTGGGCAAACTCCCCACCCGTTCAATGGGCTGATGTTAGCCGCAACCCGTTAGGGCGCAAGCAAATTTGCCTACTCATCAAAGTGGCGGGCCCGTCTGTTCTTCGATTGGCTAGCCGATTCACAATGCGCGGTGGCGTTATCCAATGCACAGGCCGATCAGTCCTCCACGCGCGTTAGGTCGAGGTCGTGGAAGTCATAGGAAAAGTCGGTCAGGTCCGAAATCGCCTTCATCGTCATACCCGTGACCTTGCCGTTCTCGACCTTGAAATCGACGAAGGCGTCGGCCTTCAGCGAGCTGTCGGGCCAGAAGGCGGCAAACCGATTCCCATCATAGTGCGTGAGGTCGCCGTCGAGGATTTCGCTGCGGCCCATATCGATGAACAGGCCGCCATTGTCGTTCATCCGGATGACGACATTGCCGTACCACGGGTCGCGGTAGATGCCGACATAGGCGGACAGCGGCAGGCTGGGCGGTGCCGCGTTTTCGGGCGCGCTCGCCGCAGTATCGGCGATCAGCTTCGTCCCCTCGGCCTCGGCCTCGGCGAATGCGCCGCCCCAGTCGGAGATGAAATCATATTCGGGATGCCCGAGCAGCGCGACCGCGACGTGGTAGTTGAGGGTGGAGGGGGCGCCGCGATAATCGTTCGTGGCGCTGAACAGCACGATGTCGTCTTCCGGAATGATCATGAAATTGCTGACCACGCCGGGCGCGCCGCCGCCGTGGCTGACCAGCAACCGTCCGGCGAAGTCCTGCGTGCTCCAGCCCAGCGCATAGGCCGAAAGGTGCGACAGGCCCGCTGCCCGCAGCCTGCCGTTGACGCCGGTCGGCGTGACGCCCTGCCACACTTCGCGCACCTGGCGTTCGTCCAGCAGGCGCGTGCCATCTTCGGTCACGCCTCCGTCGAGCCAGAAGTTGCCCCACTTCATCATGCCCGCGGTGTCGCACCAGATGCCGCCCGCCGCATTCCAGGTTTCGGAAAAGGCGAGCCGCTCGTCGATCGGGACGCCTGCGTCCGCACCCGCCGCACGCTCGTGCCCGGTGACGAAGCTCGCACCTGCCGGAATACGGCTCTTGTCCGCCACACACCGGTCCATGCCCACGGGCCTCAGTATCTCGTCCGTGACGAAGTCGGCCCAGCTTTTGCCGGAAACACGCTCGATGATTTCGCCCGCGACGACGTAGAGCAGGTTGTCGTAGGCGTATTCGGAGCGGAAACCGGCACTGGGCCGCAGCAGGGGCAAGGCCTTGATCACGTCTTCGGGTTCGGCATTGCCATCGGGCCAGATCAGCAGATCGCCCGCGCCCAGCGGGAGGCCGGAGCGATGGGTGAGCGCGTCGCGCACGGTGAAATGCTCGCTGACCCACGGATCGTACATGGCGAATTCGGGGATGTAGGTGCGAATGGGTTCGTCCCACTTCACCTCTCCGCGCTCTACCAGCATGGCGAGCGCGGTGGTGGTGAACGCCTTGGAAATGCTGGCGATGGGGAACAGCATGTCCTGCGTGACCGGGCGGTTCGTGCCTTCTTCGGCTAGGCCTTCGGCCCCCTGCCACACGGTTTTGCCGTCGATCGAAACCGCGGCGACCATTCCGGTCGAATCATAGGCCTGCATCGTGCGGCGAAGCGCCGCGTCGTAATCCAGCGGCGCAACCGGCGCCATCGCTGCGTCGGCCTCTGCCTCTGCCTCGGCCACGGCGACCTGCGGCGTTGCCGGAGCTGGGTCCATAGTGAGATGCGCGCAGGCGGACAGAGCGCAGGGGAGGAGCAGCAATGCTCCGGTCTTGGCAAATTTCATAAGGGTACAGGCTCCCGATTACGGGGCCCTTATGCAGCGATTGCCGGGGAGATCAAACCTGTTGCTCGCGGCGACCCGGCTGGATCGCCGCGTGCGTTATGGCTTGGCCGCGCGCAGGCGACGTTCCTGGAAGGCGTAGCGCGCCGCTTCGCCGATATCACCCTGGAACGACACGTTGACCGCGCCGCCGATGACCGACCCGACGATCGGCACCACCGCGCCCACGCGGCGACGGAACAGCGCAAGGGCGAGGGCGCGGGAAACGCGCTCCACCGCCTGTTCGATGATCGGTTCGATCTCGTCGGGCGAGATTTCGGTCAGGTTGCCATCCGTATCGATGCCATTTTCCAGAACAGCAATCCGCTCCTGCCGCTGACTGCGATCGTTGAGACTTGCGAGTTCGAGGATCTGCAGGCGGAACAGGCGTTCACGCGCGCCCTTGCCGTCGTAGCCGTATGCGCGGCCCGTATCGCGGATATTGCGCAGCGCCACCGCGATCGTTGCCGGGATGTCCAGCCCCATGGTCGCGATGCCGCCGAGGCCGGATGCAGCCCCGGTCGAGCCGCTGACCGCCTTTGCGGTCCGCTCGACGGTTTTGGCTGCATCGTGGCACTGGACCAGATCGGTCAGGTCGTGATCGAACTTCACCAGCTGGGGTGCGCCGATCGCCCGGTCGATCCCGCTCAGCACACCCTTGACGAGCCCGCTGGGGATGAAGCTGGTGACCGCGCTCGCGACCGGATTGGTGAATTTCTCGAACCCCCTCCCGATGAGGGAGGGTTTGCTGTCGCGAAAGGCCTGTTGCTGTTTTTCGAATTGCATGATGGCCGAACGGGCCACGAGCCCGCTCGTTCCGCACCTGCCAAAGGCTTATTCTGAAGCCTTCTTCCGCCGCTTGCGCATCATGCCTTCCTGCGCCACGCTGGCCACCAGCGTGCCGCCTTCGGTGAAGATGCGCCCGCGGTTATAGCCGCGCCCGCTGCCCGACCATGGACTGTCGGTGTCGTACAGCAGCCATTCGTCCGCCCGCGCAGGCGCGTGGAACCAGATCGCGTGGTCGAGGCTGGCACCGATCAGTTCGTTGCGCATCCACGACAGGCCATGCGCGATGGCAGCCGTGCCGAGCAGGGTGTAGTCGCTTGCATAGGCGATCACCGCGCGATGCAGCGCCGGATCGTCGGGCAGGGGGCCGACGGTCTTGAACCAGGTCTGCGAACTGGGTTCGCGCGGGGTCGTATCCATCCAGTGCAGCCCGTCCACCGGGCGCATTTCGATCGGGCGAGGGCGCAGCATGAAGCGGCGCTGGCTCTCGCTCATCTGGTCGAGCTTGTCGGCGAATATCTCGCGGCGCAGCTGCTGGTCGGATTTGAGCGTTTCCGGGTCGGGCACATGCGGAAAGGGCATGTTTTCGTGCGCAAGGCCGTCTTCGGGAGTCTGGAAGCTGGCCGTGAGATTCAGGATCGGGGTGCCGTCCTGGCTTGCCACGGCGCGGCGGTTGGCGAAGCTGCGGCCATCGAAATCGCGCGCGATGGCGTAGTCGATCGGAGGCCCTTCCTCGCCCCCGCGCAGGAAATAGGCGTGCAGCGAATGCGCTTCCTTGCCGTCGCCGATGCTCGCCTGCGCAGCCTGCAGGGCCTGTGCGATCACCTGCCCGCCGAACACGCGCCCGATCCCGTCGACCTGCGGCTTGCCGCGGAATGAATCGTTCTCGATCCGCTTCACCGTGAGCAGATCGACCAGCTGGGCGGTCAGAGCTTGGGGATCGGTGTTGTCGAGATCGGCATAATTCGCCGGGGTAGGAGATGGGCCAGTCATCGCCTGTCTGTGCGGGGCGTTTCCGCGAGCGTCAAGCACTGCCTCGCTTCCAGAGCGGTGCGGCGATCCGGGCGAGCAGTGGATTGCGGACGAACAGCAGATCGATGACGCCGGCGTCTTCGTGCGCACCCATCGGGCTCTTGTAGCCGGCATCGCCCAGACCCCAGTCGATCCGCGCGAACCCGCGATCCGCCGCATCCCCGAAATCGTGGTAGAGCAGCACGCGGCCCGGGCTGAATTTCTGGAATTGCCGGTCGAAATTGTTGGCGATGCAATATCGCGTGTCGCCTGCCTCCAGCCCGAAGGTGAAGGCGGCGGGCGTATCGCCGACCCACAGGATGAAGCCGGAAATCATCTCTGCGATCTTGCGATCCTTCGCAGCAAGCTCCCAGTATCGGCGCTGCGCGCGGTCGGCGAACTTCGTGTCGCCTCCCTTGCTCAGCTGGCCGACCCATGAGGCGGCTTCGATGGCCGCGATGGCGTCGCGCTCGCGATCGGACCAATCACGCCCGGTATAGCGTTCGATCCGCACCGCGCCGGTCTTCTCGAGCTGGCGCACCCGCCAGCGGTCTTTCTGCTTACCTTTGGTCGACGGCCAGGTGCCCGATGCGCGCAATCCGACGAGATCGAGGCAGAAGAGCACACCGACCGCCCGTTCCAAGGCATGCCAGCCCGCCTGTGATGCAGCTTCGCGCAAGGTGACAAGCGAAGGGTCGTCCGCGATCACCGGGCCGATCCGCCACACGGTGCCCAGAGCGTGCGCAGCGGCGGGCTCTCGCATAGCCTCGGCGAGGGTCTCGACGCTGGCGGTGCGGTCGACCGGGGCGCCGCGAAACGGCCAGTAAGCTCCGGCGACCTGCCGTACGCGCAGCGGACCGACCGATGTTTCGATCAGCGGCAGCGCGGCGAGCGGGCGGCCCGTCAGCGTGCGCGCGATTACCGTGTTCAGCGTTGGATCCCCGCTCGCTTCGAACCATCCGGCGCGCAGAAAACTGCGGCGCGGATCGTCCGCTGAGGCCAGCGCGTCGATTGCATCCGGCAGATCGGCACAAGGAAATTGGGTAGGCGCGTTCATCCGGGTTCCACGGGTGGTGCGGGTGGGCCGAACAGCTTGCGATAGCCACGAAAGCCGAGGCACTTCAGGCGGTTCGACCCCGGCCAGCGTTGGGGCGGTGCGGGGTGGAGGCCTGCCTTTCGCATGATCGCGTTGAAGCAGCGCGCGCCAGCCTCGTCATAGCTCCAGTCCGAACGCCAGGTGATGCTGAGCGAGATCGAGCTTTCCGGCCCGTTGCGCACGAAATGCGGTGCCATCACGGGCACGAACAGCGCCTGTCCGGCAGCGATGGCAAACTCCGTGCCACCGCTTGCCAGATCATCGCTCCATTTGAGTTCGCGCGGGCCGCCCAGGTGATAGCTTTCGTGCATGATGTCGGGTGCGTAGCGCGCGTCGCCTGCGGGAAACTGCGTCATCGCCTTGCTGCCGCGCAGCTGCAGCAGGATATTGTGCTCCGGATCGAAGTGGTACGGCGTCACGGCGTTGGGACTGGAAATGAAGACGAAGCCCTGCGGGGTCAGCATCGCGCCCGTCTTCGCCTCGATGGCCGGGCGCAGTTCCTCCAGCAGATCGTGCAGCAGCGCGCGATAGGCATCGTGCTGCTCGATATTCTTGAGCACGGCCCAGGAATTGGCCTGCGCGATCCGGCGGATCGTTTCGGTGATCGTGAGCCCTGTCGGGTCGGGCTTGCCGTCCACGCCGATCGGCAGATCGCCCCGATTATACTCTATCGAGGATTCGGGCAGCTGCGCGGCGAGTTCGGCCAGCGCATCCAGACCCAGCAGGGGGTGATCGCGCAGCCCGTGTTCCAGCACCAGCGGGGTTTCGGGATAGGCGGCGGCAAAGGCCTCGCGCGTTGCATCGGGGAACACCGATTGCGTGTCGTGTGGGGCACCTTCGTAGGGGAAGCCGGTTTCGGCGTTCATGCGGACATGGTCCTTTCGATCTTGCGCGATTCATGGGCGATCAGCCGCGTGCCAATCGTGCGGCGAAGCCGGCCGCCGATGGCCACATTGCGCGAAACGACGCTGCGCTGCCCGCGCCAGAAGTGGTCGATCATCGGGTGGTCGGGTGCGGCGCAACTGTCGCACCATGCGATGCCGTCGCGCTGCAACAGGTCGAGATTTTCTTTTTGCAGCAGCACACCGGGCGAGTAGCGGGCGTAATCCTCGTCAAACGTCGTCTTGAAACTGAACGCGCCGGGCGGGGTCAGGAAACTCGCCAGCATGGCGATGGGCCGCGTATCGAGCGTCAGCGACAGCCCTTCGAACCGGCCGCGCTCGGCCGCGCCGACCAGCCCCAGCCGGAAGAAGCGTTCGCATGCCGCATCGTCCGCCAGCGAAGAGCCTGCGCGCCCTTTCCAGCTGGCGGCTTCCAGCGCGAGGAAGTCGTCGGCAAAGCGGCTGGCAGCCTGAGGCGTTTCCGCGCGTTCGACCGTCAACGTGCCCAGTTCGCCCAGACGCCGGGCCTGCCTGCGCAGTTCCTTGCGCTTTTTGTTGGGCAGCGCCTCTTCGTAATATTCTCCGGGTGACAGCGGCGAGGCGAGCAGGGCGCGCTCACTGCGTGCAACCACACCTGCGGCGCGCGCGCCATCGCGGGAAATTTCCGTCAGCGCGGTATCGGGCGCGCTGTCTTCCGGCATGATCGGCAGGTGCAGGAAGGCGGCGGCACTTGCATGATCGTCCACCCAGTCGAGCAGCGCGGACCAGAACATCGCCTCGAACCCGCGCGCGATCAGCGGCACGCCGCAAAAGGCGTTTGGATGGAGCCAGACTGTCAGGTGCGGCAGCGGGTGGCCGTAATAGGTGGAGGAGAACCGCAGCGGAACGATGCCTGCAAGCTGGCCATCGATGCGCAGCGCAGCCAGCAGTACGCGGCCCGCCGGGTCGAAGGCTTCGAGCGCGGGGCCGAGTAACCAGCTTTCGAAGAACGGGTTCGGTTCGCTGGCCGCTTCGCTGAGCTGGTGCCAGTCCGCTTCGTCGGGCCAGGCACTGCGCCAGGGGGCGACGTCCAGCCGCGGCGCAAGGCCGCCGGGATCGTCGAAACCCGTCTCTAACAAGACCATGTCCGTGCAGCCGCCTCTAACCGGTTGAAACCCTTTCCGCGCTGTTAAGCCTAGTCTGGAAAACCTGAGATTTGCTTAAGTCGCATCGCGTTTCGCTGGCGGCAAAGCAAAGGGCGCGACTCCCGCTGGGGGAGCCGCGCCCTGTGTTACCCTGCCGGGCAGTCGGATCGGATCAGGCGGCACCCGCCGCCAGCGCCGCGAGCAACAGCAGCGCGACAATGTTGGTGATCTTGATCATCGGGTTCACCGCCGGGCCTGCCGTATCCTTGTACGGATCGCCCACCGTATCGCCCGTCACCGCGGCCTTGTGGGCTTCGGAGCCCTTGCCGCCGTGGTTGCCGTCTTCGATGTACTTCTTCGCATTGTCCCACGCACCGCCACCGGCGGTCATGGACAGCGCGACGAACAGGCCGCCGACGATCACGCCGAGCAGCAGCGCGCCCAGCGCCGCGAAGCCGTTGGCCTGGCCCGCGATCAGCGTGATCACGAAGTAGACCACCACGGGTGCCAGCACCGGAAGCAGCGACGGCACGATCATTTCCTTGATCGCTGCGCGGGTGACGAGGTCCACCGTGCGGGCGTAGTCGGGCTTCTCGGAGTAATCCATGATGCCCGGCTTTTCCGCGAACTGCTCGCGCACGTCCTTCACCACGTCGCCCGCAGCGCGGCCCACTGCGGTCATGCCCATTGCGCCGAACAGGTAGGGCAGCAGGGCGCCCAGCAGCAGGCCGACGATCACGAACGGGTTCTTCAGGCTGAAGTCGACCTGGACCGTGGGGAAGAACTCCGTCAGGTCGGTGGTATAGGCCGCGAACAGCACCAGCGCGGCGAGGCCCGCCGATCCGATGGCATAGCCCTTGGTCACCGCCTTGGTGGTGTTGCCCACTGCGTCCAGCGCGTCGGTCTTTTCACGAACCGAGTCGTCCAGCCCCGCCATTTCGGCGATGCCGCCCGCGTTGTCGGTGACCGGGCCATAGGCGTCGAGCGCCACGACCATGCCAGCAAGCGCCAGCATCGCGGTGGCCGCATAGGCAATGCCGATCAGGCCTGCGAGCATGTAGGCGATGATGATACCGGCCACGATCACCAGCGTGGGCAGCGCGGTCGCTTCGAGGCTGATCGCGAGGCCCTGGATCACATTGGTACCATGGCCCGTTTCCGATGCCTTGGCGATGGAGCGGACCGGGCGGTATTCGGTGCCGGTGTAATATTCGGTGATCCAGATGATCAGCCCGGTGATCGCCAGGCCCAGCATCGCGCACCAGAACAGGTCCATGCCGGTGAAACCGCCCACGACGGCGGCGGCACTTTCGGTCACCAGCGTGTCGCCCAGTGCGACCGTCGCCGTTTCGCCGATCACGGCGGCGCCGATCAGCGCGTTCATGTCGCCCAGCGCCCAGCTCATCACGCCGAAGATCGCGGGGATGGAGAGCACGGCGGTGACAAGGAAGCCCTTGTACATCGCGCCCATGATGTTCTGCTTGCGGCCCAGCTTCACGAAGTAGGTGCCGATGATCGAGGTGACGATGCACGCGCCGCCGATCAGCAGCGGCAGCGCCATCAGCGGCAGCAGCAGGTCGCCCACCGAGCGCAGCAGCAGCGCGGTCAGCACCATCGTTGCACCCACGGTGACGACATAGGTTTCGAACAGGTCGGCGGCCATGCCGGCGCAGTCGCCCACATTGTCGCCCACGTTATCCGCGATCACGGCGGGGTTGCGGGGGTCATCCTCTGGAATGCCCGCTTCGACCTTGCCGACGAGATCCGCGCCGACATCCGCCGCCTTGGTGAAGATACCGCCACCCAGGCGCGCGAAGATCGAGATGAGCGAGGCACCGAAGGCGAGGCCGACCAGCCCGTCCACCACTTCGCGGCTGTTCGCCTCGTAGCCGAGCGGCCCGGCCAGCACATAGAAGAACACCGCGATGGCAAGCAGCGCGAGGCCCGCCACCAGCATCCCGGTGATCGCGCCTGCGCGAAACGCCAGCGTGAGGCCCTGCTGCAACCCGCTCTGCGCGGCTGCAGCGGTGCGCACATTGGCCTTCACCGAGATGTTCATCCCGATATAGCCTGCCGCGCCCGACAGAATGGCACCGATCAGGAAGCCGACTGCGGGGATCCAGCTGAGAAACACCAGCACCAGCACCGCGACCACCACGCCGACGATGGCGATGGTGGTGTACTGCCGGTTCAGGTAGGCGCGCGCGCCCTCCTGAATGGCACCGGCGATCTCCTGCATTTTCTCGTTGCCAGCTCCGGCCCCGAGAATCTGTCGACTTGTGAAAATACCGTAGATGATGGCCAGCAAACCCAGGCCGATAGCGACGAGAACGAGTTCCACGCCTTTGTCTCCCCCAAAAAAGTCCCGAAAAGCCTTCGGTTGACCGCCATTATTGTCAGTGGTTCAAGGAGACCATGGCTAGATGGGCTCGCCACCCGACGCAAGTCCCCGCGATGCTTCTGCACATTTTCGCCGCCGGGAATCGCGGACTCTTGCCGGATTCCGTGGTTAAGACTATGATAACCATCATGCAGGTCGCTCTCCAGAAACTGTTCTCCATCATGCCGCTTCTGTTCGGCATCGGGTTCATCGCGCCGGTTATCGCCCAGGTGATGACGATGTGGGGCTGGGACGCACCCTTCGGAATGCAGCGGATCGTCTTCGGACTGCTGATCGGTGCGCTGTGGGGGCTCTACGCGACCATCAAGGGGCGCTGGATATGACCGACGATCTGACCCGTCTGGATACGCTGTCGCGCGAAACGATCGACGCTCCGGAGAGCGGAGGCAGCGCACTGCCACTGGCCGCGGACGAGGGGCTGGACAGGCACACGCGGGTCGACCTGCTGAAGCAGGAGAGGGCGATTGCCGCCAAATATCAGAACGGGCCGATGTGGGGCTATGTGGTTGCGGCCGTGGGCGGTTTCGCGATCTGGCTGGCACTGTTTCCGTTGACCATGTTCGGCGCGGTCCACCCAGCGATCACGCTGGTGGTGTCCACGTTCCTGACGGTTGCGGGCTACGTTACCTGTCACGAGGCGATGCACGACAATATCGCCAAGCGCGGCAGCAAGTATCGCTGGGCGAACCAGCTGGTCGGCGAAGTGTCGCTGCTGCCCATCGCGGTGCCGTTCAGCATGGGGCGGGTTTCTCACCTGGAGCATCACAAGCACTGCAACCACCCGGAAAAGGACCCGGATTACACCGACGAGGCACCGAACTGGTGGATGGCTTGGTACAAGACCTGGTGGAACCGCCAGCCGCGCGTCGATGGCACGATCAACCGCTACAAGTCGGTCTGCCAGCAGCTCGACACGCGCGAATCGCGCCTTGCGCTGAAGCAGACGATGATCGTTCAGGTCATCTACCTGACGGTGCTCTTCACGATGGCTTGGAACGGCTATGCCATTGCAGCAGTGGTCTGTTGGTGGCTGCCGCGCCAGCTGGGCCTCAGCTATATCCGCTATTTCCTGAGCTGGGCACCGCACCACCCGCGTGCCGGCAAGACCGAGCGGTACGAGCAGGCAAACATCTTCAAGAGCCATGTCGGCCACTTCTTTTCGATGTGCATGGAAACCCACCTGATCCATCACCTGCATCCGGGCATCCCGAACCACAAGACCAAGGCTGCATACCTTGAGATGAAGCCGATTCTGGAAAAACGCGGCGTGGATTGCTCCGCGATCTGACGCAGCGTCAGTGCTGGTAGCCCAGGCCTTCGGGGCCGCTCAGCCATTCGCCATCGAGCTGTAACGGTGCCTGCCCGACCGCCACCACGCTGCCGATACGGGTTGCGGCGGTGGGCAATGCGGCGGTGGTGGGTGCGGTGAACAGCAGCGCATAATCGTCGCCCCAGCGCAGCGCATCGGCCCGGCGATCCTCCGGTGCGCAAATCGGCACCTGCATGCCTTCTATGGCCAGGCTCACGCCGCTGGCCTCGGCCATGCGCCATGCGTCGAGCAGCAAGCCATCCGACACATCCATCATCGCGCTGACATGGGGGGCAAGCGCGCACCCTTCGGCCAGCAGCGGGGTGGGGCGCGTGAAAGGGTTTTGATCGGCATCGCCTCGGCCAGTCAGCGCCTCGAACCCCATCATCGCCCCGCCGACACTGCCGCACAGGTACACCCCGTCGCCCGGCTTTGCGCCAGTGCGCGATGGCACGGGCGTGTGCGTTGCGCGCCCGATGGCGGTGAGGCTGAAGGTGCGTGCGCCGCCGCCCGAAACCGTGTCCCCGCCCAGCAGGGGGACATCGAACGCCTCGAGCGCGGCCTGCAAACCATCGAGAAACGCATCGTCATCGGCACCGAGCGAATAGCCCAGCAACACCCCCACCGGCTCCGCACCCTTCGCTGCCAGATCGGAAAGGTTCGCCGCGACCAGTTTCCACGCCACGTCCGCCATTGATTGTCCGGGCAGCCAGTGGGTGTCTTCGACCATCATGTCCTTGGTCAGCACCAGCGTTTCGCCGCCCAGCTCCAGCACCGCTGCATCGTCCGCCAGCCCGCGCGCGGCGGGATGGGTGGCGATGGCGCGAAGCGATTGGATAAGGGCAAGTTCGCTGTTCATTGATGCCCGCTATGCCAGCCACGCTTCTCCCCGTCACCTCACCGCGAACGTGCCGCCTCGGGGCGGAAACTTGACAAATGGGAAGTCATCGCAAGCATGGGAGCCGGATTTCGATAAGGGGGAGAACGAATTTTGCGTACAGCAACTATGATAGCCCTGGGGGCGCTTTTGACAGCTTGCGGCAACGCCGAGGCTGATGCCAGTAGCACCGGGCCAGATAGGTCCGCGGCTGTGCAGGAGCCTGGGGAGACCCAAGGCGGATCCTGGCTCTCCTTCAGCGATCGCGACAAGTGCGAGCTTGCGCCGCAGGCGGCCAAGGTGGTCGAACAGATGATCCGCACCGCGCGCGAGGGCGCGCCTTACGGGATGCTCGTGGCCAAGCCCGCGAAGGCCGCCGTGCCCGGCATGGAAGCACCCATTCAGGCTGTCGAATTGAACGACGGCCCCTATCAGACTCCGGGTGTGTTCCTGCCGCTGGATGAAGACTGGAACGGCCTGCCGCTGCGCGGCCTGTGGGCTAATGCGGCTGCGCGCGAAACGCTGACCGAGAATGTCCCCTACGACGGGGTCGATATCCGCCTCTATTTCGCGGACACGCCGGATCTTGCCAGCAAGCTGGAAGCGACCGGCTGGAAGCTCTCCAGGGTCGATCCCGAATATGACGAGCCGATGCCCATCGCGGTATTTTCGCAGCAGTACTTTCTGGATGCGGGGCAGAAACTGCTCGAAACACCGATCGACTACGAGTCTGAGGCGAACAGGAGCCCCAGCGGAATCCCCAAGGTCGATGGGCGTGAGGTTGGCACCTACGGCATGAACACCATCGTACAACTGGTCGAAAGCAGCGCGAAGCCGGGGATGACCTACCTCACCTGCAATATTTACGCGTCGACCTAGGAACGCACCGCCTTCGCCACCGCGTCCAGCACGCCATTGGCGAACTTGGCCTCGCGGTCGTCGAAAAAGGCTTTCGCCACATCGATGTATTCGTTGATGATCGCGCCCGTCGGAATGTCGGCGCGCGCGATCAGTTCGTATGCACCGCAGCGCAGCACCTGCAAAAGTGTCTTGTCGAGCCGCTTGAGGCTCCAGCCTTCGGCCAGTTTGGCGCTCAGGACTTCGTCGATTTCCTCGCGCCGGGCGTCGACGCCGCGCACGACATCGTCGAAGAACGGCACTTCTGCATCGGCATAGGTATCGCCCTCGATCTCGCGCCCCAGCCGGTGCTGGTGGAACTCGTCGAGCAGCTTGGGCAGCGAAGTGCCCTCCATGTCGCGCTGGTAGAGCGCCTGTACTGCGGCGAGGCGCGCGGCGGATCGTGCTGTGCTTCTGGACATTACTTGAGACGCAACCTGATGGATTGGGCATGGGCCGGAAGCCCTTCGGCCTCGGCAAGGGTGATGGCGGCGGGGCCGATTGCGGCAAGCGCATCGGCGCCAGCCTCGATAAAGCTCGTCCGCTTCATGAAATCGAGCACCGAGAGGCCGCTGGCGAAGCGCGCGCGGCGCCCGGTGGGCAGGACATGGTTCGGCCCGGCGACATAGTCGCCCACCGCTTCGGGCACCAACCGGCCCATGAACACGCTGCCTGCATGGCGCAGCTTGGCGAACAGGGCTGCGGGATCGTCCACCGCCAGCTCGACATGCTCGGCGGCAAGCCGGTTGGCGAGCGGGATCGCATCGTCGAGCGTGGGCACCACGATCAGCGCACCGTGCGCATCCCACGATTCGCGCGCGGTCTTGCCGGTGGCGAGCATCGCGGCCTGCACATCGACCTGATCTTCCACCTGCGCGGCAAAATCCGCGCTGTCGGTGATCAGGATCGACTGCGAGCTGGGATCGTGCTCCGCTTGGCTCAGCAGGTCGGCGGCGATCCATTCGGGATTGTTCTGGTCATCGGCGATCACCAGGATTTCGCTCGGCCCGGCGATCATGTCGATCCCGACCGTGCCGAAAACCTGCCGCTTGGCTTCCGCAACCCACGCATTGCCGGGACCGGTGATGACGTCGACCGGGGCGATCCGATCTGTGCCATAGGCCAGCGCGGCGATGGCCTGCGCACCGCCGACGCGCCAGATCTCGTCGATCCCCGCGATGTGCGCGGCGGCGAGCACCAGCGGATTGGCCTCGCCCCTGGGGGTCGGCGTGACGGCGACCAGCCGCTCCACCCCGGCTACCCGCGCAGGGATCGCATTCATCAGCAGGGATGAGGGGTAGGCCGCCCGCCCGCCGGGTACGTAAATCCCGGCAGCATCCACCGCATTCCAGCGATGGCCCAAGCGTACACCTGCGTCGTCGGTAAAATCGCGTGCCTCGGGCTTTTGCGCCTCGTGGTAGGCACGAATGCGGTCCGCCGCGAGGTTCAGTGCATCGCGCAGCGCGTCGTCGAGTTCGTTATACGCCTGTTCGCAACGCCATGCGGGAATGCGCCAGTCATCTTCGGAAGACAGCGTATGCCCGTCGAAACGGATGCTGAAATCGGCAAGCGCCTTGTCGCCCTGCGCACGCACCTTCGCGATAATGTCCGCCACGTCGCGGGTAACGTCATAGCCGCTTTCGCGCCGCGAATTGACGAGGCGGTCGAACTGTTCGGCAAAATCGGGAGCCTGTGCATCGAGCGATTTCATCAGGCGGCAGCCTTCTTGTGAGCGCGCGCATCGGCCTCGGCCCGGAAGGCCTCCACCAGCGCGGCGACCCGCGGATCGGTTTTCAGCGCGGCGCGATTGACGATCAGCCGGGCAGTGATCGCCAGGATCTTCTGCGTTTCGACCAGCCCGTTCTGCTTCAGCGTACGCCCGGTCGACACCAGATCGACGATCCGCCGGGCAAGGCCCAGCGAAGGCGCAAGCTCCATTGCGCCGTTCAGCTTCACGCATTCGGCCTGCACGCCCTGGCTTTCGTAAAAGCGCCGGGTGATGTTGGGGTACTTGGTCGCGACGCGCACATGGCTGGCGGTCTGCATCGCCGCGTCGTCGCCCACGGCCTGCGCAACCGCCAGATGGCAGTGCCCGATATCGAGATCGACCGGGGCGTAGAGGTCCGAATAGTCGAACTCCTCGATCACATCGGACCCGACGATGCCGATCTGCGCCGCGCCATGCGCCACGAAGGTCGCGACGTCGAACGCGCGCACGCGGATAAGGCGCAGGTCTTCGCGTGTCGTTGCGAAGCACAGTGCACGGTTGGCCTTGTCGTGAAAGCCCGCCTCGGGCACCACGCCCGCGCGCTCCATCACGGGGAGGGCATCATCGAGCAGTCGGCCCTTGGGGACGGCGAAAGTGAGGTCGCTCTGCGGCATGGGCCGCCAGATAGGGCGGACGAGACGAAAGGGCAATTGCGCGAGACAGCATGGCTGACAAAGAGCTGACATACGAAGTGGTGGATCCGCAGGCCAAGGGGTTCGAAGCGGTGCAGCGGGCATTCGCCAATCAGGTGGCCTATTGCCGCGACAATAACGCGCCGATCACGGCTGCGATCTGCCAGGCGCTGCACGATCTGCTGGAGAGCGAGCGGGGCGGAGCGGTGATGCTGCGCGTGCGCAAGTGGGCCGGTGCGCCGCTCGCCGATGCCCTGCCGCTGCGTCTGGCGGGCGGCCTGCATGCGCTGCATCTTGCGGGGGAGGATAACGGGCTTTCCGCGATTTACCTCAATCAGCGGGTCAGCAACCCGAACGAACTGGTCGCCGATGCGATCGAACGGCACGAGGCGTTTCTGATGCCGTGGCTCGACGGCCCGCCCCAGACCAACGAGGCCGGACGCAGCTGGGCCTACGCCGCCGCGATGCTGTGGCTGGCGAGCAAGGGGCTGCCTGCGAAATTCGCGCTCAACGAAATCGGGTCGAGCGCGGGCATCAACCTGATGATGCGGCGCTATTTCTTCGATCTGGGCGGAGTGACTGCGGGGCCGCAGGGCGCGCAGATGCGGATCGTGCCCGAATGGCGCGGCGCGCCGCCACCCGACACGCAATACGATATCGTGGGCGCGCAAGGGTGCGACATCGCGCCGGTCGATCTGACGGACGAGGCGCAGGCGCTGCGCCTGAAAGCGTATATCTGGCCCGAATTCACCGAAAGGTTCGCCCGGATGGATGCGGCCATCGCCGCAGCCAACACCATGCCGCCCGAAATTGCACGAGAATCGGCGGATGCCTTCGTCGAACGGGTGCTGGCCGAACCTGCCGAGCCGGGCGTCACCCGCGTCGTCATGCATTCCGTCGTTTGGCAATACGTGCCCGAGGCCCAGCGCGAGGCGGTGACTGCGGCGATCGAGGCGGCAGGAGCCGCGGCGAGCGAGGAAAGCCCGCTCGCGTGGATATCTCTCGAGGCCAACCGCGACACTCACCGGCACGAGCTGTCGGTGCGCTACTGGCCCGGTGGCGAGGAGTGGCAGCGGCTTGGGGTTGCGCACCCGCATGGGACGTGGGTCGAGTGGGAGGCTTAAGGACGTGTCCTCCGTGCCCGCTCGTCCTGAGCGGGTCGAAAGGCGCGCCCATCCCTTCGCACTTCGCCAAGCTCAGCACGAACGGACTGTGATTGCGGCGCGCTACGCCGTCCGCGTCAGAAACGCGTCCATTGCGTCATTGACCTTGTGCGGCGCTTCCCACGGCACGAAATGCCCGCAGCCGGTGACCTTTTCGATCGTCAGATCGTCGATGATGTCCTCCATCCCGACCAGATTTCCCGCCGGCAGCGCCAGATCGTCCATCGCCCACACCACCAGCGTGGGAATCGTCAGCTTCGGCAGTTGCGGCGGCGTATAGTCGGTGGGCAGTTCGAACGGCGCGTCCATCGGCGGCACGATGACCGGGCTTGCGCGATACCAGTTGAGCATGCCGAAGGCGGCGGCGCGATCCTGCCACTCCTCCATCAGCTTGCCGCGTTCCTCGTCGTCCATCCCGGAAGAGCGATCCCATTTCACCTCCTGCATCAGGATGCCAAGCAGTCCGTGATCGCGCACCAGTTGATCGTTATCCGTGTTGCGGAAGCCGCGCATATACTGGCTCGCCTCGCGCTGATGCGGGTCGAGGAACAGCAGCCGCTGAAAGATCGCCGGGTGCGGCGCATTGGCGATGATGCAGCGCGTGACGCGCCCCGTTCCCTGCCCGGCGAGCGCAACGCCCCACGCGATGGCACCGCCCCAGTCGTGACCGACGACGGTAAACCTGTCGATCTCCAGTTCCGCAGCGAGCAGGAAGATGTCGCCGATAAGCTTGTCCGGCGTGTATTCACTGACCTCGCTCGGCTTGGAAGATCCGCGATAGCCGCGCTGGTCGGGCGCGATGCAGCGGTAGCGGTCGGAGAAATGCGCGATCTGGTGGCGCCAGGTGCGGTGGCTTTCGGGGAAGCCGTGCAGGAAAATGAGAACCGGCGCATCGCGCGGGCCCTGGTCCACCACATCCAGCTCGATCCCGTTTGCGAGCCTTACGCGTGTCTGTTCCATGCTCAATCCTCCCCCACGATGGTTTCCATGTACCCGTCGGCCACCCGCTGCGCCACCTGATCGAAAAGCGCCTCCGGCGTCCGCCGTTGTTCGCCCCAGCTGCTCTCGCCGCCACGCGCAACGATGATCTCGCGCTTGCCCGAGGAGATGCCGTCGACGATGATCTGCGCCGCCTCTTCGGGCCGCATCCCGTTGTCGATCACGCTGTCGCTGCGACCACGCGCGCTGCCATCGGCGGTCAGGGCGTTGCGGCTGACGTCTGTCGCGACCGAGCCGGGGCATACGACATGCACCGCGATGCCCGACTGGGAGAGTTCGGCACGCAGCGCATCGGCATAGCCGACCAGCCCGTGCTTCGCCGCGCAGTATGCCGTGCGCAGCGGAATGCCGATCTTGCCCGCAACGGAGGAGACGAAGACGTAGCGTCCGCTGCCACGCCCGGTCATGTGCGGCAGCAAGGCCTGCGCCGCGGCGATCTGTGCGGTCAGATCGACCTCGATGATCCGCCGATAGACCTCCATCGCGGTATCGACTGCCGCGCTACGCTGCGAAATTCCGGCATTGGCGACGAAGACATCGACGCCGTCGTGCCATTCGGTCGCCTGTTTCGTGGCAGCCAGCATTGCCGCCTCGTCGGTCACATCGAAGGGCAGGATCAGCGTTTCGCTGTCGAGCGTGTCGGCCACGGCCTGCAGCCGCGTTTCATCACGGCCGGAGAGGACGATGCGCGCGCCCTTGGCAGAAAGGTTGCGCGCCAGCGCCGCGCCGATGCCGGAGGATGCGCCGGTGATCCATGCGGTTTGCCCGGCGAAATCTTCGGGGCCTTCGCTCATGGGTACGACACCGTCTTTGGTACGTCGGGCAATGGGATCCATTCCTCCTCGTCGCCCGGCACTTTCGCGAAGCGGCCTTCGCGCCAGTCCCGCTTGGCCTGTTCGATACGTTCGCGATCGGAACTGACGAAGTTCCACCAGACGTGGCGCGGGGTGGCAAAGCTTTCGCCGCCCAGCAGCATCGCCCTGGCGCCGTTTTCGGATCGCAAGGTCAGCGCAGTGCCCGGCTTGATGACGACAAGCGCGTAGCGGGGAAGCGCCTGACCATCGAGCGTGGCCTCGCCTTCCACCAGCATCACCGCGCGCTCGTCCGCCGGGGAATCGATCGGCAGCTGGCCGCCGGGTGCGAGCGCGATCTCGGCATAGATCGTATCGGCATAGGTGGTGGTTGCCGCCCGTGCGCCCCACAGATCGCCCATGATCACGGTTGCCTTCGCGCCGCCATCATCGACGACGGGCAGGTCGGCAATCGCCTCGAAAGCCGGATCGGTTTCTTCATGCCCATCGGGCAGCGCGAGCCAGGTCTGCATGCCGAACATCTTCGGCCCGCCCTTGCGCTCGTTTTCGGGCGAGCGTTCGGAATGCACGATCCCGCTGCCTGCAGTCATCAGGTTTACCGTGCCCGGGCGGATCGTCGAAAACGTGCCGATGCTGTCACGATGGTCGATCGCGCCGTCGAACAGCCAGGTGACCGTGGCAAGATTGATATGCGGATGCGGGCGAACATCCATCCCGCCGCCTTCGGGCAGGTGGGCGGGGCCGAATTCATCGACGAAGATGAAGGGGCCGACCATGCGGCGCTGGCGCGAAGGCAGCGCGCGGCGCACTTCGAAATCCCCGAGATCGTGGTTGGTCGGGGTAATCGTGGCTTCGATTGCTTCGCTCATGCCGCGTCCAGCTCCGGGTTGTGGCGAAAAATGCCGTCTTCGTTGAAGGCGATCCGGCGCTCGCTGGCAAGATAACTCTTGATGCCCTTGAGCTCCGCCACCGCATCGCGACAGGCGATCAGGCGCGGATAGTCGCCCTCGATCGCCGTCATGCGAATCGGGAAGGCGTACCGCAGTCCTTCGACCAGCTGGAAAAACGAGGTGTCGACATGGCTCCATCGCTCGCCAAGCGCGAAGGGGCCATCATTGGCCGACAGCGCATCCTCGAAATAGCGGAAATATTTGGGCATTCGCTGCTCGCGAAAATTCTCCGCCGCGCGCACCGCAGCATCCTTCTGATCCTCGAAATAGAGATCGCCTGCGATGGGGTGGTGCGTATCATGCGCCTCTGCGACGATATCGGTCACCGTCAGCTGCAGCATGATCAGCTGCAGATTGCTGCGCTCGTCATCGGCTCCGAAGCCGTGCCGGTCCGCCAGCCAGGTGAGGATATGCGCGGCCTGCGCGATGCACATGTCGCCATCGACGAGATAGGGCGGGGCGTAGGGCCGAATACCGCTCCGAGCATCCAGATCATCGACCAGCGCATCGACGCCATCGGTGCGTGCGCGGTCGCGATAGGGAACGCCTGCCGCTTCCAGCGCCAGCCGAACGAATTCGCCGCGGCCCTGGATGCCCGGCCAGTACCAAAGGTCATAAGCCATCGGATCAGCCCGGATGGCTCGGCGCGGTGGCCTTGATCGCCAGCGCGTGGACCCGGTCGCCCGGAATATCGCCCAGAGCTCCGTTGACCATCCGCTGCCGCTCCAGCCGCGATTTTTCGACGAAGGCGGGGGCTTCGATCACAATCGTGAAATGCGATTCCCCGGTTCCGTCGTCGCCCGTGTGGCCGCGATGTTTCGCGCTGTCGTTGATGATTTCGAGCCGGGTGGGCGAAAACGCTTCCCGCAGAAGCTGCTCCATCTCGTGAGCTACGGATTGTGCCATTTTCTCGTCCGATCCCTTTGCAATTTCGGTCTGCGCTGCCCATCCTAAAGCACTATGCGACAGACCCGGTTCCATGGCCGCCACGAGGCGAACGGCAGGCTTTGCTCCCATCCCGCCTGCAACGAGCCGGGCGAATATCGCGCGCCCGGCGTCTATGGAAATTCTTTCGACGGGCCGGGCGAATGGCGCTGGTTCTGCCTCGACCATATCCGCGAATTCAACGCGGGCTACGACTGGTTCGACGGGATGAGCGCAGACGAGATATTGCGCGCGCAGTCGCCGTCAGCCGGATGGCAGACCGAAAGCCCGGCGTTTCGCTCTACCGGGCCAGTCGACGGGATGCCGCGCTGGGGCGAATTCGACGACCCGCTGGATGCGATTTCAGCCCGCGCGAGCGGGATCAAGAGCCGCGCCCGGCGCGAGGCGGAAATGGCGATGGACGGGCGCTTCTCCAAGGAAGAGGCGCAGGCGCTGGAAGTGCTGGGGCTGGGCGGCAAGACCGACCGCAAGCGGCTGCGCCAACGCTATTCCGAGCTGGTGCGACGCTACCACCCCGATCGCAACGGCGGCGACCGCACGCATGAAACGCGACTGCTGCGCGTGGTCGAAGCCTATCAGCTGCTCAGGAAAAGCAGCGCCTTCGCCTAGCCTGCTATTGCCGCTTCGATTGCCGCGATATCGATCTTCTTCATCTGCAACATCGCATCCTGCGCCCGTCTCGAGGCTGCCGGGTCGGGATGGGATAGCGCGGCCATCAGCACCCGCGGAGTAATCTGCCAACGAAAGCCCCATTTGTCCTTGCACCAGCCGCACATGATTTCCTCGCCGCCGTTTTCGACGATCGCCTTCCAGTAGCGGTCGGTCTCCGCCTGGTCGTCGGTATATACCTGCAGCGAATAGGCATCGTTGGGCGTGGTGTGTGGCCCTGCATTTAGGAGAACGTAGGGCAAGCCAAACAGCGTCATTTCGACGATCTGGACCGCGCCTTCCTGCGTGCCCGCAACGTCGGACTTGGGGCGCACGACAGTGTCGATCCGGGTGTCCGGAAAGGTCTCGGCATAGAAGTTCGCCGCATCCTCCGCCTCGGAATCAAACCAGAGGAATACCTTCGCCTTGGCATCAGCCATTGTCGTGCTCCCGCGCGGCGATCAGGTCCGCGTCGATTGCCTTGGCCTCGACATACGCCGGGCGCGTCTGGAGCCGTTCGGCATAGGCCACGAAAACGTCGCGCTTGGGCAGAGTGCCGAATTCGACGCCCCAAATCGCTTGGCTGCCGACATAGACGTCCGCCATGGTGAACCGGTCGCCGCACACATAGTCGCGCCCCGTCAGCATGGCCTCCATAGTATCCACCGCACGGTCATAACTGCCGAAGCCAAGCATGCCCTGCTTCTGCGGATCGTCGCCGGGGCTCCAGCCCATGCTTTTCGATGTCACCGCCTGCTCCACCGGGCCCGCTGCGAAGAAGAGATAACGGAAATAGTCCGCCTTCTCGTGCGCGTCGGGCAGCAGCCCCGCGTCCGGATGCATCTCTGCCAGATAATGGCAGATCGCCGCCGCTTCGGTTACCACGTGATCGTGGTCGCCCCCATTTGCACTGGCATGGTGATGCACCAGCGTGGGAAACTTGCGCATCGGATTGGCCTTCACGAAGGCCGCGGGCTGATCGGGACCGTATTCGACCAGCACCTGATCGTAGTCCGCGCCGACTTCGTGCAGGGCCCAGCGGGCGATCTGCCCTCGGCTCATCGGATTGGTGTAGAAGGTATAGTCCGCCATCGTTCATGCCTTACCTTCGAAAATCGGTTCGAAGTCGCCGAATATCATGCGCTTTCCGTCGAACGGCATATCCATCATTTCCTGCCACCGCTCGTCGGTTTCCATGCTCGCCATGCATGTGGCGGCGGTTTCCTTGTCCGGCCAGACGAGCCAGCTGAAAACGACCACTTCCCCGTCTTCGAGGGCCACGGCCTTCGGGAAGTCGGTGTGCTTGCCTTCGGGCACGTTGTCGCCCCAGGCCTCCATCATGGAAACGGCGCCGTATTCCTTGAACAATGGCCACGCCTTGCGCGCATGGTCTGCGTATTTCTGCTTGTTGGCTGCGGGAACGGGCGTGAGAAACCCGCTGATATAGGTCATAGCATGCCTCCGTGATTCACTGGTGTCGCCAGAATGCGCCTTTGATGTGGCGATGCGAAGACCAAAACGTCACCTTTGCCGCATCGCCCAGCGCAGCGTGCGCCCCAGGCCCCAGGTGGTTGCGCGGGCGGGAAAGGCGGCGAGGCCGGGGCGGCTCAATCCCAGCATCGAGCGCGCAAAGGGCGGCAGCAGCAGCACCGCTTCCGCCGCAATCGACTGTTGCAGGGCGGCAGGGAAGCCTTTCGGGCGGATTGCCAGAACCCACTCCGCGACCTCGCGCGCTTCGGTGGAGGTGGCAAGGTCGCTGCGCAAAGCCCGCATGATCGCGTCTGCCTCCGCTACGTTCGTCGGCACCGGATCGGCACCGAGCGCGCGCCCGATCACCGCCATCTGGGCGTAATATTCGTCCTGCTGCGCCAAGGGCATGTCGGGCCGGGCATGGCGCAGGTAGGCGGCGAGGAAGCTCGACGCCTCGGAAATATGCACCCATGCCGCCGTGCGTGGATCACGCGCGGAATAGGTCGTGCCATCGGGCAGGGTGCCGGCAATCTTCGTGTGGATCCGGTTGACCCGCGCAATCGCCTCCTGCGCGCGGTCGCGGTGGCCGAAGGTGGTGACCGAGATGAACTGCGCGGTGCGGTGGAAGCGCCCCTGCGCATCCTCGCGAAAATTGGAATAGTCGAGCACGCCCTGCAGCGCGGCGGGGTGGAGCATCTGCAGGAACAGCCCTCGGATGCCGCCGATCATCATCCCCATCACATCTGCGTGGACCATCCGGATCGGCGAGTCCCTGGCAAACAGCGCCTCGTCCGATGGCGGCGTGTGGTCGGACGGTACTTCGCCCTTGTTGAAGGCCGCGCGCACCTGCCGCAAGATCGCATTGCGCACAGGATCGAACACCGGGTCGAGTTTCGTGGCGAGAGGATCGCGGCGGGGTGAAGGCGCTGGCATGACGACCATGAGATACAATGTGCGGGCGCCAATGGGAATTGCTTCGTCTTCCCCCACTCGCCGGCAGCCCGCCCGCCGGGAGCCCGCTTGCCCAAAGCCTGCTTGCTTGGCCCGCGCAACCTCTCTAGGTCCGCCAGCGATGACCGACGACAAGACATTCCAGCCCTCCGACACCACCATTCTGGGCGCGCCCGACACCAAGGTGAACGTGCGCGAGACCTTCGGGGTAGATATCGACTGGGACGTTCCCGCCTTCAGCAAGGCGGACGACCGCGTGCCCGACCGTGACGACAGCTACGTGTTCGACCCGGACACCACGCTCGCGATCCTTGCAGGCTTCGCGTTCAATCGGCGGGTTATGGTGCAGGGCTATCACGGCACCGGCAAGTCGACCCATATCGAACAGGTTGCCGCGCGGCTCAACTGGCCGTGCGTGCGCATCAACCTCGATGCCCATATTAGCCGTATCGACCTCGTCGGGCGCGATGCGATCGTGCTGCGCGACGGGTTGCAGGTGACGGAATTTCGTGAAGGCCTGCTGCCCTGGGCGCTGCAGCACCCAGTCGCGCTGGTGTTCGACGAATACGACGCGGGCCGCCCCGACGTGATGTTCGTGATCCAGCGCGTGCTCGAAGCGCAGGGCAAGCTGACCCTGCTCGACCAGAACCGCGTGATCCGCCCCAATCCGGGCTTCCGCCTGTTCGCGACCTCGAACACGGTCGGGCTGGGCGATACCAGTGGGCTGTATCACGGCACCCAGCAGATCAACCAGGGCCAGATGGATCGCTGGAACGTGGTCGTGGGGCTCAATTACCTGCCCGCCGAGACCGAGGTCGAGATCGTTTCCACCAAGGCGCCGGAAATGGAAAAGAAAACCATTGCCGACATGGTGAAGGTGGCGGACCTTTCGCGCCAGGGCTTCATGAACGGCGACATCAGCACCGTGATGAGCCCGCGCACGGTGATTAGCTGGGCGCAGAATACCGCGATCTTCAAGGATATCGGCTTCGCCTTCCGCGTCACGTTCCTCAACAAATGCGATGAAGCGGAACGGATGCTGGTGGCCGAATACTACCAGCGCGTGTTCGGCACGGACCTGCCCGAAAGCGTCGTCGGCTCTGCCTGACGCCTTAGGCGCTGTGGCGCTGCTCGGCGCCTGAATTTCCGCGGACGCGGTTGGCTGAGAGGTGCGCGATGGGCGAGGTCTGCATGCGCTCAAACGTGGCCTGTCGGTGTGTCAGTTGTTCGGCCGGTACGGCACGGCTGAACAGGTAGCCCTGCAACTGGGTGCATTGCGTTTCGCGGATGCGTTCGAGCTGCTCGGTATTCTCGACCCCCTCCGCAGTGGTTCGCATATTCAATTGGGTTGCGAGCGCGATCACCGCGCGCACGATGGCGTCGCTATCTTCCCGCACCGCCATGTCGCCCACGAAGCGGCGGTCGATCTTGATCTTGTCGAACGGGAAGGCGCGCAGATAATTGAGCGAGGAATAGCCGATCCCAAAATCGTCGAGCGCGATCTGCACGCCGAGCGCGCGGATCTTGTGCAAAAGCGCGATCGTTTCCTGGTTCTCCTGCATCAGTACGGTTTCGGTAATCTCCAGCTCCAACCTGTGGGCCGACACATTGCTGGCCGCGAGCGCCTGGACGATGGTGGTGTAAAGGTCTGCACCCCCCCTCGTCTGCACCGGTGAGAGATTGACCGAGACCGTAAGATGGTCGGGCCAGCGCGATGCTTCGGCCAGCGCCTCGCGCAGCACCCATGCGCCGATCGATACGATCTGGCCGGTTTCTTCCGCAATGGGCACGAATTCGTCCGGGCTCACAGAGCCGCGGACGGGGTGATTCCAGCGCAGCAGCGCCTCGTAACCCACGACTTGCGTGGTCTGAGTATCGACCAGCGGCTGATAGTGCAGCTGCAGTTCGCCCCTTACCAGCGCGGAGCGCAGATCGACCTCCAGCTTGCGGCGTTCCTGAAACCGTTCCTGCATGGACTTGTCGAACAGCACGGCAGCGCGGCGTCCATTGGCTTTCGCCTGGTACAAGGCAAGGTCGGCAGCCTGCATCACCTCGTCGCCGCTCGTGCCATCGGCTGGCGCGAAGGCGACGCCCACGCACGCGCCGAGCTGGGCCTTCTGGCCTTCGATCTCCACCGGATCGTTCATCGCCTCCACCACCGTGTCGGCGAATGCGATGACCTGCTCGCGGCTGGCCGGACCCTCGATCAGCACTGCGAATTCATCGCCGCCGATGCGGGCGACCAGCATTCCCGGCCGGGCAAGTGCCTCGATCCGTTCGCCCGCCTGTCGCAGCGCCCGGTCGCCGCCTGCATGGCCGAAACTGTCGTTGATCTGCTTGAAATGATCGAGATCGATCGCGAGGATCGCGACCAGGCCGTTATCTTTGCGCCGCGCGAACGCGCGCGACACACTGCTGTTGAACAGCGCACGGTTGGGCAGGTCTGTCAGCACATCGTAATGCGCCATATACGTGACTTTCTCCTCCGCTGCGCGGGCGCGGGTCACGTCTGCCACGAAGCCACGCCAGTAGCGCCGCTCGCCATCGCTGGAGGTCACCTTGCGTGCAGAAATAGACCACCAGCGTTTCTTGCGATCGATGATTACGGGCACGACCAGCCGCTGGAAGCTTTGATCCTGACCGCCCATCAGTCGCAGCTCGTCACGTTCAGGCGAATCGTAGAACAGATCGAGCAGTTGCATCCCCTCCAGCGTTTCTGCCGTTTGGCCCGCAGCTTCGCAAAAGCGCGGGCTGGGCCGGAGGATGCGCCCCTTCTCGCTACATTCGAACAGCCAGTCGCTGCCATCCTGATCGTATTGGTTGAGCAGCAGCTGGATCGTGTCATTTGCCTCTGTCAGCTTGCGTGTGCGCAGCCGACGCGTAGCGAACATGTAATGGAGGTGGAAAACCGCCCAATGGATGGTGAAGAAGCTTGCCACTGCAACCATGGCCGCGCCTGCGGCCGTGGCGGTCCCTGCAAGCGACATGGGAATGAGGATCGCAAGGCCGTTGATCGCAGCACTGAGCACGGCGGCTCGCGGAATAGCGAGCAGAGCAACCGCCTCGATCCACATCAGCATCACCGCGATCGGGACGAGCACGATCAGCAGGTCCGCCGGGGCGTTGAACAGCGCGATGGCATTCAAGACCGCCAAGTGCAGCGTTCTAGCCAGCACGACACGTCTCACCAAGGCGAGATTTTCGCGGTTTGAGTGTGTCTGGTTCCTGTAGCGACGATCGACATGGACCTGACACATCGCGATGCAGCCGCCGCTCACCATCATGGCGAGCATGAAAGGCAGCGGCATGAAGGTGGCGAAGATCGCCGCCAGAATGGCAATGCGCAGTAAATCGTAGGTCAGGTAGGGTGTGATGCAGATATGTTCGAGCCTGCAGCGCGCCCACCATTCGCGGTCTTTCGCTTCCGGTACATGGTCGATCAATTGAAGGTGGAATAGTTTGTACAGAAAGCTGCCGCGCTTGATCCGCGATACGGCCAAGGGTTGATCAATCGGGGGCAGGAGGAGCGAGCGATTTTCCACGGCTATTTTGCTTATAGGTGATTGGTAAATCAACAGTTTCTTGTGCGCCACTATAGTTGTGCGGGATGCGGCGCGCGGTTGTCGCTGGCGATATTTTCAGGCTTCGAGTAGGTAAGGCGGATGGCGGGGCGCGGCTCCAGAGACGATGACCTGATCGGGGGCAGCTCGGCCCCGGGGTACCATCGCGGCTATTATGCGACCCACGAAAGCATGGTCGAAGACCCGTGGGACGATGACGACGACGATCTGGATTACGAGCCCGCCGGCCCCGGATTTGCCGACCGCGCGCTGGCCGTGCTGCAAGCGCACGAAACCCGGTACTGGGCGGTGCGCGTCGCTGCCGGGTTCCTGTTCCTGCTGGTCCTGATCATCGCCTGGCTGGCGATAACCGCGCCGCTTTCCAAGTCCCTCGAACCGATCGCCCCGCCGCAGCTCACGCTGCTTGCTGCGGATGGCACGCCCATCGCGCGCAATGGCGCGGTGTACGACGAGCCGGTCGATATCGACCGGCTGCCCGATCATGTAGTGAATGCGTTTCTCGCCACCGAAGACCGCCGCTTTTACAGCCACTGGGGGGTCGATCCGCGCGGGCTGGCGCGCGCCACGATCAACAATTGGTCTGGCGGCCCGACCCAGGGCGGCAGCACGATCACCCAGCAGCTCGCCAAATTTACCTTCCTGACGCCCGAGCAGTCCCTGTCGCGCAAGGCGCGCGAGATGCTGATCGCGTTCTGGCTGGAATCGTGGCTGACCAAGGACGAGATCCTCGAACGCTATCTCTCCAACGCCTATTTCGGGGACAACACCTACGGCCTGCGGGCCGCGAGCCTGCATTACTTCTATCGCCAGCCCGAAAAGCTGACGCCGAACCAGGCGGCGATGCTGGCGGGCCTGCTGAAGGCGCCATCGGCCTATGCCCCCTCGCACCATTACGAGCGCGCGGTACGCCGGATGCAGGCGGTCAAGGCCAGCCTGGTTTCCGCAGGTTACCTGTCGGCGGACGAGGCAGAGCGGATGCGCCCGCCAGAGCTCGACATGCGGCTGGTCAACGATCTGCCTACCGGCACCTATTTCGCCGACTGGGCACTGCCCGAGGCGCGCGACCGCACGCCGCCCGGCTTCGCCGTTCAGGCCCTGACCACCACGCTCGATGCGCGACTGCAGAACATCGCGCGCGATGTGATCGCCAGTGCCCCGCTGGGCGATGCGCAGGCCGCGCTGGTGGCGATGCGCCCCAATGGGGAAGTGGTGGCGATGATCGGCGGGAAAGACTATTCCGCCAGCGCCTTCAACCGGGCCACACAGGCGCGCCGCCAGCCCGGCTCCACCTTCAAGACGATCGTCTATCTCGCCGCGCTGGCAGAAGGTTTCGAGCCGGACGATCCGGTGAGCAACCGGCCTTTCACGGAAGGCAGTTACCGCCCGGAAAACTACGACGGCCGCTATTCCGATTTCCTCACCCTGAAGCAGGCGTTCGCTCGATCGAGCAACGTGGCGGCCGTGCGGCTGTTCAACGAGGTCGGCAGTGACAGGGTGCTGGATCTTGCGCGCGATCTGGGCATCTCCAGTCCGATTACCCGCGGCGACCCCAGCGTGGCGCTGGGCACGGCCGGAATGTCGCTGATGGAACTGACCGCGGCCTATGCCGGTATCGCGGGCAATTCGTACCCCGTTCGCCCGACCGGATTCGTGCGCGAGCAGCGTGGATTGTGGGACCGGATCTTCAACGCTCCGCGCAGCTTTTCCAACTCCACGCACCGCGAGATGGAGGAACTGCTGCGCGCCGCGATCAACGAAGGCACGGGCCGCAACGCTGAGCTGCCCGGCCTCAATTTCGGCAAGACGGGGACCACGCAGAACAATCGCGATGCGCTGTTCGTTGGCTATGCGGGCGATCTGGTGGTCGGCGTGTGGGTCGGGAACGACGACAATACCCCGCTCGACGGGATAAGCGGTGGCGGCCTGCCTGCGCGCATCTGGAAAAGCTTCATGCTGCGCGCACAGGGAGCCTCCGAAACCGCGCCAGCCAGGCGGCGGAATCCTGCCGGTCCGGTCGAGCCGCTCGATGTACCCGACGCAAGCGAGATACCCGATCCGGTAGAGGAGGAAGGGCGCGAGCTGATTATCGACGAGAGCGGTATCACGGTGCGTGCGGAAGCTCCGCCGATCGACGCGCCACCCGATGCGCCGCGCACCGCGCCGGAGCTCACCCCGCTGCGAGAGGAAGAGGCTGCACCCGCCAACTAGCGGGCTGCGCGATCAGGAGTCGCCGGGTTCGATCCGCTGGATCATCACGTTCATCACCGCGCTGGCGCGGGGCCGGTCGCGTTCTTCCTGCCATGCTTCCACGGTCACATTGGCGCTGCGTCGGCCCAGCTTGGTAATCCGTGCCTTGGCGAAGAGCGGAGCCTTTTTGGCTGCGGCCAGAAACTGCACGGTGATGTTGATCGGCTTGAGCTGCGCGTCCTCGCCATTTTCGCTCAGCGCCACGCGCAGCGCGGCATAGCCTGCGGTTTCCAGCAGCCCGCTGGTCGCTCCGCCGTGGAAGTGGCCTGGCCGCCCTTCGATGGCATCGATGCCCGAAACGCACAGCACCGGCACGCCATCTTCGAAGCCGGAAACCTCGATCCCGAGCGAGCGCGCATAGTTCGAAAGCAGGTCGGGGCGGTCGATCTCAGCCATTCTTCGCTGCTCCCCCGCTTGCATTGCCGATGGTCATGTAGACTGCCGCCATCGTCGCCACCGGATCGTCCGGGTCGCCATCATGCGCAATCCCGCGCACGAATGCGGCGGAGCGGGTGGTCCGGAAGCATTCGCAGCGCGCGATCACATCCGCCTTCTCGCCCGCCGGGCGCTGGTAATCGACCCGCATGTCCAGCGTGGCGACGGGCACGAAGCGTTTCTCGCGCGTCCAGATCGCCATTCCGCCGCCCATGTCGAGCATCGAGAAGATCGGGCCGGACGCGATCACGCGGCGCACATCGTCGCCCACCAGATCCTCGCGCCACGGCAGGGTCAGCTCGGTCCAGTCCTCGCCGTGCGCGCGATAGGCAAGGCCCAGCCAGCCGGGGTGTCCGCCCGCGAACAGGAAGGGGGAGGCGGCGGCCGGATCGAACACCGCACTCGGATCGCGGTGCGGGGATTCCTGTGGCGAGGTTTGCTTCTCCATGCGCCGCCATCTGTGCGGTGCGCGCGGCGATGACAATGTTTTAATTCGCTCTGCAGGCCCCGGGTTGGGAGGTTCGCCGCGGCGCGACGGAGGTGCCGCGCGCATTGAACAGGGAGCCTTAATGCCATGAACCTGCCCAGAATCCTGCTCGACAATCTGCCAAACCTCACCGACGCGGTGGGCCTGGTCGGCAGCTTTGTCGAACAGCCTGCGAACGACGACCGGATCGTCTATCTGATGGTCTTCCTGTACGAGACCTACCCGCCCGAAGCGATGCTCTGACCGGGTCACCGCCGATGCATGTCGATCCTGCACTGCGAGCCTTTGCCAGCGACGAGGCGCGGATGGCCGCAGCGCAGGATCGCGTGCGCCGGGCGGGCGAGTGCTGGCGGGCGCGGGCCGATGTCGCCGCCGTGCTCGCCGATTGCGCGACATGGGCGGCGGGCGCGCCGTTGGCCGGTTGTGCCGCGCTCACCGGCTTGCTGCAGCTGGACCGTGCGCGCGCCTTTGCTGACGGCGTGCTGACTGCGATGGCCGAAGCATGGCGCGCCGATCCACTGGCGCAGCTGCCGTTTCGCCATAGCGCCTCGGGCGGGATCGACGCGCTGCAACTATACCGGGTGGACGGCGTCAGCCTGTCGTTGGTGGCGATGCAACCATCGGTGCCTGCGCCTGTGCGATCGATCACTTTTACCGATTGCGAGCGGTACGAGATCGTACTTGCGGGCACCGGGCGGGCGATCGCCTTTTATGACGAGGGGGGAGGCCCGCCGCGAGAGAAGGTTTTCCTGCTGAGCCCCGGACGAAGTTTCAGCGGCGATGTCCGGCATTCGCGCGCTGTCGTGCAGCTGGACGCGCCGCTGGTTCTGCTGCGGCTGGCGAAGGAGCCGGAGCACCCGCAACCGACCCGCGAGGTCGACATCGCGACGGGATCGGTGCTGCACCGTGCGTCGGCCAGCCCGGCGGACAGCCGGATCGAACTTGCCGCAGCGGTGCTGGGTGCGATGGGCCGCAGCGATGCGGCGCAGCCTCTGGCCGCCTACGCCTGTGGACAGGCGGGGGAGGGCGCCCGCTGGCAGGCGCTGCGCAATGCGCTGGCGATCGATACCGCGACGGGATTCGCGGCCCTGTGCCGGATTGCGGGCCAGACGGACGATCCGGTCCGGCCCGATGCCCAGGCTCTTCTCCACTCTCTGTGCACAGCCTATCCACAGCTCGCCAAGCTAAGGGAGGGGCTATGCCAAGCGAGCTGAATCCGGTCGTTTCCGGGCCGCTGAGCCTGGCCGAGTGTGTTGCGGCGATCGATGAAATCGGCTTTGACCCGCGAGATGAGACGTCGCTGACCCACGCCGCTGCTGCACTTGCCGGGCTGGCGGCCAACCCGACCTTCCTTGGCGATTACCTGATCGACCAGATCACCGGCGCGGCACGCAGTGCCGCGACGGCCTACGGCCCGCAGGCGATCATGCTGCGAGGGCCCGGGAATGGCTATTTCGTGCGCGCCAATATCTGGCCCGCGCCCGGCGATCCGGCGTTTCAGGCAAGCGGTGCGGCCAGCTTCGTCTATGGCCTGCCGCACGATCACAATTTCGATTTCCTGACCGTCGGCTATTTCGGGCCGGGTTATGTCAGCGATTATTACGAATATGATTACGAAAGCGTCGAGGGGAGGCCGGGCGAAGCCGTTGATCTGCGGTTCGTGGAGCGGTCTGCACTGTCGCCGGGCCGCGTGCTGCACTATCGCGCCCACCGCGATGTGCACTGCCAGCATCCGCCGCAGAGCCTTTCCGTCTCGCTCAACATCTGTGCCGCAAACCCCGCGCAGGGGTGGTTCGACCAGTACCGCTTCGATGTCGAGGAAGGGCGGATTGACGGCGTGCTCAATCCCAGCGCGAACGAGGTCATGCTGCGAATGGGCGCCACTTTGGGCCATAGTCGGACATGCCAGCTTGCCCGAGACTTCGCGGGCACGCACCCCGGCTTCGCGATTCGGCGTCTTGCTGGCGAACTGCGCGGCTAGATCAGCGGATCGTTCGCCGCAGCGTCGATCGCGGCCTGCAGGATGATCGTCGCGGCCTCTGCGTCGATCCGCTCGGCGCGCTTGCGGCGGCTGACGTCCAGCCCGATCATCGCCGCCTCGGCGCTCTGGGTAGACCAGCGTTCATCCCACAGCAGCACGGGCAGGGCGAAAGCTTCCGCCAGATTGCGGGCATAGGCCCGGCTTGCCTGCGCGCGCGGCCCTTCGCTGCCGTCCATATTTCGCGGCAGGCCGATCACGATCCCGCGCACGCCGCGCCCTTCCATGATGCTGCGCAGTTCGTCCCGGTCGCGGCCAAACTTGCCGCGCGGCAGCGTCTTGAGCGCACTCGCAAAGCGCCATCCGGCATCGCATACCGCAACGCCGATGGTCTTCGTGCCAAGGTCCAGCCCGATCAGCGCGCCGCCATCGGGCAGCGCATCGGCCAGGCCGGCTGCGCTTGTGACTATGAGTTCGCCGCCGCCCATTCGCGCACCCGGGTCACCACGTCTTCCTGCACATTGCGCCAGAAAAGCGGGATGTCGTAGACGTGATAATTGCGCCCCGGCAGCACGGCGGAGCCCATTTCGGGCGGATCGCCGATGCGCAGGATGCCCTGCTTGTCGCACCGTGCCCCCACCGCGCCAGGCACCAGATCGCCCGAGGCCAGGTTCTCGCTCGGCACCAGCGTGCCCTTATTGTCGTCCGCCGGGGCGGTGCTGTTCTGGAAGCCGGTAATCGGGTTCACGCACAGGATCGGGGTGTCGCCGCGCGGCTCGCCATCGAAGCCGGGGCTGGCGCGGAAACGGCTGAGCAGCTGCGTGGGGTCGCCATCGTCGGCAAAGCTCGCCCAGCTCAGGATGCAGCCGCTATCGTTGGATCGCTGGCAGGCGGGCAGCGGCAGCACCGGCAGATCGTGATCGAGCGAGATCGGCCAGCCGACCGCGTAGACCGCAGCGATGCGATCCTCCACCGGGCGGCCCTTTACACGTTCGCGCAGCAGCCGCAGCAGGTGGAGCGAACCCTGGCTATGCCCGGCGAGCACGATGGGCCGGTCTTCGTCCACGCTTTCGAGGAAGTAGTCGAACGCCTGCTCCACGTCGCGATAGGCGGCGTCCAGCGCCTGTTCCGCCTCCGGCTTGTCGGTGATGAATGCGCCGACCGTCGCCTGGCGATACTTGGGCGACCAGATTTCAGCGGCGCGGTTGAACGGGCTGGCCAGTCCGCGCAGGAACAGCTTCGCGCGGTCCTCCGTCTCCTTGTCGCCCAGCCGCGCGTTCCACTGGATGTCGCGGTCGAGATTGGTCGGGATGTAGCTGGTGGGATGGACGAAGAAGACCGCGAAAGGCGGTGCCTCATCGGTCTCGTCGGCAGTCAGGCGGCGCGATCCGGCCTTGCTCGCCTGTTCCACCAGCGTGCCCTCGTCTTCGCTGCGCGGCAGCGGGTTCTTGGTCTCCGCGATAGCAGGCTGATAGCGTGAGGGATCGTTGGTCCCGATCCCGGGGCGCGAATACCACATGCCCGGATCGGCATAAGCGTTGTCGGCCAGCGATTCCTGCTCGACGAACTCGGTGTTCGGAACGAGGGCGATCTCGGTCGCCTTTTCGGACCAGTAATTGAGCGCGAGCAGCCCGACGATGACCAGCACGATCATCGTGACGATGAAATAGAGAAAGGCGCGGACCATCGAGTTCCCCCTTTATACGCTTTCCGGCTTGGCTTTGCCGGCGTCCTGCGCGGCCTGCGTGACGTCGTTCATTTCCGAGCGGCGCACCAGCGCGACCTTGAGCATGGCGAGCAGCGGGTCGGCCATCAGCAGGCCGATGATGCCGAACAGCAGGCCCATGATCAGCTGCGCGCCCAGCACCAGCGCGGGCGGCAGATCCACGGTCTTGCGAGCGATCATGGGGATGACAACGTACCCGTCGAACGACTGTACGACGAAATAGATGATGATCGCGGCAATTCCGGTGTCGACCCCGGCGGAGAAGCCCACGGTCACCATCAGCAGGCCGGAAATGACCGCGCCGATATTGGGAATGAAGGCCAGAAGGCCTGTCAGGATGCCGAGCAACGCGGCCATCGGCACGCCGACTATCGCCAGCGCGGCCCAGGTGAAGAACCCTTCGAACACCATCCCGACCACGCGGCCCGCCATCAGGCGGCGCAGGGTGAGTGCCATCTCGGCCAGCGTCTTGCGCAGTTCGCTGCGGCCGTTGCGCGGGGCCATCCACTCGACGCCGCGTTCGTACAGGTTGGGCTCCAGCGCGACGTAGATGCCGATGATCAGGATGATGGCGGTGGTGCCGAGTACGCCCGCAATCCCGCCGATCGCGCGGGTGACGGTGCCGACGCCGCTGACAACCTGATTCGCCATCGACTGCGCTTCGGATAGCGAGATCTGAAACCCGTTCTGCTGCGCGACGCCGATCAGGTCGCTGAGCTGGTTTTCGATGATCGAGGGGAGGGCGGATGCCTGATCGGCGATCTGCGATCCGGCGAAATAGCCCAGCCAGGCGAGAAAGGCGACCGCGAGCAGCAGGACAAGCGCGATCCGCGCGTTGCGCGGGATCGGCAGAAACCGGCCAAACAGCCGCGACCCGCCATCGATCATGGAGGCAAAGACGAGCGCGGCGAAAATAACCAGCAATGCCTGCGAGATATAGACTGCCAGCGCCACCAGACCGATCACGCTGGCCCAGACCAGCGCCCGGTTGACCTCGTGCCGCAGCCTGGGGTTTGCAATATAGGCCGGGCTTGCACCGCCCCAGCTATCAAGCTCTGTCATGGTGGTGGGCATGGGCGGGCCGCCGGTCCCGGCCGGGGGCTGCTTTTCGCCTTCAGGCCTGGCGTCGCCGCCGCCCTTTTGATCCGATTGGCCCATCGCCTTGCCCCTCAATCCTGCTTGGCGGGGGTGTTGGTGTGGGTCGGGCGCAGCGTGGTGAAGGCGCGATCGCCGCGCATGGCACCGAACCAGCTGAACGGGTTCCAGTCAGCCGTCCCGTCGAGCGAGAAGGTGATGAATTCCGCCCGGCCGCCGATATTGGCAAGCGGCACCGGCCCGCCAAGGCCCTGTTGCGCCACGCTGGCGCGACTGTCGGCGGAATGGTCGCGATTGTCCCCCATCACGAACACCGCATCGTCGGGGATGAGGATTTCGTCGTAGTTGTCGAGCTGTTGGTCGGGCAGGGCGTCGATGACGAGATAGCTGGCACCATTGGGCATGGTCTCGCGCAGCACCGGCACCTTGCATTTCTGCACGCCGTCTTTTCCCATGACGATCTCGAACCCGGGTTCTACGCAAGGGGTGTTGACGTCATAGGGCAGCAGCATGTCGGGTTCGACTTCCTGCTTTACGGGCTTTCCGTTGAGAATGATTTGCCCGTTGCGGACCGCAATCCGGTCTCCCGGAAGGCCGACCACCCGCTTGATGTAATCCTCGCTGCGCTCAGGGTGCACGGGAATCACGATGTCGCCGTATTCGGGCGTGCCGCCGAACAGGCGCCAGGTGCCACGCGGCAGCATGTGGAAGGTGATCGACGCCCAGGAATAGCCGTAAGGATACTTGCTGACGATCAGCCGGTCGCCGACCAGCAGATTGGGCAACATGCTGGGCGAGGGGATGTAAAACGGCTTGGCGACGAAGCTGTGGAACGCCAGCACCGCCAGCAGCATCAGCGCAAGCCCGCGGAATTCGGCGAACCAGTTGACCTTGTCGTCGTCGCTGGTCTTGTCTGCGGATTTGGTGTCGCTCATGCCGGTTACGTTGCTCATTGCGGGAAAGCCTCGATGATCACGAAGGCTTGCGCCCATGGATGATCGTCGGTGAGGGTGAGGTGAACGTGCGCCACATGGCCTTCCGGCGTAATTTGCGCAAGCGCCTTGGCAGCGCCATGTGCCAGTTCGAGAGTGGGCGCACCCGAGGGCGCGTTAACCACGCCGATGTCCTTCATGTAGACGCCGCGGCGAAAACCTGTGCCCACCGCCTTGGAGAACGCTTCCTTGGCCGCGAACCGCTTGGCGTAGGTGCCCGCGATGGTGAAGGGACGGCGGCGGGCCTTGGCGCGCTCTTTCTCCGTAAACACGCGGTTCTCGAACCGCTCTCCATACCGGTCGAGCGAGTTCTGGATGCGCTCGATATTGCACAGGTCCGATCCCAGCCCGATGATCATGCCGCGCGCACCAGCAGAACCGTCAGCAGGATCAGCGCGATATAGTGCAGGATCACCTGCGTTTTGACGAGATCGTGCGAGGTATCGCCCTTCGCCATGCGCAGCGTCATCGTGTAGCCGCCGATCTGGAGCAGCGGCCAAACGATGGCAAACACGGTCAGCGCACCCGAGTTGAGCGAAACGCCCAGCAGAAAGATGCTCAGCAGGAAGGGAACGGCTCCGGCGAACAGCCAGAACCGCTGGCTGCGCGTGATTTCGGCAGGATTGCTCACCGTGCGTCGTCCATCAGATCGCGCATCCGGCGGATCGCGGGCTCCAGCCCGGTGAAGATCGCTTCGCCGACCAGGTAGTGGCCGATGTTCAGTTCGGCGAGCTGGGGAATCGCGGCGATCGGCTGCACATTCTCGAAGGTCAGCCCGTGGCCCGCATGGGGTTCGATCCCGTTCTTCGCTGCAAGCGCCGCCATGTCCGCAATCCTCTTCAGCTCCACCGCGCGCTGCTCACCCGTCGCGTGCGCATATTCGCCGGTGTGGAACTCTACCACCGGCGCGCCGAGACGCATCGCCGTTTCGAGCTGGCGCGGATCGGCTTCGATGAACAGCGAGACGCGGATGCCCGCATCGGTGAGCTGCGAGACGATCGGCGCGAGCTGGTTGTGCAGGCCTGCGGCGTCCAGCCCGCCCTCGGTGGTACGCTCCTCGCGCTTTTCGGGCACGATGCACGCCGCGTGCGGTTTATGGCGCAGCGCGATCTCCAGCATTTCCTCGGTTGCCGCCATTTCGAGGTTGAGCGGCAGGTCGGTCGCCTCCTGAATCCGCTTCAGATCGTCGTCGCGGATATGCCGCCGGTCTTCGCGCAGGTGGGCGGTAATCCCGTCGCCGCCAACCGCCGCAACGATCTGCGCCGCGCGCACGGGATCGGGATGATCCCCGCCACGCGCATTGCGGATAGTGGCGACATGATCGATGTTCACGCCAAGGCGGAGCTTCTGAGTATTCATGTGCACGCCACTGCGCTTATCGCATCGTACATGACACCTTCTCCGGTCCAGATTTCCCTAAGGTCGACGCTTTCGTCAGAGGTCGTCAGCACAAGAGCCGTCTCGCGCTCGGGCAGAATGATGTTGCGCACCTGATATTTGCCTATGCCACCGCGTCGCTCGACAATTTTTACAGGAGTATCGCAGCCTTTCAGTGGGGCTTCGAATACCCATTGGCCCAGTGCCATGTAGCCGAGTGCCGGGTCGCTTTCCCACAGTGTATCGAGGGATTGCTTACTCAAGAGGCTGCCGCTCATTAGCGCGCGGTCGAACTGCAGAAGATCGAAAATCGGTCCGGCCAGCCCAGCGGACCAGCCATAGCGCGCTAAACGTGCGTCATAGGCGGCTTCCCGCCCGTGGTAGTCCCCCATCACACCGGGTTCGAAAATCCATGTGTTGGACAATTTTGCCGGTCCAACGATATTCGCTTGGAACAGGTTGTTGAGATCGCTGCCGGTGACAGCTTCAAGAATGGCACCAAGCACGATGTAGTCGCAATTATTGTACCGCCAATCTTCCGTCGGCGCCGTGCGATCTGCGGTGCACCAGTCGATGCCCGTTGGGCCATCAGTGTAGAAACTCGGCCACCCGTCAGCGCGCACCGGGCTGTCGTCGGGATTACGCAAGCCCGAACGGTGCTGAAGAAGTTGGCGGATCGTGGGAGAATCGATGTCGCTCGCCAGGGAAGGCAGGTAATTTTGAGCAGCGGCGTCCAAATCTATCGCGCCGGCTTCGACCTGCTGCATCACCATCACGGCGACGATCTGTTTCGTAACCGACGCCCACGGCCAGGCGGGTATCGTGTCGTCGTCATCACGCGGTGAGCTAAAGGTTGCGATCCTGCCCTCTCGGGAAATCCCGATGTCACCGCTGAAACCGGTGTTCAGGATATCGGCCGCGAGCCGCCCGTATGGTTTGTGAAGGGATCGTTCGGCACCGATGGCGTAGATTTCGGGCGGCAATTCATTGGCCAGCGCATCAGCCGCAATGGCCAGACCGGGCCTCAGTCGATTGCCCTCCTCAGCAATCGTCTGGCAGCCCGCCGCCGACAAGGCAGCAAGTGCCAGCAGGCACTTTTTCACTTCCGGCTCCCCGGCTTCGTGATCGGCACCGCTTTCAGATCGGCGGGCACATCTTCTTCCGCGTAGGTAGGGAAGGACAGCTGGATCAGCGGGAAGAAGGGCACGCCCATGTCCGCTTCGCCCGAAGACCGGTCGACCAGCGCGGCTTCGGCGATCACCTCGCCGCCTTCGCGCTTCACCGCCTCGATCGCCTCGACGCTCGATTTGCCGGTGGTGACCACGTCTTCCACCATCAGCACCTTCGCGCCTTTCTCAAGTGCAAAGCCACGGCGCAGCTCGAACGTGCCCTCCGGGCGTTCGAGGAACATTGCGTTCTTGCCCAGCGCGCGGCCCAGTTCGTGCCCTATAATAAGGCCACCCATCGCCGGGCTGACGACGATATCGATCTGGCTGCGAATTTCGCGGGGGATTTTCTGGCTGAGCGCAAACGCCATGCGTCCGGCACGCTCCGGGTCCATCAGCACCCGCGCACACTGGAGGTAATGTGCGGAATGGCGGCCCGAGCTGAGCAGGAAATGCCCTTCGAGCAGGGCATCGCACCCGCGAAGCTCGCCGATGATCTCTTCGTCCGTCATATTGGGGGGGCAGCTCCCAGCTAGGTTGGCTTTGCGCCTTATTGGAATTGATATTGCGCCGAACGCATTGGACGACCCGTGAATTCCCGTCTAGAGGCGCTTGAGAGTCGCGGCAAGCGCGCCTATAGCGCGAGCCCAAAATGACGTACGAGCGCCATTTCCGATGGCCGAATGCGTTTTTCTGCAAGGTTCGTAAGGAAAGCAGACCGACAATGCCAATTGCCGCCGCCTATCGCGATATCCGTGTTCTGATGATCGGGCTGATCGCCCTTCTTGGCCTCGCCTTCGCGGCGCAGGGGCTGTCTGCCGCAGCGCCGACCGCCGCCATGCCGACGACGGGCGCCGAAGCCGATGCGGCCGCTGCCGGTGACGCTTCGGGCGATGCCGCGGGTGCGGGTGAGGGCGAGGCTGCGTACGAGCATCTCGGCCCCGAATGGATCAAGGGCCAGCCCACGTCTTTCGAGGAAGACCCCTGGAAGAGCATGACCTTCCAGGATCAGTACACCGATGATGGCCAGTATGCGCTGGGCATGAACATGTATATCCTGACGCCGGTCATCGTGCTGATCAGCGCCTTCGTGTTCTTCCTGCTGCTGGTGGTGGTGGTCCGCTATCGCCGTCGTGAAGGCCGCGAGCCGTCGCGCACCACGCACAACACGCTGGTCGAGGTGATCTGGACGATCGTTCCGGTGCTGATCCTGATCGCGATCGCCGTGCCTTCGATCACGCTGCTTGCGCGCCAGTACAAGACCGCGCCCGAGGATGCGATCACCATCAAGGCGACCGGTTACCAGTGGTACTGGGGCTACACCTACGCCGATAACGGCGGGTTCGAGGTGATCTCCAACATGATGCCGCTCGAAGAAGCGGAAGCGAACGGCCTTCCCGGTCATCTGGCGGTGGATAACCGCATGGTCGTGCCGGTCGGCGTGCCGCTGCGCATCCAGACCATCGGCGCGGACGTGATCCACAGCTTTGCGGTGCCGAGCCTGTGGTTCAAGCTGGACGCGATTCCGGGCCGCCTGAACGAGCGTGTGCTGACCATCAACGAGCCGGGCATCTATTACGGCCAGTGCTCCGAACTTTGCGGCGCGCGCCATGCCTACATGCCGATCGCGATCGAAGCGGTTCCGATGGACAAGTGGCGCCAGTGGGTTCTTTCCAAGGGCGGGTCTTTCGGTGAAGATGCCGAGGTGGACGAAGACGCCAACGTGCAGGCCCCGGCCAGCGCGATGGAGGGTGCACCTGCGGCAGGCGATGGCCTGACGGCGGCGGATGATGGCAATGCGCCCTCGACCCCGGTGGATACCGGGGTGGCTGAAGAGGCGACGGCGGCCGAATAATCGGTCACCCCGCCTGCACGACGAGAACGAACCAGAATAGCGAAGAGAACTGACGCGACATGGCTACCACTGCTGATACCTTCCAGGCCCATGACGATGCGCATCACGAACATGATGCGGACCACAAGCCGGGCTTCTTCGCCCGCTGGTTCATGTCCACCAACCACAAGGACATCGGTACGCTGTACCTGATCTTCGCGATCATCGCGGGGGTCGTTGGCGGGACGATTTCCGGCATCATGCGCTGGGAACTGGCCGAGCCGGGTATCCAGGTGCTCAACATGGTCGCGCCGTGGCTTGGTGCCGATCCGGCTCAGATCGACCAGACGCTGCATTTGTGGAACGTGTTCATTACCGCGCACGGCCTGATCATGGTGTTCTTCATGGTCATGCCGGCAATGATCGGCGGCTTCGGCAACTGGTTCGTGCCGATCATGATCGGCGCGCCGGACATGGCGTTCCCGCGGATGAACAACGTTTCTTTCTGGCTGACCGTCGCAGGCTTCTTCTCGCTCCTGTTCTCCATGTTCGTGCCCGGCGGCATCGCCAACGGCGCGGGTACCGGCTGGACGGTCTATGCGCCGCTGTCGACCAGCGGTTCGGTCGGCCCTGCGGTCGACTTCGCGATCTTCTCACTCCACCTTGCGGGCGCAGGCTCGATCCTGGGTGCGACCAACTTCATCACCACCATCTTCAACATGCGTGCACCGGGCATGACCCTGCACAAGATGCCGCTGTTCGTGTGGTCGGTGCTGGTGACCGCGTTCCTGCTGCTGCTAGCGCTGCCGGTGCTGGCCGCCGCGATCACGATGCTGATCACGGACCGTAACTTCGGCACGACCTTCTTCGATCCGGCCGGTGGCGGCGACCCCGTCCTGTACCAGCACCTGTTCTGGTTCTTCGGCCACCCGGAAGTCTACATCATGATCCTGCCGGGCTTCGGCATGATCAGCCAGATCGTGGCGACCTTCAGCCGCAAGCCGGTGTTCGGCTACCTCGGCATGGCCTATGCCATGGTCGCGATCGGCGTGGTCGGCTTCATCGTGTGGGCGCACCACATGTATACCGTGGGCCTCGACGTGAACACGAAGATGTACTTCACCGCGGCCACCATGGTCATCGCGGTGCCCACCGGCGTGAAGATCTTCAGCTGGATCGCCACGATGTGGGGCGGCTCGATCGAGTTCAAATCGCCGATGGTATGGGCGATGGGCTTCATCTTCCTGTTCACCGTGGGCGGTGTGACCGGCGTCGTGCTGGCCAATGGCGGCATCGACGACAACCTGCACGACACCTACTACGTCGTCGCGCACTTCCACTACGTGCTGTCGATGGGTGCGGTGTTCAGCCTCTTCGCGGGCTTCTACTACTGGTTCCCGAAGATGAGCGGCCGCTGGCACTCCGAACTGCTCGCCCACATCCACTTCTGGGTGTTCTTCATCGGCGTGAACATGGTGTTCTTCCCGATGCACTTCCTGGGCGTGCAGGGCATGCCGCGGCGCTACCCAGATTACGCGGAAGCCTTCTCCTTCTGGAACGAGGTTTCGTCCATCGGCTACATCATCACCGCGGTTTCGGTGCTGATCTTCTTCGCCAACCTGGTGTATGCCTTCACCGTGGGTAAGAAAGCGGCTGCGAACTACTGGGGTCCGGGTGCGACCACGCTGGAATGGACGCTGTCCAGCCCGCCACCGTTCCACCAGTTCGAGACGCTGCCGGTGATCGAGGACCACCACGATTACCACGATCACCTGCCGCGCGAAGGCGACGCGAAGCCCGTGACGGCGTAATTTCCAGGCTCCTCGCTCGTCATTGCGAGGGGTGTAGCGATCAGGCAATCCAGGGCAGTCTTGCGCCGTTCTGGATTGCCACGCTGCCCGAAGGCCGCTGGCGATGACGATAAGATTGTGACCATGACCACCACGACGACCCTCATCACGCCGACCGCAGCGACGCCGATGTCGAGCCATTGGCGCGACTTCCTCGCGCTGACGAAGCCGGGCGTCGTTAGACTGGTCGTCTTCACCGGCCTGTGCGGCCTTCTCGCCGCGCCGGGCAGCATCAACCCGGTGCTCGGCTTCACCGCGATCCTGTGCATTGCGCTTGCGGCAGGCGGTGCGGCGGCGTTCAACCAGTGGTACGAAGCGGATCTCGACGCGCTGATGAAGCGCACGGCCAAGCGCCCGATCCCCGCAGGCCGCGTCAGCAAGAATGACGCGCGTGATTTCGCCAGCGTGCTGTGCGGTGCCTCGATACTGGTGATGGGCCTTGCGATCGGCTGGCTCGCCGCCGCGATCCTCGCCGTGTCGATTTTCTACTACGTCGTGATCTACACCATGTGGCTCAAGCCGCGCACACCCCAGAACATCGTGATTGGGGGCGGGGCGGGTGCCTTCCCTCCGCTGATCGGCTGGGTAGCGGTGACGGGTGACATCACGCTGACGCCGGTGCTGCTATTCGCGATCATTTTCTTCTGGACGCCGCCGCATTTCTGGGCGCTCGCGATGTTCGTGAAGGGCGACTACGCCAATGCCGGCGTCCCGATGATGCCTGTGGTGCATGGAGAGCGCGCGACGCGCTATCAGATCCTCGGCTATTCGCTGTTCATGGTGCCGCTGGCCGCCGCGCCCTGGTATCTCGGCACAGCGGGGATCGCCTATGGCGTCGCTTCGCTGGTGCTGACCGGGTTCTTTGCGGCGCTTTCCGTCCCCGTGGGTCTGCGCACCTCGGTTTCGGGTGACACGATGAAGCCGGAAAAGCGGCTTTTCGCCTATTCGATCGTCTATCTATTCGCGCTGTTCGGTGCGCTTGTGGTCGATCGCGTGCTTCAGAACGCAGGGGTAATCGCATGACCGACGACAAGCATCCCCCGCGCATGACGCCCGAGGAAGAGGCGCGTTTCAAGGAGGCGCGCAAGGGCCGCAATCTCGCCATCGGCGGGGCACTGCTGTTCTTTGCGATCCTGTTCTACGCGATCACCATCGTGAGGATGGGCGACTGATGGCATCCGCTGCGAACCCCGATCTCGATCAGAAGAACCTGCGGGTCGCGCTGATCGCGATGGCCGTGGCCGCGGCCATGGTTGCGCTCGGTTTCGCGGCCGTGCCGCTGTATCGCATTTTCTGCCAGGTCACCGGCTTTGCCGGGACCGCGCAGGTCGCAACCGAAAGCGATGCCGCCATCGCCCAGCGCCTTGCCTCCAGCGCAGGTGCGAAGCCGATCTCGATCCGCTTCGATGCCAATATCGCGCCCGGCCTGCCGTGGGAATTCGCGCCCGAGCAGAACACGGATGTGGTGCAGGTGGGCTCCCGCGACCTTGCCTTCTTCGTGGCGCGCAACAATTCGGACCAGCCGGTGACCGGCGCGGCGAGCTTCAATGTCGAGCCCGAGCAGGCGGCCCCCTATTTCAACAAGATCCAGTGTTTCTGCTTTACCGAGCAGACGCTGCAGCCCGGCGAAGAGGTGCGGATGCCCGTATTGTTCTATGTCGATCCGGCTGCGCTCGACGATCCCAACATGGAAGGCGTGGAGCAGATCACGCTGAGCTACACCTTCTACCGCAAACCGGCTGGCGACAGCTGACCCTCTGGACCGCGGCTGGCCCCGACGGTATGGGCTGAACCGCTGAAAAGGAAAGACAACACATGGCCGGCGCCAAGAACCACGATTATCACATTCTCGCCCCCGACATCTGGCCGGTGATGGGTGCGCTTTCGGCGCTCATCTTCACCACCGGCATGGTGTTCTACATGCACCAGGACACGATGAATGGCTGGCAGGTGATCCTGCCGCTGGGCATTGCCGGGCTGATCGCCACGTTCTGGGGCTGGTTCTCCAAGGTGGTGAACGAGGCGCAGCGCGGGGACCACACGCCGGTGGTGCAGCTGCACATGCGATACGGCATGATCCTGTTCATCCTTTCCGAAGTGATGTTCTTCGTCGGCTGGTTCTGGGCGTTCTTCGATTTTGCGCTGTTCCCCGCGCCGTTGGAACTGATTTCGGAAGGCACGTGGCAGAACATCATCGGGCAGGATGGCGCAGCCTCGGTGGCGGTCTTCCCGGCCGAGGGCATTCATGTGATCGACGCCTACGACCTGCCGCTGATCAACACGATGATCCTGCTGTGTTCGGGCACCACGGTGACCTGGGCGCACCATTCGCTGATCAATGGCGATCGCGAAGGCCTGAAGCAGGGCCTGTGGGCGACCATCGCGCTGGGCGTGCTGTTCACCTCGATCCAGATCTTCGAATACGCCCATGCGCCGTTCGGCTTCGGCGGCGTCAACTATACCAGCGCCTTCTACATGGCGACGGGGTTTCATGGCTTCCACGTGCTGGTGGGGACGATCTTCCTGATCGTCTGCCTGCGCCGCGCCTATCTGGGCCACTTCACCCCGCGGCAGCACTTCGGCTTCGAAGCTGCGGCATGGTACTGGCACTTCGTCGACGTCGTGTGGCTGTTCCTGTTCATCGCCGTCTACGTCTGGGGTGGCTGGGGCGCCGAAGTCCACTGATGACCGATGGTGGCCGCAAGGCCAGCGAAACCGGGCAGCCCGCATTGCGCGAGGCTGCCCTTTTCGGTTTGTGCCCGCGTTGCGGCCAGCGCACGCTGTTCGCCGGATGGATCGCCTTCGCGCCCCGATGCAGCGCGTGCGATCTCGATTTTTCGCGCTTCAACGTGGGTGACGGGCCGGCCGCGTTCCTGACGCTGGTCATCGGCGCCATCCTGGTCGGGCTGGCCGCGTGGCTCGAAGTCGCGGTGGGACCGCCCTGGTGGGTCCATGTGATACTGTGGGTGCCGCTCGGCGTGGCGCTGACGCTGGGCGGATTGCGCGTGGCGAAGGCGGCGCTGCTGTGGTCCGAATACCGCCAGAAGGCGGGCGAGGCAGGGCGATGAACATTCTGAAACGCCTGCCCCTGATCCCCAGCATCGTTGTGCTGGCCGCAGTCGCGACGATGATCGCGCTCGGCTTCTGGCAACTGGGCCGCGCGGACGAGAAGGCGGAACTTCTCGCACGCTATGCCGCTGCGGGCGGCAACCAGGAACCGGTCGCGTGGCCGGGGGACAATGACGAGCTCCTCAAACAGCGACTCTATCGCCGCAGCCAGATCGATTGCGTGAAGGTAACGGAGCTGACCGCCGTGGCGGGGACCAATGCGAAGGGATCGCCGGGCTGGGCGCAGATCGCACAATGCGAACTTGCAACGGGCGGCGAAGCGCGCATCGCGCTGGGCTGGACGCGCGGCCCCGATGGCCCGCTGTGGAATGGTGGCGAGGTTGCCGGGATCATCGCGCCGGGTCCGCGCCTGGTGGCCGATCCGCCGCGTGCCGGGCTGTTGCCGCTCGAACGGCCCGATCCCTCCGACCTGCCGAACAACCACCTTGCCTATGCGTGGCAGTGGTTCCTGTTCGCGCTGACCGCGCTGGTGATCTATGCGCTGGCGGTGCGCAAGAAGGTGCTGGGCCAGGACGCCGAAACCGCACAGAGGGAGGGCTGACCATGCGCTATCTCTCCACCCGTGGGCGTGCGCCGGTGCTCGATTTCGAAGGTGCGACGCTGACCGGCCTCGCCAATGATGGCGGCCTCTATCTGCCCGAGGAATGGCCGCAGTTTTCGGCGGCCGAGATCCGCGACATGCGCGGTCTGCCCTATCCAGAGCTTGCCGCGCGCATCATGGCGCCCTTCGTGGGCGACAGCCTGACCGAGCAGGAACTGCTGGACCTGTGTCAGCAGGCCTACGGTAATTTCTCGCACGTTGCCGTCACTCCGCTGGTGCAGCTGGACGGGCAGCACTGGCTGCTGGAGCTGTTCCACGGGCCGACGCTGGCGTTCAAGGATGTGGCGCTGCAACTGCTCGGCCTGCTGTTCGAGACCTTCCTCGCCCGGCGCGACAATCCACTGACGATCATCGGCGCGACCAGCGGCGATACCGGCTCTGCCGCGATCCATGCGGTTGCGGGACGCAGGAATGTAGAGATTTTCATGCTCCACCCGGAAGGGCGGGTGAGCGAGATCCAGCGCCGCCAGATGACCACGGTGAGCGCGCCCAACGTGCACAACATCGCCATCGACGGCGGCAGTTTCGACGATGCGCAGGCGATGGTGAAGCGCATGTTCGCCGATAGCGCGCTGACCGAGACGCTGAATATCGGCGCGGTGAACTCGATCAACTGGGCACGGCTGATGGCGCAGGTGGTGTATTACTTCGCCGCCGCGCTCCAGCTCGGTGCGCCCGACCGCAAGCTCGCCTTCAGCGTGCCGACGGGCAATTTCGGCGATGTCTTCGCAGGCTATGTGGCCGCGCAGATGGGCTTGCCGATCGAGCGGCTGATCGTAGCGACCAACAAGAACGACATTCTCGCGCGCGCGATTCGCGACGGCGACTATTCGGTGGGCGAGAGCCACGCGACGATCACACCATCGATGGATATCCAGGTCAGCTCCAATTTCGAGCGCCTGCTGTTCGAGGCGAACGGACGCGATGCCGCCGCGCTGGGAGCGCAGATGGATGGGTTCGGCAGCAGCAAGGCGCTGACCCTCGATCCCCGTCAGCGTGAGGGGATCGCGGCGCTGTTCTCGGCAGAGCGCGCCACGCCCGGGCAGACGCTGAAGGCGATGCGCTGGGCGTACGAATCATGCGGCGAGGTGATCGATCCGCATACGGCGGTCGGCCTCCATGCCGCGCGTTCAGAGCGGCTCGACCCGGCGGTGCCCGTCGTCACGCTCGCAACCGCGCACCCCGCCAAGTTTCCCGACGCGGTCGAGCAGGCAATCGGGCAATCCGCACCGCTGCCCGCGCGGACAGGCGATCTGTTCTCGCTGGAGGAACGCTTCGAAGCGCTGCCCGCAGATTACGACACGGTGCGCGACCACATTGCGGCCAGGGCCGCGCGCTGATGGCCAAGCTGCGCCTCGAACCGCAGCTGATGATCGGGCAGCCCTGGGCGGATTATGGCCTGATCGACAGCGGACACGGCCGCAAGCTGGAGCGATTCGGCCGCTTCCGCTTCATTCGACCCGAACCGCAGGCGATGTGGAGCCCGCGCGAAAGCGACTGGCAGGCCGACGGCGAATTCCTCCCCGGAGCGGACGAGGATGGCGGCGGTCGCTGGGATTTGTCGCCCGAAGTGCCCGATAGCTGGACGCTCGCGTGGGACGGTGTCCGCTTCAACGCGCAGTGCACCCCGTTCCGCCACCTCGGCTTCTTCCCCGACATGGCGCCGGTCTGGGAATGGATGCGGGAGCAACTCGATCCTCCCCATATTGGGGAGGGGGACCACCCGCAGGGTGGTGGAGGGGCAGGTTCTCCGCAAGGCGCCCTCCGTCAGCCGCGAGAAGCGGCTGCCACCTCCCCCGATGGGGGAGGATCGAGTACCCTCAACCTGTTCGGCTATACCGGCGTCGGCACGCTCGCGCTGAGCCAGTGCGGCGCGGTCACGCATGTCGATGCCTCCAAGAAATCGGTCGCACAGGCGCGCGAGAATGCCGCGCTTGCGGGGATGGAGGACCGCCCGATCCGCTGGCTGGTCGACGATGCGGCGAAGTTCGCCGCGCGCGAGGTCCGGCGCGAGAATCGCTATGACGGGATCATCCTCGATCCGCCCAAGTTCGGGCGCGGGCCGAAGAACGAGACCTGGCGGATCGAGGAAGGCCTCGCCCCGCTGATCGCCGATTGCCGGCAATTGCTCGACGAAAACAGCCGCTTCCTGTTCCTCACCGTCTACGCCGTACGGATGAGCAGCCTGGCGCTCGCCGCGTTGCTCGACGAAGCTTTCGCGGGCCTGCCCGGCACCATCGAACACGGCGATCTGGGCGTGCGCGAGGAAAACGAGGGCCGCGTTCTGCCCACCGCCATCTTCGCACGCTGGCGCAATCCCGCTTGAAGGGCCCCAGATGACCGACAGCCTCACGCTCCAGTTCGCCGACATCGAGACCGATGTCCTCACCGGGATCTATTCCGAGGAGACGGGCAAGCCACAGCCGCTGCGGATCACGATCGAGGTGCACATGCGCCCGCAGTCCCGCTACGAGCCGGACACCACGCTCGACGCGAGCAAGAACTACATGGACCTGAAGCACGCTGCGACGCAGGCTTTGCCCGAAGGCGTGCATTTCAAGCTGATCGAGGCGGTCGCGGACCATATCTGCGAAACGCTTTTCCTGCAGGATGCGCGCATTCACGCGATCACGGTCAAGATCGTGAAGCTGGCCATTGCGGTCGATAACGAGAAGATCGGCATCACGCTGCATCGCGAGCGGCCCTGAGGTGGAAAGCGCCGCACCCGCCATCATCCGGGTGGACCCGCTACCCGAAAGCGCGCTCGATGCAGCGGCGGCCTTCCATGCCCGCTGGGCGGATGAAGTGCGCAATGCCGCTGCACAGGGCAGCGAATTCATCATCGTAGTGCTCCATCCCGCTCCGTTCGATCATGCCGACTGGCGCCGTGCTGCCGCGCGCGATCTGGCGCGTGCTTACCCCGACCATTGCATCAATATCGTCGCCGGAATGGAGGGAGGCGCGCTGGCGCGGATGGTCGAATTCCTCGGCCGCGCTCCCGCAATTACCGGACAATTTCTGCCTCTTGCGGACAGCGCCCCTTGCGAGAGCGGCGGCGATGGCCGACTTGGGGACGATGACACGAACGGTTGATCGCCTCGACACGCTGACCGCGCCCGCACCGCTGGTCGATGCGCACCAGCGGCGGATTACCTACCTGCGCCTGTCGGTTACCGACCGCTGCGATCTTCGCTGTACCTATTGCATGCCCGAGCGGATGCAGTTCCTCCCGAAGGCGGAGGTGCTGACACTCGAAGAACTGTACGATGTTGCCCGCGCTTTCATGGCGCGTGGTGTGCGCACGATCCGGCTGACGGGCGGTGAGCCGCTGGTGCGGCGCGATGTGATCGACCTGGTGCGCGCAATCGGCCGCCATGTCGGGTCCGAGCTGGACGAGGTCACGCTGACCACCAATGGCACCCAGCTGGCGGGCCACGCCGATGCGCTGGCGCGGGCGGGGGTGCGGCGGATCAATGTCTCGCTCGACACGCGCGATTCCGATACTTTCCGCGCACTCTCGCGCCGCGATGCGCTCCCGCAGGTGCTCGAAGGCATTGCCGCCGCGCGCGCAGCGGGCTTGCAGGTCAAGCTCAACACGGTCGCCATGCGCGGGGTGAATGATGGCGAGATCCCCGATCTGGTCGCCTGGGCGCACCGACAAGGGCACGCCATCAGCCTGATCGAGACGATGCCGCTGGGCGAGGTGGACGAGGCCCGCGAGGATCGCTTCGTCTCGCTGGCGGATGTGCGCCGCGATCTGGAGTCGCGCTGGACGTTGGTACCCAGCGATGCGCGCACACCGGGGCCTTCGCGCTATTTCGATATTGCCGAGACGGGCGGACGTATCGGCTTCATCACGCCGATGAGCGAGAATTTCTGCTCCGGCTGCAATCGCCTGCGGGTGACCGCCACCGGGCAGCTCTATCCGTGCCTTGGCGGAGGCGAGCGGGTCGATTTGCGCGCCGCGCTGCGCTCCGATGCGCCCGAAGCGGAGGTGGCTGGGGCTCTGGACCGCGCGATGCTTATCAAGCCCGAAAGGCATGATTTCCAGATCGGTGCGGGTCTCGCGCCAACGCAGCCGCGCCATATGTCGGTGACGGGCGGATGAGTGTTCAGCCGCTAATCTCCTCCCCCATGTGGGGGAGTTGGGTGGGGGCATCCGACGCATGGCCCGGCAGCACATCGTCACTCACGCCGAACCCCGACCGCCAACCCCTCCGACGGCCAAGGGAGCAATAGCATGTCCGTAACCGTCCTCTTCCTCGGCCCCTTGCGCGATCTCGCCGGTATGCCGCAGGCCGAATATCCCGCGCCGCTCGACTGGGACGGGCTGCTCACCGCTGTGCCCGCCGCCGTCGCAGAGCAGCTGCGCGAACCGCGCGTGCATGTCGCGTGCGCGGGCAAGGTTCTGGCCGACAAGGCCGATCTCGCCGCGAAGGATGGAGACGAGGTCGCGCTGCTCCCTGCGGTGAGCGGCGGCTGATGGCGCGGCTCGTTCTCGAAACCCCTGCCGATGTGCGGCTACTCGAAAAGGGGCTGTCGGGCGGCGAGGCGCTGGCCGCGTTCAACGCCGCTTATCCGGCTGCGGGCGGCATCGCGACCTTCCTCGGCAAGGTGCGGCCCGACGACGATGTGCGCGTGCTCGAGCTCTCGCATTACGAGCCGCTCACCCTGCCGGGAATGCGTGAGCTTGCCGATACCGCGCTGGCGCGCTGGCCGCTCGACGGGGTGCTGGTGTGGCATCGAATAGGCGTGATGCATCCGGGCGAGGGGATCGTGCTGGTTGCGGCGGCGGGCAGGCATCGCCGCGATGCCTTCCATGCGGTCGATTTCCTGATGGATTACCTGAAAAGCGCCGCGTGGCTGTGGAAGCGGGAGAAACGCGAGGATGGGTGGCACTGGATCGAGCCGCGCGCGCAGGATTTCGCAGACCGGAACCGATGGGACTAGGCACCGGGTGAGACCGGAATTTTCTTGCGCAATTTGATCCAGATCAAGGCGCGCGCGCCCCGATCGGCGCAAACCCTTCTCGAACAGATCGAGGAGCACGAATTGGGCCGCTCCTCGAATGGTTTCGAGGAGAACGACAATGTCCGAACGTCTGACCAGTGCGACCGTCGCCGAAAAGGCGATCGTTCATTCCGAACTGCCCCGGCTGCGCCGCGAACCGCACGAGCTATTCGAAAAGCGCGAGCTGGGCCTGATAGAGGCGCTGGCCCGTCCCTGCGAAGGCGAGCGGGGTGCGGTGGCGCAGCCCAATATTCGGCAGGATGTTGACCGCACCTTCGAAATGCCGAGCGCGTTCTACGTGGCGACGGTTGCGCTCTATCTCGGTTTCATCGCGATGCTGGGGATCGGGTTTGCGACGGAAGGTCTGCTGATCCCGATGGCGATCTTCGCAATTTTCATCGTCGGCCTGTTCGCCGCGCCGGGGCTATGGCTGCGGGTCGGCCCGAAGCCGCGATCGCGGGCACTGAGCGTGGGCGAGCTGATGCGCAGCGGCATTCAGACCAACACAGGCCTGCTCAAAGGGCGCGATGCGGCGGTACAGATGATGGTGCTGCCCGTGCTGATCGTCGTCTGGGGCGGAGCCGTGCTGACGATTGCGGCCATGGTCGGCGCCTGACCGGGCGACAACAGGTGTGGGGGGAAGCCGCTGAGGATCGCTCGCCGGGATCGGCCGGCGCGCGATCACCGCGGCGCAAGCTCGCTCAGCACCGCATCCTGCTGCACTATCAGGCGCGCAACCGCATCGCGGGCAGCGACGATTTCCTTTACCGGTTCGCCCGCGACTTCGCGCGTGGCGACCAGCACGTTCAGATCGGCAAGCGGGATCGCGGTGCGCGACCGGATGCTGCGCAGATCGGCATAGGCGACCTCGGCCCGGCCCCACGCCTTGGAGCCCACGCCGCCCCGGCTGCGAACCGCCGCGCGGGTGGCGGGCACCGCGGCCTCGAATTCCGCATTGGCCGCGCGGGCCATCTCCGCGAGCTGCATGACGCGCTCCGCAAGGTCGGCCGAAAGGCTGCGCGGGGGAGGGGGCGGCGTCGCCGGGCCTGCCGGTTGCATCTGCCCCTCCGCACGCGGACCCACGGGCGCGGCGCCATCGGCACAGTCGCCGGTCGGCAGCGGCACCTGCCCGGTCGCGTATTCGGCATCGCGGATCGCGAGCGAGGGATAGGATCCCTCGGGCGCGCTGGCGCAGGCGGAGAGGGCCAGGGCACCGCTCAATACGGTTAAAGGACGCAGATGGTTCATGCGCGCATCCTTAGCACGCAGCGTGCGGCGTGGTAGGGGCGATGCGCAAAAGCACACATTTCTCCCACGCCCGGCGTTGACTTCGCGCCGACCTTACCGTAAGCGCGCCCTTCTTTGGGGGGCACGCCACAGGTGTTGCCCGTCGACACGTCGTCCCATATGGGGCGGGGTCAAAGCTAAACGATTGAAAGTAGAACCGATGTTCGCAGTGGTGCGCACGGGCGGCAAGCAATACCGGGTTGCCGCCGGAGATAAAATCGCAGTCGAAAAGCTCGCAGGTGAAGCCGGCGACACGATCACCCTGGGTGACGTGCTGCTTGCAGGCGAGGGCGACAGCCTTTCGGACGCTGGCAAGGTTTCCGTTTCGGCGGAAATCATCGCCCAGGCGAAGAGCGAGAAGGTGGTGGTGTTCAAGAAGCGCCGTCGCCACAATTATCGCCGCAAGAACGGCCATCGCCAGCAGCTGACGCTGCTGCGCATCCTCGAAGTGGGCGAAGGCAGCAAGAAGGCTGCCGCAAAGCCCGCCGCGAAGAAGGCCGACACGTCGGCTGACGACGCGAAGGCCGATGCGCCCGCGAAGAAGGCTCCGGCCAAGAAGGCTGCCGCGAAGACTGCGGACAAGCCCGAGGCCAAGAAGGCCGCACCGAAGAAGACGGCTGCGACCAAGAAGGCCCCCGCCAAGAAGGCGGCTGACAAGGATTCGGGCGACGCGTAAGCGCGCGGCCCAGTACGGATAAGGACGAAGCGCAATGGCACATAAAAAAGCAGGCGGCTCATCGCGGAACGGTCGCGATTCGGCAGGCCGTCGTCTCGGCGTGAAGAAGTTCGGCAGCGAAGGCGTTGTCGCGGGCAACATTATCGTGCGCCAGCGTGGCACCAAGTACTATCCCGGCAGCAATGTCGGCATGGGCAAGGACCACACGCTGTTTGCGCTGACCGACGGTGTCGTTCGCTTCCACGACGGCAAGCTCAATCGCAAATACGTATCGGTCGACATGCTTGCGGAAGCAGCTGAATAACGCGACGGTTCACGAACAGGGCCGTCCAACGAGGCGGCCCCGCCGGAGGTAACATCCGGCCATCAAGGGAGAGGGGGCCAGCCCCGTCTCCCTTTTTTCGTCTCCCTTGTCGGCGCGGCTCTTTGGAGGAAGATCCGTGCCATCGGGGAGAAGTGCGATGTTTCATCGGAGCGAGAGATTGCTGTTGCGGCCACCCTGGCCGGAGGACTGGGGCGCGGTCCACGCTGGGATCGCGGACGAGGGAATCGTGCGCAACCTCGCCAGCGCACCCTGGCCCTACGCGCCCGACGACGCGCGGGAGTGGTGCGCACAGGGGCAGGACCCCCGCGCACCGCGTTTCCTCATCACGCTGGCCAATAGCGGCGAGGTGATCGGCTGCATCGGCTTCGGCCCGCTGCCGGCCGAAGATGGCGGCGGGGACGGCACGATGGAGATGGGATACTGGATCGCCCGGCGGCATTGGGGGCAGGGCTACGCCACCGAAGCGGCGCGCGCGGTTCTGGAAATCGCGCTGGCCACCGGCCATCCGCGCATCGTAGCGGGCCATTTCATCGATAATCCCGCCTCGGGCAGGGTTCTGCGCAAGGCGGGCCTGCTGCCGACCGGCAAGATCGGGCTGCAATTCAGCAAGGGGCGTGGCTACGAGACCCAGACCATCGGCTACGCGCTCGATCTGGGGGCGAGCGGCTCGCTGCCCGAAGCAGCCTGACCGGTGCTCGCCTGCCTGCGCCGACGCCGTTTCAGGCGGGGAGCAGTGCGTCCTCGTAGTCGCCCTCGTACTTGCCGATCAGCGCACGGTCGTCGTGGTCCCACGGGTGGAAGCCGGGCTTGAAATAGCTCAGCCATGCGGGGAAGCAGCGGCGCAGCACGCCGGGCGTGCCAAACAGGTATTTCGCCAGGCCCCAATGCGCACGCCAGCCGGTGATGCCATCCTGCGCAAGCAGTTCGGTCGCATCGACCCAGCGGTTGTTGAGGAAACGCTTGGTCACCGCCATCATGATGATGCTGCGGCGCATCCAGCGTTGGAAGCCACTCCATTCGCGGGTTGCGTGGTTCCACACATCGTAGGCTACGCCCTTGTGCTCGATTTCCTCGACCGCATGCCATTCCCACATCTTGCGCAGTTCGGGGTCCGAATCGACAAAATGCTGCGGATTGGCGAGGAATTCGTGCGCCATCATCGCAGTGTAGTGCTCCAGCGCCATCGTGACGCCCAGCTTGGCGATCGCCGGGCGGCCCTTCGCCAGCTCCAGCAGTTCGGCGGTACGACGGTCGATCATGTCCATGTCGTAGCCCGCGTCTGCGGCAAGCCGGTTGAACGCCACATGCTCGCGCGTGTGGTTGATTTCCTGTTTCACGAAGGCGCGGATTTCGGCCGCGAGCTTCGCGTCGGTGCCCTCGCGGAAGGCCTTCACCGATTCGATGAAAAAGGCCTCTCCGCGTGGGAAGGTGCCGGACAATGCGTTGTGCCATGCGGTGCCGAACGGCTCACCGGCCCACCAGCGCGAAGGCGTGGTGTGGCGATTGAAGCGTTCGTCGCGAATGGTGATCGCGGTGTCTGCTGCAAGGTCTTTGTCGTGAGCGGTCATGATGTTTTGTCCGTATTCCGTAACGTCGTTTTCGGCTGCACTATAACTTACACCAATGTCAGTAGCATTAACGGGAATGTCAATAGGAGGTTCCTTGCTGCGCGCGCCGCGGGGGACTACGAAGCGGCGATGGCCACCCGAAAACGTTTGAGTCCCGAAGAATCGCGCGCCGGCGCGCTGGAAGCCGCGCGCGATCTGTTGATCGAGGCGGGGCCACAGGCGGTCACGCTAAAGGCGGTTGGCGCGCGCGTGGGGCGTACCCATGCAAACCTGCTGCACCATTTCGGCTCGGCCGCGGGCCTGCAACATGCGCTGGGCGCCTATCTGGCGCAGTCGGTGTGCGACCGGATCGCAGCCACGATTCGTGCGGGCCGGGTTGGTGCGGCGTCGCCGCGGATGGTCGTCGACCAGGCGTTCGACGCGTTCGACGGGGAAGGCGGGGGCGCGCTGGTCAGCTGGCTACTCGCGACCGGGCAGGAGGATGCGCTCGAACCCTTTGTGAAGGCGATCCACGAGATGATCGAGGATGTGCATCGCGAAGGTGAAGCTGCAGGCCTTGCGGCCGATCGCGACGCACTCGAATCGACGCTGACCGTGGTGCTTCTGGCGCTCGGCCAGTCGCTCATCGGGTCACCCCTGGCGTCGGCGCTCAACCTGCCGGACAAGACCGCGCGCGACATCGCCGAGCAGTTCGTGGTCGATTCGCTGGAGAAGGCGGGGCGGGCGGCGGTTTAGGCCATACAACTCCTCCCCATTGAGGGGGAGATAGGGTGGGGGTGTACGGCAACTATGGCTTGGCTGGACGAGGTAGCGAGCGCCGAACCCCCACACCCGGCCCCTCCCCACGGGGAGGGGAGGTGGATGGCGTGGGGATAGTGTGATTGCGTTACTCCGGCGCTTCCAGCCGCATCCAGCCGGGCACTAGATCCGCCGGAATATCCGCCACGCGCAGGTGGTCCACCGCGTAACCAATGTCGGGGTACTCCGCCTTGCGGCGTTTCTCTTCCGACCGGTCGAGCGGCACCACCACCAGTCGCCGGTTGACCTTCTGCCGCCAATTCATCCGCGCGGTGTTTTCCTGACCGATATAGCAGCCCTTGTTGAAGCTGACGCCGTTCAGCTCGACCGCGTTGGTCTCCAGCCACAGGATATCGCCGATCTCGGCCTGCCCTTCGGCCACGCCGCGCGCCAGGCGGTGGGCGCGCCATGCATTGTCGGCGGCGTCGCCGTCTGTCGCGGTCGAGAGCCAGCGGTGCCCGAGTGCGGGCAGGCGCGGGTCGGCGGGGTGGGCGTCGTCGCTCTTGCTCCAGTGGACTGACAGGCTGTCGTCCCGCGCGATGGCGATCTTGCGACGCAGGCGATAGAGCGAAAGGCGTTTGACCAGATCGTCTGCCGTGGCCGCCTCGCAATCGAGCAGGATGTCGGCACCTTCGCGCCACACGATCATGTCGAACATTGTCTTGCCCTGCGCGCTCAGCAGCGCGGCATAGACGGGCAATTCGCCGCTCACATTGTTGGTCAGCAGGCCTTGCAGGAAGTCGGTGACGTTCTCGCCTTCGTCCTGGGGGGACAGGCGGATCACGGCGCGGGAATCGAGGCGGGTTGCTGTCATGCTGTGCAGATAGGCGCTGGCAGTGCCGCGTGCCAGATGCGCTTCTGTCCTACACCTTGCAGGCGCGCTATCCCGGCAGGCATGATCCAGCAACCCCGCCTCAATGTCCTGTCGCCACGGCGGATCGGGGAGGGGAGTTTTTTCCGCTCAGGACACTGTGTCAGGTGTGTCAGGGCTCCCCTGCGGCGCACTGTTGGGCTAGGGCACGGGGCATGACGACAAGCCTCAGCATCCGCCGCCCCGACGACTGGCACGTTCACCTGCGCGATGGCGCAATGCTGCAAAGCGTGGTCGGCGCAACCGCGCGCCAGTTCGCCCGCGCGATTGTGATGCCTAACCTCACGCCGCCGGTGACCACGGCGGCGCTGGCGCGCGCCTATCGCGAAAGGATCATGGCTGCGGTGCCCGAAGGGGTGGTCTTCACTCCGCTGATGACCGCCTATCTGACCGACGACACCGATCCGGCAGACCTGATCGGCGGCTATCGAGAGGGCGTGTTCACCGCGGCGAAGCTCTATCCGGCCAATGCCACCACCAACTCCGCGCATGGCGTGACCGACATCGGCAAACTGCGCCCGGTGTTCGAAGCGATGGCCGAGGCGGGCATGGTGCTGTGCGTTCATGGCGAGGTGACAGACGCCGAGATCGACATCTTCGATCGCGAGGCGGTGTTTATCGAGCGCATCCTCGCGCCGCTCCACCGCGAACTGCCCCAGCTGAAGATCGCATTCGAGCACATCACCAGCCGCCACGCGGTCGAATTCGTGGAAAGCGCGGGCGAGAACGTGGGCGCAACGATCACGCCGCACCACCTTCACATCAACCGCAATGCGATGCTGGTCGGCGGGATGCGCCCGCATGCCTATTGCCTGCCCGTCGCCAAGCGGGAGGAGCATCGGCTGGCGCTGCGTGCGTTTGCGACCGGTGGATCGGCCAAGGTGTTCCTCGGCACCGACAGCGCGCCGCACGAACAGCACGCGAAGGAAAGCGCATGCGGCTGTGCGGGCATCTACAACGCACCGCACGCGCTCGAGGCCTATCTCCAGGTGTTCGAGGAAGAGGGCGCGCTGGACCGGTTCGAAGCCTTCGCCTCGCTAAATGGGCCGCGCTTCTACGGGCTGCCGGTGAATGGGGACACGGTGACGCTGGTGAAGCGGGATCAAGCGGTGCCCGAGGATATCCCCGCTGCGGGATCGCAGGTGGTGCCGTTCATGGCGGGCAAGACGCTTGGGTGGAGTTTCGAAGCCTAGCTGACCGGGGTGGGCTTGCGAGGCTTCCGCCGCGCCAGCAGATCCCACACGAAGATCGCGGCGGCCAGCCAGATGCAGCCGAAGCAGAAGGCTTGCGCCGGGTGCAACTCCTCGCCGAAGACGGTCAGGCCCAAGATGAAGACGATGCTGGGCGCAAGGAACTGGACGAAGCCGAGAACCGAGTAGTCCATCCGCCGCGCGGCAATCGCGAACAGCAGCAGCGGAAAGGCGGTCAGCGCGCCACCCAGCGCGATTGCGAGGCTCAGGCCAATGTCGCTGCCGAATGCCGATCCCTGCGGGCTCGCCGCGAACCACGCCGCCACGCCCAGCGCGGGCAGCAGCAGGATCGCGCTCTCGATGGTGAGGCCGGGCAGCGCGCCCACGCTAACCTGCTTGCGAAGCAGGCCATAGGTGCCGAAACTGAGGGCCAGCGTCAGGCTGATCCACAAGGTGGTGAGCGCACCTGCGGCCAGCACCGCAATGCCGATACCGGCGAGGCCCACCGCAACCCACTGCGCCCGGCTCAGCGTCTCTTTGAGCAGCATCGTGCCCAGCAGCACGTTGACCAGCGGATTGATGTAGTAACCCAGACTCGCCGCGTAGACCTGATTCTGCTGGATGGCCCAGACGTAAACCACCCAGTTCACCGCAATCAGTATCGCGCTGGCGGTCAGGATCAGCAGGGCGCGGCGATCTTTAAGGGCTTCGCGGATGGCGGGGAACTGGCCGCGGAAGGCGACGATCAGCAGGCAGATCGGCAGCGTCCACACGATCCGCCAGCCGACGAACTCGAACGCGGGCACCTGCCGCACCAGCAGAAGGTAGAGCGGCATGAAGCCCCACAGGACGTATGCCGCCAGTGCCTGCGGCACGCCGGATGCCAGACGCCCGCCGGGTGTGGGGGATTCGTCGCTCATTGCATGCAACCTCGCCTGTACAAAAGCCGGAACGAATGTTGCCAGCCGTTCACATTAACCGCTCTATTTATGAACAACGCACTGATTCGAAGCGGCCGCAACACGTTGCCGCAGCGGATCGGCGGCGACGAGTTTTCGGTCTTCTGCCCTCGTTCGCGGGGGTCGAGGCGCGGCGTCCCACCAGCGCCGTGGAAGGCGCCCCGGCCATTCCAGTGCCGGGGCGCTTTCTTTCGTCCGGATTTCACTACGGTGTCAGTCGGTCGAGAAGCCGACGCCAAGGCTGGCGCGCGGCTGCTCCACTTCGCTGCTGGCGACGGGATAGGCGCAGTAGTCCGCAGCGTAGTAGGCCGCCGGGCGATGGTTGCCCGACAGGCCGAGGCCGCCGAAGGGCGCCTTGGACGATGCACCATTGGTCGGCTGGTTCCAGTTGACGATCCCGGCGCGGATGTTCGCCCAGAACAGGCTGAAATCCTCGGGCGAGCCACCGATCAGCGAGGCCGAGAGGCCGAAACGCGTATTGTTCGCTTCCACGATTGCGCTGTCCAGATCGGGCACCTTGATCACCTGCAGCAGCGGGCCGAACAGCTCGACATCGGGCCGTTCCTCCATCGCAGTGGTGTCGATCAGCGCGGGAGCCACGAAGGGCGCATCGTCCTTGAGCCGCTTGAGATGGCGGATTGCCTTGCCGCCGTTGGAAAGCAGGTAGAGGAAACTCTCGGTCAGCTGGTCGGCCGCCTGATTGTCAATCACGCAGCCCATGAAGGGGGCAGGTTCCGCGAAGGGCTCGTCAACGATGATCTTGCCGATCAGGTTTTTGACCGCCTCCACCGTCTGGTCGTACATGTCCTCCGTCACGATCAACCGCCGGGCGGCCGTGCATCGCTGCCCTGCGGTGGTGAAGGCGGAGCGGATGATCAGCAGCGCGGCATCTTCGACCTTGGGCGTCTTGGTCACCACGATCGGATTGTTGCCGCCCATTTCCAGCGCCAGGATCTTGCCTGGATTGGTCGCGCACTTGCGGTTGATCGCGATGCCCGCCTGCGCGCTGCCGGTGAACAGAATGCCATCGACCTGCGGATGGGCAACCAGCGCCTTGCCTTCGTCAGGCCCGCCGATCAGCACCTGCACCACATCGTTGTCGATCCCCGCGCGGCGGAAGCATTCGACCAGCAGCGCGCCGACCGCAGGAGTTTTCTCGCTGGGCTTGAATATCACCGTGTTGCCCGCGATCAGCGCAGGGACAATGTGGCCGTTGGGCAGGTGTGCGGGGAAGTTGTACGGGCCAAGCACAGCCATGATGCCATGCGGTTTGTGGCGCACGGCGGCGATGCCGCCCAATGCACTGTCGAGCTTCTTCTGCCCGGTGCGTTCCATGTAGGCAGAGATCGAAATTTCCACCTTGTTGATCACCGCCTCGACCTCGGTCTTGGCTTCCCACAGGGGCTTGCCGGTTTCGCGAGCGATCAGTTCGGCGAACTCTTCTGCCGCCGCGCGCACTTCGTTGGCGAATCGCCGCACGAATTCCATGCGATTGGCGATCGGGCGCGATGCCCAGGCGGGAAAGGCTTCACGCGCGCGGGCGACGGCTGCGTCGACATCGTCGACCGGTTTGCGGAACAGTTCCTGCCCCGTGGCAGGTTCGTAAGACACGATTTCGGAAAGTGGCACGCCTGGCTGGTCCTCGGTTCATTCGGACGGCATTTTTCGCCGTTTCTTGCGACTTCGGCGCGCGCATTAGCGGGAATTGCGCGCCGCGTCACCTTTGCTGAGCAGCGGGTTGTGGCGCCGGGCCGTGCGCGCTGCCCATGCGCCGCAGCGCGTCGACCTTGTCATAGAGCGGCTGCCAGTCGTCGCGTTCGTCGATCGCGGACCAGATCGCCTCCACTTCGTCGATCAGCATGCTTTGCGGCGCATCGTCCTGCCAATAGGGATGTGCGTCGTCCACCGCTTCGTAATTGCGGAAAATATCTTGTAGTTCAGGCGTTTGGGCGCGTCCTCCGCGATGGGCGAAGAAGAACGCATCGGGCTGCCACCCGCCTTCGCGCATCTGCCGCTCGCACGCGGCGATCAGCGCGGCGTCCTGTTCCTGCGTGCGCGCAACCAAGCCCAGCCGCCACAGCCAGCGCCGGCGCAGATGGTCGCCATACAGCGTCCCGAACCGTTCGAGCGCGGCTATCAGCCCCTGCGAAGGGGCAATCAGGCGCAGGGCCGTTGCGAGCTGGGCACAGTTCCATCCCAGCGCCTCTGGCTGGCGGCCAAAGGCGTATAACCCGGCATGATCGAAATAGGCCGCGGTGAAGCCCGGCTCCCATTTTGGCAGCCAGCGCCACGGACCGTAGTCGAAACTTTCGCCAGAGACGTTCATGTTGTCTGTGTTCAGCACGCCATGCACGAAGCCTGCGACCATCCAGCTGGCGGCAAGGTCTGCCAGCCGATCGACCACCTGATGCAGCAGCTGAACAGCCGGATCGTCGCGGTCGGGTGCGTCTTCCGGCGGGGGAGGGCCGGGAAACTGCGTCAGGCAGTAGTCCACCAGTTGCCGCATGTGTTCCGGCTCGTCGTAAGCGAGCAGTCGCTGGAACGTGCCGATGCGGACATGGCCGTGGCTCAACCGCGTCAGCACGGCGGACCGGGTGGGCGATGGCTCGTCGCCGCGCCACAATTCCTCGCCTGTCTCGACGATGGAAAATGTTTTCGAGGTATCGACGCCCAGCGCCTGCAGCATCTCGGTCGCCAGCAATTCGCGAACCGCGCCCTTCAGGGTGAGACGGCCATCGCCAGCGCGGCTATAGGGCGTCTGGCCGGACCCCTTGGTGCCCAGATCGAGCAGTCGACCGCTATCGTCGAGCCGCTGGGCGAACAGAAAGCCGCGTCCATCACCGATATCCGGGTTGTACACGCGGAACTGGTGCCCGTGGTAACGCAGCGCCAGCGGGGTCGGAAGATTGTCGGACAAAGCCTCGAACCGGCCGAAATGCGCCAGCCACTCCAGATCGTTCACCCCATCGAGCTCGATGGTCGCTGCCGCCCGGTCGTTGCGCCAGCGCAGCTCCGCCTTCGGAAAATCGGCCGGAGCGACCGGATCGCCGAGCCAGTCCGCCAGCGCCATGATCGGCGGGGTACCCTTTTCGCGGTGCGGTTGCGGTTTGTCGGCCATCGCGGCAATAGTGGGTGTGCGCGGCCCCCCGCGCAACCTTATGTCAAATGCCAGCGCCGGAGTTTCGGCCGAGAAGAGGGCTATGGATCAGCGCTTTACCGATGGATTCTGGCATAGTGCCGATGGTTTGAAGCTGCATTATCGCGATTATCCCGGCGGCGAGGATGGGCGGCCGCCGATCCTGTGCATGCATGGTTTGACCCGCAATGCGCGCGATTTTAGCGGCGTTGCGGAGCGTCTTTCCCCCCAATGGCGCGTGATCGCGCCTGAGATGCGTGGTCGCGGGGAAAGCGACTATGCAGACGATGCGGGCACCTACAACCCGGTCCAGTATGCCGACGATGTCGAGCTGCTGCTGAAAGAGCTGGAGATCGATCGCTTCGTCGCCATCGGCACTTCGCTGGGCGGGCTGATGACCATCCTGCTGGCTGATCGCGATGCAAGGCGGATCGCGGGCGCGGTGCTCAACGATATCGGCCCGGTCATCGACGAGGGCGGGCTGGACAAGATCCGTAGCTATGTGGGCCAGGGGCGCAGCTTCCCCACCTGGATGCACGCCGCCCGCGCGCTGGAGGAAGTGCACCACGATGCGCACCCGACCTTCGGGCTGGACCAATGGCTGGAAGCGGCCAAGCGCGTGATGGTGCTGGGCCAGAACGGGCGAATCAGCTTCGATTACGACATGGCGGTGGGCGACGCCTTCCGCGAAGCCGACGAAGGCGGCGGTGCGCCCGCCGCGGATCTGTGGACGGCATTCGAAGCCCTGAAAGATACACCACTCACGCTGGTGCGCGGCGCATTGTCGAACCTGCTTTCCGAAGAGACGGTGCAGCAGATGCAGGCCCGGGTGAATGGCATGGAAACCGCGACCGTTCCCGCCACTGGCCACGCGCCCACGCTAGAAGAACCCGAAGCGGTGACCGCCATCGACGCGCTGCTCGCGCGGGTCAGGTCGCGGGAAACCGCCTGATGGCCGAAAAGAAGCGTGACGCCGCACGCGAGGCAACGCCGCGCGTCCTCCATCTCCATTCCACCTTCGCTGCCGGGGGGAAGGAATTGCGCTGCGTGCAGCTGATCAATGCGTTCGGCAGCAAGCTGTCGCATGCGATCGTTTCGGGGGATCCATCGGCTTACGGGGCAAGTGCGCATATCGCGAAGGGCCGCGACGTGCGCTATCCGCGCGACTTTCCGTCGCTGACCGGCAAGCCGTCTCCACGGCGGCTCCACACGCTTGCCCGGGCGATGCAGCCCTATGACCTGATCCTGACCTATAACTGGGGCGCGATGGATGCGGTGATGGCGCACACGCTGTTCAGCGATATGCTGGGCCTGCCGCCGCTGATCCATCACGAAGACGGTTTCAACGAGGACGAGCAGGTACGGCTGAAGACCAGCCGCAACTGGTATCGCCGTGTCGCCTTGGGCAAGGCCAATGGGCTGGTCGTACCGTCCGAAGTGCTCGAAGGTATCGCGCTGCAGACCTGGCAGCAGCCGATCGGACGGGTGAAGCACATCCCCAACGGCATCGATACCAAGGGCTTCACCGCAAATCCCCGGCCCGATGCGCTGCGCGGGGTGATCAAGCACGAGGGCGAAAAATGGGTCGGCACGCTCGCCGGCCTGCGCCCGGTGAAAAACCTCGCGGCTCTGGTCCGGCTGATCGGTCGCCTGCCGGAGGAATGGCAGCTGGTGATCGTGGGCGAGGGGCCGGAGGGCGAGGCGCTGCGCGATGCGGCGGATGATGCCGGGGTGTCGCACCGCGTCCACATGCCCGGCTTCGTCGCCGATCCGCGGCGGTATATCGGCCTGTTCGATATCTTCGCGCTGTCATCCCGGTCGGAGCAATTTCCGCTGTCCGTGGTCGAGGCAATGGCGGCTGCCCTCCCGGTGGCCGCGCCATCGGTGGGAGACATCGCGGCGATGGTGGCGGCAGAAAACGCGCCCTTCATCGCACCCGCTGGCGACGAGGCGGCGCTGGGCGACGCGTTGATGACATTGGCGGCCGACCCGGCGCTTCGGACGCAGATCGGCGAGGCGAACCGAACGAAGGCGCGCGCCGAATTCGATGAAGCGCGCATGATCGGTGCCTATCGCAGGCTCTACGACAGCGCGCTGGGCGGCGGAGTGCTGGGATGAGCGGGCGCTGCGATTGCTGTCTTGCGGCGTTTTCGCATCGCAGCTTTCATGGCGCGTTCACGCGCGCTCCTATTGAACTCGTGGCCTCATAGTTTAAAGACGCGCGCCATTCCCGGCAGTTTTCAAGGAAAGTCCCCCAGGCGTGGCCCTGTTACCCAACCGCGACAAAGATAAGGCAGCCGAGCGCAAGGCCAAGGCCGCCGCCGCCGAGGACGATGCTCTGGTGCGCGAGGTGGACGATGCCGTCCGCGGCGATCAGTATCTCCACATCTGGCAGAACTACGGCAAATACATCATCGGCGTGGTGGTGCTGGCCCTGATCGCCTTCGCCGCCGTGCTGTATTTCAGCGGCAGCAGCGAAGGCTCGCGCGAAGCCGATTCCGAAGTGCTGGTGACCGCGCTCGACAATCTGGAAGCGGGCAATCTGGAAAAGGCGGACAGCATCCTCGAACCGCTCGCCACCGAAGCCGACGGCGGGGCACAGGCGCAGGCCCAGATGCTGCGCGCGGGTATTGCCGAGGAACAGGGCCGCGCGAAGGAAGCGGCGGCGCTGTTCCAGCAGGTAGCCGCGAACGAAGACATACCCGAGTCGATCCGCGATCTGGCCGAGCTACGCGCGGTCGTGGCGGCCTATGATACGATCGAGCCGGACGAGGCGATCCGCCGCCTGACCCCGTTGGCGCAAGAGGGCGAACCCTATTACGGCAGCGCCGCCGAAGTGCTGGCCATGGCCTATCTCGACTCCGGCGATCGCAAGAAGGCGGGCGACCTGTTCGCCAAGATCGCCAAGGACGACAGCGTGCCCGAGACGATCCGTGGCCGTGCGCGCCAGATGGCCAGCGTGCTGGGCATCGATGCGGTGGGCGATGTAGACGAACTTATCGGCGACCTGCGCGCCTCGGCGGCCGGTCGACCGGTCGGTCCGCAGGGCCAGTGACGCGCGTGACAACAGAACCAGCGCCCCCGAGGGCGAATTTTCGGAGGATGACCTTGCGAGCCACCGGTGCGATCCCGCTTCTCCTGACTGCTCTTCTCGTCTCCGGCTGTGCCGGCGGCGGCCTCTTCGGCGGCAAGGACCAGGCCGTAACGCCCACCGTGGGCGATCGTGTGCCAGTTCTGTCGCGCATCGAAGGCGGCACGAGTGTCGATCCTTCGCTGGCGAACGTCGCGGTGGTTCTGCCGCCCGCGCGCGTCAACGAAAGCTGGGCGATGGCCAGCGGCACGCCCAGCAAGAGCTACGGCAACCTGGCGCTGGGGGATAATCCGACCCGCGCCTGGTCGACCCAGATCAGCGGTTCCAGCAGCAGCCGACGCCTGGGCGCGGCGCCCATCGTCGCCAATGGCATCCTCTACGCGGTCGATACCGATGGCACGGTCAATGCCATTGACGCGGATACCGGCGCGCGGCTGTGGCAATATCGGCCCGAGATCGATTCCAGCTTGCGCGGGTCGGCCTTCGGCGGCGGCCTAGCTGTAGCCGGCAATCGCCTGTTCGCCACCAGTGGAACCGGGCAGGTCGTCGCGCTCGATGCGAGCAACGGCGATGTCGTCTGGGACGTCAAGCCGGCCGGGCCGCTGCGCGATGCTCCGACGCTGGCATTCAATCTCGTGGTCGTGATGACGCAGGACAACCGCATCATCGCGCTCAACCAGAACGACGGTTCGATCGCGTGGCAGGAATCGGGCTCGGTCGCCCAGGCGGGCGTCTTTGGCGTTGCTTCGCCAGCCGCGGGGCAGGGCACCATCGTGGCCGGTTACAGCTCGGGCGAGCTGGTGGCCTACCGTTACGAGAACGGGCGCGTGCTGTGGGCCGATGCCCTCGCGCGGACGTCCATCTCCACCGAAGTGGGCAGCATTTCCGACATCGACGCCGATCCGATCATTGATGATGGACGGGTATACGCACTGGGCCAGGGCGGTCGCATGGCGGCCTACGAACTGGTGACCGGGCAGCGGGTGTGGGAACTCAACCTGTCGGGCATTTCGACCCCTGCGCTGGCGGGCGAATGGCTGTTCACCCTGACCAGCGATGCCCGCATGCTGGCGATTTCCCGCGCGAGCGGCAAGGTCCGCTGGATTACCCAGCTTGCCCGCTATCGTGACGAGAAGGATCGCAAGGGCCAGATTTTCTGGACCGGCCCCGTGCTTGCCAACAACATGCTCTACATCGCCAATTCGCGCGGCGAGGTGTGGCAGGTGAGCGTGGCGGAAGGTTCGGCCAGCCTGATGACGGAAGTGAAGGACAGCGTCAGCTTGCCGCCCATCGTCGCCAACAGGATGCTCTACGTGCTCGACGACAGCGGTACGATCACCGCGTTCCGGTAAGCGGCGGCGCGTCCTTCGGCGCGTTACCGAGCATTTAACCCTTTTGCGCCTATGGCGGTCTCATGCGCGAGGCCGCCATCAGCACCAGCACCCCTTCCGCCATCCCGCGGAGCGACGTTTCCGCAGGCGTGGGGCTGGTCGGCCTTGCCGGCCTGCTCAGCTGGATCCTGTTCTGTCGATCCTTCCCGCAGATTTCCGCCGCTTTCGATCTGTCGACGCGGTACGGGCGGCTCGATGGTCCGTATGCCGCGCTTACCGGCCTTTTTTTCAGCATCGTGCCGATGCTGCTGTGGTCGATCTTCGTCGACAAGGTGCACCGCAACCCGTCCACCGGCATCAACTGGGATAAGACCGCCACCCCTGCGGACACGCGCGCGATCTCTCTGACCAAGCTGACCGGCCTGTGGGCGACCTGGGCGGTGATCGCCGCGCTTTACGGGATCGGGCGCTGGTACTGGGACGGGCAATATCTGTTCGCGATGAAGGTGCTGGGCGTGGTCGCGGTCCCGATGCTGCTCGCGTCGATTCCCTACGTCTTCTGGCTGGACCGGCGAATGGAGAACCCGCGCGACGGAGCTTGGCACTTCGGCGCCTTCCTGCTCGCGCGCGAGCCGTGGGATGGCGAGAAGGTGATCGGCCACTGGCGCGCGTGGATCATCAAGGGCTTTTTCGGGGCGTTCATGATCTCGATCCTGCCGGGCGGTTTTGCCGCGGTGGTCAACGCAAATCCGGCCGATCTGGCAACCCAGCCCGGCGCGCTGGCGATCGCGATGATCGAACTGCTTTTCGTAATCGACGTACAGATCGGCACCGTCGGCTATGTGATGACGCTGCGCCCGCTCGACAGCCATATCCGCAGCGGAAATCCGTTCCTTGCGGGATGGATCGCTGCGCTGCTGTGCTATCCGCCGTTCGTCTACGGCGTGATGGATGCAGGCGGCCTGCTGGCATACGAATCGAACGCGCCCGGCTGGCGACACTGGATGGCCGACAGCCCGATGTTGCTGTCGCTATGGGGCGGCTGGCTGGTGGTGCTGACGGGTATCTATGCCTGGGCGACCGTGGCGTTCGGCCTGCGCTTTTCCAACCTGACCTATCGCGGGGTCATCACCCACGGCCCGTACCGCTTTACCCGGCACCCGGCCTACCTGTCCAAGAATCTGTTCTGGTGGAGCGCGACGCTGCCCTTCCTGGTGACCGCTGGCGGCCCTATGGAATCGCTGCGCAATGTGGTGGGACTGGCGCTGGTATCCGCCATTTACTACTGGCGCGCCCGCACCGAGGAAGCGCACCTGCTGGCCGAAGACCCCAAGTACCGCGAATATCACGCGTGGATGGCCGAAAACGGCCCGATCACAGCACCGCTTGCCGCTTTCAAACGCGGGCTGCTGCGCGGCCGCCGTGAGGCGCTGCAACCGGCCGAATAACGGCCCGCCTCAGAAGCTGTATTTGTAGACGCGGGTAATATCGCCGCCCCATTCGCCGTTATAGCGATCGAGCATCCGCTGCGCAGGCGATTTTCCGCTCTCGATGATTTCGTCCAGCGTCTGCAGGAAACCGGTTTCGTTGTCGCCGCTGGTGTTGAGACGCGCGCGCGCAGTCAGGCCCTGGCGCGCAATCTCCAGGACTTCGCGACCCAGATCCTGCAGGCTGCGGCCGCCGGGAATTTTCGCCTGCAATCCCTCTTTCGGAACGGCAGTGCGTAGCGCCTCGCGCTCTTCCATCGTCCAGTCCTTGACCAGATCCCACGCGGCATCGAGCGCGCCCTGATCGTACAACAGGCCGACCCACAGCGCGGGGAGGGCGCAAATCCGGCTCCACGGCCCGCCATCGGCACCGCGCATTTCGAGGAAGCTTTTCAGCCGCACTTCCGGGAAGGCGGTGGAAAGATGGTCCCACCAGTCGCTTTGCGTCGGCTTCTCGCCCGGCAGAACGGACAGGTTGCCGTCCAGAAAGTCGCGGAAACTGAGCCCTGCGGCGTCGATATATTTCCCGTCGCGGAAGATGAAATACATCGGCACGTCGAGCATGTAGTCGACATAGGCTTCGTAGCCGAACCCTTCGTCGAACACGAAGGGCAGCATCCCGGTCCGGTGCGGGTCGGTATCCGACCAGATATGGCTGCGATAGCTCAGGTATCCGTTGGGCTTGCCTTCGGTGAAGGGCGAATTGGCGAACAGCGCGGTGGCGAGCGGCTGCAGCGCAAGGCCGACGCGAAATTTCTGTGCCATGTCGGCTTCGCTCGAATAGTCGAGGTTCACCTGGATGGTGCAGGTGCGCAGCATCATGTCGAGGCCCAGCGTGCCGACCCGTGGCATGTGGCGCATCATGATCTCGTACCGGCCCTTGGGCATCACGGGCAGTTCTTCGCGCGTCTTGTCCGGCCACATGCCGAGGCCGAGAAAGCCGACTCCGCACCGTTCGCCGATATCTTTCACCTGGCTGAGGTGGCGGCCCGCTTCGTTGCAGGTTTCATGCAGATTTTCGAGCGGGGCGCCCGACAGTTCCAGCTGCCCGGCAGGTTCCAGGCTGACGGTGCCGTCGTCCCCGGCCATGGCGATGACTTTGCCGTTCTCTTCGACCGGCTTCCAGCCAAAATCCTGCAAATTCATCAGGATATCGCGGATACCGCAGGCTTCGTCATAGGATGGCGCATGGTAGTCGCTGCGCTTGTAGACCAGCTTTTCGTGCTCGGTCCCGATCCGCCAGTCGGTCTTGGGCTTTTCGCCGTCCCGCATCGGCGCGATCAGCTGTTCGCGGCTTTCGATGACGGGATCGTCCTCGCTCGATGCGTTGCGTGTGCTCATTCCAGTGGCGTTAGAAAACCCAACGGTGCGAGGGAAGGGATTTATTCGACCCGCCCTGCATCCGCAGACCAGTCGCCCGCCTGCGCCATCCACACTGCGATGGCGGCGAGCGTGGCGGTTTCGCCGCGCAGGATCCGCGGGCCAAGCGTGATGGGCACCGCCTGCTGGTGCGCACGGATCGCCGCCCGCTCGGCATCGTCGAACCCGCCTTCCGGCCCGGTAAGGATCGCCGCGGGGCCACGATGCGCGGCAAAGGTTGCCGCCGCAGCGTCGCCTCCGTTCTCGTCCGCATAGAACAGCGCGCGCTCCTGCGGCCAGTCGGCAAGCAGCGAGTCGAGCTTCACCGGTTGCGTTACCTGCGGCAGAGCGGTGCGTGCGCATTGCTCCGCCGCTTCGGTCACGATGGTCCGCGCGCGCTCGGGGTTGAGCTTGTCCGCCACGCATCGCCGGGTGAGCACCGGATGGATCGCGTCGATCCCCAGTTCGGTCGCCTTTTCCAGCACCAGATCGAAGCGATCCTTTTTCAGTAGTGCGGGGCATAGCCAAAGGTCGGGCACAGCCTCGCGCGGGCGAAGCAGACGATCGGTTTCAAGGCAGACGGCGCGCTTGCCGGGCGCGGTGACATGCGCCGCCCATTCCCCGGTCGAATCGTCGCACAGGATCACCGTATCGCCCTGCGTCACGCGCATGACGCGAATGAGGTAATGCGCCGGATTGCCTTCCAGCGCGACGCGCATCCCCGGCGCCAATTCCTGCTCCACGAACAGGCGCGGTGCGCTCTTGGGCGGCCAGGCGGGGGTTGCGGGCATGGCTGGGCAGGTGCCACGCTGCGCGCTAGGGAGCAAGTCCATGAGCAGCAGCGATTCTGTCGATTCCATCGTTCCCGATAGCGAACACCGCGGGCTGATCGCGTCGCTTCCCCAGCTTCCCAGAGACCTGGCCCAACTCGCCCGGTTCGACCGGCCGATCGGCTGGTGGCTGCTGTTCTGGCCCTGCGTCGTCGGCGTCTGGCTGAGCGGGGCGGGCTGGCAATTGGGCACGCTGGCCTGGCTGCTGCTCGGCGCGATTGCGATGCGCGGCGCGGGCTGCGTCTATAACGACATCGCCGATGCGCAGCTTGACCGGAAGGTTGCGCGCACCGCCAGCCGCCCCATCGCCAGCGGCCGCGTGAGCAGGCGCACCGCGTGGATCTGGCTTGTCGCGCTGTGCCTGGTCGGGCTGGTGGTGTTGTTGCAGCTGCCCCTACTCGCGCAGGGCATTGCGCTGGCCAGCCTGGTGCTGGTTGCGGCCTATCCCTTTATGAAGCGGATAACCTGGTGGCCGCAGGCGTGGCTCGGCCTTACTTTCAACTGGGGCCTGCTGGTCGGCTGGGCCGCGTTCGCGCATGGCAGCTGGCTGCCAGCCATCGTGGTCTATCTGGGCTGCGTGGCGTGGACCATCGGTTACGACACGATCTACGCGCTACAGGATCGCGAGGATGACGCGCTGGTCGGTATCCGGTCCAGCGCCTTGCGGATGGGTGCCAATGTGAAGCGCGGGGTGGCGCTGTTCTATGGCGCGGCGCTGGTGCTGTGGACGCTGGGCTTCTGGCTGCTGCGCGGAGACTGGGTGGCGTGGATCACCCTGGTCCCGGTCGGCTGGCATCTCGCCTGGCAGGTGCTGTCGCTGGACGAGAGCGACCCGGCAAACCCGTTGCACCGCTTCCGGTCGAACCGGATGGCGGGGTTCCTGCTGGCGATCGCGTGCTTCATCGTGGGCAACGCAGGCGTGTAGCCAGCGCGAAGGCGCGGCGCTGGCCCACAGGCAAAGCGCCGCCGCTGTTTACTTTTCGTTCCACGCACCCGAAATAGCCGGGCATGGCCGCGTCGCCCCCCGAACCGCCATCTCTGCCCGCGCTTCATGCCAGCCACGCCGGACTGTGGCTGAGCGCGCCCGGCGGCGTGACGCAGGAAGTCGGCAAAGGCCAGGCGATCAATGCCTGCGCCGATACGCCGGTGCTGATGCTGAATGCTCCGCTGGTGGCCGCGCGGCTGGGCTATGCCGATCTTTCTGGCCTCGACCTGCTCGAACTTTTCGCCTTCCTGCATCCGGCGCGCTTTTGCGTGCCCACGCCCAAGGGGATCGCGGATGCACTGGGGATCGAGCCTCCGGACAGCGATGCCGCCACGCCGGAATTCCTGCGCGCTGCGCTTGTGGCAATGCTCGCCGTGTGCGGGCGCGACGATTGGGCGGAACGGCACGGTGCATGGAGCACGCTGCAATCGCTCGCCCGCGCGCGCTGGCCATGGGCGCAGGTACTGGGTGCCTATATCGCCAAGCCCGAAAGGGCGGAGCGGTGGGTCTTCGCAACCCTGCCCGAATGGGAGGACGCGCCAGAGCGTCCGCAGCCCGCGCAGGTCTCCATTTCGCCTGAAGATGTGCTGGGCCAGCTCGCCCGGCTGACAGGCGAAGGGGCGGAGAAACGCGAAGGCCAGCGCGCCTACGCCGCCGAGGTCGCGCGGATTTTCGCTCCGCGAGAGGGTCGGGGAAAACCGCAACTGCTGCTGGCGCAGGCGGGTACGGGGATCGGCAAGACGCTGGGCTACCTGTCGCCTGCCAGCCTCTGGGCGGAGCGCGCGCAGGGTACGCTCTGGGTCAGCACCTATACCAAGAACCTGCAACGCCAGCTGCGCCGCGAAAGCCGCCGCGCCTGGCCCGAGAAACGCGCGGACGGCAGCGCGCCGGTGGTGGTCCGCAAGGGTCGGGAAAACTACCTGTGCCTGCTCAATCTGGAAGATGCGATGCAGGGCGGCTTCGCCGGTCGCGGCGCGGTTCTGGCGCAGCTGGTTGGCCGCTGGGCGCAATATTCGCGCGATGGCGACATGATCGGCGGCGACCTGCCCGGCTGGCTTGGCACACTGTTTCCCCGGCGCGGGATCACCGCATTGACCGATCAGCGTGGCGAGTGCGTCTATGCCGGATGCCCGCATTACCGGAAGTGCTTTATCGAGCGCGCCGCGCGGACTTCCGCACAGGCCGATCTGGTGATCGCCAATCATGCGCTGGTGATGATCAACGCCGCCCGCGGCCGCCATCATGGCCATCCGCCCACGCGGTTGATTTTCGACGAGGGCCATCACGTTTTCGACGCCGCGGACAGCACATTTGCGGCCGCGCTCACAGGGCAGGAAGCGATCGAGCTGCGCCGCTGGATCATCGGGCCGGAACGCAACACGCGCGGTCGCAGGCGAGGGCTTGCGGCGAGGCTGGCAGACATCGCCTCCTACGACGATGCCGGCGGCGCGGCTGTGGAGGCCGCGATCGAGGCAGCGCAGGCGCTGCCCGCTGATGGCTGGCTGAGTCGGATAGGCGAGGGCGCGCCATCGGGTCCGCTCGAACAGCTGCTCGCGCAGGTGCGCGCGACCGTTTTTGCGCGCGATGAAAGCGGAGGGCAGGAGGCGGGCTACGGCATCGAGACAGAGATTGCCGATCCGCCCGGCGCGCTGGTCAATGCCGCACAGGAAGCGCAGGTTGCGCTGGCCGATCTGCGCAAACCCCTGCTGACGCTGGGCCAGCGGCTCGAGGCGGTGATGGAAGACGCGCCCGATTGGCTGGACAGCCAAGGCCGCGCGCGGATCGAGGGCGCACGCCACTCGCTTGCCTGGCGGGTCGACCTGATCGGTGCGTGGGAAGCCCTGCTCGCGCGAATCGGTGGCCCGGCAGCCCCGGATTTCGTCGACTGGCTGGCGGTCGACCGGTTCGAGGCACGCGAATACGACATCGGCCTGCACCGCCGCTGGCTCGACCCGATGAAGCCTTTCGCCAAGATCGTGCTGGAACCTGCGCACGGCGTCATGCTGACCAGCGCGACGCTGGCGGATCGTGCGGCCGATGGCGAGACCGACTGGACGCGCGCCATTTCCGCCAGCGGGGCGGAGCATATCGGCCTCACGCCGCAGCTGACCAGCCAGCCGAGCCCGTTCGACTATGCTAGCAATGCCGAGGTGCTGATCGTCACCGATATCAGGCGCGGCGACATTGCCGGGCTGGCGGGTGCCTATGCCCGGCTGATCGAGGCAAGCGGCGGTGGCACGCTGGGGCTGTTTACCGCGATCAAGCGGCTGCGTGCGGTTCATGCGCGGATTGCGGACCGGCTCGCGCGCGCCCGGCTGCCGCTGTACGCGCAGCATGTCGACCCGATCGACACCGGCACGCTGACCGACATCTTCGGCGACGATCCGCGCGCCAGCCTGCTCGGCACCGATGCGCTGCGCGATGGGATCGACGTGCCTGGCGAGAGCTTGCGCAGCGTCGTGCTGGAGGCGGTGCCATGGCCGCGCCCCACCATCCTCCACCGCGCCCGCCGTGCCGCATTCGCGGGCGAAGATGGCGGGGGGAGCGCCTATGACGACCGGATCATCCGCGCCCGGATTGCGCAGGCATTCGGGCGGCTGATCCGTTCGCGCGATGATTCGGGGCATTTCGTGGTTTTGTCGCCCGCGTTCCCCAGCCGATTGCTCAGCGCCTTTCCCGAAGGCACGCCGATTCACCGGGTTACGCTGGAAGAAGCGGTTTCACGCCTTGCCGCGGGGCCGCCCGCAAGGCAGGGAGGGAACGCGCCCGCAAGGCACGATGTCGAGGCGGGGCGCGTCAATGGCTGAGGGCGATGATGAGGCTGATCCAGTGAAATATCTCGGCCTTTTCCGGCACGCCAAATCGGGCTGGGGCGATCACGACCAGCGCGATATCGACCGCGATCTGAACGAGCGTGGCCGTATGGGGGCACGCCTGATGGGGCGGCATATCCGGCGGCTGGAGCAGGACTGGGACATGCTGCTGGCAAGCCCGGCCCGGCGTGTGCGCACCACGCTGGAAGAAGCCGCGCTGGGCATCGAACCGCGCGTGGAAGACCGGCTTTATCTCGCCTCGGTCGAAACCCACCTGGATTTGCTCAAAGAACTCGGCGGCGATGCGCAGTCCGTGTTGATCGCGGCGCATAATCCGGGCCTGCAGGATGTGCTGCTGGCGCTGGTTTCGCGTGAGCACGAGACCGCCGATTTTCGCGAGGCGATGGTGAAATTTCCCACCGCGACCTTTGCGGTGCTGGAACTGCCGATCGACGACTGGTCGGATCTGGGCGCGCAGAACGCCCGGCTGGTGCATTTCAAGCGCCCGCGTGATCTCGATCCCGACCTGGGCCCCGAAAGCTGATCGTCAGCCGATGACGTTGCGCGGGCCGGGCCCTCTGGCTGCCAGCGCGTCTTGCGGATTGTACAGCGCGCAGGTCTTCAGGCTCAGACAACCGCACCCGATGCATCCATCCAGATTTTCGCGCGCGCGCTGCAGCTCCGCGATGCGCGCGTCGAGCTGATCGCGGATCGCGCGGCTGATCGCGGCCCAGTCGCGTGCATCGGGAGTGCGCCCCTGCGGGAGCCGCGCCAGCTGCGCCTCGATCTCCGCCAGTGAAAGGCCGAGCCTTTGGGCAATCAGGATGAAGCTCAGCCGGCGGATATCGGACCGCAGGAATCGCCGCTGATTGCCGCCGGTGCGGTGCGGTTCGATAAGGCCCTTGGCCTCGTAATAGCGAATGGCTGAAACGCTCAGCCCGGTCCGGCGGGCCAGATCGCCTATGGGCAAAAGGTCGCCTGGCTTGATGCTGTGCGATTTCATGGATCACAGCGATAGGAAATTCAGCTCTTGACCTCAAGCGAGGTTGAGGTTGCATCAAGATTGGCATGGCAACGGCGGGGCCAGGGTGGCCCTGCACATCAAGGAGCCACGCAATGCCACAAGGACGCCTCGAACACGCCAATATCTCGGTCACCGATCCCGCACGCGCGGCCGCCTTGCTGATCGATCTTCTCGGGTGGCACAAACGATGGGAGGGGCCGGCGATGAATGGCGGGCACACGATCCATGTGGGCGATGCCGAGACCTACCTGGCGCTCTACACCAATGATCGGGTGCGCGGCGATTACGACAAGGGAAGCCCGCTGAACCATGTCGCATTCGTGGTCGATGATCTTGCCACGGCAGAGTGTGTGGTGACCGAACACGGGCTCAAACCCTTCGGCCACGACGATTACGATCCGGGCCGACGGTTCTATTTCTTCGACTGGGACGGCATCGAATTCGAGGTGGTCAGCTATGAATGAGCCGATCCTGAATGAACCGACGTTCTCGCATCGCAACCGGCCTTCGCACTTGCAACGCGGCAAACCTTGCGCAACAGCCTTGGCCGATGAGCATGCAAGATCTGATCGAAGCCGCCCGAACCTCCAAGGCATGGCCGTTCCAGGAGGCGCAGCGGCTGCTCAAACGCTTTCCTGACGGCGCGAAGCCCGACGGTTCGCCGATCCTGTTCGAAACCGGATACGGGCCGTCGGGCCTGCCGCATATCGGCACGTTTCAGGAAGTGTTGCGCACCACGCTGGTGCGCCGCGCGTTCGAGGCGTTGATCGGTGCCAGGCCGGAAGACGGCAAGACGCGGCTCGTGGCCTTCAGTGACGACATGGACGGGCTGCGCAAGGTGCCCGACAACGTGCCGAATGCGGACCTGCTTCAGGCCAATCTGCACAAGCCGCTGAGCCGCATTCCCAACCCCTTCGGGACGGAGCACGAGAGTTTTGCCGCGCACAACAATTCGAAGCTGCGCGAATTTCTCGACCGGTTCGGATTCGATTACGAATTCGTCGCCAGCCACACGAAGTACAATTCCGGCGCGTTCGACGATGCACTCAGGAGCGTGCTGGCGAACAACCAGGCGATCCTCGACATCATGCTGCCCACGCTGCGCGCCGAACGCGCGGCGACCTATTCGCCGATCATGCCGATCAGCCCCGAAACGGGCCGCGTGCTGCAGGTGCCGGTGGAAGTGGTCGATGCCGGGGCGGGGACGATCCGCTTTACCGATGAGGACGGCAGCGTGATCGAACAGTCCGCACTGGGCGGGCAGGCCAAGCTGCAATGGAAGGTCGACTTTGCAATGCGCTGGGTCGCGCAGGGCGTCGATTACGAGATGTACGGCAAGGATCTGACCGATACCGGCGTCCAGTCTGGCAAGATCGCGAAGGTGCTGGGCGGGCGCAAGCCCGAAGGCCTGATCTACGAGCTGTTCCTCGACGAGAAGGGCGAGAAGATCTCGAAGTCGAAGGGCAACGGCCTGACGATCGACGAATGGCTGACCTATGGCAGCGAGGAATCGCTGGGCTTCTACATCTTCCCCAATCCCAAGAGCGCCAAGCAGCTGCATGTCGGCGTGATCCCCCGCGCGGTGGACGATTATTGGCAATTCCGCGAGCGATTGCCCGAACAGAGCCTGGACAAGCAGCTGGGCAATCCGGTGTGGCACCTGGCTCGCGCCAATGGCGGGTTCGAAGCGGAAGATGCGCCCGGTGCGGGCGACTCGCTGCCGGTGACCTATGGCCTCCTGCTCAATCTGGTGGGCGTGATGGGGGCCGGGGCGACACGCGAACAGGTGTGGTCGTACCTTGGCAACTACATCGAGGATCCCGACCCGGCGAAGTACCCGGAACTGGATGCGCTGGTCGGCACTGCGCTGGCCTATAACCGCGATTTCATCGCGCCTACGCTGCACCGCCGCGCGCCTGCATCGAACGAGGCGGCGGCCCTGCGGATGCTGGATGCGCAGCTGGTGGACATGTCGGCGGATACCGATGCGGAAGAGCTGCAAACCATGGTCTACGAGATCGGCAAGCGCGAAGAATTCGGTTTCGATAGTCTGCGGGACTGGTTCAAGGCGCTGTATGAGACCCTGCTCGGCTCCGAACAGGGCCCTCGCATGGGCAGTTTTATCGCGCTCTACGGGATTGCCAACACGCGCGAACTGATCGCGGAGGCGCTCGCTCAGGCTTGATACGTCAGCCCCATTTGCGGGTTCGATACCAGCGGGTGATCACGTATTTGGCCCCCTCGGTCACCGGAGTGCCCGCGTGCAGAGTATTCACGTTCGGCGACCCGTCGGGCTTTGCGTTGTTCCAGGCTAGAAGTACGCCCGCTTTCGGCGCGATCTGTATGCCGAGTGTGGGAAAAGCTGTGGCGCCGCCGGCCCGAACGTTGTTGAGAAACATCATCGCGGTCCAGCTGCGCTGGCCGCCATTCTTGCGCTCCTGCTTCCAGTATTCCTCGCTCGGGAAGAAGTAGTCGTGATGGTTCTTGAACTCCTGGCCGGGCAGATAACGCTGACCCTGCATCGTCTCGCCGATCTTGCCCGGCAGGCCCAGCGCATCGTCGATCCGCCGACTGATCATCTTGACCATCGGGTCTTGTGCGTCGAAATTGCCCGAATAGGAGGTGCGATAGCCATCCCTGTAGGTGCCTTCGTAAAGGCTGCTCGGCCGCGCCACGACATCGATCATACCTGCAAGCTTGCGGCATTCGTTCGTCGTGAGGAATTCGCCGATCGCGTAGATTTCGGCTTTCTCACTAGGCACCTTATACGCCTTGGGATCGGCATCGAGGCGCTCGCGTACGATCTTGCCGACCCGTGCCAGCGCATCCTGATCGGGAACCTTGGTATCGGTGGAGGGTGATTTCGCTTCGGTCATGGCTAAAGGCTAGCAAGGTCATTTCGGCGGGGCTAGGAAAACTGAAAAGCGATCAACGCGGGAGACAGGAATGCAAGATGCCGAACAGAGACGCTACAGCCTTGGGGCGATGATCTTTCACTGGGTCATCGCGGTGCTGGTGATCGTGAACTGGCGGATCGCCGAAAGCGCGGAGCATATGGAAGGCGCTGCCAAAGGCGCCGCTTTCGGCAATCACAAGTCCATCGGCATGCTGATCTTGGTGCTGACTATTGGCCGCATTGCCTGGCGGCTGACGCATCCGCGCCCGCCAATGCCCGAATCGCACGCCAAGTGGGAACGCGTATTGGCACGCACGATCCATATCGTGTTCTACGTCCTGTTGATCGGCCTGCCGCTCGGCGGATGGCTGGCCAGCTCGCTCGTTTCGCGCCCGGTGGATTTTTTCGGGCTTTTTACCATCCCCATGCTGCCGGTCGGCGAGAACAAGGATCTGGGCGGTACGATTTTCGATGCGCACAAGACGGCGGGTTCGATCTTCATCTACCTGATCGGGCTGCATATCCTCGGCGCGCTGAAGCATACCTTCATCGACAAGGATCTCGGCATCTTCCGGATGCTGCCCTTCGGCGGTCGTAGCCGCGAATAGCCTGTACTGCGCAAAGGAAACGCCCCGCCGGTGGTCAAACCGGCGGGGCGTGAATTGAGGCTTCCGATGGATCTTACCAGAAGAAGTCGTAGATCACGTCGACCACTTCGCCGCTATAGGTGTTCACCAGCAGCACGTCGTCGTAATAGCGCACCCACTTGTAGGGGCCGTAGACTTCGGGAAGGCGGTACGACCACGGATCGTTGATCCAGTACCGGTTGCCGAAGAAGACGCTGCCCAGCGTGAAGCCGATACTCAGGCGGCGATAATTATACCCGCGATAGGGTGCGTAGTACCGGCCGAGATTGTAGATGCGGCGGTTCTGCGCGCGATAACGCTGCCAGTCATAGCGGCGATCATTGCGCCATGCGCGATTCCAGCGACGGGCGTCGCGGCGATCCTGCCGGGCTTCGCGGCGATTTTGCCGGTAATCCTGCCGGACATCGCGGCGGTCGGCACGATAGTCGCGCCGATCCTGGCGACGATCCCACCGGTTGTCGCGGCGCTGGTCGCGGCGCTCGGCCTGCCGGTCGGCGCGGCGATCGGCGCGCTGGTCACGGCGATCGGCACGCTGGTCGCGGCGCGCGTCCTGCTGCTGCGCTGCGCGAAGATTCTCGCGAGCGCGCAGACGGGCTTCCCAGGCTGCCTGCGAACCGTCGCGCTGCTGCCCTGCATTATCGCCATAGCGGCGCGCGTCACCACCGCTCTGCTGGCGGCGATCCTGGCGCGTGCGTTCTGCCCGGTCGGGCCGGGCACGATCGCGCCGTGCATCGGGCTGACGCTGCTGCTGACGCGCCTCGCGGCGCTGCGCGCGGTCGTTCTGGCGCGCCTGGCGGCGTTCGGCCCGGGCGTCCTGGCGCGTCTGTCCACTGCCGATCGAACCTTCGGCAAGAACGCCGTTTGCGCTGATGGAGGTCAACACGGTGGTGGGCTGCGCCTCGGCGGCGCTCGCGGGCATGGCGGTGGCGGCAAGTGCCAGCCCCAGCGCGGTCAGCCCGCTAAATCGGAAAAAGTCTGGTAGGTCGTGCATGATGAATCCTTGCGGCTCCCTTCGTTGCTTGATGGCCAAGATCGCCGCGCCCACCATGCGGCTCCTTTGTCCCGAGTTGATACATGCCTGATACGCGGTGACAGGTTTCTGAACATCCAGCAAGGGTTGCTGTTCAGGTTTCGCACCTTCTTGCTGAATGATAAGAGGCCCGAGCAGAGACCGCAGCGAATTGACACGCCTCCCGCCAGCGTGTGTGGGAGCAGGAATGCTGAACACTCTGGACGAGGTCTTGGACGATGTGCGCGCGCGGCTGGGACGCGCAGCCGGCGACCGGCAGTCACCGATGCACACGCCCGTGGTCGCCACTGCGGATGCCGATGCGCGGGTGATGGTGCTGCGCGAATTCGCGCCGTGGACCCTGCGCTTCCACACCGATGCCCGCGCGCCGAAGGCCGCCGTGGTCCGCGAGATGCCGCGGGTGGGGGTGCTGTTTTACGACAAGGCCGAGAAGGTGCAGATCCGCGTGCGCGGCACCGCCCGGATCGAGTGCGATGGAGAGATTGCGCAGGCCGCGTGGGAAGCTGGCGACAACTTCGCCCGCCGCTGTTACCTCGGCGATGGGCCGGGCACGGTCCGCGACCGGCCATCCTCGGGCCTGCCCGAGACGGTCGAGGGAATCGAGCCTACCGACGCGCAGCTCGTCCCCGCGCGTGCCAACTTCGCGGTGCTGCTGGTCGAGCTGCACGAAATCGATTGGTTCACGCTTGCCCATACCGGCCATCGCCGCGCGCAGTTCGATCTGGACACCGGTGAATCCCGATGGGCGACTCCCTAGACCCCGTACTTCGCTTGCCATAGGGGGGCGCCATGAAACGACCCCGCCTGCCTGCCAGAGACATCCTGCCGGGCATGGGCGAAGAGCTGATCAGCCCGCGCGACTGGAGCAGGCGGGCGGCGACCCTGCTGGGCGCGGTGCTCATCGGACTGGTCGCGATCGGCTTCGCGATTGCGGGCGATCAGGCGACATCGGTGTTCGACCGGGTGACCCGCGCGCACCCCTGGGCGCATCTGGTGCTTGCGCCGCTGATCTTCCTCGCCATCGTGGCGATCACCAACCGGCTTGCCCCCGAAGCGCGCGGGTCGGGTATCCCGCAGGTCATTGCCGCCAGCCGGATGCCGGGGAATGCCGCGCTGAGCGGGCTGGTCGCGATCCGGACTGCGCTGTTCAAGGCCGCGCTCACCGTCGCCGCGCTGCTCGGCGGGGGATCGGTCGGGCGCGAGGGGCCGACAGTTCAGCTGGGCGCGGCGATTATGGTGCAGGTGCATCGCCTGTTTCGCGTGCCGATCAGCGCGGGCGTCTACATCGCGGGCGGTGCCGCGGGCGTCGCGGCCGCGTTCAACACCCCGCTGGCGGGGATCGCCTTCGCCATCGAAGAACTGGCGGTCGCGTACGAGCAGCGAGTCGCCGTGCTGGTGATGGGCGCGGTGATGATCTCGGGCCTGACGGCGCAGGGCATTGCGGGAGACTACGTCTATTTCGGCCGGATCGGTGGCAGCTTGCCGATCGTCACCGTGCTGATCGCCGCGCCCATTGCGGGGCTGGCGGGCGGCGCGGCAGGCGGCCTGTTCGCGCGCATGGTGCTGGCGCTGCGCGGGCCCGGCGGGCGGTTTGCCGCCCGACTGAAGGCCCGGCCGATGATCACCGCGCTGGTCTGCGGCCTGGTGGTCGGCGGGTTGGGCTTCGCAACGTCCGGCGCGACATCGGGCACCGGCTACGAAGCGACGCGCGATCTGCTTGCAGGCGGGGCGAGCGAGTACTGGTTCGGCCCGGCCAAGTTCCTCGCGGCGCTCGCAACGACCGCCAGCGGCATTCCCGGCGGGATCTTCGCGCCGTCGCTGGCCGTGGGCGCAGGCTTCGGAGAATTGCTGACCCCGCTCTTCCCGCCAGAGCAGGCAGGCCTGATCATCCTGATCGGGATGGGCGGCTATTTCACCGGCGTAGTCCGTGCCCCGCTGACTGCGGTGATCATCCTGAGCGAAGCGACCAGCAGCACCCACGCGATCCTGCCACTGTTCGCAACCGCCCTTATCGGCGACTGGGCCGGTTCGATGGTGTGCAAGGACCGGCTGTACCATGCGCTCGCCGGCGATTTCGCGCCAGCTGCGAACGGCGACGAGCGTGAGAGCAACGGCGACGAAGGCCCGCCCAGGGGCTCTCCTGCCAGTGGCGCCTGACACACCTGACACAGTGTCCAAGGCTCAAAAACCCCTGCCCGCGACACCCGCAGACTATCGCTCGCACAGGGTGCGAAAGCGAGGGGAGCGGACGATGCGAAAGAGCCGCCCGTCGATCTAGCGGCTCTTCCCGATGTAGGAAAATCGCGCGCCACCCCCGCTGTGCGCTAAACCTCGTCGCCCGGTGTGATGTGCGTCACGATAGAGCGAATCGTCATGAACACGATGGTCACACTCGCCGATGCCATCGCCACCATCAGCACGGTCAGCGCGAACAGCGCGGTGTAGAGGTAGTTGTACCAGCCGCTGGGCAGGTTCTCGAACTCGCCCATCGGCAGTGTGTAGGCCAGCAGGACGAGGAAGCTGAGCATCAGGGTGGCGGTGGAGATCACCGCGATGCGGCTGACATGCTTGTAAGTCTGCCGGTCGAAATCGGTCTCTATCCGCCGGATCATGCCGATCAGCGTCAGCATCAGGGCCAGCGTGGTGGCCGATGCAGTGGCGATGGCCGAGCCGAGATAGAGACCCGCGCGGCTCAATGCCTCCAGCAGGTCGCGCGCTTCGGCGGTGCCGTAGACCGAGCCGATGGCCTGCCGCGCGGCGAGGCCGATCAGGCAGAAGACGGTAAAGGAAAGGGCGGGATAGATAATGCTGCGTTTGCTGCTCATACCCCGGGCAGCGGATGAGCGGGCAGGAAGGTCCGCAAACCTACAATTGTGGGTATGAAGCCAGCGCGCGGAGCGATCGATGCCACCCCACGCGCCGGTCTGTTCCCATAGGCGACTTCAGGCCCTGGCGAGCAGTCCGCGCACGTTTTCGTGCGCCTTGGCCATCGCTTCGGCGGCGGCCTGTTCGCTGATCTTCAGCCCTTCGGCGATCACGAAGACTGGATCGGTGATGCCGATGAAACCGAGAACACTAGTAAGGTAACGCTCCGCGTGTTCGACGCTGCGCTGTTCGCTGTCCTCGCCATAAAGCCCGCCGCGCGCGAGGGCGACGATCACCTGCTTGCCTCCAGATAGCCCTTCGACGGCGCCGGTTTCGGTGTAGCGGAAAGTTTCGCCTGCCACGAGGATTCGGTCGAGCCACGCCTTGAGTTGGCTGGGAATGGTGAAATTGTACATCGGCGCACCGATCACCACCGTGTCCGCCGCCTTGAACTGCGCCAGCGCCTCGGCGGAATCCTCTTCGCCGAACGCGGGCAGGGTGAGGTGGGAGAACGGCTCTGCGGCGATATCGCGATAGGTCACCGTCGCGCCGCCGTTCGCGTCTTTCAGGCTGGCGACGATGGCGGCGGTGAGTTCGCGGCTGGCCGACGCTTCGCCGGTTATGCTGCTGTCGATATGGAGAATGTTCATGGCTTCGTTTCCCGGTCACTAATGTTGACCAGCACCACATAAGTGACCACATAGGAGCGGCAAGAACGCAAATTTATCTGACCAGGTCACATTCCTATGACTGCCAATCCGCACCCGCATTCGAAGCCCGATTGTCGCGCGGTGAGCGAAGTGCTCAGCCGCGTAGGCGACAAGTGGACAGTACTGATCGTCAAATCGCTGCAAGCTGCCCCAGAAGAAGGTCGCCGTTTCAATGAGTTGAAGCGCGATATTGGCGGCATTTCGCAACAGATGCTGACCCGCAGCCTGCGCGCGCTGGAGCGCGACGGGATGGTCGCGCGGACCGTGCATGCCACGGTGCCGCCGCAGGTCGAATACCGCCTGACCGATCTCGGCCACTCGCTCGCTGTGCCGGTACTGGCGCTGGCCGACTGGACGTTCGAGAACCTGCCGCTGATCCACGCCAACCGCACAGCATACGATCGGGTAGCCGAAGCGGCATGATCGTGGGCAACGGGGTGCGTCAGCTGCCCGAGTTGTCGCCTGCCAGAAGTCCGCTCAGGGCCTTGCCGATATGGACCGCCAGGTTCTCTGCCGGACGATCGGGCGCGAGGATCGCCAGCACCGGCGCGATGCGGTCCGGCTGACCCAGCGCGGAATTGAGCAGAACGAACACCAGCGCGGGGTCGGCAATGGGGATCATGCCGGCTGCGATTCCCTGCTCGATCAGCGGGCGTGCCGCATCGTAGAGAGGCTTGAGCAAACGCTCGGCAACAATATCGCCACGCGGCGCGGGTTCGAGAGCGGCGCGGGCGATGAAGCCGCGCAAGTCGGGGTTCTGGTCGTAATAGGCGGCCGTCATCGCGATCGCGAGCTGCAGCCTTTCGCGCAGGGGCGTTTTGCTATCGTCGGCCAGCGCCGCGAGTGCATCGATCCTGAGCGCAAGCGTTTTGGCCAGCAGGTCGACGCAGGCGAGCCATAGCCCGTCCTTGCCGCCGAAATGAACCGTAACGAGGTTCGGTGTCGCCCTTGCGCGGCTGGCGATCATCCGCACGCCCGCCGCTTCGTAGCCATGATCGGCAAAGCACCGCGTCGCCGCCCGCAACAGTGCATCGCGGCCTGCAGGGGCGTCCGCCGTCCGCCGTCCGCGTTTCGGCACTGTTCGATCTTGACCTTCGCTCATCGCGCTCTGTATATGTACACGTGTACATAAAACGCTGCATCTGGCATCTGGGGCGAAAGGATCACACTCATGCGCCACGTTATCACCCGCCGCGCTGCGCTTTTCAATCTGTCCGCTGCCTCGCTGATTGCATTGCCCGGGTGCGCCTCGATGAAACCCGACCCGAACTCGCGCGAAGACCAGCTGGCGGGTGCGCTCGACGGGTCGGTGATCGACGCGTTCTTCTACGCCTTCGGGCCGTACGAATTCGCCCGCTCGATGCAGGCGCTGTCGGGCCAGATCGACGTCGGCGATACACTGGTGTCGGAGGACGCGCTCGCCGATGCAGCCAAACGCGCGGGTGGGGCCGACGTCCTGATCAACCGCGAGATACACGTTCGCGATCTGGCGGACGAGCGCATCCGCTCCGTCACCGCGCCCAATAACGACACGCTCTACACCTCGGCGGTGCTCGAACTGTCGAAGACGCCGGTGCGGCTGACGCTGCCTGACTCGGCCGACCGCTACCTCTCGGTCGCGCTGATGGACATGTTCACCGATCAGCGCATGGTCGGCCATGAGGAAAATGGCGGCAAGGCCGGGACCTACCTGATCGTCGGGCCGGACAGTCCGGTGAAGGACGGCCCCGATGTCATCCGCATGCCCTCCAACGATGTCTGGCTGCTGGCGCGCACCTTCGTGGCCGGCGTCGCCGATCTGGATGCCGCGCGCGCGGTGCAGAGCGGGATCGTGGTAGAGCCGGTGGACAAGCGCGTGACGCCGCGCCTCTTCACCACGCTTGCGCCGCCGGAAATGGAACCGCGCAGCTTCCTCGCCCTGACCAACGAAGTGCTCGGTCGCTCGCCCGGCCATCCGCAGGTCGCACGCGCGGCGCAGTTCGCGGACAAGGGCATCGTGCCGGGCGATCTGAGCGTGTTGGACGATCTGCCGCTGACTGTACGCGCCGCATGGGATGCGTGGTTGCCGCGGTCGCTGGACATGCTGCGCAAGGGGCTCACACGCTCGCAGGACAAGCCGGGCTGGAATGCGCCGCCGCTGATCCTCGGCGATTATGGCGATAACGACCTGGTCCGCGCGGCCATCGCGCTGATCGGCTTCGGCGCGCTCAAGGCCAGGGACGCGCGCTACTTCCGCACCGAAACCGATGCTGCGGGCGACCCGCTCACGGGCGATGCGGTGTACCGGATGGTGATCCCGCCCGCAGGCGTGCCGGTGAAGGCGTTCTGGTCGTTGAGCGTCTACCAGCCCGACGCCGACGGGCGCCTGTTCTTCTTCAAGGTGCCGATCGACCGGCATTCGATCAATTCGGGCTCGTCCGATCTGGTGAGGCGCGCCGACGGATCGATCGTCCTCCACCTCTCGCGCGAGCGGCCGGGGGAGAAGGACGTGGTCTGGGTGCCAACACCGGAAGGGCCCTTCGAGGCGATCTTTCGCACCTATCGGCCCGAGCAATCGGTCATCGACGGCAGCTGGAACGTGCCGCCGCTGAATAAACGGGGCTAGCGTCGCTCGAAGCTGTCGAAGCCCTGCGCCTGGGCCTCGCGCTGATCGATCCGGTCGACGCGGGCGCGGGGAGGGCCGTCGTGCATCGCGTCGATCATGCGCGCAATCGCGCCCTCGTCACCCTCCAGAAGCGCCTCGACCGTGTCATCGGGCAGGTTGCGGACCCAGCCGGTGAGGCCGAGCCCGCGCGCCGTTTGCACCGTCCAGTCGCGGTAGAACACGCCCTGCACGCGGCCGTGGAGGATGAGGTGGGTGGCTTGGCGTTCCGTCATCGAAATCTGCCTAGCATTTGCGACGCGCCATTGAACACGTCGATCTTGCGGGCAAGCCGAACCGAGTGTCGACGGCATCCGCGTTGACAAGCGCCACCGCTTGGCGGACCCTTCGCATGCAAAGTGCAACAACCCGTGGGTCCCAAATGTTCAGATATGTCTTTTTCGCCCTGATGCTCGTCGGGCTCCCCGTTGGCGCTGCGGCGCAGGACCGGACCTACGATCTCGAGGTCGACGGCAATGTCGAGACGATCCTGGTCTGGGATGCGGAAGGCGAACCGCGCGGCACCGTGCTTTTCGGCCATGGGTGGGGCGCTGATCCCACGAATTACGAACGCCTGCTCGATGCGTGGACGGCTCTTGGCTTCACCATCGAAGCGCCGCGAAACCTCGACAGCGCCAAGCACCCGCGCAACGCTGCTTTGCCGACCGACTTCATGGCAATGAACCAGGCCGTGGTTGGCCAGCGCATGACCACGATGATGGCGCTGCGCGAAAGGGCCGCCGAGCAGGGCCTGCCGGTCGTGCTTTCGGGCCACAGCTTCGGCGCGTTCGTCGCGATGACGCAGGCGGAGGGCAAGTGGGCCTTCGGGCCGCTGCCGGGGCCCAAGCCCGCGGCGGTGCTGACCTTCTCGTCACCCGGGGCGGTGCCGATGCTCGTGTCGGACGCGAGCTACGCCACGCTCGATCTGCCCTATATGATGGTGACCGGCACACAGGACGCCAGCGGCACGACCATGCCCACCTGGGAAGTCCACCGCTTCGCCTTCGACCGCAGCCCGGCGGACGACAAGTACCTGCTCGTTGTCGAAGATGGCGGCCACAACCTCGTGACGTTCGAGGACGAGAGCCTGGAGGCCCCGGTGGTGGAATGGACCTCGCGGTTTTTGGCGGCCTACGCGCTGGGGGATGAGGAGGCGGAGGTGGCGCTTGGGGCGGAGCCGATGGCGGAGCGGATTTCGGTGGAGCGGATTTCGGTGGAGCGGCGGTAGGGGGCCCAATCGTCGGGACGTGTCAAGCACGGGCCGATGAAGGGGGGAAGAGTGCGCTTACAACCAAACCGTCATCCGGGCCTCCGAGCCGGGATCAGGCTTTCTTCGGCCCGCATATACCATGATCGATATTCGTTAGGGCACGTCGGTAGAGGGAGAGGTTGGTGGCTGCGGCTCTACCCGATTTGGCCTACGGCAAGGGTGCGCTCGTCAATGCCTCATATGCGCTAGCGATCCATTCGGCGATAATTGGAAGGGTACTAAGAGCGGCAGCCAGCGCTGTGGCCATCAGGCCCAAAATCACGCTTGGTAGCTCCTTAGAGTACGGTTTTCTAACGCGGTCAGGGTCGAGATAAATGCGGGCGAAAGGCACAAGTTTGTGGGAGCGAAAAACTACGAACATCAAGCAAACCGTGAGCGCAGTGATTAGAATTCTCTCAAGAAATTCAAATTCAGGAAGCATAATCAAAAGTACTATCAAAAGTACCGTATTAATATTTAATCCATGCCTTCTCAAGGCTCCTGTGAATGTGCTTGTAAATTGTTGCAGAAATGAGTTCAGTCTATGTGCGACAGCTTCAGTCCAAAGTTCGTCCGGAGATGACACGGAGATATTGCTTTCGAGATCATCACTCAGAGTTAGGTTTATTACCTTTTTCAATCCGTGAGCAGCGCTCGACTCAACTGCGATAGTTAGTTCTTTGAGCTTATCTGGCAAATCGCCACGGTTGAGGTACTCAGCTGCATTTCGAGCAGTAACTTGATCGCCCTCTTTCGCCCGAAAAATTGGAACAACGGGCTCGTCAAAATATGATTCAAGTTCAGCAATTATGCGATCAAGGTCTGATCGATAAATGGTGATGGCACCCAGCGGCACATCCTTGTTTGCGATCTGGACTTGGGAGCGTTCCAACGGGTTGGGGGTGGCCGTTGCCCTCCCAATTTCCTTGATGACCACCTCAAAAGTTCCAGCAGAACCGTCATTTAGCGACCACGTTCCGGCTCTGAAACTTTGAATGTGCGTGAGAAGTTCAAGTGATCCGACATGCTCCAAATCGCCACGGTCAGCATTGACGATATCAAGATGCACTTGGCTGGCGTTATCTTCATCGAAGCGAGCACTGAACTTCAGCGTCGCACCATTTGTTTGGCCCAAAAAGATTGAACCCGTTCCGTCGGCTTCCTCTGCCCAGTACAGATTTCCGATTCTGGAACCATTTAGACCACCAACCCAATGCGTTTGAGTCACCCGTCGCCCCCCATATTCGCCTACCTAGTCAGCTTCTTATAAGCCAACCGCGTAGGCCGATCCGCCGCATCGCCAAGACGCCGCCGCTTGTCTTCCTCGTAGGCCTCGAAGTTCCCCTCGAACCACTCGACGTGGCTATTGCCCTCGAACGCGAGGATGTGCGTCGCGAGGCGGTCGAGGAAGAAGCGGTCATGGCTGATGACCACGGCGCAGCCGGCGAAGTTTTCGATCGCATCTTCCAGCGCGCGCAGGGTTTCCACGTCGAGGTCGTTGGTCGGTTCGTCCAGCAGCAGGACGTTGCCGCCTTCTTTCAGCATCTTGGCCATGTGCACGCGGTTGCGTTCACCGCCTGAGAGCTTGCCGACGTTCTTCTGCTGGTCCTGGCCCTTGAAGTTGAACGCGCCGACATAGGCACGCGTGCTCATGTCGTGGCCGTTGACCTTCATGTAATCGAGCCCGTCGGAGATCTCTTCCCACACATTGTTGCTCGCGGTCAGATCGTCGCGGCTCTGGTCCACGTAGCCAAGGTGCACGGTTTCGCCGATCTTGATCGAGCCGCTGTCGGGCTGTTCCTGACCGGTGATGATCTTGAACAGCGTCGACTTACCCGCGCCGTTCGGGCCGATGATGCCCACGATCCCGCCCGGCGGCAGGGTGAAGCTCAAGTCTTCGAACAGCACCTTGTCGCCGAAGCTTTTCGAGATGTTGTGCGCCTCGATCACCTGACTGCCGAGGCGTTCGGGCACCTGGATGACGATCTGCGCCTTGCCCGGCTTGCGATCGCCCTGCGCGTCCTGCAGCTGTTCGAACTTGCGCAGGCGCGCCTTGGACTTGGTCTGGCGGCCTTTGGGCGTCTGTCGGATCCACTCGAGTTCCTCGGACAGCGCGCGCTGGCGGCCGGAATCCTCGCGCTCTTCCTGCGCAAGCCGCTTGGCCTTCTTGTCGAGGTAGGTCGAGTAGTTGCCTTCGTAGGGGTAGTAGGAGCCGCGATCGAGCTCCAGAATCCAGCCCACCACGTTATCGAGGAAGTAGCGATCGTGGGTGATCATCAGCACCGCACCGGCGTATTCGGCGAGGTGGTTTTCGAGCCAGTTGACGCTTTCGGCATCGAGGTGGTTGGTCGGTTCGTCCAGCAGCAGGATGCCGGGCTTCTGGATCAGCAGGCGGGTGAGCGCGACGCGGCGCTTTTCACCGCCCGAGAGGTTCTCGACGCTGGCGTCCGAAGGCGGGCAGCGCAGCGCCTCCATCGCGATTTCGAGCTGGTTGTCGAGCGTCCAGCCGTCGACCGCGTCGATCTTGTCCTGCAGCTCGGCCATTTCCTCGCTCAGCGCGTCGAAATCGGCGTCTTCCTCGGCCATTTCCATGCCGATCGCGTTGAAGCGTTCGACCATGTCGGCGGTCTCGCGCGCGCCGTCCTTGACGTTTTCGAGCACGGTCTTGGTGGGGTCCAGCTCGGGCTCCTGCGGCAGGTAGCCGACGGTGATGTTCTCGCCCGGCCATGCTTCGCCCGCGTAATCGGTATCGATCCCGGCCATGATCTTCATCAGCGTGGACTTACCCGCGCCGTTCGGCCCGACGATGCCGATCTTCGCGCCCTGGTAGAACTGCAGGTTGATGTTGTTCAGCACCGGCTTGGGGGCACCGGTGAAGGTCTTGGTCATGTTCTTCATGACGTAGGCGTATTGCGCGGCCATCGTGGGTCCTTCGGATCAATCTGTCGGGTTCGGGAATTGGGCGGTGAGATAGGCGCGAAGCGACGAGGGGGCAAGCGTCCGCCCGCCCGCGCGCCCAAACGACAGGATCTTCTATGCGTGTTGCAATCATCGGGGCCGGAATGGCCGGGCTTACATGCGCTTCGCAGCTGACTGAGGCCGGGCACGAAGTTACGGTGTTCGACAAGGGTCGCGGGCCGGGCGGGCGCATGGCGACGCGCCGGGTGGAGCATGGGGGCGAGACATATCGCTTCGACCACGGCGCGCAATATTTCACCGCGCGCGAGATGGCTTTCCAGACACAGGTGCGCGCGTGGGAGGCGGACGGCATCGTCGCCCCGTGGCCTGCCGCGAAACAGGGCGCGTGGGTCGGTACTCCGGCGATGAACGCGCCGATCAGGGCGATGGCGGACGCGCTTGGCGCGCGCTTTGGCACCCGGATCCATGCGCTGGAGCGGATCGGCGAGACATGGCGCCTCGCAGGCGCGGATATCGCGGAGAGCTTCGATGCCGTGGTTGTCGCAGTGCCGGCAGAACAGGTCGCGCCCCTGCTGGCCGTCCACACGCCGCACATCGCCGAGGCTGCGCAGGCGATCGACAGCAATCCGTGCTGGACCGCGATGATCGCCTTCGATGGGCGGGTCGATGCGCCCGACACGCTGCGCGATGAAGGCGCGATCGGCTGGGCGGCGCGCAATTCCTCCAAGCCGGGCCGCGAGGCGGATCAGGAATGCTGGGTCATCCAGGCCGATGCGCGCTGGTCGCGCGCGCAGCTGGAGCGGAAGGCGGACGATGTCGGGACCGAACTGCTTGCCCATTTCGCCCGCGCGGTCGGCGATCTGCCGCCGGTGCTGTTCAGCACCGCGCATCGCTGGCGCTATGCGATGTGCGAGAAGAACGATGCGGGCGCGCTGTGGGATGCCGACCAGCGCATCGGTGCGTGCGGAGACTGGCTGTCTGGCCCGCGCGTAGAGAACGCGTTTCTCTCCGGTATTGCGCTGGCACGGCGTATCGAAGGTTAGTCGGGGAACGGCTTGCCTGCTGCCTCCGTTCAGGCAGCATGATCAAGATATTAGGCCCGGCCTGCCTCGTCCTTTCCACCACCACTCTGGCAGCCTGCGGGATGCAGGGCACCGATACGCCCGAGCAGGAGGCGGACCGGGCCGAAAAGACGGCGACCCCTGCCGCGAGTGACGGTTACGACGATCCGCAAACCGCCGCGCGTGCCGAGGCCAGGCTGGTCGACGGCAAGGTGGAGCTGTCGCTGCCCGATGGCGTGACCAGCGAGATGATGGGCGACCGCACGGCGCAGATGATCGCGGTGCAGGTCATGCTGGATCGCAGCGCCCACGCACCGGGCGTGATCGACGGGCTGGGCGGTGGCAACACCGACAGTGCAATCCGTTATTACCGCAAGGTGCACGGGCTGGGCGACAGCACCGAGGTCGATCAGGAGCTGCTCAAATCGCTGCTCGACGACCAGAGTGGCGATATCTTCCGCACCTACACCGTGACCGAAGAAGACGCTTCGAACAGCTTCGAAACGATACCCGACGCATTCCCGCAGATGGCCGAGATGGACACGCTTGGCTACGAGAGTCCGCTGGAAATGCTGGCCGAGCGGTTTCACATGGACCAGGATTTCCTGAAGGCGCTCAACCCCGACGCCAATTTCGGCAAGGCGGGCACCAAGCTGGTGATCGTGAGCCACGGCAATGGAAAGGTTAACGGCAACGTCGCGACGATCGAGGTTCGCAAGGCGGACGACCGGCTGGTCGCGATGGACGATTCCGGCAAGATCGTCGCCAGCTATCCCGCGACGATCGGCAGCACGCGCTTTCCCAGCCCCAGCGGGACGATGAAGGTCACTGCGGTCGCGCCGGAGGCGAACTACACGTTCCAGGGCGACAAGGAGCAGTGGGGGCCGGAGGGCACCTATGTTCTCCCCACCGGGCCGAACAATCCGGTCGGCGGCACGTGGATCGATCTGACCAAGGAGGGCTATGGCATTCACGGATCGCCCGATCCCGCGCTGATTGGCAAGAGCGCCAGCCACGGCTGCGTCCGCCTCACCAACTGGAATGCGTCTGCTCTGGCTAGCGCCGTAAAGCAGGGCGTGACGGTGAAGTTCGTCTAGGTGGTGGTGGCGCTTTCGTGAAGCATCCCGATCCCATCCCGCCCGGCCCGGGGCAGGAAAGCGTGTGGGAGTATCCGCGCCCCGCCATTGCCGAGGCCACCGATGCGCATATCGTGATAGATCATAATGGCGTGCGGATCGCGGAAACGCGCCGCGCGGTTCGCGTGCTCGAAACCAGTCACCCGCCGCAATACTATATCCCGCCGGACGACATCGCCGAGGGCGTGTTGGAGCGCGCGCCGGGCCGCAGCCTGTGCGAATGGAAAGGGCAGGCCCGCTACTGGACCGTGAATGCCGACGGTGCGCGGCTGGAAAAGGTCGGCTGGAGCTATCCCGATCCCACGGCGGCGTTCCGCCTGTTGGCCGATTACGTCGCGTTCTACGTCGCCCCGTTCGATCGGATCACGCTGGATGGCGAGATCGTGCAGCCGCAGCCCGGCGAATTCTACGGCGGGTGGGTGACCAGCAAGGTCGTCGGCCCGTTCAAGGGCGTGCCCGGCAGCCGCTTTTGGTGAGCGGTTTGTGGTGAGCAGTCCGCCCGCTAGTGGACGATAGTCACCATGTGACCCATCAGCCGCCGGGCCGCGCTCCAGATCGCGTTGCGCCCGCTCTGGCCGATCATGTCTTCCACCAGTTCGTCGAACACTGCGCGCTCCTTGCGGGCGGCGGCGGTGCTGAGGTCGACCAGCAGCATCTCGTCATAGCTGAGCGCCATCTGGCAGGGCCGGTTGAGCGCGATGGGTTCGGGCCATGCGCGCCCCGCCTCGTCCATGAACACATGGAACGGCCGCACCCCCTCAGCCGTGCCGATCTGCGAGGCCAGCGCGCGAAAGCAATAACTGCCCTGACACCGTGCGAGGTGGACGTAACGCATGGCGCAGACGAGCCTCGCATGGACCGGCGAAATCTCGTTCAGATCGGGGGTGGCGAGCAGGGTATGCAGGGACATGCGAGAGTTCCGTTTATGCGAGTGCGTCGCAATAGCGTGTAGGCGTGGCAAGCTTAAGCCGTCAAGCTCAGCGCGATGACCGGGTGGGGACTGGTCCGGAAGGCTTGGCAGGCGGCGGGGTTGGCGCTAGCTCTCCCGCCCATGAAAACACCGCTTCTCGCGCTGACCGCGCTTTCGCTCTCGCTGTCGGCCCTTGCCGCAGTTCCCGCCGCCGCACAGGCAAGCACCGGCTCGTGTGAAGATGCCGTCGCCTGCGCTGCCGACGCGGCTCTGGAAGGCGACTCGCTTGCGTGGGATTTCGTCGAGGGGATCACCACCGAGGTAGGCCCGCGCCAGGCCGGTACGGAAGCCGAAGCGCGCGGGCGTGCATGGGCCATGGACTGGCTGCGGGCCAATGGGTTCCGGAACGTCGCAGACGAGCCGTTCCAGATGCGGACCTGGGTGCCCGGCGGCCCTCCCACCGCGCGCATCGTCAGCCCCTATCCGCAGGATCTGACCATCGTGCCGCTGGGCAACAGCGCCAGCACCGGCCCGGACGGCCTGACCGCCGAGGTCGTGTATTTCCCAAGCTACGCGGACCTGGTGGCCGCGCCGGCCGGAAGTCTGGACGGCAAGATCGCTTTCATCAGCCACGATATGCGGCCGACGCAGGATGGTTCGGGCTACGGGTTCGCGGGCCCGGCACGGTGGACCGGCGCGGCACTCGCGGCGAGCAAGGGCGCAGTGGCTACCGTCATCCGCTCCATCGGCACGGACAATGATCGCACGCCGCATACCGGCGGAACCGGCTTCCCCGACGGCATGGCCGCAACCCCGGCAGGCGCGCTTTCCAATCCGGATGCGGACAATCTGGAGCGCATGTTCGCGCGCGCGGGCAACACGCCGATCACAATGCATCTGACGCTGACGCCCGAATGGCTGGGCGAGACGACCAGCGGCAATGTGGTGGGCGAAATCGTCGGCAGCGATCCCTTGCTGCCTCCGGTGCTGCTCGCCTGCCACATCGACAGCTGGTGGAACTCCACCGGTGCATTCGACGATGGTGCGGGCTGCGGCATCATCGCGGCAGCAGCGCGCAATGTGGGCGAGGCGGGCAAGCCGCTGCGCACCATCCGCGTGCTGTTTGCCGGCGCGGAAGAGGTCGGGCTGTTCGGCAGCACGGCCTATTCCAAGGCGCATATCGATGAACCCATCGCGGTGGGGATCGAGAGCGATTTCGGTGCCGACCGGATCTGGCGGATCGACAGCAATTTCTCGAAGTCCAACCCCGATCTCTATCGGGAACTGGCGCGGTCCGTGGCACGCTTCGGCGTCGCACCCTCGGGCGAGGTGGCATCCGGCGGTGCCGATCTCAACATCGTGCGCGATCAGGGCGGTGCCCTGATCGACCTGCAGCAGGACGGCACGCGCTATTTCGATCTGCACCACACCAACAACGACACGCTGGACAAGATCGATCCGCAGCAGCTGCGACAGAACGTGGCGGTGTGGACGCAGGTGGTCGGCATCCTCGCCAACCGGGCGGAGCCATTCGGCCCGGCGAAATAGTCTTGCCTCCGGCCCCTCTCTCGCCATCCGTGCGTTAGGTGCAGATGGATGGCGAGACTTTCGGACTTGATCCCTATCATGTGATGCTCGCCGGGTGCGGCCTGGCGATCATCGTTGCCTATTGGTTGCCGCGCTTCCTGCGCGGGCGCGAGCCTGCGGCGTCGGGCCTGCTGATCCTCGGCGGACTGGCGGTGTTCGGTATCCTGCCGGGCGTGCCCGATGCGCTCAGCCCGCTGGACAATCCGCGGGTGTGGGAACGCGCCTCCGAATTTGCCGTGATCATCGCCCTGTTCGGCACCGGGGTCCGGATCGACCGGATCAAGGGCAAGAAACTGTGGTGGCCGACTGGTCGCCTGCTCGCCATCGCCATGCCGCTGTGCATCCTCGCGGTGATCGCGCTGGGCCTGGGCGTCGGCCTGACGATAGCCGCTGCGGTGCTGCTCGCTGCGGTGCTTGCGCCCACCGATCCGGTGCTGGCAGCCGACGTACAGGTCGGCCCGCCCCTGGAAGGCGGCGAGCATCCGGTACGCTTTGCGCTGACGACCGAGGCCGGGCTGAACGACGGGCTGGCCTTTCCCTTCGTGTACTTCGCGATCTTCCTTGCCACGGCGAGCGGCGGAATGTCGGACTGGCTCGGCGAGTGGGCCGGGTTCTACGTGGTCTACAAGATTCTAATCGGCGTACTCGCGGGCGTGGGCGCGGGCTGGCTGCTCGGCCTCGTGCTGTTCAGTGTGCCAAAGCGCAATCCGCTGGCCGATGCGGGCACCGGAGTGATCGCACTGGCGGGGGTGCTGGTAACCTACGGAATGACCGAATTGCTGGAAGGCTATGGCTTCATCGCTGCCTTCTTCATGGGTCTGGCGCTGCGCCGCAAGGAGGCGGAGCACGAATACCACGGTCGGCTGCACAGTTTCTCCAGCGCGCTGGAACACTCGGTGACCGCGATCCTGCTGGTTCTGCTTGGTGGAGCGATCCCTTCCCTGCTGGGCTTCCTCGACTGGCGGCACGCGCTGCTCGGCGTGGCGCTGATCTTCGTGATCCGCCCGCTCAGCGGTATGCTGGCCTTGTGGGGCACGCCGATGTCGCTGCGCCAGCGCGGCGTGGTCTCGTTCTACGGAGTGCGCGGCATCGGATCGATCTATTATCTCGCCTATGCGGGCGCGCAGCTGACGCTGGTGGACGAAGGCGTGCTGTGGGCCACGGTGACCTTCACCATTCTGCTGTCCACCATCGTCCACGGTTTCAGCGCGGGCAGCGTGGTGTGGGCCGCAACCCATGAGGGCGAGTCGCGCAAGCAGGCAGCGGCAGACGGATAAGGGCAGGGGAATGCTGTGAATTTTTCCCCATCATGGGCTCTAGCCAACTCGACAATCGGGTCCGTCGCTGTCTATCGGGGTAGCACGAACGATCCCATCAGGATCGCCCCCCATGGAGTTTCGATTGGCCGGCAAGATTCCCAGTAGCGCCGAAGGTCGGCGTGAATACGCACGCAAACAGCGCAGAAAAAGAACGCTCGCCAAGGCGGCCGTGATCGTACTGTGCCTGGTGACCCTCGCCTTGCTGGCCTACGCATTCCTTTGGCGCGCTTGATCGCGGCGAGGGTTTCTGCCGATTTGTGATGGTTCGGTGCCGAGCGTGGCAGATTGGTCGGCCAGATTGGTCGGGGAGACAGGATTCGAACCTGCGACCCTCTGCTCCCAAAGCAGATGCGCTACCAGGCTGCGCTACTCCCCGACCGTCTTTGCGCGATAGTGGTATCCCTGGTGGGCCCGGCAGGACTCGAACCCGCGACCTAGCCGTTATGAGCGGCCAGCTCTAACCAACTGAGCTACAGGCCCCCGGGATTGATGCTATCGCAGAGCGTGCCGCTACCCGTGAAACACGCGCTTCGCAAGCCGGCTGTGTAGTTCAGGGGCGCCGGGCGGCTTCCCAGACCCCGCGTACTGTGGTGGGCGTGACGTCGCGCGTCGCCATGTGCGCGTAGATTTCGCGCAGCCAGTCGAGCAGTGCATCAAGATCCGCCTGCGTGCGCACGTATGGCGTATTGCCTGGCACCAGCGAGGGGCTGTGGAAGGACAGCACCAGCAGCGGCAAGCCCTGCGACAGGGCGGCATCGACTGCGCGGATCGCCGCGCGCAGCGGTGTGCCTTCGGGCGTCAGGCCGATCCGTTCGAGCAATCCCGTGCGCGCTGCGATGCCCGCCGCGTGCGGCAGACGTGCGAGCCGGGGGAAAAGACTGCGGCCATGGCGGGCCAGCGCGCCGGTATAGACCGTGGTCAATGGCAGTTCGAGCAGCGGCGGCTCGCTGCTGATCCAGTAGGGGCTGTTGGGAAAGGCGCTGTAGTCGCGTCCGTCCCCGGGCGAATAGTCGTACAGCGCGCGGACCGAGCTATCCACGGTCACGCCGGTATCCTGCAGCAGCGCCCTGGTGGCCGGGCCCAGGCCATAACGGCCTGCGCGGTAGATGATCGGCGCATGGCCGAATGCATCCTCGATCGCATCGCGCAGAGTGGTGAACTTGGCCCGTTCAAGCTCTGGCGACAGGTTGCCGGCGAAGGAATTGCGCGGGTTCACTTCCTCGTCGAACGGAGGGTTCACCCACGGATGCAGTTGCACGCCAACCTCCGCCGTGCCGCGCCTCACGGCATCGCCGATGATGTCCTTCGCAAGGCTCGATTGCACGATCGGCCAGTCGACGAGGTACACGGGCGATGCGCCCAGTTCCTCGCACAGGGCCTGAAAGGCGGGAATGCCGCTCAGATGGGTGAGATCGTGCTTGTCGCGCGTGAACGGGCCGGTCCAGTCGAAGCCTTCTTCGGTGTCGACCGTCAGCAGCGAAGCGGGCGCGAAGCCGGGCGAAAATTTCGCCGCCTGCGCTGGCTTGGGTAGTGTCAGCATGATGTTCGCCCCCGTCGCGAAGGGGCAGCGCGAACCGCCCTGTTAGACGTGTTCCGGCACCCCGTGCGTTTGCGTAGCGGCAGGGTCGTGCGCGGTCAAAGCGGGCAGCGTGAGTATCAACCGCCGGTTTTCCCGCCGCAGGCTGCCGCCGATCGCGCGCGCTTCTGCCCGCGCCAGCCGCAACGCGAAGCCCGGCCCGAACGGCCCTGCGCTGATCGCCACCGACAGCGGCTTGCCCCGCGCGGCGAAAATATCCTCGCTGCCATTGAGCGAGGCGGGCAGATCGGCAACGAATTGCGCCATGTTGGTGCCCGAACTCTGATCGTGATCGAGCGTCAGCGTCAGCTTCTCGCTTGGCGCGGCGGCCGAACCCAGCGTGGCGAGGATGCGCCAGCTCAGCAATTCGGCCTCGGGCTTTGCCAGATCGACCCGGCAGGTGCCCCCCAGCGTGGCGACGAAGCCCGCATTGCGCGGCTGGAGCAGCGGGAGCAATTGAGCGAGATGCTGCCGGAAGATCGCTGCCAGATCGGCATCGCCGCCGGTCGGCCGCAGCCGTCCGCTTTCGAGCCGGCTGAGCCGTTCCAGATCGTCGAACCCGGCGAGCATCCGCGCGCTGTCGCCCGCGATCCCTGCGGCGAGTGCGCGGTAATCGTGCGGTACCGGCCCGACGACCTGCTGCTGGATAACCTCGGCAAATCCCTGGATCGCATTCACCGGCGTGCGCAGCTCGTGCAGCAGCTGGCGCAGCCGGTCGCTCTGGTTTTCCGGCGGTTCCGCTTCCAGCGCGCGGCGGAACCCGCCCGCGAAGCCCATGAAACGCCCGTCCGGGCTGGAAAAGCGCGGCTGCGCATCCAGTATCCATTCGCCCGCGATTCCGGGGCCGCCTTCCAGCGTCACCGGCACGCCGTGCAGCGCCTGCTGGCGCTCGATCGCCTCTGCGTGTTCTTCCGGCAGGATGGAGGGCAGCGTGAGGTACATGACGCGCGCCGCGGCGAAACTGTCCGCCCAGTCGATCGTGCCGTGAATGTCGGTCGCGAAACCAAATCCGGTCAGCTCTTCCTGCCGGGTGCTGGAATCGGTGAAGGGCAGGGTGGGGGCTGTACGGTCCGATGGAGGGTTCTGCGGGGCGTCCTGCGAAGGGCGATCATCGCGCGTGGCCTGTGGTGGCCGCTCTTCGCGCGCCCGCTGGAACGCTTCGATCCGTTGGCGCAGCGCGGTGATTTCGCTCTCCGGCTTGTTCGCGCCGCTTGCGGCCTCGCCTGCCATCCCCGCTGCAACCGCACCGGCGGCGACGCCTACGGCATTCGTGGTCATGGAGGGCGCGGGATCAGTCTGCTGGCGGGGTTCGGGTTGCCGCGGCTGCTCTGCCGGCGCCGTATCGTCCACCTCGGTAAACTCGCCATCGACGATATCCTCGTCGTCGGCCCGCTGGGCCTCCGATTCGGCCTGACGGTTTGCCTCGCCTTCGACCAGAGGCTCCGCCTTCAGCGGCAGGGGAAGCGCGCGGTCGTGAACGCCCAGCCGTTCGAGCAGCGCGTCTACCCTATCGGGCAGGTCGCGGCGAAGGCGCAGGAAACCGCGCGCCCGCACCGGCAGTTCGGGAATAAGCGCGAGCCATTCGGCCTCGGTCAGACGCGAGGTGGACAACGTGGCGGAGGCAATGTCCGGCTCCGCTTCCGCAAATTGCGCGACCAGCGCGGGATCGTTCAGCCTGCGCCCCTGTTCGCGGATGATTTCCGCCCGCTCGCGAACCGAAATCACATCGGCGAGCGATTCGAGTCGCAGGCGCGCGGCTGCAATCAGGCTGGGGTCGCGCCCTTCGCGCGGGCGGCCCAGCAGATCGAGCAGCTGGCGAAACTGCGTCCGCGCGCCAGACGTGGCGCCCGCCTTTTGGCGCAACACTGTGGCAAGGCGATCGTCGAACTGCATGGCGGCGAGGGGGCGGGGCTCCGGCGTGGGTCAGCTATGGTCCGCCGGACCCTGATGGCGCGACGTGGATGGTTCATAACCCTTTAACACGGCGGAGGAATGACAGTCAGTCATCACGTTGCAAAGCGGGACATTCGCTGCCATGAACAATAATGTTAGCCGCGCCGATTATTAACAAAGGTGATCGTTTCACGAATCACCAACGCGGCGACGGGGATCGAGCGTGCAAAGGGGACAGGCCCGGATGGCCAATCTGGACGAGATAGACCGGCAGCTATTGCAGGAATTGCAGGCCGAAGGCCGGGTTACCAATGTTGAACTGGCACGCCGGGTAGGCCTGACCGCGCCGCCATGCCTGCGCCGTGTGCGTGCGCTGGAGGATCTGGGCGTGATTCGCGGCTACCATGCGGATCTGGAGCCTTCGAAGCTGGGCTTCGCGATCGTGGTGTTCGCGATGGTGAGCCTGAAGAGCCAGGCGGAAGATTCGCTGCGCGAGTTCGAGGCTGCGATGCAGGATCTGCCCGAAGTGCGCGAGGTCCACATGCTCAATGGCGAGATCGACTTCATCCTCAAGATCGTCAGCCGCGACCTGCAGAGCTTCCAGGAATTCCTCACCGGCAAGCTGACGCCCGCGCCCAATGTGGCAAGCGTGAAGACATCGCTGACGATCCGCACCAGCAAGCATGTGCCGGGCGTGCCGCTGCGGTAGCCAGGAGCATTCCGCGTAGCCTCATCTACTGAGCGTTGCGCGGCTTCAAAAATCAGGGAGTATCGGACCGGGTGCACGCTTTCAGGGCAGCCAGTTCCCGATCGCCCGGCTCGCGCGGCGAACTGAATGTCACGATTGTTTTCAAACCTGCATGGGATATCGTCAGGCGCGAGCCGTCGGAGTGCTCAAACACCGCTGTCCTATCGGAACCTCGAGTCGGGCCGATATATCGAAAATCTTTGAAAGCCAGCGTGCCATTTTCCGGCGAAAGGCAATCATACGTCTGCCAGTGGGAACGGGAAGTCTGCTGGCTGAACCGAATTTGCGCCGTCGGAGCGGACTCGTAGTATCGAAAGCCGAGCCATCCGAGGACGCCAGCCATGAGGAGCAGGATCGCAAATCTTCGCATCGGCACTTATCTTTGCCGGAAGCCATGCGTTCGAACGCGCCTCAACCCTCCCGCTCGGCGAGCCATTCCTCCAGCCACTTGATCGAATAGTCGCCGTTGAGAATGTCGGGCTCTTCCAGCAGGGCCTGGTGCAGCGGGATGTTCGTCTTCACACCCTCGACCACCATTTCGCCCAGCGCGCGCTTCAGGCGCATGATGCAGCGTTCGCGGGTGCGGCCGTAGACGATCAGCTTGGCGATCATCGAGTCGTAGTAGGGCGGGATCGAATAGCCGGCATACAACCCGCTATCGACGCGCACGTGCATGCCGCCTGCTGCGTGATAGGCCGAAACCTTGCCAGGCGAGGGGGCGAAGGTGAACGGGTCTTCGGCGTTGATCCGGCATTCGATGGCATGGCCTTCGAAACGGATTTCGTCCTGCGTCACCGACAGCGGCTTGCCGTCCGCCACGCGGATCTGTTCGCGCACCAGATCGACCCCGGTGATCGCTTCGGTCACGGGATGTTCAACCTGCAGCCGCGTGTTCATCTCGATGAAGAAGAACTCGCCGTTTTCCCACAGGAATTCGATCGTGCCCGCCCCGCGATAGCCCATTGCCGCCATCGCGTCGGCGCAGACCTGCCCCATGCGATCCCGCTCTGCGGAAGACAGGACGGGGGAGGGCGCTTCTTCCAGCACTTTCTGGTGGCGCCGCTGCAGCGAACAGTCGCGCTCGCCCAGATGGATCGCGTTGCCATTACCGTCGCCGAACACCTGGAATTCGATGTGGCGCGGATTGCCGAGGTATTTTTCGAGATACACGGTGTCGTCGCCGAAAGCCGATTTCGCCTCGGACTTCGCCTGGCTCATCAGGGTTTCGAGCTGGCTTTCCTCCGGCACCACTTTCATGCCGCGCCCGCCGCCGCCGCTTGCCGCCTTGACCAGCACCGGATAGCCGATTTCTGCCGCGATCCGCTTGGCTTCGTCTACTGTCGAAACCGCGCCCGGGCTGCCCGGAACCAGCGGCAGGCCCAGTTCGCCCGCCGTCGTCTTGGCGGTCACCTTGTCGCCCATCGTGCGGATATGTTCGGGCTTGGGCCCGATCCACTTGATGTCGTGCGCCTCCACGATCTCGGCGAACTTGGCGTTCTCGGACAGGAAGCCGTAGCCCGGATGGATCGCGTCGGCCTGCGCGATTTCCGCGGCGGAGATAATGTTGGCGACGTTGAGGTAGCTTTCGCCCGCAGCGGGCGGCCCGATGCAGACCGCGTGGTCTGCCAGGCGCACGTGCATCGCGTCGGCATCGGCGGTCGAGTGAACGGCGACCGTCTCGATCCCCATTTCGTGCGCCGCACGATGGATGCGCAGGGCGATTTCGCCGCGATTGGCGATCAGGATGCGGGTAATGGCCATGGTCTTCGTCCTCAGTCGATGACGACCAGCGGCTGGTCGAACTCGACCGGCTGGGCATTGTCGACCAGGATGGCTTTCACCGTGCCTGCGCGCGGCGCGGCGATCGGGTTCATCACCTTCATCGCCTCGATAATCAGCAGCGTCTGCCCTTCGGATACCTTGTCGCCGACCGAAACGAAGTCGCTCGCGCCGGGTTCGGGGGCGAGATAGACCGTGCCGACCATGGGCGAGGGGACGGCATTGGCATCGTCCGCCGGGCTGTCGGCAGCAGCCTGCGGCTGGGCGGCCGGTGCAGCCGGCGCGGCGGGTGCCGCCTGCGGCTGCGGCGCAGGGGCGTAGTGCGCCGCCTGAAGCTCGCGCGCGACACGCAGCTTGCGGTCGCCATCCTCGACTTCGATTTCGGACAGGCCGGTTTCGGAAAGGAGTTCTGCGAGCTCGCGCACGAGCTCGATGTCGACGTTCATTTTCGATTTGCGACCGGAATTGCGGCTATTTTCTGCCATGTACAACCTTGATCGATGAATAAGGGGGAAAGGGGCGTATGCGCCGCCCGTTTCGTTCATGCAAGGTTTACAGCGCGGCTGCCGCCTCGATCGCTTCGAGATAGGAGGCAAGGCCCTTGCCCTTGAAGCAGGCCACCGCCGCCTGCCCGACATAGGAAAGATGGCGGAATCCCTCGCGGGTGTGCGGGTCCGAGAGGTGGACTTCGATCACGGGCGGGGTAATCGCCTTGGCCGCATCGAGCAGCGCGACAGAGGTGTGGGTATAGGCTGCGGCGTTGATGATAACCGCCTTCGCGCCTGCTTCGTGCGCTTCATGCAGCCAGTCTACCAGCGTGCCTTCGTGGTTGGTCTGGCGAAAATCGACGGCGAGCCCATGCTCGCGCGCCTTGGCAGTGCACGCCGCCTCGATCTCCGCGAGCGTGGTGGTGCCGTAAATCTCAGGCTCGCGCGTGCCGAGCAGGTTGAGGTTCGGGCCGTTGAGGATGAAAAGGGTGGGGGTCACGCCTAAGGTCTAGCTTGTCAGCATCGTGGCAGAAAGCAGGCACGACTGCAAAACATTGGCAGGTGGATTCAATTTGCGTAGCCTTGCTGAATGAATCTTGCGGACACAGAATTCGACTGGTTCATAACGCTCCTACCGGTCGGTATGGGCGCTTCTCTGCTTGTTTATGTTCTGTTTTTCTCTCCGGCACCGGAGGCGCCACCGGCAAATAGCACGATTTTCGGATGCTACGCCACAGACAGCGCGCCACCAATTCGAATCGACGAGAACGGCATGCAGATATTGCAGGAAGGCTTCCCGCTGATAGGCTTCCATTTAGAGCGCCATAAGCAAGGCATAGTGCTAACAGCTGAAGCGCCAATCAATGCCCGGCCAAACAACGGGAAGTACGTATATGGCATTTCGGAGAGAGGCATCGGTTTGTTCCTCAGGTTCTACAAAGTTTTGAACGGCAAAGTTTATGCCGTGTTTGAGCAAGCCGAGTTGAGCGGGTTTCGAATGTTGGCACGTGACGGGGGATACCTGCCTTACGATCCGGTCGAAGCAGCGATATGCGAAGCGCCGCCGTATAGTCGAGCTTCATTCTAACGCTCCACGCCCTTCACTTTCCCCCACTGGCGTGCGGCGGTGTAGCCGAGGTAGCCGGTACCGAAGAGGGCGTAGAGCTCCTCCGGCAACCCGCGCAGGTAGGCGGTGATGCCATTGCCGATGTTCACCGCCATGCGCGGATCGAACGCGGAAAGCACGCCCATCGGCAGCGCGAACAGGATCATCGTGTACATGACGTACAGGAAGCTGGGCCGCGCGCGGCTGGTCCATGGATCGGGCGACTGCGCTTCGGCGATGATCGCGGCCATCTGCGCCTCAATCAGCTTCAGTTCCTGCGATCCTTCCAGAGACAGCAGTTCGAGCTTGGCTTTCGCGCGCGCTTCCTTGTCGGGAATGATCTTGTCGATGATCGAGGCGATGGGACCGATCAGGCTGTCGATTAGCGGCATTGGGACGACTCCGGAAAAGTGGAGCCGTGCTGGCTAACCATATCGGTTCGAGTAGGAAAATGGTTTTCGCATCTCGGGCGCGCGGCTACGCGGCACTGGTACAGTTCAAGCAAGGAGAGAGACGCATGGCCGGGATCTGGTTCGACGATATGGAAGTGGGGCAGGTGATCGACCATCCGATCCGCCGCACGGTGACCGAAACGGACAATGTCATGTTCACCTGCATGACCCACAATCCGGCGCAGCTGCATCTGGACGAGGAGTATATGAAGGGTACCGAGTTCGGCACCCGGATCGTCAATTCGTGCTTCACGCTGTCGGTAATGGTCGGCATTTCGGTGAACGACACGACGCTGGGCACTGCGGTCGCCAATCTGGGATGGGACGAGGTGCGTTTCCCCAAGCCGCTCTTCCATGGCGATACGATCAACATCCAGACCGAGATCGTGGCCCTGCGTGAAAGCAAGTCGCGGCCCGAGGCGGGGATCGTCACCTTCGAGCACCGCGCATTCAACCAGCACGGCGAACTGGTTGCCAGCTGCAAGCGCAGCGGCCTTCAGCGGAAACGCCCGGCAGAGGGATAGGGCATCGCACATCGTTCGGTGAGGCGACGGCGGCGGGGCCGATTATGACAATGTGACAGTCACATTCTCCGGTCCGATCCGCACCGAAGCGCAATTTCCGGCGCTTTTCGCATTACCGTTTGATGACAATGTTACATATTTGTTGCATTTCAGGCGAGGTTGTGCATACTGCTGCTCAAGAAGCAGGAGAAAGAACAATGCTCGTACAGGGGATGATTGCCGCAGCGATGATGCTGCAAGGTGCACCACCGGCCGAGCCGGCCCCGATGCAGTCGGTGGCTCTGGTGCAGGCGCAGGAAGACCCGGCCAAATTGCTCAACCTCGGCGTGAAGCTTGCGATGGCTGGCGAAACCGATGCCGCGCGTCTGGCATTCGAGAAGGTCCGCGCGATGCGCGTCGACTACACGCTCGAAACGACCGATGGCCGTTTCGTCTATCCGGCGGATCTGGCCCGCGAGGGGCTGGAAATGCTGGAACGCGGTGACTTCGCGCGTGCGCGGGACAAGGTCGCCGCGCGTTAGGCGCCATCAAAACCCAGCGCACGCCGTGTTCGCGGCGTGCGCTGCAGGATGATTGCATGCCGCCGCCTGGCGTTTCGGGACGATCTCCCGAAACAGCTTGGCGGCGGCAAGCCGTTGCAAAATCGGGATTACGCGCGGGAACCCTTCGACCGCCTGTCACCGCGCTGTCATGTATGATAGCCAAGGCGGCAGGACGGAGGGCTCGATGATTCTCGTCACAACGGGTCGGCTGGCTGCATTTGCGGCATTGACCCTACTTACGGCTCCGGCGCGGGCCGACGTTATGGAAATCGGAGAGGAAGGCGCGCGATGGATCGCGGGCCAGCGCGCAGGCATGCCTGCCGCAGGTCTGGAAATGACCGCGGCGCAGGCCGATGCGCTGGGCACCGTCTACGCCGAAATCGTATCGCTGGATGGGGACGCGGCAATCGAAGGCCTGCCGGTCGAAGCGACCTCCGATTTGCGCCAGAGCGCGCGTGCCGTGCCCGCCGGTTACCAGGCCAAGGTTGCCGAACTGGCAGCGCGGTTCGATCTCAGCCCCAGCCTGATCGAGGCGCTGGTGTGGCAGGAAAGCCGCTGGCGCGAAAACGCGGTGTCGCCGGTCGGTGCGCGCGGTCTTGCGCAGCTGATGCCCGGAACCGCGCGCGATCTGGGTGTGAACCCGGACGATCCCTTCGCCAATCTCGAAGGCGGGGCGCGTTACCTTCGCGAACAGCTCGATCGGTTCGACGGCGATCTCGAAAAGGCCCTGGCTGCCTATAACGCAGGCCCGGGCCGCGTATTGCGCGCCAATGGCGTGCCGCGTATTCGTGAAACGCAAGCTTACGTGGCGGCTATCATGGGTCGTCTCGCCAATCATTCCCGGAAAGATTAAAGGTACTTCGATGAAAGTGATCTCTCGCCTTGCCGCGTTATTTGCGCTGCTTTCGCCGACGATGGCTCTCGCGCAGGTGCAGACGCAGGACCCGGCAGGCTCCGGCCCGATCGTCAACGCGCTGGCGTGGCTGCAGGGCACGCTGCTGGGCAACGTCGCCACCGCCGTCGCGGTGATGGCGGTGGCCGCGGTGGGCTTCATGATGCTGACCGGGCGCCTCAACTGGCGGTTCGGCGCGACCGTGATCATCGGCGTGTTCATCCTGTTCGGCGCGGCCTCGATCGTGTCCGGCATTCAGGCTGCAGCAGGCTAGGAGGGGAAGCCAAGGGTCGCACATGGATCAGCTCGTCCGCCATCCGGTGCACCGCGCACTGACCCGCCCGCAGATGTTCGCGGGCGTGACGATGAACTATTTCATCATCAATATCGGCGTGACGACCGAAGTGTTCCTGATCACCGGCAGCTGGCTTGCCCTGCCGGTCGCGGTGGTGATGCACGGCATCGGCTATTTCGCCTGCATGCGCGAACCGCGCATCTTCGACCTGTGGATCACCAAGGTCAGCAAGTGCCCGCGGGTCAAGAATTACAAGCGGTGGGGCTGCAACAGCTATACCGCGTAATGGTTAGCCGACCTAGGAGGGTCGACTTATGAGCAAATGGAAAGGAGCCGCCGCCTGGAGCGCGAAGGAAGCCCGTGTCGGCGACCGGTTGCCCTATGCGCGTCTGGTCGACGAGAACGCGCTTCTGTTGCGCGATGGCTCCTTGCTCACCGCGATCCAGGTGCCGGGCCTGCTGTTCGAGACCGAGGATACCGAAGCACTAAACGCGCACGCCGCGACGCGCGAAGTGATGCTGCGCTCCACCCTCGATAGCCGCTTCGTGATGTACCACCACGTGATCCGCCGCCGGGTCGAGGTGGAGCTGGACGCTGAGTTCAAGGATCCGCTCGCTGCCCACATCGACGCGCGGTGGAAGGACCGGCTCGGTTCGGGATCGCTGTTCATCAACGACCAGTTCGTCACGCTGATCCGCCGCCCCGCGCGCGGCAAGGCGGGCTGGGTGGAGAAGGCGAGCAAGGCGCTCAACAAGCGCAAGAAGGACGCGGTCGAGGTCGACCCGAAGGATCTGCGCGCCCTGCGGGCCGCCGCGACGGGTCTGGTCGCCTCGCTGCAACCTTATGGTGCGGCGCTGCTGGGCGATTACACCGGACCGGCGGGCTACACCAATTCGGAAATTCTGGAGCTGCTATCGGCGCTCTATAATGGCGAGATGCGGCCGGTGCGCCGCCCGGCGGAAGATCGCGATATCGGGCATTTCCTGCCCTATCGCCGGGCCAGCTTCGGCCTTGATGCGATGGAACTGCGCGGCAGCGGAGACCCGGACTTCGCGGCAATGCTGAGCCTGAAGGATTATCCCGACGCGACCAGCCCGGGCCTGCTCGATGGCCTGCTGCGGCTGCCTTACGAAATGGTCGTGTCGGAAAGCTACGCCCCGGCGGAGCGGACCACCGCGCGCGAGCGGATGGACCTCGCGATCCGCCGGCTGCGCTCGGTCGACGAGGAAGCGCAGGCCGAACGCAACGACATGATGGCCGCGCGCGATGCGCTTGGTAATGGCGCGGTCGGCTTCGGCGATCATCACCTCAGCGTGCTGGTGCGCGAGCGCACGCTGCCCCGCCTCGACGACGCGACCGCCGCGTGCTCCGCCGCGCTGGCCGATACGGGCGCGATCGTGGTGCGCGAGGATACCAATCTGGAGCCCGCTTTTTGGGCGCAGTTCCCGGGCAACGAGCAGTATATCGTGCGCCGCGCGATGATCTCTTCCGCCAATATGGCGAGCTTCGGATCACTGCACGGTTTCGCGCTGGGCCAGGCGGACGGCAACCACTGGGGCGAAGCGGTGACGCTGCTGGAAACGACAAGCGCCACGCCGTTCTTCTTCAACTTCCACAATGGCGATCTGGGCAACTTCTCGGTCATTGGGCCTTCCGGTTCGGGCAAGACCGTGGTGATGAACTTCCTCGCCGCGCAGGCGCAGAAGTTCAATCCGCGGACCATCCTGTTCGACAAGGATCGCGGCGCGGAGCTGTTCGTGCGCGGGATCGGCGGGCGCTACGACCGGATCTACGCGGGCGAGCCGAGCGGGTTCAATCCGCTGTCATTGCCCGACAGCCCGGCGAACCGCGCCTTCCTGCGCGACTGGCTGGGCGTGATGCTGAAGGCCGAAGGGCCTGAAGAACTGCAGACCGTCAGCCATGCTGTGGATGCCGCATACGAAAACGATGCGAGCCTGCGCCGCCTGCGCAATTTCCGCGAATTGCTGAGCGGTACGCGCCGGCCCGAACCGGGTGATCTTGCCGACCGGCTCTCGGCATGGATTCACGGAGGCGAGCATGCCTGGCTGTTCGATAACGAGACCGACGAGCTCGATCTGGAGCGCAGGACTCTCGGCTTCGACATGACCGCGCTGCTCGAAAACCCGCGCCTGCGCACGCCGACGATGATGTACCTGTTCCACCGGATCGAGGAGCGACTGGACGGCGAGCCGACGATGATCCTGATCGACGAGGGCTGGAAGGCGCTCGACGATGAGGTCTTCGCCGCGCGCATTCGCGACTGGCTCAAGACGCTGCGGAAACGCAACGCGCTGGTCGGATTCGCGACGCAGAGCGCGCGCGATGCGCTGGAAAGCCGCATCTCCACCGCGCTGGTCGAACAGACCGCGACGATGGTGTTCATGCCCAACAGCCGCGCGCGGCCCGAGGATTACTGCGACGGCTTCGGCCTCACCAGCCACGAGCTGGCGCTGATCCGCACGCTGCCCGCGCACAGCCGCTGTTTTCTCGTGCGCCAGCCGGATGCGAGCGTGGTCGTACGGCTCGATCTGTCGAACGCGCCCGAAGTGCTCACCATCCTGTCGGGCCGCGAAAGCAGTGTCCGGCGGCTCGACCTGTTGCGCGAGGCGGTGGGCGACGATCCCGCAGACTGGTTCCCCGCGCTTACCGGCCATGCCTGGCCCGCACCGCGCGCCGACGGCGCGAAGGATGACGACGCCACCGTGCTGCCGTTCAAGCAGGCGGCCGAATGAGCGCGGCCATGACCACCGGGGGCTCCTGCGACCTTGCAATGTCGGAGGCCGCGGGCGGCGTCGCTGCCGCGTTGCAGGCGGTCAATTGCGTCGCATCCGAAGTGACCGGCGCAACCTTCGGGCGGCTGTTCGCGCCCGGCGGCGCGCTGGTGACCGTGCTCACCATCCTGCTGACGCTGTATGTTGCGTTTTTCGCGATCCAGTTGATCACCGGCCGCAGCACGCTGGGCGTCAGCACGCTCACCCCCAAGATGCTGCGGATCGGCCTGGTGCTGACCTTCGTGACCAGCTGGGTCGCGTACCAGAGCGTTTTTTGGAACATCTTCGTCGAAGGGCCGGACTGGCTGGCGGGTGTTCTCACCGGCGATAGCGGGTCCGCCACGCAAACCTTTGCCGCCAAGGTCGATGTAGTGTTCGCCGCGGTCCAGCAGGCTTCCGCCGGGCAGACCGATATCGAAACCTTTTCGCCCGCCGGGATGCTGTGGATGGGCGCACTGCTGTTCATGCTCGGCACCGTAGGCGTGCTGGTCACCGCGCGGATCGCGCTGGCGCTGCTGGTGGCGCTGGGGCCGATCTTCCTCGTGCTGGCGCTGTTCGACGGTACGCGGGGGCTGTTCGTGGGCTGGCTCAAGGGTCTGACCATGATGGCGCTGACACCGCTTTTCGCGGTGCTTGGCGGCTCGATCATGCTGGAAATGTCGGTCCCCATTCTGGCTGCGCTCAATGCGATACCGGGGGAAATTCCTGCCCGTGCCGCGATGGCGTTCTTCATGGTGGGCGCGGTGCATGTCGCGCTTATGGTCATGGTGATCAAGGTGATGGGCACGGTCGTGGGCGGCTGGCAGGTCTTTGGCCTGGCGCGCAGCGACAGCGAAAGCGGGCAGGGCGGTCGGTCGGCCAGTGCTCCGGCCCCGGCGCCCGCGCCTGCCACGGTCTATGGCCCCGCCAGCGGATCGCAGCCCGCACCGTCCAGCGCGGCGCGGCGCACCGCGGTGGTGGCAGCAGCCCCGCCGATGGCGGCGAACGATACCGGCGGCAGCGGTGGGTCGGGCGGATCGCGCGTGACCAATGTCTACGCGACGTCTTCAGGTACCGGTCAGGCCGGAGAAACTAGCAAGGCGGCATCGCGCACCACGGGGCTTGGCTCCCGCTTCAAGGCTGCGCCTGCACGTCAGACGGAGAAAGTGAAATGATCCGCGCGATTTTCCCCGCGCTCACCTGCGTCGCCATTCTGGCTGCGAATCCCGCGCTCGCGCAGGATCCGCGCCTGGTCGAACGGCTTTACAACCCCAACGAAGTGGTTGTGATCGAGGGCAAGACCAAGGTTCAGGCGACCATCGAGTTCGGCGACGGCGAGTCGATCGAAAATGTCGCGATTGGCGATTCTAATGCCTGGCAGGTGACCCCCAACAGCCGCGCAGACCTGCTGTTCGTGAAGCCGCTGCAGCCCACCGCCCAGACCAACATGACCGTGGTCACGAACCGCCACACCTATCTGTTCGATCTGGTCGCGAGCCCGCGCGCAAAGCCGCTCTACGTGCTGCGCTTCACCTATCCCGATCCGCCGCCCGAAGAGGATGAGGAGCAGCTTGCCGAGAGCGCGCCGGGAGCCCCGAATGCGCTGGAGATGGCCGCGGTGGAAGATCCGCTGGCCGTGGTCGACCCGGCAATGCTGAACTTCAAGTGGGCAGCGCAGGGCGAACGTAGCCTGCAACCCAACGAGGTGTTCGACGATGGCCGCTCCACCTACCTGAGGTGGGAACAGGAGCGTCCGGTTCCGGCGATCCTGATAGAGAATTTCGAAGGCGACGAAGGCCCGGTCAATTCGACCGTTCGCGGCGACACCGTGATCGTGGATGGTGTACCGCAGAAGATCATCCTGCGGTCTGGTCGCGAAAAAGCCACACTGGTGAACAATGGTCCGGCGCGGGCAACCGCCGCGAGCGGGCCGGTCAACGGCGGCCGCTAGGCCAGTCGGCAAAAGGGAAGCGATACTATGCGCCTCGCAATGAAAGTGCCGCCCAAGAAGGGCTCTGGAAACGGCGAAAACGCGCGCGATGACGATCCGCGGGAGAGCGAAAGCGCGGAGATCATCGATCTCGCCAGCCGCAGCGCCTTCCCCGCGGTCGCCGCGAAAAAGGGCGGCGGCGATACGATGGGCATGGTCGCCGGGATAGCCATCGTGGCTGCGCTGGGTCTGGTGACGCTGTGGAGCATGAACAGCGCGCGGCTCGATCCGGCGGATGCCGGGGCAGAGGGCGCGGCGGAAACGGGCCCCGCAACCGGCGGTGCGCAGATCACGACCGATCCGGCACCCGTGGCTACCACGGTCGATGCGCCGCAGCAGCCGATCGTGCGTGCGGACCCGGCACCTTCGCCGGTCTATTCGATGCAGCCCAACTCGGCACCCGGACTGGCGGGCAATCCGTACGACAGCCCCTCCCTGGTGTTCGATTCGACCGGTAAGGCGGTGGCATCGGTTCCGACCGCGGCTTTGCCCGAAGGCGCTGGGCCCAATGCGGGCGGCAATGTCTCGGTCGGCGGTTCGGCGGGCGATTTCGCGAGCCGGGTCGGCGGAGTGGGCGGGGCGACCGCGCAGGCCAGATCGCTGAGCAATCCGGGCACCACGGTGACCGAGGGCACGCTGATCCCGGCGGTGCTGGAAACCGCGATCGATACCGATGTGCCGGGCTTCGTGCGCGCGGTCGTCAGCCAGGATGTGCGCAGCTTCAATGGCAAGAACGTACTGATCCCGCGCTCCAGCCGTCTGGTCGGCCAGTATCAGTCTGGCCTGCAGGCAGGGCAGAAGCGCGCTTATGTGATCTGGACCCGCGTGATCCGGCCCGATGGCGTCAGCGTGAACCTGCAATCGCCCGGCGTCGGCTTCGATGGCAAGACCGGGCTGCCCGGCGATGTCGACAGCCGCTTCTTCCAGCGGTTCAGCGGCGCCATGCTGCTGTCGGTTATCGGCGGCCTGTCCGCCATCGCGTCGGGAGGGGTTGCGCCGCTGGTGCTTGGCGGCGGACAATCGGCTGCCTCGACCGCGGTCCAGCAGGATGGCCAGCTTGGCCCGGTGGTCCGCGTTCGCGCGGGCGAGCCGATCCGCGTCTTCACCGCGCGCGATCTCGATTTCTCGGGCGTCTGAGCCCTTGGCAGAGGCCGATCCGCATCCCGTGGCCGGCGATGTCCAGCCCCTGAAGCCCGCAGAGTCGCGCGACCCGCAGGCGCGTGAGCGCAGCGTCTATCTGGAGGCCTATCTCGCGCCGTTCCGCCAGTGGCTGGACCGCGACACGGTGACCGAGATTATCGTCAATCGCCCCGGCGAGGTGTGGATCGAGGACGCAGCGGTTCCCGGCGGGATGCAGCGGGTCGAAACCGATGCGATCACTGACGTGCTGGTTCAGCGGCTGGCCGAACAGGTCGCCCGCGTCAGCCATCAGGGGATCAACCGCGAACATCCCCTGCTGGGCGCGACCCTGCCGGATGGCGCGCGCGTGCAGTTCTGCGGCCCGCCCGCCAGTCGCCAGCACTGGGTCATGGCGATCCGCCGGCACCGCCGGCTCGATCTGCCGCTCGACGCCTACGACACCGGCCCGCTGCAAAAGCGTGAGCGCGGGTCGATGCCCGATCCGCAGGCCGAACCGATCGCCTTCCTGCGCGAGGCCATTCTGCAGCGCCAGACAATCCTGATCTCCGGCGGCACCAGCACGGGTAAGACGACCTTCCTCAACGCGATGCTCGGCGAAATCCCCAAGGATCAGCGCGTCGTGCTGGTGGAGGACACGCCCGAACTGAAACTGCCCGGCGAAAACGGCGTCGGGCTGGTGGCCGTCAAGGGCGAACTGGGCGAGGCCAAGGTTACCGCCAACGAGCTGCTGCAGGCGGCGCTGCGCCTGCGGCCCGATCGGATCGTGCTGGGCGAGCTGCGCGGCGCGGAAAGCGTCAGCTTCCTGCGAGCGATCAACACTGGCCATCCCGGCAGCTTCTCCACCGTTCATGCCAATTCGCTGCACGGTGCGCTGGAACAGCTTTCGCTGATGGTCATGCAGACCGGAATCGGGCTGACGCGGCCGGACATCATCGCCTACGCCGCCAGCGTGATCGACGTGTTCGTACAGCTGGGCCGTGGGGCAGACGGCAAGCGGGGCATCGCAGAGATCGCCCGCAGTTCGGACCTGCTCAGTTCCGGCGAGTGGTAGGGCGCCACCGCATGGACGCCAACCGGCCAAGGATGCGCGTGCTTTTTGGGTGCAACCCAGAAACCAATTGCAGGACCAATCGCTGATGACGGGCAGCCGATCTCTTCCTCAAGACCGACCGACCCTGATGGATTCTCCTTTGAGTGCGACCGCAAGTTCCGACACGACCGCACATTATTTCAACCGCGAGCTGAGCTGGTTGGCGTTCAACGATCGCGTGCTCGCTGAAGCCTGCAATGCCGATTATCCGCTGCTGGAGCGGCTGAGGTTCCTCTCAATCTCCGGCAGCAATCTGGATGAATTCCTGATGATCCGAGTCGCCGGGCTGGTGGGGCAGGTCCAGCGCGGGATCGAAAAGCCATCCGCCGATGGCCTCACCCCGGAGCAGCAGCTTTCGCAGGTGCGCGAAAAGCTCGCCGAGCTGAACGACCGGCAGCAGGGCACGCTGCGCGATCTGCGCGAAATGCTCGCCGTTGCCGGCATTCACATGGCCGACGACCGGCGGATCGACCGGGAGGCGCACGAATGGATGCGCCAGCATTTCCTTGACGAGATCATGCCCGTGATCACGCCGCAGGCGCTCGACCCGGCGCATCCGTTTCCCTTCATCGCCAACGAGGGGCTGGGCGTTCTGTTCACCGTCCGGCGCAAGGGCCAGAAGGGCAAGGACGAAGACCTCGTCGAGATGGTGCTGATCCCATCGGCCCTCCCACGGTTTCTGCGGGTACCCGGCGACGAGGCGATCTATATCGGGATCGAAAGCCTGATCACGCGCTTTGCCGACTATCTGTTCCCCGGCTTCAAGGTGCGCGGCAGCGGCGTGTTCCGCGTGTTGCGCGACAGCGATATCGAGATCGAGGAAGAGGCGGAAGACCTCGTCCGCACTTTCCGCAGTGCCATCCAGCGGCGGCGGCGCGGGCAGGTCATCCAGCTGGAGATGGAGAGCGAGTTCGACGCGACGGCAGAGGCCCTGTTGCGCGATCGACTCGCCAGCCCGGGGGCATCCTTCGTCAAGATCGACGGGATGCTGGGCGTTTCGGGCCTGGCCGATATCGTGAAGGAGCCCCGGCCCGACCTCAAGTTCGATGCCTATTCACCCCGCTATCCCGAGCGGATCCGCGAGCACGACGGGGATTGCTTCGCTGCCATCCGCGAAAAGGACATCGTGATCCATCACCCCTACGAAAGTTTCGATGTGGTGGTCGATTTCGTGCGGCAGGCGGCGAATGACCGCAATGTGGTGGCGATCAAGCAGGCGCTGTATCGTGCGGGCAACCAGTCCGAAGTGATCGAGGCGCTGGTCGAGGCGGCGGAAAACGGCAAATCGGTGACTGCGGTGGTCGAGCTGAAGGCTCGTTTCGACGAGGAACAGAACCTTTACTGGGCGAACAAGCTTGAGCGCGCCGGGGTGCAGGTGATCTACGGTTTCGTCGACTGGAAAACGCACGCCAAGGTGGCGATGGTGGTGCGGCGCGAGGAAGAAGGTTTTCGCACCTACTGCCATTTCGGGACCGGCAATTACCACCCGGTTACGGCGAAGATTTACACCGATCTCAGTTACTTCACTGCCGATCCTCGATTCGGTCGAGATGCGGCCAAACTGTTCAACTTCGTCACCGGCTATGTCGAGCCGCACGAGACGGAGATGCTCGGCATCAGTCCGGTGAACCTGCGCCAGGTGCTGTCGGAGCTGATCGAAACGGAGGCGCGCAATGCGCGCAAGGGCAAGCCTTCCGGCATCTGGGCGAAAATGAACCAGCTGACCGATACCGACATGATCGAAAAGCTTTACGCTGCGAGCGAGGCGGGCGTGGAGATTCAGCTGGTGGTGCGCGGCATCTGCAATCTGCGCCCGGGCGTGCCGGGCCTGTCGGATAATATACGGGTGAAGTCGATCATCGGCCGCTTCCTCGAACACAGCCGCATTTTTGCCTTTGCCAATGGTGCGCCGATCCCGGGCAAGCAGACCCGGGTCTATATTTCGAGCGCGGACATGATGGAGCGCAACCTCGACCGGCGGGTCGAGCAACTGGTGCCGCTGGAGAACCAGACGGTCCACGATCAGGTGCTGCAGCAGGTATTGCTGGCCAACCTGCTGGACACCGAACGCAGCTGGGAACTACAGCCGGACGGCACCTACGAACGCAGCGAAGCGGGCGAAAAGCCGTTTAACTGTCACGAGTATTTCATGACCAATCCCTCGCTATCCGGACGTGGCGGGGCACTCGAAGCAGGCGGGGTGCCGACCTTGGCATTGCGCCGGGGAGCAGTGTGATGGGACGCAAGAAAAAGAACGATCGCGGCAGAATTTCCGGCGTCGAACCGCTGGGTGCGATCATCGATATCGGCTCGAACACGGTCCGGCTGGTGGTCTATGGTGGCCCGCCGCGGGCACCGAACACACTGTTCAACGAGAAGATGCCGGCTCGGCTGGGGCGCGATCTGGATGAAACCGGCCTGCTCGCCGAAGAGGCTGTGGAGCTGGCATTGGGCAGCCTCGAACGGTTTGCGCTAATGCTGTCCGATCTTGACGTTTCGCGGGTGGATACGGTCGCCACGGCGGCGGTTCGCGATGCCAGAAACGGCAAGGAATTTCTCCGCGATGTCGCGGCGCTCGGGCTTGAACCTCGCCTGCTGAGCGGTCTGGATGAGGCTACGATCAGCGCGGAAGGCGTGCTCGGCGCGTTTCCGGCGGCGCAGGGAATCGTTGCCGACATCGGCGGCGGCAGCCTGGAGCTGGTGCCCGTAAATGATGGCGAAGTGGGCGAGGGGTGCAGCCTGCCTGCGGGTACGCTGCGGCTGGCGCGGCTTGGCGGCGGCGACCCCGGCAAACTGCGCGAGGAGCTGCGCAAGATGGTCGGCAAGAACGCCCCCCCAATGGCGGAGGGCGGCGATCTCTACCTGGTAGGCGGCACGTGGCGCGCAATGGCCGGTTTCGCCCGTGCGCAGGTCGATTTTCCACTATCCGACCCGCACGGCTTCACGATGAGCCGGGACGAGGCCGTGAACCTCGCCAAGACGCTGGCGAAAACCGATGTCGAACAGATCAAGGCCGCGCCCCGCGTGTCGTCCTCTCGTGCGGACAGCCTGCCCGAGGCGAGCCAGTTGCTGCGCGTGCTGCTCAAACATTATGAACCCGGTCGGGTCGTGGTGTCGGCCTGGGGGCTGCGTGAAGGGCTGATGATGCGGCGGCTCGATCCGCATCAGGTGGCGCAGGATCCGCTGCTGGCGGGTGCCGTCGATTTCGCGGAAAGCCGCGGAGCTTCCGCCTTGCAGGCGACCCGCATCGCAGGATGGACGGTGGATACGGTCAGCTCGCTTCGGCCCGGTGCGGAGCGATTGCGTCTGGCGGCGCTCCTGCTGGGGATGGCCGCGATGCAGACCGAGCCGAACCTGCGCGTGCAGCAGGGCATCGACTGGGCGTTGCAGAAACGCTGGGTCGCCGTGTCGCCAGAAGGCCGTGCCATGCTTGCGGCTGCGATCTGCGCCAATTCCAACGAGCTTGAACCGGTCGAGAGGCTGCGCGCGCTCGCCTCGCAGGAGGCGCTTGACGAGGCCATTACTTGGGGGCTGGGGCTTCGCCTCGCCCGGCGGCTGGGCGCGGGGTCTGCCCGGTCGCTCGATGCATCCCGGCTGACGCGTGAGAAGAAGTCGCTGGTTCTGACGCTCGCGAAAAGCCACCGTGCGCTTTACGGCCCGGCGGCGGAACGCGATCTCGGTTTGCTTGCAGCGCATCTGGGGCTGGAGCCTGAGATGCGGGTAAAGGGCGAAAAGAAGCTGCCGGAGAAGGGCGAGGTCGCGCCGCTGCTCGACCGGCCGATGGAAACCTAGCTTCGTGCGCTAGCGGTTCTCTGCCGCGAAGGGGGAAAAATCCGTGTCGGTATCGTAGATTTCGACGCCTTCTTCGCGCTTCAGCCAATTGACCACCAGGTAAGTCACCGGGGTCAGCACCGCTTCCCACGTAATCTTGAGCAGCCAGTTGGTCACCATCACGACGATCACGTCGCGCGTGTCCCAGATGCCCAGAAACGCGATCGGATAGAACAGCAGGCTGTCGACGCCCTGGCCAACCACCGTGGAGCCGATCGTCCGGCTCCACAGAGCCCTGCCTGCGGTGAGCACTTTCATCTTTGCCATGACGAAGGAATTGACGAATTCGCCTGCCCAGAACGCGACGATGGAGGCCAACACGATGCGCGGGACCAGGCCGAAAACCTGTTCGTAGGCATCCTGGCCTGTCCAGCTGGCGGCGGGCGGCAGGCTGACCACGACCCAGCTCATAAAGGCCATGAAAAGCAGCGCGGCAAAACCGGTCCAGATCACGCGTCGCGCGCGGGCATAGCCGTAGACTTCGGTCAGGACGTCGCCCAGCACGTAGCTGATCGGGAAGAACAGGATGCCCGCGCCGTAGATGAACACACCGTCGGGCGCGGGCCACCAGCCTTGGGGCCAGAAGGGTACCGAAATGGCTGTCAGCTTTGCCGCGCCGATGATGTTGGACAGCAGCAGCACGGCGACGAAGGCCGCCATCACCCGGTCGAAATGCCTGAAACGCACTGCGCCGAGCCCGCGCGCGGATTGCGTAGCCTCATCTGTTGGCGTGCTGTCCCCCATGGGGTGGCCATACCGCGCTTCATGCATCGCGCAAAGGCGCATTGGCGGCGGTTGGCGATGGCGCTATGGGCGGGGCTTGTGGGCGCCCTTAGCTCAGTTGGATAGAGCACGGGACTTCTAATCCTGAGGCCGCAGGTTCGAATCCTGCAGGGCGCGCCACACGGACAAGGGGGCGTTCACGCGGCCGAGAAACAGCACAAGGGGCTGTCGGCGCGCAACCGGCGTGCCTGCGAGTGATCAGGGGGCTTTTACGTGTGCATTTCGGCTGAAGTGAATTTTACCGCGGCGGCGGTTCTGGGCGCGGTGGGAATAGCGACATTGCGCCACACAACGCACCCGCGCGAGGTTCTGCTTGCATCAATGCCGCTGCTGTTCGGCCTGCACCAGTTCATCGAAGCGTTCGTCTGGCTCGGCCTCGATGGCAAGATCGGAACCCTGGCGACGGACAATTCCGCCTTCCTGTTCATGCTGTACGCCCAGGCGATACTGCCATTCCTGATGCCGCTGAGCGTGCTGCTTATCGAGCGGCCCGGCTGGCGGCGGCATGTCATCGCGGCGATCGTGGCGATCGCTTTACTGCTGGGCATCTACATGACCTATGGCGTCATGGCGTTCGAAACGCAGGTCTGCGTCGAGCAGAATTCCATCGCCTATCGCAACTCGCAGACCGAAAGCCTGCTGACCGGGATCCTGTATATCTTCGTCACCTGCGGGGCGCTGGTTCTGTCGAGCCACAAGATGGTGCGCTGGTTCGGTGTCCTCAATCTGATCGGCCTCACCATCGTGGCGATCGTGAAGGAATACGCCTTCTCGTCCGTCTGGTGTCTTTACGCCGCGATCATCAGCGTGATGCTCTACTGGCAGTTCCGCCAGGGGAATGTCCGCTGGAAACGGCATGGCGAGCCTGCGGACGCATCGGGCCCGACAGATGGCGGAGGAGCCCCGGCTTATGCGGGCTGATTGCATCTTCAAGCGCGCAATCGCCCCCTCGGGCGGACGCAAGCTCTTCGTGGAACACATAGGCCGCCTTCTGGTTGAAGGAGGGCGAGATCTTGGAGATCTGCCTTGCGCAGTGCAGAAGCCATTTTCGGGGACATGCTTTTCACCATGGCGTCGAACGACCTCGATCGAACCGGCATGATACAGGTTGCCGACCCCGTCGGCGTGCCCCCGAAGCAGAAGGACTCCAGTCAATAGTGAGCGATTCGGGGGGCAAGGCTGCAACCGACCGGGCGATCGCTTCCGGCAAGGGGGGCGATGCGTCCGCCGAACCGGGTATCTGGCGCTACGCGGTGGCCGACAGGCTGGCGGTCATCATCGACGGTCAGGATTATTTCGCCCATGTCCACACCGCGATGTTCAATGCGCGCACCCAGATCGTGCTGATCGGGTGGGATTTCGACACGCGAATTTCTCTGCGGCGCGGCGACGAGTGGGCCAATGGCAACGCCGCGCGGCCTACACGGATAGGCGAATACCTTCCTTGGCTGGTGGAGAATCACAAGGGTCTGGACATCCGCATCCTGAAGTGGGGACTGTCCTGGGTCCAGTTCTTCAAGCGCGGGCGGATGGCCTATGATGTGCTGCGGATGTGGATGGTCGACGGGATCAGCTTCCGTTTCGACAGCCATCATCCGCCCGGGTGCAGCCACCATCAGAAGATCGCGGTGTTCGACCGCCAGCTGGCGGTGTGCGGCGGGATCGACCTGACTTACGACCGCTGGGATACGCGCGACCATCTGGAAGAAGATCCGCGGCGAGAGAACTGGCCGGGCAATGTCCACGGGCCCTGGCACGACATTACGGTGATGATGGACGGGCCGATCGCGGGCGCGCTGTTCGATCTGTGCGACACGCGCTGGCGGGTTGCCGGGGGCAAGCCGCTCGACCGGTCGTCCTTTGCCGGTGAAAGCCCCTGGCCCGATACGCTGAGCGCCGATTTCGAGGACGTCGAGATCGGCCTTTCGCGCACCCGCGCGCAGTGCGGCGAGGTGACCGAGGTGAGCGAGGTGGAAGAGCTGTTCCTCGCCCATTTCGCACGCGCCAAGCGGTTCATCTATATCGAGAACCAGTATTTCACTTCGCGCAAGATCGCGGAGGCCATTGCGGCGCGGCTGACCGAAGCCAACCCGCCGGAGATCGTGATCGTGCATCCCCGCCATGCCGATGGCTGGCTGGAACAGCAGGCGATGGACCATGCGCGCGATCTGATCGCTGCCACGGTGTAGGAAAGCGACCGGCGCGATTCTTTCGAAGTCTACGTGCCCTATACGAACGAGACCCCGATCTACGTTCATGCCAAGCTGATGATCGTGGACGACGAGATCTTGCGGGTCGGATCGTCCAATCTCAACAATCGCTCGCTCGGGCTCGACAGCGAATGCGACACCGTGCTCGACGCGACCAGACCGCATAATGCGGGCAGGGGGTTCGAAGATCGCATCCGCGCGATCCGCATCTCGCTGCTGGCCGAACATTGCGGGGAAGACGAGGCGACGATGGAAGCCGCGTTGGAAGAACACGGCACGATGCAGAAGGCGATCGCCGCGCTTGGATCGAGCGGGCGGAGGCAATTGCGCCCCTATGTTCCGCCGACCAAGACCCAGTTCGAGGAATGGCTGGCCGAGTCCGCCATGCTCGACCCGGAAAAGCCGTCCGGCATCCTGAAGCCGTTTGCGCGGGGCGGCCTTTTCGGCAAGGAGGGCAGGCTCAGGAACCTGCGCGACAAGGTCAAAAGGAAATTGCTGAAATGAGTAGTCTGGTTGGGCCTGACGAAGACCGCGAGGACGGAAAGCCCGCGGTCCCCGAGAACGTGCAGGCCGCCGTGCGCACGCTGATCGAATGGGCGGGCGACGACCCGGCGCGTGAAGGCCTGCTAGATACGCCCAAGCGGGTGGCCCGCGCGTGGAAGGAATATTGCCTGGGATACCAAGAAGACCCTGCCGTGCATCTTGGCCGGGTGTTCGAGGAAGTGGGCGGCTACAATGACATCGTCCTGCTGAAGGACATTCCCTTCCAGTCGCATTGCGAACATCACATGGCGCCGATCATCGGGGTGGCGCATATCGCCTACCTGCCGACCGATTTCGTCGTCGGCATCTCCAAGCTTGCCCGGGTGCTCCACGGTTACGCCCGGCGGTTGCAGGTGCAGGAACGGCTGACGGCCGAGGTGGCGGAGTGTATCTGGAACAATCTGAAGCCCGAAGGCGTGGCGGTGGTGATCGAGGCAAGCCACGCCTGCATGACCGCGCGCGGAGTGCGCACCCCGGGCGTCACCATGGTTACCAGCCGGATGATGGGCGTGTTCCGCGATGACCAGCGCAGCCGGAAGGAAGTTCTCGGCCTGATGGGGCACTGAGGCCCCGCGACGCATCTGGCCTCAGCTGGTCTTGGGTCGCGGGCCGATGCCTTCCGCCAAGATGGAGTTTGCGGCGAGCGCTGCCCGTTCCGCGCCATCGGCAGCGTTATCCTCGTCCGCCCAGACGGCATAACGCAGCCCCAGGAACACGTTCATTCCCATGATCGCCCAGGCGTGCGCTTCCTCCAGATCGTCGCGCAGCTCGCCGGCCCCGGCTCCGATGCGCAGGCGGCCGAGGATGCGTTCGGCGGTCTTTTCATAGTGGTCGCGATAGCTTTGCGGATCGACGAATTCCGCCTCGTCGATGATCCGGTAGATTTCTTTGTGCTCGCGCGCGAATTCGAGAAACGCGGATAACGCAGCGCGTTCGGTATCGAGCGCGCCGAGATCGCGCTCCGCCAGTCGCTGGGCAGCCGCGAACCGCACCCCGTCGCTCAGATCGCGCACCAGATCGCGGAAGATCGCCTCCTTGCTACCGAAATAGGTGTAGAAGCTGCCGAGCGCGACACCGGCGCGCTGGGTGATCGAGGCGATGGACGCCTCGTGAAAACCGCGCTCTCCGAACTCCGCAGTCGCAGCGTCCAGCAGCTTTCGCCGTGTGCGTCGCCCTCGCTCCGTTGCGGGTGGGGCCGGGCCGATTTCGGGGTCTGTCCTCGCCATGATGCAAAGAGATTATGGAAAACCGGGGCAGGCGACAAGCTATAACTTGAAACATGGTTCAAGTTTCAATATGCAAACCGGCATAAGGTTTAACCGGAGAGGGAAAATTCGTGATGCGTAGCTCTGTGAGAAGCATTGTCGCCGTGCGTGCCGGCCTGATGGCCGGCGCGGGATTCGCCGCGTTCGTCGCCGCCCCGGCCATGGCGCAGGATATGTTCGGCGATGCCGCCGCCGATCAGATGGCAGCGGAAGAAGACGTCGTGCTCGACGACAACGTCATCACGGTCACCGCCCGTCGCCGTGAAGAGCGGCTGATCGACGTGCCGATCTCCGTCACCTCGTTCAGCGGCGAAGAACTGGCCAATCGCGGTGCGGTCGATATCACCGATATCGGCAATTACACCCCCAACGTGACGCTGGAGGCGAGCCGCGCAACCAACTCCACGCTGTCTGCCTTCATCCGCGGTATCGGCCAGCAGGATCCCGTTTCCGGCTTCGAGCAGGGCGTGGGCATCTATCTCGACGATGTGTATCTCAACCGGCCACAGGCTGCCGTGCTTGAGATCTACGATGTCGAGCGGATCGAGGTTCTGCGCGGGCCGCAGGGTACGCTGTATGGACGCAACACCATCGGTGGCGCGGTCAAGTATGTCAGCCGCCGCCTGCCGCAGGAATTCGACCTCAAGGCGAAGGCGAGCTACGGCACATACAACCTGGCCGAAGGCGTGGTTACCGCGTCGGCACCGATCAACGATATCGTCCGCGTGGGCGGCTCGGTCGCGCGCCTGTCGCGCGGCGGGTTCGGCGATAACCTGACGCTGGGGACGGAGAACTACAACAAGGACATCTGGGCCGGTCGCGCCAGCCTCGAAATGGGTGGCTTTGGCGAGCCCGTCTTCGTGAGCATCAAGGGCGACTATACCAAGGACAAGAGCAACCCGCGCGGCGGCCATCGCCTGATCCCGGGCCTCGTTTCGGGCGCACCCGTGCTCGACGATGTCTACGACACGCGCGGCGGGCTCGACGATCCGGAACAGGAAGTCGAATCCTACGGCGTTTCGATGAAGGCGGAAATCGACCTGGGCGCAGGCCTGATGTTCCGGTCGATCTCCGCATGGCGCAAGGACGACAGCAGTACGCCGATCGATTTCGACGCGCTTCCTGCCGTGGATCTGGACGTTCCGGGGCTCTATCTGAACGAGCAGATCAGCCAGGAACTGCAGCTGGTATTCGACAATGGTGGACCGCTCACCGGTCTGCTCGGTGCCTATTATCTCGACGCGACTGCTGACACATTGTTCGACGTCCGCATCTTCACGACGTTAGCGGGCCTGACCGCGTTCACCGAAGCGGACGTCGACACCGAAACCTACGCCATCTTCGGCGATTTCTCGTTCGACGTGTCGGACAAGATCGCGCTCTCGGTCGGCGGCCGCTACACCTGGGATAACCGCGAGGCCTCGATCCTGCGGCAGAATTACCTCGGTGGCGGTTCGCCCGTGTTCGGTGGTCTCGGTGTGCCGTTCGGCGCAGCGGGCACCGACTTCAAGGGCGAGCGGGACTTCAACAAGTTCACCCCGCGCGCTTCGATCAGCTTCATGCCGACGCCCGATCACAACCTGTATGCGAGCTATTCCAAGGGTTTCAAGGGCGGCGGGTTCGATCCGCGGGGGGTGGGTGCCAATGCGCCCGACCTCGACGGCAACTCGATCATCTCCGACGATGAAGTCGCTGCCTTCCTGAGCTTCGAGCCGGAAGAGGTCGACAGCTACGAAGTCGGCTACAAGGGCAGTCTGGCAGGCGGCCGGGTGAACGTGGCGATTGCCGGCTTCTACGCCGATTACACCAACGTGCAGATTCCCGGCTCGGTGGCATGTACCGTTGGCGGTTTCCCGAGCTTCTGCGGTGTCGTGTCGAACGCCGGCAAGGCGACCTTCAAGGGCGTCGAGTTCGAAGGTTCGGCGCGGCTCGGCGGCGGGTTCACCCTGTCCGGCTCGCTCGGCTATATCGACGCGCAGTACGACGAGTACATCACCAATATCGGCGCGACCCCGACCGATGTGGCCGATTTCCGCGAGGTGCAGAACACACCTGAATGGACCGGCAGCGCAACGGCAGCCTATAATGCGCCGATCGGCGACGGCGATCTGTATGCCGGCGCGACTGTCAGCTATCGCAGCAAGACCTTCCAGTTCGAGATTCCCAACCCGTTCCTCGATCAGGATGGCTACGCGCTGCTGAACGCGGACATCGTCTATACGTTGCCAGGCGGACGGATCACGGTTGGCCTGCACGGCAAGAACCTGACCGATCAGCGGTACAAGACCAGCGGGTACACCTTCGTGGCGACCGATCCCACGACCGGTGCGATCATCAACGGGGCCAATGGCTTCCCCATCCCGACGCTTGGGCCGGAAGGGACGCTGACGACCTTCTACGGCAATCCGCGCGAAGTCTTCCTGACGGTGGGCTTCAAGCTCTGATCGCCCGCGCTGGCTGAGCCACGAAAAAAAGGGGCGCGCCTTCCTTTCGAAGGTGCGCCCCTTTTGCTTTTCGCACCACGCAAGATGCGCGGGCGGCAGATTTTACAGCTGGCCGAGCATGTGCTCCGCGCTCGACACGCTGAAGTCGCCCGGCTTTTCGACGTTGAGCTTGCGGACCTGTCCATCGTCGACGATCATCGAATACCGCTGGCTGCGCTTGCCCATGCCGAAGCCCGACCCGTCCATGGTCAGGCCGACGGCTTCGGCGAAGTCGCCGTTGCCATCCGCCAGCATGGTCACGTCTTCGCTGCCGTCGGCCTTCTGCCAGGCACCCATGACGAACGGATCATTGACCGAGATACACGCGATCTCGTCGATACCCTTGGCTTTGAGTTCTTCCGCCTTTTCCGCGAAGCCCGGCAGGTGCTTGGCCGAGCAGGTGGGGGTAAAGGCACCCGGCACCGCGAACAGCGCGACCTTGCGGCCGGCAAAAAATTCGCGCGTGTCGACCTGCTCCGGGCCGCTTTCGGTGGCCTTGCTGATCTTGAGCTGGGGAATGGTGTCGCCTTCGGAAATTTTCATATCGTTTTCTCGATCCGCTTGGTTGGTGTGCGTGGCATCCTGTGGCCTGCCGACGGTGCGGGTACAAGGTGCCCGTTCGACCAATATTCGCAAGACCACTCGATCACACTACGATTTGAAACGCGTATCTATCCCGCAGCGATGCGGGGCGGGCGTGCGGCCTGGCCGAACTGAGGCACCATCCGTGGCCCACGGCGCTTGCAGATATAAAGAAGTCTTTATATGGGGCATGCACTCACGGGCGGCGTGGCCGCCCTATAAAGATATTTTCCCCCTGGGTTCCCTGCGCCAAGCCGGCGTATGCCCACCAAGCCCATAGGAGCAAGCAATGGCTACCAAGGAACAGGACTTCATCGTCAAGGATATCGACCTTGCCGACTACGGCCGCAAGGAAATCGAGATCGCCGAAACCGAAATGCCGGGCCTGATGGCGCTGCGCGAACAGTACGGCGAGAGCAAGCCGCTGAAGGGCGCGAAGATCGCCGGTTCGCTGCACATGACGATCCAGACCGGCGTGCTGATCGAAACGCTGGTGGAACTGGGCGCGGACGTGCGCTGGACCACGTGCAACATCTATTCGACGCAGGATCACGCCGCTGCCTACATCGCGGACAAGGGCATCCCCGTGTTCGCCATCAAGGGCGAAACGCTGGCCGATTACTGGGATTACGTGGCGAAGATCTTCGACTGGGGTGACGAGCCCTGCAACATGATCCTCGACGATGGCGGCGACGCCACCATGTTCGCGCTGTGGGGCGCGCGGATCGAAGCGGGCGAGGAAATGCCCGCGCCGACCAACGAGGAAGAGCGCGAAATGCAGCGCGCCCTCAAGGCTTTCGTTGAGCGCAAGCCGGGCTACCTGACCAAGACGGTCGATACCATTCGCGGCGTTTCGGAAGAGACCACCACCGGCGTCAACCGTCTGTACCAGCTGGCGAAGGCCGGCAAGCTGCCGTTCCCCGCGATCAACGTGAACGACAGCGTCACCAAGTCGAAGTTCGACAACAAGTACGGCTGCAAGGAATCGCTGGTCGACGGCATTCGTCGCGGCACCGACGTGATGATGGCCGGCAAGGTCGCCTGTGTCGCGGGCTATGGCGATGTCGGCAAGGGCTCGGCAGCCTCGCTCGCCGGTGCCGGTGCGCGTGTGATGGTCACCGAAATCGACCCGATCTGCGCGCTGCAGGCGGCGATGGACGGGTTCGAGGTCGTGACGATGGAGGACGCGGTGAAGCGCGCCGACATCTTCGTGACCACCACGGGCAACAAGGACGTCATCACCGTCGACCACATGCGCGCCATGAAGGACATGGCGATCGTGGGTAACATCGGCCACTTCGATAACGAGATCCAGGTCGAAGGCCTGGCCAACATGAAGTGGACCGAGATCAAGCCGCAGGTCGACATGGTCGAATTCCCCGACGGCAAGCGGATGATCCTTCTCTCGAAGGGCCGCCTGCTCAACCTCGGCAACGCGACCGGCCACCCCAGCTTCGTGATGAGTGCCAGCTTCACCAACCAGGTGCTGGCCCAGATCGAGCTGTTCACCAAGGCCGGTGAATACGACAATGCCGTGCACGTACTGCCCAAGCACCTCGATGAAGAGGTCGCCGCGCTTCACCTCCAGAAGCTCAACGTGCAGCTGAGCGAACTGAGCGAAGAGCAGGCCGACTATATCGGCGTGCCCAAGGAAGGGCCGTACAAGCCCGAGCATTACCGCTACTAATCGGCGATAAAGTGCAAGCGCGGGGAAATCCGCGCCTTTGTAAGGCCCGGCATGGTTGCCAAGCGACCATTGCCGGGCCTAGCTGATTCTTATGGACCTTGGCTCAACCGCGCTGGCACTTCTCGGCCTTCTGCTGGCAGCGTGGACTGCCGGTGCAGCGTGGCTGATGATAGCCGCGGGCGCACGCTCGCGCGGTGCCGATGCAGCGCGGCGCACCGCCATGCGGCTCAACCGCCTGCTCGACGAAGCGCCGACCGCCGCACTGTTGGTGCGCAGCGACGGCCGTCTCGAAGGGTCCGAACGCCTGGCGCACTGGCTCGGCTTCGAAGAGCTACCGCAATTCCTGAGCGAGCTGGCGAAGCATCCCGACCGCGGCCTGACCGCCGAACAGCTGGATTCGCTGACGCAGAAGGTGCGGCTGGCGCAGAAATCGGCGGCGCCATTCCGCATGGCGATTACGCTGCCGGGGTCTTCGCGCAGTCTCGCCCTGCATGGCAGCCTCGCCGATCCGCAGGTCTCGCCCGGCGGCGCAGCGTTGATCTGGGTGTTCGACTTCAGCGAAAGCGAGCTGGAGCTCAATCGGATGCGCAAGGCCACGGCGCGCGCGAAATCCGATTTCGCTGCGCTGGTCGGCCTGATCGAAGCCGCGCCCACGCCCATGTGGTTCCGCAATGGCGACATGGAGCTGCAGCTGGTTAACAAGGCCTATGTCGCGGCTGTCGGTGCCGAAAGCGCGCAAAGCGTGATCGACCAGCAGATCGAGCTGGTGGAGCCGATCGACGGAGCACGCCCCGGCGATGTCGCCCGCAAGGCCTCCGAACGGCGCGAGCCGATAGAGCGCGTGGTGTCCGTCACCAGCGTCGACGGGCGGCGGCGTCGTTTCCGGGTGTTCGACCTGCCGCTCGATGCGGATGGCGTGGCAGGCTACGCGGTCGATATTCAGGAACAGGAAGACCTTGCGCGCGAACACCGCGCCTATCGCGAGGCGCAGCGCAGCATGCTCGATCGTCTCTCGGTCGGGGTGGCGCAGTTCGATGCCGCGCGCCGGATGACGTTCGCCAACCAGCCCTTCCGCCGCCTGCTGGGCGTACGCCCGGGGGCAGGCGCGATCGGCACCGCCTTCGAACGCCTGCTGAGCGATGCGCGCGACGAGGGCCGTACGCCCGAAGTCCGCGACTTTCCCAGCTGGCGCAAGGATCATGTAGAATGGTTCGGTGCCGGTGACACGCAGGAAGAGGACTGGCCCCTGTCCGATGGCACGCACCTCGTGGTGGTCGGCCAGCCCATGCCCGATGGCGGGCTGGCGTTGATCGTCGAAGACCGCACCGAACAGCTTTCCATCGCCGCCAATCGCGACACGCTGCTGCGCACGCGCACCGCCATGCTCGACAGCCTGTTCGAGGCGCTGGCCGTGTTCGCCCCCGACGGCACCTTGCAGCTGTGGAACCACAGTTTTCCGGAGACCTGGGGCCTGGAGCCCGAGGCGCTGGACCGGCATCCATCGGTCGATATGCTGCTCGGCCTGATCCAGCCCAAACTCGCGCGGCCCAAGCAGGCGAAGGGCGTCAGCGAAGTGATCCGTTCCGCTACGCTCGACCGCAAGGAGCGGGCGGGGCGGCTGCAACTGGCCGACGGGCGGACCATCGAATTTGCCGGTATCCCGCTGCCCGATGGAAACGGGCTGCTCACCACATTGGATGTGACCGCCAACGAACAGGCCGAAACCGCCCTGCGCGACCGGGCGGAGGCGCTGGAGCAGGCGGACAAGGTCAAGACCCGCTTCCTCGCCAATATGTCCTACGAATTCCGCACGCCGCTGACCTCCATCGGTGGGTTCGCCGAACTGCTGCAGGCCGAGGTTGCCGGGCCATTGAGTGATGGCGCGCAGGAATATGTCGGCGCTATTCTCGAAGCCGTCGCGCGGCTGACCGACCAGGTGGAAAACGTGCTCGACCTGTCGCAGAGCGAGGCGGGCCTGCTGCCTATCGCGCGGCGCGAACTGGATATCCTTGCTTTCGTGACCGGCGTGGCGCGCGCGCGCGAGGACGCGGTGGAGGCGAAGTCCATCTCGCTCGACATACGCGGCAGTCGATCGCTCAAACTCCAGGCCGATCCGCGCCAGCTGGGCCGTGCCATCGGCCAGTTGCTCGACAATGCCATAGAGGCGTGCGAGCCGAACGGGCGTATCCTCGTCGATATTGCCAGCCACGACAAAGGAGTGCGCATCGTGATCTCCGACGATGGACGCGGGATGGACGAGGGCGAGCTGGTGCGCGCGCTCGACGGGATGCGTGACAGAGCCGACGGGACGCAGGGCAATGGCGCTGCGCGGCGGCAGGGCCTCGGCCTCCCGCTGGCAAAGCAGCTGATCGAGGCGCACGGCGGGCGGTTCGATATCAAATCGCGCAAGGGGCTGGGGACGAGCGCGACCTTGTGGCTGCCGCAGATCCCATGAGCGAACCCCTCGATCTGCCCGATCTCGCCGCGATGGACGCCCTCGGCAAACGCATCGCCGAAAGAATGCGGGCGGGCGATGTCATCGCCCTGTCCGGCCCGCTGGGGACGGGCAAGACGACTCTGGCGCGCGCCATCCTGCGGGCGAGCGGCCATGCCGGCGAGGTGCCATCGCCGTCCTACACGCTGGTCGAACTCTACGAAGGGCTCCGCGTGCCGATCGCTCACGCCGATTTCTACCGGCTGGACGATCCGGCCGAAGCCGAAGAGCTCGGGCTCGACGATTATCGCGAAGGCGCGGTGCTGATTGCCGAATGGCCGGAACGGGCGGGCGGGTTCGCACACGAGCCCGGCTGCCTTTCGATTGCGCTGTCGAAATACGAAGATGGTCGCAAGGCGATTGTCGAATGCGGGGCAGATTGGCTAGGACGCGCGCCATGAGCATCTTGCCTTCCGGTATCCACGATTTCCTTGGCGCGGCCGGATGGGCCGATGCCGATATTTCCCCCCTGACCGGGGATGCGAGCTTTCGCCGCTATTTCCGCGTCCAACGGGCCGGAGAAAGCGCGATGCTGATGTACGCGCCGCCCCCCGAAGACCCGCGCGAATTCCTCGACGTCGGGCGCTGGCTGCTGGACCAGGGCGTGCGTGCGCCGCTGATCCATGCCGAAGATAGCGCAGCGGGCTGGGTGCTGATCGAGGATTTCGGCGATGCGCGGATGCGCGACTGGCTGGACGATAATCCGCAGGACGAAGAACCGGCATACCGCGCCGCGATCGACGCGCTGGTTGCGCTGCATGGCACGCCGCCCGGGCCGTTCCCGCCCTATGACGAGGCCACCTATCTGCGCGAGGCGCGGCTGTTCACCGAATGGTATTGCCCGGAGGTGGGCCTGACGGTGGATGCCAACGGTTTCGAAACCGCATGGCGCGCGGTGCTGGAGCCGCTGTTCGCGAGCCAGACGCCGGGCGTTACCGTGCTGCGCGATTACCATGCGGAAAACATCATGCTTCTTCGGCCCAGCGACCATGCGGGCGATCAGGGCGTGATCGATTTTCAGGACGCGCTGGTCGGCCACCCGGCCTATGATCTGGTTTCCCTGTTGCAGGATGCACGGCGCGATGTGTCGCCCGAACTGGAGCGCAAGATGCTGGCCCACTACCGGGAATGCACCGGCTGCGACGAAGCGTTCGAGGCGGACTACGCGCGGCTCGGCGCGCAGCGAAATACCAAGATCGTGGGCATTTTCGCGCGGCTCAACCGGCGCGATGAAAAGCCGCGCTATCTCGGCCTGATCCCGCGCGTGTGGGAGGCTCTGGAGCGCGATCTGGCGCATCCGGCGCTGGCGCCGGTGGCGCAGTGGTTCGACGCGAACATTCCGCCAGACCTGCGCGCCCGGCGCGGCGCGGTGGACGTATGAAGCCGCCGCTCGCCAGCGACACCGCGATGGTGATGGCCGCAGGGCTGGGCAAGCGGATGCGCCCGCTTACCGCGACCATGCCCAAGCCGCTGGTACGCGTTTCCGGCAAGGCGCTGATCGATCACACGCTGGATCGGCTGGCCGAAGCGGGGCTGACCCAGGCGGTCGTCAATGTTCACTATCTGGCCGACGCGCTCGAAGCGCATGTGGTCGAACGCGCGAATCCAAAGGTGCAGATTTCGGACGAGCGTGACGCGCTGCTCGAAACCGGAGGCGGTATGGTAAGGGCGCAGTCGATGCTGCCCGATCCGTTCTTCTGCCTGAATTCGGACAATATCTGGCTCGACGGACCGAAAAATGCATTTGCCGAACTTTCTGCCCGGTGGGACCCGGAGATCATGGACGCGCTGCTGCTGGTGGTGCCGCATTCGCGCGCGATGAACTTCAACGGGCAGGGCGATTTCCACCTCGATTCGGTGGGCCGGATCACCCGGCGGCGGACCGGCCGGATCGCGCCCTTCATCTATACCGGCATCCAGATCGTCAGCCACCGCCTTCTGCGCGACGCGCCCGAGGGCAAGTTCGGGACGATGCAGCTGTGGGAACGGGCGATCGGGGAGGGACGCCTTTACGGCCTGCCGTTCACCGGCCTTTGGTTCGAGGTAGGAACGCCGCAGGCCATTCGCCCGACCGAGGACGCGCTTTCGCGTGGCTGAGCCGCGCAAGCCGCAGGTCTATTCGATTGCCGCGCACCGCGGCTTCGCCGACGCGTTGGTCGCCGGGCTGGTGCCGCGTTATGCCGAGGATGGGCTGGGGCTCGCCCGACTGACCCTACTGCTGCCCAGCGGCCGCGCGATCCGTACGGTGAGCGAGGCTTTCGTGCGACAAATGGGCGAAGCGGGCGAAAACGGCCTGCTGCTGCCACGCATGGTCACCATCGGCGATCTTGCGCTCGACGAGGCGCTGGGGCCGCTGCTCGATCCGCTGGGGGCAAGTTTCATTCCCCCCGCGGTCGATCCGACCTACCGCTGGCTGCGCCTCGCTGCGCTGCTGCATGAAGTGGCAGGCGACGATGCGCCGTCCGGCCCGCCGCTGTTCCGGCAGGCGCGGATGATCGCCGACACGATGGACCGCCTGCTGGTGGAGGAGATCGCGCCCAACGAACTGGTCGGCGATGCCGTGCTGGACCGGTTGGGCAGCCTCTCGGGGCACTGGATACGTTCGCTGCATCGCTTCATCGGCGTGCAGGACAGATGGCTGGAAGAGCTGGCCGCGATGGGCCGCGTCGATGCTGCCACCCGCCGCAACCTGCTGTTCGATCATGCCGCGAAAAGCTGGCGCGTGAACCCACCGGCCACACCCATCGTCGCGGCCGGCGTCACCAGCCCGGCACCGGCGCTGGCGCGCCTGCTTCGCGCGGTGAGCGAGCTGCCGCAAGGCGCTGTGATCCTGCCCGATCTCGATCTTTCGCTGTCGGACGAGGCGTGGACGGAACTGGGCCGGGCGGGCGCATCGGACAGTGCCGAGGGCGAAACGCTGGGCAGCGACGACGCGACCACCCACCCGCAATATCACCTGAAGCTGTTGCTCAACCGGATGAGCGTCGCGCGCGGGGAGGTGCAGCAATGGCACCGGCGTGGAATCGGCGCCGCACCGCCGGAACGCACCCATGCGGTCAGCGCACTGTTCCTGCCGCCCGAAGCGAGCAAGGGCTGGGTCGAACTGCCGTCGGAAAAGCGTCGGCTTTCCGGCGTCCGGTTGATGGAGCTGGCCAATCCGGAAGAGGAAGCGCAGGCGGTTGCACTCGCGGTGCGTCACGCGCTGGAACAGGCGGAAAAGCGTATCGCGGTGATCACACCCGATCGCGCACTGGCCCGGCGCATCGTGCACCACCTACGCCGCTGGGATATCGAGGCGGACGATTCCGCCGGGATGCCGTTGGGCGAAACCTCCGCCGGGCGTGCGCTGCTGCTGCTGGCGCAGGTGATGGCGGAAAATGCCGCGCCTGTGCCGCTGATCGCGATGCTCGGCCATCCGGCGATGGGTAGCGGGGGTGAGGATGCGCGGGCCGAGGATCGCGCACGCGCGGACTGGCTCGATGCGCTGCGAAAGTTCGAGAACCGGCTGCGGGGTCCGCGGCCGGCAGCGGGTCTCGACCCGCTCCGCGCGATCGCCGCCAAGGCTGGCGTTGAAAGATGGTGGGCCGGGGTGGTAGACATCCTGGACCCGCTGTTGAGCGGAACGGGCGATGCCACTCAGGCTCCGCTGGCCGATCTGCTGACCCGCGTGGCGCAGGCGATCGAAGCGTTCTGCGGTGACGCGATCTGGTCGCGGGAAGATGGCCGCGCGCTTGGCAGCTTCATCGACGATCTGCGCCAGCAGGCACAGGCTGCGGGCACCGCCATCGACCCGCGCGATCTGCACGACCTGCTGGGCGACGCGATGGATCGAATCGCGGTGCGCCCGGCCTATGGCGGGCATCCACGCGTCGCAGTCTACGGCCTGCTGGAAAGCCGTATGGCGCGTGCCGATCTGCTGATCTGTGCCGGGTTGAACGAAGGAACATGGCCGGGCGGTGCATCGCCCGATCCCTTGCTGGCCCCGCCCGTGCTGCGCGCCCTCGGCGTGCCGGGCGCCGAGTTTCGCATCGGGCTTGCGGCGCACGATCTGGCCGGCGCGCTGGGCGCACCGAACGTGCTTCTGACGCGGGCCGATCGCGATGCCGATGGCCCGGCGATCCCCTCGCGCTTCTTTCTGCGGATCAAGGCGCTGCTCGGCAATCTGGCCGACCAGCACCGCGAGGACGCGCTGCCGGAGCTCGTCGATGCCCTGCGCGATGCGCAGCAGCTGCCGCTGTATCCCGTGCCCGAACCATGCCCGCCGCAGGAGGTTCGCCGGGTGAGCATCAGCGCCACCTCGCTCGACCGGCTACGATCGGACCCGTACCAGTTCTATGCCCGCTCGATCCTCCATCTGGACGAGCTCGACCCGCTCGACGCCGAACCCAGCGCCGCATGGCAGGGCACGCTCGCGCACGCGATCCTCGAAGACTGGCACAGGCAGAAGGGCTCGCTGGCCGATCTTGCCGCGCAGCATCTTGCGGAGATGGCCGCGCATCCGCTGACCCGCGCGCTGTGGGAGCCGCGCCTGATGGCGGCGCTCGAATGGATCGAAAACCAGGTGGCGGGCGATCCGGGGCGCGAAATCGTGGGTGTGGAAGAAAAGGGCAAGCTCGTGGTGAAGGGCATCCAGATCACGGGCACTGCCGACCGGATCGATCGGCTGGCCGACGGCAGCTACGCGATCGTCGATTACAAGACCGGCGGGCCGCCATCGAAGAAGATGGTGGAGGGTGGCTATGCCCTGCAGCTCGGCACGCTGGGCCTGTTGCTGGCCGAGGGGGCCTATGCGGATCGCGGGATCGAAGGCACGCCCACCCGCTTCGAATACTGGTCGCTGGGGCGCGATGCGAAGTCCGACACGGGCTTCGGGTATGTGACCACGCCGCTGAAGGTGGGCGGCGCGCGCAGCGGGATCGAGCCGGAAGATTTCCTGCCCGAAGCCCGGCGTTTCCTGACCGAGGCACTCGATACATGGATCATCGGTGACGCGCCGTTCACCGCGCGGCCCAACCCGGATCTGAAGCTCTATGCGACCTACGACCAACTGATGCGGCTCGAAGAATGGCTGGGCCGTGAGGACGACACGGGGCCGACGGCATGAGTGGCCAGCTGCATCCTCTCAGGCCGGAACAGGCGCACGCCGCCGATCCGGCACACTCGGTCTGGCTGTCGGCCAGTGCGGGGACGGGCAAGACGCAGGTACTCTCCGCGCGCGTGCTGCGCCTGCTGTTGCAGCCCGGCGTGGAACCGGGATCGATCCTGTGCCTGACCTTTACCAAGGCGGGCGCGGCGGAAATGGCGACGCGGGTGAACGAGACGCTGGCCCGCTGGGTTCGAATGAAGCCCGATGCGCTGGCAGGCGAATTGATGGCCATCGGGGCGAAGTTCGATCCTGCTGCGCAGGCGCGTGCCCGCACGCTGTTCACCAGGGTGCTCGATTGCCCCGGCGGCGGCCTCAGGATCGATACGATCCATGCTTTCGCGCAATACTTGCTTGCCGCGTTCCCGGAGGAAGCGGGGCTGGAACCGGGCACGGTTGCGATGGACGACCGCACGCGTGCACTGCTGGCGCGCGAGGTGCTTGGCGAACTGGTCGCCAATGCTGATGCGGATGATCGCAGCGCGCTGGCGATGCTTTCGCTCCGGCTTGGCCCGGATGGCGCGAAGGCGTGGCTGATGGCGTGCGCCAAGGCGCAGGAGCTGTGGGCCGATCCGGGCGGCTGGCGCAGCCCCATGCGCCCGCAGGTGCTGCAACTGCTGGGTCTGCCGAGAGACTTCTCCGAATCCGATCTGGCCCGCGAATGCGCGGATGATCGGTTTGCCCAGACGGCCCTTCGATCGTGCCATGCGCATTATGGCGAGTGGAAGGCCAAGAGCGGCAGCGATGCCTGTGCGGCAATTACGAACTGGCTATCGCTCGATCCCGTGACGCGCCTGGCAGAGCTTACCACGCTCGAACTGGCGCTGTTCTTCAAGAACGGCAATCCGCGTCTGCCGAAGAATGCCGATCCGCTGTTTACGGATGATCTGGCGCGCGTGGGCGAGGCGATTGCTGCCATCCGCGAGAAGCATGTGCTGCTGGCGTTGACCGAATATCTCGTCCCCGCGCTCGAACTTGGGCGGAGGTTTGCAATCCTTTGGGACGACGCGAAGCGCATCCGCGGGCTGGTCGATTTCGACGATCAGATTGCGCGCGCCGCAGCATTGCTCGCCAATGGCGATATGGCGCAATGGATCGGCTACAAGCTTGACCGCGCGTTCGATCACATTCTGGTCGACGAAGCGCAGGATACCAATGCCAGCCAGTGGGCGATCATCGATGCGCTGACGCAGGATTATTTCGACGGGCTGGGCGCGGCAGGCGCACGGCTGCGCACGGTGTTCGTGGTCGGCGACTACAAGCAGGCGATTTTCGGCTTCCAGGGCACCGAACCGCAGCTGTTTCTTTCCCAGCGCGAGAAATATCGCGAGAAGATCGACCAGGCGATCGCCAATCTGGAAGAGCTGGCACGTGAAACGCGCGACCGGCCGCTGGTGCAACTCTCGCCGCTGCAACCCGTCGAATTGCAGCAGAACTTCCGCTCTTCGCAGACCATCCTCGATTTCGTGGATCGCGCTGTAGCGCAGGTCGGCACCGAAGCGATGGGGATGGGGCCGGATGAGGTTCGCCATACCGGGCTGGAGGTGCCGGGCCGCGTGACCTTGTGGGCGCCGATCCGCGCGGACGAGGGCGACGATCCCGAGGCGGTGGAGCAGGAGGGTGCGGAAACCTGGCTGCCCGCACCGGAGCGGCGAATGGCGGACCGCATCGCGCGGCAGGTGAAGCAGTGGCTCGATCACGGACATGTGCTGACCAAGGGCGGCAAGCGCCGCGCGGGGCCGGGCGACATCATGATCCTGGTACGCAAGCGCCGCGCGCTGGCCGGGCTAATCGTGGCGCGGCTGCACGCCGCGCGCGTGCCCGTGGCGGGGGTGGACCGGCTGCGGATCGGTGCACCGCTGGCGGTGAAGGATCTGCTCGCCGCATTGCGCTTTGCCGCGCAGCCACGCGACGACCTGAGCCTTGCCAACCTGCTGGTCTCCCCGCTCGGCGGGTGGTCGCAGGAGGATCTGCTGCTGCACGGCCTGCGCGAACGCAAGGTCGGGTTGTGGGACCATATCCGCCGCAGCTATGCGCCCCTGTGCATGGAAACGGCAGACCGGCTGCGTGCGCTGCTCGCCAGGGTTGATTACGAACCGCCGCAGGCACTGCTGCACTGGTTGCTGACCGGGCCGTGGGACGGGCGGCGGCGGCTCGTTGCGCGTCTTGGGCGCGAAGCGAACGATCCGATCGACGAACTGATCGGTGCCGCCTTCGCGTTCTCGGCAGAGCACACGGCAAGCCTGCAAGGCTTCCTCAACTGGTTCGATGCGTCCGACGAAGAGCTGAAGCGCGATGCGGGCGGCGGCGGCGATGCGGTGCGCGTGCTGACTGCGCATGGATCGAAAGGGTTGCAGGCACCCATCGTGATCCTCGCCGACGCGACGGGCAATCCGGATCGCGGGCCGGTGAGGGCTGGCGAGCTCGCGACGGTCGACGGCCGCCCCGTGCCGCTGCCCGCCATGCCGAAGGAAGCCAAGGCCGGCCCGGTGGTCGAAGCGGAGGAAGCGAAAAAGGCCCGCGAGCGCGAGGAGCACTGGCGGTTGATGTATGTTGCGCTGACCCGTGCCGAAGAAGCCCTCTATATTGGCGGTGCACTGCTGCCGAGCGACAAGGACATTCCCGAAGCCAGCTGGTACGCGGTGGCGTCGGCACTGTTCGAAGGGGAGGGTAAGGAGGACCCGATCTGGGGCCAGCGGCACGATCTTGGCGACTTGCCCGGTTTGAATGCGCCTCCTGCCGCTGCGCCATCCGACGGCGAGAGCACGCAACTACCTGCATGGGCTACCCGCCCGCCCGCGCAGGAACCGCGCCCGCCGCGCCCGCTTGCGCCATCGTCGGCCGGGGAAGACCTGTCCCCCAACCCGCCCGGTATGATGCAGGGCGGCGACGCGGCACTGCGCGGTACGCTGATCCATCGCCTGCTCGAACGCCTGCCCGATATCGCGCCGGAGGAACGGCGGGAAAAGGCCGCACGCTGGCTCGAAGCGCAGGCAGGCGACCTGCCCGCCGATGCGCGCGAGCAGATGCTGGAGCAGGTGCTCGGCGTGCTCGACCATCCCGATTTTGCCGATCTGTTCGCACCCGGCGCGCTGGCCGAAGTCTCGCTTGCCGCGACGGTGGAGGGGCAGGTGGTGACCGGCAAGCTCGATCGGCTGTGCGTGGGCGAGGATCGCGTGCTGGTGGTGGATTACAAAACCACGCGTCGCCCGCCGGATTCGCTGGAGCAAGTGCCCGCTGCCACGCTCAGACAGATGTCCGCCTATGCCCACGCGCTCGCCGCGATCTATCCCGGGCGGGAAATTTCCGCCGCGCTGCTGTACACGCATGAACCCCGGATCATCGCGCTTCCCGGCGATCTGCTGGCCCGCCACAAGCCCGGCTTGGGGGACAAGCAGGCAAGCTTGCCAGCCAACGGCTTTGCGTGAGCCGATTGATTACCTAGATGAAGGGGCAAGAAACAGGAGATTGCCTCATGGCTACCAAGACCGTCACCGATGCCAGCTTCAAAACCGACGTGATCGAAAGCGACAAGCCCGTGCTCGTCGATTTCTGGGCCGAATGGTGCGGCCCGTGCAAGATGATTGCGCCCGCGCTGGAAGAAATCAGCGACGAACTGGCCGACCAGGTCACCATCGCCAAGATGGACATCATGGAGAACACCGACACGCCCGGCCAGCTGGGCGTGCAGGGCATTCCCTATCTGGTGCTGTACAAGAACGGCGAACGTGCTGCCGAACTCACCGGCGCACGCCCCAAGAGCCAGCTGAAGGCGTGGCTGGAAGAACAGCTCTGATCGCGCGTCAGGCGGCGGGCTGGTAGCCCGCTGCCGCCAGCCGCGCGACCAGCTGGTCGAACAGGTCGCGGTTCGCCGCGCCGATCATGCCCCTGCGGCCATCGTCGACCCGGTATTGCGTCCCGTCGAGCCGCAGACAGGTGCCGCCCGATTCGTTCAGGAACAGGCTGCCGGCGGCGTGATCCCAGGGCAGCGTGCGTTCGTAGATCGCGACGTCGTGTTCCCCCAGTACGGTAAGCGGGTACTGCTCGCACGCGGCGCCCGGTGCCTCGACGAGGGTGTAGTTCGGGGCAATCTCGATCTCGAAGCTGCGCCGCTGATCCGGTGCCATGAACTTCGTCATCGCGGCGAGGCGCGGCGGGTTCGCGCCGCTGGCCTGCGCGGTTACGGTTTCCCCGTCGATGGTCGCACCCTTGCCGCGATGGGCGGCGCAGAAACGGTCGCGCTGCGGATCGTAGATCCACCCGGCCTGCGCGAAGCCTTCTTCTGCCAGCGCGACCATCAGCCCGAAATGGCCCTTGCCGCGCGCGAAGTTGGCCGTGCCGTCGATCGGGTCGATGATCCAGCAGGTGCCGGACAGGCGATCCATCACCGAAGCATCCGCATGCACCGCTTCTTCGCCGACAATGGCGGCTTCGTGGTGCAGCTTGGCCAGCCCTTCCGCCAGCGCGATCTCAGCCTCGCGGTCGGCGATGGTGACGAGATCGTCGTCGGCCTTCTCGATGATTTCGGTGGCCTTCAGCGTCCTGTGGCGCGGCATGACGATGCGTTCGGCAACATCGCGCATCAGCGCCAGAACTTCGCGGTCGAGTACGCTCATGGGTTTCTCCTCAAGAGCGGTAATCCGCGTTGATGTCGATGTATCCGTGCGTCAGGTCGCAGGTCCAAATGGTGGCGCGGCCATCGCCAAGGCCGATGTCGACCGCGATGTCGATATCCTGACCCGCGAGGTGCTTTGCCACCGGTGCCTCGTCGTAATCGGCTACTGGCTGCCCGTCGCGCGCGGCCCAGTGGCCGCCGAAACCGATCGACAACCGGTCGCGGTCCGCGGGTTCGCCCGCCTTGCCCACCGCCATCACGACGCGGCCCCAGTTCGCATCGCCGCCCGCAATCGCCGTCTTCACCAACGGCGAATTGCCGATGGCGAGGCCGATGCGGCGCGCGCTCTCGTCACTCACCGCGCCGCTCACCGAAATAGAGATGAATTTCTGCGCGCCTTCCCCGTCCCGCACCACCAGTTGCGCGAGGCTGCGGCAGACATCTTCCAGCGCGGCGGCAAAGGCATCCGCGCCGGGATCGTCGACACTGGCTATCGGCGCATGGCCCGCCTTGCCGGTGGCGCACACCAGCACGGTGTCGCTGGTAGAGGTGTCGCCATCCACCGTGATGCAGGAGAATGTGCGGGTGTTGATATCGCTCAGCAGCGTTTGCAGGAACACAGGCTCCACCGCGGCGTCGGTGAAGATGTAACCGAGCATTGTCGCCATATCGGGCGCGATCATGCCCGAACCCTTGATGATGCCGCCCAGTTCGATGCGTGTATCGCCCACCATCGCGCTTGCGTGCGCGCCCTTGGCGAAAGTGTCGGTCGTGCCGATGGTGTCGGCGGCCTCTTCCCACCCGCATGGCTCGGCCATGAGCGCCGCTTCAACCCCATCGCGCGCCTTGTCCTTTGGCAGCGGCACGCCGATCACCCCGGTGGAGGAGACCAGCACCTGCTCCTTCGAGCACGCCAGATGTCCCGCAACCTGCGCCATGATCTGCTCCACCGCCTCGCGCCCGCGGTAGCCGGTGAACGCGTTGGAATTGCCCGCGTTGACGATGATCGCGCGCGCCGTTCCGCCAGCCACGCTTTCGCGCCCGATCTTGACCTCGCTCGAACAGCAGACGTTTTTCGTAAACACGCCTGCCACGCTGGTACCTTCGGCCAGTTCGATGAAGGTCAGGTCGGCGCGATCCCATTCCTTGTACCGCGCCCGCGCCACGCGCACCGTCACGCCGTCGATCGGCGGTATCTCGGGAAAGGGCAGGGCGAGGGGAGAGCGTGCGAGGTCCATGTTGTCGCGGGTAGGTTTGCGGAACAGGTGAGGCAAGCGGGTTTCGCCAGCGCCGACACGAGAAGGACGGGAAGCTGGATCACGCCAGGCGAATGCACGCCAGTCTGTTGATCGATAAGCAGTGGGCACCACCAAGCGGCTGGACGTTGCGATCCGCAGCCACTATGTTCGCGCGCATGCTTCGGCTTCTGCTTACATGCCTTGCCTTCCTGACCGGCCTCGTTGCCGTCGGCACGCCGGCGCATGCGCTCTACGCCGAAAGCGCGGTGAGCCGCTCCACAGCGGAAAATTGCCAGGAAGAAAGCGACGATGCGCGGTGCGTCTGCCAGACGCGCCTCCGCCTGCGCGACTGGCGGTTCGTGGTCGAGCGCAAATGCGTGCTGCGCGACCCGATCATTTACGTGCCCACCGTCTACATCGGGTCCGATCGCGCTTTCGAATAGCGCACGCTTCGGCACTTTCTCCCTGCCCATCGGCGGGGTTTTCCCATTCCTATTCGCGGTACCGCCGGCCCACAGGGCCGCGGCTCGCATTCCCCATATCCAAGGTTCTCCACGCCCATGTTCCAGTCCGTCATGAAGTCCGTCTTCGGTTCGTCCAATGATCGCTACGTGAAGTCGCTTCACAAGATCGTCGATCAGATCAACGCCCTCGAACCAACGATGCAGGCCATGTCCGACGAGGAGCTGCAGGCGCAGACGCAGAAGTTCCGCGACCAGCTGGCAGAGGGTACCAAGCTCGACGATCTGCTGCCCGAAGCCTTCGCCACCGTGCGCGAGGCATCGGTACGCGTGTTCGGGATGCGCCATTTCGATGTGCAGCTGATCGGCGGCATCGTGCTGCACCGGGGCGAGATCGCCGAAATGCGTACGGGTGAGGGCAAGACGCTGGTCGCCACGCTGGCGACCTATCTCAACGCGCTTGAAGGCAAGGGCGTGCACGTCATCACCGTGAACGACTATCTGGCGAAGCGCGATGCCGAGTGGATGGGGCAGGTCTACCGCTGGCTGGGGCTGACCGTGGGCGTGATCGTGCCCAACCTCGGCGAATTCGAGCGGCGCGAAGCCTATGGCTCGGACATTACCTACGGCACCAACAACGAATTCGGCTTCGACTACCTGCGCGACAACATGAAGCACGAGCGCGCGCAGATGGTGCAGCGCCCCTTCAACCACGCGATTATCGACGAGGTCGACTCGATCCTGATCGACGAAGCGCGTACCCCACTGATCATCTCCGGCCCGACCGAGGACAAGACCGACCTCTACGTAACCATCGACCAGGTGGTGAAGGACTTCGTCGCGGAACAGCGTTCGCGCGAAAAGGCAGCCGGCGGCACTTTGCCCGACGGAGAGGCGTTCTTCGAAACCGACGAGAAATCGCGCACGGTCTCGCTGACCGAAGAGGGCGCGGAAGAGATCGAACAGCGGCTGGCCGCCAGCGGCCTGCTCGAAACGGACAATCTCTACGACGTCGAAAACACGCAGGTCGTGCACCACCTCAACGAAGGTCTGCGCGCCAACCTGATGTTCCGGCTGGACGACAACTACATCGTGAAGGACGACAAGGTCGTCATCATTGACGAATTCACCGGCCGCATGATGGAAGGCCGCCGCTGGTCCAACGGCCTGCACCAGGCGGTGGAGGCGAAGGAAGGCGTCAAGATCGAGCCCGAGAACCAGACGATGGCCTCGATCACCTTCCAGAACTATTTCCGCATGTACCCCAAGCTTTCGGGCATGACCGGCACCGCCGCCACCGAAGCGGCGGAATTCTGGGACATCTACAAGATGAACGTGGTCGAGATCCCGACCAACGTGCCCGTCCAGCGGATCGACGAGGACGACGAATTCTACAAGAACACGCTCGACAAGTTCCAGGCGATCGCAAAAGCGATCAAGGAGAAGAGCGAGATCGGCCAGCCGGTTCTGGTCGGCACGGTCAGCATCGAGAAGTCGGAGCTGCTGAGCCAGTTCCTCGACAAGGAAGGCGTTAAGCACGAGGTACTCAACGCCCGCCAGCACGAACGCGAGGCGCACATCGTGGCGCAGGCGGGGCGCCCCGGCGCAGTGACCATCGCCACCAACATGGCGGGCCGCGGGACCGATATTCAGCTGGGCGGCAATCTCGATTTCCTGATCGAGGACGAGGTCGGCGAAATGCCCGACGGGCCGGAGCGCGACCGCGCGATCGAGAAGATCAAGGCGCAGGTGGCAGAGGACAAGGCTAAGGTGCTGGAAGCCGGGGGCCTGTTCGTGCTGGGCACCGAACGCCACGAAAGCCGCCGGATCGACAACCAGCTGCGCGGCCGCTCGGGCCGCCAGGGTGACCCCGGCCTTTCGCGCTTCTACCTGTGCCTGGAGGACGATCTGCTGCGCATCTTCGGGCCGGATACGTTGTTCTCCCGCATGATGAACTCCAACCTCGCCGATGGTGAGGCGATCGGGTCCAAGTGGCTCTCCAAGGCGATCGAGACCGCGCAGAAGAAGGTCGAGGCGCGCAACTACGATCAGCGCAAACAAGTCGTCGAATACGACGACGTGATGAACGACCAGCGCAAGGTCATCTACGAACAGCGCGCGGAAATCATGGATTCCGAAGCGGTCGACGATGTGGTCGTCGATATGCGTCACGACACCATCTCGTCCATCGTGGCAGAGGCGTGCCCGCCGGGATCGTACCCCGAACAGTGGAACGTCGAAGGCCTGAAGCTGCGCGTGAAGGAGGTTCTGGGCCTGACGCCGCCGATCGAGGAATGGATGGAAGAGGACGCGGTCGAACCCGAGATGTTCGAAGAGCGTCTGCGCGAACAGACCGACCAGATCATGGAGCGCAAGATCGAGGAAAACGATCCGCAGATGTGGCGCCGGGTCGAAAAGGGTATCCTGCTCGAACGGCTCGACCATTTCTGGAAGGAGCATCTCGCCACGCTCGATGCTCTGCGCCAGGTGGTGTTCCTGCGGGCATACGCCCAGAAGACGCCGATCAACGAGTACAAGCAGGAAGCCTTCGGCCTGTTCGAGAAGATGCTCGATTCGCTGCGCGAGGATGTGACGCAGATCCTGCTGACGCGCGAACTGCGCATCGCGCCGCCGCAGCAGCGTTCGCTGCCCGACCTGCCCGACTTCCTCACCGGGCATATCGATCCGCTGACCGGGCTGGACAATTCCAACGACGGTGACGGTTCGGACAAGCGCGCGGCGATGTTCGGCTCGTTCGCGGGGTCGCCTCGTGCCAATGCCGGGCCGGGCGGCAAGGCGGAGAACCCGTGGGCGGGGCAGGAAATCAGCCGCAATGCGCCGTGCCCGTGCGGTTCGGGTAACAAGTACAAGCATTGCCACGGCGCGGCCACGGCAGGAGCCGGAAGATCGGCTTCGCAGCCCTCCTCGCCGCCTTCTGCGTAACCGCGCTGCTCTATGCGTCGGTCGGCTTTGGCGGCGGATCGACGTACAGCGCGCTGCTGGCGCTTTCGGGCATGGACTACCGGCTGCTGCCGGTGGTCTCCCTGCTGTGCAACCTGGCCGTGGTCAGTGGCGGATCGATCCGTTTCGCGCGCGCCGGGATCACGCCGTGGCGCGGCGCGCTGGCACTTACCGCGATTGCCGCGCCCGCCGCGCTGCTCGGCGGGCTTACCCCGATAGGCGAGCGCACCTTCCTGATGCTGCTGGGCGCGAGCCTGTGCCTGGCGGGCGCACTGCTGCTGCTCCCACAGCGGGAGAGGGATGAGCGTGGCGGCAAACGAGGTGGCCGTGCAATGCTGCTCGCTGCCGCGCCGCTCGGCTATCTGGCCGGGCTGGTGGGCATCGGCGGCGGCATCTTCCTCGCGCCGTTGCTGCACCTGACGCGCTGGAACACCCCGCGCGCCATCGCCGCGACCGCGAGCCTATTCATCCTTGTCAACTCGCTGTTCGGCCTTACCGGGCAGCTGGCCAAGAACGGCTTCGGCATGCTCGGCGCGGCGGCGAACACCGGCCTGCCGCTCATGCTGGCGGTGGTGATCGGCGGCCAGATCGGCAGCCTGTTCGCGGTCCGCCTGTTCAAGCCGCAGCTGATCCGCTGGCTGACCGCTGCATTGACGCTGTTTGTGGGGGCGCGGCTGTTGCTCGGCGTCTGACGGTCGCGGCCTGTAGCGGGCGGAGACCTGACACACCTGACACAGTGTTCTGGCGGAGAAAAACCGTCCGGTCGCAGCACGCTGCCCGCAAGGCTTTTCGACAGCGGGGTGGACGCGCACCATCATCGGCGGACGTAGCGCGCGGCGCCGGAGTAGGAAAACGGGTTCGCGGCGATGTCGAAACACGACACCCGACGGCGCGGCCGAACGTCTATGGCGCGCTAAGGCGTTTCAGCGATGGTGTTGAAAATGGCTCCCCGAGTTGGATTCGAACCAACGACCAAGTGATTAACAGTCACCTACTCTACCGCTGAGCTATCGGGGAGCAGCCATATCGGCAGGCCCGCGCCTATATGGGGGTGCTTTGGATTACGCAAGCCCCCCAGGCCAAATCGAGCGACGAAAACCGGATCAGACCACGAATTGTTCGGCTACGATCCGGTCGTCGAGCGAATGGCCCTTGTCGAACAGCAGTGTCAGCTGGGAATCGCGCGCAATTTCGACGTGAACTTCCGCCACGTCGCGCACTTCCTTCTGGTCGGCGACCGCCGCCACGGGACGCTTGGACGGTTCGTTGATGCGAAAGGTCACCTTCGCGCGGTCTGGCAGGATCGCACCGCGCCAGCGGCGCGGCCGGAACGCGCTGATCGGGGTGAGCGCCAGCAGTTGCGAATCGAGCGGCAGGATCGGGCCGTTGGCGGACAGGTTGTAGGCGGTGGAGCCCGCAGGCGTCGCCACCAGTACGCCGTCCGCGACCAGTTCTTCGATCCGCGTCTTGCCGTCCACCATGATCTCGATCTTGGCGGTCTGGCGGGTTTCGCGCAGCAGCGAGACTTCGTTCAGCGCACATTCGACGCGGGTTTCGCCATCCTGCGTGATCGCTTCCATGCGCAGCGGCGATACGCCCACCGGGCGGCTGCGATTGACCCGGTCGATCAGCGTGCCCTTGGGCCGGTGCTTGTTCATCAGGAAGCCCATCGTGCCGCGGTTGACGCCATATACCGGCAGGATGCGCCCGGTATCGAGCATCGCGTGCAGCGTTTGCAGCATGAACCCGTCGCCGCCCAGCGCGACGACCGCATCGGCCTCGCTCTGGTCCACCCACTCGTGCGAATCCCGCAGCGCGCCGGTAGCCTCCTGCGCAAGGGCACTCTCGGAAATCGCGAGCGCGAGCCGTTCGTAAGGCGGGTGGCCGGTCATGCAGGTCCTCTCTCGGCTTGTGTGCCCTGCCTATGGAGCGCGGGCACGCTTGGCAATCCAAGCGTGCGCCCGGCATTGCAAGAAGGTGGGGCAAGACGGCGGGGCAGGACGGGGGGCAAGGAGGCGGTGCATGGCGGCGCGGCGCAGGCTTCCCCAAAGGCGAATGGATTGCGATACGGGGTGGATGGAATCGCCAGCAACCGCCGACCACCTGACCGGGCTTGCCGATGCCGCACAGGCGCGCACCATGCTGGAACACTGGCTTGAGAAGAGCGACGCGCGCGTACACGCCCTGCTGCTGGTGCTGGGGCGGTTCGACAGCGTGAATCTGGCCCACGGATCGGTCGCGGGCGATTTCGTGCTGACCGAGGTCGCGCGGCGGATCACCCATTTCGGGCAGGACGAATTCGTCGACGGCGAATGGTTCGCCGCCAGGCTGGAAGGCGGCAAGTTCCTGCTGACGACGCGCGAAGAGTGCAGCCGCGAACGCTGGCAGTTCCTGGCCGAGGCGCTGGCCGATGCAATCGCGCAGCCGCTGGCGGGGGCAAATGCCGGGATGCCGCAGCTGTGGCCGCACATCGCGCTGATCCGCGCGCTGGCAGGCGACGACCCGGCGGGAATGCTCGGCCGGCTTGGCGATGCGCAGATCGCGCTGAAGGGAGAGGCGGGGCGCAGGATCGCATGGATCGACCGCGACGAAACGCCGGTGGGAATGGAATCCGCGCAGATCGAGGCGGAGCTGCGGCGCGCGCTGGAACAGGGCGCGGTATCGCTGCGCTTCCAGCCCCAGTTCTCGCTCGCCGATGATAGCATGATCGGGGCGGAGGCGCTGGTGCGGTGGGAACAGCCCCTGCTCGGATCGGTCGGCGGGGAGGCCCTGCTCAGGATCGCGGCGCGCGCGGACCTGACCACCCAGCTCACCCGGCGGGTGGTGGGCGCCGCGCTGAAGGCGACGCTTGCCTGGCCCGCGGGGCTCAAATGCTCGATCAACGTCACTGCGGCCGATCTGGCGGTGGCGCGGTTCCCGCAGGAGATGCTGGACATGACGGGCGACCTTGGGGTCGACCCCGCGCGGCTGACGCTGGAGATCACGGAGCAGGCGCTGCTGGGAGATCTGGACCTTGCGGCACGCTCTCTGGGCCTGCTGCGCGATGCGGGAATGCGGATCGCGCTCGACGATTTCGGCGCGGGCTTCTGCAATTTCGGCTATCTGAAATATCTGCCGCTCGACTGCATCAAGCTCGATCGCATCATGCTCGACGGGGTGGCCGAGAACCCGCGCGACCGTGCGGTGCTGCGCGCGGTGGTGGCGATGGCGCAGGCGCTCGGCCTCGAAATCCTGGCCGAGGGTGTGGAAAACGAGGCGCAGCGGCGGATCGCCGCCGAAGAGGGCTGCACCGCCTACCAGGGCTTCCTGCGCGCCAAACCGCTGACGCAGGAGGATTTCCTGCAGATGGCGGGCGACTTCGCCTAGGCGGCCGCCTTGGCGCGTTTGGCTGCCCGCTGGGCGATCGCGCTCAACCCCTTGGTCAGCTGGAACAGGCCGTTCAGGCGGCTTTGCGGATCGCCCCATGCGCGGTTGACGACCAGCTTCATGTCCGGTCGCAGCTTTACCGCGCCCTCGCGCTTGTCCACGTAGGCCAGCAGGCCCGCCGGATCGGGAAAATCGTCCTTGTGGAAGGTGACCAGCGTGCCGCGTGCGCCGACATCGATCTTGGCGATGTTCGCCTCGATTGCCTGATGCTTGATCTCGATCAGCCGCACGAGGTTCTGCGTGGCGGAGGGCAGATCGCCGAAGCGGTCGATCATCTCGGCCGCGAGCCCTTCGATTTCGGCCTTGTCGCGCGCCTGGTTGAGACGGCGATAAAGCGCCATGCGCACCGCCAGATCGGGCACATATTCTTCCGGGATCATGATCGGGGCGTCGACCGTGATCTGCGGGCTCGCTTCGTCGCGCGGCGCTTCGAGCCCCATTTCGCCCGCCTTGGCGGCCAGGATCGCGTCTTCCAGCATCGACTGGTAAAGTTCGAACCCGACCTCGCGGATATGGCCCGACTGTTCGTCACCCAACAGGTTGCCTGCGCCGCGAATGTCGAGATCGTGGCTGGCGAGCTGGAAGCCTGCACCCAGCGAATCGAGATCGCTCAGCACCTTCAGGCGTTTCTCGGCGACTTCGGACAGCGCCTGATCTTCCGGCGTGGTCAGATAGGCATAGGCGCGCAACTTGGCGCGGCCCACGCGCCCGCGCAGCTGGTAGAGCTGGGCCAGGCCGAAGCGATCCGCGCGGTGGATGATGATGGTGTTCGCGCTGGAGATATCGAGCCCGCTTTCGACGATGGTGGTCGACAGCAGCACATCGTATTTCTTCTCGTAGAACGCGCTCATCCGGTCTTCGACCTCGCTGGCGCTCATCTGGCCATGCGCGGGGACGACCTTCACTTCGGGCACGTTCTCGCGCAGCCATTCCTCCAGGCCTTCCATGTCCGCAATGCGCGGGCATACGATGAAGCTCTGCCCGCCGCGATGGTGTTCGCGCAGCAGGGCTTCGCGGATCACCATGTCGTCCCACTCCATCACGTAGGTGCGCACGGCGAGGCGATCGACCGGCGGCGTCTGGATGGTCGACAACTCCCGCAGGCCCGTCATCGCCATCTGCAGCGTGCGCGGGATCGGCGTTGCGGTGAGGGTGAGCATGTGCACATCGGCGCGCAGCTGCTTCAGCCGTTCCTTGTGGGTGACGCCGAACCGCTGTTCCTCGTCCACCACGACCAGGCCAAGCTCCTTGAACCTGGTGGATTTGGAAAGGATCGCGTGCGTTCCGATCACGATGTCCATCGTGCCGTCGGCCAATGCGTCGCGCGTTTCGCTGGCTTCCTTGGCCGGGACAAGGCGGCTGAGGCGCCCGACCTTGAGCGGGAAACCGGCAAAGCGTTCGCTGAAATTCTGGTAGTGCTGGCGCGCGAGCAGCGTGGTCGGCGCAACCACCGCCACCTGCTGCCCGCCCATCGCCGCGACGAAGGCGGCGCGCAGCGCGACCTCGGTCTTGCCGAAGCCGACATCGCCGCAGACAAGTCTGTCCATCGGCTTGCCGCTTTCCAGATCGGCCAGAACATCGGCAATCGCGCGCTCCTGATCGTCGGTTTCTTCCCATGGGAAGCGGTCGACGAACTGGTTGAAGCTTGCCTCTTCGGCTTCGAGAACGGGCGCTTTCTTGAGCGAACGGGCGGCGGCGGTGCGCATCAGTTCGCCCGCGATTTCCTGAATGCGCTCGCGCAGCTGAGCGCGGCGTTTCTGCCAAGCCTCGCCCCCCAGCCGGTCGAGCATCACGGCCTCTTCGGAAGAGCCGTAGCGCGACAGGACTTCGAGGTTTTCGACCGGGATGTAGAGCTTGTCGCCGCCCTTGTATTCCAGCATCACGCAGTCGTGCTTGGACTTGCCGACGGTGATCGGTTCGAGGCCGAGATACTTGCCGATGCCGTGTTCGGTATGGACAACCAGATCGCCCCTCGACAGCGCCTGAAGTTCGCTCAGGAAAGCATCGGAATCACGACGTTTCTTGCGTCGCCGCACCAGCCGGTCGCCCAGCAGGTCCTGCTCTGTCACCAGCTCCATGGCGTCGTTGGAGAACCCGCTGTCGAGCGGCAGGATCATCGCGGTCGACTTGCCCTTGGCCGACTTGCCCAGCGCATCCTGCCAGCTGTCGGCAAGCGCGACGTCCACGCCCGCTTCACCGAGAATGGAGGTTATGCGGTTGCGGCTGCCGTTCGAATAGGCCGCCAGAAGCGGGCGCTTGCCCGCCTTGCCGATGGCCTTGAAATGCGCCGCAGCGGCTTCGTACACATTGTCGCCGCGCGCGCGTTCGGGCGCGAAATCGCGCGCAGAGCGGAAGCCGAAGTCGATCACACCGTCACTCTCAGGCTCGTCGAACCCGGTTGCGCGGTGCACCGGGCGATCGTCAATGGCGCTGCCGATCTCGCCTTCGGTCAGATAGAGGGCGTTCGCGTCGAGCGGGCGATAGCTGCCCGCTTTCTGGCCCGCGGTTTCGGTGCGGGTGCGGCGGTATTCGGAAATGTCCGACAGGCGCTCCTCGAAAGCCTGCAACGCGCCGACATCGATCACCACCGGGTCGGCATCGGTCAGGTGGTCGAAAAGGGTGGCAAGCCGCTCTTCGAACAGCGGCAGCCAGTGTTCCATCCCGGCCTGACGCCGCCCCTCGCTCACCGCTTCGTAAAGCGGGTCTTGCGTGGCATTGGCGCCGAAACGTTCCCGATACCCGGCGCGAAAACGCTTGATCGTGGCGTCGTCCAGCAGAACCTCTGAAGCGGGCAGCAGCAGGAAGGAATCGAGCGTGCCGGTGGTGCGCTGCGTGTTGGGATCGAACAGGCGCAGGCTTTCCAGCTCGTCGCCGAAGAAATCGAGCCGCAGCCCCTGTTCAAGACCGGAGGGAAAGATGTCGAAGATCGACCCGCGGACCGCAAACTCGCCTGCGTCGACCACGGTATCGGTGCGGCTGTAACCCTGTTTCTGCAGCAGCTGCGTCAGGCTCTCGTGCCCGATCTGCACGCCCGGCTTCAGTTCGCGCACCGCCTCGCGGATACGGAACGGGGTAAGCATCCGCTGCAGCACCGCATTGGCGGTGGTCACCAGCAGCTGCGGCCTGTCTTTTTCGCTCTGCAGGCGGTGCAGGGCAGCCAGCCGCTGGGTGCTGATGGACAGTGCGGGCGATGCGCGGTCGTAGGGCAGGCAATCCCACGCAGGCAGTTCGATCACGCTGAGTTCGGGCGCGAAGAACCGCGCGGCATCGGCCACGCCGCGCATCGCGCTGTCTTCCGGGGCGATGAACACCGCACGCCGCGCGCCGTCCTTCTTGTGCGCCGCGCGGGCAAGGTCGGTCATCACCAGCGGCTGGCTGCCCCGCGCCATGTTGGCGAAGGTCAACGGATGGTTTGCGGACAGGATGCGGGAAAGGTCGGGCATTGGTGGTTAAGTCGCTCCGGGCTGCGCACGTTCCGCGCACACGAAATTTACCCCCTGCCCGGATCGGGAAGGGGGGAATGGGGTCGTCGCAACAGCGCCTAGCGCGGAATGTCGACGTAATCGAGCTTTTGCATCGTCTCGATCCGCGCGCCCTGCATTTCTCCGGGCACGGGCTGGGTCTTGAGCGCCCAGGCCATGATCTCGACATCGTCGTAATCGAGCAGCCGTTCGAACCAGACCAGATCGTCTTCATCCCACTGCGCGTGGTAGCGATCGAAATAGCCGCCGATCATGTAATCGGCCTCTCGCGTGCCGCGATGCCAGGCGCGGAACTTGGCACGGGCGATGCGGGCTTCGAATGTGGGATCGGACATGGGGCGTGAGGTAGGCCCGGCGTCGTCGATTCTCAACTCGTGATTGCGATGCGGCAATCCACAGCGACACGCGCTGGATGGCTTTGCTCCGCTCGCAATGACGCGCCAGCTACGCCATATCGATTCTCCCATGCGGCCCGAAATCCTCAATCCCCTGTTCGCGGAAGTCGATACTCTCGATGGTGTCGGCCCCAAGCTGCGCAAACCGCTGGAAAAGCTGCGCTGCACGCGGGTGCGCGACGTGGCTTACCACTGGCCGGAGCGGTTCGTGACGCGTCGCCCGGTCGATACGCTGGACGATGCGGGCGAGGGTGAGCAGATCATCATCGCGCTGACCGTGACGGAGCATCGTGCGGGCGCATCTCGCCGCGCGCCCTTCCGCGCACTGGCGAGCGATTCGGCGGGCAATATCCTTGCCCTGACGTTCTTCGGCCGGTCCAGCTTCACCGCGAAGAAGGAACTGCCCGTCGGCGAGAAACGGCGGGTTGCGGGCAAGCTGGAACGCTATGGCGACATGTTGCAGATGGTCCACCCGGACCATGTGCTGAAGATGGAGGACGCCGCGCTCGGCCAGATGCGCGAACCGGTCTACAGCCTCGCGGAAGGGCTTACCCAGCCGCGCATGGCGAGCCTCGCGGCACAGGCGCTCGACAAGCTGCCCGCGCTCCCCGAATGGATCGAGCCCGGCCTGCTGGCGAAAGAGAAATGGCCCGATTGGCGTGAGGCCCTGCGCAGCGTGCATGCGCGCGACGACGAGGCGGCGAAGGATCGGCTCGCCTATGACGAACTGCTCGCCAATGCGCTGGCGCTGCAATTGGTGCGCGCCGATAATCGCCGCAAGCGGGGCAGGGCGCTGGCAGGCGACGGCAGCCTGCGCGGCAAGCTGCAACTGCCATTCCCGCTGACCGGTGCGCAGCAGCGATCGATCGCCGAAATCGAGGGCGATCTGGCGCAGGACGCGCCGATGCTGCGGCTGCTGCAGGGCGATGTGGGCGCGGGCAAGACTGTGGTCGCGCTGCACGCCATGCTGGTGGCGGTGGAGGCGGGCGCGCAGGCGGCGCTGCTCGCGCCGACCGAAATCCTCGCCCGCCAGCATTTCGAAACGCTGAAGGCGATGGCGCGGCCCACCGGGGTGGAGGTTGCCCTGTTGACCGGACGCGACAAGGGGAAGCCACGCGAAAGCATCCTGATGGGGCTGATGGATGGCAGCATCCAGATCGTGGTCGGCACCCACGCAATCTTTCAGGAAGCGGTGCAGTACCGCGACCTCGGGCTGGTGGTGGTGGACGAACAGCACCGCTTCGGCGTTTCTCAGCGTCTCCAGATGGCGGGCAAGGGCAAGCGCCCGCCGCACACGCTTTCGATGACGGCAACCCCGATTCCGCGCACGCTGACACTGGCGAACTACGGCGAGATGGAGGTCAGCCGGCTCGACGAGCTACCGCCCGGCAGGCAGGCGATCGACACCCGGGTGGTGGGCATGGATCGGCTGCCCGAAGTGGTGGAAGCGGTCGGGCGGCATCTTGCCAGCGGGCAGCAGGCCTATTGGGTCTGCCCGATGGTACGCGATGAGGAGGGCATGGAAAAGGCCGCGGCTGAGCAGAGGTTTGCCGCACTCAAGGCCCGGTTCGATGACGATGTGGTGCTGGTACACGGCCAGCTCGAACCGGCGCTGAAAGATGCCGCGATGGCACGATTCGCTGCGGGCGATGCAAGGCTGCTGGTCGCAACCACCGTGATCGAGGTTGGCGTGGATGTCCCTGCTTCGACCCTGATCGTGATCGAGCAGGCAGAGAGCTTCGGCCTCGCTCAGCTGCACCAGCTGCGCGGCCGGGTGGGGCGGGGGAGCGAGAAGTCGGTGTGCCTGCTGCTGCGCGGCAACCAGCTGTCCGAAACCGGGCAGCGGCGGCTTGCCCTGATGCGTGAGACGCAGGACGGGTTTCGCATTGCGGAGGAAGATCTGGAGCTGCGCGGTGGGGGCGAACTGCTGGGCACGCGGCAGTCCGGCGATACGCCGTTCCGCATTGCCACGCTGGAGCAGATGCAGCGCCTGCTCGATCCCGCGACCGACGATGCGCGGCTGCTGATGGAGCGCGATTCCGGGCTGGAAGGCGAACGCGGCGAGGCCGCGCGCATCCTGCTCTACCTGCACGAACGCGACATGGGCGTGCGCACTCTGCGGGGTGGGTGAGACATTTCTCCCCTCCCCACGGGGAGGGGTTCGGGTTCGGGGCTCGGCGCCTGACATGCCAGCGCCGGACACCCCCAACCGACCTCCCCCTCGAGGGGGAGGAGATTTTTGGCTAGCCCTTCAGCCTCCCAGCCAGCGCCTGCGCCGCCGCGTCGACATCTTCCCAGGTCGCCTCGAACTGCTCCTCCCCATCGTAATACGGATCGGCAATCGCCGCGCCTTCGCGGCCGGGCACGAGGTCCATCAGCAGTGAAACGTGCGTGGTCGAGCCTGCGGGGCGCAGCGCCTCGATGTTCTTCAGGTTCTGGTGATCCATCGCGAAGATATGCGTGAAGCGGTCGAAGTCCTGGGCACTCAGCTGGCGGCCGGCATAGCCGGAAATATCGATCCCATGGTTCGCCGCCTCTTCCACGCTGCGCGGATCGGGCGGGCTGCCGATATGATAGCCTGCGGTGCCCGCGCTATCGATCTCTACATCGATCCCCGCGTCCTGCGCTGCCTTGCGGAACGCGGCCTCGGCCAGCGGGGAGCGGCAGATATTGCCAAGGCAGACGAACAGGACGGCGGGTGTTTCCATCGCTCAGGGGTACTGGAAGCACGTGGCCGCGCGCAATAGGCTTGGGCGCTGGCTCATACTATCGTCACGAGAGAAAACGCATCCTCTAGGAGGAAGTGGGGGACGTCCGCTCCAGCACATCGCGCACGATGGCGTGGATGTTGACCACTGCGCCAATCCGCGCGCCGAGCAGCGCGGTGCCACTGACCTTGCGCTGGACGAACAGCGTTTCGGCGGGGGGAATGTGCCAGATCGCCTTGTCCTGCGCGATGGCCATGCCCTCGTCGCGCAAGACGGGCACGAAGGCGCGGTCGCCGAAATCGAACGGCGCGTCCCTGGCCATTTCGCCAAGGATGATCGCGATCATCCGGTCGATCGCGTCGCCGTGCTTCTCCAGCACCGCGGGCGACATGAACTGGGCGTCGATCGCGGCCTGCCGTACCCCGGCATGGTCGCGGTCCAGCCCGGCTTTCAGCAGGGTGCGATAGGATTGCCGTACCTGCGCGTCGACCTCGCGCGTCGCCCCGAAATCGAGCAGCACGATCTTGTTGTCCGCCTCGCGATAGCGATAGTTGGCGAAATTGGGGTCAGTCTGCATCAGGCCCCATTCGAACAGCTCGCGCGCGACCAGCTCGATTACCTCTGCAAACACGCTGTCGCGCACATCCTGCGGCTGATCGCCCAATTGTTCGACCCGGCGGCCTTCCTCGAAACTCATCGCAAGGATGCGGTCGCGGGTCAGCTCTTCGTCAAGTGTGGGGACCACGAACGCCTCGTGTCCGGCGAGCAGTTCGGCATACCGCTGCATCATCCGGCCCTCGCGGCGGTAGTCGGCCTCTTCGTGAAGCTGCTCCTTCGCGGCGACCAGCAGTGGCGCGATGTCGAGTTCCTTGGGCAGCATTCCCGTTACCCGCAGCAGCGTAGCGACATTGTCGACATCGGAATCGATGCTCTGCTTCACGCCGGGGTACTGGACCTTGATCGCCAGCGTGCGCCCGTCGCGGGTCAGAGCGCGGTGGACCTGCCCGATGCTGGCTGCGGCGATGGGGCGTGGCTCGAACCGGCGGAAGTTCTTGCGCCAGTCCTTGCCCCATTCCTCCGCCAGCACCCTGTCGAGCTGGCGCGGGGGCATGAAATCGGCATTGTCGCGCAGCTTGGCGAGAATTTCGGACAGCTCGGGGGGCAGGGCATCGCCTGCATCCATCGAGAGCATCTGCCCCATCTTCATCGCCGCACCGCGCAGGTGCGACAGGCGCTCCGTCAACCGCCCGATATTGCCGGGCGTGAGGACCAGTTCGTTGATGCGTGGCCGCTCGCCCGCAGCAATGCGGCGCGTGCCTTCGGCCAGCATCCCGCCGGCAACGCCGCCGGCCAGCCGCCCGAAGCCGCTCAACCGGCCGAGCCGGGAGGAGGGAACGGCGCGATGCCGCCCCTTGTCGTCATCCTCCCGCGCCATGGAATCAGGCGTAGTTGACGTAGAGCGAGTAGATCAGACCGGGGACGTAGAAGATCAGCGTCAGAATCAGGCTGATCAGGAACTGCTGGCCGAGCCCGTGCTTGAGCGCGACGCCCAGCGGGGGAAGCAGGATCGTGGCGATAAGAATGATGATAGGCATTGAATGAAAGCTCCTTTGCCTCACCAACCGTGCAGTGTGCGGGCCGTTCCGCCCAATCGGCGCTAGGACTGGCTTTCCGCCTGTTCCAGCCCGACCACGATGATCGTGCGCCCGCCGCCGAATTCCTCGCGCACCACGATCAGGCCCTGCCGCTCCATGTGTTCGAGCAGGCGGCGGATGCGGCTTGGCGAAGAGCTGCCGTAGACGCGCGCCAGCTCGTCCTCGTCGGGTGCGTCGTCGCCCCGCGCGGCGGATACCGCGAGCGCGAGATAGGGCGCGAGGACGTCTTCCGGCACGGCCTGCGCCAGCTCTTCGATGGCTTCGCGCCTCTTGGGCGGCAACTCGTGCAGCCCGGCGCTCGCGAACGCGAACAGGCGGCGGAATTCGAGCATGTCGATATGCGCGCTGGGAACCCGCGCCTGCCGGCAACGGGTCGCGAAATTGCGGAACAGTGCGGTCGAAGACTGGAAGGTGGCGCCCTCTTCGGCTGCCAGCTCCGCGATGATTCGCTCCACCGCATCTTCGCGATCCGGCGTTTCGCTCGCACCGTCCTCGCGCGGGGCATCGACGTCGGCATCGCCCGCTTTATGGTCTTCGTCCCGCCCGGCCTGGGCGGCGGCCCGCTCGGTGATGGCCTGCGCCAGATCGGGCGCGGGCCTGGGAGGAGGGGGCGGGGGCACCGGCGTGGCCACTTCCTCCGCCAATTCGGCGTGGAGCAGCGCCTGCAGATCCTCGCCCGAGGCCTGGGGGAGCGGCATCAGCCCTTCGGCCGCGTTCTTCCCGCCGGTCTGCACCGCGCCGATATGCACCGCGACCGGGCGCCGGCTGATCGCCGGGCCAAGGCCGAGGAAATGGCCGCGCTGCAGATCGCGAATCCGCTCCGCCTGCCTGCGGTCCATTCCCAGCAGATCGGCGGCGCGCTGCATGTCGATGTCGAGGAAGGTACGCCCCATCAGGAAGTTGGAGGCTTCGGCCGCGACGTTCTTGGCCAGCTTGGCGAGCCGCTGCGTCGCGACGATTCCCGCGAGCCCGCGCTTGCGCCCGCGGCACATCAGGTTGGTCATCGCGGACAGCGTCATCCGGCGCGTCTCTTCCGCCAGCTCGCCAGCCGCAGCGGGCGCGAACATCTGTGCCTCGTCCACCACCACCAGCGCGGGATACCAGTGTTCGCGCGGGGCATCGAACAGCGCGGAGAGGAACAGCGCGGCGCAGCGGATCTGCTGCTCCACCTCCAGCTCGTCAAGCGCGAGCACCACCGAAACGCGGTGCTGCCGCACGCGCCCGGCCAGTGCCTCCATCTCGCGCACCGAATAGGCGGACCCGTCGATCACGATATGGTCGAACGCGTCACCCAGGCTGGTAAAGTCGCCCTCCGGGTCGATCACCACCTGCTGCACGAGATCCGCCGTCTGTTCGAGCAGCCGCCGCAGCAGGTGCGACTTGCCCGACCCGGAATTCCCCTGGACGAGCAGCCGGGTCGCGAGCAGTTCCTCTATATCGACGCACACGGCCTGCCCGGCCGAATCCGTCCCGATCTCGATCTGCGACCTCATTCGTGAAGCGAATAGGTGTCCAACCGCAGCGCGCAAAGGCACATCGGACAGTTATCCCTTCCTTGCGTGGTTGAGGGGCGTCCTGCGGTGGTGTCGATCAGGGTTTGGCGATCCGCCTTAGCGAGCGTCCCTATCGATCAGGATCCGGCAAAACGGCAGCGCGACGGCGACGATATCGGCAATGGGGGCCTTGCATTCGTCCGCGATCCAGCTGCGTGCGATCGCCAGCAGTCCGTGCATCACTCCGGTCTTTCGCAGGGCCCCTTCATCCGTCTCGCACCATTCGGGATCGGAGGTTTGTGCAAGCAATTTTGCAAACTTCGAAAGGCCGATTTCGAACGCCGCATCGACCGCGGCACTGATTCCCGACATCTCCGCCACGAACACCCGGGCGCTGGCAGGCCTCTCGCGCAGCAAGGTGTAATAGGCGCTCAACATCGCTTCGAGGCGCGCTTCGGGCTCGGCATCCTCCAGCGCGGAAGCTGCGGCTCGCAAGGTGTCGAGCGCGATCCGCGTCACCTCCTTGTAAGCGGCGATCAACAGCGCCTCGCTGTTCGCGAAGGATTCGTAGAAATAGCGCGGAGTAAGCCCCGCCGTCCGGCACACATCGGCAACCGTCGTGCGGCGATACCCCTGCTCGCCATAGGTGGCGATGGCGGCCCTGATCAGCCGCTCACGCCGGTCGGCCTGCCGTTCGCCGGAGGACTGCCCGCCATAGGTCCTTCCCTGTCCGGTTTTGCTTGTCGCCGCATTCGCCAACTGATAATACCCATTTCCAGATTGGATCCGATCTCGCCTTCTTTTGCCGACGGAAGATAAAAATGGCCAGTGCTGCCTCAAAACGCCCAACTCATTCAAACGCCGACGAGGGCCAAGCGATCGAGCGGTTCGATGTCCTGATCGTGGGGGCGGGGCTTTCGGGCATCGATGCGGGATACCGCGTGTCCACAGAGTGCCCGGACAAGAGCTACGCGATCCTCGAAGCGCGCGACGCGATCGGCGGCACGTGGGATCTGTTCCGCTATCCGGGCATCCGCTCGGATTCGGACATGTATACGCTTGGCTTCCCCTTCCACCCCTGGCCGAGCGATCGGGCCATCGCCGATGGCGGCGCGATCCGCGATTACATTGTCGACACCGCCCGGAAGTTCGGCATCGACCGGCATATCCGTTTCGGCTGCAAGGTGGTCGCGGCGCGCTGGTCCACGCAGCAGGCCGAGTGGACGCTGGAGATCGAGGAGAATGGCGAGACGCGCCATCTCGCCGCCCGGTTTCTCTACATGGGCAGCGGCTATTACGATTATGCGGGCGGCCATACCCCGCATTTCGAGGGTGCGGAAACCTTCGGCGGCCAGATCGTCCATCCGCAGAAATGGCCCGAAGATCTGGATTATGCCGGCAAGCGCGTGGTCGTGATCGGCAGCGGCGCGACCGCGGTGACGCTGGTGCCTGCCATGGCGCAGACCGCGCAGAAGGTCACCATGCTGCAGCGTTCGCCTACCTATATCGTCTCCCGCCCGTCGCAGGATGCGATTTCGCGCTGGACGCACGACCATCTGCCAAAGCCGCTCGCGGACGGCATTACCAAGTGGAAGAGCGTGGGGCTGGGCATCGCGACCTACGGCTATGCGCGGCGCAAGCCCGCGAAGGTCAAGGCCGCGATCCTCGATCGTGTGCGCGAACAGCTTCCCGAAGGCTATCCGGTCGAACGCGATTTCGAACCGACCTACAATCCGTGGGACCAGCGCATCTGCCTGGTGCCCGACGCCGACCTGTTCGACGCAATCCGCAGCGGCGATGCGGAGATCGTGACCGACACGATCGAGCGGTTCACGCCCGCTGGAATCGCGCTGTCTTCGGGCAAGGAATTGCCGGCCGATATCATCGTGACCGCCACCGGGCTCACCCTCATCATGGTGGGCGGGGTGAAGCTGTTCGTCGATGGCGAGCGCGTCGATCCGGCGGAACGGCTGGTCTACAAGGGCATGATGCTCGAAGGGGTGCCGAACATGGCGCTTGCCTTCGGCTACACCAATGCCAGCTGGACGCTGAAATGCGACCTGTCCGCGCGCCATTTCTGCCGATTGATCAGTTATCTCGACGCGCATGACAAGGTGGCCTGCCTGCCGCGCCGCGCGCATTCGGGGATAGAACCCGAACCGATGCTGGATTTCAGTTCCGGCTATGTCCAGCGCGCCGCCGGCGTCCTGCCGAAGCAGGGGTCGGAAGCGCCGTGGAAGGTGCATCAGAATTACGCACTCGATCTGGCCGCGCACAAGCTGTCGCCCGTTGCCGATGGCACGATGCACTTCATCGCGGCAGGGCAGGCGCTGGATGATGGGATCGCACCCACTTCGGAGCGCAAGCCAGTCGCTGTGGCCTCGGCGGTCGGCACCGCGGCGACGGGGGCCGCGCTGCTCGCCCGGCGCGGGCGCAAGCGTGAGGTATCCGCCATCGGAACCGGAACTGCGCTCGCCTCGGTCGCCCGGTTCGGCGGGGGTGCCGCGCTGGCCGGGCTGGTCGGCGTCGCCGCGCTCGCAGGGTTCGCCGCCCTGTCCCGCTCGCGCGCGCAGGCAGCGGTGCCCGCAGATGGCCGCTACGTGCGCGTCAACGGCAAGCGCGTCCATTACCGGGACGAAGGCACTGGTCCTGCGATCGTGATGATCCACGGCCTTGCCGGGCAGATGCGCAATTTCTCCTACGCGCTGTTCGAAAGGCTGACGAACGATCACCGGGTGATCCTGATTGACCGGCCGGGCTCGGGCTATTCCGATCCGATCGACAGCGCCACGGTGCGCAGCCAGGCGGCGCATATTGGCGATGCCTTGCAGGCGCTGGGTCTGGAGCGGGCGCTGGTCGTTGGCCATTCGCTGGGCGGGGCGGTGGCGCTCGCTCTCGCGCTCGATCGGCCCGACCTGGTGGGCGGCCTTGCCCTGCTGGCACCGCTGACCCATCCGACGCAGGACGTGTCGGAAGCGTTCGACGGGCTTGCCATATCCTCGCCCGCAGCACGTTTTGCCGTGGCATGGACGCTGGCGACCCCGATGATGATGCTGCGGGGCAAGAAGGGCGCGCAGGCCGCCTTCTCCCCCGAGCCCGTGCCCGCCGATTTCGCAACCCGCGGCGGCGGAGCGTTGCTGGCCCGCCCGGGCAATTTCCGGGCGGCGAGCGCCGATCTGAATGCCGCGCCCGAGGATTTGCCGGGCATGGTATCGCGCTATTCCTCGCTCAAGATGCCGGTATCGGTATTGTTCGGCCGCGACGATCCTGTGCTCGACCCGAAAACACAGGGCGAAGCTTTTGTTTCGGCCGTGCCCGGAGCCGATCTGACGCTGATCGACGGGGGGCACATGATCCCGGTAACGCAGCCCGATATAGTTGCGGACTGGGTTCGGGAACGCGTGAGGCATTCTGGCGCTGGCAAGGCCTGGTGAGGGCCGCTGCATGAAGCGCGGCGAGATCGAGCTGCTCCAAGGCTACGCGGACGCAAAAGCTGACTTCGACCGGGAGGATGCGGCAGCGCGGCCATGGGTGCGCGAGCGGACGCGCGCATGATTGCGTCCGCCGCTCTTTCGACACGGCAGGAATGGCGGCGCGGCTGGCATATCGTGGCGAGCGGCCATGTCGGCATCGGGGTGGGGGCGGGCCTCTATTTCTACACCTCCAGCCTGTTCGTCGTGCCCGCGTCCGAGACCTTCGGCTGGACCCGCGGCGAGATTTCCGCTGGGGCCGCGCTCGGCCTGCTGGGCTCGCTCTCCGCGCCGCTGATCGGACGCCTCGCCGATCGCTACGGTGCGCGGATCGTCGCCGGGGTCTGCATGATCGCGATCGGCCTCGTGTTCGTCGGCCTTTCGCAGATGAGCGGACCCTACTGGCAATTCGTCGTGCTCTCTGCGCTGCTCGGCATCGCTGCTCCCGGGGCGACCGCGCTGACCTTCTCGCGTGTCATCACCGGCTGGTTCGACCGCGCGAAAGGGCAGGCGCTGGGGCTGATGGCGGCGGGAGCCTCGATCGGGGCGCTGCTGTGCACGCCGCTGATCGCATATATGCTGGCAACTTACGGCATGGCAGGCGGATACCTGACGCTTGCCGGGCTGGCGATGTTCGTGGGGGCGCCGGTCGTCCTCGCATTCATGAAGGATCGCACCGTCGCCGGGGATGCAGCAATGCCCGAGCCGATCGAAAGCGAAGGCGATCCGGCCCCGAAGCGGCGCATCCAGGCAACCATGCGCTCGCGCGCGTTCATTGCCCTCGCGATCTCGGTGTTCTGCACCAACGTGCCGACATCCGGCGTGTTGACGCAGCTGGAGCCGTTGCTGCTGTTCAAGGGTGTGGCCAACACCGCGCCGCTGATCTCCGCCTACGCGATCGTCGTCCTGATCGGCCGGATTGGCATCGGTTGGCTGTTCGACCGGGGCGATGCCCGCTACATCGCCGCCGGGGTTACCCTGGTCGCTGCCATAGGCTGCCTGATGTTCCTTTCGGGCGCGCCAGCGTGGATGACCATCGCCGCGATCGTCTTCATCGGCCTGATGCAGGGGATGGAGGTCGACGCGATCGGCTATTTCGTCGCCCAGCAGTTCGAGCGGAATTCGTTCGGCCTGCTGTTCGGCCTGCTGCTGACCATTTCGCTGCTGGGGACCGCTCTGGGGATCGTGGGCTTCGGCATGCTCTACGATGCCACGCAGTCCTACGATCTCGCCCTGATCATCGCAGCGGGCTTCATGTCGGTGGCGTTCGTATCCTATCAGGCGATCCCGCGTGGGAGGCATGCCGATGCCATCCATGCCTAGCTTCGTCGCCCTGCAGCCGGCGGATCGCGACAACGCCTATCGGTTCAGGGTCGAACCGCATCACTGTGTGGGACCGGCAGACGCGATGTTCCTGTTCGGCGGCACGACCATGGCGGCAGGGATCGCAGCTCTGGAGTCGCGTTGCGACCGGCCCTGTGTGTGGGCAAGCGCGCAGTATCTTGGCGCAGCCCACCCTGGCGACGAGTTGCGCCTGACGGTCGAGACATTGCGCGAGGGCAACCGGATCACGCTCGCCGAAACGCGTGTGTCCTCGGCGTCGGGTCCGGTCGCCAGAATTTCCGCTGCCCTGGGGGCTGGGCGCGAGACGGAGACGGGCCAATGGCGCCGGGCACCGGATGTCCCGCCGCCGGATGCCTTGCCGATCGGGCGGCATCGGCGGATGGATCACGGCCTGCACGCCGAGATGGAAGTGAGGGTCGCGCAGGGCCGCTACGGCGTGGACCGGACGGGCGACCCTGACGAGACCGGGCGACTGGTGTTCTGGATTCGCGCGAAGCGCCATCGGATCGACAAGGCGTGCCTGTCCATGATCGCCGATTTCGTGCCGGGCGGGGTGGGCAACGCTCTGGGCTCGCAATCCGGCGGGCGTAGTCTCGACAATACTTTGCGCTGGGTTGCTCCGGCGCAGACCGATTGCGTGCTCGCAGATATCTCGATCAACGCCATCGCGCATGGATTGGTGCATGGCGATATCGCGCTGTTTGCCAGCGATGGTACGTTGATGGCCCTCGGCAGCCATACGCTCGTTCTCGTCCATCACGACAAGCGAGAAGGACCATGAATGGAGCGCGCGCGCTGCTATCGACACGCCGATGGAGAAGAATCCGGCGGCGGAATGTGTAGCGGCACCCCGATCCGGATGATGAAGGCGCTGCGCCACATCGCTTGCGGCCTTCGCGCATGCGCTCCCGCTATGAAACCTGATCGTGCGGCCGATACGGGTTGGACACCCAAGCTAAAGCGCGGAAGTCTGCGGCTTAGCGCGCCGAATTGGTCGGGGAGAGAGGATTCGAACCTCCGGCCCCTGCCTCCCGAAGACAGTGCTCTACCAGGCTGAGCTACTCCCCGACCGTGTCGTCCCGCGGCGGCGTGGCCAGCTGCGGGTCGAGGCAAGGCGCGTGCCTATAGGTGTGGATCGAAGCACACGCAAGCGGACATTGCCCGAAGAATTGTCCTATTGCCGAATCCCCTAGCAAACGAGAGCCCCCGCGTGCCCGAATCGCATTACGAACAGCAATATCTCGACCTCATGGCCCGCATCTGGCGCGAAGGGGACGAACGCGTCGACCGCACCGGGATCGGCACGCGCTCCGTCTTTGGCACGCAGCTGCGTTGCAGCCTGGCGGATGGCGCGATCCCGCTGCTCACCACCAAGCGGGTCTACTGGAAAACCGCCGCGCGCGAGATGCTGTGGTTCCTTACCGGGGAGACCAATATCCGCCCGCTGGTGCTGCAGGGCGTGAAGATCTGGAACGAATGGCCGCACGCGCGCTACGTCAGGGAAACGGGCGACGATCTGGCGCTCGACGAATTCGTGCAGCGGATCGCGGATGACGAAGGGTTCGCCACGCGCTGGGGTGATCTCGGCCCGGTCTACGGCAAGCAGTGGGTCGACTGGCCGACGTTCCGCTATCGCCCCGACGGCCTGTACGAAAAGGGGGAGGGGATCGACCAGGTCAGCCAGGTGATCGAATCCCTGCGCACCAATCCCGGTAGCCGCCGCCATATCATCGAAGGCTGGAATGTCGCCGAGGTGGACAGGATGGCGCTGCCGCCATGCCACAAGACCTACCAGTTCCATGTCGCGGGGGAGCGGCTCAACTGCCTGCTCTACCAGCGCAGCTGCGATGTCGCGCTGGGTCTGCCCTTCAACCTGTTCGGCGCGGCATTGCTGACCCGCATGATCGCGCAGCAGACCGACCTCGAGCCGGGCGAACTGGTCTGGATGGGCGGCGATACGCACCTCTATCTCAACCACGCGCACCTGATCGAACAGCAGTTGGAACGGGAACCGCGAGGGCGCCCGGCGCTTGAGATCACAAGGCGCCCACCCAGCATCTTCGATTACCGAATCGAGGATTTCGCGGTGAGCGATTACGACCCGCACCCGCCAATCAAGGCTCCGGTCGCGGTGTGAGCACCCGGGCCGACCGGCGCTGCGCTTGACCGGAGGCGGTCCGCGCAATATCCGGTCGCCGAAGTGAAAGAATGCGTCTCGCCAGATCGGGGCGCCGGGGAGAGAAACGCATGGCCAATGGGCCCGAGCGAACCGCCAATCGCGACAACAAGCCGCAGCTGTCGCTGCACGTACCCGAGCCGAACTATCGCCCTGGCGCGGAAGAGGTCGATTTCTCGGCCATCGAAGTTCCCGAAGCCGGTGCCCAGCCGCGCCCCGACGAGGCGTGCGAACCCGAAGAGACGCACGGCCTGTGCACCGATCTGATCCGGGTGCTGGGCGACGACAACCGTGCCCACGGACCATGGGATCCCAAGCTAGAGCCGGAATTGCTGCGCGAAATGCTGCACCATTTCGCTCTGGTACGCGCGTTCGACGAACGGATGTTTCGCGGCCAGCGGCAGGGCAAGACCAGCTTCTACATGAAGTGTACGGGGGAGGAGGCGACCAGCATTTCCACCTCCATGGCGTTGCAGCCGGACGATATGGTGTTCCCTAGCTACCGGCAGCAGGGCGTGCTGATCGCGCGCGGCTATCCGCTGATCGAGATGATCAACCAGATCTATTCGAACAGCGGCGACAAGCTGAAGGGCCGCCAGCTGCCGATCATGTATTCCAGCCGCGAACACAGCTTCTTCAGCATCTCCGGCAACCTCGCCACGCAGACGCCTCAGGCGGTGGGCTGGGCGATGGCCAGCGCGATCAAGAACGATACCCGCATCGCCGCCACCTGGGTGGGTGAGGGGAGCACGGCGGAAGGCGACTTCCACGCCGCGTGTACCTTTGCCAGCGTGTATCAGGCGCCGGTGATCCTCAACGTGATCAACAACCAGTGGGCAATCTCCAGCTTCTCGGGCTTTGCGGGCGGTGAGCAGGCGACCTTCGCCAGCCGCGCGATCGGCTATGGCCTCGCCGGGCTGCGCGTCGACGGAAACGATCCACTGGCATGCTACGCGGCGGAAAAGTGGGCGGCGGACCGCGCGCGGACCAATAGCGGGCCGACGCTGATCGAGTTCTTCACCTACCGCGCCGAAGGGCACTCCACCTCTGACGATCCCAGCGGCTATCGCAGCGCGCAGGAACGCGACGCATGGCCGCTTGGCGATCCCGTAGTGCGGTTGAAGAACCATCTGATCGAACTCGGCGAATGGGACGAGGAGCGGCAGGCGGAGATGGACCTGAAGGCTGCCGAGAAGGTCAAGAAAGACACCAAGGAGGCCGAGAAGAACGGCATCCTGGGCCACGGCATGCACCAGCCGTTCCACACGATGTTCGAGGATGTGTTCGAAGACGAGCCCTGGCACCTCAAGGAACAGAACGAACAGTCTCAGCGAGAGCGAGACACCAAATATCCCGACGGGGTGCCCCACTGATGAGCGATACGGCAAACAAGGCGGCGGATAAGCCCAAGCAGGGCCGCGACGCCACTGGAGAAGACCGCCGCCTAAACATGATCGAGGCGATCAACGACGCGCTCGATGTGTCGATGGAGAAGGACGACAACGTCGTCGTGTTCGGCGAGGACGTCGGCTATTTCGGCGGCGTGTTCCGCTGTACGGCGGGCCTCCAGGAAAAATACGGCAAGTCGCGCGCTTTCGACACGCCGATTTCCGAATGCGGGATCGTGGCCGCCGCGATCGGCATGGGTGCCTACGGGCTGCGCCCGGTGCCGGAAATCCAGTTCGCCGACTATATCTACCCCGGTTACGATCAGATCATCAGCGAGGCCGCGCGCCTGCGCTATCGCAGCGCGGGTGAGTTTACCGCGCCGATCACCATCCGCTCTCCGTTCGGCGGTGGCATCTTCGGCGGGCAGACGCACAGCCAGAGCCCCGAATCGCTGTTCACCCATGCATCGGGCATCAAGACGGTCATCCCTGCGACGCCATACGACGCGAAGGGCCTGCTGATCGCCGCGATCGAGGATAATGACCCGGTCATCTTCTTTGAGCCCAAGCGCATCTACAACGGCCCGTTCGACGGGTTTTTCGATCGCCCGGTAAAGAACTGGAAGACCCACCCGGACAGCGTGGTGCCCGAGGGACACTACAGGATCCCGCTGGGCAAGGCGCGCCTGGTGACCGAGGGCGATCAGCTGACCGTGCTGACATACGGCACGATGGTTCACGTCGCGAAGGCGGTGCTGGAAGAGAAGGGCATCGAAGCCGACATCCTCGACCTGCGCACGCTGGTGCCGCTCGACATGGAGGCTGTGGAAAAGTCTGTGAAGAAGACGGGGAAATGCATGATCGTCCACGAGGCGACACGCACCTCCGGCTTCGGGGCAGAGCTTTCCGCGCTGGTGCAGGAACGCTGCTTCTACCATCTCGAAGCGCCCATCGCACGCGTCACCGGGTTCGATACGCCCTATCCCCACAGTCTCGAGTGGGCCTATTTCCCAGGCCCCGTGCGCATCGGCGCCGCACTCGACAAGCTTTTGAGCGAGTAACCGACATGGCGAAATTCACCTTCAACCTGCCCGACATTGGCGAAGGCATCGCCGAGGCCGAGATCGTCGCCTGGCACGTTTCCGTCGGCGACATGGTCGAGGAAGACCAGCAGATCGCGGACATGATGACCGACAAGGCCACCGTGGAAATGGAAAGCCCGGTTGCCGGCAAGGTGATCGAGGTTGCGGGCGAGGTGGGCGACACCATCGCCATCGGTTCGATGCTGGTCACAATCGAAGTCGAGGGCGAGATTCCCGACGAGGTGGCGGAAGAGAACGCGGCCGCCGCCGATCCGGGCGGGAACGACAGCAATGGCGGCGGCGATGCCGACTCGGAGCCTGCGCCCGCGCCCTCGCCGAAGGGCGATACGGTCGAGACGCGCATCGAGGTCGAGAATCCGGATGCGAGCGATGCGGACGACGCGCACGAGGCCGATCCCGAGCCAGCGCCTGCGCAGCCGCTCGAAAAGAGCGCCCCCAAGGCCGACACCAAGGTGCTCGCCAGCCCTGCCGTGCGCAAACGCGCGAAAGACCTCGGCATCGATCTCGCCCAGGTGAAATCGGCCGAAGATGGCCGCGTGCGCCATGGCGATCTGGACCAGTTCATCGCCTATTCGGGTGGTTACTCCCCCGCTACCGGCCCGCGCGCGGACGAAGAGATCAAGGTGATCGGCATGCGCCGCCGGATCGCCCAGAACATGAGCGCATCGAAGCGCAACATCCCGCACTTCACCTATGTGGACGAGGTGGATGTCACCGCGCTGGAGGACATGCGCGCGCAGCTGAACGATGGCCGGGGCGACAAGCCGAAGCTGACCATCCTGCCGCTGCTCATCACCGCGATCTGCCAGTGCCTGCCCGAATTCCCGATGATCAACGCCACCTATGACGACGAAGCGGGCGTGGTGACGCGCCACGGATCGGTCAACATGGGCATGGCGGCGCAGACCGATGCGGGCCTGATGGTGCCCGTGCTGCACGATGCGCAGGGGCAGAACGTCTGGCAGCTCGCGCGCGAGATTGGTCGCCTCGCCGAGGCTGCACGTTCGGGCAAGGCGAAGTCCGAAGAAATGCAGGGCGGCACGCTGACCGTCACCTCGCTTGGCCCGCTGGGCGGCATTGCGACGACCCCGGTCATCAACCGGCCCGAAGTTGCCATCATCGGCCCGAACAAGATCGTGGAGCGCCCGATGTTCGTGACCGGCGCTGATGGCGTCGAGCGGGTGGAAAAGCGCAAGCTGATGAACATCTCGATCAGCTGCGATCACCGCGTGGTCGATGGCTGGGATGCGGCGAGCTTCATCCAGGCGCTCAAAAAGCGTCTCGAATCGCCCGCGCTGATCCTCGCGAGCTAGGTCAGCGTACCACGGCGCTGTAGGTAAACACGCCGCGGCCGCGCGCCGCGCGCGGGTTGCTCACGTCCCACCGCACATGGGTGACGTCCGCCGATGTGGCCGGGCGGCCGCGTACGCGCAGCTGCGCCAGCTGGCCCCAGCTGCGCCCATGATCGACCGAGACCTGCGCCGTGTCCCCGCCGCTTGCACGAAAGGCCAGCGTGCGCGGCACCCGGCTCGAAATGGTGAAGGGCGCATCCTGCGGTGTGCGCCACGCGAGCATCAGCACCACGGTATCCCCGCTTTCCAGCGTATCCGCCGGGACCAGCGAACGCTGGGTGCGGCCGTCGCGCTCCAGCGAACGCTCGACGAAAACCTCGCGGTCGATCTCTACCATGGACTGTGCAGCGGCAATGCTCGCCGCAAAGAACGCGGCGCTGCCGATCAGAAATCCCCATCGCATGAAACGGCTCCCCCTTGCCGGTTTATCAAGCGATTCGACCTCTCCCACCAAATGCTCAAGATGCGGTTAAACCGGTGCTAACCATGCTGTTTGGCGCGGTTGTGAAAAAGGCGTGCGGCTAGCCATTGACAGCCCCGAAAGGGTGGCTTAAGCGCGCCCCTCCCACGCAGCGGAGACACCTTCTCCCTCGTGTTTGCGCGGGTGTAGCTCAGTTGGTTAGAGCGCCGGCCTGTCACGCCGGAGGTCGCGGGTTCGAGTCCCGTCACTCGCGCCATTTCCTTCCCATGGATATGGTGCATCGCCCCCTGGTTTCGGGCTGGGCGGCTTGCGTCCGCGCGCGCCATTGGGCACCTGACCGGCAACGCCTGTCAGGAGAGCCCGCATGATCACGCTTCACCACCTCGAATATTCGCAAAGCTTCCGCATCCTCTGGCTGCTGGAGGAAATCGGCGCACCGTACGAACTGAAGATCTACAAGCGCGACGCCGAGACCCGGCTCGCGCCGGACGATTACAAGGCTCTGTCGCCGCTGGGCACCGCGCCGGTCATCACCGACGATAATGGCGTCGTCCTGGCGGAGAGCAACGCGGTGATCGACTACATTCTGGACCAGTATCCCGAGAGCCCGCTGCGCCCCGCGCCGGGCGAGGCGGCCCGAGTCGATTACCTTTTCTGGTTCCACGCAGGCGTGGGCAGCCTGATGCCGATGCAGTTCTTCAACGGGCTGCTGACGATGATGAAGGCGCGCAGCCCTGCGCTGGTTCGCTCGGTAATCGGCATCGCGACCGACAAGGTGCGCGAAATGCTCGTCGCGCCGCGCCTGAAGCTGATCTTCGACAGGCTGGAAAGCGATCTTGGCCGCAATATATGGCTGGCGGGGGACACGCTGACCGCAGCGGATATTTCCATGTGCTACTCGATCGCGTCTGCCGATGCGCAGGGCCGCCTGAAGGATCGCCCGAACTGCCAGCGGTGGCTGCGCCAGATGCGCGAAACGCCATCCTTCCAGCGGGCGATGGAGAAGGACGGGCGCGAGACGTTCGTCTTCAGCTTCTAGGAATCACTTTTGGTGGCGGGTGCAGTGATAGGCGCTGCGCCCGCCGACTTTCGTTTTCGCGATCGTGCCTTCGCAGCGCGGACAGTCCGCCCCCTCGGTGCGGGTGTGGATCAGCCAGTCGCCGGGCAGCTTGCCGTAGTCCGCCTCGGTATCCATCACCGTGCACAGGATGTCGCGCATCGCGGTATGCATGTCGGAAAGGGTATCGTCGGCCAGATCGGTGCCCTTGCGCTCGGGATCGATCCCGACGCGGTAGAGGATTTCGTCGGACCATAGATTGCCGATCCCGGCGAGCTTGCGCTGGTCCATCAGCATGGATTTCACCGCGCCGCGCGATCCGCCGATGGCATCGGCGAAATCCTCCGCCGCGATATCCAGTGCATCCGGGCCATATTCGATTCGCGCGATCTCGCTTGCCGGATCGTCGATAACGCGGACCCAGCCGAGCTTGCGCGGGCAGCGAAAGGCGAGGCGCCGGTCGCCTTCGAAGCGGACGATGAATTTGGCGTAATCCGGCGGACCGTCGTCTTCGTTGAACGGGCGGAGCGATCCGGTCATGCCCAGGTGGACGCCGATCCACGGGCCGGTCTTGCTTCCGGCGAAGATCAGCTTGCCGTGGCGGTGCGTCTCGGTGAACTGATGGCCGACGAGGCGCGTGCGCTCGTTATCGCCGGGCAGTTCGATATATTCGGTATCCTCGCCCAGCTCGACGGCTTCGATCGTCCGATTCAGGCAGTCGCGCTCTATGCGCAGGCGATTGGCTTCCGCTTCGGGGAGTTCGGGCATAAAAGCTCAACGGCGAACGCCGAAGAGCGTTTCCGCACCTCAGCCCCAGCGGCCGGTCTCCATCCAGATCAGGAAGCGCCGCAGTGGCAGCAGCCATGCGACGCCCAGGACTAGGTAGATCGCCGTCTGGACTAGGATCGGCCAACCCGCGACGAGTTCTGGCACGTAGCGCGCGATCACGATGGCGTAGACCGCCAGCGCGACCAGCATTCCGAGGATGCCGACCGGAATGCGCCAGCTGGGTTCGCGCCTCACGCTGCGGCCTCGTAAACGCGAGTCGGGGTGACGATCAGGTTCAGGCGCATGTCGTGGGGTTCCATCGGAACCTGATCGATCTTCTGCGCATCCCACGCAAGCCCGATCCGCAGGGCGTTGGGGTGCGCGGCGCACCAGCGGTCGTAATAGCCGCCGCCCTGGCCCAGCCTGCCGCCATCCTCGTCGAACGCCAGCAGCGGGACGAACAGCACGTCGGGCACCATATCCTCAGCATCCGCGCCTGGCTGCATCAGGCCGTGCGGGCCTTGCTCCAGATCGCTGCCGCCCAGCGGATCGGTGTGCGCTGCGAAGCGCATGGCATCATCTTCGGCCAGCAGCCGGGGCAGGGCGACCGCGTGGCCAGACTCGAGGAAAAACTGGGCGTAGCGTTCGGCGGGGGCCTCGCTCGAGCTCGCACGGTAGAGGCCGATCACGGCGTCGTGCGCGATCCGCTCGAGGATCGGCGCAGGCGGACGCGAGAACACGAGGCTGCGCACCGCATCGGGCAGCGCGGCGACGCTCGCCTTTCGGGTAGCCCGCATCTGCGTGCGAAGCTGCGATTTCGTCGTGGCGTGGTTCATGGATCGCTTCGCTAGGCCTGCAAGACAGTGAATGGAACCGCCCGCCCGCAGGCACCCGCCGCGCGGGGAGAAAGGAAGTGGCGGAACCACCGTGGGTCGGTGCCTGGGAAATCCTCTGACGCCTAAGGGTCAGGTGGGCGCCGTATGCCCCGGTCCCACGGCCGAACCGGTAGACCAGGGCAGGGACAGCTCCCTTTGGATTGCTTATAGCCTCAGGGATGTTCTACGGCTCGTGCCGGGCAGTCCCGCCGCAGCCTATCTAGGCATTGCCGGTGCGGCCCTCAAGCTTGTCGGCGCAGGATTCGAGCAGGCCTGCGAAACGCTCCAGCGCAGGCAGCAGGTCCGGATCGTCGGCAACGGACGATCCTGCGCCCGCGAAGGGCAATTCCTGCATCTGCGCATCTTCCAGCTTGCGCTGCAGATCGGCGCAGCGCGCTTCCAGCGTAGCGACGCGTTCCGCCTGCGCTTTCGCCTCCGCTTCGCTGTGCTCCACCGCTTCGTCGCGCGCCTGCCGCAGATCGCGTTCCAGCCTGCCGCGCGCATCGGTGGCGGATGAAAGTGCGGCTTCCAGCCGGTCCCGCTCCTGCTCCACATCGGCCAGCCGCTGCCGTAGTCGCGTCGTCTCTGGATCTTCGCCCGGCGCAACGCCTGCCCTGTCGAACACATCGTCCGCCGCGCGCAGGCAAGCAAACAGGAGATTCTGCGAGAATCGGGGGGAGAGAGGCTGGAAGTGTTCGTCGATCGCGGTCGCAAGGTCGCGCACGCGGGCTTCGTCTTCCGGGGCGCACGAAATGCCGAATTCGCGCCCACCAATCTGGATTTCGACCTTGCTCATTGCTCAAGCTCGCCGATCACCGTGTCGAGCCGGTCGAGCTGCGCGCGCACCTTGTTGCGCATGGCATCGTGCCTCTTCGCCAGATCGCCGTCTGCCTGCGGGTCGCCGGTGGCCGAGGCATCGGCTGCGGCGGCGATGCGCGCCAGCGCCCGTTCGATCCGCTGGATGGTCTGTTCGAGCCGTTGTTGGGTCATCGCCAGAGGTTTAAACGCACCCGCTGCGATCCCCAAGAGCGGTAAGGGTTTTTTGGACAGGTTGCGCGATTGGCAGGCTGCAAAGCCCGGCGCCGCCTTGACCTGACGGCCATGCTTGTCGAAGGCATCCCAGGAATCGAACCAGTGAGCGAGTCGCGGCTGCATCTGCGCCGCCGCCCAATCCGAGCCGGAGACACCCGCGCATGAGCCCCCAGATATGAGTTTAGATCCCGCGCGCATGATCCCGATGGCCAATGCCATCCGGGCGCTTTCGATGGATGCGGTGCAAAAGGCGCAGAGCGGCCACCCCGGAATGCCGATGGGCATGGCCGACGTCGCGACCGTGCTCTGGTCCAACTATCTGAAATATGATGCATCCGCGCCCGACTGGGCCGACCGCGACCGGTTCGTGCTGAGTGCGGGCCACGGTTCGATGCTGCTCTATTCGCTGCTGCATCTTTCCGGCTTCGCCCATCCGACGATGGAGGAGATCGAGAATTTCCGCCAGGTCGGCAGCCCGACCGCGGGGCACCCGGAAAACTTCCTGATGCCCGGTATCGAAGCCACCACCGGCCCGCTGGGGCAGGGGCTGGCGATGGCCGTGGGTATGGCGATGGCCGAACGGCACCTCAACGCCCAGTTCGGAAACGATCTGGTCGATCACAATACCTGGGTGATCGCAGGCGACGGGTGCCTGATGGAAGGCATCAATCACGAGGCGATCGGGCTTGCCGGGCACCTCAAGCTCGGCAAACTGATCTGCCTGTGGGACGATAACCGCATCACCATCGACGGCAGCACCGATCTTTCCACCAGCGAGAACGTGCGCGCCCGGTTCGAGGCGACAGGCTGGTTCGTGAATTCGTGCGACGGCCACGACTATGCCGATATCGCCCGCGCCATCGAAGAGGCCCAGGCGGACGAACGCCCGGCGCTGATCGCGTGCCGCACGATCATCGGCTATGGCGCACCCAACAAGCAGGGTACCTCGTCCGCTCACGGATCGCCGCTGGGCGCATCTGAGATCGAGACCGCCCGCAAGGAACTGAACTGGCAGGCCGCGCCGTTCGAAATCCCCGATCAGATCCGCAGCGAATGGCATTCCGCCGGAATGCGCGGGGCCGATGTGCGGACCGAATGGGGCGCGCGGCTCGACGACAGCGAGCACAAGGCCGAATTCGAACGCCGCATGGCGGGCGACCTTCCCGAAGGCTTCGACCTGAGCGAATTCGTCGGCGAACTGGTGCGCGAGCCGCAGAAGGTTGCAACCCGCAAGGCGAGCGAGAATGCGCTGGCCGTTATCAATGGCCGTGTGCCCGAAACGGTTGGCGGCTCTGCCGACCTGACCGGATCGAACAACACGCTGACCGACGGGATGGGCACGTTCAGCGCGGATGATCGCAGCGGGCGCTACGTCTATTACGGCATCCGCGAATTCGGGATGTCCGCCGCGATGAACGGTATGGCGCTGCACGGCGGGGTGATCCCCTACGGCGGCACCTTCCTGGTGTTCAGCGACTATTGCCGCCCGGCGATCCGCCTGTCCGCCCTGCAGCAGGTGCGCGTGATCTACGTGATGACGCATGATTCGATCGGGCTGGGCGAAGACGGCCCGACCCATCAGCCGATCGAGCATCTGCAGTCGCTTCGCGCGATCCCCAATCTGCTGGTGATGCGCCCGGGCGACGCGGTCGAGACCGCCGAGTGCTGGGAGCTCGCGCTGCAACAGAAGAAGCGCCCCACCGTGCTCGCCCTCTCGCGGCAGGGCCTCACTCAGTATCGCACCGAAGCGGCGGATGAAAACCGCAGCGCCAAGGGTGCGTATCGGGTCAAGGAATCCGCCGCGGAGCGCAGGGTCATCCTGATCGCCACCGGCTCCGAAGTCGGCCTCGCGCTCGACGTTGCTGCCCATCTGGAAGAGCGCGACATCGGTGCCGATGTCGTTTCGATGCCGTGCGCGGAGCTGTTCGACGAACAAAGCCCCGCCTACCGCGACAAGATCCTGCCCAACGCGGCGCCAGACGAAATCCTCCGCGTGAGCATCGAGGCAGGGACCACCTTCGGGTGGGACCGCTACACCATGAGCAACGGCCTGCGCATCGGGATCGACAGCTTCGGCACGTCGGCCCCGGGGACGGATGCCTACGAACATTTCGGATTAACGAGCGAAGCGATCGTCCCCAGGATCATCGCCAAGCTGGAAGCATAAGTCAGGAGAACGAGAATCATGGCGACCAAGGTTGCAATCAACGGTTTCGGCCGCATCGGACGGCTTGTTGCGCGCGCTATTCTGGAGCGCGACGATCACGATCTGGAGCTGGTGGCGATCAACGATCTGGCCGATGCAGACGCCAACGCGCTGCTGTTCCAGTTCGATTCGACCCACGGCCGCTTCCCCGGGTCGGTCGGCGTCGATGGCAATGCGCTGGTGGTGAACGGCAAAAAGATCGCGGTCACCAGCGAACGTGAGCCCGGCAAGCTGCCGCATGGCGACATGGGCGTGGATATCGTGCTCGAATGCACCGGCTTCTTCCAGTCGGTCGACGCAGCGAAGCCGCACCTTGATGCAGGTGCCAAGCGCGTGCTGATCTCGGCACCGGCCAAGGGCGACCTGAAGACGATCGTCTACGGCGTGAACCACGAAACGCTGACGGGCGACGACCACATTGTCTCCAACGCCAGCTGCACGACCAACTGCCTCGCCCCCGTGGCGAAGGTGATGCAGGACACCGTGGGGATCGAACGTGGTTTCATGACCACGATCCACTCCTACACCAACGACCAGCGCATGCTCGACCAGATGCATAGCGATATGCGCCGTGCCCGTGGCGGCGCGCAGAACATGATCCCGACCACCACCGGCGCAGCCCGCGCGGTGGGCCTGGTTCTGCCCGAGCTGAACGGCAAGCTCGATGGTTCGTCGGTCCGCGTGCCCACGCCCAATGTCAGCCTGATCGACCTGGTGTTCACGCCGGGCCGCGATACCTCGGCCGAAGAGCTGAACGAGGCGCTGAAGGCGGCGGCGAGCGGCCCGATGAAGGGCGTGCTGGACTTCACCGACCAGCCGCTGGTTTCCAGCGACTTCAACCACCAGCCCGCCAGCAGCACGGTCGACAGCCTTGAGACCGCGGTGCTCGAAGGCAAGCTCGCCCGCGTGGTCAGCTGGTACGACAACGAGTGGGGCTTCTCCAACCGGATGATCGACACCGCCGGCGTGATGGCGAAGCTGATCTAACGACCAATCCTCCCCGGAACGGGGAGGGGGACCACCGAAGGTGGTGGAGGGGCACCCACCACCATTCGGAGATTTCGAGCGTGCCCCTCCACCCCGCGCTGCGCGCGCGGTCCCCCTCCTCCAAGGGGGAGGATCGGGAGTTCCCATGACCAACTTCAAGACCCTCGACGATCTGCCCGCCGATCTTTCCGGCAAGGTCGCGCTGGTGCGCGTCGATCTCAACCTGCCGATGAAGGATGGCTCGGCCACCGACGTCACGCGGGTCGAGGCGGCGAAACCGACGATCCTCGAACTCAGCGACAAGGGCGCGAAAGTGCTGCTGCTGGCGCATTTCGGGCGTCCGAAAGGCCAGCGCAACTCCACCATGACGACCAGCTACGTGCAGGGTGATGTGGCGGAAGTGCTGGGCAAGGAACTGATGTTCATCTCCGAGGTGTCCGGCCCCACGGTCGAACAGTCGCTGGGCATCCTGCGCAATGGCGATGTCGGCCTGCTGGAAAACACGCGCTTCTGGCCGGGTGAGGAAGCCAATGATCCGGAATTCGCCAAGGCCATTGCGGCGCACGGCGATTTTTACGTGAACGACGCGTTCTCCGCCGCGCACCGCGCGCATGCCAGCACCGAAGGCCTCGCGCATCTTCTCCCCGCCTATGCCGGGCGCGCGATGGAGGCGGAGCTCAAGGCGCTCGACGCGGCGCTGGGCAACCCCGAACAGCCGGTTGCGGCCGTGGTCGGCGGGGCCAAGGTTTCGACCAAGCTCGATGTGCTGGAAAACCTCGTCGGCAAGGTGCAGCACCTGATCATCGGCGGCGGGATGGCCAACACCTTCCTCGCCGCACGCGGGGCGGATGTCGGCAAGTCGCTGTGCGAGCACGATCTGGTCGACAAGGCCAATGCGATCATGGACGCCGCCGATCACGCAGGCTGCACCGTGCACCTGCCCTACGATGTCGTCGTCGCGAAGGAATTCGCCGCCAATCCCGCCAGCTTGCGCACCAGCAACGTGCACGAGGTCGCGGCGGACGAGATGATCCTCGATATCGGCCCGCAGGCGACTGAGGCCTTGGCAGATGTTCTCAAGACCTGCCGCACGCTGGTGTGGAACGGCCCGCTGGGCGCGTTCGAGACGCCGCCGTTCGATCAGGCTACGGTCAGCCTGGCGCGCACGGCTGCCGCGCTGACCAAGGAAGGCTCGCTGGTATCGATCGCGGGCGGCGGCGACACGGTCGCTGCGCTCAACGTGGCCGATGTGGCGGGCGATTTCACTTATGTTTCAACGGCGGGTGGCGCTTTCCTCGAATGGATGGAGGGCAAGCCGCTGCCCGGTGTCGAAGCCCTGAAGGCCTGACATAATGAGCGAGAACGAAGGAGTGGGCGAGGGCGGCAGCGGCCTCGTCGACGTGACAGAAGGCGAGTTCGCCGGTTGGCAGATGTGGCAGAGCGACGCGTTCGAGCAGCGCGCGGGGCCATTCTACGAAACGGTCGACGACGATGGCACCGCGCGCACCGCGTTCCGCGCCGAACCGCGCCACATGAACGGCGCGGGCTTCATGCATGGCGGCTGCCTGATGACCTTTGCCGATTCGGCGATCTTTACCATCGCGCGCAAGGCGATGGACGGCAGCCACGGCGTCACGCTGACGCTAACGGGCGATTTCCTCGATCCCGTGCGCGTCGGCCAGCTGGTCGAAGCGACGGGCGAGGTCGTGCGCGCAGGTGGCAAAACGATCTTCATCGCCGGGATCGTGACGGCAGATGGCCAACCCGTGCTGCGCTTCGACGGTATCATCCGCAAGGTCCGCGGCAGCCGCGATTAGGCAGATTGACCGCGCCGGATGCCCGGGATAAATATTCTCCCGTGTCAGTAATGCTGCCATTTCGGGGAGTTACATCAAATGTACAAATGGTTTGCGGGCGGCCTTGTCGCCGCAGCGGCAGTCTCGGTACCTGCACTTGCTCAAGAATGGCGAGGGGCCGGGCCTATCGTTGCGTCATTCTACAACGAGGAAATGTCTGTCCCCAAGGGTTGGGAACTGACTTACTCGGGCACGGAAAACGGGGTCGAGGTCTATACTTTCATCGTCCGGCCCGAGAATGCTGGCGTGGACACCAGCTGGATCGATGCCGATAGCCAGCTGCAGCGCCTGTTTTGCGGGGATGATGACCTTCGCGGATGGGTAACCGCAGGGATGAAAGCACGTGCCGACAAGGTCGTGGTGCGTGACGGCAGGCAGAGCAGGACGAAGGGCAGCAAATTACTGACCTGTCCCAGATAGCGGACGCGGTAAATTGTAACGGGGGAGGTGTTATGATGAAGTTCCGATTGGTCTTGGGACTGGTAGCGTTTGGCGCAATGACATCGGCGGTGCAGGCGCAGGAATTGGTTGGCCAGGGGCCGATCATCGCGTCCTATTACAACGAAGAAATGTCCGTCCCGCGCGGATGGTCAGTGTCGTACGGTGGCACCCGGGACGGAATGGAAATCTACAGTTTCATCGTGGATTATGAAACATCGACACCATTCACCCGCAGCCTGTCGGCCGACGATCAGTTGAAACGCATCTTCTGTGACGGGGATATTCTTGAGAGCTGGGTGCGTGACGGAATGCGCGTAGCTGCAGGCAAGGTCTGGTTCGACGAAGGAAACTGGAACGTCGTTCCGCCAGTAAAGCCAATCAGCTGCGGCTGAGCCGAATTGGTCGGGGGTTGCCTCCGCGCGTGAGCATTTCCGGATAGCGGAGCTTGCGGTGCGTGACCTGTCTGGCTAAGCGCCGCGCCTATCGCATTCGTATGCACAGGACCGACAGCGCATGAATTTCGAACAGATGAAGGCGAAGATCGCCGAGGGTAAGGGCTTTATCGCGGCGCTCGACCAGTCGGGTGGGTCCACGCCCAAGGCACTGGCCGGATATGGCGTGGGGGAAGACGAATATTCGGGCGAAGACGAAATGTTCGCCAAGATCCACGAAATGCGCTGTCGCATCGTGGAAAGCCCTGCCTTCACGGGTGACAAGGTGGTCGGCGCGATCCTGTTCGAGAAGACGATGAAAGGCTGCAACCCCGAAGGAATGCCCATTCCCGAACGGCTTTCGGGCAAGGGCATCGTGCCGTTCCTGAAGGTGGACAAGGGGATGCACGACGAAGCGAACGGCGTGCAGCTGATGAAGGATATGCCGCAGCTGGCCGATCAGTGCGCGCGGGCCAAGGAACTGGGCGTTTTCGGCACCAAGATGCGCTCCGTCGTACACGAAGCCAACCAGCAGGGCATCGCCGATGCAGTCCGCCAGCAGATGGATTTCGGCCTGCAGATCCTCAGCCACGGTCTGGTGCCGATCCTCGAACCCGAAGTCAGCCTGAAATCCGCGAGCCGCGGGGAAGCCGAAGCGCACCTGCTCGCCGCGTTCCAGGAACAGCTGGAGCGCGTGCCCGAAGGCCAGCAGGTGATGCTGAAGCTGACCATCCCGAGCGAGCCGAACCTCTACCTGCCGCTGGTCGAGCATCCCAAGGTGCTGCGCGTCGTGGCGCTGTCGGGCGGCTATGGCCGCGACGAGGCCTGCCGCGAACTGGCGAAGAACACCGGCATGATCGCCAGCTTCAGCCGGGCGCTGCTGGAAGAGCTGCGCGCGCACATGGACGACGAGAAATTCAACAACGCGCTCGAAAGCGCGATCGATGAAATCTATTCCGCCAGCGTGGCAGGCTGAGGCCTACTCGCCCGCAAAGCGGAAGCGATAGTCTGCGGAGGTGATCCTCGTGTCGGTGCGCCGCGCGGGGGTGACCTCGGCCAGCGTCACGGTGACGCCGCGAACGGTATGCGGCTCCCCCACGACCAGCGGCTGCGTCTGCCGCCAGCCTGCGCCGTCGATCCGCGTTTCCACCACGACGCGCCCCGCCTGGACGCATTGGACGTCCACCGGGCAACGGCTGTCTTCGGTTACGCGCATCGGGGTCACCACCACGCGGCCCAGCTGTACCGGGCGCAGCAGGCCCACCGTACTGCCCTGCTGCGCAACCTCGTAAGACGAATCGACGATCGGCGAATTGGGCACCACCGCACAGGCGGACAGCGGCAGCGCCGCAGCGAACAGGAGAGCGTGTTTCATTGCCGCAATTATAGCGCGCAGTTCGCTTGCCGCGTGCTGAATATCGACGAACCGGCCCGGTGCGGCTAGGTGCGCGGATTATGACCGATGCAAAAAGCGCGATTCCGCGTGTTCCCACCCAGCTGTACCTTATCTCCCCCCTCGAAGTCGGGGGCGACTTTCCTGACCGGCTGACCCGCGCGCTGGAAGCCGGGAACGGCCCTGACGGCCAGTGCGTCACCGCGTTCCAGTTCAGAGTGAAGGGCTTCGAAGGCTCAGCAGGCCAGCACGAGGCTGCGGCACTGGGCGAACCCTTGCGCGAAATCTGCGCCGCACACGATGTCGCGTTCATCGTCAACGACGATATTGCGCTGGCCAAGCGGCTGAAGGCCGATGGCGTGCATCTGGGGCAGGACGACGGGACCGTGGCCGAGGCGCGCGATGCGCTGGGCATGCAGGCGCAGATCGGCGTTACCTGTCACGCCAGCCGCCATCTGGCGATGGAAGCGGGCGAGGCGGGGGCGGATTACGTCGCCTTCGGCGCGTTCTACCCCAGCACCACCAAGGACAAGGGGGATGCCGAGCGGCCCGAACCCGAAATCCTCGAATGGTGGTCGCAGATATTCGAGCTGCCCTGCGTCGCCATCGGCGGGATTACGCCCGAAAACTGCCCACCGCTGATTGCCGCCGGGGCCGATTTCCTCGCCGTGTCGGGGGCGGTGTGGAACGGTGACGAGGCGAAGGCCGTTAAGGACTTCGTGGAGGTATTGCGCGATGGGAATGTTTGAGGGGCTGAAATCCGCCAAGCAGAAGACGCTGAGCGTATTCGACCGTATCCTGACGATCATCGTCACCGCCACGATCACCTCTACGGTGTGGATCGTGGCCGGGGGCAGCCTGCTGGACATGTCGGACGCCGACAGCCAGATCGATCGCACGCGGCCCGCGCAGTCGGCGGCGGAGAAGGCACCGATCACCACCGAAACCGTCGCCGGCACCGATCGGCAGATCGATGCGGCTAACAAGGCGCGCAACATCGCCTCCACCGATCTCGCCAATGCCACCCGCCCTTCGGCGAGCGAGCTTTCGCAGATGGTCATCCCGGTGCTGAACGTTCGGCCGAGCGATCTGTCCGACAGTTTCCTGGCGGAACGCGATGGCGGTGCCCGCCTGCACGAGGCGATCGACATCATGGCGCCCAAGGGCACGTCCGTGATCGCCGCCGCGCCCGGCACGATCGAGCGGATCTATCGCTCGGAGACCGGCGGCAATTCGCTGTACGTACGCGCTTCGGACAAGAAGACGATCTTCTATTACGCGCATCTCGACAAGTACGCGCCCGGCCTGAAGGAAGGGCAGAAGGTCCGCCGCGGGCAGCGGCTTGGCGAAGTCGGCACCACGGGCAATGCCGCACCCGATGCGCCGCACCTGCACTTTGCGATCATGCGGACCACGGAGGATGCGGAATGGTGGGAACCCACCAACGCGATCAACCCCTATCCGCTGCTGGCAGGCGACGCGGAATGATCGCCTGACTAGGGGCTGCTAGCGGGCGTAGCCGGTCAGCACGCACCGCATCGGCCCCAGCGATCCGTCGCCCTGCCGTTCGCGCAGTATCCGCCGCCCGGCGCGTTCCAGCATCATGCCTTTCAGCGGTCCGCGCGTGAACGTGATTTCGCTTCCCCGCAGCAGGTAGACCCCGCGCTGGCCGCGCGCCTCGTAGCTCGATGCATTGTGGATCGTGAAATCGCTGTCCGGAATGCGGTGCCACGCCGGCCCGCTGGCATCGCCGGGCAGGGTGCATTCGTAGGTGCCAAGGGGCAGGGTGCCGATACGCCCGGCGGGCGGCGCGTCCTGACCCATCGCGCCAAGGGCTGCGGGCGGGGCGAAGATGGCCAGCGCAGCTGCGGCGAGCAGCAGCCTGGAAGAATGTGCAATCGTCGTCATGGGGGCCATATAGGTCGCCTCACCTTGCCTGACCATGTGTGCTCCGCTAAGGCGCGCGCCTTGCTGCATCGGCGCAACGCTTGCCCCGCACGGCAGCCTCATTTTTTCGCTTTCACCCAAAGGCAGACCCATGAAGATCAGCGGCGTCGACATTCGTCCCGGCAACATCATCGAATATGAAGGCGGCATCTGGAAGGTCGCCAAGATCCAGCATACGCAGCCCGGCAAGGGCGGTGCGTACATGCAGGTCGAGATGAAGAACCTGCAGGATGGCCGCAAGACCAACGTGCGCTTCCGCAGCGCCGACACGGTGGAGAAGGTCCGTCTCGACACCAAGGACTACCAGTTCCTGTACGAGGACGGCGACCAGCTGGTGTTCATGGACACCGACACCTACGAACAGATCAACCTGCCGAGCGACCTGCTGGGCGATGCGCGCCCGTTCCTGCAGGACGGGATGACCGTGACGCTGGAGCTGTGGGAAGAAAAGCCGATCAGCGTTGCGCTGCCCGAACAGATCGAAGCCGAAATCGTCGAGGCGGACGCCGTGATCAAGGGCCAGACCGCCTCGTCCAGCTACAAGCCCGCCGTGCTCGACAACGGCGTGCGCATCATGGTGCCGCCGCATATCGAAAGCGGTACGCGGATCATCGTCGACGTTTACGAACAGAGCTATGTCGGGAAGGCAGGCTGATGATGGCCATCAAGCAAGCGATCCTGTGTGCCGCCGGCCTTGCGCTGGCCGTGCCCGCAACCGCGCAGACCACCGCCGAGACGCCGTTTCAGGAAGACGAGCAGGAGACGATGCTGCGCGCAGCCAAGATCTTCGGTCTGTTTTCCCAGGCGGTGAAGCAGGACGATATCCCGGCGGAGCAGAAGGACGCGCTCGTCGGTTGCATGTATAACAACAGCCTGCAGACAATCAGCCTCGCAACCGGGGAACTGCTCGCCGAGAATCCGCAGATCGACCAGAGCAAGCCCAACAACATCTTTTCGGTTGCCGCGCTGGTGTGCGGTGCGGGCGATCAGCCCGCTGCGTCGGCCGAGTAACGGAAACTACGGACAATGGCAGCGATTACCGGCCTCATTCGCGTGATGGAACGCGCCGCCCGCCGCGCAGGCAACCGCCTGCGCCGCGATTTCGGCGAGATCGAGCATCTTCAGGTCAGCCGCAAGGGGCCTGCGGATTTCGTCAGCAAGGCGGATATGCGGGCCGAACGCTCGCTGTATGACGACCTGCTGCAGGCGCGCCCGGGCTGGGGATTTCTGCTGGAAGAAGCAGGCGAGATCAAAGGCGAGGATGATACCGCGCCGCGCTGGGTGATCGACCCGCTCGATGGCACGAGCAATTTCCTGCACGGCATTCCGCATTTCGCGATCTCCATCGCGGTGCAGGAACGCAAGCTGGATGGTTCTGGCTGGGGCGATGTGACCGCGGCAGTGGTCTATCAGCCGATCACCGACGAAACCTTCTGGGCCGAAAAAACGCGCGGCGCATGGCTGCACGATGGCCGCCTGCGCGTATCCTCGCGCAATCGCCTGCCCGATGCGCTGATCGCAACGGGGATGCCGTTCCAGGGCCATGGCAATTTTGCCGAATGGAGCCGCATCTACGGCGCGCTCGGCCCCGAGGTTGCCGGAATCCGGCGCTTTGGTGCCGCTTCGCTGGACCTCGCCTGGGTCGCCGCAGGCCGCTTCGACGGGTTCTGGGAAAGCGACCTCAAGCCGTGGGATACTGCCGCCGGATGCCTGCTGGTACGCGAGGCGGGCGGTTTCGTGACCGACTATCGCGGCCGCAGCGGGCCGATCCTGCACGAACAGGTTCTTGCCGGTAACGACGGCCTGCATTCCAAGATGCACAAGATCGTGGCCGCGTCCCTGCGCAACGCGGGCTGACGCTAGCGCAGGGGTTTGCGACGCCGCGCGTCGGGAAGCGGGAATTTTCGCCTGTCGCGGCTTTGCCGTTGAAGCGATCCGCCCCCTCGGCTAGTCGTCCGGTGCTTCGCGCAGGTGGCCCCTGTGGTGGAATTGGTAGACGCGCTCGACTCAAAATCGAGTTCCTTACGGAGTGCCCGTTCGAGTCGGGCCAGGGGCACCAGCACTTTCTTCGCACAATTCGCGCGCCAATCGGCTCACGGCGTTTGCCTAGCGACCCTGCGGCGCGCTATCGCCGACGGCACCGATGATCGAAGCCCCATCCTTTCACGCAATCGCCGCCATGATCGTGACGATTGCGATGTTCTTCGGATTCGCGCGCAGCAAGCTTTCGACCGAGATCGTATCGTTGCTGACCATCGCGGTGATCGCGGTGTTCCTCTACTTCTTCCCGCTGCCCGATACCAAGCCGACGGACGGCCTCTCGCTCGCATTCTCGGGCTTCGGCCACTACGCGCTGATCACGATTTGCGCGCTGATGATCATGGGTCGCGGCCTTGTGGTCACCGGCGCGCTGGAACCGGCCGCACACCTGCTGGAACGGCTCTTCAAGTGGAACCTGAGCATCGGGCTGCTGGTATCGCTGGTCGCGGCGATGATGCTGTCGATGGCGGTCAACGATACGCCGGTGCTGGTCCTGCTGCTGCCGATCTTCGTCAGCCTGGCGGCGCGCGGCGCGCTGCCCGCATCCAAGACGCTGATCCCGCTCAATGCCGCGGTGCTCATCGGCGGGATGGCGACCACCATCGGCACCTCCACCAATATTTTGGTCGTCTCCATCGCGATGGACCTTGGCCTGCCGGAAATGGGCGTGTTCCACTATACCCCCATCGTGCTGGTCGCGGCGGCGGTGGCGCTGCCGTACCTGTGGCTCGTCATGCCCCGGCTGCTGAAGGATAACCGGACGGAGGATACCCGTGAAAGCCGGCGCTTCCAGGCGCGGCTCCGGGTGAGCGAGGATGGCCCGCTGACCGGAACGGCGATCGCCGATATCCTGCCCGTGCTGCCGGAAAGCGTGACGATCCACGATGCCCCGATAGGCGAGCTTCAGCCGCAGCAGCGCCTGCTGATTTCCGGCCCGCAGGAAGGGGTGGAGCAGGCGATGCGCCTGCTGCGCGGCGAGGCTGCGCCCGAATGGGTGCTGTCGAAGATCAAGCGGCAGGCAGGCGCGCGCAATGAAGACGTGATCGTGGTCGAAATGGCGGTGACGGCGGATTCGCGCCTGATCGGGCGGACGCTGCCCAGCTCGGGCATCGCCGATCTGTACGGTGTCGCGGTGCTGGGCGTCCACCGGCCGGAACGCTGGGCCGCTGCGGAGCCAGAATTTCCCGACTATTCCGAAGGCGACCTGCGCTTTGCCGAAGGCGATGTGCTGTTGGTGACCGGCCTGCGCCACGAGCTGGAAGAGTTCGCGCGCGGCGACAGCCTGCTGATGCTGGAAGGGATGCGCGAGCTTCCCCGGCGTTCCAAGGCCGTGCTGGCCGGGGCGATCATGGGCGGTGCGATCTTCACCGCATCCATCGGGCTATTTCCCATCGCCATTTCCGCGCTGGCGGGTGCGATCCTGATGTTCGTGACCGGCTGCGTGAAGTTCGACCGGGTGGGCCGCGCGCTGTCGGCCAAGGTCATCGTGCTGGTCGCGGCCAGCATCGCAGTCGGCTCCATCGTCGAAGCCAGCGGGGCGGCGGCCTGGCTGGGCATGGCGCTTTCGCTGGGGTTATCGGCCTTGCCCCCTGCGCTGGTGCTGGCCGCCGTGATGCTGTTCGTGACCGTGCTGACCAATTTCGCCTCTAACGCGACGGCGGCGACGGTGGGCACGCCCATCGCATTCAGCATCGCGACCGAGCTGGGAATGCCGCCGGAGCCGCTGGTGCTGGCCGTGCTGTTCGGCTGCAACCTGTGTTATGCCACGCCCATTGCCTACCAGACCAACATGCTGATCATGGGCGAAGGGTCTTACGAATTTGCCGATTACATCCGCACCGGCGTGCCGCTGGTCGCGCTGATGGTCACCACGCTCTCCATCCTGCTGGTGCTGACCTATCGGCTGTAGCGTTTCCTACCCGCGGCAAATTTGCGATGGTGAAGCCATGTGCTTCGACATCGCCTGCCACTCATCGACCGAAACGATTGAAAGCGGCTTGCCTGATCGAATGGTTTTTGGTCCTTTGACACTGTGTCAGGTGTGTCAGGCCGGTCGCGACATGGGGGGAATCGGGAATGCATAAGCAGTTGAGAAGGGCGCTCGTCGCCACGGCAGGGCTGGCGCTCTGGTCCACCGCCGCGATGGCGCAGGACGATGGCCTTCGCGCAGGCGTCGCCGAAGATATGCCAGAGCTGATGGCGCTGTATCGCGATCTGCACGCAAACCCCGAACTGAGCTTTCAGGAAACCGAGACCGCGGCCAAGCTTGCCGCGCGCATGCGCGCGCTGGGCTTTGCCGTCACCGAAGGGGTCGGGCGCACCGGCGTGGTTGCCGTGATGAGGAACGGCGATGGGCCGACCGTGCTGATCCGGGCAGACATGGATGCACTGCCAGTGGTCGAACAGACGGGGCTGCCGTTCGCCTCCACCGTCACCGCCACGCCCGCAACCGGCGTTGAAACCGGTGTGATGCACGCCTGCGGCCACGATACGCACATGGCCGCGTGGATCGGCGCCGCGCAGCAGCTGGTGGATCACCGCGACGAATGGAGCGGGACGCTGGTGATGATCCTGCAGCCCGCCGAAGAGCTGGGGGAGGGCGCGCTGGCGATGCTGGAAGACGGCCTGTTCACCCGTTTCCCCAAGCCCGACTACGCCCTTGCCTTCCACGATGCGGCACAATTCCCCGCCGGGATGATCGGCTACGCGCCGGGCTACGCGCTCGCCAATGTCGACAGCGTGGATATTACCGTGCGGGGCGTGGGCGGACACGGCGCCTATCCGCAGACCACGAAAGATCCCATCGTGCTCGCCAGCGCGATCGTGATGAAGCTGCAGACCTTGGTGAGCCGCGAACTGTCTCCGCTGGAGCCGGGCGTGGTCACGGTCGGCAGCTTTCGTGCGGGATCGAAGCACAACGTGATTTCGGACGAGGCGAAGCTGCAGCTGACCGTGCGCAGCTACACCGATGAATCGCGCAAGCTGCTGCTAGACGGGATCGCCCGGATCGCGCGGGGAGAGGCGATTGCTTCGGGCATTCCGGACGACAAGCTGCCCATCGTTACGGTGGAGGACAACCACACCCCGTCGACCTACAACGACCCCGGCCTGACCCAGAGCATCATGGATGGCTTCCGCGCGCGCTTCGGCGAAGATCGGGTGATGCAGGTGCCCAGCGTGATGGGGGGCGAGGATTTCGGCCAGTTCCGCCGTGCGGCGCCGGACGATATCGAATCGCTGATCTTCTGGGTTGGCGGGGTTCCGCAGGACGAATGGCAGGCCGCGCAGGCGGGCGATGCCACGCTGCCCTCGCTCCACAGTCCGTTCTGGGCACCCGATGCGGAGGCGGTGATCGCCACGGCGGCAGAGGCGCTTGCGGCCTCCGCGATCGACCTGATGCGCCCCCGCGGCAGCTGAGCCTTACAGCCCGTATCGCTCCGCAATGCCGACGAAGCGGTTTTGGTCGGGATCGTAGGCGTCCACCTTGCCGGTCGCGATGTCGTAGACCCAGCCGTGCAGCTCGACCTCGCCCTGAGCGAGCCGCAGGGCGACCGTCGGGTGCGTGCGCAGGTGCTGCAACTGGAGGATGACGTTCTGTTCCAGCAGCATCCGCATCTTCTCGGCATCGCTCCTGCCCTCGCCAAGCGCGTCGACGATGTCGACCGCGGCGCGGCTGTAGCCCAGCCATTCGCGAACATGGGGCAGGGTGTCGAGCGAGCTGCGATCGCGGTGCAGATCCATCGCGCCCTTCATCGCGCCGCATTCGGTATGGCCGCAGACGACGATGTTCGGCACCTTCAGCGCGGCGCTGGCAAACTCGATGCTGGCGGTCATCCCACCGGTCTGGTTTGTGTGCGGCGGAACGATGTTGCCCGCGTTGCGGCAGATGAACAGCTCGCCCGGATCCGTCTGCGTCATCATCCCGGTCTCGATCCGCGAATCGGAGCAGGTGATGAACAGCGCCTCGGGCGACTGGCCCTGGCTCAACCGTTCGAACAGCGCCTTCTTGTCGGGAAAGATCTCGTCCTGGAACTTCAGAACACCACGGGCAAAACGGGGCATGGGCACAATCCTCTACCGGCTGAATCTCCGGCCGATCTAGCCGTTAGCGCGCCCAAAGCAAACGGGCACGCGAGGCAATCCCCGCGTGCCCGCAAAGCAACGTCTTGCGGCGCTTACTCAGCGTCCGGAACGTAGGTACCCAGGCGGTGATGCAGCGCGTTGATCTTGGCCAGTTCCTCCCGGTCTTCGGTGGTGCGGGCGTGGCTGGCAAGCGCGGCGCGCAGCAGGCGGAAGTCGGCGGTGGACAGCAGCGCGCGGGCGCGCCCAGGTTCTTTGGGAAGTTCGTCGGTCATAAAAGCATCCGCTCCATCGGAAAAATCAGGTGTCCCGGGGTCGTCTGGCAGCAATGCCGACCCGACGCCCCGGTGACAAGCCCGCCTCTCGAGCTCTCAATCGTTTTGGCAGGGACTACGCAGCGAACTGGTTCATCGTGTTGTCCTTGCCGCCGGCCTTCAGTGCGGCTTCACCGGCGAAGTATTCCTTGTGATCGTCGCCAATGTCCGACCCGGCCATGTTCTGGTGCTTCACGCAGGCGATCTGCTGGCGGATCTCCTCGCGCTGCACGTTCTTTACATAACCGAGCATTGCCTCTTCGCCGAAGTAACGCTTGGCCAGATTATCCGTGCTGAGCGCGGCCGTGTGGTAGGTCGGCAGCGTGATAAGGTGGTGGAAGATGCCCGCGTGCTTCGCCGCATCGGCCTGGAAGCTCTGGATCTTCGCGTCGGCTTCCTGCGCCAGTTCGGTGCCGTCGTAGTCCACGCTCATCAGCTTGGCACGGTCGTACTGCGACAGGTCGCGGCCCTCGTTTTCCCAGGTGTCGTACACCTGCTGGCGGAAGTTGAGCGTCCAGTTGAAGCTGGGCGAGTTGTTATAGACCAACTTGGCGTCGGGCACCGTTTCGCGGATCTTGTCGACCATGCTCGCGATCTGTTCGACATGCGGCTTCTCGGTTTCGATCCACAGCAGGTCGGCACCGTTCTGCAGCGAGGTGATGCAGTCCAGAACCACGCGGTCCACGCCGGTTCCGGGGCGGAACTGGTACAGGTTCGACGGCAGGCGCTTGGGTGCCATCAGCTTCCCGTCGCGGGTGATCAGCACCTGACCATTGCCGATATTGGCCGGATCGACAGGCTCTGCGTCGAGGAAGCTGTTATACTGGTCGCCCAGATCGCCCGGCTCGGTCGAGTAGGCGATCTGCTTGGTCAGGCCGGCGCCCAGGCTGTCCGTACGCGCAACGATGATCCCGTCTTCGACGCCCAGTTCGAGGAAGGCGTAACGGATCGCGCGGATCTTCTGCAGGAAGTCCTCATGCGGAACGGTAACCTTGCCGTCCTGGTGGCCGCACTGCTTTTCGTCCGACACCTGGTTTTCGATCTGCAGCGCGCAGGCGCCCGCTTCGATCATCTGCTTGGCGAGCAGGTAGGTCGCCTCGGCATTGCCGAAGCCTGCGTCGATATCGGCGATGATCGGAACCACGTGGGTTTCGTAGTTGTCGATCGCGTGCTCGAGCCGCTTGGCCTCGGTTTCGTTGCCCGCTTCGCGCGCAGCGTCGAGATCGCGGAACAGGCCGCCCAGTTCGCGGGCATCGGCCTGCTTCAGGAAGGTGTAGATCTCCTCGATCAGCGCCGGAACGCTCGTCTTTTCATGCATCGACTGATCGGGCAGCGGGCCGAATTCGCTCCGCAGCGCGGCAACCATCCAGCCCGACAGGTACAGGTAGCGGCGCTTGGTGCTGCCGAAATGCTTCTTGATCGCGATCATCTGCTGCTGGCCGATGAAGCCGTGCCATGCACCCAGCGACTGCGTGTAGGCTGCCGGGTCCGCATCATAGGCGGCCATATCGTCGCGCATGATCTTTGCTGTGTAGTTCGCAATGTCGAGCCCGGTGCGGAACCGGTTCTGCAACCGCATGCGAGCGGCCGACTCAGCGTCGATGGCGGCCCATGCGGGGCCGTTCTGTTCGATGGTCTTGCTCAGGTTCTGGGTTTCGTTGGCGTAGGTCATGGGTCGCTCCGTGAAGGGATTGATCTGTTGCCACCCAGTTAGGCGCGGGACGCGCGCAGACGAAGAAAAATTACAAGGCATCTTGTCTTTTAGCCCTGATCATGGCGTAAGGAGATGTAGATGTGTAAAGATATTTACATTCTTGTGAGAGCGTCGCGAGCATGACCGAACCTTCCCTCTACGCCGGTGCCGCGCTTCGCCGATTGCGGCGGCGCGCAGGCCTGACACAGGCGGGCATGGCGCAGCGCCTGTCGATCAGCCCCAGTTACCTGAACCTGATAGAGCGCAACCAGCGCCCGGTCACGGCGCGCGTCGTGCTGGAGTTGGTCGACCAGTTCGATTACGACCCGCGTGCCTTGCAGGAAAACGCAGCCATCGGCGGGGTCGATGGGCTGGCGCGACGCCTGGGCGACGATCGGTTCGCGGATCTCGGCGTGGACCGCGCGGAGGTCACCGAATTCCTCGCCGCTGCGCCGCAAGCCGCCGCTGCCTTTGCCCGCCTGTTCGACGAAACCGGCAGGGCAGGTCCGCGCGAGCAGCCGCTGGAAGAAGAGGTCTGGCGCGCGATAGAGCGGTGGCGCAACCATTTCGCCGACCTCGATGAGGGGGCGGAAAAGCTGGCGGACGAACTTCGCCTCACCCATGCCGATATCGGCGCGGCACTGACCGGGCATCTGCGCGACCGGCACGATCTGGCGATCCGATACCTGCCGCGATCGGTGATGCCGGAGGCCAATCGGCGGCTCGATCTGCACGCCCGGCAGGTGCAGCTGGCAGAGATGCTTTCGCCCTCTGCGCGCAATCTCGAAATGGCGAAGCAGGTCGCCGATCTGGAATATCGCGACCGGATAGCGGACATTGCCAGTGGCGCGAGTTTCGAACACCCGGCCGCGCGCGATACGTTCGCTGCCTATCTGCGCAGCTACTACGCGCGTGCGCTGATCATGCCCTATGGCCGGTTCATGCGCGCGTGCGAGGCGACTGCATACGATCCCAAGGTTCTCGCGCGCCGCTTCGCCACAGATGAGGGGGAGGTCGCCCGCAGGCTGACCACGCTCCAGCGCGTCGGCCAGCGCGGGCTTCCGTTCTTTCTCGGCCGGATCGATGGATCGGTGCAACTGGTGGAGCGGCTGCTGGGCGCAAGCGATGCCAGCCTGCTCGACCGGCGACCCGGTTGCCCGCGACTGGACCTGCTGAGGGCGGCGGACTGGCGCGCGCAGGCGGTGGTTCTGGAAAGCGGCGCGCTTGGCCCGGCGCACTGGCTGATCGCGCATGGTGCAGCGCCCCCGCTGGCGGACGAGCCGCGGACCGACATCCTGATGCTGGGTATCGAGGCACGGTTTGCCGATAATGTCGCGCTGGCCCGCGGGGTTTCGCTGCGGGTGGAAGACGCGACGCCCATCGGCCCCGGTTGCCGGACCTGTCGCCGCACGAACTGCCCCGCACGCTCGCTGCGCGGACCGTCGCAGACACCGGTCGACTAGGATCCCCGGGAACCGGCTTCGCGCTGCGGGCTTCTGCCCATCAGGATGCAACCGGAAGGAAAAATTCCATGACCGAAGAACGCATTACCGAACACAGGGACGAAAACGGCCAAACTCACACCACGCACACTATCGTAACCGATGGTGAGCCCAGGCGGGGTGGGGGAAGCACGATCCTGCTGATCCTGCTGGCGGTGGTGGCGATCATCGTCGCGATCTATTTCTTCAGCAATATGAGCAATGCCGAAGTCGCCAAGGACAACGCGATCGGCGACGCTGCAAGCCAGGTGGGCGACGCGGCCAATCAGGCAGGCGACGCCATCGAAGGCGCGGCAGACCGGGTTGCCCCGTCCGAATAAGCCGCTGTCGGGCGCAGGACCGCTGTAAAGTTTACCGACATTTCATCACTCGCGCGTAAGCCGGGCCCCTGAGAAATCGCGCAATTCCATGCGCGAGGAAGGGGCCTGGCGAAACGCGATGATCCGGCTTTTCAAACACTACATACCGCAAACGGTATTGCTGTTTGGCCTGTGCGATCTCGTTCTGCTTCTGCTGGCGGGCGATCTCGCCTGGCATCTGCGAGCGATGCAGATCGAGATGGACCCGGGCAGATGGATCGACCGGGCACTACCGATCCTCGGCTTTGCGCTGGTCTGTTCCCTGTCGCTGGTATCGGTGGGCCTCTACAGCCCCGAGGCCCTGCGCAGCCCGCGCTATGCCTTTGCGCGCGCGCTCGTCGCGCTGTCACTGGGCGGCATCTGCCTGGCCGTCGTCGATTTCATGCTGCCGACCGTCGGTTTCTGGCGGTCGACGCTGCTCTACGCGCTGGGGCTGAGCGCGGTGATGATCGGCCTTGCTCGCATCGCTCTGAGCTACACCTTCGATCGCGATCGCTTCAAGCGGCGCGTCGTCGTGCTCGGGGCCGGAACGCGCGCGGCACGGCTCAAGGCTTTGGCGGAGCAGGCCGACAGCGGGTTCGCCATCGTCGGCTTTATCTCGATGAACGAGGCGCACCGCGTGCTGCCCGAAGCCGTTCCGCGCGATCGGGTCGGCGATTTCGGTGCCTTCGTAACGCGGCGGCGGGCCAGCGAGGTCGTGCTGGCGCTGGAGGAACGGCGCAACGGCATGCCGCTGGCCGACCTGCTGCGGGTGCGCACGCGCGGCATCCCGGTGCAGGAAGTCTCCAGCTTTCTGGAGCGTGAGACGGGCCGGGTCGATCTCGATACGCTCAACCCCAGCTGGCTGATCTTCTCGGACGGGTTCTCCGCCGGGCGGCGCTATTCCAGCATTGCCAAACGCACCTTCGATATCGTGGTCAGTGGCCTGCTGCTGATCGTCTCGCTCCCCGTCATCGCGCTGTTCGCGGTGCTGGTGAAGCTGGATAGCAAGGGGCCGGCCTTCTTCCACCAGCAGCGTGTCGGCCTGTATGGTCGCCCGTTCTCGGTCGTCAAGCTGCGCTCGATGCGCACCGATGCGGAAAAGGACGGGGCCCAATGGGCCAGCGTCAACGATCCGCGCATTACCCGGCTTGGCCGCTTCATCCGCAAGGTGCGGATCGACGAGCTGCCGCAAACGTGGAGCGTGCTGAAGGGCGAGATGAGCTTCGTTGGCCCGCGGCCCGAAGTGCCGCAATTCGTGACCGATCTGGAAGACAAGCTGCCCTATTACGCCGAACGGCACATGGTGAAGCCGGGCATTACCGGGTGGGCGCAGGTGAACTATCCCTATGGAGCCAGCATCGAGGATGCGCGCCACAAGCTGGAATACGATCTCTACTACGCCAAGAATTACACGCCCTTCCTCGACCTGCTGATCCTGCTGCAGACCCTGCGCGTCATCCTCTGGCCCGACGGTGCGAGATGATCGGCCTGGGGCAAACCTGGCATGTCGTCGGCCTGGCAAGTGACACCGCCTGCGCGGTGATCTGTATCATCGGTGCAATCTGGCTCGCCAGGCAACCGCTGACCTGGCGCAAGGAACGCGTGGCGGGCGTGATCGCACTGGTCCTCACGGCGATGTGGGCAGGCGTGCTGGCGGCGCTGGGGCAGAACAGCCTGGGCACCGAAGCGGCGGAAAGCGTGCGCAACCTTTCATGGCTGGCCCTGCTGCACACGCTGTTCGCCACCGGCGTCGACCGGGAGAGCGCGCGGCGCGTGCAGCTGGTCATCGCCAGCCTCGTCTTTGCCGAAGTCCTGAGAAGCGTGGTGGTCGCCGTGGGCGCGATGGTGGACCTCGGCCCGCAGTTCGCGGTGTCGGTGCTGCGCGCCTCGGCACTGCTGCACATGCTGGTCGCGATCGGTGCGCTGGTATTGCTGCACAACCTCTATACCGGCGCTTCGCAGCAGGATCGTTCGGGCACCCGCTGGGTCGCCCTTTCGCTGAGCGCGCTGTGGGTGTTCGAGCTCAATTTCTACGCGGTGACCTGGTTCACCGCCGAAAATCCCGTGCAGATCGCCGCGATCCGTGGGCTGGTGCTGGGCATCGCGCTGATCCCCATGGCGATGGCGCTGGGGTCCGATGTGCGCGGCCTGCGCTTTCGTGCATCGCGCAATGTCGCGTTCCGATCGCTCTCGCTGCTGCTGATCTGCGGATACCTGATCGCGATGGCGGGAATCGCCCGCCTGCTCAGCCTGATCGAGGCCGATGGCGCGCGGCTCGCACAGGTCGGTTTCGTCGTCGCGCTGCTCACCGTGGCGGCCCTCTGGCTGCCTTCGACCCGGTTCCGCGCATGGCTGAAGGTAACCCTGCAAAAGCACCTGTTCAGCCACCGCTACGACTACCGCGCCGAATGGCTGCGGCTTGCCGAGACCGTGGGGCGCGGCGTGGATGAAGGCGATGCGCTGCACGCGCGCATTCCCAAGGCGCTGGCAGACCTCACTGAAAGCCCGTCCGCCGCGCTGTACCTGCCCGATGGCGAAGGACGCCTGACACTGGCGGAAAGCTGGCGCTGGCCGACGATGGCGGAAGATGGGCAGGCGCTGCCGCAGGAGATCGCCGGGTTCCTGCAACCCCGGGACTACGTGATCGATCTCGAACAATGGCGGCAGGGCAAGTCGGCAGCAGGCGAGGTCGCTCGGCTTCCCGCATGGCTCGACGGAGAGAGCGCGGCCTGGGCCATCGTGCCACTGCGCCATTTCGACCGGTTGCAGGGTGCCGTCCTCCTGGCTCGCCCGACCATCGACCGGCAGCTCGACTGGGAGGATTTCGATCTCCTGACCGCGGTGGGCCGCCAGCTCGCCAGCTATTTGTCCGAACAGGCAAGCCAGCGCGCGCTGATGGAGGCCGCCCGGTTCGATGAGTTCAACCGCCGCATGGCTTTCGTACTCCACGACATCAAGAACCTCGCCAGCCAGCTTTCCCTGCTGTCTCACAATGCGGAACGTCACGCCGATAACCCCGCATTTCGCGCCGACATGCTCAAGACGCTGAGCACCAGCACCGGCAAGCTCAACGCGCTGATCCAGCGGCTTGGCCGCTATGGCACCGTTAAAGAGGCGAAATTGGCGCAATTCGATCTTGCCGCCCTGTTGCGCGAGGTGATCCAGCGGTTCGTCCCACCGCACCGGATCGAACTGGCGGGCGTGGAATCCTGCGTGGTGCGCGGCGACCGTGACGGGCTGGAGCAGGCGCTGGTCCACCTGATCCAGAACGCGGTCGATGCCAGTCCGCGCAGCGCCCCTGTTTGCCTCGCGCTGCGATCCGAAACCACCATTGCATCGCTCGAGATCGTCGACGTGGGGGAGGGGATGGAGCCTGCCTTCGTGCGCGATCAGCTGTTCGCGCCCTTCGTCAGCTCCAAGTCCGACGGTTTCGGGATCGGCGCGCTCGAAGCGCGCGAACTGGTGCGCGCCATGGGTGGCCGATTGCAGGTGCAGTCGCGCGTCGGCCTGGGCACCCGTTTCACCATCGAACTGCCGCTGGCCGCCTGCGGCGGTGTGCCGAATACTTTACAGACCCGAGAGGCCGCCTGATGCGCGATCCGCAAGATACCACCCTGCCCAAACTGCTTATCGTGGAGGATGACGAGGGGCTCCAGGCCCAGCTGAAATGGGCGTTCGATGGGTTCGAGGTTTTCATCGCGGGCACGCGTGAGGAGGCGCTCGACATCTTACGCGCGGAGATGCCGCCGGTGGTCACGCTCGACCTCGGCCTGCCGCCCGATCCCGACGGGACGAGCGAGGGCTTCGCGGTGCTCAATGCCATCATGGCGATGGCACCGACGACCAAGGTGATCGTGGCGAGCGGGCACGGCGCGCGTGAGAGCACGCTCGATGCCGTGGCTGCGGGGGCGTATGATTTCTACCACAAGCCGCTCGATATTGACGGGCTGCAATTGATCGTTGGGCGCGCGCTCAACCTCCATCGGATAGAGGCGGAAAACCGCCGCCTCGCGCAGAAGGTGGGCAAGAACAAGACCGTGCTGGGCACGCTGATTACCGGTGCGCCCGAGATGGTTAAGGTCGCGCGCACGATTGAGCGGGTGGCGAGTACCGATGCCTCTGTCGTGCTGCTGGGTGCGAGCGGGACGGGCAAGGAATTGCTTGCCCGCGGGCTGCACGATGCGAGCCCGCGGCGCGATGGCGCCTTCGTTGCCATCAACTGCGCGGCGATCCCGGAAAACCTGCTTGAAAGCGAGCTTTTCGGGCATGAAAAGGGCGCGTTCACGGGCGCGGTGAAGACCACCGAAGGCAAGATCGAAAGCGCGCATGGCGGCACGCTGTTTCTTGACGAGGTGGGAGACATTCCGCTGCCCCTTCAGGTGAAGCTGCTACGTTTCCTGCAGGAACGCACGATCGAGCGGATCGGCGGGCGCAAGGCGATTGCGGTCGACACGCGGATCGTGTGCGCGACCCATCGCAATCTCGACGCGATGATCGCCGAAGAGACTTTCCGCGAGGATCTGTACTATCGGCTGGCGGAGATCGTGGTGACGATCCCCCCATTGGCGGAACGTGCGGGCGATGCCGGGCTGCTGGCCAAGGCGTTCCTGACCCGATTTGCGCGCGAGATGAACCCGCAGGTGAAGGGCTTCGCGCCCGATGCGCTCGCCGCGCTCGATAGCCATGACTGGCCGGGCAATGTGCGCGAGCTTGAGAACCGGGTGAAGCGCGGGGTGATCATGGCCGATGGCAAGCTGGTAGGGGCAGCCGATCTCGACCTGGCACCGCCGACGGACGATGGTGCCGTTGCGCTAAACCTGAAAGGCGCGCGCGAGATTGCCGACCGCCAGATGATCCGCCGCGCGCTTGCGCGGACGGAGGGCAATATTTCGGGCAGCGCCAAACTGCTCGGCGTGTCGCGGCCTACGCTGTACGACCTGCTCAAGCAGTACGACCTGCAGGCCTAGATTTCGTCGACCTCGGTTCCGTGCTTGCGGTTGTATCGCATCGACCACAGCAGAGAGATGCCGATCAGCACCGCACCGATCAGGCCGGTGATGCTTTCCGAAATGTGGAACTTGGCCGACAGCAGCATGATCAGGCCCAGCGCGATGATGGCCCAGAACGCGCCGTGTTCGAGGAAGCGATACTTGGTCAGCGTGCCCGCGCGCACCAGATGCACCGTCATCGACCGCACGAACAGCGCCCCGATGCTGAGGCCCAGCGCGATGATCAGCATGTTGTTGGACAGAGCGAAGGCCCCGATCACGCCGTCGAAGGAAAAGCTCGCGTCGAGCACTTCGAGATAGAGGAACCCGCCGAGGCCCGATCGCACCGCGCCTTCGGCCATCTTGCGGCGCTCCATCTTGTCCAGCACGGTGCCGATCGCATCGACCGCGATATAGGTCAGCAGGCCGAGGATGCCCGAGGTCAGGAACACCATCGCCTCATCGCCCGGCAGCATGGTGGAAATGCCGTAGAGCAGCAGCAGCAGAATGCCGATTTCCGCCGCCTTGATCTCCGAAAAGCGGCGCAGCGCCAGCTCCAGCCAGCGGATCCAGTCGACATCCTTGTCGCCGTCGAAAAAGAAGTTGAGGCCGACCATGGTCAGGAATGCCCCGCCGAAGCCGGCAATGCCGACATGCGCGGATGACACGATAGCTTCGTAACGTTCCGGGTCGTTCAGCGAGAGGTCGATGGCCGACAGAGGATCGAGATTGGCGGCAATCGCCACGATGGCGAGCGGGAAGACGATCCGCATCCCGAACACCGCGATCAGGATGCCCCAGGTCAGGAAGCGGCGCTGCCACTTCTCGTCCATTTCGCGCAGCACGGTCGCGTTGACCACGGCATTGTCGAAACTTAGCGATATTTCGAGGATCGAGAGCACCAGCACGATCCACAGCACCTGCGCCACGCCCGATGCGCTTCCGCCGCTGTTCCAGGCATAGATCCCGGCCGCGACGAAGCACACTGCGGTGAAGAGGAGCGAACCCCAATAATGTTTGAAAAGCGTGTTCACGAAATTCGCCGTCCGCGTGATGCCGGGGCGTGCCCGGTCTATTTGGGTTGGTAGGTCTGGTTTTCGGTGGGGAAAGTGCGCGCGCGCACTTCCTTCGCATAATCCTCGACATAGCCGGTAATCCGGTCTGCAAGGTCGCCATATTTCTTCACGAAGCGCGGCACGCGTTCGAACATGCCCAGCATATCGTCGGTAACGAGCACCTGGCCGTCGCACTGCGCCGACGCCCCGATGCCGATGATCGGCACGCCGACCGCCTGCTGCACCTGGATCGCGATCGGTTCGACCACACCTTCGACCACGATAGCGAAGGCCCCTGCGCGTTCCAGCGCCTTGGCATCGGCAACGATCTTTTCGGCTTCGGCATCGCTGCGACCGCGCGCGCCATAGCCGCCCAGCACGTTGACCGCCTGCGGCGTCAGCCCGACATGGCCCATCACCGGAATGCCGCGATGGACGAGGAATTCGACCGTTTCGGCCATCGCCTCGCCGCCTTCCAGCTTCACCGCCGCCGCGTTGCTGGCTTTCAGCAGCATGGCCGCGCTCTCGAACGCTTTTTCGGGCGAAGGCTCGTAGGCGCCGAAAGGCATGTCGACCACCACGACCGCGTGATAGCTGCCGCGCACCACCGCAGCGGCGTGGTTGGCCATCATCTCCAGCGTGACGGGAATGGTGGATGGCAGGCCGTAGATCACCTGGCCCAGCGAATCCCCCACCAGCAGCGCATCGCAATGCGCATCCAGCAGCTGTGCCTGCCGCGCGGTATAGGCGGTGAGCATCACGATCGGCTCTTGCGTCGTGCCGTCCTGCTTGCGCGCGCGCAGCTTTGGCACGGTCAGCCGCTTCATCGGCTGCGGGGTGGGAGTGGCGCGACTGGTCGCGGTATCGAGCTGAAAGGTCGTCGACATAGGCGCGTCTGCTAGCCCGCTATTGGGACAAACGCAAAGCGAACCCCTCGACGCAGGGCCGGAAACATTGCAGAAGCGTCGCGCAAAACAGGGTAAACCGCGCGCAAAGCGGGCAGGGAGAACAGATTTTATGGTCGCGACTTCGACGGGTGAGGGCTGGTCCTCACGTTCGGCTTTCATTCTTGCAGCGATTGGCGCTGCGGTTGGCCTGGGCAACCTCTGGCGCTTCCCGACGCTTGCGGGTGAAAGCGGCGGCGGCGCTTTCGTCATCTTCTACCTCGGCTGTGTGTTCCTGCTCGGCCTGCCGCTGCTGCTGGCCGAAATCTTTATCGGCAGGGCGGGGCAGACCGATGCCATCGGCTCGATCCGCCGGGTCGCGAAGGAATCGGGGGTTTCGCGCGGATGGGCTTCGGTCGGTGCACTCGGGGCGCTGGCGGCGTTCCTGATCGTGTCGTTCTATTCGGTCGTCGCGGGCTGGGTGCTCTATTACGTCGGTGTATTTGCGGGCGACTTCGTTTCGGCGGTCGGCGCGGGCGATCCGTTCCGCGGGGCCTTGCAAGGGCAGAGCCAGGACGAGATCGCCAATCGGCTGACCAACCTGTTCGCCAGCCCGGGCCTGCTGATCGCGATGCATTTCGCATTCATGGGCCTCACGCTGTTCATCGTGGCGCGCGGTGTTTCGGGCGGGATCGAGAAGGCGGCGACCTGGCTGATGCCGGCCTTTTTCGTGCTGCTGACCGGCATCACCATCTACGGGGCCGTGGTTGGCGACGTGAGCGAGGCGGCCGCATTCCTCTTCACGCCCGACTGGTCGCGCCTGACGCCCGAGGTGATGAACTCCGCGCTCGGCCAGGCGCTGTTCTCGCTCTCGCTCGGCGTGGCGGGGATCATCACCTATGGCTCGTATATTCGCGAAGGCACGCCGCTGGCCTCGACCGCAGTCATTATCGCTGTTGCCGACAGCGCCGTGGCGCTGATTGCCGGCATGATGATCTTCCCTATCGTATTTGCCGTAGGGCTCGATCCGGCCGCGGGGCCGACGCTGGTGTTCCAGACGCTGCCCTTCGCCTTCGAAGCGATGCCTGCGGGCTCGCTGATCGGGCTGCTGTTCTTCGTTCTGGTGCTGGTCGCGGCGGTCACCAGCTCGATTTCGCTACTGGAAGTGCCGACCGCGTTCGGCATCGGGGAGCTTGGCTGGAGCCGCACGACGTCGTCGCTGGTCTTCGGCGGGGGTGCCTTCCTGATCGGGATCGCCTGCCTGCTGGGCTACAACGTCTGGTCGGATGTGCGCCCGCTCTCGTTCTGGCCGATCTTCGCGGATACCGATATTCTCGACACGGTCGACGGGTTCACCGGCAAGATCATGCTGCCGCTGGGTGCCCTGCTGGTCTCGATCTTCGTCGGCTGGAAGGCGGATCGGCGGCTGCTGGAATCGGCCACGGAGCTTTCCGGCCCCATGTTCGCGCTGTGGCGCTTCCTGCTGGCATGGCTGTGCCCGATCGCGGTGGCGCTTATCCTGGTGACCGGGCTGTTCCCCAGCATTCTGGGATCGGCACCGCAGCTGTAAGAACAAAAAGGGGCGCGGGCCTTTGCAGGTCCGCGCCCCTTCGTATGTCTGGCGACTATGCGCGTTAGAGCGAGGTCTGCTTGACGTGCTTTTTCTCGGCATCGTCGTGCACGGTCATGCCCAGCGCCATCTTCGCGACGTTGAGCAGGTTCATGTCGCCATCCCAGATCTCGGCATCGCCCAGGTCCATGCGCAGGAAGGCGATGTTGGGATCGTCCTTGCCGCCTTCGTACCAGGCTTCCACGAAGTTGTTCCAGAACTGGTCGAAGCGTTCCTGGCTGTCTTCCTTGACGAGCGTGCCGTGGAAGCGCGCGAACATCATGTCGTCGCCCTTGAAGGTGGCGGTCGCCTTGCCGAGACGCATGAAATCGCTCTTCGTGTGGGTGAAGAACCAGATCGCGCTGTTCGCGTCCTTGTCCAGCTGCGGGGACATGGGCACGGCGCTGTCCGGTTTGCCGTCCAGCTGCAGGAAGAGGTAGGGCTGGTCGGCCAGCGCGGTCCAGAACTTCTTGCGCAGTTCGTCGGGATTGCCTTTTTCGGTTTTCATCGGGTTTCTCCTTGTGGAGCCAGAACGGACCAACGGCGCGGTTTGTTTCTGACCTTTCCATTCTTCGTGTCCGCGGGGCTTGCGGCAGGGATGGAATAGGAACATAGTAGGAACAAATGAGTCGTTCCACCATGATCCCAGACACTCCGATACCCGCCCTCGATACGGCTGCAGACCTTGCCCGGCTTGCCCATGAAGGGCGCTGGCAGCCGGGGCTGGGGGCGGTTGCGCAGTCGGAAATCTTCGCCTCTTCGCGCGACGCGAGCGGGGCGGGGGCGGCGCTGGCACTGGCGCTGGATGCGTGGCGCCATCGACCGCAAGAGGAAGGCGCCGAGGCGGAAGATCGCCGCGCGGTGATATGGGTGCAGACCCGCAGCGCGGCGAAGCGCGGCGGCCGCCCGTTTCGCCCCGGCCTGCCGCACGATATCCGCCACCGCCTGATCCATGTGCTGGTGGAAAAGGACGAGGACGCGCTGTTCGCGCTGGAAGAGGCGGTGCGCTGCCGCGATGTCGCCTTCGTCATCGGCGAGCTTGCGGGCGCTGCCCGTGCGCTCGATTTCACCGCTTCGCGCCGCTTGACGCTGGCGGCGGAGAGGCACGGCGTGCCGCTGACGCTGGTCCGGCTCGATGGTGCGCGCGATCTTTCCTCGGCCCGCCAGCGTTGGGCGGTGCAGCCTGCGCCATCTCTGCGCCCGCAGTGGAACCGCGATGCCCCGGGCGCACCCGCCTGGATTGCAGAGCTGTTCCGCGCGCGCAGCCATCCGCCGGGTACCTGGCGGTTGAGCGAGGATTCGGGGCGGTTGGTGGCGGAGCGAGAGACACCTTTTCATAGCGATCCAGCCGAAGTTGGAGAGGGGCGGACTGAGGCTTCGAATGCTGCATCCCCCTCTCCAGGCTCTGCTAGCTTCTTCGGAGCAAGCATCGCCATTCTCTCCCCCAAAGGGGAGAGGGTGAGTGGCTAAGCATGGCGCCCCGCCGCATCCTTTCGATCTGGCTCGCGGCTTTCGCGATCGACCGCTGGCGGCTTGCCGAGGGCTGCGCGCGGGGGGAGGGCGCGGACGCGCAGCCGCTGGTGCTGATCGCGGAAACGGCGCACGGCCCGCGCATCCAGGCAACCAACATCGCGGCGCGCAAGGCAGGCGCGCGGATCGGCACGATGCTCGCCGATGCGCGCACGCTGTGCCCTGCCATCGTGGCGGTGCCGGGCGATCCGGCGGGCGACCTGGCCGAGCTTGAACGGCTTGCCGTGTGGGCGCGCCGTTGGGGGCCGTGGTCCGCGCTCGATCCACCCGACGGCCTGCTGGTCGATCTGACCGCCGTGGCGCACCTGTTCGGCGGCGAGGCAAAGCTGCTGGCCGATGTCCACCACGCCTTCGATGCGCGCGGCTTTGCCATTCGCGCCGCGATCGCGCCCACGGCGGGTGCGGCCTGGGCGCTGGCGCATCACGGGCCGGATCGCAGCATTCTGGCGCCGCCCGCTTCTTCGTCACGCCCATGTTCGTCATCGCGAGCAACCGTAGGGAGCGCGGCAATCCAGGGTGCTGCGCGCAAGGGCCCTGAATCGCCACAGGGCTCCGCCCCTCGCGATGACGATGTCTCGTGGATGGAAGCGCGCCTGTCCGATCTGCCGGTGGCGGCGCTGCGGCTCGACGACGATGTGCTTACCGTGCTGCGGCGGCTTGGCCTCAAACGGCTGGGCGACGTCGCGACGGTGGGGCGCGATGCGCTTCACCGCCGGTTCCGCAATCGCAAGTCGCCCTCCGCCAACCCGCTGATCCGGATGGACCAGCTGCTGGGCCGCGTGCCGGAACCGCTGCTGCCGGTCGTCCCGCAGCATATGCCGCTGGTGCAGCGGCGGCTGATGGAGCCGATCCGCCACCGCGACCTGCTGGACACCGTGATGGCCGATCTGGCGCACGACATGGTGCGCGAGCTGGAAGGGCAGGGGCAGGGCGCCCGTCGCCTCGATCTGGGCCTGTGGCGGGTCGATGGCGAGGTGATTATGCGCACCCTCGAACTTGCCGCCGCCACGCGCGATCCGGCGCATATCGTGCGGCTGTTCAGCGAAAAATTGGGCGATATAGATGCCGGTTTCGGGATCGAGCTGGTCCGCCTGCGCGCCAGCTGGGCGGAGCCGCTGCCCGCCAATCAGGCCGACATCGAAGCCGCCGCGCAGCGCCACGGCACCTCGCTTTCCGCCTTTGTCGACCGGCTGACCACGCGCCTGGGGCCGCGCGCGGTGCGGCGCCCGGTGCTGCGCGGCAGCCATGTGCCCGAGCGCGCCCAACGCTGGCAGCCGCCGCTGGAGCCGGAGCCGCCTTCGCAGGACGAGCTGCGGTTCCATGCCCGCCCGCTCAAGCTGCTCGACCGGGCGGAGCCGATTGCGGTGCTCTACGCCTCGCCCGACGGGTTTCCGCAGCAGTTCCGCTGGCGGGGCGAAGTGCATCAGGTCGCGCGGGTCGAGGGGCCGGAGAGGATCGCGCCCGAATGGTGGCGCGAACGCGGCAATGCACGGCTGCGCGATTATTACCGGATCGAGGACGATACGGGTCGGCGGTACTGGATCTATCGCTATGGCATCGCGGGCGACGGGCGCGGCGGCGTGCCCGACTGGTTTCTGCAGGGGTTGTATGCGTAAGGCAGCCTGAGTTTCAGCCCAATGCGCTCCGCCCCAGTGCGCCTCAGCCGAAGACGGCCGGCCCGATCCACGAATAGATCAGCGTGATCAGGATGATGCCCACCAGGTTCAGCACCACGCCCCCGGTGGCCATCTGCCGGATGCTGACCACGCCCGTGCTGAACACGATCGCGTTGGGCGGCGTGCCCACCGGCAGCATGAAGGCGCAGGTCGCGGCCAGCGCGGCAGGGATCAGCAGGCCCATCGGGTCGATCCCGAGGCCCAGCGCCACGCCGCCCAAGATGGGTATGAAGGTCGCCGCGGTCGCGGTGTTGCTTGTCACCTCCGTCAGGAACATGACGATGGCCACCACCGCTGCGATCAGCAGGATCGGCGGCAGCGCGCCAAGCCCCGTCACCTGCTGCCCCAGCCAGGCATCGAGGCCGGACGCCGCCACCGCGCTCGCCAGGCTCAGCCCGCCGCCGAACAGCAGCAGCACGCCCCATGGAACTCCTTTTTCCGCATCGCTCCATTCCAGCACCGCTTCGCCCTTGCGGTCGCCCGGCAGCAGGAACAGCGCAATACCCGCGCCGATGGCGATCGCGGTGTCGTTCAGCTGCGCCCACCAGACATCCTCCGCCGCGCCGGAAAATTCCGCGATCAGCCCCGGCACAATCCAGAAGAACGCCGCCGATCCGAACGCCAGAAGCACCATCCTTTCGGCCCGGCCCATCCGCCCAAGCTTGCGAATCTGCCCCTCGATAAGGTCGCGTCCGCCTTCGATCTTCGGCAGATCGAAAGGGTACAGCACGCGCGTCATCAGCACCCACGCGACCAGCGTGAATACTGCCGCAATCGGAACGCCCACCATCATCCAGTCGAGAAATCCGATGTTCCGCCCGTACTCCACCGCCGCATAGCCCGCGACGATGGCATTGGGCGGGCTGCCCAGCAGCGTGCCGAGCCCGCCGATATTTGCCGACCATGCAATCGCCAGCATCAGGCAGACGCCGAAGCCGCGCAGCCGCGGATCGTCAGGCAGGCTCTGCTCGCCCGGCTCGCTACCCGGCTCGGCGTTCGCGCGGTCGCCGGTGCCAACCAGCGCGAGAATCGAAAAGCCGATCGGCAGCATCATCAGCGTGGTCGCCGTGTTGGACACCCACATCGAAAGAAACCCGGTTGCGATCATCATGCCCAGCACGATCATCCGCGGTTCGGTGCCGACGCGCCGCAAGGTCATCAGCGCGATCCGGCGGTGCAGATTGCACTTCTCCATCGCGATCGCGATCAGGAAGCCGCCGAGGAACAGGAAGACGATCGGGCTGGCATAGGGCGCCGTGGTTTCGCCGATCGTGCGCTGCGTCAGTGCGGGGATCAGCACGATCGGCAGCAGGGACGTGACAGAGAGCGGCAGCGCCTCGGTTATCCACCAGACCGCCATCAGCGTTCCAATCGCGGCGACGATCCGGCCATCGGCAGAAAGCTGCGTGGCCGCGCCGAGGGCGAGCCAGACACCGAATGCCAGCGCCAGGCCAAGGAAACGCATGATCCATTGCCGGTACGCGGGGCGTGCCGCATCGTCGCCATCCGCCGGCTCTGCATTCGCCTTACCCATCATCCGCGCCCGTTTTCCCGCTTGTTGCGTGTTTGGGTCGTAGATGGGCGAAGCAGACGGATTGCGTCAATGCACCGCGCAGATAGCTGTGTGGAAGCGCGCCGCTCAGCTGCCCGAGAACGGGGTGCCGAACACCCCCACCGCCAGCTCGGCCCACACCAGCAGCAGCACGGCGAGGATGCCGAGCACGGCGACGACGCAGAAGGTCGGCCGCCCGATGGTGCGGATGGCGAATTCGATGCCGAGCGCGGTGGTACCCAGCAGGGCCGTGGCCACGGCGAAATCGAATGGCGTCCAGTGCACCTCTCCGGTGAACTGCATTGCGATCAGCGGGGCGATGAGAATGGCGATAACCGAACCCCACAGCGCCATGCGCCACAGGCGGTTTGTCAGCCCGGAAGTGATCGAAAGATCGTCCATCATGCCTCTCCTCCAGGCCCGATCATGCACACGCCGACGGCGAACGGCAAGATCGGGAGCCAACCTGTGCATAAATCCGCAAAGCCCTGAAATCAAAATTTTTTGTACTTGTGCACGCCGGGGGCTAGCCAATCACCGGAACGGAACATAGAAAGAACATGTGAGCAGAGCCCCGATCCTTGACCGGCTGAAGATTCTCGCCGATGCGGCGAAGTACGATGCCTCCTGCGCGTCGTCCGGCACGGCGAAGCGCAACAGTACCGGGGGCGGAATCGGCAGCACCGAAGGCATGGGCATCTGCCACGCCTATGCGCCCGACGGCCGCTGCATCTCGCTGCTGAAGATCCTGCTGACCAACCACTGCATCTTCGATTGCCACTACTGCATCAACCGCAAGAGTTCGAACGTGCAGCGCGCGCGCTTCACGCCGCAGGAAGTCGCGGATCTGACGATCAGCTTCTATCGCCGCAATTATATCGAAGGGCTGTTCCTCTCCTCCGGCATCATCAAGAGCAGCGATCACACGATGGAGCAGATCGTGGAGGCCGCGCGGATTTTGCGCGAGGAGTATGATTTTCGCGGCTACATCCACCTGAAGACGATCCCCGAGGCGGACCCCGAGATCATCCATCGCGCCGGGTTCTATGCCGATCGCGTCTCGATCAATGTCGAATTGCCGACCGATGCCGGGCTGACGCGCCTGGCGCCCGACAAGGACGCGCGCCAGATCGAAGGCGCGCTGGGCAAGACCAGCAGCGATATCGTCGAAGCGAAGGATGCGAAGAAGCGGTTCAAGCACGCGCCGCGCTTTGCGCCTGCGGGCCAGTCGACCCAGATGATCGTGGGTGCCGACGCGGCGAGCGATGCGGATATCGTAGGCCGGGCGAGCCGGTTGTACGACAGTTTCGGCCTGCGCCGCGTCTATTACAGCGCCTTCTCGCCGATCCCCGATGCCTCCGCCGTGCTGCCGCTGAAGCGCCCGCCGTTGATTCGCGAGCATCGCCTGTATCAATCGGACTGGCTGATGCGGTTCTACAACTACCGCCCGCAGGAAATCATGCAGGCGACCGAAGCCGACGGAAACCTGCCGCTCGATATCGACCCCAAGCTGGCGTGGGCGCTGAAATTCCGCGAACGCTTCCCGGTCGATGTGAACCGCGCAAGCCGCGAAGACCTGCTGCGCGTGCCCGGGCTGGGGGTGAAGGCGGTGCAGCGTATCCTCGCCTCGCGCCGCCACCGTACCCTCAGGCTCGACGATGTGGCGCGGCTGACCGTGTCGCTCACCAAGGTGCGGCCCTTCATCTGCACGGTAGACTGGCGGCCGACGCTGCTGACCGACCGCGGCGACCTGCGCGCACTGCTGGCACCGAAGGCCGAACAGCTGGAGCTGTTCGCGGCGTGATTGTCCTTTTTCGTCATTGCGAAGACCCCGGACTTGATCCGGGGGAGGCGGCAATCCAGGGGCGTATCGCGCTTCGCGCTGGATTGGTTGGCCTTTGGCCGACTACGTCCCGCTACACTTCCAATGACGGTCGGCGGGAGCATTTCGCATGACCGCGCTCCAGAACGTCCGCCCTCACGCGCGCTACACCGTCCAGCTGCCGCGCAGCGACGATTTCGCCTTCTGGCGAGAGCGCGCGCGGGCGCTGATCCAGTGCGATGTGCCGCCGGACAAGGTTGCGTGGGTCGAACCGGGCGGCAGCGGCGATTTGTTTGCGGCCGACGGGATGCGCCTGCCCGCGCCTTCGGCCGACGCGCCGCCGGTGCGCGCCAGCAAGCGTTACCTCAGCCTTGCGACCAATGCCGCGCTGCACAGCGATCCGCAGCGGTTCGCGCTGCTCTATCGCCTGCTGTGGCGGTTGCAGGCCAATCCGCGGATCATGGAGGACAAGGCCGACCCGGATGTTCGCCGCGTGGAAGAACTCGCCAAGAACGTGCGGCGCGACAGCCACAAGATGCACGCCTTCGTCCGCTTCCGGCAGGTGGAAGAGGAAGGGGGCGCAGAGCATTACATCGCCTGGTTCGAGCCCGAGCATCATATCCTGCGCGCCAATGCCGGCTTCTTCCGGCGCCGCTTCGCGAGCATGCGCTGGTCGATCCTGACCCCGCAGGGCACGCTGCACTGGGATGGCGAGACGATGCGCGAAGGCCCGCCCGCGCAGAAAACGGACGCGCCGCACGGCGACCCGGTCGAGGATCTGTGGCGCACCTATTACGCGTCGATCTTCAATCCCGCGCGGCTGAAAGTCGGCGCGATGCTCTCCGAAATGCCACGCAAGTACTGGAAAAACCTGCCCGAGGCCGCGCTTATCCCGGAGCTGATCGCGGGCGCGCAGCAGCGCGAGAGCGCGATGGTCGCGGCGGGCGAACGCGATGACGGGGCGCGGCTGACAAGCCTTGCGGCGATCGGCGAAGCGATCGACAGCTGTCGCAAATGCCCGATCGGATGCCTCGATAATCGCGCGGTCATGGGGGAGGGGCCGGGCGATGCCGCCCTGATGATCGTCGGCGAGCAGCCGGGCGATGTCGAGGATATGGAGGGCAGGCCTTTCGTCGGCCCTGCCGGGCAGCTGCTCGACATGCATCTGGAACGCGCAGGCATCGACCGCAGCGCCGCCTACGTCACCAATACGGTCAAGCATTTCAAGTTCACGATGAGGGGCAAGCGGCGGCTGCACCAGTCGCCCACCGCGAAGGAAATCGATACCTGCCGCTGGTGGATCGAGAGCGAGCGCGAGCTGGTGAAGCCGAAGCTGGTGCTGGCCATGGGAGCCAGCGCGGCGCGCGGGATGCTGGGCAAGACGGTCAGCATTGCGAAGGCGCGCGGCGCGCCGATCATGCTCGAGGATGGCAGCGAATTGTGGATTACCGCGCATCCTTCCTACCTGCTGCGCCTCGATGGCGAGGCGCGGGACAGGCAGGCGACGCTGTTCGATGCCGACCTTGCGGCGGTGCAGGCGCGGTTGGCGGAGCTGGTGGAGGGTGGTGTCCCATGACCGTTCGTCCTGAGCTCGTCGAAGGGCGAACGGGGTGCGGCGTTCGCGGTTCGACAGGCTCACCACGAACGGGTGGGACAGCGAAATTGTCATGCCCGAGGCCCCGCTCACCCCCGACAAACGCCGGATAGAGATCGACCCCGATGCGATCGATCCGCCGCCGCCCAGCGCATTCGTAGAGCTCGGCCTTGTCAGCTGCTTCAGCTTCCTGCGCGGCAGTTCGGACGCGGTCGATCTGGCGCTGATGGCGCGCATGCTGGGCTACGACGCACTCGGCATTGCCGATACCAATACGATGGCGGGCGTGGTTCGCGTGCACTGCGAGGCGAAGACGCTCAAGCTGCGCCCGGTGATCGGCTGCCGGATCGAGACCGTGGAGGGGCTCGCCTTCCTCGCCTACCCGAAGGACCGCGCCGCCTATGGCCGCCTGTGCCGCCTGATCAGCCAGGGCCGGATGCAGACCATCGACGGTGAATGGCAGGATAAGGGCGTGTGCGAGATCGACCTCGCCATGCTCGCCGACCATGCTGAAGATGTGCAACTGATCCTGCTGCCGCCCGGCGATCTGGATGCGGAGTTCACGATTGCGGTGGCGAGCAACGTCGTTCCCTTTCGTCGTCGCGGCTCCCCGCTGGCTTCGGATGCCCAGCAGGAAAGCGGGGCCCCAAATCAAGTCCGAGGTGAAGACAAGGTAGACCTGACCGCTCCTTTCCCGGACATCCTTCCCCATCTCGCCGCGCAACTCCCCACGCTGCGCCACCTTGCCGCCGCCTACCTCTATCGCGGCGACGATATCGCCCGGATCGACCGGCTTGACGCCATGGCGCGCGCCCACGGCCTGTCGCTGCTTGCAACCAACGACGTCCATTATCACGCGCCAGAACGGCGTCCGCTGAATGACGTCATGACCGCAATCCGCCACAAGACGACCGTCGCGGCGGCCGGGCACCTGCTGCACGCCAATGCCGAAAGGCATCTGAAGTCGCCGGAAACCATGATCAGGCTGTTCGCCCGCTGGCCTCATGCCATCATGGCGTCACGCACGGTTGCGGATGCCTGCCGCTTCAGCCTCGACGAGCTGCAATACGAGTATCCCGACGAGATCCTGCCCGAGGGGATGACGCCGCAGGCGTTTCTCGAACAGGAGACATGGGAGGGTGCAAAATCACGCTATCCCAGTGGCTTGCCGGAAAATGTTCGTGTAACGCTTGAAAAAGAGCTGGCGCTGATCGGCAAGCTGGATCTGGCGCGCTATTTCCTGACCATCAAGGATATCGTCGATTTCGCGCGCACCGGTGTCGACCCGCCGATATTGTGCCAAGGGCGCGGCAGCGCGGCGAATTCGGCGGTGTGCTACGTGCTTGGCATCACCAGCGTCGATCCGGCGAAACACGCGCTGCTGTTCGACCGTTTCATTTCGGAGGAGCGCAAGGAGCCGCCCGATATCGACGTCGATTTCGAGCATGAGCGGCGCGAGGAGGTGATCCAGTACCTCTACCGCAAATATGGCCGCCACCGCGCGGGCCTGTGCGCCACCGTCATCCACTACCGCCCGCGCATGGCGATCCGCGAGGTGGGCAAGGCCATGGGGCTGTCCGAAGACGTCACCGCGTCGCTCGCGCGCACGGTGTGGGGTGGCTGGGGGCGCGAGATCGGCGAGGACCACGTGGCGGAAACGGGCATGGACGTGGCCGATCCACACCTGAAGCGCGTTCTGAAACTCACCAGCCAAATGATTGGAATGCCGAGACATCTCAGCCAGCATGTCGGCGGGTTCATTCTCACCCAGGGCGATCTGACCGAGACCGTGCCGATCGGCAATGGCGCCATGCCCGATCGCAGCTTCATCGAGTGGGACAAGGACGATATCGAGGCGCTGGGCATCCTGAAGGTCGATGTGCTGGCGCTGGGCATGCTGACCTGTATCAAGAAGTGCTTCGACCTGCTGGAGGATCACCACCAGCGCCCGCTGCAGCTTGCCACCGTGCCGCGCGAGGACCCGGAAACCTATGCGATGCTGCGCAAAGGGGATTCGCTGGGCGTGTTCCAGGTCGAAAGCCGCGCGCAGATGAACATGCTGCCCCGCCTGCGCCCACGCGAATTCTACGATCTGGTGATCCAGGTCGCGATCGTGCGGCCCGGCCCGATCCAGGGCGACATGGTGCATCCCTACTTGAAGCGCAGGCGCGGCGCGGAGCAGGTGGTGATCCCCGCGCCATCGCCCGAACACGGCCCGCCGGACGAGCTGTCCAGCATCCTCGAACGCACGCTGGGCGTGCCGATCTTCCAGGAGCAGGCGATGAAGATCGCGCTGGATGCCGCGAAGTTCTCGAGCCTCGAAGCCAACCGCCTGCGCAAGGCAATGGCCACCTTCCGCAGCCGCGGTATGGTGGACGAGCTGCAGGACATGATGGTCGAGCGGATGGTGAACCGCGGCTACGACCGCGACTTTGCCGAACGGTGCTTCAACCAGATCCGCGGCTTTGGCGAATATGGCTTTCCCGAGAGCCATGCCGCCAGCTTTGCGCATCTCGTCTACGTGTCGAGCTGGCTCAAGTGCCATTTCCCGGCGGCCTTCGCCTGCGCGCTGCTCAACTCGCAGCCGATGGGCTTCTACGCGCCCGCGCAGATCGTGCGCGATGCGGCGGAGCATGGCGTTGGCGTGCTGGCGGCGGATGTGAACGCGTCGGACTGGGATTGCACGCTGGAACAGCGCGGTGAAGCAGACGAGGCGAAGCAGGGCCGGCTCGACAGGCATATCGCGCTGCGCCTTGGCCTGCGCCAGATAGACGGCCTGCCCGAGCACGTCGCGGCAAGGCTGGTGGCGGAGCGGGCCGAGCGCGGGCCGTTTCGCGACGTCGCGGACCTGCGCGACCGGGCGGGGCTAAGCCCTGCGCATATCGAACGGCTCGCCAGTGCCGATGCCTTCCAGTCGCTGAATCTGCCGCGCCGCCAGGCGCTGTGGGATGCGCGCAGCCTGATCGCTTCGCCCGACCTGCCGCTGTTCCGCGCAGCGGCGGAACGTGACGAAGGGGCGGAGAAGGCGCACACCCGGCTGCCCACCATGCCGCTTTCCGAAGAGGTCGTGGCCGATTACCAGACCACGCGCCTCAGCCTGAAGGCGCATCCGATGGCCTTCCTGCGTGCCGATCTGGCGGAGCGCGGCTTCGTGCGCGCGTGCGACCTGCGGGCGCGCAAGTTCCGCAGCATGGTACAGGTGGCGGGCGTAGTGCTGATCCGCCAGCGGCCGGGCAGTGCCAAGGGCGTGTGCTTCATCACGCTGGAGGACGAGACCGGCGTGGTGAACCTGGTCGTCTGGCCCGACCTGAAGGAAAAGCAGCGCAAGGTGGTAATGGGTTCGCGCCTGATGGAGGTGCGCGGGCGCGTGGAGTACGACGACGAGGTGATCCACGTCATCGCCCACCACATGACCGATGCCTCGCACCAGCTGTCGCGCCTTTCGGACGACGAGCTGAATTATCAGCTGGCGCGTGCGGATCATGTGAACAATCCATTGCCCTCCAGCGGGTCGGGCGGGAAGGCCAATCCCCGCGACGATCTTCGCTCGGGCGCGGACGATCCCGCCCATCAGGGGGCGATCCGCCCGCGCGACCTGATCGACGAGCTGCCAGCCACCGGCGGCCATCCGCGCAATGTCCGGATCATTCCCAAATCCCGCGACTTTCATTGAGGATGCCCGGTCCCAATCGCAATCTCCCCGCCCTCAGGCGCCTCGCGCGGTTCGCACGCGCCATGGCGCGGCTGTCTGCCGATCGCCGGGTGATCGCGCTGCTGGTGATCTTCGCCATGTTTCTTGCGGGGCGCGCCTGGCTGGCGGAGAACCCGGGCAGCAATCCGTGGGCTCCGCTGGACCTGAACGATGAAGCGGGCTGGGCCACCCGCGCCAAGATCGCCGCGCTGCGCGATGATCCGGCGCAGTGTCGCGCCGTGCTGGAGCGCAGCGAGGTCGCCTTCACCTCGCTCGACCCCGTGGGCGAGGCGCCGTGCCTGCGCGAGTACCGCACCCGGCTCGATGGCTTTCCCTATGCGGGCGACCGGCCCGACACGACCTGCGCGATGGCCGCGGCGCTGGAAATCTGGCGGCGCGACAGCGTGCAGCCTGCTGCGCAAGAGATATTCGGGCAGGATGTCGCCCGAATCGAACATTTCGGCAGCTTCAGCTGTCGCCGCCTCTACGGCCGCGATGAGGGGCCATGGAGCGAACATGCCACCGCCAACGCGATCGATATTGCCGGATTCGTGCTGGAAGACGGCACGCGCATCGTGCTGATCGAGGATTGGGACAGGGAAGGGGACAAGGCCCGCTTCCTGCGGCGCGTCCGCGATGGCGCGTGCCAGGCCTTCGGCACCGTGCTGTCACCCGACTATAATGCCGCGCATCGCGATCACTTCCACCTCGATCAACACAGCCGGGGCCTGGGCGGGGTGTGTCGCTAGCGAAGCCGGGCGGCATCTGACGCTGTCCTACAGCGGGGTGGATATGCCATGCCCACCCGATGCCGACGCCAAGCTGCACGCTACCCGACCGGCGAGCCCTCGTGCCCCATCGCAGGTCACGGACCGGGGGCACTTTTGTGCCTCATAACACTGTGTCAGGTGTGTCACGGCAGCGCTTTCCATTCGCCGTGAAAGCATGCCGCGGTGGGCATGCGGCGCGCATTCTACACCGCTTCGAGCGCGTATCCGGCAGACCGCACGGTGCGAATCGGGTCTTTCGCTCCGTCCACTTCGAGCGCCTTGCGCAGGCGGCGGATATGCACGTCGACGGTGCGCAGCTCGATATCGCTGCCGGTACCCCATACCCCGTCGAGCAACTGGCCACGGCTGAACACGCGGCCGGGGCTTTCCATGAAGAACTTGAGCAGGCGATACTCGGTCGGCCCCAGCTGCAGGCTGCGCCCGCGCCGTTCGACCTTGTGGGCCACCGGATCGAGCTGGATGTCGCCCACCTCGATCGTCTCCCCGGCCAGCGCCGGGCGTATGCGGCGCATCACGGCGGCAACGCGCGCGAGCAGCTCGCGCGGCGAAAACGGCTTGGTCAGGTAATCGTCCGCCCCTGTTTCCAGGCCACGGATGCGATCGTCCTCCGCCTCGCGCGCGGTGAGCATGATGATGGGGACATGCGCGGTCTGCTTGTCGCGGCGCAACCGGCGACAGACCTCGATCCCGCTGGTGCCTTCGATCATCCAGTCGAGGATCATCAGATCGGGCACGTCCTCGCTCGCCATCAGCAACGCTTCGTCGCCATCGGCGGTCACGCGGACCTCGTAGCCTTCGTTGGCGAACCGGAATTCGAGCAATTCGGCCAGCGCCGGATCGTCTTCGACAAGGATGAGCTTCGCTGCAGGCACGGTTTCTCTCGTCTCTCGGCGGCACTCGCAGCTTTGCGCTCGCCGCTAGATGGTGTCAGCTTTCTTCGACATCGTCGTCGATGGGGTACGACCCTGTGGCCGCAAAATACACCATTTCCGCAACATTGGTCGCATGATCGCCGATCCGCTCGATATTGCGGGCCACGAACAGCAGCTGCGCCGCACTCGAAATCGTCGCAGGATTTTCGACCATGTGGCTGACAAGATTGCGGAAAACCGAGTTATAGAAAGCGTCCACCTTCTTGTCGGCGGCGATCACCTCGCATGCCAGCGCGGGATCGCGCGCGGCGTAGGCGGTGAGCACGTCGTGCACCATTTCGGCCGCGACATCGCCCATCGCGGGCAGCAGGGTCAGCGGCTCGAACCGGTTGCGCCCTTCGATCCGGCCTACGCGCTTGGAGATGTTCTTCGCATAGTCGCCGATCCGTTCGACCACCCCGGCAATCTTCAGCGCGGCGACCACTTCGCGCAGGTCGTCCGCCATCGGGGCGCGCAGGGCGATGATCTTCACCGCCAAGCGGTCGACCTCAAGCTCCAGCGTGTCGAGCTTGCGGTCGTCTGCCACGATCTTCTCGGCGAGCTTTTCGTCCCCCCGGATCAACGCATCGAGCGCGCCTTCCAGCGCGGTCTCCGCTAGGCCGCCCATCTCGGTGATCAGCCCGCGAAGCCGCGTGATGTCTTCGTCAAATGCCTTGACCGTGTGTTCGGCGTTCATCCGTAGCGCCCCGTAATATAGTCTTTGGTCCGCTCTTCGAGCGGATTGGTGAAAATCTGATCGGTCGGCCCATATTCCACCATCTTGCCGAGGTGGAAAAACGCCGTCCGGTGGCTGACCCTGGCAGCCTGCTGCATCGAGTGCGTGACGATGACGATAGCATACCGGCCCGCAAGATCATCGATCAGTTCTTCGATCTTGGCGGTCGCGATGGGATCGAGCGCGGAGGCCGGCTCGTCCATCAGGATCACTTCGGGGTCGACCGCGATTGCCCGCGCGATGCACAGCCGCTGCTGCTGCCCGCCGGACAGTGCGGTGCCCGATTCGCCGAGGCGATCCTTCACCTCGTTCCACAGGCCCGCGCGTTGCAGCGATCGTTCCACGATCTCGTCCAGCTCGCTCTTCCCGCTGGCGATGCCGTGGATCTTGGGGCCGTAGGCGATGTTGTCGTAGATCGATTTGGGGAAGGGGTTCGGCTTCTGGAACACCATGCCGACCCGGGCGCGCAACTGCACCACATCCATCCCGCTGGAATAGATATTCTCTCCATCGAGCTCGATATTGCCTTCGACCCTGGCCGAGGCGATCGTGTCGTTCATCCGATTCAGCGTGCGCAGAAAGGTCGATTTTCCGCAGCCGGAAGGGCCGATAAACGCGGTGACGTACTTGGTCGGGATGTCGATCGAGACATCGTCGATCGCCTTCTTGTCACCATAGTAGACCGAAACGTCGCGCGCGCGCATCTTCGCTTCGGCCTTGTCGTCCATGTCGTGGATTACGGTCACCAGGTTTTCTCGAACTTGTTACGCAGGTAAATGGCGAAGGCATTCATCAATAGCAGGAACAGTAGCAGCACGATGATCGCCGCGCTCGTCCGTTCTATGAAGCCGCGGTCGATTTCATCCGACCACAGGAAGATCTGCACCGGCAGCACAGTGGCGGGCGCAGTGAAACCATCGGGCGGGGTCGCCACGAAGGCCCGCATCCCGATCAGCAGCAGCGGAGCCGTTTCGCCCAGCGCGCGCGCCATGCCGATGATCGTGCCGGTGAGAATTCCGGGCAGGGCGAGCGGCAGCACGTGGTGGAACACCACCTGTACCGGAGACGCGCCAACTGCCAGCGCACCATCGCGGATCGACGGCGGCACGGCCTTGATCGCGTTGCGGCCCGAGATCACGATCACCGGCATGGTCATCAGTGCCAGCGTCATCCCGCCGATCAGCGGCGCGGATCGCATGTTGGGGAATATCCACAGGAACACCGCGAGGCCAAGCAGGCCGAAGATGATCGAAGGGACCGCCGCGAGGTTGTTGATCGAAACCTCGATAATGTCGGTCCAGCGGTTCTTGGGCGCGTATTCTTCCAGATAAAGCGCCGACAGCACGCCGATCGGGAAGGCCAGCGCCAGGGTGACGATCATGGTCAGGATCGAACCCTTGAGCGCACCCCAAACGCCGACCTGCTGCGGGTCGGTGGCGTCGGACCGGGTCAGGAAGCCCCAGTCGAATCGCTTTGCCAGATGGCCATCGCGCTCCAGCCGATCGGCCAGCGCCTGCATCTCGGGCGCGCCCTCGCCGTCCATCCCCATCGCCAGATCGCCACTGGCCGCCAGCCAGAAGGTTTCCTGCCCGTTGATCATGGCAGGCCGCTCGGTCAGTTGCTTGGCGACTTCGCGCCAGGCTTGCGGGCTTACCTCGCTGGCACCTTCCGGCCCCAGCGCCTGCTCGGCGGAATATTCCACGATCTGGGGCAGGCCCTGCATTTCAAGGGTCTGCACTGCGGTCGGCTCGCTGAGCGTCGCTTCGTCGCCCGCGAGGCCGGATTGCGCAAAATCGATCGGCACCTGCAATTCGGCCCGCTGGAAGCCGCCGATGCCGTTCACGGTCATGTTGGTGAGCAGGATGAAGAGGATCGAGATCGAAACGAGAATCGCGAACAGGCCGAACAGCTTGAACCGCCGTTCCTGTGCGTAGCGTTGCTTCAGACGCTTCTCGAACGCTTCGCTGCGGGTCGGCTGCCCCTCGGGTGGCTGTGCGGACTTACTCATAGGCCTCTCGGAAGCGTTTGACGACGCGCAGGGCGATGAAATTGAGCGCCAGCGTGACCATGAACAGGACGAAGCCGAGCGCAAAGGCGCTGAGCGTGGCCGGGTGGTCGAAGCTGCCTTCGCCGGTCAGCAGGGCGACGATCTGCACGGTCACCGTCGTCATCGCCTCCAGCGGATTGGCGGAAAGGTTGGCGGCGGTAGAGGCGGCCATGACCACGATCATCGTCTCGCCGATAGCGCGGCTGACCGCCAGCATCACGCCGCCGACGATGCCGGGCAGTGCAGCCGGGATCAGCACCTTCTTGATGGTTTCGGACTTGGTCGCGCCCATTGCCAGGCTGCCGTCGCGCATGGAGCCAGGCACTGCGGCGATGCTGTCGTCCGCCATCGAGGACACGAAGGGAATGATCATCACCCCCATGACAAGGCCTGCGGCCAGCGCGCTTTCGGAAGAGGCGTTGGTGATGCCTACCGCCTGCGCGGCATCGCGGATCATCGGGGCCACGGTCAGCGCGGCGAAATAGCCGTAGACCACGGTCGGCACGCCCGCGAGAATTTCCAGCGCGGGCTTGATGATCTTGCGCCAGCGCGGGCTGGCGTATTGCGTGAGGTAGATCGCACTCATCATGCCCAGCGGGATCGCCACGATCATGGCGATGATCGCGCCGATGAAGATCGTGCCCCAGAACAGCGGGATCGCGCCGTAGCGGTCGCCCTGCGGCGCCGTTGGGCTGGACATTGGATCGGGGTTCCAGCTGGTTCCGAACAGGAAATCGACCGGGGAGACCATGCCGAAGAAACGGACGGTCTCGAACACCAGGCTGGCGAGGATGCCAAAGGTGGTGAGGATCGCGACCAGCGAGGCGAGCAGCAACAGGGCCATCACCGCGCGCTCGACCCTTACCCGCGCACCGAAAGCGGGCTTGATGCGGCTATAGGCCCACAGGCCGAGGATTGCGGCCATCGCAATACCGAAGCCCACACCAATCAGTGTGTAGAACAGCGTCGCTTCGCGAAACGGTTCGACCAGGTCCCGCGCCTGCGGAGTGAACACCGCCGCTGCGCTGCCGCGGGCCACCGCCTGCGCCTCGGCCAGGATCGTCTGCCGCTGGAAACCGAATTCGGGCAGGTTCTGGCCTGCCGGAGTGGCGAGAACCCATTGCTCGATCAGGATCGGGGAGAGCACGCTCCACAAAACCGCGAACAGGGCCAGCGGCACGGCGACCCAGATCGCGACATACCAGGCATGATAGCCGGGGCGCGCGACAACTTCGCGCGGGGCGGCGGCACGCGAGAAGGCGCGCGCCTTCGCACGTCCGGCCAGCCAACCGGCAAGGCCGAGCCCCAGGGCAATCAGGAACAGAAACGCAGGAGACATACTGCGGCGAGATTCCTTCAATTCTCAATGCGAAGGCATCGCCGCTCAGGGCGCCCCCGGCCATCGAAAAATGGTGTGAAGTGCCGGTCCTAATCCGACCGGCTTCACCCGTTGTTGAAACTATGTGTCACTGTGATGACACCCGATCATGAAGCGGTCCGGTTATCTCCTTCATTCGGGCGGTCCTGGCCGGATTGCGATGCATCCCCGGTGGCGGTCGCAAGCGGCGATACGGGAGAGACTTCGCCCGTGCCATCGCGCGGCAACCGGACGATCACGGTGGTGCCTTCGCCAAGTTCGCTTTCGATATCCAGCCTGCCGTGATGGCGTTCGACGATGTGCTTCACGATCGCCAGGCCGAGGCCCGTTCCGCCCGACATACGGCTGCGACCCGGATCGGTGCGATAGAATCGGCGGGTGAGGTGAGGCAAGTGCTCGGGCGCGATTCCTTCGCCCTGATCCTTCACCACCACCTTCGCCTCGCCCATTGCCGTTTCGCTCAGCTCGACATGCACGGGCGTACCCGGTCTGCCGTATTTCAGTGCATTGTCGACAAGGTTGCGGACCAGCTGTTCGAGCTGCTGCGAGTCGCCCCGAACCGTGAATTCGCCATTGTGAGTGACGTGGACACGGTCCGCACGATCCGGCCCGGCCCCTTCGCGCGCGGACCGTTCGACCAGTTCGTTCAGCGGTATCGCGGTCTCCGGGCGGTCGTGCTTTTCCGCCTCGACGCGCGACAGCGACATGAGATCGCTGACCAGATTCTGCAGCCGCCGCGCCTCGCGCTGGATGGTGTCGAGGAACTTGCGCGCCGTCTTCTCGTCGATATCCGCAGGATGCTCGCTCAGCGTCTCGGCATAGCCGATGATCGACGCCAGCGGGGTGCGAAGCTCATGGCTGGCGTTGGCCACGAAATCGGTATGCGCGCGGCTGACATCGGATTCGGCGGTCTTGGAAATCAGCTCGATGACGGACGTCTTCCTGTCGAGCGCATAGCGGATGACGCGCCAGACATCGCGGCGGCGGACCAGGCCGGTAACGATGGCCTCGCCATTTCCCTCGCGGTTCATCATCGCGACCGCATTGGGCTGGCGGATCGCCACGCGGACATCCTGCCCGACGACATGTTCGCCCAGCAGATTGCGGGCGGAGGCATTGGCCATCACCACCCGGGTGCGATCCACCAGCAAGAGCGGCGATTGCGCGTTTTCAATCATCCCGGTCAGATTCTGGCGGGACATCGCGTCCTCGTCCAACTCTGCCTCCACCACCCGGTCGGCGGGCTGGCTGATCCACAGCGTGAGGCACCAGACCAGCCAGATCGCCAGCGCGTAAGGCAGCGCAAAACCTGCAAACATCAGAAGAAATGCGCTGGACGTGGCGATGATCAGGCCAGGCCAGGGCAAGGCGCGCGGCGTTTCCATGGCTGGGGGCCTAGGGGGATTCGCGCCCGTATGCCAGAGCACTGCACCAGCCCGCGGCGCTGGAGGATGACTTATCCCGAAGAGAAGCCCGCAAACTTCACTGCCTGTGCGCCAGCAGACGGGACCTCCCCTGTGCAGGGGGAGGGGGAGGATGCGGGAAATGGGGAGGGCGATCGACTGGCATTGCCTGCCTGTCATCCGGATGGTGACCCCTACGGGAATCGAACCCGTGTTTCAGCCGTGAAAGGGCCGCGTCCTAACCGCTAGACGAAGGGGCCACATCCGGAACAGCTTCTGGCGGGTCGGCAAAAAGGCCGTTAGCGCCGAAGCGAGCCGCGCACTTAGGGAGGTGCGGAGAATCGGTCAAGCCCACAATCGTTCGAAATTACGGTTCGACGAGTGCAGCGTCCTCCAGATGCAGTTCCGCGCGCGGCATATTGGCCCACGTATCCACCTTGGCGCGGCCCGCCAGCCACAGGCGCGTGCCAGGGTGTAGCGCCAGCATAGCCTGGCCCCAGTCGGTATCCGCCACCCGGAACGCGATCGCCTTTATCGAGCCGCCATCGCGCGATCCCGCCACCAGCCGCACATGATCGGTGCCCACCCGGTCTACCTTCACCAGATGGACCGGCCCGATCGCGATGCGTGGACCGGGCCAGCCCATTCCATAGGGCCCGCCGCGTTCCAGCGTCTCGATCAGATCGACGGTGAGCCCGCGCGGCCCCAGCGACAGGTCGAAACCGAGCGATGCCTCTGCACTTGCCGCCGCAACCTGCTTTTCAAGCCGCGATTCGAGCCAGTCGGCGAAGGCTTCCAGCTTGTCGACGTGCACGGTCAGCCCGGCGGCCATTGCGTGGCCGCCTCCAGCCTTCAGCAGCCCTTCTTCGCACGCGGCCATGATCGCCGCGCCCAGATCGACGCCTGGGATCGACCGCCCTGAACCCTTGCCGATACCGGTCTTGCCATCGCGCGCGATCACCAGCGAAGGCTTGCCGGTCTTTTCCTTGATCCGCCCGGCGACGATCCCGATCACGCCGGGGTGCCAGCCTTCGCCGTGCACTATCCGCACCGCGCGGTTGCCTTGCCCGGCCAGCTGGGCCTCGCCTGCCTCCTGGACCTCCGCCTCGATCGCGCGGCGTTCCTCGTTCAATTGCGATAGCTGCGCGGCGATCTTCGCGGCCTCTTCGGCATCCTCGGTGGTCAGCAACCGGACGCCCAAAGTCGATTCGCCCACCCGGCCGCCAGCGTTGATTCGCGGACCCAGCGCGAACCCGAGATCGGAGGCGATGGGCGCGCGCGACAGCCTGCTGGCGTCGATCAGCGCGCTCATCCCGGTATTGGCGCGCTTGGCCATGACTTTCAGGCCCTGCGCCACGAAGGCGCGGTTCAGCCCATGCAGCGAGGCGACATCGGCGACCGTGCCCAAGGCCACCAGATCGAGCAGGCCGCGCAAATCGGGCTCGGTCCGGTCCTTGAAATAGCCGCCTTCGCGCAGTTTTCGCACCAGTGCGATGGCGACCAGAAAGGCGACGCCGACCGCGGCGAGATGGCCGTGCGCTGCGGCGTCGTCTGCCTCGTCCAGCCGGTTGGGATTGACCAGAGCGACCGCCGCCGGCCGGTCCGGCGAGCACTTGTGATGATCGATCACGATCACGTCGACCCCGGCATCGCGCGCTGCGGAGAGGGCTTCGTGCGCCATCGCGCCGCAATCAACCGTCACGACGAGGCTGGAGCCTTCCTCGCCCAGTTTGACCAGCGCCTCCCCACTGGGGCCGTACCCTTCCAGCAGGCGGTCGGGAATGTAATATCCCGCCTCGTGCCCCAGCATGCCGAACAGACGGATCAGCAGCGCGGCAGAGGTGGCTCCATCGACGTCGTAGTCGCCGTAGATCGTCACCCGTTCACGCGTCAGGATCGCTTGCGCCATCCGCTCCGCCGCGACTTCCATATCCTGAAAGATGGCCGGATCGGGCAGGAAAGCGGAAAGCTTTGGGTCGCGCTGGCGGGGCAGGTCGTCCCGCGTCACTCCGCGCGCGAGCAGCAATTGGGTGAGGATGTCGTCTTCCAGCCCCGATGCGCCGTCATAATGGTTGCGGCCGCCGCGCCAGCGCCAGCTTCGCCCGCCGAGCGAACGCTCCACGCCGCATACATGAGTAGTCGCAAGGGTTGCCATCGCCTCAGTCTAGCGCGCATCGACACCAGAACAAAGCGCGCACCGGTTGACTTTCGACAGCGGCATCGGAGGGTGCGGGAATGGATGCACGCACTCTGTTGATCGCATGGCACAGCCGCACCGGGGGTAGCGAGGCAATGGCGCACGCAGCCGCAAGGGGTGCCGGGGATTCGGCACGATTGCTGCCGGCGTCAAAGGTGCAGCCGCAGGATATTCTGGACGCAGGGGGATACCTGTTCGTCTGCCCCGAAAACCTCGCCACGATGAGCGGGCAGATGAAGGAAATGTTCGACCGCTGCTATTACCCCGTACTCGGCAAGATCGAGGGCCGCGCCTTTGCTACCATCATCGCGGCCGGATCCGACGGCGAAGGGGCGCAGGCCCAGATCAATCGCATTGCGCAGGGCTGGCGGCTCAAACGTGTGGCCGAACCGATGATCGTCTGCTTCGATGCGCAAACGCCGGAAGACATTCTCGCCGCGAAAACCGTGCCCGAGGCGCGACTGGAAGAATGTGTCGCCCTGGGCGAAGCTTTGGCCGAAGGCCTCGCCATGGGGGTGTTCTGAGCATTCTGGGCGCGCGATTCAACGTCATGCAATTCGGGCACGGCGCACCCATCTGCTCTCGACGCACCGGCCTGCTTTGCGCAATGCAGATCGGGGCTATGGAGTCGCGGGAAGGGTAGGCAGGAATGGTCGATGGCGTGGGTTTGCCTGTTGCCGAAACGGTCGGCGATGACTTGCTGCTGCTGTTCGCGAGCAACACTCGCCCGACGGCCCGCCAGCTGCGTGATTCCTGCGAGCATAGCGGGCTGGCCGATCTCGCCGGGCCGGATCTGGTCGAGCATGAAACCGCGGTCGACATTGCCCCGCCAACCGGCATCTCGCTGTTGAGCAGCGGCCTGATGTTCGATGTGGTCGGGCTGGCCCCCGGTCCGGCAGCGCCAATTCCGGAGATGGGCGAGGCGCCGGAGATGCGCGGTGCGATCCTCCCGTCGCGGACGGACGCGATATCGCTAAGGCTTGGCCCGCATATTGCTGCAGGCAAACGCAACCTTGCGATCCTGCGCGAATGGTTCGCGCTGGCGCAGAAGATAGGCGACACTTTCGGCGCGATCGGATTGTGCTGGGTGCCCGGCCTGGTTTCCCTGGAGCCGGACGATCTGGCCCGCCAGCTTTCCGCGTGGGATTTACGCGGCGAAGTGCCGGTGAGCCTGCTCGCCAGTTTTCGCCGCACGCTCGACGGGGCGCTGCAGAGCCACGGCCTCAGCTACCTGACCGGGCAGGAATTGCGGATCGAGCCGCAATTGATGCGGGGCGGGGAAGATGCGCTTTCGCGGCTGCTCTTCACCCACCTGTTCTACGCCGGGCCGCTGGATCAGACTGCGCAGCTGGCGGCGCCGGACGGCCATACCCTGCGGCTCGAACCGTCGGCCAATGGCCGTTATGTTCGGGTATGGCCGGGCTAGAAACTGCTAATAGGGCGCCGATGCTTCGTCGAGCGCGGCCTTGGCGTCTTTGTATTCACGCTCCAGCCGGTCGACCATTTCGGCCACGGTCGCAACGTTCTTGACCGCGCCGACACCCTGGCCGGAGCCCCAGATATCTTTCCACGCCTTGGCCTTGGAGTTGCCGCCGCTACCGAAATTCATCTTCGACGGATCGCTTTCGGGCAGGTTATCGGGGTCCAGCCCCGCCGCCTCGATCGAGCTGCGCAGGTAATTGCCGTGCACCCCGGTGAACAGGTTGGTGTAGACAATGCCTTCGGCGCTGCCGTCCACGATGCCCTGCTTGTAACCCTGTTCGGCGTTCGCTTCCTCGGTTGCGATGAAGGCGCTGCCGATATAGCCGAAATCGGCGCCCATCGCCTGCGCGGCGAGGACCGAGCGACCGCTGGCGATCGAGCCCGAAAGCGCGATCAGCCCGTCGAACCACTCGCGGATTTCCTGCATCAGGGCGAAGGGCGACAGCGTGCCCGCATGGCCCCCTGCGCCAGCTGCCACCGGGATCAGGCCGGTCGCGCCTTTTTCGATCGCCTTGTGGGCAAATCGGTTGTTGATGACGTCGTGCAGCGTGATGCCGCCCCAGTTATCGACGGCCTGAAACACTTCTTCGCGCGCGCCGAGCGAGGTTATGACCAGCGGCACCTGCCACTTCTCGCACACCTGCATGTCTTCCTCGAGCCGGGCGTTGGAGCGGTGGACGATCTGGTTGACCGCGAAGGGCGCGGCGGGTCGATCCGGGTTGTCACGATTATGCGCCGCCAGTTCCTCGGTAATCCGGTGCAACCACTCGTCGAGCACGCCCGAGGGCCGCGCGTTGAGCGCCGGGAAGCTGCCGACGATGCCCGCCTTGCACTGCGCGATGACCAGTTCGGGGCCGGACACGATGAACATCGGCGAACCGATGATGGGCAGGCGCAGGCGATCGAACGGGGCGGGAAGGGGCATTGCTGGTCTCTCCGGAAATGATCTTTGCGAGGGGTCTATGCGCCGCTTCGGGCGGTGTCGAGACTGCCGTTACGTCAACTCCAGCAGGTGCTCTATATCGTAAACCCGCGCGGCGGTGCCCGCGAACAGCGCGCGCTTTTCGTCGTCCGAGGCCCCTGAAGCGAGCCGTTTCAATGCGTTCCATAGCGTGGCGTAGCTGCCCGCCCATTTATCGACCGGGTAATTGCTTTCGAACATGGCGTGATTCGGGCCGAAGGCTTCGATGCAGGTTTCCATATAGGGCCGCCACATCCCGGCCAGATTTTCGGACGGGACGACCTCGGTCGGGCCTTCGGGCGGCATGCCGCAGAAGGACATGGCCAGCCCGCCGAGCTTCACCACCACGTTCTCGCAAGCAGCCAGCTCCTCGATCGCTGCGCGCCAGCGGCCGAAATGCTCGTCCAGCTTGCCCGCGTAGCAGGCACTGCCCAGCGGCGTGCCGCAATGGTCGAGCACGATGGGCTGATCCGGGAAGGCGCGTGCAAGATCGATCACATCGCCCAGCTGCGGTTCGAGGACCCAGGCATCGAAGGTCAGCCCGCGCTTGCCCAGCTGCGCGAAGCCTTCGCGGAACGTCGTGTCGCGATAAAGCCCTTCGGGATGATGGAATGCGGGGCCAAGCACACCGGGGTCGGCATCCCACGCGCCTGCATGGCGGATGCCCTTGAAGCGCACGCCGCCAGCCTCGGCCAGCGCATCGAGCACGGCGCCTGCCTTTGCGCCCAGCCGGAGGTCGGCATGGCCTACGATCCCTGCGCAAGGGCGATATGCGCCGTAAAGCCCGCTCGCGCCCTGCGCCGCGACGCCGCGCACGAACTCGACCTCGCCCACCACCTTCAGCGCCTCGCCGCGCGATGCATCGTAGAACGCGCCGCATTCCATGAAGACCGTGCCGATGATCCTGTGGCCGCTGGTCGTATCGGCGTGCAGCTGGTCGAACGTGTAGTAGGCTGAGCGGGTGACCGTTTCGATGAAGGGATGACGCGGCTCGGGAAATGCCCCGGCAAGCGGGCGCAGATCCCACAGATGGTGGTGCGGATCGATGATCGGCAGGTCGGGTTCGAGTATCTCTTCGCTCATGTCCGGTTTTCTCTCCCCATCGCACGGGCCTCAGCCGACAACCGGGTTAGCGCCTGCTGCGCATCCGTAAACCTCGGCCAGCTCTCCGGCGGCTGGCGACGGAACCAGGTATACTGCCGCTTGGCATAGTTGCGGGTTGCCTGCTGGCCTTTCGCGATGGCCTCTTCCCGGCTCCATTCGCCGCGCAGCCAACCCGCGATTTCGCGGACCCCGATGGCTCGCATCACGGGCAGGTCCGGGTCCAGGTTGCGCGCGAGCAGGGCCTCGACCTCCGTCACCGCGCCTTCGTCCAGCATTGCTTCGAACCGGGTGTCGCATCGCGTGTAGAGCCAATCGCGCTCGGGTAGCAGGATCGCCGGGTTCAGCTCAATCGTTCCGCCGATCCCGCCTTCGCGATATTGCTGCCATTCGCCCAGTGTCCGCCCGGTCGCGCGCACCACCTCCAGCGCGCGGGTGATCCGCTGCGAATCGGCTGCGTCCAGCCTCTCATGGCTAGCCCGGTCTTCCTTGGCGAGGGCCGCATAGGCATCCGCAGTGGGCAGGGCGCGCACCGCTTCGCGCACTTCGCCGGGGATCGGCGGGATGGGGGCGATCCCGTCCAGCAAGGTGCGAATATACAGCCCCGTCCCACCGACCAGGATCGGCACCGCACCCTGCGCATGGATATCGGCGATCTCGCGCTTGGCGGCTTGCGCCCAATCCGCGGCAGAACAGGCCTGCGCACCGTCCCCGCACCCGAACAGGCGATGTTCGTGTCGCCGCGTTTCATTGGGCGAAGGACGGGCACTGAGCACTGACAGATCGCGATAGACCTGCGCACTGTCGGCATTGACGATCACCGAATCGGTGCCGCGCTCAGCCAGAGCATCGGCAAGCGCGAGGGCCAGCGCGCTCTTGCCGCTCGCCGTCGGCCCTGCGATGAGCGAAAGCGGCTGCCGCTTCTGTCTGGAGAATTCGTTCGTGCTCATCGCCCGCGTCCTAGCAGAGCCTGTGCCCGATCGGGCAAGCCTGCAAGCATTGTCGGAAGAACTGACCGCCGCAAGGCAGCCCTTTGCCAGCGCCGTGATGCTGGAATTCTGCGGCGAAGTGCTCGAAATTGCCATCCCGGACGGGACGGTCGATGTCGTCGCGCCGCTGGTCGAGCAGCACCTTGCCCCGCAGGCGGCGCTGTTCGCGGACGATTTCATCGAGATTCCGCGCCTCATCGTCAGCGATATGGATTCGACCATGATCGGGCAGGAATGCCTGGACGAACTGGCCGACTATGCCGGGGTCAAGCCGCAGGTGGCTCAGATCACCGAACGCGCGATGCGCGGCGAGCTGGATTTCGCCGGTGCCTTGAAGGAGCGGGTCGGCTTGCTCGAGGGGCTGGAGGAAAGCGCAATCGAACGCTGCCTGGAAAACCGCATTGCGCCCAGCAAGGGTGCCGCGACACTGATCGCGACGCTGCGTGCGCATGGTGCGCGCTGCATCCTCGTCACGGGCGGGTTCCATCGTTTCGCCGACCCGATAGCGGAGCGGCTCGGCTTCGATCGGGTGGTAGGCAACCGCCTGCTGGTCGCGGACGGCAAGCTGACGGGCAAGGTACAGGAACCCATCTGCGATAGTGCGACCAAAGAGGCGACCTTGCGCGAAGAGGCCGCAGAGTTGGGAAAACGTGCGCGCACCATGGCACTGGGCGACGGCGCCAATGATACGCCGATGCTGATCGCCGCAGACTACGGCATTGCCTATCTTGCCAAGCCGAAGACCCGCGCTGCCGCCAATGGCTGGATCGACTGCGAGGATCTGACGGTCCTGCTGCTGCTGCTGGGTATCGACCGCGAAAAATGGGTCATGCGCTAGGGTGCGAATGGGTCTTGAAAAACCCTCGTTCAGACTTTATTGACATTGTTGTCAGTAAGGAAAGCCGCATGACCGAAGCAAGCCCTCTGAACAGCAAAGCAGGCACGGTGGAAGCCGCGCCCGACGGAACGCCTTTGCGCCATCCCGATCGGGTGGTGCCGAAATACCGTCCGCTGGTTGCCTACCACCATTTCCGCGAGCTGCTGAAGGACAAGGAGGATACCTCCCATGTCTTCCGCATATTCGAGGCGCTCCCGCACAAGAGCTTCCTGCCCCGCGTGCGGAATCTGGTGCTGAGCGAAAGGGGCGAGCGTCTGCGCGCGGAAGAGCCTTATCTGCCGCCGATCCTCGACGATCACGAAACCTTGCGCAAGCTCCCCCAGGGAACCGTGGCGCATGCCTATTGCGACTTCATGGAGCGCGAAGGCCTCTCCGCCGCCGGGCTCGTGGCAGAGGCGGACAAGCTGGGCCGTCGCAGATATGGCGACCTGATCGAATGGTTTGGCTTTCGAAATCGCGACACGCACGATCTGATGCACGTGCTGACCGGCTATGGCCGCGATGCACTGGGCGAACAATGCGTGCTGCTGTTTACCCACGGCCAGCAACCAAGCCACGGCCACCTGCTGATCGGCTATGCAGGCGCGCTCAATATCAAGCGTAACGTGAAAGGCAGCAAGGCCCCCGTGTTCAAGGCCGTGCGGCAGGCGCAGAAGACCGGCACAGCGTGCCCGCCACTGGTCGAGATGTCGATTCGCGAACTGCTCGCAACCGACCTCGAGGAAGCGCGTGCGAAGCTGAACATTCCCGAACCGCATTGGTACCGCGAATGCCATCGCATCTGGCGCGAAGAAGGGATCGATCCCTACGATCTGCTCGGCAACACGCCCGGCGATACCGGCACGCCTGCGGCGGCCTGACCGCTAGAGCCAGCTGGCGATCCGGCTCAGCGGTTTTTTGCGCAAGGCGTGTTCGGGAACGGTCGCGTCCGGCGCGGGGTGCCCGGCCACCACGATCATCAGCGGTTTCTCCCACTCGGGCCGCTCGCAGATTTCTCGCAGGAACCCCATCGGGGATGGCGTGTGGGTCAGCGTCGCGAGGCCTGCTTCATGCAGTGTCGCAATCAGCAGTCCGCATGCAATTCCGACGCTTTCGTTGACGTAGTAGTTCTGCGTTGTGCCGTCCTCTTCGATCCCGCCCTTGCGCTGCGCGAAGCAAACAATCAGCCACGGCGCGGTTTCGAGGAACGGCTTGTTCGCATCGGTGCCTATGGGCGTCAGTGCGTCGAGCCATTCGTCGCTCGCTTTCGGTGTGTCGCCATCCGCACCGTAGAAGCGCCGCTCCTCCGCCTCTGCCGCCTCGCGAATGGCGCGCTTCTTCTCGGCCGAGCTGACCGCCGCAAAATGCCATGGCTGATGGTTCGCCCCATTGGGCGCGGTGCCCGCCGCGCGGATCGCTTGCTCGATCACCGCGCGCGGTACGGGCGTGTCGGCGAAGCTGCGGCAGGAGTGGCGGGTTTTCAGGCGTTCATAGACGGCACGGGCGCGGGCGATGCGCTCTTCGTCGGTCAGGTGGGGCAGCGGTGGGAAAGAGTGATGGCGTTCGGTCATTCGATTGCATCCCCTCGTCATTGCGAGCGTAGCGACGCGATTCAGAGCGGCAAGGCGCTAGCTCTGGATCGCCACGTAACTTCGCTCCTCGCGATGACGTCGGCGCGAGATCACCCCTCCATCCACTCCTGGAAGAACGCCTCGTTTGCCGCGCGCAGCTCTTCGACCTTCACGCCCAGCAGGCTGTCGCCGCGCACCGTGCCGAGTCGCCGGAAGCCGACCAGCGCGGCTTCCTCGCTCTCCGGCCCTTCGGCGACGATGGCGTTGAATGCCTCGACCTTGTCCGGGCTGACGGTGACGACGTAGCGGCTCTGGTCCTCGCCGAACCACCACTGCGCGGCAGTGTAGGCGTCGTTCGCCGTAACCTCCGCGCCCAAGCCACCTGCCAGCGCCATTTCGGCCAGCGTCACCGCGAGCCCGCCGTCGGAGCAATCGTGGACTGCGCTCAGCAGGCCTTCATCGATCAGCTTGAGCACGATCTGGCCCGCGCCCCGTTCGGCAGCGAGGTCGACCGGCGGCGCGCGACCTTCGTCGCGGCCATGCACTTCCTTGAGCCACAGCGACTTGCCGAGGTGCGAGCGGACCGGATCGGGCTTGGCCCAGAATTCGGGTGCGATGAGGTAAATCGCGTCGCCTTCGTTCTTGAAAGCGATGTTCACCAGCTTGTCGTAATCCGCGATCAGCCCGACCCCACCGATGGCCGGGGTGGGGAGGATGGCGGAGCCGCCGCCGGTCGCCTTGCTCTCGTTATAGAGCGACACATTGCCGCTCACCACGGGGAAGTCGAGCGTGCGGCATGCCTCGCCCATACCGTCGAGCGCATGGACGATTTGCGCCATGATCTCGGGCCGCTGCGGGTTGGCGAAGTTGAGGCAATTGGTGATAGCGAGCGGTTTCGCGCCCACCGCGCACAGGTTGCGATACGCCTCGGCCACCGCCTGCTTGCCGCCCTCATAAGGATCGGCATAGACATAGCGCGGGGTGCAATCGGTGCTGATCGCCAGCGCCTTCTTCGTCCCATGCACGCGCACCACGCCCGCATCGCCGTCGGTCTGGAGCGTATCCGCGCCCACCTGCCGGTCGTATTGCTCGTAAATCCACCGACGCGAGGCGAGGGCGGGGCTGCCCATCAGCTTAAGCAGATCGGCACCAGGATCGCTGCTGTCGGGCACGTTGGTCATGGGCGTGATCTTCGCCCACGCCTTGTACTCGTCGAGCGGCAGGTAGGGCCGATCATACAGTGGCGCATCGTCGGCCAGGGGCCCGAGCGGAATGTCGCACACCGTCTCGCATTCGAATTCGAGCACCATGCGGCCCCCGGACGGACCGGGCTCGGTCACTTCGCCGATCACCGCGAAGTCCAGTTCCCACTTCTCGAAGATGGCGCGCGCCATCTCTTCCTTGCCGGGTTTGAGGACCATGAGCATCCGCTCCTGGCTCTCGCTCAGCATCATTTCGTAGGGGGTCATCCCGGATTCGCGCTGGGGCACGTCGTCCATCTTGAGCCGGATGCCGACCTTTCCGTTGGTGGCCATCTCTACGCTGGAGCTGGTCAGCCCTGCCGCGCCCATATCCTGAATCGCGACGATCGCATCGGTCGCCATCAGTTCGAGGCAGGCTTCGATCAGCAGCTTTTCGGTGAAGGGGTCGCCCACCTGCACCGTGGGGCGCTTGGCTTCGGCGTCTTCCTCGAAATCCGCGCTCGCCATGGTCGCGCCGTGGATGCCGTCGCGCCCGGTCTTGGAGCCGACATAGACGATCGGATTGCCCACGCCCGTTGCGGCGGAGTAGAAAATCTTGTCGCTGTCCGCGACGCCCACGGTCATCGCATTGACCAGGATATTGCCGTCATATGCCGGGTCGAAATTGGTCTCTCCCGCCACTGTCGGCACGCCCACGCAATTTCCGTAGCCGCCGATGCCCGCGACCACGCCCTGCACCAGATGCTTCATCTTCGGGTGGTCGGGCCGCCCGAAGCGCAACGCGTTGGCATTCGCCACCGGACGCGCGCCCATGGTGAAGACATCGCGCAGGATGCCGCCCACGCCGGTCGCCGCGCCTTGAAAAGGTTCGATGTAAGACGGGTGGTTGTGCGACTCCATCTTGAAGATCGCGGCCTGACCATCACCAATGTCGATAACGCCCGCGTTCTCGCCCGGACCGCAGATCACCCACTCGGCCTCGGTCGGCAGCTTCTTGAGGTGCAGGCGTGAGGACTTGTACGAGCAATGCTCGCTCCACATCACGGAGAATATGCCGAGTTCGAGCAGGTTGGGCTCGCGGCCAAGCGCGTTCAGCACGCGCTCGTATTCCTCGGGGCTCAGCCCGTGCTGTTCGACGACTTCGGGGGTGATCTGGGATGCGTTGGTAGCCATGCGGGCGCGCTTAAACCGCTCCGCGCGCCAGCGCCAGTCCCGGCGCTAGGGTTTCGCACGCCGCGTGCGCCCCAGCCACCACGCGGCGAGCGTGGTCAGGCCATAGGCGAAGAACGCTGTGTAGGAGAGTGCGGGCGTCACCGCCTCAGGCTCCGGCCCGAACCAGTTGATCGACTGGACCAGCAGCAGCACCGCGCCAAGGACGATCGCGGGCAGGGCGGGGCCGCGCGTGCGAGCAAGGAAGAAAGCCAGCGCGCCGAAGGTCAGCGCGAGCTCCAGCGGCATTTCGATGGCCGGGTGGTTCCACAACCCGAGACCGTATTTGGGCGCAGCGCCCGCGATGGTCAGGTCGGGGCGGTGGACCAGCAGATCGAGCAGCCAGTGTGAAAGCACCACGCAGCCTGCCAGCACGCTCACTAGCCTGTTACGCGTCGCGATCAGCACCAGCAGCGCAAAGCCCAGCGCGAAACCTGCGCTGCCCAGCAAGCTGTGCGTATAGGGCATGTGGTACAGGTCCATCGGGTTCATCGCGGTGATGCCCGGCACGATGCGCATGTCCTCCATGCCGATCAGGACGAAGGCGAAAAAGGCCCAGTCGACCAGTTGCGCGGCGATGAAGTACAGCCCCAGCCTCGGACGGTCGGGCGTGGCCGCAGCAGCGACAAAGGCAGGTGCGAAGTGCCCGATAAACATGTGCGTACCTCCCCATGCGCCGCATCGCTCTGCTTGACCCGCCTGTGGCGGGGCGTCAATGCTCCCGCGCGATGGCTGAAGACGCTCAGAAAATTTCCGAATTGAGTTTCGAAGAGGCGCTGAAGGCGCTGCAGCAGGTGGTGCGCCAGCTGGAAGACGGCGAGGTTCCGCTCGACCAGTCGATCACGCTGTACGAACGGGGCGAAAAGCTGCGGGCGCATTGCCAGGCGCGGCTAGATGCGGCGCAGGCGCGGATAGAGGCAATCGTGCTCGATTCAGGTGGCAAACCGGCGGGCACGAAGGCCTTCGATGGCGACAGCTGAGATGGAGTTCGGCGACACCGACGATGCCCGGCTGAGCATGGCTCTGGCCACGATCGGCACCGATATCGATCAGGCGTTCGATCGGCTGCTGCCGGTGCCCGACGATACCCGTGCGCCGCTGTTCGAAGCGATGCGCTATGCGGCCATCGGCGGCGGCAAGCGCGTGCGCCCGCTGCTGCTGGTTTCCACCGCGACCATGCTGGGCGTATCGCGTCAGGCTGCGGTTCTGGCGGGCGCTGCGGTAGAATCGATCCACGTCTATTCGCTGATCCACGACGATCTGCCATGTATGGACGATGATGACATGCGGCGCGGCAAGCCGACCGTGCACAAGGCCTACGACGAGGCGACCGCCGTGCTCGCGGGCGATGCGCTGCACGCCCTCGCATTCGAGATTCTGACTTTCGAGGAGGTCAGCACCGTTCCATCCGTACAGGCGGAACTGACGCGCTGCCTCGCACTGGCGAGCGGCATGGGCGGCATGGCGGGCGGGCAGGCGATGGATATGGCCGCCGAAAGCGCGACCTACGACCTGCATACGATCACCCGCCTGCAGCAGCTCAAGACCGGTGCGCTGCTGACCGCTAGCGTGGAAATGGGCGCGATCCTCGCGCGCCTTCCGCACGAGGGTCGCGCTCCGCTGATCAATTATGCACGCGACATCGGCTTGGCGTTCCAGATCGTGGACGACCTGCTGGATCACGAAGGCGACGAAAAAAAGGCCGGCAAGGCGCTGCGCAAGGACGACGAGCAGGGCAAGCAGACCTTTGTCTCGCTGATGGGCGCCGACGCCGCGCGCCAGCAAGCGCAGGCGCTGATCGACCAGGCCTGCGGGCACCTCGCGCATTATGGCGAGGATGCGGGCGTGCTGTGCGATCTGGCGCGCTACATCGTGGAGAGAGATCGGTGAGCACCCGCACAGGCATCTACCCCGGCACGTTCGATCCGATTACGCGCGGCCATGCGGATATCATCCGCCGTGGGAGAAAGCTGGTCGATCACCTGATTATCGGCGTGACCACCAATCCATCCAAGAACCCGATGTTCGAGACCGAAGAGCGTCTCGCGATGGTGAAGCGCGAAGTCGCTGCCATGGATCTGGACAACGTATCGGTGGTCGGCTTCAACGCGCTGCTGATGAAGTTCGCCGAAGCCCAAGGCGCCAGCGTCATCCTGCGCGGCCTGCGCGCGGTCGCCGATTTCGAATACGAATACCAGATGGCGGGCATGAACCAGTATCTCGACGACGAAATCGAGACCGTGTTCCTGATGGCGGACGTCTCGCTTCAGCCGATTGCGTCCAAGCTGGTGAAGGAAATCGCGCTCTACGGCGGCGACATCACGTCTTTCGTCAGCCCCGCAGTGCGTGACGACGTCGTCGCCCGTGTCGAACGGATCGGTATGAAGGGCGATTATTGACGCGCCCGCCGCTGACGCACATCGTTCATTGCACCGACAGCGCGGCCTTTGTATCGCCCCGCAATCCCGATATTTTGTCCGTGAGGCCCATGCTCAAGAAATTCCTTCTCGCAACCGCGCTTGCTGCGATGGCTGCCACCCCGACCCTGGCTCAGGATGCGCCCGAACAGGCCGCAGACGCGACCGAGCAGGCCGTTCCGTCGCGTCCCAGCTCGAACTATGCCACGATCGATTACAATCTTCAGGAAGACCGGGACAATATCCTGTTCCTCGACCTGTCGAACGGTCGCCGCGTCGCGATCCGCCTGATGCCCGACTGGGCGCCCAATCATGTGGAGCGGATCAAGACGCTGGCCCGGCAGGGCTTCTACGACGGCGTGATCTTCCATCGTGTGATCGAAGGCTTCATGGCTCAGACGGGCGATCCGACCGGCACCGGGCAGGGCGGCTCAGAGCTTCCCGACCTCGAAGAGGAATTCAACCCGATGCCGCATGTTCGCGGTTCGGTTTCGATGGCGCGTGCGCAGAGTGAAGACAGTGCCAACAGCCAGTTCTTCATCGTGTTCTACCCGCGGTTCAGCCTGGACAAGAACTACACCAATTTCGGGCGCGTGATCGAAGGGATGGACGCCGTCGACACGATCGTGCGCGGCGAGCCGCCCACCAATCCGACCCGGATCGTGCAGGCGTCGATCGCTTCGGACAACAAGCCGGCGCCCAGTCCCGCCGCGCTCGCTCCGCAGCCTGAACAGCCCATCACTGCGGCCGATCTGCGCGCGTCTTCCTCGCAGGATTGATCCAAGCGGCGCGGCGCGCCTGGGATAGAAACCATGCGCGTCGATCTGTTCGATTTCGAGCTGCCGCCAGAGCGGATTGCGCTGCGTCCCGTGTCGCCCCGCGATGCCGCCAAGATGCTGGTGGTAGACGGCGGCGCTCCGTTCGCGGACCGTCAGGTGCGCGACCTGCCCGAACTGCTGCGCGAGGGCGATGTGTTGGTGCTCAACGACACTCGCGTAATTCCGGCGCAGCTTGAAGGGGAGCGGGTGCGACCCGGCGCATCGGGCGCGGGGATTGGCGCGACATTGCACAAGCGGATCGACGCGCGCCGCTGGCAGGCCTTCGTGCGCAACGCCAAGCGCCTGCGTGACGGCGACATGATCCGGTTTCCCGAGGGCGTATGCGCGATTGCCGAAGCCCGCGCCGACGATGGCAGCTGGACGCTTGCGTTCGAGGGCGAAGAGCCGGTCGAAATCCTGTTGCAGCGCGCAGGCGCGATTCCGCTGCCACCCTATATCGCAGGCAAGCGCCCGGCGGATGACCGCGATGCGAGCGATTACCAGACGCTGTTCGCGGACAAGGCCGGGGCGGTCGCCGCGCCCACGGCCGCGCTGCATTTCACACCCGAACTTGTCGCCCGGCTGGACGACGCGGGGATCGCCCGCGAAACGCTCACCCTTCATGTCGGCGCGGGCACCTTCCTGCCGGTAAAGGCGGACGATACGGACGAGCACGCGATGCATTCCGAATGGGGTGAAATATCTCCGGCGGTTGCCGATCGCCTCAACACGGCGCGGGCCGAAGGGCGGCGGGTGATCGCGGTGGGCACGACCAGCCTCCGGTTGCTGGAAAGTGCGGCGGACGAGAACGATACGATCCAGCCTTTTTCTGGCGACACGGATATTTTTATCACCCCGGGCTACCGCTTTCGCGCCGTGGACGGGCTGATGACCAATTTTCACCTGCCGAAATCGACACTTATGATGCTGGTCAGCGCCCTGATGGGTCGCGAACGGATGATGGAAGTCTACGCCCACGCCATCGCGAATGAATACCGCTTCTATTCGTACGGAGATTCTTCGCTATTATTGCCGGCATGACATCGGAGCGACACCTCCCCATACATCACCGCGCAGAGGACCCGGGCGGAAGGCTGGACAGCTTCGGTGATGTCATCTGGGTGCACTGCCCGGAGTGCGACAAGGCATCGAAGAAGGACGCCAATGGGGTAAGTTGCGGGCATTGTGGCTACACCACTGTTCAGAGCCGTAAATCATCTAACACAAAGTGGGCGGTACCGGCGTCCCCCAAGCAGAAATGCAGCCATTGTAGCGAACCGATCGGCTCAGAGAGCCGACCCACGGCACGCACGAAGGACGGCGAGCTTTTTCTCTGGGTACGGTGCCCCCATTGCGGCGAGACGGATGACTACCCGGCACGACAGAGCTGGAACACACAGCACTTCGGGTATGAGCCGGGGCCACCCCTGTTCCTTTCAACACAGGTCGCGGGCGAAACGCTCTGGGTGAATAATCTTGCCCATCTCGATGCGCTGGAAGACTGGCTTGGCGCGAAAGTGCGCGAACGTGGGCCGCAGCCGGGTCTGACCATGATGGCGAAACTGCCACGCTGGATGAAGGCATCAACCAATCGTGACAAGGTCTTACGCGGACTTGCGCAGCTGCGCGATCGCGCGCAGAAGGCAGGCATCGACCAATAGGGGCGGATCGGTCGCAATAAGTTCCCTTGTAAAACCTTTCCGGCGCGTCAAATAGACGAGCATGTCCGAACCGATCCTAGAGCTTTCCGGCCTTACCAAACAATTTGGCGGGGGCGTCAAAGCACTCGACGATGTGGACCTCACCATCAATCGCGGCGAGATTTTCGCGCTGCTTGGCCCCAATGGCGCAGGCAAGACGACGCTGATCGGCGCAGTCTGCGGGCTGGTGCGGCCGACGGGCGGTACGATTCGCGCATTTGGCGAGGATCTGCAGGGCAACTGGCGTCAGGCGCGCGCGCGCATCGGCCTGGTGCCGCAGGAAATCTCGACCGATATGTTCGAACCGGTGCTGCACGCGGTATCTTACTCACGTGGGCTCTTCGGGCTGGCGCCCAATCCGGCACGGATCGAGGAGATCCTCAGGTCGCTCAGCCTGTGGGATAAGCGTGACGCCCGCATCATGGAGCTGTCCGGCGGGATGAAGCGCCGGGTGCTGATCGCCAAGGCGATGGCGCACGAGCCAGACCTGCTGTTCCTCGACGAGCCGACCGCCGGCGTTGATGTCGAGCTGCGAAAGGACATGTGGCACCAGATCGATGCCATGCGCGCGCGCGGCGTTACCGTGATCCTGACCACGCATTATATCGAGGAAGCCGAGGAAATGGCCGACCGGGTGGGCATCATCCGTGGAGGCAAAATCCTGATGGTGGACCAGAAGGACGCGATGATGGCCCGCCTCGGGCGCACCGAGGCGCATATTGCGCTTGCGCAGCCGCTCGATACGCTGCCGCCAGCCATCGCCGCCTTTTCGGTCGAGCTGGAAGAGGGCGGACGTTCGATCTGCTATCGCGGCGGCGACGGCACAGGCAAGGGCCGCGAGGAAGTGGCCGACTTGACCAAGGCGCTGATCGCCAGCGGCATCGACTATATCGGGATCGATGTGCGCGAAAGCAGCCTGGAGGACATTTTCGTCTCACTGCTGGGCGAGGAAGAGGAGCAGGCGGCATGAGCTTCAACGCGCGTTCCGCATGGTCAATCTATCACCGCGAGCTGTGGCGGTTCCTGCGCACGGCGTTCCAATCCGTGCTGGCGCCGGTGCTCACCACCGCGCTCTATATCCTCGTCTTCGGCAGCGCGATCGGCGATCGCATGCCTGAGATCAACGCGGTCGATTATGGTGCCTTCATCATCCCCGGCTTGCTGATGCTGACCCTGCTGGGCGAGACCACCAGCAATTCCAGCTTCGGGATCTACATGCCGCGCTTCACCGGCACGATCTACGAATTGCTGTCCGCCCCCGTCGGCGTGGCGGAAACGCTGGTGGGGTTCGTCGGTGCGGCGGCCACCAAGAGCCTCATCCTCGCCGCGATCATCCTGCTCACCGCGCGGATCTTCATCGACTATTCGATCGCGCACCCGTTCCTGGCGTTCATCTTCATCCTGCTGGTCGCGGCCGCTTTCAGCCTGTTCGGCTTTATCCTGGGCATCTGGGCGGACAGTTTCGAAAAGCTGGGCATCATCCCCATGCTGATCCTGACGCCGCTGACCTTCCTTGGCGGTACGTTCTATTCGATCGCGGATCTGCCTGAGCCGTGGAACAGCGTGGCCCTGCTGAACCCGATCGTCTATCTGGTCAGCGGCCTGCGCTGGACGTTTTACGGTTCGGCGGACGTCAGCATCTGGGTCTCGCTCGGTATCACCCTGGCATTTCTGATCCTGTGCGTCGCGGTGATCGGCTACATCTTCAAGACCGGCTGGCGATTGCGCGATTGAGGCGCTAGCAATGCGCGCATGGTTCGTTTCCCATTGCTCGCCGCCGCCGCTTTCTCTCTCGCCCCGACCCCCGCACTGGCGCAGATTCCGCCCGACGTTCAGGCGATGATCGACGCCGCCATCGCCACCGGCGATCCGGCCAAGGTCGAAACCGTTATCTCTCTCGCCAAGCAGACGCAGCCCGACAGCGTCGAGGAGATCGAGGAGATCGCGGCCCATTGGCGCGGTGAACGGGCGGAAGCGAAGCGGCTCGCGAAGCTGGAGGAGCAGGAGCAGATCCGCGAAGCGAACCTGTTCGATCTATGGAGCGGGGAAGGGCAGGTGGGCGCCTTCCTGTCGACCGGGAACAGCGATGACACGGGCCTGTCGGTTGCGTTGGCACTCAAGCGCGAAGGGATCGACTGGACGCATGCGCTGCGCGCGACTGCGGACTATCAACGCTCCAACGGCGTCACCAGTCGAGAACGATATCTGTTCGCCTACGAACCGCGGCTGCAGATGGGCGAAACCCTGTTCGCTTACGGTCTCGTGCAGTACGAGCAGGACCGGTTCCAGGGGTTCGACCATCGCTACGCGGTTTCGGGCGGGATCGGCTACAAGCTGGTCGACAGCGACTCGATCTCGCTATCGGTCAAGGCCGGCCCGGCCTACCGCGTGACCGAGCGCATAGACGGCATGAAGCTGGATCGGCTCGCCGCACTGTTCGGTGCCAATCTCGACTGGAAGATCGCCGACCGCGTCACCTTCAGCCAGGATGCCAACGCGGTGACCGAAACGGGGGCTGAGGCGCTGCTGATCGTGGACAGCGCCAACACTACGCTCAAGCTGCTGAGCGCGATCGATTTCAAGGTCACCGACCGGTTGCAGTCGCGCCTGTCGCACCAGCTGGAATATAACAGCGCGGTCGCGCCGGGTCGGGACACGACCGATATGTTGACCCGGTTTACCCTGGTTTACGGGTTCTGATCGCTCAATCAGCCGGGCACACACGGAACGGCACGTCTTCGTTCACGGCGCTTCCCAGTTCGAGGAACAGGGCCATGACCCGCGCAAGATTGGCCGGCGGCAGCGGAGCCAGTTCGGCCAGCAGCCGGTCCGCCACGCGGCATTGCTCGGCATCGAAACCGCGCGCGATCATCGTTGCGGCGGCGGGTGCCAGCGCGACTTTCGCGATATTCTCGAACGGGCCGTCGATGGGAATGCTTGGCCCGGCAAAACGCTGCGCCACCTTGCGCGCGCGCGGCCAGGCTTTCTCCGATTGTGGTTTCAGCCGGGATTGCAACGCGGCCGAGCGCGAACCCAGAAATGCGCCCGGTGGCAGGCTGCGCGCGCAGCGAAGCTCCAGCGCGCCGATTAATTCCGGCATCACGTAGGCGACCAGTGCCTCGTTCTCGTCCGGCGAAATGCAGGGGCGGGCCGGGGTCTGCGCGGTGGCGGACGATCCGGCGGCGAGCAGACAGGCGACGGCGGCTATGGTGCGGATCATTGATGCAGGTTCCTTCAGGCGCGGCGATGGGCTTTACCCTGCCGCGCTGAGCGATTGGTGAATGCACTGGTGGATCGACAGGCGCGATGCGCTCGCCTAGCGATTTTTTCAATGAGACCCCGTTTCGATTTCACGATTGCCGCCCGCAGTGGCGCCGCGCGCACCGGTACCATTTCCATGCGGCGCGGCGATATCCGCACGCCCGCCTTCATGCCCGTCGGCACGGCGGCGACGGTGAAGGGGATGAAGCCCGAAGCCGTCCGCGCTGCCGGGGCCGACATCATCCTTGGCAATACCTATCACCTGATGCTGCGCCCGGGGGCGGAGCGGGTCGCCAGGCTGGGCGGGCTGCACGGCTTTATGAACTGGGACCGCCCGATCCTGACCGATAGCGGCGGCTATCAGGTGATGAGCCTGTCCGACCTCAACAAGCTGACCGAGGAAGGCGTGGAGTTTCGCAGTCATCTCGACGGATCGAAACACATGCTGACCCCGGAACGCAGCATGGAAATCCAGCGCCTGCTTGGCAGCGACATCGTGATGGCGTTCGACGAGTGCCCGCGCGCGGACCGCCCGCTGGCCGAGATCGAAGCGAGCATGGAAATGTCTATGCGCTGGGCAAAGCGAAGCCGCGATGCCTTCGATGCGGGCGGCGACCATGCGAGCAGCGCGGCGTTGTTCGGCATTCAGCAGGGCGCGCTGGACGAACGCCTGCGCCAGCGATCGGCGGACGCATTGCGAGAGATCGGCTTCGATGGCTACGCAATCGGCGGGCTGGCGGTGGGTGAGGGGCAGGAGGCGATGTTCGCCACGCTCGATTTCGCGCCCGCGCAACTGCCCGAGGAAGCGCCGCGGTATCTGATGGGCGTGGGCAAGCCGGACGATCTGGTTGGCGCGGTGGAGCGCGGGGTCGATATGTTCGATTGCGTGCTGCCGACCCGATCGGGCCGGAACGGGCAGGCCTTTACCTGGAATGGCCCGCTGAACCTGCGCAATGCCCGCTTCGCGGAGGATGCGGGGCCGCTCGACCATCGTTGCAGTTGCCCGACATGCACGACCTACAGCCGCGCCTATCTGCACCACCTTATCAAATCAGGCGAAATGCTGGGCGCGATCCTGCTGACGGAGCACAATATCGGCTTCTATCAGCAGCTGATGGCTGCGATGCGCGAAGCCATTGCGCAGGATCGCTTCGCCGCCTTTGCGAGACGGTTTCGCGATGACTATCTGGGCAGGGATGGATAGTTTTCGCGAACAGGACCGGCAGCAGAGGATCACGCTGCTCGTCATTTTGGGCCTTGGCTCTCTGATGCTCTGGCACACCCCGTTCGGCGCACTGCTGCTGTATCCCTTCACCATCCTGACCACCTGGTTTCACGAGATGGGGCACGGGATAGCGGCGATCCTGATGGGCGAGCGGTTCGACCACCTGCTGATCTATCCTGATGGTTCGGGCGTCGCGATGTCGGAAGTATCGCCCACCCGCAATGTCGTGCAGGACGCAATCATCTCTGCCGGCGGGCCGATCGGCCCCGGGCTGGCCGGAGCCGCCCTGATCGCCTCTTCACGCACCTTGCGCGGTACGCGCATTGCGCTCGCCGTGCTAGGCGCAACCCTTCTGGTGAGCACGGCGGTCTGGGTCCGCAGCCTCACCGGGCTGATCGTATTGCCGCTCACCGGATTGGCGATCCTGGCCATTGCGAACAGGGCGAATGCAGACCAGCAACGCTTCGCCATCCAGTTGCTGGGGGTGCAGGCCGCGATCAGCGTATGGTCGCAGACCGGGTACCTGTTCACCGAAGGCGGCACGATCGGCGGCTACGCGCAGATATCGGACACTGCGGCGATAGAGCAGGCGCTGCTGCTGCCCTACTGGTTCTGGGGCGTCGTGCTGAGCATCGCCAATATTGCCCTGCTGTGGTGGAGCCTTCGGTTCGCGTTCAGGCGCTAGGCGACCTTGGGCATATCGGGCGCAGTCGTATCCTCCAACTGCGCGACGAAGCCGGCAACCTCGGCCAGTGGCATGGCGGGGCTGAAGTGGTATCCCTGCAAATGCGTACAGCCGAGGCTCGACAAAAGCAGCCGCTGCTTTTCGCATTCCACCCCTTCGGCCACGATCCCCATCGAAAGCTGGCGGCCAAGCCCGACCACCGCTTCCACGATCGCCCGCGACGATTTCGAAGTCTCGACTCCCGCGATAAACGACTTGTCTATCTTCACCTTGTCGAACGGGAATTTCTGGAAATAGCTGAGCGAGGAATGGCCCACGCCGAAGTCGTCCATCAGGATCTGGATGCCTAGGCCGCGCAGTTCTTCGAGCTGGACGAAGGTTTCCTCCGCATTCTCGATGACCAGTCGCTCCGTCACTTCGAGCTGAAGACGATCGGGCGCGAGCCCGGTGCGTCTGAGTGCCGCCCGCACGATTGACGGAAGCTCACCGGATTTGAACTGCTGCGGCGAAAGATTGACTGCGAAGCGCAGATTTCCCGGCAGGGTCAGCAAATCGTCGCACGCCCGGTTGAGAAGATCGCTGCCCAGTCTTTCGATCAGTCCGCAGTCCTCAGCGAGCGCCACGAAAACCTCGGGGCTGACCGGTCCGCGCGTGGCGTGGTTCCACCGTGCCAGGGCTTCGAGGCTGTTGACCTTTCCGGTTCGGCAGGAGATGACCGGCTGATAGTGCAGCACGATCTCATCCCGATCTATCGCGGCCCGCAAGTCACTTTCCAGCAGGCGGCGATCACGGACTTCGGCGTCGAGCAGGGCATCGAACAGGCAGGTTCGTCCGCCGCCTTCCTTCTTGCTGCGATGAAGCGCAAGATCGACATTGTCGCGCAATGCTTCGGGCGTCGCACCGTCGAGCGGATGGAACGCCAGGCCGACCGACGCACCGGTCTGTGAAACGATCCCGGTGGCAGGGGCAGGGTGCCGACCGATCCGGACGACCTTTTCGGCCAGTTCTACGGCCCGGACGTCCAGCTTTTCTCCCTGCATCAGGATGACGAATTCGTCCCCACCCACGCGGCCGACAATGCAGTTATCGTCGCACAGCATCTGCAAACGCGTCGCGACCTCTCGCAAAACGTCATCGCCGGCATCCTGGCCGAACTGTTCGTTCACCGCCTTGAACCGGTCCAGATTGATGCACAACATCGCGAAGGGAACGTCATCTTCGACCAAGCTTGCAAGGCGTTTTGCCATGCTGGCGCGGTTGAGCACCCCGGTAAGTTCGTCATATTTGAGAAGCCATTTCTTCTCGGCTTCCGTGCGGCGAAAATCGGTCATGTCTTCGCCGACGCCAAGGATGTACTGCCTTGGACGGTCAGGCCCATCCATCACGATCCGCGTGGTACGGACGTCAAAAGCCTCGCCATCGTCTCGTACGAACCTGCTTTCGTAACGGAATGGCTGATCTGTTTTTGCCGCCTGATTGTCGCGCTCTTCGAAACCTTCACCGACCGCGCCGAACAGATCCCTGTCGCGCAAGCCGATGATCTCGCTCGCAGGCAAGCCGATGATGTCGGACGCCTTCTGGTTTGTCAGCACGTATTTCTTGGTCGCAAGATCCTTGACGAACAGCGCGGCGGGCAGGTTCGCAACGATCGCGTCGAGCAGATTGCGCGCCTGGTTTCGGTCTGCCTCAAGGGCCCTTCGTTCGGTGGTATCGCGAAGGATCACCGCGAAGCCCCCGTCACGCCCTCCGTCGCCCCATGGGGCAATGGATGCTTCGGTTTCAATCTCGTGTCCGTTCCGGGTCTTGACGGAAACCTCCAGAACCGTATCGGCCTGCCCCGCCTCGATCTCGGCCACGACGCTATCCGGCAGCAACAGCGTCATAGGCTGTCTCAGGGCCTCCTCCGCCGAGTAGCAGAACAGGTCTTCGGCTGCGCGATTGAGCAGAACGATGTGCCCCGATCGATCCACCGCCACGATCGCGTCTGTCGTGGAGCGGACGACCTTTGCCGCGATCTCGCCGCGCAATCGGTTGCGCCGCGCGGAAAGCAGGTTGGCAGCCAGATTCGCCAGACCCTCCAGCATGGCAAGGCTCTTGTCGTCGAAATCGGGTCGCGGGTGCGGATCGATGATGCACAGACTGCCGACACAATGACCATTGTCGAGCAGGAGGGGCGCCCCGGCATAGAAGCGAATGCCATCCTTTGCCGTGACCAGTTTATTGTCCCTGAACCGATCATCGAGCAGGGCATCGTTGATCACCATGGTTTCGCGACGTTCGACCGTATAATGGCAGAACGCAATATCCCGCGGCGTTTCGGAAAAAGGCAGATTGACCCGCGATTTGAACCATTGCCGATCGTGATCGACCAGACTGACTGCTGCACTCCTGGTTTGCAGTACCGAAGCCGCGAGCTGCGTCAGCTCGTTGAATTCGGCTTCCACCGGTGTGTCGAGCACCGCCAGCGCAGCGAGTGAGTCCAACCGATTGTCTTCGTCGTGAATTCGGCAGGCAACATCGGCGTAATCCATTCGGTTCCAGCTAACGGAAAGCTCTTAGCAAATTCTTGCCAGCGCGTTGACCAAACCAGCCGTGCGTGGCCGGGACTTTCTTTCCCTGCCAGACACAAAAAAGGCGGCCACGCGGGCCGCCTTCTTCGTAGGAATTCGCCGATCGATCAGCGCGAGTAGAACTCGACGATCAGGTTCGGTTCCATGGTCACGGGGTAGGGCACCTCGTCCAGCTTGGGCACGCGGGTGAGGGTCACCTTGTCGTCGCCTTCGGGCGCGACGTAATCGGGGATGTCACGCTCGGGCAGGCTCTGCGCTTCGATAACCAGCGCCATGTCCTTCGCCTTGCTGCCAAGGCCGATCACGTCGCCCACCATCACGCGGCGGCTAGGGATGTTGCACTTGCCGCCGTTGACGGTGATGTGGCCGTGGTTGACCAGCTGGCGCGCGGCGAAAATCGTCGGCGCGAACTTGGCGCGGTAGACGACCATATCGAGACGCTGTTCCAGCAGGCCGATCAGGTTCTGGCCGGTGTCGCCCTTCATCCGCGACGCTTCCTGGTAGGTGCGCTTGAACTGCTTTTCGGTGACGTCGCCGTAGTAACCCTTCAGCTTCTGCTTGGCGCGCAGCTGCAGGCCGAAGTCGGACATCTTGCCCTTGCGGCGCTGACCGTGCTGGCCGGGGCCATAGGACCGCTTGTTGACGGGCGAATTCGGGCGACCCCAGATGTTCTCGCCCATGCGGCGATCGAGCTTGTACTTGGCGCTCTTGCGCTTCGACATAATCCATTCCTTCAATTTGCTGTCGCCGCCCGCATGGCGGCGCTTCAACCCGGCATCGCACCGACAGGCCTCAACGCCTGCCGCGGCCACCGCTTCACCGGGATGCGGGGCCAATTTCGTGAGGCTTTATGGAAGAAAGCTCGCGAAGCGAGCGCGCGATTTAGCAATATTCGCCGTTTCGTCAAGGTCTCGACACATCGCCCCGCGCAGGGCAGAGGCTGCACCATGATCGAAAGCGTGAAACAGCCGGAAGACTGCGCAACAATGGCCGATGTGCGTGCGGGCGTCGACGCGCTCGACCGCGAGCTCATGCGGCTGCTTTCGGTGCGCTTCGGCTATATGCGCGCCGCCGCCCGGATCAAACCGGAGCGTGGCCATGTTCGCGACGAAGGGCGCAAGGCCGAAGTGGTCGATAATGTGCGCAAGGATGCGCGCGAGGCCGGAATTCCCGAAGAGGCGCTGGCAGAGATCTGGGATCGCCTTGTCGAAACCTCGATCGCATACGAAATGGTCGAGTGGGAGCGGCTGCGCAGCTAGGCCTCAGGCTACCCGCTGCGCCATTTGAGTGGCTGTAAGTGGCCGCTCTGCCAGCATGTCGTAATGCCGCCCGATGCCGAATTTGCGCCAAGCGGTGAAACCGGCGGCGTTCAGCATGGCGCGCACTTCATCCGCATCGGACCACCTTTCGTCCATTTCGTAGAACAGCGCCATGATCCGCCCTGCATGTGCGGACTTGAGCAGCTGGCGAATCGCCACTGGCTCATAACCCTCGATATCGATCTTCACGAACAGTGGCAGGTTGGCCGGGAGGTGGGGATCTAGCTCGGCGATCGAGAACAGCCTGATGGTCTGGCTGGCGCCGCCAAAATCGGTCCCTTCGCGCAGGCTTGCCGCCCCGCTATGCTCGGGCTTCAGCGCGATTTCGGCACTGCCCGCACGATCGGCGATCGCCGCATTGAACGCCTGTGCACGGTCCTCCAGCCCGTTGAGCTCCAGGTTTGCCTGCAATTTGGCAAAAGTGGCGGGTACCGGCTCCATCGCCACGATTTTGCGGCAATTGGGGTTCTTCGCCGCGACGAGGGAAAACAGGCCCTGATTGGCCCCAATGTCTACAAAAGCGAAAGGCGTGTCGATCGCCGCCAGCACGTTTGGCAGATAGTCGCCGTAGGTCGCATAGTGACAATAGGCGAAGGTGCGGTCCGACCAGTCGGGTAACATCGGCACGCCATAATGGCCGACGACCGGCTGCGGTTGCTTGCCCGCGGCCATGGAGGCTCGTTTGTGCACCTGCCGCATGGCGCGCGCACGTGCCACCCGCAGGTGGCGAAACAGCAGAAAATCAAACAGCACGCATGTCCCCTCGGGCGATTACCCGTCTTCCCGTCCCGACGATTGCGCGCCGTCAGACTCACGGTCCCGCTCCAGCGAGGATAGGACGCCGCGCAAGGTACGCAACTCCAAATGATTCCAGCCCGGCTTGGTCAGCACGCCGCGTAGCGTACGCCGGGTCGCGTCGGCGCGCGCCGCTGGCAGGAAATAGCCCTTTGGCTCCAGCATCCGTTCGAGATGCGCAATCAATCCGTCCAGTTCTTCCTGCGGACCGGGCGGAAGCAGATCCTCCTTGGGTGGCTGGGCGAGCCCCTTGCGCTTGGACCACTCGTAGGCACACAAAATCACCGCCTGTGCGAGATTGAGGGAGCCGAAATCGGGATCGATCGGAACGGTCACGATGCTGCGGGCGAGGGCAACGTCCTCGGTCTCCAGACCGGAGCGTTCAGGCCCGAACAGGATCGCACTGCGCCCTGCCTCGCCATGAATGGCGTCGGCGGTTTCTTCCGGCGTGAGAACCGGCTTGGTGACCCCGCGCTTGCGCACCGTGGTGGCGAATACATGCGCGCAGTCCGCCACGGCCTCTGCCGTGGTCTCATAGACCGGTGCATCGTTCAGGATGAAGTCCGCGCCAGCGGCCGCGGGGCCGGCACTGGGATTGGGCCAGCCATCGCGCGGGGCGACAAGCCGCATCTCGCGCAGGCCGAAATTGGCCATCGCGCGCGCCGCCTTGCCAATATTCTCGCCCAATTGAGGCCGGACGAGCACGATTACGGGATTGGGTGTCAGCGTTTGATCCGACGATAGAGCATGTAGCCGGCACCCGCCGCAAGGCCGACCGGCCAAGTGAGAACGGGGAGCAAGATTGCGGCACCGACGCCGACAGCCGCCCCGGTCAGCACCGGTTTGGTTGAGGGATGATCCATCCCATCCTTCAGCATGCCAGACAGTTCGTTGCGGGCATCGCCCACCCAGTCCTGCTCATTTTGAGGTCCGTCGTCGCGCATCGCTTATCTCCCTGGATAGACTGGGAAGGCGGCGCACAAATCGCCAACCTCTGCCCGCACGGCCTGTTCGACCTGCGCATCGCCTTCCGGCCCGTTTTTGGCCAAACCATCGACCACGCGGGCGATCAGTTCGCCGATCTTGGTGAACTCGTCGGTGCCGAAACCGCGCGTCGTGCCCGCCGGGCTGCCCAGACGAAGCCCGCTGGTCACGAAGGGGCTGCGTGTGTCGAACGGAATGCCGTTCTTGTTACAGGTGAGGTAGGCGCGATCGAGAGCTTTCTCGGCGTCCTTGCCCGTCACGTCCTTGGCGGTGAGATCGACCAGCATCGAATGGTTGTCCGTCCCGCCCGATACGATGCGAAGGCCGTTGTCTTCCAGGCTCGCCGCTAGCGCGCGGGCATTTTCGACCACACGCTGCGCATAGTCCTTGAAATCGGGCCGCAACGCCTCGCGGAAGGCGACGGCCTTTGCGGCGACGATGTGCATCAGCGGACCGCCCTGCATGCCGGGGAACACCGCCATGTTGAGCGGCTTTGTGTACTTCTCGTCGTTCCACAGGATCACGCCCGAGCGGGGGCCGCGCAGGCTCTTGTGCGTGGTGGTCGTCACAATGTCGCAATGCGGGAAGGGGGAGGGGTGAGCACCGCCCGCCACCAGCCCAGAAATGTGGCTCATGTCGCACAGCAGGATCGCGCCCACTTCGTCGGCGATCTTGCGGAAGGCCGCAAAGTCCCACACGCGCGAGTAAGCGGTACCGCCGCAGATAATCAGCTTGGGCTTATGCTCGCGCGCGATCTCTGCGACTGCGTCCATATCGATCAGTTCGTCGCCTCTGCGCACGCCGTAGGGCACGGGATTGAACCACTTGCCGCTCATGTTGACCGGTGACCCGTGCGTCAGGTGGCCGCCCGAATTGAGGTCCAGCCCCATGAAGGTGTCGCCCGGCTGCAGCATGGCGAGGAACACTGCCTGGTTCATCTGGCTGCCGCTGTTGGGTTGAACGTTGGCGAATTCGCAGCCGAACAGCTCCTTCGCCCGGTCGATCGCCAGCGTTTCGACGACGTCGGCATATTCGCAGCCGCCATAGTACCGCTTGCCCGGGTAGCCCTCGGCGTACTTGTTGGTGAAGACGCTGCCGGCCGCCTCCAGCACCGCGCTGCTGGCGATATTCTCCGACGCGATCAGTTCGATCTTGTCGCGCTGACGGTTCAGCTCGCTTCGAATCGCGGCGGCGATTTCGGGATCGGCGTCGGCGAGACTGTCATTCCAGAAGCGATCCATCGGATCGGCCTTGGTGGCGGGAGCGGAAGTGATGCTGGCCATGGATCAGGCGCCTCCGGTGATGTCGGGGTTGGAAAGCTTGTCGACACGGCGCTGATGGCGCTCGCCCGCGAACGCGGTTTCGAGGAACGTCTGCACGCAGGCCTTGGCCTGTTCAATACCGATCAGCCGCGCGCCCATCGCGATGATATTCGCGTCGTTGTGCTCGCGCGCGAGCCTCGCGGAGAGCTGTTCGGAAACGAGTGCACAGCGAACGTCGGGATTACGGTTGACCGCCATCGAGATGCCGATGCCCGATCCGCACAGCGCAATGCCACGCATCGCGGTACCATCGGCGACGACGCTGGCCAGCTTGTAACCGTAATCGGGGTAATCGACGCTGTCGGCCGAATGCGGACCAAGGTCGGCGACCTCGTGTCCCTTCTCGACGAGCCACTCGTGCAGGGCCGCCTTCATGTCGAGCGCGGCATGGTCTGAAGCTATCGCGATACGCATGGGGGGCACATAGTCGCAGGTGCGCTCAGACGCTACCCGGAACTACGCCCGCATCCCCGGAGTGCGTTCGCTGCGTGGGTTCGTCAGGTCAGAAGCCGATCGCTGTGGCCAATTGCGCACCTTTCAGACGAAGATGAGCCGGGCCCCCGGTCAGCAATCCGCGCCTGTCCTTTATCTGGAATAGCTCGGTGGGCAGGTCTCGGGAAGCACGACAACCCCGTCGAACATTCTGCTCCAGTCCGCTTCTTTAACGCCGCCCATCAGGCGTGAGGGGGAGCCGTCCTGCTGGCGGAGGCGATCATCATAGATATAGGACAATGCGCCGCTCGCGTCTCTTGCGGCGCCTTGCTCGAGCGAATGGGGAGGCAGTGCCTCCAGTGCAGATGGGCTAGCGCCCATGCGCGCCGTTTCGCCATCCAGCACGGTGAAGGCGACCGACCGGTAATGGTCTCCCAGCTCAGTGGCTAAACGCTGGCCCATGGGCGTGATGCCTGAGGGGCCCGTCGCCTCGGCAATGTGTGTGTTGGCGGACCAGATGATCGTCTTTAGCGCACGGTCCTTTTCCAGGTGCCAGAGGGCGATGGTGGCCATGCTGGCATCGCGCGTTCCGAACGCTTCGATCCCTGCCTGTCTCGCATAGAGGCGCAGAAGCACCTCGACCGCAAAGCTCTCCTCGGGCGAGAGGGTGTCGCCGCGAATGCTGGCGAGACATGAGAAAAGGAGAAACTGCTCGCTCACATCGTACGGAGCGGCGTCTCCGTAGCGCCAGAATAGATTTCGCTCGACCGCCCTGCCGCATTCTGGCTGTCCGCTGGCGCGTGCGATGAGGGCGGGAAGAAAAGTGCGGCTGAATTGCGAACTGGCCCCGATCTGATCGTCGATGCCGCTAACGGACACTTTGCCCGCTGTGACCTTGTCGAACAGCCATGCCCGGAATGGCGCCAGATTATCACTGCTCAGGAAACCGCCCAGCGCATTGTCGGAATTCGCGCGCGTCATTGCGTCCTTTTCGAGCGAAAAGAACTCGATGGCTGCGCTTTCGAACAGCACGCGCTGAAAACCGCATTGTTCGATCAACTCGTGGGTGATCGAAGCGCGCATTTCCTGCACCGCTGCTTCGCCGTGCGAGGGGAGTTCACCGAGCGCGACGACATCGGCATCGCACAGCGACGATACCACCGCGTCTGTATCCATGGCGAGCGCGGGCTGCGCGAACGCAACCCACAGGAACGCAAGCCCCACACACCATCGCCTGACAAGGTGGAGCAGCGGGGTCAGCAGCCGGGTATCCTACTGATCCAGGAACGACCGCATCTTCCGCGACCGGCTCGGGTGCTTGAGCTTGCGCAGCGCCTTGGCCTCAATCTGGCGGATACGTTCACGCGTCACGCTGAACTGCTGGCCGACTTCTTCCAGCGTGTGATCGGTGTTCATCCCGATGCCGAAGCGCATGCGCAGCACGCGTTCTTCGCGCGGGGTCAGGCTGGCGAGCACGCGGGTGACGGTTTCCTTGAGGTTGCTCTGGATCGCGGCATCGACCGGGATGATCGCGTTCTTGTCCTCGATGAAATCGCCCAAGTGCGAATCTTCCTCGTCGCCGATCGGCGTTTCAAGGCTGATCGGCTCCTTGGCGATCTTCATCACCTTGCGCACCTTTTCGAGCGGCATGGAAAGACGCTCTGCCATTTCCTCGGGCGTGGGCTCGCGGCCCTGCTCGTGCAGGAACTGGCGGCTCGTGCGGACCAGCTTGTTGATCGTCTCGATCATATGCACCGGGATGCGGATGGTGCGCGCCTGATCGGCGATCGAGCGGGTGATCGCCTGCCGGATCCACCATGTCGCATAGGTGCTGAACTTGTAACCGCGGCGGTACTCGAACTTGTCGACCGCCTTCATCAGGCCGATGTTCCCTTCCTGAATCAGGTCGAGGAACTGCAGCCCGCGGTTGGTGTATTTCTTGGCGATGGAAATCACGAGGCGCAGGTTTGCCTCGACCATTTCCTTCTTCGCGATGCGCGCTTCACGCTCGCCCTTCTGGACCATGTTCACGATCCGGCGGAATTCGGGCAGCGCCATGCCGGTCTGGCTGGCGATATCACTGATTTCCTGGCGGATACGTTCGACCGAGTCGGCTTCCTTCTCGGCGAAGGCGGCCCACTTCTTGTCCTTGGTTCGGCTCGTCAGCCAGTCGTCGTCAAGCTCGTTGCCGATATAGGCGTCGAGGAAGTCGATCCGCTTGATCTTGTGCCGTTCGGCAAGCCGCAGCATCTGGCCGCCCAGCGCGGTCAGGCGGCGGTTGAAGGCGTAGAGGTTGTCGACCAGGAATTCGATCTTGGTCGCATGGAACTGCACGCTTTCGACTTCCGCCGTCAGCTGTTCGCGCAGATCCTCGTACTTCTTTTCCTTCGCGGGCGGGAAGGCATCGCCGCGACCGAGCGTGTCGACGCGTTCGCCCTGCAGTTTCTCGAACTTGCGGAACAGGTCGGTGATGCGCGCAAAACGCTCGAGCGCGTCGGGCTTGAGCGCGGCTTCCATCTGCGCGAGCGACATGGTGTTGTCTTCGTCGTCATCGTCGTCGCGGCTGGACTTGCTTTCGCCGTCACCATCTTCGTCGTCGCCGTCGGAATCCGAATCGTCGTCATCCTCGTCGTCGCGAATGGTGGGGCCGGCGGTTTCCTCGGAGATTTCGCCGTCGTCGTCTTCGGCGCCATCCTCCATCTTGTCGGCCGGTGGCTCCTTGGAGAGCATGGCGTCGAGATCGAGGATCTCGCGCAGCTGCATCTCGCCTTCGTTGAGCGCATCGGACCACTGGATGATCGCGTGGAATGTGATCGGGCTTTCGCACAGCCCGATGATCATGGTGTCGCGCCCGGCCTCGATACGCTTCGCAATGGCGATTTCGCCTTCGCGGCTGAGCAGTTCGACCGCGCCCATTTCGCGCAGGTACATGCGCACCGGATCGTCCGTGCGGGCGTCGACGGTCTTCTTCGGCGCCGCGGCGGCGGGTGTCTTCGTGTCTTTCTTACCGGCGGTTTCGGGCGCGATCTCTTCGACCTCGTCCTTTTCCGATTCAACCTCGTCGTCCGACTCGACGATCTGCACACCCATTTCCGAGATTGCGGACTGGATATCCTCGATCTGGTCGGAGCTCATCTCGCCCTGCGGCAGCGCCTCGTTCAGCTCGTCATAGGTGACGTAGCCGCGCTTCTTCGCCTTGGTGATGAGCTTCTTGATCGATGCCTCGTTGAGGTCGATCAGCGGTGCATCTTCGGTTTCTTTGGTCGCCATGGGCTATTGAAAATCCGTTTCCTGACCGATGCGTTCCCCGTCTTCCGGTGAAGCCGCAGCGGCCTTTGAATCTGTCGTCGGTGTCGCTCTCGCGATCCGCCTCGTCGCCATCTGGCCCAAGCGCGCGTCAAACGCCAGCTTCCGCTTCAGCAGACGCTGTTGTTCGGCGAACGCACCCTCCGGATCGTGTTCGAATCGCTCCGTAGCGGCGGCCAGTGCCTTTTCGAGCGCCGGCCCTTCGACCAGCAACGCGATGGCTTCGGCCAGGTCCTCGCGCGCGGTCGCTGCATCTTTGGCTTCTCCAGGTAAGCCAGGTGCGGATTGTTCAGCGGACCGGGAGCCCCAGCGCGGGTCGAATATGGCGCTTTTGTCGTCGGCTTCAAGCGTTTGTGCGCGGGCAAGCACAGGTTCGACCAAACTTGTGGTCGACGGATCGATTTCCCCCAGCTCTCTGAGCGCCTCGCGGTGGCCTGCAGCAAGCTCGGGAAAGCGGGCCATCTGCTCCATCACATCCGCCAGCAGGCGTTGCCGCATGCCCCCCGCCGAAAGGCTCGAAAGCCTGCGCGCTAGCTCGGGCGAAAGCGGTTCCGGCTCGTCCCGTCGCCATGATCCGCGCGGCTTGAATGGCTGTTTTTCGCGCTTGGGGAAGGCGAATGCCGAAAAGCGATCGAGCAAGTCGCGGCGATAAAGGGAGCGGACATCGCTATCCTCGATCGTCTCTATATGCGCCATCAGTCGCGCCTTGAGGCCCGCCTTCGCCTCCGGCGTGTCGAGCGGTACGGCTCGCGCTTCAAGCGCCCAAAGCGCCTCAAGCAGAGGCTGCGCTTTTTCCAGCACCTGTTCGAAAGCGGCAACACCCTTGGCCTTGATCAGATCGTCCGGATCGAGACCTGCGGGCAGCCACGCGATCCTGAGCGAATGGCCGGGGTGCAGAAGCGGCAGGGCCCGCTCTATCGCGCGGCGCACCGCCCGCTGGCCCGCCGCATCGCCGTCGAAACACAGGATGGGGGAAGGGACGTGGCGCCACAATTCGGCGATGTGGTTTTCCGTAAGTGCCGTCCCCAGCGGGGCGACGCCTTCCGCCAGGCCCGCATTGGCGAGCGCGATGACATCCATATAGCCTTCGACGACGATGATCCGCCCACCATCCTTGCCGCTCTTGCGAGCGGCGGGCCCGGCGCGGTGAATGTTGTAGAGCGTGCGGCCCTTGTCGAACAAAGGCGTCTCGGGCGAGTTGAGATATTTGGGCGCGCCTTCTTTTGCCGTCAGGATGCGCCCGCCGAACGCGATCACCCGGCCGCGCACATCGTGAATAGGCAGCATCAGCCGGTCGCGGAAGCGATCGTACGGATCCTTGCCGTCGATCGCGATGCGCAGGCCACCTTCGACCAGCAGCTGCGGCGGCATCGATCCCAGTGCCTTGGCCAGCGCCTGCCGATCGTCTGGAGCATAGCCGAAGCCGAATTCGCGCATGATCGCGGGCGAAAAACCGCGTTTGGCCAGATAATCGCGTGCGGACGAGCCGCGCTGGCTCGCCAGTTCGGAGACGAAGAATTCCTGCGCCGCGCCCATCGCATCGTGCAGCCCGGCACGCCGCTTTGCCTTGCGCGCTTCCTGCGGATCGGGTGCGGGCATTTCCATGCCTGCCACCACCGCCAGTTCCTTGACCGCATCCATGAACTGCAGGCCGCGCTGGTCGGTCATCCAGCTGATGACGTCGCCATGCGCCCCGCAGCCAAAACAGTGGTAGAAGCCCTTCTGGTCGTTGACCGTGAAGCTGGGCGTCTTCTCGTCATGGAATGGGCAGCACGCCTTCCACTCGCGGCCCGCCCGCTGCAGCTTGGTCGTGCGCATGATGACGCTGGAGAGCGTCACGCGCGTACGCAGCTGATCTAGCCATTGTGGGGAAAGCGCCATCGCAGGGGCAGTCTAGAGGCTGACGGCGGTGCGCGCCAGTGCCAGCGGATGAGCTCCACAGGCCGGTCCACAAGTTCTAGCGATCCTCTGCGCCATCTTCCGGCTTGGGCGGGAAAGGCCCGGTCGCCATTGCGATCTTTTCGTCCGCACGCAGCGAATAGGCTTCTGCCGGTCCTTCGGGCGGCAGCGTGCTTTGCCAGAAGAAGGTGATCGGCTCGCCGGTCTGCCAGCCATTGCCGCCGACAACCCGCCAGACCAGCGTGCCATTATCGTCCTGCACGCGGATCGTACCGTCGGGCCCGAGCGCGGCTTCCGCCTGCGCACGATCGAAGCCGATCGACCCGGTGAAACCCGCCGCCTTGCGGATGGTGGCGAACACGGTTGCCGCCTCCACCTCGTCGAGGCCGACGGGGCGCTCGAACGGCGGATCGTTCGGCTCGTCGACACCCGGCGTTACCGTATGGACGTAGGTGTACACCGTGCCTTCGGGCATGTTTTCGGGGTCGCATTCATCGTATTCTGCGGGGCAGGCGACGAAGCTTTCAATCCCGCCGATCGAGCGGCCATCGACGATGATCGATGCCTCGACTTCCGGCCCGACCGGGCCTTCGATCTTTGCGCCAAGCCGCATCTCGCCAAGATCCGCCGCCACGAGAGTGTGCGGATCGGACGGCGCATCTGCCTGCGCGCTCTCTTCCGCCGTGGGGGTGGGGGCAGGTTCGTCTCGCCCGCCGGAACATCCGGCAAGCGCGGCGATGGCGAGTGAGGCGGCGAGCCAGTGGGTTGGGGCAGGTTTCACTGGAGCGATTCTTTCACCCATCCGCTGGTGCGGGTCATGTCCAGAGTTGCGCCGTGGCGGCTTTTCAGTTCGGCCATGACCTTGCCCATATCCTTGATGCTGGCAGCGCCGGTATCGGCCTTGACCTGTTCGATCGCGGCCTTCGTTTCGGCCTCGTCCATCTGTTTGGGCAGGAATTCCTCAATCACGGCGAGCTCGGCCTCTTCCTGCGCGGCCAGCTCTTCACGCCCGCCATCGCGGTACATCTCGATCGATTCCTTGCGCTGCTTGGCCATTTTCAGCAGCACATCGGTGACCACCTCGTCGTCGTCGGCCTTGGTGCTGGCGGTGCGCAGCTCGATGTCCCGATCCTTGATCTTGGCCTGGATGAGACGGAGCGCAGCCGTGCGCTCCTTGTTGCCGCCTTTCATCGCGGCGATGACTTCCTGCTGGATCGTCTCGCGTATCATGGTTTCCGATTTGCCTTTACGTGTTGGTCTTCAGACGAGCGGATATAACAAATGTTCCTGTGGGTGGGAGGGGTATCGAGTGCTTGACGGGTGGGAACCGCAGGCCTAGCCGGATGGCTTAGCGCACATCGCCGGAAACACTTAAGGAACGGACAGGCCCATGGCTTCAGCCGACATTACCCCTGCGCAACCTTCTGGCGCGACCGGGGTGTTGCTTCTTGCCGATGGAACGGCGCTGTGGGGGATTGGCTGCGGCGCCGAGGGCAGCGCCGTGGGCGAGGTTTGCTTCAACACCAGCATGACCGGTTATCAGGAAGTGATGACCGACCCGAGCTATGCCGGGCAGATCGTCACCTTCACCTTCCCGCATATCGGCAATGTCGGAGCGAACCCCGAGGATATCGAGAGCAAAGTAGAAAGCGCGCTCGGCTGCATCATGCGCGAAAAACCCACCGGGCCCAGCAATTTTCGCTCCACGGTCGATCTCGACGGTTGGCTGAGGGACGAGGGCAAGATCGGCCTTGCAGGCGTAGACACCCGTGCGCTGACCCGCCTCATTCGCCTTAACGGCGCGCCCAACGCGGTGATCGCGCACAGCGCGGATGGCGTGTTCGATCTCGATGCGTTGCTCGAAAAGGCGCAGGGCTGGCCGGGGCTGGAAGGCATGGACCTTGCCCGTCGCGTGTCGCGCAAGGCGCACGAGGGCTGGCGCGGCGGCGTGTGGGAACTGGGCAAGGGCTACAGCGAAAGCGGGGCGGAGAAACCGCACGTGGTCGCGATCGATTTCGGCGCGAAGGACAATATCTTCCGCCAGCTCGTCCGCGCGGGCGCACGGGTTACGGTCGTGCCTGCGGAGGCGACGCTGGAGGAGGTGCTGGCGCACGAACCCGACGGCGTGTTCCTCTCCAACGGCCCGGGCGATCCGGCTGCGACCGGCGTCTATGCGGTGCCGGTGATCCAGGGCCTGCTTGAGCGCGATATTCCGATCTTCGGCATTTGTCTGGGCCATCAGCTGCTTGGGCTGGCTGCGGGCGCGAAAACGTCGAAAATGTTCCAGGGCCACCGCGGCGCGAACCACCCCGTACAGCGTGTCGGGGAAGGGTGGGGCGAGCACACCGGACTGGTCGAGATCACCAGCATGAACCACGGCTTCGCCGTCGACGGCGACACGCTGCCCGCAGGCGTCGAGCAGACGCACGTCTCGCTGTTCGACGGCACCAATTGTGGGATCGCGATCACGGGCAAGCGGGCGTTCGGCGTGCAGTACCACCCCGAGGCGTCGCCGGGGCCGCAGGACAGCTTCTACCTGTTCGAGAAGTTTGTGGGGATGTTGGGGTGATACAAATTCTGTTCCTGATGTTTGGCGCGTTTTCTGGGCTTCTAGCATTGATCGCGATCTGGTTCGCGGTCGTGGCATACGCGAGGGGATACTCCGGACAGATCATAGATGATCGGCATCCGGGCCCCAAAGCCATCTCTCTCGCCATTGTCGCTGCAATTTGCGCGTCAATCGTTGTTTATCACGGCGCTAAGTCGTTCGGTGCGGACCTTCTCTTTCGTGGGGATGACGAGGGACCAAACTATCGCGGCTATCCGAACGAATAATTTGGAAAACTAATGCCCAAACGTACCGACATTTCCTCCATCCTCGTCATCGGCGCAGGCCCCATCATCATCGGGCAGGCGTGCGAGTTCGATTACTCGGGCACGCAGGCGATCAAGGCGCTGAAGGAGGAGGGCTATCGCGTCATCCTCGTCAATTCGAACCCGGCGACGATCATGACCGATCCCGAGTTCGCCGACGCGACCTATATCGAGCCGATCACTCCGGAGGTGGTCGAGAAGATCATCGCCAAGGAGAAGCCCGACGCGCTGCTGCCCACGATGGGCGGGCAGACCGCATTGAACTGCGCGCTCAAGCTGTTCGAAAGCGGCGCGCTGGAGCGGCACGGCGTGCAGATGATCGGCGCCGATGCCGACGCGATCGACAAGGCGGAGAACCGCCAGCGGTTCCGTGAGGCGATGGACAGGATCGGGCTGGAAAGCGCACGCTCGCGCACGATCAATGCCGACGACCTGGTCGCCGCCGACCGCGAGGAATACAAGCGCCGCGCCGCCGAAGTCTCCGGCGATGCGCTGGAGAAATTCGAAACCGAATGGCGCCGCGGGGAGCAGCGCCGCAAAGAGCGATACGTTGCCGCCGCAGTGCAGCGCAGCATCGACGCGCTCGATTTCACCGGCCTGCCTGCGATCATCCGCCCCAGTTTCACGCTGGGCGGCACGGGCGGGGGCATCGCCTATAACAAGGCGGAGTTCGAGCAGATCGTGCGCTCCGGCCTCGACGCCAGCCCCACCACCGAGGTGCTGATCGAGGAATCGCTGCTCGGCTGGAAAGAATACGAGATGGAGGTTGTCCGCGATCGCAACGACAACTGCATCATCATCTGCGCGATCGAAAACGTCGATCCGATGGGCGTGCACACCGGCGACTCGATCACCGTCGCGCCCGCGCTTACGCTGACCGACAAGGAATACCAGATCATGCGCAGCGCCAGCATCGCGGTGCTGCGCGAGATCGGGGTGGAGACAGGCGGATCGAATGTGCAGTTCGCGGTCAATCCCGAGAACGGCCGCCTGATCGTGATCGAGATGAACCCGCGCGTTTCGCGTTCGTCGGCGCTCGCCTCCAAGGCCACAGGCTTCCCCATCGCGCGCGTCGCGGCGAAGCTGGCGGTGGGTTACACGCTGGACGAGATCACCAACGAGATTACCGGCGCGACGCCGGCGAGTTTCGAGCCGACGATCGACTACGTCGTCACCAAGATTCCCCGCTTCGCGTTCGAGAAGTTCAAGGGTGCGGAACCCGTTCTCTCCACCGCGATGAAGTCCGTCGGCGAAGTCATGGCCATCGGGCGCTGCTTTGCCGAGAGCCTGCAGAAGGCGCTGCGCGGGCTGGAGACCGGACTGGACGGGCTGGACCCTGTCGAGGAGCTGGCGGGCAAAGGCGAAGACGAGATCATCTCCGCCATCAGCCGCCGTACGCCATCGCGCCTGCTCGGCATCGGGCAGGCCTTCCGCGAAGGCATTGCGTTCGAGAAGATCCGCGAGGCGACCACCTACGACCCGTGGTTCCTGCGCCAGATCGAGGCCATCGTCGAAGCGGAAAAGCGGGTGGCGGATATCGGCCTTCCACGCGAGGCAGAAGATCTGCGTGCGCTGAAGGCGATGGGCTTTTCCGATGCACAGCTCGCCCGTCTGGCGGTGCAATCGGTCGGCGCGGCGCGCGGTGCCGTGGCCGCACGCTCGGGCCTGTTGCACGATGCGATGCAGGCGATGGCGGGCGCGACCAGCGCGGCCGAAGTGCGCAAGCTGCGCCACAAGCTCGGCGTGTTGCCGGTCTACAAGCGGATCGACAGCTGCGCCGCCGAATTCGAAGCGGCCACGCCTTACATGTACTCGACCTATGAAGCGCCCGCATTCGGCGCTCCGGCGGATGAGTCGGACCCGTCCGATCGCCGCAAGATCGTGATCCTTGGCGGTGGCCCGAACCGGATCGGGCAGGGCATCGAATTCGACTATTGCTGCGTCCACGCGTGCTTCGCGCTGAGCGAGGCCGGATTCGAGACGATCATGGTCAACTGCAACCCCGAAACGGTCAGCACCGACTACGATACCTCGGACCGGCTCTATTTCGAGCCGCTGACCGCAGAGGACGTTCTTGAAATCCTCAGCCGCGAGATGGTGAACGGCGAACTCGTCGGCGTGATCGTGCAGTATGGCGGACAGACCCCGCTCAAGCTGGCGCAGGCGCTGGAGGATGAGGGCATTCCCATCCTCGGCACCAGCCCCGACGCGATCGACCTTGCCGAAGACCGCGAGCGGTTTGCAAAGATGGTCAACAAGCTGAAGCTGAAGCAGCCCGAGAACGGCATCGCGAAAAGCCGTGACGAAGCCGCCGCCGCCGCGCGCACTATCGGCTACCCCGTGCTTCTGCGCCCGTCCTACGTGCTGGGCGGCAGCGCGATGCAGGTGGTCGATTCAGAAGCCCAGCTGGATGATTACATCGCCAGCGCGGTGAAGGTATCCGGCGTCAGCCCGGTGCTGATCGACCAGTACCTGCGCGATGCGATTGAATGCGACGTCGATGTGCTGTGCGACGGTACCGATATCGTGGTTGCCGGCGTGATGCAGCATGTCGAGGAGGCGGGCGTCCACTCGGGCGATTCCGCCTGCACGCTGCCGCCCTATTCGCTGAAGGCCGACGTGGTCGAAGAGATCGAGCGGCAATCCGAGGCATTGGCGCGCGAGCTGAACGTGGTCGGCCTGATGAACGCGCAGTTCGCGGTGAAGGATGACGAGATCTACCTGATCGAGGTCAATCCGCGCGCAAGCCGCACGGTGCCCTTCGTCGCCAAGACCATCGGCCAGCCCATCGCCAAATTCGCGGCGCGCATCATGGCGGGCGAAAAGCTCGCCGACCTGCCGCCGATCACGCGCGAACTCGATTATGTCGCGGTGAAGGAAGCCGTGTTCCCGTGGGGCCGCTTCCCCGGGGTAGACCCGGTGCTGTCGCCGGAAATGAAATCGACCGGCGAGGTCATGGGGCTGGATCGCGATTTCGCGATGGCCTTTGCCAAGGCGCAGCTGGGGGCTGGCATGATGCTGCCGCGCGAAGGCCGCGCCTTCGTTTCGGTGAAGGACAGCGACAAGCCTGCCATCGTGGCCGCCGTGCGCGGTCTGGTGGACCTGGGCTTCGAAATCGTGGCGACCGGCGGCACCTATGACTTCCTGACCGATCAGGGCCTGCCCGTGGAACAGGTGAACAAGGTTGCGCAGGGGCGGCCGCATATCGTGGACCGGATCATCGATGGCGACATCGACCTGATCCTCAACACGACGGAGGGCTGGCAGAGCCTGCGCGACAGCCAGTCGATCCGCGCCAGCGCGCTGGAACACAAGGTGCCGTACTTCACAACGGCGTCTGCCGGGCGCGCCGCTGTGGAGGCGATGACCGCTCTCACTTCGCAGCCGCTTGAAGTTCGCTCCTTGCAGTCCTATTATTCTGCGACCTGACGACAGTACCTTTCCCTGAAAACCCCTCTTCGTCTTCCCCGCCCCGGCAACGGCGCGGCGCGATTCGGACTTTCATGGGGAAGGGCGCGGGCCAGGCAATTTGAGATAGATCGGGGGTACCCAATGGAAAAAGTTCCGATGCTGGCAGAAGGTTACGAGCGGCTCACCGCCGACTTGAAAACCCTGCGCGCGGAACGTCCGAAAATCGTCGACGCGATCGAAGAAGCGCGTGCACATGGCGATCTTTCGGAAAACGCAGAATATCACGCTGCCAAGGAACGGCAGGGTCAGGTCGAGGCGCAAATCGCCGAGATCGAAGACCGGGTGACCCGCGCACAGATCATCGATCCCTCGACCCTGTCGGGCGACAAGGTGGTGTTCGGAGCGACGGTGACGCTGCTCGACGAAGACGACAAGCCGATCAAGTACCAGATCGTCGGCCAGACCGAAGCGGACGCGAAATCCGGCCGCATCTCCTACAACTCGCCGTTGGCTCGTGCGCTGATCGGCAAGAAGGTGGGCGACGAGGTCGAGGTAACGGTGCCGTCGGGCGACAAGTTCTACCTGATCGACAAGATCGAATTCATCTGATCGTATCGTGGCAAGGCCCTTTAACCGGGGGCCTTTTCCATTGCGAAATTGTGGATCGCCACGCCGTCGATTGAGAAATCGCGGCGCTGCGTGACGCGGTACCCTGCGCGCTCGAAAGCGGGCCGGGCGAGTTCGCTCGCCTCGGTATAGAGCCGCGTCGTGCCCGCATCCTGCGCCAGGGTGTCGACCTGGGCCAGCAGGTGCTCGGCCAGACCGCGGCGGGTATGCGCGGGATCGCAGTAGAGATGGTCCACATGGCCATCGCTTTCGACAATGACATAGGCCACCGCCCGATCGTCGGATCGTGCAGCAACGATAATCGCGTCGCTCCGAGCGTTCCTTTCAAGGAAACGTTCGGGGCCGGGATGACGCGCCGCCCACGCCCTTACCTGCGCTGGCGAATAGGCGCGCGGACCGATGACGGCGATCGCAGTGTGGATGATTTCCGCCAGAATATCCGCATCCTCATCGCGAAACGGGCGGATGCGGTATTCCATGCGCGGATCAGGCGGTCGGTTCGAGCAGCTTGTGGATATGCACGATCACGTATTTCATTTCCGCATCGTCGACCGTGCGCTGGGCGTTCGAGCGCCAGGCTTCTTCCGCCAGTTCATAGCTGCTGAATACGCCGACGACGTGAATACTCTCAGGATCCTGAAATTCGACCGAGCGCGGGTCTTTGACCCGGCCACCCATCACAAGGTGCAGGCGCTGGCGGGTGGTGGTTTCCTGGGGCGGGGTGGTGGGGGTGTTGTCTGACATGGGGGAGCCTTCCGCTGGATCTGAAAAAGCCCGCGAGCCATAACGCGCGCGGGCCTTCAGGCAAGGGCGTACCCTCGCAATTTGCAATCGGACGACCCTTGGGGCCGACCTGCTTAATGGTCAGTACGGCAGGCGAGCCTTGAGATCGCGATAACCGCGGCCCGCCTTGCGCGCGGCCTTGCGGCCCGCGTGATGGGCTGCCTGCTTCTGGCGTTCGGCGAAATAGCGTGCATCGCGGCGCGCCGCACGGCTGCCGAAGGCAACGTCATCGCCGAAATCAACCAGGCGATCGCCGCTGTGACGGGTCACATCGCCAACCTTGGTTGCCATGCCGCCGGCGTAGGCCATCCCGAGATCGACCAGGTGATCGGCAAAGCCGACCGCACGGCCGGTCAATTCACGTCCGCGCGTGGTGCGCGAACCGATGGCGAGACCCACCAGCGCAACGACGCTGACGGTCAGGATCGGGTGTTCCTTTACGAATTCGGTCGCCGTGTCGGTCGCTTCGCGCGCCATGTCGGCATAGCTGCGCTCGTCCTGCCGGCGCTCGCTCTCTTCGATCTTGCGGCGCAGTTCGTCGCGCTGTTCCTGGGTGCTCATTTTCTATCTCCAACCTCAAGGTGTGCGTTATTAATCAAGCGCAGAGGAGGGCAGAGAGTTCCGGACGAAACGACGGTTCAGTCGTTTTCGTCCCACGCGTAATCCTCGTCGTCCGATTTGCCGGAATTGCCACCGCCCAGCGCCCACCAGCCAAGAACGAGTGCCAGCACCGCGCCCACGCCGTACGATGCAGGCTTGTGCTTTTCGACCAGCTCCACCCCTTCCTCCACGATGTCGGCCGTGCCGAGCGCGGCGGAACTGGCGATCCGGGCGACGATACCCTTTTCTTCGATATCGCCGCGCAAATGGGCGATGTCGCCCTTCACCAGAGCCAGTGCCGCATCGCGCAGCGCGCGGTCTTCCGCCAATTGCCTTGCCCGCTGGCTCATGTCTGTTCACTCTCGAAAGCGCGCGTAATCCGCTTGAAACGCCCGCGCGCGAGCAAAGCGAACAGGACGCCGGCAATAATCAGAACTCCCACCGTCGCGCCCATGGCACCAAAGGCACCGAGGTACGGCTCCAGCGCGATGATCATGCCAACCACCAGGCCGAGCAGGGCGAGATGCAGAAACGCGAGCGCCGCCATGGCGAAGACGATGCCGGACCTGCTTTCATGTGCGGCATAGGTCGCACGCGACTTCTGGAAGGCAACTTCGGCCTCCACATAGGTGCGACCATCTTCGTACAGCGCATAGGCATCGTCGAACAGGGAACCGAGCGGCTCCTCGTCGGCACGCGTTCCCTGTGGCGGGGCGTCGTTCGGGTTAGGAAAACCTGCCGCGTCGGGTGATGACGCGGCAGGTTGGTTATCGTCGGAATAGTCCGGCACGGCCCCTCCTCGGTCGATCCGCCTCAGCGGCGGAACAGACGGGCGATGACGTAGCCGCCGAACGCTGCCATGCCGACCGAAAGGCCGGGGTTCTTGCGCACGAACTCGCGCGCTTCACCGGTCAGCTCGTCATAGGACCGGGTGTCGATGTGCGCAGCGGCATCCTGCAGGCCACGCGCGGCATTGCGTGCGTGATCGCCATACTTGGGGCCGAAATTGTCGTCGATCTTGGCGGCGTTTTCGGCCACCAAACGGCTGAGAGAGGTAAGGGCTTCGCTCGCCTTGTGCTTGCCTTCGACGGCCAGCTCGCCGCCCTTGGCCTTCGCCTGTTCGGCATATTCGCCGCCCTTGGCCTTGGCCTGTTCCTTGTAGGCACCAGCCCGCTGGCTCGCTTCGCCGCGCAGTGCCTGGGCGCCTGCCTTGGCTTCGTCGAGAGCGGAGTTGAAGCGCGATTTCGCCTCTTCCTTCCCACCGGTGGGTTGAGCGGTGGCCGAACCGGCTGCGGCGCCGGTGGCATCGGTTTTCAGCGGCACGGCGCTGGTGGTTCCGTCAATCTTGTCATCCGTAGCCATGGGATTTCCCTCTTTTTTGCAATTCCTGTCGACAGGCCAAACGTGGCGCCGTCCTCAATTGTGCAACGCACCTTGCGCCCCATCGTTCCACCGCATAAGCCGCGCCGAAGCTGAGGCCGTGCGATCCTTGTGCCGGTCCGGAATAGCATCTTCCCACCGGAGGTTCCATGACTGCCATAATCGATCTGCACGCGCGCGAAATTCTCGATAGCCGTGGCAATCCGACCGTCGAAGTGGATTGCCTGCTGGAAGACGGCAGCTTCGGCCGCGCCGCCGTTCCCTCGGGCGCGTCGACCGGCGCGCACGAAGCGGTCGAGTTGCGCGATGGCGATGCAGGCCGGTATATGGGCAAGGGCGTGCTGAAGGCGATCGACGCGGTGAACGGCGAGATTGCCGACATGCTGCTGGGCCTCGACGCCGAAGACCAGCGCGACGTCGACACGATGCTTATCGCGCTGGACGGCACGCAGAACAAGGGCCGCCTCGGTGCGAACGCGCTGCTCGGCGTCAGCCTCGCGGTGGCGAAGGCGGGTGCGAATGCGCGCGGCCTGCCGCTGTGGAGCTATGTCGGCGGCGTTTCGGCCCATGTCCTGCCGGTGCCGATGATGAACATCATCAATGGCGGCGAGCATGCCGACAACCCGATCGACATCCAGGAATTCATGATCATGCCAGTCGGCGCGGACAGCCTGGCCGAGGCGGTGCGCTGGGGTGCGGAAGTGTTCCACACGCTTAAGAAGGGCCTGTCGCAAAAGGGCCTGTCGACCTCGGTCGGCGACGAGGGCGGCTTTGCGCCCGACATCGGCAGCACGCGCGCGGCACTCGACTTCATCATGCAGTCGATAGAGACCGCCGGTTTCACTCCGGGGAGCGACATCGCGCTCGCGCTCGATTGCGCGGCGACCGAATACTTCAAGGATGGCCAGTACGTCCTGTCGGGCGAGGGCACGACCTACGGCGCGAGCGATATGGCCGAATACCTCGCCGCGCTATGCAACGACTACCCGATCCGCTCGATCGAAGACGGCATGGGCGAAGACGATTTCGAAGGCTGGAAGGCGCTGACCGACAGGATCGGCGACACGGTCCAGCTGGTCGGCGACGATCTCTTCGTGACCAATCCCGCGCGCCTGCGCGACGGGATTTCGCGCGGCCTCGCCAATTCGCTGCTGGTGAAGGTCAACCAGATCGGAACGCTGAGCGAAACGCTCGACGCGGTCGATATCGCACACCGCTCTGGCTACACCGCGGTGATGAGCCATCGGTCGGGCGAGACGGAGGATTCGACCATCGCCGATCTCGCGGTCGCGACCAATTGCGGGCAGATCAAGACCGGAAGCCTCGCCCGGTCGGACCGGCTGGCCAAGTACAACCAGCTGATCCGGATCGAGGAAGAGTTGGGCGACAGCGCACACTATGCGGGCCACGCCTGCTTCGGGCGGCTCTCGCGCTGAGACCTGACGGGGGAGGGCGGCTAGCTCTCCTCCGCCTCGACTTCGGCTTCGGCCTCTTCCTCAAGCTCTTCGAGCTTTTCGATCTTCTTCCGGTTCTTCGGGCTGAGCAAATATTGCCACACGCCCCACGCATTGATCAGCAGCAGGATGGCGTTCATCGCGGCGATGGGCATCGCATTCTCGATCAGGCCGGAGACGACCCAGGTGATCGCCACCGCGCAGAACAGCACGAAGCCCCATCCCGTTGCCTTGCGGCCGAGATCGGCGGCGATCATTCCTGCGGCGATCATCGTGCCGATCGCGGCGATCCATTCGAGAGGTCCGTTCATGCGGCGGGTAACACGCCCCGCACCCGAATGGTCTCGCAACTGCGCAAAGGTTAGGTTTCGCGCCTAGCCGCGCGGAGCGAATTTCTCCGCGATATCGAGCAGCGCGATGGCCGCACGTGCCGCCTCGCCGCCCTTGTTCTTCTGTTCCGGATCGGCGCGCACCTGTGCCTGAATTTCGCTCTCGACGGTCAGGATGCCGTTGCCGATGGCGATCCCGTCCATCGTCAGCGCCATGATCGCGCGCGCGCTTTCGCCCGCGACGATCTCGAAATGATAGGTCTCGCCGCGGATCACGACGCCGATCGCGACGAAGCCGTCGTACTGGCCGCTTTCTGCCGCCAGCGCGATGGCACCGGGTATCTCGAGCGCGCCGGGCACGGTTAGCACGTCCGCCTGGTGCCCCGCGTCTTCCAGCGCAGCCCGCGCGCCAGCGATCAGCTGATCGTTGAAATGTTCGTAGAACCGCGCTTCGACGATGAGAAATTTGGCCATCAGGTCACTCCGGAATCGATTTTTCGCCCACCACGGAAATGCCGTAGCCTTCCAGGCCGACGACATTGCGATGGGAATTGCTGAGCAGGGTCATCTCCGAGACGCCCAGATCGGCGAGAATCTGCGCACCGATGCCGTATTCGCGCAAGGTATCGCTTGCAACCGGCGTGCCCGCGACTTCGCGGCGCAGCCCTTCCTGCTCACCGGGGAAGATGCATACGATCAGTCCGCGCTCCTGTTCGCCGATGGCGCGCATCGCGCGTTGCAAGGTGTTGCGCCGGTCCCCATCGCGACCCAGAAGGTCGTCGAACAGCGAGACGCGGTGCATCCGCACCAGAGTGGGCTCGCCGGGCCGGACTGTCCCCTTCTGCAGGACGACGGACACGCTGCCGTCGACCGTGCTGCGATAATTGATCGCGCGCCATTCGCCGCCGTGTTCGCTGGTAAAGATGCTTTCGCCCGCGCGCTCGACCAGGTGGTCGTGCTTCATGCGGTATTCGATCAGGTCGCGGATGGTCCCGATCTTCAGCTTGTGGCGCCGGGCGAAGCCGACCAGATCGTCGAGCCGCGCCATAGAACCGTCCTCGTTCATGATCTCGCAGATCACACCGGATGGATTGAGCCCGGCAAGGCGCGAGATATCGACTGCCGCTTCGGTATGGCCCGCGCGCACCAACACACCGCCATCGCGCGCGATCAGCGGGAAGACATGACCGGGCGTCACGATGTCGTGTGCGCCGCGCGTCGGGTCGATCGCCACCGCGACAGTGCGTGCGCGGTCCGCCGCGCTGATCCCGGTGGTCACGCCTTCGCGCGCTTCGATGCTGACCGTGAAGGCGGTCTCGTGGCGGCTGCCGTTGCTGCGGCTCATCAGTTCGAGGCCGAGCGCCTCGACCCGCTGGCGTTGCAGCGTCAGACAGATGAGGCCGCGGCCATAGGTAGCCATGAAGTTGACCGCGTCGGGCGTCGCCATCTGTGCGGGAATGACAAGATCGCCCTCGTTCTCGCGATCCTCGTCGTCAACCAGTACGAACATCCGCCCGTTGCGCGCTTCCTCGATGATCTCCTCGATGGGGACGAGCACCGGCGCATCTTCCTGTGCATCGAGAAAGGCGTCGAGCTTGCGCAAAGTCTCGGCGGTGGGGTTCCAATCGGGCTCCGCGCAGTCGCGCAGGGTATTGGCATGAAGCCCCGCCGCACGGGCCAGGGCGGCGCGCGTGATCTCTCCCGAAGAGATGGCGGCGCGCACGCGGATAATGGTCGAATCGCTCATGGCCGCAGCGTGTATCACATTAGAATGTGATTGGAAGGCCTGCCTACCTAGTCCGGTGGATCCTTGTCGGTCCTGCTCCGCAGCGACGCGACGTGATCGTAGGCGAGGATCGAGGCGATGTCCTCCGAGTCGTAATCGGGTAGCATCCAGTGGAAGCCGCGTAACGCCAGCGAAAATCCATCCTCTGGAAGCTGCGGCTGCCAGATGCTGGAGTGACCGCCATTTTTTGCTTGCGACGCACTGCAGCGCGGTTGGAGGCGAGCCAGCTCGCGGTATGACCAGTAAGACCACGCATGAGCCGCCAGCCTTACGTCCGGCAGCGCGACCTTCCCAATCCGTTCGCGCTGATAATACAGAACCACATCATTGCGCCCGGGCGACTGCTGCACGCTCACGAAATAGTCGATCAGATCGCGGTCGCGGGGCTTCGCACGGCCCGCGCGGTTTCGTCGCACAGTGAACGCTCTTTCGATCTGGCGCTTGAAATCGTGACTATCCAACTCTTTACGAAGATCGCTACCCTTTAACTCGAAGTGTTGCAGGATCCGCTTCTGGATGTGATCCGGATCGTACATCAATCCATAGTCGGGGTTCGACGTGTTCGGCTCGAAATCGCAAAGCGACGAAAGAAACCTCTGGTAGAGCGCATCCGCATTGCCTTCCAAACCTTCATGCGGGGGGCGTTCAACCAAGTCCAAATTCTTTATGTTGAGCTCGTCACCTAGTTTCAGCCCCGCAAAATACCCGTAGAGAATCCCGCCGATATGCATTGCGCGCGCCCGGCGCAGGATACGCGAGACCAATTTTGCTGCGGGGGTTGAACGGGACCGGTCGGATTTCAGGCGCACTTCCTGGCGCAGATGGAAAAACTGCTCGCTACCTTCCTGAAGGTATTCGGGCGGAGTGGAGAATCTTTTGGCCTTGGCCGCAGCACTATTGCTCGTCATTGCGCGGGCAACGCATTGCGGCCGCAGGTGCAGGTCCGTTCGGGACACCATCCAGTCGTTGAAGATCGCCTGCTGAATGAGGAAGACAGTTGCAAGCCGATTGGGCGTTTCGAGCCTGTCTGTTCGCGCCCCGTGGGATTCGGGATATTCGCACAGGACGAGCATCAGGTCGCCCCAGCCTTCCGTCAGGTAGGCATGATCGCCTTCTTCGAAGAGCACCCCGATCTGCTCGATCGATGGCGAACCGAGGGGCATGACGTAGCCACCCATCAGACTTTCACTCGACACGCCGGGGTTCTGGCCCTTCGCTTCCTCCGCCTTGCCGATGATCGTGCGCAACCGCGACAGAAATTCGAGCCGGGAATGCCGTCGGGCCAGTCTGATGGAGATGAATGCCAGCACATCCGGCTCCGGCTTATCCGGGCTCACGATGATACCTTGAGACTCTGCGGCAATATCGCTCGTGGACTTCAAACCGCCTTGCCTGCTCAATTCCAGCGGAGTCCCCTTGATGCTGCAGCGCAAGCCCAATTCCCGCCGTTCAAGAAAAGGAAGAATGAACCTTTCGCTCAGGTAACTGGGACGCCGGATCGGTTCGGCGGTGGCATTCTCGTTTGGCGCTTCGATCGAGGACACGATGCCGTTCAGGAATTTGGTTGCCTCGTCCTCGGCATTTCGCGGCAGGGGCTCACCCTTCGCTATCGCAATGATCACGTCGATCAGGAATGGTGTATTCTGTCGATCCTTGAAAAAATCCTTGGCGGACTCCAGCAGGTTATCGAACGCCAGTCCGACATTCTTTTCATTATGATCCGAGCTCGAAGTCAGCCTGAAGGCTACCTCATCCCGGATGTAAGGCAGCAGGTCATCGGCTATCGTTTTCAGGTCTTCGGCGAAATTCCCGTACGGCGGACGGCGGATGTTGGCGTAAAGGATGATCCAGAATATCTCGTACCATTCGCGGCCCTTGAGACACATAAGGGAACCGAGCGGCCCATGGTTGACCTGCATGCGCTCCTTGTGAAGCAATAGCTCGGAGCGGCGGAGCGGGGCGCGCGGTGCCGCATTGCCCGGTGCCGTCCTCACCCACATCTGGTATGCCTTTGCAAGATCGCCAAGCACTTCACGCAGGGTCTGCGGCACGCTCAGGTCGTGGCGCTCCTGCACCGGAAGCCTCCAGCGCCATTCTCCGGCAGCATCTGCCACCATGATGGAATCGTATTTGCCCAGCACGTTGAAGCTGCGCAGAATCTGGGGCGGCTTGGTATCCTCGCCGGTACGCCATGAAATATCGTAATAGAAGCGCGCCCGATCGAACCGGTGAATGCCGTCGATCGATTGCGGGCGCTGCGGATCGACCCAGAACTTCAGCGAGTCTGCGATCGATATGCGGGAGAGCTTTTTGACCGTTATCCTGTCGAGCTCTTTCGAGCCGCGATTTTGCCTGCCGATCGCGCCGATGGCGCGCCTTATATCGTCCAGCTCGCGCAGCGTGTCTTTGTGATGCTCGATCTCCTTGTTTCGGGACCAGGCATTCAGGTTGTGAGCGAACTCGAATAGCGATGAAAACTCCGGCTGTTCGTGAAAACCGGCATTTTCGAGGATGTCGCCAAGCGCGCCGACCTTGCAGCGGCAGAGCACTTCGTAAAATTCGATCGTTTCTTCGGGAAGGCGTTCGAAGGACCGCCAGGGGCGCTCGTCCATACTTTCCCTGCCAGCGCGAGGATAAAGGGCCAGCAGATGCAGCGCGCCAAAGCGGCTGATATGCTCGTCCTTGGGGAAGGCCTTTGCAACCTTGCGATGCACCACCTTGCCGGCAGATCTGCCCTGGGCCTGTGCAGCATCGATGAAGGGCCGGACTTCGGCAGCCTGCGCGATGATCTTGCGCCGCAGATCGTAGCCGGTGCGGGCGAAGGGCTGCGTGGAAGTGGTGGTTTCTGAAAGGATTCCGGAAATGAGAGATCGGGAAACTTCCGCAATCTGCCTCTCGATACCGAACCGCGTTTCCTTTTCCCCTTCGTCTGAAATTTTCCGGATTGCTGAAAACAGCGCCTCGGCGGTGTCCTGACCGAGGTACCAGATGACGATCTCTTCGATCAGCAATTTACCATTTACCGACTTTGGACCCACGGCGTCGCGAACGAGCGAATAGGGCGATTCGCAGACCGCCCATTGCCAGGAGTCGCCGGATGCTTTTTCCCGCGCGTATTCGCGTGCCAAGGTGTTGAGCAAAAAGAGGTAGTCCATTTTTCGGTCGGCCGGACCAGGCTCGATCGACCGGGACATCGAGATGTTTGGATCGGAGAACAGGTTGACCACCCGCCGAACCGATGACCGAAGCCGTTGAACCGGCCGCTTCTTGGCGAAAGAGACGAACTCCAGCGCGGTGAAATAGCTCTCGCGCCCCGGTGAGAAGTCATGACACAAGGCCGTCAGTTCGAGCGGTTCGGAGCCCCTGGCGGCATTATGGCCGTAAGCTTCGCTCAATCCGAACGATCGCGCCCGCAGCAGCCCGGCCTGCCACGGAATATCATAGGCATATCGGAAGATCGGGACCGAATGTCGCTTGTGCTCTTCGGCTAACTTTCGCTCGCTGGCAGGCACGCCAGGCAGATAGTTCTTGAAGAAGAATCTGACCTGTTCCTTCAGCTCTTCGTTCGGATCCTCGTACAGGGACTTATCAAGCCGCCGCGCGCGATCGATCTTCTGTGCGACAAGATTGTCGATGAGCTGGTCGCGAACCTCGGGATACAACCTCTCGGTGTTCGCGAAGCCATGGAGGGGAACGCCATCTTCTTCCCCCAGCGCACACTTATCCAAATTTTCCGCGTTTTCCCGATGAGATTTTACCGCCTCGCAAAAGCCCGACTTGTCGAGCACTTCCTCCATATCCTCCAGCATCTCGCGCCAGTACGGGCCCCAGTTGGCGTGGAATTGCTGACACCGCTTTTCGACAAATTCGAACAGGATGCGGCACAGCAGATCCGTACCCTGAAGGAAATCGCCGGTCAGAACCCTGGAATCGCTTTCCCGCTGCGTTTTCTCGATCCACCGGCACAGCAGGCGCAAGCGGATGTACCATGAGGCATCGAGCGGTACTTTTCCGAACACGCCGACGGACGAAAACCGCGTCACCGCCATCGACAGGTCCGAAAGGCCGTCCGCCTGAGGGGTGTTGAGAATGTCCTGGAATTGATAGCCAATCAGCTCTTGCAGCAGCGCGTAGAGGTAGGAGGGGCCGTAAACGGTCGCGGCAAGCAGGTCCGACATGATTTCGATCACGAGCTCGCGCGTGTCTATGTGATCGCGCTCCCAATAGCTTAGGCCGTGATAGTTGTTCATCTCACGCGAGAGCCCACGAATAAGCTCGGTGAATTCGTCCGAGTCCTGCAGTCTGCCGAAATGAACCAGATCGTCGAAATGCGATCTCAGAATTCCGTGCGCGCACTCGTGTGCCAGCAGCGGTTGCAGATCCGGCCGGTCGGGCATGAAGAACGAGCTGTGGACCAGGTGATAGGCGAAAACCGGCCGCCCCTTGGTGGCGTTGATGGACTGCGAGCTGCGAAAGCTCTTGGCGCTGTCAATCAGCGGAGTGTTGAGCGCGATGTTCTTCAGCCCGGAAAAATGCATTGCGGACGTCTGTTCGAAGTCGAATTTGCCTGGGTATTTCTTGGAGAAGAACTCCTCCAGCTCGGCGTAAATGCTGATCGTCTTTTCGGCCAGGTTGTCGTTGTAGAGGCCCTGCTCGCGCCGGCGATCCATAAACGGACGAAGGCGATCCTGCGTTTCGAGATCGAGAATCTTGTCGAGCTGCCCCTTGAGGTCGCGGAACGCGTCGATCGAAACGTGCAGGTTGCTCATCGCCCCGGCACGCACGATCATCAGCTGTGAGATCGGATCGAAGTTGTCGACAAACCTGCCAAGCAGAAAATGGCGGTTATCGGGGTCGGTAACATCCTTCTCGTAAAACTCTTCGTTGGCCAGGTGCCGGGTCGCCTGCTTCACCCACCAGCACAAGTGCAGCTTGTCGATCAGGATGTTGCGCTTGAGAGACTGTAGCGCATCGAAGCAGCGATATTCTGCCAGAAATGCTTCGTCGATCCGGCCGGTATCGTGGCAATGCCGCACGCGATCCTTGATCGGGTGGACGATCCGCTGGCGATAGAACGGGGATGCAGTCTCGCGGATGACATCCTTGAAAGCCACTTCGCCGTCGCGCGCGAGATGATCCATCGGATCTTGCCGCTTGTCGATGATCGAAGGGAGGCGCGGCACCCACACTTCGGAAAGGTTCGCGAAATCGTGCGGGCCGATCCGGATATCGTCGAACAGATCATCCCAGGTGCGCTTGCGCCCCTCGGTGGGCTTCTTCCCCGTTTCGAGGCGCTCGACCGTGCACCACAGATAATCCTCTTCGAACCGCAGGAGCATATTCAGCTCGGAAATGTCGAGGACGTACGAAAGGTTCGTCTGGAAATGGCGCGCTTCCATCAGCAGGATGTCGAGGCGTTCGATCATGTCGGCAGACAGGATCACCGCCAGATCGCAGATGTTGTCGATCGCGCTGCGGGTGCTGGTGCTAGCCATTTCGGATCTGTTCCGTGTTGATGAGGTGGGGGCCGGGCGGGGCGTCGCTGGCATTCATGGCGGCGATCATGGTGAGCAGCAGGGTCGCGTAGCCCACCGTCGCGACCGCAAGAGACCAGACCGTCGCCTTGGCTTGAATACTGGAGACCGCAACGGGCAGCTCGTCCGCCTCCACGTCAGGAATCAGCGAAATCGGCAAGCGGCTGAAATCGCGATAATGGCGCGCTTCATGCAGCACGAAGTCGTTCTCGAAGTGACTCCACTCGATCATCGTGAAGAAGCCGGTGGCCACCAGCCAGGCAATGACCATCAGGGATGCCTGTTCGGGGGAGACCGACTTTGTGGCGGTGAAGAACAACACCACCACTCCGGATGCCCACGCGGGCGACCAGCAGTAGAAGAAGTACTTCAGTACCGGCAGGTAAGTCAGGCCGAACCCGTTGGGCCGGTCGGTCATCTGATTGAGAAACGGGTTGAGCAGCGAGATCGCGGCAGCGTTGGATAAGGCCCAGGAGGTTGTGTTCCTTCCGAACCAGCTGGCGGGGGAGCGGGCATAGTAATTGGGGACGAGGAGCGCGCATATCAGCGCACGCGGAAGCCTGAAAAGCTCGTTCAATTCATAGATCACGCGTTCCGATATCGGCGAAGATCCCTTCATCGGGCGGTCCCGCGATCCGGTCAGCACCACCCGGATTCTGGTCATCAGGTTTCGTACCCGGATGAGACAATGAGCTACGAATGGGAATGGCCTGCGAAGAGCGACCCGTGCCCACCAGCTGCGCCAGGCATTCGGCCATTTTGCGACGCCAAGCGAAAATGGCATCATCAATGCCCGCATCTGGCGGTATTCGGCGTGCGGCAGGTCTCCGAAGCGCAAGGGGAGTACCGGAACGGCGAGAACGACGAATAGGAGCGTGGGAGCAAGCCAGGCCACCCATCCGAGCACCTGCAGCAGGACGAATAGCTCATCCCGAAAATCCGAGGCTTCGAACCCGCTTTTCACCGTTCCGTGCAGGTACAGCAGCCACACCAGCACCGGCGGGGCGGCCCAGAAGACTCCCTTGACCAGGAAGCCCTTCGTCTTCCGCCAGCCCTTGGCGAAGATCATGGAATCGACACCGCCAGTCGTGGCTTTGATAGCGATATAACTGATCGGGATGCACAGGAAGGCTACCGCAATGCACATCACGGCCAGCCTGGGCGAAAGCGTACCAATCGGCGCGATAGCCGCGCTGCCGGCGAGGATGTAACCGAAGGCCAGAAAATATCGCGCCAGCCTGCCCGGCACCAGATAGACCTGCTCGACCGCGTTGCTGCCCGGGATCCTCCAGTTGAAATTCGCGGGGCCGCGAAGCTGGCGAATGATGCTCAGAAAATTGGGCGAGCCGGTGGTCAGAAAGAACAGAGGGATGGGCCTGAAGGCAAATCGCAAATTGCGACGGACATGCAAGCCGAGTGCCGCGAACAGACTGACCTGAAGGAAGGCGACCTGAACGAATACGAGCTCGAAGATCGTACTCGGCGCACCGACGCTTCCATCCAAAAATGTCGCAATCGGTCCGTTCAGCATTGCCGGACCGGCAAATAAGATCGCATGACACCCCCGCAGCAAAGGTGCGCGGAAGCGATTTTCAAATCAAGTACGTATTTGCGGGTGGGCAGGCCCGATGAGCGTGCCTGAAGTAAAACCGGCGATCAGTTGTTCGTCGGGCCTAGTCGGCGCAGCGACATCGTTTTGGTCTGCAGGGCTCCGCGGCTCGGCGAGATATATCTCGACGGGGGCTTTGCACCGGATAGCTTCGCACGATCGAGTGCCGGCGCCCAGTCCTGCGGGTTGCGTTCGTGCCGTTCGCGGCGGAACAGTTCTCGCTCTTCCAGTGAAAGGCCGCGGCCTTCGAGTTTGGACAAGCGGGAATCAATTTCTCCTAGATTTTCGCGAACGGAAAGCATGTCGCGGTTCAAGGACTGCATATCCCGGGTAAGGGACTCACCATTCTCCCGAACGGCTCTCACCTCATCCGCCAGGTTTACCGCCCACTTTGGCGGGGTATCGTCAGTGCTCATAGAGGCCATCCTCTTTCGCGTTGCTGCTAGCTGGCCTCATGCGCTCCCGCACCCCCCATCAACCTGAAGAAAGACTGCGGCGCGATAACCAGTTTGCACGAAGTAGGCAAGAGACCCAGTTCGTGGTCCCATGTAGGGCGCAGAGGTGATAAATCCAGGTGCACTAACTTGGCTAACAAGTAGTTGCGGGAAAACCGGGATCTTATTCGAGCCATTCGGCACGGCGACACCTGCATTGAATTGAAACGCCAATTGTGGAAACTGCACTGACGCCAGATGTTTCCCGTTCGATGGCGATAAGGTGCAAGCTATACAACCTCACGGCAAATGGTGCGGGGCAAGGCTGAGGATCGATCAGAACCGACCCCAAAAAAGAGCCCACCCTCGTTCAATCATCGCATGACCGGCAAGCTGCGTCGGTCAGCGCAGCCGGTTATCCACCCGGAGCACGTCTCTCGCACCTATCTCCGGCCCAAAGGCGCAAGGCAGATGCCTTTGCGGCCAGCAAACATCGCTGGTCCGGCTATCAGGATGAAATCCTTGGAAAAATGGTGGACGCACTAGGGTTCGAACCTAGGACCCGCTGATTAAGAGTCAGCTGCTCTACCAACTGAGCTATGCGTCCACACCGGCGATCTGAGGGCGATGCCGCGCCGGCGATTCGATGGTCGATTCGCCAGCAGGAGGCGGTCACATAAGGCCTGTGGCGAAAGGTGCAAGCCCTTGCGCGCACTCCATCGCCAAATCAGCTCTGCACCAGCCCGCCGCCGCGCCCCTGCGTGTTCCAGCGATAGACCATCATCAGTGCGCCCAGGCACATCATATTGGTCATCATGGAGGAGCCGCCGTGGCTCATGAAGGGGAGGGGGATCCCCACGACGGGCGCCATGCCCATCACCATCATCAGGTTGATCGCGATGTAGAAGAACATCGTCGCCACCATCCCTGCGGCCAGCAGCCGGTCGAAACGGTTCTGCGCATTGCGCGCCACGCTGAGCCCCCAGTGAAGGATCAGACCGAATGCGACCAGCACGAACAGCCCGCCCAGGAACCCCCATTCCTCCGCCATCGTCGCGAAGACGAAATCGGTGTGCGGTTCGGGCAAGTACTGCAGGTGGCTTTGCGATCCCTCGTTGAAGCCCTTGCCGGCAAAGCCGCCGGATCCGATTGCGATCTTCGACTGGGTGATGTGATAGCCACTGCCCAGCGGATCGCTCTCCGGATCCATGAACGTGGTCACCCGGCGCTGCTGATAGGGCTTGAGCGCGAAATTATAGGCCAGAGGCACCGCGACAGCGGCGGCGGCGCCAGCAGCAAGAAACCAGCTCATCGGCAGGCCCGCCAGGAACATCACCACGGCGCCCGAAAACAGGATGGCCAGCGCGGTGCCCAGATCGGGCTGCATCAGCACCAGCAGCACCGGCATGGTGATAATCACGCCGGCGGGCAGCAGCGCGCGCCACGAGCTGAACATGCCTGTGGGCAACGTGTCGTAGAAGCGGGCGAGGGCCAGGGCGACCGCCGGTTTCATCAGCTCGGATGGCTGGATGCGGATCGGGCCAACCTCCAGCCACCGCTGGCTGCCGCCACCGATTGCCCCGGCAGCTTCCACCGCGACCAGCATGATCAGGATCACCACGTAGGCGGGATAGGCCGCGAACTTGGCGAAATCGCGTGAGAAGGTGGAGATGACCAGCGCGACGACCATAAAGATCGCAAAGCGAAGCAGGTGCGTATCCGCAAAGGGCGAGAGGTTGCCGCCCGCGGCGGAGTACAGCACGGCGGAGCCGAAGCAGGTCAGCAGGATCAGCGGGATCAGCATCGACCACGGCTGACGCGCGATGGGAGTGGGGATGATGGAACTCACTGCGCGTCGTCCGCCGAATTCTGGGCCTGAGCATTAACGGATGTATCGACGTCGGGCCGACGGACCCGGCGCGGGTTGTTGCGCGCGAACTCCTCGCTCCGCTGTGCCTCGATCCGCGCTTCGGCATCGACCCGCGCCTGGATTTCGCGGTCGAGCGGGGGGCTGGCGGGAATCGTCTCCCCGGCAGCGCGGGCATATTCGGCGTAGCGGCGCTGCAGGCGTTGCTGCGCGGTGCCGCCCCACTCTTTTTCGTAAGCGAGCAGCGCGTCCATCCCTTTTTGGGGGTCGAACATGAAGGTCATCACGTCGCGTGCGATCGGATAGGCTGCGCCGGAGCCGCCGCCATGCTCGATCACCACCGCGCCCGCGTAGCGCGGATTGTCGAACGGGGCAAAAAAGACGAACAGGCCGTGATCGCGGTATTTCCACGGGCCGGTCTTGCCGTTCGAGACACTGAGCGAGACGACCTGCGCCGTCCCCGTCTTGCCCGCCATCAGTACGTTTTCGATCGGCAGGCGCGCGCGCCCTGCGGTGCCGGGGCCGTTGACCACATCGCTCATCGCCTGGCGGATATAGGCGATCTCGTCGCTCTTGAAATCAAGCGAGGGCGCGGGTTTCTGCTTGTCAGTCTTGATCAGCGCAGGCTCGAAATGGCGGCCGGTGGCGATCCGCGTGGCCATCACGGCAAGTTGCAGCGGGCTCGCGAGGTAATAACCCTGACCGATCGATGCGTTCACCGTGTCGTACGGCTGCCATTGCTGATCGTATTTCTTCAGCTTCCACGCGGAGTCGGGGACGGTGCCGTAGAACTGGCTGGCGACCGGCAGATCGAATTCCTGCCCCAGGCCGAACTGGCGGGCGTAGGCGGCAACCTTGTCGAAACCCACCTTCTGCGCAAAGTGATAGAAATAGCTGTCGCACGACTGGTAAATGCCCTTGGCCATGTCGACCCGGCCATGATTGCTCCAGCAGTTGAAGAAGCGGTTGCCGATGCGGCGTCCACCACCGCAAATGATCGACTCGTTCGGGTCGATGCCTTCGTGCATGAAGGCCATTGCATGCATCGGCTTGACCGTGGAGCCAGGCGGGTAGAGGCCCTTGAGCACCTTGTTGCGCAGCGGAACGCGATCGTTCTCGCTCAGCATCGCGTATTCGACGCTGCCGATCCCGTCGGAAAAGGAATTGGGATCGAAGCTGGGCATCGAAGCCATGCAAAGCAGATCGCCGCTCGCGCAGTCCATCACCACCACGGAGCCGCTTTCGAGCCCCAGGCGCCGCGCCGCGTAATCTTGCAAGGGACCGTCGATGGTCAGCTGAACAGCATTTCCCTGGACGTCGGGCCGCGTGCTGAGATCGCGCACGATCCGGCCCGATGCGGTCACTTCGACGCGCCGTGCGCCGGGCTTGCCGCGAAGTGTTTGCTCGAACTGCTTTTCGAGACCGTCTTTGCCGATCTTGTAGCCCGGAGTGATCAGCAGGGGGTTGCGATCTTCCTCGAACTCTTCGCGGCTCGCCGCACCGACATAGCCGATCAGATGGCCGACCGAGGGGCCGGTGGGATAGTACCGCGAAAACCCGCGCTGGGGCACGATGCCCGGCAGTTCGGGCAACCGGATGCTGACCGACGCGAAGGCATCGTAATCGAGCCCGCTGGCGACTTCGATAGGCGCGTAGCCCGCCGACTCGTCGATCCGCTTGCGCAGATCGCGCATCTTCGCATCGTCGAGGTTGAGCAGCTTCGCCAGTGTTTCCAGCTCGCGCTCGCTATCCTGCAGGCGTTCGGGAATGATATCGACGCGGAAATCGGCCTGATTTGAGGCGAGGGGGGCACCGTTACGATCGAGAATCCAGCCCCGCCGCGGCGGGATCAGCGTCAGATTGACGCGGTTGCTCTCGCTCTCGGTCGCGTATTTATCGTTCTCCGCAATCGCGATGAACCCCATCCTGCCCGCGAGCAGCATGCCGACCGAAAGGCCGCCGACGCCCAGAACGAAGCTGCGACGGTCGAAGCTGTCGGTCAGCACGCTTTCGTTGAGGATCTTTTTGGTCAGGCCGAGGGGCATCAGGAAATGGTCCGCAAACGCATCAGTCGAAGCTTGTCGAGACGCGAGACGATGAAGGAAATGAAGGGGTAGGCGACAACCGAGAGCAGCAATTGGGGCACGATACTGGCGAACAGCGGCAGGCTGAGCCGACTGCCCGATACGAGCGTCGCCACCAGGATATAGATCACCGCGATCGAGGCGGCGATCATCCAGTCCTGGGCGAACCCGCGCCACGGGAAGCGGATATCGATAATCTCGATGGCCAGCATTGCCGCGGAGAACAGAAGGATAGCAGATCCAAATGGCTGGCCACTGAACAGATCGTCCCACACGCCGAAGATCAGGCCTGACCAGATCGGCAGGACGCCGGGGCGCAACAGCCGCCAGGCGAGCATGAAGAGGAACCCGATCGGCGGCAGCAGGGGGCCTGTGACCGCGATCGGCACGCTCTGCAGGTACGAGGCGAGCATGATCGTCGCCCACGGGATGAACACCAGCAGGAAGGGCGAATGATCGCGGTTGATCTGGCGCCGCCCGGAGCTGTCGCGCCGGTTGGTAAAGCCGCGCCGCTCGATCATTGTGCGTCGGGCTCCCCACCTGCCTCGGCGGCGTCCGCCGCGCCATCGCCGACGATCGTCTCGTTCGATCCGATCGCCTCTTCGATGGGGGTGTTGGCGCCGCGCCGTGCATCGGGTTGCCAGATGGGTTCGACCGCGACGAAATCGGTCGCCGCCGGGTTGCTGATGATCCGGGCCACCGCGCCGTCGTCCGTCAGACGCGTGACGATCGCGACCGCGATTCCGGGGCGGTAGAGGCCGCCTGCGCCGCTGGTCACGAACACATCGCCGCGCTTCAGCGGATTGATGCCAAGATTGATGAGGCGGATGTTGATCAGGCCGTCGCCGCGCCCTTCGGCAAAGGCCACCGTGTTGTCCCCTGCGCGGCGCACGGGCAGCACGCTTTCGCTATCGGTGATCAGCAGGACGCGCGAGGAATGGCGCGCCGATTCCAGCACCCGGCCCACGATCCCGCGCTCGCTGCGCACCGGCATGCCGGGCTTGACCCCATCGGAACGGCCCGCGCCGAGATAGGCGAAACGGCGGGTGCTTGCGCTGCTTGACCCGACGAGGCGTGCCACCGCGACCGGATCGACCTCGGTCTCACCAAGGCCCAGCAGCGCCTTCAGACGCCGGTTTTCTTCCTCCACCGCGCGCGCCTCGGCCAGGCGGATGCGCGCGATTTCGACCTCTTTCTTCAGCTCGGCATTTTGCTGCCCCGCCTCGAAATAGCCTTCGACCGTGTCGAGGAAGTTGCGCCCGCCGGTGCGCCCGGCGGCATTGGCTTGCGCGACGGGGGCGGTGGCATCGCTGAACAGGCCGCGCAGTCCGTTGAAGGACGCCGGCTGGACGAGAGACACGACCAGCAGCGCGATGCCCACAAGCACCGCGAGCACGATCAGCACATAGCCGGTAAAGGCGCTGTACTGGGCCTTGCGCGAATGGCCCGATATCCGCTGCTTTGACCCCGACAGGGGCATAGTTCCTCCGTCCGGTTCGGCCCCGGTCGACCTATGCAGTCATCAACACGCCGCGGAACACGGGATCTTCCATCGCCCGGCCGGTTCCGACCGCAACGCAGGAAAGCGGGTCTTCCGCGATGCTCACGGGAAGGCCGGTTTCCTCGCGCAGATGTTCGTCCAGTCCGGTGATCAATGCGCCACCACCGGTCAGGACGATGCCCTGGTCCACGATGTCGGCGGCGAGTTCGGGCGCGGTATTTTCCAGCGCGATCCGCACGCCTTCGACGATCGCACCGATAGGCTCACTCAGGGCTTCTGCGATATGCGACTGATTGATGGTGATCTCTTTCGGAACACCATTGACCAGATCCCTACCCTTGATGGTGATCGCCTCGCCCACGCCATCGGCAGGGGCCACGGCCACGCCGTAGTCTTTCTTGATCCGTTCAGCCGTGGCTTCGCCGATCAGCAGGTTGTGGTGTCGGCGTACGTAGGAAACGATAGCTTCGTCCATCTTGTCGCCGCCGGTGCGAACCGATGTGGTGTAGGCGAGACCGCGCAGGCTGAGCACCGCGACCTCGGTGGTGCCGCCGCCGATATCGACCACCATCGAGCCCACCGGCTCGGTCACCGGCATGTCGGCACCGATCGCCGCAGCCATCGGTTCGAGGATCAGGTAAACCTGGCTGGCGCCCGCGTTCGATGCCGCATCGCGGATCGCGCGCCGTTCCACACTGGTCGAACCCGACGGGACGCAGATCGTGATCTCGGGGTAGCGGAACAGGCTTTTCTTGCCGTGCACCTTGCGGATGAAGTGCTTGATCATTTCTTCCGCGATTTCGATGTCGGCGATCACGCCATCGCGCAGCGGGCGAATGGCTTCGATCGAGTCGGGCGTCTTGCCCATCATCATCTTCGCGTCGTCGCCCACGGCCTTGACGCGCTTGATCCCGTTCAGGGTTTCGATGGCGACCACGGAAGGCTCGTTCAGGATGATTCCCTGATCGGGTACGTACACCAGCGTATTCGCGGTGCCGAGGTCGATCGCCATGTTCTGTGTGCCGAACTTCAGAAGATTCGAGAAGAAACCCATAAGATAAAATAATCCGTGCCGCCGAGGGGTGGCGTTGAGTGAGGTTGAACGGTCAGGCCGAAGGGGCCTCCCCGTCAGGATATGGCCCCTGTGGTCCCCATATACGAGTACGCGAGGCTTTTAAGCAGAAAATGGGCGTAAGTTCGCGGGGCCCGTCGAATTTTTCCACCGTCCCGGCTAGCTTCGCGCAAATGCCCACTATCAGACGACTTCCAGAGGGACTGATCAACCGAATCGCCGCGGGCGAGGTGATCGAACGTCCGGCCGCTGCACTGAAGGAACTGCTCGAAAACGCAATCGACGCAGGCGCGACTCGAATCGAGGTGTCGCTCGAAGAAGGGGGCATCGGCGCGATCGAGGTGATCGACGATGGCTGCGGGATGGACCGCGCCGCGATGGAGCTTGCGCTGGAACGCCATGCGACCTCCAAGCTGCCCGAGGAGCTGGTCGGCGATGGCCATGCGCTGGAACGTGTGGCGACACTCGGCTTTCGGGGCGAAGCCCTGCCAAGCATCGCCAGCGTGGCGCGCTTCACGCTCGAAAGCAGGCCGCATTCTGCCGGTGACGGGGCGGAGCAGGGCTGGCGACGGGTGGTCGACCATGGCCGCGTGGTCGAAGACAGGCCATCGGCCGTCCCGCCCGGTACGCGCGCCCGCATCGAGGATTTCTTTCGCGAGGTGCCCGCGCGCCGCAAATTCCTGCGCACTCCGCGCAGCGAATATGCCGCGTGCAACGACATCGTCCGCCGCCTTGCCATGGCGCGGCCCGAAATCGGGTTCACCTTTTCCAACAACGGCCGCCGCATCCTCCACCTGCAGCGCGGCGAGGCCCTGCCCGAGCGCGTGGTGCAGCTGGTCGCGCGCGAGCTGAAAGACAATTGCGTGCCGATCGATCTGGCGCGGCAGATAGACGGGGGCGGCGAAATGACGCTGACCGGGCTGGCAGGCCTGCCCACGTATAATCGCGGCGTGGCGGACCATCAGTACCTGTTCGTCAATGGCCGCCCGGTGAAGGACCGCCTGCTGGTCGGTGCGGTGCGCGGTGCCTACGCGGAAATGCTGGCGCGCGATCGGCATGCGGTGCTCGCGCTGTTCCTCGACCTGCCGCCAGAGGATGTCGACGTGAACGTGCATCCGGCGAAAAGCGAGGTGCGCTTTCGCGACCCGCAGGGCGTGCGCGGCATGATCGTGGGCGGGCTGCGCGCCGCGCTGGCCACCGGGGACAAGCGCAGCGCACAGGCGCCCGATGCCTCTGCGATGGCCAAATGGCAGGCGGAGCCCATCTTCGGAGAACATCAGTCCCCCTCCCCGTTCGGGGAGGGGCCAGGGGAGGGGTCTGTGCCTTTTCCACCATGGCACGGTACACCCCACCCCAACCCCTCCCCTCAAGGGGAGGAGCTTCTGTTGCGCGAAACCGCGTCCGTTTACGGCGCACCGCAAGGCCGCGCGGTCGACGCAGGGGAGGGCGCACAGCCCGATACCGACTACCCGCTCGGCATCGCGCGCGGGCAGATCGCCAACACCTATATCGTGGCCGAAGCGGCGGACGGGCTGGTGCTGGTCGATCAGCATGCCGCGCACGAACGCCTGACGCTCGAACGGCTGCGCGGCGCGGATGCGGGCGCGGCCGCCGCGCGCAGCCAGGCGCTGCTGATGCCCGAAGTGGTCGAACTGTCCGAACCCGAGTGCGACCGGCTGGAGGCGATTGCCGCCGATCTGGACCGGATGGGGCTGGCCATCGAACGGTTTGGCCCTTCCGCAATGCTCGTGCGGAGCCTGCCGCACGCGCTGCCCAAGGCCGACCCGCACGCCCTGCTGCGCGACATTGCAGACGACCTCGCCACCAATGGTATCGACGGGGAGGGGGGATCGCTGTTACTCACCGAAAAGATCGAATACGTTTTGGCAACAATGGCTTGTCATGGTTCGGTGAGAGCGGGACGCACCTTGCGGGTCGAGGAAATGAATGCGCTGTTGCGCGAGATGGAACGCACGCCGCGTTCCGGCCAATGCAATCACGGCCGCCCAACCTGGGTGAAGCTGTCGATGGAAGAAGTAGAGAAACTGTTCGGGAGACATTGATGCGTTTGGGGGAGGGTTTTGGAGTATCATCGGGGTCGATCGCGGCGCTGTTATTGCTGGCCGGTTGCAGTGGAGAGCCGGCAAATACCGCGGAGCAGGATCGCGCCGACGCGAAGGCCATCGCGCAGGTCATGGCGCAGCAGACGCCGCCCCCTGCACTGCTCAAACTGCAACCGATGCTGATCGAAGACATTACCGCTCACAACGCGCTGTCGGGACCGGGATGTTTCTTCACGCCCAATGGCGGTGAAGACCCGACCGTGATCGTCGGGCCGGAGCTTGGCTACGTGAAATACGAGGGCAGCGTGCAGCGGCTCGCCAATGATCCGGGCAGCGCGCAAGGGCCGTTCGACACGCACGAGAAATACGACGGGCGAGAATATACGCTGCGCATCGCGATCGACCAATCGGCGAGGGATGACGCGGACCTGGGATCATGGGTCGCACCCGCCACTGTCGTCGTTCTCGACGGGTTCGACCGTACGCTGGTGGAAAGCCGGGGCCGCGCGGGCTGCGGGGCCTGAGTTGGCGAGCGCCTAGTCGGGGTCGCCTGCGTCCGGGTTGCGCACACGGATGATGCCATTGCCGATCATCGTCATCACCGGCTCGTCATGCTGGTTGAAGGTGGTCTGGCGGGTCTTGGTGAATCCCATGTGGGGTTTCGACTTCGACTGGCGCTTTTCGATCAGTTCCGATTCCACGCGCAGCGTATCGCCGGGATAGACCGGCTTCAGCCAGCGCAGCTCGTCGATCCCCGGCGATCCGAGCGACGCGGCCTCCTGCGACGAGAAATGTTCGACCATCATCCGCATGGTCATGGCGCAGGTGTGCCATCCGCTGGCGGAGAGGCGGCCGAAATAGGTTTGCGCCGCGGCCTCGTCATCAAGGTGGAAAGGTTGGGGGTCGTATTTCGAGGCGAACTCGATCACTTCCTCGCGGGTGACCTCGTAATGGCCGAAAGACGCCTTGGTGCCGACTTCCAGATCCTCGAAATACTGCATGGGTTACGCCCTCAGATGGTCAGAGCGCGGGGCGTAGCAGCATCCAGATTCCCATGGCAATCATCGCCAGGTTCTCGGTCAGCGATACGAAGCCCAACGGCACGTTGCTCCCGCCGCCCACGCACGCGCATTTCAGTTCGCGCTTCTGTACATAGACCGCGTAAAACACGCTGACCGCGCCCACCGTGCCGATGAACAGCGCGACCGGGATGGAGAGCCAGGGCAGGATATGCCCCGCCATCAGCACCGCCGCCAGAGCCTCCAGGTAGGGATAGGCATAGGCGTAAGGCACGAAGCGGCGCCCGAGCAGATCGTATCCCACGAACATCGTCGAAAACTGCTCCACATCCTGCAGCTTCAGCATGGCCAGCATCGCCATCGAAAAGGCCACGAACCACTCGACCGTCCGGATCGTCAGCCCATCGAGCAGCCCGAGGCTGAGCGTGATGGCAAGCATCGCCGCAACCGCGAACACCGCCAGCACCGGGCGGTAGCTGGTGGCGTCAGGATCGCGAACCGTCTTGCCGAGGTATCGGGTCAGAGCCTCGTGGCCGCCGATCCGCTCGCCGTCGATAAACGTTTGCGGGGTGGTCTTCACCCCATGCTCCGCCTTGAACGCGTCGGTCTGCTCACGGGTGGTCAGGTGATGGTCTTCGACCCGGTATCCCGCCTTTTCCAGCAGCCATTTCGACTTGATGCCATAGGGGCAGACATGCGTGTCCATCACCATGCGGTAGAGTTCGGCCGTCTTTTTCATGCCGCTTCAGATATTCAGCGCAGTCCCGGCTTCAAGTCGATCCGACGGCACTATGCGCGGAACTTGGGCACCTTGCCGCCTTCGCCCAGTTCCGGAATGATCCGATAGCGGGCAAGGATGAAGCTGAAGATGCCGAACAGCAGCAGGCCGATCGCAACCAGGGTGAACCAGATGCCGTTGTCGGCAAGGCTGGCGACCGCATCGCCGATGGTTTTCACCTGATCGCTTCCGCCCGAGAAGAGCCCCGCGCCGATTAGCGACCAGCCAATGATCGCGAATACGACCGCGCGCGAAACGTAACCCGCGCCGCCGATCCATCGGGTGAAGTCGGGCGCCTGCGGGCTCACCCGGTTCATGAAGCTGCCGGTGATCCCTTTCTTGCCCTGGTTGAAGGCGGCGATGAAGAAGGTAACGCCCAGCAGGGCCAGCACGACGCCGCCGAATTCTACGCCGAGCACGCCCGAGGCGGCCTCCTGCGCGCCGCCGCCGCCAGAATTGCTGTCGGTCGCGAACTTGAAGGCCGACCAGGCGAGGGCGAGGTGGCCGATCGCGCTGCCCGCATGGCCGATTCGCTTGCCCCAGCCTTTTGCGTCCGAACCTTCATTCTCGATATCGAACAGCGGCGAGCAGAAGCGGAACAGCGCATAGCCGAACAGGCCGAACACCATGATCCACAGGATCACGACGCCCGCCGGAAAATTCTCGATAGCCTGAAAGATACCGGCCGTTCCTTCGGAGATGCGCCCCGCGCTGGTCAGCGCAATAAGGCCCACCACCGTGTAGAGAACCGCGCGGCTGAAATAGCCCACCCGCACCAGCCAGCTGAATTTTTCGGACTTGTCGACCACGTACATCTCCCCTGTTTCACAGGCCCAACGGGGCAGATGCCATATCGTGCCCGGACCTAAGTGATTGAGAGGTTTGCCGGTCCGGCTCCGATGACCGCGCTGGCCCGGCGATTGAGTGTTCCGCCGGGTACCGACACCTTGTCGAGCACCTTGAAATCGGTCCGCCAGCTTTCCGGGGTAACCTCGCACACGCCATAACCGCGCTGGTCGTTGATGAACTTGAGCTGCGGGTTTTCCGCCAGAATGCGGTCGCTGCCCGGGCGCTGGTCCTGCCCGTCGCCGCCGCTGCTGATCGATGTCGTGACGCATTCGACGCCGACGGGATCGTCGTCCGACATCAGCAGGCCTGCATAGTTCTGGTGCTCGTCCCCCGTCAGCACCACGGCATTGTCGACCCTGGAGAGCCGCATCATCATCCGCTCGCGCGGCACGGCATAGCCCGCCCAGCTATCGAGGTTGTACATCAGCTGGGGCTGATCGACGGCCGCGCCTGCGGCGGTCGAGCGGATGAGCGAGCGACGAGTGATCATGGCTCGGCCCGTATGGCTGAACCGTGACACAAACGTGTCAGGCAGAGCCGGTCACACGTTAAATTTGAACATCAGGATGTCGCCGTCCTGCACGAGGTATTCCTTGCCTTCCTGCCGCAGCTTGCCCGCTTCCTTGGCGCCCGCTTCGCCGCCCAGCGCGACGTAATCGTCGTAGGCGATGGTTTCGGCGCGGATGAAGCCACGTTCGAAATCGGTGTGGATCTCGCCCGCAGCCTGCGGGGCCTTGGCACCCTTGGGGAAGGTCCAGGCGCGCGCTTCCTTGGGGCCGACGGTAAAGAAGGTTTGCAGGCCCAGCAGTTCGTACCCGGCCCGGATGATTTTTGCCAAACCGCTTTCTTCCAACCCGAGTTCGCTGAGGTACTCGCTGCGGTCCTCGGCCTCCATTTCGACCAGTTCGGATTCGATGGCCGCGGAGACGACCACCGACTGCGCACCCTCTGCCGCGGCCTTTTCGGCCACCAGCTGCGACAGGGCATTGCCCTTGGCCGCGTCTTCTTCCGCCACGTTGCACACATAGAGCACCGGCTTGGCGGTCAGCAGCTGCGCCTGTTCGAACAGCCGCGCTTCCTCATCGTCACCCGGTTCGACGAGGCGGGCGGGTTTGCCGTCCTTGAGGAATTCGAGCGCCTGCCCGAGCACGCTGGCCAGCGCCTTGGCTTCCTTGTCGCCGCTGGTCGCACGCCGCTTGGCATTCTCGACCCGTTTCTCGACGCTTTCGAGGTCGGCGAGCATCAGCTCGGTCTCGACCACTTCGGCATCGGTGATCGGATCGACCTTGTTGTTGACGTGCTGGATGTCGTCATCCTCGAAGCAGCGCAGCACGTGGACGATCGCATCGACCTCGCGGATATTGGCGAGGAACTGGTTGCCCAGGCCTTCGCCCTTGCTTGCGCCTTTCACAAGGCCCGCAATATCGACGAAGGCGAGCTGGGTGTGGATGATCTTGGCGCTCTTGCCGATCTCGGCGATCGTGTCGAGCCGGTCGTCGGGCACCGCGACCTGGCCCACATTGGGCTCGATCGTGCAGAAGGGATAGTTCGCGGCCTGCGCGGCCTGCGTCTGCGTGAGAGCATTGAAGAGCGTCGACTTGCCGACATTGGGCAGGCCGACGATACCGCATTTGAAACCCATGGGAATCCTCTGGTCGGGTAGGGCGCGTCAGCTGTCCATCGAGGGAAGCTTCGGATCGATCTTGCAAGCTTGCAGCGCCTTGGACCGAACCGAGATGACGCGCGTTATGGTCATCGTATCGGGATCGATCGTAACCGCCATGCACGCGCATTCATAGCCGTAATTGCCATTTACGCTCACCCGTTCTTGCACGCCCTCCCATGGAGCATCGGCGAAACCGGGCGCCTGGTAGCCACCCTGTTCGCCGATGGTCCATTCGCCGTCGGCGTCGATCAGCCACCAGTTACCGGGCGTCGGATTGATCAGCCATCCACAGCGCGTTTCCGGGACCGGGGGACCTGCGGCCACCGGTGCGAGCGCGAGCGCGGCGGCCAGCATCGCCGGGGTACTAGCCCACATTGTGCACCGCCTTTATCAATGGCCCATAGCCCGATCCGCCGAGCCATCCGACCTGCGTTGCGGCCGCAACCTCGTTGATCTTCATCTGGGGTTTGGAGCCGGGATGCACGGCGGTGCGCAAGGGGCGGGTGCCCGGTGGCATGGCGATGATCTGCGCGATGGCGCGGGGCACATCCATCGGGTCTGCGCTGCGGCCCGATCCGTCTTCCTCGCCCATCGAGGCGACTACGCGGGGGTAGCCATCCGTGTGGATCTCCTGCGCGCGCTCCTTGAGTGCGGAGGTGTAGATGTTGCGGTTGACCCAGACCTGCGTCGGGTACCCACCCGGCTCGATGATCGCGACCTCAATGCCATGCGGGACCAGTTCGTAAGCCAGCTGTTCTGACATGGCCTCCAGCGCAAACTTGGTCGCCGAGTAGTGGCCCGAGTAGGGCACGATCACGCGGCCCAGCTGGCTGGAGATCGGGACGATCAGCCCGCCGCCCTTCGCGCGCATACCCGGCAGCACGGCCCGCGCCATGCGATGCGCGCCCATCACATTGGTGCCGAAGATCAGGTCGGTCGCCCGCATGTCCTGAACCTCTACGGGTCCGGAGATGCCGATCCCGGCATTGTTCACCAGAACGTCGATCGGCCCGCCATTGAGCCGCTCCGCCTCCGCCACGCCAGCGGAGACCTGTTCGTCGGACAGCACATCGATTCCGATCACGGTAATGTCGAGGTTCTGGTCCGCGGCGAGCGTTCGCAGCTCCTCCGCCTCGCGCCGGGGAAGGTTGCGCATGGTCGCAAAGACCTTCGCGCCGAGCCGGGCGTAATGCTCCGCGCCAAGCCGCCCGAAGCCCGAAGAGCAGCCCGTTATCAGGATGCTGACGCCGGCAAGGTTGGGCGTGCTCGCCACGCTATCGGGCAGGGCGCGGGCGGCGGTGGCGGCAAGAACGCCGGTGGCGGCGGCTCCGACCATCAGGCTGCGGCGGGAAAGGTTGGGCATGGTCATTACTCCATCGGTTCGGGCGCAAACACGTTCAGTCGGTGCATTTCCTTTTGCAGATACCACAGGGCGAACACATCGTAGAGCGCGTGGCCGATCATCACCGCCAGCAGGCTCTCCGTCTGCCAGTAGATCGTGCCGAACAATGCGCCGATCGCGAAGATGATCGCCGCAATCGGCGGCTTGGCCATGTGGACGATCGCGAACAGCGCGGACGCGAGGATTATCGCCAGCGGGACGGGCATGTAATTGGCAGCGAGTGTCTGCACGCCGCCACGAAACAGCGCCTCCTCGCCGATCCCCGCACACAGCGAGACGACCACGATGGCCCAGAGGGGCAGGGGCTTTTCAAGAAGGAAAGCGTAAGTGTCCTTCTGCGCGCGGACCAGCCATTCCGACAGGCGGGGAAGGCCTTTGAAAGTCGCGAAGGCGACCGCCGCCAGAATGGCGGCCAGCACCAGCCCGAGGGCGATCTCGTCCGGGCGAAACGACACGAAAGACGCCGAGGAAGGGCCGCCAAACCCCCACAGCGTCAGGCCGATCACCACGAAGGCGCCCGCCTGCAGGGCCAGCAGGCCGAGCGTCCCGGGGAGACTGGGTAGAGGCTTGGCCGTCCTGTCCGGCTGCTTCATCGGTCGGCTCAGTCGCCGGTGCCAGCAAGTGGCGCGTTGGCTTTCATACCGGTCACTCCTGCATCCTGAGCGCAACATCGTTCATAAAGCGCGCATCGTCGCCACTGGCGAGCCTCTCCGCCTCGCTTGCCATCGCGCCCAGCATCGTGGCGAGATCGTCCATTTCCGCCTTGGCGTAGTTGCCCAGAACGTGGCCTGTCACCCGGTCCTTGTGCCCGGGATGGCCGATGCCGATCCGCACGCGGCGGAAATCGGGGCCGAGATGCTGGTTGATCGACCGCAGCCCGTTGTGCCCCGCCAGCCCGCCGCCCATGCGCACCTTCACCTTGAACGGGGCGAGATCCAGCTCGTCATGGAACACGGTGAGCGCGTCGGGCTCCAGCTTGTAGAACCGCATCGCTTCGGCGACCGAGCGGCCGCTTTCGTTCATAAAGGTGGCGGGTTTGAGCAGCAGGACCTTGTGATTGCCGATCCGGCCTTCCTGTACCCAGCCCTGGAACTTCTTCTGCACCGGGCCGAAATCATAGGCTTCGGCCAGCACGTCGCACGCCATGAAGCCGATATTGTGCCGATGGAGCGCGTAGCGCGGTCCGGGGTTTCCAAGGCCAGTCCAGATTTGCATGGTCGCAGTCCCTAATCACTCGCCCCCGAAATGAAAACGCCGGACCTCCGCGAAGAGGCCCGGCGTTCGGGATTGCAATGTGCGGCGCGGCTTATTCGCCGTCGACCACCTGGTCGTCTTCGCCCATCACGGTTTCGGCGTGCTGTTCGATGACTTCGGTTTCGGTGACTTCGTCCTCGCCTTCGCCTTCGGCCTTCTTCAGCGCCGACGGCGCGACGAAGGTTGCGATGGTGAAGTCACGATCGGTAATCGCCGAGGTGCTGCCGTCGGGCAGGTCGACTTCGCTAATGTGGATCGAGTCGCCGACTTCCTTGCCCTTGACGCTGATCGAAATCTCGGACGGGATCTTGTCCGCGTCGCAGACCAGTTCCAGCTCGTGACGGACCACGTTGAGCACGCCGCCCTTCTTGAGGCCGGGCGAAGCTTCTTCGTCGGTGAACACGACGGGGACGCTCACATCCACCTTGGCACCCTTGGACAGGCGCAGGAAGTCCACATGCTCGGGCCGGTCGGTAACCGGGTGCAGTGCCACGTCCTTGGGCAGGGCGCGGACCGTCTTGCCGCCGACTTCAAGCTCGATGATCGAGTTCATGAAGTGGCCGAGGTCGAGCTGGCGAACCAGTTCGCGCTCTTCGACGTGGATCGGCATGGGTTCTTCCTTGCCGCCATAGATCACGGCGGGGACACGGCCTTCGCGACGCAGTGCCCGGGAGGCTCCCTTGCCAGCCCGGTCGCGCGTCTCGGCCGGCAGGGTCAGAGCGTCGCTCATCGTATACTACCTTTCGAAATGCTGATTATATGCTTCGGTCCGCCACGCCTCCAGGGATGCACATGGCGCCGAAGCGCGCAGCTGTTAGTGGCAAAGCCGCGCAAACGCAAGCCGCGTCAGTTGAGGCGGGTCACCCGGTAGCCACCGGCGCGCAGCAGCGCCACCAGCCCATCGTCGCCGATCATGTGCGCTGCGCCCACCGCGATCAGCGGGCGCCGTTCGTCGGCCAGCAGGGTCTCGATCTTCGGCAGCCAGTCGGCATTGCGCCGGGTCAGCAGGGTGGAGCGGATTTCCGCATTCTGCAGCATCCCTTCGCGGCTGAGCTGTTCGAGCCCCTCTTCGTCGCCCGCAAGATACAGCTCCAGCGGGCGCATTCGCGTTTCGAGCGGGGAATTCGATTCCTCGACGATTGCCGCCAGCATGGCGCGCTGGGCGTCTTCGGACAGGCTGTCGAACGCCTCGAACTGCGCACGCGCACCCTCCAGCTCGACCACCTGCCGGCGGCCGAAATCGCGGATCAGAGCGCGATCCACGCCGTTGGCCGGGTCGGCACCCGACTTTACTGCCTGCGCCAGGATCAGCGCCGCACCCCAGCTTTCGATCTTGCCGAAATCGTCGAGCCGGTAGCGCGTCTTGCCGACCAGCTCGGTTAGCCGCTCGCGCTTGTCGGGCGCAACGCGGGCGACCAGCGGCGGCTGCCCGGCAGACATGGCCAATGGCAGGAACGCGCTTGCCAACGCCCTGCCATCGCCCAGATCGGCCACTTCGACCGCCAGAATGTCCGCTTCGGAGATGACCCGATCGGTGTCGTAGTTTCGCCATCGGGCATCGTCGGGCAGCGCGTGGATGGTGCCCAGCAGCCAGCCTTCGACCTTCCCGGCATCGGGGCCATCGGCCCGCGCGATCTCCCACAGCAGCGGGTTCGTATCGTCGGACCGGCCACCCTCGCCCTGGTCCGGCTGGCCGCACGCGGCAAGCAGGCAGGCGAGCAGGGCGAGGATGGCGGTCCTTAGCATGGTCATGCCTTACTGGATGCGGGTGATCGAAATGCCGCGTTCGGCCAGCTTATCCTGCAAACTCTGGTTTCCTGCAAGATGGCCGGCGCCGACCGCCATGAACACGGTGCCCGGCTGGTCGAGCCTTTCGTCGATCCACGATGCCCAGTTGGCGTTGCGGGCATACAGCAGGCGATTGGCCAGCGCCGGGTCGGCTTCCAGCGCCTCGTTCAACAATTCGCCCAGATCGTCGACATCGCCTGCGGCCCATTCGTCGATCATGGTTTGCAGCATGGGCGCGATCCCGTCGATCTCCTGCGCGGTTTCGATCAGATATTCGACCTGGGCATCCTGCGGCAGCCCGTCGAAGATCGACAACTGGAACTCGATCGTCTCCAGCGCGTCGCGCCCCTTGGTGTCGCCCACGATGCTTTCGAGCACGGTCTCGGTGCCGTTTTCTCCGGTAAAGCCCGCCTTCTGGAACGCGACCTGCGAAAGCGTGAGCGCGGCGAACCAGGGCTCAAGCTGATCCAGCGAATTGACAGGCATCCCCAGATCGGTGAGCGCGCCTTCGTACGTCGCACGCTCGGTCCCGTTCATCAGGCTGCGCACGGTCGTGCCTGCGGGCAGCATCGCCGTTTTCTGCACGATGGCCGGGATGGTCGCCATCGATTCGGGCGTCATGTCCACTTCGGTGACCAGCTCGTCGCTTTCGCTCAGCGCGTCCTTCACCGGGCCGGTGTACCAGTCGATATCCTCGGGCAGGGCGTGAACCGTACCGAACACGTAGATCGTGGTGTCGTCATCCGCGACGCGCCACAGCGCGGGGCCGCCCAGTTCCACGTCGCTGGCCGGCACCTGCGTGCTCGCCACCGGGGTGGGGGTGGACTGCATTTGCGCGCAGGCACCCGCTCCCAGCGAGAGCGCCGCGATGGCGCAGCCGGAGGCGAAGGTCTTCAGGGTCTTGTTGATGGTCATGGTATGTCCTCTCTTGGATAAGGTATCGGGGGTGAAGATTGCGAATTTGCGTCAGCGCAGTCCCAGTTTGCGTACGACGTAGGCCACCACGATCAGCCCGATCAGCAGCGAGATGATCGCGAGCGCGTCCGGCGGTGGAATTAAGCCAAGCTGGGCGGCGAAGAACCACACGCCGCTGATGAAGATGCAACCGTAAGAGCCGATCAGGTGGGCCCACAGGTTGTCCATCCGGTCCAGCTCATCGATCCACCGGAAATAATCCCAGGTGAACCATACCAGACCGGCGAACACCAGCGCGCACATGACGAGTGGCAACCACAGGGGAATGACACCGTCCTCGTACAGCGCAGCCGCGGCGCCGCTCAACATTCCGCCGATGATGGCGACGAGGATGGCGAGCGCGACATAGCGCCAGAATGTCCGGCGGCGGCTCTTCAGCCGCTCCTCGCCGGTGGGGGCGGTATCATTCTTCGTCATGGAAAATCTCCTCCACAGGCATGTCGAACAGGCGGCCGATCCTGAATGCGAGCCCCAGCGAGGGATCGTGCTTTCCCGTCTCGATCGCGTTGATCGCCTGGCGCGACACTTCGAGCCGCCCGGCAAGCTCGGCCTGGCTCCAGTCCCGCTCGGCGCGCAGAACTTTCAGGCGGTTCTTCATGCGTCGCTGCCTCCACGATAGTGATGCCACAGCGAAGCGACATAGAATGCGAGCACCGCAAGCGAGGCGAGCAGGTACGCATCATTCGTCCAGTCGGGCAGGACGAAACGCCGATCGCTGGCCGATCCGCCTGCCGAACCGAGCGCAAAGCCAACCCGGTAGGCGCCGCCCAGTATAAAGGCGAAACCCTGGGCACCGATCCACAGTGCCGGGATGATCACGGCCACTTGCGCGCCCCGGTTGAGCACCGCGCGGAAATAGTCGTCCCAGCGGTTGCTCAGTACGAATATGCAGATCTGCGCGCCGACGAAGGCGGCAGCGGCGCCGGATACGACCCCGAATAGATCGGTGACGTTCCCGATCGCGAGGATGATTGCCGCGGCCAAACCGAACCATAGCAGGGTATAGGCATAAGACCGCTCTTCCTCGGTCGGGGCCTGGGGATCAAAGGGCATGGGCAGGGTCTTCCTGAAGCGATCGCGTACAGACAGCCTGTCGCGCGCCGCGTAGCCATGCGGCGTCGGAACCGGAAAAGACGGCGCCGAGCGCACCGCGGGCGTCGTGTTCGTCGTTCATGCCTCGTGCCCTCCGGCCAGCATCCGCCAGTAAAAGCCGATGTAAAAGCCGGTCAGCGCCACGGCAGCGGGCAGTTGCACCGGGATGGTAAACTCGCGCCACGTGGTGTCGCCGCCCAGCACATCGTCCAGCATCCCGTAGGCCACCGGCAGCACGAGAGAACAGGCAATGACCGCAATGAATGCCGCCGCGGTTCCAGCCTTCCAAAGCTGCTCAACGTAGTCATCGCGAAGCTTGCGATTGAGGATGACGCCCAGCGCCACCAGCAGGAGACCGATAGGCAATCCGTCGACGAAGCCGGGGAGGTCGAAAATGATCGTAGCGAACAACAGAAGCGTAGCGAGCGCGCCGGTATGCACCATTGTTACGAACATGGCGTAGCGTCGATCTGCCAAGCTGACTTCGGTGGTATTCATTGGTTATCCGTTCGGTTTGTCAGGTTATGCTGACTTTATGTCGTGATTCGCTGTCTATGTCAACAATACCTGACAAAAGGTGAGGCGGGCATGACATTAGCGGCCGCGCAGCGCAGCCCTTCGTCCGGGTTTTCTCGAAAATTCAGTTGATCCGGACTGCCGTCAGCCCGCGCTCGGCGAGCATGATCTGCACTGAATCGCTGCCCTGGAAGTGCCCGCTGCCCACTGCGACCAGCACCGTGCCCGGTGCATCGAGCCGTTCGTCGAGCCACAGCGCCCATGCGCGATTGCGATCGGTCAGCAGCACCTTCTGCATGGCCTGTTCAAACGGCGAATCGCCGAACATTTCCTCGGACGGTTCGTCCCCCCGAGCCCAGGCGTGCTCGCTGGCGAACAGCGAGTCGTCGGTTTCCTCCTCCGTTCCGACGAACATCGTCTCGAGGCTTTCGCCATCCCACTCAGCGAAATCCTTTTCCAGCTGTGCAATCAGCACCTCCTCGTCGATCGCCAGGACATTGCGAAAGACCGGCAACGGCTCTTCGATCGAACCGATCGGTTTTCCCGCCTCGGCAAATTCGGCTTCGAGGATCGTCTCCACTCCGACGTCGCTCGTCGAGCCGGCTTCGTAGGCGAAACCGATTCCCAGCGCGAAGACGGCCATGATGGGCGGCATCCGGTCGAATGCTTCGAACGGCAGACCGCTCAGGTCCGCCAGCTTGCGCCATTTCTCTGCCGCTTCGGGCGAGAGGCGCTGCGATGTCGGTGTGCGCTGGCTGCCGGGTGAGAGCAACGGGATGAGCTCCTGCGTCAGCTCATCTTCGGACAGGTCGGCGTTCGACGATTCCACGATCAGTTCGTCGGCCTCCTGCACGATCGCGTCGAACTGAGGATTTCGCCACACCAGCCCGGGTGGGAGGATATGATAAGTTCCGAACAGGTAGATCGTGGTGTCCTCGTCCGCGAGGCGCCAGATCGCGGGCCGGGGCTCGTAATCCTGCACGATGACGGGCGCAGGCGCAGGTGCTGGCTGCGAATTGGATTCCTTCGCCACGCGCAGCGAATGCGGATTTTTCGGTTTGTCCTGTGCCAGCACGCCCAGCGGCAGGGCGAGCAGCGCCGCACCCGCCATGACCAACCCGAATTTCCGCATGCGCAATCCCCTCCGTTCGACCGGGTCATCGCCCGGCATCGCGTATGCGTCAACGGCGGTGCGTCCCGAGCGCCTCGCCGTTGACGCTGCGCACGGCCTTCGCCATGGCCGCATGCACGATGACGAGCCGCGATCCCGCCACCAGCTTCCAGGACATGATCCTAGCCCTGCACGATTTCTGGGCGGCGCAGGGCTGCGTGATCCTGCAACCTTACGACATGCGGATGGGGGCGGGCACGTTCCACACCGCGACCACGCTGCGCGCGCTGGGTCCGGAGCCGTGGAACGCCGCGTTCGTGCAGCCGTGCCGCCGGCCTACCGATGGCCGCTATGGCGAGAACCCGAACCGGCTGCAGCACTATTACCAGTATCAGGTGATCCTCAAACCCAGCCCGCCCGATATCCAGGACCTCTATCTGGAATCGCTGCGCGTGATCGGAATCGATCCTCTCAAGCACGATATCCGCTTCGTGGAAGACGACTGGGAATCGCCCACGCTGGGCGCGTGGGGGCTGGGCTGGGAGGTCTGGTGCGACGGGATGGAAGTCACCCAGTTCACCTATTTCCAGCAGATGGGCGGGTTCGACTGCAAACCGGTGGCGGGCGAACTGACCTACGGGCTCGAACGCCTCGCGATGTATATCCAGGGCGTCGACAGCGTGTACGACCTCTCCTTCAACGGGCAGGGCACAAGCTATGGCGACGTGTTTCTCGAAAACGAGAAGCAGATGTCGAAATGGAACTTCGAGGTCGCGGAGACGGACGCGCTGTTCGACCTGTTCGCCAAGGCCGAAAAGGAATGCGAGAACGCGCTCGCCAACGATGTTCCCATCGCCGCCTACGAACAGGCGGTGGAGGCGAGCCACATCTTCAACCTGCTGCAGGCGCGCGGCGTGATCTCCGTGCAGGAACGCGCCAGCTACATGGGCCGCGTGCGCGATCTGGCGCGCGGGTCCTGCGAGAAATACGCGCAGCTGATGGCGCCGGAATGGGCCGAGAAATATCCGGGGTGGACGCTGTGAATCTCGTCCACCAATCTCCCGTCACCCCGGACTTGATCCGGGGTCCCGCTTCTTCGAGCGCCGCCCAAAAGGAAAGCGGGACCCCCGCATTCGCGGGGGTGACGATGGAGGCCCGCAATGGCTGATTTCCTCCTCGAACTGCGCTCCGAAGAAATCCCCGCGCGGATGCAGGCGGGCGCGCGCGCCGAACTCGAAAAGCTGTTCCGGCGCGAGATGGACGCGGCGGGCGTCGGCATGGGCGAGATCACCGTGTGGTCCACCCCGCGCCGCCTCGCGCTGATCGCGCGCGGGCTGCCAAGCGAAACGCAGGCCGTCAGCGAGGAAGCCAAGGGGCCTCCCGTGGGCGCGCCCGATCAGGCGGTGGACGGCTTCTGCCGCAAGGCGGGCGTCACCCGCGACCAGCTCGAAGTGCGGGAGGTCAAGGGCCGCGAGACGTACTTCGCGGTGATCGAAACGCCGGGCCGGACGGTGCGCGACGTGCTCGCCGAAGCCATCCCCGCCATCATCCGCGATTTCGCATGGCCCAAGTCGATGCGCTGGGGCGCGGCGTCGATCTCCACCGAAAGCATGCGCTGGGTTCGCCCCTTGAGTGGCATCGTCGCGCTGCTGGGCGACGAGGTGGTCGAGTGCGAGGTGCATGGCGTTACCTCGGGCGCGGTGACGCTGGGGCATAGGTTCCACCACTCGGGCGACATCACGATCGGCAATGCGGATGACTATGCGGTGAAGCTGCATGCCGGCAAGGTCATCGTCGATCAGTCGATCCGTGAAGATTATATCGCGCAAGAAGCGAGGGGGTTGGCCGAGGTTTCTGGCCTAAGGCTCGTTGAAGACCACGGTCTGGTGGTCGAGAATGCCGGGCTCACCGAATGGCCGTGCCCCATTTTGGGATATTTCGACGAAGAATTTCTCGACGTCCCTCCCGAGGTCATCCAGCTTACCGCGCGGGTGAACCAGAAATATTTTGTGTGCGAAGACAGCGCGGGCACACTCGCCAACGCCTTCATCTGCACCGCCAATATCGAGGCGGAAGATGGCGGCGCGGCGATTGTCGACGGCAACCGCAAGGTGCTCGCCGCGCGGCTTTCCGATGCGCGTTTCTTCTGGGATGTCGACCGGCAGAAAACCCTCGCGCAACACGCCGAGGGCCTGAAGCGCATCACCTTCCACGAAAAGCTGGGCACCGTCGCCGACAAGGTCGATCGCGTGGCCAAGCTGGCACGGTGGCTGGTGGAAGAGGGGATCGTCGGCGCATCGCGGAGTCCCCGCGAAGGCGGGGACCTCCCGCAGACGAGCGCCGGGCCGAACGAGGTCCCCGCCTTCGCGGGGACTCAGGAAGAGCTCGCTAGTCTCGCCGAACAGGCCGCGCGGCTGTGCAAGGCCGATCTCGTCACCGAGATGGTCGGCGAATTTCCCGAGCTGCAAGGCCTGATGGGCGGCTACTACGCCCGCGCCGAGGGCCTGCCGGATGCCGTCGCCGACGCGATCCGCGATCACTACAAGCCGGTCGGGCAGGGCGACGATGTGCCGACTGCTCCGGTAACGGTGGCGGTGAGCCTGGCGGACAAGCTGGATACGCTCTTCGCATTCTATTTTGCTGAAGAGCGCCCTACCGGATCGAAGGATCCCTTTGCGCTTCGTCGAGCAGCGCTTGCAGTGAATTCAATTCTAACCGCTTCCGGATATCGGCTCAATCTAACGGAAGCCGCATGGCGTTGGCTTTCCGCTGCTCTCGATATCCCTAAAACTTATGATCCCGACACTAAGGTAAAGTGGCAGTACAATGATTTAACCATCCGCTTCATCGGAGATATGAACGTCTTTGACGTGAACCATATTCTCGAAACCGAAAGTTGGGGCGACCTCAAGGGGCGACTGGAGTACGCGAGCAAGCGCAAATACGACTTGGTCAGAACAAGCTTCATGGACCTCCTCGACTTCTTCGCCGACCGCCTCAAGGTCCAGCAGCGCGAGGCGGGCGTGCGTCACGACCTGATCGACGCGGTGTTCGCGCTGGGCGGGGAGGACGATCTCGTCCGCCTGCTCGCCCGCGTCCACGCGCTCCAGTCGTTCATGGAGACCGAGGACGGCACCAACCTGCTCGCAGGGTACAAGCGTGCGGCCAATATCCTGCGGAAGGAAGACTGGCAGGGCGCGGACGATGCCCCCCACACCGGCGAGGAAGACCCGCTGGTGCTGGTCGACGATCCCGACATGAGGGAGATCGTCGCAGCGCAAATGGCCGAGAAAAACACTCACCCGGCTGGTAAAGCCCTGTCCTACACGCCCGAACCGGCCGAAAAGGCGCTGATCGATGCGCTCGACACCGCGGGCCCACAGGCTGAGGCGGCGGTTCAGGACGAACGCTTCGCCGATGCCATGTCCGCGCTCGCCAGCCTGAGGAAGCCGATCGATGATTTCTTCGAAACCGTTACCGTCAACGACGACGAAGAGGCCAAGCGCACTGCGCGGCTGGGGCTGCTGGCGCGGTTCCGCGATGCGGTTCACCAGGTGGCCGATTTCGGCAAGATCGAGGGATAGAATTTTGCGCCTGAACACTGTGTCAGGTGTGTCAGCGAATACCGGGGTACCTTGCAAATGAGCCAGACAGTCTACCACTTCGGCGGCGATGCCGACCATTCGGACGCACGCCAGAAGGACAAGAAGCTGACCGGGGGCAAGGGCGCGAACCTTGCCGAAATGGCCAGCATCGGGCTGCCGGTGCCCCCCGGTTTCACCATCACGACCGAGGAATGCCTCGCCTATCTGGATGGCGCGCACGAATTTTCGGACAGGTTGCGCGATGCGGTGGCGCGGGGCGTCGCCCATGTGGAGAAGACCGTCGGCAAGAAGCTGGGCGATGCGGCCGATCCGCTGCTGGTCTCGGTCCGCTCGGGCGCGGCGATTTCGATGCCCGGCATGATGGACACGGTGCTCAACCTCGGCCTCAACGACGAAACGGTGAAGGGCCTCGCGCAGACCAGCGGCGATGCGCGCTTTGCCTGGGATAGCTACCGCCGGTTCATCCAGATGTACTCGGACGTCGTGCTCGGCATAGATCACGGGCTGTTCGAGGAAGCACTGGAGATCATGCGCGAGGATCATGGCTTCTACTCGGATACCGAGATGGAGGCGCAGCACTGGGAAACGCTGGTCGGCGAATATCTGACAATCGTCGAGCGCGAGCAGGACGAGCCGTTCCCGCAGGATGTGGATACGCAGCTATGGGGCGCGATCCGCGCGGTGTTCGACAGCTGGGACAGCGAGCGGGCCAAGATCTACCGCCGCCTCAACGATATTCCGCACGATCTGGGCACGGCGGTGAACGTGCAGGCGATGGTGTTCGGTAACATGGGCGATACCAGCGCCACCGGCGTCGCCTTCACGCGCGATCCCTCAACCGGCGAAAACGTGTTCTACGGCGAATGGCTGGTCAATGCGCAGGGCGAAGACGTGGTGGCGGGCATCCGCACGCCGCAATACCTCACGAAGGCGCGGCGCGAGGAAGCCGGGGCGGACAAGCCGAGCATGGAAGAGGCCATGCCCGACGCCTTCGAAGAGCTGGCGCGCGTGTTCGGGCTGCTGGAACGGCATTATCGCGACATGCAGGATATCGAGTTCACCGTGCAGGAAGGCACGCTGTGGCTGCTGCAGACCCGCACGGGCAAGCGCACCGCGAAGGCGGCGCTCAAGATGGCGGTGGACATGGAGGCCGAAGGGCTGATCGACCGCAAGACGGCACTGCTGCGGATCGATCCCATGGCGCTCGACCAGCTGCTGCACCCCACGCTCGACCCCGATGCCCCGCGCGATGTGCTGGCCACCGGGCTCCCTGCATCGCCGGGCGCAGCCTCGGGCAAGATCGCGCTGGATGCCGACACCGCCGAACAATGGGCCAATCGCGGCGACGCGGTGATCCTGGTGCGGGTCGAGACCAGCCCGGAAGACATTCACGGGATGCACGCGGCGAAGGGTATCCTGACCGCACGCGGCGGGATGACCAGCCACGCCGCGGTGGTGGCGCGCGGCATGGGGCGCCCATGCGTGTCGGGCGCCAGCGGGGTCTCGATCGACAAGGCGGCGCGCACGCTGCGCATCGGGCAGGCCGAGCTTTCCGAAGGCGATGTGATCACGCTGGATGGCGGCAACGGGCAGGTCATGCGCGGCCTGGTCCCCACGATAGAGCCCGAACTGGCGGGCGATTTCGGTACCGTGATGGAATGGGCCGATGCAGAACGCCGGATGGGCGTGCGGACCAACGCCGAAACGCCCGAGGACTGCCGCACCGCGCGCAGTTTCGGTGCGGAAGGCATCGGCCTGTGCCGCACCGAACACATGTTCTTCGATGCGAACCGGATCATGGCGGTGCGCGAGATGATCCTTGCCGAGCGTGAGGATGGCCGCCGCGCGGCGCTGGCCAAGCTATTGCCCGAACAGCGCAGCGATTTCGAGGAAATCTTCGAGGTCATGGCAGGCCTGCCGTGTACGATCCGCCTGCTCGACCCGCCGCTGCACGAGTTTTTGCCTTCGAGCGACAGCGACTTTGCCGATCTGGCCGAAACCACCGGCCTGCCGAGCGAACAGCTGAAGCGCCGGGTGGAGGAACTGCACGAATTCAATCCGATGCTGGGCCATCGCGGATGCCGCCTCGGCATTACCTATCCCGAAATCTACGAGATGCAGGCACGCGCCATTTTCGAGGCGGTGTGCACGGTGAAGGAACGCACCGGCGAGGCTCCGCTGCCCGAAGTGATGATCCCGCTGGTGGCGACCCGGCGCGAACTGGAAATCCTGCGCGCGCTGGTGGACCGGGTGGCGGAAGAGGTCTTTGCCGCCACCGGTACGCGGGTCGACTACCTCGTGGGGACGATGATCGAGCTGCCGCGCGCCGCGCTGTTGGCGGGCGAGATTGCGGAGGAGGCGCGCTTCTTCAGCTTCGGCACCAACGATCTGACGCAGACCACGCTGGGGCTGAGCCGCGACGATGCCGGGCGGTTCCTCGGCACCTATGTGGACCGGGGCATCTTCGCGCGCGATCCGTTCGTCAGCCTGGATGTAGATGGCGTGGGCCAGCTGGTCGAACTGGCGGTCGAGCGCGGACGCGCGACGCGCGGCGACCTGAAGCTGGGCATCTGCGGCGAGCATGGCGGCGATCCGGCCAGCATCGGCTTCTGCGAGAAGGTGGGGCTGGACTACGTCAGCGCCTCACCCTTCCGCGTGCCCATCGCGCGGCTGGCGGCGGCGCAGGCCGCGTTGCGCGCATCCGACGCGGGCTAGCCCCAGCCTGTCAGGCTCAGGAGTTCGAAGGTTTCGGTCACCTTGCCGTCGTCTTCGGCGAGCGATGCGAAACCTGCCTTCGCAGCCGCCAAGCCGGTGGCGGACATGGGGGGAGGGGCATCCGCCAGCACGCCGGTCAGCGCCTGATCGCGCAAGTCCGCGATCAGCCTGTCGAAACCGCGATAGCGTGCGCGCAAGGTGCGGCTGTCGACCACATGCTTGGCAAAGCCCGCCCGGCTCAGCAGCGCGCTGGCGGCGGGCCGGTCGATCTGCGGATGAATCCGCGCATGCGGCCGCTCGCCATCCGCGCCGAGCAGGATGTGCCGCAATGCCGGCAGCGTGCCCGCCCCGGTAAACTGCGCGATCAGTAGCCCGCCCGGCTCGGTCCCCCTGCGCAGGTGGACCAGCGCGCCGGGAAGGTCGTTCAGTGTGTCGAGCGTGTTGAGGCTGAAGACGTAGCGAAATGTGCCGGGCAGCGGCTGCTCCTCGTCCAGATCGGTGGGGCCGCGCTGCTCCACGGCAAAGCCGCGCTGGGCCAGCGCAGGAGCAAGCTGGCCGGTCGCATCGCCCAGCACCAGTGCCTTGCCCGGCTCTGCGCGCATGAAGGCGAGTCGTTCCAGCACATCCTCGATCATGTCGTCGAACACGAAGGTCGCAGCATCCGTCACCCGCTGCCGCATGATTGCCCGGGCATAGCGCGCGCGCCTGCGGGCGGGGGAGAAGATGCGGGGGACGTGCTGCTCTGTCATCGCCATGCCACGTGGCGCGCTTGCGCCCGCCTTGCAAGGCGCGCAAGGCTGGCGGGAATGGGGAGACGCACTTTCTCGCGCGCAATCGCGCCGCTGGTGGACTTCGTATATCCGCCCCGCTGCCCTTTGTGCGGGGAGGGGATTGCCGCCGGACCGGGGCTGTGCGCCAGCTGCTGGGATGAACTGGAGTTTCCCGGGCACCCGGCGTGCGATCGCTGTCAGCTGCCATTGCCCAGCGCCACGGCCGACCCTGTTTGTACGGCATGCCAAGCCATTCCTCCGCGCCATTCGGGGATCAGTGCAGGGGTGCTCTACACCGAAAGCGCGCGGCAACTGGTTTTGCGCTTCAAACACGGGGGGCGCATCGGCCTCGCCAGTTTGATGGCCCGGTTGATCGTCGGGCGGCTTGGCGATGTGTCGGCCGATGCCGTACTGGTCCCGGTTCCGCTGCACCGCACGCGGTTGTGGCTGCGGGGCTATAATCAGGCCGCGCTGCTTGCCCGTGCGATGGCGGCGCAGACGGGCCATGCGGTCGTCGTCGACGGCTTGCGGCGGACCCGCGCGACACCGATGCTGGGCGGCCTCGGGCGAGCCGACCGGGCGAAGACCCTGCGCGGGGCCATCGCGATGAACCCAGCAAGATCGCGCGAAATCGCCGGCCGCGAGGTCATTCTGGTCGACGACGTCCTCACCAGCGGGGCGACGACCGACGCCTGCGTGCGCGTATTGCTTGCGGCAGGAGCCGATAAGGTGCGGATCGCGTGCTTCGCCAGAGTGCCCGAGCCGAGGCATGGGGACATCGAGCTGCCCGGAAACGAAACGCCCGGGACCAGCAAGGTCCCGGGCGCCGCGTGACGAATTTTTCTAGGATCGCCCGGCTGTTCCCCCGAAAAGCCGTTTAAGCAATCCAAAACCCTCGTCGTAACACCCCCGGAAAACCCCCAACCGGAAGTGCCTCCCCCTGAACCCGGCGCATCTGTATGGCGCCTTGGCCTGAAGGGTGACCATCGCTGGCCACGAGGTGCAGTCTTTCCAAACAACGGGCTGCTTGCAATGAGATCGTTGTGTCGGCGACAGGATTCACGCAACAGTGTTGTGCGATGGCAACAATTGCGCCACCCGCACGAGACCGGTCTTGGAATGGGAAACGATGACAGACGCACACGCACACGCACACGACAGGGAAAGCGGCGACGCCTTCATGCCGAAATTCGGTGCGGACGGCCTGCTGACCGGCGTGGTGATGGACGCCGCGACGCATGAAGTGCTGATGGTCGCGCACCTCGATGCAGAGGCTCTGGCCGCCACGCAGGAGACTGGCCTGGCGCATTTCCATTCCCGCTCGCGCGGCACGCTGTGGTGCAAGGGTGAAACCAGCGGCAACGTGCTGCGGGTGAAAGAGATCAGGGTCGATTGCGATCAGGATGCGCTGGTGATCATGGCCGAGCCCGCGGGCCCGGCCTGCCATACCGGGGCGCGCAGCTGCTTCTACCGCAGACTAGGCGCGGATGGCCGATTGGAGCCGCTCGCCAGTTGACCTTTACGTAAAGGGCATATACAAGGCTTGCATGACAAAGGCCGCAGCGAAAAGCCCCTACACCGGTGCGGGAGCGCACCTCGACCGCCCCGACGCGCAGGATCGTGAGACCTATTCGATCTCCGACCTGACCGCCGAGTTCGATTGCACCGCCCGTGCGCTGCGCTTTTACGAAGACGAGGGGTTGATCGCGCCGACCCGCAATGGCCTGTCGCGCATCTACTCCAAGCGCGATCGCGCGCGGCTCGCGTGGATCATGCGCGCCAAGAACGTCGGCTTCAGCCTGACCGAGATCAAGGAGATGATCGACCTCTACGATCTCGGCGATGGCCGGGTAGAGCAGCGGCGCGTGACGATTGAGCGATGTCGCGCCCATGTCGCAAAGCTGAAGCAGCAGCGCGACGATATCGATTCATCGATCTCCGAGCTTTCCGATTTCATCGCTCATATCGAGCAGATCGACCAAGACTAGAACCAACACCCCCACACCCATTCCCCGAAATCCCGACGCGAAGGACACCCCGATGCCCAGCTATACCGCACCGACCCGCGATTTCCGCTTCATCATCAACGAAATGCTGGAGCTGGAAAGCTACGCAAGCCTCCCCGGTTTCGAGAATGCGAGCACCGATATGGTCAACTCGATCCTCGAAGAAGCGGGCAAGTTCACCGCCGAGGTGCTGCAGCCGCTCAACCAGGTCGGCGACCAGGAAGGCTGCACGCGGCACGATGATGGCTCTGTCACCACTCCGACCGGCTTCAAGGATGCGTTCAACCAGTTCCGCGAAGCTGGCTGGGGCACGCTTTCGATGCCCGAGGAATTCGGCGGGCAGGGCCTGCCACACGTGGTCGCCTTCGCGATGGAAGAGATGATCAGCTCCTCCAACCAGTCCTTCGGCATGTATCCGGGCCTGACCAACGGCGCGATCTCCGCTCTGATCGCCAAGGGCAGCCAGGAACAGAAGGAAAAGTACCTCCCCAAGATGGTGACCTGCGAATGGACCGGCACCATGAACCTGACCGAGCCGCATTGCGGCACAGACCTGGGCCTGATCCGCACCAAGGCAGAGCCGCAGGCCGATGGCAGCTATTCGATCACGGGCACCAAGATCTTCATCTCCGCCGGTGAGCACGACATGGCGGAAAACATCATCCACCTCGTGCTGGCCAAGACGCCGGGCGCGCCTGATAGCTCGAAGGGCATTTCGCTGTTCGTGGTGCCCAAGTTCCTCGTCAACGACGATGGCTCCGTGGGTGAGCGCAACGGCGTGATGTGCGGCTCGATCGAACACAAGATGGGCATCCACGGCAACTCGACCTGCGTCATGAATTATGACGAGGCGAAAGGCTGGATGGTCGGCGAGGAGAACAAGGGCCTCGCCGCGATGTTCATCATGATGAACGCCGCGCGACTGGGCGTGGGTATCCAGGGCCTCAGCCAAGCCGAAGTCGCCTACCAGAATGCAGTCACCTACGCGCTCGATCGCCGTCAGGGCCGCGCGCTGACCGGCCCGGCCGAGCCTGACGAGAAGGCCGATCCGATCTTCGTCCACCCCGATGTGCGCCGGATGCTGATGGACGCCAAGGCGTTCAACGAAGGCATGCGCGCTTTCGCGCTGTGGACCGCGCTGCAGCAGGACCTGAGCCATGCGCTGCAGGACGAGGACGAGAAACAGCTGGCGGACGATCTGGTTGGCCTGATGACCCCGGTCATCAAGGGCTACGGCACCGACAAGGGCTACGACGTCGCGAACAACATGCAGCAGGTTTATGGCGGCCACGGCTACATCGCCGAGTGGGGCATGGAGCAGTTCGTGCGCGATTCGCGGATCGCCATGATCTACGAAGGCACCAACGGCATTCAGGCGATGGACCTCGCCGGGCGCAAGCTTGCCATGCACGGCGGCCGCGCGGTGCAGGCATTCTTCAAGCTGGTCGATGACGAAGTCGCGGCGGCCAAGGACGAAGAAGGCATGACCGAGCTGGCCGAGGCGCTGGAAAAGGCGGTCGGCGAACAGAAGGCAGCGACCATGTGGTTCATGCAGAACGCCATGCAGAACCCCAACCACCTGGGTGCGGGCGCGCATCACTACATGCACATCATGGGCATCACTTGCCTGATGCTGATGTGGGTCAAGATGACGCGCGTCGCCAAGGGCAAGCTGGCCGAGGGGAGCGACGACAAGGCCTTTTACGAGGCCAAGATCGCCACCGCACGCTACTTCGCCGACCGCTTCGTACCCGATGCCGGCGCGCTGCGTCGCAAGATCGAAAGCGGCAGCGATTCGATGATGGCGCTGGGCGAGGACGCTTTCTCGACTGCCGCCTGATCGCGGGATCGATTACCGATACAAAAAGGGACGGGCCGGTGCTTTACCGACCCGCCCTTTTGTCTGCTTAAGCCATCACGCTTCGGGCAGGAAGTCGGGCACCGACAGATACCGCTCGCCCGTGTCGTAGTTGAAGCCGAGCACGCGCGAGCCTTCGGAGAGCTCGGGCAGCTTCTTGGCGATCGCGGCCAGCGTTGCGCCGCTGGAGATGCCGACCAGCATCCCTTCCTCGCGCGCGGCGCGGCGGGCCATTTCCTTGGCGTCTTCCGGATCGACCTGGATCGCGCCGTCGATTGCCTGCGTGTGCAGATTTTCGGGCACGAAGCCTGCTCCGATGCCCTGAATCGGGTGCGGGCCGGGCTCGCCGCCCGAGATCACAGGTGAGCCTGCGGGCTCTACCGCCCAGGCCTTCATCTCGGGCCAGTGGCGCTTCAGTTCCTCGGCGCAGCCGGTCAGGTGACCGCCGGTGCCGACGCCGGTAATCAGCGCATCGACCGGCTTGTCGACGAAATCGCCGAGGATTTCCTTCGCGGTGGTGCGCACATGGACCTGCCAGTTGCTGTCATTGTCGAACTGGCTGGGCATCCATGCGCCCTCGTCCTGCTCGACCAGCTCCTGCGCGCGGCTGATCGCGCCCTTCATGCCGCCTTCCTTGGGGGTCAGGTCGAATTTCGCGCCATAGGCCAGCATCAGACGGCGCCGCTCGAGGCTCATGCTCTCGGGCATGACGAGCACTAGTTTGTAGCCCTTGACCGCGGCGACCATCGCGAGGCCGATCCCGGTGTTGCCGCTGGTCGGTTCGATGATCGTGCCGCCTGGCTTGAGCTTGCCGGACTTTTCCGCGTCCTCGACCATTGCGAGCGCAATCCGGTCCTTGATCGAGCCGCCGGGGTTGGCGCGTTCGCTCTTCACCCACACGTCATGGTCGGGGAACAGGCGCGAGAGGCGGATATGCGGCGTGTTGCCGATGGTTTCGAGGATCGAGTCGGCTTTCATGGAATCTTCTCCTGCAAGGTCTGTTCGGGGGTTTCCTCCCTTAACGACGGAGGCGGGTCGAAGGTCCGGGTGTGGCGCAGAACTGGGAAGATGCGGCTCCACATGGCGACTGTCACGATCGCGCCAACCCCGCCGAAGATCACCGCGCCCGCCGGGCCGATCACGCTGGCGAGGAAGCCGGAGAACGCATCGCCCCCTTCGTTCGATGCGCTGATCGTCAGCAGGCTGGCGGAGGAAACGCGGCCGCGCTTGTCGTCGGGCGTGTGCAGCTGGATCAGCGACTGGCGGATATAGACGCTGAACATGTCGGCCGCGCCCACGATCACCAGCATCGCCAGGCTAAGCGGCATCGAGCGCGACAGGCCGAAGATGATCGTCGCGAGGCCGAACAGCGCGACCGCCCACAGCATCTTTGGCCCGACATTGGTCTTCAGCGGGCGGAAGCTGAACCACAGCGCAGTCACCGCCGCGCCGATGGCAGGGGCGGCGGCAAGCTGCGCAAGGCCGGTCTCACCCACCTGCAGGATATCGTACGCGAAGGGCGGGAAAAGTGCAGTCGCGCCGGCGAGGAACACCGCCATCAGGTCGAGCGTGATCGCGCCGAGCACCATCTTGTTGTGCAGCACGTATTTCCACCCGTCGATCACCTGGCCGATGGGGCGCTGCGCCCCGGTTATGGGGGAGCGGGGGACCTTGCCGATGGTGCTGATCGCAATGATCGAAACGAGGAACAGCCCGGCGGCGATGGCATAGGGCAGGGCGGGCATCGCGTCGTAGGCATATCCGCCGACCGCAGGGCCCACGATCATCCCGGTCTGCCACGCGATGGAGGACAGCGCGATGGCGTTGGGCAGGATCGCCTTGGGCACGAGGTTGGGCGCCAGCGCCGACAGGGCAGGTCCGTTGAACGCGCGCACCACGCCCAGCAGCACCGCGACCGAGAACAGCGATGTGAGGTCGATATGGCCGGTATAGGTCGTCCACGCGAGATAGCCTGCGCCGAAGAACTGCAGCCCGATCGTCAGCCGCGACACCGTCTTGCGGTTGAAGCGATCGGCGGCGAGGCCGGAGAAGGGCGAGAGAACGAACAGCGGAAGGAACTGCAGCAGCCCGATCAGCGCGAGCTGGCCCGACGCCTCGTAGGCGTTCAGGCCGTTGCCGCGCGCGATGGTGTAGGTCTGCCACCCGATGATCAGCATCATCGCGTACTGGCCGACGATCATCGTGAATCGCGCCAGCAGATAGGCGCGGAAATTATGGATTCGCAGCGGCGAGGGCTCGCTCGTGCTGTCGGCGGGTGCGTCTGAAGATGTCACGAGGCTCGCCATGACAGGCGGCCTGCTGCGACAAAAGCAAATTCTGGCGCGGGGTATGCAAGCGCGGCTTTACCCGCGCGTAATTCAGTGGCGTCGGCGCAGGCGCGGGTTGGGCTGCAACCGGTCGATCAGTTCGAGGAAGTCGTCCACCCGGATTATCCGTTCGAACTGAAAACCGGCGCGGTTGCTCTTTGTCCAGATCAGATAGGCCTCGATCCGGCCAATAACCGGAAAGCTCACGATCACGCGGTCGCCGCGGCTGCCGCCTTCGGCATTATCGATCATGAAGCCGTTAGCCGACACGTTGCTGATGTGCAGGCCGACATCGCCGCGACCGAAATACTCGGCGATCACGCTATAATCGACAGGATGGCGCATCGCCGCGCGCTGATCGGTTACACTGAGATGCGATGCCACAGTCAAATCCTCCGGGGCCACCATTGGCCCTGTCCAGATGACTGCTTCTATCTGCCAATCGCTGAATTTGGGTTAAACCGTGCTGTCCTAAATCGGGACAAAAGCACGGTTTTCTAGCAACTTAGCGGGTCACGATGCCGTGTTTCTTGCGTCCGAGCGAAAGCCGCCTTTGTGCTCCCTCGTCTACGGTCAGCTGCAGGCCCGGGTCCGACTGGACCTCGTCGTCGAGCCGCACGGCGCCTTCGGCGATCTTGCGTTTGGCTTCCTTGTTCGACGCGGTGAAACCGATCGCGGTCAGCGCAGCGGGGAGGGACAGGCCATCGCCCACCGCCAGCACCGGCAGATCATCGCCAGCCCCGCCCGCGAAGGTCTCACGCGCGGTCGCCTCGGCCTTTGCCGCTGCGTCCTCGCCGCGCACCATCTCGGTCACCGCATTGGCCAGCGCGATCTTGGCGTCGTTGATCTCCGCCCCCTCGAGCGTTTCGAGCCGGGCGATCTCGTCCAGCGGGATATCGGTGAACAGGCGCAGGAAGCGGCCTACGTCGCGATCGTCGGTGTTGCGCCAGAACTGCCAGAAATCGTAGGCGGGCAGCATGTCTTCGTTCAGCCAGACCGCGCCGCTGGCGGTCTTGCCCATCTTCCTGCCGTCCGCGGTCGTCAGCAGCGGCGTGGTAAAGCCATAGAGCTCGCCGCCACCGGTGCGCCGGGTCAGCTCGATCCCGTTGACGATATTGCCCCACTGGTCGCTGCCGCCCATCTGCAAGCGACAGCCATACCGCTGCGCCAGCTCGCGGAAATCGTAGGCCTGCAGGATCATGTAGTTGAATTCGAGGAAGGTCAGCGGCTGCTCCCGGTCGAGCCGGGTTTTCACCGAATCGAAGGTCAGCATGCGGTTGACCGTGAAATGCGGGCCGACATCGCGCAGCAAGTCGAGGTAGCCAAGGCCGCTCAGCCATTCGTCGTTGTTGACCATAACCGCGTCGGTCGGCCCCCCTTCTTCTCCCTCGGGTGCGAAGGTCAGGATGCGTTCGAAGACCTTGCGGATGCTCGCGATATTGCCTGCGATCACCTCATCGGTCATCAGCTGGCGGCTTTCGTCGCGGCCCGAGGGGTCGCCGATCTTGCCGGTTCCGCCGCCCATGACGACGATCGGCTTGTGCCCGGTCTGCTGAAGCCGACGCAACAGCATGATCTGGACCAGTGATCCGACGTGCAGGCTGGAGGCGGTCGGATCGAATCCGACATATCCTGGGACAATCTGCTCGGAAGCAAGAAAATCAAGTCTTTCCGCATCGGTAATTTGATGCGTATAGTGCCTTTGGTCGAGCACGTTCAGCAGTTCGGATCGATAGGCGGGCACTGGTTCCTCCAGGGGGGAAAGATCGCGCCCGCTAGCATGGGGGGTCGCAAATGCAAACGTACAGGTTGAAGCCGCATCCTAAAACACCGCCGCTGGAAGTCAGCGCGATATCGGTCACCATGATGCGCCTGATGGGTGGCGATCTGTTGCTGCGCTATCGGATCAACAATTCCAGCAAGGTGGTGGTACCGCGCGGCTACGCGCACCGCAGCCAGGACGATCTGTGGCGGCGCACCTGCCTCGAGTTCTTCATCTATGAACAGAACGGCCGCTACCGCGAATTCAACTTCGCGCCCGCGGGCGACTGGGCGGCGTTCCAGTTCGCATCCTATCGCAAGCTTGCCGGCGATTATGTGCCCGAAACCGCGCCGCAGATCGATTTCCAGCGCGGCCCGCAGGTCATCACGGCGACCGTAAGGCTGCCGGCACGCCTGCTCGACGGGGTGAAATCCGCCGCATTGTGCGCCGTGATCGAGGAAGAAGGCGGGCACCATTCGCTGTGGTCGCTGGTGCATTGCCGCGACGAACCCGATTTCCACGACCCGATGAGCTTCGCCATCCGCTTCGGCCAGAGCACGCCCAAACCACGCAAATAGGCTCTCCAGCACGCATGAAGTTCGGTATCGACCGGCTGCTTTGCGAGCCGGACCTACGTAAGCCCCTGGAAGGGAAACGGGTCGCGCTGGTCGCTCACCCGGCATCGGTCACCAGCAGTCTGGAGCACAGCCTCGATGCGCTGATCGCGGCGGGGGTGAACGTCACCTCCGCTTTCGGGCCGCAACACGGCCTGAAGGGCGACAAGCAGGATAACATGGTCGAAACGGGGGACGAGACCGACCCGACCTACAATATCCCTGTTTTCAGCCTCTATGGTGAAGTGCGCCGCCCGACCGGGCAGATGATGTCGAGCGCGGATGTGTTCCTGTTCGACCTGCAGGATCTGGGCTGCCGCATCTATACCTTCGTCACTACGCTGCTCTACCTGCTGGAAGAGGGCGCCAAGCACGGCAAGGCCGTGTGGGTGCTCGACCGGCCCAATCCCGCCGGGCGACCGGTGGAAGGCACCTTGCTGGTGCCGGGGCAGGAAAGCTTCGTCGGTGCCGGGCCAATGCCGATGCGCCACGGCCTGACGATGGGCGAGATGGGCCACTGGTTCATCGATCACTTCGGGCTCGATGTCGATTACCGGGTGATCGGGATGGATGGGTGGCAGCCCGACGGGCCGGGCCATGGCTGGCCGCAAGACCGCATCTGGATCAACCCGAGCCCCAATGCCGCCAACGTAAACATGGCGCGCGCCTATGCGGGCACGGTGATGATCGAAGGCGCGACGTTGTCCGAGGGGCGGGGCACCACCCGACCGCTCGAAGTGCTGTTCGGCGCGCCCGACATAGACGCCGGTGCGGTGCTGGCGGAAATGCAGCGTGTGGCACCTGCGTGGCTCAAGGGCTGCGCGATCCGCGAATGCTGGTTCGAACCGACATTTCACAAGCACGCCGGCCAGCTGTGCCACGGGCTGATGATCCACGCCGAAGGGCCGTTCTACGATCACGCGCAATTCCGCCCGTGGCGGCTGCAGGCGCTCGCCTTCAAGGCGATCCGCACGCTGTACCCGGACTACGAGATCTGGCGGGACTTCCCTTACGAGTACGAGCTGGACCGGCTGGCGATCGACGTCATCAACGGCGGGCCGGCCCTGCGCGAATGGGTGGACGATCCCTCCGCTGCGCCGGTCGACCTCGATCGCATGGCGACCAATGACGAGACCGACTGGCGCGACACTGTCGCCAGTCACCTGCTGTATTGAGAGGATTTGCGACCATGGATCGACGCCAGTTCGGCAAGCTTGCGGCACTTGGCGGGGCCGCAACGCTGCTGCCCGGCTTCGCCAGCGCGCAGATGACGGGCGACGCGGACGATCTGCCCAACCTGGCGGCAGCCGCGAAGCCGATCACCGTCGAGGAACGGCGCGCGCGCGTGGCCAAGGCTGGCGCGCTGATGCGGGCGAACAACATCGACGCGGTCCTGATCGAAGCGGGATCGAGCCTGCTCTACTTCACCGGCATCCGCTGGTGGCGCAGCGAACGGCTGACCGCTGCGGTCATCACCCGCGACGGCGAAATTGCGGTGGTGACGCCGTTCTTCGAAGAGCCTTCGGTGCGTGAGAGCCTGGCGCTCGATGCGCAGGTGCTGACATGGAACGAGGATGAAAATCCGCTCCTCACGGTCGCCAACTGGCTCAGGAAGGGCGGGTTTTCCCTAGGCCGCATCGGGATCGAGGAAACGGTGCGCTTCTTCGCATTCGATGGTCTGGCGGAGGCTCTGCCCGGGTCGATGATCGTCAGTGCCAATCCGGTCGTGCGCGGATGCCGCATGATCAAGTCCCCGGCGGAACTCGCGCTGATGCAGGTCGCCAACGACATCACGCTGCGCGCATACCGCCACATGTACAGCAAGATCGAAGCGGGGATGACGCCCGCCGATGTCGGCAGGCTGATCAACAGCGCGACGGTGGCGATGGGCGGATCGCCCGAATTCGCGCTGGTCCTGCTGGGCGAAGCGAGCGCCTACCCCCACGGCACCGGCAAGCCGCAGGAAGTGCGCGAAGGCGAGGTCGTGCTGCTCGATTGCGGGTGCAACGTGCACGGCTACCAGTCCGACATTTCGCGCAGTTTCGTGTTCGGCGAGGCGAGCGATCACCAGCGGCTCGTCTGGAACCAGATGCGCAAGGGCCAGCAGGTCGCTTTCGAAGCGGCGCAGGTCGGGGTGGAAGCGGGCAAGGTCGACGATGCGGTGCGCGCTTACTACGAAACCCTGGGCTACGGGCCAGGCTATGAACTGCCGGGCACGTCGCATCGCACCGGGCATGGTATAGGCCTCGATGGGCACGAACCGGTCAATCTGGTCCACGGCGAAACGACGAAGCTCGCGCCGGGAATGTGCTTCTCCGACGAGCCGGGCATCTACATTCCGGGCAGCTTCGGCATCCGCATCGAAGACTGCTTCTACATGACCGAAAACGGCCCGCGCTGGTTCAGCACGCCGCCGTCGTCGATCGACAATCCTATCGGGTAGGGCCGGGCCGCCTGATCGGCTGCACCAGCGCGACGAGCACGAAGCTGATGATCATCAGCAGGTACCAGCTGCCGTATTTGGCCAGGCTCACGGGCTTCCACGCGATCTCCTGCCCCGGATAGTTCCACGCGTTGGCAAACGTCGCGATATTTTCCGCAAACCAGATGAACAGCGCGACCAATCCGAAGCCGAGCAGCAGCGGCATCCAGCGATGCACCCGGAAATTGCGGAAATACACGCTGGTGCGCCAGAAGATCAGCGCGGTCGCGGCAAACAGCAGCCAGCGCAGATCGATCCAGTAGTGGTGCAGGAAGAAGTTGGCATAGATTGCGCCCGCCAGCAGCCAGGTGGTCCATCGCGGCGGGTAATGCTCGAAGCAAAAATCGAAAATGCGCCAGACGCGCGCGATATAACTGCCGACGCTTGCGTACATGAAGCCGGAGAACAGCGGCACGCCCGCGATCTTCAGCAGCGCGGGCTCTGGATAGACCCATGATCCGGCATAGGTTTTGAAAATCTCCATCACCGTGCCGACGATGTGGAAGATCAGGATCACCTTCGCCTCGTCCCACGTCTCTAACCGGAACGCGAGCATCCCGATCTGGATGCCAAGCGCAGCCAGCGTCAGGAAATCGTACCGGGCGAGGGGGGCCCCAAACAAATCGGTGTCGAGATAGAACAGGTGCGTAGCCAGCAGTAGCGCGAGCAGCAGCCCCCCGAACAGGCAGGCCCAACCCTGCTTGAAGCCGAACAGCAGGAACTCGTAGATCAACAGCCGCCAGCCTGTGCCCGGATCGAAAGCTTCGAGCCGCGCGCGGATTTGCTGGAAGCGGCTTGCGCCGGAACGCTGGTTCACGCCCCGTGCTTGCGGCTCAATTCGCGCATCGCATCGTCCAGCCCGTCGAGCGTCAGGGGGTACATCCGGTCATTGACCAGCTGCTTCATGATGCTGGTCGACTGCGAGTAGTTCCACTGTTTCTCCGGGATCGGGTTGAGCCACACGGTCGCCGGATAGGTGTTCGCCATGCGCTGCATCCAGGTCGCGCCCGCTTCCTCGTTCATATGCTCCACGCTGCCGCCCGGATGGGTGATCTCGTAGGGGCTCATCGCGGCATCGCCGACGAACACGACCTTGTAGTCGTGGCCGTACTTGTGGAGGATGTCCCAGGTTTTCGTCCGCTCCTGCCAGCGGCGGCGGTTGTCCTTCCACACGCCTTCGTACAGGCAGTTGTGGAAGTAGAAGAATTCGAGGTTCTTGAACTCTGATGTGGCCGCGCTGAACAGCTCTTCGGTCACCTTGATGAAGGGGTCCATCGATCCGCCGACGTCGAGAAACAGCAGCAGCTTCACCGCATTGCGCCGCTCGGGCCGCATATGTATATCGAGCCAGCCCTGCTTGGCGGTGCCACGAATCGTGCGGTCGATATCGAGCTCGTCTGCCGCGCCTTCGCGGGCGAAGCGGCGCAGGCGGCGCAACGCCATCTTGATGTTGCGGGTGCCCAGCTCCTTGGTGTTGTCGAGATTCTTGAATTCGCGCTTTTCCCAGACCTTCACCGCGCGCTTATTCTTGCTCTCGCCGCCGATCCGTACGCCTTCGGGGTGATAGCCGGAATGGCCGAAGGGCGAGGTGCCGCCCGTGCCGATCCACTTGTTGCCGCCCTCGTGGCGCTCCTTCTGCTCCTCGAGCCGCTTCTTCAGCGTGTCCATCAGCTCGTCCCACGAGCCCATTTTCTCGATCTTGGCCATTTCCTCTTCGGAGAGATATTTCTCGGCGATCGCCTTCAGCCAGTCTTCGGGTATCTCGACCGGGTTTTGGCCGTAATCGGTCGCGATGCCCCTGAAGACCTTGGCGAACACCTGGTCGAACCGGTCGATCAGCCCTTCGTCCTTCACGAAGGTGGCGCGGGCGAGGTAGTAGAACGCCTCGGGCGTCTGTTCGATCACATCGCGGTCAAGCGCCTCCAGCAGCGTGAGGTGCTCCTTGAAGCTGGCGGATATGCCCGCCGCGCGCAGTTCGTCGACGAAATTGAAAAACATGGCCTAGTCACCCATCGGCAGCGATATGGTCGATCCGTCCCCGGTCCGCTCGACCACGGCGAGGAATCCCTCGTCATTGACCGCCTCCAGCATCTGCTCGAACGGCGGCATGGTTTCGAACGCACGGTAGAATTGCGTGCGCATCCCGTTGCCCAGCGTCAAGAGGATGGGACGCGGGTTGGCATTCTCGTCGGCAAAGCCAATGGACCCGACGGAGGCGACCACACCTGAATCTCCGAAGACGATCGCATACGGCTCGCCGCTATCGGCATGGCGGTAGGCCATGCGCCCGGGTTGCGAGCTGGCATCCCGGCACAGAATGCTCCGCCCCTGCTCTCCGGCAGCATCCGCCGGCGTAAAGGACGCAGCCGTTTCCGACGAATCATAGAGAAGGGAGATGGCCGTGGTCGACAGCAGCCAGTCGGTCATCTCCAGATCGCGCCGCCGGGCTTTCGGCAACGCTCTGGCATCTTCGCACGGCGCGATGCGATAGGCGGGCGGCGCCTTGCCCGCAGCCGGCGAGAGCGGCAGCCCGGCAGCAATCAGCGCAAGCCGCTTGTCGAGCGTGGCGGCATCGCCTGTCTTCGAAGACATCCGCAGCTTGATCAGCCAGTCCCCGCGCTGGAACATCGCGAGGCCTGTGGATCGGAACGGCCCCTCCACGGGATAAGTGGTGCGCAGCCCGCTTCCTTCCCCGATCATCGCATCGCCGAAATTGGCGTAGAGCCCCGCGCTCGTGTCGACCGTGCCCAGACGATCATTGGCGAAGATCGATTGCGCGGTGGCATCCATCATCATCGAGACATCATAGCTGCCCGAACGGTAGATATAGATGGAGAGAATTTCGTCTTCCGAAGGGGAGAAATAAGTCGATCCGATATTGTTATCGCCCGCGAGGAAGCTGGTGATGCGGTCGCGCTGCAGGCCGTTGAGGGTCGGGGGGAGGCGAATGCCCGTGGGCGCATGCTGCCAGTCCGCTCCGGGATCGACCGCGATCCGCTCGGGCTCCGCATGCGCGGCCGTGGGCAATCCCGCAGCGATAGCAACGGCAAGTGCAGCATTGCGCATGGCAGACATGCGCGACGCGCGGCGGCGGTGCGTTGTCCGGATCGCTCCGCCAAGAGCGCGTAACACGGCAATTATCCGGTTCATTGTCACCTCCATGCCACAGCTGCACCCGTCAAGGACGGCTGACCTGCGCGTTCCACCCGGCCGCTCGAATGCGGCCCCTCTGTTGCGCGAAGCTGGCGATAACCCACCGGAGTCGCTCGCCTTTCACCGGCGATAAGCCACCGGCGCGCCCGTTACCCGCGCCTCTAGGGCCTAGGTCGATTGGGGGGAGGGGGCAAGCGCGCGGGCCGCGAAACAGAATATGGTTAACGAATTGTGTTGAACCGACTCGACCCGCAGCCTTACCTTTCGATCATGGTTAAAGGGGGCTTTACCGTCATTGCCATCGCGACCGTACTTTGTGCGGCCGTCTTGCTCGTCATGTCGGGAGGCACGATCCTGCTTGGCAAGAGCCCGGCAACGCCCTCCGCGCAGAGTACTATCTCCCCCTTCGCTCCCGGCGACATCGTCTACACGTCGACCCCGGTCGTGCAGGATGTGCCGCCGTCGCCCCCACCGCCACCGCCGCGCTCAACGCGCAAGCCCGCCGCAGGGATGCCGCCGGCGGTCGATACCGTGCTCAGGCGCGGCACGCTGATCGTGATCAGCAAGGCCACGCAGGAAATGTACGTTTTCAAGGATGGCGCGCTGTGGGGCACATCGCCGGTTTCAACCGGCAAGCGTGGCCACGATACCCCCGTGGGGATGTTCCCGATCCTGCAGAAGCGGGTGTTTCACCGGTCCAACATCTATTCCAACGCGCCCATGCCGCACATGCAGCGCCTGACATGGACCGGCATTGCAATCCATGCCGGCAAGCTGCCCGGCTATCCCGCATCGCATGGCTGCATCCGTCTGCCCGCAGCGTTTGCCAAGTCGCTGTTCGCCATCACCGAGATGGGCGAAACGACGGTGATCGTCACCAATAATCGCGTGACAAGCGGCAGCCAGGCCCGGCGCCTCGCGGTTGCCATGCCGATGCCGCAGCCCGGAGAGCGCGGCCACCTGATCCAGCGGCCGGAGCCGCAACTGGCCGATCTGGAAGACAGGCCCGTCAATCTGCTGCCGACCGAGCCCGCCGATCCGACGCCGCAACTGGCCGCCGCACCCGAGACGCGACCGGTGCCCGAACCCACGCCGGTGCGGGCAGCATCCGCTCCCGGCCAGACGATCCAGCTCGCCGCCAAGGGGAGCCCGGACGAAGCGGAGGCCTACTGGTCGCGGATCAGCGCAAGGCACCCCGAGCTTGAGAGTTACGAGAAGGCCATCATCCCGGCGACGGTTGGCGCAAAGCAGTATTACCGCCTGCGCGTGACCGGCCCGGGGGCCAATGCCGCCTGCATGGCGCTGAAACGCGCGGGAACGGACTGCTTCCCAGTCAAGTAGCGCAAGACCGCAGAGGCGCGGATTGTCCGGTAGGCCGCGGGCCAGCCGATATCAGGAAAAGCATTAGGGTTCCGGCGGCCTGCCAGGCGTTGCCGCCACTGCTTCCATGATTTCCAGCGTTGCGCCGGTCAGCCTCGCGTGGAGGGCGGGCCGGCGCAGCAGGTGCCGATGATTACTGCTGACGCCGCGCCATGAAGGCGAGGCGTTCGAACAGCATCACGTCCTGTTCGTTCTTCAGCAGCGCGCCGTGCAGCGGCGGGATCGCCTTGTTGGGGTTGGCATCCTGCAACACCTCGACCGGCATATCCTCGTTCAGCAGCAGCTTGAGCCAGTCGAGCAATTCGCTGGTGCTGGGCTTCTTCTTCAGGCCGGGCACGTCGCGGATGTCGTAGAAGATCTCCATCGCCTTGCTGACGAGCTGCTTCTGGATGCCGGGGAAGTGCACGTCGATGATCTCGCGCATCGTCTCGCGGTCGGGGAAGGCGATGTAGTGGAAGAAGCAGCGCCGCAGGAATGCGTCGGGCAGTTCCTTCTCGTTGTTCGAGGTGATCACCACGATCGGGCGTTCCTTCGCCTCGATCCGCTGCTGCGTTTCGTAAACGTCGAAGCTCATCCGGTCGAGCTCCTGCAACAGGTCGTTGGGGAACTCGATATCCGCCTTGTCGATCTCGTCGATCAGCAGCACGGGCAGCTCTGGGCTTTCGAACGCCTCCCACAGCTTGCCCTTCTTGATGTAGTTGGAGATGTCGTGAACGCGCTCGTCGCCCAGCTGGCCATCGCGAAGGCGAGCGACCGCGTCGTACTCGTAAAGGCCCTGATGCGCCTTGGTGGTGGATTTCACGTTCCACTCGATCAACGGAGCGCCCACCGCCTTGGCGATCTCGTGCGCCAGCACCGTCTTGCCGGTGCCGGGCTCACCCTTGACCAGCAGCGGCCGGCGCAGCGTCACTGCCGCGTTGACCGCCACCTTCAGGTCGTCGGTCGCGATATAATCCTCGGTGCCTTCGAAACGCTCCATCGGGCATCCCCTTTCAAGTCTCGTTTCAAAACCTGCTAGGGGCACCGATGCAGTGCCGCAAGGGCTGGCGTCAGTCGGCAAGCGAGAGAATGCGCTTGGCAAGCAGCAGCAGGCCCGTGGTGCCGACAGGGGCGGCGGGATCGTTCTGGCTGATCGCGAGCATGTACCACCGGCCCGCGTCGTCACGCAGCAGCCAGCTCATGTTGAGTACGCCTTCTTCCGAGCCGCCCTTGAAGCCGACGTAGTCCCACGCGGCAGTATCGCTGTCGTCCAGCCCGGTGTTGACCGCCATGATCTGCCGCGCGGTATCGCCGGGCAGCGCGGCGAGCTCGCGCATCAGCGCGCGCTGGTCGGCCATGCTGGCGAACCACTCGATATCCTCGATCAGAACGGGCGTGCCCGAGGTGAAGGTTTCCATGAAGCGTGCTTCGTCGATATCCTCCAGATCGAGCGTGGCGAGCATGGCGCGCCGCTGCGCCTCGTCCGCCGCGGCATATTCCGCTCCCCGGTCGCCGGACTTGATCACGAACAGCTCGCGGGTGGTGAGGAAGGGCAGCGTTTTGGCGAGGTTCGCATGGCCGGTTGCGCGCAGCTCAGCCTCGATAGCCTCGCGCCCCACGGTGCGCATCACGAGGTCGGTCGCGGTGTTGTCGCTGATCGAGATCATCAGCGTCGCGGCGGTTTGCAGCGTTACGGGCGCACCGTCGGGCCAGGTCTGCAACACGCCGCTGGGGAAGCTTTTCGCGTCGAGTGATACGACATCGTCCCACGCAAGGCGGCCCTCATCCACTGCGCGGGCAAGCGCGGCGAGCACGTAGAGCTTGAAGGTGGACCCGATGGCAAAAGGCTGGGCCATGTCGCCATAGGCGAAGATCGGTTCGCCATCGAGCGGCCCGAACCATGCCGCCTTGCTGCCCGGCAGGTCCGCCATGTCGGCAGAAATGCTCTCCGGACCGGAGGCGACCGGCTTGATGTCGTTCAACAGCAGGCCCGTGATCTTGTACGGTGCGGTCGATTGCAATGTCATCGGGCCGCCCGCCAGCGCGTTTTCGAACCGCAGCGTGATCTTGGCGGAGTCGCTACCGGTCGGCTCGACCGATTCAACCCCCACGATCGGCCCGAGCTGGGCGGTCAGTTGCTGGCTGACCTTTGCGAACTGTTCGGCCGAAACCTGCGCGAGGAACCCGTCGGAGAATACGTCCGCGGCATCGCCCTCACCCTTGATCAGGGCGACAACATCCGCGGCGCGGCTGTCCAGCCGGTCTTCCTGCGATTGCTGCTCCTGTGCGTGGGCCGGGGTGGCGAGAGTGCCCCCGCCGATGGCAAAACTGCCCATGACAATCGCCATTCCGCCGATAAGCGCACGCGTTTTCTTGACTCGCATGATACGTCTCCCTTTCCTCATTTCCTAACAGCTAATGGCATTTAGCGAAATGCCTAAATGACTGACCCGCCGACACCGCTTGCAAGAGACCCCCGAACGATGCCCACCCAGAAGCTGACAATTCCAACAACGCGTGGATACGAACTGGCCGGGGCGCTCGAACTGCCCACCGGCCTGGTGCGCGGGGCGGCGCTGTTCGCGCACTGCTTTACCTGCACGAAGCAGAGCAAGGCGGCAGTGGAGGTGACGCGCGCTCTGGCGCGCCATGGCATTGCGACGCTTCGGTTCGATTTCACCGGGCTGGGCGGCAGCGGCGGCGATTTCGGACGCGCGGGCTTCGCCAGCGATGTCGAGGATCTGGTCGCCTCGGCAAACCATCTGTGCGACCGGTTCGGTGACGGCATCCTGCTGGTCGGCCACAGTCTTGGCGGTGCCGCAGTGCTGGCGGCGGCGGACATGATCGGGCGCGATCGCATTGCGGCCATCGCCACCATCGGCGCCCCGGCGGACGTGCCGCATGTTCTGGGCAACATCGCGGGCGATCTCGCCGCGATCGATCGCGACGGGGAGGGGGAAGTAACAATCGGCGGCCGCGATTTCCGGTTGAGCCGCGAATTTCTTGAAAAGACGCGGGCGATCGATCTGCCCAGCGAGGTCGCGCGGCTGAAGCTGCCCATCCTGATCGCGCATTCTCCGACCGATCAGATCGTCGGGGTCGAAAACGCGACGAAGCTTTTCCTCTCCGCCAAACATCCCAAGAGCTTCATCAGCCTGGCCGAGGCGGACCATCTGCTGACCAAGCCGGAGGATGCGCATTTCATTGCCGAGGTCATCGCCGCGTGGGCCGCGCGCTATATCCCCCTGAAAGAAAACTGGCCGATGCCGGAAAAAGGCGTGGTGGCGTGTACCGGGCACGGCAAGTTCGGCACCGAGGTACACACCGCGTCGCATCGCTTCATCGCCGACGAACCGCGCAGCTATGGTGGCGACGATAGCGGCCCCACGCCCTACGATCTGCTGGGCGCGGCGCTTGGCACCTGCACCGCGATGACGATGAAGATGTACGCCGACCGCAAGGGCCTGCCGTTCGAAGGCGCGCATGTCGCCGTGACGCACGAGCGTGACCACGGGGAGGACTGCGACCATTGCGAGGAGGAAGGCAGCCAGGTGCAGGCGCTCAACCGCGTGATCACCATTACCGGCGACGACCTGACCGAAGAACAGCGCGCCAAGCTGATCGAGATTGCTGACAAGTGTCCCGTCCACAAGACGCTGGAAGGGCACCTGCATGTGCATACCAGGGTGGGCGAACGTTGAGGTAGGGGCCAGGATCACGCCGCCTCCAGTGCGTCGGCCTGCTGCTTCAGCCCGCGCGCTGCGCGCAGGTTCAGCCAGATGACGAAGCCGAAAAACGCCAGCGTCGCGCCAAAGGGCAGCCCCATGTCGGCCAGGATCTCTCCGGCACCGACCGTGCCGACCGCCTTGGCCGCGACCGTACCATACACCCCCAGCACCCCCGGCAGCAGCGGGCCGATATACCACAGCGGTACGGTGCGCAGAGCCTCCGCCTGGCGGCGATATTGCGCCACCAGATGGCTGCGGCAGTCCTCTTCCGGCCTGCGGCGCTGCATCGATGCGCGTCGGTAGAGGTTCAACAAGACCAGCAGCGTGCCGACCACCATCAGCAACATGGCACCCGCCATCAGCGTTTCGCCGAGCGAGACATACATCGCGAAGGCGGGGATTTCGAAGCACAGCAGCATACCACCGGCGGCATATTCGAACATGTTGCGGCGCCTGATCCGGCGCTCGAACATGCTCATGCGGCTCTTGAGCTCTTCGGGCTCGGTAAAGCCGTCGGCGCTGCCCACGGCGCGCCAGATAGTCTGCAGATCGTCGGTCATGTTCGATCCTCCGGTGGTTCGAATTGTGAAGCCAGCCTGTCGCGCAGCCGCGATAGCCGGGTTGCGGCAGCGCCGCTGGAAAGTCCGGTGACATCCGCGATCTCCGCTCCCGAATGGCCTTCCAGCCACAGCAGGATCACCTGCGCGTCGAGCAGGGGGAGGGTGCGGATGATCGCGTGAAGGCGGGTGAGGGCGTGAGCATCCGCCGCCGCTGCTTCTCCGCTTTCGGGCAGGGGCAAGGCCTCGATCTGCTCGATATCGACCATCGCCGGGCGGCGAGCATCGCGCCCCACATGATCCGCCGCGACATTATGCGCGACGCGGAAGACCCAGGTCTTGAGCGCGCACTTGCCATCGAACCGCGCGAAACTGCGCCACAGTTCGAGATGAATGTCCTGCTCCAGATCGCGCGCCGTGTCCGCATCGCGCTCCATCGCCCGGGCAAGCCGCGCAATTGCGGGTGCGAACTGCTCGCCCGCCTGGCGGTAAAGAGTGGCCTGTTGCCCGTTCATGCGCCTTTAGTCGGCTAGCCGGGGCATTTCTTACAGGGACCTGACGAAAAAACTTCTGGTCATCGTCAGATATCTGTCAGGTTTTGTCATTTGCTACTGCAACCAGCCCGTTCGATGCTCTGCACTCAACAACCGGAAAGAGTGCAGAAATGCGAATTATCGTCCTTGCCCTGATCGCCGCCGGCCTGGTTGGCCCTGCCAACGCGCAATCCGATTTTTCCCAAGGTGAAATGGCTTGGGAAGACATGGCGCCGTCGGTGCGGCAGAAAGCCTATGAAAGGGTCATCAGATGTGCAGGCATCGCCAAGGGTGACGAAACCCTTTCCAGCAGCGCGGCCGACAAGGCCAAATACAAGCAGGAAATGACCGATCTGATGATCTATGCCCGTGAGGTCTCGGGCAAGGATTTTGGCGCAATGGTGCCGGATCTGGCAGCACAGACGAAGGCTTATTTCGCCGTTCTGGAGAGCGGAGATACCGCGAAGGGAATTGCCTTCAAGGGCGATTGCGGGATGGTTCTGGCAGCGGCTCGGCAATAAGGCCGACAGCAATCCGCATCTGGCGTTAGCGCAGGCCTGGGCGAAGGCCACGGCGCGCATCGTCACGCATCGATGAGCTCGCGATCCAGATCGCCCGCCTTGTTCTGAATGAACTGGAAGCGGTGCTCCGGGTTGCGGCCCATCAACTGGCCGACCAATTCCTTCACAGCCGCGCGGTCTTCGAATTCCGGCGGCAGGGTGATGCGGATGAGGCTGCGGCTATCGGGGTGCATGGTGGTCTCGCGCAGCTGCGCGGGGTTCATCTCGCCAAGACCCTTGAAGCGGCTGATCTCGATCTTCTTGCCCTTGAACACGGTCTCTTCCAGCTCACGCCGGTGCTCTTCATCGCGGGCATAGCGGCTCTCCTTGCCGGACGTCAGGCGGTAGAGCGGCGGCTGGGCGAGAAAGAGGTGCCCCTTGCGCACCAGGTCGGGCATTTCCTGGAAGAAGAACGTCATCAGCAGCGTCGCGATATGTGCGCCGTCGACATCGGCGTCGGTCATGATGACTACGCGGTCGTAACGTAGCTGATCGGCGTCGCAATCCTTGCGCACCCCGCAGCCGAGCGCGAGGATCAGGTCCGCTATCTCGCTGTTGGCGCGGATCTTGTCCGCGCTGGCGCTGGCGACGTTCAGGATCTTGCCGCGGATCGGCAGGATCGCCTGCGTCTTGCGGTCTCGCGCCTGCTTGGCGCTGCCGCCCGCGGAATCGCCTTCGACGATGAACAGCTCGGTCTCCGCACCGGTTTCGCCAGAGCAATCGGTCAGCTTGCCCGGCAGGCGCAGCTTCTTGGCATTCGTTGCGGTCTTGCGCTTCACTTCGCGCTCGGCGCGGCGGCGCAGGCGCTCGTCCATCCGCTCCATCACTTCGCCCAGCAGCGCCTTGCCGCGCTCCATATTGTCGGCAAGGAAGTGGTCGAAATGGTCGCGCACCGCGTTCTCGACCAGCTTGGCGGCTTCGGGCGAAGTCAGGCGGTCCTTGGTCTGGCTCTGGAACTGCGGATCGCGGATGAAGACCGACAGCAGGACTTCGGCGCCCGCCATCACGTCGTCCGCCGAAATGTCCTTCGCCTTCTTCTGGCCGACCAGATCGCCGAACGCGCGCAAGCCCTTGGTCAGCGCGTTGCGAAGGCCCTGTTCGTGCGTGCCGCCATCGGGCGTGGGCACTGTGTTGCAGTACCAGCTGGTCGCGCCTTCGGAGAACAGCGGCCAGGCGATCGCCCATTCGACGCGGCCCTGCGAAGTGCCATCCTGCGAAGGGAAATCCTGACTTCCAGCGAAGGGTTCCGCGGTGACGCATTCGCGCCCGTTGATCCGCTGCGCAAGATGATCGGCCAGCCCGCCGGGGAACTTGAAGGTCTCTTCCTCGGGCACATCGTCGCTGGCCAGCGAGGGCGCGCATTTCCAGCGGATTTCGACGCCGGCGAACAGGTACGCCTTGGACCGGGCGAGCTGGAACAGTCGCTTGGCGCTGAACTGCCGCGTACCGAAAATCTCCGGGTCAGGCGTGAAGCTGACCGTGGTGCCGCGCCGGTTGGGCGCCGCGCCGACCGTCTCGATCGGCCCGAGCGTCTGCCCCTTGGAGAATTCCTGCGCATACAGCGTCTTGTCGCGCGCGACCTCGACCCGCGTATGCTCGGACAGGGCATTGACGACGCTGACGCCCACGCCGTGCAGGCCGCCGCTGGTCGCATAGGCCTTGCCCGAAAACTTGCCGCCCGAATGGAGCGTGGAGAGGATGACTTCGAGCGTCGACTTGCCCGGAAACTTGGGATGTTCGTCCACCGGCATCCCGCGACCATTGTCGGCGATGGTCAGGCGGTTGCCTTCCTCAAGCCGGACCTCGATCCGCGATGCATGGCCCGCCACCGCCTCATCCATCGAGTTGTCGAGAACCTCGGCGGCGAGGTGGTGCAGCGCGCGGTCGTCCGTCCCGCCGATATACATGCCGGGGCGGCGACGCACGGGCTCCAGCCCTTCCAGCACTTCGATGGAGGAGGAATCGTAATCGCCGCTGGAGGTCGGCGTACCGTCGAACAGATCATCGGACATAGGGAGTACATTGGGCGTGGGCGCGCCGCTTCACAAGCTTTGCGCGCCCGCTATCCCACGATTGCTTTCACCTCGGCCGGGGCCAGGGGCGCATTTAACGTGCTAGAAGCTATCCGGCGCAGGTGAAACGACGATAACCTGCCCGTCGCGCACTTCGCGCACTTCGAGCGCACGCTGTGCATTGCCGTCGCTCTGGAAGCGGAACGCACCGTCCAGCCCCAGAAAACCGCCGCGCGAGGTCAGCTGCCCGGTGGGGAAGGGCGTGCCTGGCTGCCAGGATTCGCCCGCTACGCGCAGCACCAGCAGCACGCTGTCGTAGCCAAGCGTCGCGATCCGATAGGGCGAATTGCCGAAGCGGGTGCGGTAGCTTTCGGAGAAGCGGCGGTAGCGCGAATCCGACAGCGCGGAGAACAGCGCGCCGTCCATCACGCCCGCCGCCGGGATATCGGCCTCGCCGCTCCACAGCTCGGTGCCCAGCAGGCGCGGGCTGAGGCCGCCGTCGGGCCGCAGCTCTGCCGCTGCCGTGATTGCAAGCCGGGGGCTGTCGGCGATCATCACCGTGTCGAATCCGCCACGGGCACGCAGGCGCCGCGCCGCGCTGGCGGCAGAGCCTTCGTTGCGGGAATATCGCTCGGTCGCGACCAGGGAACCGCCCGCATCGCGCAGCGCCGCGATCAGCGCCAGTTCCGCCTGGCGCCCATATTCGCCGTCGGGCACCAGCGCACCATAATTGCGAGCGCCCTGTGCGCGGGCGAACTGGACGGTGCGCGCGACCGATTGCGAGGGCGACAGGCCCATCAGGTATACATCGGGCGATGCCACGCTGACATCGTTGGAAAACGCGATCAGCGGCACGCCCGCCGGGCGCGCAACGGAAAGGATTTCGGGCACGTCGCTGGCGAGCAGCGGGCCGAGGATCAGCTGATTGCCCTCGGCAATCGCCCGGCGTGCGGCATCGCGCGGATCGCCTGCGGTGTCGTAAGTGGTGATGCGCAGGTTATCGGCGTTGGTATCGAGCAATGCCATCATCGTCGCATTGGCGATCGACTGGCCGACGCGCGCATTGTCTCCACTGGTCGGCACCAGCAGCGCAACCCGGTGGCGTGCGCCGTCCTGCGGCAGGGGCGTGGGAGCAGGTGCGGTGGTGCCGCGCGGGATGGGCGGCAGGGTCGCCGCGTCGGACTGCCGGGGCGTGGTCGTCGGCTGCGAAGTCGGCGGGGGCGGAGTGCCCGGCGCATCGACCTGCGGAATGATCTGGCAACCCGCCAGCAGCAGGCCCGCTCCCAATGCGAGGAACAGTCGGCGGCAATCGCGGAGGCCCATCATGCTTGCGAAAATCCCCTCGGTTGGTCATGGCTGGTGGTGTGAACGACAGCAGCGATGCCAGCCCCAACGCCGCGCTTGCGCCAGGCCTGTATATCGTAGCGACGCCGATTGGCAATCTGAACGACATCACCTTGCGGGCAATCGACGTGCTGACGCGGTGTGACGGGGTCGCGTGCGAGGATACGCGTGTGACCGGCAAGCTGATGCGCCATCTCGGCCTGTCCAAACCCCTGTGGCGCTATAACGACCATGCTGAAGAGCGCGATCGGGCGCGCCTGATCGAAAGCATGGCCACGCGTGCGGTTGCGCTGGTGAGCGATGCGGGAACGCCGCTGATCTCCGATCCCGGCTATCGGCTGGTGAACGCAGCACGCGATGCCGGGATAGAGATACAGACCATCCCCGGGCCCTGCGCCGCCATCGCCGCGATGACGCTGGCCGGATTGCCGAGCGACCGGTTCCTGTTCGCAGGCTTCCTGCCCGTGAAGGAGAAGGCGCGCGCCGATATGCTGGCGGAGCTGGGCGAAATCGATGCGACGCTGGTGTTCTATGAAAGCGCAGGGCGGCTGGGCAGGACGCTGGCCGCGATCGACGCCGGGCTGCCCGGCCGCCGCGTGGGCGTTGCGCGCGAGCTGACCAAGATGCACGAGGAATGCCGGGTCGATACTCCGGCGGCGCTGATTGCGCATTACGACGCGAAGCCGCCCAAGGGCGAGATCGTGCTGCTGGTCGAGCCGCCGCATGAAACCGAGGCGAGCGAGGCGGATGTGGACGCGCTGCTGTGTGCCGCGCTGGAGACAGACAAACCCTCTCAGGCCGCGGCCAAGGTTGCCAGGGCGACCGGGGCCGACCGCAAGGCACTCTATGCCCGCGCGATGGAACTGCGCCGGTGACGCAAAAGCGGGAGCGCGCCGAAAAGGCGGGGCGCGGCGGCGAGGAAGAGGCCGCCCGCTGGCTCGAAAGCGAAGGGTGGGACATCCTCGGTCGCCGCCGCAAGACACCGCTTGGCGAAATCGACCTGATCGCGCGGCGCGAAAGGCTGATCGCGTTCGTCGAGGTCAAATGGCGGCGCAGCGTGCCCGATCTGGATCTCGCAATCGACGAACGGCGGCTCGAACGCGTTGCTGCGGCGGTAGGCGCGGTGGCGCATGAATACGCAACCGAAGGCGAAGACATTCGCATCGACGTGATCCTGCTTGCACCCGGCGCGCAGCCTCGCCACATCGCCAATGCCTGGATGCCGTAGTGCGCTTCCCGTCATTGCGAGGAGCGTAAGCGACGACGCAATCCAGCGCGTAGCGCGCGACCGCCCCTGGATTGCTTCGCTACGCTCGCAATGACGAGGTAAGACATGACTCTACGCACCGCCTTCCAGATGGACCCGATCGAAGACGTCAAGATCGCGGGCGATTCCAGCTTCGCGCTGATGCTCTCTGCGCAGGAGCGCGGTCACGAGGTGTGGCATTACGATGTGAAGTCGCTCGCGTGGGAAAGCGACGGCAGCCTTGCGGGCAAGATCACCGCCTTCGCGCGTCCGGTGAAGGTCCGGCGCAAGGAAGGCGATCATTTTGAATGGCTGGGCGAGCGCCGGGTGATCGACCTTGCGAAGGATATCGACGTCGTCTGGCTGCGGCAGGACCCGCCTTTCGATCTCGGCTACATCACCGCCGCCTTCCTGCTTGACCGGCTCAAGGGCACCACGCTGGTGGTGAACGACCCGCGCGAGGTGGTGAATGCGCCGGAAAAGATGTTCGTGCTGGATTACGCGCGCTTCATGCCGCCGACGCTGATCGCGCGCCGACTGGCGGACATTCAGGCCTTCCAGAAGAAACACGGCGCGGTGGTGGTCAAGCCGCTGCACGGCAATGGCGGCAAGGCGATCTTCAAGATCGATCGTTATGGCACCAACCTCTCTGCGCTGTCCGAAGTCTTCGACAAGCAATGGCCCGAAGCGCACATGGTGCAGGCCTTCCTGCCCACGGTGAGCGAGGGGGACAAGCGGATCGTGCTGGTCGACGGCGAAGTCGCAGGCGCGATCAACCGCAAGCCGGGCGAGGGCGAGTTCCGCAGCAATCTGGCGCAGGGTGGCTCGGCCGAGGCGGCGCAACTGACCGACCGCGAGGCGGAAATCTGCGCCGCGATGGGGCCCGAGCTGAAGAAGCGCGGGCTGGTGTTCGTCGGGATAGACGTGATCGGCGGCGAATGGCTGACCGAGATCAACGTAACTTCACCCACCGGCATCGTCGCGATCGACCGCTTCAATGGCACCGATACCGCAGGCGCGCTGTGGGAGGCGACCGAGCGGCGGCATCGCGAGATGTGAGGTCTAACTTCTCCCCTCCCCGCGGGGAGGGGTTGGGGGTGGGGGCTCTGCCCCATCAGCCGAAGCACACCCCCACCCGACCTCCCCCTCAAGGGGGGAGGAGAACTAGTTCAGCTCATACGCCACGGTCGTCACCACGCGGACCTTTTGGAATGGCGTGTTCGCGCCGCTGCTATCGCAGTATTCGCAGTCCACCCCGTCGCGCGCGCTGATCGAGAAATAGCCCTGGCTGGCGGTCTTGATCTTGCCCACCGATGCGCCGCTGTCGTTGGCGAATTGCTGCGCGCTTTCGCGGGCGCTGCGATTGGCCTCGGCGATCATTTCCGGTTTCAGATCGTTCAGCCCGGTGAAGGTGTAGTTGACCGATCCGCCGCCCATCTCGACGCCCGCACGCAGCAGATCGGCCTGCTTCGCGTAGGCCTGCCGCGCGCGCATCACATCGTCGGTGCGCAGCTGGATCGTGCGCGAAACGGTGAGGTTTTCGGGCAGCGGATTACCGTAGGCATCGCGCGGCTGATCGCGCATCAGCGAGATATCGCTGTCGGTGAAGTCGCTCGGCTTGAAACCTGCATCGGTGAAGAACTTGCGCACCGCCTGCGCCTGCTGGTCGACTGAATTCTGCACGCTCGCCAGATCATTGCCGGTGTCGGAAAAGCGGATCGACCAGGTTGCGATATCGGCGGTAACGTCGCGTTCGGACACGCCCTTCACGGTCACTTCGCGATCAGCCTCTTTCGCGCGGCGCAAACCGTCGCCCAGCAGGAAACCGCTTCCCATCAGCCCGACCATGACGATCGCGACCGATCCCAGCACCACGAAACGATTGCTTTCGACAAACCCGGCCATCCCTCATCTCCTTACCGGCCGGCGCGGGTGCGGCCTCCATTGACCGGGTCACCGCTGCGACCAACCGTGCTGATCTATCGATGAGTCGTTGTGAACCTGCGCTGAAGCGTTCCTTGGAGTCGATGAGTTGAGTTTGCTGGCGCGACAAACCGCTCGCGCGATCGGTGTCAACCAGCGGCATGGCAACTTTCGCAGGCAGCACGCATTGGTGTGCCATGGACAGCGCGATACTCTCGATCATCCAGCAGCTCGGTTATTTCGGAATCGCCGTTATGATGGCGCTGGAAAACATCTTCCCACCGATCCCGTCCGAGGCGATCATGGGCGCGGGCGCGCTGGCGATGACGCACGGCAAGATGGAATTCTGGCCGCTGCTGATCGCGGGCACGGCGGGCACACTTGCGGGCAACTACGCCTGGTATCTGGTGGGCGACCGGGTCGGTTACGAAAGGCTCGGCCCGCTGATCGACAAGTGGGGCAGGTGGCTGACGCTGGAGTGGGAAGATATCGAACGGGCCGTGAACTTCTTCCAGAAGCACGGCCAATGGGCCGTGTTCGTGCTGCGTGCGACTCCCGTGATGCGCACGATGATCTCGCTCCCGGCGGGGCTGGCCCACATGAACCTGTGGCGCTTCCTGATCTTCACCGCGGCAGGCTCGGCGATCTGGAACGCGTTGCTGATCGCAGGCACCGTATGGATCGCGAACAGCTTCGCCGAAGCGCAGACGTGGCTCGGCTGGGGTATTGTGGCCGTGGTCGTGCTGGCGGTGGCGGGGTATCTGTGGCGGCTGGCAACTTGGAAACCGCGAGCCGAACGCTAGTCGCTGCGCTTGCTCTCCGGCTCGCCTGTCCGCTCTGTGGCCCTCTCGCGGGGATGCGCGCTGCGATAGGTATCGAGCAGGCGCGCCGCATCGACCTCGGTATAAATCTGCGTCGACCCCAGGCTGGCATGGCCCAACAGTTCCTGCAGGCTGCGCAGGTCCGCGCCGGCGCCCAGCAGGTGCGAGGCGAAGGAATGGCGCAGCGCGTGCGGCGTAGCGTTGGCGGGCAGGCCGATCTCCGCACGCACCTCCGCCATCGCCTTCTGCACCAGCCCGGGTGAGAGCGGCCCACCACGGCTTCCGCGAAACAGCGGCTGTTCGGGCGGCAGGGGATGCGGGCACGCGGCGACATAGTCCGCCAGCGCGATACGGATTGCGGGCAGGATGGGCACCACGCGGGTCTTGCCCCCCTTGCCGATGACGCGGATCGTTTCGCCGGGCGCCGCGTGCTCGCCCGTCAGCGACAGCGCCTCACCAAGCCGCATTCCAGCCCCGTAGAGCAGCAGCAGCACCGCACGATCACGCAGCCCCGTCCATTCCTCGCGCCGCCTCTCACCGATCTTCTCGGCCAGATGCACCGCCTCGTCCGGAGTGACGGGGCGGGGCAGGGTGCGCTTGATGCGCGGGCCGCGCAGCCGCGGTGCCTGCGCGTCGCCGACGCCCGCCTCCTGCCGCGCAAATGCGAGGAAGGCGCGCAGGGCGGACAGCTCGCGCGCGGCGGATCGGTTGCTCAAGCCATCGGCACGGCGCCGGGCGAGCTGGGCCCGCAACGCCGGTGCTTCCAGACTTGCCACGGCCGGCCATTCGTTCGCTCCGGTTTCCTCCAGAAGGCGCTCTGCCGCCCGAACATAGGCACGCACGGTATGGGGCGAGAGGCGGCGTTCCGCCGCGAGGTGGCTTTCCCAGCGGTGCAGGACGCCGCTCATGCCGCGCACAGGTCCGACGAGACGAGCTCTGCCAGCAAGGCATCGAGCAGCGGCATCCCCTGCGGAGTGACGGTGATCCGGTCGCCTGCCAGCATGACAAAGCCGAGCCCGGCATAAAATTCGGCACGCTGGCGATCGATCAGCGCATCGGGCGTAGTATCGAAACGTGCGGCCAATGCCGCCAGGTCGATCCCCTCGGCCAGTCGCAGGCCCATGAGCAGCGCCTCGCTCAGGGCTTCCTCCGGGGCCAGCGCGCGCTCTTCGGACATGCCGTGGCCGTTCTCGCCCACGCGGCGCAGAAACGCCTCGGGCTTCTTGTGCCGGATGGTCGCCATGCCGCCACGCCGCCCATGCGCGCCGGGCCCGATGCCGACATAGTCGCGATAGCGCCAGTAGGTCAGGTTGTGATGGCTCTGTGCGCCTTCGCGCGCATGGTTGCTGATTTCGTAGGCGGGCAACCCCGCCGCTTCTGTCTGCTCCTGCGTCAGCACGAAGAGATCGGCGGCCTCGTCCGCATCCATCGGCGTCAACCGACCACGCGCCACGGCACCGGCGAAGCCCGTGCCCGGCTCGATCGTCAGCTGGTACAGTGAAAGATGTTCGGTGCCGAAGGCCAGAGCGCGTGCAAGCTCTGCCTCCCATTCGGCGGCGCTCTGGCCGGGGCGCGCATAGATCAGATCGAAGCTGACCCGCCCGAAAAGGTCTTGCGCGCTTTCAACCGCCGCCATGGCCTCTGCGGCGCTATGTTCGCGACCGAGAAAAGCCAGCGCCTCGTCATGCAGGGATTGCACGCCCAGCGACACGCGGTTGACCCCGGCGCTGCGGAAATCTGCGAACTTGCCCGCCTCGTAGGAGGTCGGATTGGCCTCCAGCGTGATCTCGGCATCCTGCGCAAGGCCCCAGAGCCGCTCCGCTTCGCCGATCAGTGCGCCAGCCAAGGCAGGCGGCATCAGCGAAGGCGTACCCCCGCCGAAGAAGATCGATCCGACGCGCCGGCCCGATGTCAGCGCATGCTCGTGTGCCAGGTCCGCCAGCAGCGCCGCTTGCCATGCGTCCGCATCCACGACGTCGCGAACATGGCTGTTGAAGTCGCAATAGGGGCACTTCTTCAGGCAGAAGGGCCAGTGGATATAGAGCGCAAGATCGTCCGCTGCGGGCATTATGCGAACCTAGGGATCGATGGCCGCAAAGGCTAGTTCGTCAGCCGAACTGCTCCGCCACCAGCTTCGCAAAGGCATCGGCGCGGTGGCTGATGGCGTGCTTTTCCTCTGGCGCAATTTCGGCAAACGTCTGCTCGCGGCCTTCCGGGACGAACACCGGATCGTAGCCGAAGCCAAGCTCGCCGCGCGGGGGCCAGGTGAGCGAACCGGGCGCAATCCCTTCATACACCGCATATTCGCCATCGGGCCATGCCAGCGCCAGCGTGCAGTGGAAAGCGGCGCTGCGATCCACATCCGCCCCCTGCTGCGAGAGCAGGCCTTCGACCTTGCCCATCGCCATGTACCAGTCGCGGCCCGGTTCGCCCTCGAACCACTGCCGCTCGGCCCAGTCGGCGGTGTAGACGCCGGGGCGGCCACCCAGCGCGGCAACCGACAGCCCGCTGTCGTCGGCCAGACTGACGATACCCGAGCCTTGCGCCGCCGCGCGCGCCTTGATCAGCGCATTCTCCACGAAGGTCGTGCCGGTTTCCTCCGGCTCGGGCAGGCCCAGCGCACCGGCGGAGATGCACTCCACCCCATAGGGCGCGAGCAAGGCCGAAATCTCTTTCAGCTTGCCCGCATTATGCGTGGCGATGACGAGCTTGCCCGAGCCGATATGCCGCGTCATTTCACCGCTGCGTCCTGTGCCTTGAAGATTTCGCCGCAGCCCATCTGCGCCAGGCGCAGCAGGCGAAGCAGGGCTTCTTCGTCATAGGCCGCGCCTTCGGCGGTGGCCTGCACTTCGGCGATCTTGCCGCCTTCGATCAGCACGAAATTGGCATCGGCATCGGCCGTGCTGTCTTCGGCGTAATCGAGATCGAGCACCGGAGTGCCCTTGTAGATGCCGCAGGAAACCGCCGCGATCTTGCCCGAGATCGGGTCTTCGAGGATCGCCCCCGATTTCTTCAGCGAATCGACCGCAAGCCGCAGCGCAACCCATGCGCCCGAGATCGCCGCGGTCCGCGTGCCGCCATCGGCCTGGATAACATCGCAGTCGAGCGTGATCTGCCGCTCGCCGAGCTTCTTCATATCTACGACAGCGCGCAAGCTGCGCCCAATAAGCCGCTGAATTTCCTGAGTTCTGCCCGACTGCTTGCCCCGCGCGGCCTCACGGCTGCCGCGGGTGTGGGTGGCGCGCGGGAGCATGGAATATTCGCCGGTAACCCAGCCAGCGCCCTTGCCCCGCATCCACGGTGGCACGCTGTTTTCGACGCTGGCGGTGCAGAGCACGCGCGTATCGCCGAAGCTGATCAGGCAGCTGCCCTCGGCGTGCTTGGTAAAGCCGGTTTCGATGCTGATGGCGCGCATTTGGTCTGGCGCACGGCCTGAAGGTCGCATGGGAATTCCTCTGGTATGACTGGTCGCACGCGCCGTAGCGGCCTATTCATCGGGTGGCCAGTGGACTCGCCCCATGCAGGCAGGCACTGCGCATCAAGGGGAACCAGCCCAAGGGGAACCAGCATGGTCCGATCACTCGCGTTATTTTCGCTCGCCTTTTCGCTAGGTGGCTGCGTCACTCCGGCCGACACGCCCGCAAACGCTGTCGGCGCGACCATCGATTACAGCCTTTCGCCCTGCTTCGGCTTCTGCCCGTCGTTCGACCTGTCGGTCACGCCCGATGGTGCCGGGACGTATGACGGAAAAGGCTGGGTGGCGACGCGCGGGGAAGCGCGCTTCACGGCGAGCGATTGGCAATACCGGGCCTTCGCCGAGCGGCTCGCGCCCTTCCGCCCCGAAAGTTCGGTGACCTATGGCTACGACAATTGCGATGGCCCGCTGGCAACCGATTCCCCCAGCGTTGAAATTACCTGGCGAGAGCCGGGTGAGGAGCCGGTAACGCTCAACTGGTACATGGGCTGCCGCCAACCCGGCCTCGCCGAGAACAGTCAGGCAATATCCAGCGCGTGGCAGGAGCTGCCGGTAGGCGACCTGGTGGGCTCCGACGAGGAGCGACAGAAATATGGCGGGTTCGAATAATCCGGCTTTGTCACTAGATATAACCGTATGACCGGACCACCGCTCACCGAACTGACCGACCGTACGCGCGATATCTTCCGCCTGGTGGTGGAGCAGTATCTGGCCACCGGCCAGCCGATCGGCTCCAAGACCCTGGCAGAGGGCGGGGCGGTCGACCTTTCGCCTGCCTCCATCCGCTCGGTGCTGGCAGACCTCGAAAAGCTCGGACTGCTGGCCGCGCCGCATATCTCCGCCGGGCGCAAGCCGACCGAAAGCGGGCTGCGCCTGTTCGTCGACGGGATGATGCAGCTCAGCCAGCCGAGTGCGGACGAACGCCGTGCGATCGAGGAACGGCTGGGCAATCCCGGCCCGCTCGAAGCGCGGCTGGAAGCGGCGAGTGCGATGCTGTCCGACCTGTCGGGTGCCGCGGGCATGGTGCTGGTACCGACAGCGGAGCGGCGGCTGGCGCAGATGAGCTTCGTCTCGATCGATCCCGAACGCGCGCTGGCGGTGCTGGTCGATTCCAACGGGCAGATAGAAAACCGCCTGATGGAGATCGCCGGGGTCGGGCAGGGCGCGCTGGATGCGGCATCCAATTATCTATCCGCCCGGCTCGCCAATCGCAGCCTCGCCGAAGCCTTGAAGGATATCGAGGCGGAGATCGCCAGCGGGCGCAGTGCGCTGGACGAAGCATCCGCCAATCTGGTGCAGCGCGGCATCGCGATGTGGAGCGAGGATGCGGATCGCAGCCCGGTCTTCATCGTGCGCGGGCAGGCCAAGCTGCTCGACGACGAAGCAATTGGCGATGTGGAGCGCGTGCGGCAATTGCTGGACGAGCTGGAGAACAAGCGGGCGGTGGCCGAAGTGCTGGAACGCGCGCGCGAGGCGCAGGCAACGCGCATCTATATCGGCAGCGAAAATCGCCTCTTCGCGCTCAGCGGTTCGTCTGTTATCGCCTCGCCCTTCCGCGACCGCGATGGGAACATCGTGGGCGTGCTGGGGGTTATCGGGCCGACGCGCTTGAACTACGCCCGTATAGTTCCCATGGTCGATTTTACCGCACAATCACTGGGCCGATTGACCGGCTAGCAGGACAGTATTCGCTACACATGATGCAAGACAACACCGATCCCAAAGACGAACCTATTCAGGACGAAACCGCGCTGGACGAAGAGGCCGAGCGTGAGCTGGCAGGCGTGCCCGAGCATCTTCGCAACCAGGACGAAGACGACGACGAATCCTCGGACGAAGCGGACGACCTGAGCGAGGCGCTGGCCCGGCTCAAGGGCGATCTCGACACTGCACGCCAGGAGGTGCTCTACGCCCGCGCCGAGACGCAGAACGTGCGTCGCCGTATGGAAAAGGACATCGCCGATACGCGCGCCTATGCCGCGACCGGCTTTGCCCGCGACATCCTTTCCGTGTCGGACAATCTGGTGCGCGCGATCGATTCGATCCCCGAGGACCTGCGCTCGGACGACAAGTTCAAGGGCCTTGTCGCCGGGATCGAAGCGACCCAGCGCGAACTGGACCGCGTGTTCAGCCAGCACGGCGTTACCCGCGTGGCCGCCATGGGCCTGCCGCTCGACCCCAATGTGCATCAGGCGATGATGGAAATCCCCAGCGATGATGCCGAACCGGGTACGGTGATTCAGGAAATGCAGGCGGGTTATCTGATCAAGGACCGGCTGCTGCGCCCGGCAATGGTCGGAGTGGCGAAGAAGCCGGATTAGGGGCCTTGGAACAAATGGGTGATCCCGGCTTTGGTCTTTCACAGGTCCACAGGAGAGCCCCTATGTTCGCCAAGTTCACCAAAACCCGTTTCGCCCTCGTCCCCGTCGCCATGATTTCCGCGCTTTCGCTCGGTGCGTGTGCGGAAAACTATTCCGCCGAAGGCGGCCTCGGCGGCGCGGCGCTTGGCGCTGCTGCCGCTGCCGTCACCGGCGGCGACATTACCCGGTATGCGCTGGCTGGCGCCGCTGCGGGCGCGCTTGCCGGGTACTTCGTCGACAAGAACGATGGCTGCGACGGCTATGATCGCGACGGCTATCTGGACGAAGATTGCTTCGGCACGCGCGGCTACCCGGCCGATCCGCGCCGTTGATCGCGCAACGCTTTTCAAAAAGAGGGCCGCCCTGCGAAGGGCGGCCCTTTTCATATCGGGCCGGTATCAGTCGACCAGCTGCGCGCGATTTTCGTCGCGGTGTTTCTTGAGGTATTTCATGAACGGCGTGCCGCCGGTGCCGACATCGGGATCATTGCCCGCGATGCTGCCCGCCTGTTTGTTGATGTAGCTCGCCGCATATTCGAGGTGACGGGTGCGGAACCGCGCTGCCTGCTCAAGGCACGCGTTGAACGCATTCTTCAACGCACGGTCATCCGACGCGGTCACGAAGTCGCGCAGGCGCGAATGCTGCGCCAGATCCTCGATAAAGCGGCGATGCTCCACGGGGCGATACTGGTGCAGTTCGTCGAGGAAGCTTTTCAGCGGGTCGTCCGAATGGCCCACCTGGAAAAGGGCGTCCATCGCAGGGACGATGCTCGACTGACTGCCGGTCTGCCCCCGCAGCGCCTGCGGCCTGCCTTCGAACCGGTCGATCCCTTCGTACACCAGCCCGCCATCGGTCATCGCGGGGTTGTTCGCCCAGCCGTGGATGTAGGGCCGCACGCGCTGGAAATAGATATACGGGTCGCATCGCTCGGGCATGCGGGCGAAGTGGGCGTAAATCCGCTCCCACGCGTCGTCCATTTCGCGCAGCAAGCGGGTGGCTTCGCCGGTATCCTCGTCGCGCGCGGCGCGCACCAGGCGGCACGCATTGTCGAGCAATACGCCCGCTTCCGCCTCGATCGCGACATGGACCAGCACGAACCAGTTCTCGTCCGCGCCGCCAAGGAAGTTCTGGTGCATCGCGATATTGTCGAGGTTGATCGGGCCGGACTTGTCGAGCCGGTACCAGTTGTCGAGCACATAGCCCGAATAGGGCAGCAGCGGCGCCTGCCCCAGCCTGTCGGCAATCGCGACCATCGGTCGCGAAAGATTGGCGGGCAGCTGGGCAGGGGGCGTTTCCTCGCCCCAGACGTAGGCCTGCACGAGGAAGGAATAGTGCACCATCGCGGTGCGGACCTGTTCTTCCGGTGCGTCTTGCGCCCAGGCCCCGATCTCGGGATCGGGCAGCGCGTCGAGGAAGTGCCGCACGCGGCCAGTGGTCAGCAGGGCGGAAAGGTTTCCGGCTGCGGCGACGATCGGCGCGAAGGTTGCAGGAAGCGAAATCTCGTCGATCTCGTAATGCGAAAGGTAGCCGCGATCGCGGCTTAGACCATAGTCCGTAAGCTCCATGATGAAGGGTGTCCGCCGGGCGCGGGTTGGGCCGCCCGGTCGACGCGATGACTATCAATCGGCACGGGCCTGCTCAAGCCCATGACGCTACGTCATCCACCCGCGCCGGGGAAACGCACCAGCAGATCGTAAGCCTCGCGGCTGGCGATCCCCGCCACGCGCACCCCGTTGCGCAGCCAGAAGGCGTGCTTCACGATTTCGGCCTGCTGCTCGATCCCGTATTTTTCCAGCCGCCAGCCGGGCTTGAGGCTGTAATCGTAGCGGCACCAGGGGTGGCGATGCAGAGGCAGGTACCATTCGCCCCTGCTCTGCGTCTGCCACACGTGGGTCATCTCGTGGATGAAATGCCCCTTCTGGTTGTGGTTGCCGCGCGCAAAATCGTCGCAATATCCGTTCGAACCCGGGTGGAAATGCAGGTGCCCGCTGGGCGCCATGGTGACGTTGCGCGGCTGGAAGAAAGCCCACTTGCGCCGCCGGATCGTGACCTTGCGGTAATCGATCGCGGTGCCGAAGACGCTGCGCGCCAGTGCGACCTCGCCTTCGGTCAGCTGCCGCTCGCCCCCAGCGGGGCAGGCGGACACCGGCGCGTCATGCGCCTCCGCGTCGATCGGATGATCCATGCCGTTGGTCAATCCGCCGCGATTACCGCTCCGCGTCGGCGGGCAGGATGTCGGCTTCGAAATCCATCGTCTTGCCGCCCGCCATGGTCAGCGTGACTTTGGTCTTCCCGCCTGCCTCCAGCGAGGGGTCCAGCTCGAAAGCCATGACATGCTTTTCGCCGGGTTCGAACGAAACGGTTTCGCCCGGCTGCAGGGTCACCACGCCGATCGATCCCATCTCGGTATCGTCGTATTCCATGTAGTCGTGCAACTCGGCGCTCGCCGCACCCTCAACGTCCGCGCGGCGCACCGAGATCGCCCGGTCGCTGGTATTCTCCAGATCGAAATAGACCGCCGCCGGATTGCCCGCCACCGCGGGCAGGAACAGGCGCGCATTGGTCGCTGCGATCGGAGCCGCGGCTGTCTCTGCATTTTCGGTCTCGGCGGCGTCCTGCGAACAGGCCCCCAGCACAGTACCTGCCAGCCCCAGGGCGATTGCTGCGTAAATCGGCTTCATCTTATTCTTCTCCGAAAGAAACGTTTCACCTGACGACTAGGCGCAAGCCTCTCTTGTGCCAAGAACAAGCGCACCTATATCCGCGGCTCAAACCAGAGCTGTCGAGCGGCATCGCCCTTGGATGGGGTGTCGCGATGGGCAGTGTCCAACAATAGCCAACGGATGCGGGGTATCATGGCAAAAGTAATCGGTATCGACCTCGGTACGACCAACTCGTGTGTTGCGGTGATGGAAGGCGGCAAGCCCAAGGTCATCGAAAATGCAGAAGGCGCGCGCACGACGCCTTCGATCGTAGCTTTCACCAAGGACAGCGAGCGGCTGATCGGTCAGCCCGCCAAGCGCCAGGCTGTCACCAACCCGGACAACACCGTGTTCGCGGTGAAGCGCCTGATCGGTCGCCGGTTCGAAGACCCCATGACCAAGAAGGACATGGAGCTGGTCCCCTACGACATCGTCAAGGGCAACAACGGCGATGCATGGGTCGAAGCGGGCGGCAACGAATATTCGCCCAGCCAGATTTCCGCCTTCATCCTGCAGAAGATGAAGGAAACCGCCGAGAGCTATCTTGGCGAAACCGTGACGCAGGCGGTCATCACCGTGCCCGCGTACTTCAACGACGCGCAGCGCCAGGCGACCAAAGACGCCGGCCAGATCGCAGGGCTTGAAGTGCTGCGCATCATCAACGAGCCGACTGCGGCCGCGCTGGCCTACGGCCTCGACAAGGACGAGAACAAGACCATCGCGGTCTACGACCTTGGCGGCGGTACGTTCGACATCTCGATCCTCGAAGTCGGCGACGGCGTGTTCGAAGTGAAGTCGACCAACGGCGACACCTTCCTGGGTGGTGAAGACTTCGACAGCGCGATCGTCGAATATCTTGCCGAACAGTTCAAATCCAAGGAAAACATGGATTTGAAGCAGGACAAGCTTGCCCTGCAGCGCCTGAAGGAAGCCGCCGAAAAGGCGAAGATCGAGCTTTCGAGCGCGCAGCAGACCGAAGTGAACCTGCCCTTCATCACCGCGCGCATGGAAGGTGGCAGCTCCACCCCGCTGCACCTCGTCGAAACGCTGACCCGCTCCAAGCTGGAACAGCTGGTCGGCGATCTGGTCAAGCGTACGCTCGACCCGTGCAAGAAGGCTCTCGAAGATGCTGGCCTGAAAACCGGTGAAGTCGACGAAGTGATCCTGGTCGGCGGGATGACCCGCATGCCTAAGGTACGCGAAGTCGTGGAAGAGTTCTTCGGCAAGAAGCCGCACACCGGCGTGAACCCGGACGAAGTCGTCGCCATGGGCGCTGCCATCCAGGCAGGCGTGCTGCAGGGCGACGTCAAGGACGTTCTCCTGCTCGACGTGACGCCGCTGTCGCTGGGGATCGAAACGCTGGGCGGGATCATGACCAAGATGATCGACCGCAACACCACGATCCCGACCAAGAAAACGCAGGTCTACTCGACCGCCGAGGATAACCAGCAGGCGGTTACGATCCGCGTGTTCCAGGGCGAGCGCGAAATGGCGGCGGACAACAAGCTGCTCGGCCAGTTCGACCTGGTCGGCATTCCGCCCGCACCGCGCGGCGTGCCGCAGGTGGAAGTGACCTTCGACATCGACGCCAACGGCATCGTGAACGTGTCCGCCAAGGACAAGGGCACGGGCAAGGAACAGCAGATCCGCATCCAGGCCTCGGGCGGCCTTTCGGACAACGACATCGAATCGATGGTCAAGGACGCCGAAAAGTTCGCCGAGGAAGACAAGAAGCGGCGCGAAGCTGCCGAGGCGCGCAATCAGGCGGATAACTTGGTCCACGCGACGCAGAAGCAGCTGGAAGAGAACGGCGACAAGATCGACGCCGGGCTCAAGTCCGATGTCGAAGCGGCCATCGCGGAAACCAAGACCGCGCTGGAAAGCGACGATGTCGACGCGATCAACGCCAAGGCACAGGCGCTGACCGAAGTCGCCATGAAGATGGGTCAGCAGATCTACGAAAGCGAACAGGCGAACGGCGCGTCCAGCGCCTCCGGCGGCGAAGGTGCCTCCGCGCAGGCGGAAGACGACGATGTGGTCGACGCCGAATTCTCCGAAGTCGACGATGGCGCGACCGGGGACGACAGCGGCGACGCTGGCCGCGCCTGATCACCCGATGATCGGATACGGGCGCCGCGCAGACCCAATGGGTGGCGCGGCGCCCTTTCCTTGCAGCTACCCGGTGATTGAGTAATGGCTTCCGAACCCGATCTTTATGAATTGCTTGGCGTACCGCGCAGTGCGGACGCAGCGGCGATCAAAGCTGCCTATCGCAAGATGGCGATGCAGTATCACCCCGACCGAAACCCCGGAAATCCCGAGGCAGAGGCGCGGTTCAAGGCGGTGGGCGCAGCCTACGAAGTTCTGAAAGACCCGCAGAAGCGCGCGGCCTACGACCAGTATGGCCACGCCGCGTTCCAGCAGGGCGGCGGTGGCGGCGGCGGCCACCAGGCCGATTTCGGCGATATCGGCGATATCTTCGAAACCATCTTCGGCAGTGCGTTTGGCGGAATGCGCCAGGGCGCGAGGCGCGGGGCGGACCTGCGCTACGATCTCGAAATCACGCTGGAAGAAGCCTTCCACGGCAAATCGACCGAGATCGAGATCGAGGTTTCGCAGCAATGCGACGTATGCAGCGGTTCGGGCGCGGAGCCTGGCACCGGAACGCGCACCTGCAACATGTGCGCCGGTTACGGCAAGGTGCGTGCGCAGCAGGGCCTGTTCGTGGTCGAACGGCCGTGCCCCAACTGCCATGGTCGCGGCGAAGTGATCGAGAGCCCGTGCCGCAACTGCCGGGGCGACGGGCGCGTGGATGCGCCGCAATCGCTATCGGTCGACATCCCTCCCGGCGTCGATACGGGCACCCGCATCCGCCTTTCGGGCAAGGGCGAGGCCGGGCCGCGCGGCGCGCCTTCTGGCGATCTCTACATCTTCATCCATATCCGGCAGCACAGCGTGTTCCAGCGAGAAGGATCGAACCTGATCGCGCGCGTGCCAATCAGCTTTACCACCGCTGCGCTGGGCGGCCAGGTCGACATTCCCGACCTCGACGGTTCGAGCAACCGGATCGACATTCCCGCCGGCATCCAGTCGGGCAAGCAGCTGCGGCGTCGCGGTGCGGGCATGCCCGTGCTTCAGGGGCGCGGGCGTGGCGATCTGGTGGCGGAGATCACGGTCGAAACGCCGACCAAGCTCAGCAAGCGCCAGCGCGAGATTCTGGAGGAGTTCCGCGATACCGAGACGGGTGAGGAATGCCCGGAATCGCGCGGCTTCTTCGACCGGATAAAGGACGCGTTCGGGGCCTAGTCGGACGCGCCTAGGCGCCCAGCTTCCGCTCGATTTCCGCGTGCAATCCGTCTAGCAGGCCCGGCGAACAGCGCAGCGCCCCGCGCTCTTCTTCAATGATCGCCAGGAGCGCGCTGCGCAGGATGTCGCGCCGTTCGGCAGGCGGGATCGCCTCATCGCAGGTCGATAGCACCATATCGACCATCCGCTCGCAGCCGTGCAGGCGCCCCCAGAGGTAGTCGTTCTCGCGGTAGGCGCGGCTGAAGAAGGCACCGAATTCGTAGAACTCTATGCCACGCAGCGTCGCCTGCGTGCCGCCATCGCGGATCGCGGTCGCGTCTTCCGGGCTGATCCGGTCCACCTTGACCGGCTCGAACTCGTTCATGCCCTGAATTCCCAGAATGGGCAGGGTCGCAACGTCGTAGAACGGGAAGCCGAGATAGGCGTACATGATCCGCCGACGCAGCTCGCGCGGCATGTCCGCCAGCGCGGTGGCCAGCGCCTCTTCCGCCCGCGTGTCGAGCGTCATCAGATCGCGCACCCCGGCCACGTGATCCAGCACCGCGCCCGGGTTCTCCATCGCATCCGCGGCGATGGGCACGAATTCCGGCCCCAGCGGCTTTACGCCGTCGTTTTCGAAATAGATCGCCAGGATCTGGTAGATCGCCTCGCGCGCCTTATCGAGCGCCTCGTTCGGAATATCGGGGTCGGCCTCCCAGTCGCGGGCGGTGCGCCGTGCCAGCAGCCGCAGGCGGCGGACGCGAAAGGCAAGGTCGAAGCTGCGGAAGAACGCGATAGCCTCCGCGCTCGCGCCGCCCGAGCCGACCAGGCTCGTCAAGCCGCGTTCGTGCATCGCGTCGCGCAGGCGCCCGGCGACGAAATGCGGATCGTGTTCGCCATCCTTGGGCGCGGCCTGGCGCACCAGTTCGCCAATCCGTTCGAGGATGCCCGCAAATTTGAGCTCGGCATACCCGGCGAAGGTATACCCCGCCTGCACCGCAGCAGCCTGCTGCGCCTTGCCGCGCCAGTTCGCCAGCCGCCGGGGCGTCGGTCGGTCGAAAAACACCGTCCGGTCGAACAGTTTCTCGACCGCTGCCTCCACCTCGGGCCGCAGCTTGGCGATCATCATCTGCAGGCGCGCGGCATGGCGGGACTGTTCGCTGATCCATTCCAGATTGTCGCGGATCGGCTGTTCGCGCGGCAGGCTGGAGATCGAGCCGAAGATGTTCTCGAAAAAGCCGACCGGCTGGTGAACCTTTTCCTCGTCGCGCACATACCGGTCGGGCCGGGGGTCGATATAGGCGAAGCGACGCTCGACCTCGCGTACCGCAGGGCGACCGCGCAGCGCATCGATCGCGCCTTCGAACGGGCGGTTGACCAGCACGGAACCGTCGATCAGCGAAACCCCGTCCACCGATCCGTCGTCGCAATGCGCGGGCATGATCCGGCGCAGGAAAGCCTCGCGGTTCGCCCAGTCGCGGCCGGTTTTCTCCGCCAGCCCGTCTATCTCGCTCACCTGAAGGGGCGGGAAGGCACCGGGGAAGCTGGCGGTGGCCCGCGCCGCGAATGCGAGTTCGAGCGGATTGGCCAGGCTCTCGCCTGCCGCTTCGGGCGTGCGCGCGGTGAACGAGATCGGCATGCGATGCTCGCTTTCGCGCACCAGCGGCGGGCTGTTGAGCCGCAGGGTCGAGAGATACCCGTGGAAATCCGTGGTCGGCACGTAGAGGTCGATCGGGTGGCGCGGCGGCAGCAGCGGACCGTCCGCCGGCGTCGCATCCATCGCGGCGAGTGCTTCCAGCAGCATCCCCGACATCGTTTCGCCGGAAAACGGCGGAGCGAACCAGCGCCCGCGCACCAGCTTGGACACTTTTTCGCGCACTTCCTCGCGCGTTTCGGGGGCCACGCTTTCGGAAACGAGGTTGCCGGGTCGCCGCAACACGTAGTTGGCCAGCGGCTGCGCCCAGACCTTGGCGAAGCGCCAGCCCATCCGCGCGTCTTCAGCCGTCAGCCGGTCGATATCCGCATTGTCGAGCCACAACTGCGTCAGCGGTTCGAGCGAGCGGCCCGAATAGATCGCCTGGGCCAGGAACACGGCATTGATCCCGCCCGCGCTCGCCCCGCTGAAAATGTCGGGCAACACGCGCAGCCGCAGGTCGTGCCGTTCGGCCAGCAATTCCAGCAATTGGCGGTATTCCGCAGCGACGCCGCCCGCATTCGCTTCGCCCGCATGAAACGCGCGGCTGGCGCGCGCGAGGTTCCACACCTCTTTCGTCACGCCGTGCATATAGACCGCAAGGCTCACCCCGCCGTAGCAGACCAGCCCGATCCGAAGTTCCTTCTGCCGCATCGCCTCCATCTAGCTGGGGAAGGGGGTGAAAGGCAACTTGCGTTCCGCAAATGTTCCGCCTAGGTCCACGGCCATGGCCAAGCCCAAGAAACGCTATGTCTGCCAGGCCTGCGGCGGTGTCGCCTCGCGCTGGCAGGGTCAGTGCGGCGACTGCGCCGAATGGAACACGCTGGTGGAAGATGTCCCAGCGACGGTCTTCAGCCAGAAGCACGATCTGTCGGGCGGGGGGCGCAGGCTCGAATTCGTATCGCTGAGCGATGCGGTGGAGCCGCCCAAGCGCGCGACATCGGGCCTGAAGGAATTCGACCGTGCGCTGGGGGGCGGGCTGGTGCCCGGCGCGGCAATCCTGATCGGCGGCGATCCCGGCATCGGCAAATCCACGCTGCTGCTGCAAACCGCGGGCGCCGTGGCCAAGCGGGGCGGGGATGTCGTCTATGTCAGCGGCGAGGAAGCATCCGCGCAGGTGCGCCTGCGGGCGGAACGGCTGGGGCTGGCGAACGCGCCCGTACGGCTGGCCTCCAGCACATCGGTGCGCGACCTGCTGACCACTCTGGGGGCGGGCGAAGCGCCCGACCTGCTGATCGTCGATTCGATTCAGACCATGTATTCGGACACGATCGAAGGCGCACCCGGCACGGTCAGCCAGGTGCGCGGCTGCGCGTTCGAGCTGATCCGCTACGCCAAGGAACGCGGCACCGCGCTGGTGCTGGTCGGCCATGTCACCAAGGACGGCAATATCGCCGGACCGCGCGTGCTCGAACACATGGTCGACGTGGTGATGAGCTTCGAAGGGGAGCGCAGCCACCAGTACCGCATCCTGCGCGCGCTCAAGAACCGCTTCGGTGCGGTCGACGAGATCGGCGTGTTCGCGATGGCGACCGAGGGGCTGGAGGAGGTCGAGAATCCTTCGATGCTCTTCCTGTCGGGCCGCGACGCGCCGCTGGCGGGCAGCGCGGTATTTCCCGCGATGGAGGGCACGCGGCCCGTGCTGGTCGAGATCCAGGCGCTGATCGTGCGGCTGCAATCGGGCGCGACCCCGCGGCGTGCGGTGGTGGGGTGGGACAATGGCCGCCTCGCCATGCTGCTCGCGGTGCTCGAATCGCGCTGCGGGCTCAATTTCAGCGCGGCAGAGGTCTATCTCAATGTCGCAGGCGGGTACCGGCTGGCTGACCCGGCAGCGGATCTGGCGGTGGCCGCCGCACTGGTTTCGGCCCTGGCGGACAAGCCGCTGCCCGATCGCTCCGTATGGTTCGGCGAGGTATCGCTGGCGGGCGAAATTCGCCCCGTCGCGCACTCCGGTCTGCGGCTGAGAGAGGCAGCGAAACTGGGATTTTCCAGCGCACATGGCCCGCTGCGCGAAGAAAAGGCTTCACCCGGCATTCAATTCGGTGGATTTAGGCAACTTGGCCAATTGGTAGACCGCGTGATGCAATAGCGATTGCGTGCGATACTTGGTGGTTTAGATTGAGGCACCATGACCGGGTTCGACATCATCGTGCTGCTGATCGTCGCGATCGCCGCTGCAGGCGGTTTCGCGCGTGGATTCGTGCAGGAAATCCTGTCGCTCGCCGCATGGATTCTGGCGCTGCTTGCAATCCAGAACCTCCACACGCCGCTGCACGACTTCATCGAACCGCGCTTCGGCACGCCGACGACATCCGCCATCCTCGCCTTCGCGCTGCTGCTGCTGATCCCCTATGCGGCGATGAAGCTCATCGCGTCGCTGGTGGGCGGCAAGGCGCGCGAATCGCTGCTCGGCCCGCTCGACCGGGTGCTCGGCTTCGGGTTCGGCGCGCTGAAGGGCGCGATCATCGTGGTGATCGGCTTTTCGCTGCTGGTGCTCGGCTACGATACCGTGTGGGGCTACCAGGGCCGCCCGACATGGATCGTCACCGCGCGCACCTATCCAGCAATCAATGCAGGCACCGAAGCACTGGTCAGCTATGTGCAGGATCGCCGGGCGGAGCTGCGGAGCGATGGCGATGCTGCTGCCGGTGACGCCGAGGATGGCGATCGCGCGGTAACGGGCGCTTCTGCATCCGAATGATCCGCACATGAGCAAGCTCTACACCCCCGAAATCCTCGGCCTGGCGGTGCAGCTGGCCGACTACCCCCGGCTGGCCGAACCCGATCGCACGGCAGAGGCGCGCTCGCGCACATGCGGCGGGGTCCTGACGCTGGACCTCGCGCTCGACGATGCAGGGCGGGTCGACGCGCTGGGCCTGTCGGTATCGGCCTGCGCGATCGGGCAGGCGGCGGCGGCGATATTCGCAGGACAGGCACGGGGCCGCGGCGAGGAGGAGATGCTCGCCGCTGTGGGAGAGATCGAAGGCTGGCTGGCGGGCGAGCGTGGGCTGCCCCAGTGGCCGGGGCTGGCAGCGATCGCACCTGCGCAAGGCTTCCCCGCACGCCATGGTGCAATCCTGCTGCCCTGGAATGCGGCGGCAGACGCGCTTTGCAAGGCGCCCATCGCGCGCTAGATCGGTCGAAAAATCGGAGGGGATTTTTACGACCATGAGCGCGTCCGACGCCGCAATCGCTACCCGTCAGCCAACCGACAAGGAAATCCGGCTGGTCATCGCCGCCAGTTCTGCCGGGACCATCTTCGAATGGTACGATTTCTTCATCTACGGCACGCTGGCCGGCCTGATCGGCGCGGCGTTCTTTCCCGCCGGTAACGAGACTCTCCAGATCCTTCTGGTGTGGGCAGGCTTCGCCGTCGGCTTCGGCTTTCGCCCGCTCGGCGCGATCCTGTTCGGCTTTCTGGGCGACCGGCTGGGGCGCAAATATACCTTTCTCGTCACCGTGACCCTGATGGGCATCGCCACCGCGGGCGTCGGCCTGATCCCCAGTGCGGCGAGCATCGGCCTTGCCGCGCCGATCATCGTGATCGCCTTCCGCATTCTGCAGGGCCTTGCGCTGGGCGGCGAATATGGCGGCGCGGCGATCTATGTCGCGGAACACGCACCACCCGAAAAGCGGGGCTTCTACACCAGTTTCATCCAGGCGAGCGTGGTCGGCGGTTTCGCGCTGTCGATCATCGTGGTGCTGGCTTGCCGCGCGATCATTCCGGCAGGGGATTTCGCAGCATGGGGCTGGCGCGTCCCCTTCCTGCTGTCGATCATCCTGCTCGGGATTTCGCTGTGGATGCGGCTCAAGCTGTCCGAAAGCCCGGTGTTCCAGGCGATGAAGGAAGCGGGCGAGACCGCGGGCAACCCGTTCGTCGAAAGCTTCACCTATCCAGGCAACAAGAAGCGGATTTTCGTGGCGCTGTTCGGTATCACCGGCGTGCTGACCACGATCTGGTACACCGCATTCTTCAGCGGGCTGTCCTTCCTGCGTGGTCCGATGCGCGTGGATGAAGGCGTGGTCGAATGGCTGCTGCTGATCGCAGGCGTGATCTCGATGAGCTTTTACATCGTGGTCGGCCGCTGGTCCGACCGTATCGGCCGCAAGAAGCCGATCATCATTGGCGCGGTCCTGTCCCTCATCCTGCTGTTCCCGGTATTCTGGGGCATGGGCCACCTCGCCAATCCTGGCCTTTCTGCGGCGGCAGACCGCACTCCGGTGGTGGTAACCGGGCAGGACTGCACGCCCGATCCGTTCGCCGAACTGTTCGGCCGACAGCAGAGCGCGTGCGGCAAGGTGCTCGACGTGCTGACCTCCAGCGGGGTGCGCTATGATCTGCAGGAAGGCGGCGCGCTGGGCGTGACCGTGGGTGCAGAACCCGTGGCGATCGACGCTGCGTGGCTTAACGATGATGCGGGCCTGCGGGCCGGCATCCGTGACGGGCTGACCGCGCGCGGGTTCGATTTCAGCACCCAGATACCGCCGCTTGCCAATCTGCTCGGCATCGTCGCGCTGCTGCTGGTGATGGGAGCTCTCTCGGCGCTCACATACGGTTCGGTCGCGGCGCTGTTGTCCGAAATGTTTCCGCCACAGATCCGCTATTCCTCCATGTCGATCCCCTATCATATCGGCGCGGGCTACCTCGGTGGCTTCCTGCCATTGATCGCGGGGGTGATCGTGGCGCGGTCCGGCGATATCTATGCGGGGCTCTGGTATACGTGGATCGTGGTCGCTTTCGGGGTGATCGTTGCATGGTGGGGCTTGCCCAGCGGGCCGCCGCGTGATTTCGAGGATCGGTGAGCACATTACCCGAACCCCCGCCGCCGACTCTGCGCCTTGCGATAGACACTGCCGCGCTGGCCGATAACTGGCGCGCGCTGAATGCGCTGTCCGGTTCGGCGCGGGCGGGGGCTGCCGTGAAGGCGAATTGCTACGGCCTGGGGGTGGAGCATTGCGTGCCCGCACTGGTGAAGGCGGGCGCGCGCGATTTCTTCGTCGCGCACTGGGGCGAGGTCGCGCCGGTACTGGCGCACGTACCGCCGGAGCAGCTTGGCGTGCTGCATGGGCCGAACACCTCCGAAGAGGCCGCGTACGCGAGGGGCACAGGCGTGCGCCCCGTCATCAACTCGCTGCACCAGGCGCGGCTGTGGAGCGAGGCAGGGGGCGGGCCGTGTAACCTGATGATCGACACCGGGATCAACCGGCTGGGCGTTTCGCTGGCCGAACTGGGCGACCCGGTGCTGGGCACGCTCGATGTGCAGGTGCTGATGTCGCACCTGTCCTCGGCAGAGGAAGATGCTGCGATCAGCGCGCAGCAACTGGCGCGGTTTCGCACCGCCTGTGCCAAGGTGCCACACCGCGAAACCAGCATCGCCAACAGCGCGGGCATCGCGCTGGGCGAGGATTATCGCTGCGACCTCACGCGCCCGGGCCTTGCGCTGTATGGCGGGGTACCGACACCGTCACTGGCGGGGCAGATCCGCCAGGTCGCCTTTCCGCAGGCGGCGATCATCCAGACGCGCAATCTGAGCGCGGGCGATACGGTGGGCTACAACCGCGAATTCACCGCGCCCGGCGCAATGCGCGTGGCGACGGTTTCGCTCGGCTATGCGGACGGGTTCCTGCGCAGCTGGGGGAAGCAGGGTTATCTTGCGCATGACGGGCGCATGCTGCCGCTGCTGGGCAAGGTGTCGATGGACATGGTGGTGGTCGACCTTGCTGCCGCGCCCGACCTGCGCGAGGGCGACTGGCTGGATGTGCCCTACCACCTTCCCGATGCTGCGCAGCGATCGGGCCTTTCGCAATATGAATTGCTGACCGCCCTGGGCGATCGTTTCGGACGTAGCGTCAAGGCGGATTGCGCGGATCATGCTGCAAGTGCTAAGCCCCTTGCTGCGCAGCATTAATCCCGGAGCCAGTGTAACCCGATGTCCAGCAAGAAGCATGTCGATGGCGAGCCCATCATCATCAAGAAATACGCCAATCGGCGGCTCTACAACACCTATTCCTCCAGCTACATCACGCTCGACGATCTGGCGCACATGACCCGCGAAGGGCTGGAATTCACCGTGGTCGACGCCAAGAGCGGCGACGACATTACGCATTCGATCCTGACGCAGATCATCGTCGAGGAAGAGGCCAACGGCGAACAGATGCTGCCGGTCAGCTTCCTGCGCGATCTGATCTCGATGTACGGCAATTCGATGCAGTCGATGATGCCCAGCTATCTAGAAGCGAGCATGGCGAATTTCCGCGCCAATCAGGAAAAGATCACCGAAGCCTGGAAAAGCGGCATGGCGGGCAACCCCTTCGCCAAGATGGCGGAGACCAACCTCGCGATGATGCGCGCCGCAACCGATGCGCTGACCGGGCAGGCCGCCACCAGCAAGACCCCGCCCGCAGACAGCACCGCGGGCGATACCGCAAGCGAACTTGCCTCGATGCGCGACCAGATGGCCGCGATGCAGAAGAAGCTCGACGAACTGGGCAAGTAGGCGGAATTTCGGTGGCCGCTCGCCCTGAGCTTGTCGAAGGGCGGCACTTCTTTTAGCGCGGCTTCGCATCAAGAAAGACAGTGCTTCGACAGGCTCGACACGAAGGTGTGTGCGCTTATCGAGGTACAAGCCAAAGGCCAGAACACACGTGTCCAACATCCGTCACGCCCTTACCGTCAAACGCGAAGACGATTTCGCCGCCTGGTATCAGGCCGCCATTGCCGAGGGGCAGATGGCCGAGGAATCGGGGGTGCGCGGGTGCATGGTCATCAAGCCGTGGGGCTACGGCATCTGGGAACGCATCCAGCGCCTGCTCGACGACCGGATCAAGGCGACCGGCCACGATAACGCCTATTTCCCGCTCTTCATTCCGCTTTCCAATTTCGAGCGCGAGGCAGATCACGTCGAAGGCTTTGCCAAGGAAATGGCGGTCGTCACCCATCACCGCCTGATCGCGGACGGGAAGGGCGGGCTGATCCCCGATCCCGAAGCGAAGCTGGAAGAGCCGCTGGTGGTGCGGCCCACTTCGGAAACGATCATCGGCGATGCGATGGCGCGCTGGGTGCAGAGCTGGCGCGACCTGCCGCTGAAGCTCAACCAGTGGGCCAACGTGGTCCGCTGGGAAATGCGCACCCGCATGTTCCTGCGCACCAGCGAATTTCTCTGGCAGGAAGGCCACACCGCGCACGCCACTGGCGAAGAGGCGAAGGACCACACGCTGACCATGCTCGAAGTCTATCGCGCGATGGCAGAGGAAGATCTCGCGCTGCCCGTGATCGCGGGCGAGAAGCCCGAGCATGAGCGTTTCCCCGGCGCGGTCGAGACTTGGTCGATCGAGGCGATGATGCAGGACGGCAAGGCGCTGCAGGCGGGCACCAGCCATTATCTCGGCACCAATTTCGCCAAGGCCTCGGGCATCAAGTACCAGGCGCAAGAAGGCGGCGAGCAGTTCGCGCACACCACCAGCTGGGGCGTTTCGACCCGGCTGATCGGCGGCGTCATAATGACGCACGGCGACGACGACGGGCTGCGCGTCCCGCCCCGCATCGCACCGTGGCAGATCGTGATCCTGCCGATGCTGCGCGGCAACGACGACGATGCTGCGCTGATCGAATATTGCGAAGCCTTGCGCGCCACGCTCGCCGGCCAGCATGCGCTGGGCGAACCGGTGCGCGTGCTGCTCGACACCAAGCCCGGCAAGCCCGCGCAGAAGCGGTGGGACTGGGTGCGCAAGGGTGCGCCGGTCATCGTCGAGGTCGGCGGTCGCGACATGGAGAACGGCGTCGTCACGCTGATCCGCCGCGACCAGCTGTGGGACATGGAAACGGGCAAGCTTAACTCGCAGGCCCCGACGCGCGAAGTTGCCGAGGAGACCATTCCCGGCCTGCTCGGCGATATCCAGCAGGCGCTCTTCACCGAAGCAGCCGAACGCCGCGATGCCAACATCGCGCGCGGGATCGAGAGCTGGGATGGCGTGGTCGATTTCTTCGCCAGCAACGGGAAGTATCCCGGCTGGGTCGAGGTGCAATGGTCCAAGCCGTCGGGCGATGCGCTGGAGCAGGTCGTCGAAAAGCTGAAGGCTGAAAAGCTCACCATCCGTAACGTGCCGCGCGATGCAACGCCTGCGGACGGCACCTGCATTTTCACCGGCGAACCGGCGACCGAGCGGGTCTACGTCGCGCGCGCCTACTGATCGAAACCGAGGGGGATTTCATCGGGACAGCAATCAAGCACGGGTTTGCGAACCTGACCAATTTTTCGGGCCGCGACAGCCGCAGCCTGTTCTGGTGGTGGGTGCTGCTGATCGTCGTGATCACCTTCGCCCTCAGCTTCATCTCCGGCATCGTCTTTGCCGCAGGCGCGATGGGCGGTGCGTTTCAGGCGGGCGCCGATGGCGTCGATGAGGCGCAGATCCAGGCTGACATGATGCACAACATGGCAGGCAGTCTGGGCACGCAGGCATGGATCGGCGTCGGCATCTCGATCATCGGGCTGGCGCTGCTGATCGCCTCTTTCGTTCGCCGCCTGCGCGATGCGGGACTGCCGGTGCTGATCGCGGTGATCCCCGTTATCACCACCATCATCGCATGCTATGCCAGCCTCGCCGGGGTCGACGATGTGCGCGCCGCGATGATGAGCGACGATGCACAGGCGCTGCAGGATGCTGCGGCGGCGCCCGGCCTCGGGATGGTAGCCTATATCGGCTATCTCGTGGTGATCGTGTGCGGCCTGATCCCGAGCCGGAACGCCGACTGAGCACCCTTCGCACAAGCGATTGATCGGGGGGCAGGGCGCGGTTCGGGATAGTACCGCGCCCCCCATGCGTTTAGAGCCCCGACATGGCAAATCGCGCAAAAAATCTTCCCAAGGGCCTGCCTACGCAAAAGCAGGTTCTCGAATTCATCGAAACATCGGACAGCACGGTGGGCAAGCGCGAGATCGCGCGCGCATTTGGCCTCAAGGGGCAGGAAAAGATCGCGCTCAAGAAGCTGCTGAAGGATATGGCCGAGGAAGGCCTGATCGACGGCAAGAAAACCGCGTTCCACCGGCTGGGCGGCCTGCCCAAGGTCACCGTGCTGCGCGTGGTGGAGATAGAGGATGGCGAACCCATCGCCGTGCCCGAAAAGTGGGAGCCGGATGATGGCGCAAAACCGCCGCGCCTGACGATAATCGAAAAGTCGCGCGGCAAGGGCGCGAAGGGCATGCCCGCGCTCAAGGTGAACGACCGCGTGCTTGCGCGCACCGAAGAGACGCCGCGCGGCTGGCGCGCCCACCCGATGAAGAAGCTGGCGCAGCAGACCGAAGGCCTGATCGGGGTGGTCGAGAAGGATGGGCGCGGCAAGTTCTGGCTCGCCCCGGTGGACAAGAAGGTGCGCAATTCCTCGCCCATTTCCGATGTCGGTACGGCGGAGGAAGGCCAGCTGGTCTCTGCCGAACCGACCGGGCGCGGCCCGCGCGCGGGCGTGCGGGTGACCGAGGTGCTGGGCGATCCGCTCGCCCCCAACAGTTTCAGCATGATCGCGATTGCCAAGCAGGGCATTCCGCACGTCTTCCCTGAAGCGGTCATCCATGAAGCGCAGCTGGCAGCCAAACTGCCCGTTACTACGGACAGGCGCGAAGATCTGCGCCATGTGCCGATCGTCGCGATCGACCCGGCGGATGCGCGCGACCACGATGATGCGATCTGGGCCGAATCCGACGACAGCGAAGACAACAGGGGCGGCTTTCGCGCGATCATCGCCATCGCGGACGTATCGCATTACGTCCGCCCAGGCAGCGCGCTGGACAAGGAAGCGCGCAAGCGTGGCAACTCGGTCTATTTCCCCGACCGGGTGATCCCGATGCTGCCCGAAGTTCTCTCAGCCGATGTGTGTTCGCTCAAATCGGGCGAAGACCGCGCATCGATGGTTTGCCACCTGAAGATCTCGCCCGAAGGCAAGCTGCTGAAGTGGCGCTTCACCCGCGCCATCGTCCGCATTGCCGAGGTGATGGCGTACGAAGAGGCGCAGCGCCGCATCGACGAGGCGGCCGGGGACGAACGGCTGGACAACCTGTGGAAAGCCTGGGGAGCATTGTGGAAAGCGCGCGAGGCACGTGATCCGCTCGACCTCGATCTGCCCGAACGGCAGGTGGTGCTGGACGACAAGGGCGGGATCGACGAGATCGTCGTGCGCGACCGGCTCGATGCGCACCGAGTGGTCGAGGAATTCATGATCTCGGCCAATGTCGCGGCGGCCAAGGCGCTCGAATCGAAGAACGCGCCCGTGGTCTACCGCGTGCATGAGCAGCCGAGCCGGGAAAAACTGCTCGCGCTCAAGGAATATCTCGCCACGCAGAGCAAGAAGCTGTCGATGGGGCAGGTCATCACCCCCACGCTGTTCAACCGCTTCCTGAAGGATGTGTCGGACGAACAGGAGAAGGCGCTGCTGATGGAGGCGGTGCTACGCACGCAGACGCAGGCCTATTACGGGCCGGACAATCAGGGGCATTTCGGCCTCTCGCTAGGCTCCTACGCGCATTTCACCTCGCCCATACGCCGCTATTCGGACCTGCTGGTGCACCGCGCGCTGGTCGATGCATTCAAGCTGGAGCAGCCCAAACCCAAGGGGAACACGATCCCCGAAAACAGCGGGCTGAGCGATGTCGACCGCGAAGATCTTGGCAAGATCAGCGAGGCGATCAGTCGCACCGAACGCCGCGCGATGGAGGCAGAGCGCGATACGATCGACCGCTATGTCGCCGCATGGCTTTCGGGCCGGGTGGACGAGACCTTCGATACGCGGATCACCGGCGTGCAGAACTTCGGCTTTTTCGCCACCATCGTGGGGCTGGGCGGCGATGGGCTGGTGCCGATCTCCACCATTGGCGACGAATATTTCCACTACGACGAGGCCGCCAAGGCGCTGATCGGGTCGGACACCGGCACCCGATACGAAACCGGGCAGCGGCTGAAGATGAAGCTGGTCGAAGCCAACGCGCTGACCGGCGCGCTGCGTTTCGAAGTGCCCGGCGGCGATGCCTCGAAAGCGCGCGAGGGGCGCCCGCTTCGCAGCGGTCCCAAACGAGGCGGCAAAGACGCGCCGGCGAAGGGTGGACCGAAAAGTAGCGGCCCCCGCAAGGATAAGGCGGGCAAGCATCAGGTCGGCAAGCGCGGCAGACCGGGCAATATCCGCCACCAGGGGCGCAAGAAGAAGTAACCGGGCCGGAACGCAGGCGGGCACCTCATCGTTCGCTGGGGAAAGGAGTTTCCCCCGATGCTTATGCCTGGCCAGAAGGCCCCCGATCTCGATCTTCCGCTCACCATCGATGCGCGGTTCCAGCTGTCGAAACAGACGCCCGATGCCTTTACCATGCTGGTGTTCTATCGCGGCAAGCACTGCCCGATCTGCAAGCGCTATCTGGAAGAGCTCGGCGGCAAGCTGAAGACATTCACCGATCTCGGCGTATCACCCTTCGCCATCTCGATGGACAGCAAGGACCGCGCGATGGTGTCTCACAAAGAGTGGGAAACGCACGATCTGCCGCTGGTCTACGACCTGCCCGAAGATCAGGCCCGCGAATGGGGTCTGTTCATCTCGGAAAAGCGGCCCGACAGCGAAGAGCCGGACCGTTTCTCCGAACCCGGCCTGTTCCTGATCAAACCCGATGGCACGCTCTATTTCGAAGAGGTGCAGAGCGCGCCGTTCACGCGCCCGCCGCTGGATGAAATGGCCAGCGCGATCCAGTTTGTGCTTGAAAACGAGTATCCGGTGCGCGGCACGGCGACCTGATCCGCGCGGTTATTCGGGGGTGGCGGCTGCGGAGCTACGCCCCGGCGATCCGGTCCAGATCGTCGACCGAAATACCGCCCGGCAGAATTACCAGCGGGCAGGGCAGGCTGCCCGTGTGCGCGGAAAAATGCGTTACCAGCGGCCCGGGCGGCCCGTCGGGCGCCGCGCCCAGCACCAGCGCCAGCACATCGGGATGCTCGGACAGGTAATCGCGCACGATGCGGTTGGCCTCGCCCACCTTGACCGCAATCGCAGGCATCTTGCCGCTTTCGGAATAGACATTGCCCGCCGCGCTGGTCGCGATGGCCTCCGCGCGGTCGCGCGCTTCCTGCTCGATCGTGGCCTGCACACCGCCGAAAGCATTGAAGTTCTGCGGCTGTACGATGGCGAGAATCTGCACGGAGCCGCCGCTCTTCCCGGCCCAGCGCATCGCGAAACGCAACGCTTTGCGTGCCTCCTCCGTTTCGTCGATGATGACCAGATATACGCCCATGAAACCCTCCACCCGATGCTTTCGGCACAAATTCGTATGCATGGCAAGGCGCTTGCAGCCTGTGGGCAAATTGGCCAAAGCGACGAAACACTGGTCATGCCGCTACGGCGGGGCCGCGCATACGGCTTCGCCAGGCCAACGCTATCGCAGGACACGCTTTTATGCCGACACCGATCAAGATGCCCGCGCTTTCGCCGACGATGGAGGAGGGGACCCTCGCCAAATGGCTGGTCAAGGCGGGTGACACGGTGTCTGCAGGCGACCTGCTGGCCGAGATCGAGACCGACAAGGCGACGATGGAATTCGAAGCCGTCGATGAAGGCACCATCGCCTCTATCGAAGTGGAAGAAGGCACCGAAGGCGTTGCGGTCGGCACGGTCATCGCGATGATGACGGGCGAGGGTGAAAGCGTGGAGGATGCGGCCAAGGCCGCCCCCGCAGACGAGCCTGAAACAAAGAAGACCGAACAGAAGACCGAGGCGAAAAAGGCCGACGCCCCCGCCGAACCCGCCAAGGCGCAGCCGCGCGAAAGCGCCGCGCCGCAAAAGGCGCCCCCCGCGCCCGAGAAGGACGCGGATCGCATCTTCGCCTCGCCGCTTGCACGCCGTATCGCGGAGCAGAAGGGTCTGGACCTCGCCAGCGTCGAGGGCAGCGGGCCGCGCGGGCGAATCGTGAAGGCAGATGTGGAGAGCGCGAAGGCCGGACGCCCGGCAAGCGAGGCGAAGCCCGGCGCGGTCGCCGGGCCGGTCGACGGGTCGCTCGATGGCGATGCGCCGTTCGAGGAAGAAAAGGTCTCCGGCGTGCGCAAGGTCGTCGCCAAGCGACTCACCGCCGCCAAGCAGGAAGTGCCGCATTACTACCTCAGCGTGGACATCCGCCTCGACGCACTGCTCGCCGCGCGGGCGGACCTCAACAAAATGCTCGAAGCCGATGGCGTGAAGCTTTCGGTGAACGATCTGCTGATCAAGGCACTGGCCAAGGCGCTGATGCGCACTCCGCAGGCGCATGTCAGCTTCCAGGGCGAAACCCTGCACCGCTACCAGCGCGCCGACATCAGCGTGGCGGTTGCCTCGCCCAAGGGTCTCATCACGCCAATCATTCGCGGCGCGGATCGCAAGAGCCTGCCCGAGATCGCCACCGAGATGAAGGAACTGGCGGGCAAGGCCCGCGAGGGCAAGCTGCAGCCGCACGAATACCAGGGCGGCACCGCCAGTATCTCCAACCTCGGCATGTTCGGGATCAAGCAGTTCGACGCGGTCATCAACCCGCCGCAGGGCATGATCATGGCGGTCGGCGCGGGCGAGCAGCGCCCGTGGGTCAAGGATGGCCAGATCGTGCCCGCCACCGTGATGACCGCCAGCGGTTCGTTCGATCACCGCGCGATCGACGGTGCGGAAGGCGCTCAGCTGATGGAAGCCTTCAAGCAGATGTGTGAGCAACCCATGGGAATGATGCTATGAAAACCGCATTCGCAATTGCCGCAAGTTTGAGCCTCACCCTCTCGCTGGCCGCCTGCGAAAGGGCGCCGGCCGACGGAACCTCCGAAACGCCCGCACCCGAGGAAAAGACCGAAGCGCCCGCCGATATTGCCGTGCCCGCCGAAACGGTGCCCGAAGCGCCCGGCTCGCCTGATCTGGGGTACTCGGGCCCCATCCCGATGCCGATCAGGATTGGCACCGACGGCCCGAACATGGATTCCTGCGCCAGCTACGGCGAGGTTTCCGGCCTGAACCCTGACGGCGACAACTACCTCTCAGTCCGCGATGCACCGAGCAGCGAGGTCAAGGAACGCGACCGTATCGGCACCGGCCACAAGGTCCACATCTGCGCCGAGAGCAACGGCTGGTACGGCATCGTCTACGACATAGAAGGCGACAGCGGGATCGATTGCGGCACCGACAGCCCGGTCGACAAACCGCGCAACTACACCGGCCCCTGCGCGCAGGGCTGGGTGAACAAGAAGTTCGTGACGATCACGGCGGGGTGATGGGCGGTGTGCCAGTTCTCTCCTCTCCCCCAGTGGCAGAGGAAGGGGCCCGCGCGCAACAGCGCGTGGGAAGTAGAGGGAGAGAGAGAGCATGACCACCCGCGCACCGCAGATCCGCGTCACCGCGATGCCGACCGACATGAACCCCTATGGGGGCGTATTCGGCGGTTGGTTGATGAGCCAGATGGCGCTTGGCGCAGGCTCGCTGGCAAGTCGCGAGGGGCAGGGCCGCGCGAATGTGGTCGCCGCCAGCGACTTCGGCTTCCCCGCCGCGATGGCGCTGGGCGACGAGCTGAACGTCTATTGCGAGATCGTGAAGGAGGGGAACACCTCGATCACCATCGCCGCAGAAGGGATCGCCCGCGCGCGCCATGGCGAGGAGACCAAGCTCGTCTGCAAGGGCACCTTCGTGTTCGTACTGGCCGACGACAATGGCAACCCGCGCCCCGTGCGGATGCAGGCGGCAGCGGCAAACCCCGTGCCCGAACGTGCATCGGACAATGATGGCTGAGGCGCTGTCCTACAGCCATCGACACGGCCATGGTGGGGCGATGCCGAATGCTCGCCCCGTACTGTGCCGCACTCCGTTTTCCGCCCTTGATCGGGTGGCAAGTATTTAGCCCCTGAACACTGTGTCAGGTGTGTCAGACAAACCAGCAAGAGGCTTCAATGGCTGAGAAATACGACCTTATCGTTCTGGGTTCCGGACCGGGTGGCTACGTCGCGGCGATTCGCGGCGCGCAGCTGGGGCTGAAGGTCGCCATCGTGGAGCGCGAACTGCTTGGCGGGATCTGCCTCAACTGGGGCTGCATCCCGACCAAGGCGCTGCTGCGCTCGGCGGAAATCCTGCACTATGCGCAGAATGCCAAGGATTACGGGCTGAAGATCGCAGGCGAGATCGAGGCCGATCTGGAAGCGGTGGTGAAGCGTTCGCGCGGCGTTGCGAAACAGCTCAACCAGGGCGTCACGCACCTGATGAAGAAGAACAAGATCGCGGTGCATATGGGCGAGGGCAAGCTGACCGGCCCGACCTCGCTGACGGTGAAGGGCGAGAAGGGCGAAGAGAAGCTCGAAGCCAAGCACATCATCGTCGCCACCGGTGCCCGCGCGCGCGACCTGCCCTTTGCCAAGGCGGACGGGAAGCGTATCTGGACCTATCGCCACGCGATGACGCCCAGCGAAATGCCCAAGAAGCTGCTGGTGATCGGCAGCGGCGCAATCGGCATCGAATTCGCCAGCTTCTACAACGATATGGGCTGCGACGTGACCGTTGTCGAAATGCTCGACCGGATCGTGCCGGTGGAAGACAAGGACGTCTCCGCCTTCCTCGAAAAGAGCCTGACCAAGCAGGGCATGACGATCATGACCGGCGCGGGCGTGGAGGATATCAAGGTTTCCGGCAAGGGCGTGAAGGCGAAGATCAAGGACGCGAAGGGCAAGGTTGCGGAGAGCGAATTCTCGCACTGCATCGTCGCCATCGGGATCGTGCCCAATACCGAGAATGTCGGGCTGGAAAAGCTGGCCGAAATGGATCGTGGCTTCATCCAGGTCGATCCCTATGGGCGGACGAAGTCCAAGGGCCTGTGGGCCATCGGCGATTGCACGCCGGGCCCGTGGCTGGCGCACAAGGCGAGCCACGAGGGCGTTACTACCGCCGAGGCGATTGCCAGGGAGCTGGGCAACAAGGATGTCCACCCGCACCCGCTCGACCGCGACAACATCCCCGGCTGCACCTATTGCCACCCGCAGGTCGCGTCGGTCGGCATGACTGAGGCGAAAGCCAAGGAAGCGGGCTACGAGGTGAAGGCTGGCACCTTCCCCTTCATCGGCAACGGCAAGGCAATCGCGCTGGGCGAGGCGGAGGGCTTCACCAAAACGGTGTTCGACGCCAAGACCGGCGAACTGCTGGGCGCGCATATGGTGGGCGCGGAAGTGACCGAGATGATCCAGGGCTTCGTCGTCGGCAAAACGCTGGAGACGACCGAGGCGGAACTGATGCAGACCGTGTTCCCGCATCCCACGATCTCGGAATCGATGCACGAAAGCGTGCTGGCGAGCTACGGGCGCGCGCTGCATATCTGACCGATAGGCCGGCATGCGATCTGCCCGGGAGGTTGCCCAGATGCTGAGCGAACAGAGCGATTCCGCGATCATGGCGATCGTCGATCCGCTGATGGACAACCTCATGCAGGCCTCGGACGAGATCGATTTCGGCCGCCACGTGCGCAATTTCACTCCGCGCCTGAGGGCGCTGGTGCGTGAAGACGGCTTTGCCCGCGCGTGTCGCGACTTGCAGGCGTGCTACGGCAAGTACGGCGAAAGGACGCCGGTCGGCATATTTCGGCGCGCGGATTCGGTGGCCGTGGTCTGGTCCCAGTCGTGCGAGAAGTCGGCCGATCAGCTGGTCGCCTCGATCGTTGTCGTCGAAGGGCCTGCGGGCACCTGTCTGGTCGATCACGCGCTCGTTTACTGACCGGTGCGAAACAACCGGTGCCGACGTTCGTTACCCTTGCATGAGCGAACAGAAAAACAGCAGCACCCCGCCGCAGGGCAAGACACCCGACGGCAAGAATGACAGCGACATGGTGAAGGACCATCGCGCGCTGATGAACCAGAGCTCCACCAAGCCGGAGAAATACCCGGAGGAAGAGCGCGATGCGCAGTCTCTGGTACAAAAGAGCAAACGGCGCGACCAGCCGGACTGATCGCGCCGTACGCTTCCTCAGGTTCGGTTCGTGGTCAGACGTTGCGGCGCAGGAATGCGACGATCGCCAGGATGATGAAGACGACGAACAGAATCCACGCGATGTTGGACGAGATGCCCGCAACCCCGCCAAAGCCGAGAGCGGCCGCGACGAGAGCGATGATCAGGAATATGATAGCCCACTTAAGCACTGGAATTCTCCCCTAGTTGCCCAGCAGATATGCCGGGACATCTGACAAGGGGCCGCTCTTAACAAAAGTCATAATGTCGATTGGTGGAAAGTTCGCGACGTGGTTCGAATTCTCCGCCGCCCCGTCGGGGGCATCAGCGAAGCGACTGGCCGCGAGATCGAAAGAATGGCGGACAGGGTGGGATTCGAACCCACGGTGAGCGTGAACCCACGGCGGTTTTCAAGACCGCTGCCTTAAACCACTCGGCCACCTGTCCTACTCGCGATGTTCCGGCTAACGCCGAACGACTGTCTTGTCACCTGCGGTGACCGAACGTGGCCACCTGTCCTACTCGCGATGTGCCGGCTAACGCTTCGACCGGCATTTGTCACTCTCCGGCACGCTGTTTCAATCAGCGGCATCTAAGTCATTGGCGAGTCATCTCCGCTGTGACAAACATGGGCACCATGAGATTCCCCCGGTCAATTCTCGCCCTTGCAGCGATCCTTGCTTCGCTTTCCGCCACCCCTGCCGCCGCGCAGGACATGCCGTTCGACGCTTACATGCAGCTCGTCATCGCAAAGGCCCGTGCGGAGGGGGTGAGCGAGGACACCATCCGGCGCATGACATGGGATCTGACGCCCAACCCGCGCGTCATCGAGCTGGATCAGTCGCAGCCCGGTTCCTCGTCATCTTCCGGCTACCCGCGTCTCCAGCCATACCTGAACACCCACGTCGATTCCGCGCGGATCAATGGCGGGCGCGAGGTCTATAACGAGACTGCGCGGCTGCACGGCAGAATTCGTGATCAGTACGGCGTTCCGGCAGAGATCATCATCGCGATCTGGGGGCACGAGACCAATTACGGTAGCTATCGCGGCAATTTCGATCTTGCCCGTTCGCTCGCCACACTGGCGTGGGAAGGGCGACGGCGCGAGCTGTTCGAAAAAGAGCTGATCGCACTGCTTAAGGTTGCGGACAAGGGCTATTCGCGCGATCGGCTGGTCGGCAGCTGGGCCGGCGCATTCGGCAATCCGCAGTTCCTGCCGAGCGTCTACCTGCGCCTGGCGACCGATGGGGATGGCGACGGCATGGCCAATATCTTCACCAACCAGACCGATACGATGGCGTCGATCGCGCGCTATTTCCAGGATGCTGGCTGGCGCCCCGGCATTCCATGGGGCGTGCAGGCCAGCATCCCCGCCGGGTTCGATGTCGACGCCTACCGCAATAAGCTGGTCTCCCCCGTGTGCCCGCGCGTGCACGAGCGGCATAGCCAGTGGAAGACGGTGGAAGAATGGCGCGCGCTGGGCGTCACACCTTTTACCAGCCTGCCTCCCGGTACGCTGGCCAGCCTGTTCCAGCCCGATGGGCCGGGCACGCGCGCATGGCTGTTAACCTCAAATTACCGGGTTATCCTCGAATATAACTGCTCCAATTACTACGCGATGAGTGTGGGGCTGCTAGCCGATGAGATTGCCCGCTAAACTGCTGAAATCTGCAACCTTGCTGGGGCTCGCCTCCGCGGTGGCCGCCTGCGCGGGCGGGGCCGGTGATTACGAGCTTGCGCCGGGGGCCGATTACTACGCGGTCGATCGCGCTTCCCCGACGCAGCCAAACGCGGCCAGTGGCCCGCAGGCGGACTATCCGCAGGTGCTGGGCGAACCCTTCGTCGTCGACGGCCAGACCTTTACGCCCGCCGACGTGTTGAGCCTCGACGCGGTCGGTTACGCCACCCTCGACATGATCGACGCGAGCGGCGTGACCGTATCCCACAAGACCCTGCCGCTGCCGAGCTATGTCGAGCTGACCAACCTCGATACCGGGCGCACCATCCTGGCGCGCGCCGAGCGGCGTGGCCCGATGACCGCGAGCCGGATCGTCGGGCTGTCGCAAGGCGCGGCGCGGGAACTGGGCGCTGGCGAGGGGACACCCGTTCGCGTCCGGCGGGTCAATCCGCCCGAATACGAACGGGCCGCCCTGCGATCGGGCAAGCCCGCTGGGGACCGGCTGGACACGCCCGATACGCTGCTGACCGTCCTGCGCAAGCAGCTGCCTGCGGCCGGATCGGCCAGCCTCGCGCGCACCGATCCGAGCAGTGCCGCTGGCACCGCTGGCGATTTCGACCAGGCATTTGCCGAGATCGAGCCCGGCCCATCGACTGCGGTGGCGGACAATTTCGACGATTATCGCGATCTCCCCGCACCCGCCGAACAGTCGCGCCCGACGTCCTATGCGCTTGCACCGATTGGCGATGCGCCGACCGGTAGCACCCCGGTGCGCGAGCCGGTGGAGGTCGCCAGGCTGCCCGCACAGCGTCGCCCGGCTCCGCCACCCCCTCAAACCGTTCCGGCAACCCGCCCGTCGCCGCCACCCGCTCAGGCCGAAACCCGAGTACCGCGTCGCGGACGCTATCTGGTGCAGGTGGCAACTTTCTCCAGCAAACAGAATGCCATCCGCGCGGCGGACGATCTTGCGGGCTTCGTCGTGCAGAATGGCGGCTATTTCCGTACGCGGATGGGGCCGTTCGTTACTCGGGGAGAAGCATCGGCCGCTCTCGCCAAAGCGCGGTCGGCAGGCTATGGTGACGCGTTTATAGACACGAGCGAGTAGTCGCGGCTCCAGCATGGCGCGGCCACGCGCGGGCAGGAGCAGCCAATTTGCCGGGACTTAGGGTAAAACGACTCAGAACGGCGGGAACTCTCGCCGTGCTGGCGCTTGTCTCCCCCGCCACGGTTGGTGCGAGGCCTGCGCCGCCGACCCCCGAACAGGCACCGATTGCCTACATGATCGACCTGTCGAGCGGGCAGACGCTGTACGCGCGCGATATCGACCGGCGGTTCGTCCCCGCCTCGATTACCAAGGTGATGACCACGCTGGTCGCGTTCGACATGCTGGCGCAGGGCAAACTGCGTCCGGATCAGCGCATTCCCTATCGCGACGAGACTTTCGATGAGTGGCATCAGAAGGGCTCCACGCTCTTCCTCCCCGCCCGCGCCAACCCGACGGTGCAGGAACTGCTGATCGGCATCACCACGGTGTCCGCCAATGATGCCTCCGTCGTGCTGGCGGAAGGCGCTGCGGGCAGTGTCGACAAATGGACCCAGCGGATGAACGCCACCGCCCGGCAGATCGGCATGCACGATAGCCATTTCGGCACGCCCAATGGCTGGCCGGACGAGGGCCGAACCTTCGTCACCGCGCGCGATCTTGCGACCCTGGCCGAACGGATCGTTCGCCGCCATCCGGAACGCTTCGATTTCTACTACGGGCGTACCGGCCTCAAGGCATACGGCATTGCACAGGACAATCACGATCCCATCACCGGCAAGGTGGAAGGTGCTGACGGCCTGAAGACCGGCTTTACCAATCAGGCGGGGTACGGTTTTCTGGGCACGGCCGAACGCGACGGGCGCCGACTGGTGATGGTCGTCGCGGGCGCGGACCGGGGGTCGGAGCGCAATCGCGCCTCTCGCGATTTCATCGAGTGGGGCTTCGAAGCCTTCGACAGCAAGCTGCTGGCCAGAAAGGGCCAGGCTGCCGCCGTTGCGCGGGTACAGAACGGATCGGTCGGCAGGCTTCCGCTGGTCGCGGCGCAGGATGTGCGCGTCGCGATGCCGCGCGGCGACCGCGCCCGGCCCGAAGTCACGGTGCGGTACGACGGGCCACTGCGCACGCCGATCGCCAAGGGCGAGGCAGTCGCCACGCTCGAAATCGCAGTGCCGGGGATGGAGCCTTCCACCCTTCCGCTCTACGCCGCAGAAGACGTCCACGAAGCAGGCGTTTTCCGCCGTATCGCCAATGGCTTCGCGGGACTCTTCGGATGACGACACCCCATGCAATCAAAGCGCGCTTCATTGCCTTCGAAGGCGGGGAAGGGGTCGGCAAGTCGACCCAGGCGAAGCGACTGGTCGAGGCGCTGGCAGAGCGCGGTATCGATGCGCTGCTGACCCGCGAACCGGGCGGCACCACCGGCGCGGAGATGATTCGCAAATTGCTGCTCGAACCGCCCGGCACAGGCTGGCGCGTCTCTGCCGAGGCGATGCTGTTCGCCGCCGCGCGGTCCGATCATGTCGCCAAGGCCATCAAGCCTGCACTGATGAGCGGCAAATGGGTCGTGTGCGACCGCTTCGTCCTGTCGAGCCGGGCCTATCAGGGCCTGGCCGGCGGGCTGGGCGACGATCAGGTGCTCGCGCTCCACAAAATCGGCAGCGGCGGCCTGATGCCGTGTCGCACGCTGTTGCTCGAAGCGCCCGGAGAAGACGTTTCCGAACGGCTGCGCAAGCGCGACGGGGGCGAGGCGGACGCCATCGGCGGGCGCGATGCGCGCTATCACGCCGACGTTGCGCGCGGTTTCGCGGGACTGGCACAGGGCGACGACACCATCGTCCAGATCGATGCCTCGGGCAGCGCGGACGAGGTCCACGCCGCCGTGATGCGTGAAATCGAGCCTTTGCTTGTCGAGGCTTCGTGACCGATCCCCATGCGAGCCAATGGCGCGCGTGGCGCGCTGCGCTGGCCAGCCCGCGGATGCATCACGCCTGGATCCTTGCCGGGCGCAAGGGGCTGGGAAAGCATGACTTCGCACTGGCTGCCGCGCGCGAGATCGTGGCGCTGGATCGCGATGCCCCGGTGGGAGAGAACGATCCCGATATCCTGCTGCTGAGCCACCTGCCGAAGGACGACAAGGAGGCGAAGAAAGCAGAGAAGGGCGAGGCTTTCGAAACCAAGCGCAACATCGCCATCGAACAGGTGCGCGCGATGCAGGCGCGGCTCAACACGCGCCCCACGCTCGGCCCGCACCGCGCCATCATCATCAATCCCGCCGACGATCTGGAACGCAACGCCGCCAACGCATTGCTCAAGAGCCTGGAGGAGCCGCCACAGGGCACGTTTTTCCTGCTGGTGACCCACAGGCCGGGAATGCTGCTGCCTACGATCCGGTCGCGCGCGCGTATCCTGCGCTTCAATCCCCTGCCTATGGGCGCTGTTGAAGAGGCTCTGCGCGCGGAAAACCGGACCGCGGACGATGCCGAGATCTCGCAGGCGGCACGCGCTTCGGGCGGAGCACCGGGCGCAGGGTTGCTGTTTCTTGCGCAGGAACTGGCACCCGCAGAGGCGCTGATGCGCCGCATCGCGAGCGAAGGCGACCCGGACTTCACGCTGCGCGGCAAGCTGGGCGAAGAAATCGGCGCACGGCCAAATCGCGAACGGCTATCCGCCACGCTCGACCTTGCGCGAACCGTTCTGGCGCAGAAGCTGGAGCAGCTGGACCGGCACGACATCCCGTCTCTGGTCGATGCCCATTCTCGGCTGGTGACGATTTCGGGCCAGGCGAAAAGCTACAATTTCGATCCCGCATTTCTCGCGATGGAAATCGGCACCTTGCTCGCATCAGCCGCCCCGCATAGAGCCGGAGCCAATGGCTGATCCTTATTATATTACGACCGCGATCCACTATCCCAACGGCAAGCCGCATATCGGCCATGCCTACGAGACGATCGCCGCCGACGTCGTCGCCCGATTCCAGCGGCTGAAGGGCCGCGACGTGCGGTTCCAGACCGGCACGGACGAGCACGGGCTGAAAATGGCCCGCAAGGCGGAAGAGCAGGGCAGGACGCCGCGCGAGCTCGCCGACGAGATGAGCGGCTATTTCCGCGACCTGTTCGACCGGCTGAACATTTCCTACGACCGCTTCATCCGCACGACAGAGCCCGAGCATCACACTGCCAGCCAGGCACTATGGCGCAAGATGGAGGCCAATGGCGATCTCTACCTCGATCGCTACGAAGGCTGGTACTCGGTGCGCGACGAAGCGTTCTACGACGAGAAAGAGCTGGTCGAAGGGGAGGGGGGCGAAAAGCTCTCGCCGCAAGGCACGCCGGTGGAGTGGACCAAGGAGGAAAGCTGGTTCTTCCGCCTGTCCAACTATCAGGACAAGCTGCTCGACCTCTACGCATCGCAGCCCGAATTCATACAGCCAGACAGCCGCCGCAACGAAGTGATGCGGTTCGTCGAAGGCGGCCTTCGCGATCTTTCGGTCAGCCGCACCAGCTTCGACTGGGGCGTGCAGGTGCCGGGAAGCGAGGACCACGTGATGTACGTGTGGGTCGACGCGCTGACTAACTACATCAGCGGCCTCGGCTATCCGGAGGAGGGCGCAGACTGGAAATACTGGCCTGCCGACCTGCACCTGATCGGGAAGGACATCGTCCGCTTCCACACGGTCTACTGGCCCGCCTTCCTGATGAGCGCCGGAGTGGAGCTGCCCACGCAGGTCTATGGCCACGGATTCCTGCTCAATCGCGGCCAGAAGGAATCGAAGTCGCTCGGCAATGTGACCGATCCCAACGTGCTGGCCGAACAGTTCGGTGTGGATGCCCTGCGCTACTTCCTGATGCGCGAAATCGCCTTCGGGCAAGACGGCAGCTATTCGCCCGAAGCCATCGTCACCCGCGCCAATGCGGAACTGGCGAACAGCTTTGGCAACCTTGCGCAACGCACGCTTTCCATGATCGCCAAAAACCTCGATGGCGAGCTGGGTGCCTATTCGCCCGCAGGCGACGACAAGGCGCTGCTGACGACGGTGCAGGATGCGTGCCACGAAGGCCTGCCGCAGCAGTTCGAGAAGCTCGCCTTCTCGACCGGGATCGAGGCGTGGATGAAGGCGGTCTACGCCTGCAACCAGTATGTCGATGAGCAAGCACCCTGGGCACTGAAAAAGACCGATCCCGAGCGGATGCGCACCGTACTGCAGACGCTGTTCATCGCGCTGCGAGACCTCGCCATCGCGATTCAGCCTGTTATCCCTGAAAAGGCGGGCCACCTGCTCACCATGCTGGGAATTGCCGAAGACGCACGCACGTATGAGGATATGGCGGACGAGGGCTGGTATGGCGCTCTGATCGCGACCGGTTACCGCGTGCCCAAACCCGATCCGCTGTTTCCCCGCCTCGAACTGCCTGAAGCGGAGGAGGCATCCTGATGCTGGTCGATAGCCACTGCCATCTGGAATACGAAGGCCTGGTCGAAGATCAGGAAAGCGTCCTCGCGCGCGCGCGCGACGCGGGCGTGCAGGGCTTCCTCAACATCTCGACCAGGCAGGCCGAGTGGGACCAGGTTGTCGCCACTGCCGCGCGCGAAACCGATGTGTGGGCCAGCGTCGGCATTCACCCGCATAATGCCGATGGCCACGCCGATCTGGCGCGCGAGACTTTGTTCGAGGCGACCCAGCACCTCAAGGTCGTCGGCATTGGTGAGACCGGGCTCGACTACTATTACGACAAGTCGGACCGCAACGTTCAGCAGTCGCTGTTCCGCATGCATATCGGCGTCGCGCGCGAGACCGGACTGCCTCTGATCATCCATACCCGCGACGCAGAAGATGACACCGCTGCGATCCTTGAGGACGAGATGGGGAAGGGGGCCTACCCCGCGCTGATCCACTGCTTCACCGCATCGGCCGAATTCGGGAAACGCGTGCTCGATCTGGGCCTGTCGATCTCGCTCTCGGGCATCGTCACCTTCAAGAACGCGAAGGATCTGCAGGAGGTCGCCAAGGTCATCCCGGCGGATCGCCTGCTGGTGGAAACGGATAGCCCCTTCCTTGCCCCCGTGCCGCATCGCGGGAGGACCTGCGAGCCCGCCTTCGTCGCCGACACGGCGCAGTTCGTGGCCGATCTGCGCGGGATCGGCGTGGAAGACCTTGCCACGCAGACCACGCGCAATTTTCACTCGCTGTTTTCGAAGACGAAGGCGACCCAAGGGCAGGGGGCGTGAAGGTCACGCTGCTCGGCTCGGGCACGTCGACCGGCGTCCCGCGCATCAATGGCGATTGGGGTGCATGCGACCCGAACGAACCGCGCAACCGCCGTTCGCGCGTAGCCATTCTGGTCGAAAACGACGCGGGCGCGCGCCTGCTGGTCGACACCCCGCCCGACCTGCGCGATCAGTTCCTGCGCTGCGGGATCACCGGAATAGACGGGGTTTTCTGGACGCACGATCACGCAGATCATTGTCACGGGATCGACGATCTGCGCGCGCTTCGGTACGGGCGCAGCGGGCCGTTGCCCGGGTATGGCGTGGAAGAAACAGTACGGCGCCTCAAAGCGCGGTTCAGCTACGTCTTCGCGGGCGAACATGGCTATCCCACTATCGTAAAGCTGGAGACGCTGGACCGGCTGCGGCTGTTCGCCGGGTTCACCGTCGACTGGTGCGTGATGCCGCATGGACCGGCCAAAAGCACCGGATTTCGGTTCGGGTGCGATGGCAAGTCCATCGGCTATACCACTGATTTTAGTGAAATAACTCCGGAAATGGTGAAGGTGTTCAAGGGCGTCGACCTGCTGGTATGCGATTGCCTGCGACGCGAGGAACACCCGACCCACGCGCATCTCGGCATGGCGCTGGACTTCGCGCAACGCTGCGGCGTGCGCAAACTGGTGCTGACCCATCTCGATAAAAGCATGGATTACAAGACGTTATCCGACGAAGTTCCGAAAGGGGTCACGGTCGGCTATGACGGACTTGTGGTGACCGCATGAACCAGTTCGATATCGTGCAGATCGTCGCGCTGGTCGGCTGGCTGATCCTGGCGGTCAGCGCCTTTGCCGCGCGCGGATTGAACTGGAAGACATCGATCAAACAGGCGCTGATCTGGGCCGTGCTGATTACCGGGCTGATGCTGTTGATCACAATGATCCGATAGGGGTTGCATCAGAAGCCGGACGGTGCCCGAGCGTCGACCGTGACCTCCGATATTTTACATAATATATATTATCCATCTAATCCGCATGCTGACGCCACGGCGGCGAATGCCTATTCCCCTGCCATGACTTCGCCCCCTTCCAACCAGATCGACCGCCTTCTGACCATCATGGCGCGGTTGCGCGATCCCGAACATGGCTGCGAATGGGATCTGGCGCAGGGTTTTGCCACCATCGCGCCGTATACGATCGAGGAAGCCTACGAGGTCGCGGACGCGATCGAGCGTGACGCCATGTCCGAGCTGCACGAGGAACTGGGCGACCTGCTGTTTCAGGTGGTATTTCATGCGCGCATGGCAGAGGAAGCCGGTCTGTTCGCTTTCGACGATGTAGCGCGCGTAATCTCGGACAAGATGGAGGCTCGCCATCCGCATATTTTCGGATCGGCCGACGGCACGATGGACGAAACGCGCTGGGAAAGCCTGAAGGCTAAGGAGCGCGAGGCAAAGGGCCAGGCCAGTTCGATGGACGGCGTCGCCCGGGCGCTCCCTGCCCTGCTCCGCGCAGAGAAACTTCAGAAACGCGCCGCGCGCGACGGCTTCGACTGGCCCGATCCCTCGGGCGCGGCTGACAAGGTGGGAGAAGAAGTGCGCGAGCTGGCAGAGGCGGATGCCGCGACGCGCGAAGAGGAAGCGGGCGATCTGCTGTTTGCCGCGGTCAATCTGGTACGCGCCTACGGCATCCAGCCCGAAGCGGCGCTGCGCAGTGCGAACGACAAGTTCGAACGGCGCTATCGCGGGATGGAAGCACTTGCTGCGGGTGAATTTGCGACACTCGATCTCGATGCACAGGAAACCCTGTGGCAGGCGGTGAAAAGAGCTGAGAAGGCCGCCGCGTCAGACTGAGCCGAAGCTTTCGAACTGCCCCAGTTCCTTGGGTCCAAGGCGGACGACGAGGCGACGCTCGGGCTTGGCGCTGTCGCCTTCTTCGCCGACTTCCTCTTCCTCCAGCACATCGCCATGGGCGTGCAGCCACGCGATTTCGCGCCCCGCGGAGGCAGGAAGTACGAATTCGCGCACGATTGCCGTCCGGGTCAGCTGCTGCGCTACGCGCTCTTCAAGCGCCGCGATGTTGTATCCGGTTTCGGCCGCGAGCGGAATCACATCCGCATCCTTGGCAGCCCGTGCGGCCAGATCTTCGCGCCGATCCTCTTCCAGCAGGTCCCACTTGTTCCAGACTTCGAGGATGGGAATGTCGCTCACTGGCTCCTCCCCCTCCTCTCCTCCGGAGACGACGCCCAGTCCGCGCAGGACTTCCAGAACCTGCGTCTTCTGTGCCGCGCTTGCCGGGTTGGCGATGTCGCGCACGTGAAGGATCAGGTCCGCATTGGTCACCTCTTCCAGCGTGGCGCGGAATGCCGCGACCAGCTGGGTCGGCAGATCCGAAATGAAGCCCACCGTGTCCGAGAGAATCGCCTTTTCGACGCCCGGCAGGCCAATCGCGCGCATCGTCGGGTCGAGCGTGGCGAACAGAAGGTCTTCCGCCATCACATCTTCGCCCGTCAAGCGATTGAAAATGGTGGACTTTCCTGCGTTCGTATAGCCGACGAGGGCAATTACCGGCCAGGGCGCACGGGTGCGCCGCTCCCGGTGCAAGGCGCGCGTTTTCTTCACCTGCTCAAGATCGCGCCGCAAGCGGCCCATCCGCTGCCGGATCATCCGCCTGTCGGCCTCGATCTGGGTTTCGCCCGGCCCGCCGAGGAAGCCGTAACCGCCGCGCTGGCGCTCCAGGTGGGTCCAGCTGCGCACCAGCCGGCTGGCCTGATAGTCCAGATGCGCCAGTTCGACCTGCAGGCGGCCTTCCGCCGTGGCCGCGCGCTCCCCGAAAATCTCGAGGATCAGCCCCGTGCGGTCGATCACCTTGCGTTTCAGGCTTTCTTCCAGCGTGCGCTGCTGGATTGCAGACAGCGCGCCGTCGACGATGATCAGCTCGGCCTCTGCCAGCTCGGCCTGCGTGCCGATCTGTTCGACCTGCCCTGCGCCGAACAGCGTCGCCGGGCGCACATCGCGCACGGGCTGGATATAACTTTCGGCCACGACGATACCGATTGCGTTGGCCAGCCCGACCGCTTCGGCAAGGCGCTCGGCAGCCGGGAGATCGTGCGTCTGGCCGCGAATGTCGGGGCAAATGACGAGCGCACGCGCACCGCGCGTTACCTCGCCTTGCAGGTCATCTTCGAAAATTTAGGCTTCCTCAGGTTTATGCCCGGCGATCATTCGTCGTCGTCGGGTTCATCGTCATCCGCGTCTTCCCAATCGCTCAGATCGACGGGTTCCGCGGGCTGAATGGTGGAGACCGCATGCTTGTAGGCCAGCTGCACGAAGCCATCGCGTTCCAGCAGCGTGCAGAACAGGTCGTAGGCGGCGATCCGCCCCTGCAGCATCACGCCGTTGACGAGGAACATCGTCACCTGGACTTCCGCCTCGCTCACCCGGCCGAGAAATACGTCCTGCAACTGACGCTGCTTCTTCCCGCCGTCACGGCTGGAGAACTGCTCCGCATCCATCGGCTGCGCGGGCATGATCGTGCTGATCGCGTGCTTGTACACCAGCTGCGATTGGCCATCGCGGCGCAGCAGCAGCGAGAAATTGTCGAACCACGTGATGATCCCCTGCAGCTTCACGCCCTTGACGAGGAACACCGTGACCGGCGCCTTGTCGCGGCGCAGCAGATTCAGGAAGGCATCCTGAAGGCCGGGGTCCTTGTCCGGGGCGGCCTTCGCCTTGCGTGCAGGCGCCCGCGCCTGGCGGGCGGCGGCCTCGCGAGTGGGCGCCGGCTCCTCGGGCTTCGGCTTGGTCTTGATCGAGAGCGTTTTTCCTTCGGGCATGACCCTGGTCCTGTTCTTGGCAGCACGTGGTTCGCGGTGCCGCATCGCTCGTTCCAACTGCCGTCGCAGCGCGCGCGGCGGAAGGGCTTACTTCAAAAAATGCTCGTTTCGACCTTGCGTTCCGGCCTGCTGGCGACTTGCCTTGCGCGATCCGTCAGGAATCGTCCTTCCGGTCCGTCATCCCGAGGATCTTGAGTTTGCGATGCAGCGCGGAACGCTCCATCCCGATGAAGCTCGCCGTCTTGGAGATATTGCCAGAAAAGCGCCGTATCTGGATGGTGAGATATTCACGCTCGAACTCTTCGCGCGCTTCGCGCAGTGGCACGCCCATCAGGCTGGAAAGGCCGATACCGCCCTTCACACCGGTTTCGGAAATTTCGCCCGGCAACATTTCGGGTTCGATCACATTCATCCGATCGCGCGGGGATAGGATCACCGTGCGTTCCACCACGTTGCGCAGTTCGCGCACGTTCCCCGGCCAGTCGTAGGCCTGCAGCGTCGCCAGCGCCTCCTCGCTCACTTCCGGTGGCGCGAGGCCCTGTTCGGCGGCGTAGCGGGCGAAGAAATGCGTCGCCAGAGCGGGGATGTCGTCGCGCCGGTCGGCAAGCGAGGGGATTTCCACGGGGACCACGTTGAGGCGATAGAACAGGTCTTCGCGGAAACGCTTTTCCTCGATTTCCTTCTGCAGGTCGCGTGACGTCGAACTGACCACTCGCATATCCACGCCGATCTGGCGATTGCCGCCCACCCGGACGAAGCTTTGTTCGGTCAGCACACGCAGGATGCGCGCCTGTGTGGAGAGCGGCATGTCGGCCACTTCGTCGAGATAAAGCGTACCGCCGTCCGCCATTTCGAGCAGGCCGGGGCGCAGCAGCTTCCCCTCCGCCTCTTCGCCGAACAGCTCCTGCTCGAACCGTTCGGCGGTAATGCGCGCCGAATTGACGATCACAAACGCCCCCGAGGAGCGCGGACTCCAGCTGTGAAGCAGGCGCGCGGCCACTTCCTTGCCTGAGCCTGCCGGCCCGCTGATCAGCACGCGGCTGCCGGTGCTCGCCACCCGCTTCAGCGTGGCGCGCACCTGGTTCACCGCAGCAGAATTGCCGGTGAACTCTTCGCCCGCGCCGTTATTGTCCTGCTTCAGCCGCGTGTTCTCGCGCCGCAACCGCTCGGTTTCGGTGGCGCGTTCGACCAGCAGTAGCAACCGCTCCGTCTCGAACGGTTTCTCGATGAAATCCATCGCCCCGCGGCTGACCGCGGATACGGCGGTGTCGATATTTCCGTGGCCAGAGAAGATGATCACCGGAAGCTCCGGCTCGCGCGCCTTGATCGCGTCGAGCACTTCCAGCCCATCCATCGCGCTGCCGTGCAGCCACACGTCTAGCAGTACAAGGCTGGGCCGCCGTTCATCGACCAGACGCAGCGCGGTGTCGCTATCGCCCGCCGTGCGGCATTCGTACCCCTCGTCGCTCAGTACGCCGGAGACCAGCTCGCGAATATCGCGTTCATCGTCGACGACCAGAATATCGAGCGCCATCAGCGCCTCCTTTCGGGGTTGAAACAGATCATGCAGCCTGATCCTCGGCCGCGGGTGTTGGCTCGGGCATGCGGGCGAAGCGCAGGATGACCTGGGTGCCGCCATCCGCGATCGGCGCGAAGCTCATTTCACCGCCGTGCTCTTCCACGATCTTGCTGACGATCGCGAGGCCCAGCCCGGTGCCCTTTTCGCGCGTAGTGACATAGGGTTCGGCAATCCGGTCTCGGTCGGCGGGAAGCCCCACACCATTATCGGCGACATGGATGTCGACCATGTCTTCGCCCGCTTCGATGGAAACCGCGATCCGCCCGTCGAAGCCCTCCCCCTCATCCGCCGCGCGTGCCTGCACGGCCTCGACCGCGTTTTTCAGCACGTTGGTCATCGCCTGCCCGAACTGGTGGCGATCGCAGCTGAGAGCGATGCCGCCGCCCGGCGCGTCGAGCGTGAAAGCGATATCCTGATGCGCGACTTCCTGAAGGAAAACCGCCTGGCGCACCAGGTCGAGCGCATCCTCGTCGCGGAACACCGGCTTTGGCAGCCGCGCGAAGGAGGAAAACTCGTCCACCATGGTGCGCAGCGCACCCACCTGCCGCACGATCGTGCTGGTCAGCTCGCCGAACAATTCGTCGTCGTCACCCACCTTGCTGCCGTAGCGCCGCTTCAGCCGCTCCGTCGCGAGCTGGATCGGGGTCAGCGGGTTCTTGATCTCGTGCGCGATGCGCCGCGCGACGTCGGACCATGCGGCCCGCCGCTGGTCGAGCAGCTGGCGGGTAATATCTTCGAAGGTGATCACATGGCCGCCTGTGGCAGGGGCTATCCGCACCGCCAGCGTCAGCAGATCCTGCCCGCGATTGATGCTGACGATACCGCTGTCGGCATCCTGATCGAGCAGCGCGGCAATCTGCGGTGAGACGTCGCCGAATGCCTGCCCGCGCGCATCTTCTGCCGGATCGTCGAACAGCATCGCGCGCGCCGAGGTGTTCATCAGCTGCACCTTGCGATCCCGATCGAGCGAGACGATGCCCGCGCTCATCGATTCCAGAACCGCTTCGATGAAGGCCCGGCGCTCGTCCAGCTGGCGGTTGGCCTGAACCAGGTCGTCCGTCTGCTTCTCAAGCTGCGCGGTCATCCGGTTGAACGCGCGGTTGAGCAGGCCGATCTCGTCCGCCCCGGTGCGCCCTTCGATCCGCAGCGCGAAGTTGCCCGCCCCCACCTTGCGCGCCGCCGCGACAAGATCGGTCAGCGGTTCCACCTGACGGTCAGCAAAGCGCAGCGCGAACCACACGGCAAAGCCGACCAGCGCCAGCGACACGAAGAACAGCGCCAGATTGAAGCGCAGCTGGAGCGCGCGTGCGCGCTGCGTCAGTTCGCGGTACTGAACCATGATTTCGGTCGCGAGCTGGAAATTGTTGAACGACAGCGTGGCCGTGTTGCGGGCATTGTAGAGGTAGATGCCTGCCGAACGATCGATTGGCGTGATCGCCTCGATCCGGTCCGCATCCGCGAATACCACCTCCGTCTCGCCCTGGTTGAGCCGCTCGAGGGCTCTCGCACCCGCTTCGGCAGGTTCGTTGCCCTCCACGATGCCGATGGCGACGGCGGTGGTCACCTTCCCATCGGGGAAGGCCTGCAAGATTGCGCTTTCGCTGATTTCGCGGCCTTGCATCTGGTAGGTGTAGTCCTCCAGAAAATCGCGGTCCGCCAGGTCGCCCGCCTGCCTGCCCTGCAACAGGTAGAGCATGTCGCCCGCCATCGTGCGGGTTTCCTGCGCCACTTCGAACTGGTTCTGCTGGAAATAGCTTTCCGCCAGTTCGTTGGTGCTTTCGAACAATCCGCGCGAACTGCTGGAGAACCAGAAATCGACGCCCGACTGGAACAGCACGGCGGCGAACAGCGCGACGAGCAGCGTGGGAACCGCCGCGATCAGGGAGAACACGAAGACCAGCCGCACATGCAGCCGCGCGGTACTGCCAGCCGCGCGGCGCAGGGCAAGCCTCCGCCCGAACAGCACGGCCAGCGCCATGGCGGGCACCAGCGTGCCGACCAGCAGGATCGAGATCTGCCGCGTCGGCAGCAACTGTGTTTCGTCCGGCGTATTGGCGAACGCGGTCCATGTCGCGACCACCATGATCGCAAGCGCCACCGCGGCGCCTATTTCGAGAAACCGGAACAGATTGGCCCTGCGTGACGCCACCACCAGCCGGCGTGCGAAACGCGATCCGCGAACCGGTCTGCTCGATGAAGCCGTCATAGTTGCGAAGTTACAACATCGCTGTTGCCGGAATACAAGTTACAAAGGGCGTCACGTCCCACTTTGCGTCGCATTTTGGCAACGCTCTGTGGAATTCGAGCCGAATGAGGGTGCTGGGTCAGGCTGCGCTTCGCACGAGGAACGGTTCGAAGAAGCGGTCGATCTCGCCCAGCACCTGCGCCGGGTCGTCGATGAAGTTGACCGCCTTGCGGAACTCGGCCGATCCGTAAAGCCCCTTGGTATACCATCCCAGATGCTTGCGAGCGATCTTCACGCCGACTTCGGGCGTGTAGTGATCCAGCATCCGGCGGTAATGCTCCACAACCACGGCGTAATGTTCGTTGAGCGGCGGGTCCGCGCGCTTCTCGCCGGTCTGCCACCAGTGCATCACCTGGCCGAGCAACCATGGCCGACCATAGGCACCGCGCCCGATCATCAGCCCGTCGGCTCCGGACTGCTCCAGCGCCTTTGCGGCATCGTCGACCCCGCAGATATCGCCATTGACGATAACGGGGATGTTCACGGCATCCTTAACCTTGCGGATGAACGACCAGTCGGCGCTCCCCTTGTACATCTGGTTGCGCGTGCGGCCGTGGACCGTGATCATCTTCACGCCCAGATCCTCCGCGATACGCGCCAGTTCCGGCGCGTTCAGGCTGGCGTGATCCCAGCCCATCCGCATCTTCACGGTCACCGGCACGTCGACCGCCTTCACCGTCGCTTCCATCAGTTTCGTCGCCAGCGGCACTTCGCGCATCAGCGCGCTGCCCGCCAGCTGGCCCACGACCTTGCGCACCGGGCAGCCGAAATTGATGTCGATGATCGCCGCGCCATTGCCTTCCTGCAATTTCGCAGCCTCGGCCATGCTCGCCGGATCGCAGCCGACCAGCTGCATCGAAACCGGTTCCTCTATCCGGTCCCAGGCGGCTTTTTGCACGCTCTGGCGGGTTTCGCGGATGGCCGCCTCGCTCGCGATCATCTCTGTCACGTTGAGGCCCGAGCCGTAGCGACGCACCAGCGTGCGGAACGGCATGTCGGTGACGCCCGTCATCGGTGCGAGCACCACGGGCGTTTCGACACCGACGTTGCCGATCTGGATCGGCTTTGGCGCCGAGGGAGGGGGTAGTACGTCAGGCATGGGGAAGCGCGCCAAATAGTGGATTGCCGCCGCCGCCGCAAGCGCGTAGCCCGATCCCGCGATGGCAAACCCCGCAGACACGCCCCGATTTGCCGCGATTATCGTTGCCGCAGGCTCCGGTACCCGCGCCGGCCAGTCGATCCCCAAGCAATATGTCCGCTGGCGCGGCAAGCCCGTGCTGCGCCACTCGGCCGAGGCTTTGCTGGAAGCGGGCGCGACGCATATTGTGATCGCCATTGCCCCCGAGGCGAAAGACATGGCGCGTGACGCCACCGCCGGGCTGGAGAACATCGTGTTCGTCGAAGGCGGGGCGACACGCCGCGCCTCGGTCGCCGCAGGGCTGGAGGCGCTCTCCCACGAAGCCCCCGGCATGGTGCTGATCCACGATGCTGCGCGGCCCCTGCTGCCGCTGGGCGTCGTTGAACGGGTGCTGAGCGCGCTCGAACAGCATCCGGGTGCCATCCCCGCCCTGCCCGTGGTCGATACCATCGCCCGAATGAAAGACGGCCTGATGACGGGGCGGGAGGATCGTACCGCCCTCGCCCGCGTGCAAACCCCGCAGGGCTTCCACTTCGACGATATTCTGGCGGCCCACCGCGCGTGGGATGCCGCAACCGAGCCGACCGACGATGCGCAGGTACTGCGCGCCGCCGGTGGCGAGGTGGCCGTCGTCCAAGGCTCCGAAAAGCTGGCCAAACTCACCTTTCCAGAGGATTTTGCGATGCAGGCCGATTATGCCCGCCCGCCCGTGCGCACCGGGACCGGCTTCGATGTTCACCAGCTGGCCGAGGGCGAAGAGCTGTGGCTTGGCGGGTTGAGGATTGAGCACGACAGAGGCCTTGCCGGGCACAGCGACGCCGATGTCGCGCTGCACGCGCTGGTCGATGCGGTGCTCGGCGCGCTGGGCAATGGCGATATCGGCACGCACTTCCCGCCCAGCGACGAACGCTGGCGCGGTGCGGAGTCAGGCCAGTTCCTCGCCCACGCGGCAAAGCTGGCGAGCGAGGGTGGCTATCGGATCGGCAATCTCGACCTGACGATCATCTGCGAAGAACCCAAGATCGGGCCGCACAAGTATGAAATGCGCGAAAAGATCGCCGATTTCGCCGGTGTTCACATCGACGCTGTCAGCGTAAAGGCGACCACGACCGAAAGGCTGGGCTTCACCGGGCGCGCAGAGGGCATCGCCGCGCAAGCGATCGCGACCCTTATACGGGAGGACTTCACATGAGACTTCACCTTCGACTGGCTGCGAGTGCGGCCGCACTCCTTTCGCTGTCGCAGCCTGCGATGGCGCAGGGCGTGCAGTGCATCGAACCGGCCGACCTTGCCGACGCGACCACCTACACCATCCCGCTGATGCTGCAGAGCGCGCAGGCGAGCTGCGCCGACGTGCTGCGCGCGGACAGTTTCGTGCTGAGCCAGGGCAGCGAATTTGCTGCCCGGTTCGAACCGCTGCGCGATGCGGCATGGCCAGGGACACGGCGCGTTCTGGTCAACGTCATCGAAAACAAGACCGGCGTGGATCGCGCGGCCGCAGAGCAGGCCCCGGCAGATGCGGGCGGGGTGATGCAGATGCTGATGCGCATGGAGGGGGACGAACTACGCCCGTTCCTGGACGCACTCGCAACTCAGATGATCGCCGGCGAGATCAAGCCGCAGACCTGCATGGATATCGAGACCCTGCTGCCCCTGCTCGCCCCCTTGCCGGCGGAGAATTACGGCGCGCTGGTTTCCGCAATCCTCGGACTCGTCGCCGGAGATGCTGACGACGACCTGCCGATCTGCACTGCGGCCAGCCGATGACCGACTCGCTCCTCCCGCAGGATATCGTCGACATGGCGACGCGCGTGGTCGACGCGAACCGTGCCCAAGGGCGCAAGGTCGCGCTGGCGGAAAGCTGCACCGGCGGGCTGGTCTGCGCCGCGATCACCGAAATCGCGGGATCGTCCGAAGTGCTGGACCGTGGCTTCATCACCTATTCCAACGAAGCCAAGATCGAACGGCTTGGCGTCTCGCAGGACATCATCGAAACCTTCGGTGCGGTGTCCATAGCGTGCGTCTGGGCGATGGCGCAGGGTGCGCTGGCGAACAGCGACGCCGATGTAGCCGTCGCAATCAGCGGGGTTGCCGGCCCCGGCGGCGGCACGGCGACCAAGCCGGTGGGCACGGTGGTTTTCGCGCGAGCCTTCCGCGGCGACGAACGCGAGCCCGAGGGCGAACTCAAATCCTTCGGCGAACTCGACCGTGCCGGCGTGCGCCGTCAGGCCACGCTGTGCGCACTGGAGCTGCTGCTGCCATAAAGTTCGTCCGCGCGTTCTTCGAATGCGGTCATCATCCGGCGGAATGCGCGGTCGAAATACGCCCCGGCCAGGGTTTCGAAAATCCTGCTCTTAAACGTGAAATCGACGCAGAACTCGATCTCGCACCCATCCGCCACGGGCTTGAACGTCCAGTCGTTCTTCAGATCGCTCAGCGGTCCGTCGACATAGTGGACGTTGATGCTTTCCGGCCGCGTCTTGATCACTCGCGAGGTGAACTTTTCGCGGATCGCCTTGAAGCCGACCACCATGTCCGCAACCATTTCCGTCTCGCTGTCGGACTGGATGCGGGTCGCGATCACCCAAGGCAGGAAATCGGGATAGTGCTTCACGTCCGCCACCAGATCGAACATCTGCTCGGGCGTGTATGGAAGCGTGCGCGTTTGATGGATTCCGGGCATCAGGCCTGACCGTTACGGGCTGCCTCGCGCGCCAGCCGCTCTTCGCGAGACGCCTTCATCGCAGCAAAGTCGTCGCCCGCGTGATAGCTGGAGCGCGTCAACGGGCTGGCCGCGACCTGCAGGAAGCCCTTCGCGCGCGCGATCGAACCGAACGCGTCGAACGCCTTGGGGGTGACGAAATCTTCCACCTTGGCATGCTTCGGCGTCGGCTGGAGGTACTGCCCCATGGTAATGAAATCGACGCCCGCGCTGCGCATGTCGTCCATCACCTGGTGCACTTCCAGCCGCTGCTCGCCCAGCCCCAGCATGATGCCCGACTTGGTGAAGATCAGCGGATCGTGGACCTTTACCTCCTCAAGCAGGCGCAGCGACGCATAGTAGCGCGCGCCGGGGCGGATCGTGGGATAGAGCCGCGGGACCGTTTCGAGGTTGTGGTTGAACACATCCGGCCCGGCGGCAACAATCGCCTCGATCGCGGGGCGCATCTTGCCGCGAAAATCGGGCGTCAGGATCTCGATGGTGGTATTCGGCGTCTCGCGCCGCAGCGCCTCGATCACCTTCACGAACTGGCCCGCCCCGCCATCGGGCAGGTCGTCACGGTCCACGCTGGTGATGACGATGTGCTCAAGCCCCATCTTGCCCGCCGCGATGGCGACATTCTCCGGCTCCATCGGATCAACCAGCCGGGGCATCCCCGTCTTGACGTTGCAGAACGCACAGGCGCGGGTGCAGACATCGCCCAGGATCATCACCGTGGCGTGCTTCTTTTCCCAGCATTCGCCGATGTTCGGGCAGGCAGCTTCTTCGCACACGGTGTTGAGGCCGAGATCGCGCATCAGTCGGCGCGTTTCCTGATAGCCCTTGCTGACCGGTGCCTTGACCCGAATCCAGTCGGGCTTGCGCTGGCGCGGCTCGCGGTTGTGCTGCGGTTCGGGAGCGGATGAGAGGTCGTTCATGCCCGCCATCTAGGGGTGTAGCCTTGACGAGGCAATGGCGCGGCTTGCCAGCGGCGCGATGGCGGGCCATGTCGCACGCCATGTCTGAACCAGTACTCAAGAATATCGCCCTGCTCATCGATGCGGACAACACCACCCCCGACGGGATCGATCCGGTGCTGACCGTGATGGCCGAGCTGGGGCAGGTGAACATCCGCCGCGCCTACGGCAATTTCGCCAAGGACAACCTCGCCCGGTGGGACAAGATCACCAACAAGTTCGGTATTCGCCCGCAACAGCAATTCGATGTGACCCGCGGCAAGAACGCGACCGACATGGCGATGACGATCGACGCGATCGACCTGCTCTATCAGGGCAAGGTGGACGGGTTCGGGATTATGACATCGGACAGCGATTTCACGCCGCTGGTCACCCGCCTGCGGCAGGACGGGATCATCGTGTACGGATTTGGCGAGGCGAAGACGCCGCTGGCGTTCCAGTCCGTCTGCACGCGCTTCATCGATATCAAGAAACTGATCGCGACCAATGCCGCCGACCGGTCGAACGATCGCCGGAAAGGCCCGGCGCTGCAATCCGAAGTGGTCGACGATGACCTGCTGGAACTGATTACCGCCGCCTATTCCGAGGCGAAGGGCGAAGGCGGCTTCGCGCGGCTTTCGCAGCTGGGCCAGATTGCGGGCAACCGTTCCAGCTTCGATGTGCGCAATTACGGCTTCAAGAGCCTGAAGGAGATGTTCGAATCCTTCGATACCTTCGCGGTCGAAACGCGCGACGACAATCAGATCTACGTCAAACGCCTGCGCTAGTTCGCTTCGCGCAAGAACGAAAAACGGCGCGGGGGGCATGCCCTCCGCGCCGTTCGTTTCTCAGCCCTTAATTCGCGCTGATCAGCTCGCCATCGGCGATGCATCGCCCGACATCTGCTGGCTGATGAACGCCTGCCACAGATTGGCGATCGGCTTGCGGTTGCCGTCGACCTTGGCGAAGGTCGCCTGCGCGGCGGCCATGTCGCCAGCCTCGTACTGCGCGATCCCGAGGCGGGTCAGCGCGGTCGCCTGGTCGACGCCGGGCTTGGTCAGCGCCAGCTCGTACAGATCGGCTGCGGTCGCCGCCTCGCCGAAGTTGAGGTAGGCGTCGGCCGCTGCAAGCACGAGGCCGGCATCGGCGTTCGCACCGCGCGCGTCGCTTTCCAGCGCACCCAGATCGTCGCGCAGGCCTGGCGCGGCATTCTTGGACCCGCTGAGTGCTTCGGAAACGAAAGCGTCGTTGCTGGCGAGCAGTCCGGCATCGACGCCTTCCTGCGTCACCACCAGCACTTCACCCGGCAGACGGCGGAAATTCGCGGCATCGATGTAATCCGCGTAATCGCGCGCGTCGGTCATCGCATCGGCGGCTCGCAGGAGGCGCATGAGATCGAGCAGTTCGGCATCGTTGTACGAGCCGTAGTTGCGCTGCACGCCGATCGCGTTACGCCACGTGGTCTCGCTGGGATAATAGCGCGCCCGCAGCGTTGCGAAGGTCATCGCATCGTCGATCATCTCGTTGTTGTACGCCAGTGCGAAGCCCTGTTCGAGCAGTTCGTCGTCCGGGGTTTCGCCGTTCTGCGTCGCCGCGTTCACCCGCTCCGCGATGAACTTCAGGCCGCCGGCCGGATCTTCGGCGAGCAGATAGGTCTGCGCGATCAGCGTCTCGGCCTCTTCAGCCTCGTAACCGAGCGCAATCGCCTGTTCGAGCCGCTGGCGGGCGGTAGGGTAATCCTTCGCATTGTAGGCCAGCTGGCCACCCACGAAGTAATACTGCGCCTGCGCTTCCTGCGGCACCTTGCCGCTTTCCAGCATCATGCCCATGCCGCGGCTGGCGTCGGAATAGTTCTTCAGATCGAGTGCGGTGTTGTACAGCATGCTGCCGTAGACGTTCCGGTCATCGGCTGTCTGCACGGTGCCTTCGATGCCCTTCAGCTGCTGCAGGATGGCCGCCTTGTCGGCGCCTTCCGCCTTGGCTGCTTCCTGAATCGGAAGGAACGCCTCGATGAACTCCTCGGAATTCTTGGCCTCGGCCTTTTCTTCCTTCTTATCCTTCTTGGCATAAGCAGGGGCGTCGAAAGCGGTCACGCCGAACGCGCCAACGCTCATGATCGCGGCGGCGATAGCGATTTTGGAAGCCCGGCGCGTTGCGGGTGCGAAAAAAGCCATAAATTCTCTCCTTTTTGGGCCGCGATTGCCGCGGCCTCGGGTTGTCCCGTGTTCAATGAGGATAACGCGCGGCCCTATGCGCTAGTGCCACGCCATCGTCCAGATAGTGCCGAAACCCGGTTTAACCGTGGTTGAATGGCAACATACCCGATCCTTCATCCCGATCCCGCCTAAAATGTGGAAAAAGCGCGCGTCCAGCCCTATCTGACCACCGGGTTGCTGGCACCTTGGGCCGCCTTGCTCTAGCCTGCTCCCTTCACGCAAAGTCGCACCCTCAATAACCTAACCGAGCGGACATTCTTTGACCGACGAGACCGACACCCTGACCCCGCCCAGCCCGATGGGCGAGTATGATCGCATCGACATCGTCGATGAAATGAAGACCAGCTATCTCGATTACGCGATGAGCGTGATCGTGAGCCGCGCGCTGCCCGATGTGCGCGACGGGTTGAAGCCGGTTCACCGCCGCATTCTCTATGCCAGCCAGGAAGGCGGCTTCGTCGCCGGGCGGCCCTATCGCAAGAGCGCGAAGATCGTCGGCGACGTGATGGGTAACTACCATCCGCACGGCGACAGCGCGATCTACGATGCGCTCGCCCGGATGACGCAGGACTGGTCAATGCGCGTGCCGCTGGTCGACGGCCAGGGCAACTTCGGCAGCATGGATCCCGATCCGCCCGCCTCGATGCGCTATACCGAGGCGCGGCTGGCCAAGGTCGCCAACGCCCTGCTCGACGATCTCGACAAGGATACGGTCGACTTCGCGGACAACTACGATGGTTCGACGCGCGAACCGACCGTGCTTCCGGCTGGCTTCCCCAACCTGCTGGTCAATGGCGCGGGCGGCATCGCGGTCGGCATGGCGACCAACATCCCGCCGCACAATCTGGGTGAAGTGATCGACGGCTGTCTTGCCTTCATCGCCAACCCGTCGATCACCACCGAAGAACTGATCGAATATATTCCCGGCCCCGATTTCCCCACGGCGCCGCTGATCCTGGGCCAGTCTGGCGCGCGTTCCGCCTACATGACCGGGCGCGGATCGATCATGATGCGTGCCCGGCACGAGATCGAGACCGGGCGCAACGACCGGCAGAGCATCGTGCTCACCTCGATTCCCTACCAGGTCGGCAAGAACATGCTGGTCGAACGCATCGCCGAGGCCGCGAAGGACAAGCGGATCGAAGGCATTTCGGACATCCGCGACGAATCCAGCCGCGAAGGCGTACGCGTGGTCGTGGACCTGAAACGCGATGCCTCGCCCGAAGTCGTGCTCAACCAGCTATGGCGCTACTCGCCGGCGCAGGCGAGCTTCCCCGCAAACATGCTGGCAATTCGCGGCGGACGGCCCGAAGTGCTCGCGCTGCGCGACATCATCCAGGCGTTCATCCAATTCCGCGAACAGGTCATCACGCGGCGCACCAAGTTCGAGCTGAACAAGGCGCGCGACCGGGCACACATCTTGCTCGGCCTGGTGGTCGCGGTGTCGAACCTCGACGAAGTGGTCGCGATGATCCGCGGGTCGGGCAATCCGGCGGAAGCGCGTGGCAAGCTGCTCGCCAAGCAATGGCCGATCGGCGATATCGCCCAGTATATCGAGCTGGTCGAGGCGATCGACGTATCGAGCGAGCAGGAAGGCGGCACCTACCGCCTGTCCGAAAAGCAGGTGAAGGCGATCCTCGAACTGCGGCTTCACCGACTGACCGCGCTGGGTCGCGACGAGATCGGCGACGAGCTGAAGGAGCTGGCGACCAAGATCGAATATTACCTTTCGATCCTGGCCGACCGCCGCAAGCTCTATCAGGTGATGCGCGAAGAACTGCAGGCGATCCGCGACCAGTACGCGACGCCGCGCGTCAGCGAAATCGCACCCGCGTGGGACGGTCTGGAAGACGAAGACCTGATCGAGCAGGAAGACATGGTCGTCACCGTCACCCACGGCGGCTACATCAAACGTACCCCCCTGCACGCTTTCCGCGCGCAGGCACGCGGCGGCAAGGGCCGCAGCTCGATGGCCACCAAGGACGAGGATGCGGTGGTCGAAATGTTCGTCACCAGCACCCACAACCCGGTGCTGTTCTTCACCAACACGGGCCGGGTCTATCGCCTGAAGGTGTGGAAGCTGCCCGAAGGCAGCCCGACCACCAAGGGCCGGCCAATGGTCAACCTGCTGCCGCTGGGCGAGGACGAACGCGTCACCAACGTGCTGCCCCTGCCGCAGGACGAGGCCGAGTGGAGCAAGCTCAACATCGTGTTCGCCACCGAGCAGGGCATGGTTCGCCGCAACTCGATGGATGCGTTCACCAGAATCCCGTCTAACGGGAAATACGCGATGGGCTTCGTCGAGGACAGCGGCGACCGGCTGATCGGCGTGCGTCTGCTGAACGAGGACCAGGAAATATTCCTCGCCTCCGACGCGGGCAAAGCCATCCGCTTCGCCGCGACCGACGCGCGCGAAACCAAGAGCCGCACCGGCATCGGTGTGCGCGGCATGAAGCTGAAGGAAGGCGACAAGGTCGTCAGCCTCGCCGTGCTCCATCCGCTGGCACACGACATGGAAACGCGCGAGGCGTATCTGCGCGGCGCGGTGTGGAAGAACAACGACAACGAGCACACGCTCGACGCCGATGTTGCGGCCGAGATGGAGGAGAACGAAGAGTTCATCCTCACCCTCACTGCCAATGGCTACGGCAAGATTTCCTCGGCCTACGAATACCGCACCATCGGGCGCGGCGGCCAGGGCATCACCAATATCGGCGAGCCGAGCGACACCATGCGCAACGGCCCGGTCGTCGCCAGCTTCCCCGTGCGCCACGGCATGCAGCTGATGCTGGTGACCGATCAGGCCAAGCTGATCCGCCTGCCGATCGATTTCCGCCATCTGATCCCCGACGGGTTCGAGAACCACAAGGGCTGGTCGATCTATGGCCGCAGCTCTTCGGGCGTGAAGGTATTCGATGTCGCCAAGGGCGAGCAGATCGTCGGCGCGGCGCGGATCGACGAGGATGCGGACCCGGAGAACGATGCCGAGGCCGCGATCATGGACGAGCGCATGGCGCGTGAGGATCAGACGACTTCGCCCCACACCACGCTCGACCGCGACGATCCGCCGCCGACCGACGTGTAGGCTTTAGCGCCCGGTCCAAATCGGATTGGCGGGTCGTCTCTATCGACGAAACCGGCGCAGTGTCTGCACCACGCCGGTGGCGATCATCAGCTGGCCGACATAATAGGTCGGCCACACCAGCAGGTCGGGCAGCGGCGCGAGGTCGATCGGGCCCACACGGCTGAAGATCAGCCAGTCCGAGAACACGAAGAATAGCGCCCCCAGCCCCACCCGCCATTGCGGGAACAGGCTGAGCCATGCGGCCATCGCCATGCCGCCCAGTGCCACGCCGTAGATGCCGATCGTCCAGTCTCCGCTCAGCAGGAGACAACCGACCGGCACTGCAAGGAGCAATCCGAGCGACGCCCATTTGCGCGCGACGCTGGGCTCGGGCCGAAGGTGGCGGCGATAGAACAGGATCGCAGCGACATGGCTCGCCGCAAAGGCGATTCCCCCGGCCATCAAAGACAGCTGGATTGCCGCGTCGCCAACCGCGCTCAGCGCCAGTGCGAGGACGAAGAGCCCGGCGCGCAGGCCCCTGGTCCGCTGGGCTGCATAGACTGCAAGAAAGCCCACCGCCGATGCCTTGATCCCCATCACCCAGAGGCCGCCCAGCGCGCTTTCATCCAGCAACGGATACGCAATGCCCGCGATCAGGCTGAGCGCGAGCCATGGGCGATGTTGGACGAGTGCGCGGCGAGCCATTGCACGCCATTTAACGAGAGGCTCCGCCAATCGCCACCGTGCTTTGAATTTTTGCCGATCAGCGCCTAGGTGCGGCCCATGGCACACGACGTACACATCATCGGCGGCGGGCTCGCGGGCAGCGAGGCAGCATGGCAACTGGCGCAGGCGGGGATCAAGGTCCGCCTGTCCGAGATGCGCGGCAGCGGAGAGATGACGCCCGCGCACCAGACCGATGGGCTGGCAGAACTGGTCTGCTCCAACTCCTTCCGATCCGACGACAGCGACAAGAACGCGGTCGGCCTGCTGCACGACGAGATGCGGCGGCTGAATTCCATCGTGATGGCGGCGGGCGAGGAGGCGCGCGTCCCCGCAGGCAGCGCAATGGCAGTCGACCGCGACGTGTTTTCCGCCCGCGTCGAGCGGATGCTGAGCGAGCACCCCAATGTCACCATCATACGCGAACGGGTCGATACGCTGCCCGACGCTGGCCTTACCATCGTGGCGACCGGGCCGCTCACCGCGCAGACACTGGCCGACAGCATCGTGTCCGCGACCGGCGAAGACCGGCTGGCCTTCTTCGATGCCATCGCGCCCATCGTGCACCGCGATTCCATCGACATGAGCAAGTGCTGGATCCAGTCGCGCTGGAACAAGCGGACCGAGGCCAGCAACGAAGATGGCGACTACATCAACTGCCCGATGACGAAGGACCAGTACGAGGCCTTCGTGCAGGCGCTGGTCGATGGCGAGAAGACCGAATTCAAGGAATGGGAGGCCGACACCCCCTATTTCGATGGCTGCATGCCGATCGAGGTGATGGCATCGCGCGGGGTCGAGACGCTGCGCTATGGCCCGATGAAGGGCGTCGGGCTGGATAATCCCTACGACACGACCGAGGAACACCCGCAGGGCCGCTGGCCCTATGCCGTGGTGCAGCTGCGGCAGGACAACAAGCTGGGCACGCTGTGGAACATGGTCGGCTTTCAGACCAAGCTGAAATACGGCGCGCAGGCGGACCTTTTCCGCACCATTCCCGGTTTGGAGAACGCCGAATTCGCGCGGCTGGGCGGGCTGCACCGCAACACCTTCATCAACTCGCCGCTGGTGCTCGACCGTCAGTTACGGCTTCGCAATGCGCCCCATATCCGGTTCGCCGGGCAGATCACGGGCTGCGAAGGCTATGTCGAAAGCGCCGCGCTGGGCCTGATGGCGGGGCTGATGACCGCTGCGGAGCATCGCGGCGAAGACTGGTCCCCTCCCCCCGCGACCACCGCGCTGGGCGCGCTGCTGAGCCATGTGACGGGCGATGCGGAGGCGGAGACGTTCCAGCCGATGAACGTCAATTTCGGCCTGTTCCCGCCGCTGCACGAGGTGAAGAAGAAACAGCGTAAAGAGGCCTACACCAGCCGGGCGAAGGCCGATCTGGGGCAATGGATCGCCCAGCGCGAGCGGGTGCCCGCCTAGCAGTCGCAGCGTGGACGTGCGCGCCGCTTCGGCGCGGTCGTCGCAAATTCGGCCTGGCTCAGCACGCGGTCGCCATCGGCATCGGCCCCGTCGAACTTGTCGGCCGTGGTCACCGCCCACTCCTCGAACGTCAGCAGGTTGTTGCCGTCCTTGTCGAGCTTGCGGAACGCATTCGTCCGGCTCGATAGCATCTCGTTGCGCGTGATCTTGAGATCGCGGTTGCGATCGTAGCGGAAGAAGCGGCGCTGTTCGCGCGTCAGCTCGGTCGCTTGCGGCGGCGCAGGGCCGGTCAGATCGGCGGCATCCGCTCGCGGCAGATCGGGCTCACCGGAATGATCGGCAGGTTCGGGCGGTGGCGGCGGTGCCGCCTGTTCGACCTGCGCACGGCCCTGCCACCAGAAAATGCCTACCCCTGCCAGCACCAGAGCCAGCACGGCCCCCAGAACAATGCGATTCATCGCCCCCTCCCCTTGCGGGTCAGGAGCCTAGCATACCCGCGCGCACCGCGGCGAGGAAATCGGCAGGGCCGGACAGGATGGGCCTGCCGGTCCGCAGGCTGCGGCGGCCCAGCGCACCCAGCACTGCCATTGGCCGCAAGGCACCTGGCAGGCGCTCCCCCGTGCCGGAGAGCCGCGCGCGCGCAACGTCCCTCACCCGCTGTGCGTCGACTGGCTCGGAGCAATGCTGCGCCAGGTCGGCGCAGGACCACGCTTGCGCGGCCTCTCTGGGTGTTCCGGAATCTCCAGCGTCAAGCGCGCGTGCCGCCAACGCCCATGCATCCGCCCGTCCTTCGGCAAAGGCGAAGATGGCCCCTTCGGTCAGCGGACCTTCCGCCAGCAGCCCTTCCCAGCCATCGACCAGCGTTGCCAATCGCGAAACGTCCGCATCCCACGCCGCTAGCCGCGCCAGAAGCGGCTCCCCCTTGGGCCAGTCGCCGCGATCCTGCGCGAAGCGATCGCGCCACCACGCCAGCTTCATCTGCGCAATGATCGGCTCACTCGCCTGCCGCACCGCATCGGCCAGCCGCCGGTCCAGCGCGAACAGGTCTTCCAGAACGGGACGCGACTCCTGCCGGGCATAGGCCATCGCCAGAGTGATGGCCGGATCGTCGGCCTGGCCTGGTGCCGGTTGAGGGGATGTGCGCGCCATGCCACGCAGATGCGCGGCTCTTAACCTCGCTTCAACCCCGATCTGCCAAATCCTCGTGACCGCGATCCCTGTTTGGAGCGCGGCGAAGTCGGCTGGACGCAGGTCCGCCTTGGGGCACGCATACGAGGATAAGGACAAAAGTGAATTTTCTGACCCGTCTGCGTCGCGACGCAAGGGGCAATACCCTGGCCATCGTGGCCGCTGCGCTGGTGCCGCTAATCGCAATGATCGGCAGCGGCGTGGACATGAGCCGCGCCTACATGGTCGAATCGCGGCTGCAGCAGGCGTGCGACGCTGGCGTGCTCGCCGGGCGCAAGGAAATGGCCGACGGCCGCTGGTCGACCGCTGCGCGCACTGCCGCAGAGGAATATTTCAACGTGAACTTCGCGTCCGACTATCTCGGATCGCAGAGCGTCAGCTTCACACCGACAAATCCGACAGGAACCACCAGCGTTCGCGGGGTCGCATCGGCCAACCTGCCCACCGTCATCATGACCTTCTTCTCGATCGCCGATATGGACATCTCGGTATCGTGCGAAGCCAAGTTCGACATCGCCAATTCCGACATCACGTTCGTGCTCGATACGACCGGTTCGATGGCGTGCCCCAGCGACGCCAATGATGACGCGTGCTCGGGCTATTGGTCCAAGTATGGCGGGCAGGAAGGAAAAAGCTACGGGAGCTATTCGAGGACGTCGCGGATGAGCGCGCTGAAAAGCGCGATGGACGGGTTCTACACCACGCTCAAATCCGCCGCATCGACCAGCGGCGCCCGCATCCGCTATTCGTTCGTGCCCTACACGGGGACGGTCAATGTCGGCCGCCTGCTGCCGGCAAACTATATTGCCGACAGCGCCGCCTACCAATCGCGCAAATACGAACTTGTGCGGAGCCAGCCTGCCGAAACCGTGGTGCACTTCCAGAGCCGCAGCAGCGCCTATACCTGGAACTGCGGGCTCTATTCGGGCGTGTGGCACGGCACACGGATCTACGGCCGATACGATAACGGATATGGCGGCTGCATCTGGGACGATTACCATCCCGCTGAAAATATTTACGAGACAGTCTACAAGCGCGTCGTCCACCCGACGAATGTCTACAAAACGTTTTCCTGGACCAGCGATCCGACCGGCTCGGGCCTGAGCAGTTCGATCTGGGGTGGCTGCATCATGGAGCGCGATACCGTCGCCTCCGGATCGATCAGCTACAGCACCGGCACTCGCAGCTTTTCGCCCAACGGCCTGTATGATCTCGACATCGACAGCGCGCCGACCAGCGAAGCCACCAAATGGCGGCCTTACTGGCCCGAAGTCAGCTTCTACCGCAACCTGAACACGACCGAGACGTCATCCGGCTCCAGCCCACAGACCAGCTGCCCATACGAGGCGCGCCTGCTGGCCGAGTATTCAACGCTCAAGACGTTTCAGGACTACAACAAGAACCTCGTGCCCGATGGCGGTACCTACCACGATATCGGGCTTCTCTGGGGTGCTCGGCTGAGTTCGGAAAACGGCATTTTTGCCAGCAATGTCGCCGCTCCGGCGCTCAACAGCGGGTATGTGAGCCGCCACATCATCTTCATGACCGATGGCCAGCTGGACCCGGGCGACACCTACTACAACGCCTACGGGATCGAGCGGCACGATGGCCGGATCACGGGCATGTCGACCTCGACCAATCAGAACTCGATCATAGCCGAACAGCGGACACGCCACACGAACCGCTACAAGCAGCTGTGCAAGGCCATCAAGGCAAAGGGCATCCGCCTGTGGGTCGTCGCGTTCAACACCACGCTGACATCCGAGATGACCGACTGCGCAAGCCCGAACAGCAGTTTTACCGCAGACAACGCAGCCAGCCTCAACGAAGCCTTTCAGGACATTGCCGAACAGGTTGCAGATCTGAGGCTGACCGATTGATGCGCGATATGCCTCGTCTTGTCCGATCGCTTCGCCGCGACGAGTACGGCGCGACGCTGGTAGAGTTCGCGATCATCGCGCCCACCTTCATGATCATGTTGATGGGGGCGTTCGATCTGGGCCACCAGGTTTACCTGCGCGCGGTCATGAACGGCGCGATCCACGAGGCCGCGCGGGAGTCCACCCTGGAGACCGGGCCCGGCTCCAAGGCAGCGATCGATAACATGGTGGAGACGCGGGTGAAGCGTCTGGCCAAGGATGCGAAGGTCGATTTCGATCGCAAGAGCTATTACGATTTTACCGATGTGCAACGCGCCGAGGCGATTAACGAGAACGGCACCGCGAATGGCCGGTGCGACAGCGGCGAAACCTTCGAAGACGAAAACGGCAACGGCACCTGGGATTCGGACGTTGGCACGGAGAGTTTCGGCAGCGCGCGCGACATCGTGATGTACACGGTGTCCGTCACCTATGATCGCCTGTTCCCGCTCTACGGCCTCATCGGCATGGAGCAGCAGACCACCATGGAATTCAGCACGGTGCTCAAGAACCAGCCTTACGCGCAGCAGGGAGAAAAGGCGCAACCGGAGACCAAACCATGCGCCTGACCCTCCCCCGCTTTCCGCGCCTGCGCTCCTTCGCGCGCCGGCTTCGCGGCGAGGATAAGGGCCTCGCGCTGATAGAATTCGCGCTCAGCCTGCCGGTGTTCCTTGGCCTTGGCATGTTCGGGGTGGAGGTCGCCTATTTTGCGGTGACCAGCATGAACGTCAGCCAGATTTCGCTGACCGTGGCGGATAATGCCGCGCGCATGGGCCAGACTTCGACGAGCAGCACGACCAAGACGATCTATCGCTCGGACCTGAATTCGCTTTTCGCGGGAGCCACCAAGCAGGGCGAAGCGATCGACTTCATGGAACACGGCCGGGTGGTAGTCTCCAGCCTCGAGACTGTCGGCTCGCTCGACAAGCAGCTGATCCGCTGGCAGCGATGCAGCGGCGATGCTACCTCCTACAGTTCCAGCTACGGACCGGAGCTGACCAGCGAGGTGCTCGATCCCAGCTTTATCGGCATGGGGCCTGCGGGCGAGGAAATCCGCGCGCCCGTTGGCGATGCCGTTATGTATGTCGAGGTGTTCTACGAATACCAGGGCCTGTTCGGCGACATGTTCATCGGCAACAGGGTCATCAGTTACGAGGCCGCGTTCCCCATTCGCGACGACCGGAACCTTGCGTCAGGTGTGGCGGATGATGGCGCGGACGATCCCGTCTGCGCGCCCGCGCCCGCGCCGGCTCCATCGCCTTATCGCGACAATGCCGCACCGGGAGTCTGTCATACGACCAGGCACGATGGCTATCACTGCCACTGACGTCTTCGTAATCGCCGAAGGTAGCTAGCCGCCGGAGCATCTCGCCCCGCCTGCGGCCGTTTATTCCTCGATGTAGCAGACCTTCTTCGCCGCTTTGATGATAGACGCGGTGTCGATCAGTGCCATTGCCTCCAAGTTCGCGGCGTAAGGCAGGGGGACATCCGCGTTGTTGACCCGCGTCACCGGCGCATCGAGATGGTCGAAGCCATCCTCCATGCAGATCGCGACGATTTCGCTCGCGATGGAGCAGGTCGGCCAGCCCTCTTCGGCGACCACCATGCGGTTGGTCTTCTTGAGGCTTTCCAGCACGGTTTCCTTGTCGAGCGGGCGCAGCGTGCGCAGGTCGATCACCTCCGCATCGATGCCCTGTCCGGCGAGCTCCTCCGCCGCCTCCAGCGCCAGGCCGACCGCGATCGAATAGCTGACGATGGTCACATCGCTGCCTTCGCGCACGATCCGTGCCTTGCCGATCGGCAGTACGTAATCGTCAAGTTCGGGCACGTCGAAGCTGCGTCCGTAGACCAGTTCGTTTTCAAGGAACACGACCGGGTCTTCGCTGCGGATGGCGGCCTTCATCAGGCCCTTCGCGTCGGCGGCGTCATAGGGCGCGATCACGATCAGGCCCGGCACGCTGGCGTACCAGGGGCCGTAGTTCTGGCTGTGCTGCGCCCCTACGCGCGCCGCCGCGCCATTCGGACCGCGAAACACGATCGGGCACCGCATCTGGCCGCCCGACATGTAATTGGTCTTCGCGGCCGAGTTGATGATGTGGTCGATCGCCTGCATCGCGAAGTTGAAGGTCATAAATTCGACGATCGGGCGCAGGCCGCCCATCGCAGCGCCCGTGCCAAGGCCGGCAAAGCCATATTCGGTGATCGGAGTGTCGACCACGCGCTTGGCACCGAATTCGTCGAGCAGGCCCTGCGTGACCTTGTAGGCGCCCTGATATTCGGCGACTTCCTCGCCCATCACGAACACGCGTTCGTCGCGGCGCATTTCCTCGGCCATCGCATCGCGCAAGGCTTCGCGCACGCTGGTCGAGACCATGTTTGTGCCTTCGGGGATCGCGGGATCGCTGGCGGGGGAGCGGGTCGGCTTTTCCGCCGTCTCGGTCACTTCGGCTTCGGAGGGCTCCTGGCCGACATCCTTGCCCTCGCCCTCAACGTCGTCCTTCTCGTCGCTCGACTCAGCGGCAGATGCGGAAGGCGCTTCGACATCGCCGACATCCTCGCCCTCGTCGGCCATCATCGCAATTACCGCGCCGACAGCGACGCCTTCTGTGCCTTCATCGACCAGGATTTTCGCCAGCGTGCCTTCATCGACCGCTTCGAATTCCATCGTCGCCTTGTCGGTCTCGATCTCGGCGATGATGTCGCCGATCTCGATCTTGTCACCTTCGGACTTGAGCCATTTGGCGAGTGTGCCTTCCTCCATCGTGGGGGAAAGCGCGGGCATCTTCAGTTCGGTGGCCATCGCTCAATACTCCTCCACCAGAACATCGGTGTAGAGTTCGGCAGCCTCCGGCTCGGGAGAATTTTCGGCAAAGTCGGCCGCTTCGGAAACGCGCGTACGAATGCCCTTGTCGATGTCTTTCAACGCGTCCTCGCTCTTGCCCTTTTCGATCAGCGTCTTCTTGATCCGCTCGATCGGGTCGTGATGTTCCTTCTGGTCCTGCACCTCTTCGCGGGTGCGGTATTTCGCAGGGTCGGACATCGAGTGCCCGCGATAGCGATAGGTGTTGCACTCCATGAGCACCGGGCCGTTGCCCTCGCGGATGTGCTTGAACGCGACCTCCGCCGCCTGGCGAACTTCCAGCACGTTCATCCCGTCCACTTCCATGCCCGGAATGCGGAAGCTCGTGCCGCGCCGATAGAACCGCGTTTCCGCGCTGGACCGCTTGGTCGCGGTGCCCATCGCATACTGGTTGTCCTCCACCACGAAGCAGATCGGCAGGTTCCACAGGGCGGCCATGTTGAACGCCTCGTACACCTGGCCCTGGTTGGCTGCGCCGTCGCCGAAATAGGCCAGCGTCAGCCCGCCATCCTCGTTATACTTGTGCGCAAAGGCGAGGCCCGCACCCAGCGGCACCTGCGCGCCCACGATGCCGTGCCCGCCATAAAACTTATGCTCGGTGCTGAACATGTGCATCGAGCCGCCCTTGCCCTTCGAAATGCCCGCTTGGCGCCCGGTCAGTTCGGACATGATCACATTGGGATCAATCCCGTAGGCGAGCATGTGGCCATGATCGCGATAGCCGGTGATGACCGAATCCCGGTCGTTATCGAGCGCGGACTGCAGGCCGATGGCGACCGCTTCCTGCCCGATATACAGGTGGCAGAACCCGCCGATCAGGCCGAGACCATAGAGCTGGCCCGCGCGTTCCTCGAACCGGCGGATCAGCAGCATCTGCTCGTAGAAATGCAGCATCTGCTCTTCGCTGGCATCGAAGGTCTTGTTCTTCTCGAACTCCTCCTGCAGCGACTTCAGCGCGAAATCGGGATCGTCGATCGCAGCCAGATTCCCGGCATCCGGGGTTTTCGTCTTCGCAGCGGGTTTCTTGGCCAAGGGGTACTCCTTCACACGGGCAGCTTCGCGGGGCCGTCACGGGTTCGTAAATGGCGTGACGACGCCCATGACGTAACGTCCGTCGGCTTGCAACGGTTTCAAGGGCGATGAAATCGAATGCACGATGGCAGGCTGTGCGCAATTCGCGCCAGCACCACCGGCGGCTCAACGCGCCGGTTCTGCCTTCGGCTTGGGCAGGATCACCTCGTCGGGATGCACGACGTTGAGGTTACGACGCATCATCTCGACCACCATGTCGGGGTCGGCATTGTCCGGATCGAGCGCCTCGACGCGCTGTCTCAGGTCGTCGCGATGCATTTGCAGCTTGGCGATCCGCGCCTCGCGCTGGGCCAGCGCGTTCGAGGCATCGCTCCACGCGAAAATCCCGCTCGGCCCGGCAATAGCCATGCCGCCCATCAACAACAGGGCAGCCAGCGCCAGCCCCTGCGTGATCCGTTCACGCCGGGCCGCGCGACCCTGTTTGGAAAGAGGTTTGCGGGCGATGTTCATGCATCCTCTTGAATCACAGGCGAGTCCGCGAAACAAGTCCAAAGTGCACAAGCGCGATCGAACCGGCCCTCTTCAAATGCTACGCTACGGAACACAGGTGCTTGCGCAGCCGTTGATCGATTGACAGGCGAGCCCGGCAGACCTAGCCCCGGCGCATTCCCCCGGGGGCGCGACCGCTTCAGGTTTACGCAGCCCGCCACGCAACATCGCACTAGCAAGGAGGATGCCGAAAATGGCCGACCTTTTTGAAAATCCCGTTGGTCTCGACGGGTTCGAGTTCGTCGAATTCTGCGCTCCCGAAAAGGGCGTGCTGGAACCCGTGTTCCAGGCCATGGGCTTCACCCATGTGGCCAACCATCGCTCCAAGGACGTGCAGCTCTGGCGGCAGGGCGGGATCAACCTGATCACCAATTACGAACCGATGAGCGCCGCGTGGTATTTCGCGCGCGAACACGGGCCGAGCGCATGCGGCATGGGCTTCCGCGTGAAGGATGCCTCGCAGGCCTGGGCGAAGCTGATGGATGCCGGTGCGGAGCCGGTCGATACCCAGACCGGGCCGATGGAACTTTCCATCCCCGCGATAAAGGGCATCGGCGGCGCGCTGATCTACATCATCGATCGCTATGCCGATGAAGGCGAAAATGGCCTGTCGATCTACGACATCGACTTCGAATATCTCGACGGCGTCGAAAAATATCCCGAAGGCGCAGGCTTCCAGCGGATCGACCACCTGACGCACAACGTCTACGGCGGGCGGATGGCCTATTGGGCCGACTGGTACGAGAACCTGTTCAACTTCCAGGAGATCCGCTTCTTCGACATCAAGGGCGAATATACCGGCCTCACCTCCAAGGCGCTGACCGCGCCCGACGGCAAGATCCGCATTCCGCTGAACGAGGAAGCCAAGGGCGGCGGCGGCCAGATCGAGGAGTTCCTGCGCGAATTCAACGGCGAAGGCATCCAGCACATTGCGCTGATCTGCGACGATCTGATCGCCGCATGGGACAGGCTCAAGGAATTCGGCGTGCCGTTTATGACCGCACCGCCCGAAACCTATTACGAGATGCTGCCCGAACGCCTGCCCGATCATGGCCAGCCGGTGGACGAGCTGAAAGCACGCGGCATCCTGCTTGACGGCACGACCGAAGGTGGCAATCCGCGCCTGCTGCTGCAGATCTTTGCAGAAGCGCAGGTCGGCCCGGTGTTCTTCGAATTCATCCAGCGCAAGGGTGACGAAGGTTTCGGCGAAGGCAACTTCAAGGCGCTGTTCGAAAGCATGGAGCGCGATCAGGTGCGCCGCGGCGTGCTCAATGTCGAGGACGCCAAGACCGTTTCGGAACCGGCCGAGTAAGCACTCCGGTTTAGCAAATCCGTTCGGGCTGAGCTTGTCGAAGTCCTGCTCTTCTTTCGAGAGCGACGGCTATGAAGAAATACAGCCCTTCGACAAGCTCAGGGCGAACGGTTGTGAGTTTGTTGCAATGACCGAACACCCCATCGCGCTCGGCGGCGTTCACCACGCCGCCTATCGCTGCAAGGACGCAAAAGAGACCGTCGAATGGTACGAAAAGGTGCTTGGTATGGAATATACCAGTGCCTTTAGCGAGGATCACGTGCCCTCTACAGGGGAGTACGATCCGTACATGCACGTCTTCCTCGATGCGGGGAACGGCAACATCCTCGCCTTCTTCGAACTGCCCAACCAGAAGGATATGGGCCGGGACGAGAATACGCCTATCTGGGTGCAGCACCTTGCCTTCAAGGTGGCGGACGAAGACGCGCTGTTGGCGGCGAAGGCGCACATCGAGGGCCTCGGCATCGACGTGCTCGGCCCCACGCACCACGGTATATTCAAGTCGATCTACTTTTTCGATCCCAACGGCCACCGCGTCGAACTGGCGGCCGACATCGGCACCGACGAGCAGTATGCGGAGCTGAAGCGTGTCGCCATGCCGATGCTCGACGAGTGGAGCGAAACGAAGAAGGCTCCGCAACATGCGGCGTGGCTGCACGAACTTGCGCGCGAAGAACACGCCAAGGCGAAGGCCGCCGAGGAACCCGATCTGCCCTGAATTTTCGGAACCGTCCCCGTTTCAGCGCCGTTAATGGCGCAAAACGGGGAATTCCATGAGCACACCGACGACCACGCCCTCTGGCGAGACTTACGATCAGACCGTCAACACGCTGGCCACTCTGCAGGACCAGCTGGTCGACATGGCGGAAGGCTTCATCCGTGCCCTGCCCAATTTCGCGATCGCGATCGTCATCCTGATCGTGACGTGGATCGTGGCGCGCATGGCAGTCGGCATGGCGAAGAAGGGCATCGGCAAGACCGACATGCGCCCCAGCCTGAAAAACCTGATCGACACGGTTCTGAAGCTGGGCGTCTGGATCATCGGGCTGATGATCGCGCTGATCGTGGTGATGCCGGGAATGACGCCCGCCAGCCTGATTGCAGGGCTTGGCATCGGCGCGGTCGCCATCGGCTTCGCCTTTCAGGATATCTTCGAGAACTTCCTCGCAGGCGTGCTGATCATGCTGCGTGAGAAGATGCGCATCGGCGATGTGATCGAATGCGACGGCATCATGGGCAAGGTGGAGCATATCACCCTGCGCGAAACGCATGTGCGCAAGTTGTCTGGCGAAGTCACGCTGGTGCCCAACTCGATCCTGTTCAAGAACCCGGTCGAGATCCTGACGGACGATACGATGCGGCGGCACGAAGTGGTCGCGGGCGTATCCTACGATACCGATCTGGACCATGCGGCCCACATCATCCGGCAGGCGGTGGAAAGCGTCGACGAGGTCGATGTCGACAAGGGCATCGATGTATTCGCGCAGGAGTTCAATTCCAGCAGCGTCGACTTCAACGTGCGCTGGTGGGCCGGTTCCACCCCGCGCAACATGTGGGAAAGCAAGGACAAGGTCATCCGGGCAATCAAGCGTGCGCTGGACGACGAGGGGATCGAGATCCCGTTCCCCTACATCACCCACACCTTCAAGGAGCGCGTCCCGCTGGGCCGCGAACCGGGCGAAACCGTCAGCGAAGCTTAGATCAGCGCCTGGCGGCTATCGCACGGCCGCCAGGTCTTCCAGAAAATCGTGGATGCGCTGCGCGTTGACGCCCAGATCGCCCATGCCCACGCGGCTGACCGAACGCATGTCGACCAGCGTGCGGTCGGCGCCGTCGGGCCGGGCGCGGATCACCACCTCGTCTTCGAACCGGATGTACGAGGCATAGGCCGTCGCCTCCAGCCGCCCCCCTACGGGATCGACCGCACGGATCGTCCATCCGCGTTCCTTCGCCAGTTTTTCCGCATCGAGGATGGTCTGCTCTACCGACCGATCGAGCACCACGCTGCGAAGGTCGGGGTAGGCGGATTTGTGGAGGGCCACCCATTCCTTCGGCCCATCGAGGCCGCGCAGATTGTCGTCAGGCAGCGTGATCGCCTCGAACTGCGGCACATCGGCGAGGTCGGTGGTCGCATCGTGGATCATCGGTGCGTCCGCCGCCATCGCGACGCGAATTCCCAGGGATCCCACGAAGCCCGCTGCGAACAGGAACCCGATCAGTGCCGCACGCCGCGCCGGCCACCCTGCCCGCCAGTTGAGGATCAGCGCGATGATCGCGATCACCAGCGCGCCCACCACCACCGGAACCGACTGGTACAGGTAACCGAACCCCTCCAGCTTGCCGATCCGGTCGACCCGCGCCAGCGTCATCCCGGTAAAGGCATAGATCGTCGCCCCGACCGCGAGGATCAGCGCGAGCCATGAAAGGCCTCTGGTAAATTTGTGCGTCATGTATTCCCCCGAATTGAGCCCCGCCCATAGCGTGAGGATCGCGCGCCGTGAATGGCTCCCGTTAGGCGTGGCCCGGAAATGATGCCACGGGGAAGAAGGCTATGCCGAGCCATTCGCGCAATATCTTTCGGAACGCATGGAGTTTTCCATCCCGCCTCTTGCCGGGCCGCAGCGAACGCCAAGGCTGATCCTGATGACCATGGGAGTTGCGGAACATGGCGGCTCACCAACCGGGCAACGGTGCGAGAGTGAGGCGTTCTGTAATCTCGCCGGTCCGGTGAAGGATATGCGCGGGCTCGCCGAGGCGGTGAATCTGCAGGCCGGGGCCGGATCCTCTGGACTTGCCTGGGATTTCCAGCACGTCGCGCTGGAAGACGAAGAGGTAACGGTCGAGAACCTCAGGCGATCTCTGGAGCGGCTCGACCCGCGACCGGAGGACGTCATCTGGATCGCCATGTCCGGTCACGGTGAATACCTCTCCGGCGATGGAGACGATTCAGGTGAGTTTTACCTGATCACTCCGGGCGCTAAGCGTTCGTTCGCATCCTACATGAAAAGCGGAGAGGGCAGAGCATTTGTATCTGCAGGAGAAATCTCCGAGGTTCTCGGCGATTTCGATGCCCGACGGATCATCCTAACGGCAGATACCTGCTACTCCGGGAATTCCGGGCCCGTTTTCGAACGCAATGCGACGGCCCGCTTGCAGGAAATCGGGGCTCCGCTGGGCATGGAAATGGTGTTCGCGGCGAAACCCGGGCGGCTGACCTACGATTCCGAGGAAGAGCCCAGCAGGCTGATTGCCAACCTGATCCAATCGCTCGACCAAGCGCACGACCAGGGCGAGAGCCTGACGGTCAGGACATGGTTCCGCCAGGCAACATCCACGATCGCAGAGAAGGAAAATCGCCTCGAGCAAAAAATGATCGACGCGAAATGGGGCCCGCTGCGGTCGGAACAGAGCCCGTGGCAGAGTGCGCCCGCGGACACGGAGTTCGAACGCAGGCTCAGCCTCGGCAGCGAAATCCAGCTGCTGGTCCCGAATAGTCAGGCGCGTCGATGACGTTTTTCGAGTACAGAAGCCATGCGGCTTTCTGACAGGCCCATCGCGGCGGAAAATGGTGCGCCCGACAGGATTCGAACCTGTGGCCCCCAGATTAGGAATCTGATGCTCTATCCGACTGAGCTACGGGCGCGCCTCGGGGAGCATTAGCCAGCCCTCCGCTCGCCTGCAATGCCGCTCAGTTCGCTTCGTCGGGCGGAGTATAAGGGACCAGCAGCGGCGCAAGCGCGATGCCTTCGTCCAGCAGAGCACGCGCCTCTTTCGCGTCGGCCTTGCCGTGGATCAGCGCCGCGTCCTTCTCGCCATAATGCATGGCGCGCGATTCCTCGGCAAACCTGTCACCCACATAGGTGCTGTGCTTGATGGTTTCGGCCTGCAGTTTCGCCAGTTTCTGCATCGCGTCCTGCAACGCGGGCGGGATCGCCCCGCCCTGCTGCGAAGATGGCTCTCCACGAGCTGCTTCGACCGCCTGGCCGGTCGGCCGCGAATGATTGCCCTTGGCAGGCACGGCGGGCGCCATTGGTGCCTTGCCGACGGTGGACGTGCCGCAATGCGGGCACATCAGCTGGCCGCGTTCGTCCTGCTCGGCAAAGGCGGCGGACGAGCGGAACCATCCTTCGAACCGGTGGCCGTTATCACAGGAAAGGTCGAACACGATCATCGCCGGGATCAATCGGGAATTGCGCGCCGATTGGCAAGACTGGGCACCTGCGCGCGCGCCTTCGCAATCCGCTCCGCGTCGATGTCGGCGAACCCGAGGCCTGCCTTCTCGCTGCCAATATCCAGCAGCACTTCGCCCCACGGGTCGACCACAAGGCTGTGGCCATACGTCTTTCGCCCGTCGGCATGATCGCCCACCTGCGCCGCAGCGACTACGAAGGCACTCGCTTCGATGGCCCGTGCGCGCACCAGCGTGTGCCAGTGCGCGGTGCCGGTGGGCACGGTGAAAGCGGCAGGGATCGCGATCATGTCGCACTGTGCCCTACCCAGCGCATCGAACAGCGCGGGGAAGCGAATGTCGTAGCAGATGGTGAGGCCAAGGCGGCCTGCCGGCGTCTCATCGGTAACCGACAGCGCCTCGCCCGGCTGATACGCGTTGGATTCGCGCCAGCTCTCACCGCTATCCAGATCTACATCGAACATGTGCAGCTTGTCGTATTGCCCAGCGATCTCGCCCGTCGGTGCGATCAGCAGCGTTCGATTGGCCAGCTTGCCGCCATCGAGCCGCACCGGCAGGCCGAATGTCGCCCAGATCGCATGCTCCTTGCACGCGGAGCGCAGCTTTTCGACGAGGCCGGGATAGGCTGCGTCGTCCATAGTCTCACCCGCGCGCTTGCGGTCCCGGTCGAGCAGCAGCGCCATTTCGGGCGCGAACAGCATATCCGCCCCGCCCTGCCGCGCTTCCGCCAGTGCCGCAGCGATGGCATCGCAGTTGGCCTGGGCATCGATGCCCGAGGTCATCTGAAAGACGGCAATTTTGGTCACGCGGCTGCTTAGCCCTCAAGCATCGCGTCGAGCTTGCCCTCGCGCTCCAGCGCGGCGAGCTCGTCCGATCCGCCGACATAGTGATCGCCGATGAAGATCTGCGGCACGGTGCGCGCGTTGGGCGCGCGTTGCTGCATCTCGTCCTTCTTCTCACCGCCCATCGTGACGTCGTATTCGTTGAACTCGACGCCCTTCTTCTCGAGCAGCGATTTGGCGCGGAAACAGTAACCGCATCCGAATTTGGTATAGATATCAACCTTGGCTGCCACGTTTCATGTCCTTCGTTATCCGGTGCGTCAGGGTACTTGCGCCGGCTTCGACGCGCCCTACATTCGATGTGTCCGACGATGCCACGATGGGTCGATCCGGACACCTTGTGACTAACAGAATCGCTCAACGGAGGATTTGTTTCAATGGCACGTATCGATTTCACCCCCTACCGCCGCAGCACCGTGGGATTCGACCACCTGTTCGACCTGCTGGAAAGCTCGGTTCGCAATTCCGGCGACAATTATCCGCCATTCAATATCGAGAAGCGCGGCGACGATGATTTCCGCATCACGCTGGCGCTCGCGGGCTTCAAGCCCGAGGATATCGACATTACCGCGCAGCAGAACCTGCTGACCGTCACCGGTCGCAAGCAGGACGAAGCACGCACTGCGGAGAGCGAGATGCTGCATGTCGGCATCGCCAATCGCGGGTTCGAGCGTCGCTTCGAACTGGCCGACCATGTGCGCGTCTCGAACGCCGACCTCGCGGACGGCCTGCTGGTCATCGATCTGGTGCGCGAAGTGCCCGAGGCGATGAAGCCGAAGAAGATCGCGATCAACGGCCAGCAGACGCCCTCTCTGGGGCTGGTCGAATCGTCCGACAGCGATGATTCGGATCGCGACCGCAACGCCGCCTGATCCCAGGACCACGCGCTCCCTTCGCGCGCTGGCAAATCGGCCCGCCTCTCTATTACCAATAGAGGGGCGGGTTTTTCTTATGTTTTAAGTTCTTAGTACGTTTTGGGGCGACTCCGAAGGAGCCGCCCCACGGCTTTCGCCGCCTTGACCAGGTCTGGTCGTCCGGGTCGCAGAAGACGAACAAACCCGGGACAAGCTCGATAATTGGGAACCCCCAAACACAACGCTGCCCCCACAACGTGAAGGCGCGCTATGACGCAAAACATGGTAAAGATAAAGAGGGTTCGACTTGCGCCGCACCCAATGCAGTTTGCGTCTATACCAGACGCGACTGCCTGAGTGCTGCGGCGACGAAGCCGGCAAAAAGCGGATGCGGATCGAACGGCCGCGATTTCAGCTCCGGATGGAACTGCACGCCGACGAACCACGGGTGGTCCGGGCGCTCCACGATTTCCGGCAGCAGGCCATCGGGCGACATGCCGGAGAACACCAGCCCATCGCTTTCAAGTCTTTCACGGTATGCGCCGTTAACCTCGTAGCGGTGGCGATGGCGTTCCGAAATTTCGGTGGCGCCACCGTAAATCTCGCTGATCCGGCTGCCCGCCTGCAACTTCGCATCATATGCACCCAGACGCATGGTGCCGCCCAGATCGCCGTCGGCAGCGCGGGTCTCCAGCCCTTCCTTGGTCATCCATTCGGTGATGATGCCCACCACCGGCTCTTCCGTATCACCGAATTCGGTGGAGGATGCGTGCTCGATGCCGGCAGCGCGCGCACTTTCGATGCAAGCCATCTGCATACCCAGGCAGATGCCGAAAAACGGCACCTTGCGTTCACGCGCGAAACGCACGCTGGCAATCTTGCCCTCACTGCCGCGCTCCCCGAACCCACCGGGCACCAGGATGCCGTGCAAGGGCTCCAGCTCGGCGACGATTTCGGCGGGATCGCGTTCGAAGAGCTCGGCGTCGATCCATTTGAGCTTCACGCGCGTCTTGTTCGCCATGCCCCCATGGACGAGCGCCTCGTTGAGACTTTTGTATGCGTCTTTCAGGCCGACATACTTGCCGACGACGCCGATCGTGACCTCGCCTTCAGGGTAGAAATAGCGGTCCGTCACCTCGCGCCACGGATCGAGGTCGGGTGCGGGCGCATCGGTGATTCCGAAACCGCGCAGCACCTCTTCGTCGAGGCCTTCTTCATGATATTGCAGCGGCACCGCATAGATCGACTTGGCGTCGAGCGCGGGGATAACCGCCTGCTGCCGCACGTTGCAGAAATTGGCGATCTTGCGCCGTTCGCTTTCCGGGATCGGATGCTCTGCCCGGCACAGCAGCACATCGGGCTTGATGCCGAGGCTGGCGAGTTCGCGCACCGAATGCTGCGTGGGCTTGGTCTTCAGCTCTCCGGCAGCGGCAATATAGGGCACCAGCGTCACATGCACGCTGAGCGTCTGCATCGGCTCCAGCTCGTTTCTAAGCTGGCGAATCGCTTCCATGAAGGGCAGCGATTCGATGTCGCCCACCGTGCCGCCGATTTCGCACAGGATGAAATCGTGGTCGCCCTGGTCGGCCAGCGCAAACTGCTTGATCGCGTCGGTGACGTGCGGGACGACCTGCACCGTCGCGCCGAGGTAGTCGCCGCGCCGCTCCTTCGCGATGATGTCCTGATAGACCCGGCCAGAGGTGATGTTGTCGCCCTGGTGCGCCGAAACGCCGGTAAAGCGTTCGTAGTGCCCCAGATCGAGGTCGGTCTCCGCACCGTCGTCGGTCACGTAGACCTCGCCGTGCTGGTAGGGGCTCATCGTCCCCGGATCGACGTTCAGATAGGGATCGAACTTGCGGATGCGGACCTTGTAGCCGCGCGCCTGCAGCAACGCGCCGAGCGATGCCGCCATGAGACCTTTGCCGAGCGAGGAAACCACGCCGCCGGTGATGAAAATATACCGCGCCATGGGAGTTGGGCCTTACGTGTGAATGACGGGCAAGCGCAAGCCGTTGTGAGCAAAAACGCCCCGCCACTCACCACAAAATTTGATTGTCGATTACTGGGTCGCGCTGCCGAGCGGGTCGGCGGCACCTTCAGGCGCCGCCTGGGCACCCGATTCGCCGCTCGCCTCGCTGCCGCCTGCGGCGTCGCCATCCGCACCACCCTGCGCCAGCGGATCGGCAGGAGCCGCGGGGGCCACCGTGCGATCGAGCGTCGATTCGATCGAATCCGCACCCGACATTTCCACCGCCATCGCAGCCAGCACGATCGACAGGACAACGAAGACCACCGCGAGCCAGCGCGTTGCGCGGGTCAGGAAGTCTGCCGCGCCGCGTGCGCTCATCATGCCGCCCGGCGAACCGCCGCCGCCAATGCCGAGGCCGCCGCCTTCGGAACGCTGCATCAGGATCACGCCGACCAGTGCCGCCGCGATCAGGGCCTGGAGAACGGTGAGGAAAAGAAACATCTGCGATACTGCTTTCGGAAAATTGGTGGGGGAGAGCTAGGCATTGCGCGCGTCATACGCAAGCGCGCGCTGCCCAGCGTCAGTCCCGGTTGGCGATCACTTCCTGCACCGCCAGCACGATGTTCATGAAGCTCTCGGCAGACAGGCTCGCCCCGCCGACCAGCGCGCCGTCGACCTCGTCCGCCCCGACGATTTCCGCCGCATTTTCTGCGTTGACCGAACCACCATAGATGATGCGCACGGCCGCGCCGTCTTCCTCGCCGAAGGTCTTGACCAGGAATTCGCGGATCGCGGTGTGCATTTCGACGATGTCATCGATGCTCGCGGCCTCGCCGCTGCCGATCGCCCAGATCGGCTCGTAGGCGATGGTCAGGCGTTCGGCGGGTTCCTCGATCGTGTCGGGCAGCGATGCCTTGAGCTGGCGCAGCACATGATCGATCGCCTTGCCGCTTTCGCGCTTTTCCATCGGCTCGCCGCAGCAAAGGATCAGCTTGAGCCCGGCGTCGAGCGCAGCGGTCGCCTTTTCGGAAACCAGCTTGTCCTTCTCGCCGTGCCCCTGGCGCCGTTCGCTGTGGCCCAGGATCACGAAACCTGCGCCCGCATCGGCCACCATCGCGGCGGAAATGTCGCCGGTGTAGGCGCCGCCATCGGCCGGATGGCAATCCTGCGCGCCCACGCCGATCTGCTCGGCCTCGCGGCGCACGGGGTGAATCAGGGTGAACGGAGGGGCAAGCGCGATCTCGACCTGCATCAGTCGCTGCGCAGCGCGATCGATCGCGCGCGCTTCCGACAGCATCGCGCGCGTGCCGTGCATTTTCCAGTTGCCTACGATGAAAGGGCGACTCGCCATTTCGCGGTATATCCTGCTGTATTTATGAAAACGGTGTTACGATTGGCTGTCGCCGGCTCGTACGAAGGGTTCGGTAGCGAAGGTCTGGCGGACAGTCAAAACCCTGCGTGCAATCACCTGGGTTTAGCCCCCGGCGCAAAGCACCGCGCACGCCTTGCGGCGAGGGTCATCGGGAATTAAGGGTCGCGCAGACACAGGGCATGTGCGCGATTTTTCGTGCGCCTGCTCACCATGCCTGCCTGCAATCCCAATTCGCCAGGGCCCGCCGCTCCATGATCAATTTTTTCCGCTCTTTCTTCCAGTCCAAGATCGGCCTCGGCCTGACCATCGGCTTTCTGGTGCTGATCGCGCTCGCCTTTGCGAGTGCGGATGTCTCGACCACCGGCACGTTCGGCGGGCTGTCGGGCACCAATAATGTCGCGGTGGTGGGCAAGGAAAGCGTGACGACCGCCGAATTGCGCGAATCCGCCAACAATTCCTACCGCGAGGTGCAGGGCAACGACCCGACGCTGACGATGCAGGAATTCATCGCCGACGGCGGACTGGGCCAAGTGCTCGACACGCTGCTGGATCGGGTCGCGGTGTCCGAATTCGGGCGTATGCTGGGGCTTCGCGCGGGCGAAAACCTGATCAACAGCGAAATCATCAAGATCCCGGCCTTCCGCGGTGCGGACGGCAACTTCAGCGACGAGGTATACCGTGCCGCGCTGCAGCAGCAGGGACTGACGGACAAGATCGTGCGCGAAGACCTGACCGATGGGCTGATCGCCCGGCAGGTGCTGATCCCCGCCGTGTTCGGCTCCAAGTTCCCGGACAAGATCGTGCGCCGCTATGTCAGCCAGCTGCGCGAACGGCGCGAGGGCACCATCGCGCTGGTTCCGGCGGAGCTCTTCGCCCCCGAAGGCGACCCGACCGACAAGCAATTGCAGGCCTATTACCGCGAAAACCGCGAGGACTTCATCCTGCCGGAGCGGCGCACCGTGCGCTATGCGGTGTTCGGCGCCGATTCGATGGGCGAGCGGATCAATCCGACCGACGCCGAGATCCGGCAGCGGTACCAGCAGAACGCCGAGCTCTACCGCGCCAGCGAAGAGCGCACCTTCACCCAGCTGATCGTGCCCACCCGCCAGGCGGCGGAAAGCTTCCGCGAGCGTATCGTCGGCGGTGCATCGATCGCCTCGGTTGCCAACGAGGCCGGTCTGGAAACCTCGCAGATCGGCCCGATCCGCAAGGAAGACTACGCACAGCAGGCCAACAGCGCGGTCGCCGATGCGGTGTTCGGTGCCGACGACGGCTCCGTCGCGCCGATCGCCCGCAGCCCGCTTGGCTTCCATGTCGTGCGGATCGACGACGTCACCACCATTCCCGCCCGCTCGCTCGCTGAAGCGCGACCCGAGATCGTGGAGGCCCTGCGCGCCGAAAAGCAGCGCCGGGCGATGAACGAGTTCGCTTCCGAGATCGAGAACCGGGTGAACGGCGGCGAATCCTTCGCCCAGGTTGCCGACGCGCTCGATCTCGAAATCCAGACGAGCCGCCCGCTGCTCGCTTCGGGTGCGGTGTTCGGAACGCAGGGCGAAGCGCCTCCCGAAGAGGTGCAGCCGCTGGTCCCCACCCTGTTCCAGATGCAGGAAGGCCAGCCGCAGATCGCCCAGATCGAGGATGGCGAGACCTTCGTTCTGTTCGAGGCGGCCGAAATCACCCCGTCCGCCGCTCCGCCGCTGGCCGAGATCCGCGATGCGGTCACCGCCCGCTGGAAACTCGCGCAGGGCGCTGCCGAGGCGCGCAAGGCCGTGGATCGCGTTCTGAAACGCGTGGCAGACGGCAGCACGCTCACCGCCGCGCTGCAGGCCGAGGAAACCCGCCTGCCCAGCCCGCAGCCGCTGAGCATCACGCGCGAGGAACTGATGCAGCAGCAGCGGCCCAATCCGCCGCTCACGCTGATGTTCGCCATGGCAGAAGGCACCGCCAAGCGGCTGGAAGCGCCCAATGACGCAGGCTTCTTCATCGTCGCACTGGATGACATCACGGCGGGCAAGGTGGAACAGGACGATCCGCTCTACACGCAGGCTCGTACCGCTTACGGCAACATTCTGAGCCGCGAATATGGCGACCAGCTGCGCATGGCGATCCGTGACGAGGTACGGGTGGAGCGTAATGCGGAAGCCGTCGACGCGGTTCGTCGCGAGCTCCTCGGCACGGCCAACTAGGGGCCGCCATGCTCCACAATCTTGCCGCCGCGCGCGAACGGCTGGCGCAGGGATCGCCCGCGCTCGTCTGGCAACGGCATCTGGCCGACACGCTGACCCCGGTCGGCGCCGCGCTGGCGCTGATCGAGCCGGGGCGTGGCGACTTCCTGCTCGAATCGGTCGAAGGCGGCGAGGTTCGCGGGCGCTATTCAATGCTTGGCATAGATCCCGATCTGGTGCTCCGAGCAGAGGGCGACACGGCCGAGATCAACCGGGACTGGCGGCGCGACCGCGCGGCCTTTGCGCCCATCGACGGCAACGGGCTTGATGCCCTGCGCAGCGTGCTGGGCGAGATCGCGATGCCCACGCCCGAAGGCCTGCCGCCCGCGCTCGCCCTGCTTGTCGGCTATTTCGGGTACGAGACCATCGCGCTGGTGGAAAAATTGCCGCGCGCGCAGGACGATCCGCTCAACCTGTCGGACATGATCTTCACCCGTCCGGGACTGGTGCTGGTGTTCGACGCGCTGACCGACGAAGTGTTCGTGATCGCGCCGATCTGGCCCGGCGAAGAGGCGGCGGACGCGCTGATCGGCCGGGCGTCGGAGCGGATCGAGGAGGCGCTGCGCCGCCTTGAGCAACCCCGTGCCGCCTCCACTCGCGAACCCTCCCCCGAGCTCGAAGAGCTTGGCGAGAATCTGGCGCTTGCACCCACCGTGTCGCCGGATGACTACGCCAGACGCGTTGCTCGCGCGCAGGATTACATCGTCGCGGGCGATATATTCCAGGTGGTGCTGGCCCAGCGTTTCACCGCGCCCTTCCCCCTGCCCGCAATGGCGCTCTATCGCGCGCTGCGGCGGATCAATCCCTCTCCTTTTCTCTACCTGCTCGACCTGCCGGAGGTCGGCATCGTCGGATCGAGCCCGGAAATCCTCGTCCGCCTGCGCGCCGACTCCAGCGGCCAGCCGCAGGTCACCGTGCGCCCCATCGCTGGCACCCGCCCGCGCGGCGCGACACCGGAAGCGGACCGTGCAGCAGAGCGCGAACTGCTCGCCGATCCCAAGGAACGGGCCGAACATCTCATGCTGCTCGATCTCGGGCGCAACGATGTCGGCCGCGTGGCCGAAGCGGGCAGCGTGGAAGTGACGGACAGCTTCATGGTGGAACGCTATAGCCACGTCATGCACATCGTCAGCAACGTCACCGGAACAAAGGCCCAGGGCAAGGATGCGCTCGACGCGCTGTTCGCAGGATTCCCCGCAGGCACGGTCAGCGGCGCGCCGAAGATCCGCGCGTGCGAGATCATTGCCGAACTGGAGCAGGAAAAGCGCGGGCCCTACGCGGGCGGCGTCGGCTATTTCGCGCCCGATGGCAGCTTCGATTCGTGCATCGTTCTGCGTACCGGGCTGGTGAAGGACGGTACGCTGCACGTCACCGCAGGCGCGGGCATCGTGGCCGACAGCGATCCCGCGTCCGAACAGCGCGAGTGCGAGGCCAAGTCGGGCGCCCTGCTCGCCGCTGCACGCGAAGCGATGCGCGTGGCGTGCCAGCCGGGGTTCGGCCAATGATGCGCGGCACAATCCTTCTGGCGGCAAGCCTGCTGGCTCTTGGCGTAACAGGGTGCGACCAGCCGCAGCCGGGCGATCCGGTGATCCGCACCGATATCAGCGGCGAAAAAGGTGTCGAGATCGCGAGGGCGGAACCTGAGAAGGCTGCGCCTTCCCCCACCCCCACCCCGACTTCCAGCGAAACGACGGCGCCGGAAGATTCGGCGTGCCAGCCGGTGCGCTTCGAAGATGTGGTGTTCACCCATTGCATCGCCGATCCGGCGAAGCACCGCGTGCGCATGATGCTTGGCTCGCCGCCCTATCGCAGCCTTGCAAAGCTTCAGGCGGCGTGGCCCGACGACGCGCCGAAGGTCGCCTTTGCGATGAATGCCGGGATGTATGACGGCGATGGCAAGCCGATCGGCTATTACGTCCAGCAGGGCGAGCGGTTGCAGGAACTGAACCGCAATGACGGCTCGGGCAATTTCCACCTCAAGCCCAACGGCGTGTTCTTCGGCACCGGCGGCAAATGGCGCATTCTCACGACCGAGGATTTCTACTCCACGGTCGGTGACCGGCCCGATTTCGGCACCCAGAGCGGCCCGATGCTGCTGATCGACGGAAAGATTCATCCCAAGATTTCCGAAGACGGCCCCTCCAAACGCATCCGCAACGGCGTGGGCGTGGATGCCGGCGGCAAGGCGCACTTCGTCGTCACCGCCCGCCCGGTCAGCTTCGGGCAGTTCGCCCGTTTCTTTCGCGATGTGGCGAACACGCCCAACGCGCTCTATCTCGACGGGACGGTATCGAGCCTGTGGGACCCTGCGCGCGGGCGGATGGACACCCGCGCCGATCTCGGCCCGCTGGTGGTCGTCGAAGACAAGGAATGAGCATGGAATACGAACGCACCCTCTATCCCGAGATCGAACCTTACGAGAGCGGCATGTTCAATGTCGGCGAAGGGCACTCGCTGTATTACGAGCGTGTCGGCACGCCGGGCGCGAAGCCTGCGGTATTCCTCCACGGTGGCCCCGGCGGAGGCATGGCCCCGGCGCACCGCCGCCAGTGGGATCCCGAAAAGTACGACGTGCTGCTGTTCGACCAGCGCGGCTGCGGCAAATCGCTGCCCTTCGCGGAGATCGAGAACAACGACACCTGGCGCATCGTCGAGGATATCGAGCGGCTGCGCCAGATGTGCGGGCACGAGAAATGGCAGGTCTTCGGCGGCAGCTGGGGCGCGACGCTCTCTCTCGCCTACGCGCAGACCTATCCCGAACGCACCAGCGAGATCGTGCTGCGCGGCGTGTTCCTCGGCCGCCAGAAGGAGAAGGACTGGCTCTACTCCTACGGCGCGAGCGAGATCATGGCCGAACAGTGGGACAAGTTCACCGGGCTGATTCCCGAGGACGAGCGCGACAATCTGGTGAAGGCCTACCACGCGCGCCTGACCAGCGACGACGAAGCCACGCGCCTTGCCGCCGCCAAGGAATGGTCGATGTGGGAAGGCAATGTCGCCACGCTGCTGCCGAACGAGGAGTTGCTGGGCAGCTTCGCCGACCCTGCCAAGGCTGTCCCGTTCGCCCGCATCTGCGCGCGGTTTTTCCTCGAGGATTTCTTCCTCGAAGAAGGCCAGCTGCTGCGCGATGTCGGCAAGCTGAAGGGCATCCCCGGCATCATCGTGCAGGGCCGTCACGACATCTGCACCCCGCCAGTCTCCGCTTGGGAGCTGAAGAAGGCCTGGCCCGAGGCCGAGCTGTGGATCGTCCACGACGCAGGCCACTCGGCGGGTGAGCCGGGCATCATCGACGGGCTGGTGAGGGCTACGGACAAGCTGGCGGGCTGAGCCCTAACCGCCCGCCCCCTTCGGCTGGCTGGCAAAGCCAGCCGCTCAGGACAAGGCTTCGACAAGCTCAGGACGAACGGTTAGGAGCGCCGGAGAACCGACACCGTTCGTGCTGAGCCTGTCGAAGCGCGAACTTGGGACAGAGCCTTTCAAATGATCCTCGTCATCGACAATTACGACAGCTTCACCTTCAACCTGGTCCACTACCTGCAGGAATTGGGCGCGCAGGTCCGTGTGGAGCGCAACGACGCCATCACCGCGCGTGAGGCGGTGGAGAGCGGGGCGAAGGGCATTCTGCTCTCGCCCGGCCCGCGCACGCCGAACGAGGCGGGCATTACGCTCGACACCGTCGCGGCCTGCGCCGATGCGCAGCTGCCGCTGCTGGGCGTGTGCCTTGGCCATCAGGCGATCGGGCAGCATTTCGGCGGGCGCGTGGTTCAGGGCGGGTTAATGCACGGCAAGACCAGCGCGGTGACGCATGACGGGAGCGGCGTGTTCGCAGGGCTCCCCAGCCCCTTCGATGCGACCCGCTATCACTCACTGGTGGTCGAGGGCATTCCGGACGCATTAGTGGTCAACGCGACCAGCGAGACGCCCGGGCTCGACGGCACCAGCGTGATGGGTTTCCGCCACGCTGACCTCCCCATCCACGGCGTCCAGTTTCACCCGGAGAGCATCGCCACGCAGCACGGCCACGCCCTGCTCGCCAATTTCTTGGCGATCTGCGGCATCGAAGCGCGCGAAAGGCAGGCGGCATGAAATCGCTCCCACTCGCCGTTCCGCACATGAACGAGGCGGAGGCCGAGGAGGTCTTCGGCTGGATCCTCGATGGTGAAGCCTCGGACGAGGAAATCGCCCGCTTCCTGCTCGCGATGACCGAACGCAGCGAAACCGCCGACGAGATCGCGGGTGCCGCGCGGGCGCTGCGGGCGCGCTATATCCCGGTGAACGGCCCAGACGACGCAATCGACGTGTGCGGCACGGGCGGTGACGGGCACCATACGCTCAACGTCTCGACCGCCGTCGGACTGGTGGTCGCGGCTTGCGGCGTGCCCGTGGCGCGGCATGGCAACCGGGCGATCTCCTCTCTCTCGGGCGTGGCGGATACGCTGGAAGTGCTCGGCCTCGATATGGAAGCCGCCGGGCGTACCGCCGAGAAAACACTGCACGAGATCGGCATCTGCTTCCTCTTCGCGCCCAACCACCACCCCGCGATGCGGCGCATCCAGCCGATCCGCAAGAAACTGGGCCGCCGCACGATCTTCAACCTGATGGGGCCGCTGTCGAACCCGGTGGGCGTAAAACGCCAGCTGATCGGCATCGCGCGCCCCGGCTATGTGCCGATCTATGGCGAGGCCGCCGCGCGGCTTGGCACAGAGCGGACGCTGATCGTCTCGGGCGACGAGGGACTCGACGAACTCAGCCTCGCCGCCGGGAACGAGATGGCCGATGTCAGCGGCCAAGAATTCGCGATGCGCCGCGTGGATGCGAGCATGGCGGGTCTGGAACACGCGCCGGTCGAGGCCATTCGCGGCGGCGATCCGGAGCACAACGCCAGAGCGTTGAGCGCGCTGTTACAGGGCACGCCGGGGCCATATCGCGACGCGGTGCTGTTCAACTCCGCCGCCGCGCTGATCGCGGCGGGCAAGACCGAGGACTGGAAAGACGGCGTGGCCACTGCTGCCGAAGCAATCGACAGCGGCGGGGCGCAGCGACTGCTCGAGCAGTGGATTGCGATGGCGAAGTGAAGTTTTTTGCCGCTGGCCCCGCCTTACGCCCTTCGACAAGCTCAGGACGAACGGCTCATTGCCAAACCTCTTCTAACCCGTTCGTGCTGAGCTTGTCGAAGCGCGACTGCGTGTTAGTGGGCCCTTTCCAATGAACAAGCTCGAAGAAATCTGCGCCACCAAGCGCGACGAAGTGCGCGAACGTCAGGCTGCGGCCGAGTTCAGTGAACTGATCGCACGGATCACCGCGCAGGCACCGCCGCGTGGGTTCGAGGCCGCCTTGCGCGCGGCACACGCGGATGGCCGTCGCGCGCTGATCGCAGAAATCAAGAAAGCTTCGCCCTCCAAGGGTTTGATCCGCGAGGATTTTCAGCCCGCCGAACACGCGAAGGCCTATGCCGCGGCGGGGGCAAGCTGCCTCTCGGTCCTCACCGATGCACCTTATTTCCAGGGCCATGCCGACTTCCTGATCGCCGCGCGCAAAGCCTGCGCCCTGCCCGCGCTGCGCAAGGACTTCATGGTCGACCCATGGCAATGCGGCGAGGCGCGCGCGATGGGTGCGGACGCGATCCTCATTATCGTCGCCGCGCTGTCCGACGCACAGGCCGCCGAGATCGAGGATGCGGCGGACGAGCTGGGCATGGATGTGCTGGTCGAGGTCCACGATGCGCACGAGATGGAGCGCGCGCACAAGCTCAATTCGCGATTGATCGGCATCAACAACCGCGACCTGCGCAGTTTCGAGACGGACATCGCCACCACCGAGGCGCTGATCCCGCTCGCCCCGAAAGGCGCGTTCCTCATCTCCGAAAGCGGCATCACCAGCGCCGCCGATTGCGCACGGCTCGAGGCGGCTGGCGCACACGGCTTCCTCGTCGGGGAGAGCTTGATGCGGCAAGCGGATGTGGAAGCGGCAACGCGCGAGCTGCTCGCACGCTAAGCCTGTCCTACAGCCGCACTTCGTGGCATGATCGGCGCATGACACTGCCCTCACCCCGCGCACTCGCATCGCTTTCCCGAGCCATCCGGGCGGGCAGGTTTTTGGCCCCTGGACACTGTGTCAGGTGTGTCAGGCCCCGCGCAGGAACGGTCCTGTGAGCGGCCTCACGCATCTCGATGAATCGGGCTCGGCCCGGATGGTCGATGTCGGTCACAAGCCCGAAACCGTCCGCTCCGCCACCGCGACCGGGCGCATCGCCATGAACGCCGCTGCAACCGCCGCAATCCGCGACGATGCCGTGCCCAAGGGCGACGTCCTCGCCGCCGCGCGCATTGCAGGGATCATGGCCGCCAAGCAGACCGGCACGCTGATCCCGCTGTGCCACCCCCTCGCGCTCGATAGCGTGAGCGTGGATTGCACGCTCGAGGAAAACGGCGTGCGCGTCACCGCGACCGCTTCGCTCACCGGCAAGACCGGGGTGGAGATGGAGGCGATGGTCGCGTGCAACATCGCGCTGCTGACGATCTACGACATGGCAAAGGCGCTCGACAAAGGCATGGTGATCGAAGCGGTGCATCTGCTCTCCAAGACCGGCGGAAAGTCGGGCGACTGGCACGCTGACGAGGCGCTTGGATGAGCGCGCCGCTGGAACTCGAGGATGCACAGGCTCGGTTGCTGGATCTGCTGTCGCCGACCACCTCCAGGCATTGCCCCGTGGCAGACTGTGCGCAGCGGTTCCTGGCGGAGCCGGTCATCGCCCGCCGCACGCAGCCTCCGACGGATCTCTCCGCGATGGATGGCTACGCAACGGCAGGCGAGGAGCCTTGGCTGATCAAGGGCGAAAGCCGCGCCGGGGTACCCTACGACAAGGTGCTGGGAATGGGCGATGCGATCCGCATCTCGACCGGTGCGCAAATGCCGCTGGGGGCGGATGCGGTGCTGGTTCAGGAAGACGCCAAGGTCGAGGGCACGCGCCTTACCGCCAGCGCGCCGCCTGCCGCGCGCTTCATCCGCCGCGCCGGGCTGGACTTCAGGGCAAGCGCCACGCTGCTGCAATCCGGCACCCGCATGGACGCGGCGCAGATTGCGCTCGCCCGCGCAGGCGGACTGGCGGCGGTGGTGGTGCACGATCCTCCGCGCGTTGCGGTGATCGAATGCGGTGACGAGCTGGTAGCCGATCCCACCGCGTGCGAACCGCACCAGACCCCGGCGGTCAATGGTGCAATGCTGACGGCGATGGCGCGCGATGCAGGGGCCGTGGCCGATCCCGTCGGCCCGGTGGCGGACGATGCCCACGCCATCACGCAGGCGATCCTGAATGCGAGCGAGAATGCCCCGCTTGTGGTCATCAGCGGCGGTGCATCGGTCGGCCCGCATGATCTGGTGAAGCCCGCGCTCGAAGCAGCCGGGTTCGCCCTCGATTTCTGGCGCGTGGCGATCAAGCCGGGCAAGCCGCTGCTGGTCGCGCGGCGCGGGGAAACGGTGGTGCTGGGGCTGCCGGGCAATCCGGTGTCGAGCTTCGTAACCGGGTTCCTGTTCATGGTCCCGGCGATCCGCAGACTTGCCGGTGCCCGGCACTGTCTTGCGCGCCCCGTTTCCATTCCGCTTGCGGCACCTCTGCCGCCCGGCGGCAAAAGGCGCGAATTTCTGCGGGCTGCGTGGACCGAAAGCGGCGTGCTGGCGGCCGAGGTGCAGGATAGCTCCGCGATGCACCCGCTCGCCCATGCGCAAGTATTGATCGATCGCCCGGCGGGGGCCGATGCATCCGAAACGGGTGCGTTTGTTCCGGGGCTCCTGCTGGAATCCCCTACGCAAACAGGCGGATATGCTTGACTTGGCAAAATCGGTTGCCTAATTGTTCCGCATTCGTTCGCATTTCGCGCGAACAAGTAATGCGGAGAGTTGGCCGATGTTGACGGCAAAGCAGCATGAATTGCTTCGGTTTATTCATGATCGCCTGGAAGAAACGGGGATCTCCCCTTCGTTCGAGGAGATGAAGGGGGCACTCGATCTCAAGAGCAAGTCCGGGGTGCATCGCCTGATTTCGGCGCTGGAGGAACGCGGCTTCATTCGCCGCCTGCCCAACCGCGCGCGCGCTCTCGAAGTGCTCAAGATGCCGGATAGTGCGGTGTCGGCCGCGGCGCCCAAGCCTGCGAACGACATCGGCGCGCGGACGACCAATGTCCCCGCCCGGATGCCCGAAGCGGCAAACGATGTGATCGACATTCCGCTGCACGGCCGCATTGCCGCCGGCGCCCCGATCGAGGCGCTGGAAGACCACCAGAGCCTGCCGGTCCCCGCCGCGCTGCTGGGCCCGGGAGAGCACTTCGCGCTGGAGGTGTCGGGCGACTCGATGATCGAAGCGGGCATTTTCGATGGCGACTACGCGCTGATCCGCCGCGCCGACACCGCGCGCGACGGGGATATCGTGGTGGCGCTGGTCGATGATGCCGAGGCCACGCTCAAATACCTGTGGCGCGATGCCGGGGGGCGGATCCGGCTCGATCCGGCCAATGCCAGCTACGAACCGCAGGTTTACGATGCGCGCAGCGTTCAGGTTCAGGGCAAGCTTGCAGGGCTGCTGCGCCGGTATCACTGAGCGGCTGCGTCCCCCGTCTGGCCACGGCGCGCGCGCTTCGGTTCGTGCGCCCTGGCGCTTGCTGTGGCACCGCGCCACCAGCCATGCTCGCCCTGCCCCTGCGCCACGGTGTCGACCCTGCGCGGCGCGAGGGTGATCGCGAGCCCGCCGGTCCGCTCCAGCATCCGCCTGTCGGCCTTGAGCCAGCGCGGGCGACAGCTGCGCGGGAGCCAGCGGTCCGCGACCACGATGTCGACCCGCGCGCAGGCCGCCGCCAGATCGCGCTCGGTCACGTACTCGCGCCCGCGCGCCAGCAGCAGATGGAAAGTCCGGTCGTCGCGCGTCACCTCCGCCACGCAGAATTCGGGGCTGCATCGGGCACCCGGCCATCGGGCCAGCGGCACGGGCGGACCGTCCAGCGCGCCCAGTTCGGCCAACGTGTCGCTGGCGTAGGAGGATCGGCTGTCGCGCAAGGTCAACAGCTCGCCCTGCTCCACGATGCCGACATGGTGCCCATCGCGCGACACCAGCACATCGGGGCGCGGCGTCGCGAGGGTCAATGCCAGCGCCACTGCTGCGGGGGCGAAACCCCAGAGCCGCCCGCGCCCGCTCCACAGCGCGATCCATAGCCCACCTGCGACGAACAGGAAGAAGGCCAGCCCGCCCATGTGCGGGGCCAGCTTCACCGCGCCCGGCTGACCGGCGGTGAGATGCGCGATGCCGAGCAGCAGATCGAGCGACTGACCTACCAGCCACCACACCGGCGCGCCTGCGCCTATGAGGTCGAGCAGCAGGGCCAACGCGATCAGCGGCATCGAAACGAAGGTGACCAGCGGAATGCCGATCATGTTCGCGAATGCCCCGTACACCCCGGCGCGGTGGAAGTGGAATAGCACAATGGGCATCAGCGCGATCTCGATCACGAACCCGGTCACCAGCAGCATCGCTCCACCGCGCAGGGGCCGCATGAACCACGCTTCCTCTCGCGGGGCGAGAAACGCGCGGACCGGCACGCTGTTATGCAGCGCCACGATGGCGAGCACGGCGGCGAAACTCATCTGGAAGCTCGGCCCGGCAAGGCTTTCCGGCCACAGCAGCAGCACAAAGCCCGCCGCCACCGCCAGCAGGCGGAAGGTCAGCGGCTCGCGCCCCAGGGCAAGTGCGATCAGCACCAGCACGGCGGCGGCGCAGCTGCGCACGGTCGGCACCTCGGCCCCTGTCAGCAGCGTGTAGCCGACCCCCGCCAGCGCGCCGAGCGCGGCCGCGACCACCGGCAGCCGCGCCCTTAGCGCCAGCCACGGCCACAGCGCCAGCAGCTTGATCGCGAGGAAATACGCCGCCGCAATCACCGCACTGACATGCAGTCCGCTGATCGAGAGCAGATGGGTAAGGCCTGCATCACGCATCGCCTCCTCGTCGGTTTCGGCGATGGCCCCGCGATCGCCGCTGGCGAATGCCGCAGCAATGCTTCCCGCCGATCCGCCAAGATGCGAGCGGACATGGGCCGAAAGCGCGCGCTGGATCTGCGCGATACCGCCCCAGCCGGGCGGCGGCGGCTCGATGACGGCGACCTCGCCCAAGGCCGAGCCCGTTGCCGCCAGCCCCTGAAACCACGCGGTGCGCGCGAAATCGTAACCGCCCGGCACCAATGGCGGAGCAGGCGGCATCAACCGGGCAGTCAAGCGGACCACCGCGCCGCGCTGCATGGCTGGCTGCGCCTGCTCCAGCGGTACGTTGATCCGCAGCTTGATCGCTTCGCCCTCCTCGTCGCGGGCGGCCAGCACCAGACGTATCCGGTCGCGCGCAGGCTGGTCTTCGCGTTCGAGAATGCGCCCGTCGATCGTGCGCATCTGCGGGTAGTCTATCGCCGGCGCGCCCACCACGGCGGAGCGGGCGGCGATCAGGCCGATCCCGAAGGCCAGCGCGAGCCCAAGCGCCAGCATGGCCAGCGCCAGATCGGGCACGCGATCCCGCCAAAGGAGTATGGCACCAACAAGCGCGACAATCAGCGCCGCGCCCGTGGCGAGCGTCCAGGCAAGCGGGCCCGGCAGGACGAACCACAGCGCCACGCCGGCAATGGCCGCCACCACCACCCACGGGCCGCGTTCCAGCCCTGCCCGCCCAAGCGAGGCATCGGCAGCTGCAGCCCCCCTCGCCAGCGGGCTGGACATGCGCGCGGCCACCTGCCAAAGCCGCTGCTGCGCTGCACCATCAGCCCCGTTTTCCATGCCGCCGGATCGACCGGCGCGTCCGGTCGTTATGTCGATTGACGGATTGGGGGGCGGGAGCGGCGTCGCCATGCTCGATAAATGGAAAGGAAGCGCGCTTAGATGGCAAGCGAAACCGGCACGATCATTACCCGCTTCGCTCCGTCACCTACCGGCTACCTGCATCTTGGCGGCGCGCGCACGGCGCTGTTCAACTGGCTGTATGCGCGGCATTTCGGCGGGAAGACGCTGCTTCGGATCGAAGATACCGATGCCAAGCGATCCACGCAGGATGCGATCGACAAGATTATCGAAGGGCTCGACTGGCTCGGCCTCGATTTCGATGAGCCGCCCGTGTTCCAGTCGCAGCGCGCGCAGCGCCACGCCGAAGTGGCGAACATCCTGCTCGACAATGGCCACGCCTATCGCTGCTACGCGACACCCGAAGAGCTGGACGCGATGCGGGCTGAGCAGCGCGCGAACAAGCAGCCGATGCGCTATGACGGGCGCTGGCGCGACCGCGAGCCGGGCGCAGAGCAGGAGGGCATTCCCTTCACTGTGCGCCTGAAGGTGCCCAAGGAAGGCGAAACCGCGATCGAAGATGCCGTTCAGGGCCGCGTGACGGTGAAGAACGAAGAAATCGACGACTACATCCTGCTGCGCGCCGATGGCACACCGACCTATATGCTGGCGGTTGTGGTCGACGACCACGACATGGGCGTGACGCACGTGATCCGCGGCGACGACCATCTCAACAATGCGTTCCGGCAGCTGCCGATCTATCGCGCGATGCAGCAGATCGAGGGTGGCTGGCCCGATCCGGTCTATGCCCACGTGCCACTGATCCACGGCAGCGACGGTGCCAAGCTTTCCAAGCGCCACGGCGCGGTGGGTGTGGAAGCCTATCGCGACGAGCTGGGCATTCTGCCCGAGGCTTTGTTTAACTACCTCCTGCGCCTCGGCTGGGGCCACGGCGACCGCGAGGAAATTACGCAAGCGGAAGCGATCGAGCTTTTCGATCTGGATGGCGTGGGCCGCAGCCCCGCACGCTTCGACCTGAAGAAGCTGCACAACCTCAACGGGCACTACATCCGCGAGGCCGACGATACCCGTCTCGCCGGGCTGGTGGCGCAGGACATCGGCCCCGATGCCGATGTCGACCTGCTGGCCAAGGCAATGCCCGTGCTCAAGACCCGCGCCAAAGACACGCACGAACTGGTCGCCAATTCGCGCTTCCTGTTCGCCACCCGACCGCTTGAAATGACCGACAAAGCGGACGCGTTGCTCGATGACGAAGCGCGCAGCCGACTGGCCGAAGTCCACGCCGTACTGAGCGAAGAAACCGACTGGACAACCGAGGGGCTGGAAGCCACTACGAAGGCGCTGGCAGAACGGCTTGAGCTGGGGCTTGGCAAGCTTGCTCAGCCGCTTCGTGCCGCCCTCACCGGAACCACGACCAGCCCCGGAATATTCGATGTTCTCGCCCTCCTCGGCAAAGAGGAATCGCTTGCGCGGATCGAAGCGCAGGCCTCCCCGGCGAACAATACATAAGATCTGAAGGAGAACCCCCATGGCAGACACCAATGCAAAGCTGGATATCGGCGGCACGACCCAGGAATTCCCTGTGCTGCAAGGCACCTGTGGGCCGGAAGTCATGGACATCCGCAAGTTCTACGGGACGACCGGCAAGTTCACCTATGATCCCGGTTTCAAATCGACCGCCAGCTGCGAAAGCGCGCTGACCTTCATCGATGGTGAAGAAGGCGTGCTGCTGCACCGCGGCTATCCCATCGGCCAGCTGGCCGAACATTCCAGCTTCATGGAAGTCGCCCACCTGCTGCTCAATGGCGAACTGCCGAGCCAGGACGAGCTGGACGAGTTCACCTACACGATCACGCGGCACACCATGCTGCACGATCAGCTGCGCCAGTTCTATCAGGGCTTCCGCCGCGATGCGCACCCGATGGCGATCATGTGCGGCGTGGTCGGCGCGCTGTCCGCGTTCTATCACGACAGCACCGACATTTCCGATCCGGAACACCGCAAGATCAGCAGCCACCGCCTGATCGCCAAGATGCCGACGATCGCGGCCTGGGCCTACAAGTATTCGATCGGCCAGCCCTTCCTGCAGCCGGACAACTCGCTGAGCTACACGGGCAACTTCCTGCGCATGACCTTCGGCGTGCCCGCAGAGGAATACGAGGTGATCCCCGAGGTCGAAAAGGCGATGGACCGGATCTTCATCCTCCACGCCGACCACGAACAGAACGCCTCGACCAGCACCGTGCGGCTCGCCGGTTCGTCGGGTGCGAACCCCTTCGCCTGCACCGCGGCGGGCATTGCCTGCCTGTGGGGCCCGGCGCATGGCGGCGCCAACGAAGCCGCGCTGAACATGCTGCGCGAGATCGGCCGCCCGGAAAACATTCCGCACTATATCGAGCGTGCGAAGGACAAGGACGATCCGTTCCGCCTGATGGGTTTCGGCCACCGCGTGTACAAGAACTACGATCCGCGCGCGACGGTGATGCAGGATACAGTGCGCGAAGTGTTCAACGCGCTGAAGGTGGACGATCCCGTCTTCGAAACCGCGCTGAAGCTGGAAGAAATGGCGCTGAACGATCCGTACTTCATCGAGAAGAAGTTGTTCCCGAACGTCGATTTCTACTCCGGCATCATCCTGTCCGCCATCGGCTTCCCGACCACGATGTTCACCGCGCTGTTCGCGCTGGCCCGCACCGTGGGCTGGGTCGCGCAGTGGAACGAGATGATTTCCGACCCCGCGCAGGTCATCGGCCGCCCGCGCCAGCTCTACACCGGCCCGACCCAGCGCGACTACGTACCGGTCGACAAACGCTGATCGGCAAAGCGAATACTGGTAAAGAAAAGGCCGCGATGAACATCGCGGCCTTTTTTATGGTCAGTCGTTTCCTGCCGGCACCGTCAGGGTGAAAGTCGCCCCCTCGCCCGGCTTGCTCCGGATGGTCAGGTCGCCGCCCATCGCCTGCGCCAATCGCTTCGAGATGTAGAGGCCCAGCCCCGATCCGCCGCTGCCGCTGCGGCCCAGCCGCTCGAACTTGTTGAACACGATCCGCTGCGCTTCAGCATCGAGGCCCGGCCCCTCATCGGTCACTGAAACGCTCGCCTTGCGGCCATCGCTGTCCAGCCCGATAGTGATGGTGGAGCCTTCGGGCGAATAGCGGATCGCATTGCCGACCAGATTGAGCAGCACCTGCAGCACGCGCCGGAATTCGGCGGTGGCGGGCTGGCGCACATCCTTGGGCGGTGCGGAAATCGAGATGCGCTTTTCCTGTGCGCGGACCGCGAGGATACCGGCGGCACGCTGCGCGACATCGGCCAGGTCGATCGGATCGGGCGTCGCGCGGAAACCATCCGACTCCACCACTTCCAGATCGGTCAGATCATCGACCAGCGACAGCAGATGCTGCCCCGCGTTCACGATGTCGCGCGCGTAGTCGCTGTATTCATCGCCCAGCGGCCCCGCCATGCGCGACCGGATGGTCTCCGCATTGGCCACGATGCGGGCAATCGGCTGGCGCAGGATCGGGGTGAGATCGCGCCCGATGGATGCGCCATCGTCGGCCCGGCGGTCGCGCCGCTCTGTCCGGGTGACCCATGCACGGTTGGCGATCAGATACAGCTCGAAGCCTTGCGATCCGGGATTCGGCGCGCCGAGCGGGATCAGCCGCGCGGTCCAGTTTCGCGGGCTGCCGTCGATCACGACGCGCGCCTGGTCCAGCAGGCGCCAGTGTAGCGGCTGCGCGTGCTGGCTGCCGTCGATGCGCACGAAATCGGTCCATACCTGGCCCAGATTCTCGCTCATCCGGCGGGCGAGCGGCTGCAGGTCTTCCGCCTCTGTATGGACGGTCAGCAGTTTCTGATCGGGGTCGAGCCGGGCGTGCAGTTCGGCCAGCGCGTCGTCGATCGCATCCCGGCGCGCTGCGGCGTCGTCGTCCCGTTCAACCGGCGGCGCACTGGCCTGCCATGTGACGATGCCGATGGAACAGCCCGCGCCGCCATGATCGGTGCCCTCGCCTTCACCCGAGGGCACGATTTCCATCCACGACTTGATCCGGTCGCTGCCGTCGAAAGCATGGATCGTGCGGCCCAGGCGCAGATTGGTGCGGCGTGCCTTGCGCACCTGTTCGCGCAGTTCGGGAATTGCGATTACGCCGGGGATCTCTCCGCCGCACCGCCGCTGCAGCGAAGCGAGCAGGTCGTCCGCCGCAACCAGGCGGTCTTTCGCATCGGTGCGCGCCCGCGCGATATAGGTTTGCTGCTGGTCTTCCATTGGTTCCTACTCGGAATGCCCGAAAGGCGAGGATTCGAGCAGCGCGCGCGCATCGGCGGTGGAGACGTGCTCTATCGCCGCGGGCATGGTGGCATCGGGATGCAGGCAGCGCAGCTGGGCACGCGCTTCCGCCGGGCTCAGCCCTGCAGCGCGCAGCGACAAGGCGAAGCGCACCAGTTGCCGGTCGTTGGTCGAAACCACCGCGATGTCACGCTCCTGCTCGGCCTTGCGGGCCAGCGTGGTGAGAAACAGCGCCGCACCCGCGTGGGTCAGCGACAGCGCCACATCGGTGCGCCGCCCAAGGCCTTCGACCGTGCGCGCAAGCAGCGACAGGCGCGCTTCGTTCTCGGCCCGCATGTCGCGAATTCGGCCCTCCACCATTGCGGCGAGATCCTCGCTCACATCGTCGCGCTGGCGGCGCCAAACGCCGATGAAATTCGCAAACTGATCTTCCGGAAGCTCGGCCAGCGGCATCTCCATCCGCTTCTGCTGTTCGATGAAGCGGGCCTGCGCCGCCAGCGTGCCCATGGCCGCATCGGACAGTTCGGCATCATCCGAAGAAATCAGCGATTGCAGAAGTGGCGAGAGCACGGGGTCGATCCCGTTGCGTGCGCGCAGGCGGTCGGCCAGCTGCCATTCGATGGAAAGCGCATGGCAATGGCCAAGGAATGCCGCGTGCCGTGCCAGTTCCTCGCCCAGGGCGTCCGCCCGCGCCTCGGCATAGGCGAATGCGTCGTTCGCACCGACCTCGTCCGCCTCGACCCGCAGCAGGCGGTAGGATGCGCTGCGCAGCATCCCGCGCACCCGCGCAATGATCGAATCGCTGAACAAAGAGCGATCCTGCGTGTTGAGGAAATGCGTGAGAACCGGTGTCAGGGTAGACAGCGCCATGTCGCCGCGCGCCAACTCGGCACGCAGCCCCGCGTCGACCGCCTGGTCGGCGTGCAGTGTTCCCGGGATCGTATCCGGCACGCTGGTCATCTGGCTATCTGTCACCGTCCTTGCTTAGCCCGCTATCGTTAAGGGCCGATTATCCCTGATCGAATAGCGCAAATAACCTAGCACAGGCGCGGCAAAGGTGCAGTCCCTGCAGGGCTGCGAATTGTGCATCGATCGGTCGGACTGAATTTAGGGTGCTTTTTCCCCGGTCCAAGCCAGAGAACCGCGAACTACCGCGCCTAGTCGGCGCACACCGTGTCGAATTCGGCGAGAAAGGCGTCGAGGCGGCGCAGCGCGACCGGATCGCCCGGCGCGGTGTCGATCGTCGCCTGGGCCAGCGCGATCAGATCGTCGGCATGGAAACTGGCCGCGAGACCTTTGATCCGCTGGGCGGCAAGCAGCCAGTTTCCATCGCACCGGGATCGGTGGAGGAGGTCGATCTGCTGGGCCAGGCTTTCACGGAACGCGCCGCGCAGCTCGGCGAGCAGCGCGGGATCGTCGCCCGCAGCAGCGGTGAGAGTCGCGGTAAAGGCGGCGTTTTCGAAAGCCATGTGTCGTTTCTAGGATGAAGGCGGTTAACGCGGGGTTTAACCGGGCAAGAATCGTGATAAGCCGCATTGCATGAGCGGGGGTCCGTCAATCAGGGCAGTAGGGCACGAAGGCACCGGCGCAGACAGCGCGGTGGCCGAACCTGATACGCACGCCAATGCCGAACCGGCCGAACAGGGCCCGGTCGAAGATGACTTTCCCTATGACGAAGACGATGGCGACACTGCGCGCGCACCGCTGTTCGCCAGTCCGGTTGCGACCATCGTCGCCGGGCTCGCGCTGATCGGCTGGACCGTCCTGTTCGCGCTGTCACGCGGTGTGGCCAGCTTCGCCGCGATGGATCTGGCCGGTGTCAGCGACGCCATCACCACATGGGCGATCCCCACACTGCTCATTCTGTTCGTCTGGCATATGGCGAGCCAGCGCATCGGCCGGCAGAGCGCCCTCTTCCGCGCAACCGCCAGGGGCGCGGCGGTGGACATCGCCGATCTCGAAGCGCGGCTGCTGACGGTCAACCGAGAGCTCAGCCTGGCGCGCGAGTTCCTGACCCAGCAGACCCGCGAACTGGAATCGCATGGCCGGGTCGCCGCTTCGCGCCTGTCGCAGAATGCCGACCGGATCGAGGCTCTGGTTGCCGAAAATGGCGAGGAAGTGGAGCGGATCGCGCGTGTTTCCGAGACCGCGCTCGCCAACATGGCCCGCCTGCGCGACGACTTGCCGGTCATCACCAATGCCTCGCGCGATGCGGCCAACGCGGTCGGCTCGGCGGGCGAAAGGGCGCAAAGCGCAGTCGAGTCGTTGGGTGACGGCATGGCGAGGCTCAACGAATTCGGCGAAGCGGGTGAGCGCCATGTCGAACATTTCAGGAGCCAGGTCGGCCGCACGCTGACCGAGCTGGGCGACCGGGTGGCGGAGCTGGAAGCGATGGCCGATGCCCGCTTCACCGCCCTGCGCACGCAGAGCGAAAGTTTCCGTGCCGAGCTTGATGGGCGCGAGGTGGAAGCACTGGCCGCAGCTCAGGCCCGCGTCGACAAGCTGCGCGAGCGCCTGACCGCCGCCATCGACGAGGTGCAGTCGATCGACGAGCAGGCGATGGGGTCCGCCCAGACGCGTCTTGCAAGCCTGCGCGAAGAAGCCGACCGGATCGACGAAGCCATGAAGGCGCGCGACAAGGAATTCCTCGCCTGGGTCGAGGCCCGGCGCGCACGGATCGAAGAGGTCGAAGGACAAGCGATAGAGGGGCTGGAAGCCCGCCTCTCCGCAATCGACAGCGCGGTGGAGGAACGCCGCGAAAATCACGCCGCAACCGCACGCGAGATTGCCCGCTCGGGCGAGGAAGCGGCGGATCAGCTCGCCAAGGCGGGTGAGCGGATTGCACAGATCGCCGGCACGGCGGCGAACGCGCGCGAAGACATGGTCCGGGCGACCGACGCGCTGGAAGATCGCCTGACCGCCGGCAGCACGGATCTTGCCGCACTCAATACCACGCTGGCCGATGCGACCGAGGCCAGCATCCGGCTGCTTGAGCTGATTCAGGCAGGCGCTGCGCACAGCCGGGATGTCCTCCCCGAAGCGATGGAAGCCGCCGAGGCCCGGCTTGCTGCCCTGGCCGAGAATGGCGAGAAGCTGCGCCGGACCATCGATGAAGGCGCTGAGCGCAGCGAGCGGCTTTCTGCTTACGTCATCGAAACGCGCGAACAGGGCGAGGAAATCTTCGGCGTCGCCGACCGGATCGACGACCGGCTGGCAAAGACGCGCGACACTATGACCGAGAACATCGCGAGGCTGCGCACCGCGCTCGCCCTGCTAGACGAAGAGGCGGAGGTCGTCTCGCACACTACTGCAACGCGCCTGTCCGCTGCGGTCGAGCAGCTCGAAGCCTCGGCGCGCAAGGCGCACGAGGCGCTGGAACGGTATGGAGCCGAAGAGGGGAGCGAACTGGGCGCACGGATTGGCGAAAACGCGGCCGACGCGGTCGCCGCTGCCTTGCGCGCGGAAGCGGACGAAGCCCTCGACGAACTGCGCGAGGCGACGACCCGCTCAGCCGAGGCTGCCCGCGCCGCCGCACGCCAGCTGCGCGATCAGCTGTCGTTGGTGAACGAGCTTGCCGGCAATCTGGAAACCCGCGTTGCCGTTGCACGAGAGCGGGCCGAAGAGCAGGTCGACAACGATTTCGCGCGGCGCGTCGCGCTGATCACCGAAAGCCTCAACTCCAATGCCATCGATATTGCCAAGTCGCTGTCGCGCGAGGTGTCCGACACGGCATGGGCCAGCTACCTGCGCGGCGACCGGGGCATATTTACCCGCCGCGCGGTGCGCCTGCTCGACAACACGCAGGCCCGCGAGATCGCGGAACTGTATGACGACGACGACGATTTCCGCGAGCATGTGAACCGTTACATTCACGATTTCGAGGCGATGCTGCGTACGCTGCTTTCCACCCGCGACGGCAATGCGCTGGCGGTGACGCTGCTCGGGTCCGAAGTCGGCAAGCTGTATGTCGCGATGGCGCAGGCGCTGGATCGGCTCCGCTCCAGCTAAGGCGACCACACCGCGCGCCGCGCCGCCGAGGCGCTACCCTGTCAGGCTCCGGAACGCTGGCCCGGCGGCAGCATGAAATCGAAGCTTTCGCGGGTGATCCAGCCCTGTTCCCAGTTGAGCACCCACAGCAGGGTGAGCACCGCGGCAATCACTGCCGCGCGCAGAGCCAGGCGGCCGGGCCGGAAATTGGCGGGCGCGCTCTCGGCCTGGCCGGGTACCAGCTCGATACCCAGCTCCTCGTGCGTGCGCACTCCGAAAGGAAGCATCACGAAGGCGACGAATATCCACGTCAGCACATAGATCGCGAGGATCGACCAGCCACTCACATCACGCCTCCGGGATGATGACCTGAACCTGCGGGCGCTTGCCCGACCAGCGATTGGCGGCACGGCGTGCCGCAAGGCGAACCGCTTCATGCCGGGCCTTGGCGTCCTTCGCATCGCGCCCGCGCAAGCCGCGCAGGGCGGATTGCACGTCGCGCGTCGCTTCGGACACGAAATCCGGGAAATCCTCGTCCAGCGGCAGGCCGAGCGCCCGGATCGTCACATCGTCCCGCCCGGTCACCACTACCAGCAGCACGCCATCGCGCGCGAGGCGACGGCGTTCGGTGATCGCATTGCCATCGGCGGGAACGATGATGTCCCCGTCGAGCACGAGGCGGCCCGTCGGCACCTTTGCGATCTTGCCCGGTTCGCCCGGCGCCAGCGACACGATATCGCCATTCTTCTGGAAAACGGCGTGGGGGATGCCTTCGGAAAGGCCAAGCCGCGCCTGTTCCTGCATGTGGCGCACTTCGCCGTGCACCGGCACCAGGATTTCCGGCTGCAACCATTCGTACAGCGCCTGCAGTTCGGGGCGGCCGGGGTGGCCGGAGACATGGATCATGCTCTGCCGATCGGTCACCATCACGATGCCGCGCTCCGCCAGCTGGTTCATCACCTTGCCGATGGACAGCTCGTTACCGGGTATCTGGCGGCTGGAGAATAGCACCACATCGCCGCGCGAAAGCTCCAGCGGATGGTTGTTATCCGCCATGCGGCCCAGCGCCGCGCGCGGTTCGCCCTGCCCGCCGGTGGCGACGATCATCACCTTGCCGCGGGGCATGCCCATCGCGGTGTCCCAGTCCACGGGCTTGGGAAAATCGGTAAGGTATCCGCAGCCCTGCGACACTTCGAGCATCCGGTCGAGCGAACGGCCGGCAATCACGATCTCGCGCCCGGTTTCCCTGGCGATCTCGCCCAGCGTGTGCAGCCGCGCGACGTTGGAGGCAAAGGTGGTTACAACCACGCGCCGGTCCGGCCAGCTTTGAACCTGTTCCAGCAGACCCTTGAACACGGCCCCTTCGGAGCCGCTTGCCTCGGGATTGAAGACGTTGGTGCTGTCGCACACCAGCGCCAGCACGCCATCCTCGCCAATCGCGCGCAGCTCTTCCTCAGTGGTCGGTTCGCCGATGATCGGGTCTTCGTCCAGCTTCCAGTCGCCGGTGTGGAAGACCTTGCCGTAAGGCGTGTCAATCAGCAGCGCGTTGCCTTCCGCGATCGAGTGGGCGAGCGGCAGGTAGCGGATGCCAAAAGGTCCGATCTGCATATCCTCGTCGCCTTCGCGCACGATGTGCAGCGGCACTTCGTCGACCAGGTCGGCTTCCTGCAGCTTGCGCCGCACCAGTTCCGCGGTGAACGGCGTCGCGTAAAGCGGCACGCCCAGATCCGCTGCAAAATAGGGAATCGCGCCGATGTGATCCTCGTGCGCGTGGGTCAGTACGATGCCCATCAGGTCCTTCACCCGATCTTCGATAAATTCGAGATCGGCGAAAACCAGCTCAATTCCGGGATATTCGTTGGCGCCGAAGGTCATGCCCAGATCGACCATCAGCCACTTACCGTCGCAGCCGTAGAGGTTGACGTTCATCCCGATCTCGCCCGAACCACCCAGGGCAAGGAAAAGGAGTTCGTTCTCCGGCTTGAAATTCTTTTTCATATCATCCTTTGGCAATGACCCGCGCGGCAAGCAGTTGCAGGCCGCGGATTGTCAGGTCGGTATCCACGACATCAAATATGTCGGTATGGTCGTCGAACAAGACCGAGAGGCCGCCGGTGGCAACCACCTTGGTCGGGCGGCCGACTTCTTTCTTCATCCGGGCGATCAGCCCTTCCATCATGGCGACGTAGCCCCAGAAGACGCCGATCTGCATCTGGTCTTCGGTGTTGCGACCGATAACGCTGCGGGTTGCGGGCGCGCCGATCGCAATGCGGGGGAGCTTCGCGGTCTTCCCTACAAGCGCATCAAGCGACAGATTGATCCCGGGCGTGATGATCCCGCCCTTGTAGGCGCCGTTGTAATCGACCGCCTCGAACTTGGTCGCGGTACCGAAATCGACCACGATCATGTCGCCGCCGAACATGTGGTGCGCGGCAATGCAGTTGAGTGCGCGGTCCGCACCCAGCGAGCTGGGCTGCTCCACATCGATTTCGAAATTCCAGGCGGCATCGCCCTGCCCTGCAACGATCGGGGTGATGCCGAAATATTTCTCGCACAGCACGGTCAGGTTGTGGTCCGCACGCGGGACGACCGAACCGAAGATGATGTGGGTGATCTGTTCGCGCGATACGCCCTCTATCCCGAGCAGCTGAAACAGCCACACGGCATATTCATCGCCCGTCCTCCGCCCGTCGGTCGAGATGCGCCACCGCGCACGCAGATCCTCGCCGTCGAACAGCGCGAACACGAGATTGGTGTTTCCGACATCGATTGCGAGAAGCATCTGCTATCCTTCCGCTAGCATCACTGCGCCAGCATCACATCGCCAGCGTGAATGGCACGGGTGGTCCCATCGGCCAAGCGCAGTCGCATGGAGCCTTCGGGCTCAAGACCATCGAACCGTCCCTCGACCACCACCCCATTGGGTTCATGCACGCTGACGGGAGTGCCGACGCGCATCCCCGCGACGCTCCAGCGGCGGATCAACGGTTCGATTCCGTAAGTTCGCCAGCGGTCCAGCTCGGTCGCGAAATTGGCGGCGAGGCTGGCGGCAAAGGAATCGCGGTCAGGCGCCGGACCGAACGCAGTGAGCGCGATGGTCTCGCGGTCGGGCATATCCGGCGCAGAGGCGAGGTTCACCCCGATACCGATCACCACCGCGTCCGTCCCACCTTCGAGAAGGATGCCCGCCAGCTTGGCTTTGCCGACCAGCAGGTCGTTCGGCCATTTCAGCGTAAGATTGTGCAGGTTGGGTGCAATGTCCTGCACCGTGTCGAACAGGGCGATCCCGGTCAGCAGCGAAAGCGTGTGCGCCGGCGGCTGGCCGGGGCGCACCTGCACAATGGTGGAACCCATGAAATTATGCAGGCCGCCCTGCCAATTGCGCCCCTGTCTGCCGCGCCCTGCGGTCTGCCGGTCGGCCACCAGCCATTCGCCTTCGCGCGGCGGGGTACCATCGCGCAACGCGCTGAGCAGATCGGCGTTGGTGGAGCCGGTTTCGGGGACGATACGGATCACGGCGGTGCTGCGGTCCGCGCAGCGTCAGACGCCCGCGAACAGCCCCGCGGCAGCCGTGTCGGTCATCATCTCCAGCCCGCGGGTCAAGAACCAGCCAAGCGGAGAGATCAGGATCGCGCAGATCACCAGGATCGCCCATTGCGATGCGCTGGCGCTCTTGGTTGCGCGGTTCACCGCTTCGTCGAAGAACATCACCTTCACGAACTTGATGTAGTAGAATGCGCCGATCACGCTTGCCGCGATGCCGATCACCGCGAGCGGGATCAGCCCTGCTTCCACCACCGCGCGGAAAACCTCCAGCTTGGCGAAGAACCCCATCAGCGGCGGGATACCGGCGAGGCTGAACATCATGATGAGCAGGCACCATGCGATGCCGGGCCGCGTGCTGGAAAGCCCCGCAATATCGTCGAAGGTCTCCAGATTCTCGCCATCGCCGTTGCGCAGCATCAGCACGGCGACGAAGCTGCCGAGCGACATCACGACGTAGATCGCGAGGTAGAACAGCATTGCGCTCGCGCCCTCGGCGGTCGCCGCAGCCAGGCCGATCAGGATGAAGCCGACATTGTTGATCGAGGAATAGGCCAGCAGCCGCTTGAGATTGTTCTGCCCGATCGCGCCCAGCGCGCCGACCACGATCGAAGCCAGCGCGGCGAAGATCACGATCTGCCGCCACGCGTCGGCCTGCGAACCGAAGGCATCGAGCGCAACGCGCGCGGTCAGCGCGATCGCCGCCACCTTGGGCGCGGTGGCGAAGAAGGTCGTCACCGGCGTGGGCGCGCCTTCATAGACGTCGGGCGTCCACATGTGGAACGGCACGGCGCTGATCTTGAAGGCCAGACCTGCGAGCACGAAAATCAGGCCGAACAGGGCACCGGTGGACAGCCCGGCCTCCTGCGCCAGACGAATGCCTGCGAAGCTGGTCGTCCCGGTGAAGCCGTAGGTCAGGCTCATGCCATACAGCAGGATGCCGCTGGCGAGCGCGCCAAGCACGAAATACTTGAGCCCCGCTTCGGCAGAGCGGCTGTCGTTGCGCAAGAAGCTGGCGAGCACGTATGCGGCGAGGCTGTTCAGTTCGAGCCCGATATACAGCGTCATCAGGTCCGTTGCGGACACCATGATGCTCATGCCCAGCGTGGCGAACAGCACCAGCACCGGGTATTCCGGGCGCATGGCGCGCAGACGGCCGAAGAACCCGGGCGCGATCATCAGGCAGGCGATGGCCGCGATGTAGACCAGCAGCTTGGCAAAGCTGGCGAAGGCGTCCGCGCTGAACTGCTGGTAGAACGCCATCGTGGCCTCGCCGCCCGCGCCGTCGATCAGCGCCGGAAGCGTAAGCGCGCCAGCGGCACCCAGCGCGACCGCAGCAAGGATCGAAACCAGGCGGCTCGACTTTTCGCCGCCGAACGCAGCGATCATCAGCAGCACCAGCCCCGCGCCGGTCAGCACCAGCTCGGGAATCACGAGGCCAAAGGACGTGGCGTAATCCATCAGTGTTCTTCCCCGGCGGCTTCGGCGTGTTCGCCCTCTGCGGCGCCATGATCGGCGTCGTGCTCGCCTTCGATATAGTTCGCTTCGTGCGCGCGCGGCTGGCCGACGACGAGGTCGGCATCGCTCGGCGGTGCGGCGCGGGCAATGCGGGCCTCGATCGCGGCAATGTCACCGCGCATCGGTGCCAGGAAGCTTTCGGGATACACGCCCATCCACAGCACTGCGGCCGCAACCGGTGCCAGCATCAGCCACTCGCGCGGGTTGAGATCGGGCATCGCGGCAGCATCCGCATTCTTCTGTTCGCCGAACACGACGCGGCGATAGAGATATAGCATGTAGCCTGCGCCCAGGATGATCCCAGTGGTCAGCACGAAGGTGGTGGTGCTGGACGCCCGATACACGCCCGCAAGGCTGATGAACTCGGCCACGAAGCCGCTGGTACCCGGCAGGCCGATGCTCGCCATGGTGAACAGCAGGAAGAACACCGCATAGCGCGGCATGTTGATCGCCAGCCCGCCATAACGCTCGATCTCGCGCGTATGCAGCCGGTCGTAGATCACGCCCACGCACAGGAATAGCGCGCCCGAAACGAGGCCGTGGCTCAGCATCATTACCATCGCGCCCTCGATGCCCTGCGCGTTGAACGCGAACAGGCCCGCAGTCACGATCGCCATGTGCGCGACCGACGAATAGGCGATCAGCTTCTTCATGTCGTGCTGCACCAGCGCGATCAGGCTGGTGACCACCACCGCGATCATGCTGAGGCCGAAGACCAGCCACATGAACTGCGCGGACGCTTCGGGGAACATCGGCAGGCTGAAGCGGATGAAGCCGTAGCCGCCCAGCTTCAGCAGCACGCCCGCAAGGATCACCGAGCCAGCGGTCGGCGCCTGCACGTGCGCGGCGGGCAGCCAGGTGTGCACCGGCCACATCGGCATCTTCACCGCGAAGCTGGCGAAGAAGGCCAGCCACAGCCAGGTCTGCGCCTCGGGCGCGAAGTCGTATTGCAGCAGCGTGGGAATGTCGCCGGTGCCCGCCTCATTCACCATCCACAGCATCGCGATCAGCATCACGACCGAGCCGAGCAGCGTGTAGAGGAAGAACTTGAAGCTGGCGTAGATACGGTCCGCCCCGCCCCAGATGCCGATGATCAGGTACATCGGGATCAGCCCGGCTTCGAAGAAGATGTAGAACAGCAGGATGTCCTGCGCGGCGAACACGCCGATCATCAGCAGTTCCATCACCAGGAACGCGGCCATGTATTCGCCCACGCGCCTGGTCACGGACGTCCAGCTGGCGAGGATGCAGATCGGCATCAGGAAGACGCTGAGCATGATCAGCATCAGCGCAATGCCATCGATACCAAGCGCATACTGGAAGCCAGCAAACAGGTCCGCACGCTCGGTAAACTGCCACTGCGCGCCGCCGATGTCGAAGCTGGCCCACAGCGCAATGCCCAGCAGCAGGTCGATCAGCGTGGCGATCAGCGCGACCCAGCGCGCGGTCGACGCGTTGACAAACATGCACAGGACCGCGCCGACCAGCGGTACGAGCAGCATCAGCGAGAGGATTGGCAGGCCCTCCATCACAGCAGCACCCAGGTAATCGCGGCGAGCACGCCGAGCAGCATGACCAGCGCATAGGTGTTGAGCATGCCAGACTGGATGCGCTTGGCACCCTGCGCGCTCTGGCGAACGACCCAGGCCGCGCCATCGGGGCCGAAGCGGTCGATGATGCCCATGTCCAGCTGCTTCCAGAACACACGGCCGAACCAGAAGGCGGGCTTCACGAACAGGAAGTTATACAATTCGTCGAAGTACCACTTGTTGAGGAAGAACCGGTAGATCGGGCCAAGCTGTTCGGCCGCCGCCTCCGGCAGTTTCGGATTGCGGATATAGGCGAGCCATGCGGTGGCCAGACCCAGCAGCATCGCAGCCGTCGCGGTCAGCTTCACCCACAGCGGCACGCCGTGGATCGCGTGGACCAGATCGTAATTGAAGAAGATCGATCCGCCCCAGAAGTCTTCGGAATCCACGAAGGGTTCGTAGAACGCGAAGCCTGCGAACACCGCACCGATGCTCAGCACCATCAGCGGTACCAGCATCACCCACGGTGCCTCGTGCGGATGATAGCCCGCCGTGCCATCGCGTTCCTCGGTCGAGGGGACATGATGCGCGACGCTTTCGCCCGCATCCTCCTGGCTTGCCGGGTTATGTTCCTCAGGTTCGTCGTGGCCGTGGTGGACCGCGTGCTGGATATGCTCGCTATCGGCCCAGCGCGGCTTGCCCCAGAAGGTCAGGAACATCAGGCGCCAGGAATAGAAGCTGGTGAGCAGCGCGGCGATCGCCCCCGCCCAGAAGGCGAAGTTGGCCGCACCCGTACCGCGCGCGAAGGCGGCTTCGAGGATCGCGTCCTTGGAATAGAAGCCCGCAAAGCCGAACACGCCGAGTACACCCACGCCCGTGATCGCGAGCGTGCCCGCCATCATCGCCCAGAAGGTGATCGGGATATGTTTACGCAGGCCGCCGTAATAGCGCATGTCCTGCTCGTGGTGCATTGCGTGGATCACCGCGCCCGCGCCAAGGAACAGCAGCGCCTTGAAGAAGGCGTGCGTGAACAGGTGGAACATCGCCACGCCATAGGCGCCCGCGCCCGCGGCAAAGAACATGTAGCCCAGCTGCGAACAGGTCGAATAGGCGATCACACGCTTGATGTCCCACTGCGTGGTGCCGATGGTCGCCGCGAACAGTGCGGTCATCCCGCCAATCACGGTCACGAGCGTGAGCGCGACTGGCGCAGTCTCGAACATTGGCGACAGGCGGCAGACCATGAACACGCCTGCGGTCACCATGGTGGCGGCGTGGATCAGCGCGGAAACAGGCGTCGGGCCTTCCATCGCGTCGGGCAGCCAGGTGTGCAGGCCCAGCTGCGCGGATTTGCCCATCGCGCCGATGAACAGCAGGATGCACAGGATGTCCATCGTCATCAGGCGCATGCCCATGAAGGTGATCGAGCTGCCGCTCATCGTCGGGGCCATCTCGAGGATCTGGGGGATCGAGACGGTGCCGAACACCAGGAAAGTGCCGAAGATGCCGAGCATGAAGCCAAGGTCGCCCACGCGGTTGACCACGAAGGCCTTGATCGCTGCGGCGTTCGCGCTGGGCTTCTTGTACCAGAACCCGATCAGCAGATAGGATGCGAGGCCGACGCCTTCCCACCCGAAGAACATCTGCACCAGGTTGTCCGCCGTCACCAGCATCAGCATCGCGAAGGTAAACAGGCTGAGATAGGCGAAGAACCGCTGCTGGTGCGGGTCTTCGTCCATGTAGCCCCAGCTGTACAGGTGGACGAGCGCGGACACGCTGGTGATCACCACCAGCATCACGGCCGTCAGCGTATCGACCCGCAGCGCCCAGTCGAACGTCAACTGGCCCGAGCTGACCCATTGCAGCACGGTGACCACCTGCGCATCGGCAGTGCCGCCCAGAAAGCCGAGGAAGATCGGCCAGCTGAGCGCGCACGAAACGAACAGCGCACCGGTGGTGATCGCCTTGGACACGGTCTTGCCCAGCGCACCGCCGAACAGGCCCGCCACGATTGCCGCAAGCAGCGGCAGGAATACGATGATGAGGATCGAGGACTGCACGTCGAAGCCTAGCCCTTCATCCGGTTAACATCGTCGACCGCGATCGTGCCGCGATCACGGAAGAAGATGACGAGAATCGCGAGGCCGATGGCCGCTTCGCCCGCCGCCACGGTCAGCACGAACATCGCGAAGATCTGCCCGGTCAGGTCGCCGAGGAAGGCGCTGAACGCGACAAGATTGATGTTCACCGCCAGCAGGATCAGCTCGATCGCCATCAGGATCGTGATCACGTTCTTGCGGTTGAGGAAGATGCCCAGCACGCCCAGCACGAACAGGATCGCGCTAACGATGATGTAATGTTCGATCCCGATCACAGCTCGACCCCTTCGCCGATAGTCGGCTGCTTCATTTGCGTCGCTTCCTTCGGGTTGCGGCGCACCTGCCTGGTGATGTTCTGGTGCCCGCGCGTGGTCTTCAGATCGCGGTGGGTCAGCACGATCGCGCCGATCATCGCCACCAGCAGGATCAGGCCTGCCGCCTCGAACACGAAAACGTATTTGGAGTAGAGCAGCGCGCCGATATTGGTGATGTTGCTCACCTCAAGGTTCGGCGCGTTCTCGCCCGTCGCCGTGCCCAGTTCCAGATGGCCCGCGCTCAGCGCGCCGATGCCCAGCACCAGCTCCGCCAGCAGCACCAGCGCGATCGCGATGCCCAGCGGGAAGTTCTTGATGAAGCCTGCGCGCAGCTCCGCCAGATCGACGTCGAGCATCATCACCACGAACAGGAACAACACCGCGACCGCGCCGACGTAAACGACGACCAGCAGCATCGCGATGAATTCCGCGCCCAGCAGCACCATCAGACCCGCCGCGTTGAAGAACGCGAGGATCAGCCACAGGACCGAGTGGACAGGATTGCGGCTCATGATCGTCAGCACGCCGCTGGCGATCACTAGAAACGCAAAGAGATAAAAGGCGATTGCCTGGATCATCGGTTAAGATCGTACCCCGAACGTGGTCTGCACGCGCGCCTAGCGGTAGGGCGCGTCGGCTTCAAGGTTCGCTGCGATGGCGCGTTCCCATTTGTCACCATTGGCGAGCAGCTTGGCCTTGTCGTAGAGCAATTCCTCGCGGGTTTCCGTGGAATATTCGAAGTTCGGCCCTTCGACGATGGCATCCACCGGGCACGCTTCCTGGCAGAACCCGCAATAGATGCACTTGGTCATGTCGATGTCGTAGCGGGTCGTGCGGCGCGAACCGTCGGCCCGCGGCTCCGACTCGATGGTGATCGCCTGCGCGGGGCATACGGCTTCGCACAGCTTGCATGCGATGCAGCGTTCTTCCCCGTTGGGGTAGCGGCGCAGCGCGTGCTCCCCACGGAACCGCGGCGAAAGCGGGTTCTTCTCGTACGGGTAGTTGATCGTGACCTTGGGCTTGAAGAGGTACTTCAGGGTCAGCGCGTGGGCCTTCACAAACTCGTAGAGCGTGAACGCCTTCAGGGTCTGGGCGATACTCATGCGGGGGTTCCGAAATGTCCGGTGGCCATCAGATAGCCGCTAATCAGGAAAACGAAGATCAGGCTCATCGGCAGGAAGACCTTCCAGCCAAGCCGCATCAACTGGTCGTAGCGATAACGCGGTACGGTCGCCATCACCCAGCTGAACATGAAGAAGAAGAACAGCGTCTTCAGCAGGAACCAGATGATGCCGGGCACCCAGTACAGCGGCGCCCAGTCGACAGGCGGCAGCCACCCGCCGAAGAACAGCAGGGTGTTGAGCGCGCACATCAGCAGGATGTTGGCGTACTCACCCAGCCAGAACAGCGCGAAGGCCATGCTGGAATATTCGGTCTGGTACCCGGCAACCAGCTCGCTCTCCGCCTCGGTCAGGTCGAACGGCACGCGCTGCGTTTCCGCGAGGCTTGAGATGAAGAACACCACCCACATCGGGAACAGCAGCAGGTTGAAATAGAACCCGTTGACGATGCCGAGGCCATGGCCGCGCTGCGCCTCGACGATGGCGGTCAGGTTGAAACTGCCCGCCCAGAGCACGACACACACGAGGATAAACCCGATCGAGACTTCGTACGAAATCATCTGCGCGGCGGCGCGCATGGCGGAGAAGAACGGGTATTTCGAGTTACTCGCCCAGCCCGCCATCACCACGCCGTAAACCGACAGCGAACTGATCGCGAGGATGTAGAGCAGGCCGACATTGATGTCCGCCAGCACCACTCCGTCGGCAAATGGCACCACCGCCCACGCGGCCAGCGCCACGGTGAAGGTGACGATCGGCGCGATGATGAAGATGCCCTTGTTCGCCGCGCTCGGGATGATGGTTTCCTGCAGGAAGACCTTCAGACCATCGGCAAAGCTTTGCAGCAGGCCGAAGGGGCCGACCACGTTGGGGCCCCTGCGCAGGTTGATCGCGGCCCAGACCTTGCGGTCGATCAGGATGACGTAGGCGACCGCCAGCATCAGCGGAAATGCGATCAGCAGGATCCCCGCGATGGTCGCGACAAACCACGCCCATTCGTAGGTCATGCCGAGGTTCTGGAAAAATTCGGTCATTCCGCGGCCTCCAGCATGTCTTCACCGTGGAACAGTTCGGCAGAGCACCGCTGCATCGTCGCGCTCGCACGGGCGATGGGGTTGGTCAGATACGGGTCGGCGATCGGATAACGGATCGCGCCCTTGGCCTTGGGCGTCTTCTTGCCCTTGGGCAGCGTGCCCAGCGGCGCGATGCCTTCCTCGCCCAGCGCGGGCACGGCTTCGATCATTGCGGACTGAAGCTGCGCAAAGCTGTCGAAACCGACCGTGACACCGAAAGCATCGGCCAGCGCGCGCAGGATCGTCCAGTCCTCACGCGCGTCGCCGGGGGCGAACACCGCCTTTTCGGCGAACTGCACGCGGCCCTCTGTGTTTACGTAAGTCCCGTCCTTCTCCGCATAGGAGGCCGCAGGCAGGATGATATCCGCCGCATGCGCGCCCGCATCGCCGTGATGGCCGATATAGACCTTCAAGCTGTTCTCGAACGTACCGTAATCGAGCGAATCCGCGCCGAGCGACAGCAGCACCGCAGGCGCGGCGTCGACCACGTCCTTGATCCCGCCCTTCTGCGCATAGCCCAGCATGACCGCGCCCATGCGGGCGGCGGCGGTGTGGATGACGTTGAAGCCGTTCCACCCCTCTCCGTCCACATCGCGTACGAGGTTCCACTCGCTGGCCAGCGACAGCGCCGGGTGCAGCGCACCCGCCGCAAGCCCGCCGGGGCCGACGATGATCGCCGGACGGCTCGCATCCTTGAACGCATCGGCCACATGGCCGGGCAGATCGTGCAGCAGGCCTGCTTCCTCGCCCAGGAATTCGCAGGCGAAGGTCGTGTCCCATTCGGGCCCGATCAGGAAGATCTTCGCGCCGCGCTTTGCCGCCTTGCGCAGACGCACATTGATCAGCGGCGCTTCGTGGCGAACCTGGCTGCCGACGATCAGGATCGCATCGGCGGTCTCGATCCCGGCCAGCGTCGAGTTGAACGCGATGCCAGCAAGGCTTGAACAATCATAGTCGAGCCCGGTCTGGCGGCCTTCAAGCTTGTCCGAACCCAGTTCGGCCAGCAGGCGCTTCGCGGCAAACATCGTTTCGCAATCGACCACATCGCCAGCGACCGCCGCGATCGAGCCTTCGCCGCCCTGCTTCGCGGCCTTTACGATAGCCTCGAACGCCTCTTCCCAACTGGCGGGGGCAAGCTTGCCCGCATTCTCGTCGTCGATCGAGCGCATCCACACCCGGTCGAGCCGGCGTGCGGTCAGGCCATCGACCTGATAGCGCGCCTTGTCCGACAGCCACTCTTCGTTGACGTCGTCATTGATCCGGGGAAGCGCGCGCATCACTTCGCGGCCACGGCTGTCGAGCCGAATGTTGGCGCCGACCGCGTCGGACACGTCGATGCTCAGCGTCTTTTTCAGCTCCCACGGGCGCGCCTCGTAGGCATAGGGGCGACTGGTGAGCGCACCCACCGGGCACAGGTCGATCACGTTCGCGCTCAGCTCGTGGCTTGCAGCCTGCTCAAGATAGGTCGTAATCTGCATATCTTCGCCGCGATACAGCGCGCCGATTTCGTCAACGCCCGCGATTTCCTCGGAAAAGCGCACGCAGCGGGTGCAGTGGATGCAGCGGGTCATGATCGTCTTGATCAGCGGGCCCATGTACTTCTCGGTCACCGCGCGCTTGTTTTCCTGGTACCGGGTCGCGCCGCGGCCATAATACATCGACTGGTCCTGCAGGTCGCATTCGCCGCCCTGGTCGCAGATCGGGCAATCGAGCGGGTGGTTGATGAGAAGAAACTCCATCACCCCTTCGCGCGCCGCGCGCACCATTTCGCTGTCGGTGCGGATTTCCTGGCCTTCGGTCGCGGGCAGAGCGCAGGATGCCTGCGGCTTGGGCGGCCCGGGCTTCACCTCGACCAGGCACATGCGGCAATTGCCGGCGATGCTCAGCCGCTCATGGTAGCAAAAGCGCGGGATTTCCTTGCCCGCAAGCTCGCACGCCTGCAGCACGGTCGCACCATCGGGTGCGTCGATTTCCTGTCCGTCTACGGTAACCTTGGGCATTCTTTTTCACCATCGGCGTCGCTGCCAGCGCGCTGGTTTGCGCCCGGCAGACATCGTGATTCACCAGCGATGCGCCGTCCCTAGGCAATTCGGCGGTGGAGATACAGGCTCAAATGCAGAAAATTCAGGGGTAAGCCGCGCGCAGGCAGCCCGACGCAGCGCAGCCACCGGTTTTGCGGACCGATGGCTGCCATTGACCTGTCGCTGGGATGGCGAACGCGCGACCCCGGATGCGCGAGAAACCGCGCCCGATATCACGCCCGCCGCCTAGTCTGCGAAGTTCGTCCAGTGATAGAGCGATTGCGCCAGGAACGCGCGGCGGAAATAGCTCGGCATTTCTTCTTCCGGATCCAGCTGGTCGCAGGTCGTGGTGACCGAATCCAGCGCCGCAAGCGCGCCGACTTCCGCCTGCGAGCCCGCCTCCGTCGCCAGCACGCCGCGCGCACCGATCGGGCTGATCGCGGTGCGGCATTCTTCCGCCATCTGCGCCTTGGCGAACATGCCCGTGCGATCGCCGCTGATCGCCACCGCGCCGATGAAATCCATCAGCTTCTTGCTGTCGCCGGGGCCGGGAATCTCCGGCGCGGTATCGGGATCGACCAGAATGTCCTCCGCCAGCGCGCCGCGCACGAATGCGGGATCGAGGCGGATATTGGTCGGCGCGCAACCGCGTATCCGGCCGAGATACTTGTTCATTTCGAGCAGCGGCGCCCCGAGCGAGGGCATATCCTGCTGCAGGAAAGTCTCGGCGCGATCCGAGTTGAGCGAAACGGCGCAGCTGGCCAGTCGGCGCGCGGTGTCCCAGTTGTTCCTCAGGGCAAAGGGGTCCGCGATCAGGTTGGCGCGCGCCTCGGCCGCCTTCAGATCGTTCTGGTATGACTCGATTTCAGACTGGTTGCCGTTGTTGCTGGACCGCTGCGTGGAGTAGCGGGTCATATCCTGAGCCACAGCAGGTACGGTCAGTGCAACGCCTGCCACCCCTGCGAGAACCAAACCGAAAATCTTGCGCATGATATCCTCTCAAATCTGCTTGAGCGATCCTTCCAGAATCGCTTCGTTGTGACGGTTTACGCCGTGGGTAGCGACTTGAACAGATACCAGTCGTAAAGCGCGCGGCTGACGAAGGTGCGCGCGAAGAACCGCGAAAGGTCACCGTCACCGAAGAACGGATCGCATGCCACCGTTCGATCTTCCAGCACTCCCAGAAGCTCCGCCTCCTCGTCGCTCCCCGGCTCTGATTGCAGGATCAATCTGCCCAGCACGGGGATGGCGGCCACGCGGCATTGATAGCCGAGCCGTACCAGCGAAACCTGATCGCCGGAATCGGTGTGATCGAACTCGACCGATTTCAGAAACGCGATCATTTCCGCTTCATCGCGTGCGCTCTTCAGGGCCTGCGGAAAGTCAGCCTCGATCAGATGCTCCGCGACCGCACCGCGCAGGAAATCGCGATCGACACTCAGTTGTGCCGGGGCGCAGCCGCGCAGGCGCGTCACGTATTTTCGCTCCACCCGCAAATTCGCACTGGCGTAAGGGCCGCTGCCAGCCAGAAAATCGCGCGCCCGCGATGGGCTCATCTTCACGGCACAGCGGCCGAACGCCCGCGACACGTCGAAGCCGCGCCGCTGCTCCACCAGAGTACGGTAATAATACGGGGTGCTGTTATCATGATACAGGGCCACCGCATCCGCGAAGTTCGACAGCGCCTGGCTGTCACTCATAAACACGGTATCCGGCGCGTAACGCGCCATGCCGGTGGCGCCCTTCGGCTGCGCAGCGACCGAGGTACACGCAGCCAATGCCAGGGCAACGGCGCAAACCTGTTTCAACATGATCCTAACTCCCCGCAAGAGCCCGACTTTATGCGGACACGGCCATCCCCGACGGATGCGGTGAGCGTATCATAATTCCGGCAATGCGCGAAATCGCCTACTCGGCAGCTTCTGGCAGCTGCTCGCCACGCTCCTTGATCCGACGCTCAAGCTCGGGTCGGAAGTGACGGATCAGGCCCTGGATCGGCCACGCGGCGGCATCGCCCAGCGCACAGATCGTGTGGCCTTCCACCTGCTTGGTGACGGTGTGCAGCATGTCGATCTCGTCGATATCGGCGTCGCCCGTCTCGAGCCGCTGCATCACGCGCCACATCCATCCGGTGCCCTCGCGGCACGGGGTGCACTGGCCGCAGCTCTCGTGCTTGTAGAAATAGCTGATGCGGCTGATCGCGCGAACGATGTCGGTCGACTTGTCCATCACGATCACCGCCGCAGTGCCAAGGCCGCTGCCCAGCTCCTTCAGCCCGTCGAAATCCATCGGGCAATCCATGATGTCTTTCGCCGGAACCAGCGGAACGGAGGAACCGCCCGGGATCACCGCCAGCAGGTTGTCCCACCCGCCGGTGATGCCGCCGCAATGCCGTTCGATCAGTTCGCGGAAGGGAATGCTCATCTCTTCCTCGACCACGCAGGGCTTTTCGACATGCCCGCTGATCTGGAACAGCTTGGTGCCCGCGTTCTTCTCGCGCCCGAAACCGGCAAACCACGAAGGGCCGCGCCGCAGGATCGTGGGCACGACCGCGATGCTTTCCACGTTGTTCACCGTTGTCGGGCAGCCATAGAGGCCCGCACCTGCCGGGAACGGCGGCTTGAGGCGCGGCTGGCCCTTCTTGCCTTCGAGGCTCTCGATCAGCGCGGTTTCCTCACCGCAGATATACGCGCCCGCACCCCGGTGCAGGAATACGTCGTAATCATAGCCCGAACCGCACGCGTTCTTGCCGATCAGGCCGGCGTCATACGCCTCGTCGATCGCAGCCTGCAGCGCCTCCGCCTCGCGGATATATTCACCGCGGATATAGATATAGGCGGCGCGCGCGCGCATCGCGAAACCCGCGACCAGCGCGCCTTCGATCAGCTTGTGCGGATCGTGCCGCATGATCTCGCGGTCCTTGCACGAACCCGGTTCGGATTCATCGGCATTGATGACCAGGAAGCTGGGCCGGCCGTCCTTGCTTTCCTTGGGCATGAAGGACCACTTCATGCCGGTGGGGAAGCCCGCACCGCCGCGCCCGCGAAGGCCGCTGGCCTTCATGTCCTCGATGATCGAATCCTGTCCCTTGGCGAGCAGTGCCTTGGTATCGTCCCAGTCGCCACGCGCCTGCGCGGCCTTCAGCCCGGCGGACTGAAACCCGTAGAGGTTCGTGAAAATACGGTCTTTGTCAGCGAGCATCTGCGAGTGCTCCATCAAAAACTTTGGCAAGGTTCATGCCATAACTCCAAACACAACAAACGCGGCCACGGCAAGGATTGCCAGCAGGGCAAGCGTCTTGAAAATTCCGCGAAGCACCTTCCACGCGATCACGACGGCGATCAGCGCAACGATGATGGTGACGATGTTAATTTCCATCATGCGTCTCCGATGGCGATTCTTCGGCGCGCTTGCGACCCAGGAACACGAAGCCGAGCACAAGGAAGGGCAATCCGATGCCCAAAAAGGCCGGCCCGATCGTCAGGCCGAAAGAGATGGTCAGACCTACGCCCATCGTGATGAATGCAATGCCGAGCGCACGGTAATCGGTTGGCTTATCCTTCATCGGCCACCCTCCTCGTCATTTTCAGCTTCGCCCGCCTTGCTGTTCGAAATCGCGAAAAACGCGGCGCCGAGGGCGATGAAGGTCGCACCGAGTGCGGTGTTGCCGCTGAGGAAAAACGCCAGAGAGGTGAAGAAGAACGCGGCGGATGCGAACCGGTAGCTGCGCTTGGGGGTCATTGCCCTGCCCCGTCATCGCGCTTGGCCAGCCCGAAAACCCCGAAGCCGCCGAACAAAAAGCCCAGGATCGCCCAGACGACCCAGTCGTCGCCCTGCAGGAATTTCACGACCGCCAGGATCAGGAAGATGACCCCGACGACCGGAAAACCCTTCTTGGCGACGCCGTCCATTACCATTCACCCCGGTAGTCGTGGTTTTCCTTGACCATTTCCTTCAGCGTGGTCGGCCCGCCCGAAGGTTCCGACGTGTGGCGACCCGGCTCCTGCGTGCCGGTCTTGGGCTGCTCGCCCCTGGCCAGCGCATCGAGCACGGCGTCGAGCCGTTCTGGCGTCAGGTCTTCGTAATTGTCGTCATTGATCTGGACCATCGGCGCGGTTGCGCAATTGCCCATGCATTCGACTTCGGTGAGCGTCCACAGGCCGTCCTCGGACACTTCGCCCTTCTTCATGCCGCGCTTCTTGCACGCGGCCATGATGTCGTCGCTGCCGCGCAGCATGCACGGCGTCGTACCGCACACTTGCACGTGGTACTTACCTACGGGCTTGAGGTTGTACATGAAGTAGAAGGTCGCGACCTCGAGCACGCGGATCACCGGCATGTCGAGATAGTTTGCGACATATTCGATCACCGGCAGCGGCAGCCAGCCTTGCGTATCTGTTTCCTCGCCGACCTGCCGCTGGGCAAGGTCGAGCAGCGGCATCACCGCCGATTTCTTGCGCCCCTCGGGATAGCGGGCAAGCGCCTTCTGCGCCCTCGCCTCATAGGCTTCGCTGAACGCGAAATTGCCCCACCGCTCGCGCAGTTCGGGGGTATCGGGTGCGGTTGAACGATCAGCCATTCTTCGTCTCCCGGATCGAGAATTGCTTCGCAAGACCGAACGAAAGCATTCCAAGGAAGACTAGAGCCATCGAATACACAAGCGAGGATTCCCAGAGACCGGCGATGTCGCCCAACAGATAGGCCATGAGGCCGAACGCGACGATAACGCCACCAAATTCAAACAAGGTCGTCTTACTCACCGGTCGCACTCCCCGAACACGACGTCGATCGCGCCGAGGATGGCGGTGGCGTCGGGCAGCATGTGGCCCCTGGTCATCATATCCATCGCCTGCAGGTGGCTGAAGGCGGTCGGGCGGATCTTGCAGCGATAAGGTTTGTTCGACCCGTCGCTGACCAGATACACGCCGAATTCGCCCTTGGGGCTCTCGGTCGCGACGTAGACTTCGCCCGCGGGCACGTGGAAGCCTTCGGTGTAGAGCTTGAAGTGGTGGATCAGGGCTTCCATCGACTGCTTCATCTCACCGCGCTTGGGAGGGGAGACCTTGCGGTCGTCCGACGCGATCGGGCCGGACGGCATTTCCGCCAGGCACTGCTTGATGATGCGTGCGCTCTGGTAGACTTCCTGCACGCGGACCATGAAGCGGTCGTAGCAGTCCGAATTGGTGCCCACGGGCACATCGAATTCCATCCGGTCGTACACATCGTAGGGCTGCGACTTGCGCAGATCCCACGGCACGCCCGCGGCGCGCAGCATCGGACCGGAAAAGCCCCACCTGATCGCGTCTTCGCGGCTGACGACGGCGATATCGACGTTGCGCTGCTTGAAGATACGGTTGTCCATCACGAGGCTCATCGCGTCGCCGAACAGTTCGGGCACGCGGTTGTCGAGCCATTCGCCGATATCGACCAGCAGCTTCTCGGGCACGTCCTGGTGCACGCCGCCGGGGCGGAACCATGCGCTGTGCATGCGCGCGCCCGAGGCACGCTCGAAGAAATTCATGCAGTCTTCGCGCAGTTCGAACACCCACAGGTTCGGCGTCATCGCGCCCACATCCATCACATGCGCGCCGATGTTGAGGAAGTGGTTCGACATGCGCGTCAGCTCGGCGAAGAGCACTCGCAGGTACTGCGCGCGGATCGGCACTTCGACGTTGAGCAGCTTCTCGATCGCGAGGACGTAGCTGTGTTCCTGACACAGCGGCGAACAGTAATCGAGCCGGTCGAAATAGGGCAGCGCCTGCAGGTAGGTCTTGTGCTCGATCAGTTTTTCGGTGCCGCGATGCAGCAGGCCCACGTGCGGGTCCACCCGCTCCACGATCTCTCCGTCGAGCTCCATCACCATGCGCAGCACGCCGTGCGCCGCAGGGTGCTGCGGGCCGAAATTGATCGTGTAGTTGGTGATCTCTTCATCGCCCGTCGTGGGCGACTGCTCGATCGTCAATCCGTGTGCCATACGCTTTTCAAACCTACCTTATCCGCACGCCCACTGGCCACCGGCGATCTTGCGCTGCTGGCCATCCGCCGCGACGTAGAGGTCGGCGGTGCGCATGGAATCGAGCCCCTTGGCGGGCACAACCTTCACCGTAACGCCGTCGGCCACCATCGTCGGCCCGGCGTAGATCGCATCGAGGCCGCCTTCTTCGGCGGTCATATTGATCAGATCGCCACCGATCCGCACCACGCCCCGGCCCGGCACTGCCGCGTCGTCGGGCGCACCGGTCATAAGCAGTTCGACCGAATCCTTGCTGAACGTGCAGCCGCCATCGCGCTTGCCCAGATCGACCTGCGCGATATTGCCGAGCTTTTCCAGCGCCATCGGGTCCGCCCCGGCGGGCACCGCGGAGGTCCGCGCCTGCGTGCTTTCGGGCGGAGCATTGGTGCCTTTCGGCATCGGAGCGCCTGATCCGACGCGGTCCGCGAAGTCATCGCCGCCTTGCGCCTGATCGGCATCGCCCTGCGAACATGCCACGAGAAGAAGCGCGGCCGAAATCGTCAGCATTCTCTTCATCGAACCATTCTCCACTGGCAACCCGCGGCCCGGCGAACCGGGACCGTGCGGTTGCGTTACTCCTTGCCCTTGGGCTTCGCGCGGGTCGTCTTGGTGGCTTTCGCCTTTGCCCCGGCCGATTTCGCAGCCGCCGTCTTCTTGGGCTGCGTGGCGGCCGGAGTATCCTTGGTCTTGCCCTTGCGCGCGGGGCGCTTCTCGCGGTCCTCGGTCGGCTTGGGGGCCGGCGTTCGGTCCTTGCCGGAAGTCTCCTCCGCGGGCGCGCCTTCGCTGACCTTTTCCGACGCTTCCTTGTCGGTCTTCGCGCCTGCGCCGGTATCCTTGGGACTATCGGTGGTCGTCGGCTCGTCGACCGGCGGGACATCGGCTTTCTCGTCGCCCGGCAGAACGTAGTCCGCGCCTTCCCAAGGCGACATGAAGTCGAAAGTGCGCAGGTCCTGCGCCAGCTCCACCGGCTCGTACACCACGCGCTGCTTCTCTTCGGAATAGCGCAGCTCGACATAGCCGGTGAGCGGGAAATCCTTGCGGAAGGGATGCCCTTCGAAACCATAGTCGGTCAGAATGCGGCGCAGGTCCGGATTGCCGGCAAAAACCACGCCGTACATGTCGAACACCTCGCGTTCGAGCCAGCCTGCGTTGGGCCACAGCGTGGTGACTGTGGGCACCGGCGTCGTCTCGCTGGCGGTAACCTTCACCATGATACGGCTGTTCTGGGTGAGCGAAAGCAGCATGTAGACCACTTCGAACCGCTCCGCGCGGCCCGGATAGTCGGCCCCTGCGATCTCCATCATTTGCTGATAGCCGTGATCGTCGCGCAGCAGGCGCAGCGCATCCTCGATCATATCGCGCTGCACGGTCAGCAGGAGCTCGCCGTGCTCTTCCTTCGCGGCGACCAGGAAATGTCCGAGCGCAGCGGACAGCCGGTCTTTCAGGCCATCGATCTGCGTAAATCGCGGGGCGGAGTGAACCACGGCCATCCTAACGCTCCACCGTTCCGGCGCGGCGGATCTTCCGCTGCAGCTGCATCACGCCATACAGCAGCGCTTCGGCCGTCGGCGGGCAACCCGGCACGTAAATATCGACCGGCACGATGCGGTCGCAGCCGCGCACCACGGAATAGCTGTAATGGTAATAGCCGCCGCCGTTGGCGCAGCTGCCCATCGAGATGACGTAGCGCGGGTTCGACATCTGGTCGTAAACCTTGCGCAGCGCCGGGGCCATCTTGTTGCACAGCGTGCCCGCGACGATCATCACATCGCTCTGGCGCGGGCTGGCGCGCGGGGCGACGCCGAAGCGTTCCATGTCGTAGCGCGGCATGTTCACGTGGATCATCTCGACCGCGCAGCACGCAAGGCCGAAGGTCATCCACCACAGCGAACCCGTGCGCGCCCACTGGAACAGTTCTTCGGTGCTGGTCAGCAGGAAGCCCTTGTCGTTCACTTCGGTCTGCAGCGCGTTGAAATAGTCTGCATCCGGTGCGCGCACCTCGCCCGGCTGCGCCGTCGGTGCATCGTGCAACGCGGGGTTGAGCTTCGGGTTGGTGGGGGTGTGATCTACTCCCATTCCAGTGCTCCTACCTTCCAGGCATAGATGAGGCCGATGGCCAGTTCGCCGATGAACACCATCATCGTCGCCCAGCCGGTCCAGCCGGTGAAATCGAGGCTGACCGCCCAGGGAAACAGGAACGCGGCCTCAAGATCGAAAATGATGAACAGGATCGCGACCAGATAGAACCGCACGTCGAACTGGCTGCGCGGTTCCTCGAACGCGGGAAAGCCGCATTCGTACTCGCTCAGTTTCTCGGCGGTCGGGTTGTGCGTGCCGGTCAGGCGCGAGACGCCCATCGGCAGAAACACGAAGACGCAGGATATGGCCAACGCCACGCCGAGAAACAGCAGGATGGGCAGGTATTGCAAGAGATCGGTCACGAGCGATTCCAAGAGTCTGGCATTCGGGGCTCGCCTCTAGGCGGCGCACCGCGAAGGCGCAAGGGAGCGAAGGGCGCAAACCCGGTCGGAACTTCGGAATATCGGCCCCGACAATCGGCCCAAGGCCAAGGCGAGGCTATTTCATCTCGCGCGCGATCGCCTTCTTCGCGGCGTCGCCATAGGGCGGCTTGAGCCCCGCGAGCTTGGCGATATCGATCTTGGGCTGTTGGTAGGTGCTGCGCGCGTGGCTGAATTCGCGGAATCCTTCGGGCCCATGATACGAACCGATGCCCGATGGGCCGACCCCGCCGAACGGCATATCGTCGACCGAGATGTGGAAGATAACGTCGTTCACCGTCACCCCGCCGGAAATCGTGCGTTCGAGCACGCGCTCCTGCTCTTTCCCGACGCCGAAATAATACAGGCCGAGCGGGCGGTCGTGATCGTTGATGTAATCGATCGCCTCGTCGATTGCCCGGTAGGTTTTCACCGGCAGCACGGGGCCGAAAATCTCCTCCTGCATCACCTTCATGTCGTCGGTGACATTGCGAAGGATGGTCAGCGGCATCTTGCGGGTGTTGGCGCTGGCGAAGCTTTCGTTCGCGGGGTTCACCACGGTCACCTGCGCGCCCTTCGACTGGGCATCGTCGACCAGGCCCTTCAACCGCTCGAAATGCTTGTCGGAGATGATGGCGGTGTAATCCTCGTTGTCGAGCAGCGTGGGATACATCTCGTGCACGCCCAGCTGAACCGCCGCGACCACGCCTTCTTCCTGATCTTCGGGCACCAGCAGGTAATCGGGCGCGAGGCAGATCTGGCCTGCGTTGAGCATCTTGCCCAGCGCAATCCGCTCGCCCGCGCGCGTCAGGTCGGCGCCCTTGCCGATGATCGTCGGGCTCTTGCCGCCCAGTTCCAGCGTTACCGGCGTCAGGTTCTTTGCCGCCGCCTGCATCACCTTGCGGCCCGTTTCGGTCGATCCGGTGAAGACCAGGTGATCGAAGGGAAGCGAGGAGAACGCCTGCGCCACATCCGGGCCGCCGGTAATCACCGTTACCTCGCTTTCGTCGAACGCGTCGGCGATCAGTTCGCGCATCCGGTCGCTGGTCGCTGGGGTAAACTCGCTCGGCTTGATCATCGCGCGATTGCCCGCGGCGAGCACCTGCATCAGCGGACCGAAGCTCAGGTTCACCGGGAAATTCCACGGGCTCATAATCCCGACCACGCCCTTGGGTTCGTAGCGAACCTCTGCCTTGGCCCCCATCAGGCCCAGCGGGAAGCGGACCGAACGCTTGTCCGGCGCGGCCCAGTGGTCGAGGTTCTTGAGGCAGTATTTGCCGAAGCCAATGGTGCTGACGATATCCGTCATCATCGACCCTTCGTAGCTGCGGCTGCCGAAGTCCGAATTCATCGCCTCGGCCAGCGACTCGCCGTGTTCGGACAGGATCGAGATTGCCCGCTTGATCCGGTCCCTGCGCTGCGACAGCGGTTCGGGCCGCGCGGCGGTGAACGCCTTCTTCTGATTTTCAAGAATGCCTTCAAGGCTCTGGCTGGCGGCGTCGCTCATGTCTCGGCTCTCCGATTGTGTTTCTTGCCCGTGCTATTACATCGAACGCGAATTGAGCCAAAGCGTTGCGACAACAGAAAGGCAAAGCATACCAATGCCCCAGTTTTCCGAAGCAGATCCGATCGTCATCCTCTCCTACGCCCGCACCCCGATGGGCAGCATGCAGGGCGCGCTGGCTGATGCCACCGCGACCGATCTGGGCGCGACGGCGGTGAAGGCGGCGGTGGACCGCTCGGGCGTGCCGGTGGACAAGTTCGATCGCACCTACATGGGCTGCGTGCTGCCCGCCGGCCTCGGCCAGGCCCCTGCCCGCCAGGCGTCGATCAAGGCGGGCCTGCCCAAATCGGTCCAGGCGACCACTGTTAACAAGGTCTGCGGCAGCGGGATGCAGACCGTCATCATGGGTTCGGAAGCCCTTGCCAGCGGCACCGTGGACTATGTGGTCGCCGGCGGCATGGAGAGCATGACCAACGCGCCCTACCTGCTGAAAAAGCACCGCAGCGGTGCGCGGCTCGGCCATGACACCGCCTACGACCACATGTTCCTCGACGGGCTGGAAGACGCCTACGAGGAAGGCCGCGCGATGGGCACCTTCGCGCAGGAAACCGCCAACGAATACCAGCTGACCCGCGAGGAAATGGACGAGTATTCCATCGAATCGCTACGCCGCGCCAATGCCGCGATCGAAAGCGGCGCCTTCGACGGCGAAGTCGTTCCAGTGACTATCGTCACCCGCAAGGGTGAAACCACGGTCGAGCATGACGAAGCGCCCGGCAAGGGCAAGCCCGACAAGATCCCGAGCCTCCGCCCCGCATTTGCCAAGGACGGCACGATCACCGCCGCGACCTCCTCCAGCATTTCAGATGGCGCTGCCGCCGTGGTCCTCAGCCGCGAAAGCGTGGCCAAGGAAAACGGCCAGACTCCGGTCGCGAAGATCGTCGGCCTCGCCGCGCACGCGCAGGAGCCGAGCAAGTTCACCGTTGCGCCCATCGGGGCGATCGAGAAGCTGCTCGAACAGACCGGCTGGAGCGCGGACGATGTCGATCTGTGGGAAGTGAACGAGGCGTTTGCCTGCGTCGCGATGTTCGCGATGCGCGACATCGGCATCCCGCATGACAAGATCAACGTGAACGGCGGCGGCACCGCGCTGGGCCACCCCATCGGGGCGAGTGGCACGCGGATCATCGTGACCCTGCTCAACGCGCTCAAGCAGCAGGGCAAGACTCGCGGCATCGCCTCGCTGTGCATCGGCGGCGGCGAAGCCACCGCGGTTGCGGTGGAAATGGTTTAACTGCTTCTTCCCCTCCCCTTCAGGGGAGGGGATCGAGAGGTGGGGGCGACAACGCGAGCGCGCTGAATCCCCCTCCACCAGCCTTCTGGTCCCCTCCCCATCCATGGTGGGGAGGGCCTAGAAAGCCCCTTACGGCTCGCCCGCGCCCCACAGGCGGTTCGCCTCGACAAAACCGCTGCGCTTGCCGACCGAAAATTCGCACCAGTTGGCCTCGCAATCACCGAGTTTGCCGACCACGCCGGGCTCCAGCTTCCACATCAGCGGCGAGCCGACGCTGCCACTCTCGTGCATTTCGGCCAGGCCTTCGCCTATCACCATGCCGCCCGGTTCGCGGCTGAGCATGCGCGCCGCGATCCAGCCCCTGTCGCCATCGGGGTCTTCCACCAGCCGCCAGCCTTCGCGCATCCGCAGAACCTTCACCGGCAGGCCCTTGCGCTTGTAAACCCATTCGATGCGGTATTCCCGGCTCGGCCCCACGCGCATGTTCGCCTTCGTCACGTCGATCGTCGCCCAATAGGGCACATCGTCGTTCTTCCCCCCGGCAGGGGTAGCGGCAAGGAGGGCGAGGCCCATGGCGAGCGGAATGGCGCGTCTCAGCATGGTCGCATGGTTTACCGCAAGCCGCGCCCGACTGACAAGCTGGCACGCGCTGCGCTTGACCAGTTTTGCCCCACGCGCCAAGCACGGTGACGATGGCCAGCACACCCCACCCCTCCACCCGCCGCATCGAAGGCACCCCCCGCGTTATCGTGACCCGCGCGCTGACCCCGGTGGTCGAAACGCGCATGGCAGAGCTGTTCGACTGCCGGTTCAACGAGAGCGACACCCCGCTTTCGCGCGATCAGCTGATCGAGGCGATGCGCGATGCCGACGTACTGGTACCCACGGTGACCGACCGGATCGATGCCGAGATGCTCGATGCCGCAGGCCCGCGCCTGCGCCTGATCGCCAGCTTCGGTGCGGGGACCGATCATCTGGATCTGGCAGCCGCAGCCAAGCGCAAGATCACGGTCACCAACACGCCCAGCGTCTTCACGGAAGACACCGCCGATCTCGCCATGGCGCTGATCATCGGCGTGCCGCGCCGCGTGCGCGAGGGCGTGGCGCTGGTGCGCAGCGGCGAATGGAGCGGCTGGGCACCCACCGCGCTGCTGGGCCGCAAATTGGCGGGCAAGACGCTGGGCATCGTCGGAATGGGCCGGATCGGGCAGGCCGTGGCGCACCGCGCCAAGGCGTTCGGCCTTGATATCGTCTACCATAACCGCAAGCGCCTGCCCGAAGCGGTGGAGCGGATGTTCGGCGCAACCTACGCCGCCAGCCTTGACGATCTGCTGGCGCAGACGGACATCCTGACGCTGCACTGCCCGTCCAACCCGGAAAGCCATCACATGATCGACGCGCAGGCGATTGCGCGGATGAAGCCGGATGCCTGCCTGATCAACACCGCGCGCGGCGATCTGGTGAATCAGGACGCGCTGGTCGAGGCGCTTCACAGCGGCCACCTCGCAGGCGCGGGGCTGGACGTCTATCCCGACGAGCCTGCGGTCGACCCGCGCCTGCTCGAACACCCCAATGTGATGACCCTGCCGCACATCGGCAGCGCCACCGCGGAAGGGCGCGCGGCATCGGGCGACAAGGTGATCGCCAATATCCGGTTCTGGGCCGACGGCCATCGCCCGCCCGATCAGGTACTCGACGCGCTGCTGTAAAATTTACCTTATGTGCGCAAAGGCGGGCCTATGGGGCTTGTTCGGTGTGCGCCGATGGTTTCATCCTCGCGCACGCAGAAGGCTTGAGGATTTCCGCCGATGACCAGATTCGCCCCGACCGCTCTTGCCGCAATCGCGCTTGGCGCCCTGGCCGCAGGACCCGCCGGGGCGCAGGATGTGGGGGAAATCGTCGCCAACGATACCGGCGATACCGCGTGGATCCTCGCCGCGTCCGCACTTGTCCTGATGATGACCCTGCCCGGCCTCGCTCTGTTCTATGGCGGGCTGGTGCGGGCCAAGAACGTGCTGTCGGTCGCGCTGCAGATCGGCGCGGTGGCCAGCGTGGTTTCGGTGATGTGGATCGTCGTCGGATACACGCTGGCATTCGGCAATGCGACCAATGGCTGGATCGGCGATGGCCGCGCATGGATGCTGATCGACCTGACCAACGTGCGGCTCGGCACGACCATTCCCGAAAGCACCTTCGTGCTGTTCCAGATGACCTTCGCGATCATTACCCCTGCGCTGATGATCGGCGCGTGGGTGGACCGCGCACGCTTTTCGTGGGTGGTGATCTTCTGCGCGCTGTGGAGCCTCGTGGTCTATGCCCCCGTGGCGCACTGGATCTGGGGCGGCGGCTGGCTGGCGAGCAGTTTCGGCACGGTCGATTTTGCCGGCGGGCTCGTGGTGCATGCCACCGCCGGCGTTTCCGCACTGGTGGTCGCGGTGATGATGGGCGCGCGGCGGGGCTTCCCCGACAAGCCGATGATCCCGCACTCCCCCGCCCTGACGATGGTCGGCGCGGCGCTGCTGTGGGTCGGCTGGTTCGGGTTCAACGGCGGTTCGGCACTGGCGGCGACCGACGATGCCTCCAGCGCCATCATCAACACCCACGGGGCCGCAGCCACCGCCGCGCTGGTCTGGCTGGTGATCGAACGGATCGGCTTCGGCAAGACGACGATGGTCGGCTGGGCCACCGGCGCGATTGCCGGTCTGGCCACGGTCACTCCGGCGGCTGGATATATCTCGCCGGGGGCGGCGATCATGTTCGGCGCGTTCGCCTCGGTCGTCTGTTACGGCGCGGTGCTGCAAATTCGCAAATGGGGCATCGACGATTCACTCGATGTCTTCGCGGTCCACGGCGTGGGCGGCATTCTCGGCTCGCTGCTGCTCGGCCTGTTCATGGCGTCGACGCTGGGCGGCACCGGCTATCCCGAAGGGATGACGCCGCTGGGCCAGATCGGCGCGCAGGCCGTCGGGGTCGCGGCGGTGTGTTTGTGGAGCGCGGTGATGACCGCGATCCTGGCACTGGGCATCGGCATCCTGTCGCCCATGCGGGTAAAGAAGAAGGACGAGATCGAAGGGCTGGACATCTCGTCCCACGGCGAGCGTGCCTGGCACCTGAGCGACTAGATCCCGCCGGAAAACTCCTCGTCGAGGATCGCGAGGATGCGGGCGATCGAGGCGCGGCTGGCGGAAAATTCGAAATGCCGTTCGGGCACTTCGATCGCACGGTCGCACTCGCCATCCTCCCCGCGCGAACAGCCGGGCGCGATCACCCCGTCACGGGGGGACCAGATGGCGATGGTGCGCATCGGCGGCTTCTGGCGCGGATCGTCGGACAGGGGCGGATTGTCGACCTTGTGATCGTTGATCGCCTCGTACAGTCGCCACGCATTGTTCGCCCGCCTGTCGCCTGAGAAGGGTGTGCCGAGTGTCATCACGAGTTCCACCTTCTCGGGGTGACGCTGGGCCAGGACACGGGCGTAGAGGCCACCAAGGCTGATTCCCACCAGCACCACCTTGCGGCCATGCCGTTCGCATACCGCAGCCAGCTGAGCCTCGGCCCGGTCGAAGATCTGCTGCGTGATCCCGGTGACCATGCCGAGGCGCGCTGGATGCGCGGGATAGCCCGCCGCGATGAGCGTACGACGCATCAGCGATGTTGCCGCATCGTTGGAAAGGATGCCCGGCAGCACCAGCACCGGCGGGCGCGCCTCGGGCGGCGGCGGCGCCTCGCGCGATTCAGGCAGCCGCACCCGCCTGATCGGGCTCGACCAGATTTTCGGCAGATTGGGAAGTTCCCTCAGCCAGAAGCCGAAAGGCGGGGCATGATAATCATCACGCGGCGCGTCTTCCGGCTTTGGCATGGGGTCAGTCTCCGGTCAGGATACGATCCACCAGCTGCTTCACCGACGGGGTGAAGTTGTTGGAATAGAACGGATCGGTCTTGAAACGATAGGCTGCGTGCCCCGCAAAGGCGAGGTTTTCGTCCGGATCGCCGCCATGCGCGATGTCCTGCAGCGTCTTCTGGATGCAGAAGCTGCGCGGATCGGCGAGGCGGCCGGTGGTGTGATCGTCGTGATCCTTCCAGCTGGAAAACTGGCAGTGCGACAGGCAGCCCATGCAGCCCTGCTGGTCGGCACGGATCTGCTCCGCGCTTTCCGGGGTGACGAAAACCACCGTGCCGTCAGGAGTCTTCAGCGCCTCGGTAAAGCCTTCGTGCATCCACGCCTGCGCCTTGCGCTGGTCGCCGGGGTGGACGAAGAAATACTTGGCCTTGCCGTGATCGGCGAGGGGGATCGTGCCCGGCTCTTCGTCGCGCTTGAAGATCGGGATCTGCCGCTCGCTGCGGTGCATCAGATCATAGAGGAAAGGCGTTTTCACGGCGCTGGAATAGAAGCCGGTGGGCGAGAATTTGTGCAGCAGCACATCGCCCGGTTCGACCGTGCGCAGCATGTCCTTCCAAACCTGCGGAATCGGGCTTTCCTCCGTCAGCAGGGGCCGCGTTCCGAACTGGAAGGCGATCTTGCCCAGCTCGGGATTGTCGATCCACTCTTCCCACTCGCGCAGGAACCACACGCCGCCGGCCATGACGATGGCGGTGTCTTCCGACACGCCTTCCTTGCGCATGGTTTCGCGCAGCGCCTTTACGCGCGGATAGGGGTCTTCGGGCTTGGTCGGGTCTTCGGCATTGGACAGGCCGTTGTGCCCGCCCGCCAGCCAGGGGTCTTCATAGACGACCGCCGCCAGCAGGTGCGGCACCTTGGAATAGCTGCGCTTCCACAGCGCGCGGAACGCACGGGCAGAGCTGACGATCGGCAGATAGTGAACGTTGTAACGCGCCGCGATCTCGGCCAGCTTGTAGGGCATCCCAGCCCCGCAGGTGACGCCGGTGATCTTGTCCGCGCAATTGTCCAGCACGCCTTCAAGCACGGCCTGCGCGCCGCCCTGTTCCCACAGGACGTTGATGTTGATCGCGCCGCGGCCATCGGCGATCTCGTAAGCGCGATTGACCTGCTCGGTCGCGCCGTCGATCGCGTAGCGGACCAGCTGTTCGAACCGTTCCTTGCGGGTCGCCTGCGGGTAGACCTGCGGGATGGGATTCCCATCCTCGTCGTAACTGTCGGCATTCACCGCAGACACGGTGCCGATGCCGCCCGCGGCGGCCCATGCGCCCGAACTTTTGTGGTTGGTCGCCGAAACGCCCTTGCCGCCTTCGATCAGCGGCCAAACTTCGCGGCCGCCATATTCGATCGGCCGAAGTCCTTTGAATGCCATGAAACTTCCAATTTATCAGCGTGAAACGCCAGACTATCGGGCCTGAGACCCCTGTGCCGACGCGGTGCTGGCTTCCCCGGTACACGGAACGATGTCTTCCGGGTCCGGCCTTGTAGCGCCGCGACTGAATTGTGCAAAGTATCCCGCGAGTTCGGGCGCCTGCTCGACCCGGTCGAGCCGGTAGCCGACCCGTTCGAATTCGCAGGCGAGCAGCGCGGGCGGGATACCGTGGCGGTCCGTCGGGCGGTCGATATCGACCACGATCACCTTGCCGCCCTCTTCCAGCGAGGGCCACAGCCGCCAGAGGAACGCGTAGGGCTCTGCTACCTCGTGGTACATATGGACCATGAACACCCGGTCGAAACTTTCGGGCGGCAGCCGCGGATCGTCCGCAGCGCCAAGCTTGATCGAAACGTTGTTCAGCCTTTCGCGCTCGACCCGGCGGCCCAGCCGCTCGATCGCATCGGGGGCGATGTCCTGCGCCAGCACGCGCCCGTGCGCGCCCACACGTTCGGCCAGGCGGACGGTGTAGTACCCCTCGCCCGCGCCGATATCGGCCACGGTCATGCCCGGCGCGATGGTACCAAGGTCCATCACCTTTTGCGCCTCGCCCTGGCTGTCGCGCTTGTCTTCGGTGGAAAACTGGTTGGAGCCCAGATCGGACACCGGCCGGTCGGGCAGCGGGAAATCGCGCGCGGTTTCGGGGCGATCGGCGCCATCGTCCGCAGCGCCGCAGCCTGCCAGCGCAAGTGCCGGAGCCAGAAAGGTCAAGGTTGCCAGACGCACGATCATTTCCGAGGCACTTAGCCGCGAGTCCCGCTGAGAGCCAAGCGGCAATCGCGTCCTTATTCGACGTCTTCGATCTCGACCGCTTCGCCCGTCACCCGCTGCGCCAAGGCCGCAGAGATGAACAGGTCGATCTCGCCATCCAGCACATCGCCCGGCGCGGTTGATGTTTCGCCCGTGCGCAGGTCCTTCACCAGCTGATAGGGCTGAAGGACGTAAGACCGGATCTGGTGCCCCCAGCCGATTTCGGTTTTCTCGGCATATTCGCCCGAAGCCACGGCCTCGCGCTCGGCCATTTCGCGCTCGAACAGCCGCGCCTTCAGCATATTCATCGCGGTGGCGCGGTTCTTGTGCTGGCTGCGGTCGTTCTGGCTGGCGACCACGATCCCGGTCGGCTGGTGGGTGATGCGCACCGCGGAGTCGGTGGTGTTCACGTGCTGCCCGCCCGCACCGCTTGCGCGATAGGTATCGATCTTGAGGTCGCTTTCGTTGATCTCGATCTCGATATCGTCGTCGATCACCGGATAGACCCAGACCGAGCTGAACGAGGTGTGCCGCCGGGCCGAGCTGTCATAGGGCGAAATCCGCACCAGCCGATGCACGCCGCTTTCGGTCTTGGCGTAGCCATAGGCGTTTTCGCCCTTCACCAGGATGGTCGCGGACTTGATGCCCGCCTGCTCGCCCGCCTGATATTCGACCGTTTCGATCTTGAACCCGCGCCTTTCGGCCCAGCGCGAATACATGCGGAACAGCATCTCCGCCCAGTCCTGGCTTTCGGTGCCGCCCGCCCCCGCGTGGATTTCGATATAGGTGTCGTTGCCGTCGGCCTCGCCCGAAAGCAACGCCTGCACCTTGTCCGCATCGGCGCGGATCGCCAGCTTTTCGAGGCTGGCGAGCCCTTCGTTCACGACATCGTCGTCGCCCTCGGCATCGCCCAGCTCGACGAATTCGACCGCGTCGTTCTTCTCGCTTTCGATCTCGCGCACGGTGTTGATCGCGCTTTCGAGGCGCTTCTGTTCCTGCGTGATCGCCTGCGCTTCCTTGGGATTGTCCCACAAGGTGGGGTCCTGCACCCGCGCGTCCAGCTCGTCGAGGCGGCGCAGCGCGCGCTCCCAGTCGAGTGACTGGCGCACCAGCGCCAGCGCGGCGTCGATCCGATCAATATGGGCCTGCCCTTCGGCACGCATGGCATTCTCTCCGAAACTGGGGTGGCACCGCTAGGGCCGCACTGCGGGCAAGGCAAGCCGGGAGGTTCCCGGCCTGCCGATAGCGATCAGTAGATGCCGCCCTGTTCCTCGACGAAGTTCTCGGGCGGCTCTTCGCGATCCACCACGGCGGCTGCCGCCGACTGGGCACGCCGCGCGCGCCGGATCAGGTCGAGAAGTTCCTGCCGCTGGGCGGCGATTTCCGACGCCCGAGTCGAGCGGGGCGGTTCGGTGTCGGGCTTGAAGGCCTCCCAGATCACCGCTGCATTGTCGTCGTCGGTCGGCCACTGGTCGAACACGCGCCCGCCGGTGCGGCGGTCGACGCGGACCATGCGTACGCCCGGAGGCGCCACCGGCGGGTTCTCGCGCCAGCGATCGCGCGTCTCTTCGATGAAATCCTTCACGATCGGCGCGGCGATGGTGCCGCCCTGCGCGTAGCCGCCCATGTTTCGCGGCTGGTCGAAGCCCAGATAGGTGCCGACCATCATCTGCTGCGTCCCGCCGATGAACCACACGTCCTTGGGGCCGGTGGTCGTGCCGGTCTTCCCGAACAGCGGCAGGCCCATACCCCGCAGAACCTTGGCGGTGCCGCGCGTGATCACGCCTTCGAGGATATGGGTGATCTGGAACGCGGTGCGCGCATCCATCATCTGGCGCCCCATCGGGCCGGGGCGCGGCATGGCCGACCCGTCCCAGTCGGGCATGTTGCAGCCTTCGCACTGGCGCTTGTCCGCGCGCCAGATCACCTTGCCCCGGCGATCCTGCACGTAATCGATCAGGGTGGGATCGTTGTAGCGTCCATGATTGGCGAGCGTGGAGAATGCGTTGGTCATCTTTTCCACGGTCGTCTCGCCCGCGCCCAGCGCGAACGCGATATAGGGCTCGTAGGAACCGATGCCGACCCGCTCGTATGTCTTGATGACGTTGGGCATGCCCGCTTCGTTGGCGATGTTGGCGGTCATCACGTTCTGCGAATTTTCCAGCCCGAAGCGCAGCGTGTAGGTGCCCGCGCGGCCACCGGCGATGCACTTCTGGCCGAACTTCGCGCCCTGATAGGCACAGAAACTGCTGTTATCGATCTGGCTTGCTGGCGTCATGCCCTGGTCCAGCCCGGTGGCGTAGACGAAGGGTTTCACGGTCGAGCCGGGCTGGCGATTGGCCTGCGTGGCGCGGTTGAAGCTTTCCAGCCGACTGTCCCAGCCGCCCTGCATCGCCAGAATCCGGCCGTTCTGCGGGTCTTCCACCACAATCCCGCCCGACGCCTCGGGAATCACCGCAACCCGCCACGCGTTGCCCGCAGGGCGCACCGCCAGAACATCGCCGGTCTGCAGAGATCCGGGCGCATTGTTTAGCGGCGCGGTCGCCCCGTCGGAAAAGGCGATCTGGCCCGAGCCGGTGAAGACCGCCACCCGCCAGTCGTCGTAATTGATCCCGATATTCGCGCTTTGCAGCTGGCTGGCGAGATCGCCGTTGCCGGGGTCGAGCGTCGCGACCGGGCCGCTCCATCCGCGCCCGCCGTGATAGCGCAGCATCCCCTTGCGCAGCGCGTCGCGCGCCGCATCCTGCAATTCCATGTCGAGCGAGGTACGCACCCACAGCCCGCCCGCATACACGCTGTTGGGGCCATCATCCGCCGTCTCGCCGAACCGGTCGAGCAGCTGGCGGCGGACCTCTTCGATATAATACCCGGCATCAGCGTTGCGGATCGAATCCGCGCCGGAGGACAGGCCCAGCGGCTTCGCCTTGGCCGCGGCCGCCGCTTCGGGCGTGGCCCAGCCGTTCTCGACCATCTGGGTCAATACCCAGTTGCGCCGCGCGATAGCCATGTCTTCGTATTTCTTGCGCCCGTATCGTTCGGGCGCCTTGGGCAGGATCGCAAGGAACGCCATTTCCTGCAGTTCCAGGTCGCCTACATCCTTGCCGAAATAGGCCCGGCTGGCCGCCTGCACGCCAAAGCTGCGACGCCCCAGCGGAATTTCGTTGAGGTACAGGGTAAGGATTTCCTGCTTGGTCAGCGTCTGCTCGATCCGCCGCGCGACGAGGATTTCCTTCACCTTGCGGCTGACCGAGTACTCGTCGCTCAACAGCACGTTCTTGGCCACCTGCTGGGTAATGGTCGAACCGCCCACGGCGCGTTCGTCCGACCCTGCCTTGCTTACATAGTCGACCACCGCGTTGGCGGTGCCGGTCAGGTCGATCCCGTTATGGCGCCAGAAGGTTTCATCCTCGGCCGAAAGGAAGGCGTTGATCAGCGGGGTGGGGAAATCGACGAAGTTCAGCTGCACCCGCCGGTCGCGCGCATAGCTGCCCACGATCTCGCCATCGGCACCGCGCACCACGGTGGGCAGCGGGGTCTCGTAATCCTGCAATGCGGCCGCATCGGGCAGGTCGCGCCCGATAAGCAGCCACAGCACGGCAAGCAGGAACAGGAATGCCGCCGCGCCGTATACGATCCAGCGCACCGCCCAGTTGTCGCGCCAGGTCTGCCTGAATTCGGCAAAGGCATCCTGCGATCCGCGACGGATCCGGTAGCTCAGATGGTCGATGTCGATCTCGGTCATAATGCGAAGGCGCCCTTAGCACGCCTTTTTCGCACACTGCCATAACCAAAGGTGAACATCGGGCCGATCAGGAATTGGCGTTGGTCTGGCGGGCAAAGAAAACCCTGATCGCGCGGGCCAGGAAACCGGCAAATTCCTCGCGCCCTTCGGCGGAGGAAAGCCGTGCCGCATCGTCCGGATTGGTCAGGAAGCCGACTTCGAACAGCACGGCAGGCACATCGGGCGCCCGCAGCACGGCAAGCGCGGCGGACCGCTGGGTCTGGGAATGGAAGCGGTGCCTGCCCTGCCCTTCGCGTTCGATCAGCTCGCCGAATTCGCGGCTGGTTTCCTGCACGCGCCGCTGCGACAGTTCGACGAGGATATCGTTCACCGGGTCGCTCTGGTTCTTGACCACCACGCCGTTGAGCAGGTCGGCGTTATTCTCGCGGTTGGCGAAGCGGGCCGCCGCCTCGCTCGATGCTTCGCGCGACAGGGTGTAGACGCTGGCCCCGTAGGCGCGCTCTGAATCGCCCGCGCTGTCTGCGTGAAGCGAGATGAACAGGTCGGCATTCAGCCGCCGGGCGATCTCGGGCCGTTCCTGCAGCACCAGGAACCTGTCGTCCTCGCGCGTCAGCGCCACCCGGATCCCGCCCTCTTCGACCAGGCGATCCTTCAGCGCCAGCGCCAGTTCCAGCACCACGTCCTTCTCGTACCGGTCGCCCGAAACCGTGCCCGGGTCCTTTCCGCCATGCCCGGCATCGATCACCACCAGCGGGCGCGAATTGTCCGGCGGGCCGTAGATCGTCGGCAGGTCGACCGGCTGCCCGGCCTCCGGCAGGACCAGGCTGATCACGTAGTCGCGGCCCAGGTGCGGCACCGGCAGGGTCAGGCCGAAGATGTACAATCCGCCCACCAGCAGAACCGGGAAAAGAAAGATCGCGAGGATTTGGAAGAAGCGGACCATGCAGCGGCACCTGTAAATTGCCGCAATGCACCAGCGCAATAGAGTTGCCGTACCCGCGAGGCGATGCTAGCCAGAATGGGTCACGAGGCGCGAGCCCCTTCACAAGGCCGGATTTTCCAATTTCCAGCCGGGTTTCAGGCGATCGGGGCGAAGATCAGACCTTGCGGGCATTCTTCCCGCCTGGTGACCGAACAAGACAACAGGTTGATGCGACCAATGCGCACTCCCCGCCCACTCGAAACCGCAAGGCCCTTTGGCAGTGCGGACGGGCGCGTAGCTGGGGCCACACGATCGGCAGACGTGCGCCTGGTAGCAGACACATACGCTCGTCGCAGGCCGGTATCCGGCCCCGCGACGGATTCCCCATCCCGCCCTGGCTTCAAGACCGGGCGATTTTTCCTAACAGATAGCGCGCTTCGCCGCGACAGGCCCAGGGGGCCCGCGCTGGCGCAACGCGTGGAGATACATACATGGCAATGCGCATGCTTATCGATGCGCGCCACACGGAAGAAACCCGTGTGGCCGTACTCAAGGGTAACCGGATAGAAGAATTCGACTTCGAGTCGGCAGAACACAAGCAGATCAAGGGTAACATCTACCTCGCCAAGGTTACGCGGGTAGAACCATCGCTGCAGGCCGCGTTCGTCGATTTCGGCGGCAACCGGCACGGGTTCCTCGCCTTCAGCGAAATCCACCCCGACTACTACCAGATCCCCAAGGAAGACCGCGACGCACTGCTCGCCGAAGAGGCCGAAGCGGCCGCCGAGGAAGAGCGCCTGCGCGATCAGGAAGAGGATGAAGGGCACCTCCCCGGCTCGGAATACGACGCGGAAGACGATGAATCGTCCGAAGCCCTGGCCGAAGATCTCGCCGAAGACGGGCTCGAAGAAATCGATACGTCGGACAAGGACAAGGTCTCCACGATCGAGGAAGGGCAGCTTTCCTCCGACGATGACGACGACGATGATTCCGACGACGACAGCGACGACGAGAACGGGAATTCCGACAAGAACGACCGTGGCCGCCGGGGCCGTCGCGGGCGCGGCGGGCCGCGCCGCCAGGGCGCGGGCAAGGGCCGCTCCAGTCGCGCGAAGGAAGTGGACGAGGCACGCGCACGCCGCCAGGCGCTGCGTCGTCGTTACAAGATCCAGGACGTCATCCAGCGCCGTCAGGTGCTGCTGGTGCAGGTCGTCAAGGAAGAGCGCGGCAACAAGGGCGCGGCGCTGACCACCTATCTCAGCCTCGCCGGGCGTTACACCGTGCTGATGCCCAACAGCTCGCACGGAGGCGGGATCAGCCGCAAGATTTCAAGCGCCTCGGATCGCAAGCGCCTCAAGCAGGTGGTGGGCGACCTGAACCTGCCGCGCAGCATGGGCCTGATCGTGCGCACCGCGGGCCTCAGCCGCACCAAGACCGAGATCAAGCGCGACTTCGACTATCTTGCCCGTCTGTGGGACGAGATCCGCGAACGCACGCTGGGCTCCAGCGCGCCATCGCTGATCCATTCGGACAGCGACCTGATCAAACGCGCGATCCGCGACATCTATAATCGCGAGATCGAGGAAGTCGTGGTCGAGGGTGAGGAGGGCTACAAGTCCGCCCGCGCCTTCATGAAACTGCTGATGCCCAGCCATGCGCGCCGGGTGAAGGCCTATTCGGACCCCGTGCCGCTGTTCCAGCGATATGGCGCTGAGGACCAGCTGCGCGCGATGTACGAACCGGTCGTGCAGCTCAAATCGGGTGGCTATCTGGTCATCAACCCGACCGAGGCGCTGGTTTCCATCGACATCAACTCGGGCCGCTCCACCAAGGAGCATGGCATCGAGCAGACGGCGGTCGCCACCAATCTGGAAGCGGCGAAGGAAATCGCCCGTCAGCTGCGCCTGCGCGACATGGCCGGCCTCGTCGTGATCGACTTCATCGACATGGAGTACAACAACAATATCCGGAAGGTGGAGCGCGCGATGAAGGACGCGCTCAAGAACGACCGGGCGCGCATTCAGGTGGGCCGCATTTCCGGCTTCGGCCTGATGGAGATGAGCCGCCAGCGCCTGCGCACCGGCGTGCTGGAGGCGACCACCCGCGAATGCCCGCACTGCGACGGCACCGGCCTTGTCCGTACCGCATCGTCGGCGGGCCTGTCGGCCCTGCGTCTGATCGAGGACGAGGCGGCCAAGGGCAAGGGCACGGTCATTACGTTGTCGGCCAGCACCGAAGCGGCGGTCTACCTGCTCAACTCCAAGCGCGCCGACCTGGTCGAGATCGAGGAACGCTACGGCGTCAAGGTCGAGATCGTGCCGGAGGGCGAGGACGAAGGCGCGAAGATGAGCGTCGGCAGCTCCGGCCCCAAGCCGACCGAAGCCCCCAAGTTCGAACCGATCGTGATCGAACAGGCCGATGACGACATCGAAGACGAAGCGGATAGCGACGAGGACGACGATCGCGAAGAGCATGGCAACCGCTCCGGCAATCGCTCGGACGACGACAACGACGAAGACGGCCGCCCGCGCAAGAAGCGCCGTCGTCGGCGCGGTGGTCGCGGCCGCAACAAGCGGCGCGAAAACGGCGAAGGCGAGGATTCGGGCGACCAGTCGGACGATGGTTCGTCGGGCGACGACACCGACGGCGATCGGTCGGACGATTCTTCAGATTCCAACACCGACAACGGTGACGACAACGGCGATGACAAGCCACGCAAGCGTCGCAGCCGGGGTGGTCGCGGTCGTCGCAGGAAGCAGGACGATTCGAACGGCAGCGAAGCCCAGCAGGATGTGTCCGAGCAGGTGGTCGAGGATATGGCGGTAGTCGCCGGGCCCGAAGATTCGCCCGCAACCGCCGAGGCCGCAGCCGAGGAAAAGCCCAAGCGCCGCAGCCGCGCGAAGAAGGCGGACTCCGGCGACGCCAAGGGTGAACCCAAGGGCGACGACACGGCGGCAACGGACGAAAAGCCCGCGGCCAAGCCGCGCCGGTCGCGCGCCAAGAAGGCCGAGGATGCTCCACAGGCCCAGGGCGATGAGGCCGCTGCGGAAGGCGAGAAACCCAAGCCCAAGCCGCGTCGTCGAGCCGCCACCAAGAAGGCGGATAGCGGCAACGACACTGGCGAAACCGAACAGGCCGGCGAAGATCCGTCGGGCGATCAGCCCGAAGCCAAGAAGGCCGCCAAGGCACCCGCCAAAAAGCCTGCGGCAAAATCGCCCCGCAAGCCCGCTGCCAAAAAACCGGCGGCCAAGCCGGAAACCAAGGACCAGCTGACCGACGATATCGCGGTCGTCGCCGGCCCGGAGGATACCCCGGCCGATCCGCAGGCCGCGTCGGAACAGGGCGGCGGCGAATCTGGTGGCGAGGGTGACGATGGCAAGCCGCGTCGCGGCTGGTGGCAGCGCACCTTCGGCGCCTGATCCGGCAGCAGGAATTGGGAGGGCGGCGTTCAGGCGCCGTCCTCCGCTACCCCGCCCAACCCTGACCGGCCAGATGCGGCACCTTGCCCGCACGGTAGCAGCCGCCTTCGATAGGTCGGACCCACAGGCTCGTTGCGCCGAAAACAGGCCGCGCGCGCCAGCTTGCGGTACGGCGTGCCGATCCCACCATGGCCCGAGGCCCGCGTGCCTTTTTCCTTTTATTCGCGTTGCCAGCTTGGAAGAGACGTCGCTCAACAGGAGATAGCACATGGCCCTGGTTCACCGCACGCCCGACGCCCGATTTACCGGCCTGCCCGATTACCCCTTCAAACCTCATTACTATAACTTGCGGGAGGGGCTGCGGGTGCACTTCGTCGATGAAGGGCCGCGCGATGCGCCCACCGTGCTGATGATGCATGGCGAGCCGAGCTGGAGCTATCTCTACCGCCACATGATCGGCCCCGTGGTGGAAGCTGGCTATCGCGTGCTTGCGCCCGACCTGATCGGCTTCGGCAAGTCGGACAAGCTGACCACCAAGGGCGAATATTCCTACGCAATGCATGTCGCGTGGATGCGCGACTGGCTTGAATCGACCAAGGCCGACAGGATCGTGCTTGCCTGCCAGGACTGGGGATCGCTGGTGGGGCTGCGGCTGGTCGCTGCGATGCCCGATCGGTTCGCGGGTGTGGTGCTATCAAATGGCGGGCTGCCCGCCGGCGAAGCCGCCCCGCCCGCGTTCGACAAGTGGCGCAAATTTTCCCGCTACAGCCCCGTTTTCCCCGTCGGCAAGATCATCCAGCAGGCGACGTCGCGCGAATTGAGCAAGGCGGAAGTTGCCGCCTATGATGCGCCCTTCCCCAACGCCGCGAGCAAGGCGGGCGCGCGCATCTTCCCCTCGCTGGTCCCACTGGGAGAGAACGAGGCCGTGCCCGATCAGCAGGAGGCGTGGAAGGTGCTGGAAACCTTCGACAAGCCATTCACCTGCGCCTTTTCGAACAGCGATCCGATCACCCGCGGCGGGGACGCGAAGTTCCGCGAAAGGGTGCCGGGTGCGCGCAACAACCCGCTGCATCGCACGCTTCAGGGGCATCACTTCATCCAGGAAGACGACCCCGAAGGCTTTGCTGCGGTCATCTTGGAAACGGCAAAGCGCGCAGGGGTTTAGACGAGACCCTCCCCTCCCCCTGGCGAGGGGCCGGGGGTGGGGATTCGGCGCATGTGGCAAAGTCACTGCGAGCCGCCAATGCCGTACACCCCCACCCGACCTCCTCCTCATGGGGAAGGAGCGATGCCGCCTCAGAATTCCACCCGCTCCCCTGCCCAATCGAACAGATGCCCGCTGTCTTCGGGCGTCAGCCCATCGATCACCCGAAGCAGGTTGCCCGCAGCTTCGGCAGGCGCGGTCAGCTGGCCTTCGGGCAGGTTCGACTGGAATGGCTGCGACAGAGCGGTATCAACCGTGCCGGGGTGCAGGGCGACGCACACCGCGTGCTTGTGCGTACGCCCCAGCTCGATCGCGTAATTGCGCACCAGCATGTTGAGCGCCGCCTTGCTCGCCCTGTAGGAATGCCAGCCCCCTATCCCATTGTCGGAAATCGAGCCCACACGGGCAGAAAGCGCGGCAAAGACGCTGCGCCGGTCGCGCGGCAGCAAGGGCAGGAAATGCTTCGCGATCAGCGCGGGGCCGATCGTGTTGAGGTGGAAGATGCGCGTCATCGCCGCACGCTCGACCTGCTTGAAACTGCGTTCCGGGCCACTCCCGTCTTGCAGCGTCAATGCACCGCTCGCCACGATGACCTGGTCGAGCGGTCCGCCGACAGTCTTGACCGCGGCTGCGATGGTGGCCTCTTCGTCGAAATCGAAATGCACCCACTGCACGCCATCGGGCAGGGATTCGGGCTGCGTGCGCGATGCGGCGAAAACCTCCGCGCGCCCGGCCAGAAGGTTCACCAGCGCCGCGCCGATCCCGCCGCTGGCACCGAAAACGATGGCCCGTTCGCCGGACTGTCCTACCTGCGTCATATCCCCTAGACCCCTCTGACGGTGTCAATGTTCCCCGCCTCATTCCCGCCCGCCGGGTTTTCCGCCCCTGAACACTGTGTCAGGTGTGTCAGGCTTACGGCAAAGACACGCTCGAGTGCCCTTGCACCTTGCGCTGCAGACGCTAGGTGAGAGCCAAGCAAAATTCAGGACTTCCTCAATGGCTACCTTCACCCTCCCCAAGAATTCCAAGATCCGCGACAAGGGCGAGGTTCACACCGCGTCCGAGGGTGCGGGCCGGGTCAAGAAGTTCAAGATCTACCGCTACAATCCCGATAGCGGCGAGAACCCGCGTTACGACCGGTTCGATGTCGATCTGGATGCGTGCGGGCCGATGGTCCTCGACGCGCTGTTCAAGATCAAGAACGAGATCGACCCGACGCTGACCTTCCGCCGCTCCTGCCGCGAAGGCATCTGCGGTTCATGCGCGATGAACATCAACGGCAAGAACGCGCTCGCCTGCACCACCGCGATCGAGGATCTGGGCGGCGAAATCCGCATCACCCCGCTGCCGCACATGGAAGTGGTGAAGGATCTGGTCCCCGATTTCACCCACTTCTACGCCCAGTATGCCTCCATCCGGCCCTGGCTGCAGACCGTCAGCCCGACGCCGAGCGGCAAGGAACGCCTGCAGAGCCCCGAAGAGCGCGAGAATCTGGACGGGCTGTACGAGTGCATCCTGTGCGCCTGCTGCTCGACCGCGTGCCCCAGCTACTGGTGGAACAGCGACAAGTTCCTCGGCCCGGCTATCCTGCTGCAGGCCTATCGCTGGCTGGCCGACAGCCGCGACGAGATGACCGGCGAACGGCTCGACCAGCTGGAAGACCCCTATCGCCTGTATCGCTGCCACACGATCATGAACTGCGCGAACGTGTGCCCCAAGGGCCTGAGCCCCGCGAAGGCGATCGCCGAAACCAAGAAGATGATGGCCGAACGCGCGATCTGATCGCACGCGCTGCATAGTGGACAGACCTACCCCGTATTTCGAATACCGCGAGATTCCGGGCGGAGACGGCTGGTACAGCTGGAATCCGCTCGACCGCACGCGGTTCAACACCGCCGTCATGGGCGAACTGATCACCCGGCGCGAAGGCGATTCGTGCCGTCTGCGCATGGTGCCGCAACTGCGGCACACGAACTTGCAGGACATGATCCACGGCGCGGCCACGCTCAGCCTGATCGACATCGCGCTGTTTGCAACCGTCCATGTGCTGGGCACTGGGGAAGCCGGCCCTTCCGTCACGCTGGAACTGTCCACGCAGTTCGTGGGCGCAGGCAATCCCGATCAGCCGCTCGACGCAGTGACCGAGATTGTGCGCGAGACCGGGCGGATGGTGTTCCTGCGTGGCCAGGTGGTACAGGGCGACAGCGTGGTTGCCGGTTTCTCCGGCATCGTACGCAAGCTTTCCTCGCGCGGCGGTGCTTCGGCTTGACCGGCGTCCTCGCACGCTACGAGGCCCTGCTTTCCGCGGGCGAGCTGCGCGACGATGCAGACCAGCGCGCGGCGGTGGAGCGGCTCGACCGATTGCAGTCCGAGCTGGAGGCACCCGGTTCGCGGCAGGGCCTGTTCGATCGCCTGCGCGGCCGCACGCCCGAAAGCCCGCGCGGCCTCTACATGTGGGGCGGCGTCGGGCGCGGCAAGTCGATGCTGATGGACCTGTTCTTCGAGTGCCTCGACATAGAGCGCAAGCGGCGGGTCCATTTCCACGCCTTCATGCTCGAAGTCGACGCGATGATCGCCCAGGAGCGCGAGAAGAAGACCGAAGGCCCCGTGCGCCGCGTTGCCGCGCGCATCGCAGAAGACGTACGCTGCCTCGCGTTCGACGAGATGGTGGTGAACAACACCGCCGATGCCGCGATCATGGCGCGGCTGTTCACCCCGCTGATCGAAACGCATGGGGTGACCATCGTCACCACCAGCAACCGCCCGCCTCACGATCTCTACAAGGATGGGCTCAACCGGTCGCTATTCGTGCCGTTCATCGAACTGATCGAGCGCAAGCTGGATACGCTGTCGCTTAACGGGCCGACCGATTACCGGCTGCACCGGCTCGGCGGGCTGGATAGCTGGCACACCCCCTTGGGCGATGTCGCGACCGAGCAGGTGCGCGAGGCCTTCTTCCGGCTGACCGACTACAAGCCCGAAGACGCAGAGCATGTACCCAGCGGCGATCTGGATCTCGGCGGTGGGCGCACGCTCCATGTGCCCAAGAGCCTGAAGGGCGTCGCCGTCTTCAGCTTCAAGCGGCTGTGCGGCGAAAACCGGGGCGCGGCGGACTATCTGGCCATCGCGCGCGCGTATCACACGGTGATCGTGGTCGGCATTCCGGTCCTCGGGCCAGAGAACCGGAACGAGGCGATCCGCTTCACCAAGCTGGTCGATGCGCTGTACGAACATCACGTGAAGCTCTTCGCGACTGCCGCCGCCGAGCCGGAGTCGCTGTATCCGGCGGGCGACGGCAGCTTCGAGTTTGCCCGAACGGTCAGCCGCCTGCGCGAGATGCAGAGCGCGGACTATATGGCACGCGGCCACGGGACGGATTGAACCGCGGCGGATTGAACCACACATCCGGTGCCACCACATCGCTCTGGTTCCGGCGGCAAACTCTCCCCGCCGATGTGAGAAATTCCTATGATTGACCTGCGACCGTTCGACACCCTCGGCGCTGCCGACCACGGCTGGCTCGACGCCCGCCATCATTTCAGCTTTGCCAGCTACCACGATCCTGCCCGCATGGGCTGGGGCCGCATTCGCGTGTGGAACGACGATACCATTGCCGCCAAGAGCGGTTTTCCGCCCCACCCCCACCGCGACATGGAAATCGTCACCTTCGTGCGCGGCGGCGCGATCACGCACGAGGATTCGCTCGGTAACAAGGGCCGCACGGCCGCGGGCGACGTTCAGGTGATGAGCGCGGGCACCGGGATCACCCATTCCGAATATAATATGGAAGACTCGCAGACGACGCTGTTCCAGATCTGGATCCTGCCCGACAGGCAGGGCGATGCGCCCGCGTGGGACCAGCGGGCCTTCCCCGAGGCGAGCCGTGACGGTGGGTTCGAAGTGCTCGCCAGCGGCACGCCCGATGCCGATGGCGCGCTTTCGATCAGGGCCGATGCGAAGGTCGCCGCCGCTACGCTGAAGGCCGGGCAGACCGCCGAATGGCAGGCCACGCCGGGCCGTCACCAGTACCTCGTCGCGCCGACCGGGCGCATCCGCGTAAACGGGCATGAGGCCGGCCCACGCGACGGGATTGCCACCCGCGACGAAGGCGTTCTGAGGGTCGAAGCGTTGGAAGACGCCGAAGTGGTACTGGTCGACTCGCGCTAGGCGAGCGACCAAGAGTCAGGGTCAGGCAGGCTCGACGGAGCGCAGCGCGGTCCGCCGCTGCTTGTCGGCCAGCCTGGCCATCAGCTTCAGATCGCGCTCGGTCAGCTGAAGCGCGGTTTCGGCCCAGATCTCCGTGATGTCGGTCAATTCGCGCAGCGAGAGGTTCCAGGTGCGCTTGGTCGCCCGGCGCGAACCTACCAGACCCGCATGGCGGCGCGCGTTCTTCTCGATGAACCGCTGCACTCCGGCCTCTCCCTCGCCATCGGGCACGATCTCGTGGATCAGGCCGAGGTCCAGCATGGCCCGCGCCGACAATGTCTTGCCTGACATCACCAGCCGCTCCGCTGCGACGCTTCCCAGCTGCCGGCTGAGGAAGGCATGGGCGCCCATTCCGGGGAACAACCCGAACAGGATTTCCGGCAGGCCGAACGTAGCGCTTTCCTCCGCAATGATGAAATCGAACGACAGCAACGCTTCCAGTCCGCCGCCCAGAGCGTCGCCCTGCACCATCCCGATGGTGACCAGCGGCAGACCGAGCGTTTCGATGTTGCGGTGGAGGATGCGGCAGCAGCGATGCCCGTAGTCGACCAGCGCATCGCGGTCGCCAGCGATGATCAGCTCGCGGAACAGCGCCAGATCGCCGCCGTAGCAGAAGACGCCCGGCGAAAGGCTGCCGAGCACGAGGAAATGCAGGTCGTCCGCTTCGAAGCTGGCTTCGATCAGATCTTGCCAGCGTTCGAAATCATGCAGCATGGAGGGCGTAAAGCTTGGCCGCCCCGATGGGTTCATACTGGTCCACAGCGCCTTGGTGTCCGCGTCGTACTCAACCCTCAGTTCCGAGAGCGCGAACAGCTCCGGCGCGATAAATGGCGCATCCGAAACCAGCAGGGATTCTCCCGCCCGGTCGAGGATGATGTGTTGCTCGAAATTTGTGCTGACCCGGTTCACTGCGACCCCCGCTTGTCCGCCCCGTGCGGACAAATGCCCGTCACACAATAGGAATCTAAGCTATCGATGGAGTCGGCGGCAACGGTTTATTTACCATAATTGGCAATTTGAGTCATTTTTGCGATGATCCGAGTCTAATTGTTGCTCAAAAGACTCACGTTTCACTGAACCAAAAGCGCCATGCTCCGGTCCAGCATCAGCAATTGCCACAATTCGCGCGCGTGGTCGCGGCGGCCCGCAATATGGTCTTCCGCCAACCTGTGCAGCCCGTCCGCATCGAACCATCCGGTGTCCAGCAGACGCTCGCTACGCACCGCCTGGCGCGCGGAATGCTTCAGTTCCTGGCGAAACCACTGCGCAATCGGCAGCACGAATCCCTGCTTGGGGCGGTGCAGGATATCGTCCGGAAGGACGCCCGCCATCGACCGTTTCAGCGCGAATTTGCCTTCCGTCCCGCGCACCCGGCGCGCGGCGGGCAAGCGCGCGGCCAGTTCGACCAGCCGGTGATCGAGCAGCGGCTCGCGCGCTTCCAGACTGGCGGCCATGCTGGTGCGGTCCACCTTGGTCAGGATGTCGCCGGGCAGCCAGAACTTGAGGTCGGCATATTGCGCCCGGTCGAGCCCGTTGCACGCAGGCGCGTTGCGCATCAGCTCGATCAGCGGCTGTTCGGCGCGATAACCGCCAAGATCGCGCATCATGCGATCGGAAAATATGCCCGCTCTTGCCGCAGGAGGCATCACGCACAGCGCGCGCGCATAGGCCTCTTCACCCGAGAGCGAGAGCGCCTCCAGCGTGGCCTTCGCCCGCAAGGGACGCGGCGCCCAGTCCGCCTTCGGATAAAGCCGGGCAAGCGGCCCCATCGCCAGTCGCCGGGCGGGCGCCGGTATCAGATCGCGGGCGCGTTCTTCGGCGACGTGGAATACATGGCGCCGATAGCCGGCAAACGCCTCGTCCGCGCCATCGCCCGACAGGGCGACGGTCACATGCTCGCGCGCCAGCAGGCAGACTTCGGCCGTGGGCAGGGCCGAGGCATCGGCAAAGGGTTCGTCGAACATCGCGGCAAGGCGATCCACCCGGTCGAACATGGCGGGGTCGACCAGCCGTTCGTGATGATCGGTCGCGAATTTGCGCGCGATCAGGCGGGCATACTCGGTCTCGTCCAGTTCGGGCACGTCGAACCCGATGGAGCAGGTCGTGACCGGGCGCTGCGTGAGATCGGCCATCAGCGCAACGACCGTGGAACTATCCACGCCGCCCGAAAGAAACGCGCCGATCGGCACATCGCTGACCATCCGCGACTGGATGGCACCGCACAGCCGCTCACGGATCTGCTCCGCCTCGTCGGCCTCGTTCATGCGCTGGCGATCGGCGAAGGAAATATCGTACCAGCACACCGGCGGGCGCGGTGCCATGCCGTGCTCCACGACCTGGTAATGCCCCGCCGGCAGCTTGTTCACCCCGGCCAGCATCGCCCGGTGATCGGGCACGTAGCCCCAGGCGAAGAAATCCTCGATCGCGAGCGGATCGATGCTGCGGTCGAGCCCGGGATGGGCGAGCAGACCCTTGAGTTCGGATGCAAAGGCGAAGGTGCCATCGGCCAGCGTGGCGGTGAACAGTGGCTTCACGCCGAACCTGTCGCGCGCAAGAAACAGGCTGCGCGACGCGCGGTCGTAGATCGCAAAGGCGAACATGCCGTTGAAGCGATCGAGGCAGTCCGCGCCCCATTCACGCCACGCGGCAAGGATGACTTCGGTGTCGCCCTCTGTCGTGAAGCGATGGCCCAGCTGGATCAGTTCGCGCCGCAGCTCGCGATAATTGTAGATTTCGCCGTTGAAGACGATCACCGCGCGGCCGTCTGCCGAATGCATCGGCTGGGGCGATCCTTCGACGTCGATAACCGAAAGCCGCCGATGCGCGAGGGCCACGCCCGAAGCCGCCCACAACCCCTCGCCATCCGGCCCGCGATGGGTCATCGCATCGCGCATCCGCACGAGGACCTGGCGATCTATCGACGCTGACGGGTTACGCGCGAAAAGGCCTGCAATGCCGCACATTCAATGATCGTCCCTAGCGGGACAGCGCGGTCTCCACCAGTGCTGCGGGGCCTCCCGCCGCATCGTGGAAACGGCGCAGCGTGCTTTCGGCATTCGTACCGGCTGGCGATGGCGTGGAAATGATGACGAGCCAGCGCGGATCGTCCCGCAGAGCAAGCCTGTCCCCCAGCCCGCCCAGGCGGAAGGAAAGCGGGTCGGCGGTGGCATCGCCATGCGCGACGTAACTGGTCCATGCCAGCCTGCGGTCCCGGCCGTTGGACAGCAGAAGATCGCCTCTCATGCGGTCTGGGGCAGCCGCCGGGCTCAGGTGCCGCCACGTGGTTTCCGGCGGAACCGCGCCTTCTCCGGTGGCTGTGGGATCGCCCTGCCCGCGATAGCCCGCGAGGTAGAGATCGACCACCTGCCCCGACGCGTCGCGATAGCGCAGGTGACGCCGCTGGCTCGCACTTGCGGCGCGAGGCTGCCAGTCGGTTACGGCGCCCGGTGGCTGCAGGGTCCAGCCGGGGATGGCAGGCGAGCCTGGCGCCGGCGGCTCTGCCTCCGCCGCGCGCGCCAGCCCGCTCCACAGGCCGAACAGCAGAATCGCCGCCACCAGCATGGGCGCTAGCGTGCTGGCATTTGCCGAATGCCGCTCCAGCGAGCGCACCAGCGGTTGTTCCGCCAGCCGCGCCGAGCCCGCCGCCTCATCCTGCGGATCGCGATCGAACCAGCGCCATGCCAACGCCATCACCAGCGCGACGACGAAGGCGAAGAAAAACCAGCCGTAGATGATGTGGTCGATGCCGCCCGCCCGTTCGGTGCCGACGACCTGCGCCACCGCAACGATGGCCCAGGCGCGCACGCCATTGGCAAGGATCGGAACCACCACGCACAGCGCCATGAACGCAATCCGGCGCGGCCAGCGCGTCATGCCGATCTTTGCGGCGAGCACGCCCAGCGTGACCATCGCGACCACGAATTGCACTCCGGCACAGGCCTCGGCCACCTCGAACAGTCCGGCAGGCGTCGCGATGAAGACACCCTCGATCTCGGCCGGGATCCCGCTCCAGTGGGTCAGTGCGATCACCATTTCCGCGGTCAGTGCCTGCAGCGGCGGCACGATTTCCTCGCCGAACGGCACCAGGAACACCGCGAATCCAACCGGGAAGGCCAGCACCGCGAACACCCGCGGGCCGAGAACCGAAAGCACGATCGCCTGAATCAACAGCACCGCCCCGCCCTGCGCGACGATGTTGATCGATGTGAGCGAGCCGACCAGCCACACCGCCAGTGCTGCCAGAATCGCGAGCAGGCCCGGCCACCATGCGCGCGGCGTCATGCTGCCAAGCACCGCGCGCCGGTTCCACAGCAGCCAGCCGATGATCGGCGGCACGAACAGGATATGCTGATAGGCCGAAACGGTCAGCCATTGGTGTGCCATCGCGACCCATTGCCCAGCGGTGAGCAACAGTGCAGCGATCAGCGCGGCGCTCAGCCAGCCAAGCGATGCCGCCCACGCAGCAGGCAGGCCGCCCAGTGCCGCACGCTTGGCCGACGGAGAGGCGCCCTGTGCCAGTTCAGGCTGCATCGCGCACCGTGTCGACCGGCGAGGGACGCAGCAGCTCGCCCAGTCCGGCCAGCATCGAAGGCCAGCTCTGGCGTTCGAGCACGAAACTGCGCGCGGCCTCGCCCATCTCCAGCGCGGCATCGCGATCGTCCAGCAGAGCGAGCGCGCGGCCGATCATCATCCGGTCACCCTCGGCAATCGCGAAATGCGTGCCGTCCTCGGCGTCGATCCCGGTCGCAGCCTCGGGCGAAAGCAGCACCGGCATCGCCATGGCCATCGCTTCGAGCACCTTGTTCTGAATGCCGCGCGCGATGGTGAGCGGGGCGACGACGATGTCGGCCTCCGCAATGAACGGCCGTACATCGTCCACCTCGCCCCACACGGTGACGCCCGCGTGGCGTGCGAGCGCCTTCACCGCCGGGATGGGAGCGCGGCCGACGATGTGGAACTGGGCATCCGGATGAACCTCGCGGATGCCGGGAAGGATACGATGCACCATCCGCTCGACCGCGGAGACATTGGGCGCATAATCCATCTGCCCGGTGAACACGAGGTTCGGCCCCGCGCCGTACAGCGTCGGCTGGGGCTGGATCGCACCGGGCGCGAAGAATGCCGCGTCGATCCCGTTGCGCATCACCTTCAGCTCGATCTGGTTCATCGAGCCTACGCGGGTGCGAAACAGATTGGCCTCGTTCTCGCTGATCAGCAGGGTGGTGTCCGCCGCACGGGCGAAACGCTCTTCCGCCGCCGCCAGCAGCCGCGCCTCCCGCGCGTGGACCCACGCCTTCGGGCCGTGGCCGCTTTGTCCGTATGCCTCGAACTTGGCGCTATCGACGTCGCACAGGTCCAGCACAGTGCGCCCCGGGAAATGCGGGGGCACGTATTGCGCCATCTGGCCTGAGAACACGTAGATCGCATCGATCGGGCGGTAATGCAGCACCTGCTCCACCCATTCGCGCAGGCCGTCATGCGCGAAGGCAGACAGGCTGACCGGCAGGCCCTTTACCATGGCCTGCGCCGCCGCCAGCATGTCCGGCTTGCGATGCGGCACGAGGAAGTGGCTCTCTGCCAGGCCGGAGAGGAACTGCTCGCCATAGCCCGAGCCATCGTCGAACGTGCCGACATGGACCGGGCCGAGCGCGGCCAGCGCGCGCAGCACGTGGAAGGATCGGATCTTGTCTCCGCGATCGGGCGGGAACGGGACGCGATGCGCCAGGAACAGGGTTTCGCCCATCAGGCCAGCCCCCGCGCGATCACCGGCCCCAGCCGACTGGCGAGAGGCAGTGGCAGCGCCTTCCACAGCGCGATCTTGCGCGCAAAGGCATCGCTGGTGGGGTCCAGATCGCGTGCCTCGGCCCCCGGCGCGGTCCAGCGCGAATAGACCAGCGGCTGCGGTTCGAAACCCCAGTTCTTCTTGTAATGGTACGGCCCGCTTTCGGTTTTGGAGCGCCCGAAATCGAAACGCGTGCAGCCGTGTGCGGCGCGCGCGTGGCACATCAGCGCGTAGTACATCCGCTCGTTCGCGCGGGTTGCACGCGCGCGCCACACGCCGCCGCCCCAGAAGGGGTACGCCGTGCCTTGGTGATAGAGCGTCAGCACGCTGGCAAGCGGCTGCTCGCCCTCCCACACGGTCAGGATATCGGCGCGCCCGTCGAAAGCGCGCAGCACCGCATCGAACAGGCTGCGCGGGAATACAGGCGTGCCCAGATTGTGAACGCTGGCGGCATAGCAGGCATAATGCGCTGCCCGGTCGGTCTCGTGCGTGCCGATGGTAACCGTTAGCGCGTTCTTGAGGCTGCGGCGCACCTCGGCGCGCTGCTTGCGCGGGATGGCGAGCAGCTGGGCGTCGTCGTCTGCCGCCAGATCCCTAACGAAGCCAGCATGCTTGCCGGTCACCTGCTGGAACCCCGCAGGTGTCGGCCCGCCGCGCAGTTCGATCTCCGCGCAGGCCCGGCGCAGGGCGAATTCGCTCGCGGCCTCGGCCAGCCTGGCGGCGACGCCGGGCTCATGGGCCAGAATGCCTCCATCGACCGCGAAGCCGCTGGAAACCAGCGCGCGCCCGAACAGCACAGAGTGCACCAGCGTCAGCGGCAGCCAGCCGACGATCCGCCCGGCGCGCTCGGCACAGAGCCCGCAGGCCTGCTGCCCGGTGCCGCGCGCGATGGCGCGCAGCCATGCGGGCAGGTGGAAGGGGCTGCCCTGCGCGCCCTCGACGAAGGCGGTAATCCGGTCGCACAGTGCGCCCTCGGACAGGTCGACCGCTACGACGGACACGGGGCTGGAGGCTGTTTGCGGGGCAAAGGGCGCGTTCATGTTGCCTCCCTTTCCAGCCGGCGAGCCTCCGATCGCGCAACCTCGTCTACCCGGCCCCATGCGAACTGGCGCACCAGCCGGTCGAGCTTGCGCTCCATGCGCGAAAGGTTGGTGTAATGGCGCAGGCGAGACCGCAGCGGCGCGTCGGTCAGGCACGGCTGGCCGGGGTCGATCTCCCACGGGTGGAAATAGAACATCGCCGGGCGGCTATGCTCGCGGTTCACCTGTTCGATTGCCCAGGTCGAAAACGCGTAGGGCAGCGTGCGGAAGAACCCGCCCCCGCCTGCCGCCAGCCGCCGGCCACCCAGCATCGCGGTGGTTACCGGCAGCTCCAGCAGATCCGCGCCCGAGACGGGGCGAAAGGCGAAGCGCGGTGCCTCGCGCCAGCCATAGTGATCATGCGCGATCGGCGCGACGCTGGACGAATAGGCATAGCCCTGCGCGGCAAGCTCCTCGTGCGCCCAGGGGTTGCGCGCATCGATGGAAAAGCTCGGCGCACGATAGCCGGTTACCGGCGCGCCGCCGGTATCTTCCAGAATGCCGCGCGATTTGCGCAGGTCTTCGGCGAATTGCGCGCGGTCCATGGTGAACACGCGCTGGTGATCATAGCCGTGGCTGGCGAGTTCGTGCCCCGCATCCACGATCCGGCGGATGGTCTGCGGCACACGCTCCGCCACCCAGCCCAGCGTAAAGAATGTCGCCTTGACCCCGGCACGATCGAACAGCGCAAGGATGGCGTCGACATTGCGCTCCACCCGCAGCTCGCAGCCGTCCCAGTCGCCCCGCGCAATCGTGTTCTCGAACGCGCCGACCTGAAACCAGTCTTCCACGTCGACGGACAGGGCGTTGACGACCTGTCTGTCTGGCGCAGACGGATGCCGGGCAGGCGCGAGGTCCATCTCAGGCGGCCTTTCTGCCGTCTTTGTCGAGCCACTCGATCAGCAGCTGGAGCAGGTAGCGCACGCTTTGCTCCTGATCTTCCAGCCGCGATTCCAGCGCGGCGACGCGCTGTTTGAGATCGCCGTCGGTATGCGGCGATCCCTCGATAGCGCGCGACAGCGTGGCGATCGCGGCCCGCAGGTCGTCCACGTCGTCCTCGCTCCGCGCGGTCGATCCGGCAGACGAGGCTGCCGGCGCGTCGGTCTGGGTAAAGGACTGCGCGTACTGCGGCGCCGGGCTGGGAGTGGGAGCAGGCGTGGGTGTGGGCGTCGGCGCAGGCGCTGGCGCCGGTGTCTGGGCCTGCACCCGCGCCGGTGCCGGGGCCTGATGCGCGGTGGGGTTGGCAAAAGGCCGCTCACCCTCGCCCGCAGAGTCCGAACGGTTGTCGCGCGCCATCTCCTCGATCACGGCGACCAGCATCGCGCAATCGATCTGGCTGCGCTGCTCCACCGCGCCCATCAGCAGCAGCCGCGTGGCGATCTGGTTGACCCGGCGCGGGATGCCGCCGCTTGCCTCGTGGATGGCGGGGAAGATCTTGGGATCGAAGGAGGGGTAGCCCTTCCAGTTCACCAGCGAGAGGCGGTGTTCGATATAGGGCGCAACCTCCTGCACCTCCATCGCGGTCAGGTGATGCGCCGCGATCACGCGCTGGCGCAGCTGCTCCAGCCGGTCGTGCTGGGCCAGCGTCTGCTTGAATTCCGGCTGGCCGAGCAGCAGCTGCTGCAGGAGCGGGTGCGAGCCGAGCTGGAAGTTGCTCATCATCCGCAGCTCTTCCAGAGCCTCGAAACTCAGGTTCTGCGCCTCGTCCACCACCAGCAGGCAGCGGCGGCCATCGCGCGCTTCCTCGTGCAGGAAGGCTTCGATCGCGCCCAGCGCGCTCGCCTTGTCCTGCCCGGCAACGTCGAGCCCGAAGCTCTGCGCCACCAGATGGACCAGTTCCGATCCGTCGAGATTGCTGGTCACCACCTGGCCGACGGTCATCTGATCGGGGTCAACCTTGCGCATCAGGTGCGCGACCATGGTCGATTTGCCCGATCCGATCTCGCCGGTGATGACGATGAAGCCCTCGCCCTGCGCCATTCCGTATCCGAGATAGCTCAGCGCCTTGCGGTGCGTGATGCTCTCGAAATAGAAATTCGGGTCCGGCGTAAGCTGGAAGGGGCGTCCCGAAAGGCCGTAATATTGATCGAACATTGCTTTAACTGGTCCTTCGGGCGTTTAGAAGTCGTAGCGCAGGCCCAGCAGGGCCGACGCATTGGTTTCGTCCAGCACGTCGCTGTCGACCGTGTCGACCGACACCGCGGCGCGGGCCGATAGATTGCGGAACAGCGTGCGGCTGTAGGCGGCCGACGCACCCAGCAGCAGGGCATCGCCCGAAACGGTCGATCCCTGTTGCAGATAGCTGACATAGCCATTCACCGTGAACGCGGCGAGCGGGCCGACCGGGCCGCCAAGGCTGACGTTCGCGTAATAGCTTTCGTCGACCACGCCATTCGCTGCGGCGAGCAGCGTGCCGGTTGCGCCGTAATAGCGGCGGCGGTCATAACCCAGCGCAATGCCGGTGGTGAGCCGCCCCTGCGTGGTCGAATAGGCGAAGTTGACGCCCTGGTTCTTGAATACCGCACTGCGCACCGAAGACAGCGCACCGCCGAGGCAATCGGCGGAACCATCCGTGCCGGTGCCCGTCACGCAGCCGGTGAAATCGCCGGTGAGCGCGTTGCGCGAGGCGACGAAGCCGACCGGCAGATTGGCCAGCGAATTGGTGATCGCGCCGCCGAAACCGCTGATGCCTTTATAAACCGACAGGTTCACCGCCGTGCGCGAAGACGGCTGCCAGCTGAACGTGCCATAGTATGAATCGCTGTCGTAGCGGCGGCCATAATGCGCTTCCAGCTGGGTCCGGCTGGACGGTTTCCAGACGACGCCGACGTCCCAGATCAGGCCCTCTGTCTCGAACGCGATCCGGCGTGGGCCGCTGTCGTCGGTCTGGAATCGGCCATCCTCGCCCACCACCGGGTCGCCAGCGCCATCGCGCACGACATCGCGGTTGGAAACCTGCACATATTCGTAGCCCACTCCGCCGACCACGGCGAGGCCGGGGGCCACAGGTACGGTCAGGTCGCCGCGCCCGTAGAAGTCGCGCACGCGCTGATCGGAGTTGGAAACCTCTTCCTGATAGGCACCCGCGCCCACCGCAACGCCAACCGGCAACACGGTACGCGGGGCCACGCCGATGCGGGCATTGGCCGAATGAACGATGCTTTCCTGCGCAACGTCGATCGGGGTCACCGTGCTGTCGACCAGGCCGACGGCAGGTTCCTCGACGCGGCTGTAGCCGAAGCGATAATTGGCGCTGACATCCGCCGCGCCGACCCGGGTCGAAAGATTGGGCCCGGCATAGGCGGAATAGATGCGCGCCTCGCTATCGGCGTCGATCGGCTGGCCGCTCGCCAGCGTCGCGCCGCCACCGGCGTCGACCCGCGTGCGCGCGGCGAGACCGCCCGCCTCGACGGTGAAGCCGGGGGCGACCGCAGCATACCCGCGCGCAACGCCCGACAGGCTGTCTCCATCCGAGGTGTTGCTGCCGTAGCTGATGACGCGGTCGTAGCGCAGCGAGACGGAGCCGCCGCCCCGCCGCCCCTGAACCGAAGCCTCTACTCCGGCTGCGACGCCGCCGTAGACTTCGGTCTCGTCACCCGGCGTGATCTCCTGCGTAACGATCTGGTTGAGCTCGATATAGGGGTCGATGCGCAGGCGCTGGCGCACGGGTGCGCCGCTCGGCCGCGACGCCGCGCTTTCGTCGGAACCGGCATCCCTCTCGCCGGAGCCATCGCCCGATTGGGCCGGATAGCCGTAACCGGAGGTCTGGGCGGGCGCCGGGGCAGAGGCTCCACTGGCGGTCACCTCGTCATCGCTCCAGGCGTACTGGGCGAAGGCGGGCGTCGGCAGGAACGCCCCTGCGGTCAGCAGGGTGGCAATCGCTGGCAGGCGGGTCATGGGATAAATCCTCATCCGTAATAGCTCCCGAAGCGGCGCCCGCTCGGGCTGAAATTCGCGCCGTTGAGCACAAGCTTGATGTCCGGGCAGGCCGAGAGCAGCTGGGCGGCGTCTTCCAGCGCGCTCTTGCCGGTGCGATCCGCACGCGCGACCAGGATCGTCTGGCCTACGAATTTGGCGATTTCGGCGGCAGGCGAAGCGGCGAGCGCGGGCGGGCTGTCGATCAGCACGATCCGATTGGGCGCCTGCGCGGTCAGGCGTTCGAACATTTCGGCGGTGCGGCGGCTGGCGAGTGCTTCGCTCGCATGGCTCGCCTGGCGGCCCGGCGGCAGCAGCCACAGGCCGGGAACGTCGGTCTTGAGCACGTGCCTTTCGACCCGCGCTTCCGCGTCGGCCAGCACATCCATCAGCCCGGCCCGGTCGGGCAGGCCGAACACTTCCTTGACCGAAGGGTTGGCAAGGTCCGCATCGATCAGCACGACCTCCAGATCGCGTTCAGCGGCGAGCGAGAGCGCAAGGTTGACCGCGCAGAAGGTCTTGCCTTCATCCTGATGGGGCGACGTGATCAGCACGCGGCGCGACAGGCCGGTGCCGCCCTGCCTCGCAGCATCGAGGATCTGGCGCTTCACGATGCGGAACTCCTCCGCCAGCGCGGAGGGAGCCCCGGCAGGGTCGATATAGCCGCGTTCGCGCAGCCGCGCGTGGTCGATGCCCACGCTTTCGCCCGCAAGCGCGATGGCGTTGGCGCTGGCTTCGATCACCGCAGGCGGCGGGGCGGCGGGCTGCGCCGCGACGGGCAGGTTTACCTCGGCTGCAGGTTCGTCCAGCGCGATCTCGACCGGGGCCGGCTCCGGCACAGGCTGTTCGACCGCCTCGCTCTGCGCAGCCGGTTTGCGCAGCGGCCGCGCGCGCTTCATCGGCACGTCGTCGAAACTGGTCGGCATCGGGGCCGCACCCAGATCGTTCAGGCCGAACGCGCCGCTGGCACGTTCCAGCAGCGAATGGGCCTCGTCCTTGCGGGGCGGCTTGATCGGGCGGTGTTCGGTCATATCAGCATCCTCACGCCATCACCTGCCCGACCTGGACGAACTCAATACCCAGCAGCACCACCAGCAGCCCGGCGAGCGCACCCGAACCGGCGTAGAACAGCCGCAGCTGGCGATCCTCCTTCGCCTGGCGCGAGGGCGGCACGTTCCGGCTGATGGTTCCGATCACCGGCAGGCCGAGCGATTTCTTCAGCCCCGCGCTGGTCGAGAAGGTGGACTTGAGCATGGTCAGCACGATCGCACTGCCCAGCCCGGCGCCCACGCCCACCACCATCACCGCCAGCAGCAGGATCGGGCGATTGGGCGCGGCAGGCCGGGTCGAGATGCCCGGCGCGTCGATCACGTCGAAGCGGAAAGAGCTGCGTTCGCTTTCCACCTGGCTGCGCAGTTCCATCTCTTCGCGGTCCTGCAGCAGTTCGTCGTATTTGTTCTTCAGCACCTCGTAATCGCGCCCGATCCGCTGCGCTTCCGCCGCCAGACCGGGTTCGCTGACCTGATCGGCCATCGTCATCGAGATATCGGCCTGCAAGGCGGCCTTGCGCGCCAGCAGCGCCTGCACGTTGGCCTGCCGCTCCGCCCGGATGGAGACCAGCGAGCTGTAGGCCGGGTTCGGCATTCCACCTGGCGCGGCGGCACCGCCGCCCAGTTCGCGCAGGTTCTGAACCTGACGCAGCGCGGTCTGCATATCGGGGTGGCTGCTCTTGAGGCCCCGCGCGCGCAGCTCGGCAACCTGCGCTTCTGCCTGATCGAGCGCGCTGCCCCCGCCACCGCCAACGCCCTGAAGCGTCCTCGGCGTGCTCGCGAGCTGGCCGGTGATCGCTGCCAGCGCGCTCTGTGCCGCTGCCAGGTCCGCCTCCACACCGCGCATCTCGCTGCGCGCGGCCTGCAATTTGGAGCTGATCGCCGCCGATCCACCGATCAGTTCGGGATGCTGCGCCTCGAATTCGGTGCGGCGCGCTTCGGCCCGCTCCAGTTCCTTCGCGCGCGCATCCAGCTGCTGGTCGAGCAGCGCAACGGCATCGCTGACCTCGCCGCGCGTCCCGGTGACGTTCTCTTCGTAGAAAATGTCGAGCATCCGCCGCACGACATCCTGCGCCAGCTTCGCGTTCTCGCTATCGGTCAGGTCGCTGCGGCCCATCTTCGCGGTGATTTCGAACAGGTTGTCCTCTTCGGTGCGAACGGTCACATCCTGCGACAGGCGACTGATCGCGGCTTCCATGTCGCGCGGGGTCGAAATCCCCTCGCCCAGCTGGGTCGATTCGATCACCTGGCCCAGCGTGGCCGCACTGGCGAGCCGTTGCCGCACCCGCGCAATATCGGTCATGTCGCTGCCTGCGATGCCGATCTGCTTGGACAGCATGTCGTCCAGCTGGACGAAGATCTTCGCATGGCTTTCGTAGGTATTGGGGATCGAGGCGACGAACAGCCACCCCGCAAGGCACACCGCCCACGCAACGCCCAGCGCCAGCCACTTCCGGCTCCAGGCCGAATAGAGCGCAGAGCGCACTTCGTCGAAAAGTTCGTTCACGGTGCGCCCGCCCCCTCAGAATGCGCTTTCGGGAATGATGATCACATCCCCGGGCGCGAGCATCACATTTGCATCGCTGTCACCGCGGCGCAGCAGGTCTGCCAGCCGCAGGCCGTATTCGCGCTGGCGGCCGAGGCGCGGATCGAAACGGATCAGCTTGGCACGGTTGCCCGCGGCAAATTCGCTGAGGCCGCCCACCGCGATCATCGCGTCGAGCACGGTCATGTTGGCGCGGTAAGGGATCGAGGCGGGCTTTTCGGTCGCGCCGATGATCCGCACCTGCTGGCTGAACGTACCTGCAAACTTGGTGACGATAACCGAGACGATCGGCTGTTCGATGAACTGCGACAGGTGCAGGCGGATATCCTCCTGCAGCATCGCCGGAGTCTTGCCCACGGCGGGCATGTCGGTGACCAGCGGGATGGTGATGCGCCCGTCGGGGCGAACCTGAATGTTGGTCGCCCCCAGTTCCGGATTGCGCCAGACGTGGATCGACAATTCGTCCAGCGGGCCAATCACATATTCCTGGCTCGGCCCTTCCTGCGTCGCCACGAAGGCTGCGGGCGGCAGCTGCGGCGCGCTGGTGCCCGCGCATCCTGCGAGCGCGAGAACCCCCATAAAGAGGGCGAGAAACCGGGAAATTGCGCCTGTGCGCATGGGATCGATCCTTCCATCTGTGTCTGCCGGACGGCGCGCCCGCGAAGCGCACCAGCCGCATTGGCCGACGATTTGGGATCGTTCCTCGCTAAAAAGGGTGAATATCCCGTTAGCTAAGGGCCGTGTGTCTTGCCCGGTCCCGGAACGGGACGGTGGCTTACCGAAAGGTAAAGAAGAGATGTCTGAAGGAGTGCAGCGCGCAGTCTGGCATTGCAGCGCCGGAAGCGAATGGCTTGTACCGCCGGACGGCTAAGAAACCCTAAACCAGCATCTCGCCAGCCGGGCCCTGGCCGAGGAAATGCATCGGGCTGGCAGTTGCGCCATAGGCCCCGGCGCAGAACACCGCGACCAAATCGCCCACCTCGGCGCGCGGCAACTCCGCCTTGTCCGCCAGCCGATCGAGCGGGGTACAAAGGCACCCGACGACATTTGCAATTTCAGTGACTTGCGATCCATACTTGCTGGCGATTGCGAGCGGGTAGTTGCGCCGCACCACCGTGCCGAAATTGCCCGAAGCGGCCAGCTGGTGGTGCAGCCCGCCATCGGTGATCAGGAAAATCTCGCCGTGGCTTTCCTTCCGGTCGACGATTTGCGCGAGGTAGACGCCCGCCTCGCCCACCAGATAGCGGCCCAGCTCTATCGCCATCGCGGTATCGGCCAGCTCCTCGGGCAAATCCGCGAACCGTTTTGCCAGAGCGGCGCCGACGGCCTCGATATCCAGCGGCTCGTTCCCCGCAAAGTAGGGAATGCCGAAACCGCCCCCCAGATTGAGTGCGGGGCACGGCCTGCCGACCTCGCGCGCGATCCGCGCTGCCAGATCGAGCACCTGACCCTGCGTTTCGATTACCGCATCGGCCTCCAGCGTCTGGCTGCCGGTATAGATATGCAGCCCGCGCCAGTCGGCCCCGCCGTCGATCAGCTGCGCGATCAGGGCGGGGACGCGCTCTGCATCCAGCCCGAACTGCTTGGCCCCGCCGCCCATCTTCATGCCCGAGCCGCGCATGTCGAAATCGGGGTTCACCCGGATCGCGATCCCGGGCGTAATGCCCAGCTCCGCACCGATTTCGAGAGCGCGCGCAGCCTCTGTCTCGCTTTCGCAATTGAGCGTCACCCCGGCCTCTATCGCGGCGCGGATCTCGCGCGGGCGCTTGCCCGGCCCGGCGAAGCTGATGTGTGCGCCATCGATCCCGACGCCCTGCAGGATCGCCAGTTCACCGCCCGAGGCAAGATCGAACCCGTCGACCAGCCCCGCCATGTGCGCGATCACCTGCGGATGCGGATTGGCTTTCACCGCGTAATGGATCGCCAGCCGTGCGGGCATGGCCGCGCGCAACCGCGCCATCCGCGCATCCAGCATGGCGCGCGAATAGACGAACAGCGGGGTATCGCCCGCCTCGGCCACCAGATCGCTCGCCCTGCGGCCACCAATGGCAAGCTCTCCATTGATCGCCTCGAACCCTTCGGGGATCGGGCCGAGCGGCTTGGCCGCATTGGGATCGCGGTTGCGGCGCGGCGCGCTCATGTCGCGGCCCTTTCACTGATTTCGCGGTAGAGTGCGGTGCGATCGATCTTGCCATTGGGGTTGAGCGGCAGGCTGTCGCGCCATTCGATACTGTGCGGCTGCATGAAACTGGGCAGATCGCGTTTGAGCGCGGCTTTCAGCGCATCATCCGCCTGCTCGCCGCGCACCACCAGAAACACCGCCTGCCCCAGCATCGTGTCGGGCACGCCGAAGCACACCGCATCTGCGACCAGCCCGGTGGCAAGCGCCGCGTCCTCCACTTCCTGCGGGCTGATCCGGTTGCCTGCGCTCTTGATCATCGCATCGCGCCGACCCACGAAATACAGCAGGCCATCGGCGTCGCGCTTCACGTAGTCGCCCGACCATACGGCGGTGCCGCCATACTCCGAATGCGCGGGCGCGTGCCTGTACCGTTCGGCGGTGCGCTCCGCATCCTGCCAGTATCCTTGCGCGACCAGCGGCCCGCAATGGACCAGCTCGCCCTCTTCGCCCGGCGCGGCGGGCCCGCCGTCTTCGTTCACCACCAGCACCTCGGCAAAGGGCACGGCGGTGCCCATCGACGTGGGGTTCGTGGCGACCAGCGCGGGGTCGAGGAAGGTCGAACGGAACGCCTCGGTCAGGCCATACATCGGGTAGATATCCGCCTGCGGCCAGGTCTCGCGCATCGCATCGATCAGGTCCGGTGTCAGCGCGCCGCCCGAATTGGTCAGCCGCTTCAGGCTGTCGCCTGCGCCATCCTGCCACTTCGCTTCGACCAGCTGACGCCAGAGCGGCGGCACTGCGGCGAGCGTGGTCGCGCGATTCTTCGCCACCGCCTTGGTCACATCGCGCGGCATCAGGTAGTCGAGCGGAGCGACGCAACCGCCCGCAAGCCAGGTCGAAAACAGTTGGTTCTGGCCATAGTCGAACGCAAAAGGCAGCACGGCCAGCGTCACATCGGCGCGCTGCAGATTCAGGTAATGCGCCACGCTCACCGCGCCGAGCCACAGGTTCGCATGGCTCAGCATGACGCCCTTGGGCTTGCCGGTCGAACCGCTGGTATAAAGGATCGCCGCCAGATCGTCGGGATCGGCGTCGCATGGCGGCATGGGGTCGGCGGAGCGCGCGGCGCCGAGCGCGTCGCCCTCCTCGATCGCTTGACACCCGGCGGGCAGATCGGCCTCTTCCAACGTGCCCAGCCGTGCGGGCGTTCCGATCAGCAGGCTTGCCCCGCTATCGGCCAGGATATGCGCCACCTGCGCGCGCTTGAGCATCGGGTTGATCGGCACGTGCACCAGCCCCGTACGCGGCGCGGCGAGCGGCAGCAGGCACGTGAGTTCGCCCTTCGCCGCCCAGCTCGCCACGCGTGCGCCCTGCTGCAGCCCCTCCGATTTCAGCCATGCCGCCAGCCGAGCGACACGGGTTCTTAAGTCCGCGTGGGTAAGGGTCTCGTCACGCAGAGCCAGCGCCGGGTCTGCACCCGCGCCGCGCTCGATCACATGGTCGATCGGAAAAGGGGTGGGATCGGGCTGGGTCATGGAGAAGGAGTTTCAGGCCTCGTGAACGCGCAGACAGGTGGCTATCACAAGGAGGTTACCAATGTGCAAGCCGCACGGGCGCAAGCCTGTGGGTGTGCCGATGCGTGCGCGCCGACCGGGCCGTTCGACCGACCGGAATGGTTCGCCCTGCTCGGCGAATCGCGCGCCGGGGCTTTCTTTGCACAGGCCGGGGCGCCCGATGACCGCGCCAGCCTGGCGCTCGAACGCGTCGATGGCCGGGTCGAGGCACTGCGAAACTGGTATTCCTTCATCTGGCGTCCGCAGGGTGCCAGTGGCCCGCAGGGCGACGCGGCGCTGGCTGCCGTCGCCCGCGATCTGAAGCGCCAGACTGCCCGCGTTACCCTGTGGCCGCTGCCCGATGAGGACGGCTCTGCCAGTCGCACCGCGCAGGCCTTTCGCAAGGCGGGCTGGCTGGTTTCGCTTAGCCAGTGCGACGAGAACCACGTGCTCTCGGTCAATGGCCGCAGCTTCGCCGAGTACTGGGCCGCGCGCCCCGGTCGCCTGCGCACCACGCTGAAGCGCAAGGCCAGGAAGGTCGATATCGAACTGGTCGAGCATTTCGACGCAAGCCTCTGGCAATGCTACGAAACCATCTATGCAAACAGCTGGAAGCCGGAAGAGGGCGAACCTGCCCTGCTGCGCCGGTTCGCCGAAGCGGAAGGCGCTGCGGGCCGCATCCGGCTGGGTGTCGCCTACGCGCAAGGGGAGCCTGTCGCCGCGCAGTTCTGGACCGTGGAAAACGGCGTCGCCTACATCCACAAGCTCGCGCATCTCGAAAGCGCGAAGCCCATTTCGCCGGGCACCACGCTGTCGGCCGCCCTGTTCGAACGCGTGATCGACCACGATAAGGTGGCGCTGGTCGATTTCGGCACCGGCAACGATGCCTACAAGGCCGACTGGATGGAGCAGGTGCGTCCGCGTTTCCGGCTCGACGCGCTGGACCCGGCGCAACCCGCCGCGTGGCTACCGCTGGCCAAGCGACAAATCCGCAGCATCCTTGCCAGCGTGCGGCCCCGGCGCTAGGCAGCCGCCACTTTTACGGCAGTTTTACGGTATACATGACCGCTCAGACCTCCACGCCGACCGATCCCGCCGGCCCCTCGCGGACCGAGATCGATCAGAAGCTTCGCGCGATCCTGCGCGATGTGCTCGGCCTGTCCGAAGCACGGGCAAGCGATCTGGCACCCGACAGCGGCCTGTTCGGCCATCTGCCCGAGCTCGACAGCCAGGCGGTTGCCGACCTGCTGACCGAGATGGAAGACCGCTTCGATATCATTATCGAGGATGACGAGGTCGATGGCGATCATCTGGAAACCTACGGCGGCCTCCTCGCCCTCGCCGAGGCGAAGACCGCCACCTCGTGAGCGGACTTTTCAAGTTCGTTGAATGGCCCTGCCCCGATGGGGGCGACGGCGATACGCGCAGCGAAGCGGCGCTGGTATTCGACCGTGGGCGGCAAGATCGCCTGCTGGTGATCCCGCCGCTGTTCGAGGAAGCGAACAAGCTGCGCCATCTGCTGGTCGAGGTGATGGCGCGGCTCGATGGATCCGAAATCGATGCCGTGCTGCCCGATCTGCCGGGGTGCAACGAAAGCCTGGCCCCGCTGGCACAGCAGACGCTGACCGGGTGGCGCGCCGGAATGGCGGCAGCGGCGCGGCACTTTCGCGCCACCCGCGTCCTCGCGGTGCGCGGCGGCGCGCTGCTGCGCCCCGCAGGGCTGGCAGGATGGGACTATTCCCCGCAGGACGGCCCGAAGATCCTGCGCAGCATGGTGCGCGCGCGGATCATCGCGAGCAAGGAAGCGGGCCAGCCCGAAACGCGCGAGGAGATCGAGGCGAAGGGCCGTGCAGAGGGCATCGCCCTGGCCGGTTGGCAGATCGGGCCTGCGATGTTCACCGCGCTCGAAAACGCAGCGGTTCCAGCCCACAGGGACGAGGTCAGCCTGCTGGATCAGGAAACCATCGGCGGTCGCCCGCTATGGCTGCGCGCCGAACCCGATTACGACCCGGCGCAGGCCGACGCGCTGGCCGCAGTGATCGCCGTCGCCATGAGGCAGCAGGCATGAGCCGCCTGCACCTTACCTTCGCCTGCGAAGGCAGCACGCTTGCCGCCACGCTCGATACCGCGCCGCTGACCAGTGGGCTGCTGCTGGTGAGCGGCGGCAACGAACTGCGCAGCGGTGCATTTCGCGGGCAGGCGCGACTTGCGCAGACCATCGCGAAGCGTGGGTTTCCGGTGTTTCGCTACGATCGGCGCGGCGTGGGCGACAGCGAGGGCGAGAATCTGGGCTTCACGCAGTCCGAACCCGATATCCGCGCAGCGATCGAGGCGTTTCGCGCGATTGCGCCGCAGGTAAAACGGGTGGTGGCGCTGGGCAACTGCGACGCGGCGAGCGCGCTGATGCTGGCAAGCGGCGCCGGGTGCGACGCGCTGGTCCTGTCCAACCCGTGGACCATCGAAGATGACGACGCCGAAGACGATACACCGCCACCGCAGGCCATCCGTGCGCGCTATCTCCAGAAGCTGGGCAATCCGCGAGAGGTGATGCGCCTGCTGGGCGGCGGGGTGAACCTGCGAAAGCTCGCCCACGGCCTCGCGCGCGCCGCCCGCCCCGCCCCCGGGGCCAGCGATCTCGCCAGCCGGATGCGCAAGGGGCTGGAACGGTTCGACGGCAATGTCAGCATCCTGCTCGCCAGTTCGGATCGCACCGCGCAGGTGTTCGACGCCGTCTGGCCGAAAGACGATCCGCGCGTGTCGCATTGCGAAGGCGCAGGCCATGCCTTTGCCGAACCGCACGCACGCGATTGGTTGGAAGCCAGGCTGGTCGAGGTCTTGCGCGCCTCGCCTTGAGCGCCCGCCCTGCGATTGCTCAACGCAGGAACAGGCTCGCCAGCTCGACGTGGGTCGACCAGCGGAATTGCCCCACCGGGCGCAGCTCCTCCAACCGGAAACCTGCATCCACCAGCCGCCGCGCGTCGCGTGCCCAGCTTTGCGGATTGCAGCTGATGTAAACGACGCGGGAGACATCGCTTTGCGCGATGGTATCGATCTGGTTGCGCGCGCCCGCGCGCGGCGGATCGAGCAGGATGCAGTCGAACCTCGAGATTTCCTGCGCGGTCAACGGGTCGCGAAACAGATCGCGGTGCAGCGAATGGACGGGCTTTCCCCCCTGCCGCGCCGCAGCCTGGCACGCCAGATGCGCCGCCCGGTCGGCCTCTACCGCCAGCACCTTTGCTGGACCCGCGAGCGCGAAGGCAAAGGTGCCCAGGCCGGCGAAGAGGTCTGCGATCGTACCACAGCCACTGCTCCATTCCCGCGCGGCTGAGACGAGCGCCTGCTCGCCATCCTCGGTCGGCTGAAGGAAGGCACCATGCGGGAAGCTGACGGGTATACCGTTGAGCGACACCGTGGCCGGTTCGGGCTCCCAGACCGGCTCAGGCCCATAGCCCTCATCGATGGAGAGCCGCGCCAGGCCATTGTCGCGCGCGAAGTCCAGCAGGGCTTCGGTCTGTGCAAGGCCATCGGGCGCAACGCCCTTAATCTCGGCCGCGACACCCTGATCGACCAGCGTCAGCTGGATATCGGCCGCAAGCTTGCCCGACCATGCGGCAAGCAGGGTACGCAGCGGATCGACCAGCGCGAACAGGGCGGGGTGCAGGATATGGCATTGCGCCATATCGATGATGCGGTGCGACCCGCCTTCGCGAAACCCAATTACGATCCTTGCGCCTGCGCGCAGCGCGTGGAGCGTGGCCCGGCGGCGGGTGCGCGGCGGGGAAAGGTGCAGCGAAGTAACCTTTCCGGGCGCAAGCTCCTGCGATTGCGCAGCGAATGAAACGCGGTCGGCCACGAATTGCGCCAGGGTTTGGTCATCGGCGTGCTGCAATTCGCACCCGCCGCACTGCGGGAAGTGGCGGCATGGCGGATCGATGTGGTGCGGGCCCGGCACGATCGTGCCATCGGCCTCCACGCTGTCGCCCGGCACTGCGCCTGCCACATGGCGGCCGCCTTGCGTCAGGCCATCGCCCTTGGCCGCGATGCGGACGACGGGATCGCTCACAGCAGATCTCCCAGCGCCGGATGAACCGCCTTGGCGAGCATTGCAGCGGTGAAGCCCGGCCCGGCATGGCGCGCGGCGCGTGCGTGCAGGTGCACCGCCTCGCACGCAGCCTGCATCGCATCGCCCGTCACCGCGAGGCGCGCTGCGGCGATCCCGGCCAGCACATCGCCCGATCCCGCGACCGATAGCCAGCGCGAACCCGGCGGGAAGAAGCGCAGCTGCCCGCCAGCCGCCAGCACCGTATCCGGCCCCTTGGCGAGCACCGCGCAGCCGGTTTTGCTTGCCAGCGCCAGAGCCCGCGCCCGCTTGCCCTCTTCCGCAATTTCGAAGGCATCGCACAGCCGCGATAGCTCGCCCTCGTGCGGTGTCAGCAGGGTCGGGGCGTCGCGCCCCTCCAGCATTGCGGGCGTCAGCAGGACGAGCGCGTCGGCATCGAGCACGCCGGGCCTACCCGCAGCCAATGCCGCCTCCAGCCGATCGCACGCATCGTCATCGCGCCCCAGCCCCGGGCCGATAAGCAGCGCGGAAATACGATCGTCACCCAGAGCATCGCCAAGCGGCGCGTCGTCGCGCACGAGATCGGGCATGTGGCCGGGGTGGTCACGGCTGCTCATCCACTTGACGTAGCCCGCCCCTGCCAGCGAAGCGGCGCGCGCGGCCATCAGCGTTGCGCCGGGCATGGCCCCGGCGATGATGGCGACCAGCCCGCGGGTATATTTGTGCGCGTCGAAATCTGGCGGCGCGATGCTGGGCGCCAGCGAAAGTGCCAAGGTGCCGCCGCATTCGGGCACGCCAATCTCGACCAGCCGTACAGCGCCCAACGCTTGCAGCGCATCGCCCGAGAAATGCGCAGGCTTCCACGCGCCGAAAGCCAGCGTCAGGTCGAAATGCGGCAGGCCGTCCGGCCCGTCGCCGCTGTCGGCGTCGATCCCGCTGGGCACATCGAACGCGACCGACCGCTCATGCGCAGCGTGGAGCGCGCGAATCAGCGCGCGATGCTCGTCCGAAAGCGGGCGCGACAGCCCGATGCCGAACATCGCATCGACGAACACCGTGCCGCGCACGCCCTCGCCGGTCGTCACGACCTCGCCATCGAAAGTCCCGGCGGCATGGCGTGCCAGATCGGTTTTCGGAGCAATAGGAGCGACCACCTTTACCGGCAGTCCACGCGCCCTGAGCGCCGCTGCCGCAACATATCCGTCGCCGCCATTATGGCCCGGCCCGCACAGCACGGTGACCGCACCGCCTGCCGCCAGCCGCGCGACCCAGTCTGCCGCGCCCTGCCCGGCGCGCTGCATCAGCTCCCATTCCTCGATCCCGCTGTCGAACAGCGCCGCCTCTGCGGCGCGCATCTGCTCGACGGTCAGGACCTGCGTGGCAGGATCACTGCGTTGTGGCGGGGAAGCGGTATCGGTTTCCGGCGATGGCGATTTCGAGCGTGTCACCATTGAGCGTTTGCGTCAGCTCGTCCGCGCCTGCAACCACTGCAAGGCCCGAACCGTCGGCCAATTGCTCGAAACGGCGGAATCCGCCGTCTGGATGGAACACGGTCAGCAGGCGGGCGCCATCAATGTCGGCCCGTTCCACGGTGCAGGTCGAATCGAAATCGGTCGCCCCGCCCGGCGCGCACGCGATCGCCTGCGTGGGCAGCGGTCCACCGCCCGAGGCATCGACGGTTGCGGTGGGCGTGGGTGTGGGAGAGCCCGTGTCTGCGGCATCGCCGCCGCCGGTATCGCCGACCACGGCCATCACATCGCCACCACAGGTGACGAGCAAACCGGCAAGCCCGGCCACCGTGAGTGCAGCGGCAATTCGCATCCACATAGCCTTCCATCGTCTCCTGCGACCCGGAGAGGAAACGGCTCTAGCGGCAAAAGGTAAGCATCCGGTTGACGATGTGGAGCACGCGCCTCAGCCAGACGCCAGCGCGGCCAGCACTTCCTGCGCGACCTGCGCGATGCGATCGGCCCATACCGCCTGATGGCTCTTGCGCGCCACCTGGTCCTGCCGCAGCTCGATGGTGAGGTAGGGGATGCCGTTCGCTTCCGCATGGCGGTCCATCGTGGCGTTCAGCTGCTTGCCCGAATAGGGTTCGTTGTCGCCCACGGTGAAGCCCATCGCGGTAAACGCATCGATCGCAATGCGCGCGGCGCGGTCGTCCCGATTGTACAGCAGGCCGACTTCCCACGGGCGCTGCTCTCCGGTCGTGGCGAGCTGGGGGGTGAAGCTGTGGATGGCGAGAATCAGCGAAGGCTGCACCTCCGCGACCAGCTGCGCAAAGGCCTGATGGTAGGGGCGGTGATACAGCGCGATGCGCCGCTCCACATCGGCCCCGATATTGCCCGGGATCGTGTGCCCGTCGCTTGCCGCAACGACCAGCCCATCGTCGCCTTCGCTGCGGTGCAGATCGATCACCAGGCGGCTGACCTGCGCGATCTGCGCGGCCATATCGTGCTTGCGGGCGAGCCGTTCGGCAATGCCTGCCGTGCCGATATCGACCGCGATATGCTGGTCCATCAGCTCTGCGGGAATGCCCAGCTCGATGTCGTCGGGCACCCGGTTGCTCGCGTGATCGGCAATCACGAGGATGCCGCCACGCCGGGGGGTGCCGATCCGGATGAAGGGGGGATGGGGTTCGCTCATGCCCGCCTATCTAAGAACGGAGGCCATCTGCCACCACCCCGGCTTGCGGGTTGCGATGGCGCGAGCTGCCGCGTCGCGGGCGGCGGCATCGGGATAGAGCGCAAAGCACGTCGCGCCCGAGCCTGACATGCGCGCGAGGTCGGGCGCGGTATCGCGCAGCGCGGCGAGCACATCGGCGATGACCGGGCAGATGGATATGGCGGGGTCTTCCAGATCGTTGCGCCCCGCCTGCGCGATCTGCGAGGCCGTGCCCTCGGGCAGGGCGCCGCGATCCTTCCCGTCCCACGCCCGGAACACCGGCCCCGTGGAGAGCGCGACGCGCGGATTGACCAGCAGCACGGGCGTGCCCGCCAGATCGTTGTCGAGCGGGGCGAGCTCTTCCCCAACCCCGCGTCCGACCGCCATTTCGGAAGCCACGCAGGCAGGCACATCCGCGCCGAGTTTCAGCGCGCGCTCCTGCCAGTCCTCGGGCAGGCCGTGCATCTGCTCGACCAGCCGGAACACCGCGCCCGCATCAGCCGATCCACCACCCAGCCCCGCCGCGACGGGCAAGTTTTTTTCGAGGGTGATGGAGAGACCGCCCGGATGCGGCAGCGCGTTGAGCGCGCGTGCGACGAGGTTGTCGCCCGGATCGCCAACAAGATCCGCAAATTCCCCGTTAGTCCGCACTTCGTCGCGCTCCGCAGGCGAAGCACTGAGCACATCGCCGTGCTCGCAGAAGGCGAACAGCGTTTCCAGCTCATGATAGCCATCCTCGCGCCGCTTGCGGACATGGAGCGCAAGGTTGAGCTTGGCGTATGCAGTTTCTCTCACAAGTCCTCCCCGGCACGGGGAGGGGGACCATCCGCAGGATGGTGGAGGGGCGTGGCAATCGACATCTGCCGCTCTCTACAGATTTCCTCGATCCGTGCGACCACTGGCTCGACCTCGTCCAGAATGAGCCGCGCGGGTATTCGCGTCACCGCTATTCCGCGCGATCGCAGGAAGCGTGTGCGCAGCGCGTCGCGGTGCTGTGCAGCCTCGCTATCATGCGCGGCGCCATCGACTTCGACCGCCAGACGCAGTGCATCGCAATAGAAATCGAGAACGTACTTTCCCGCGGGATGTTGACGCCGGAATTTGAAACCACCGGGTCGCTTGCGCAATTCGCGCCACAAGATCACTTCGGAGAGAGACATCTCGCCGCGCAGTTTGCGAGCAAGGTTCACGGTAGCGCGATTTCCAGTGATCACCAGACGGCCCCTCCACCATGCTCCGCATGGTCCCCCTCCCCCACGGGGGAGGATTTGGCGTAGGCGGTTTCTTTCATCGAACGACCCTTGCGCTCAATTAAGGACATAAATGAGCGGTCACCGTTCTCGTCGCGCAAAGATAGTCAACCATCCTACTTCTTGCCTGATCATTTCCGGCGCATCACAGCGGATGACTTCTTCGCTGAGCTCATGATCGGGATAGTCAGAAATCACTTCGGCCGCCGACACGCTCGCCGACTCTAGATCTTCATCTGAAGGCTCGCCGTCGAAAAAGAAGTGGAGTAAAATCTGATTATCGACATCCTTCGCTAGGACGCGACGCAAATTTGGCCCCACCTCGCCCCACAATGCTCTGGTTACAGAGCAGATGAGCGCACTCCGGTCAGCGCCCTTCGTCATCACATATTCGGATAGTTCGGGCCGCCACCGCCTTCGGGGACGGTCCAGACGATGTTCTGGTTCGGGTCCTTGATGTCGCAGGTCTTGCAGTGGACGCAGTTCTGGCCGTTGATGACGTAGGTCATCTCGCCCGTATCCTCGTCCTCCACCCATTCGTACACGCCCGCCGGGCAGTACCGCTGCGAGAGGCCGGCGTAGACGCCCAGCTCGCTTTGCTTCTGCAGCTCCATGTCCTTCACCTTCAGGTGCGTCGGCTGGTCTTCTGCGTGGTTGGTGAAGCTGTAGGCGACGCTGGTCAGCTTGTCGAAGCTGATCACGCCGTCGGGCTTGGGATAGATGATCGGGTCGAACAGGTCGGCACGCTTGGTGTGCGTGTAGTCGGGCGTGTGCTTCAGCGTGAAGGGCAGCCCGATCTTCAGCGTGCGCATCCACATGTCGATGCCCGCCAGCACGGTGCCGAAATCGCCACCCAGCTTGGCGATCGCGGGCTGCGCGTTCTTCACCTTCTTCAGCTCGGTCGCGATCCAGCTTTCCCGCACGGCCTCGTCGTAATCGCTCAGCTGGGTGTGTTCCTTGCCCGCCGCGATCGCCGCGGCGACGCTTTCGGCTGCCAGCATTCCGCTCTTCATCGCGGTGTGGCTGCCCTTGATCCGGGGCACGTTGACGAAGCCCGCCGAACAGCCGACCAGCGCGCCGCCGGGGAACGCCAGTTGCGGCACGCTTTGCCAGCCGCCTTCGTTGATCACGCGCGCGCCATAGGCCACGCGCTTGCCGCCCTCGATGATCGCGAGGATTTCCGGGTGGTGCTTCCACCGCTGGAATTCCTGGTAGGGCGAGAGGTAGGGATTGGCGTAATCGAGCGCGACCACGAAGCCGAGCGAGACCTGGTTATCGTCGATGTGGTAGAGAAAGCCCCCGCCCCAGCTGTCGTTATCCAGCGGCCAGCCCTGCGTGTGGATCACCCGGCCCGGCACGTGCTTCTTGGGGTCGATCTCCCAGATTTCCTTCATGCCGAGCCCGTAGGTCTGCGGCTGGCAATCCTTTTCGAGGTCGAATTTTGCCTTGAGCTGCTTGGTCAGGCTGCCCCGCGCCCCCTCGGCGAACAGCGTGTATTTCGCATGGATTTCCATGCCTGGCTGGAAATCGGGCTTGTGTTCGCCATCGGCGGCCACGCCCATGTCCTGCGTGATGACGCCCGCGACCGCACCGTCCTCGCCATAGATCACTTCTGCGGCGGGGAAGCCGGGGAACACCATCACGCCCAGCGCCTCGGCCTGCTCGCCCAGCCAGCGGGTCAGGTTGGCGAGCGATCCGGCATAATTGCCCTTGTTGCTCATCAGCGGGGGCATGAAGGCGTGCGGCATGGAGAACTTGCCGTTCTTGCGCAGTACCCAGTGCCAGTTGTCCGTCACCGGCACTTCGCCAATGGGGCAGTCCATATCCCGCCATTCGGGGAACAGCTCGTTCAGCGCCTTGGGATCGTGAACCACACCCGAAAGGATGTGTGCCCCGATCTCCGAGCCCTTTTCAAGCACGATGACTTCAAGCTCTTCATTGATCTGCTTGAGACGGATGGCGGCGGCCAGCCCGGCGGGTCCACCACCCACCACCAGCACGTCGCACGGCATGGATTCGCGTTCGATCATAATGCCCTCAAAGCCCTTTCCCGGCTGAATTCGCGTTTCTTCCGACTTGATTGGATGCGCGCCACAGGTCAAGACCTGCATCCGGATGGCCGATCTTTCCTCTGAACCGAAAACGCTGCGCGATGCCTTCGCCGCCACGCTCGACTGGTGGCGCGAAGCGGGTGTAGAAGAATTCGTCGAAGACGCGCCGGGCGGCTGGCTGCGCAGCGCGAATACGGATGTGCCAGGCGGCGATGCCGTAGCGCAAAGTGCCGCAACGCCGCCGGTCGAAGCGACGCCCGAGCCGGTCAGGCGCGGCGCGCTCTCGCGGTTTCTGGAGGCCGAAGGCGACGGGCAGCATCCCGGCGATCCGGCGCAGTGGCCGACCGATCTGGATAAATTTGTACGCTGGTGGATGGAAAGCGACGCGGTGGATGCACCCGGTGCCTATCCGCGTATCGCACCGCGCGGCCCGGCCGAAGCGCGCGCGATCCTGATCCTTCCCCAGCCGCAGGAGCAGGACGGCGACGCCCTGCTTGGCGGGCCGGCCGGAACGCTGGCCGATTCAATGCTGCGCGCGTTCGGGTTTGCCGCCGAAGAAATCCGCTATGCCAGCGTGCTGCCGCGCCACACCCTGCGGCCCGACTGGGATGCGGTGGCGGCGGCGGGCTATGGCCGGTTGCTGCTGCATCACATTGCGCTCGCCAGACCAGAGCGGATCGTGGCCTGCGGCGAACGCGTCTGGTCGTTGCTGGCACACGGTGCGGCGCAAGAGCCGCAGGCGTTAACCACTATCACAACCGATTCTGCTAGGATTCCCGTCTTCGCGATACCCGATATGCAGGCATTACTGCGCAATCCGGCATCGCGTGCGCAGACATGGAACCGATGGCTAGACTGGAACGACAGCCCCCGATGAACCGCCTTCTCCTCCCCCTCGCCGCCGGTATCGCGATGCTGGCAGGCGCGACGCCCGCCCTCGCCCAGCAAACCGCCGCTGAGTATTTTCGCGCGCGGGCCAGCACGTCGAACATTCCCACGGTGCTGAGCGATGGCGACCGCACATTCTACGCCCGTGTGTTCAATGCGATCGACGGCGGCGACTGGAGCACGGTCGAATCGCTGCTGGCGCAGCGCGGAGACGAACCGCTCAAGCTTGTCGCGCAGGCCGAATATTATCTCGACGCCAACAGCCCGCGCATCGAACTGCCCGCGCTGCAGGCGTGGCTCGCCAGGGGCAGCCGCCTGCCGCAGGCGCAGCAGATCACCGACCTTGCGCTGAAGCGCGGGCTGATGAGCGCGCCGTACCTGCCGCCCGAACAGAGCTTCCTGCCGCAGGGCTATGCCAGCAAGCGCGTCCTGCCGCGCGACACCAGCGACGGCACGATGCCGGGCGACATCAAGGCCGCGATCCTCGATCGGATCAGCAACGACGATCCCGATGGTGCGCGGCTGCTGCTGGATGGCGTCGACGCAGGGCTTTCCAGCGAAGCGCGCGCCGAATGGCGCCGCCGCGTCGCGTGGAGCTATTATATCGAGAACGACGATGCCGCCGCGCTGGCAATGGCGCGCACGGTGCGCGAAGGCAGCGGGCCGTGGGTGCCCGAAGGCGACTGGGTGGTCGGCATCGCCGCATGGCGGATGGGCGATTGCGTCACCGCCGCCGACGGCTTTACCCGGGCCGCCGCAGCCGCGATCAATCCTGAACTTTCCGCTGCGAGCTATTACTGGGCCAGCCGCGCGCATGTCCGCTGCCGCGAACCGGAAAAGGCCGCAGAGATGCTGCGCGGCGCGGCGATGATGGACGAAACGCTGTACGGGATGCTCGCTCGCGAGCAGCTTGGCCAGCAATTGCCGCGTGCCGGCGAAACCCCCGATCTCGACGCGCGCGACTGGCAGATGCTGTCGAGCGAGGAGAACGTGCGCGTTGCCGTGGCGCTGGCGGAGCTGGGCCACGAAGAGCTGGCCGACGAGGTGCTGCGTCACCAGGCACGGATCGGCGACCCTTCGAAATTCGCCGCACTGTCCCGCCTTGCGCGCGAGCTTGGCCTGCCTTCCACCCAGCTTTGGATGGCGCACAACGCCCCGCGTGGGGGCACGCCCGACCCGGCGCTGCGCTTCCCCGTGGCCCGGTGGGAACCGGTGACCGGCTGGCAGGTCGATCCCGCGCTCGCCTATGCCCATGCGCTGCAGGAATCGAACTTCCGCGCCGCGGTGGTCAGCCCGGCGGGTGCACGCGGGCTGATGCAGATCATGCCCGCCGCCGCGCAGGACCATGCCGGATCGCTGGGGGTCAGCGGCAATGCGCGTTCGCTCAACCAGCCCAGCGTCAACCTCGCCTTCGGGCAACGCCACCTGCAGATGCTGCGCGATCATCCCGCGACGCAGGGCAAGCTGCCCAAGGTCATGGCGGCCTATAATGCCGGGCTGACCCCGGTGGGCCGCTGGAACGGCGAGGTGAACGACCAGGGCGATCCGCTGCTGTACATGGAATCGATCCCCTACTGGGAAACGCGCGGCTATGTCGCCATCGTGACCCGCAACTACTGGATGTACGAGCGGCAGGCCGCCGCACCCTCGCCCAGCAGGCAGGCGCTGGCGATGAACCGCTGGCCCGGCTTCCCCGAGGCGAGCCAGGTCAACCCGCGCTTCACGAGCCGGTAAGGGGGCCGCCGATGGGGATCGACGAAACCCGCACGTTCCTGCCCATCGGCATCGCCATCGTGACCGTATCGGACACGCGCGAAGCCGCGACGGACAGCTCCGGCGATCTGCTGGAAGCGCGCGTGCGCGAGGCCGGGCACGAGCTGATCGAACGCACGATCTGCCCCGATGACGCGCACGAGATCTATGATGTGCTGCGCCGGTTCATCGCCAGCAAGGATGTCGACGCGGTGATCACCACCGGCGGCACCGGCCTGACCGGCCGCGACGTCACGCCCGAAGCCCTCGACCGCGTGAAGGACAAGGACATCCCCGGTTTCGGGGAGCTATTCCGCTGGATCAGCTACGAGAGCATCGGCACCTCCACCATCCAGAGCCGCGCGTGCGCCGTACTGGCGGGCGATACCTTCATCTTCGCCCTGCCCGGATCGAACGGCGCGGTGAAGGACGGCTGGGACAGGATCCTGAAAGACCAGCTCGACAGCCGCCACCGGCCCTGCAACTTCGTGGAGCTCATGCCCAGACTCCTCGAACGATAACGCCTTCTGGAACGATAGGCGCAGGGGCGCGCTCTCAAAGCAAGCCCCATGCCCGACATCCAGTCCCTTCCTCTCCCATGGCTCGCCGCGCTGTTCGCGCTGAGTGCGGTGCTGATCGCCTTCTTCGGCAGCAAGATGGCCCGCATCGCCGATGTGCTTGCGGACCGGACCGGGCTGGGTGAGGCGTTGATCGGCGCGGTGCTGCTGGGCGCAGGCACGAGCATTTCGGGCATCGTCACATCGGTCACCACTGCCGCCAACGGCGCGCCGGAGCTCGCGGTGACCAACGCATTGGGCGGGATCGCGGCGCAGACGATGTTCCTGGCGCTGGCCGACATCTTCTATCGCAAGGTCAATCTGGAGCATGCGGGCGCGAGCACGGTCAATCTGGGCCAGGCGACCGTGCTCATCATCCTCTCCGTCCTGCCGATCATGGCCTATGCGACGCCGCAGATCGGGTTCTGGGGCATCCACCCGGTCAGCCCGATCATGGTCGCGGTGTACCTGATCGGCCTGCGCAGCGCGCACACGATCCGGCAGGAGCCGATGTGGCAGCCCAAGGAGACGCCGGGCCTGCGCGTGGAGGAAGACGATGTCGAGAACGACCCGCGCTCCACCGCCCTGCTCGCCAGCCTGTTCGCCGGGCTGGTGCTGATCGTGGGCGCGTGCGGCTATGTGGTGGGCGAGAGCGGGCTGGCGCTGAGCGGCCAGCTGGGCATTTCGCAGGGCGTCGTCGGCGCGCTGGGCACGGCCGTGGTCACCTCGCTGCCCGAACTGGTGACCACCATCGCAGCGGTGAGGCGCGGCGCGCTGCAGCTCGCCATCGGCGGGATCATCGGCGGCAACATGTTCGATGCACTGTTCGTCTCCGCCAGCGACGTCGCCTATCGCGACGGGTCGATCTACCACGCGATCGGTGAGCGTTCGCTGTTCTGGATGGCACTGGTGTGCCTGATGACTGCCGTCCTGCTGCTCGGCCTGCTGCGGCGCGAGAAGCAGGGCCCCGGCGGGATCGGCTGGGAATCGGTTATCCTGCTGGCATTATGGCTGGGCGCGGCGGTGCTGCAGGTGGCGCTGGGCTGAATTGGCCGCGAAGGCGGGGACTTGCGGGCGATTTGCGAAAGTTTGGCTCTGGATCCTCTAATCGCGAAAGCCGTCGGTCCGAAAATGACCCCATTGCGGTCATACGCTTATCATTGTCATCCGACAGCGAGCGGTCATCGGCGGCAAGGCTGCCCGTTTTAGTCCGCAGCCTCAGGCACCCCAAAGTAAGTCCAACCTTTACCTTCTCCGCATCGACCGAAATCGCAGTCCAAGTTCGAGGACATCTGTTGTCTTATCTCGTTTATCGTTGCGCATGACGCTTCCGGACTCGGGTGAAGAACAACTAGCGGCTCCGGCCTTAAAGATGAGAGCTCTTCAAAAAACCGACCCCACTCACTAGACTGTATGTGGCGTCCAGTGCTTTTCCTTCCGCCGACATCGAGCGTCGATTGCAACCGCCCAGCGGCATCGGCAGTGATAAAAACTACGACTTCGTGGTGTCCTAGCTCCCCTGGCTCCCGCCATCCCTGAATAGGTTCAGAACACTGAGCTGACGAAGCAGCCGATTGCGCTACGTCGCCTTCATCCTGGTCACACCCAAGCAGGCACATCGCGAAGAATGCGACACATTTTTTCGTAGCCATACGAAAGTTGTATCACCTTAATCCAATCGAACAATGACTGCACTTTTTGGGCGCTCACCTGCAAGTCCGCTGCCCGACCTAGGTTGGGACATTGAATCGAACTACGCGTAAGCCCCAGAGCTGACGCTCGCCCCGGCACTCTGGGCCGCCGCCAAAAATCTGCATCGACTCCCACGCCTGTTCACCCTATGTTCCGCCCTATGGAGCAGATCAAAGGCAGAGGAGCACAGAGCGGCGAAGTGTCCACTCGCTTCGGCCTCGCCACGCGTGAGGCGGATGGCGACTGGCGCGATGTGGCCGAAACGCTCGACGGCCCCGCGCCCAAGCTCCGCACCGAAGTGACCGTCGAGCATCCGCGCTCGATCCTAAGCTTCAACCAGTCGCCCGACATCAGCTTCGACCGGTCGGTGAATGCCTACCGGGGCTGCGAACACGGCTGCATCTATTGCTTCGCGCGGCCCACGCACGCTTACCTCGACCTCTCCCCCGGCCTCGATTTCGAAAGCAAGCTGTTCGCCAAGCCCGACGCGGCGAAGCTGCTGGCACAGACGCTGGCCAAGCCGGGCTACAGCCCGCGCCCGATTGCGATGGGGACCAACACCGATCCCTATCAGCCGATCGAGGCCAGATACCGGATCACGCGGCAGATGCTGGAGGTGTGCCTCGACGCGCGCCATCCGGTGACCATCACCACCAAGTCGGACCGGGTGCTGGCCGATCTCGACATCCTGCAAGAAATGACGCGTCACAATCTGATCGCGGTTGCGATTTCGGTCACCGCGCTCGACCCGCATCTCTCGCGGCTGGTCGAACCGCGCGCGCCCTCCCCCGCCAAGCGACTGGCCGCGCTGGGCAGGCTGGTCGAGGCGGGCGTGCCAACGCACTGCTCGATCGCGCCTGTCATCCCCGCGATCACCGACGACGCGATGGAGGAAATCGTCGCGCGCGCAGGGGCGCTGGGCGTCACCTCTGCCGGGTGGATCCCGCTGCGCCTGCCACACGAGGTCGCGCCGCTGTTCCGCGAATGGCTCGACACGCACTTCCCCGAACGCAAGGGCAAGGTGATGTCCATCGTCCGCTCGATCCGCGACGGGAAGGATAATGATCCCGGCTTCTTCACCCGCCTGAAGCCGCGCGGCGTCTGGGCGGATCTGTTTCGCGCACGCTTCGGTGTTGCCTGCAAACGCGCCGGGCTGGGCGACGGCAAGGCCAGCTTCGATCTCGACTGTTCGCGCTTCCGGCCACCCATGACCGGGGGGCAGATGCGGCTGCTTTAGGGCGCGCACTTGCCAATCCGGCTCGCCCCGGTAGGTTTGCCGGGAAATTGGAGTCTGACGAAAAGGGGAATTTCGATGAGGGCCATTTTCTTGGGATCGGCGCTGGCGCTTTGCGCAACCACAGGCGCGCAGGCGCAAAGCTTCGCTGCGGATCGTACGCTGGAGACCTTTACGCCCACCGCGCTCAAGGCCACGCTGGCCAAGATCGGTGCCATCACCCAGGACCAGCCCGACCGGCCCAATATCACCGTCACATTCGAAAATGGCTTGAAGGCGGACGCCCTGCTGATGGCCTGCACGGATCAGGAAACCTCCACCGGTTGCCTCGGCACCTCGATCCTCGTCAATTACGACACGCCGACCGATGTGCCGATGTCGCAGGTTCTCGAGGGGATCAGCGAGTATAACTTCCGCCAGAATTTCGGCCGGGCCTATATCGATCCGGAAGGCCAGATCAGCCTGCGAATGTACATCATCGCGGACGGCGGGATCACGATGGAAAACTACATGCAGCAGCTCGGCCTGTTTGCTGCCTCGGCGGCGAAATTTCCCGGATATGTGTACGACTAGCTGTCCGCGCTGGCCCGCCCGGTGACCGGGCATCTTCGGAAATAGGCTGTCCTACAGCCAGCGGGCGGGCCTATACCGGGCCCGCTCTTTCCCACCGTCGATCCATCCTGCAGCCGCGTTTCCGGGCGGCGGGATTTTCGCCCCTGAACACTGTGTCAGGTGTGTCAGGCCGCCATGCCGGGCGCCCGCGGCGCGGTGCGAAATCAGCCGAAGGCGCTGCCGCCCTCACCTTCGGTACTGCCCGGCGCAAAGCGGACGAGGCGGCTGTCGACCAGCGCGGCGGTGCGGTTGACCACGGCCAGCTGGTAGTCCGGGTCCTTGATCATCTCGAAGAACGCGCCGCTGTTCGGGTACTGCGCCACGAAGCCATCGTGCCAGCGGCGTTCGCTGGGCCCGGTCACCATCGTCTGGAAGGTGCCGCGCCATACGATGCTGCCGCCCACGCGCTGGAAAATCGGGCCGCTGGTCTTGCCGTATTCCTGATAGGCACGCCGCCCGCTCCAACCCTTGCTCGCATGCTCGTGGCCCTCCGGATACTCTGCCTCATCTCGGTAAAGCAGCAGGTTGAGCATCTGGATCGGCTCGTCGCGCGGCAATGCCTTGAACGCGGCGAAATTCTCCCGGCTGGGGTCGATATAGGTCGTCATGGAATCATTCCCTGGGTGATACGACGCGGCCGGCGATGCCCCATGCGGGCCGCGCCACCACCAGCACGCTGCCGATGCCGACCAGCGCCATCGCCTGGCCGGAGAGGAAGTCCTCCCCCCGCGCGGCGAACAGGACCAGCGCCATGATCAGGAACACGATCATGGCGAGGCCCAGTCCGATCAGCAACGCCAGGACTGCACGCGGTGTCATCTGGCCGCCTCAGTCCTTGCCGAGCATGCGACCGAAGATGCCGCGCCGGGGTTTCCCTTCCGCCGCATCGGTTTCCCCGTTCTGCACCTCGGTCGACGGGGCAGGCTCCGCATCGGCCATCGCCGGTTCCTCGCGCGCTCCGGGTAGCTGGTAATCGGCGAAGCGATCGCGCAGATCCTTCTTGCTGATCTTGCCGGTGGCGGTGTGCGGAATATCGTCCACGAATTCGACCGCGTCGGGCAGCCACCACTTGGCCACCTGATCCTGCAGGAAGTCGATCACCTCCTGCGCCGTGCAATCCTGCCCTTCCTTGCGGACGCAGAACAGCACGGGGCGCTCGTCCCACTTGGGGTGGTACATGCCGATGGCGGCAGCCTCCGCAATCGCAGGGTGGCCAGCAGCCGCGTTCTCCAGCTCGACCGAGCTGATCCACTCGCCGCCGGACTTGATCACGTCCTTGGTCCGGTCGGTAATCTGCATCGTGCCGTCGGGGTGCAGAATCGCGACGTCGCCGGTGTCGAACCAGCCGTCGGGCGTCAGCGCATCTTCGTCCGCCCTGAAATAGCGGCGGATCACCCATGGCCCGCGGATCTGCAGCGCGCCCGATGCCTCGCCGTCGCGCGGCAGGACCTTGCTGCGATCGTCCAGGTCGACGGTGCGCAGCTCCACGCCGAAGATCGGGCGGCCCTGCATCGCGGCTTTGTCGACCTTCTGGTCCAGCGTGAGCTGGTCCCAGTCCCAGGTCGGCCCACCCAGCGTCCCGATGGGCGAGGTTTCGGTCATCCCCCAGGCGTGCTGGACCCGAATCCCCGCCTCCATCAGGCGGCGGATCATGAACTTGGGCGCCGCCGATCCGCCGATGGTCGCAGCGCGCAGCTTTGGCAGAGGCTTGTCGTTGGCATCGCAGTACTGGAACGTGGCGAGCCAAACGGTCGGCACGCCCGCGCTGTCTGTCACGCCTTCGCGCTCCATCAGATCGTACAGCACACCGGGATCGTTGATTGCGGAAAAGACGAACTTGATCCCGGCCATGCCGCCGGCGAAGGGCAGCCCCCAGCTCGCCGCATGGAACATCGGCACCACGGGCAGCATCACCGAGGATGCGTCGAAGTTGAACGCGGGCGGCTGGATCGCGGCAAGCGCGTGGAGCACGGTGGAGCGGTGTTCGTACAGCACGCCCTTCGGGTTGCCCGTCGTCCCGCTGGTGTAGCACAGCATGCACGGATCGCGTTCGTCGATGCTGGCCCACTGGTAATCGCCGCTCTGCGCGCCGATCCAGTCTTCGAAGCCCTGCACATCCGCGCCCTCTGCCGGATCGTAGCAGATGTAGTGTTCGATGCTGGTCCACTTGGGCTTCATCTTGTCGACGATGGGCTGAAACGCCGCATCGTAGATCAGCACGCGGTCTTCCGCATGGTTGGCGATGTATTCCAGCTGATCCTCGAACAGGCGCGGATTGATCGTGTGCAGCACGCCGCCCATCCCGGCGACGCCGTACCAGCTGACGAGGTGACGCGAGTGGTTCATCGCCAGGCTGGCCACGCGATCGCCTTTCCGGATGCCGAGTGCTTCGAGCGCCTGTGCCATTTTCAGCGCATCGCGCCGGATGCCCGCCCAGTCGGTGCGGGTTTCGCTGCCATCGGCCCAGTGGGTCACGATTTCGCGGTTCGGCGTCTCGCGGGCCGCGTGGTCGATCACATGGGTGACCAGCAGATCCCAGTCTTGCATCGCTCCGAGCATTCTCTCTCCAATCCGGTAGGCATTTTTTTGCGGAGAATGCGCAGTTCGGCCCGCTCCCGCAAGCCCCCGTTGAACGATTATTGCCGGAATCAGGCCGCGCGGTGCAGCTTTGGGCCAGCCTTGGGTACAAGGACTATGTTCGAGAGACCCTCGATCCGGCCCAGCGTGTCCGCCAGTTTGCCGTCGACCTTGTAATCGTGCCCCAACCGCATGACGGGACGCCGGTCATCGCCCAGGTCGAGCGCGATCTGCACCTCGCCATGGCCCGGCGGCCCCGGCTGCAACGCCAGCGCCAGCTCGCCCAGCGCCGCTTCGCTTTGCACATCGAGCGTCAGCAGCATCCGCTGCCCGCCCTCGATCTGCGCCAGCGGACGGGCACCGCGAATGGTCATGCGTGGAGGCTCGTCCGGTGAGGGCGAGTCGAGCTCCACCGTCAGCAGCACGCAGGTGCTCTCCTCCGCCCATTTGGTGAATTGCGGGACCAGACTTTCCTCGAAACAGGCGGCGCTGAACTGGCCCGATGAATCGGAGAAATCCGCGCGGATGAAGTCCTTGCCGCGCCGGGTCTGGCCACGCTTCGCGCCTTCCACCATTGCCGCAACCATGGCGCGGCCGCGCGCCTCGCCCGGCGCCCCACCGTCGGTCATCAGCGACGCATAGCTGCGCGCACCATTGGCGCTGGCAACCTCGCGAAACTGCTCGATCGGGTGGGCGGAGAAGTAGAAGCCGAAAGTATCGCGCTCCTTCGCCATGCGTTCGGCGCGCGACCAATCGTCCGCCGGTTTCATGCGGATATTCTCGTTCGCGCTGTCGTCGCTGCCGAACAGCCCTTCCTGCCCGCTAGACCTTTCGCGGATTGCGGCGTCGGCAACCGCCAGCAGCAGGTCCACATTCTGCGCCAGCTGGCCGCGATTGGGGTCCAGATGGTCGAACGCACCCGCCGCGATCAGCGCCTCCAGCTGGCGGGAATTCATCGCCCCCTTGGGCACACGGCCGCAGAAATCGTCGAGAGTCTCGAACCAGCCATGCGCTTCGCGCTCGGCGACGATGGCGTCCATCGCCTTCTCGCCGACATTGCGCAGCCCCGCGAGGCCATAGCGCACGGCATAGCCATCGTCGGTCCGCTCGACAGTGAACTCCGCTTCGGAGCGATTGATGTCGGGCGCGGCGACTTCGATGCCGTTGCGCCGTGCATCGTCGACGAACACCGCCAGCTTCTCGGACTGGTCCATGTCGAAACACATGGCAGCGGCGTAGAATTCTTCCGGGTAGTGCGCCTTGAGCCACGCGGTCTGGTACGCGAGCAGTGCGTAGGCGGCGGCGTGCGACTTGTTGAAGCCGTAGCCTGCGAACTTGTCGATCAAGTCGAACAGGGCTGAGGCTTCATTCGCCTCGATGTCGGAGACCTTCTTGCAGCCATCGATGAACCGCTGGCGCTGCTTGTCCATCTCGGCCTGGTTCTTCTTGCCCATCGCCCGGCGCAGCAGGTCGGCATCGCCCAGTGAATAGCCCGCGAGGATCTGCGCGGCCTGCATCACCTGTTCCTGATAGACGAAGATCCCGTAGGTTTCCTCAAGGATGCCTTCCAGTTTGGGATGCGGATATTCGATCGGCTCGATACCCGCCTTGCGCTTCCCGAACAGCGGAATGTTGTCCATCGGGCCCGGCCGATAGAGCGAGACCAGCGCGATGATATCTTCGAACTTGGTCGGCTTCACTGCGGTCAGCGTGCGCCGCATGCCTTCGGATTCCAGCTGGAACACGCCCACCGTGTCGCCGCGCTGCATCAGGTCGTAAACCGCCTGATCGTCCCACGCGAGCGTGCCCAGATCGCAGGCGATCCCGCGCCTTTCGAGCAGGTCGACCGCCTTCTGGAGGACCGAAAGCGTTTTCAGGCCGAGGAAGTCGAACTTCACCAGCCCCGCCCCTTCGACGACCTTCATGTCGAACTGGGTGACCGGCATGTCCGATCGCGGATCGCGGTAGAGCGGCACCAGCTCTGCCAGCGGGCGATCGCCGATGACCACACCCGCGGCATGCGTGCTGCTGTTGCGCGGCAAGCCTTCCAGCTGCATCGCAAGGTCGACCAGCGTGCGGACCTCGTTGTCGTTGCTGTATTCGGCCTTGAACTCAGCCGCCCCGTTCAGCGCGCGCGGCAGGCTCCACGGATCGGTCGGGTGGTTGGGCACCATCTTGCACAGGCGGTCGACCTGGCCGTAGCTCATGTCGAGAATGCGTCCGCAATCGCGCAGCACCGCGCGCGCCTTCATCTTGCCGAAGGTGATGATCTGGGCGACCTTGTCCGCCCCGTATTTCTCCTGGACGTAGCGGATCACTTCGCTGCGGCGGGTTTCGCAAAAGTCGATATCGAAGTCGGGCATAGAAACGCGTTCGGGATTGAGGAAGCGTTCGAACAGCAGCCCCAGCCGGATCGGATCGAGATCGGTGATTGTGAGCGACCATGCGACGAGGCTGCCCGCACCGGAGCCACGGCCCGGCCCGACGGGAATGTTGTGGTCCTTCGCCCACTTGATGAAGTCCGCAACGATCAGGAAGTAGCCCGGGAAACCCATGTTGACGATGATGCCGACTTCCATGTCGAGCCGGTCGTAATACACCTTCAGATCTTCGTCGGAGAGGTCTTCATACAGCGAAAGCCGCTGATCCAGCCCGCGCCGTGCGTCTTCGGCCAGCATCTTCGCCTCACCTTCCAGATCGCCTGCAAGACTGGGCAGGATCGGCGCGCGCTCGGGCGGTGCGAAGGCGCAGCGGCGCGCAATGGTCAGGGTGTTTTCCAGCGCCTCGGGCAGATCGGGAAACAGCTCCTGCATCATGGGCGCGGATTTGACGTACGCCGCCTTGGCACTGCGCGGACGATCCTCTTCCCACAATTTCCGGCTGTTCGCGATGCACAGCATCGCATCGTGCGCCTTGTAGAAATGCGGTTCTGCAAAATTGGCCGGATTGGTCGCGACCAGCGGCAGATCGCGCGCGTAGGCGAGATCGATCAGCGCCTCTTCAGCTGCGGTCTCGGTCGGCTCGCCGCGCCGCGCCAGCTCGATATAGAGACGGTCCGGAAACAGCGATTCGAGCCGGTCGAGATAGCGTTCGGCATGAACTGCCTGCCCATCGGCCAGCAGACGGGTGACCGCGCCCTCGCTTGCGCCGGTCAGCGCGATCAGGCCGTCCGTGTAGCCGTCCAGCGCATCGAAGGGGACATGGGGAATCTGCTCCAGCGGGCGGTCGAGATGCGCCGCGCTGACCAGCCGGCAAAGGTTCAGCCAGCCGGTATCGTCCTGCACGAACAGCGGCAGATGGTCGATCGCATCGCTATCGGGCCGGGCGACCCCCAGCAGCCCGCCGACGATCGGCTGGACGCCGTTCTCGATACAGGCCTGCGCGAACGGCACGCTGCCATACAGGCCGTTGCGGTCGCACATGGCGATGGCGGGAAAGCCCCGCTCGGTCGCCAGCTTGGCAATGGCTTTCGGCTCGATCGCGCCTTCGAGCATCGAGTATGCAGAGAGCACGCGCAGAGGGACGAAGGGAGCAAAAGCCATCGTGCCAAGCTAGCGTTCGCCACCGCCCGTTCAAGCGGGTCACGCCAGCTCCACGGGGATAAGCGGTGGACGGATTCAGCCGAGCGGAGGCTCGCTACCGTCCGCCCTTGCCGCAGCGATCTTGCGCCGTGTGTCACGCACTTGCGACCATGCGCCGTAAGCGATCAGCGTGGCGAGGAAGATCCAGACCCACACCGGAATGTCTTGCCCGAAAATAGCGAGATAGAGATAGGCCGACACGAAGAAGAACCCGGCAAGCATGGTCGGCAGGAGCGTCGAACGCCCTTCGCGCGCACGCTTCACCAGCCACGCGATGGATGAGAGGAAGAACGGGATTGCGCCGACATAGATAGCGGCGAAGATATACGGATTGACGTTGTACTGATCGCCCAGCGCCAGAATCCAGTCGTTGATCGATTCGAGCATCGGCGACGCTCCCTGCTGTGCCTGCACGCGGGTTCGCCTGAGGCTGCCCGATTCCGTGCCTTACCCGTCAGCCGCGCGATGGGCGAGAGGCAAGATCGAACGAGGCAGGCCGTTGCCGACCCGCCCCGGCAGGTTCGCCATGAAGTCGGTCAGCCGGGAAAATCCGGCCGCGCAGCCATGGCCTCCACTTCGCCGGCGGGATACATCCGGTCGCCCAGCTTCTGGATCACGTGTTCGCGCCGCTCGTCGGGCGTCATCGCCATCATCATCTTGATCATCTCGGCAAAGGTGCCATCGTGCAGACCCTTCGCCCCGTCGAGCAGGCCCTGCCCGTCATCCTTGCGGTGGATCTCGGCCCGGTCGTCCCACGCGATGCCGCCCTCGGCCGCTTCTGCGTTATAGGTCGTGGGGTGGTCGCTCATTCTTGTTGCCTCCTGGTTTTTCTCATCAACGTTGAAAGGCGCAACCGGGTCCGCAAAGCGTGGCCCTATTCGAGGACGCCTTCGTGCAGGCGCACCACACGGTCCATCTTGGCAGCCAGCCGCTCGTTATGCGTGGCGACCAGCGCAGCACTGCCCTGTCCGCGCACGAGATCGAGGAACTGCGCCAGAACCTTTTCCGATGTCGCCTCGTCCAGATTGCCGGTCGGCTCGTCCGCCAGTACCAGCTTGGGCTTGTTGGCAAGCGCGCGGGCCACGGCCACGCGCTGCTGCTCACCGCCCGAAAGCTGGCTTGGCCGATGCTCCAGCCGCGCGCCCAGCCCCAGCGCCACGAGCAGTTCCTTAGCGCGTTCCTCCGCGGTCTCGCGCGGAACGGAGCCAACCATCTGCGGCATCACCACGTTTTCGACCGCGTTGAAATCGGGCAGCAGGTGGTGGAACTGGTAAACGAAGCCCAGATGTTCGCGGCGCAGCGCGGTACGCTGTTTGCTGTCGGATTTCTCCGCCGCCTGGCCTGCAATCACGATGGTTCCGCCAAACCCACCTTCCAGCAGGCCGACCGCCTGAAGCATGGTCGATTTGCCCGAACCGGACGGGCCGAGCAGCGCCACGATCTCGCCCGGCATCACCTTCAGGTCGACGCCGCGCAGCACGTCGATCCGCACTCCGCCCTGTTCGAAACTGCGGGTGACGCCGCGCAGTTCGACCACCGGTTGCACGCCAGCACTATTCATAACGCAGCACCTGTACGGGATCGGTGTTGGCGGCCTTCAGCGCCGGATACAGCGTCGCCAGGAAGCTGAGGATCAGGGCCAGCGCGACGATGCCGAAGATCTCCCACGGGTCGGTCTTGGAAGGCAGTTCGGTCAGGAAACGGATCGAAGGATCCCACAGATCCTGCCCGGTTACCGTGCTGATGACAGCCAGGATCGGCTGCCGGAATGTCAGCACCAGCGCACCGAATGCGAGCCCGGCAACCGTGCCGATCGCCCCGACCGTAAAACCGGTGGTGACGAAGATCTTGATGATCGACTGCCGCCCAGCCCCCATCGTCCGCATGATCGCGATGTCGCGCGTCTTCGCGCGAACGAGCATGACGAGGCTGGAAAGGATGTTGAAGGCAGCCACCAGCACCATGAAGCTCAGTGCGAAGAACATCGCCACCCGCTCCACCTGCAAGGCTTCGAAGATCGAACTGTTGATCTGCTGCCATGTGCGCACGATCGCGATTCCGGCCAGCCGTTTCTCGACCGGAGCCATGATCTCGGTCACCCGCTCGGCATCTTCGGTGGTCACTTCGATCATGCCGATCGTGTCGCCGGTCAGCAGCAGCGTCTGGGCCTGCGGAATGGGCATGACGATGAACGCCCCGTCGTAATCGTACAGGCCGATTTCGAAGATCGCGCCGATTTCGTAGCCAACCTGGCGCGGCACGGTGCCGAACGGAGTCGAGCGCCCGGCGGGATTGATCACCGTGATCGTATCGCCAACCCGTGCGCCGATATTTTCCGCAAGCCGGGCACCGATCGCGACCTTGTCTGCGCCCGGTTTGATGCTGGCCATATCGCCCATCACCACCTTGTCGGCGAATTCATCGAGATCGGCCTGCGTATTCCCGCGGACCAGCGCCGCCTCGACCCTGCCGTTGAAGGTGACCAGCAGCGGCTGCTCGATCAGCGGCGACGCCTTCACCACGCCATCCGTCTCGCGGATGTCGGTCAGCACGCTTTCCCAATTGTCCAGCCGCCCGCCATAGGCCTGCACGATGGCGTGGCCGTTCAGGCCCACGATCTTGTCGAGCAGTTCGGCACGAAAGCCGTTCATCACGCTCATCACGATCACCAGCATCGCAACCGACAGCATGACGACGCCGATGGAAATGCCTGCGACCAGCTTGATGAATCCCTCACCCTTTCCGGGCCAGAGATAACGCTTCGCAATCATCCATTCGAAGGGGCTGAGAAACAAGGAACTGCCTGCTTTCATCGTTCTTGGTGCTGCGCGTTACGGTGCCGAGCCTTGCTGTGCAATGAAAAGCGGTCTCGCTTTCAACTGCCACGGCCCAACCCGCCGGGAGGTGGTTCAAGCCTTGTAATTCCGCTGTCACATCGCCAATGGAGCGGCGACCGGCAATGGCAACGGGCGCCCCACCCCATGAACTTGCGACACCCCTTCGACGACGACGATGGCGACAGCCTGCATGAAGAATGCGGGGTGTTCGGCGCAATCAACGCCGGCACCGAGGCTGCGACCACCACTGCGCTGGGCCTGCATGCGCTGCAGCATCGCGGTCAGGAGGCTGCCGGGATCACCAGTTTCGACGGAGCGAATTTCTATACCCGGCGTGGCCTCGGCCATGTTGCGGAGAATTTCTCCAGCGCCGAATCGATTGCGGAGCTGCCGGGTTTCATGGCCGTGGGCCATGTGCGCTATTCGACCACCGGCGGCGCGGGATTGCGCAATGTGCAGCCGCTTTACGCCGATCTGGCGAGCGGCGGCTTCGCCATCGCGCATAACGGCAATATTTCGAACGCGGGCACCCTGCGCGAGGAACTGGTCGGCAAGGGCGCGATCTTTCAGTCGACCAGCGATACCGAGGTGATCATCCACCTCGTCGCCACCAGCCGTTACCCCACCATGCTCGACAAGCTGACCGATGCGCTGCGGCTGGTCGAAGGCGCCTATGCGCTGATCGTCGCGACCCCGCGCGGGATGGCCGCATGCCGCGATCCACTTGGCATCCGTCCGCTACAGATGGGGCGGATGGGCGACTCGGTGGTGTTCGCCAGCGAAACCGTCGCCTTCGATGTGGTCGGTGCGAAGTTCGAACGCGAGGTCGAGCCGGGCGAACTGATCGAGGTCGATTTCGACGGCACGATCCGATCGCACCGTCCCTTCGGCAACAACCCGGCGCGCCCGTGCATTTTCGAGCATGTCTATTTCAGCCGCCCCGATTCGATCTTCGCCGGCCGCTCGGTGTACGAAGCGCGCAAGGCAATCGGCAGCGAGCTGGCGATCGAGGCTTCGTGCGACGCCGATCTGGTGGTCCCAGTACCCGATAGCGGTGTGCCGGCTGCGATCGGCTTTGCCCAGCAATCGGGCCTGCCATTCGAACTGGGCATTATCCGCAGTCACTATGTGGGGCGCACGTTCATCCAGCCGTCCGACGGCGCGCGCCATTCGGGCGTGCGGCGCAAGCACAACGCCAATCGCGGGCTGGTCGAAGGCAAGCGGATCGTGCTGATCGATGATTCGATCGTTCGCGGCACGACCAGCAAGAAGATCGTCGAGATGATGCGCGAAGCGGGCGCAACGGAGGTGCACTTCCGCGTCGCCAGCCCGCCTACCGCGCACAGCTGCTATTACGGGGTCGACACCCCGGAACGCAGCGATCTGCTCGCGGCGCAGTTCGACCTGGAGCCGATGCGCGATTTCATCAAGGCAGACAGCCTCGCCTTCATCTCCATCGACGGCCTGTACCGCGCGGTCGGCCGCGAATCGCGCGACAACGCCTGTCCGCAATTCTGCGACGCCTGTTTCACCGGCGACTATCCCACCCGGCTGACCGACGTATCGCGCCGTGAACGCGGTGCCGAACAGCTCTCTTTCCCCGTAAACAAGGTCGCCTGAAATGACGGACGAACGGCGATTTGCAGGGCGCGTTGCGCTCGTCACCGGCGCATCGCGCGGCATTGGTGCGGCTACCGCGAAGGCGCTGGCCGCTGGTGGCGCGCATGTCATCCTGACCGCGCGGGACGATGCCGCGCTTGAGCGCGTGGAAGACGCGATCCACCAGGCTGGCGGTACCGCCACGATCGCTCCGGTCGATCTGACCGAGAGCGACGGCGTAGCCCGCCTTGCGCAGGCCATCGCCAGCCGCTGGGATGCGCTCGATTTCCTCGTCATCGGTGCGGCCTATCTGCCGATGCTGACCCCGGTGACCCAGATCGACCCCAAACAGTTCAGCACCGCAATCACCACCAATGTCATGGCCACGCAGGCGCTGATCGCAGGGCTGCACCCCCTGCTCAAGCGCGCCGACGCCGCGCGGGTCGTGGGCCTGACCAGCAGCGTGGGCGAGACCCCCCGCGCCTACTGGGCTGCCTACGGATCGACCAAGGCCGCGTTCGACAATCTGCTGCAGTGTTACGCACAGGAAGTCGCCAATACCGGCGCGATCCGCGTGGCGATCGTGGACCCGGGTGCCACGCGGACCGCCATGCGCGAAAAGGCCTATCCCGGCGAAGACCCGCAAACGGTCAAGCCGCCGGAAGATGTCGCGGCGCGCATCGCAGACCTGCTGGCGGAAGATTTCGAAAGCGGACACCGTATCCGGGTTGGTTAAGCGCGCTTAGCCACACCCGATTACCTCTGCGAAAGCCACCGCGCCCGACAAGTCCTGTCCCCCCTGACGGATCAAGACGAGTTGGAAATAATGCAATCTTCACAAGATGGTTATGTGCAGGCCGCGCAGGAAGACCGCTGCGCGCCACGCACCAAAATCGCCATCCCCGCACAGCTGCGCGTCAGCGGAGCGCGCGCGTTCAGGACGGTGGTACACGATCTCTCGTTTGCAGGCTTCAGCGCGTCCGCCATCGGGCGCCTGCAGCCAGAGCAGATCTGCTGGCTGACCCTGCCGGGCCTGCAATCGATCGAGGGACGCGTCGTGTGGTGGGACCGGTCGATCGCGGGCGTCGCGTTTCACAATATGATCGACCCTATCGTGCTGGACGACCTGCTGGCGCGGTGGGCCAGCCCGCTGGGTGGCGGGGTGACCCGATCCTGCCTGATGTAGCCCGCTAGAGCGCCGCGCCGATCGCCGCGAGCAGCTTGGCCCGTTCGGCGGAGAATTCACTGCCGGTCGCGCGCGGCCAGTTGGAAACGATGGCGATCACCGCCCGGTTTTCTGGCAGGATCGTGATCGACTGGCCGAAAATGCCTTGCGCCCCGAACGTGCCGCCGGGGTAGGTCCACCACTGGTAGCCGTAGCCATAGCCATTACCGAAATCGACCTGCGGGTAGCCAGCTTCCATGAACCAGCGATCGGGCACCATGCCCTTCCCGCCTTCCAGCGCGAACTGGCCCACCCGCGCATAATCGCTCAGCGCGGCGGACAGGCAGCAGCCGCCGACGCTGCGGCCCGAAAGGTCGGTCTGCCAGAACAGCGGATGCGCAAAGCCTGCCGGATCGACGATCTTGCGTTTGGCATACTCGGCCAGCGTTTCGCCCACCGCATTTTCCACCAGCACGCCGATGAGATTGGTTTCGCCGGTCTTGTAGACCCACTTTTCGCCCGCCGGTGCCTCGCGCGGCAGGGTCTTCATGTACTCGACCACCTGATCCTGGCCGGGCTCTGGCGTCACGTTGAACATTTTTGCAACGTCCGAATTGGGATCGCTGTAATCCTCGTTCCACTTCACGCCCGAAGTCATCGTGGCGAGCTGTTCGACCGTCACATCGTCGTACGCGCTGCCCTTCAGCCCGGGAATGTACTGCGACACGGGATCGTTCAGGCTAGCGATGAATCCATCCTTCAACGCCGCGCCGAGCAGCGTCGAGGTAAAGCTCTTTGCGACGGAAAAGCTCGTCCACCGATCGTCCGGCCCGAAGCCCAGGCCGTAATCGACGAAGCGGACCTTGCCGTCCTGCAGCACCATCACGCCGGCCGCATTCTGGCTGTCCATATAACCGCGGATCGCGGCCTGCACCTGCGCGGGTAGCGATTCGCCTTCCGGCAACACGCGCGCAGTGGCGGGAGGCGCCACCTCCTGACCTGGGAAGAAGGTTTCCATCGACCGGAAGCGGGCGGAGCGGGTCGCGTCGTCCCAAAACAACACCTCTGCGCCCACCACCGGAAGCGGTTCGGTCGGCTCGCTGGCCGTAACCCCTGCCATGTCGCCCGCCGGGCTCATGGCACACCCCGCCAGAGGCAGAGCCAGGGGCAGAGCCAATGCGCCGATCACCGAAAGAACCTTCTTCAAATCACCTCTCCTTGACGAGCGTCACCTGGTGGACGTCGATCCCCCCACCGCGAAAACCGCCCTCGCAATACATAAGATAATACCGCCACAATGCCTTGAAGCGATCGTCGAAGCCAGCGGGCAGCGATCCCTGGGCTTCCGCCCGGTCGAAATTGTCGCGCCAGATGCGCAGCGTTTCGGCGTAATCGATCCCGAACCGGACCTCGTCCTGCCAGGCGAGGCCGCGTTCCTCGGCCAGTGCGCGAAATTCCGCAGCACGGATCAGCAAGCCGCCGGGGAAGATGTAGGCCTGGATGAAATCCGCGCTTTTCGCATAGGCATCGAACAGCTCGTCCTTCATGGAAATGAACTGGATGGCCGCCCGCCCGCCCTGCTTCAGATTGCGCGCTACGCAGTCCATGAAAGTCGGCCAATATTCGCGGCCCAGCGCCTCGACCATTTCGACGCTGACGATGGCGTCGTATTCGCCCGCGGTGTCGCGGTAGTCCTGCTGCAGGAAACGGACGTTCCCGTTGCCGTGTCGCCGTGCCCACGCAAGCTGTTCTTCCGACAGGCTGATGGCATCGACCGCAACCCCGCGATCCGCCGCCGCGCCCGCCTGCGTGCCCCAGCCGCAGCCGATCTCCAGCAGGCGATTCCCCGGCCGCACCGCAACGCGGTCGAGAATTGCCTCGATCTTCGCCAGTTGCCCCGCGTCGAGTACCTTCGAGGCCTCATCCGGGTCGAACAGGGCGGACGAATAGGTCATCGTCTCGCCCAGCCACGAAGCGTAGAAATCATTGCCGAGGTCGTAGTGCGCGGCGATGTTCCTCGCTGCGCCCTCCCTGGTGTTGCGCTGCCTGCCATGGGCAGCGCGCAAGGCGCGGTTCCATGCGCCCTTGGCGCGCGCGGAATCGCCCAGCGTTTCGGCATTCTGCATGAACAGGGCGAACAGCGGCACGGGATCGCGGCTGGACCATTCGCCCGCTTCCCATGCCTGATACCAGCCGACCGAGCCGCCGGTGGCGACGCGCACCAGCGCGCGCCAGTTGTGGATCGTCACCTCAGCCTCGAACCCCGGGGCGCGGCCGCCGATCAGCCGGGTGCTGCCGTCGGGCAAGCGGCCCAGCAGCGAGCCACGGTCCATCCCGGCATCCATGCGGTCGATCAGCTTGTGAAAACCGGGCGCGAGCAGGCGGGAAAAAAGGCCGGGACGCCTTTCGAAACGCTGTGAGGCGGCAAGCAGATCGCTCCCGCGCGAAGGATCGGTCACCCCCATGCGGGCCGGCTTATGCCGCGCGCAAATCTGCGGGACAACCCTTTACCAATCCCTCCTGCCGGTTGGGCTCTCAGCCGTCTTTCATGTCGCGGTAGGCTTGCAGCGCGCGCTCGCGCGCGGCGCGATGGCCGATGATCTTGTCGGGGTAATCATCCGGCCTGCAATCATCCGACGGATCGTGGATTTCGCTGTCCGGCAGATCGGCCAATTCGGGCACCCATTCGCGGATATAGCCTGCCGCGTCGAACTTCTCGCTCTGGCTCAGCGGCGCCATGATCCGGGGGAACATGTTGCTGTCCACGCCGGTGCCCGCGACCCATTGCCAGTTGGTGCCATTGCTGGCGTAGTCGGCGTCGACCAGCGTATCCCAGAACCAGCGTTCGCCGTGCCGCCAGTCGATCAGCAGGTGCTTGATGAGGAAGCTGGCCGCGATCATCCGGACGCGGTTGTGCATCCAGCCGATCGCCCACAATTGCCGCATCCCGGCGTCCACAATGGGGTAGCCGGTGCGCCCCATCTGCCAGGCCTCAAGCTCTTCCTGAATGATGTGCCCGCGGTTGGGATTGCGCCACAGCTTGGCGTCGTCGATCGCATCGCGGTAGGTTTCTTCCGGATAGCTGGGAAACTGGCACAGGATATTCTGCGCATAATCGCGCCAGATCAGCTCTCCCTCATAGGTCTTCCAGCCATCGCTGCGCTTGTCCTTGAGTGCGTGCCAGATGGTCACCGGGGAGATTTCGCCCCAGTGCAGGTGCGGCGACATCTGGCTGGTCTGATCCTCGCTCGGCAGGTTGCGACCGTCTTCGTATTCGGCGACGTGATCGGCCCACCAGTCGAGCCGTTCACGCGCCGCACTCTCTCCGATCGACCAGAATTTCGCCATGTCTGTCGCCCAGTCGGGGTTGGTGGGCAGCAGTCCCCAATCCGCCAGATCGTCGCTTTGCGGAAGATCGGAGGGTTGCGAGATCGCCTCCGGCTCCGGAAGTTCGTCGCGCGGCGGCATGATGTCGCGCATGGTGCGCGCGAAGGGGGTGTAGATCTTGTACGGATCGCCCGACCCCGTTGTCGCGGTGCCGGGCGGCATCAGATAGTTGCCGTCGTGAAGCTCCAGCTCGCATCCGTCGGGCAGCGCCTTCTTGAGATCGCCCTGCGCCTTTCTCCACCATGGCTCGTAATGGCGGTTGGCATGGATCGCCTCGGCCCCGGTTTTCGCGGCGAGATCGGCGAGAATATTCACGCTGTCGCCCCGCCGCAGGATCAGCTTTGCATTGTGCCGCCCGAAACTGGTGGCAAGGCTTTCGAGCGAATGGTGCAGCCACCAGCGCGAGGCGCCGCCATATTTGCGATCCCCCGGCCGCTCGTCGTCGAGCACGAAAACGGGGATGATCGGGCCTGCCTGCGCGGCGGCATAGAGCGCGGGCTGGTCTGCCAGCCGCAGGTCGCGCCGCAGCCATACGATTTGGGGAGACGTCATGCGCAAGGAACCGACCTCTGGACGAGCTGTTCCTGAAGCCATGGACAAGAGCCAAAGTGGCCAGACAACCGAGCCCGATGCTCCCCTGCCCGCCGAAACGGTTTCGCTGCCGGCGCGTGGATTTACGATCGACCGATCGAAAGCCCTGATCGCCGCTGGCGTGCTGTGGGCGATCTGGGGCGTGATGATCTGGCTGGTCACCCAGGGCCGCACCGAAAGCTTCGATCACTCCGGCCTGCTGCTCTACCGCGCGGGCGTCGATCTCCAGCCGCTCGGCGGCAATATGCTGGAAGAGGCGGTGCGCGATGTGACCGCGCTGGGAGGGTTCTTCCTTTCCACCATCGCGGCGGGCGCGGCGGCCATCGCGTTGCTGTTCCTGCGGCTACGGCGCGAGGCCATGCTGTTCACGCTTACCGTCGTACTCGGCTGGGGTCTCAATGCGGGCATGAAGCTGATCGTCGGGCGAGAGCGCCCTACCCTTGTGCCACACCTGACGGAGGCGGCAGGCTACAGCTTCCCCAGCGGACACAGCTTTGCTTCGGCGATGATCTATATCGGCATGGCGCTGGCCTTCGCCTCGCTCAGCAGCAGACACAGCGTCCGCTACACGCTGATCGGCAGCGCGATGGTCATTTCCGCGATGATCGCCTGGAGCCGGGTGATGCTGGGCGTACACTTCCCCAGCGATGTGATCGCCGGGTGGAGCGGCGGCGCGGCGTGGGCCTTCACCGCCGCCGCGCTGCTCTACGAACCGGCCAAGCGTGCCGCGGATAGCGAGACGGCGCACCATCTCGACCCGATGGAGCGCCACGCTCGCTAGGCGTCAGACCGGATCCTGTGCAGATCCGTCCACCGTCCAGGTCTGCCCACCGCTGAGCAACTTCGCGAGGTTGGGTTCCTTGCCGCTGACCGAGGCTTCACGCTCGGCAATCACTGCGCTTTCGTAGGTCGCGGCAGGATCGTCGTAGAGGACGCCCAGCGGCATCGGGAAGGTGCCGAAGGGCAGTTCGGCGAGCAGATGCGCCATCACGCGGTTTTTCACATCATGGACACGCACGCCCGCAGACTGCCAGTCGGGAGTCCCATCTTCTTTGGCGACGACATCGACCACGGTGAAGTGCAGCTTGTCCGCATCGAACGCGAGGCCCTTGGTGCCCTTGTCGAACAGCATTGGCTCCCCATCGGCGAGCCACAGCTGCTGGCCTTCTGCGCCCTTGGGCGCGGCGAAGGCGTCGAACACGTCCTTGTTATAGACGATGCAGTTCTGGAAGATCTCGACGAACGCCGCGCCCTGGTGCGCGTGCGCAGCTTTCAGCACATCGGGAAGGTTCTTCGACACGTCGATCCCGCGCCCGACGAAGCGCGCACCGCTGCCCAGCGCGAAGGCGCAGGGGTTGGCGGGGTGATCGACCGAGCCGATCGGGCTGGTCGGCGAACGCGTGCCTTCGCGGCTGGTCGGCGAGTACTGACCTTTCGTGAGGCCATAAATCTCGTTGTTGAACAGCATGATCTGCATGTTCACGTTGCGGCGCAGCACGTGCATCATGTGGTTGCCGCCGATGCTGAGGCCGTCGCCGTCGCCGGTCACCAGCCACACATCGAGGTCAGGGTTGGCCAGCTTCACACCCGTCGCCACCGCAGGCGCGCGGCCGTGGATCGTGTGGAAGCCGTAGCTCTCGATATAATAGGGGAAGCGGCTGGAGCAGCCGATGCCGGAGATGAACACGGTGTTCGCCGGATCGGAGCCCAGCTGCGGCAGCGTGCGCTGCACGGCCTTGAGGATCGCATAATCCCCGCAACCGGGGCACCAGCGAACCTCCTGGTCGGTTTCCCAGTCTTTGAGCGTGGTTTCGATTTTAACGGGTGCGTTCATTATTCGCTCTCCACCGGGCTCGGCAGCTGTTGTTCGTTCGCGGCGACCTCGCCGCCCTCGTTACCCACGACATCGTCAAAGTACGCACAGATCGCGTCTTCCAGTTCGGCGATCTGGAACGGCTGGCCGCTGGTCTTGGTCAGGCTTTCCGCGTCGACCAGCAGCTGGTCGCGCAGCACGGTCTTGAACTGGCCGGTGTTCATTTCGGGCACCAGCACGCGCTCGAACCCGCTGAGCAATTCGCCCAGGTTCGCAGGCAGCGGCCAGATGTGGCGCACGTGGATGTGCGAAACCGAACAGCCCTTCTCGATGCTGCGGCGCACGGCCTGCTTGATCGGGCCGTAGGTGCTGCCCCAGCCGACCACCGCGAGCTTGCCGGTCGTCTCGCCAAAGGCGACTTCCTGGTCGGGCACGGGGATGTTCGCGATCTTGTCGCGCCGCGTGTCGGTCATCAACTGGTGGTTGGCTGGGTCGTAAGAGATGTTGCCGGTGGTCGCGTCCTTCTCGATCCCGCCGATGCGGTGCATCATGCCGGGCGTGCCGGGCTTGATCCACGGGCGCGAGCCCTTTTCGTTGCGCTTGTAGGGCTCCAGCACGTCGCCGCGCGGTTCTTCCAGGAATTTCGCCGGGAACGGCTCGAAACTGGCCGGGTCGGGTACCTTCCATGGCTCCGCCGCATTGGCGATATAGCCGTCGGTCAGCAGCATGACCGGGGTCATATACTGCACAGCGATGCGGCAAGCCTCGATAGCAACTTCGAACGCGTCGCCGGGGCTGCGCGCGGCGATCACCGGCATCGGCGCATCGCCGTTGCGGCCATAAACCGCCTGATAGAGGTCGCTCTGCTCGGTCTTGGTCGGCAACCCGGTCGACGGGCCGCCCCGCTGTGAATTCACCACCACCAGCGGCAGCTCGGTCATGATGCCGAGCCCCAAAGCCTCGGTCTTGAGCGCGATGCCAGGGCCGGAGGACGAGGTGACGCCCAGCTGGCCCGCATAGCTCGCACCGATGGCGGCGCAGACAGCGGCAATCTCGTCTTCCGCCTGGAAGGTGGTGACGCCGAATTCCTTAAGCCGCGCGAGGTGGTGAAGGATCGCACTGGCAGGCGTGATCGGGTAGCCACCGAAGAAGATCGGCAACTCAGCCAGCTGCCCGCCCGCGACAAGGCCGAGCGAGACGGCTTCCGCGCCGGTAATCGTGCGGTACAGGCCCGGCTCGCTGGGCACCGGCGGCAGGTTGACCTGCTTCAGCGGGCCGGAAAGCTCCGCCGTCTCGCCATAGGCGTGCCCCGCGTCGAGCGCGGCGATATTGGCCGCGGCAATGTCGGGTGCCTTGGCGAACTTCTTGTTCAGCCAGTCATGCAGCGGCTGGCGGGGACGGTCGAACATCCACAGTGCCAGACCCAGCGTCCACATGTTCTTGCAGCGCAGGCCATCCTTCTTGCCGAGGCCGAAAGGCTCCACGGCTTCCAGTGTGCGCGCGCTGATGTCGAACGCCAGCACATCGAACGGCGCGAGCGTATCGTCGTCGAGCGGGCTCGCGTCGTATTTCGCCTTGTCGAGGTTGCGCTTGGTGAATTCGCCGGTGTCGACGATCACCAGCCCGCCGGGCTTGAGCGCGGGCAGGTTCACCTTCAGCGCGGCCGGGTTCATCGCCACCAGCACATCGGGCGCGTCGCCTGCGGTGTTTATCTGCCGCGATCCAAAATTGATCTGGAAAGCCGACACGCCGAACAGTGTGCCCTGCGGCGCGCGGATTTCCGCCGGGAAATCCGGGAAGGTCGCGAGGTCATTGCCCGCCAGCGCGGTGCTGAGCGTGAATTGCCCGCCCGTCAGCTGCATGCCGTCGCCGGAATCGCCGGCGAAGCGCACGACGATCGCGTCGGGGGCATCGGTGTGCGGGGTGTCGGAGGCTGGAGGCGCCTGGGTCGCCATTATATACTTGTCCTTCGGGCCATCGTGGCGTCGTTGAAATCGTGCCTTGATCCGCCGCCTACGTGGCTGTGCGCAGGCGAGCAATCAAGTTTTTCTAATCCACCTGATGCAGATCGGTGGACAGGTCGCGCACCGAGCGACTATCCAGCGCGGCCCGTTTCGAGGAAGGATTTGCCGATGGCCGATACGCCCAATCCGAATGCCGCCAGCGAAGCCTTCGTCCGCCCCGATGTGCGGGGCCTGCTCGATATGCTCAAGGCGATGAACCGCCCGCCGGTGGAAGACGTCGGCGCGGTGGCCGCGCGCGAAGGGATGCGCGCGATGACCCAGATCGGCGAGGCGGCGCCGCGCGAGATGGCGGTGATCAGGGACGTCACCTGCCCCGGCCCGGCGGGCGATATTCCCTGCCGTTTCTACGATACGCGCGAGTCGCGCGATCCGGGCCCCGCCGTGCTGTTCATCCACGGCGGCGGCTTCGTGATCGGCGATCTGGACGTCTACCACGCGATCTGCACCGAATTTGCTGCACGGCTCGACCTGCCGGTGCTCTCGGTCGATTACCGCCTCGCGCCCGAAGCCCCCTTCCCCGCCGCGCCCGACGATTGCGAGGCGGCGGCGCGCTGGCTCGCCTCGTCCCCAGAGGAACTGGGCCGCGAGATCACCGGGCTGGTGATCACTGGCGACAGTGCGGGCGGCAACCTCACGATCGTCACCACCAACGCGCTGCGCGACGAGCCTGCCGATGTGCCGGTGCTTGTGCAGGCCCCGATCTACCCGGTCGCGGACGCCGCCGGGCAGCACGAAAGCTACCGCCGGTTCAAGGACGGCTTCTTCCTCACCGGCGCGACGATGGCGTGGTTCGACGAACAATACGCGCCCGATCCCGAAAGCCCGCGCAACCTTCCGCTGCTGGGCGATTGCAGCAACGCGCCGTCCACCGTGCTGTGCACCGCCGGGCTCGATCCCCTGCGCGACTCGGGCCGGGCCTACGCGGCGTGCCTGGTTAAGCATGGGACCGAGGTGACCTATCTCGAATTTCCCGGGATCATCCACGGTTTCTTCACCATGCGAAAGGCCATTCCCAGTGGCCAAGCCGATGTGGAATCCTTTATCGACGCCGTGGGGGCAGCATTGGAACGACGACAGTGACCATGACAACGGATCGCGACATTTCAGGCCTCGGCTATCGCCCCTGCGTAGGCGTGATGCTGGTCAATTCGGCGGGCGAGGTCTTCGTCGGCCGGCGGATCGACAACAAGGAAGGCGACTTCTGGCAGATGCCGCAGGGCGGGATCGACGAGGGCGAAGACCCGCGCGATGCAGCCCTGCGCGAGCTGCATGAGGAGACCGGCGTCACTGCGGACAAGGTCGCCATCATTGGCCAGACCGCCGAACCGCTGCGCTACGATCTGCCGGACGAGCTGATCGGCAAGCTGTGGGGCGGCCAGTACCGCGGTCAGGAGCAGGCCTGGTTCCTCGCCCGGTTCGACGGTAGCGAGGAGGACATCGACCTCGAAGCCCACGAAACGCCCGAATTCTGCGAGTACCGCTGGGTCCCGGCGAGCACCGTGGCGGACCTGATCGTACCCTTCAAGAAGCGCGTCTACCGCGCGGTCGTGGCTGAGTTCGCAGACCTGATCTGATCCCGACCTGCCCGATTGCGAGGTAGAAAGGCAGCTCCGGTGGCTCAGACCCGATCGGTATCCGCTTTGGCGATCACCTTTCGGCAAACCTCCAGAAATTCGTCGTGCGACAGGTCATTCTTGACCGCGTTCACGCGCCATCCGCAGATCACGAAATCGAACCTGCCGTCCTTGCTGCCGACATGATCGACCGTTGGCAGATCGGCGAAACCGGCCTTGTAGCCTGACCGGCCCTGCGCCGACTTTTCGTTGTCGTAGGTGCTGACTTTCGACCAATCGAGCTTTTCGCCCGTGTAGTAGTCGTGCGTCCCGTGGTCGCAAACCGCCGCATGGATCCGCTCACGATAGTCCTGCCCGGTGATGGGATACTCGACGCGCTTTCGATCGCGACGGAGGTGCGCCTGCGCCTTTCGCCTGAGCCATCGGATATAGGTTTCGTGCGGGATGCCAAGCGGATCGGGAACCGGGTAGGCGCTTTTGAGAGACACGCGCGGTCAGTTCGTCTCGGTCAGGTTCTGCGTCACCATGGCATCGGGCATGACCGCCTCGGCGGTCAGCACGGTCCTGTCTTTCGGCCCCTGCTCGATCGCCATGGCGAGGGCGCGCGTTTCGTCGCAGCTCGATCCGCATAGCGATTCCAGCTGCGCCAGATTGCGGCGCGCGCGATCCACGGCACCCTTTTCGACCATCGCGGCTCCTTCGCCCGCGATCGCCAGATAGTTGCGCGGATCGCGGGTCAGCGCCTCGCGGTAATAGCGGATCGCCTTGCCCTGCAATCCTTCGCGCCGCGCGGCTTCGGCCAATGCGATCAGGATCGGGGTATATTGCGGATCGATCGCCAGCGCCGCCTCCAGCGCATCGACCGCGCGCTGCGGCTGGCCTGCGTCGAGCGCATCCTGCGCCTGCACCATCAGCACCTCCGCGCGCGGATCGGCCGGTTGCTGCTGCGCCGAACCCACGCTCGCCGTCACCGCGACCATCAGCGAAAGGGCAGCGGCAGCAGGAGCGTAACGCATCAAGGTTTCCTTCGACGAGGCCAGATAATCAGACATTGGCGCGATGGGAGGGGACCATAATGGGCAGGTTTAACACGGCAAGTGGGCGCGCGCGACGAAAAACCCGTCCGTTCCGTCATGGAACGGAGAGAGGCGAATTCCCTGCCCCCGCGCCGATCCCAGCGGCAGTTCGGGTGCGTCCGCGCGCCAGCCATCGTGCCTTTCCAGAAACGCAGCGAATCGATCCGCGCCCTCTTCGTCGAGCATGGAGCAGGTGACAAACACCAGCCGCCCGCCCGGCTTGACCAGCCGGGCACCAAGATCAAGCAGGTAATCCTGCGTTTCAGCGAACTTCGCCAGCCGGTCGGGCGTGAGGCGCCATTTCGCCTCTGGCTTGCGCCGCCAGGTCCCCACGCCCGAGCAGGGTGCATCGATCAGTACGCAGTCGGCAGCGCCCGCCAGATCGCCCAGCGCCTCAAGCTCCCTGCCCGGATCGAGCAGCCGCTGTTCGACCACCGCCACGCCCGCACGCTCCACCCGCGGCGGCAGCTGGCTGAGGCGGCGCTTGTCTGTATCGCTGGCGATCAGCCGCCCGCGATTGTCCATCGCCGCGGCCAGCGCCAGCGTTTTCCCGCCCGCGCCCGCGCACAGGTCGATCACGGTTTCCCCCGGCTTTGCAGCCGCAGCAAGGCACGCCAGCTGGCTGCCGTGGTCCTGAACCTCGATCCGCCCTTCGCGGAACGCATCCCACTGGTCGACAGGTGTGCCTGCCTCGAACCGCAGCGCATTGGGCGCGGCCAGAGGCTCGCCCGCAAGCGGCAGTTCGATGCTGTCTCGCTCGGCCTTAAGCGTGTTCACCCGCACATCCAGCGGGGCACGGCCCATCAGCGCCCTGCCCTCTGCCCCCTTCACATCGGCAGCGGACAGGCGCTTGGTCAGCCAGCTGGCAGCAATGCCGGGCTTGGCGATGGGTTCATCGGGCTGGATCGGTTTGGGGCCGTATGGCGATCCATCGAACAGCGCGCCGATCGATCCGTCCCGCTTGGCGAGCAGGAGCATCGCCGCACGCCCGCTTTGCGGCACCGGCCCACACTGGCGGATTGCATCGTAGACGAGCTCGCGCACCGCGCGCCGATCCTTGGATCCGGCGTAGCGATTGGCCTTGGCCCACTCGGCCACGATCCGGTCCGCAGGCGCGCCCTGATCCCTTGCAGCGTCGATCACCCGGTCGAGAATCTCGATTGCGGCCTGCACCCGCGCTGCAGGCTTCATGCCGCCACCCCGCAGAGCGAAGCGTGCGCGCCTGACACACCTGACACAGTGTTCAGGGGGAGAAAATTCGCGGGGTTCGCGTCAGCGGCAGGAGCCGTTTGGCAGGCGGGCAGATAGGGCAGGTTCATCCGCTCTCCTTGGCACGGTGCGCGCCGGTAGGAAACGTCTAAGCAGGGCTGGATAACCGGTGTCGTGAATGATGAGAGGATGGAGTGCGACAGGATCGTCCCCTCTCCAACGAACCCGCTAGGGGAGCGGAGAATTGCCTCTGCTCCTCTCCCCTAGCGGGAGAGGATGGCGCAGCTTGCTCCGGCACGGAGCCAGCATAGCTTGGTGAGGGGGGTAGCCGCCCTTATCGCGTCGGGTAATTCGGTGCCTCGCGAGTGATCGCCACATCGTGGACATGGCTTTCGGCAAGGCCCGCATTGGTGATGCGCACGAATTGCGCGCCCTTGCGCAGATCCTCGATCGTGTGGCTGCCGGTGTAACCCATCGCCGCCTTGATCCCGCCGACCAGCTGGTGGATCACGTCCTTGGCAGGGCCCTTGTAAGGCACCTGGCCTTCGATCCCTTCGGGCACCAGCTTCATCGCCGAAACGTCCTGCTGGAAATAGCGGTCGGCGCTGCCGCGTGCCATTGCGGTTACGCTGCCCATGCCGCGATAGGCCTTGAAGCTGCGGCCCTGGTAGATGAAGGTTTCGCCCGGCGCTTCTTCCGTGCCGGCCAGCATCGATCCGATCATCACGCAGCTTGCGCCCGCTGCAAGCGCCTTGGCCGCATCGCCGCTGGTGCGCAGGCCACCGTCGCCGATAACCGGAATGCCCGATTTCTCCGCTTCCTCGGCGGAATCCATGATCGCGGTCAGCTGCGGCACGCCCACGCCTGCCACCACGCGCGTGGTGCAGATGGAGCCCGGCCCGATGCCGACCTTCACCGCATCCGCGCCCGCATCGATCAGCGCACGGGTCGCCTCGGCCGTCGCCACGTTGCCCGCGATGATCTGCACCGAATTGGAGATGGTCTTCGCCCGCTCCACCGCTTTGAGGACATCGCGGTTATGGCCGTGGGCAGTGTCGATAATCACCACATCGACATCCGCATCGATCAGCGCCTGCGTGCGCTCGAAACCCTTGTCGCCCGTGGTGGTCGCCGCCGCCACGCGCAGGCGGCCCGCAGCGTCCTTGGTCGCGTTGGGATAGGTCACCGCCTTTTCGATATCCTTGACCGTGATCAGGCCAATGCAGCGGTAATCCTCGTCCACCACGATCAGCTTCTCGATCCGCCGCTGGTGCAGCATCCGCCGCGCCTCTTCCTGCCCGGTGCCCAGCGGCACGGTGGCGAGGTTTTCGGTGGTCATCAGTTCACGGATTGGCTGGCGCACGTTTTCGGCGAAGCGCACATCGCGGTTGGTCAGGATGCCCACCAGCTTGCCGCTGCGGTCGGTCACGGGGATGCCGCTGATGCGGTTGGTGCTCATCACCTCCTGCGCTTCACCCAGGGTCGCGTCGGGCCCGATGGTGATCGGGTTGACCACCATGCCGCTTTCGAACCGCTTCACCGCGCGCACCGCGGCGACCTGTTCTTCGATGTCGAGATTGCGGTGGAGCACGCCCAGCCCGCCCAGCTGCGCCATGGCGATCGCCATGTCCGCCTCGGTCACGGTGTCCATCGCGGAGGAAATCACCGGGATATTCAGCGAAATATCGCGAGTCAGGCGGGTGCGCGTGTCTGCCATGCTGGGAAGCACTTCGCTGGCACCGGGGCGCAGCAGCACATCGTCGAATGTCAGGGCGAGGGGGATTTCCTTGAAGGCCACGGCGGGCACCTTTCGCAAGCTGGCTGGCGATGATCGAGCCCGGCAAACGCCTGGCGACTCGGACAATCGCGGGGGATTTGAACCACTGTCTTGCAGGCGGCCCTTAGCGAGCCTCGCCGTGCTTCGCCAGTGGGTGCGGTACAAACATTCGCCCGCGCGATCATGCGCGCGCAGCGGCCGCGGGACTATCGGCCTGAAATCAGCCGCCCTCTTCCATCAGGCTGTGCTTCTTGATGCAGTGGCGCAGCTGGTCGTAGCTCAGGCCCAGCGCCTTGGCGGTCTGCCGCTGGTTCCAGCGATGCTTGCCCAGAGCGTGTTCCACGATGGCGCGTTCGTGCGAATCGACCGCTGCGCGCAGGTCTGCCACATCGTCGAATTCGGGCGGTTTCGGGCTGGCAGCGGCGTGCCCGGTGGCGGTGTCCGATCTGGTAGCCGCCGCCGAGGCCTGGGGCATCCATGGGCTATCGAACGGATCGAACACCACGTGGCCCACCGGGTTTTGCGGATCGTCCCAGCGGTAGATCGCCCGCTCCACCACATTGCGCAATTCGCGGACATTGCCCGGCCAGGGGTATTCCTCCAGCTGCGCGGCAACGTGTTCGGCATAGCCCGGCCACGCCTCCCAGCCGAGTTCGGCCGCCATGCGCCGCCCGAAATAGTCGGCCAGCACCGGGATATCCCCCTCGCGCGCGCGAAGCGGTGGCAGGGTGATTACCTCGAAGCTCAGCCGGTCGAGCAGGTCGGCGCGAAAATCGCTGCGCTTGGCCATTTCGGGCAGGTTTTCGTTGGTCGCGGCGACAATCCGCACATCGACCCGCATCGGGCGGCTGGAGCCGATCCGCGTGACCTCGCCATATTCGACCGCGCGTAGCAGCCGCTCCTGCGCGGCCATGGAAAGCGTTGCGAGCTCGTCGAGGAACAGCGTGCCGCCATCCGCCTCCTCGAACCGGCCTTCGCGGACGCGGGTGGCGCCGGTGAAGGCGCCCGCCTCATGGCCGAACAGCTCGGCCTCGATCAGCGTTTCGGGCAGCGCGGCGCAGTTCATCGTCACCAGCGCCTCGCCCCAACGCGGGCTCAGGCGATGGAGGCGTTCGGCGATCAGTTCCTTGCCCGTCCCGCGCTCGCCGATCACCAGCACCGGGCGCTGCAAGGCCGCGGCACGGCTGGTCCGCTCGACCGCGTCGAGGAAGGCGAGCGATTGCCCGACGAACTGGTTTTCCCGCTCCATGCCAAGAATATAGTACTGAACACCAAGGCTTGGCAATTATCACCACATTGTCGCTCGTCGAATTTTTCAGAAAGCCCCGATTTCCGCCATTCCTGCGGTTTGGCACGGCGGTTGCAATAATCATGGCAACACCAAACGAGGAAAACCGAAAATGCCCGATCAAGCCCAGCCCAAGCACCTTTTCGGCAAAGCCGTGCTGGTCACGATCCTTGCGCTTGGCGCACTCGTCGCTTTGAATCCGCCGTCTGCCGATGGCGTTCAGACCGGCAGCCCGCTTGTGCTACAGACGGCCGAACTGGCATGACCGAGCAAACCAACCCGACCGGCCGCGAAAGCCGCCTCTCGCGCCTCGACAACGAGGTCGAGCGGCTGCGTCGCAGCCCTACCCCGACGCAGTCTGCCGAAGGCGGCGCAACGGACGGCACCCCATTCTATACCGGAGGCTTCATGGGCATCTTCAGCCGCACGCGAGACATCATCGCGGCCAATTTCAACGAAATGCTGGATAAGGCGGACGACCCGTCGAAGATGATCCGCATGATCATCCTCGAAATGGAGGAAACGCTGGTCGAAGTGCGCGCCAGTGCCGCGCGCACCATCGCCGACCAGAAGGAAATGCACCGCCACACGGTGAAGCTGGACAAGCTGCAGGCGGACTGGGGCGAGAAGGCGCAGCTGGCGCTTTCCAAGGACCGCGAAGACCTCGCCCGTGCCGCGCTGGTCGAGAAGAAGAAGGCCGTCGACATGAGCGAACAGCTCAAGGCGGAAATCGGCGTGCTCGACGATTCGCTGCGGGCGTACGAGGAAGACATTCACAAGCTGCAAAGCCGCCTGCGCGAAGCGCGCAGCCGCCAGTCGCAGATTGCCGCCCGGCTCGAAAGCGCGGAAAACCGCGTGAAGCTGCGCAGCCTGATGACGACCGAACGGGTCGACGAAGCACTCACCCGCTTCGACGCGCTCGAACGCCGGGTCGACTACGCCGAAGGGCGTGCCGACCAGCTCAAGATGGAAAGCGAGAGCGGCAAGCTGTCGCTGTCCGACGAAATCGCCGCCCTCGCAGGATCGGACAAGGTCGACGAGGAGCTCGAAGAAATGAAACGCGCGCTCGGCAAAGGGGCCGACGACGCGAAGAAGGGGGACTGACCCATGGATGAAATTCTCGTACCGATATTTGTCTGCAGCATCCTGTTCATCGGCCTGCCGTGGCTGATCTTCCACTACATCACCAAGTGGAAAACCGCAGGCGGCGGAATAACCACCGATGACGAGGCACTGCTCGACGAACTCTACAACCTCGCCAAGCGGCTCGACGAGCGGATGGACACGGTGGAGCGGCTGGTCGCCCACGACCACGCCGATTTCAAACCCGCCCGCTTGATCGCCGACAACACGGCCAACGACGCAGAACTCGATGAACTGGAAGCACTGCTCGCCCAGAAGCGCGCAGAACGGAAGGAAACCCGCGCATGAACACGCCCCGGACCACCCTCTACAAGGACAAGCAGAACGCAAAGCTGATGGGAGTATGCGCCGGGCTGGCCGATTACACGGGCCTCGACGCAATCTGGTGGCGGCTCGGAATGCTCGTCTCGACGATCTCCGGCGGGTTTCCGGTCACGTTGCCTGCCTATCTGATCATGGGCCTGCTGCTGAACCACAAGCCAGCGCACCTCTACACCGAGGACAAGCAGGAACAGAAATACTGGCAGGGCGTGCGCGCCAATCCGAAGCGCACATCGCGCGAAATCCGCGGCAAGCTGCGCGAGATCGACCGGCGACTGGCGAATGTGGAGGAGCACTTCGTCAGCTCCAACCCGCGCCTCGACGCCGAGATCGAACGCCTGCGCTGACACCAACCCAACAGGGGAGAATTAAACATGGAAGGCATACTCGCCCTACTGATCCCGATCTTCGCGCTGTCTATTCCGATCGTCGCGATATGGACCAAGCACCAGCAGAAGCTCGCCGAGATGGGGATCGAAAAGACCGCCAGTGCAAGCGCGGAAAAGGCGGCCCAGTACGCCAGCCATATCCAGCGGCTCGAAGACCGGGTGCAGGTGCTCGAACGGATCGTCACCGACAAGGGCTACGACGTCGCCACCCAGATCGAGGCTCTGCGCGACAGCCGGTCGGTCGAAGATCGCGATATCGGCACGCCGCTTTCGTTCGAAAGCCGGGAGCGCGCGTGATGGACAACCTGTTCGACGGCCCCGGCTTCATCGTCCTGATCATCCTGGTCACCACCGCCGGGTGGCTGATCAACAACTGGATCCGCGCCAGGCACGGCTACGATCTGGAAGACGAATGGGGCGGCAAGACGGCCCGGGCGGACAAGTCGGCCGAGATCGAAAGCCTGCGCGGCGAAAACGCCGAGCTTGCGCAGCGGCTGGCCGATCATGCGGACCGGCTGAATGTCCTCGAAAAGATCGTGACGGATCGCGGCTATTCGCTCTCCGACGAGATCGAGGCGCTGCGTGACGACCGCACACGCAACCAGGGCCTTGCAGGCACCCAGATCACCATCGAAAGCAGGGAGCGCGCCTGATGAACATGTGGACCGCCATCGTCATCATCGTCCTGATCGGCGCCGCCGTGAAGCTGCTGCGCGACCGGCATCTGGCGCAAAACGGCATCACGCAGGACATGCTGGGCAACCAGACGCTCAATCACACGCCGAGGGACAATGACGAAGCCGAGGCCGAGATCGCCGCGTTGAAAGAGCGGATCGCCGTCCTTGAACGCATTGCCTACGACAAGAACAGCACGACCGCGCGCGAAAGCGACCGCATCGCCGCAGAGATAGACGCGCTGCGCGAACAGCAGGACTGACCGCCAGCGACGGCGAGACCTGAAGGAGAGTATCGAGATGGAGCCGATTGTCGTTATCGCCGCCGCATCCCTGATCGGCCTCGCACTCGTCGCAGCGGCGCTGCTGCGCGCATGGGAGGGCTGGCTGGCGCTGAAGCGCAGGCAGCTGGAGGCGATGGCCCAGGGTCACCGCGATCTGGACGAGGCACGCGGCACCGCACCGATTGCGATGGCGGACCTGCGCGAACGTATCCGCAAGCTGGAAGCGATCGCCAACGGGGTGGATTTGTGAGCGTCATGCCCTAATTGCGGCGCATGAGAACGCTCGACGATATCCGCGAAGAATACGAATTTCTCGAAGGCGACGAACGCTATCGCCTGCTGATCGAGCTGGGGCGCGATCTGGAAGAGATGCCGGACGTGCTCAAGACCGACGCAACGCTGGTGCGCGGCTGCTCCGCCGCGGTGTGGGTCTACCCCACGGGCGAGGCAGACAGGCTGCATTTCCTGGCCGACAGCAATGCCGCGATCACCAAGGGCATCGTCGCGCTGGTCATCGCCGCCGTGCAGGATCGGCCCGCCGCAAAGGTGGCGCAGATGGATGTTGTCGGCGCGCTCGAACCCTTCGACCTCAAGAACCAGCTGTCCAGCAACCGGACGCAGGGCGTGCCCAACATGATCGCGCTGGTGAAGGAACACGCCGCGCGGATTGCGCAAGGGTAGCCAGCCCGTCCTCCTTGCCGGCCGCATTCTATATCAATTCGTGTAGTCGATCCTGATCCGCACCCAGCTGCCGATCTGCGCCTTGCCGCCCAGCATCGGCGGGCGGACGCGGAACTGCCATGCGGCGGCCAGCACCGCGCGATTGATCATCGAGCCTTGCGGATATTCCTGGATCGGAACGCAGTCGACCACGCGAAACTGCGGTGCCGTCTTGCATGCGATCAGCCCCCAGCCCGGCCCCGTCGCGGTGGAGAGATAGCCCGCCAGTTCATCGTCTGCGGGTTCGCGATACCAGCGCGCGGCGTAGAGCGGCTGCCCATTGGGCGCGGTGCCGACCACCTCGGAATCCTTCGCGCCAGAGCGCGATCCGCTATCGACCGGGCCGTAGACCCGGCTGGGCGCGGCGGGCTCTGCCGGGCGCGCGGGCTGTCGGGGTGCGGGCTGACGGGGTGCAGGCAGTTCGAACGGGGTCGGGATGACCGGCTCCGGCAAAGGCTGGGTTGGCGGCACCGCTGGCTGAACGATGTCGGGCGGCTGCATCTGCGGATCGGCTGGCTGCGCCTGCTGTTGGGTCGGCTGCGCCTCCTCGCTCGGCTCGGGTTCGGCCTGTTCGCGATCGTCTTGCGGGGTTTCGCTCTGCGCCTTCAGATCGACGACGGTGACGCTGCCGGGCCGGGCCGCAGGATCATCATGCATATTCAGCGTGAGGAGCACGATCAGCAGGATCGCCTCGATCAGCAGCGCCGCGATCAGCCCGACTATCCGCCGCCCGCGCTCGCTGCGCAGCGGGTCGAACAGCGGATGTTCGAACAGGGCATGACCGGCAGGGGGCTGGACTTGCGGCAATGGGCCTCAGGGTGGATGGGCCGCGGAATCGCCGCTGGCCGGGAGCGACGGGATAGGTTTCCTGCATCGCGGGGGCAAGCGTGGCGGTGCGCTAGCGGGCGTCAGCAACCGATCTTTCAAACCGGTAACCCCAAGACACGCCGCGCCAGCTCGCGATCAGCTTTCGATCTTCGGCGCAGCGTTAACTTCGCTCAAAACCCTTGACCATTGCGCATCGCTCATGGCCTTCAACTGCTCGAACGCTGCCTTTGTATAAGCCTTGTCGCCAGTCCCCTCTCCTGCCAGCGAGAAGCCACCGTCCTTGGGATAGCGAATAAAGTAGAATGGTCCTCCAGGGTTATTTTTGGCAGTGGCGATCACGATCGTTTGTCGATCACTGCATCCGAACACGATCCAACGCGTGCCACCAAATTCACGATCAAAGCCGCCATAACTGCAATCAAGCGATTCAGAGGACTCCGGCTGATGGCCTTCATCGGCTGGAGCCTGCGCAGAAAGCAAGACGGCCAGTGCGAGTGCGAACATATCAGGCCCCCGCGCTTTCGCGCACCACGGCCTCGCCCGCCTCGCGCTGGCGTTTGAGTTCCGTCTTCAGCTTTGCCGGATCCTGCGGCCACACGAAGCCGAAGCTCACCCCGCCCTCTTTCCCGATGGTCGCGTGGTGCAGCTTGTGCGCCTGTACCAGCCGCTTGGCATAGCCGCGCTTGGGCACGTATCTGAAGTATCTCTGGTGGACGAGGCCATCGTGTACCAGCGTGTAGATGATGCCGTAGCAAAGGATGCCGACGCCGATCCATGTCGCGGGTGGCCAGGCGTAGGCCCCCGCCACCAGCGGGCTGCCGAGTGCAAACATCGAAATGCTCATCACCGCGCCGACGACGCCGTACAGATCGTTCTTTTCGAGCACCTTGTCGTGTGGTTCGTGGTGGTCGCGATGCCACCCCCAGCCCCAGCCATGCATGATGTACTTGTGGCTCGCCCACGCGACCCATTCCATCGCGGCGATGGTGGCCAGCACGATCAGTAAAGGTAGGAGCACCTGCATGGCGCGCGGTATAAGCTATTCCTGCGCCGGGAAAAAGTGTCGCGCAATTTCCTCGCCGATGCGCGCTGGCCGCAGGCTTTCGGCGTCGATGCAGCACCAGCTGGACTTGACCTCGGCCAGCACTTCGCCGCCGCGTTCGATCACCGTGTGGTAAAAGGCGCGGGCGCCGCGCGTGCTTTCCAGCACGGTATTGGCGATGATGTCGTCTTCCAGAAAGGCGGGCTTGCGATAGGTAATCTCGTGCTTGAGCGCGACCCACGCACGTTCCGCCACCGCATCGGCGGGCGCGATCTTGCGCCAGTGCGCCAGCACCGCGTCCTGCACCCAGCCCAGATAGCGGGCATTGTTCACGTGCCCCATGAAGTCGATATCGGCGGGCGTGATGTCGATCGGGTGGGAGAATGCATTTGCTGACATGCATGTAAGTTAGCGCATATTACCTTACAGCACCATGACGAAAGCGGGAAATCGGAGCATTTTCTCCGGCGCATCGCACAAATCTTGCAACAAAACCGCGCGCCATGCACTAGGTCGGGTATGAGCAAGAATTCCAACAGCCTCACCGGAATGGCGATCGCCACGGGTGCCGCCATCGGGTCCGCGGCGATTGCCGCCGGCCTTCTGTATGCCAACAAACGCCGCAAGGATGCGCAGGACAAGCGCGATGGCAAACCGAACTCGGCCCAGGGATCGACCATTCCTTCGGGCGAAGACCCGCAGACCGACTAGAAAAATCGCATCAGGGAGAATGCCGCAGATGAAAGCCGTGCTGACCAAGGAAGTAGGCGGGCCGGAAACGCTCGTCGTGGAAAACATCGAAACGCCTGTGCCCGGCAAGGGGCAGGTGCTGGTCGATATCGCCGCCTGCGCGATCAATTTTCCCGATACGCTGATGATCCGCGATCTCTACCAGTTCAAGCCGGAGCGGCCCTATTCGCCGGGCGGCGAGATTTCGGGCACGATTGCCGCTGTTGGCGAAGGCGTCGACGGCTGGAAGGTCGGCGACCGCGTGCTGTCCGGCATCGGCAGCGGCGGCCTGCGCGAACAGGCGGCCATCGATGCGCAGCGGCTGTTCAAGGTGCCCGACGGGGTCGACCTGATCGAATCCTCCGCCCTGCTGATGACCTATGGCACGATGATCCATGCGCTGAAGGATCGCGGTGACATCAAGGCGGGCGACACCGTGCTGGTGCTGGGCGCCGCAGGCGGCGTGGGCCTTGCCTCGATTGAACTGGCGAAGGCGTACGGCGCGAAGGTGGTCGCGGCGGTTTCCAGCGAGGAAAAGGCCAAGGTTGCCAGGGAAGCAGGCGCGGACGAGACCGTGGTGTACCCGCGCGCGCCGTTCGACAAGGACCAGTCGAAGGCACTGGCAGGTGCGTTCAAGGATGCGGTCGGCCCCAATGGTGCGGATATCGTCGTCGACATCGTCGGCGGCGATTACTCCGAACCCGCGCTGCGCTCCATCGCATGGGAAGGCCGTTTCCTGGTGATCGGCTTTCCGGCGGGCATCGCCAAAATGCCGCTCAACCTCACCCTGCTCAAAAGCTGCGACATTCGCGGCGTGTTCTGGGGCGCTTTCGCCGCGCGCGAGCCGCAGCGCAACGCCGCCAACATCGCCGAGCTGTTCGAGCTGTGGCAGGATGGCAAGATCCGCCCGCAGATCAGCGAAACCTTCTCCCTCGACGAGGCGCACACCGCGATCGAGAAGCTGGAAAACCGCAAGGCCATCGGCAAGCTGGTGGTGGTGATGGACAAATAGCGGCTCGCTTGCCGCGCGCCGCCGCCGCGCCTATCTGAAGCCAAAGAATTCCGCCAAACGAAAAGGCAGCACGACCATGACCGATTTCAAGGACCGCGAGCGTGGCGAAGAGGCGAAATACGCCTTCGACGAAGAAACCGCCTTCAAGATCGCCGCCCGGCGCAATCGCCTGCTGGGCGAATGGGCGGCGGATCTGATGAACCTCACCGACGAAGAGACCGACAGCTACAAGAAGGCAGTCGTGCAGGCCGATTTCGAGGAAGCGGGCGACGAGGACGTGATCCGCAAGGTGCTGGGCGATCTCACCGCAGCCAGCTGCGATGTCGACGAGGCGGCCGTGCGCGCCAAGCTGGCCGAATGCTCGATCGAGGCACGCCGCCAGTTGATCGACGGGGTCTAGGCCCATGCCGATGGCAGCGGACGAAATTGAAGGCATGATCAAGGATGCGCTGCCCGGCGCCGAGGTCGAGATGCGCGATCTTGCCGGGGATAACGATCACTGGGCGGCCAAGGTCATTGCCCCGCAATTCGCGGGAAAGAGCCGGGTTCAGCAGCACAAGCTGGTCTACGATGCGCTCGACGGGAAGATGGGCGGCGTGCTCCACGCCTTGCAACTGACCACCGAGGCTCCCAAGTGACGGCTCAACAGCCAAGCAATAGCGGTACAATCGACATGGCAGACACCAAAGAACGCATTTCCAGCATCGTGGGCGAGAACGAGGTCGTCCTGTTCATGAAGGGCACCCCCCTGTTCCCGCAGTGCGGCTTTTCCAGCCGCGCAGTGCACATCCTCGATCATTGCGGCGTGACCTACGAAAGCGTCGACGTGCTGCAGGACATGGAGATCCGCCAGGGCATCAAGGCCTATTCGGATTGGCCGACGATCCCGCAGCTTTACGTTAAGGGCGAATTCCTGGGCGGAAGCGATATCATGACCGAGATGTTCGAAGCCGGAGAACTCCAGCAGATGTTCACCGACAAGGGCGTCAAAACCGCCGATTAAGGGACGCGGCGGCTTTGACACTGAGAATTTTCGGGGAGGCGGGACCGGGAGACTTACGGTCCCGCCTCTTGACGAAAGTCAGGGATGTTCAGGCATATGCATCCCGCGTGCCAGTTTTCCGGATACGCCCCTCCCCGCCATTCCCGATGGTTAACACCGGCGTCGCCCCCATGGCGGGTGTAAGAATTTCCGACAGCTGGCCCGCCACCACGGCAATGCCCGCCCATGGCTGAGCACGCCGCAGGAAGCGGGTCCGCCCGCGAGCCGATCCCGGCCGCGACAGTGGTGATTTTTCGCCATGCGCCCGGCGGTGGGCCTCCGCAGATCTTGATGCAGGTGCGCAATCGCAGCCTCGCCTTTGCGGGTGGGATGGCGGTCTTCCCCGGCGGGCGCATCGACCCGAGCGACCGCGAGCTCGCGCAGAGCGCGGATTTTCCAGATCATGACGAGGCCGCCCATCGGATCGCGGCGATCCGCGAAACGCTGGAGGAAACCGGCCTGGTGCTGGGCCTTCGCGGTGCGATCGACGCCAGCCATGCCGCCCGCGCGCGTGCGATGCTGCTCGAAACGCAGGCCCTCGCCCCAATTCTCGCCGCGTTCGATTGGCGGCTGGCGCTGGACGATCTGGTGCCTTTCGCGCGCTGGTTTCCCAAGAACGAAAACCTGACCCGCGTGTTCGACACGCGGTTCTACCTTGCGGACCTCGGCACCGGCGCGGTGGAGATAGAGGTCGATGCAGGCGAGAACACACGCCTGTTCTGGACCGGTGCGCAAGACGCATTGGACGCGGCGGATCGCGGCGAGATAGAGGTGATCTTCCCCACCCGGCGCAATCTGGAGCGACTGGCGCAGTTCGGCAGCTTCGCCGATGCCCGCGCGCACGCACAGGCCACGCCCGTACGCACCATCGTGCCCTTTATCGAAGAGACGCCGCAGGGCCGCAGCCTGTGCATTCCGGACGACTGCGGCTACCCGGTAACCTCCGTACCGCTCGGCGACGTCAAACGCGGCTGAGCGTACCGGTATGGGCAACGGCGCGCATCAGGCGGCCCTGCCGTCCGGCTCCATTCTTCCCACGATGCAAAAAGCCCCGGCACCCACAAGGGCCCGGGGCTTTTTAATGGCGCGCCCGGAAGGATTCGAACCTCCGGCCCCCAGATTCGTAGTCTGGTGCTCTATCCAGCTGAGCTACGGGCGCGCGTGAGGCGCCGCACATAGGCAGGGTGCCCAGGCTTGGCAATGGTTTTGTCACGATTTTGGGGATTTGTTCGCATTCGGATCATCCATGCCCGAAAAAGCGTTCGGCCAGGCGGGTGTCGAGCGGGGGTTTGGCGAGCCCGGCGAGCTCTTCCGGGCCGAACCAGCGCCACGCACCGCCCTCACGCGAGACCGCCACCCCTTCCCATCGCGGGCACGTGAGCAGCAGGAGCAGGACCGGGCGCAAGCCGCCATCCTGCGGGGGCGGATCGGCTGCGAAACCGGCCTCCACCATCGCACCGGGATCGACCGAAAGGCCGCATTCCTCGGCAATCTCTCGCGCCAGTGCGTCCTGCGGGCTTTCTCCCGGTTCGATCTTGCCGCCGGGAAACTCCCACAATCCGGCATGGGCCTTACCCTCCGGCCGGCGATGCATCAGCCAGCGACCGCCCTCGTCCGGGCCGATCGCGGCGGCGACCACGGGAAGATATGTCGGAAGATTTTCCATGGCGATGCTCGATTTTACCGCAAGTTAACCGCGATCGGCGACAAGCGGCTCGAATGTATGTGCGTTGTGCGCATCCGGAATGCGATTTGCAACCTGGCCTGGGGGGTCACCGATGACACGCTTCCTGCAAAAGCTGGCCCGCGATCAGGCCGGGGCTACAGCGGTCGAATACGGCCTGATCCTCGCGCTGGTGTTCCTCGCGATGGTCGGTGCGATCGGCACCTTTTCCAACGAGGTCATCAAGACCTGGGACACGGTGACCGAAACATCGAAGCAAGCGGTCGAGCGGTCGTAAGCCCGCACGCTTAGCAAAATATCAACCCTTACTGGCTAGACCGGCCATAGCTCTCTCCTCAGGGACGCGGACGGAGCCGGGTAACGAAGACGAAAACAGGAGACCGATAATGAAGTTTTTCCGTGAATTGATGACCGACGATCAGGGCGCGACCGCCATTGAATATGGCCTCATCGCAGCCCTTATCGCCGTCGCCGCGATTACCGCGATGGGCAGCCTCGGCAACCAGCTGAGCAACACCTTCACGACCGTGTCGACCGACATGGGCGGCAAGAAGGCCAAGTAACCGACCTTCCCGCTCGAAAGAGTGAGAAACAGCGAAGCGGCGGGGAGCGATCCCCGCCGTTTTCGTTTGTGCGCGATGCGACAGCGCCGACTAGCGCCCGCGCACCACGATCTTGACCTGCTGCCCGGCGCGCAGGCCTTCGTTGCTGCCAAGCGCGTTGAGCACGCGGAAGCGCGCCTCCTGCCCGTTGCTGTACGCCATCCGGCGCGAAAGCGATGAGACCGTGTCGCCCGGCTGCACCGTCACCACGTCGATCTCGCGGGGCACGACCTGCGCGGCTTCGCTCGCGCTCAGACGACGGAACGAGTTGAACATCGGAGTGAAGGCGGAGGCTCGGCCCGCCGGCGTGATGGCCTGATAGTAATAGGTTTGCCCGCCGCCGAAATCATAGGCGAACACGGTCACATCGACCTGGTTGCCACCCGAGTTGGCGCGGCCGATGCCGTAGGCTGCCGGGATGCCGTTGACCGTGGTGGTCTGGATTTGCGGACTGATCTGCTGGCCCTGCCCGGAAAGCTGCTGGAAGGCGCGGCTGACGAACTGGCTCAGGCTGCCGCTCGATTGCGCCACCTTCAGCTCCGCCTGGCCCGACTGGCCATTGATCGTCACCTGCTGTGTGCCGTTGACGAGGTAGAAGCCCTGCGGCGCGGTGAAGGCGAAGCGCAGCTCGGGATGGATGAACTGCCGCCCCTCGACCACACCCTGCGCGGGATCGTCACCATAGGTCAGCCCGTCGATGTTGCGCAGGAACACCTCGCGGTTCAACGTCGTGCCGGGCTTGCCTGCTGCGAGAGCCGCGGCATCACGCACGCGGCTCGCCGGATCGGGGTGGGTCGATGCCCATTCGGGCAGGCTGGCATTGTCGCGGCCCTGCAATTGCGCGTCGAGCGCGGACTGCTGGGCAAGGCTGGCCAGAACCGTGCTCATCGCGCGCGGATCGTAGCCCGCATCGGACAGATAGCGCACGCCCAGAACATCGGCTTCGCGCTCCTGATTGCGGGAATAGCCAAGCGTCAGCAGTTGTGAGCCCTGCAACGCCGCGCGCCCCAGGGTCGAGCCAAGCTGGCTATCGCCGAGCAGGATGCCCGAAAGGATCGCGAGGCCTGCGCCGGCGAGCGAGTTCTGCTGCTGCGTCTGCTGGCGGCGCTGCGCATGGCGCGCGGCGACGTGGCCGACCTCATGCCCCAGCACGGCGGCCAGTTCCGCCTCGTTGTTCATCAGCGTGACCAGCTGGCGGGTGGTGTACACATAACCGCCGGTGGTCGCGAAGGCGTTGTTGACCGAGCTGTTGAGCAGCGACACCGTAAATGCGCCCTGGTTGCTGGCCAGCCCCGATTGCACGGCAATGCGCTGACCCACATTGGTTACATAGGCGGCTGTGTTGCCCTGCATCGCTCCGCCGAATTCGCTGAGGATCTGCGTATGATACTCGCGCCCCTGCTGCTCCTCGCTGGGAGTGATCGGCGTGTCGGGTGACGGAATGGGCGCGCCGCCCACGGCAGCGCAGCCGGTCAGCCCCACGGCAAGCGCGACGGGCGAAACGATGGACAAGATCTTGCGGCGGCTCATGGTGGCTCTCTCCCCTGAAACGGCGGCGAGCGCGCACAACGCGCCGCTCGCGGTCTGGCACCTCAACAGGCCAGCCCGCGACACGGTTCCCGGTTTGCGATGTTTCGCCGGGCGTCAGGCGCCGATGGCGAGGTACCGATCGGCGCGCTGGTTCTGCAGGGCCGCGACGTCCTTGCCCGCAAGCTGGCTCAGCTCATCGTCGATCGTGTCGGCGAGATAGCGGATCGCGAGTTCCGGATCGCGGTGCGCCCCGCCGACGGGCTCGGGCACGATCCGGTCAATTACGCCCAGCTCCTTCAGATCCTGCGCGGTCACCTTCATCGCCTCGGCTGCGTCCGGCGCCTTTTCCGCGGTCCGCCACAGGATCGAGGCGCAGCCTTCGGGCGAGATGACCGAATAAACCGCGTGTTCCAGCATCAGCACGCGCTCGGCACTGGCCAGCGCCACCGCCCCACCCGAGCCACCCTCGCCCACGATCGTCGCAACCATCGGTACCGGCAGCGCAAGGCACGCCTCGGTCGAGCGGGCGATGGCCTCTGCCTGGCCGCGTTCTTCCGCTTCAATGCCGGGGAACGCGCCCGAGGTATCGACCAGCGTGACCACCGGCAGGCCGAAACGTCCGGCAAGATCCATCAGGCGGATCGCCTTGCGATAGCCTTCCGGCTTGCCCATCCCGAAATTGTGCCGCAGCCGCGTTTGCGTATCGTGGCCCTTTTCGTGCCCGATCAGCATTACCTGCCGCCCGCGCAGCGTGGCAAATCCGCCCAGGATCGCCTCGTCCTCGCCGAAATAGCGATCCCCGCCCAACGGCATGAAATCGGTAAAGGCGTGCAGCAGGTAATCGCGGAAATGCGGCCGCTGCGGATGCCGCGCGACCTGCGTTTTCTGCCACGGCGAAAGCGAGGCGTAGATATCCTTGAGCAACTGGGCGCTCTTGGCTTCCAGCTTGGCGAGCTCGTCGCCCATGTCGATCTGGTCGCCCGCATTGGCAGCGCGCAAATCGGCAATCTGCGCCTGCAGCTGGGCCACGGGCTTTTCGAAGTCCAGAAAAGTCAGCATCATTTTGCGCTATCGGGCTGTTGCCCGCTGCGCAAGCGCCCATGCTGCGCAAGCGGGTGTCTTTCGTTGACAAGCGTGACCAGCCGCGCGGCTTCTACATGGGTGTAGATCTGCGTCGTGGCGATATCCGCATGGCCGAGCAGGGTCTGCAAGGCGCGAAGATCCGCACCCCCTTCCAGCAGGTGCGTGGCAAAGGCATGGCGCAAAACATGCGGGCTGACCTTGGCGGGCGGCAGGCCTGCACGCTCTGCCAGGGCCTTGATCATTTGATACAGCCGGATGCGGGTGAGGTGGCTGGCGCGCGAGGGAAACAGCCACGGCGACCCCTCGGGCCGAACCGCCAGCCAGCGCGAAATCGCGGCGCGCGCGCGCGTGCCCAGCGGAACCAGCCGTTCCTTCCCGCCCTTGCCGGTGATGGTGAGGAACGGCGCATCGCGCGGCACCGCGTTGAGCGGCAGTGCGACCAGCTCTGTCGCCCGCAGGCCCGAGCCGTAGAGCAGTTCCAGCATCGCCAGCAGGCGCAGCGCGCCCGGACCGCCGTCCTCCGCCTCGCCCTCCGCCTGTGCGAACAGCGCGGCGATCTGATCGTGATCGAGCACCTTGGGCAGGTTGCGCCGCGGCGCCGGACGCGGCAGCGCGGCGGAGGGATTGTCGCCCCGCAGCCCCTCGTCTTCCAGAAAGGCAAAGAACTGGCGCAGGGCGGAGCTCTTGCGCGCGATGGTCGCCGGGGCGAGCGTGGACCACGCCTCTCCCAGCCGTGACAGCGAGGCGCGCGGCGCATCCTCCAGCGGGCCGACCAGCTGGGCAGCGCCCTCCAGATCGCGGCGATAGGCGGCCAGCGTGTTGGCCGCGGCCCCGCGATCGACCGCCAGTGCCGCCAGGAAATCCTCGATCGTCCGGTCAGCCATGGCCTAGCTGCGCGCGATCGCCTCCGCCGCGATCATGCGGGCTTCGGCCTCCATGCCGCTTTGGCGCAAGGCGGAAACGATGTGGTAGAGGTGGCGCGGGGTCATCCGGCTCCAGTCGTCGCCCTGCATCCCCAACCCCATCAGGAACGTGACGAGCGCGGCATTCTGCACTTCGCCCGCGCGCGAGATCATCCTGCTCCACCGGGTTTCACGGCCCAGATCGAGGTCGAGCTCACGGTTCCAGCTGTTTCGCGTTCCGCTGGAAATGCGGCCCAGCCCGGCCAGCCCGGCCACAAGGAAGGCAGTCCGCGTCTTGCCCGCACTTTCGTCGCCATCGCGAAAATCGTCGATCGCGCCGGTGGAAATATTGCCTGCCGCATCGGGCAGGCCGACCGCCAGCAGGCCCCAGGCCGGATCGCCTTCTTCCACCACATCGCGCCAGCGGGCAGCGTCCAGATCCAGCCCGGCGGTCAGCATGGAGGCGATCAGCGGCGCCGCGTCGGCAGCGAACTGGTCGTTCGCGGGAATGCGCGCAGCGGCATAGGCGGTCAGCACCTGCCGGTCGTAGGGAATGGAGGCCCCGTCGCCCCACAGCGCGCGGATCGCGGCCACGCGCAAGGCCGGGTCGCTATCGACATAGGCGATCCGCAGCTGCGCGGCATCGGTGCCGACGGTTCCTTCGGTGCCGCTGGCGGCATAGGCCATCGAATAGAGATCGATCAGTGCCTGGGCGGAGAAGATACCCTCGCGCGCCGCGCGGCGGGCGCCGTCCACCCTCAGCGCGAGCGGCAGCGAAGGCAGCGACGCGGCGGTACGCTGGTAATAAGGGCCGGCGTCGTCGATCAGCCGGTCGGGAATTTCGATGCCAAGCGCACTCGCCAGGCCATACCGCCACGGCGTCAGCTCATCGACGTCGTCCCATTCGATATTGACCGAGTTGTTGCCCAGCCCTGCGGCTCCGGCGAACCGCTGCGCCAGCAGCACATCGATAGGATCGGGCCCGCCTTCGCGTTCGCGCATCCGCAGCAGCTCGTTGCGCGAACGCGCCGCTTCGCCGCCGTACGCGCTGCAGATCAGGCGCAGCATCTGCCATTCGGAATCGTCGCGATAGCCGCCACGCAGCACCGCCAGCGGACACGCGCCGACGATATCGCCGGTGGCGATATAGGCGTCGATCGCCGCGTTCGCGAGGCGCGCGTTCCACGCATCGATATCGACATCCTGCGCGATCGCGCGCGCGGCGCTGAATTCGCCCATGCGGTTAAGCAGCTGGGCGCGAAGCCCGGCAAACTCCGGCCCGCTCATCCCTTCGGGCGGCGCCAGGCGGCTGGCCAGCGCACGGCGCAGCGCAATGTGGCCCCACCGCGAGACGAGGCGACCCTGCGTACCGGTCAGCGAAGCGCGCACCAGCGATTGCGGCTGGCGGGCGAGCGAATTGGCAGGCAGGCCGCCCTCGTCCTCTGCCAGGATGCCCACACGCGTGGTCGCGCGGCGTTGCGCAGGCGGAATGTCGAACTTGGGTTTCAGGCCCAGCAGCTCGTCCAGCTCGTCCGTATCGAGTGCTTCGAGCTCTTCCAGCGTAGGCAGGCGACCGCCGCCCGCGCTCGACGAGCCGCTCGAATCTGCCGATCTACTCTCCGCGCTTTCGCCATCCGCGCCGGATGACTCGCCATCGGTTCCGCTGGCGGAGCCGCCATCCGTGGGCGCTGGCGCAGGGGTCGGAGCGGGCGCAGGTGCCGGGCTGGGCGCAGGCGTGGCAATGCCCGGCGGCAGCAGCGACTGCGGGTTGCTACCGGCCCACGCCAGCGGCGGAGCCAGTGCAACCACCGCAACGCCTGCCGACAGGGCGATCTTCCAGCGCGCGATCATCAGGCGGCCTCCGCCGGAAAATCGACCGACTGCGCAATCGGGCGCAGCGGTTCCTCGCCGCCATCCCACCATGCCCAGCCAAGAATGGCGAACAGCACGGCCGCACCGATTGCGATGCGCTGCCGCACCTTTCTGGAGATCTCTATCTGCACGCGCTTCGATACCCTTTGTTGCCTTCGCCCTAGCCCATCTCTACGCCGCCGAGCAATGGAGGCCGTGCACTCTCCCGATGCCATCGCCCGGATAGAGGCGCTGGGCAAGCGGCTCGACCGCCCGATCGTGCTCGTCGGCTTGATGGGCGCGGGCAAATCGACCGTGGGCCGGCGGCTCGCCGCACTGCTCGGCCGCAGCTTCGTCGATAGCGACGATGCCATCGAAGAGGCCGCCCGCCTTTCCATCGCGGAAATCTTCAGCGAGTTCGGCGAAGACTATTTTCGCGACGGTGAACGGCGCGTGATCGCGCGGCTGATCGAAGAAAAACACGGCGTGATCGCCACCGGGGGCGGCGCTTTCGTCAATGCCGAAACCCGCGCGCTGATCCTCGACCAGGCGGTGGCCGTGTGGATCGATTGCGACATCGCGACGCTGGTGGAACGCACCGGCCGGCGCGAGCATCGCCCGCTGCTGCGCGATGGCGACCCCGAGGCGATCCTCAGTCGCCTGATGCAGGAACGCACGCCCCATTATGCGCAGGCCCATGTCCGGGTAGAGGGGCAGAAGGGGCCGCACAATCGCGCGGCGTGGGCGATTATCGAAGGGATCGAGCAATGGCTGACATAGACGTCGCGCTGGCGGGGCGAAGCTATCGGGTGAAGGTGGGCGCGGGCCTGCTCGACCGGGTGCATGCAGAGGCGCACGCCTTCCTCGATCCCTATGGCAAACGCGCCGTCCCTGTGGTGGCCGACGAGAACGCACGCCGCCTGCTGGGCGAACGCCTGCAGGCATCGCTGCGCTCGGCAGGGCATGCGATCGACTGGTACGAAGTCACCCCAGGCGAAGGCTCGAAAAGCTGGGCGGAGCTGGAGCGGCTGACCGACTGGCTGCTCGACCGCGGCATCACCCGCTCCGATCATGTCTTCGCGCTGGGTGGCGGCGTGGTCGGCGACCTTGTCGGCTTCGCCTGTGCGATCCTGAAGCGCGGCTGTGGCTTCGTGCAACTGCCCACCACCTTGCTGGCGCAGGTCGATTCGAGCGTCGGCGGGAAAACCGCCATCAATGCGAGCGCGGGCAAGAACCTGATCGGTGCGTTTCACCAGCCTGCGCTGGTGCTTGCCGATACCGGCTGCCTCGCCACCCTGCCCCAGCGCGAGATGCGCGCCGGACTGGCCGAGGTGTTCAAGTACGGCCTGCTGGGCGACGCCGGTTTCTTCGCCCGGGTCGACAAGGACAGTCCTGCAATCCTCGGCTGCGACGATGACACGCTCGAACCCGTTATCGCGCATTGCGTAGGCATGAAGGCACGGATCGTCGCCGATGACGAGCGCGAGACGAAAGACGCCCGCGCGCTGCTCAATTTCGGCCACACCTTCGGCCATGCGCTGGAGGCCGAAACGGGCTTTTCCGACAGATTGCTGCATGGCGAGGCGGTTGCGCTGGGCATGGTGCTCGCGGCAAGGTTCTCGGCACGGCGCGGGCTGATTTCGCTAGCCGATGCCGAACGCGTGGCGAATGCCCTTGCGCGCGCAGGCCTGCCGACCGAGATCGCCGCGCTGGGCCTCGATTGCGACGGCACCACCCTCGCCCACCATATGCGCAACGACAAGAAAGCCGAAGCGAGCACCGTGCCCTTCATCCTGCTACGCAGCCTTGGCGAAGCGTTCGTGGCGCGCGATGTCGATCTGGCGGACGTCGCAGCTTTCATGGACGAGCAGTTGCGGGCGCATTGAGGCAGCGGCGATGGCGACGGTGATCATCCTCAACGGCGTCAGCAGCGTCGGCAAGACCACCCTGGCGAAAGCGATCCAGCAGGCTGCGTCCCGCGATTTCCTGCATATTTCGATGGATGGGTTCATTGCCATGCTGCCCGATGGCCGCGAGTTCGCGCCCGACTGGTTTCCGGTAGAGCATGGCGAAGCGGAGGGCAGACGAGCGGTCGCGATTTCCAACGGCCCTCTGGGCGCGAAGCTGCTCGCCACAATGCGCCAGACCATTGCCGATCTCGCGGACAAGGGCTTCGATCTCGTGGTGGACGAGGTTTGCAAGGCACCCGCGATCACCGACTATCGGCAGCGGCTCGCGGGACACGGGGTGCATGTGGTGAAGGTTGCCGCCGATCTCGCCGAGGTCGAGCGCCGCGAACGAGAACGAGGCGATCGGCTGATCGGACTGGCGCGCGAACAAGCCGGGTACCTGCATGATGGGATCGAGTACGATCAGGTGGTCGATACTGGCGCGCGCCCAGCGGAAGAATTCGCTCAGGAAATCCTCGGCGCGCTCGCCTAGCTGCTCCGCAATCGCGAGAGTTAATGCGGCTAGAACAGCCGCGATCCGTCGGGCACCGGCTTGTCGGGCGCAAACAGCACGACCTCGCCCGCCTCATCCGCGAAGCCCAGCGTCAGCACCTCGGACATGGCGGGGCCGATCTGGCGCGGCGGGAAGTTGACCACCGCCGCGACCTGCCGACCGACCAGCTCTTCACGCAAATAATTCGCGGTGATCTGCGCGCTGGTTTTCTTCACGCCGATGGCCGGGCCAAAGTCGATTTCCAGCCTGTAGGCAGGCTTGCGCGCCTCGGGAAATTCATGCGCGGCGACCACCGTGCCGATGCGGATATCGACCTTGAGGAATTGGTCGAAGGTGGTCTCGTCGGCTGCGGGCGCATCGGGTTCATGCGAGAGGTGCATCAGTCGGTAACTTCCAGCAGCATCATGCCATCCCAGCCCTTGTCGCCCACGGTCTGCAACGCAGTCCCCTGCAGGCGCGGATGCCGTGCCACGTAATCGTACAGTTGGCGCGAGGCGCGCGCAGACTGATCGTGCGGATCGAGCACCGCGCCGTCGCGCACGACATTATCGACGATGATGAGCATGCCCGTGCGCCCCAGCCGAATCGCATGATCGACGTAATGCGCGTTATTGACCTTGTCCGCGTCGATGAACGCGAGATCGTAGGGTCCGTCGAGCGTGGTGAGAGTGTCGAGCGCAGGCCCGGTCACTACGTCCACACGACTTTCCAGCCCAGCGCCGGCAATATTTGCGCGAGCAACCTCTGCAAAAGCGGGGTCGAGTTCCAGCGTGGTGATATCGCCGCCCGCGCCAACCCCGCGCGCAAGGTGGATTGTGGAATAACCCCCCAGCGTGCCGACTTCCAGCACGCGCCGCGCGCCCGAAATCTTGGCGATCAACGCAAGAAATCGCCCCTGCGGCGCCGACACCGCAATGTCTGGCAGGCCATGCTCCGCGCTGTTGGTCAGGCAAGCTTGCAGCGCAGGATCGTCAGCCAGCAGGGTGCTGCCGATCAGTGCGTCGACCGCAGTCCAGCCATCCTGCCCACCCATCACTCCAGCTCCAGGATCACCTCGTCGACCGCCAGGCTGTCGCCTTCGGCAGCATTGATGGAAGAGATCGTGCCTTCCTTTTCGGCGCGCAGGATGTTTTCCATCTTCATCGCCTCCACCGTCGCCAGCGGCTGGCCCGGCTGGACCTCGTCCCCCTCGGCCACGTGCAGCTTCACCAGCAGGCCCGGCATCGGGCAGATCAGCATCTTGGAAAGGTCGGGCGGCTCCTTCTCGATCATGTGATCGAGCAGCGGCGCGAGGCGTGCGGGGATCGCGAGGCCCTTGTGCGTACGGCCGCGCGTGGTCAGCGCCCAGATCGCGCTGCTTTCGCGGCGCAGCTGAATGGCCAGATTCTCGCCATTGCCGCTGGCCGCGGCGAGGACCATTCCCGGCTGCCAGTCGGTCGTCCCGGCGATCCATTCGCCGTCGACGGTCGCGCCGCCCTCGCCCAGCTCCACCTCGAACTTGCGCCCGTCCATCTTGACGAGCCAGTCCGACGGCACCTTGGGCGCGCCGTCCAGCCGCCCTGAAATCTGCCCCTCATGCGCCATCAGCGAACATTGCGCCCCCGCGATCAGCGCCGCGACCAGTCGCAGGCGGGGCTCGTCCACTGCCGCGCCCTGGAAACCGTCGGGATATTCCTCGGCAATGAAGCCGGTGGTCAACTCGCCCGAGCGGAAACGCGGGTGCTGCATGATCGCGCTGAGGAAGTCGATATTGTGCCCCGGCCCCTCCACGCGGAACGCGTCGAGCGCCTCCACCTGCAGGTCCGCGGCGCCGTCGCGCGTGGGGGCCCAGGTGATCAGCTTGGCGATCATCGGATCGTAGAAGATCGAGACTTCGCCGCCTTCGAACACGCCATCGTCGACGCGCACGCCGCCGCCGCCGGTTTCGAACCCGCGCCGTCCGGCAGGGCCGCTATCGCCGGTCCAGCCCGGTACCGGGGGTTCGTAGCGGACCAGCCGCCCGATGCTGGGCAGGAAGTTGCGATACGGGTCTTCGGCATATACGCGCGTTTCGATCGACCAGCCGTCGATTTTGATGTCGTCCTGCTTCATGGGCAGTTCTTCGCCCGCCGCCACGCGGATCATCCACTCGACCAGATCGACCCCGGTGATTGCCTCGGTCACCGGGTGTTCCACCTGCAGGCGGGTGTTCATTTCGAGGAAGTAGAAGCTTTCGCCCGTCTTGTCCGCGCCGCTGACGATCAGCTCGACCGTGCCTGCCGAATGGTAGCCCACCGCTTTCGACAGCGCGACCGCCTGCTCGCCCATGGCTTTACGCATTTCGGGCGTGACGAAGGGCGACGGCGCTTCCTCGACCACCTTCTGATGGCGGCGCTGGATCGAGCACTCACGCTCGTTCAGATAGAGCGTGTTGCCCTGCCGGTCGGCCAGAATCTGGATTTCGATGTGGCGCGGGTCTTCGATGAATTTCTCGATGAACACGCGGTCATCGCCGAAGGAATTCAGGCCTTCGCGCTTGGTCGCCTCGAACCCTTCCTCGACATCCTTGTCGTTCCAGGCGAGCCGCATGCCCTTGCCGCCGCCACCGGCGGACGCCTTCATCATCACCGGATAGCCGATGTCGTTGGCGACCTGCAGCGCGTCCTGCGTGGTGTCGATCGCGTCCTTCGAACCGGGCACCACGTTGACGCCCGCTTCCTTGGCCAGCTTCTTCGATTCGATTTTGTCGCCCATCGCGGCGATCGCGCTGGCGGGCGGGCCGATGAAGACGATCCCTTCCTTGTCCAACGCTTCGACGAAGCTCGCCCGTTCGGACAGGAAGCCGTAGCCAGGGTGAACCGCCTCGGCCCCGGTCTGCTTACACGCCTCAATGATCTTGTCTGCCAGCAGGTAGCTTTCGGCGGCAGGCGGCGGCCCGATATGCACCGCCTCGTCCGCCATCTTGACGAACGGCGCACGCGCATCGGCATCGGAATAGACCGCCACAGTGGCGATCCCCATGCGCTGGCAGGTCTGGATAACGCGGCAGGCGATCTCGCCGCGGTTGGCAATCAGGATTTTCTTGAACATCAATTGGGCCAGTCGATCAGTTCACGGAGTTTTTCGGTACGTTCGCGGGTCAGGCGCGCCTTGCAGCCGCTGACCAGCATCGGCTCCATCGAGCCGCCACGCGCAAGATAGCCTTCGCTGCGGCAATGCGTGTCGCGGTAGACGAGCCACGCGCGCTGCGCGGTAAGCAGCGTCTGGAAATAGCCGGGGCGACCGTCGTCGAGCGCACTGTCTGTGTCGAGCCGCTTCATCTCGGCCGAGGCTTCCTTCCACACCGCGTTCAGTTTGCGGTCGGCCGCCTGGTAATCGCGTCCGGCGCAGATGTTCATCGCCATCTGCGTCATCGGATCTTCGCAATCGACCTTCGGCTCGGCGGCCTGCGGGCTCGAAAGCAGCAGCATTGCGGTCAGGATCATCGGTCCCTCTCCTCTTGGTTGGCATCCGCATAGCCGATTAACGCACGAGCGTAAGCCCCTGTGCCCCGGCGTTCCCCCTCACCGTCGATCAGGCTTCGCATGGCCTCCGCGAGGCACCGGATATTGGCCCGCGAGAGCTTGCTCAACGGCGAGACGTAGATGCCGATAGTGAACAGGATCGCGCCCGTTTCAGGCAGGCGGCGCAGCGTCTGGCGTTCGGAGCGGACGAACAGCGTTTCGCCTGCGTTGTCCGGGGTGACATGGGCGAAGGCCTGTTTGGGCGGCTGCGCGATCCAGCGCATGGCGGGCGTGGCGGCGATGAACCAGTTGCAGCGACCGTAGATCGCGCCCGGCTTCAGCTTGGCCATGAAGTGATCGACCCCGCTCGCCAGCTGTTCCTCGTATCCCTGGATCGGCGCGTGGAGCGCGCGCAGCGGCAGGCCCATCTTTTCGGCAGGCGTCCAGTCGGATGGCCACGCGACCGCCGCGCCGACGAGGCGGTACTGATCTTCTTTCGGGCGACGGATCAGCAGGCACATATCTTCGTGATGCGCGCGCGCCGCGCCGGGCAGCCCGCCGTCGACGCCCAGCATCGCGGCAAGCTCCACACCGGGCGCATCGCCTTCGAGCGACAGCTGAATGCCTTCGGGGAAAGCGGCAAATCCCTCTGCCCGTGCAGCAAGATCCGGCGCGGGCTGCAGCCACTCCCCCTCGCCGAGTTTCGCCAGCCCCATCTTGAGCACGCCGCCGCCGCGCGCACGCGGCAGCAGATCGTCCACGCTGAAGCCAAGCACGCTAATGGCAGATCACTCCGCCGATCCCCTTTGGATCCGCTTGATCGTGATGACGGCCCAGATCGCATAGGCGGCTATCGCCAGCAGATTGACCCAGCCGGACCAGATCTGCGACCGATAGCGGCAATCGCTGATCGCGGCGTTGCTTTCGATATCCCAGCCCGCGCCAAAGCCGCAGCGCAGAAACAGTCCACCCTGAACCAGCGCGATCACAAGCCAGAACAGCAGGGTGAAGACGATCGGGCGCTTGCTCATGGGATACTCGCTTAGCCTGCACAGGGGACGGTGAAGCCCCACTCCTCGTCCAGATCATATTCGGTCGGAAACAGGAACTGGAGCACCTGCGGGGTGAGGATGTGATAGGCGGTCGCGTGGGTCAGATCGCCGCGCGGCAGAAGGCAGCCCTGCCCGCCTGCGGCTGCCGCAACCAGCCGCACGCCCTTTTCGGTCATCGGCCCCTCGTTGGAATAGCTGAGCAGGATCGGCCCACGCATCTGCCCGTCTTTCACCCGCGACGCAGCCGACTTGCCCAGTGCAACATCGTGCCACCAAAGGCTCGCGTTGATGGCAGCGTATTTGTCGAACAGGTCGGGCTCGACCAGCCAGGTCTCGGCGATGAACAGCCCGGCGAGCGATTCCCCCATCACTGCGTCGTCGCCGCTGGTACGGTAATTCGCTTCGACCAGCGGCTTCACGGTATCGCGGATGAAAGCGCGGAATTCTGCGGCATCGCCTGCGGTGGGGAAAGCCTCCTGCTCCTCCGCATTGCCCCTGTCGCCGATCAGCTCCGCACGGCGATCATCGGTCTGGATGCCGACCACGATCACCGGCTGCGAGCGCCCCCACAGCGCATTGAGCGCGGTGGTGCCGGTAACGTGAAGGAAGTCCTGATTTAGTCCGCCGTCGATCAGGTAGAGCACCGGATACGTCTCATCGCCCTGCGCATAGCCATCGGGCAGATAGACATTGACCTGCCGCTGATCGCCATCGGCATAATCGACCAGATAGGTGGTGCCGATGGTGATCGGCGCGGTATGCGGCTGCGTGCCCTCTTCCGCCAGCAATGGCGTCGGCAGCAGTAAGGCGGAAACCGCTAGCAGGATTCTCATTTCGTTAGCTCCAAGAACTTGGCTCTAATTCGCGTCGCTATCGTCACGCCTTTTAACCCTGAACAAGTTCAAGGCAGTCGCGAAAGAGAGCATCATCGCGACTGGGAAGGTGATAAATGTCGGAATCAGCATAAAACATTCGAACTCATCGCCATACCAGTCGCACGAGTTCGCGCCGATAGACCAATAAAAAATAAGCCATGACAGGCCGCAAAGCATAAGTAGCAGAGCTGATTTAAGTAGCCTCACTCCGCAGGCTCGCTTACCGTGTACGCCTCGCCGATAGCGCGGCGCATCGGCTCCTCGCCCTGCAACGGGGTCAGCCCCAGCTTGGCGAACAGCGCGCCGTCGCTGTCGTCGCCCGCATTGGGCGCGGTCAGCAGCTTGTCGCCGGTGAAGATCGAGTTCGCGCCCGCCAGGAAGCACAGCGCCTGCGTCGCCTCGGACATGGACTCGCGGCCCGCGCTGAGGCGCACCATGCTCAGCGGCATGGTGATCCGCGCAACCGCCACGGTACGGACGAATTCGATATCGTCGATCTTGGCGAGCGGCGTGTCCGCCAGCATATCGCCCAGCACCGTGCCCTTGACCGGGACCAGCGCATTGACCGGCACGCTTTCGGGATGCTTTTCCAGCGTGGCGAGCGTGTGGACGAAGCCGACGCGATCCTCGCGCGTCTCGCCCATGCCCACGATCCCGCCGGAACACACGTTGATGCCAGCATCGCGTACGTTCTGCAGCGTATCGAGCCGGTCCTGATAATTGCGGGTCGAGATCACCCGCTCGTAATATTCCGGGCCGGTGTCGACGTTGTGGTTGTAGTAATCGAGCCCCGCCTCTTTCAGCATGTCCGCCTGCTGCGGCGTCAACATGCCCAGCGTCATGCAGGTCTCCAGCCCCATGTCGCGCACGCCCTTCACGATCTCGATGATCGCGGGCATGTCGCGGTCCTTGGGGTTGCGCCACGCGGCACCCATGCAGAACCGCTGGCTGCCTGCATCCTTCGCCTGCGCCGCGGTTTGCAGCACGGCGCGCACATCCATCAGCTTGGTCGCCGCAACCCCGCTATCGGCCTTCACCGACTGCGAGCAGTAGCCGCAATCCTCCGGGCACCCGCCGGTCTTGATGGAGAGCAGCGTGCACAGCTGGACCTGTTCGGGCGGATGGTTCTCGCGGTGAACGCTTGCGGCCTGAAACAGTAGCTCGGTGAAGGGAAGGTCGAAAAGGGCCGCGATTTCCTCGCGGGTCCAGTCGGTGCGGATTTCAGTCATTGTTTTCCTCGACGCGCATGAGCCGTACTATCAAGGCGATCATGCCTGCGATTGAAGCGATTGGAAGAGCAAGAGCGAGATAGTCGAACAAAGTCCAACCTCCGTCGCAAACGGCACCATGATGCGGATTGCAGGATGTTAGAGTCCAAAATACCAATACCGTCAGGTTCAGAACGGCAAGGCCGGCTCCTAGAGCAAAGCAATCGAGCTTTTGCTTGCCTGTCAACGCTGTCCTATCGCTGAAGCTCACCCCTCCATCTCCCTAACCTCGTCACCCCCGCGAAGGCGGGGGTCCCGCTTATTTCCGCCCGCTGCCGAAGAGGAAGCGGGACCCCGGATCAAGTCCGGGGTGACGACGGGAGGGAGTGTCACTCCGCCGCCCCTCAGCCCACTTCGGCCAAGGCCTGCTCAAGGTCGGCCTTGATATCCTCGACATTCTCGATCCCGACCGACACGCGCACCACGTCGGGCCCCGCGCCCGCCGCGATCAGTTCGGTTTCGCCGAGCTGGCTGTGCGTGGTCGAGGCGGGGTGGATGATGAGCGAGCGGGTGTCGCCGATATTCGCGAGGTGGCTGAACAGCTTCACGTTGGAGACCAGCGCCGTCCCTGCATCGTATCCGCCCTTCAGGCCGAAGGTGAACACCGCGCCGCCGCGCCCGCCGAGGTATTTCTTCGCGAGGCTGTGATACTCGCTGTCGGGCAATCCGGCGTAGGAGACCCAGGCCACCTTCTCGTGCCCCTTGAGCCATTCGGCCAGATCGCGCGCATTCTCGCAATGGCGGTCCATCCGCAGGTGCAGCGTTTCCATGCCGGTCAGCGCGAGGAAGGCGTTCATCGGGGCGAGCGCCGGGCCAAGGTCGCGCAGGCCGAGCACGCGGCAGGCGATGATGAAGGCGATCGGGCCGACCGGTTCCAGCGCATCGACCAGCACCGCGCCGTGGTAAGACCCGTTGGGCCGGGTGAGCGAGGCGAACTTGTCGCCCTGCGCCTTCCAGTCGAACTTGCCGCTGTCGACGATCACGCCGCCGATGGCATTGCCATGCCCGTTGAGGAACTCGGGGAATGGGTGACGATATCCGCGCCGAAATCGAACGGCTTGCACAGCGCAGGGCTGGCCATGGTGTTGTCCACGATCAGCGGCACGCCGCCCGCGTGCGCCACGTCGGCAATCGCGGAAATATCGCTGACCACGCCGCCCGGATTGGCGAGGCTTTCGATGAAGACGCAGCGCGTCTTGTCATCCATCGCGGCGCGCACATTCTCAGGGTCGTCGGCATCGACAAAGCGGGTTTCCCAGCCGAACTTGAGGAACGCTTCGCCCATCTGGTTGAGCGATCCGCCATACAGCTTCTTGGCCGCCACGATGTTGCAGCCCGGCTCCATCAGCGTGTGGAACGCGATCAGCTGCGCGGCATGGCCCGAACCCACGGCCAGCGCCCCCACGCCGCCTTCCATCGCCGCGATCTTCTTCTCGAGCGCGTCGTTGGTCGGGTTCATGATCCGCGAATAGATGTTCCCGAATTCCGACAGCGAGAACAGGTTGGCCGCGTGCTCCGGGCTGTCGAACACGTAGCTCGCCGTCTGGTAGATCGGCGTGATGCGCGCATTCGTGGTCGGATCGGGCTCGCACCCGGCGTGGACGGCGAGCGTTTCGGGGTGGAGTTCGGTCATCGGGGGGAGTCCGTTTGGTTGGTGTGGGGGTGGAGGTCTGTTGCCGTTTGAAGGGGTGATTGGAGAGTCAGTCAGTGCGGATTTCTGTCAATGATCGCCCCCAGCAGTTGCGGATCTGGAAATCCGGCGAACGAACCAAAAGCAGAATGGAAGACCGATTATGGCAGCAATGGCACCGTGGAAAACGAGCTCGAACCAGAAGCGTGCATCGCTATCCCACGAGATGATGTCCCAGTCGTAAAGGTATGGCCAAAGGAACCCGTAAGCGAGCGTGATCAGCAGATTTGCAGCGATAAAGATCGCCAATCCGAGAGCGATGAGCCTGGTCATTCCGCCACCTCCCCTACCTCGTCACCCCCGCGCAGGCGGGGGTCCCGCTTCTCTTCGAAAGACACACAAGAAGAAGCGGGACCCCGGATCAAGTCCGGGGTGACGGGTGAGTGGAAACTCACTCCGCCGCCTCGTCCATCTCGTCGTCGGGCGGGGGCATGTTGTGCCCCAACAGCCGCAGCATATCCGCCGCGCATTCGACCACGTTGCTGCCGGGGCCGTAGATGCCCTGCACACCTGCGTCGCGCAGGAACTGGTAGTCGCTTTGCGGGATCACGCCACCGGCGGTCACCTTGATGTCGGCGCGGCCTGCGTCCTTCAGCAGGCGGATCAGCTCGGGGATCAGCGTCTTGTGGCCTGCCGCCAGCGAGGACGCGCCGATCGCGTCGACGCCCTCGGCCAGCGCCATTTCGAGCGTTTCCTGAGGGGTCTGGAAGAGCGGGCCGGAAAGCACATCGAAGCCCATGTCGGCAAAGGCGCTGGCGATCACGTTGGCACCGCGATCGTGCCCGTCCTGGCCCATCTTGGCGACCATGATTTTCGGCTTTCGGCCCAGCCGCTGCGCCACCGCATCGACGCCCTGCACCACCTGCGCATAGCGATCATCATCGGCGTAGGCCTTCGCGTAGATGCCCTTCACCGGGGTCGGCTTGGTGTCGTAGCGCCCAAACACATCTTCCATCGCACTGGAAATCTCGCCCAGCGTTGCATCGTGGCGTGCAGCTTCCACCGCTAGCGCCAGCAGGTTGCCCTCGCTCTGCGCCGCACCCCTCGCCAGCGCGTCGAGCGCGGCCTGGCACGCCATGTCGTCCCGTTCGCTGCGCACCGCCTTCAACCGCTCGATCTGCGACTGGCGGACCTTGTGGTTGTCGATATCGAGCGTGTCGATCTCGTCTTCGTGCTCGCGCCGGTACTTGTTGACGCCGACGATCACCGTCTCGCCCCGGTCCACGCTCGCCTGCTTGGCGGCGGCGGCTTCCTCGATCTGCGCCTTGGGCTTTCCGCTGGCGACATAAGCGGTCATCCCGCCTGCGGCCTCCACCTCGTCCAGCATCGCCTTGGCCTTATCGACCAGCGCGGCGGTGAGGCTTTCGATGTAATAGCTGCCGCCCAGCGGATCGGCGACGTTGGTGATGCCGGTTTCCTCCTGGATCACCAGCTGCGTGTTGCGCGCGATGCGGGCGGAAAAATCGGTCGGCAGCGCGATGGCTTCGTCCAGCGCGTTGGTGTGGAGCGACTGCGTGCCGCCCAGCACCGCCGCCATCGCCTCTATCGTGGTGCGGATGACGTTGTTGTACGGGTCCTGCTCCTGCAGGGACACACCGCTGGTCTGGCAGTGCGTGCGCAGCATCTTGGACTTCGGGTTCTGCGCGCCCAGCCCCTCCATCACATCGTGCCAGAGGTGACGCGCCGCGCGCATCTTGGCGATCTCCATGAAGAAGTTCATGCCGATGCCCCAGAAGAACGAAAGGCGCGGCGCAAAGGCGTCGATATCCAGCCCGGCTTCCATCGCGCGCTTGGCGTATTCCTTGCCATCCGCGATGGTGAAGGCGAGCTCCTGAACCGCCGTCGCGCCCGCTTCGTGCATGTGGTAGCCGCTGATGGAAATGCTGTTGAAGCGCGGCATGTGATCGCTGGTATAAGCGATGATATCGCTGACGATCCGCATCGAAGGCTCGGGCGGGTAGATGTAGGTGTTGCGGACCATGAACTCCTTGAGGATGTCGTTCTGGATGGTCCCGGAGAGTTTCTCCTGACTGACGCCGCTGCGCTCCGCCGCGACGATGTAGAACGCCAGCACGGGGATCACCGCGCCGTTCATCGTCATCGAAACGCTCATCGTGTCGAGCGGGATCTGGTCGAACAGGATCTGCATGTCGCGCACGGTGTCGATCGCGACGCCAGCCTTGCCGACATCGCCAACCACGCGCGGATGATCGCTGTCATAGCCCCGGTGCGTCGCCAGATCGAACGCGACGCTCAGACCTTTCTGCCCGGCGGCAAGGTTGCGGCGATAGAAGGCGTTCGATTCCTCCGCGGTGGAGAAACCCGCATATTGGCGGATGGTCCACGGGCGGCCCGTGTACATGCTGGCGTAGGGGCCGCGCGTGAACGGCGCCATGCCAGGGACGCCCGGATCCAGCTCCGGCGCGTCGGCGCCGACATCCTCGAACGTATAGAGCGGTTTGACGTCGATCCCCTCGGGCGTGTGCCAGGTAAGATCGCGGCCCTTCACCTCCTTGTCGGCGAGGGTCTTCCAATCGGCGTAGGTAGGGGTCTTGTCTGTCATGCGCCTTCCCTAGCGCCTCGCAACGCGCGGATGCAACGCACTGCTTGCGGCAAGGCACGCATCGCGCCGCGCGCGTCAGGCCGCCGCGCTCTCCCGCGCGGAAACGCGCCCGTGCCATCCGCCCAGCGCATCCAGCCCATCGACCGTCTCCAGGCCGATGAAACGGGCGAAATCGACCGCGGTCAGCAGCAGGATATCGGCTGCCGTGAAACGGTCGCCTGCGAGGTATTCGCGCTCCGCCAGCGATCGGTCGAAGAACCTGAGCGCCTCGGCCACGCGCGGGCGGTTCGCCTCGCCCCACTCGCTGTTCCGACCGGGCAGCGCGGCGGTGAAGGGATGCGTATGCACCCACACCTGCGCCACCGGGGGCATCAGGATCATCTCGACCCGGCGACACCACATCTCGACCTGCGCGATTTCGAGCGGGGTGGTGCCGAACAGCGGCGGCTCGGGATGCAGCGCCTCCAGATAGCGCATGATCGCCACGCTTTCCGCGATCACGGTGCCGTCATCGAGTTCGAGGATCGGCGTTTGCCCGCGCGGGTTCTTCTCCAGATAGTCGGGCGCCTTCTGCTCGCGCTGCGGGATCGAGACCTCGCGGCGCGGCAGATCGATGCCCTTCTCGGCGGCAAAGATGCGGACCCGGCGCGGATTGGGCGCGGGGTTCGGGCTGTCGTAGAACAGCATCAGCGGAGCCTGCGGCGGGCGAGTATGCGGGTCTGGATGTGTCGTGTCATGCGCGCGGTTCTACCCTGAAGTCCACTGCCTGCCAAACGGAAGGGCCACGCCACTGCGTCACTCGCCCTTGAACTCGGCCTTGCGCTTCTGGAGGAAGGACATCGCGCCTTCGACTGCATCCTTGCTGTTGCCGGCCTTCTGCTGGCCGACCGCTTCTGCATGCAGCGCGCTGGGCAAATCGTGCTGCAGGGCGTGCATGATGTTCGCGCGCATCGTGCCCAGCGCCAGCGTCGGGCCATTGGCGAGACGGGCGGCGAGCGTGCCGGCTTCGTCCATCAGCGCCTCGTCGCTCGCAGCCTTGTAGATCATGCCCCACTCGACTGCCTTTTCCGCGCCGATCTTCTCGCCCAGCATCATCATCTCGGTCGTGCGGGCCTTGCCTATCAGGCGCGGCAGCATCCAGCTCGCCCCGCCATCGGGAACCAGCCCGATATTGACGAAGGCCTGCAGGAAATAGGCCGAGGCACCTGCCACCACGAAGTCCGCCGCCAGTGCGATGGAGCATCCGATACCAGCCGCCGGGCCATTGACCGCAGCGACGATGGGCACGCTGCACTGCGCCATCTGCACCATCAGCGGGTTGTAGCTCATCGACAGGCTGTCATACGCGCCGCGCCCGCCCGTCGATTGCCGGTCACGCCCGCTGGCAAGGTCCGCGCCCGAGCAGAACGCGCGGCCCGCGCCGGTGATCAGGAAGGCACGCGCGTCGCCCGGGTCGGCCAGCGCATTGCGCAGCTCCACCGCCATCGCCGGGGTGATCGCGTTCAGCCGGTCGGGCCGGTTCAGCGTGATCCTGGCAACCGCCGCGCCATCGGTTTCGGCGCGTTCGACGAGGATGTGTTCGTAATCGGGCATGGTGGCTCCTCAGCAATCGCGAACCCGTGTGGCGGGGCGCGACCGGGCGATCAAGTCTTCCGTTCCCCATCGCGCACGCCGCGCTGCTGCGCCAGCCATCGCGACGTGGGACTGACGGTCAGTGCGCGCCTTTGGGCGTTTCCATGATTTCGGTGAGCTGGCCCATCATGTCCTTGGGGTGGAGGAAGAAGATCGGCGTGCCGTGCGCGCCGATGCGCGTGGGGCCGAGGATTCGCTTGCCCTTCCCTTCGAACCACGCGCGCGCCGCCTCGATGTCTTCCACTTCGTAGCAGACATGGTGCTGGCCGCCGGCGGGGTTCTTGGCGAGGAAGCCGTTGATGGGGGAGCTTTCGTCGTAGGGCTCGATCAGCTCGATCTGCGTGCCCTTGCCGACTTCGCCCGCGCTGTCGGGCGTATCGACGAAGCAGACCTTCACGCCCTGTTCGGGCAGATCGAAAGGCTCGGTAATCTGCACCGCGCCCATCGTGTCGCGGTAATAGGCGACGCTGTCCGCGATCGAAGGTGTCGCGACGCCGATATGGTTGAGACGGCCGAGTTTCATTTCTTCTAGCCCCTGCAAGTTTGCACGAAGTTGATACCCAATGAAGTGACAAGAACGCCTTCGACATACGGGGAGGAAAAAGACTGGCTCAGGTCGAAGGCGAAATGATCAATCAGCCTCTGACCAGCGAGGACATCATAGGTCGCATCCATATTAAAACCACCGCTAGACTTACCGTAGACATGCGGATCTTGGCATGAGTATGGGTAATCGACGGCAGTAATACGGCCCGGCCAGGAGAGTTTCTTTTTGTACAGCAGCTGCGAGCGATCCACCGCTTCTTTGCCCATCTGCTCAGCGGTTCTCTCAGATCGGTAATAGATCGCTTTGAACTCAGCAGCTAATTCTTCCCGGATCGAGGACTTAAGGTTCACTGGCGGGCACGGCGCAAAGGTTTCACCTCTTGGAACCAGATCGTTCAACAAGCGCACTTCTTCTGGACCAAGTCTCGACAAGATATCAGCGAAATTGGCGTGGTGACTGTGGTATCCACGCGAAGCTGACACCAGCAAATTAGCCCACATCTCGGTCAACGTTTCGTCGTCTTCAGAGAAGGAAGCCTTCTGAAAATACTGGAGGGCGAAGCCCGGCGGCAATTGGGTCAGTTGCTCCGGCTCAACTTTAGACTCAAATCGCTGTAAAATTTTTGACAGTCGATCCCCTGCATAAGCCCGGAACTGCTCACCAAGCGCGTCGAAGCTTGGACCGAGAAGCTTATCAGCCACCCAAGTGCTGACTCCACTGCCAGCTAAGATGCTGGCCGCAGTTACCAATTCAGCTGGCATTAGCTTCCCTCACAACGGAATATTATCGTGCTTCTTCCACGGGTTGCTCAGTTCCTTGCCGCGCAGCTTCCGCAGCCCCAGCGCGATCCGCCGCCGGGTCGAGCGCGGGTAGATGACCTCGTCGATATAGCCGCGTGAGGCGGCGACGAAGGGGTTGGCGAAGCGGTCTTCGTATTCCTTGGTCTTCTCGGCGATCTTTTCGGGATCGTCGCGGTCCTGGCGGAAGATGATCTCCACCGCGCCCTTCGCGCCCATCACCGCGATCTCCGCCGTCGGCCATGCGTAGTTGAGGTCGCCGCGCAGGTGTTTGCTCGCCATCACGTCATACGCGCCGCCATAGGCCTTGCGGGTGATGACAGTGATCTTGGGCACGGTCGCCTCGGCATAGGCGAACAGCAGCTTCGCGCCGTGCTTGATGATGCCGCCCAGTTCCTGGCTGGTGCCGGGGAGGAAGCCGGGCACATCGACGAAGGTCAGGATCGGAATGTCGAATGCGTCGCAGAAGCGCACGAAGCGCGCGGCTTTCTTGGACGAATTGATGTCGAGCACGCCCGCCAGCACCAGCGGCTGGTTGGCGACCACGCCCACGGTGCGGCCCTCCACGCGCCCGAAGCCGCAGATGATGTTGCCCGCGTGTTTCGGCTGGATCTCGAAGAAGTCGCCGTCGTCCAGCACCTTCGCGATGACCTCATGCATGTCGTAGGGCTGGTTGGCATTGTCGGGGATCAGCGTGTCGAGGCTTTCCTCGACCCGGTCCCACGGATCGCTCGTTGGCATGTCGGGCACCGGCTCGCGGTTCGACAGCGGGAGAAAGTCGAAGAAGCGGCGCGTGGCCATCAGCGTTTCGATGTCGTTCTCGAACGCGTCGTCGGCCACGCTGGTCTTGGTCGTGTGGGTGATTGCCCCGCCCAGCTCTTCCTGCGTGACGACTTCGTTGGTGACCGTTTTCACCACGTCGGGCCCGGTGACGAACATGTAGGAGCTGTCCTTCACCATGAAGATGAAGTCGGTCATCGCGGGGCTGTAAACCGCGCCGCCAGCACAAGGCCCCATGATGACGCTGATCTGCGGGATGACGCCCGATGCGAGCACGTTGCGCTGAAACACCTCGGCATAGCCGCCGAGCGACGCCACGCCTTCCTGAATACGCGCACCGCCTGAATCATTCAGGCCGATGACCGGCGCGCCGACCTTCATCGCGGTGTCCATCACCTTGCAGATCTTCTCCGCATGGCGTTTGGATAGCGATCCGCCGAAAACCGTGAAATCCTGGCTGAACACATAGACCAGCCGGCCATTGATCGTGCCCGACCCGGTGACGACGCCGTCGCCCATGATCTGCTGCTCTTCCATGCCGAAATCGGTGCAGTCGTGGACGACGTAGGTGTCGAGCTCCTCGAAGCTGCCTTCGTCGAGCAGCACGTCGAGCCGCTCGCGCGCGGTCAGCTTGCCCTTGGCATGCTGCGCGTCGATCCGCTTCTGGCCGCCACCCATGTGGGCAGCCTCACGGCGCTGTTCCATCTCGGAAATATTGGCTGACATACGCGTCCCTCTTAAACTGTTGGGGATGCGTTGCACGGCTAGGCCGTAACGGTCAATCGGTCGGCGGGGGAGGCGGCGCCTCCTGATCGCGGACATGCGGGTAGATCGTGGCAAAGCGTTCGCGGCTTTCCGGCGAGCCGACCACCAGTACCGGAGCATCGCCGCACGCTTCGTGCAGCGCCTTGGCGGTTTCGGGAGCAATATAGGCGCTGGGCGGCCCGCCCCAGTTCATCGGTTCGCCCAGCCGGGCGAGCGTCTGCCCGCCGACGCGATCCTTGAGGATGTAAAACCCCTCCTCATCCCTATCCAGCCCGATCTCGCCGTGGAAGAATGCCAGCTTGTCCGCCTCGCCATCGCCGTGCGTCGCCCAGAAACAGCCATCGCGAAGCTCGACCTTACCATAAATCAGCGCCTCGTTCTGCGCGCCCGTACGCGCCGAGGATGCGGGCCAGAAGCGAATGCCGGGCTTTGCCGAGTCCGATACGGCGGGCAGGTTCATCGCGGGGGCAACCCCCCAGGCAATATGTTTCGGCACGTTCCAGCCGTTGTCGCGCGCCCATCGTGCGAAATCGCTTTGGGTCATCCCCACATCGATCTGGGTGATCGCCCCATCCGGCCCCTTGCCATCATATCCCGCGCCGAGCAGCGCATGCGCCGCTTCCAGCCGGTCGAACCATGCCTGCCCGATTTCGCGCGCGTTGGCGGGCAGCGGAGCACTCGCCTCGCGCCGTGCATACCCTTCCCCCTCCAGCCGCTCTGCCCGCGTCAGCTTCGCATAGTCGGGCGCCGGCGCCGCCGCCTGCGTGGCGTAGCTGCTGTCCTGTCGCTCTTGCGCATGATCGGAGGATTGCTCCTCGGCAGGAATGGGAGAGCACGCTGCGAGAAAGGCGATCGAGGTGGCAAGGATGCGCATTGCGCCCTCCTTCCACCCCTCTGCCTTGCCGGGCGCTGAACCCTGCGTCAGCGCATCAGGACGAGCTCTTCGGCCATGGTCGGGTGGATTGCGACGGTGGAATCGAAATCCGCCTTGGTCAGCCCGGCCTTCACCGCGATGGCCGCCGCCTGCATCATTTCGGGCGCTTCGGGGGCGATCATGTGGATGCCCACGATCCGGCCGCTGTCGCCGTCGCAGATCATCTTCATCAGACTGCGTTCGTTGCGACCCGCCAGCACGTTCTTCATCGGGCGGAAGTCGGACAGGTATACCTTCACGCTGCCCAGTGCCTCCTTCGCTTCGCCCTCGGTCATGCCGACCGCGGCGATGGGCGGGTGGCTGAACACCGCGCTGGGGACGCAGCTGTGGTCCACCGCAACCGGATCGCCTTTGCCGAACACCGTATCGGCAAAGGCCTGCCCTTCGCGGATCGCCACCGGGGTCAGCTGCACGCGGTCGGTCACGTCGCCGACGGCATAGATATGGTCGACATTGGTCTTGCTGAACCGGTCGACCTTCACTTCGCCGCCCTCGCCCAGTTCGACGCCCGCCTTGTCGAGGCCAAGGCCTTCGGTGTTGGGAATGCGGCCCACCGCGAACATGACCAGATCGGCCTTTTCCTCGTCGCAGTCGGACAGTTTCACGAAATAGCCGCCGTCGTCGCACGGCTTGATATATTCGAAGGTGGTGTTGAAGCGGAACTTGATCCCCTTCGTGGTCGAAATCTGTAACAGCCGGTCGCGCACCGCCTCGTCATAGCTGCGCAGCAGGCGGTCGCCCCGGTTTACGATATGCACATCGCAGCCGAATTCGTTGAAAATGCCCGCGAACTCGTTGGCGATATAGCCGCCGCCCGCGATGATGATCTTCTTGGGCAACGCGTCGAGATGGAACGCGTCGTTGGACGAGATCGCGTGTTCGGCGCCCTGGCACTCGGGCATGCGCGGGCGTGCGCCGGTGGCGATCAGGATGTGTTTTGCGGTGACCGTCTTGCCGCTCGCCAGCGTGATCTCGTGCGGGCCGGTGATTTCGGCGCGTTCCTTGAAGATCGTGACGTCGTGATTTTCCAGCGTGTCGGTATAGGCCCCTTCGATCCGGGTCACGTCGTCGAGCACGTTGTCGCGCAGCTTGATCCAGTCGAACGACCGCTCGCCGATATCCCAGCCGAACCGCTGGCAGTCTTCCAGATCCTCGGCAAAATGTGCGCCGTAGACCAGCATTTTCTTGGGCACGCAGCCACGGATCACGCAGGTGCCGCCCACCCGATGCTCTTCCGCGATCGCGACCTTGGCGCCGTGCGCCGCGCTGACCCGTGACGCGCGCACCCCGCCCGATCCTGCGCCGATGGTGAAGAGGTCGTAGTCGTACTGGGAATCGGGCATGTGCGCTCCTGCTGGCAAGAGCGCGCGATATGGCGGTGCCGATGGCAAATTCCAACCGCAAGCGGCTGGCAGCAGAATGTTATCGGTGCCGGACCGCCGGATCCTCGAGCGCAAGCTGGCGTGCGGTGGAGGCGGTCTGCGTCACGAAAAGGCCGATCAGCAGCGCGCCCACCGCGCCGACGAACAGGTCAAAACCGGTGAACACGCCGATAAGCGGGGTCGGCCCAAACACGATCATCGCAAGCGTCATCGCGACCAGCACCAACCGCAATTCGGTCGGCCCGGCCTTGAGGTAGGAGAGCCGCAATTCGCCCATAACCCTAACCGACAGGAACGCGTGGATCGACATCAGCAGGTACCCCGCCAACGCCACCAGCGCGACCTCCAGCTGGATATAGGCAGAGGCGCCCAGGCCCAGCACGACCAGCGTCGTCGCCAGCCCATCGCAGCTGTGATCGAGGAAATAGCCGTAGCGGGGGCGCTCTATCTTGCGAAAACGCGCCAGACTGCCGTCGAGCGAATCGCCGAACCAGTGGACGAAATATCCGCCGATCGAGAGCCACAGCCAGCCGTCGCCCAGATTGCTGGCGGCATAGCCGGCGAACACGGCAAGCGCGCCGACCATCCCTGCAAACGTGAGCATATCCGGAGTAACCCACCGCGGCAGGTGGGCACACAGCCAGTTGAGCAGCCTGCGTTCACCACGCGCCAGCACGTTCTGCTGGATGCGGTCGATCGGTTGCGCGGTCGAGGGCAGCCCCTCGCCGGGCGAATTATCCTGGTTCATGCGATAACGTTATCGGCGAGCACGCTGGCGCGTGCAAGCCTTGCCGCCTTAGCCTTCCCCGCCGCTGGATCGCGAACCGCCCTGACGACTGCGCCGTCCCTGGCCGCCACCACGGTTCTGGCCGCCGCCACCACTGCCGCTGCGACCCTGGCCTGCGCCGCCCGGTCCACCACGGCCGCGGCCGCCCTGCGGCTTGCCCTTGCGGCTGGGATGCTTCGCCTTCGGCTTGCGCGCGCCGTCGCCGATCGGCTTGGGGCTGACGCGCTGGCCGCGCTGCTGCTTGGGGGCAGGCTTGGTCGGGCCGACGCCTTCGACCACCGCGCGGAAATTATCCGGCAGCGGCAGGCGTTCGAACTCGGCGTCGGTCGTCTTGCGGATATCCTTGAGATACTGCCGCTCGTCCTCAGCACAGAACGCGATGGCGATGCCGTCGGCACCCGCACGCGCGGTCCGCCCGATGCGGTGAACATACTGTTCCGGCACGTTGGGCAGTTCGTAATTGATGACGTGGCTGACGCCGGGAATGTCGATCCCGCGTGCGGCGACATCGGTCGCCACCAGCACCGGGGTCTTGGCCCGCTTGAACTCGTCGAGCGCGCGTTCGCGCTGCGGCTGGCTCTTGTTGCCGTGGATCGCGTTGGCCGCGATGTTCACCTGCGCCAGCTTCTTCACCACACGGTCGCAACCATGCTTGGTGCGCGCGAAGACGAGCACGCGTTCGAGCTTGCCGGGGATTTCGTGGCGGCCCGACAGGATCAGTTCGAGCAGGCTCTGCTTTTCGTCCTGCTGGACCATGAACAGGAACTGCTCGATCCGCTCCGCCGTGGTGCTTTCCGGCGTGACCGAAACCTGCGCCGGATTGCGGCAGTACTGGCTGACCAGATCCTTGATCGCCTTGGGCATCGTGGCGCTGAAGAACAGCGTCTGGCGCGTCTTGGGCGTCAGTTCGTTGATCTTGCGCAGCGCGTGGATGAACCCGAGGTCGAGCATCTGGTCGGCTTCGTCGAGCACCAGGATCTCGACCCCGTCGAGATTGAAGGCGCGCTGGTCGATCAGGTCGAGCAGGCGGCCCGGCGTCGCGACGAGGATGTCGGTGCCACGGTGCAGCTTGTTGCGGTCCTTGTTGACCGAGGTGCCGCCGACGATCGACTGCACTTTCAGGCCCGCAAGCGCGCCATAATCCTTGGCGCTCTGGGCGATCTGCCCGGCCAGTTCGCGCGTCGGCGCAAGCACGAGCATGCGGCACGACTTGAACGGGGTCTGTTTGTCCGCTTCGCGCAGATTGTCGATGCTCGGCAGCATGAACGCGGCGGTCTTGCCGGTGCCCGTCTGCGCAATGCCCAGCAGGTCGCGGCCTTCGAGCACGGGCGGAATCGCCTGCGCCTGGATCGGAGTGGGTTCGGTATAGCCCTTGAGGTCGAGGGCCTGGAGAACGGGCTGCGACAGCCCGAGGTCTTTGAATTCGGTCATGTGAATATGTGACTCGCATCGGATGCGGTTCGCGCCGCGCCAACCATGCAAACGGAAGGCGCGCGCTATCGCGGGGTTAAAGTAACCGCCCGCGTGAAAAGGGAAGTCTGTTGGAAAAATCGAACCGCTGCCGGGTCGGTCGCATAATGTGCGGGCCGCCACTTCACGCTGGCAATCGCGCTTCGTTCGGGCGGTAGATGGTGCATCGCAGCGAAAAAGTCAATCGGAGACGCGGTTTTGCGAAACAAGCCGTGCTCGGCCTGCGTTGGTAGCGTGAGACGATTTGACGGAGGCGGGCATGATCGAACCCATTACCGACCGTATCGAGCAGGGCAGCGGCCTGCTGGCCGATCCGCTTCAGGCCGCGCTGGCCGCCGGAATAGCGGTGGCTGTCGCACTGGCGCTGCATGCGCTGCTGTTTTTCCTGCTTCGCCGGTTCGCGCAGCGCACCGAGCAGTCGAGCGACGACATCGTTGTGAAGCACCTGTTCCGCCCCACCCGCCTCGCCTTCGTGGTTCTCGCGCTGATGGCGGCGGCGCGCTATGTTCCCGAATTGCGCAATATATGGGCCGATATCGCGACCTTCGTTCTGCCGGCCGTCGTGGGGTGGATGGTGCTTGCGATCGTGCGGGCACTGGTCGAAGCGGCGAAGTTGCGCGCCGACATTTCGGTGGCGGACAACCTCAAGGCGCGGCGCAAGCGCACCAAGCTGACCATGTTCAGCCGGATCGCGACCTTCATTATTGTCTTCATAACCGTCGGCCTGATGCTGCTGGCGATTCCCGGCGTGCGGGATATCGGGCTGACGCTGGTCGCCTCCGCCGGGCTCGCGGGCCTCGCGGTGGGTGCCGCAGCGCAGCCCGCGCTCAAATCGCTGATCGCGGGCGTGCAGATGGCACTGACCGAGCCGATCAATATCGACGATGCCGTCGTGCTCGAAGGCGAATGGGGCTGGATCGAGGATATCCGCACGACCTATGTGGTGGTGAAGATCTGGGACCAGCGGCGGCTGGTCGTGCCCACCAGTTATTTCCTCGAAAAGCCGTTCCAGAACTGGACCAAGCAGACCGCCGAACTGCTGGGCACGGTGTTCCTCCATCTCGACCCCAAGGCGAAGATCGGCCCGTTGCGCGAGGAATTCGAACGACAGATCTCTGCGAATCCGCGTTGGGATGGCCGGGTCCAGGTGGTCCAGGTGACCGAGACGACGCGCGATTCCAAGGAGGTGCGCCTGCTGATGAGCGCGAGTAACTCGCCCACGCTGTTCGACCTCAGATGCGATATCCGCGAGGGCATGATGGAATGGCTGGCGGACAACCGCCCGCAGGATTTCGCCAAGCTGCGCTTGCTGGAAGAGGCAGAGGCCGAACCGGCAGGCTAGGCAGTCGCCTTACGGCCGAACGGCGCGTTAAGCTTGACGATCTTCCAGTTGAGGATCGACGCGAAGCTGACCCACGCAAGATAGGGCACGATCATCCAGCTCGCCGCGACCGACCATTCGCGCAGAAAAATGGTGAGCGCGAGCACCGACAGCCACAGGAACGGTACCTCGATCAGCGCCCAGTCGGGGCGCTTCACGGTGAAGAACAGCGGCGACCACAGGAAATGGAACAGCCCGTTGGCGAGGTAGAGGCCGATCAGCAGCGCACGCCCCCCCTCGTCCGCGCCGTTCCACGACAGCACGAAAGCCCACGCGGCCAGCACCAGGATCACCGTCCACGCGGGGCCGAACAGCCAGTCGGGCGGCTGCCAACTGGGCTTGGCAAGATTGCGATACCATTCGCCGATACTGGTCAGCAGCCCGCCGCCGACGGTCAGGATCAGCGCCCAGACGATGGCGAAGATGACGGGAAAGGACACGCACGAACGCTACGCCCCCGCTGCCCCCTTGGCAATGCAGTATGCAGCGCGCGCAAGGGATGCGCGGCACCATCGGCATCGCGGGCCACGCGCATCGGCAGGCGTGGCGGATGGTGACAGAAAAGGCCTCCGGAAACGCATCCGGACGCCCCTGGGTGGGCCGGTGCCGCAAGCAATGCGCGACACCGGCACAGGGAAGTTCCGCTTACGGAGTGCGGCTGGAAGCGCGCGCCGTCTGGAATTCGGACTGCGAGAGGTAGCTGTCGCCATCCTCGTCGAAATAGAAGAAGGTCTCGCCCGCTTCGTTGATCTCTTCCGGCGTCAGGTACGGCGGCCTGGCATCGTTGGGTTCGGGTTCGGTCGGGTCGGTCGGCAGCGCCCAGATCGCATATTCGGCGACCGACAGCTTTCCGTCGTCATTGCGGTCGAGATAGGAGAAACCCATCGCACCGCGCGACGGCATCGTGGAACCGCTCATGCCGTCGCCGCTCGTTCCCGAGGTGCCGGCCATGTCGGACGAAGACATCGAGTCATCCCCATCGGAACCGCCACCGCTCATGCTGTCGCCGCCAGTGGAGCGATCGCTCATCGCACCGCCACCCTGCGCCTCGTTCATCATCGTGTCGCGATTGCGATCATATTCGTCGCTGACCGATTGCCGGTCCATCGAATCGAAGCGGCCCTGCTGATCGTCCGAAAGCTCGCCACCGACGGGATAGAGATCGTCCTCCGACTGGTCGGCATCGTCGACAACGAGTTCATCCACGTCATCGACCGGCGTGTTCTCTACATCTTCGGAATCGCAGGCGGCAAGAGCCAGAGCTGCGGTCGAGACCAGTGTGGTCAGGGCAAGCTTGCGTTTCATCACGAAATTCTCTCCGGTGTTGTTCATAGGTTGCACTGACAACGAACGAACCGCACGAAATGTCCGTAAATCTTCATGGGCTGGAGCTTAGGCGGCTGTAAACGGGCGCTAAACCTGTCGAAAATTGAGCGCCGCGTTCAGCGCGAAGACTAGCAGTCCGGCAAACACGGACACGATCACCCGCACCACCAGATAGTGCATCGGGGTAAAGGTGATCAGCAGCCAGAACAGCCCCATCGTCACCACCAGCCCGGCCCCTGCATTGACCAGAAATATCAGATAGCCGCTCGCCAGCTTGCGATCCGATCCGGCGAATATCCAGTACCGCCCGAGCAGGTAATGCAGCGTGTTGGCGACCAGGAAGCCGACGCCCGCGGCAATCACCTCGTCCATATTCGCATATTCGACCAGCAGCCACAGCACGCCCAGCCCGATCAGGAACACGCTGGTGCTGACGACGGTGTTGCGCCACAGCATCCCGCCCACGCGCCGGTTCCAGAAACGCGACGCCCAATGGCCGAGATCGAACCCGGCCTGCCGACCTGCAGGCGCGGTCATTCGGCGGCGACGGCCAGACCCGGTGCGCCCGCCTGCGCGCTTGCGGCGCGAATGGGCCTTGGCCGGGGATTGGCCTCGCCCGCATCCGCCCATTCGGTACGGCGCGGCGCGCCCAGCCACGCAAACAGCAGCGGCAGCTTTATGAACAGCAGTTCGGAATGGATCATCCGGTCAATCCAGCGTTCCCACCGGCTGGGCTGGCGGCGGGCATTGTCGGCCAGCCACTTGTCGTAAGGTTCGAAATGGCTTGGCTCGTCCACATGGACGACCTCGAAAATGCGCAGCAGCGCCTTGTCGTTGCGCACCACCGATTTGGTCAACAGCACATCGACCTGCTTGAGCCCGCGCTTCTCGGTCAGCGAGACGACGCGGCACAGGCGTTCGAACAGGTCGTCGCTGGCGACGATGGCCTTGGTATCGAGATTGTCGATCGGGGTGCCGAAGGTAATCTCGATAAAGCGGTCGATATGGCCGAACGCCCGGTCGAGCGCGATCGGCATCGTCCCGCGCAGTTCGAACCAGCGTTTGAACATGACGTAATGCTTGCGCTCGTCCGCGCGGTGTTTCTCGACCGCCGCGATAAACTCCGTCGCCTCGGGGTGCTTGGCCTTCACAGCCTCCAGCACCCGGTCCAGCGCAGTGTATCCGCGATGTTCGTTATAGATGTAGATCGACCCCAGAAGGTCGAGGTAGCGTTCTGCAATCCAGCGTTTCATTTCGGGGGGCTTAGCACCGGGATTGGGGAAGGTCACGCTGCGGTGCGCCACATACGCTTCGCACCACAGGACGGCCGGAGATCGTGGGGCGCGATGCCTACCCCAACCCGCTCGCTTCCAGCAGCGCCCGCGTGCTCGCATCGAACTCCGCTGCGCCGCCGTCGATGTCCTTGGCCATTTTCTTGCCCAGCTCGACGCCGAACTGGTCGAAGGGGTTGATGCCCATCAGCACGGCGTTCGCGAAGGTGCGGTGTTCGTGGAAGGCGATCAGTGCGCCTAGCGTGGCTGCGTCCAGATCGTCGCACAGGATCGTCGCCGAGGGCCGGTCGCCGGGGAATTCGCGCGCGGGATCCTGCCCGTCCGCGCTCATGTTGCCGCCCGCCATCAGCGCCGCGCCTTGGGCGAAGCAGTTGGTCAGCAGGATGCGGTGATGCGCGGGGTCGAGCGCGTCTCCGGGCGCGATGCTGGCGATGAAGTCGACCGGGATCAGGTGCGTACCCTGATGCAGCAGCTGGAAGACGGCGTGCTGCGCGTCGGTCCCCACCCCGCCCCAGGTGACCGGGGCCGTCGGCCCGTCGACCGGTTTGCCATCCGAGGTCACGCGCTTGCCGTTGCTCTCCATCTCCAGCTGCTGGAGATAACTCGGGAACAGCGCCAGCCGCTCGTCATAGGCGAAGACGGCGCGCGTCTGGCAGCCGCGCGCGCGGGCATAGTACTGGTCGGCGAAGGCCGCGCGCAGCGCCAGGTTGTCGCGCCCGTCAGCCGTGCGGAAATGCGCATCGACCGCGCTCGCGCCGTCCAGCATCGCGGCGAATTCGTCCCACCCGGCGGCCAGCGCGACGGGAAAGCCGATGCTCGACCACAGGGAGTAACGCCCGCCGACGGATTCCATGAAGGGCAGCACGCGCGTTTCGTCCACGCCCCATTCCACCGCGCCTTCGGGATTGGCGGTGAGTGCCACCACGCGGCCATGCGGATCGTCCACCCCGTTTTCACGCAGCCAGCGCATCGCGCTGTCGGCATTGGTCATGGTCTCGATGGTGGTGAAGGTTTTCGACGCCACCGCGATCAGCGTCGTCGCCGGATCGCACGCCTCGAACGCAGCCTCCAGCGCGACCCCGTCGATATTGGAGACGACGTGGCAATCGACATAGGCCAGGTCGCGGGTCAGCGCATCGATCGCGAGCGCGGGGCCAAGCGCAGAGCCGCCGATACCGATGTGAATCAGGTGCTTCACATCGCCCATCGCGCCTTCGCGGATCGCCTCGACCAGCATCTGCATGCGGGTGCGCAACGCCTGCGCCTCCTCTACGCTGGCCTCGCTGCCCGATCCGCGCTGCGCGGTATGTTCCGCCGCGCGCCCTTCGGTCACGTTGATCGTCTCGCCGGCAAACAGCGCCGCACGCCTGGCTTCGAAATCGCTGGCCTGCGCCAGATCCTCGAACGCGGCCAGCAAATCGTCGGTCAGGTGGGTTTTGGACCAGTCGAAGCGGATGCCCGCAACATCTTCGCCCTCGCCCCACGAAATGCGCCCGGTCAGCCGGTCTACCCGGCCTTCGTCAGCGGCGAACAGTTCGCCCAGGGTTGCGCCGGGCAAACCCTCGATCCGGTCCCACGCTGCTGTCCTGCCATTGCCCATCGTTCAAAATCCTGTTGCCTGCCTGCAATCAGCGCCTAGGTGCTGTCGCGATGGATGAAAAGGGCGCACAGGCCACTCGGACCAATGCCGGGGACGAACGGCGCGGCGGCGGGCTGTCGAGCCTGCTCACGCTCGTCCTCGTGGTGGCGCTCGTCGCGCTGGCGGTACGCACCTTCGCGTTCTCGCTGTTCACCATCCCCAGCGAAAGCATGATGCCCGGCCTGATGCCCGGCGACACGATTGCCGCCAAGAAATGGCCCTACGGCTATTCGAGCAATTCGCTGCCCTTCGACCTGCCGCTGATTCCCGGGCGCTGGATGGCGAAGCAGCCCGAACGCGGCGATGTGGTGATCTTCAAGCATCCGGTGGACGGCACGGATTACGTCAAGCGCGTGATCGGCCTGCCGGGCGACGAGGTGGAACTGCGCGGCGGCTACGTGATCCTGAACGGACAGGTGCTCAGCCAGGCGGGCAGCGACGATGCCATCGTCCCGGTCAGCCCCAATACGCCGTGCGCATGGGGCGGCCGCGAGGAAGCGCGCCCGGCAGGCGGCGCCGACTGCCGCTATACCCGCAACCGCGAATACCTGCCCTCCGGCGTCAGCTACGAAGTGTTCGACTACGGCGCGACCCCGCAGGACAACTGGGGGCCGCGCACCGTGCCGGACGGGACGATGTTCGTGCTGGGCGACAATCGCGACAACTCGATGGACAGCCGCTTTCCCGCCGTGCCGGGCGGCGGGGTCGGCTTCGTGGCGCAGCAACAGCTGGTGGGCCAGGCGGGCACGGTGCTGTGGTCGACCGATGGCAGCGGCGAATGGCTTGACCCCGGCAGCTGGCTCTCCGGCCTGCGGCGAGAGCGAACGGGACAAACATTGTGAACGAGTGGACCGACACCCGCGAATGGCTGCTGGGCCACGGCTTTGCGGCGCAGGACGAAGCGTTGTGGACCGAGGCGCTGACCCACGGGAGCATGGGCGATGCGCGCGATTACCAGCGGCTGGAATTCCTTGGCGACCGCGTGCTCGGCCTCACGATCGCCGAATGGCTGTTCGAAACGCAGAAAGGCGCGGCCGAAGGGGCGTTGGCGCAACGGCTCAATGCGCTGGTCAGCAAGCGCGCCTGCGCCAGGGTGGCACGGGCCATCGGTGTTTCGGATCACCTGCGACTGGGTCGCCAGGCTCGCGAAGACGGCGCGGCGGATAGCGACAACATCCTCGGCGATGTTATGGAATCGCTGCTTGGCGCGCAATTGCGCGAAGCCGGTTTCGAGAACGCGCGCAGACTGATCCGCGATTTGTGGGCCGAAGCGGTCGAAGGCGATACGGGCCGCGCCAAGCATCCCAAGTCCGCCCTGCAGGAATGGGCCGCGGGCAACCGGCGGCGCCCGCCCGAATACGCCCTTGTCGATCGTTCCGGCCCCGATCACGCGGCGCGCTTCACCGTGCGTGTTTCGGTGCGCAACGTGGGCGATGCCGAAGCAACCGCGAACAGCAAGCAGGAGGCCGAGACGGCGGCGGCAAAAGCCTTTATGGAACGGTATGGCTAGCGCGCGCTTGCGCTCGCCCTTCGACAGGCTCAGGACGAGCGGGACATGACTGACACGAACAACCAACCCGCCGAAGGCGGCAAGGCCGACCGGCCGTCCGCAGCCGCCCCGCAGTCGGAACGTAGTCCCGACGAAGGGAAACGCGGCGAGGATGAGCAGAAATGCGGCGTCGTCGCCGTGCTGGGCGCGCCCAATGCGGGCAAGTCCACGCTGGTCAACGCGCTGGTCGGCCAGAAGGTCGCCATCGTGAGCCCGAAGGCGCAGACCACCCGCGCGCGGATGCTGGGCATTGCGCTGCACGAGAGCGACGATGCGAACACCCAGATGATCCTGGTCGACACGCCTGGCATCTTCGCACCGAGGCGGCGGCTCGACCGCGCGATGGTGAGCGCGGCGTGGGAGGGCGCGGAAAGCGCCGATGCGGTGCTGCTGCTGGTCGACCCGGTGAAACAGCGCCGGCACGAGCTGGAGCCGCTGCTGGAACAGCTGGCCAGCCGGCCCGAGAAGAAGATCCTCGTGCTCAACAAGGTCGACATCGCGAAAAAGGAGCCGCTGCTGGCGCTGGCACAGGATCTGTCCGCCAAGGTCGATTTTGCGGAAATCTACTTCATCTCCGCACTGACCGGCGACGGAGTGACCGAATTGAAGGACGCGCTGGCCGCCGAGATGCCCCAGGGCGAGTGGATGTATCCCGAAGATCAGGTGTCCGACGCGTCCGAACGCCTGCTCGCGACCGAAATCACCCGCGAACAGCTCTACCGCCAGCTGCACGAGGAATTGCCCTACGACAGCATGGTGCGGCCCGAGAAATATATCGAGCGCAAGGATGGCAGCGTGGAAATCCACCAGCAGATCGTGGTCGCGCGCGATAATCAGCGGATGATCGTGCTCGGCAAAGGGGGTTCGCGCATCAAGGAAATCGGGACCGCCGCGCGTGAGGAGCTGAGCGAACTGCTGGGCCGCAAGGTCCACCTGTTCCTGCACGTCAAGGCGACCGAGAACTGGCAGGACGACAAGGAACTGTTCGAGGAAATGGGCCTCGACTGGACGAAGTGAGGCGCGTAGCCTCCACCCGTTCCTGCCAGGGAGATCATGCCATGCGTATCGCCATTTGCACCGCCACACTTGCCACCGCATCGCTCGCCCTCGCCGCTTGCGCCCCAAACGAGGAGATGGAGATGGACGAACCGATGACGGGCTGCGCGGTATACCAGTCGCGCGACTGGCAGGCATGGATCAGCGCCATGCCCGGCCCGGACGCAAAGCCGACGCTGCATATCCAGGGCGAGGTCGATATGCCGACGCCCGGCTACAGCGTGAAACTGGTGGAAGGCCCCGCCGACCGGATGCAGCCTCCGGGCCTGCGCTTCCGGCTGGAGACGAAGCGGCCTGACGGGATGACCATGCAGGTCATCACGCCCAAAAAGGTCCGCTACAGCGAACCCACGCCCTATTCCCAGATCCGCGAGATCATCATCACTTGTGGCGACGAGACGCTGGTGACGATCAGCGATGTGCCGGTGGCGCAGTAACGATACCGGGAACGAGACCGCGCAACGGCGGATAACGACGGCCAGCCCTACCGCTTCTTGGCAATCGCGATCTTGTTCTTCTTGGCGAAGTCCTTGGTCGATTCTTCACTGCGGTTCAGCGCCTTGGCGATCTGTTTGAGGCCCTGCCCCTTGGCGGCCAGCGTTTTGAGCTGGCCCGCCTCTTCGCCCGTCCAGGGCTGTTTGTGCCGCTCGAACTTGTCCTTTGCCATCAGGCGTCCTTCGCCTTGGCGGGCGCCTTTTTCGCCGCAGGCTTCTTCGCGGCGGCCTTCTTCGCCGGAGCCTTCTTCTTCGGGGCTGCCTTCTTCTTCTTCTTGGCCGGACCCTTGGCGACGCGGGCGTCGATCAGGGCGATCGCCTGTTCGTCGGTCACGTCCTCCGGCTTCACATCCTTGGGGATGGTCGCGTTGGTGGTGCCATCGGTGACGTAGGGCCCGTAGCGGCCCGGCATTACCTTCATCTCGGCTTCGGAGGTCGGGTGCTTGCCCAGCACCTTGATCGGTTCCGCCTTGGCGCGCCCGCGACCGCCCTTCTGGGCCGCCTCGGCTAGCATCGTGACCGCGGCGTTCATGCCGGTGTCGAACACATCCATCGTGCTGGTGAGCTTGGCGTACTTGCCATCGTGCCGCAGGTACGGGCCGTAACGCCCCAGATTCGCTTCGATATCCTTGCCCGTCTCCGGATGCTGGCCGACGATCCGGGGAAGCGACAGCAGCTTGAGCGCCATCTCCAGATCCAGCTCTCCAATGTCCTTCGGAATGCTGGAACGTTTGGCTTCCTTGCCCTCACCCAGTTGCAGGTATGGCCCGAAGCGGCCCGTCTTGCGCTCCACCGGCAATCCGGTTTCGGGATCGTTGCCGAGCACGGCATTCTCGGCCACCTCGTCCGCATCCGCGCCCGGCTGGGCAAAGCGGCGGGTGAACTTGCATTCGGGGTAGTTCACGCAGGCGACGAACGCGCCATAGCGCCCACCACGCAGGTGCAGTTCGCCCCCTGATCGGCCTTCCTGGTCACACAGCGGGCAGAAGCGCGGGTCCTTGCCGTCCGACCTTTCGGGGAACAGGTAATCGGACAGGAAGGTATCGAGCACCGCCGTGATGTCCGACGGTTTCTGTTCCATCACCTCGTCGGATTTGGGCTTGAAGTCCTTCCAGAACGCTTCGAGGATCGCCTTCCATTCGGCGCGCCCGCCGGAGACATCGTCCAGCTCTTCTTCCATGCCCGCGGTGAAATCGTAGGCGACGTAGGTGGGGAAGAAGCGTTCGAGGAAGGCGGTCAGCAGGCGGCCCGATTCCTCGGCGAAGAAGCGGTTCTTCTCCATCCGCACATAGTCGCGGTCGCGCAGCGTCTGGATGGTCGAGGCATAGGTGGAAGGCCGCCCGATGCCGAGCTCCTCCAGCTGCTTGACCAGCGATGCTTCGGAGAAGCGCGGCGGCGGCTGGGTGAAGTGCTGGTTCGCCTCGACGCCCGTGCGCGCCGGTGCATCGCCTTCGCGCATCTGCGGCAGCAGGCCGCCGTCTTCGTCGTCCTTGTCGTCGAAGCTTTCCTGATAGACCGCGAGGAAGCCGGGGAATTTCACCACCTGGCCCGTCGCGCGCAAGGAATGCTGCCCGCTGCCCTCGGTCAGGGTAACGGTCGTGCGTTCGAGCTGCGCGGTCGCCATCTGGCTCGCCAGCGCGCGCTTGAAGATCAGGTCGTACAGGCGTGCCTCGTCACCGCTACCCGCCTTGTCCTTGCGGAAATCGGTCGGCCGGATGGCTTCGTGCGCTTCCTGAGCATTCTTGGCCTTGGTCTTGTAATAGCGCGCTTTTTCCGGGCGATACTGCTCCGAATAGCGATCCACGATGGCATCGCGGCAGGCGTCGATGGCGGACTGGTCCATCTGCACGCCGTCGGTACGCATGTAGGTGATCGCGCCCGCTTCATACAGCGACTGCGCGCACCGCATCGTGTGGCTGGCGGAGAAGCCGAGCTTGCGCGCGGCCTCCTGCTGCAGGGTCGAGGTGGTGAACGGCGGCGCGGGGTTGCGCTTGACCGGCTTGGTGTCGATCCCCGCAACCGTGAAACGCCCTTCCTCGACCGCCGCCTTGGCGGCCATGGCGGCGGCTTCGTTGCCGAGCGACATCTTGTCGACCTTCTGGCCGTCCAGCGTCACCAGCCGCGCGGTGAAGGCCGTGCCGTCGTGTTCGAACCCGGCGACGATGCTCCAGTATTCCTCCGCCTTGAACGCCTCGATCTCGCGCTCGCGGTCGACGATGATGCGCAGCGCGACCGACTGCACGCGGCCTGCCGACTTCGCACCGGGCAGCTTGCGCCACAGCACGGGCGAAAGCGTGAAGCCGAACAGGTAGTCGAGCGCACGGCGCGCCAGATAGGCGTCGATCAGATCCTGATCGAGCGCGCGCGGCTTCTTCATCGCGTCGGTCACGGCGGGCTTGGTGATGGCGTTGAAGGTCACCCGGTCGACATTGGTCGGCAGGGCCTTCTTCTTCTTGAGCATCTCCAGCACGTGCCAGCTGATCGCCTCGCCTTCACGGTCGGGGTCAGTCGCGAGAACGAGGCGGTCGGCGGTCTTGGCCGCGTCGGTTATCGCCTTCACCTGCGCGCGCTTGCGCTGATCGGAATAGATCTCCCAGTCCATCGCGAAATCTTCATCCGGGCGCACGCTGCCGTCCTTGGGCGGCAGATCGCGGATGTGGCCGTAGGAGGCGAGAACCTTGAAGTCCTTGCCGAGATATTTCTCGATGGTTTTGGCTTTCGCCGGTGATTCAACGATGACGAGTTGCATGAGAGTGGGGGCGTTCCTTCACGTGTACGTACGCGCGAGAGTGGGAATCGGAAATGCGGTTCGTCAAGCGCGCATGCTCCCGAACGCCGGATTTATTCGTGCGCGCTACTCGAACACATCCGCCACGCTGGTGTCGGCGGGCGCGACGAGGTGGAATACCGCGATGCTGAAGGCCAGGCTCACCGCGTTGGTAAAGGAACTGACCACGCTCGAAACGGCGACTGCGATGGCGAGCATTGGCGACAGCAGCTCACCGGGCCGCGCAGCAAAGGCGATGCCGCCGATCAGGCCGCTTGCCATTCCGGCGATCACCGCCAGCACGATCCACAGCAGCAGGCCCGCACCAAAAATCGACCAGCTCCGGCCGTCGGTTGCCTGCCAGCTTGCCCCCAGGCTCTTGGTCGCCCCGTATTCGCCCGAGATCACGTAGCCATTGGCGGCCGACCAGCGGACCAGCAATATGACGAATGGGATGAACAGCAGAGCAAAACCGATCATCAGCGCGATCACCGCGAGGATCGACATGCCGAGGTAGCTCCAGAAGCGCGAACGGGCACTGGGTGTGCGCCCCACCGCCAGCATCAGCTGCTTCAGCAGCAGGTAGCTCGCGATCACGAACAGCACGAGCGTTGCGACGTCGAACAGCGATCCTGCCAGGCCCATCGTTTCGGTGTCGATGAAACCATTCCGGATGCGCGCGGAGAACAGGCTGCGATCCATTTCCGCAAGGCCGAACAGCCCGCCCAGCCCCGAAAACAGCCCCAGCACCAGCGTGTAGATCAGAACCGGGCGCCCGGCGGCGGTGACAATATCTATCGTCTGGCCGAGGATTCCCCCGACATCGGCCTCTCTATCCATGAATTCCCCCTTCGTCCTGATACAAGCCTATCGCGCCCGTCAGGGTTCGCACAGGCTCACCCTGCCCCCGGCGTGCCGCTCCAGCCGCCCCGCGATCTCCAGCTCCAGCAGCGCCAGCTGCACCGCCGCTGCGCTGGTGCCCGATTGCCGGATCAGCTCGTCCACCGCGACCGGCGCGTTGGTCAGCAGCTGCGCGATGTCGGCGGGCTCCGCCTCGCTCAGGTCAGCGGGTGCGATTGCGTCCAGCATGGCATCATAGGCCTGCACGGGCTCGCGAAAAGTGCTGCGCGGCGCGCCGTCGAAGGTGCTGAGCAGTTCGACCACGTCGGACGGCTCCTGCACCAGCACCGCGCCCTCGCGGATCAGGTGGTTGCATCCGTGGCTGCGCGCGTCGAGCGGGCTGCCGGGGATCGCCATCACCTCGCGCCCGTACTCCCCCGCCAGCCGCGCGGTGATGAGACTGCCGGACTTGACCGCGGCCTCCACCACCAATGTGCCCAGCGCGAGCCCTGCGATGATCCGGTTGCGGCTGGGAAAGTGGCTCCCGCGCGGCTCGGTGCCCGGCGGCTGCTCGGCGATCAGCAGGCCTTCGCTCGCGATGCGCTCCTGCAGATCGGCGTGCTGCGGCGGATAGGCGATCTCGATCCCGCTCGCGATCACGCCGATGGTCTTGGGGAACGCGCCTTCGTGCGCCGCGCCGTCGATCCCGCGTGCAAGGCCGGAGACGACGACGAACCCCTCCGCCGACAGGCCGCTGGCAAACTCGCGCGCCAGCTTCACCGCCGCCGCGCTGGCATTTCGCGCGCCGACCATCGCGACCACGGGCTTGCTCGCAAGCGACAGGTCGCCGCGATAGGTAATCACCGGCGGCGCGCCTTCGCATTCAGCGAGCAGATGCGGATAATCGGGCTGGTCGTGGAACAGGTAGCGCGCGCCGTGGCGTTTGACCGCCTCGACCTCTCGCCGGACCGCGTCCGCGCTGGCGAGCTGATGATGCCCGCCGCCAGCCTTGGCGAGATGGGGCAAGGCCTCGACCGCAGCCTCCCCGCTGCCATAGCGGGCGAGCAGCTGCGCGAAGGTAACCGGGCCGATGCGGGGGCTGCGCAGCAGGCGGATGCGGGCGAACGCTTCGGCCTGCGACAGCCCCGAACCCGCGCCCTGCGTCATTTCTTCGCGCCGACCTTCGGCTCTTCGCCGCGCATCAGCCGCTTCACGTTGTCCCGGTGGAGCCAGATGACCAGCACCGCGATCACGATGAGGACGGGCACGAACGCGGTGTAGCCCAGCAGCGCAGCGGCGATGGCGGCGCACACGACTGCGCTCATCCCCGCAAGGGAGCTGATCCTGATACCGGCAAGCAGGCCGATCCAGACCAGCGCGTAGGTCAGGCCGATCGGCCAGGCGAGGCCGAAGCAGACGCCCGCGTTGGTCGCCACGCCCTTGCCGCCCTTGAAGCCCAGCCAGACGGGGAAGCAGTGGCCCAGCACCGCTGCCAGTGCGGCGACAGGAACCGGGCCGTATGCCGCTTGCGGCATCGGATCGGGCTGGTCGAACAGCGCGCGCGCGATCAGCACCGATGCAAGCCCCTTGGCGAGATCGCCCAGCAGCGTGAACGCCGCCAGCCGCTTGTTGCCGGTGCGCAGCACGTTGGTCGCGCCGATATTGCCGCTGCCGATATTGCGCACATCGCCCAGCCCCGCGAACCGCGTGAGCAGCAGTCCGAAGGGAATCGAGCCGAGGAGGTAGCCGATCAGAGCTGCCAGAAAGGGATCCATCTTGTCTCCGCGCATGTGTGCCGCGTCCATTCGCGGGCGACATGAAGCCCACCGTTAGAGGGAATCGGCGCTGCGGGACAAGCGCCAACCGGGGGGATGCATCCGCTATCGGCCAAACAGGCCGCGCATCGCCAAGGTACCAGCCTTCGGTACTATGGAACGCGTCGTGGTTCGCGCTATGCCACCACCATGCAACTCTCCCCCCGAGACCCTGCCCAAATCCTGACCGAGAAGGAAAAGGAATGCCTGCGGCGCTGGCTGGGCCACGCGACTGCCAAGGAGATCGCGCTGGACCTTGGCGTTTCGCACCATGCGGTCGAGAAACGGCTCAAGTCGGCCCGCGCAAAGCTGGGGGCGACAAGCTCGCTCGAAGCAGCGCGCATGCTCGAACGTGCGGAGGCCGATGCGGGGTACCAGCAAACCGCCTCCCAAGCGCCGGACCTCGTCGCTGACGATCACACGCGTAAACAGGGGCTCTCCAACGCCTCTGTTCGGGCCGAAACCCTCGGGCAGGCAATAAGGCAACGTCCCCTGGTTTCAGGAGTAGTCGCAATGAGCATCATTCTCGCAGCCGCGCTGGCCCTTTCCATGGCCGGTCAGTCAGCCGGAGGCGCAGCTATCGCACCGCTGGGCGCGCAGGCCGTCACCGTCATCCAGAACGGTGAACAAGGCAAACTCAAGGAAGCCTTCGCACGGATGGATCTCGACGATTCGGGCTATCTCGAGGCGGATGAAGCCATCTCGGTGAGGGTCACGACAATCTCGCCGAGCGACGAAAACGGCAGCACGCAGCCCCGCAACAGCGCCATCGAGATGTTCGATGCGGACAAGGATGGCCGGGTGAGCTTCACCGAGTTCGAGAAATGGATCGACAATCGCAAGAGCGAAGCTGCACGCAAAGCCGCCAGCTAAGGCTCGGCCCTGGCAATTGACGGGGGCGGCAATCCGCGCCATCGCGCTCGCGAATGTCGCCCGCCGCCCCCATCCTGATCTTCGATTCCGGCGTAGGCGGGCTGACCATCCTTGCGGAGGTGCGCAAGGCGCTGCCGCAAGCGCCGGTGATCTACGCCGCCGATTTCGCAGGCCTGCCCTACGGCACCAAGAGCGAGGCGGAGGTTGCCGCGCGGGTGTGCGGATTGCTCGGCCGGATGGCGGAGCGGTACCAGCCGCGCCTGATCTGCATCGCCTGCAACACCGCCAGCACCATCGCGCTGGGCATGGTGCGCGACGTGCTCGAAATCCCGATTGTCGGCACCGTGCCCGCGATCAAGCCCGCAGCTCTCACGACGAAGACCGGCACCATTGGCCTGCTCGGCACCGGCGCAACCGTGCGCCAGCCCTATGTCGACCGGCTGGAAGCGGAATTCGCCGCCGACAAACACCTGATCCGCCACGCGGCAGACCCGCTGGTTCCGCTGGCAGAGGCGAAGATGCGCGGCGAAACGCTGGCCGATGGCGCGGTTGCGCAGGCCGTGGCGGGTCTGTGCGACCATCCGCAGGCGCAAGACCTCGACACGCTGGTGCTCGCCTGCACGCACTTTCCGCTGCTGGCCGACGAACTGCGGGCGGTGTTCGGGCAGGACATCCAGCTGGTCGACGGCGCGCAAGGGATCGCCCGGCGGATCGCCTCGCTGACGCAGGGGCAGGAGTTTGAGCGCGCGCAGGATGATTTCGCGGTGGCGACCGGCAGCACGGAAAGCCTGTCTGCCCTCACCCCGATGCTCGCGCGCCACGGACTCATGCGCGCGACGCAATTCTGATTGCAGAATATCCTCCGCCTTTGCGAATGGCTCGCAAAGATCGCGCTGGAAACTGGGGTTCTTGAAGCCTAAACGATCCTGCGTTGTGACCAATTACAGCCATATATTCGACCAGGCGATCGATCGCCTGCACGAGGAAGGCCGCTACCGCGTCTTCATCGATATCCTGCGCAACAAGGGTGCCTACCCCAACGCGCGCTGCTTCCACGGCCATAACGGCCCGAAGCCGATCACCGTGTGGTGCTCCAACGATTACCTTGCGATGGGCCAGCACCCCAAGGTGACCGAGGCGATGGAAGAGGCGCTGCACGATGTCGGCGCGGGCTCCGGCGGCACGCGCAATATCGGCGGCAACACGCACTACCATGTCGAGCTGGAGGCCGAACTGGCCGACCTGCACGGCAAGGAATCGGCGCTGATCTTCACCAGCGGCTATGTTTCCAACGACGCGACGCTCTCCACCATCGCCAAGCTGCTGCCGGGCTGCGTGATCTTTTCCGACGCGCTCAACCACGCGAGCATGATCGCGGGCATCCGCAATTCGGGCTGCGCAAAGCGCGTGTTCCGGCACAATGATCTGGAGCATCTCGAAGAGCTGCTGGCCGCCGAAGACCCCGACGCGCCCAAACTGATCGCCTTTGAAAGCGTCTATTCGATGGATGGCGACGTCGCTCCGCTGCACGCGATCTGCGACCTTGCGGAAAAGTACAACGCGCTGACCTATTGCGACGAAGTCCACGCGGTCGGCATGTATGGCGCGCGCGGCGGCGGCATTTCCGAACGCGACGAAGCTGCGCACCGGATCGATATTCTGGAAGGCACGCTGGGCAAGGCGTTCGGCGTGATGGGCGGCTATATCGCGGCGGACAAGCGGATCGTCGATTGCATCCGCAGCTACGCGCCGGGTTTCATCTTCACCACTTCGCTCAGCCCTGTGCTGGTCGCCGGCGTGCTCGCCTCGGTCAAGCATCTCAAGGCCAGCAGCGAGGAACGCGACGCGCAGCAGGCTGCGGCCGCGAAGCTCAAGCAGATCATGCGCGAAGCGAACCTGCCGGTGATGGACAGCACCACGCATATTGTGCCGCTGATGGTGGGCGACCCGGTGAAGGCGAAGCGGATCAGCGACATCCTGCTCGCCGAATACGGCGTCTACGTGCAGCCGATCAATTTCCCGACCGTGCCGCGCGGCACCGAACGCCTGCGCTTCACCCCCGGCCCCGCGCACACCGATGAAATGATGCGCGAACTGGTCGATGCGTTGAGCGAGATCTGGGACCGGATGGAGCTGGAGCTTCGGCAGGCGGCCTGACCCGCGTGGCGAATTGCTGCATTGCGGAACCGCTCGGCCCACCGAACGCTTCCCCACCATGGCAGAGATAACAAAAGTAAAGCCCGGAACCCTCACCGATTATGGCAACGGGTTCCACCATATCCGCGGATCGTTCAAGCTGGGTGGCGTCATCGACCTTGGCACGCATTGCGCGCTGATCGAATTGCACGATGGGCGGTTCGTGTTCCTCGACAGCTATACGCTGGACGACGATCTGAAGGCCAAGGTCGATGCGCTGACCGATAATGGCCGCAAGGTTGCGGCGATCATCAATGTTCACCCCTTCCACACGCTGCATATCGAGTGGATGGCGAAGACCTATCCGAACGCCAAGCTCTACGGCACGAAGCGCCATCACGAGAAGTTTCCCGAACTCGATTGGGAAAGCGCCCATTGCGAGGCGGGCGCGCTGGACGGGCTGTTCGGCGATGCGCTGCAATTCTCCGTCCCCAAGGGCGTGCGGATGGTGTGCGAGGACGAGAGCGTGCATTTCTCCTCCATCCTCGCCTGGCACCTGCCCAGCGGCACGCTGTTCGTGGACGACACCCTGTCGTGCATCAAGGCACCCTTTCCGCTCTCGCTGCTGCCGATAACCGGCAAGCTCGCCTTCCACCCCACGCTGGCCAAGGCGCTGGAGCCCACCCCCCACGCAGCCGACGCGTTCCGCGAATGGGCGATCGGCATGGCGCAGGACTGGGCCGACACGCGCCGCGTCGCGACCGCGCACAACGCAACCGTCGATTTTTCGCCCGGCGAGTTTCCCGAAGCCATCGGTGCGGCGCTCGGCAGGGTTTCGAAAGTGCTGGAAAAGCATCGCTCCGTCCCGCATCACGCCTAGGAACGCGAGCCTGGGGGAGCAATGATGGCAGTTCCGGCCAATCCGGACTTTCGGCACGACACGCCCGACGAGCTGCGCGCGATGCTCGACGCCGATCATCACCTGCTGCAAAAGTGGGATGCGCTGACCGAGCTTGCCCGGAACGAGTGGATCTGCTGGACCATCTCGGCCAAGCAGGAGGCAACGCGGGCGAAACGCCGTGCCCAGCTGCGCGAGCAGGTGCTGGACGGTGCCCGGCGCCCCTGCTGCTGGCCGGGTTGCCCCCACCGCAGTGAATCAGCCAGAAAGTTCGTCGATGCCTGACATGACGTTTGACGAGGTGGTGACCGGCCGCCGCAGCACGCGCGGATATCTCGACAGGCCCGTACCCCGCCCGCTGATCGAAGAGGTGCTGGCGCTGGCCATGCGCGCGCCCTCGTCGATGAATACGCAGCCATGGCACTTCCATGTGATCACCGGGGAGCCGCTCGACCGCATCCGCAAGGGCAACACCGACAATATCCTAGCCGGCGTGCCCGACAGCCGCGAATTTCGCCGGGGCGAGCCGTTTGCCGGCGTCCACCGGGAACGGCAGATCGGCGTCGCCAAGCAGCTCTTCGCCGCGATGGGGATAGACCGCGACGACAAGGATGGGCGGCAGGACTGGGTGCTGCGCGGCTTTCGCCAGTTCGATGCGCCGGTATGCGTGATCGTGGCCTACGACAGGGAGCTTTCCGGCAGCGACGATACCGCGTTCGATTGCGGGGCGGTGACGACGATGCTCGTCAACGCCGCATGGTCGCGCGGGCTTGGTTGCGTGATCAACAGCCAGGGCATCATGCAAAGCCCGGTCGTGCGCGAACACGCAGGCATTCCCGACGATCAGGTGATCATGAAAGCCGTGGCGATGGGCTGGCCCGATCCGGACTTCCCGGCCAATGCCGTGGTGAGCGAGCGCAAGAGCGTGGCCGAAGCGGCGCAGTTCGTGGGTTTCGACGACGGCTGACGCCCACTTGTCTGCTGGCGATGGCAATGCGCGCGCTGCGCCCTAGATAGACGCGATGCAATTCCTGCGATCAGACCGGTTCCGCCAGAACGCGCCCCTGTACGGCGTGGGCGCGATCCTGTTCGTGGCGTTCGCGGTTCTGGCACTGGTCGGCATGCAGGCTTCTCCCGCGCCGCATCGGGCAGGTGGACCGGTCGCCGCCGCTCCTGCCGATCCGATTGCCGCGTTGCCCGCCAGCGGCGAAGCCGCCGATACGCTGCAATCGAAGCTTCCACCCGGTGATGCGATGGCCCGCAATGCGGCGGTACAGATCGTCGACGGCGGCCCGGGCACGGCATCGCCGTTCCGCTTCGCAGGAAGCGCGGCGGACCGCACCCGCGCGCGCGATTGCCTGGCGCTGGCTGCGATGGCGGAGGCGGGATATGGCGACGAGGATCAGCGCGCGGTCATGCAGGTGATCCTGAACCGCACGCGCCATCCCGGCTTCGCGAATACGGTATGCGGCGTCGTCTTCCAGGGATCGCAGCGGCGCACCGGCTGCCAGTTTTCCTTCACCTGCGATGGCTCGCTTTCGCGCAGCTATCCCGAAAGCCAGTGGCGCGCGGCGCGCCAGCGTGCGGAAGAGGCACTGGGCGGGCGGGTCGATCGCGCGGTCGGCATCGCAACGCATTACCACGCGGACTACGTCTATCCGTGGTGGAGCAACCAGCTGGACAAGATCGCGGTGGTCGGCCGCCACCAGTTCTTCCGCTGGCGTGGGTTCTGGGGCACCAACCGCGCGTTCTCGGCAGGCTATCGCGGCGGAGAGCCCGATCCGATGGCCTTGCAGAACACCGCGCAGGCGATCGAACGGCCCGAGACGATAGTGCCCAAGCTGGTCGACGACGCGCAGGCCGTACGCAGCATCACCGCCCGGAGCGCGGGCAACGGCGCGCTCGACGCGTCCCAAGCAGCGCCGTCGAAGTCTGCGGGCGATGCTGCCACACCGGCCGGCCCCGGGCCGGGCGCACATTTCGTCCTCGTCGGCTCGGGCGACGATCCTGCCGCCATTATCGAGCGCGCGCGGGCGCTGTGCCCGGGCAATCGGTTCTGTCAGGTCTATGGCTGGAGCGACGCGGGCGCGATCCCGGGCGAACTGCCGCTGACCAGCGAAGCGCGCCGCCAGCTTCGCTTCAGCTATGTCGCGCCGCGCAATGGCAATGATGAAACGGTCTATTTCGATTGCCGCCTGTTTCCCGATCCGGCTGACGGTCGGTGCCTGCCAACCGCGCGGCCCTGAGCCGGAGTGGGCGGGAGAGCCAGAGACACCCCCGCCCCCTCGTCTCAGGCGGTTCGCCCAGCGACCTCCTTCACGCAGCGATCCACCCAGTCGCGGATCGCGGGGTCGTCAGGAAGCATTTCGGTGAACCACTGGAAGGGCGAACTGCACAGCATGTCCGCCGCGCTGAACCGCTCGCCGAGCAGCCACGGCCCTTCGCGCAGCGGCGCGGCCAGCTGTTCCAGCATCGTCGCCTCGTCGCCCAGCCCCGCCGTGATTGCGGGATGCGAGACGCCGGACCATCTGAGGATCAGCAGCGGCTCCATGACGCCCTGATAATAGGACAGCCAGGTCAGATAGGCCCCGCGCCCTTCATCGCCCGGAAGCGGGCCGAGTTTCGCCTGCGGGTATGCGTCGGTCAGGTAGAGCATGATCGCCCCGCGCTCGCGCACATGATCGTCGCCGTCGACCAGAAAAGGCACCTTCTTTCCCGGGTGCGGATTGTCCGGGTCGGGCGCGCCCGAACCATCCTGCCGATTGATCGTAACCTCCCGAATCGCGACATCCGCGCCGAGCATCGCGGCAAGCTGGACGACCGTATCGGAGCGCGACTGGGGCGAATGAAAAAGCGTGGGCATGAGGTTTGTCCTTTCCGTTTGCGATGACGAACGGATAGGTCCACCCTGCTGACAGAATGCGGCAGCAGGGACCGACGATGGCACGGCAGGACAGGCTTATGCGGTTGCTCTCCGCTCTCCGGCGGCTGCCCTCGCCCGTCACGGCCGAGCGGCTCGCGGCGGAGACGGAAATTTCGCGCCGCCAGCTCTACCGCGACATTGCCACGTTGCGCGCAGGCGGCGTGCTGATCGATGGTGCGGCGGGGTTCGGCTACACGCTGACCGAAGATCCGGCGCTGCCACCGCAGAGCTTCTCCCGCCTCGAAACAGAGGCATTGATGCTGGCGGTGGGCAGCCTCGACCAGCTGGGCGACGAGCGGCTCGCAAAGGCCGGTCGCGACGCCATGGCGCGGATTATCGCCACCTTGCCCGATCGTCAGGCTCGCCAGGCGATGCATGCGATCATGCGGTCGTGGCGCCCGGCGGAGGATCGCCCGGAAATCGCGGTCGATGTCGACCTGCTACGGCAAGCCTGCTGGGACGAGACCTCCGTGACGATCACCTATCGCGACAGGCAGGAGCAGGTGACCGAGCGGGAAATCCTGCCGCTCGGCCTGTCATACAGCCCGACCACGCTGATGGTGGTCGGCTGGTGCCTGCTGCGAGAGGGCTATCGCACCTTCGAGGTCGCGCGGATGGAGCGGCTCGAATGGGGCGAGACCAGCTTCCGCCCGCGCCGTGTCGAGCTGCTGCGGCGCTATCAGGCGTTGCGCATGGCGGAATGGGCGGCGCAGGCGGCGGCGAGGCAGGCATCCGACGATGGGCCAGGCCGCATCGACGGCACCGCCAAATCGGATTGACCGAGGGCCCCTCTCCACTTCCGTCACTGCGGACCGACGATCCCTTCCTGCGGCCAGGATGTATCGCCGATCCGCTCCAGTTCCATTTCGAGGAACTTCTGCCGTGGCTGGTCGCCCATCTGCGTGTACCCGACTTCGACCCAGCGACCGCCTTTCAAAACGGCATCGTAGGTGATCTTCATCGGGCCGCTGTTCACGCCCCAACGAAAACCGACCTCGGTCGCTTCGAACCAGGGCCGCGCCGTCATGCCGCGGGCGGTGCTGACCATCACGTACTCGTCCTTCAACGGATCGTAGGTGATCATGGCAACCGCGTTGAACATCAGCGTGCCATCCGGACCATACCCGCGCCCCTCGACAAGCCGGCTGACGCCACCCGCCATGGTACCCACGCGCTCCGTCTGGGTCAGTTCGATTTCCCCCATCGGGCCGGTCGAGGTCACGGTTCCCCGCCATTCGCCGTCCATCGAGGCAAAGCGTGCCATCGCCGCTTTCTGCTCTGCCAGCAGCGCATCGTAATCGGGCTCCTGCGCTAGGGCCATCGCCGGGCAGAGCATGAACGCCAGGGCTGCGGCAAGAATCGCCCCGCCCACCTTCCGTTTCGCTGTCTGTTGCATGCTCTCCAATCCTCCCTTGTCATCGAACCGATATGTGGCACGTTCGTACCTGTGTGCCGGATAGCTTCAGGAGGCCCATCGCCCGGTATGTTTGCAAGGCCGATTTCGTGAACCGCGTCGCCCGCTTCGCGAACCGTGCGCAGGCATTGCCTGCGGTACCCGCAATGCCCGCTGTCGCTCTGGCGGTGGCCATCATCGCGAGCATCGGCGGGCCGTTCGGCACGTCGGCTCTGCCGATGGTGGAGCGGTTGGCCTTCTGGTTCCTGCTGATGTCGATCGAGGCCGCCAAGTGGATGCTGTGGCTGGGGTGGCAGGTACGCAAGCGCGAAGATTACTGGCGCGCAGCACTGATCGGCACGCCATTGCTCGGCCTGCTGATCCCGCTGGAAATTGCGCTAAGCTATCGCGCGATCGGTCACGATGCCTCGACCGATATGCTTCCTGTCATCGCAAATGTCGGCATCGTGGGTGCGGCGATCCTGCTCGCCATGTTCGCGCTCCATCCACCGCGCATGAAACAGACACGGCAGAAGCCCGATCTGCTTGCGCGCGAGGGATTGTCTTCGAACGACCTTCTCGCCGCTTCGGCTGAGGATCACTATTGCCGCCTGTATCTCGCCGACGGCAGCCAGCGCCTGCTTCACGCACGGTTGAGCGATATCGTGAGCCTGCTTGAAGACGCCGAAGGGACACAAATCCATCGCAGTCACTGGTGCGCCGACAGGGGTGCGGTCACCGCGCGCCGGGCCGGGCGGGGATGGGAAATCCTGCTCCCATGCGGCACGGCCCTGCGGGTCAGCGCGACCTATCGCCAAGAAGCGCAGCGTCGCGGCTGGCTCAGCCGCGGGCGCTCCGTCGCCTAGCGCAGGTTGACCACATTGTCCGTCTGCGGCCGTTCGCGGCGGCCGTCGTACAGGCTCAGCATAGGATCGTCGTCGACCACGAGGGCCTGCGTCGCGCCGAAGCCGTTGAAATCGGTCTTCATCGCCGCGCCATAGGCGCCCAGCATCCCGATTTCGATGTAATCGCCGGCCTTGATGTCGGCCGGAAGCGCGAACGGCCCTTCCATGTAGTCGGCATCGTCGCAGGTCGGGCCGTAGAGCGCGAAATCCTCCGTCGCGGCGTGATCCTCGTAGGCCAGCGCGCGGATCGGGAATTTCCAGCCCAGATGCGCCGCATCGTACAGCGCGCCGTAGGCACCATCGTTGATGAACAGCTCCGTCCCGCGGCGCTTTTCCACCTTGGCGAGGAGCGAGGAGTATTCCGCGCACAGCGCCCGGCCGGGTTCGCACCACAGTTCCGACGAATAGGAAATCGGCAGCGTTTCGGATGCGCGAAAGATCACTTCGAAATAGTCTTCGAGCGGCGGCGGCTCCATGCCGGGGTAAATGCTCGGGAAGCCTCCGCCGACGTCGATGATGTCGATCACCACGCTCGACGAGACGATCGCCGCACGCGCGCGCTCCAGCGCCTGCACATAGGCAAACGGGGTCATCGCCTGGCTGCCGACATGGAAGCACACGCCCAGCCAGTCGCAATGCTGGCGGGTCTGCTGCAGCAGCACGGGCGCTTCGGTCAGGTCGGTGCCGAACTTGCTGGCCAGCGACAGCTCGGAAAATTCGGACGACACGCGCAGGCGCACCAGCAGCTTCAGATCCTTTGCAGGGCTGCCATCGGGCGCACGGCATGCGTCGACGATCTTGGCCAGCTCTTCCGCGCTATCGAGGCTGAAGGTGCGGCAGCCATGCTGATGGTAGGCTTCGGCAATCGCGCTCTTGGGCTTTACCGGATGCATGAAGCACAGCTCCGCATCGGGCAGCACCCCGCGCACCAGCCGCACCTCGACGATCGAGGCGACGTCGTAGTGGGTGATCCCGTTATCCCACAGGATGCGAATCAGATCGGGCGAAGGGTTGGCCTTCACCGCATAGAGCGAGCGTCCGCGAAAATTGTCCGCGAAGAACCGGGCAGCGCGCGCAGCGGCGTGCGGCCGGTTGAGAATGACCGGTTCGTCGGGCGAAAGCGCCGCAACTACGGATCGAGCGTCAGGATGATTGGCCAATTCAAGGGACCCCCAAAACGGTAAAGTTTCAGACAAGGGCTGCCTTGCGGTTAGAGTCCCCTTGGGGCAGCGGAGGCGCGCAGATAGGCGTTCCGCAGCACGATGCAAGAGAAATCGTATTGCGCAGCGATGTAGTGAATCAACGCTGTCAGGCCAGACGGTTCCGAAAACCCGAGCAGGTGCGACCGGCCGCCGCTTTTAGTCGCCGACCAGTGTGTCGATGATCAGTGGGGTGATGCTCAGCAGCACGAGCACGTTTTCGCGCAGGTTGGCCATCGTGATCCCGTGATCGAGCACGACATAGCGGGTCATGCCCAGTGTCCCGTCCGATGTGTCGCGCCAGGTCAGAATGGCCGCCTGCCCAAGATTTGCACGCGCCAGATCCGCATCGGTCACCGACTCGACCGGGTCGAACCGCACCTGCATCATCACGCCCTGGCACCCCTCGACGCCGGCGACATCGCAGGCGGTTCCGATGAGGAGGTATTTGGTGCCATCCTCGGCCCTGCCGCCAACGCTGACTTCACCCTCGTCCTCGAAGTCGATCAGCTCGTGATCGAGCGATTGGACGATCGCCCTCAGGTCGTCGTTATCGACCGAAGCGACCACCCGCTGCGGCGCGTAGTCCTGCGCCGACGCGGACCCTGCGATCAGCGCGAAACCTGCGGAAAGTGCGAAAACGAGCGTGCGAATCATGTAACCCTCCCCCCTTGCGGTACACGGGGGAGGTTTCCACAAGTCGGGCGCTTTTGCCAGCGCCCCGTTCTGCCCGGGCCGATCAGCTCAGGCGGTTGCGGAATTCCTCGTACCCGAAGCGTTTGACGCAATCGAGCGCGTCGGTTTCGCTGTCCCACAGCCAGATCGAGGGCAGCGGCACGCCGTTGAAGGTGTTGGTCTTCACCATCGAATAATGCGCCTGGTCGAGGAACGCGATACGCTGCCCCGCCTCGTTCGGCACGGGCAGCGAATATTCGCCGATCACGTCGCCGGCGAGGCACGATGGCCCGCCAATGCGCACCGGCGGTTCGCCCGCGACCTCGCCCAGCATCGCGGGCCGGTACGGCGCCTCGATCACATCGGGCATGTGGCAGGTGGCGGAAATATCGGTGATCGCGAAAGGTCCGTCGTTTTCGCCCGTATCCAGGATCGTGCCCACCAGAATGCCCGCATCCAGCGCCACCGCCTCGCCCGGCTCGAGGTAGATTTGCGCGCCCGTATCGTCCTTCGCGTCGCGCAGGAATTCGATCAGCTCTCCGCGCTCGTAATCGGCGCGGGTGATGTGGTGGCCGCCGCCCATGTTGATCCACTTCAGCTGGCCGAAATACGGCTCGATCGCATCGAACACCCGGTCCCACGTGCGATGCAGCGGCTCGAAGCCCTGTTCGCACAGGTTGTGGAAGTGGATGCCCTCCACACCCTCCATATGCTCCTCGGTCAGCTGGCTGAGCGGGAAGCCGAGGCGGCTGCCCGGGCTGGAGGGGTCGTAGCGCGGCACTTCGCCCGTGGGCACCTGCGGGTTGATCCGCAGACCGACATCGAACGCCCCGCCGCTGGCCTTCGCCTGCTCCAGGATCAGCGCGGCGCGCTGCAACTGGCCGGGCGAATTGAAGATCACATGGTCGGAAAGCCGCGCGACCTCTTCCAGATCCTCCGGCTTGTAGGCGGCGCAATAGGTGCTGATCTCGCCATCGTAGAATTCGGATGCCAGCCGGGCTTCCCACAGGCCCGAGGTGCACACCCCGTCCAGATATTCGCCCAGGATCGGCGCGGTGCTCCACATGCTGAACGCTTTCAGCGCGCTCAGCATCCTGATGTCCGCCTCGTCGCGAATATGCGCGAGCAGCTGGCAGTTGGCGCGCAGTTTGGCGGCGTCCACCACGAAGGCGGGCGTATCGACGCGTGAAAGATCGAAATGGGCGAAGGCACCCGGGTCACCGGCTTGGGTCTGCATATTGTGGCCCATACGCATCCGACGAGCGCGTGTCATGCATCGGCGATCGACTTATGTGCAGCGCGCCCGGCGTGCTAGGACGCGCTCAGGATTGAAGGGGGAGCGCGTCGATGCGCAGGTTGCTTGCGGTATTGCTGTTGTTCGCGCCGGTCGCGGCGTTTGCAGGCTCGCTCTATGCAGGATCGACGGGGCGGACCATCGAACGCTTCGTGGAACAGGAAATGCAGGGCTCCGCCCTGCCCGGCGTGGCGTGGGCGGCGGTTGAGGGGGATGAGATCACCACCGGCGCGCAGGGCACCGCCGATGCCGCCGGAAATCAGCCGGTCACGCCGCAGACCCGTTTCCTTCTGGGGTCGATTTCCAAGAGCTTTACCGCGCTGGCGGTGATGCAGCTGGTGGAAGCAGGCGAGATCGATCTGGACGCACCGGTCTCCACCTATCTCCAGGCGTTCGACGGAAAGCCGGCGGGCGCGGTGACGATCCGCCAGCTGCTCAGCCATACCAGCGGATATTCGACCCTGCAGGGCAACAGCGCGCCGAAGGACAGCGAATCGGGCACCACCGCCATTGCGCGCCGCGCCCAGTGGTACGCGCAGCAGCAGCCCGCCACCGCGCCGGGCACGGTGTGGGACTATTCGAACGCCAATTACCTGATCCTTGGCCGCGTGATCGAAACGGTGAGCGGCGTGCCCTACCCCGACTATATCGCAAGCCGCATCCTCCAGCCGCTGGGTATGAAGAACAGCTATGTCTCCGGCGGCAAGACACGCGGGGAGCTTGCGCGAGGGTTTACCCCGTGGTTCGGCTCGATGCGGCCGATCGAGGCACAGTGGACCGGGCTCGGCTCGGCCCCGCAGGGCGGCGTCGTGTCCACCGCAGGCGACCTTGCGCGATATCTGCAGGTGATGATGAACGGCCAGAACGATATCCTGAGCGCGGCGGGCAAGGCGCAGATGCTGGAGCCTGCGGGCGACGTATCGCCGGGTTATGGCTTCGGCTGGATGGTCAACAGCGAGGAGCGCAGCGCCTATCACACGGGGCTGAGCCCCGGTTTCGAGACTATCGCGGCGATGATCCCGGCGCAGCGGCGCGGCGTGGTGGTGCTGACCAATGGCGTCAGCGGGATGGGTTTCGCGGAAACCGGCAATCTTCGCTACGGCATCGTGGCGCGTGGGCTGGACCTGCCGCAGGCACCCGATGGCGGCGGGTGGATGCGCAAGGTGAATTACATCTCGCTCGCCGCGGCGCCGGTCGTCCTGCTGCTGGCGATCGTCTGGGCGCTGTTCCGGCGCGATGCCCTGCGGACGAAGCGTTCCAGCAAGTTCGGCCTGTTCAGCCTGTGGTTTCCGCTGCTCGCGATGGCAGGCGTGGCGTGGGTCTGCGTGGTGACGATCCCCAACCTGTTCGGCGTCTCGCTCGCCACGCTGAACCTGTTTCAGCCGGACATGACGCTGCTGCTGCTCGCCACGGCCGTGCTGGGGCTGGTGTGGGCGGCGGTGAGGCTGAGGATCGCCTATTCGGGACGACCGGCTGCTGCCTAGTTTCTCGCAGAGACACGGGAGAAAACGCAGAGGCGCGAAGACGCGAGCGCCCCTCTTTTCTCCCGCAACTCTGCAAGAAATCGAAAGCTAGAACCCGACAGGGCCGTCCAGTTCCTTCACGTTCCACGGCAGGCCGTGTTCGTTCAGCATCTCCATGAAGGGATCGGGATCGAACTGCTCCATGTTGAACACGCCGTCGCCGTCCCACGTCCCCTGTACCATCATCGCCGAACCGATCATCGCAGGCACGCCGGTGGTGTAGGATACCGCCTGGTTGCCGGTTTCCTCGTAAGCGGCTTCGTGGCTGCAGATATTGTTGATGTAGAACGTCTTCTCGCCGCTGCCATCCAGCGCCTCGCCGGTTGCGATCACGCCGATATTGGTCTTGCCCTTGGTCGTCTCGCCAAGGCTTTCGGGCTTGGGCAGCACAGCGGCGAGGAATTGCAGCGGGATGATGTCGCGGCCCTGGTACTTGACCGGCTCGATGCTGGTCATGCCCACCGCCTGCAGCACGCTGAGGTGCTTGATGTACTCATCGCCAAAGGTCATCCAGAAGCGCGCACGCTCCAGCTCGGGCACGAACTTGGCGAGGCTTTCCAGCTCTTCGTGATACATCATGTAGGCGTTCTTCGGGCCGACTTCCTCGAAGTCGAATTCGGTCTTCACCTGCATCGCGGGAGTTTCCACCCACTCGCCGTTTTCCCAGTGGCGGGCAGGCGCGGTCACTTCGCGGATGTTGATTTCCGGGTTGAAATTGGTCGCAAAGGCCTGCCCGTGATCGCCGCCATTGCAGTCCAGAATATCGAGCTGGCGGATGGTCTTGAGCTTGTGTTTCTTGAGCCACATCGTGAACACCGATGTCACACCCGGATCGAAGCCCGAGCCGAGCAATGCGGTCAGCCCCGCGTCCTTGAAGCGGTCGTGATAGGCCCACTGCCAGTGATATTCGAACTTCGCCTCGTCCTTGGGCTCGTAGTTCGCGGTGTCGAGGTAATCGACACCCGCTTCGAGGCAGGCGTCCATGATCGGCAGATCCTGATAGGGAAGCGCCAGATTGACGACCAGTTTCGGTTCGATCTTCCTGATCAGGTTGATCATTGCGGGCACTTCCTCGGCATCGATCTCGTAGGTCGAGACATCCACGCCAGTGCGCTCCTTCACCGAGGCAGCAATCGCATCGCACTTCGATTTCGTGCGGCTGGCGAGGTGGATGTCGCTGAAAATGCCCTTGTTCATCGCCATCTTGTGGACGCAGACCGAGCTGACGCCCCCTGCCCCGATCACCAGTACCTTCGCCATGTGTATTCCTTTCGAATTCGAATCTTTGCGCGCGCACTTACCCAAACGGGCGCGCGGCACCAAATGATCCGCGTTGCACCCTTTCCTAATCGGGTCGACCCGCTCTATCGGAGGCGCATGATCGGTCTGCCCTCACAACGCGATAGCCACACAATGCGCCGCCAGCGGGCAGGCGGACTTTTCAGCCTTGGACACTGTGTCAGGTGTGTCAGGACCATGGGACAATGGGTGCAGGCGTGAGCGATATGCGCAGCCCCACCCGCGATGGCGTACTGGCCGCAGCGCGCAGTATTGCGCAGATCCTGCCGCCTACCCCGCTGCTGCCGGTGGAGATCGAAGGCGTTCGCTGCCGGGTGAAGGCTGAGTGCCTGCAACCGATCGGCGCGTTCAAGATACGCGGCGGCTGGTGGCGGCTTTCCAACCTGACCGAGGAAGAGCGCAAACGCGGCGTGGTCGCGGTGTCCAGCGGCAATCATGCGCAGGGCGTTGCCTGGGCGGCGAAGACGCTCGGCATCAAGGCCGCGATCGTGATGCCCCGCAATGCGCCCAAGGTGAAGCTGGAGGCGACCGAGGCACTCGGAGCGGAGATCATCCTGTATGATCGCCCCGGTGAGGATCGCGACGAGGTCGCCGCGCGCGAGATCGCGAGGCGCGGTGCAGTGCTGGTCCACGCCTTTGCCGATCCGTGGGTGATAGAGGGGCAAGGCAGCGCGGGGATCGAGATTACGCAGCAGCTGGGCAAGCAGCCGCCGATGATCCTCGCCTGCTGTGGCGGCGGCGGGCTTGCCGCCGGGCTCGCCCTCGCCTGCCCGGAAAGCGCGGTAGTCCCGGTCGAGCCTTATGGGTGGGACATGGTCGGCCAGGCCCTCGCCAAAGGGGAGATCGTTCAGGTCGCGGATGATGCGCCGCAAACCATCTGCGACGCGCTTCAGCCGCCAGCGACCAAGCCGATCAACCTCGATGTGCTGCGCGACCGCGCGCATTCCGGCGTCACCGTGACCGACGACGAGGTGCGCGAGGCGCAGCGTTTCGCCTTCGCGCGGCTGGGCCTCGTCACGGAACCGGGCGGCGCGGCAGCTCTTGCGGCAGCCCTTGCCGGTAAGCTAGCGATGGAAGCCGACACCACGATCATGGTCACCGGTCGCAATACGGACCCCGCCGCATTCGCCGCCACGATCGATCCGCGCTGAAAACCGCGCACACAACGGAGTACCCCGATGCCGCAAGGCGAAGCCCACATTATCGACCGTTCGGTCGTCCGCAAAAGCTCCGGCCTGAAGGATACGCTGCTCGACAAGGCCTTTGCCACCGCGTTTCGCGGGCTGGTCTATGCCCAGATCTGGGAAGACCCCGTGGTCGACATGGAAGGCCTGCAGATCAACGAGGACAGCCGCGTGCTGTGTATTGCCAGCGGCAGCTGCAACGCGCTGAGCTACCTCACTGCCAACCCCGCGGCGATCACCGCGGTCGATCTCAACCGTGCGCATATCGCGCTCGGCCGGTTGAAGATCGCGGCGATCAACGCGCTGCCCAATTACGACCTGTTCCGCCGCTTCTTCGCGCATTCCGATTACAAGGAAAATGTGGCGATCTACAAGGATCGCATCGCCCCGCTGCTGGACGATGAAAGCCGCAAATACTGGGAAGGCCGCGATATTCGCGGGCGTCGCCGGATCACCCAGTTCCAGCGCGGGATCTACAAGCAAGGGCTGCTCGGCAACTTCATCGGCATGGCCCACCTGTTCGCCAAGCTGTACGGCGTGGACCTGCGCAAGGTGCTGGAAGCGCCCACCGTGGAAGAACAGCGCGAGGTGTTCGAGAACGAGCTGGCGCCGGTGTTCGACAAGAAGTTCGTGCGCTGGGTGACCAACCAGCCCGCATCGCTGTTCGGCCTCGGCATTCCGCCCGCGCAGTACGACGCGCTCGCGGGCGACGAGAAGATGGCCGAAGTGCTGCGCAAGCGGCTCGAAAAGCTGGCCTGCGATTTCGACGTGAAGGACAACTACTTCGCCTGGCAGGCGTTCAATCGCGGCTATTCGAAAGACGAAGACGCACCGCTGCCGCCCTATCTCCAGCGCGAGAATTACGCAGACCTGCGCGAACGGGTCGCCAAGCTGAGTGTGCAGCGCGCGAACCTTTCCGAATTCCTCTCGTCGCAACCTGCGATGAGCCTCGACCGATACGTCTTCCTCGACGCGCAGGACTGGATGGACGACATCCAGCTGACAAACCTGTGGCGCGAAGTGACCCGCACCGCTCGCAACGGCGCGCGCGTGCTGTTCCGTACCGCTGCCGAACCCAGCCTGCTGCCGGGCCGCGTGCCGAACGAAATCCTCGATAAGTGGACCTATCACGAAGAGCTGTCGAAGGATCTGACGCAGCGTGATCGCAGCTCGATCTACGGCGGCGTCCACCTCTACGAGCTCGCCTGATGGCAAAGAAGCCGGGGCAGGTACGCGATCACGCGGCGCTGATGGATTCGATCTATCGCGGCCAGAAGTACATCTACGACGCCACGCGCAAATATTACCTGTTCGGGCGCGACGATCTGATCCGCGGGCTCGACTGCCAGCCGGGCGACGCGGTGCTGGAGATCGCCTGCGGCACGGGGCGCAACCTTGCCAAGGTGCAGCACGCCTACCCGGGCACCCGGCTGTTCGGCATCGATATTTCGGCCGAAATGCTCAAGACCGCGGCGGGCAAGCTCGGCACCAGCGCGATCCTTGCGCCTGCCGATGCGCGCCAGTTCGATGCGCGCGCGATGCTGGGGCGGCCGACATTCGAACGCGTGATCCTGTCCTACTCGATCTCGATGATCCCCGACTGGGATCGCGCGCTGTGCCATGCGGCGAAGCTGGTGGCGCCGGGCGGATCGCTGCATGTCGTGGACTTCGGCAGCTACAGCGCGCGGCCGGGCCTTGGTCCGAAAATCCTCAGATGGTGGCTCGAACAATTCCATGTGTCCCCCCGGCTCGACCTGCCCATGGTCGCCGAAGACCTCGGCTCGGGGCCGGGCTGGCGGCGAGAAGGGCGCGACGGAATGGGCGGCTATTACCGGCTCGAACGGCTCTATCGCGAGCAGCCGCAGCCCGATTGACGATGCCGAAAGGCGAATGTAGGTTTTGATAGAAAACTGGTTTTGGGGGAGAGAAAACGATGCAGGCTCAAATGTTGGCGCCCGCTGCGGTATTGGTCGCCTGGTCGCTGGTGATGCTGGTCTGGATGGCGCTCACGCGCTTTCCGGCGATGAAGAAGGCGCAGGTCGGCTTCGGTAAGTCGAAGCCTGGCGGCCGGGGTCAGGATCTGGACGGCGTGGTACCCGACAAGGTGCAGTGGAAATCTCACAATTACGCGCACCTGATGGAACAGCCGACGCTGTTCTACGCCGTGGTGGTGATCCTCGCGCTGGTCGCGCCCAGCCCGCTGGCGATCCTGCTGGCGTGGATTTACGTGGCGATCCGCATCGTCCATTCGATCTGGCAGGCGACGGTGAACATCGTGATGGTTCGCTTCCTCCTGTTTATCGCATCCACAATCGCCCTGGTCGCCCTTTCGATCATGGCCTTAATCGCAACACTCGGAGCGCCCGCATGATCGGCATGGACATCCTGCAACCCGTCGTCGCCCTGATGATCTGGACGATGATCGTCTGGGTCTGGATGTACGCGACCCGCATCCCCGCGATGCAGAAGAACCCGGATATCGACACCAAAAACCTGCGCGGCGGGGCCGGTTTCGATCTCGACCGGCTGCTGCCCGACCGGGTCCAGTGGAAGGCGCACAACTACAACCATCTGCACGAACAGCCGACCGTGTTCTACGCGGTCGCGATCGTGCTCGCGATCATCGGCGCGGGCGATGGCATTCCGGCGCTGCTGGCGTGGATCTACACCGGCCTGCGGGTCATCCACACGCTGGTGCAGGTAACCGCGAACAAGGTGATGGTGCGGTTCGTGCTGTTCGCGATTTCCAGCTTCGTGCTGATGGCGCTGATCGGTTTCGCAGCGGCGCGGGTGTTCGGCAGCTAGGCCGTCACTCCGCCGCTTCGACTTCCTCAACGTGGCCGTCCAGCTCGATTTCGAGGCCTGACAGGAACCGCTCCGCATCCAGCGCGGCCATGCAGCCGGTGCCGGCCGCGGTCACCGCCTGGCGGTAGGTGTGGTCCATCACATCGCCGCAGGCGAACACGCCGGGGATCTCGGTGCGCGGAGTGCCGGGCTCGACCATCAGGTAGCCGCCGTCGTCGGTCGGCAGCTGGCCGGTGAACAGCTCGGTCGCAGGGGCATGGCCGATGGCGACGAACGCGCCGTCGACTTCGAGCGTGCTCTCCTCGCCGGTCTGCGTGTCCTTCAGCACGAGGTGATGCAGCGCGCCGTTCTCACCCGGCTCGAACCGTTCGACCGCCTTGTTCCACAGCGGGGTAATCTTGTCGGATTTGAACAGGCGATCCTGCAGGATCTTCTCGGCGCGCAGCTCGTCGCGGCGATGGATCAGCGTAACGTCGTCCGAATGGTTGGTGAGGTACAGGGCTTCCTCGACCGCGGTGTTGCCGCCGCCAATCACCGCGACCTTCTTGCCGCGATAGAAGAACCCGTCGCAGGTCGCGCAGGCGGACACGCCCTTGCCGCCCAGTTCCTGCTCGCCCGGCACGCCGAGCCATTTGGCGGAGGCGCCGGTGGCGATCACCACCGTGTCGCCGATGTACTCGTCGCCGCTATCGCCCACCGCGCGAAACGGGCAGCCGTTCCTGAGATCGATCTCCACGATCGTATCCCAGTGCATCTTCGTGCCGACATGCTCTGCCTGCGCGCGCATCTGGTCCATCAGCCACGGCCCCTGGACGACGTCCGCGAAGCCGGGGTAGTTCTCGACATCGGTGGTGATGGTCAGCTGCCCGCCCGGTTGCAGTCCCTGAACCATGATCGGTTCCAGCATGGCGCGCGCGCCATAGATCGCGGCGCTGTAGCCCGCGGGTCCGGATCCGATGATGAGCATCTTGGTGCGGTGCGTCGCCATGTGCGAAGCTCTCCTGTCAGTCTGAAGTCTTGGGATCGAATATGGGGATCGAGGCGCGCAGAGTCACGCCACGAAGCGTGCCTGCAGAGCATCCCGCAAGGTGTCATCCACACCAATCGCCTGGTCGAGGAATGCGTCCAGCGATCCCCAGTTGTCGTCCACCACCGCGAAGAAGCGGTCGAAATAGGCTTCGCGCACCTCCATCAACTCGGCCACGACATCGCGCGGCAGCGGGCCAAGCCGCGCCTCTATCCCCGGGAGCGACTGCCTTTCGAGGATTTCGTAAGTCGGTGCATCATTGGTGCGCAGGAACTCGGCCAGCATGTCGGCGCGCGATACGCCGAGGATGTGGTGCAGCAGTGCCGCCGCTATCCCCGTGCGATCCTTGCCTGCAAAGCAGTGGACCAGGCTGGCACCGTCGCGTTCGGCCAGCGCGCGAAGATATTGACCGAAAATCGTCTGCATCGCCGCGTTGCGCGGCATCCGGCTGTAGACGCCCAGCATCCGCTCTTGCGCCGCTTCCTTGGTCAGCGCCAGCTTCTCCTGCGGCTCGTGCGGCGGGCGCGAGCTGGTTTCGCCATCGTAGAACACGACCTCGCCGTCCCACAGGTCGGGGCGGCGGCACGGATGCCGCTCCCGCTCGGCATTGCCGCGCAGGTCGATCACGGTGCGGATGCCCAGTTCGGCAAAGGTCCGCAGATCGTCTTCGCTCGCTTCGCAATGCTGGCCCGAACGATAGAGCAGCCCGGTAACGACGCGGCCCCCGCCCTGCGTCGGATAGCCGCCGTAATCGCGGAAATTGTGAATGCCTTCGGTGGCGAGGAAGGTCGCTGCTGGTTCGGTCATCGGCACCCGGTGGCAGGGACTGGCGCACCACGCAACCGGCTAGGCGGGCAGAGCCGCCCGAAATCAGCCGCCGGCGAGCTCGATCAGGGTATGCGCCTGCTTGAGATGCGGGATGTCGATCATCTCGCCATCGAGTTGCAGCGCCCCGGAACCGGGATTGCCTTCGAACAGGGCGACGATCCTGCGGGCGCGGGCGAGCTCATCCTCCGACGGAGTGAAAGCGCGGTTGATCGGCTCGATCTGCGCCGGGTGGATCGCCATCATCCCGCGAAAGCCGAGGCGGCGGGCATCCTGCGCGGTTCGCGCCAGCCGGTCGAGATCGCGGAAATTCGGGTCGATCGTCTCTACCGGGGCGATCCCCGCCGCATTGGCCCCGGCAAGGCATAGCGTGCGGGCAAGCGCAAAGGGCTCCAGCAGCTGGCCGTTCTCGTCGCGATTGGCGGCCGCGCCGAACGCGGCGGCAAGGTCTTCCGCCCCCCAAGTAAGTGCATCGAGCCGCGGCACGCCCGCGTAGTCCCCCAGGCGAAACAGTGCAGGCGCGGTCTCGGTTGCGACGACGATCAGGCGGATCGATTCAGCCTCGACCCCGGCCGACGCCTCCAGCGCGGTGAGGTAGTGCCCCAGCTGCAGCGCCTCATCGGGTGTCGCCTTGGGCAGCATGATCCCGTCGGGCCGATGCGGCACGACGGCGACGAGATCGGCGAGCGTATGTGAGGTGTCGAGCGGATTGATCCGCACCCACAGCGGCTTGCCACGACCGCCTTGTGCCAGCGCATCCGCGACGAGCGCGCGCGCATCATCCTTGGCGCTCTCCGCAACCGAGTCTTCCAGATCGAGGATGATGAGATCGGCATCTCCGCCCAGCGCCTTTTCCAGCTTGCGCTGCGAATCGCCGGGCACGAACAGCAGCGAACGCGCCGCCCACGGGTGGATCTTCGCGGAAGATACCGCGGCGGCAGACGGGGTTCTGGTAATCATTCCCCTGCCCTAGCGCGCGGGCGGCGATCTCACCAGAGACGACACTTCACGCTGATGTCGCGCGCGATGGCCTTGCGCTGGCGCGGATGGGCGCGATCGGAAGACGACCAGTCGATCTGGTAATCGATCGATTCGTAAATCGTGGTGCGCGGCGTCCATGAATCCGCGCATGCCATGCGCGCGGCCATCTCTACCTTCCGCGCCAGCTCGCGCCGGGCTTCATCGGAACTGTTGAAAAAGCCCGATTCCACTCCGCTATCCAGCTGCACCAGAACTGCGCGTTCGGCTTGTTCCGCCTGCGCCGGCCCTGCGATTGCGATGGCCAAGGTGGCGGCCATGACGATTTTCCGGTTCATCCCCCGACTCCCCCAACAGCGCCCTCTTATCCATGGCGCAGACACAGCGTCGCAAGTTCACCGAAAACCGTCAAGTCGGGGCGGCGGTTGTGGCGCAGAGCGGGACCGCCGAGCCCACCTGCCCGAAGGCTGACCGGCCCCTTGCAGTGCTTCGACCAGCCAAACGAAGATTTCGGAAGCCAAGACGGCAATCTTGGTGTAAGGGCACGCGATCATCGTCGAATGGCGATCGCCTATTCCACCTTCCCCCTTGCACCCGATGGCCCCTCGTGGCCACGCGACGCGTTCGCGCGCGTGCTGCACCCAAGAGTATTGTCTTGAATTTTCCCAATCTTCCCGAATCCCTGCAAACCGCGCTCGCAGAGCATGGCTATAGCGCGCCGACCGATGTCCAGGCCGCCGTCCTCGAACCGGAAGCGCAGGGCCGCGATCTGCTCGTCTCCGCACAAACCGGCTCCGGCAAAACCGTCGCTTTCGGCATGGCCTTTGCGCGCGAATTGCTGCGCGACAACGGCCAGGCGCCATCGCCCGGAGCGCCGCTTGCGCTGGTCATCGCCCCGACGCGCGAGCTCGCCTTGCAGGTGAGCCGCGAACTGGGCTGGCTGTACGGCAAGGCCGGTGGCCGCATCGCCACCTGCGTGGGCGGGATGAACCCCTCGCAGGAACGCAACGCCCTGCGATCCGGAGCGACCATCGTCGTCGGCACGCCGGGCCGCCTGCGCGATCACCTGGAGCGCGGCGCGCTCAACCTCTCGGCCGTCGCGGCAGTCGTGCTCGACGAAGCCGACGAGATGCTCGACATGGGTTTTCGCGAAGAGATCGAGGCGATCCTCGATGCGACGCCCAATGATCGCCGCACCCTGCTGTTCTCCGCAACCATTCCCAAGCCGATCGAGGCGCTGGCCCGCCGCTACCAGAGCAACGCGCTGCGGATTACCACGGTCAGCAAGGATCGCGGGCACGGCGATATTTCCTATCAGGCGGTGGTCGTCTCCCCGCCCGAGGTCGAGAACGCGGTCGTAAACCTGCTGCGCTATCACGAGGCGGAAACCGCCATCCTGTTCTGCGGCACGCGCGAGAAGGTTCGGCACCTGCACGCGACCTTGCAGGAACGTGGGTTTGCCGTCGTGGCGCTGTCGGGCGAAAACACCCAGTCGGAACGCAACCAGGCGCTGCAGGCGCTGCGCGACAGGCGCGCGCGCGTGTGCGTGGCCACCGATGTCGCGGCGCGCGGGATCGATTTGCCCACGCTCAGCCTCGTCATCCATGTCGAGATTCCGCGCGATGCAGAGGCCTTGCAGCACCGTTCCGGGCGCACCGGGCGTGCGGGCCGCAAGGGCACCGCCGTGCTGGTGGTCCCCTTCTCGCGTCGCCGCCGGGTGGAAACGATGCTCCGCAATGCGAAGATCGACGCCGAGTGGACCGAGGCACCCGACCGCGAGGCGATCCGCGCGAAAGACCGCGAGCGCCTGCTCGAAACCCTGCTTCAGCCGGTCGAGATCGAAGGCGGAGACCAGGAACTGGTGGACAGCCTGCTCAGCCAGCGCAGCCCGGAAGAGCTGGCGGCCATGCTGGTGCACGCGCATCGTTCGAAATTGCCCGAGCCGGAAGAGTTGATTGCCAACTCTCCCGAGGCGCGCCGCGCCGCGCAGGCGGAACGTCACCGCCCCGGCTTCGAGGATACGGTGTGGTTCCGGCTGGATATCGGCCGACGCCGGAATGCGGACCCGCGCTGGATCCTGCCGCTGCTCTGCCGTCGCGGGCAGATCACGCGAAACGAGATCGGCGCGATCCGGATCGGCCCGAACGAAACCTTCGTACAGATTCCCCGCGCCATTTCGGACAAGTTCGCCGCCGCCGTCATCCGCACGGCCGGGACGGACGAGGACGAGGAAAACATCGCGATCGAACCGTCGGCCACCGGGCCACGCGAAGTCGCGCGCGCCAACCGCAAGGGCCCTCCCGGTAAACGCCACGATGGCCCGCGCCACGATGGCAAGCCGAAGCCGCATCGCAAGAATTCCGGCGGAAAACCCTTTGGCGGCCCGAATGCGAACCGCCCTCCCAAGGGCGCAAAGAAAAAGAGCAAGTGACCGGCTGGAGGAGGCCATGCGCCTCCTCCGACCCAGTCCGGGGATCTCCGGCGAGCTGTCAGCAGACCCTTAAGGGGGTACCGCGGCGTCCGTCGCCTCAGTGCATCCGTCCCGCCAGATCGGACATGATGTACCAGGTGCCGCCCGCCATGATCGCCAGCAGGCTGACCGAGAACAGCACCAGCAGCATATCCTCTTCCGACTCTCCGCCAGCGAAGCTCAGGTGCAGAAAATTGCGCAGGTGCGTCACGATCTGCAGCACCGCCGCCACGCAGATGAGCACGACCTTCCAAGTCGTCGGCAGGTCCGCCAGCAGCGCGGCGAAGGCCCCCACCGTCAACAGCAGGCTGGCAACGAAACCGACCGCGTAACTCTTGATCTCGCTCGCCGCGCTATCCTGCGGATCGAGCTCTCCGGTATTGGGCTTGGTCATGCGAGGGGCACCAGGAACACGAGGGAGAAAATCCCGACCCATATGAGGTCGAGGAAATGCCAGAACACGCCCAGCATCGACAGGCGGACCTTCACCGTGTCGTCCACCCCGCGCGTCGCGATCTGCACGATCATTGTCAGGATCCACAGGATGCCGCAGCAAACGTGGAAGCCATGCAGACCCACCAGCGTCCAGTAGGAACTGAGCCAGCCACTCGCCTGCGGAATGCCGCCCTTTCCTGCCTGGGTGACGAAGTCCTTCACCTCGAACACCACGAACCCCGCGCCGAGCACTGCGCACACCAGCAGCCAGGCAATCAGTTTCGCACGCCCCTGTTCGTATTTCAGCGCCAGCGAAACGCCCGCATAGGCGATGCCTCCGAATAGCAGGAAGCCCGTCTGCAACGCGACGCTCTTGATATCGAACAGGTCCTTCGGCCCGGGCCCGCCCGCCATCCCGATGGGATCGAGGTACGAGGCGTAGGAGGCGAAAAGGATGCCGAAGATGATGAGATCGCTCATCAGGAAAACCCAGAACCCGAACACGATGGATTCGGCCTGCTCGTGCGCTTCGCCGTGCGTTTCGCCGAGGTTCAGTCCCGGGTAGAGGGTGTTCTCGCTCATCCTGCGAACTCCGTAATGTCGGGCACGCCGCGATTGCGCTCGGTCTCCTCATCGGCCCGGGTCGCTGGCGGAAGGTTTTCCACCAGCCTGCGGAACCGCCGATCGGCCTCCGCCACCTCGGCCGCCGGTATGATCCTCGGCTCGATGACGCGTAGCCCGCGGATCACCACGATGCCGGGGATCGCAAGGATGCTAATGATCGCGAGCCACCAGATGTGCCACACCATTGCGAAGCCAAGCGCAAAGGCGGCAATCGCGATCAGCAGCCCATGCACCGTGTTGGCGGGCATTTCGATGTCGGTATATGCGGCAGGCCCCTTCCACGGGTCGCCCGCGCGCTTCCTCTCGCCCCAGTCGTGGCGTGCCGATACCTGCGGGATGCAGGGGAAAGTCCATTCCGGCACCGGCGCAGGGGTCGACCATTCCAGCGTCGAACCGTTCCACGGATCGCCGCCGGGCACCGCCAGCGCGACCCGGTTGCGGTAACTGGCCCAGAAGGTCCAGACGAGGCTCGCCAATGCGCACATCATCAGCACGCCGCCGAATGCCGCAAGGTACATCCATGGCATGAAGTCCGGATTCTGAAACGTGGGCGAGCGGCGCGGCATGCCCATCAGGCCCAGCACGTAAAGCGGCATGAAGGTGAATACGAAGCCGCCGACGAACAGCAAGGCGGTGCGCCGCCCCCATGTCTCGCTCAGGCGGAAACCGAAGGCCTTGGGAAACCAGTAGTGGATGCCCGCCAGCATGCCGTAGAGCACGCCGGGAATGATCACGTTGTGGAAGTGCGCCACCAGGAAGGTCGAATTGTGCACTTGGTAGTCGATCGACGGATTGGCGAGGATGATGCCCGACAGCCCGCCGATCACGAACAGCAGGAAGAACCCGGTCAGGTACACGATCGGCGCGGTGATCCGCACCCTGCCCCGCCACATCGTCGCCATCCAGTCGTAGATCTTCACGCCAGTGGGGATGCCGATGATCATGGTGGCGATGCCGAAGGCGATGTTGACGCCTGCACTCTGCCCCATGGTGAAGAAGTGATGCAGCCATACGGTGAAGCTGATCACTGCGATGCTCATGCTGGCGATCACCAGCGAGGTATAGCCGTAAAGCCGCTTGCCCGAGAAGGTGGAGCTGATCTCCGAGAACACGCCGAAGGCAGGCAGGATCAGGATGTAGACTTCCGGGTGGCCGAACATCCAGAAAATGTTGGCGTAATTCATCATGTTGCCGCCCGAGGCATTGGTGAAGAAATGGAAATCGGCATAGCGATCGAGCGCCAGCATCGCGCTCGAGACGGTGAGCGCAGGCATCGCGTAGATCAGCATGATGGCGACGCACAGGCTGGTCCAGCAGAACAGCGGCATCCGCATCAGGTGCATGCCCGGCGCGCGATGCTTGAAGATGGTGACAGCGAAGTTCATCCCCGTCAGCGTCGATCCCATGCCCGATATCAGGATCGCCCACAGCCAGTAATCGACGCCTTCGCCGGGGCTGAATATCTTGCCGGTGTAAGGCGGATACATAGTCCATCCGCCGGTGCCGAACTGGCCGACCAGCAGCGAGATCATCACCAGCGCGGCGCCCGCTGCAGTCAGCCCCAGGCTCACCTGGTTGAGCACCGGAAACGCCATGTCGCGCGCGCCGAGCTGCTGGGTCATGACGAAGTTGATCAGTCCGATCAGCAGCGGCATCGCGACAAAGAAGATCATGATCGTGCCGTGCGTGCTGAACAGCTCCGCGAAGTGATCGGGCGCAACGAGGCCGCTCTCCTGAGCGGACAGCGTGCCGAGCGCGGTCGCCTGATGGGCACGCATCACGAAGCCTTCGATGATACCCCGCGTCAGCATGACGAGCGCCAGCGCAATGTACATGATGCCGATCTTTTTCGCGTCGGGCGAGGTCAGCCAATTGCGGTAGAGCGGCCCCCACCAGCGCATGTAAGTCAGCAACGCTAGCCCTGCGATCGCGCCAAGAACCAGCACGCTTGCCGCCCCGGCGCCGATGATCGTGCTGGAATCGGGATGCTGAAACGCGTCGGTGTAGGGCGTCACGTTCCAGTTGAGATTGCCGAAAATCGGGCTGGTCCCGCCGCTCATTGCCCCGCCCCCCCCGCATCGCTTTCGGGCAGGCCGGTACCGCCCCAGTGCCCCGCTACCGTCCCAGCACCGTGCCTGCCGCCATCGCCGTGACCATGATATTTTGCGACGATCTGTTCAAAGGCATCGCGCTCTCCCAACATCATGCGGATCGGCTCGGCACGTTTCTCCAGCCCCAGATCGGCCCGTGCATCTGCCAGAACGGATCGACGACGCAGCGTCGCATAGGTATCTTCGTCCAGCGTCAGCCCGTCCGTCTCGCGGGCGGCCCAGGCGGCGTAGTCGGCAGGCTCAAGCGCGCGGACGATGAATTTCTGGCGGCCGAACCCGGCCCCGTTGAACTGTGTGTTCTCGCCCTCGGCCTCACCCGCCTGGGTGGCGGCGAAATTCAGCTTCGTCGTCATTCCGGGCATCGCGTAGATCTGGCCGGTGAGCGGCGCGATCAGCAGGCTCTGCATTACGGTATCGGTCGTCAGCGTCAGTTCCACCGGGCGTCCCACGGGCACCGCAAGCTCGCCCACGGTTGCGACGCCCTCTTCCGGGTAGATGAACAGCCATTTCCAATCGAGGCCGATGGCCTGCACCTGCAGGGGTTCGGGGCCGAGCGGCTGGTAGGGGTCAAGCTTGTCGGTGGAATACCAGAGCCAGCTGGCCAGCACGATCACGATCAGTACGGGCACGCCCCAGAGTACATATTCGAGCTTGCCGGAGAATTCCCATTCGGGCGAATAGTGGCCGCGCGGACGCGAATAGCGATAGCGCCACAGGATGAAGGGCACCCCCACCAGAACCGGCAGGATCACGAGCATGGTGATCCCGACGACGCGCAGCAGGTGGGTGAACTGCTCCTGCGCGACCGGCCCCATCGGCTGCAGGAAGCTCTGCTGAAGCGTTTCGGACGCCATCGCGGCATCCGCAGCGAACCACGCCAGCAAACAGCCCGCAGCCAATCTCACCCCCGACATAGTTCCCACTTCAACTGGATGCTCCCCCGGACGGGGAAAGATCAGCGCGAGGGCGCCGCCGGTAATTCCGCCAGCGCCCCGCAAATTATTCGGCGTCTGCCGCAGGTGCGCCGGAGGAAAGCTTGCGTTCGATCTGCACGGCCACTTCCTGCACGCCAGCCATGTCGTTGGCTTCGTATGCGTCGCGCGCGGACTGAAGATCTTCCATCAGCTGTTCGCGGGAATCCGCGGGAAAATCGTCGATGTTCTGGTTGATCAGCTCGCCCAGATCATTGAGCGCAAGCCGCGTCTCGTTGACGTCCAGATCGCCCGAAGCGATGTTCGAGGCCAGTTCCGAAGCCTCGGACTGCGCCTGCTCGGGGGTTGCGGGCCGGCCTTCGAAGCCCGGCTGTTCGAGCGTCGCCTCTTCGGTCCGGCTTTCCTGATCCGATTCCGGATTGCCGCAGGCCGTCACGGCGAACAGCAGCGGCAGCACCAGTGCGGCATTCTTCAGATTGTGCTTCATCGTCGTTTCTCTCTCGTTTTGCGAGGCTCCCCTCGCATGGGGATTGCGGTGTTCCCTAACAAAGGTTGGGATCACCGCAAGAAGTTGTTCCGCAACAGGTCCACGACCTCCTTGGTCCGCCCATCGAGCACGGCCTTCACCCCGAACATGGCGGTCGCGGCAACCTGCGAAACCTCCACCTTGGGTGGCATGACCAGTTCCATCTGATTGACGTGGACATCCAGCAGGGCGGGCCCCGTGTGGCGCAGCCAGGCGTCCATCGCCGGTTCCAGCTCCACGGAATTCTCGACATGCCATCCGGCAAATCCGCAGGCTTCGGCCAGCTTTGCGAAGTCCGGATTGTGCAGCCCGGTGAAGTGGTCGACCAGACCTTCGACGCGCTGCTCCATCTCCACGAAGCCGAGCGTGTTGTTGTGGAAGACCACCAGCTTGAGCGGGATGTCTTCCTGCACCAGCGTCAGCAGGTCACCCATCAGCATGGTCAGCCCGCCATCCCCGCACATCGCGATGACCTGACGATCCGGATAAGCCAGCTTCGCGCCCATTGCCTGCGGCATCCCGCTCGCCATGGTGCCGTGCAGAAGGCTGTTGAGGAAGCGGCGCTTGCCGTTGGCCTTCAGGTGCCGCAGCATCCAGACCATCGCGGTGCCCACATCGGACACGAAGATCGCATCGTCCGCCGCCTTTTCATCCAGCATGTTGGCGACGAACTGCGGGTGGATCAGATCGGGATCGTGCTCGTCCCCCTCATGGTCGTAGCCCTTCAGGTCTTCGGCCCACTGCTTGAGGTGCGACCGCAGGTGGCTGTCGTCCGTCTTGGCCGCGACCATCGGGGTCAGCGCGGTGAAGGTGGTTTTGGCATCGCCGACCAGCCCCATGTTGATCGCCGACCGGCGGCCCAGATGCGTGGGATCAATATCGATCTGCACGATCTTCTTCGCCTCGGGGTAGAACTGCGTATAGGCAAAATCACAGCCCAGCGTGATGACCAGATCGGCGTCTTCCAGCGCCTCGACGCCCGCCTTGTTGCCCAGAATGCCGTTCACGCCGACATTGTAGGGGTTGTCGGGTTCGAGGAATTCCTTCGCGCGGGTGGTGTGCACCATCGGTGCCTTCACCTTTTCGCAGAAGGCCATAATCTCCTCACGCGCGTCGCGCGCGCCGATCCCGGCATAGACCGACACCTTGCTGGCGGCATCGACCATCGCGGCCAGCTGTGCCATCTCCGCATCGTTCGGGCGGCTGACCGGCTGCGGGCGGTAGACCTCCCAGTCCATCGCATCCTCGTCGCTTTCGGTGAACATGTCGCCATTGACGATCACGACCGCGACGCCCCGCTTGGTCAGCGCAGCCTGCGCCGCCTTGGTCACGATCCGGCGCGCCTGCGAGGGGTGCGAGATGTATTCGCAGAAGTGCGAGTGCTGTTCGTAAATCTTCTTCTGGTCGACCTCCTGCGGGAAGTTGAAGCCTGTTTCGGTGCGCGCGACGTCAGACGCGATCAGCACCACGGGCGCACCGTTGCGGTGGCTTTCGTATATGCCGTTGACGAAGTGGAGCGAGCCCGGCCCGCAAGTCCCCGCACAGACCGAAAGTTCGCCGGTCATGTAGGATTCCCCGCCAGCCGCGAAGGCGCCGACTTCCTCGTGGCGGACGGTGATCCAGCGAAGGTCGCTCTTGGCGACGGCGTTGGTGAAATGATTGATCGTATCGCCGGGAATCCCGTAAACCCGCTTTGCCCCAGCTTTCTGCAGGGCATCAACGACGATTTCCGCCACCTTTTTCGACATCTTTTTTCCCTCGCTTTCATGTCCGGCGCCATGGACCCGGCGCTAGAATCCTATCTCTTTTGCGGCGTCGACCTGCATCGGCATAGCAAACGCCGTGCAGCGCAGGCAGCAACGCAAACTGCGCGGCCAGAAGCAGCGATACGACCTCTACCAAAGAGAGCGTGACCCTGCCCGTCTCGTTCATGCCCGATCGTCCGTACCGAGGTGCAACAGCCCGCCCATGCTAAGCCGGTCGGCGGGCATGGATCGCGCCGTCCTTAAGCACCATGCAGGTGCCGCGGGCCAGCGGCTCCCAGCCTTCCGGATCGAGCGGGACCGAGGCGAAAAGGTGCAGCGGGCCGGAGATTTCCTCGATGCTGGCACCCGAAGTCTCCCAACCGCGCCCGCGATGGCTTTCGTCGAAACTGCGAATATTCAGCCCCGGTTCGCGCGGTTCTGTCAGCCCGCCTTCGGTCTCGAAACGCCGCCGGTCGGCGTGAACGAACAGGTATTCGCCATCGAAGAACAGGAAGTTGGAGCTGCCCAGTTCGCGCATCTCGGCGGCGAAGCGCGCGAAGACATCGAGCCGCGCCCCGGTATCCGTCGCGCCCGCCCGGCTCAACCTGTCCAGCAGCATGAGGAACGCCAGTTCGGAATCGGTGTCGCCGATCCGCTGCGGGATGAAGGCGCGCGCATCTTCGCGATCCTCGATCCCGGGCAGGTCGCCATTATGCGCAAACGCGTTGCGCCTGCCATGCACCACGCGATCGAAAGGATGGGTGTTCGCCAGCGCAGGTTCGCCAGCCGAAGCCCTGCGCACATGCGCCATCAGGTGCCTGCATGGACGTTCGTTGCGGACGACCATGCGCGTCAGTTCGCTGGTCGCGGCAGGGTCCGGTTCGCGAAAAAGGTAGGCATCGCGGTCTTGCGCGAACAGGATGCCCCAACCGTCGCGGTTGCGATGCTTTTCGCCACCTTCCGCTGCGAACAGATCGAGTTCGTAGCGGACCGTGTGCGGTTCCGACGCACTCATCGCAAAGAGTTCACACATCGGGTTTCAATCCTGCTCGTCCTTTGGTGTCGGTTCGGCATCGGCAGGGGCAGTGGTGGCCAAAGTCCCGCTCATCACCACGTTCTGGTACGCGTAGGGTATTTCGATCCCGGCCGCGTCGAAGCGGCACTTGATCTGTTCGAGCAGGTCATGCTCGGCGCCCATGGCCGTCGCCGAATCGGTGCACCATGCCCGCAGCGAAAGGTCCACGCTGGATGGGCCGAGGTTCACCACCGGGCAGCCCACCACCTCCACCACATCATCATGCGCATGTGCCAGTTCCAGCACGATCGCGCGCGCCTTCGCAATGTCCGAATCGTACCCGATGGAAATCGTCGGCGTCATCATCACCCGCAGATCGACCGACGACAGGTTGATCATGATCGTGTTGGCGATCGTCCCGTTCGACAACACGATGCGCCGGTTATCGAAGGTGCACAACACGGTGTAGCCAAGCGACAGATCTTCGACGATACCGGTTTCCAGCCCCGTGGGCGTGCTCAATTGCAGCCGGTCTCCGCGGCGGAACGGCTTGTAGATGACCAGGCTGATGCCCGACACAAGATTGCCCAGCGTCGACTGGGCCGCAAACCCGATCACCACCGACACGATGCTGACGCCCGCCAGCAGGGATGTCGTCAGTTTGTTGAGCGCAGGCACGGTGTGGCAGAATAACAGCGCCAGGATGACCCACATGATGAATGTCGCCAGGTTCGAGATGAAGCTCAGCGTCATCCGGTCGAGATGTTCGTTCGGATCGTGATCGATCAGCGTACGGATCGCGCGGCGAAGCAGTCTGGTCAGCACCAGGCCGAAGATCAGGAACAGGACGCCCAGCGCCACCGCACCCCACAGGTGGTTGGGGTCGATGTAGTGCGTCAGTTCCGCCACCGCCTTCGGGGAATCCGATGCGGCGGGGCTTGGCGTCGCCGAAGGGGTCGCGTCCCCCTTGGCGTTAAGGAACGGCGTGATCATGCGTTCGGCTTGAATGAATCCGGGTTAGCCATGCTCCAGTATTCCGCGAAAGGCGTATCGTCGGGTTCATGCAGCAGCTTGCCCGGCTCAACCTCGTGGACGACCTGCGACCAGGGAACCATCTCCGCATTGTTCTTCCACTGGCGCAGATGGCGCGGCGTGAACTCGTCGGGCGATTCAAGGCCGCAGGCGACGACGATGTCGTGCAGGCTGTCCAGCGTCTTCGACTGGAAATTCGCCACACGCTGGGCCTTTTCTGGGATCACGAGGCCCCGTTGGCGCGCAGGCGAGCTGGTCGCAACGCCGGTCGGGCAGGTGCCGGTGTGGCAGCGCAGCGATTGCACGCAGCCGAGCGAGAACATGAACGCGCGCGCCGCGTTGCACCAGTTCGCGCCCAGCGCCGCATTCATCGCGATGGACGATCCGGAAAACACCTTCTCCGATGCTGCCAGCTTGATTGTGTCCTTCAACCCCGTGCCGATCAGGGCGTTGTTAGCATAGTAGAGCCCGATGCGCAGCGGCAGGCCGACATGGTCGGACAGTTCGAGCGGCGCCGCACCCGTGCCGCCTCCGCCGCCATCGACCACGATGAAGTCGAGCGTGATGCCGCTGTCGAGCATCGCCTTGCAGATCGCGAACACCTCGTGCGGCATGCCGACGCACAGCTTGATGCCGACCGGCTTGCCGCCCGAAAGCTCGCGCATCCTGGCGGCGAATTCCAGCATTTCGCGCGGGGTCGAGAACGCGGAGTGCCCCGGGGGCGAGAGGCAGTCCTCATGCGCCGGAACCTGCCGGGTCTCGGCAATCTCGTCCGTCACCTTGGCGGCAGGCAGCAACCCACCATGGCCCGGCTTGGCACCCTGGCTCAGCTTGATCTCGGTCATTTTGACCTGGTCGTGTTGCGCCTTGTCGCGGAAGCTTTCCGGATCGAAATTGCCGTCCTTGTCGCGCGCGCCGAAATAGCCCGAACCCAGCTCCCATACGACGTCGCCGCCATGCTTAAGGTGGTACTTGGACAGCCCCCCTTCGCCCGTATCATGATAGAAATCGCCGATCTTCGCGCCCATGTTGAGCGCCTCGATCGCGTGGTTGCCAAGCGCGCCGAAGCTCATCGCGCTGATATTCAGCCGCGCGGCATCATAGGGCTTGCTGCACTGATCGGTCCCGACATGAACCCGCGTGCGCTTGGGCGCCTTGGGGTTGGGATTTATCGAGTGGCACAGCGCCTCGTATTCTTCGGAATAGACATCTAGCTCGGTACCGAAGGGGTGCGCGTCTTCCTGCTTCTTGGCGCGGGCGTAGACCAGCGAGCGCGACACCCGATCGAAGGGCCTGCCTTCCAGCGGACCTTCCACGATGTAGCTGCGCAGGAAGGGGCGCAGATCCTCGAACAGCCAACGGAACCGGGCGGTCAGCGGGTAATTGCGCCTCAGCGAATGGGTCGACTGAATCATGTCCCACACGGCAATCAGCAGCAGCGGCAGAAACAGGATCAGCCCCCAGAAGAAGCCGCTCGACACGTAAATCCCGAGTGCGACGAGTGCGATGGTCAGGACAAGCGGGACCCAAAAACCGAGATATCGTTCCAATCCGTTGTCGCCGAACAATCCTCGCACCAGAAATTCCTCATCTGCTAACATTTGTCACTCTCGGGTAACCGCGAGCAGCGAGCGGGTAAAGCGCGATAAGGCCGGAAGTTCCTGCGAGATTTTACAGTCAGAGCGTCAATGCATCCATGGCGACGGGCCGATGCACCCGGCCCCGCGGTCCGCGCTGATTGGGTGCGCGGACCGAGTGCGCTGTTCCCCACCCGGCGGCCCGAGTGCGGGCAGGCTACGATCTGCCCGTCAACGGACTACCGTTCGACGATTTCGTCACTCATCGGAGCCAGCTTGGCGAGGAAGCGGTTTTGCGCGGCAAAGCCGACTCCTTCCTCGCGCATCGCGGTCTGCAGGTTCTCGACGATTGCGTTCATTTCCGGCTTTCGAGAGCCGAGCCCCTGGTGCGCGCTGCGCATGTCGCGCCCGGTATAGTCGCAGCCCGCGTTGAGGATATAGCAGAACTGTTCGAAGATCGTCCGGCGGAAGCGGACATGGTCGTGCCCTTCGAAGATGGCGGCAATGCGGGGATCGGAGATCGAAAGGTCGGCAAACCGATCGGCGATCCGCCGGATGCCCTCGCGTCCGCCAAACTGCTCTGCCATGCCGGTGCCGCTGAATGGCTTCGCTCCGGCATTGTCGTTGCTCTGATCATAGGGATCGACCGGCAATTCTCCGGTTACCGGGTCGCGCTCTTCCACCTCGACGCCGAATTCCTTGTCCCAATCGACGTCCGCTTCGGGAGCCTGTTGCATCAGCAAGAGGGCAATCGCTACAGTCAGCATGGTTCGAACTCCTAGAATGCGAATTGTGCTTGAAGAAACAGGCCGCGCTGATCCTCGAACGTCGCGATTGAGCCGAGATCGGCGTAGGCGGTGGTCAGCGTGACAGCGTCGGTGACGGCATAGGCGGCGAATATGTCGAACCAGTTGTCCTCGCCCAGCCCCAGATTGTCGGGCTTGGTCCGGAACTCGGCGCCCGCGACGAAACGGCGGGAGAGCTGGTAGGCGAGCGATACTTCGAACTGGAGCGAATAGTCGGAGTCGGTTGCCGAGCCAAAGCCTAGCAGGCCGTTCTGATTACCCTTGGTCAAACGCGCGGTCGTGTTCACCAGCACGCTGTGCGAGAGGAACAGCTTGGTCGCACTCAGCGTGAAGTCGAGACCTTGGTCCTGTGCCGCGCCCACCGCAGCCGCGATTGGCCCGTCGAGCGCGCGCTTGTACTGCACGCCGGCCGAGATCTGGGGCATCAGCGGGTCGCCATAGACCACATCGCCAGCGAGCCTGACCTTCGCCCCGAAGACGTCCTGATTGAGCACGTAGCCCTTGCCGATGCCAAGCGCGGTTCCGACGTCCTGTGTGTCGAAATTCTGCCGGGCATAGGACAGCTCGACCCGGTCCGCGATACCCAACGCCACGCCAAAACTGGTCCACTGGTAATCGGGCAGTGCGATGAACGTCGCGTGGGTTTGCACCCCCAGCCCTCTGTCCGACTGCCGTCCCCCGATCGTTGCCCAGCTGGCGATACCGCCGCCGCTGCCGCCCTCGATGGGGGAGGCCGCGTTGGTCAGAAGAAGCTTGGCATTGTAGTTCGCAGGCGGCGGCGGATCGCCGTCTGTGTCCGTCCCCACGGAGGGTCCGACCATCGAGGAGTCCGCCCGTAGGCTTCGGACCGGCCTAAGCTCGTCAGCGGGTTCCCCGATGCAATCATCACAGCCCCCTCCGCCCAGACTTTCGGCCTGGAGCGCGGAGGGCATCAATGCGCAAGTGATTAGCAGCGTTGCGTTTCGCATGAGACGAGCGTTTTTCATAGGAAGCGCTTGGCAGGCGGTGGTTATCAACCCGTAAATCACGCGGTGGCCTTTTCTTAAGAGATGGCCGTCTAGCGCCCCTACGTAATGAAACGTATTCTCTGCTTTATCGCCATCTTCGCCGCGGTGCCCGCATCCTGGGCCTGGGCGACAGCCTCCGAAGATATCAGGATCCAGATCGTCGATCAGCGCGGAATGCCGGTGCGCGATGCCGTGGTCGAACTGGCAGGCGATCGCACCCATTCCGGCCCGATCCGTTTCCCCTGGCGCATGGCGGTGGCACAGCGCAACGAGACGTTCGTCCCCGGCACGCTGATCGTCCCGAAGGGAAGCACGGTCGCATTTCCCAATCTCGACCGGGTGCGCCACTCGATCTACAGCTTTTCCAAGCCCGCTCGGTTCGAGATAGAGCTTTACGGGCGCGACCAGACGCGCAGCCAGAATTTTCCCGCGAGCGGGACGGTATCGATCGGCTGCAAGATCCACGACAACATGCGTGGCTATCTGCGGGTCGTAGAGACCCCTTTTGCAGGTAAGACCGACGCGAACGGTTACGTCACGCTGAGCGGCGTCCCGACCGGCAACGTGTCCGCAACCGTCTGGCATCCCTCGCTCCGTGGGCCGAACAACGAACGCAACGGCTTTCTGTCGATCAAGCCCAGCCAGAACGTCCAGCGGGTTACGGTCACACTGCGATGAGGGCTAAAAACGCCCTGAAACGCCTGCCTGGCCTGCGCTTCGCCTCGCTGCGGGATCGGATCTCGCTGCTGTATGCCGGACTGTTCGCGGCAGTGCTGGTCACCATGATGTTTCTGGTCAACGCGGGGATCGAGAGGTTCGGCGAAGCCAACGCAACGCTTGAACTTTCTGCAAATGCCCGGGTGTTCGACGAACTGGTCGATCTGCGCGCGCGGCAGATGCAGGGGGCAGCCAATGTCCTCTCGCGCGATTTCGGATTTCGCGAGGCAGTTGCCACGGGTGATGCGCCCACCGTATCCAGCGCCCTGCGATCGTTGCGGAAGCGTTCGGGCACGTCGGCTGCATTCGTCGTCGGGTTCGATGGATCGCTGGTCACGGATGGATCGCGAGGAATACCGTCTGCAGATGCCTTGTGGTCCGCATTGGACGAAGGACGCGAAAAAGGCGTCGTGCAGATCAACGGCCGCCCTGCGCTGGCCGCCGCGTCGCCGATCGAAGTCCCGGATCTGGTCGGCTGGCTGGTGCTTGCCCAACCGCTCGACCAGGCGGAGATGAGTCGGCTTTCCGATCTCGCGCCGGTCGACATCGATGGCTACGTCCAATCGCAGGACAGGTTGCCGGCACGGCTCGCCTCCGCTCCGCACGGGCAAGTGGTCAAGAGCGGCGATGCCGCGCAGAACCTCTATCATCTCTCCACCCTGCCCGCCCTGCAGGAGGGGCTGGAGCCGCGCCTGGTGCTGCGCCACTCGCTGGGTGCGGCCCTGCTGCAGTACAATGCTCTGAAACTGCTGCTGGTGATGGTATCGCTCGCAGGCCTCGCGCTGGCGATCATTCTCGGCAGGCGGGTCGCGCGCGGGATCACCGGCCCGCTTTCGCGACTGGACGAGGCCGTTCGCCGCTTCGCACAGGGCGAAGGCAGGGTCGCGGTGCCTGAAACCGATGACGAGGTCGGCCGACTGGGCGCCAGCTTCAACCGCATGGTCGGCGCGATCGAAGAACGCGAACAGAAGATCATCCATGTCGGCCTGCACGACGGGCTGACCAATCTCCCCAACCGCAAGCTGTTCGTCGAACAGCTCGACCAGGCGCTGTCCAGGCGGCAGGATGGGGAGAGGGTGCTGGTCGCCTACTGCGACCTCGACGATTTCAAGGTGATCAACGACGCCTTCGGCCATCCGGCGGGCGACGCCCTGCTGTGCGCGGTGGCCGATAATCTGCGCAACGAATTGCGCGATGCGCAGATCGCGCGCCTGGGGGGCGATGAATTCGCAATCCTGCTGGTGGAACACGACGAATCGGCCAGCCTGCTGCCCGTTGCCAAGCGCATTCGCGACGCCCTCGTGCGCCCGGTCGACGTGCAGGGCAGCGCCATCGAAGGGTCGGCCAGCATCGGAATCGCAGTGGCACCGGCAGATGGGGTCACCGGGGTGGATCTCGTCAAGCATGCCGACCTGGCGCTCTACCGCGCCAAGAAGGGCGGCAAGTCTGACTTTCATTTCTTCGAGCCCTCGCTTGATGAGGAGGCGCGCCAGCGGCGCGAAATGGAAGCGGACCTGCGACTGGCGATCAACCACGGGCAGTTCGAACTTTTCTTCCAGCCGCTCTGCTCGCTCACAGATGGGGGGATCAGAGGGTTCGAGGCGCTGCTGCGCTGGAACCACCCGGAAAAGGGCAGGATAAGCCCGGGCGTATTCATTCCTCTCGCGGAAGAGACGGGCCTCATCATGCAGTTGGGAGACTGGATCGTGCGCGAAGCCTGTCGCGCGGCAGCCACCTGGCCCGAAGACTATTCGGTCGCGGTTAACATCTCGCCCAAGCAGTTCGGTGCGCCGGGTCTCGCGGCCACCATCACGCAGGCCTTCACGCAGGCCGGGCTGTCGCCGCGCCGGCTCGAGCTGGAAATCACCGAAAGCATCTTCATCGCCGACGTGGACCGGACGCTTTCCACCCTGCATTCGCTCCGCGAGCTGGGCGTGCGCATCTCCCTCGACGATTTCGGCACCGGCTACAGCTCGCTCAGCTATCTCCGCAGCTTCCCGTTCGACAAGGTAAAGATCGACCAGAGCTTCGTGCGCGATCTCGACAGCGCGGGGAACAATGGCCACGCGCTGATCCGCGCGATCACCACGCTTGCCGATGCGCTGGGCATGGAGACGCTCGCAGAGGGGGTCGAAAGCCCGGCCCAGCTTGAAATCCTGCGCGCCGAAGGCTGCGGAAACGTCCAGGGCTTCCTGCTCGGAAAACCCATGCCGCTGGCGAATGTCGAAGAGTTTCTCTCTCGCGGCAGCCGCGACAGCAAGGTCGCGTGAACGGCTGCGACACCGCGAAAGGCGGTCGGAAACCGCTCTGGGAAACCGGACATCGCGCTGGAAGAATTGGTAGCGGAGGAGGGACTCGAACCCCCGACACGCGGATTATGATTCCGCTGCTCTAACCACCTGAGCTACTCCGCCCCAAGCTTGCCATACCAGGTACGGCACGAGGCCTGCCGGAGCGGTTAGCTCGCCGGCAGGCGGCGCTCTTAGGGTGCGGGCGCGCGGCGGTCAAGGCAGGTTCCACACGCTTTGTCAGGCGCGTGCGGTGCCTCGGAAATTTACCTCGCTAACCGCGTCCCACGGGCCGCCCCTGTAGCGATGGAGGCCAAGCCCGCGAAAGCGGAAGGGCTGCGGTTCGACCTCGCCCGCAAGATCGCCCTGCAGAGCGAGCGCCTCGCGCTTGGAGACCTTGTTCTGCACCGTCACGTGCAGCCGTTTGCCGCCCTGGTCCTGCGGGGTGAGCATTCCGTGGAAATGATCGGCGAGCATCGCGCGCAGGCGCAGCATCCCCTCGCTCTCGAGCCTTATCGCAGTGCCGCCGCCAAGCGACCTGATCCCCAGAATGCGGGCATCTACCGGTGCGAATTCACGCGCCAACTGCCGCATGTGCCGAACCACCTCGGCCTCGCAGAAACCGGGCAGTGCGTGAAACAGCGTGACATGCGCGGCCAGGTAATTGCGCTCCGGCGGAAAATGCGCTGTGCGCAGCGCGGTCGCCCAGGATTGCAAATCGTCGGGCAGTTGCGCGGTCAGGATCAGCGGCGCATCCGCGGGCGAGATACCTACATCTCCCCCCGGTCGCGCCGCAGCTTGTACCATTCGGCGACGTTCGCGTTGTGCTCTTCCAGCGTTTCGGCGAATTCGTGCCCGCCGGTCCCATCGGCGACCATGTACAGCGCATCGGTCTCTGCCGGATTGAGCACGGCGGCAATCGATTCGCGGCCCGGATTTGTAATCGGCCCCACCGGCAATCCGACGCGGGTATAGGTGTTGTATCCGTTCACCGAGGCGATTTCGGATCGGCGAATGCGACGCCCCAGCGGCTTTCCCTTGGTGATCGGGTAGATGATCGTCGGGTCCGCCTGCAGCAGCATCCCATCCTTCACCCGGTTGGAATAGAGCCCCGCGACCATCCGGCGTTCACGGGCCACGCCCGTTTCCTTCTCCACGATGGAGGCGAGCGTCACTGCGTCCTGAATATTGTCGACCGCGATGTCGTCCGCCCGCTTGGGCCATGCCTCTGCCAGGTAGTTGCGCATCGCCGCCTGCATCCGGGCGAGGACGGCTGCGCGGTCTTCGCCACGTTCGAAATCATAAGTGTCGGGCAGAACGCTGCCTTCCTTGGGCACCGGAATTTCACCGGTCAGCAGGTCTTCGGCCATCAGCGTTTCGTAGACGAGGATCGAGGGCATCCCTTCGGGAATGGTGACGAAGCGGCGGATGACCTCGCCATGCTGCAGCGTGTCGAGGATGCTCGCCGGGCTGGCACCGCGCGGCAGCAGGAACTCGCCCGCCTTGATGGGATCGTCCCCGCCGAGCACCTTCGCGCGCAGCAGAAACGCGTCCTGACTGGCGATCAGCCCCTGTTCCTGAAGCTGACCGGCAACGGAGGTAAGCGTCGAGCCGGAGCGGACAATGAACGACGTCTCATCGCGCGAAGGCCCCTCCCCATACCAGCCCCAGGCAAACCAGCTGCCCGAAAGCGCGATGGCAATCAGGACCAGAGCGGCCAGCGCGCGGATCATCAAGCGATCTTCGACATCACGAGGCTGGCATTGGTGCCACCGAAGCCGAAGCTGTTGTTGAGCACGGCATTCACTTCGCGCTTCTTGGCGGTGTGCGGCACCAGATCGACGCCCTCGGTGCCATCATCGGGATCGTCAAGATTGAGCGTGGGCGGCACAATCTGGTCACGAATGGCGAGGATGCAGAAAATGCTCTCCACCGCGCCCGCGCCGCCCAGAAGGTGGCCGATGGCGGACTTTGTGCTCGACATGGACGCGCCGCCCAGATCGTCCCCGAACACGCGCTTGGCCGCCGCGAGCTCGATCGTGTCGGCCATGGTCGAGGTGCCGTGGGCGTTGATGTAGTCGATATCGCCCGGCTCGAGCCCTGCCTTGCGCAGCGCCATCCGCATCGAGAGTTCTGCGCCCTTGCCTTCGGGATGCGGCGCGGTGACGTGGTAGGCATCGCCCGAGAGGCCATAGCCGACCACCTCGGCGTAGATCTTTGCGCCGCGCGCCTTGGCGTGCTCGTATTCTTCCAGCACCACGACACCCGCACCCTCGCCCAGCACGAAGCCTTCGCGGTTGCGATCATAGGGGCGGCTGGCCTGTTCGGGACGGTCGTTGTAGCCGGTGTTGAGCGCGCGCGCCTGCGCGAAGCCGGCAATGCCGAGCGGGTTGATGGTCGATTCCGAACCGCCTGCCAGCATGATGTCGGCGTCGTCGTCGCGAATCATCCGTGCCGCATCCCCGATCGAATGCGCACCGGTGGAGCACGCGGTGACAACGGCATGGTTCGGCCCCATCAGGCCGTAGCGGATCGATACCTGCCCGCTGATGAGGTTGATGATGCGCCCGTGGACGAAGTGCGGGCTGACGCGGCCCGGACCACGCTCGTGCAGGTTGATCGATTCCTGTTCGATCCCCGGCAGGCCGCCGATCCCGGCACCGATCGAAACGCCGGTGCGTTCCTTCGTCGCCTGGTCCATTTCGGTGAGGCCAGCATCCTCCATCGCCTGCCCGGCCGCATCGAGGCCATAGACGATGAACGGATCGACCTGGCGCTGGATCTTGCTGTCGACGCGCTTGTCTGGGTCGAATCCCCACTCGTGATCCTTGCCCTTCACCTCGCAGGCGATGGTCGCCTTCTGGTTGGAGGCATCGAAACGGGTGATCGGGCCGGCCCCGCTCTTGCCCGCAATCAGGTTTTCCCACGAGGTCTCGACATCGCCGCCCAGCGGGGTGACGAGGCCAAGTCCGGTTACGACAACGCGGCGCATACTTCTCTCCAAAAACAGCACAGGCCCGGCCCGCTTACCGGGTCGGGCCTGCAAATGGCGGCGACAACGCGCCGCCGCAAGAACATTGCGGGCTTAGCCCCTTGGGACTTAGCCCTTGTGCTCTTCGATGTACTTGGTGGCATCGCCGACCGTGCTGATCTTCTCAGCCGCGTCGTCGGGGATTTCCACACCGAATTCTTCTTCGAACGCCATCACCAGCTCGACGATGTCGAGGCTGTCCGCGCCCAGATCGTCGATGAAGCTGGCGTCCTGCTTCACCTTGTCGGCTTCGACGCCCAGGTGTTCGACGACAATCTTCTGTACGCGGTCGGCGGTATCGCTCATTACTGTGCCTCTCAGGTGTTCGTGAATTGAATTGGCGTTTGCCCTAATCAACGCCGCGCACGCTGGCAAGTGCCCGTGCGCATCGATCGAGCACCGCTTTCATCCGCGCCGGTAGCACCGAAAAGGCCGCTTGGTGACGCGACGCGCTGGCTTCTGACCTCGCATATCCGGCAAGATTGCCCGATCAGCGTCGCTTTGCGACGAAACGGCGATCTTGTGGGCTGGGACAAGGATAGAAAGCCTGTCTGGTCGGTTGAGATACCATAACCAATATAGGAACTTATTCAAAATGACCGACACACTCAAAAGCCTCACCGAGACGACTTACGATTCTGTCGAGGGATATCGCAGGGCGGCTGAAAAAGCCGATAGCCCTGCGCTCAAAACCGCACTCAATCAGCGCCGCGAAAAGCGAGAGAAAACGCTCGGCACGCTAAATGCGGAGCTGACGCGCCAGGGCGCTGATGCAGTCTCGAGCGGCACGGCGCAGGGCGCGGCCCACCGCATGTGGGTCGATATAACCGACATGTTCGAACGCGGCGACGAAGCGGCAGCCGAACGTGTCGAGGAAGGTGAAGACCATCTTGCAGGCGAGTTCAAGAACGCGTTGGACGGCCAGGATCTCGACCCCGCAGAACGCGAAATCGTGCAGACCTGCTATAACGAAATCTCCGCCGGCGAGCGGTTCGGAGACATCATCGAAAAGCAGTACGATTGATCAGATCGGAAGCAAATGCAGAACGGCGTGCGGAGTGATCCGCACGCCGTTTTCGTAGGCTTCAGGCGTCGCCCGCGCGATCGACCCGGGTTGCCTCGGCGCTGTCCGGCTTGGGCTGCTCGACCGTGCGAATGCTGAGTTCGCGCAGCTGCTTCGGCGACACGACCGAGGGCGCGCCCATCATCAGGTCCTGCGCGCGCTGGTTCATCGGGAAGGCGATGACTTCGCGGATGTTCGGCTCGTCGGCCAGCAGCATCACGATGCGGTCGATCCCCGGGGCCGAGCCGCCATGCGGCGGCGCGCCGAGCTTGAACGCCTCGATCATGCCGCTGAAGTTCGCGTCGACATCTTCCTTCGAATAGCCCGCGACCTCGAACGCCTTGTACATGATGTCAGGCCGGTGGTTCCGGATCGCGCCCGAACTCAGTTCGTAGCCGTTGCACACGATGTCGTACTGCCACGCCTTGATCTCGAGCGGGTCCTGGTTTTCCAGCGCCTCCATCTCGCCCTGCGGCATCGAGAAGGGGTTGTGGCTGAAATCGACGCGCTTCAGTTCCTCGTCGTATTCGAACATCGGGAAGTCGACGATCCAGCAGAACTTGAAGCAGTCCGGTTCGATCAGTTCGAGCGTTTCGCCAACGCGGGTGCGCGCGGCACCGGCCAGCTTGGCCGCTTCCTTGGGCTTGCCCGCCGCGAAGAACAGGCCGTCGTTCTCGCCGAGGCCCAGCTCGTCGTAGATCTTCTGCATGTTCTCGGAGCCGTGGTTCTTGGCGATTGGTCCGCCGAACTCGCCCTGCTTGCGGGTGACGTAGCCGAGGCCCGAATACCCTTCGCGCCGCGCCCAGTCGTTCATTTCGTCGAAGAACTTGCGGCTCTTTTCGTTGGTGTTCGGCGCGGGGATAGCGCGCACGATACCGCCACCGCCGACGATCTTCTCGAAGATACCGAATCCGCTCTTCTCGAAGTGATGCGACACGTCGGAAATCAGGATCGGGTTGCGCAGGTCGGGCTTGTCGCTGCCGTATTTCAGCATCGCTTCGGCATAGGGGATGCGCGGGAATTCGCCCGCGGGCGTCACGCTTTTGCCGCCGGAGAACTCCTCGAACACGCCTGCGAGCACAGGCTCGATCGTGTTGAACACGTCTTCCTGCGTGACGAAGCTCATTTCGAAGTCGAGCTGGTAGAATTCGGGGCTGCGGTCGGCCCGCAGGTCTTCGTCGCGGAAGCATGGCGCGATCTGGAAATAGCGGTCGAAACCGGCGACCATCAGCAGCTGCTTGAACATCTGCGGCGCCTGCGGAAGCGCGTAGAACCGACCCGGATGCAGGCGGCTGGGCACCAGATAGTCGCGCGCGCCCTCGGGGCTGGATGCGCCCAGGATCGGCGTCTGGAATTCGGAGAAACCCTGGTCGATCATCCGGCGGCGCAGGCTGGTGATGACCTTGTTGCGCAGCATGATATTCTTGTGAACGCGCTCTCGGCGAAGGTCGACGAAGCGGTATTTCAGGCGGATATCTTCGGGATATTCCTGTTCGCCAGCGACGGGCAGCGGCAGCTCCTCGGCGGCGGACTGCACGGTAGCCGACTTGGCGAACACCTCGATATCGCCGGTCGGCAGGTTGGCGTTGCGCGTTTCCTGCGACCGCGCCTTCACGACGCCGTCGATGGTAATGACGCTTTCGGATTTCAGCGAATCCAGCAAGCCCAGCGCCTCGCTATCCTCGTCCGCCACGATTTGCGTAATCCCGTAATGATCGCGCAGGTCGATGAAAAGGACACCGCCATGATCGCGCTTGCGGTGGACCCAGCCGGACAGGCGAACGGTCTCGCCAACGTCGCTTTCGCGAAGCTGTGCGCAGTTATGGGTGCGATAGGCGTGCATGGTGGAACTTTCCGGTTCGGGGATTAGGCGCTAGGGGCGTGGCCAGAGCTCAATGGCGAACGCCGCGAAAGCATGCGCGCGCTAACAGGCGAATGGCCCGGTTTTGTCAAGCCGGGCGCGCTTCATTCCATGGGCCGATACAGCCCGAGGGCGGCACTCCGCCCCGCTAGGGAAAGACCGAAGACCGATGAAAATTCATGACCTTATCACGACTACCGACCGCCTGGCCGAACTGTGCGAGCGGTTCGCCGACAATGACTTCGTCTGTGTCGACACCGAATTCATGCGCGAAAACACCTACTGGCCGGAACTCTGTCTGATCCAGATCGGTGACGAGAACGAAGCGGCGGCGATCGACCCCCTTGCCGACGGGATCGACCTCAAGCCGCTGCTCGACCTGCTGACCGAGAACGAAGATGTGCTGAAAATCTTCCACGCGGGCAGCCAGGATGTGGAGATTTTCTACAACCTCACCGGCAAGACGCCGCACCCGATCTTCGACACGCAGATCGCGATGATGGCGATCAGCCAGTCCGAACAGATCGGCTATGCCAATCTGGTGGAACACTGGCTGGACAAGACGATCGACAAGGGCGCGCGCTTCACCGACTGGAGCCGACGCCCGCTCACCGACCGCCAGCTGGAATATGCCATCGGCGATGTGACCTATCTCGCGAAGATCTTCCCCAAAATCCTCAAGAAGCTGATGAAGACCGATCGCGGCGCGTGGCTCGATGCGGAGATGGAAAAGCTCGCCGATCCGGAGAATTACGCGATCGAGCCCGACAAGGCGTGGAAGCGTATCCGCGCACAGGGCCGCAATCCGCAGGTGCTGGGGCGGCTGAAGGCGCTCGCCGCGTGGCGCGAAGACGAGGCGCAGCACAAGAATATTCCGCGCGGCAGGATCATGCGCGACGAAACGCTGGCCGATATCGCATCGCATCCGCCCAAGAAGCAGGCGGACCTGGCCAAGGTGCGCGGCCTCTCCAATGCCTGGAAGGACAACGAAATCGGCAATCGGCTGATGGACGTGCTGGAGAATGCCAGGCCCCTGCCCGACGACGAGATGCCCGCTCGCACCAATCGCGGCGCACCGCTGGGCAAGGAAGGCGCGCTGGTGGCCGACCTGCTCAAGCTTCTGCTCAAGATCCGCGCGCGCGAGATCGACGTTGCGCCGCGCCTGCTGACCCGCTCGGGCGAGCTCGAGCAACTGGCCGCTGGCGTGCGCGATCTGCCGATCCTCGAAGGCTGGCGGCGCGAAGTCTTTGGCCGCGATGCGCTCGATCTGGTGGAGGGAAAGCTCGCCTTCGCGGTCGAGAACGGCAAGCTCAAGATGACGCATATTGATGACGAAGTGGAGGATTGAAGAACTCACACCGCTCATCCTGAGCTTGTCGAAGGATCGCATTTTTTTTTAGCGCCGCTCGAGAAAGGAAGAACGGCCCTTCGACAGGCTCAGGGCGAGCGGGTCAGGGTCATCATTCTATGTCCACCTACCTGCCCACTATCCGCCAGCTGCAATATCTGGTTGCGCTGCACGAGCACGGCCATTTCGGCCGCGCCGCCGAGGCCAGCTTCGTATCGCAGTCGACCCTTTCTGCCGGCATCCGCGAGCTGGAAACGCTGCTTGATGTGACGCTGGTAGAGCGAAGCCGCCGCGTGGTGCGCTTCACGCCGCTGGGCAATCAGGTGGTGGAGAAGGCACACGCGCTGCTGCGGCAGGCGGAAGACCTGTCCGATCTGGTCCGCGCGGCGGGCCAGCCGCTGACCGGCAAGCTGCGGATGAGCGTGATCCCCACGATCGCGCCTTTCCTGCTCCCCCGCATTCTGCCGCGGCTGCGCAGCGAGCGGCCCGAGCTCGAACTGTTCCTGCGCGAGGAAACCAGCAGCGACGCGGTCGAATCGCTGCATCATGGCCGCGTCGATTGCGTATTGCTCGCCCTGCCCTTCCCCACCGGCGAGGTGGAGCAGGAGGTGATTTCAAAGGATCGCTTCTTCGTCGCCTATCCCGGGGACGAACCACGCGACCTGCCCAAGCAGATTCTGCCCGGAATGATCGAGGACGGCCGGTTGCTGTTGCTGGAAGATGGGCATTGCCTGAAGGAACACGCGCTGGCCGCGTGCAACCGCCCCGAATTGCGCGGCGCGACCAGCATGATCGGCACCAGCCTGCACACGCTCGTGCAGATGGTCGATAACGGCCTGGGGGTCACGATGCTTCCGGAAATGGCGCTGGATGCAGGCATTCTGAATGGAACCAACGTGATCGCGAGGCCGCTCGATTCGCCTGCAGCTACGCGGGACATCGCGCTGATCTGGCGCAAGAACTCTCCGCGAGAGAGCGATTTCAAGCTGTTGGCAGGCGAATTGCGCGCCGGCTAGCTGGCGGACGCATCGTCTGGCTGCCGCGGCCGCGTGGCCATAGCCACCGCCGAAGGGCGCGGGAACGGCTTGATTGTCTCCACCCATTTGCCAACCACTGCCGCGAAAACCAGGATCGATAGCACCGCGATTACCGCCATATAGGATGCTTCGTCGATTCCGTAGAACAGAAGCAGCATGGGAAAATGGACGACGTAAAGAGAGTAGGAAAAGCTCGCCGTAGCAACGATCGAGCGTGAGTGAAATAGCCGTTTCGACTGCAGCGTTTCGGCCATGTGGATGGTAAACCACACACTGAACAGTACTTGGAATAGGCGCGTTGTCCAGAACCAGAGATCCGGGATCGCGATTATCAGCACTAGCCCGCCTATGGGTAATAGCGCACTGACCAGCATAAGGCGCCGGTTTGCCCAGCCCAGCATGTCTGAGGCGTGCAGAACCGATACGCCGAAGCCGGAAAGCCAGCACGCCCCCCACACGACAAACCACGGATCGGCAACGAATAGCAAGGGAAAGAGGGCAAGGCCGACCCAACCTATTCGCTTTCCAGTCATGCCCAAAAAAAGCAAAGCCGCCCCGAAATAAAACCACACTTCGTATGCTAGCGACCAGAGCGGGCCGTTCGCAGATACGGTCGGGCCGAGGATCCCGTTCAGGAACAGCGCCGTTCGCAAGAACCCGTCGAGTGAGATGCTCTCGCGGATTGTCGGAGTCAGGTACTCGCGGGTTCCCGACTGGAACACCATCGGGGCAATCGCCCAGCAGGCCCAAGTCACGAACAGCGCGAAGATGAAGGTGGGGATGATCCGGTTGAACCGTGCCGCGCCATATTCTTTCCAAACGAACACCCCCTCGCGCGTGTTCTTTGCGAGCGATTTGTGGATGAAAAAGCCGCTTAGGCCGAAGAATGCCATCACCGCCGCGCCTGCCAAAGCCGGGAAGATAATTTCACCCTCGAAATAAAGGGGAACGGCGTGTCCAAGAAGAACGACGATCGCCGCACCGCCGCGCCACATGTCGAAATAACGTGACTGTTCTAGGCCGATCCGCCGGTTCGCGAACAGATTGGGCTTCATGGTCATGCAGTGGCTCCTCTCAGGCCCCTGACCAGCAGATGGCAAGTTCCTCCCATTGAGGACGCCTTACGAAAAAAGCCATTCCAGTGCCAGTGGATACCGAATTTGGCAAAGAATCTGAGCCAATCGGCAACAGGCCCCGCTCGACCATGCCACCTGAACTGCTCGGGACGCCGGCATTCTGAACCGCACCAGGAAAATTGATTGTCCGCAAGACGTGTCGGTGGTGACGCGAGATATTGCATCAATCTGACAAAAGAGTTCACCCTGAGAGAGCAACGTCGAGCATCCCTCTGAAGAGCTGCGCCCTTTCGACGTACGGCGTTGCGAGCGCCGATCAATGCGTCGTTCCTCGATCTTGAGCTGCTCGGCCACCTCAATCCGATCAACGGAATGCCCGAACGCCCCGGCTGCTTTGGCACGATGGTGGCCGCGCTGCGGGAAGAGAAGCTGGAGCGTCAACTGGGCCGCATCAAGTGGGTGGTGGCGAAAAACCGGGTCCGCGCGGCGGAAAAGCGCCATATGAACCGGATCGACGAGGCGTTGGAGCGGCTGGCGGTCACCCATGATTTTCGCATCGGAGACGGGCTGAGCGAAAGACTGGCCTTTCGCGAACTGTTCCAGTTCGGCCTGACCCATCTCGATCTTGGTCTGATCCCCGAAATGGTGAAGCCGCAAGCGGCCAGCACGCAGGAAATCGCGCGCCTGATCGATAGCCTTGGAGTAAGGATGCCGACGTATGCGGGCGGTCAGGATTGCCCCCGGTCGGCGGCTCGGGTGCTCAGACGGACGCGGGCTGATTTCCGTGCCGCGCTTAATGCGGCGATCTGAAGCTTCGCGTCAGGCGCCGGCCAGTACGATCTGGTTGCGCCCGCCTTCCTTGGCCCGATAGAGTGCTTCGTCTGCCGCAACCAGCGCGTCGCGCGGGTCTGCAAATCGGGACACATCGGCGATCCCGCCGGAAAATGTCACGATCCCGAAGGGTTTTTCGGTGCGCCGGTTGATCATTCGGCGCTGCGCCAGCTCCTCACGCGCTCCATCGAGCCTGACGAACGCATCTTCCGGGCTCATGCCACGATAGAGCAGAACGAACTCTTCGCCGCCGTGGCGTGCGATGAAGCAGTTTTCGCGGCACAGGCCGGAAAGGCTTTCGGCAACTTCGCGGATGATCCTGTCACCGGCATCATGGCCATGCGTGTCGTTGATCGCCTTGAACCGGTCAATGTCGCAGAACGCGACGCTGAGAGGGTCGCCCGTTTCGAGCGCCTCCGAATGATAGGCCTGCAAAACCTCCTCGAACGCCCGGCGGTTGGGCAGGCCGGTCAGGTAGTCGACCTCCGCGTCGCGCCTTGCGCGGTCCAGATTCCTGCGCAGCGCGGCGGTTTCCGCCTCGCTCGCCCGCAATTCCTCTTCGGTCTGGCGCGACCGGTCGAGCATCGCCTTGGCGAAATCCGCGATCTGGGCAATCACCGCCTCGGTGTCCGGCGCTGCCTGCAAGCCATCGACCCGGCGTTCCAGCTCGTCGCCATAATCGGAAGTGGCCTTGCGCACGCTGCGCGTCGCTTGCGATAGATCGTCGATTCCGCGCTCCAGCTTCCTTGCCAGATCCTCGATCGAGCGGTTGTCGCTCGCCGCAGTGCCTTCGGTCTTTTCCTCAAGCCATTCCTGAGTCACCGATTCGCCGCTTTCGCGTCGGCGGGCGATGCTGCGGGTCAGGACCGGGTTGTCGCCTGCGCACGCCTCGTGGGCGGCCAGCAGCGTCGAGGGCACGACCTCGAGATCGTGCTCTAACAGGAAGTCGCGGATATTGTTCAGCAAACGGCGACGGGTGCGCAGATCGGTCTTGATCGGAGGCGACACGGATTGAACATCTGCGTCCTCCAGATGGTGCGCGCGGCTGCGCAGCAGGCCCAATCGCTGGAGGATTCCAGCCGAGGGTTCTTCAGGCTCTTGCGCCTCGAATGCCAGGTTCGTCGCCATGCCTTCTGATAGCGCGAGAACCTTTACTTACTGATAAAAGAAATGCCGCCTACTGGTACAAGATCGCGATCAGGAATCCATGTGCTGCAACCCGACCCGCAGATAGCCGTAGCCGGTGATGCAGGTGAGGACCGCAGCGATCCAGAGCGATACCAGTCCGATCACACGGATCGCCTCGATTTCCGGCAGTGCCCCGGCCAGGATCAGCAGACCCAGTGCGACCATCTGCAAGGTGGTCTTCCATTTGGCGAGCCGCGTGACGGGCACTGAAACCTGAATCCCACCAAGGAATTCGCGCAGGCCCGACACGATGATCTCGCGCATCAGGATGATCAGACCCGCGATCACGTGCAGATCGCCCAGCATCGGGCCGCTTAGGCCGCCCTTGGCAGTCAGGATCAGGATCACTGCGGCCACCATGATCTTGTCCGCAATCGGATCGAGAAACTGGCCCAGCTTCGAAACCGTGCCGCGCGACCGCGCCAGCGCGCCGTCGAAATAGTCGGTCACCGCAGCGGCCGCGTAAAGCGCAAGGCCCACTGCATAGCCAAGCTGCCAATCGGGCCACCACAGGAACAGCACCAGCAGCGGGACTGCGAATATGCGCGAGAGCGTGAGAAGGTTGGGCAATGTCAGCATCGCGCGGTCCATGCCTGAAACAGAGGCGCAACCCAAGAAAAAGCGATGTCGGCCCTTTGCGCCGCGCGCTCGCCTGTTCTAACGCGATGGCCGATCGGTGCTACGCCGCGCCGCGGAGTTATGTATGACAACGTTGAGACTGCTGCGACGGCGGCGCTTCCTGCCGCTGTTCTGCACCCAGGTGCTCAATGCGTTCAACGACAACCTCTACAAGACCGCGATGGTGCTTTTCGTGGTCTATGCGGTCTACAGCGATCCGGACGCGGAGACCAAGTTCAGCGCCATTGCATCGGCGATGTTCATCGGCCCCTTCATCGTGGTCTCGGCGATTTCCGGGCAGCTTGCCGATATGCGCGACAAGGCGCGAATCATTCGAACCGTGAAGCTGTGCGAGATCGGCCTGATGTCGCTCGGCGCGCTGGGGCTGTTCCTCGCGTGGAAGGGCATCCTGGTCCACAGCGTCGCCATTCCGCTGATGCTGTTCGCGCTGCTCCTGGCGGGGCTGCAATCCACCTTCCTCGGCCCGATCAAATATTCGATCCTGCCGCAGCATCTGGCGAAGAACGAAGTGCTCGCCGGCACCGGCCTGGTCGAGGCGGGCACCTATCTGTCGATCCTGTGCGGCACGATCCTGGCGGGCTGGATACCGATCGAAGCCGCGATGGTGCTGATCCTGATCACGGCGCTGGTCGGCTATCAGGTGAGCCGCAAGATCCCCGCCGCCCCGCCCGTCGGGAAGATCGAGCCGATCGACTGGAACATTGCCCGTTCCTCGGCAGGGCTGGTGCGGTTTATCAGGCGGGACCGGGTGATCTATCTCGCCACCATATCGATCAGCGTTTTCTGGACGGTGGGCGCGATCCTGTTCATCCAGTTCCCGCCGCTGGCCAAGAATGTCATCTATGCGAGCAAGGAAGTCGCCACGCTATTCATCGTGATGTTTTCCATCGGCATCGCCATCGGCTCGGTGCTGATCAATCACCTGCTCAAGGGTGTGGTATCTGCCCGCTATGCGCCAGTCAGCGTGGTGGTGATGGGGCTGTTCATCGTGCTGTTCTACCTGCTGGTGCGGCAATGGCCGACGGGGTTCGAGGGCGATCTGCTGACAGTGCCGGAATTTCTGGCCTACCCGCTCGGCTGGGCGCTGATGGTCACATTGCTGCTGATTTCCATGGCCGGGGGCGTATTCGTGGTGCCGTTGTACGCCTTTCTCACCACGCGCGTCGCTGGGGACAAGGCATCGCGCACGATCGCGGCGACGAACATGATCAGCTCAAGCTTCATGGTCGGCGGCGCGGTACTGGCGATCGGGATGACCGCGATCGGGCTTGCGATCGAGGAGCAGCTGCTGGCCAGCACATTGCTGTGCCTGCTGACCAGCTGGATGGCGCGCAAGCTCTATCAGGCGGAAGACCTTCCGACCGTGCTGGGCGACTAGGCCGGTCGCACTGTCAGAAAATGAAGACCAGCGCGCCGACCAGGCACGCGACATACGCCCCCAGAAATCCGACCCAGTCGTTGCGCGACCATGACCAGCGCGCCGCACGGACCATCCGGTCTCGCCGCAACTCGGGCCTCACCATCAGCGTTGCGCGGAAGGGGTGGCGGGCGGATTCGTCGGTGAGGACCAAAGAGCGTCTCATGGAGAGCGTGTTTAACTTTTCGGTAAGGATTGGCGAGCGCGCGGTTCGCGCCGTCTAGTCGTGAGACACTGCCGCGGCGTAATCCTTAACGCGCGCATTCGATTGCCCGGCGCGCGCGTGCGCTTTATGGGCCATGCCCATGGCAGACAGCACCACTCCAGAGGCCGCGCGCCTCCTCGTCGATTGCCTGGCCGAACAGGGCTGCGATCGCATCTTCACCGTTCCGGGCGAAAGCTTTCTCCCGGTACTCGATGCGCTGGTCGACCGGCCGCAAATCGATGTGGTGACCTGCCGGCAGGAGGGCGGCGTCGCCTTCATGGCGTGCGCCGATGGAGCGATGAGCGCCGCCGACCGCCTGCGACCCGGCGTGGCCTTCGTGACCCGTGGCCCCGGCGCGACCAATGCCAGCATCGGCGTGCACGTGGCGCATCAGGACAGCCAGCCGATGATCCTGTTCATCGGCGACGTCGCGCGCGGCATGCGCGACCGCGAGGGATTTCAGGAAATCGACTTTCCCGCATTCTTTGCGCCGATCTGCAAGTGGGCCGCGAGGATCGACCGGGCAGACCGCATTCCGGAATATATCGCGCGCGCATATGCCACCGCGACCTCCGGCCGACCCGGCCCGGTGGTGCTCGCCCTGCCCGAAGACATGCTTTACGACGCGACCGACGCGGTGCCGCGTGCTGAGGTCGCACGCCCCGCACAGGCGCCCTGCCCCGATGCGATGCAGGCGATGATGGCGCTGATCGGCGATGCCGCTGCGCCGCTCGCGATCATCGGCGGCGCTGGCTGGAACGCAAAATCGCGTGAATACTTCCAGCTGTTTGCCGAACGCCTCGGCATGCCGGTGGCGACCGCGTTTCGTCGACAGGATGCGATCGCTCCCTCTTCCCCGGTCTATGCGGGCAATCTGGGGTACGGCCCCAATCCGAAGCTGGTCGAACGGGTGAAGGCGGCGGATCTGCTGCTGGTGGTCGGCGCACGTCTGGGCGAGGCGACGACCGATGGTTACCAGGTACCGCCTCTGACCGATAAGGATCGCACGCTGATCCACATCCATCCCGATCCCGAAGAACTGGGCAGCGTGTATCCCGCCCAGCTCGCCATCTGCGCCAGCATGGACGAATTCGCCGAAAGCGCGGCGCTATGGGCGGGTGAGGATCCGATCACGTTCGATGCCGGCGCACAGGCGCACAGGGAATGGGAAGAATGGGCGACCGCCACGCCGAGCGACACCTACCCGCTCGACCTGGCGGCCTGCGTGCAATTCATGCGCGACACGCTGCCCGCCGACACGATTATCTGCAACGGCGCGGGCAATTATGCCGGATGGTGGCACCGCTACTGGCGGTATGAGGGATATCCCACCCAGATCGCGCCCACCTGCGGCGCGATGGGGTATGGCCTGCCCGCCGCCGTCGCAGCGGCGAAACGCTACCCCGAGCGGACTGTGGTTGCCGTTGCAGGTGATGGCGATTTCCTGATGAACGGACAGGAACTGGCGAGTGCGGCGCAGGCCGGATGCGACATGATCGTCGTCGTGGTCGACAATGGCGGTTACGGCACGATCCGGATGCACCAGGAACGCGAGTTTCCGTCTCGCATTTCCGCTACCCGGCTGGACAATCCCGACTTCGCCGCACTTGCCGCCAGCTATGGCGCGTGGAGCGTCACCGCGGATACGACGCAGGCTTTCCGCGACGCGCTGATCGATGCACAGGGGCGTTCGGGCCTGCGGCTGATCCATACGGTGATCGACATCGAACAGCTTGCGGCGAGTGGCGCGACCGTGAGCGGGCTTCGCGCCAAGGCCTGACCGCCTGAGCGCATGCAAAAGGGGCGGCACCGCGTTGGTACCGCCCCCTTCTTGTACGTCTCAGGTAAGGATCAGATGTCGTCGCCAAGCGCACCTTCGACTTCGCCCTTGGTCTGCTGGGCCTTGCCCTTGACTTCCTGACCGCGGCCTTCGGCGCGGGTTTCGGGGTCGTTCGACTTCTGCTTCATTTCACCGACGGCTTCGTTGACATTGCCTTCGATCTTGCTCTTGAGTTCACCCATGACAGCTCTCCATTTCAGTGCTTCGGCGTGATTGCCGATGTAAAAAAGAAACGGGGATACAGGGGTTTGCGTTCCCGGCTGAGGCAGGAATAAGCCGAAGCGAGTGCGGCTTGCGACCAGCAATCAAACCCCGGCCATCGCCAGCACGACAGACCATTCGTCCGGCTTGATCTCGCAAACCGAAAGGCGCGACAGCTTGACCAGCTGCATCTCCGCCAGCCTGGGCTCGGCCTTCACCTCTTTCAGGGTCACGGTATTGGGCAGTTTGGTCTTCGGTTTGACCCGCACCGCAGCCCATTTGCCCGTTTCGTCGGTCGGATCGGTCATGCCCGCCTCCACGATCTCGACGATACCGACGATCTCGCGGCCGATGTTGGAGTGATAGAAGAATGCCTGGTCGCCCACCTCCATCGCCGCGAGATTGTTCTTGGCCAGATGGTTGCGCACACCGTCCCAGACGCCGCTACCGTCGCGTTCCAGGTCGTCCCACCCGTAAACGTCGGGCTCCGATTTCATCAGCCAGTAGCGCAAGGCGAAATTCTCCATTTTCTTTGTGTGTTCGGGGTTCGATGGCTCCGTAGACGGGCCTTTCCCCAACCCGCAGCGTGGGGCGAAGTGTCGAATTTTTCTGCATTTTGCAATTCGGCGACTTAAAATTCGCCAGTTTTGCCGTGGGGTGTTTACCTGATTTTCAGCCAATTTCGGCAGATAGGGGTTACCAAATTGCCGAAAACACCAATCGGGATCGAGATTGCGACGCCCAATGGCGAACGAGAACGAAAATTCGGGGGGCCTCCAAAAGGCACAGCGGGATATCGTGACGCTCGGCGTTGCGACCGCGGCGATACTTCTTTTCGTTGGCATCGGCGGAACGGTCATGCCGCAAGTCGCGCAGCATCTGCTGTATGCCGACGCCCAGCCGCCCGATAGCGCCCTTGTAAACGCGCTTCTGCTCAACATCGCCCTGATCATCTTCGGCTGGCGGCGCTATGTGGACCTGCGCAAGGAAATCGAGCAGCGGCGCGAAGCCGAAGAGAAAGCCCATCATCTGTCGCAGATCGACCCGTTGACGGGCTGCTAGAACCGGCGCTGCGCGACCGAGAAGCTGATGACCGCCATCTCCGCGATGGGCGAAAACGGCGCCGCGGCCGCCTTCGTGATGATCGATCTTGATGGCTTCAAGGAAATCAACGACACCAACGGCCATCAGGCCGGTGACGAGGTGCTGCTCGCCATCGCGGCGCGATTGAAGAGCATCGCGCCCGAGGGCGCGAGCGTCGCGCGTCTGGGTGGTGACGAGTTTGCGGTGATCCTTCCCACACTGGCAGCGAACACCGATACGGTCGAAAACTGGGCCAGCAGCATGATCGCCGAGGTCGCCCAGCCGATCGAAACCGATATCGGCCCGCTGGCGGTGACCATTTCCGCCGGGATCGCCGTGCAGGATCGCGGCGATGCAGTAGGGGAACTGGAATCCGCGGCGCGCAACCTGATGCACCGCGCCGATCTGGCGATGTATCACGCCAAGAAAGAAGGCCGAAACCGCTACTGCTGGTTCAACGAGGCGATGGAGATCGAGGCGCAGGTACGCCGCGAGATGGAGGCCGCCATTCGCAGCGGCCTGGAACGCGGCGAGTTTTCGCCCCATTATGAACAGCAGATCGACCTGGAGACCGGCAAACTCGTCGGCTTCGAAATGCTAGCGCGCTGGCATTCGCCGGATCTCGGCTTCGTCAGCCCTGAAATCTTCATTCCCGTCGCGGAGAATTGCGGGCTGATCGGCCCGCTTTCCGAATCGCTTATCCGGCGCGCGTTAAGCGATGCGCAGAGCTGGCATCCCAGCCTGACTCTCTCGGTCAACATATCGCCCATGCAGCTGCGTGATCCGTGGTTTCCGCAAAAACTGCTCAAGTTGCTGATCAACAGCGAATTTCCACCTGCCCGGCTCGACGTCGAGATTTCCGAAAAATGCCTGCGCGAGAATCTCTCCGCGGTGCAGACGATGATCGTCAGCCTCAAGAATCTGGGCGTGCGGGTAAGTCTGGACGATTTCGGCACCGGCTTTGCCAGCCTCACCCAGCTACGCACCCTGCCCTTCGACCGGGTGAAGATCGATCGCAGCTTCGTGGGCGAACTGCGCAGGGTTGCAGAAGCTGCGGTGGGTGCAGAACAGCATCGCGAGCATCAGGATCACATCGTCAGCACGCTCGTCTCGCTCGGCCAGGGGCTGCAGATCCCGGTCACCGCAGAAGGCGTGGAGGACGATTCGATCCTCGAAACGCTGCGGTCGATGGGTGAAATGAAGGGTCAGGGCTACCTTTACGGCAAGCCGGAGGATGCCGCCGCGGTCATAAAGCGGCTCAGCGAACTCGACATGCTCGCCGAACGTGCGAGAACTTCCCCTTCGAACGATCCGGACGAGCAACGGAAATCCGCCTGACCTTGCCGTAGGCGACGGGCCGCCATAAGTGCGGACGCGATGCGGATTTCCTTCGTCAAGATGCATGGACTGGGTAACGACTTCGCGATCCTCGATGGGCGCGATGGTGCGCTGCCGAACCTGTCGTCCGCGCAGGTGTGTGCGCTGGCCGATCGCCATCGCGGCATCGGCTTCGACCAGCTGATCGTGCTCGCGCCTTCCGATCGGGCGGACATGACCATGCGGATATACAACGCCGATGGCGGCGAGGTGCAGGCGTGCGGCAATGCCACCCGCGCGGTGTCCGTGCTGCACGGCGCGCCGGCCAGCATCGCCACCGCGGGCGGGATCATCCATGCGCGCCCTGGCCAGAACATGGCCGAGGTCGCGATGGGCGTTCCCCGTTTCGAATGGCAGGACATCCCGCTAGCCTACGCGATGGACACGCGCGAGATGCCGGTGGGCTGGGACATGCTCGAACGGCCCGGCGCGGCAAATGTGGGCAATCCCCACGTCGTGTTTCTCGTGGACGATCTCGCCGCCGTTCCGCTGGAGACGCTGGGGCCCGAGATCGAGCACGATTCACTCTTCCCCGAGCGTATCAATGTCAATGTCGCCCAGATTTTGGCGCGCGATGAGATCCGACTGCGCGTGTGGGAACGCGGCGCAGGCCTCACGCTAGCCTGCGGGACCGGCGCGTGCGCCACTGCAGCGGTCGCCTTTCGTCGGGGGCTGGTCGATCCCGAAGTGCGGGTCCACCTGCCCGGCGGCACGCTGACCATCCGGCACGACGAGGAAGGCGGCATCCACATGGCAGGCCCGGCGAGCGAGAGCTATCGCGGCAGCTTGGAACTGGACGATTTCGCTTGAGCATCGACCGCGTCATATCGCTTGGCTGCCGCCTCAACCATGCCGAGAGCGAGCGTATCGCCGCGCTGGTGGAGGCTGAGCCGGACCTGGTTGTGGTCAATTCCTGCTCGGTCACGCGAGAGGCGGTGCGCCATACGCGGCAGGCGATCCGCCGTGCGCGCAAGGCACATCCCGATGCGCGCCTGCTGGTGACCGGCTGCGCGGCAGAGACCGAACGCGATGCCCTGGGCGCAATGGCGGAAGTGGACGGCTTCGTCGCCAATGCCGCGAAACTCGATGCGCGCAGCTGGAACGTGGCCGAACCGAAGGTGCCGCTGCGCCAGCAGGGCACCCGCGCGTTCGTCGGCGTGCAGAACGGCTGCGATCATGCCTGCACTTTTTGCAGCATCCCTGCCGGCCGCGGCGTGAGCCGATCCGATCCAGTCGCCACCGTGCTTCACGCGGTCGAAACCCGGCTGCTGGAGGGCGCGCGCGAAGTCGTGCTGACCGGAGTGGACCTGACCAGCTGGGGCCACGATCTCCCCGGCGAACCGGGGTTGGGCATGCTTGTCGCCGCGATCCTCGATGAATTCCCCCAGTTATCGCGCCTGCGCCTGTCATCGGTCGACGGGATCGAGATCGACGGTGGGTTGTTCGATCTGATCGCGACAGAGCCCCGGGTGATGCCGCACCTGCACCTCTCATTGCAACACGGCAGCGACCTGATCCTGAAGCGGATGAAGCGGCGCCACAGCCGCGCGCAGGCAATCGACCTGGTCTCGCGGCTGAAGGATCGGCGGCCCGAAATCGCCATCGGGGCAGACCTGATCGCGGGCTTCCCCACCGAAACCGACGCCCACCATGCGGATAACCTGTCGATCATCGAGCAATGCGGGATCGTTCACGGTCATATCTTCCCCTACTCGCCGCGCGATGGGACGCCCGCCGCACGGATGCCGCGGGTGGATCGCGCCACAGTCAAATCACGCGCCGCCGATCTGCGCGCTGCGGTGCGCACCATCCGCGATCAATGGCTGGAAAGCCTGCTGAACGAAGAGCACGCCGTGCTCGCGGAAAAGGACGGCAGCGGCTATACTCCGCACTTCGCCCGCGTGGCCCTCCCCGAAAAGGCCGCGCCGGGCAGCATCGTGAACCTCACCCCCACCCGTATCATCGAAGGAATGCTCGCATGAGCGACGAGAGCGCCTCCTCCAGCTGGAGCGACCGCCTGCTGGGCGGCTTTCGCAAGACTTCCGACCGCCTGACCGAAAATATCGCTCCGGTCGGCCAGGCGCGCGGCAACACCCGGCTCGACGATGCGACGCTCGACGAGATCGAGGATGCGCTGATCATGTCGGACCTCGGCCCCGAAGCCGCGGGCCGCGTGCGCGAGGCGCTGCGCGAACAGCGGTTCGGCAACGAGATTACCGAGCGGCAGTTGCGCGAGGCGGTGGCAGAGGAGATCGCCGCGATCCTGCGCCCCGTCGCCAAGCCGCTGGAAGTCACCGCCTTTCCACGCCCGCAAGTGGTGCTGGTAATCGGCGTCAACGGCAGTGGCAAGACCACCACCATCGCCAAGCTGGCGCACCTGTTCATGGAAGACGATTACGAGGTGATGCTGGCCGCAGGCGATACCTTCCGCGCGGCGGCCATCGGGCAGCTCCAGACCTGGGCGGATCGTGTCGGCGTGCCGCTGGTGCGCGGGCCGGAGGGCGGCGACCCGGCCAGCATCGTGTTCGACGCAGTCAAGCGTGGGACGGACGAGGGCACCGATGTGCTGGTGGTCGACACCGCCGGCCGGTTGCAGAACAAGCGTGAATTGATGGACGAGCTGGCCAAAATCCGGAAAGTTCTGGGCCGTCTGAACCCCGAGGCGCCGCACGATGTCGTGCTGGTGCTCGATGCCACCAATGGCCAGAACGCGCTCAGCCAGATCGATGTGTTTCAGGAAGTCGCTGGTGTGACCGGCCTGATCATGACCAAGCTGGATGGCACCGCTCGCGGCGGGGTTCTGGTCGCCGCAGCGCAGAAATACGGCCTGCCGATCCATGCCATCGGGGTGGGCGAACAGCTCGACGATCTTCGCCCGTTCGATCCCGATCTGGTCGCGCGGGTGATTGCGGGGGTGGCGTAAACCCTTGCGCTTCCCATGCGGTTCGTGGTGAGCCTGTCGAACCGCGAACGTGGGCGCCAGGTTCGCCCCTCGACAGGCCCAGGACGAACGGAAGCATGACAGTAGAGACCCCCCAAACCACCGAAGCGCAACCGAAACCCAAATCGGGCTGGCTCAACGTCGCGATCGATTATGGCCCGCTGATCGTGTTTCTGGTCTCGTTCTACCTGTTCCGGCCCGATGGCGAGGATTCGGTCGGCACCCTGCTGGCCATCATGAAATCGACCGGGGCGTTTATCGTGGCGGCGATCGCGGCGCTGATCGCGAGCAAGCTGATCACCGGGCAAGTGTCGAAGATGCTGATGCTCTCGACCGTGCTGATCGTCGGCTTCGGCGGGATGACGATCCTGCTGCGCGATCCCTTCTACGTGCAGGTCAAGCCGACCGTGCTCTACGCTTTCTTCGGCATCGTGCTGCTGGTCGGCTGGCTGCGCGGCAAGGCATTCCTGCAATGGCTGCTGGAGGCCGCGTTCGAAGGCTTGAGCCAGGAAGGCTGGCTCAAACTGTCGCGCAACTGGGGCTTTTTCTTCCTGTTCCTGGCCGTGCTGAACGAGGTGCTGCGCTACAACCTGAGCTTCGAGAGCTGGCTGTGGGCCAAGCTGTGGGTGTTCATGGGCCTGAGCCTGGTCTTCACCCTCAGCCAGCTGCCCATGCTGCTGAAGCATGGCCTCGATCCAGAGCGTAAGGAAGGCCTGGTGGAGGAAGAACCGCCTACCGGGGCCTAAGGCCGGGCATCGTCATTCGCTTCAGGTAAATCCTGCGTCGCAAGCAGGCCCAGCCGATTGGCCAGCCAGTTGATCGTGGGGCCCTGGATGATGCTGGACAGGAGAACCACGAAGAACACGATGTTGAAGATCGCAAAGGCGCTCGGCACGCCCGCAACGATGGGGAAGGTGGCGAGCACGATGGGCACTGCCCCTCGCAGCCCGGCCCACGACACGAACAGCTTCGCGCGCCAGCCGAACTGACGGAACGGCGCGAGGCACACGAACACGCTCAGCGGGCGGGCGATGAACATCAGGATGAATGTTATGGCGAGGCCCGGCGCAATCACGCCCGTCAGGTTCGACGGCGTGATAAGCAGCCCCAGCGTCAGGAACATCACCACCTGCGCGAGCCACGCCAGCCCGTCCTGAAAGGTTGAGACGATCATTTTCGCCAGATAGGTACGGTTGCCCGCGACAAGCCCGGCCACATACGCGGCGAGGAAGCCGTTGCCCCCCAGAACCGAAGCCAGGCCATAAGCGATCAAGGCAGCGGCAATGGATATCACGAAAGCCAGCCCGCCGTGGCGGTATTGCGATCGTTTCAGGATTTCCGGCAGCAGGTAGCCCGCGCCGAAACCCACCGCCGCGCCCAGCACCATCTGCAGCACGAATTGCGGCACCAGAGTGATCGGAGAAAAGTCAGGCACGGTGATGAACATCAGCGCCGCCCCGACGAGGAAGATCGCCATCGGATCGTTTGAGCCCGATTCCACCTCGATCAGCGCGGGAACGTCGCCATGCAGGTCCAGACCGGTGGACCGCAGGATGGCGAAGACGGCGGCGGCATCGGTTGAGGCCACGATCGCGCCCAGCAGAAAGCCCTGATACGGGCTGAAGCCAAGCAGCAGCACCGCAGCGAGCGCCATGATCCCTGCGCTGATCAGGACTCCAATGGTGGCGAGCACCAGCGCCGGTGTGGCCACACGCCGCACATCGCGCCAGTCTGTGTCGATACCGCCCGAAAACAGGATGAAGATGAGGCAGGCGATCCCCACGCCCTGCGTAAGAAGGTAGTCGTCGAACGCGATTCCGCCGGGCCCATCAACCCCGGCGAGCATGCCCAGACACAGGAACCCGATCAGCGCCGGAAGGCCAAAGCGACTCGACAGAGAGCCCGCAAAGACCGTCGCAAGCAGAAGGATGCCCAGAACGAGAAGGGCGACTTCGGGGCTAACGCTCAGCATGTGCCCCTGAGATACGAGCAGCGGCTAGGTGACAAGGGAAACCTCGCCCTTATGCGCCGATCTCGGGCATTCGACCGGATTGGTCGAAAATCGGGCTCCACACGCGAAGGCAGAGCATTTTGCGCGCGATCCTGCTCAGGAGTCCTAGATCCGCACCTGCGAACCGAGCTCCACTACCCGGTTGGTCGGCAGGCTGAAGAATTCCATCGCGCTGGCTGCGTTGCGCAGCATCCAGCTGAAGATCTTCTCCCGCCACACGGGCATCCCGGGCTTGTCGCCCGGTAGCAAAGTCTGGCGGCTAAGGAAGAAGCTCGTGTCCATCATGTCGAACTTACCGCCGCAGCGGCTCATGTGCTTCAGGCCTTCGGGCACATTGGTTTCGTCCATGAAGCCGTAATGGAGCACCGCGCGGTAGAAGCCGTCACCGATTTCAGTGAACTGGCACCGCTGCTCGGGATCGACGTAGGGCACATCCTGAATCTCGACCGTCAGGATCACTACGCGTTCGTGCAGCACCTTGTTATGCTTGATGTTGTGCAGCAGCGCGGAGGGCACGCCCGCAGTGCTCGATGCCATGAAGACGGCCGTGCCGGGCACCCGCGTGGCGCTGTTCTGCGCGGACTTGGCGAAAATCTCGATCGGCAGCGCAACCTCGCTCATCCGCTCGCGCATGAGCTTGCGACCGCGCGACCATGTGGTGAGCAACAGGAAGGCGAAACCACCGACGACCAGCGGGAACCACCCGCCCGAAGGCACCTTGGGCAGGTTCGCCGCAAAATAGGCACCATCGACGAACACGAACAGCAGCAACACCGGGATCGCGAAGAACCACTTCCATCGCCACACGGTCAGCAGCAGCACGCCCATCAGCAAGGTGTCGATGAACATCGCCCCCGTCACGGCGATACCATAGGCGCTCGCAAGGTTGCTCGACGACTGGAACATCAGAACGAGCAGGATGACCGAGACCATCAGCACGTTGTTGACGAAGGGAATGTAGATTTGCCCGCGTTCGGTCGCGCTGGTGTGTTCGGTGGAAAGGCGGGGAATGAAACCCAGCTGGATCGCCTGATGGGTGATCGAGAACGCGCCCGAAATCACCGCCTGACTGGCGATGAACGTGGCCGCGGTGGCCAGGATAACCAGTGGTAGGCGCAGCACCTCGGGCGCCATGACGAAGAAGGGGCTCTTCATCGCCTCCAGCGTTTCTGCCGGGTCCATCGCGGCGATCATCGCCCCCTGCCCGAAATAGTTGAGCAGCAGGCACGGCATGACGAAGCCGAACCAGCTGAGCCGCATCGGGCCTCGTCCGAAATGGCCCATATCGGAATACAGCGCCTCGGACCCTGTCACGGCCAGCACCACCGAACCCAGTGCAAGGAAGGCGACGTATCCGTCTGTCAGGAAGAACTGCACCGCGTACCACGGATTCAGCGCCTGCAGGATATAGGGGTTCTGTACGATTTGGATCGTGCCCAGAACCGCGATCACGCTGAAATAGACGATCATTATGGGCGCGAACAGCTTGCCCACGGCGGCGGTGCCGCGCCGCTGGATCAGGAACAGGCCGACCAGCAGGACCAGCGCGATGGGAATCACCAGTGGCTCCAGCCCGGTATTCACCACGGTAAGCCCTTCGACCGCGGAAAGCACGGAGATCGCGGGCGTGATCATGCTGTCGCCGTAGAACAGCGCAGTCGCGAACACGCCGAGCACGACCGTCAGGAAACCCCACCGCGACTTGCCGATATAGCGCGACAGCAGCGCGACCAGCGCCAGCGTGCCGCCCTGCCCCTTGTTGTCCGCACGCATAAGGATGGTGACGTACTGGATCGAGACGATGAGCGTCATCGACCAGAAGATCAGGCTGACCACACCATAGATGTGCAGCTTGTCGATCGTCAGGCTGTGTTCGCCCAGAAAGGTTTCACGAAACGCATAGAGAGGGCTGGTGCCGATATCGCCGAAGACGACGCCGATCGCACCGACCGCGAGCGCGGCCTTTGGGCCCGAAGAATGCGAGCTAGTGAATTTTTCCGGCGCCAGTCCGGGTTGGACGGAGGCTTCGCTCATAAGATCATCGCGATGGTCAACCTGCTGCGGCCACGGTGGCAACGCGCTGACGCGTTTTGCCGAAGCGACGCGCGCCGGTAGCAGTGCCTGTGTGCAAGTGCAACACGGCGCTGGCCGCGCTTACGGCGCGGGCGCGGCCTCCGGCGGAGGCATGGTCGGCGCAGGCGTACGTTCGCTCTCGCTCAAAACCCGCATGACCCCGTCGAGTCGCTCCAGCTGCTGCGCGACATACTCGCGGCCCAGCGCATCCTCGTCGGATTCAGCCAGGGCCTGCGCCCAAAACTCGCGCGCTTCGGCCAGAGCGCCCGATCGCATCGCCACGATGCCGCGGAAATAGCCCGGGGCCGGATTCCCCGGCGACGTGGCCCGCGCACGCTCGAACGCAAAGCCTACCGCAGGGGTAACCTGCCCGCGCGTCTGTTCCGTCAGCGCGAGCGCCAGCGCGAGCCATGCTTCGCCATCCTGCGGATTCTCGTTCACCCCGTTGCGCAGCAGGCCAGCCGCATCCCTGTGCTGCCCACGCCGGGAAAAACCGTCTGCCGTCACCACGAAGCGCGAGGGCATGATCCCCTCTACATTGTAGAACGCGCGCCGCGCGTCGATCAGCGTCTCCGAAGTGGGCGAGACATCCACGACCATCTGGCGCGGGGAGCCCGGCTGTCCGGGAGAGCCTTGCCAGGCATAGCCCGCCAGCGCGAAGACCAGCGCCGAGGCGAACAGAGTCCATACCCGGCGTGCATCGCCCGCCAGCAACAGGCCCGCACCAAGCGCGAGCAAGGTCATCACGCCGATAGCGATCCACGTTCCGCTCATTCGCCACGCCTCCCCAGACGACGCACCAGCACCACGCCTGCGAGCAGTATGAAAAGCACCGGCAGCGCGAATAGTGGCCAGGTCGCGGCGTCGAAGCCGGGCCGGTACGTCACGTAGTCGCCATAACGTTCAACCAGCCAGGCGCGCACCTCGTCCGGGCTTTCGCCCGCTGCGATGCGGCTGCGCACCTGGTGGCGCATGTCGCCCGCCATCGGTGCGTCGCTGTCGGCGATGGATTGCGACTGGCAGGTAAGGCAGCGCAACTCTTCCATCAGGGCCTGCGCAGCGGCCTCTGCCTGCGGATCGGCGAGCTGGGTATTCGCCAGCGGGGCGGACGAAACCGCCTGACCCGCTCCGGGCGCGGCGATCGCCAGCAGGGCGGCGGCCAGCATCATTGCGCCTGCTCCCACTCGGCATACAGCGCGTCGACATCGCTTTCGCGAATATCGCCGATATGCTGGTAGCGGATCACGCCCTTGCCATCGATCACGAAGGTTTCAGGGACGCCCGAAGACCCGACGGCAAGTTGAAGTTCGGCAATATCGTCACGCGCGACAGCTTCGTAGGGGTCGCCGTAGGTTTCGAGAAACTTGGCGATCGCCTCCGGCTCGTCACGAATGGCGACGCCAACGATAGGCACGCCGCGGTCTGCCAGTTCCATCAACTGGGGCGCTTCTGCGATGCACGGCACGCACCATGTCGCCCACACGTTGAGCAACCGCGGCTTGCCGTCGGCGAACATGCCCGACGCGACGCGCGGGGCCTCGTCGGTCGCGCCCGGCAGGTCGAATGCGGGGAGCGGCTTGCCAATCATCGTGCTGCGGACGAATTCATCCTTTGGCTGGGTCAGCTGGTAAGTCGCCAGGCCGAGAAAAAGGACCAGCAGTGCGAATGGAAGGATCAGCCACAACCGTTTCATGCGGCGTCCCTTTCTGCCCGGCGCCGGGCGAATTCCTCGCGGATTTTGCGGCGTCGGACGCTGGAGCGCAGATGGCCGAATATCGACAGCACCCCGCCCAGTGCGATCAGGATGCCGCCATACCAGATCAGCGTGACGAACGGCTTCCACCACAGGCGCAGCTGCCAGCGGCCATCGCCCGCAGCCTCGCCCAGGATGCCGTATAGCTGCCCATTCCACAGGGTGAGCAGCGCAGCTTCGCTGGTGCCCTGAAAGGGCTGCGTGAAATAACGGGCCTGCGGGCGCAGCAGGGTGTCCACACCGTTGCCGGTGACCGCGATCTTGCCTTCGAGCGCAGTCCAGTTCGGCCCGGCAACAGGCTCGACCGATTCAAGCCGGGCAAGGAAGGGGCCGATCTCCACCTGATCGCCGGTTCGCACCGCGACCAGACGCTCGACCGAAAAGGCGCTTTCGCTCGCCATCCCGCACAGGCTCACCGCCAGTCCGAAATGCGCCAGCATCGATCCCCACAGCGCCAGCGGCACGCGGCGCAACTGGCGACCGCGCAGCGGCAGCCAGCTTGCCAGCGCAAGCGCCGCGGCAAGCGCCAGCCCGATGGTCGCGAGCACGCCTGCGCCGGTGAACAGCACCAGCACCGAGACGCTGCCGGCAAGGATCGCGCAAACTATCGCAAGGGGCACTGCCACGCGCGAGAGGCTGTCGCGCTTCCAGCGCAGCAGCGGGCCGATCAGCAGCACAAGGAACATCGGAACCGCGAAAATCGCCGTCACCGGATTGTAGTAGGGTGGGCCGATCGACACGCGGGTGCCGAAAGCCTCCGCAAGCAGCGGATAAAGCGTGCCCAGCAGCACGACCGCCAAAATCGCGCTCAACATCACGTTGTTGACCACCAGCGCGCCCTCGCGGCTGACCATGGCGAACCGCTTGCCCTCTGCCAGCGAACCTGCGCGCAGGGCGAAGAGCGCGAACGCTCCGCCGATGTAAATCGTCAGCAGCACCAGGATGAACGCCCCTCGTTCCGGATCGACTGCAAAGGCATGAACGCTGGTAAGGATGCCCGACCGCACCAGGAAGGTGCCAACCATGCTCATGGAAAAGGCGACCACGCCCAGCAGGATGGTCCACGTGCGCAGCGCGTCCCGCGCCGCCAGGACGCTGACCGAATGGAGCAGTGCGGTCGCCGCCAGCCACGGCATCAGCGATGCATTCTCGACCGGGTCCCAGAACCACCAGCCTCCCCAGCCCAGCTCGTAATAGGCCCAATAGCTGCCCGCCGCGATGCCCAGCGTCAGCGCAACCCATGCGGCGAGCACCCATGGCCGCATGACCCGTGCCAGCTCCGGCCCGGCCTGCCTGGTGATGAGCGCGGCAACGACGAAGCTGAACGCGACCGACAGGCCGACATAGCCGAGATAAAGCGTCGGCGGATGCATCGCGAGGCCGATGTCCTGAAGCAGCGGGTTGAGCCCCGCCCCTATTTCGGCGGGCGGATCGAGCCGCGCGAAGGGGTTCGAACTCAGCAGCAGGAAGCCGAAGAAACCCAGCGCCACGAAGCCCTGCGCCGCCAGTGCCGCCTTCATGAAGCGGTCGTCCATGCGTTTCTCGAACAAGGCGACCAAGGCGCTGCAGAGGCCCAGGATCGTGACCCATAGCAGCATGGAGCCTTCGTGGTTCCCCCATGCACCCGAGATGCGGTAGATCAGCGGCTTGTCCGGATTGCTGTTGGCAGCGACCAGCGCGACGGAGAAATCGGTCACCGCGAAGACGCGCAGCAGGCAGGCGAAGGAGATCACCAGCAACAGGCTCTGGACGATCGCGGCCGGACGCGCGAGCGCACCCACCGCAGAATCCGCGCCCCCGCCCACGCCGATTGCGCCCGACACGAATTGCAGCACGCAAAGGCCCGCGGCGAGCCACAGGGCGGCGAGACCGAGTTCGGCGATCATGTCGTGCCCGCGGTGCTTTCTTCGAGGGTTCTGCGCGCAGCGTCGTCGGTCAGCCCTTCAAGCTCGCGCGGGGTGTAGTTCTCGTCATGCTTGGCGAGCAGGGTTTCCGCCTGGAACGTGCCGTCCTGCGTCAAGCGTCCGTTGGCGATCACGCCCGATCCTTCCACGAAAAGATCGGGCACGATGCCCTGATAGCGCACCGGGATAGTGTCGCCGTGCCGGCCCTCGACCATGAAGGCGATCGTCACACCGTCGGGCAGCTGGCGCAGCGTGCCGGGTTCGACGACCCCGCCCAGCCGGATCGCCCGGCCGGGTTCGGGCGGCCGCTCGGCAATATCTTCGGGCAGGTAGAAATAGTCCGCCTGGCTACGCAGTCCCCACGCGGCCAGCATCCCCGCGGCGATCAGCACCAGGAGGGCGACCAGCACCAGCACGAGGCGCTGATGTTTGGGGGCCAGCACGCTCATGCCTCACGCCCCGTCTGGCGGGCTCTCGTACGTGCCGCGTCGCGCGCACGCTCGGCCCGGCGCATCCGTACCCAGCTGAGGATCAGCAGGGCGGCGATGGCCGGGATCGCGATCGCGTAGGCACCGATCACGTAGTCCCACTGGGAAAGTGCTTCACGCATCATGCCGCTTCGGCCTCCATCGCGCGTCGGCGCAGGCGCGCCTCCGCCTGCGCTTCTGCCAGCAAAGCGCGCATGTTCATCAGCGTCGTCGCCGCGAACAGGCAAGTAAAGCCGAGCAGCGCGATCAGCATGGGCCACAGGAACACGCCGTCGATGCTGCTGCCACCGGTGGTTATGCTGGGTGGCTGGTGCAGCGAATTCCACCACACGACCGACCGGTTGATGATCGGGATGTTAACCGCGCCGACCAGCCCAAAAATGGCGGGCAGCCGGGCCGATGCGCCTTCGCGCTCTACCGCCTGCGACAAAGCGATATAGGCGAGGTAGAGGAAAAAGAGCACCAGCATGCTGGTCAGCCGTCCGTCCCACACCCACCACGTGCCCCAAGTGGGCCGACCCCAGATCGATCCGGTGACGAGGCACAGCGCGGTAAAGACCACGCCGGGCACCGCCGCCGCGCGCGCGGCCAGCGCCGCAAGCGGGTGGCGCCAGACGATATAGGCGAGGCTGGACCCGGCAATGGTCATCCAGCCGGCCATGCCCAGCCAGGCAGTGGGAACGTGGATGAAGATGATCCGCACCGTCTCGCCCATCAGGCGATCGGGCGGCACCACGATCAGCCCCCACGTAATCGCCCCCACCGAGGCGACGATGCCCACGGCGAGGAGAATCGGGGTCAACCTTTTGGCGAGGTCGAGAAACCGGCGGGGATTGGCAAAACCATGCATGATTGTCTGCTGCCAGCTATGCCGCCGGGCCGATCGTCACGCAAGGGAATCCGCAGGATTTTGCGCTGGCTATTCGCGCCCGATCAGCGCCTGCGCCATGGCATCGGCCACCCGGTCAGGGGAGGAGCCCTTGGCTTCGCTATCCTGCCAGATCTGCGTCAGCCGATCGGGGATCAGCGCGATCCGCTTGCGAACCTCGTTGATGTCGCAGGGCGCATTGTCGCGGCGGCAAAGATATTCCATCGTCACGCTGATGATGCCACCGGCGTTGATCACGTAATCCGGCGCGTAGAGAATGCCGCGATCGGCCAGCATCGCACCGTTTTCTTCGCGCGCCAGCTGATTGTTCGCGCCGCCTGCCACGATCTTACAATCGAGCCGGGCGATGCCCTCTTCGTCGAGGATCGCGCCCAGCGCATTGGGGCTGAAGACGTCGCACCCGACCGACATGATCGCGTCGGGAGAAACCACATCCGCTCCCAGTTCCTGACCCAGGGCCTGCGCATGATCGGTGGAAATATCCGCCAAGGTCAGCTTCGCGCCATCCTTGGCAAGCAGGCGGGCAACCCCACCGCCCACGCTGCCGATGCCCTGCATGGCGACATGAACGCCCTCTACGCTTTCGACACCCAGCTTGTGCTGCACTGCGGCCTTGATGCCCAGATAGATGCCGAGCGCAGTGAACGGACCGGGATTGCCGCCCGCTTCGCCTTCGGCAACCGGCAGGCCGGATACGTAATCGGTCCGCTGGTTGACCGCGACCATGTCTGCCACCGTAATGCCGACGTCTTCGGCGGTGACATACTTGCCGCCCAGCCCTTGCACGGCATCGCCGAAGGCGGCGAACAGATCGGGCGTCTTCCGGCGATCTTCGTCCGCCAGGATCACCGCCTTGCCGCCGCCCATCGGCAGACCGGCCATCGCGTTCTTGTAGCTCATCCCGCGGCTGAGGCGCAGCGCGTCGCGCATCGCGGCTACTGGCTGTGCGTAGTGCCAGAAGCGCGTGCCGCCGGCAGCCGGGCCGAGGTGGGTGGAATGCAGCGCAATGATCGCAGTCAGCCCCCGGGCTTCGTCACGAACGAAGTGAACGACCTCGTGGTCGTCGAAATCGGGATCGGTCCAGAACGCGTTCATCGGCTTACGCAATGCCCCCAGGGCCAGTGTTACGGGCTGACCGGGGCCAACAAACGGGGAAATGGGGCGATCGAGGGGTCTCGAACCCCCGACCTCCGGTACCACAAACCGGCGCTCTAACCAACTGAGCTACGATCGCCATATACCCCGGCGCAGCCACGCCAGGCGGGTGGCAGTTACGCGCACGAATCGCCGCGTCAAGTGCGGAACGCGAGCGCGATATTCGCTTGCACGTGAGAGTGCAAATGGAAACCAAAAAACCGAATCCCAAGGCGTTTCACGCAGGATTGTTACGCGGCTTGCAAATCGCGTTCGCAATCGCGCATGAGATGCGCATGCGCGATCCCGGCGAATCCGATGCAAGCGAACTGGCGGCCAAAGGCATGCAGCGCCTGCCCTTCCCCAAGCTGGATCTGCTGCAGATGCGCCGGTTTCTCGATCCGGCTTTCTGCGTGGAGCTGATCGCAATGATCGACGCCAAGCGGCGCCCCTCCACGCTCGCCGATTTCGATGGCGACATTTATTTCCGCACTAGCGAGACCTGCGACCTGCCGCTAGACGATCCGCGCACGCACAGGCTGGATGCGATGCTGGCGGACCTATCGGGAATCGATCCCGCGCATGGCGAACCCTTGCAGGGCCAACGCTATGCGGTGGGTCAGGAATTCAAGGCGCATTGCGACTATTTCAATCCCGATGGGCAGGACTGGGAAAAATACTGCTCGGTCGCGGGCCAGCGCACCTGGACCTTCATGATCTACCTCAACGAGCCGGAGGCGGGCGGCGCGACCCGCTTCAAGGTGATCAAAAAGAGCTTTCAGCCCGAAACCGGCAAGCTTGTATGCTGGAACAACCGCAGGCACGACCAGAGCGTGAACCCCAACACGATGCATCATGGCATGAAGGTGCGCAAAGGCACCAAATACGTGATTACGAAGTGGTATCGCGAGCGGCCGTGGGGGTGAGGAGAGGCCTGACGATCTCGGCGCTGGGTGTTGCAGGAATTGCGGCCCTGGTGGCGCTGACATGGCCCGCCGCACCTTTCGCACTCGCGGCCCTCGCTTCGGAAAAGCCCCCCGAAATTCTGATGGACTTCGATTATCCCGAACGCATGGAATCAGCCGCCTTTGCCAACCGATTCAAGGCCGGCACGGGCGAGACCGAATTGAGCAACTGGTTGAAACGCAACGGCTTCGAGATCGCGACCCAGTCATCCGCCAAGCGAAGATACGAAGGCGTGCCATGTGCCTACACCTACCATGTCGAATGGCAGAGTGAGGGCGGAATCCTTCGACGTGACGCGACCGCCCGCTTGGCAGGGTACGGTTGCCTATAGAAAAGGGCGGCCCCGTCGGACCGCCCTTCCCTCGCGGCACGAGGCCGCAAAGCGTGTAAACGCGTTATTTCTTGAGGCTGAGCCCGCCGAAGCGCTTGTTGAACGCGGCCACGCGGCCACCTTCCTGAAGCTGCTGCTTGCCGCCGGTCCATGCCGGGTGGCTGGTCGGGTCGATTTCCAGCGTCAGCGTGTCGCCTTCCTTGCCCCAGGTAGAGCGGGTCTGGAATTCGGTACCATCGGTCATCTTGACGTTGATGGTGTGGTAATCGGGGTGACCTTCGGCCTTCATGTCATGTCTCCATAGCCTCGGACCGGTTCCGACCGGTCCAGCTGTCTGAATCTAGGAAAGGCGCGCGGATAGTCCCATCGCGCGCGCTTGGCAAGCGAAACTCCCATCCCATCAGCGGGACGGGAGAATCCTTATTCCGGCGGGTCCGCGATCATCGCGGTGAACTCGCACTCGCAGGTGGTCTTGCCGTTCACGCTCGCCTTGCCGGTAAACTTGTAGACCCGGCTGCGCTTCTGCAGAAACGAGACCTTGAGATCGAGCAGGCAGCCCGGCGTCACGGGCGCACGGAACTTCGCTCCGTCGATCCCCATGAAATAGACCAGCTTGCCCGTGCCCGCCAGTTCCAGCGTCTCGATCCCGAGGATCGCGGCGGCCTGCGCCAGCGCCTCGATCTGCAGGACGCCGGGCATGATCGGCGCGCCGGGAAAGTGACCCTGGAAGAATTCCTCGTTGAAGGTCACCGCCTTCACTGCGTGAATTTCCTCGCCCAGCGTCACGTTCTCGACCCGGTCGACCAGCAACAGGGGGTAGCGATGCGGCAGTGCCTTCAGGACCTGCCGAATATCCATCGCCCGCACTTCTCCCGTCTCGGAATCCTGCATCTCGAGACTCAACTCAGCGGCCGGTCGGCTGCGCCTGCGGCTGGGCCGACTGCTGCGATGCAGCGGCCTGCTGCATCGCCTGCTGCTGCGCCAGGCCGAGCATGATCTCGTTCATGCGCTGCTGAAGCGCAACGGTTTCCTGGGCCGGGCGCCATTCGGCCGGCGGCGTCGACGAAACCGTGGGCATACGCTGATCGAGCGCCGCGACGATATCGCCCGTCACATCGGCGCTATCGGGTGCGTACTGGATAACATCCGGGGTCAGCAGAAACTGGATCTGCTTCTGCTGGATCACCTGCCGCGAGGCATTGGCGTAATCGGCCAGCAGCTGTTCGATCGCATAGGCCTGCGCACGCGCGATCGGCTGGTATGCCTGGCCGATCTGCTGTTCCTTCTGGCGGATTTGCGTGATCACGTTGGGCTGAGCATTCGCCTCCGCCTCGGTGACCTGGCCATCCGAATTCGAATCCAGGCTCTGCTGAAGCGTGTTCAGTTCCTGGCGCAGGGTGGTGACCTGCTGAATCTGCGACTGATAGGTCTCGTTGATCTGCTTGTACGCGTCGAGCCGCGCCTGGCTGTTGAAGATCACCGCTTCGGGATTGCTGATCGCAACACCGTTGACCTGCGCGGCGGCAGGAACGGCAGCGAGCGTCGCGCCGATTGCAGTCGCCAGGGCGAGCGTGGTTTTGGCAAGTTTCATCAGAATTGCGTCCCTACATTGAATGAAATGGCTTTGACGTCGTCACCCTCGACCTTGCGGATCACGTGGGAGAAATCGACACGGAACGGCCCGAACGGCGAATTCCAGTCCACCCCGATGCCGACCGAGATACGCGGCGAGGCACTGTTGCCCACGAACACTTCTTGGAAAGGTGCGATCGTCAGATTTGCGGGCGCCAGCGGATTGCCGTCGGCGTCGGTTGAGTTGGTGGTCAATGCTCCGTCAGCGGTCTCGTACAGCAAGTTGCCGTTGGTGTCACTGCGCTGATACTCGATGCCGCCGGGGAACGGGCTGCTCTGCAATTGCGGCGTTTCCACCCCGAACAGCGCACCGACATCGAGGAATACCGACGGACGGAGGCCGAATTCGCGGGCACCCGCCCCCAGCGGGATTTCCAGCTCGGCCCGGCCCAGATAATAGGCATTGCCGCCGATTGCGTCGTCGCCACCACGCTCGCGGTCGTCGACCACCAGCGCGTTGCCATCGCCATCATTGACGATCGGCTGGCGCAGCACGCGCGGGCCAACGCCACGTATGTCGAAACCACGGAACTGTGGTTCGCCAAGGAAGAAGCGATCGGTCAGCAACACATCGTCGCGCCCCGGTCCGCGGTCCTCCAGACCCTTGATATAGCCGCCTTCAGCCTGCAGCGAGAAGATGAAGCCGCCCGATACCGGCCAGTATTTCGCCGCCTGACCGCGCGCACGGACGTACTTCACATCACCGCCAAGGCCCGCAAAATCGAGACCCATCGAGAAGCGTTCGCCCTGGGTCGGCCGGTAATAGCTGTTGGTCGTGTTGTAGACGTAGTTAAGGCCAAGGATCGAACTGGTGCGGCTGCCGAGCGTGTCGCAGATGAACCGCGAAGCCAGCAGCGGCTCGCATTCGCGAACCCCGTCATTGTCGAAATCGTTGAAGAACTGGTTCTCGTCGATCGTTACCTTGTCGAAGTTGAGCGTGTAGCTGAACAGGACCGAAGAATACTCGGTCAGCGGCACGCCAAGCCGCACCGAACCGCCGGTCGTAACCTTTGCATAGCGCGTCTGGTCGCGGTTGTTCAGGTTGAAGCTGTTCACGTCGCGGCGATAGATATCCGCGCCCAGCGAGAGATTGCGATCGAACACGTAGGGCTCGGTGAAGCTGAGGTTCACTGAGTTCGAGAACCGCGAAACCTGGGCCGATGCGCCGATGGTCTGGCCACGCCCGCGGAAGTTGCGCTGGCGGATCGAACCCGAGAACAGGAAGCTTTCGATCGACGAGAAGCCAGCGGAAAGCTGCAGTTCGCCGGTCGGTTGCTCTTCCACGTTCGCTTCGAGAATAATGCGATCGGGATCGGCGGTCTCGGCCTGTTCGACCTCGAATCCTTCCTGGAAATACCCGAGCGAGTTGATGCGCGCGGACGTACGGTCGATTGCCAGCGAGTTGAACGCATCGCCTTCGGCAGAGCGGAACTCGCGGCGGATCACCTTGTCCTGCGTCAGCGTGTTGCCGTTCACATCGATCCGTTCGATGTAGACGCGCGGCGCCTCGCTGATGGCCATCGTGATGTCCATCGTCAGGTCTTCGGGGTTGCGGCGGAACTCGGGGCGCACATCGGCGAAAGCATAGCCGAAGCGACCGGCGAGCTCGGTCAGTTCCTCGACCGTATCCTCGATCCGTTGCGCATCGTACCAGTCGCCTTCCTTGATCGTCAGGCCACGGGTCAAAGCTTCACCGTCGAAGTCGCGGATCTGGCTGGTCACCTCGACATCGCCGAATTTGTAGCGTTCGCCTTCCTCGACCACGTAGGTGATGATGAAGTCGCGCTTGTCGGGGGTCAGCTCGGCCACCGCCGACACGACGCGGAAGTCGACATATCCCTGCGTCAGGTAGAATTCGCGCAGCTTCTGCTGGTCGAAGGCCAGCCGGTCGGGGTCGTAGCTGGTATTGCCGCTGAGAAAGCTGAAGAGCCCGGTCTGCTTGGTGACCATCTCGCCTTTCAGCTTACCGTCGGAAAACTCGTCGTTCCCGATGATGTTGATCTGCTGGACGCGTGATTTGGGGCCTTCGGTAATCTCGAACACCAGATCCACGCGGTTCTGGCTCAGTTGCACGGTTTTGGGTTCGACCGTGGCGGCGAAGCGGCCCTGCCGCTTATAGAGTTCGATGATCCGGGCCACGTCGGCGCGGACCTTGGAACGGGTGAAGATCTGGCGCGGCGCAAGCTTGATCTCGGGCAGGATCTTGTCGTCCTTGAGCCGCTTGTTGCCTTCCAGAATAATGCGGTTGATGACCGGGTTTTCCACCACGTCGATCACCACATTCCCGTCTTCGTTGCGGATCGTGTAGCTTTCGAACAGTTCGGTGGCGGCCAGATCCTTCAGCGCCTGGTCGGCGGCGGCAGTCGTATAGACGTCGCCCGGCCGCAGACGGACATAGCTGAGGATGGTCTGCGGTTCGAGCCGCTGGACCCCGCGCACTGAGATCGTCTGGATGACATCCCCCTGCCGCGCGACCGGGGCGGACTGAGCCGTGCCGGCAGAAGCGGTGGTGGCGGGCTGCACAGCCTCGTCGTCCGCATCCTGCGCCCAGGCAGTGGAAGGCAGACCCGCAAGCGTGGTGCAGCCCAGCAGGGCGAGCGCGTAATTGCGGATATTGCGCGAGCGGCGCGTTGCGCCCGTTTCGATGGCCGTCATTGGCGAAAGTGTCCCGTCAAAATGTCTCGACCCGGATCGAGCCATGCTCTTTGTCGTATCGGCAATCCGGACCAAACGATCCGCCGCCCTGTGCCCGATACGAACGCCCCTTTCAAGCAGGTCCGATGTGCTGATGGGTCCGCCTCTCATGTCCCTGACCAGGCCAGCCTCAGCCAAACAGCGTGAGCGAAGCCAGGTCGTTTATCGTTACGAACAGCATCAATGCGAGCACGAGGGCCACACCGGTGCGATACGCCAGTTCCATCGCGCGGGGGCCGACCGGCTTCCGGCGGATTGCTTCCGCCGCGTAGAATGCCAGGTGACCACCGTCGAGCGCCGGGATTGGCAGCAGGTTAATGAATGCCAAATTAAGTGAGATCAGCGCGACGAAGTTTATGAAATCGATCCAGCCCAGGCTCAGCTGTTCGCCGGAGAACTTGGCGATCTTCACCGGGCCACCCAGTTCCTGCACCGAACGCTGGCCGGTAACGATCTGCTTCAGCCCCGTGATCATCATGCTGAACGTATCGATCGACTGCTGCGCACCGCCGACCAGTGCATCGATCGGGCCGAGCTGCTGGAAGTCATATTCCGCGCCTGCGGATTCGACGCCCAGCAGGCCAATCCGCGAAACGTTTCCAAAGCGATCCTCTACCTCGTGGCTGATCGTGGTGACGTCGAAGGTCAGCATCCGGTCGCCGCGCTCGACGCCCAGCTCCATCTGCTGCGCTGGCTGCAGCATCACCTGCGACTGAAGCTCGCGAAAGCTTCCCAGCCGATCGCCGTCCAACGACACGATCCGATCGCCCACCTCGATTCCGGCATCGCGCGCGGGCGAATTCTCGCTGAAACCCGCGACGGTCAGCTGGCCTTCTGGGTCCACCGGCACCGGCCGGCCGATCATCATGAAAAAGGCTGCAAATATGCCCAGCGCGATCAGGATATTGGTCGCCGGCCCTGCAAAGACAATCAGCGCGCGCCGCCACAAGGACGCATTCTGGAATGCGCCTTCCTCGGCCGGGGCATCGGGATCGGGAATGCTTGCCGGGTTCATGTCGCCACGAAACTGTACATAGCCGCCCAGCGGCAGCGCGGAGATGCGCCAGCGGGTGCCGTGCCTGTCGTTGAAACCGACCAGTTCCTTGCCGAAACCGATGGAAAAAGCGTCAGCCTGCACTCCCAGCCACCGCCCGACCAGCAGGTGGCCGAGTTCGTGCAGCGTAATCAGCGGCGCCAGCACCAGCAGGAAGCCGAGGATCCACATCCAGAAAGGTGGCTGTTCGATCATGCGTTCTCCAGAATGGCCTGTGCCTGCCTGCGGGCAGAACTGTCGACCGTCAGCACGTCTTCGAGACTGGCGAGAGCCTGCGGACGGTTCGATCTTTCCAGGACGTCTTCCACCAGTGCCGCAATCCGCGTGAACGGGATCTGACCGGCGAGGAAAGCGGCGACGGCGATCTCGTTGGCGGCATTGAGCACCGCAGGGGTCGCCCCGCCCTCTTCACACGCGGCCCGCGCCAGCCGGGTGGCGGGAAAACGCTCTTCATCGGGTGCAAAGAAGCTGAGTTCGCCAATGGCCGCCAGGTCGAGCGGTTCGCACGGGGCCTCCATCCGCCTGGGCCACGCAAGGCACGACGCGATCGGCACGATCATGTCGGACGGGCCAAGCTGCGCGATCGTGGAGTGATCGCGGTATTCGACCATCGAGTGAATGACGCTTTGCGGGTGAACCAGGATGCGTATCCGGTCGAGCCCGACGGGGAACAGGTGATAGGCCTCAATCAGTTCAAGGCCCTTGTTGAACATCGTGGCCGAATCGACGCTGATCTTCGCGCCCATATCCCAGTTGGGATGCGCCACCGCCTGGTCGGGCGTGACGCGCTGCAATTCTTCGGCACTCAGCAAGCGCAGCGGGCCGCCGCTTGCGGTGAGCGTGATCATCCGCACGTCCGCGATATCGCTGCCCGCAAGGCTCTGGAAGATTGCGTTATGCTCGCTATCGACGGGCAGAAGCGTCGCGCCGTGGCGCTCCACCGCCTGCATCATTACCTCCCCGGCAGAGACCAGGGCTTCCTTGTTGGCCAGCGCGATGGTGCCGCCCTGCTCTATCGCGGCCATCACCGGCGCGAGCCCGGCACAACCGACGATCGCGGCCAGAGTGATATCGACCGGGCGACGCGCAGCCTCGATCAGCGCCGCACGCCCGCCAGCCGCCTCTATACCGGTGCCGGCCAGCGCCTCCCGCAGTTCGGGAAGGCAGGATTCGTCGCCGACGACCGCGATCCGGGCATCGAATTCACGGGCAAGCTGCGCCAGCTTGGTCGCACTGCATTGCGCGGTCAGCGCCTCGACCCGCCATGCGTCGCGATGCTGCCGTAGCAGCTTGAGCGTGGAATCGCCGACCGAGCCTGTCGCCCCGAGGATGCTGATAGAGCGCATGAAATCAGGCGAGGTTGTAGACCACGCCGACCACGATGGCGACCGGGATCAGCCCGTCGAAGCGATCGAAAAAGCCGCCGTGGCCCGGAATGAGACGGCTGGAATCCTTCACCCCCGCCTTGCGCTTCAGCCAGCTTTCGAAAAGGTCGCCCGCCTGCGCCACCACGGCCAGTACCGGGCCAAGGATCAGCGCGATCAGATAGGCCCTTTCGTCGACCGCGTAGTCCATGAAAAAACCGGCGCCGTAAACGGTGGCTAGCAGGAACAGCGTCGAGCCGATCATTCCACCGATCAGACCGGCCCAGGTCTTGTTCGGGCTGACCCTGCGCGAGATCTTGGGCCCGCCAACCAGCGTCCCGACCCCGTAGGCGAAGCTGTCCGCGAAGATCACCACGAACAGCGTGACGAGAAACAGCGACAGCTCGAATCCCGCCAGAATGGCCGCCGCGAGACCGATATAGGTTCCGCCCGCCAGGATCGCCGCAAGCCTGTAGGGGATGTTCCGGGTCGCCTTGATCACCAGGAAGATGAATTCGATGAAGCAGGCCATCGCCGCCCCGACGATCAGCAGGGTTCGCCCTTCCGAACCGCCGAAATACAGCACGGCGATCGCCAGCGCGCCGAGCACCAGCGCCGAAGCCACGCGGATGCCCAGCTTCTTGCGCCGGGCATTGGCGGCGATTGCCGCGATTTCCGCCTCTTCAGGCATGCCTTCGGGAAGCACATTGGCCTCGGGATCGACCTCCGCCGGATCGGCCTCTGCCGCTTCGGTTGTAGGCTCTACGGCCTCCTCGCCCGGCGCATCGCGCCGTTCATCGGCCCCGTGGGCGCGGGGTTCGTCACCGGCCGCCATAGCGCCTCTCCCTCTTCGCGAACTCGTCGAGCGCGTCCTGCAAATGCTGCGGGGTGAAGTCCGGCCACAGCGTATCGACGAACATCATTTCCGCGTACGCCATTTGCCATAGCAGGAAATTCGACAATCGCACCTCGCCACTGGTGCGGATCAGCAGATCGACCGGCGGCAGATCGGCGGTAAACAGGTGTCGTTCGATCGTTTCGACCGTGATCTCGCCCTGTTCGGCGGCAGCACGCGCGGCGCGGGCTATTTCCTGCTGCGACCCGTAATTGAGCGCGACCGCCACGGTGTGCGTACCATTCGCGGTACGCTCAAGCGCGTCCTCCAGCATCTCGACGATATCGGGATCGAGCGCCCGCCAGTCGCCCACGATCCTGAGCCGCACGCCATTGGCGGCGAATTCTTCCAGATCGGAGCGGATGAAGCCGCGCATCAGGTTCATCAGATCGGAAACCTCGTCGCGCGGGCGCTTCCAGTTCTCGCTGCTGAAGGCATACAGCGTGACGCACTCGATCGCGCCGCCCTTCAGGCTGCGCACAAGAGTGCGCACAGCCTCGACACCGCGCTTGTGGCCCATCGCGCGCGGCAAGCCACGGCGCTTCGCCCAGCGCCCATTGCCGTCCATGATAATGGCGACGTGTCTGGCTGTGGTCCCTTGAGCCATTCAGAAATCCGTTCGCCCTACCCCGGGCGCCGGGCCGACCCGTTTCATCGACCGCAGCATAAGGATGCGGTCGATGATGGCGCAACGCGCCACCGGCCCAGCCCGGAGCGGGAAATCAGGGTGACGCACATCACTGCGTCATGATTTCCTTTTCCTTGGCTTCGGCTGCGGCGTCGGCCTCTGCGGTATACTTGTCGGTCAGTTTCTGGACCTCGTCCTCGGACCGCTTGCGATCGTCTTCCGAGATCTCTTTCTTCTTCTCGTCTTCCTTGAGTGCTTCCATGCCGTCGCGGCGCACATTGCGGATCGCGATCTTGGCGTTTTCAGCATACTTGCCCGCCAGTTTGGCCAGATCCCTGCGCCGTTCCTCCGTCAGGTCGGGCATCGGGATGCGCAGCGTCTGCCCATCCTGCATGGGATTGAGACCCAGGTTGGCGTGGGCGATGCCCTTTTCCACCGCGCTGACATTGCCCTTGTCCCACACCTGCACGCTGAGCATCCGGGGTTCGGGCGCGGAAACGGTCGCGACCTGGTTCAGCGGCATCATCGAGCCATAGACCTCGACCTGCACCGGATCGAGCAGGCTGGTGTTGGCACGGCCCGTGCGCAACCCGCCGAGATCGCCTTTCAGGCTGTCAACCGCGCCCTGCATCCGGCGCTCGATATCGCTCTTGTCGTATTTCGCCATCGTGGGCTTCCTTCACATACTCTGCCGAAGTCTAGTCGTTCTGTACGATCGTCTGCGTGCTCTGCCCCGCGAGCACGCGGGCCAGATTGCCCTTCTCGCGGATAGAGAACACGACGATCGGAATATTGTTATCGCGGCACAATGCCACCGCACTGGCATCCATGACCTTGAGATTGTCCGCCAGCACCTTGCCATAGGTTACGGTGTCGTACCGTTTGGCATCCGGATTCTTCTTGGGATCCGAATCATACACACCGTCCACGCTGGTGCCCTTGAACAGCGCATCGCAGTTCATCTCAGCTGCGCGCAGTGCCGCGCCACTGTCGGTGGTGAAATAGGGCGCGCCGACACCGGCGGCAAAGATCACGATGCGGCCCTTTTCAAGGTGGCGTTCCGCCCGGCGACGGATCACCGGTTCGCACACCTGGTCCATCTGTACCGCGCTCTGCACACGAGTGGGAACGCCCAGCTGTTCGAGCGCGCTCTGCATCGCCAGCGCGTTCATCACCGTGGCCAGCATACCCATGTAATCGGCCTGCGCGCGGTCCATGCCCTGCGCCGCGCCCGCCATGCCGCGAAAGATATTGCCGCCGCCGATGACAAGGCAGATCTCCCAGCCTTCATCCTTGGCCTGCTTCACTTCCTTCGCGAGTTCGGTGACGAACGCGGGATCGATTCCGAATTCCTGTTCGCCCATAAGCACTTCGCCCGATAGCTTCAGGAGGATGCGCTTGGCGTTCATGATCGGCATGGAGTGAGGGCCTCGAATTGCGGAATTGCGCTTGGCACTAACGCGCGCGAGTGCGGGTGGCAACGCCGGGGCTGACGGTTTTCATGGCGCTTGTCCGATAGGGACATAAGGCAAATCTTTGCGCATGACCCAAATCCCCCCGCTCTCCGGTGGAAAGCGCAGATTTGCGCCTCTCATCCTGCATGGTGCGCTGACGATGGGCGCGCTGGTCGGCTGGAAGGTCTGGCACGATACGCTGGCCGATCCCGCAGGGCATCGCCATCGCGGGCGCGGGGCTTGGCACTAGCGGTCTGCCGATCCGCTTTGGCACCCGGCCTGAAGTGTGGCTGATCGGATTCCGCCCGTCCTCCAACAGCGATCGCTAACCGCTAAAGCGCGACGGTCCGGCCTTCGCGCGCGCTCTGCAATCCGGCATCGAGCACTCGCATTACATCCAGCGCCTCGCGCATCGGCACGGGGTTCGGCCCTTCGCCGCGGATGGCCGATGCCAGCGCATTCCAGAACAGCACATAATCACCACGTTCGTTAGGCACTTTGCCATGCGAATGAATATCAGCCGCGGGCCTGTAGATTCCGGGGATCGGGTCCACACCCAGCTGTGCATCGCCCGGCTGCGCACCAGCGACGATCTGCGGTTCCTGCAGATCCATCCCGTGCTTGATCCAGCTGCCGCCGGTGCCGTGGACGGCGAACCTCAGGTCATAATCCGCGCATAGCTTGCTCGACTGCAGCACGACGCGTCGGCCCGGATAGCGAAGGATCGCGTGGAACCAATCCGGCGCGGGGCTACCTGCCCGAACCGTCGTGAGATCGAGCGTCACCGCCTCTGGCAGACCGAACAGACACAAGGCCTGATCGACCAGATGCGGCCCGAGATCGAGCCACGAGCCACCTTCGCGCGCATCCTTCCACCGCGCCCCGACATCGGGCTTCCAGCGGTCGAAATGGCTTTCGAAATGCACGATCTCGCCCAGCAGGCCTTCCTTGATAATCCGCTGGAGCGTCAGGAAGTCCGCATCCCAGCGCCGGTTCTGAAACACGGTCAGCATCCGCCCAGGGGTTTCCGCCATGTCTGCCATCCGCTGCGCGTCTGAAAGCGTAGTCGCCGCAGGCTTCTCCACCAGCACATGCTTTCCCGCTTCCAGCGCCGCGATCGCGTGGTCCGCGTGCAGATGGTCGGGGCTGGCGACGATCACGAGATCGATACCCTGCTGGTCCAGCAGAGCCTCGACCGAGGGGACGACCGCCACATCCTTCAGGCGCTCGTGCACGTTTTCGGGCCTGCTGGAGACGATCGCCCGCATCGTCATCCCCTGTGTCGCTTGAACGAAGGGCGCATGGAACACGCGCCCGCTCAATCCATATCCGACGAGACCGACCCCGATTGGCGTCATGCGGCAATCCCTTTCCCAGCTGGTTCACCCACGCGGGAACACTAGCAGAAACGAAAACGGCCGCCGGGCAAAAACCCGACGGCCGCAAATTAAGCGTCGATGGAAGAGGCGCGTCAGCCCTTCACGGCCGCCGCGACTTCCGCCGCGAAATCGCTTTCTTCCTTTTCGATCCCTTCGCCCAGCTGGAAGCGGACGTAATCCTTCAGGACGATCGGCTTGCCGGCATCCTTGCCGGCCTGCGCCACGACCTGTTCGATCGGGGTCTTGTTGTCCATCACGAAGATCTGGCTGAGCAGCGCGTTTTCCTTGGCGAACTTGCCAACGGCGCCTTCGACCATCTTTTCCTGCACGTTCTCGGGCTTGCCGCTTTCGGCAGCCTTTTCCTTCGCGATCGCACGCTCGCGCTCGATCAGCTCGGCATCGAGCCCTTCGGCGTTGAGCGCCTGCGGGAAGGCGGCGGCAATATGCATGGCAAGCTGGCGACCCAGGGCTTCGAGAGCTTCGGTATCGGCTTCGCTTTCCAGCGCGACGAGCACGCCGATCTTGCCGAGGTTCGGCGCAACCGCATTGTGCATGTAGGGCACGACCAGGCCGTTATCGACCGATACGGTCTTCATCCGGCGCACCTGCTGGTTTTCGCCAATGGTGGCGACGTTGTTCGTCAGCTTGTCGGCGATCGTGCCACCATCGGGGTGGTCCATCGCCTTCAGCGCGTCGACGTCGTCGCTGTTCGCGCCCAGTGCGACCTGCGTGGTCTTGCGCACGAAATCCTGGAACTGGTCGTTCTTCGCAACGAAGTCCGTTTCCGAGTTCACTTCGATCGCGACACCCTTGGTGCCGTCCACGGCAACGCCGATCAGCCCTTCGGCTGCGGTACGGCTGGACTTCTTCTGCGCGGTGGCGAGGCCCTTGGCACGCAGCGCGTCGACTGCGGCCTCGACGTCGCCGTCGGCGGCTTCCAGCGCCTTCTTGGCGTCCATCATGCCCGCGCCGGTCTTCTCGCGGAGTTTCTTTACGTCAGCGGCGGTAAAAGCGGCCATCGATCGTATCCTTGATTTAACTATGTGGTCAGCGGCCCCCGAAGCAAGGCCTCGCCTGGATGGCGGTCTGTTCCGGGGGCGCTAGTCAGCGAATGTGAAGCGGCGATTACGCGCTGGCTTCGGTCTTCTCTTGGGTTGCGGCTTCGACCGGCGGATTTTCCATCTCGCCGACGCCCGGATCGTTCGAACCGTCCTTGCGCGCGGCTTCGCCGAAAGCATCGCAGTACAGGCGAACCGCCCGGCTCGCATCGTCGTTGCCCGGTACGGGGAAGGCGATGCCGGTCGGGTCGGTGTTCGAATCGAGCACTGCGACCACGGGAATGCCAAGCACGTTGGCTTCCTTGATGGCGAGGTCTTCCTTGTTCGCGTCGATCACGATCATGACGTCGGGAATGCCGCCCATGTCGCGGATGCCGCCGAGCGAAAGCTCCAGCTTGTCACGCTCGCGGGTGAGGCTGAGCACTTCCTTCTTGGTCAGGCCGCCGGTGTCGCCAGAAAGCTGTTCTTCGAGCGTCTTGAGACGCTTGATCGAACCGGAAATGGTCTTCCAGTTGGTCAGCATGCCGCCCAGCCAGCGGTGGTTGACGAAGTGCTGGCCGCTCATGCGGGCCGCCTCTGCCACCGGCTCCTGCGCCTGGCGCTTGGTGCCGACGAACAGAACCTTGCCACCGCCCTGCGCCGTCGAGGCGACGAAATCGAGCGCGCGCGCCATCAGGGGCACGGTCTGCGACAGGTCGATGATGTGAACGCCGTTGCGCGCGCCGAAGATGTACGGCTTCATGCGCGGATTCCAGCGGTGCGTCTGGTGGCCGAAGTGTGCGCCGGCCTCGATCAATTGCTGCATCGTGACGGTAGGTGCCGCCATAGGTAATTCCTTTCCGGTTATGCCTCTGGAAAGCTCAGAACCCGAGGCGGTTGGCCCGCCAGGGGCACCGGTGTGGTGCGCCTTCCATGTGGATTTGCCCGCGAAATAGATCGCGGAAAGGCGCCCTTAGCGGCGCGGAAAGCGAAAATCCAGCCTCAATTTGGCGCTGAAAAAAGACAGCCCGCCCGATTCCGCCTTGACGGGCGCGAACAAATCGGGAACAAAGGTACTTATCAGCGGAACACCAAGGGTCGCTGACGCATTATCAGCATGTTTTCCACAGCCGGTCCATTACTTTTGCACCGGCTCTCTGGAGGACGAAGGCCGGAGAGAGACCATGATTGCAGTTGCCATTACCTGCCTGCTTGTTGCGACGGTTTTCGTCGCGCTGCTTTCGGCGACGGACAGCTTGATACACGGCTGGCGCACTTATGGCGCGCTCGCAGGGGAATTGCGGGCTTTGCGTGCCAGCCAGTCCACGACCGCGCCCACGGCCGGGGCCAGCGTCTCGCGCACTACATCGAGAGCCGCCGGACGCCGCCCAGCTATTCGTGCACACGCAAGCCGCACGCCGCTGCGCGCCGCCGCCTGACCGGTACCTGAAGAAGTTATTGCTGGAGACCTTCCAGCTCGGCCGTCTGGCCAAGCTTCGCGATCACGGTTTCGCCCGCAATCATGCGCTGCCCCATCAGAACCTGCGGCGATGTGCCCTGCGGCAGGTAGAGATCGACCCGGCTGCCGAACCGGATCAGCCCCACCCGCTGCCCGGCGGCGACAATATCCCCGGGCTTCACGAACGGCACGATGCGCCGTGTAATCATACCGGCGATCTGCGTCATCCCCACCACCACTCCATCGCTGCGATGGATCAGCAGATGCTGGCGCTCGTTCTCCTCGCTCGATTTGTCGAGCTCCGCATTCACGAACTTGCCGGGCACATAGTTCATTGCCCCGATCGTCCCCGCGCATGGCGAACGGTTGATATGGACATCGAAAACGCTGAGGTAGATCGAAACCCGCGTCACCGGCGCCTTGCCCAGCCCGGCTTCGCCCGATTGCAATTCCAGCGGCGGCTCGACCAGCTTGATCTGCGTCACGATCCCGTCCGCCGGCGCCACCAGCAGGTCGTCCCCGCGCGGGACCACGCGTTCCGGATCGCGGAAGAAGGCCAGGATGCATAGCGAAAGGAAGGCAAGCGGCCACGCGATGGTCTCCCATGCAAGCAGGGCCGCGATCACCGCCAGCCCGAAGCATATCAGCGCGAACTTGCGTCCTTCGGGATGGACTGAAGGCAGGCTGCTGCGCGCTTCTCCCCGCCCGCGATTGTCCATAATCTCACCGGCCAAGGCGCATTGCCCCCATTCCAATCGCTCCAGGGTCGCGGCGCATCGTCAGGCCACCTTGCGCACGAAGACCGTGCCTGCAGAATAGCCCGCGCCGAAGCTGCAGATGAGGCCGGTATCGCCTGCGGCCAGATCTTCGTTGTTCAGATGAAATGCGATGATCGAACCTGCGCTCGATGTGTTGCCATAGGTATCGAGCACGGTGGGGCTCTCATCGTCGTTCGCTTCGTGCCCCAGCACCCGCTGCGCGATCAGGCGGTTCATCCCGGCATTCGCCTGATGCAGCCACAGGCGGCGCAGGCCCGTCGGATCGACCGACAGGCGCTGCGCCTCGTCCACGATCATCTCGGCAACCATCGGCACGACTTCCTTGAAGACCTTGCGCCCCTCCTGCACGAACAGCTTGTCGTCGCTGCCGATGGAGTCGGGGTCCGCACGGTTGAGGAAGCCGAAATTGTTGCGGATATTGTTGGAGAATACGGTCTTCAGGCGCGTGCCAAGAATGTCCCAATGCTCTGCCGGAGCCATCTGTGTGTCTTCCACCAGCACCGCGGTCGCCACATCGCCGAAGATGAAATGGCTGTCGCGGTCGCGCCAGTTGAGGTGCCCGCTGGTAATTTCGGGGCTTACCACCAGCACGCTTCTGGCATTGCCGGCACGAACATAGTCGGCGGCGGTCTGGATGCCGAAGGTGGCGGACGAGCACGCCACGTTCATGTCGAACCCGAAGCCGTCGATCCCCAGCGCCTGCTGGATCTCGATCGCCATCGCCGGATAGGGACGCTGCATGTTCGATGCCGCGCACAGCACCGCATCGACATCCCTCGCGTCGCGTCCTGCCCGCTCCAGCGCGTCACGCGCCGCAGCGACGCCGATCTCAGCCATCAGGGAAAGCTCATCATTGCCGCGCGGTTCGTGCCGGGGCTCCATGATCGCAGGATCGATCAAGGGCGCCTTGTTCATCACGTGGCGCGCCTTGATCCCGCTCGCCTTCTCGATGAAGCCGACCGAGCTTGGCTGCAACGGCTCCATCTCGCCCGCGGCAATCGCGTCCGCATGGGCTGCGTTGTGCCGTTCGACGAAGGCGTTGAAACTTTCCACCAGCTCTTCGTTGCTGATGCTCTCCGGAGGCGTGAACAGGCCGGTGGCGGAGATGACAGGGCGGGCGACCCCCGATGCGGCGTGTGATGTGGCGTGCGTATTCATGGATAGCAGACGACTAGCGGGGCGCGTGGTGGGCGGCAAGCCACCACGCAGCACCGCCCATCGCGCGGGGCCTGCGAGACCGGGACCGACAGGCCCGTGTGTGGGTCTTGGCGAGGAGAATGGTGGACAGGGCTGGATTCGAACCAGCGTACGCTTGCGCGGGCAGATTTACAGTCTGCTGCCTTTAACCACTCGGCCACCTGTCCACAGGGTCTGATTTGCAAGAGGCAATGCAAGAAACGAACAGCCCGTTACGGGGTTGCCGTTTGCCGAGGAGCGCCCCTTTGAAGAACGCGCGCTTGCCTGTCAATGGCCGGGCTGGCAGGGCAGGCCATCATGGCCAAACCGGAACGAAAAAGAGCATTGCGCGGGCGCGCGGGACGAATGAAGGGCGGACGCGGCAGCGGACGCGCCAGCACGGGGCAGGTGCGACTGTGGGGGCGCCATGCGGTCGAGGCCGCGCTGCTCAACCCCGAGCGCAAGCATCGCAAACTGTGGGCCACGCGCGAGGGTGTCGCCTCGCTCGACGGCGAACTGCCGCCCGATTTTCCGGTGGAATATGCCGAAGGCCCCGATCTTGATCGCCTCGTCGCGCGCGATGCTCCGCATCAGGGGCTGGTTCTGGAATGCGCGGCGCTGGAAGATCGCGACCTGCTGGAAGCCATCAAGGGCGGCGAGCCCGGTCGACCGATCGTGGTGCTGGATCAGGTCACCGATCCGCACAACGTCGGCGCGATCCTGCGATCTGCCGCCGCGTTCAACGCCGCTGCCATCGTGACCCAGGATCGCCATGCCCCACCCGAAAGCGGCGTGGTGGCCAAATCGGCCTCCGGTGCGCTGGAAACGGTGCCGTGGGTGCGCGTGGTCAATCTGGCGCGCGCGCTCGACGATCTGACCGCGCACGGCTTCTGGCGCATCGGGCTGGCCGGCGAGGCGGAGATGACGCTGGCCGAAGCGATGCCGACCGGCCCGGTGGCAATCGTGCTGGGGGCGGAGGGCACTGGACTGCGCCATAACATCGCGGGCCATTGCGATGCCCTGGCGAAGCTGCCGATTTCCGACGCGATCGAAAGTCTCAACGTATCGAATGCCGCCGCGATCGCGCTTTACGCACTCGCGACACGCTGACCCCTCGAAAAGCTGCTTCGCTCCATTTGCCGAGGGCAAAGAAAAACCCCGCCGATCACCACACGGCGGGGTCTTCCTGAAACACGCGCCCGCAAAGACCGGGCGCCGCGCGTGAAGTCTTAGTTCACGGCGTCCTTAAGGCCCTTGCCAGCCTTGAACTTGGGCTGGTTGGATGCCTTGATTTCCATCGGCTCGCCGGTGCGCGGGTTGCGACCGGTCGAAGCCTTGCGCTTGGCAACCGAAAACGTGCCAAATCCGACGAGGCGCACTTCGTCGCCATCGGCGAGCGCCTTCTGGATCGAATCGAAAACGCCTTCGACGGCGTTCGAGGCATCGGTTTTGGAAAGGCCACAGGATTCGGCAACTGCGCCGATCAGTTCATTCTTGTTCATTCGGAAAAACCCCTCAGTCCCAGACTTTCAACGTGGTGATCCGCTTCATGCGAATGCCCCCACCTGAAACCTTCGTCACGAGTCTGTCAAAGCCAAAGTGACAAAAAATCGCGGAATCCGGCGATTTTTTGATTTACATATATTAACCCTGTGCAAAACTCGGGGGACAATCCGGAACATAACCGGAAAATTAACACCTTAGTGCCGGGTCTGACCGCTTTCCGCGAAGGGCGGCCCACCGACCGGCTGGCTCGCGAGATCGTCCGCCTCGGTCCATTCGATTTCGACAGGTTCGCTCACCAGAGCGTGCGCCAGCACCTCGTCCACATGGCTCACCGGGACGATCTTCACCCCTTCGGTGACGCGGTCGGAAATTTCCGCCAAATCCTTCACGTTCTCTTCGGGGATCAGCACGGTCGGGATACCACCCCGGCGTGCCGCCAACAGCTTTTCCTTCAGCCCGCCGATGGGAAGCACCCTGCCGCGCAGCGTGACCTCGCCTGTCATCGCGACGTCGGGCCTGACTGCGATGCCGGTCAGCGTCGAGACGATCGAGGTGACCATGCCGATGCCCGCGCTCGGTCCATCCTTTGGCACCGCCCCTTCGGGCAGGTGGATGTGGATGTTCTTGCGACGGAAGATCGACGGGCGGATCCCGTAGGCAGGCGCCCGCGCCTTTACGAAGCTGAACGCGGCGGCGACGCTTTCATTCATCACCTCGCCCAGCTTGCCGGTGGTCTTGATCTCGCCCTTGCCCGGCGTGGTGACGCTTTCGATGGTCAGCAGCTCGCCGCCCACCTCGGTCCAGGCAAGCCCGGTAACCGCACCGATCTGCGCGTCCTTCTCGCCCATGCCGTGCTTGAACTTGCGCACGCCCGCGAACTCGCCGAGATTTTCCGGCGTGATCTCGACCGACTGCACTTCCTTTTCGAGGATCTTGCGCAGGCTCTTGCGCGCCAGCCGCGCAATCTCGCGCTCCAGCGTACGCACGCCCGCCTCGCGCGTGTAGTAGCGGATCAGGTCGCGCAGCGCGTCTTCGGTCAGCGTGAACTCGCCTTCCTCCAGCCCGTGATCGGAAATCTGCTTGGGCAGCAGATGCTTGCTCGCGATCTCAACCTTCTCGTCCTCGGTATAGCCTTCGAGCCGGATGATCTCCATCCGATCGAGCAGGGGCTGAGGCAGGTCGAGCGTGTTCGCGGTGCACACGAACATGATGTCCGACAGGTCGTAATCGACCTCAAGATAATGGTCCTGGAAGCGGCTGTTCTGTTCGGGGTCCAGCACTTCGAGCAGGGCCGAAGCGGGATCGCCGCGAAAATCCTGCCCCAGCTTGTCGATCTCGTCGAGCAGGAACAGCGGGTTGCTGGTGCCGGCCTTGGTCAGGTTCTTGACGATCTTGCCCGGCATCGAGCCGATATAGGTCCGCCGGTGCCCGCGGATTTCCGATTCGTCGCGCACGCCGCCCAGCGACTGGCGCACGAATTCGCGGCCCGTTGCGCGTGCGATCGATTTGCCCAGGCTCGTCTTGCCCACGCCCGGAGGGCCGACGAGGCACAGGATCGGCCCCTTCAGCTTGTTGGTGCGCGCCTGCACGGCGAGATATTCGACGATCCGGTCCTTCACCTTTTCAAGCGCGTAATGATCGTCGTCGAGGATGGTCTGCGCTTCTTCGATGTCGCGATTGAGCTCGCTCTTCTCGCCCCATGGCAGGTCGAGCAGAACGTCGAGATAATTGCGAACCACGGTGGCTTCCGCGCTCATCGGCTGCATGGCCTTGAGCTTCTTCAGCTCGCTTTCCGCCTTGGTGCGCGCTTCGTCCGAAAGCTGCAGCTTCTCGATCTTTTCCTGCAGTTCGGCGATCTCGTCGCCATCGGCACCGTCGCCAGATCCGCCCAGCTCGCTCTGAATCGCCTTCAGCTGTTCGTTGAGGTAATATTCGCGCTGGGTCTTCTCCATCTGGCGCTTCACGCGCCCGCGAATGCGGCGCTCCACCTGCAGCACGGACAGCTCGCCATCCATGAAGTTGAGCAGCATTTCGAGCCGCTTGCGCGGGTCGGGCTCGGTCAGCAGCGCCTGCTTGTCGGCCACCTTGACCGATAGCGAGGCGGAAATCGCATCGGCCAGCGCACCGGCGTCGTCGATCTCGCTCAGGTCTTCCGCGGCAGCTTCGTTCTTCTTGGAAAGGCTGGCATATTCGCCGAATTGTTCGACCACCTGCCGCATCAGCGCGGTCACTTCGCTGCCGGAAACGGTCGCCTGCTCGATCGGCCTTACCTCGGCGACGGTCAGATCGTCCTCGTCATGCAAAGCGGTCAGGTGCGCACGGCTGGCCCCTTCGACCAGCACGCGAACCGTGCCGTCGGGCATCTTGAGCATCTGAAGGACCTGCGCGACCACGCCGATGTCGTAGAGGTCGGAGCCGCCGGGCTCGTCGCACGAAGGATCGAGCTGGGCGAGCAGGAACACATCCTTGTCGCCCTCCATCGCCGCTTCGAGCGCGGCGACCGAGCGTTCGCGCCCGACGAAGATCGGCACGACCATGCCGGGAAAAACAACGATGTCACGAAGGGGGAGAAGCGGAAAACGCTGAGTCATATGTATCTTTTAGCACGCGGATTGGTCGCGCGCCCGTCCTTGCCAGGGAATATGGGTCGCACCCCATCGGGCTGCAATGGTGAAGCGGTCATCGCTGTGGACGCGACGGGGATCACGACGAGCCGCTAAAGGCAGACACCTTTGCCGCTGTAATCGGAATCTTGCGCAGTGAACTTTGCCGCGACCCAATCGCCTCCAAGACCCGCCTCGGACTGGGCCTAGCCCATCCCGGGCAGGTTGAAGCCCGGCGGCAGGCCCATGCCCGACTGGATCTTCTGCATTTCCTCGTTCGAAACGCGGTCGGCCTTGCCGCGCGCGTCGTTGAACGCGGCAGCAACCAGATCTTCCACCATCTGCTTTTCTTCGGGCTTCATCAGGCTTTCGTCGATCGTCACGCCCATGATCCGGCCACGCGCGGTGCACTTCACCTTCACCAGGCCACCACCGGCGGTGCCTTCGACCTCGATCGAATCGAGCTTCGCCTGCGCGTCGCCCATCTGGCTCTGGATCGTCTCGGCAGCCTTCTGCGCGGCGGCCATCATTTCTTCCATCGACTTCATGCGTGCTTGCTCCATTGGCGGGGGTTGTCGGCGGTGCCCTGCTCTTTCTCGTCGAGCAGTTCCGCCTGGGGGAAGGCGGCGCGTGCCGCCTGCATCAGGGGGTGCGATTCCATCGCGTCGCGTAGCGCCGCGGCCTGCGCCTGCTCGGCCTCGGCCATGCTCGGTGGCGCGGCGGGATCGGAAACCTCGGTCAGCACCCAGGTGCGACCGGTCGCCTTGGCCAGCGCGCTGCGCAGCTCGGCCTCGATCTTGTCGGCGAACTCGGGCGCACGCGCGAAGGTGATCGCGCCGTCTTCCAGCGATACGACCCGCAGCTGCAGACGCATGATGCTCGCCGCGATATATTCGCCCGCACTTTCGACCTTTGCCACCAGCGAAGCGAAGTCGGCCGGCGGCGCAGACGGTATCGCCGCCGCCTGGGGAGCACCGGCAGGCGCTGGAGAAGGCGTATCGGCAGGCGCGGCAGGAATGCCCTTCGCCATCTCCTCCATCCGCTTGATCAGCGTGCCGGGATCGGGCGCATCCGCCGCGTGGATCAGCCTGAGGAGCGCCATCTGCGCGCTGACCAGCGGATCGGGCGCGGACTTCACCTCGTCATAGCCCTTGAGGAGCAGCTGCCACAGCCGGTGCAGCTGTCCGGGGGAAAGGCGGTCGGCCCAGTCCGCAAGCTGGCCCTGCTCTTCCTCGCCCAGCAAATCGGGCATCGCGCCGCCGATCTGCATCACGGTAATCCGGTGGACGATCTCCATCTGCGAGCGGATCAGCGCGAGCGGCTCGACGCCCAGGGCGTATTGATCCGCCACCGCCTCCAGCATGGCCTTGGGCTCGCCTTCGAGGATCGCACCGAGCAACCGGCGCTGCGCGCCCGCATCGGCCAGGCCCAGCATGTCGCGCACCCGCGCGGCTGTAACCTTGCTGCCACCATCCTGCGCATCGTCGAGATCGGCGTGGGCAATTGCCTGATCGAGAATGGAGAGCCCGTCGCGTACCGAGCCTTCCGCCGCCGCCGCAATCAGCGCCAGAGCCTCGGGCTCAGCCTCCACGCCCTCCTGCTCGCAGACCCAGCCGAAATGTTCGGCCAGCCGGTCGGTCGGGATGCGTCGCAGGTCGAACCGCTGCGTGCGGCTGAGCACGGTGACCGGCAGCTTGTCGACTTCCGTGGTCGCGAAGAGGAACTTCACATGGCTCGGCGGTTCCTCAAGTGTCTTGAGCAACGCATTGAAAGCATTGCGCGACAGCATGTGAACTTCGTCGATAATGTAGATCTTGTAGCGCGCACTGACCGCGGCGTAGCGAACCGCCTCGATGATCTCGCGCACGTCGTCGACGCCGGTGTGGCTGGCTGCGTCCATCTCGATCACGTCGATATGGCGCCCTTCGGCAATGGCACGGCAAGGCTCGCAAACCCCGCAAGGGTCGATGGTCGGCCCGCCCTGCCCATCCGGCCCAATACAGTTCAACGCCTTGGCGATCAGGCGCGCGGTGGAGGTCTTCCCCACCCCGCGCACGCCGGTCATCAGGAAGGCATGCGCCAGCCGGTCGCGTCGGATCGCATTGGCCAGCGTCTGGACCATCGGTTCCTGTCCGATGAGCTGGTTGAAGGTCTGCGGTCGGTATTTGCGCGCCAGCACCCGGTAGGGCTGAGCCGGATCTGCGACGGCGGGCTGCACAGGCGCGGGCGCAGCGGCCGTATTGCCGAACATCGAATCCTGCCCTGCCGCCTCCAGTTCGGCGGCGGTCGGTGCTTCGGTCTCGGTATCGGGCAGATCGGAATCGGGCATGTGCCACCAATCTAGGCGCGCTCTGCCGCTTTGTCGAAGCTTGACTTTTAGGTTTTAAAAAGCAACTCAATGCAGATCGAGGAGATCTGGGCATGAACATCATCGCCGGGCGTAAGACCGCCGCATTCCGTGGTCCGCTGGTGGTGTTCGTCATCGGCATGCGGATCAACCACTTCCACAAGATCGCCAAATGGCTGCCTGTGCTCAAGGCGATGCCGTTGATGCTGGAGGAACTGGCGAAGGATCCGGACAGCGGTTATCTCGGCTCCGAGAATATGATCGCCGGTCTGCGGCAGGTGTGCCTGCTGCAATACTGGCGCGATTTCGACAGTCTGGAAGCCTATGCCCGCTCGCGCGACCGCGAACACTGGCCTTCATGGGTCGATTTCAACAAGCGCGTGGGCAGCGACGGCACGGTGGGCATTTTCCATGAGACCTATGCGGTCGACGCCGGTCGCTACGAGACGATCTATGGCAATATGCCGGTCTGGGGGCTCGGCAAGGTCGCGGGGCTGACCGACGCCACGGGCCAGCGCAACGAGGCGCGCTCTCGCATGAAGACATCGGTAAAATAGGAAAAGGAGCCGAGCGACCCGCCGCAATTCACCTGGGCTGCTTCCTTCCGGACCTGACCCGGTGAGCGAACGCAAACGTCCACCCGACTCCCGGTTCGCGATATGGCGCGCAAAAACGCGAAGTGCAAGGTCAGTTCGCGCTGCGAACCACCTCGGCTGCCAGGGCGCCGACTTCTGCCCCCAACGCATCGGCGAAGCTCCCGGCCTCGCGCGGCCGGTCGAGGAAGAAGACGAGCGTGTACCAGCCGCTGCCATCGGGATCGAAGATCGCAATATCGTTGATCGCGACTGCACCCGGCGCGGCGCAATAGCCGGTCTTGTCGCCAGCCTTCCAGTCCGCAGGCAAGCCTGCACGCACCCGTTTCAGCCCCGTACGGCTGGCGATCATCCAGTCGATCAGCGTTGCGCGCTCCGCTTCGCCCAGCACCGCCTTATCTGTCAGCAGGCGGTGATACGTCTGAGCGAAAGCGAGTGGGCTGGTGGTATCGCGCGGATCGCCAGCAGCATTTTCGTTCAGTTCCGGCTCGCGCCGGTCGAGCCGGGTCGCCTCGTCCCCGAGCCCGCGAACCCAGTCTGTTAGCCCGCGTGGGCCACCGACCCGATGGAGCAGCAGGTTCGCCGCAAAATTGTCGCTGACGGTCACGATGCTTTCGCTCGCGGCGGCCACCGTCATCCAGCCCGCATCGCTCCGCGTCCGGCTATACGGCGCGTGGCCCGCAATCGCGGACGGGTCGAACGTCAGCCGCGTATCGGGATCGAGCCCGCTGTCGCCCGACAGGATCATTGCCGCGAGCAGCGGCTTGAAGGTGGAGCACATGGCGAAGCGTTCGTCGCCCCGATGCGAGAGGAGCACGCGCCCCGCCGGATCGCGCAGCACGAAGCCGAGCCGCCCGCCGCTGCGTTCTTCGATATTCTCGATTTTAGCCTGCGCCTGAATCACCGACGCAGGCAGGCGCTCGTCCATCGCACCCTGCTGCGTTTCGATATCGGTGCGCGGTGCCGTGTCAGCAGGTTGGGCCGCGCATCCTGCCAGGCACAGCAGCGGGGCGACCAGGCGCACCGCAGGGCGCCTAGCGGAAATTGTCGGCGTAGGCCTGCAGCTTGAGCTTCTTGGGCGGCGTAGCGTGGACGCGCGCGGCAATGCCGTATTTCTCGGCATAGGCCTTCGCCTCGTCCTTGCTCGGGAAGGTCAGGATTACCTGCGCCTGCGTGTCGCCGCTGCCGGTCCAGCCCATCAGCGGGTCGGGCCGACGCGCCTCGGTCTGCTCGAATTCGAGCACCCACTCGTCGATCCGCGCCTTGCCGGACTGCATCGCATTTTTGGGTCGCTGATAGATTCTGGCTGCCATGGACATGCTCCTAATTCAGCCGCCGCTTCTTGAAAAGGCGTTCTTCGTCTTCAAGCTCGCAACCTCCACCCAGGGTTCCTCCGGCCAGCGGTGCTTGGGATAGCGGCCCTTCATGTCCTTGCGCACATCCGCCCAAGTGCCGCGCCAGAATGCGGGCAGATCGCGCGTCGCCTGCACCGGGCGGCCGGCGGGGCTGGTCAGCTTGAGCAGCAACGGCGTGCGCCCGATCATCGGGTGCCGATCAAGGCCGAAAAGCGCCTGCACCCGCACCTCGACCGCTGGGGCGTCCTGCCCGTCATAGTCGATCGCGTGGTGCGTGCCCGCGGGCGAGGTAAACTCGCGCGGGGCAGCCTCGTCCAGCCGCTGGCGCTCGTTCCAGTCGAGCTGGCCGAGCACCGCGTCGACCAGCTTGCCCTTGCTCACCGCGAGATCGCGACGGCCTGCCAGCAAAGGTGCCAGCCACACATCGGCAGTTTCGCGCAGGGCGTCGGGCGAAAGCCCCCCGATCCCGGCGAAACGGCCGCGCGCTAGCAGCGCGGTGGGCAGCAGTTCCCCCAGCTTGTCCAGAGCCTTGTCCACAAGCAGCGCCTGCACCGCATCCATGTCCGGCTCCGGGTCGGGGCCCTTGGAAAGCACCAGCGCGCCCAGCCGCTCCTCGCGCCGCGCCTCGACCCGTTCGCCTGTCCAGCGCAGCGTTCGGTGCAGCGCAATCCGCCCGGGCGGCCATTGACGCAAATCGACCTCGTCGAGAGCAGCTGCGGCCGTGATCCGCGCGCCTTGCGCCGACCCTTGGGCATCGCCGATCACGCAATATTCGGCGCGCGCCACCGACGATGCCGGATCCATCCGATAGCCGCGTCCATTCGCCGCCAGCCAGTCCTCGCCCAAAGAATCGCGCCGCTTCGCTACGAAGCCGGGACGCCCTGCGGCGAGGATGATGGCGAGTGGCATGTTCGCTCCTCCCCCTTGAGGGGGAGGCCGGCTGGGGGTGTTCGACGATCCTGTAGAGGGCTTCCCCCCCACCCCCGGCCCCGCCCCCGATGGGAGGGGAGAAGGAAGGTTCGACGCTGCCTTTTCCCACCGCGCCGTCAGCTTGCGGCTCGCCTCGGCACGCCCGCCCCGCTCGCCATTCCAGCGCGAAAGGCGCGCGTCCAGATCTTCTCCGCGACCGCCCAGCCCGCGTTCCTGCAGGAGCAGCACGAGCCGTGCCGCGCGGTCGGCGCAGCCTTGCCGCGCGCCGAACAACACCATTGCCGCGCCCGCCGGGTCGAGCGGCAATTGCGCCATCGCTTCGCCCTGCGCGGTGATCCGACCGTCCGCATCCAACGCGCCCAGCCCCCGCAACTCGTCGCGCGCAGTCCCCAGAGAGGCAGCGGGCGGCGGGTCGAGCCAGCGCAGGTTGGCAGGCTCGCTCTCGCCCCATTTGGCAAGCGTCAGCACCAGCGGCGCGAGGTCGCTGGTGGCGATCTCGGGCGGCTCGAATGCGGGGCGGCCTGCGTGCGCCGCCTCGGCCCATAGCCGATACGCCACCCCCGGAGCTTGCCGCGCCGCGCGCCCTGCCCGCTGCGTGGCAGAGGCCTGCGAGGCCTGCACCGTCACCAGCCGGTTGCCGCCCGCCGCGCGGTCGTATTCGGCGCGGCGCGACAGGCCGCCATCGACCACCACGGTCACGCCGTCCAATGTCAGCGAGGTTTCCGCAATCGCGGTCGCGAGCACGATCCGGCGGCGGCCATCGGCATCGCGGCGGATCGCGGCGCGCTGGCCTGCGGGATCGACCTGCCCGTGCAGCGGCAGGATCACCGCGCCGCGCAGGCGATCCTCCAGCCGTTCGCGCACCCGCTCTATCTCGCGCACGCCGGGCAGGAAGGAGAGAATATCGCCCTCCTCCGCGCGCCACGCCTGCGCGACCGCATCGGCCATCGCATCCTCGAACCGCTGCGTGCCGCTCGCCCCCAGCCACTCGATCCGCAAGGGATGGCTGCGCCCCTCGCTCTCGATCACGGGAGCCTGGTCCATCAGCCCGGCAAACCGCTCTCCGTCGAGCGTGGCGGACATCACCAGCAGCCGCAGATCCTCGCGAAGGACGCCTTGCGTCTCCAGCGCCAGCGCGAGCCCGAAATCGCTGTCCAGATGCCGCTCGTGCGCCTCGTCGAACAGCACGGCGGAGATACCTGCAAGCTCGGGATCGGCGACGATCCGGTTGAGAAAAATCGCCTCGGTCAAGACGGTTACGCGCGTCTTGGCGGAGCGTTTCGAGTCCAGGCGGGTGAGGTAGCCGATGGTATCGCCCGGCTTCTCGCCCAGCATCGCCGCCATCCTCTCGGCAGCGGCGCGCGCAGCGACGCGGCGGGGGGAGAGCAGGAGGATCTCGCCGCTGCACCAGTCTTCATCCAGTAGCGCGGGCGCGACCGCGGTGGTCTTGCCCGCCCCCGGCGGCGCGACCAGCACCGCGTTGGGCCCGCCCGCCAGCGCGGCCTTCAGCTGCGGCAATACGGCGTGGATGGGGAGACTGGAATCGTGCGGCATTGCCCCGCCTCTAACGCAGTCCGTCACCCCTGCGAAGGCAGGGGCCCAGATAGTCTATCGTCTGGCATTGTGTCGCCACTCAGCAGGGTTGTTCGCCATGGTCGACCGTAGCGCGATCAAGATGGGGCGGTTGGGCCCCTGCCTTCGCAGGGGCGACGATCTCTGGTGGTGGAATCGAGGGCTCACTCCCCTTCCCAGCCGAACACGTCCTCCACCCCCACGCCGAACAGGCGCGCGATGCGGAAGGCGGTTTCTAGGCTGGGGGAGTAGCGCCCCTGTTCAATCGCGATGATCGTGTGGCGCGTCACCCCCACCGCCTCGCCCAGCGCGGCTTGGCTGAGCTTGTCGTGCTCCTCGCGCAAGATCCGCACGCGGTTGGTGATCGGTGGGCGTTTGCTCATCGAACCCCTCCCATCAGATCGCCCGACGGAAGAAATATATCTGCAGTGCGTATTCCGCGATGGTGGAAACGATCAGCGATCCGATCACGGCATGGACCAGCAGCGTCGCGCTCCATCCGCCAATATACATGATGACCGCGGTGATGACCCCGAAGCCGAGCACCATGCCCGACCAGTTGCCCGCCCGATCGATCGCCGCCCGCTCACGCTCGTCGGCAGGCGCGTCGGCCTCCTTGGGCGAGAGGATGGCGAGGATCACCTGCGCGACGATGGAAAGCACGATGACCGCGAGCACATAGGGCACTAGTGGCCCGATCACCGGAGCCTGCGGCGCGGCCGCAACCAGCTGCGCGTACCAGAGCCCGGTGGCGAGCATGATCAGCCCCATAACCCATGCGGATTTTTCCTTGAACGACATGATGCGAATCTCCTCCTGTATGTAGAACATTTTCTACATAGGAGGGTTTAGAGCTGATGTCGAATATTTTCGACATTACCCCCTTCGGACAAGTATACACAGTCCCCGACTCCCAGAAACGGGAGGGCGGTGATATGATGGGAGAATGGAAAAGAAGTCGGAATTTTCACTCACCGGAATTGCCGACCGGGCGGGAATTTGGTGGGGCATATTCGGCCCGAACGGACTTGTCTGGTTCCTCACCGCTGCCGGGGTGGGTGTCATAATGGCTTTCTTTGAGCCGATCTCTGCCTACGGATGGGCAGGAATAGCTCTAGCGGCGTTGTTCGCATCGGCTCTTTTACTACTACTGTTGGCTGTCGGCGCTGCCGTGGCAGCTTGGGCCTGGCGCAAATATCGACCTCTTGATGCCAATGGAAATACGAACGCGACTCCACTGGTTTCACAAGATGGCTCGGAATTAGGAATCGACAATTTGCGGAATAGCCTAGCTTCACTGCAAGCTGACTTAGGGGAATTGAAAGACGCTGTGGCTTTGGCTGCCGGTGCCCCCGCCATCCAAAGAGCAGTGAGTGGGATTGAGGCAGCTCTCGAAAGCCGCACCAAGCGGATCGAAGAGATAAGATTGGCAGCCAAAGATGGGCACATTCACCCACCGGGCGCTCTTTTGGGATTTGAAGACGAGTGTCGTCAACTTGCCAATTCGATTGGGGCCGAATGGCAAAAAGATAATCCAGCAGCCGGGACACCTGACACGTTTGGAATGCTAGATGATCGTGCGCGGCAGCATTTCATTGAATTGTGGACGCAGTATGACGTAGTCCGTAAGAAAACCATCCCAGTTTTAGAGCAGGGTCGATTAAAGCTAAAGCGTGCACAAAGGGCTCAAGAGCAATCAGTACGGTTAAACCACGATTAAAGCCAAAGACCGCTTCGACCGCCTCCTAGCCGCCATAACAGGCTCTAGCGCGGAAAAGCCAGCATCAGCTCGTCGAGCATCGTCTCTGGACGATTCCGGCGCTTGTGACGAAACTCAAACTCGCCCAGATACTTACAAAAGGCTTCGCACTGACCTGAATGTACGTCCCTCTGGTGCCGCGCCTTAGCTCCGAGCAGAGCCCTAGAACCTAATCCCTAAAACCCCCGCGCCACCGCGAAGTGAGCCGCTTCGACCATCGCCTCGCGCGCCTTGCCGTCTGGGAAGATCGATAGCGCATCCGCCGCCATCTGGGCGAAGTGCCGCGCGCGTTCGCGGGTGGCGTTGACGCAGTCGTGGCGCTCCACCAGCGCCACCGCATGGGCGAGATCCTCGTCCGAGGTCTTGTGGCCCGCGATCGCGGCTTCCCAGAATTTGCGCTCTTCCGCGTCGCCGCGCGCGTAGGCCAGGATCACCGGCAGAGTCATCTTGCCTTCGCGGAAATCGTCGCCCCGGTCCTTGCCCATCTCCGCCGCGTCGGACGAATAATCCAGCGCATCGTCGACCAGCTGGAACGCGATGCCGAGGTTGCGGCCATAATCGTCCAGCGCCTGCTCTTCGGCGTCGCTGCATTCGGCGACCACTGCCGAAATGCGGCTGGCGGCAGCGAACAGCGCGGCCGTTTTGGAGCCGATGATGTCGAGATAGCGTTGTTCGCTGGTGGTGATCCGGCGCTGCGCGGTCAGCTGCGCCACCTCGCCTTCGGCGATGATCGCGCTGGCGGAGGAAAGGATCTTCAGCACTTTCAGGCTACCATCCTCGGTCATCAGCTCGAACGCGCGGCTGAACAGGAAATCGCCGACCAGCACGGTCGCCGGGTTGCCGAAGATGATGTTCGCCGCGGCCTTGCCCCGGCGCATCTCGCTGCCGTCCACCACATCATCGTGTAGCAACGTCGCGGTGTGGATGAATTCGACCGAGGCTGCCAGCTTGTGATGCCGCGTGCCGTTATAGCCGACCAGCTCTGCCCCGGCGAGCGTCAGCATCGGCCGCAGCCGTTTGCCTCCGCCCGAAATCAGGTGCCCCGCGAGGCGCGGGATGAGCGGTATCTCGCTCTGCATCCGGTCGAGGATCACGGCGTTGACGGCATTCAGGCCAGGCGCGGTCAACGCGAGCATCGCGTCGATCGAGGCCTTGGGTGCGCCGGAAGCCTTGGCGAAGGGGACGATCTCTGCGCTCATCAGCCGATCCTTTGGCCAAGCGGCGCGATCAATTCAAGCGCAGATGCCGCACGCGGTGTTGCACACAGGGCACGGCGGTCGATTTCGGCCCTGCGCCGAGGGGGGAGTTGAGGCGGTTTGCGATGGATCATTGCACCGATCCGCCATAGAAGCGGCCACCGGATATGGAGAACGGGATGACCCAGCGCAGAACCCTCACCCTCGGAATCGCAGCCGTTGCGACGCTCGCGCTGTCGCCAGTTGCGGCGCAGACGGCACATCGCGAGGCGGCGCCGGTGGAGGGCGAAAGCGCGCTGGGCAATGGCGGCGCATATGTGCTGCTGGGGCTGGTCGCGCTGGGCCTGGGGCTCGCCGCCTTCGGCAACGACGACCCGATCAGCGCCTGACGCCGCCGCCCCGGCTATGCCCGGGGAAGCGACAGCCGGACCAGCAGGCCGCCCAGATCCTCGCTTTCCGCAAGGTCGACCGTGCCGCCGTAAATCTCCGCCACATCGCGCACGATGGCGAGGCCCAGCCCGGTGCCCGGCTTGCCCGTATCCAGCCGCGCACCGCGGTCGAAGATTTCGACCCGCTTTTCTTCGGGGATGCCCATTCCGTCATCCTCGATCCACAGCACGCAGCAGCGATCCTCAGGCTCGGCATCGATGGTCACGAACACGCTGCCGCCGCCGTATTTCGCCGCGTTTTCGATCAGATTGCCGATAATCTCGTCCAGATCCTGCCGCTCGATGGAAACCTTCGCTTCCTTCGAGCCGTCGATATCGAAGCGCACTTCGGGATAGAGCCGTTCGACCGCGCGCCGCACCGCCTCCGCGCTTTCGCGCACGGGCGTCTGCGCATGGCCCACGGCGCGGCGGCCCACGGCGCGCGCACGGGCGAGATGGTGGTCGACATGGCGGCGCATCGTGCGCGCCTCGCGAATCACCGTATCGGCGAGGTCCGGCGCATGCGCGGTTGCGGCGTTGTTGACCACGGTGAGCGGGGTCTTGAGCGCATGCGCGAGATTGCCCGCATGGGTGCGCGCCTCTTCCGCCTGCCGCTCCGAATGTTCGAGCAGCATGTTCAATTCCTGCACCAGTGGCTGCACTTCGAGCGGCAGCGGATCGGTCACCCGGTTGCTGCCAGAGGTGCGGATATGCTGGATGGCCGTCTCGATCCGCCGCAGCGGGCGCAGGCCGACATAGCTTTGCAGCACCACCAGCACCATCAGCCCCAGCCCCAGGATCACGAAGCTGATCACGAGGATGCGCCGCACCTGATCGATCTGCGCGTCGATTTCGTTGCGCGAGGAGGCGACGGCAAAGGTCCAGCGCGTTTCGCTGCCGGGCAGGATCGCATCGCGCTGCGCCACGCGCAACGGCTCGCCCTGGAACTGGCGGCTATCGTAGAACAGCACCTCGTCCTTGCCCGAGGATTTCAGCTCCAGCGTCTGGTCCCATAGCGATCGCGACGGCACCACTTCCTGCCCCCCATCCCCGCTGATCTGCCAGTAGAGACCGGAATTGGGCTCCAGAAACCGCTGGTCCCCCATCGGGCGGATCAGCCACACTTCGCCGCCCGGCTGGATTTCGGCCGAGGCGATCAGCGCGGTCAGGTTGTTGTTCAGCTGGGTATCGAAATTGCGCACCACCAGGCTGGTCATCGTGCGGTCGAGCGCGATGCCGCCGCCGAGCAGCAGGACCACGATCCACAGCGCCGAAATGGCGATCATCCTCCACGTGAGACTGCCGGTATGCGGCGCGACGAAATCGCGCATCCGCTCCTCGTACGCTTCGCCCGCCACCCGATCGGGCGCACGCGGATCGCGCCGGCCCGACCTGCCCGCGCGCGAACGCCGGTCGGGCGAGCCGGTGGGCGCCGCTTCGGGCGCGCGATTACGCTCTGGGGGCGTCGGCGGGGTCGTCGAGGCTATAGCCAAGGCCACGGATCGTTGTGATGACTTCCGCGCCCAGCTTCTTGCGGATGCGGGTGACGAAGACCTCGATCGTGTTCGAATCGCGGTCGAAATCCTGATCGTAGATGTGTTCGATCAGTTCGGTACGGCTGACCACCTTGCCCTTGTGGTGCATCAGGTAGCTCAGCAGCTTGTATTCCTGCGCCGTCAGCTTCACCGGGTCGCCGCCGCGCGTGACGCGGCCAGAACGCGTGTCAAGCCGCACGTCGCCGGCGGTCAGTTCGCTGCTGGTGTTGCCGGAGGCACGGCGGATCAGCGCGCGCAGGCGGGCGATCAGCTCTTCGGTCTGGAACGGCTTGGCGAGGTAATCGTCCGCGCCCGCATCCAACCCGGCGACCTTATCGCTCCAGCTGTCGCGTGCGGTCAGCACCAGAACCGGGAACTTGCGGCCTTCCTTGCGCCACATGCCGAGCACGGTCAGGCCGTCGATTTCCGGCAGGCCGAGATCGAGGATCACGGCGTCGTAATCCTCTGTCGAGCCGAGATAATGGCCGTCTTCGCCATCGGTCGACAGGTCGACGGCATAGCCGTTCTGTTCCAGCGTCGACTTGAGCTGCTGGCCCAGCGTCGGCTCGTCTTCCACGATCAGGATGCGCATCGGCGTCTTTTCCTTGTCACTTGCACAGTGTCATTGGCAAGCTGGCTCCTTGGAGCGGATGGCGCGTCATCGTCAACAACTGGACCCTAATTTCCCGGCGATTCTAGCGCGCGCGGCTCAGCACGCGGCCGGTCCGTGCGTCGATATCGACGAAGGTGACCCGGCTGTTGCGCATGAACTTGAGGCGATAGGCGACCGCGTTGGGGTCGTAAGCGGGGCCGAGATACTCGTAGCAATTGCCCTGCCCGCCCGTGTTGGAGCACAGCGGCGCGCCCAGCGTGCGGAACACGATCGCCTCGATCTGCCGCAGGGGAAGCGCCTTACCCATCTCCGTATCGCGCCGCGCCGCTTCCTGCGCGGAATTGCTCTGAGCGAGCACAGGGGCAGGCGTTGCGGCGATGGCGCAACCGAGCAGGAGAGAGGCGAGGATCCGTTTCATGGTGATGCAAGCAATGCCTTCAACGCGTTGAATAGCCTCTGAATGCGGGGGCCTGTCAACCGTTCAGGTTACTGCCTCATTTTATGAATGCCTGCCACATTCGCACGCGGCGCTCCTCAATTCACCGCCTCGTAAGTAACGCTCACGGTCACACCGGTCTCGACCATGCCAGGCTGCACCGGCGGCGCGCCTGCGCTCTGCGCCCGCACCCGAATGCTGTCGGCGGCGTATTCGCGTACAGGCCCGCTGACGCTTTCGGAAATCTGCAGAACGCGGACGTTCGAATATCCGGCAACGCGAGCGTAATCCAACGCCATGGCGCGCGCCCGCTCCATCGCCCGCTTGCGCGCTTCAGCTTTCGCAGCGGTATCGTCGGCGACGGAGAAACTGGGACCATTGATATCGGTCGCACCAGCCTGCACCAGCGCATCAAGCACCTCGCCCACTTCCTCGGTATCACGCAGCGTCACGCTCACCTGGTTGGAGGCCTGATATCCGCGGAAAACCTGACGCTGCGTCTGCTGGTCGTAATCGAAGCGTGCGCCCAGATTGATCCGGGTCGTCTGAATGTCACGCTCTGGAATGCCCAGCGTGCGGAGCCGGTCGATAACTTGCCGCATCTGAACCGAATTCTGCGACAGCGCATCTTGTGCGGTCATCGCCTCATTGGTGACACCGGCGCTGATTTTGACAGTGTCGGGCTCCACCTCCACCTGCTCGTTGACCTGCAGTTCGATCACCGGGCCGGTGGCCTGAACCTGGATATCGGCAGAAAGCGCCGGACTTGCGGCCAGAACCGATGCCGCCAGCGCGGTCGGGATAAGTGCAGTGCGGATCATCGATATTCTCCCAGGAAGGATGGTATTGGATCTGTTACCCGCAAGCCGCGCTTGCAGGAAGGCTTGTGGGATAGGCTTGCGCGCCTTAACTCGCCGCAACAATGGCTCAGCCTCCAATTCTTTCCTGGGAAAACCTCGGCCTCCAGCAGGGTGGCAGGTGGCTGTTCGGCGGCCCCAACCAGGACAATATCGATCTGCATATCGGCCCACGCGACAGGCTGGCGCTGATTGGCCGCAACGGCGTGGGAAAGACCACGCTGTTCCGCCTGATCGACGGCAAGCTCGATGCCGATCAGGGCCAGCGAAAGGTCAAGCCCGGCACGCGGATCGTGGTGCTGGAACAGGACCCCGACCTGACCGGCCACGCGACGCTGATGGACTTCGCGCTCGGAGGCGAGAACCCGCCCGAACAGTACGAGGTAGAGGCCATCGCCGGGCAGCTTGGCATCGACATGAGCCGCGAGTGCAATGGCGCAAGCGGGGGCGAACGACGCCGCGCGGCAATCGCCCGCGCGCTGGCGCAAGACCCCGACCTGCTGCTGATGGACGAGCCGACCAACCACCTCGATCTTGCCGCGATCGACTGGCTGGAAAGCTGGCTCGACCGCTATACCGGCGCGTTCGTGGTCATCAGCCACGACCGCACGTTCCTGAAGCGCCTGACCCGCGCGACCCTGTGGCTGGACCGGGGCACCATGCGCCGCAAGGAAGTGGGCTTCGGCGGGTACGAGGCGTGGGAAGAACAGGTCTATGCCGAGGAAGCGCGCGCGGCGGAGAAGCTCGACGCGAAGCTGAAGCTGGAAGCGCACTGGCTCGAACGCGGCGTGACCGCGCGGCGCAAGCGCAACCAGGGCCGCCTCGAAAAGCTGTGGCAGATGCGTGCGCAGCGCGCCTCGATGATCGACACCTCCGGCACCGCCAAGCTGAAGCTGGCCACCGAAGAGGACTTCAAGAGCAAGTCCGTGATCGTCGCGGACCGCGTTTCCAAATCCTACCCGCTGGCCGACGGGGGCGAGCGGACGATCATCAAGGACTTCTCCCTGCGCATCCAGCGCGGCGACCGCATCGGCATCGTCGGCGCGAACGGCGCGGGCAAGACCACGCTGCTCAAGCTGCTCACCGGGGAAATTCAGCCCGACGGCGGCAGCGTGGACATTGCCAGGACGCTGACCGGAGTGATGATCGACCAGCAGCGCAGCCTGCTGGGCGTCGGCAAAACCGTGCGCGAAGTGCTGGCCGAAGGCGGCGACTGGATCGACGTGCGGGGCATCCGCAAGCACGTGCAGGGTTACCTCAAGGAATTCCTGTTCGACCCGGGCATTGTCGACACCAAAGTCGATATCCTCTCGGGCGGGGAGAAGTCGCGGCTGGTGCTCGCCCGCGAGTTCGCCCGCGCGTCCAACCTGCTGGTGCTGGACGAGCCGACCAACGATCTCGACCTCGAAACGCTCGACCTCTTGCAAGAGGTCATCGCGGACTACGAAGGCACCGTGCTGATCGTCAGCCATGACCGCGATTTCCTCGACCGCACGGTCACCGTGACGCTGGGTCTCGATGGGTCGGGCACGGTCGATGTGGTCGCCGGCGGTTACGAGGACTGGGTGGCAAAGCGCCGCCAGCCGGTTGCCGGCAAGGCGAAGGCTCCGGCAAGGCACAAGCCCTCCGCGGCACCGCCCCCGCCACCGCCGAGCACGAAGCTCGGCTTCAAGGACCAGCGCGACTACGATACGCTGCCCCAGCGGATCGAGGAACTGGAGCTGGCCATCGCGCGGGGGGAGGAAATCCTCTCCGATCCCGAACTGTATTCCCGGGATCCGCAGCGTTTCGCCACCATTTCCAAGGGCGTCGAGAATGCCCGCAGCGAGAAGGACGCGGCAGAGGAACGCTGGCTTGAGCTCGCCGAGCGGGTCGAGGGGTGAGCCTCGACCGGCTGCGCGACGAGATCGCCGCGTGCCGGGTGTGCGAGGCGGCGCTGGGGTTCGAGCCTCGCCCGGTCGTGCAGTTCTCCCAAACCAGTCGCATCCTCATCATCGGGCAGGCCCCCGGTAGCAAGGTCCATGCGAGCGGCATTCCGTGGGACGATGCCAGCGGCAACCGGCTGTGCGAGTGGACCGGGCTGACCTGCGACCAGCTGCACGACCCCGCGCTGGTCGCGATCGTGCCGATGGGGTTCTGCTACCCGGGCAAGGCGAGCGGAGGGGACAAGCCGCCCCGCCCCGAATGCGCGCCGCTGTGGCATAAGCGCGTTCTCGCCACGCTGCCCGAAGATCGCCTCACGCTGCTGGTCGGTGCCTATGCCCAGAAAGCGTATCTTCCCGCCACCGCAGGCTGGACGATGGCCCGGAGGGTGGAGCACTGGCGGGAATTCGGCAGCTTCATTCCCCTGCCCCACCCTGCGTGGCGGTCCACCCTCTTCATGCGCAAGCACCCCTGGTTCGAAGGGGAGCTGATCCCCGACCTGCAGCGGCGCGTGCGCGAGGCCCTCGGCTAGCCGAGCCCTTCATCCGCCATCGCCTGCTTCACCGCATCGCGCTGCAGATTGCGGTCGCGGTAGGCGACCAGCGATTGCGGCAACTCGACATCCATCTTTTGCGCCCACAGCAGCGTCACGAACAGGTAGTTGTCCGCGACACTCGGGCCATCGCCGACCAGCCATTCGCGGCCATCCATCAGCGTTTCGGCCAGCTGGTACTTCTTCGCGACGGTGTTCTTCGCTTTCTCTTTCGCCTCACCTTCAGCACCGCCGAACAGCGGGCCGTAGGCATTGTGGATCTCCGTCCCGATGAAGCCGATCCATTCGTGCAGGCGCAGATGCTCCTCGCCATCGGGCAGCGAGCCCATTTTCTGCGCGAGGAACGGCAGCACCGCCGCATTCTCCGTCACCAGACCATATTCGTCGGTGACGATGGCGGGCACGTAGCCGCGCGGGCTGATCTGGTAGAAGTCCTCGCCATGCTCGGTCTGGTGCTTCGACAGATCGACCCTGACCGTTTCGTGGTCCAGTCCGCTTTCGATCAGCGCGATATGGCTGGCGAGGCTGCATGCCCCTGGCGAGTAGTAGAGCTTCATGGCTTGGCGTCCTTCGTGTGTGAGGTGTCATCCTGACAATCCGCAGCGCACCCAAGCGATCCGAAGGGCGCGCCTGACACACCTGACACAGTGTCCAAGGGAGGAAAAAGCCGCCTCACCGGATGCGATAGAAATCCGCCACGCGCTCCAGCGCCAGTTTGAGCACCAGCTTGCCCGAACGCGCGGGCCATTGCAGCGCGCGTTCGGCGGCAGGCAGGCTCTCGCACGCGCACACTACCCGCCACAGCACATCCGACAGGCCCGTGCCCGCCGCTGCCAGCGCGCCGTCGAACCGCTGCCTTGCCGCCATCTGCCGTTCGGTGGGCGAAAGCCCCGCATCGGGCCCGCCCTTGATCCGCACCGGGTCCCACCGCATCGTGACCGATTGCGAGAGCTGCGCGCGTTCGTAGTCCGCCCGCAACCGCTCGCCCGCGTCGAACAGCCGGTCGCTCAGATGGCCGCGGGCATGGAGCCATGTGAGCGGGCTCTCCGCCAGGTTCACGGTAACCGAACGGCGGCGCGTGCGGCCTCCATCCGTCCGCCGTGGCCCTTCGCTGGTCAGTTCGCGTTCGACGAGCTCTCGTGCCATGATCTGCTTCTCCCATTTTCAGACACGCACGACTTGCCAAAAATGGTGAAGTGTAGGAAAGTAAATTCACCAATCCGGTGAATGGATATTCTGGCATGATCAACCGCATCCGCGACATCCGGCGGCAGAAGGGCTGGACTCTCGCCGATCTTGCCGCCGCCTGCGCGCCGCCCACAACCGCGCAAACCATCGGGCGGCTGGAAACCGGCACCCGCAACCTGTCGCTCAAGTGGATGGAGCGGATTGCCGCCGCGCTCGATGTCGATCCGCAAATGCTGGTCCGTTCCGAAGGGGAGCAGACCGTGGCCATCGTCGCCATGCTGGACGAAGACGGCCCCCATGCCCTCGAAACCCCGCGCGAGGCGGTGCAGCCGGGCGATCTGGGCACGGCGGATACACGCATGGTGATGCAGGTCAGCGCCAGTACCGGCGCCTATCGCGCGGGCGACCAGCTGTGGCTGCAGCAGATCACTCCGGAAGAGGCGCACCGCGCGATCAACCGCGATGTGCTGGTACCGCGCCGCGCGGGCCGCTTCGCCTTCGGGCGGCTGGTCGATAGCGAACCCGGCCGGATCGCCCTTCTCCCCCCCGAACCGGGGCGCAAGCAGCTGATCGTGGAAGACCCGGCATGGCTGGCCGTGGCGCAGACGCTGGTACGCCCGCTCTGACCATGACGACGCCCAGGCGCCTGCTCTCGCTTTCGACGCTCTATCCCAACGCTGCGCGGCCGCGGTTCGGCACCTTCGTGGCGCATTCGCTGGAAGCCCTTGCCGCACAGCCCGAATGGGAGGTGACGGTGATCAACCCGATCGGCCTGCCGCCGGTGATCGCGGGCGAATATCGCGCACTCGCCAAGGCGGCGGTCGATGGAGAGAGCGAAAGCCTGGCCGTTCACCGCCCCCGTTTTACGCTAATTCCGCGCGTCGGCGGGCGGTTCAACCCGCGGATGATCGAACGCGCGGTCCTGCCATTGGCGCGAAAGCTGCACGCGGAGCGGCCGTTCGACATGGTCGACGCGCAGTTCTTCTATCCCGATGGCCCGGCGGCGGCGGCGATCGCGCGCGACCTGAAACTGCCGCTCGCGATCAAGGCGCGCGGGGCGGACATTCACTACTGGGGCGGCAAGCCCTACGCGCGCGCCATGATGGTGGAGGCCGCGCAGTACGCCAGTCGCGTGCTCGCCGTGTCACAGGCGCTGTCGGACGACATGGCTGCGATGGGCATGGAGCGCGAAAAGATCGCCATCCATCACACCGGGCTGGACCGGGATCGCTTCCGGCCATTGCAGAACAATGGCCTGCGCAGGGTGCTGGGTGAACGGCTGTCCATCCCGATGACGCCGCACGAACCGATCATCGCCACGGTTGGCGCTCTGATTCCGCGCAAGGGGCAGGACCTGGTGCTGCGCGCCTTGTGCGAACTGCCCGCTACGCGGCTGCTGCTGGTCGGCACCGGTCCGGAGGAGGACGGGCTCCGCGCGCTGGCCGAAAAGCTTCGGCTTGCCGACCGGGTGCATTTTCTCGGCTCGGTCGATCACGACCTGCTGCCGCTGATCCTGTCCGCGTCGAATGCGATGGTACTGCCCTCCGCCAGCGAAGGGCTCGCCAATGCATGGGTCGAGGCGCTGGCCTGCGGAACGCCCATCGTGATCGCCGATGTCGGCGGCGCGCGCGAGCTGGTGCGCGGGGCCGCCGCCGGGCTGATCGTGGCGCGCGATCCCGATGCCATTGCCGAGGGTGTGCGCACGATCCTCGACCATCCGCCGCAGCCTGCCGAAACCGCACAGGTCGTCGCGCAGTTCGGCTGGAGCCAGCACGCAGAGGCGCTGGCGCAGCTCTATGACGGGATCGTGGAAGGCAGCGTGCGGGGCTGACTAGCCCTCGCCCAGAGCGACCTTTTCCTGCTTGTCGGCCTTGCCTTCAGGGGGCACGAAACTGGTGCTGGTCACGCCCAGCCAGATCAGGATCGGCGCGGCCATGTAGATCGAACTGTAGGTACCGATGAAGATACCCAGCGTGATCGCCGCGACCATACCGAACAGGCTGGCCGGGCCGAACAGCAGCAGCGGGACCAGCGCGACGAGCAGCGTCAGCGAGGTCATAATGGTACGCGCCAGCGTTTCGTTGACAGAGAGATCCAGCAGCTCGGGCAGCGGCATCTTGCGGAACTTCTTCAGGTTTTCGCGGATACGGTCGTACACGACGATGGTATCGTTAAGCGAATAGCCGATGATCGCGAGGATCGCGGCGATGATCTGCAGGCTGAATTCCAGCTGCGTCAGCGCGAAGAAGCCCATCGTCAGCGACACGTCGTGAACCAGCGCGAACAGCGCGCCGACGCCGAACTGCCATTCGAACCGGACCCAGATGTAGATCGCAATCGCCATCATCGCGGCCAGCAGCGCGTACAGCGCACGCTCACGAAATTCGCCCGCGACCTTGCCCGACACGGTATCGTTGCCGTCCCTGCGCACGCCGGGATATTCGTTTCCGATCGCCGTGATGACATTGTTACCGATGGCGGTTGCAGCACCCGGCGTATCCTCGGCCCCTTCGGGCAGCGGCACGCGGATCGAGACCTGGTTGGGCTCGCCGAATTCCTGCACCACTGGCTCGCCGTATCCCAAGCCGCCGACAAGATCGCGCAGCTCGGGGATCGGGGCTTTCTCACGCTGTTCGAAGGTCAGCCGGACTTCCTGCCCACCGGCGAAGTCGACACCGTAGTTGAGGCCCTGCGTGAACACGAGGCCCCAGCTTGCCGCCATCAGTAGCAGGCTGACGATGTAGAACGGCACCCGCCATTTGAGGAACTTGATGTTGGTGTCGTCGGGAACGAGCTTGAGGAGTTTCATGGTGTCTCTCGGGTGCCCCGGCCTAGATGTTGATGTCGCGCGGACGCTTGGCCTTCAGCCAGCCCGCGACCCACATGCGGGTCATGGTGACGGCGGTGAAGACGGAAGTGAACAGGCCGATGATAAGGACGATCGCGAAGCCGCGGATCGGGCCGGAGCCGAACAGGAACAGCAGCACACCGGCGATGAAGTTGGTGATGTTGGCATCGTAGATCGCGCGGCTCGCCTCGCGGTAGCCGTTCTCCACAGCGGTGACGACACGTCGCCCGCGCTTTCGTTCTTCGCGGATACGCTCGTTGATCAGCACGTTGGCGTCCACCGCCGCGCCGATGGTCAGCACGAACCCGGCGATGCCCGGCAGCGTCAGCGTGGTGTTGAGCGCGGCCATGATGCCCAGGATCATGATCACGTTGATGACGAGGGCGGCGGTCGCATAGATGCCGAACCGCCCGTAGGTCGCGATCATCAGGCCGATCACCAGGATCGACCCGATGCCCATCGCAAGCAGGCCCGCGCGGATCGAGTCCGCGCCAAGATCCGGCCCTACGGTGCGTTCTTCGACGATGGAAAGATCCACCGGCAGCGCGCCCGAACGCAGCGAAATAGCCAGCGCGTTGGCGCTATCGGCGGTGAAGCTGCCCGAAATCTGCGCCGCACCGCCCCGGATCGGTTCGTTGATATTGGGCGCGGAAAGCACCTCGCCATCGAGGATGATGGCGAACGGCTTGCCCACATTCTGCGTGGTCAGCTGCGCGAACCGCTGCCCGCCCTGGCTGTCGAACTGGATATTGACGACGTTCTGGTTGTTCTGCGGATCGACGCCCGCGCTTGCATTGGTCAGGTTGTCGCCCTGGATGCCGCCGAGGCGGCGCACCGCGATGCTGGTGCCCTCGCCCGGCGTTCCCGCCGCGAAGGGATAGATTTCGCTACCCGGAGGGGCGATGCCCTGTGCGACGTCGCTGGGCAGTGCTTCCTGATCGACCAGCTTGAATTCGAGCTTTGCGGTCTGGCCGAGCAGGGCCTTGAGCTGGTCGGGGTCCTGCAGGCCGGGCACCTGCACCACGATGCGCGTGTCGCCCTGGCGGATGATCGTCGGCTCGCGCGTGCCCAGCTCGTCGATACGGCGGCGGATCACGTCGGTCGCGCTGTCCATCGCCTGCGTCACCGCGGTGTCGAGCGCGGCCCGAGACGGCGTGAGCACCACGCGGCTGCCATCGACCACGGTCAGTTCCCATTCGCGGGTCAGGCCTTCGCCGTTCATCAGCGGGGTAAGAATTTCTCGCGCCCGGTCGATCTGGCTCGCATCGTCCAGCATGAAGGACAGGCGGCCATTGCTGGTCGACACGTCGCCGATGCGGATTTCCGGTTCGGCGTTGCGCATTGCGGTGCGCACGCCCTCTTCCATGTTCTGCAGCCGCTGCGCCGCAACCTGCGCGGGGTCGGCTTCGAGCAGGATGTGGCTGCCGCCGGCAAGGTCCAGACCCAGGTTGACGGTCGGGTCGGGCAGGCTCCTGGGATAGGGCGTCCCCGTGATCGCGAAGAACGAGGGGATCGCGCACGCCATCACCACCAGGGTGAGCGTCCAGAGCCAGATTTTGCGCCAGCGGGGAAATTCAAGCATCGGTCAGGGCCTTCTTCGCGCTCAGTCGTTGCTGGCCTTGGGCCCGATCACGTCGCCGATCGTGCTCTTCACCGCCGTGACGCGCACATCGCGCGCCAGTTCGACATCGACTTCGGTTTCGCGCACGGCAACGATCTTGCCGATCAGTCCGCCTGCGGTCACCACGCGGTCCCCCTTCTTGAGGCCGCCGATCTTTTCCTGATGTTCCTTCTGCCGCTTCATCTGCGGGCGGATGATCAGGAACCAGAAGATCAGGATCATGCCTACGAAGGGCAGGAACTGGATCCAGGCGGGGGGCGCACCGGCGCCGGCCGCGGCAGTCATAAGATCGAGCATGTTTGTTCGGGTGCCTGTTGCTTTTGCCAGTCGAAATCTGGTGGTCGAGATGGAGAGCCGGGATAGCGGTTGCAAGCTTCACGGCAAAACCGCACGCGCGCACCGCCACACCCCGTCTTGACCGGCGCGACTAGCAGCCTTGCGGACCAAGAGCAATCGGCTGCACAACACGCAGTGCAGCGACACGAAAACGAGGCATTGCCAGCCGCGGTTACCGCCCCTATAGGCCCCCTTCCACTGCTCGGGAAGTAGCGCAGCCTGGTAGCGCATCACACTGGGGGTGTGGGGGTCGCAGGTTCGAATCCTGTCTTCCCGACCAGTGGAATTACCCCCCTTACAGCCCGATATCGCGAGACGTCGCGCATCGCCGCCCCTTCGAACCTGCTCGGGCGGGGTGTGGGGGTCGCAGGTTCGAATCCTGTCTTCCCGACCAGTGGAATTACCCCTCTTACAGCCTGATATCGCGAAACGTTGCGCATCGCCGCCCCTTCGAACCTGCTTGGGGGGGGTGTGGGGGTCGCAGGTTCGAATCCTGTCTTCCCGACCAGTGGACATTGCCCACCATCACCCCATCCGCCCCGAAGGATCGCTCGCCAGCCTCGCTGCGCTTTGCGCGGGCACCGGCGTGCGGTATGCGCGCTGCGCATGAGCACGATCACCATCAGCCGCGTCGCCAACGATTCCAAGGGGCTCTACGTCGCGCACGTCGACGGGTTCGACGAGGTCGGCGAGCTGACCTTTTCGCGCGCGAGCGCCGCACTGGTGATCGTGGATCACACCGGCGTGCCCGATTCCCTGCGCGGCAGGGGCGTGGGCGCTGCGCTGGCCGAACGGGTGGTGGCCGATGCGCGCAGCGAAGGCTTTCGCATCGTGCCGCTGTGCCCGTTCTTCAAGGCGCAGGCGGCGCGCCATCCCGACTGGGCAGATGTAATTCAGTAGGCGCCGTTCGCGTCACGCGTCGCTGCTGCCCCAGTAGGCTGCCCCGGTAGAGCGCGTGCCAGCTTCCTGCGCTACGCAGCCCGACAAATGCGCGATGCCATAATAAAACGGCGCGGAAGGTTTCCCTCCCGCGCCGTCTCTTCAGGTTTCAGGTGTTCGCGATCAGAAGCCCGCGCGCACCGTGATGCCGTAGGTCCGCGGCTCGGCGAGGTATGCCGAAACGGCCTGCTGCGGTGCGATCAGCGGCGAGTTGAAGGCAACCTGCGTGTAGTCTTCGTTGAACAGGTTCTGCGCCCACAGCTCAAGCCCCCAACGCTCGTCCGGACCACGGATGCCGATGCGGCCATTGACCACGAAGAAGCCATCCTGCTCCTTGCCGTAGAGAAGGTCCGAACCGGTGTTGTAGTCGCTGCTCATGCGGGTGTTGATGTAGAACAGCCCGCTCAGGCCGCTATTGCCGATCGGCGGCGTGTAGGAGAGCGAGGCGGTGGCGATGATCTCGGGCGCATTCGACAGATTGTCGCCCGGGAGCAGACGCAGCTGATCGGTCAGCGGAGCACCAGTATCCGAACCGACCAGGTCCTCTTCGAACTTGGTCTGCGAATAGGTGATGCCCATGTTGGCCGTCAGGTAACGCACCGGCCGCAGGCTCAGCTCCATCTCGACGCCGGTCGCGGTCACGCCGGGGCCGACATCGTCCGGGGCGCAATTACCGCTGGTGCTGTCCCCATCGCTATCTGAGTTAGGGCCTTCGATCAGGTCGGAACAGCCATTGATGTTCTGGACTACGAAAAACAGCCCATTGAACGTGTTGAGCTGGAAGTTCGAGAACTCCTGATGGAAGCCGGCCATCGTCAGCGTCCAGTTGCGGCCGTCGTACTTTGCACCGACTTCGTAGGCGTTGACCGTTTCCTCTTCGAACTGAAGGGCCGGAGCGAGGGCCTGTGCCCCGCCAAGCGCCGCGAACGACGGAACCGGCGACTTCAGCGCCGAGGTGTCGAGGTTGTAGCCGCCCGCCTTGTACCCGCGCGAATAGCTCGCATAAACCAGCGAACGCGGCGTGGGCTTGTAGGAAAGCACCGCCGTACCGGTCAGCGCGTCTTCCTTCCGGGTATCGGAGATCGACTGCCCATCGAGTTCGGACGTCGAGTTGAACAGGCAACTGAGGGTCACCAGACCGCCCAGCGCCGCATCAAGCGAGGGAGAAAGCCCGAACAGCGGGCCGAGCGCGGCCTGCTGGGCCGGGCAGACCGTGTTGTCGTTGGAGAAGGTCGCGTTGATCGACTTGGTTTCGTTGGTGTAACGCAGGCCCAGTGTCAGATCGAGCTGGTCGGTCAGTTCCACGATATTGTGGGTGAAAATCGCGAAGTTCTCGCTCTCCTGATTGAAACCGCCACCCCCGGCATTGCCGAGGTCGTTGATCGTGTCGAGCCGATCGAATGCAGCGACGACCGCAGGCGTGGCCGGGCCGAACGGCGCGGCGCCGGCAACAAAGGCCCGCGTCGGGGCGGCGAGACAACCCGGTGCACTCGTGGTGGCCGGCAGCCCGAAAAGGACCGCAAGACGGCACGAAGCATAGCGGCCATACTGGTCGCCGAAACGCAGGTTGTCGCGCAGGCCCAGCTTTTCGTTGGCGTAGTAGCCGCCGATCAGCCAGTCCAGCGCACCGCCGAAGGCTTCGCCCTGCAGGCGCAGTTCCTGGGTGAACGTCTTGAAATCGCGAGCGCCGGCATTGTCGCCCGGAGCGCGATAGAGGATATCCACCTGCGTATAATCGGTATCCGACGCCTGGTTGTTCGAATATTCGCGATACCCGGTGATCGAGGTCAGGGAGATGTCGCCCATATCCCAGTTCACTTCGAGCCCGACGCCGTAATCCTCGGTTTCACCCGCATAGGAGCGGCCCGGCGTGATGTAGATGTCGCGGTTGAACGTGTCCTGCGTCAGGGCGCGCGGGTCCTGACCCAGCCCCAGCAGAACCGGGATGATCGGGTTGGCCGTGCTGGTCAGCGCGGGCGAAGGCCCGTTGGGCCGGGCGAACGGGTTCAGACCCGGGCTGAGCCTGGCCAGCGGAGCAAAGGTGGGCTGCACGAAGGTTGCCGCGCAGCAGGCTTCATCCTTCTTGGAATAGTCGGCCGTCAGGCGCGCCGAGATCATGTCGGTCGGTTCGAATAGCAGCTGGCCGCGCACCAGGTAACGATCGCGGTCGTTCACGCGGACATCGTTCACGACATCGTTGTAGAAACCGTCGCGCGTGAAATAGACGCCGTCGACCCGCGCTGCGATCGTATCGCTGACCGGTCCGGTGATCCCGGCTTCGGCCCGGATCGCGTCGTAGTTGCCATAGCTGAACGCGCCATAGCCGCCGAATTCGAATTCGGGCGGCGCGGTGTAGATGTTGATCAGGCCGGCAGAGCTGTTGCGACCGCCAAGCGTGCCCTGCGGCCCGCGCAGCACTTCGATCCGGTCGATCGGGCCGAGTTCGCTGAGCGCGTTGCCCGAGCGCGAACGATAGACGCCATCGACGAACACTGCGACCGAGCTTTCGAGGCCGGGGTTGTCGCCCACGGTGCCGATCCCGCGGATACGGGCCGAACCATTGGCCTCGTTACCGGTCGAAGACACCAGCAGCGAGGGCGCGACCTGGTTCAGTTCGCGGATGTCGCTGGCGCCGGAATTGCGCAGTTCCTCGGAAGAAACCACATTCACCGCAACCGGAACGTCGGTCAGTTCCTGCGTACGGCCCTGCGCGGTCACGACGATTGTCGTGCCCTCGTTCAGCTCGTCTTCCATCTCCATCGCAGTGGTCTGCGGATCGGAATCCTGCGTCTGGGCAAAGGCAGCGTGCGGAACGGCAAGGCTGCAAGCCATGGCGCCGAGCGCGATTGTGCGGGTGAGTGCAGCTTTCATAGATCTCCCAATCCCTTTTTGTTTCATCGTTGTGGGAGACAGGCGATGGGGGATGGCAGGCATTCGCGCTGCCAAACTCTCCATCTGTCCCAGGCGGTGCACGGTTCTTTTGTCCTGTGCTGCCGCCCGAAGAATGCCTTCTCCCAAGCCTTCTTATTTTGCCCGTAGTGGAATAAAGTTACAAGCACCTTTCCGATTGTCGAACTTCTATGTGGCACTTTCGTAACACCACTGCGCGCAGCCTTCGTTTCCGTAACGTCAGTAGGCCTTCATTTCGGCGTAGGCATCGCGCAGATGGCTGCTGGAACCCCATGCGGCCTCCAGCACACGCGCGCGCTTCAGGAAGAATCCTACGTCGTATTCATCGGTCATCCCGATGCCGCCATGAAGTTGCACGCCCTCGCGGCTGATGTGATGCAGCGCATCGTTCGCGGTCGCCTTGGCCACCGCCGCAGCCTCGGTCACGCCGAAGCCGCTGTCGATCGCCTGCAGGCCACCTTCGACCGCCGAACGGGCGATCTCCAGTTCGGTATAGAGATCGGCCATGCGGTGCTGCAGCGCCTGGAAGGAACTGAGCACCTGATTGAACTGCACGCGCTGCTTCAGGTAATCGAGCGTGGTGTCGAACACCGCCTGGCACATGCCGAGCATTTCGGCGGCGGTCAGCACGCGGGCGCGATCGAGGATCTTCTGCGCAAGGTCGCTTCCGCCATCGGCCAGCTTGTGCGCGGGGGCACCGTTGAAGTCGATTTCCGCATGGTCGCGCATATCCACCATCGCGCGGCGCGAAAGCGACATGCCCTGCCCTTTTTCGACCAGATAGACCCCGTCCTGCGCCAGCACCACGAACAGCCCGGCGCGGCTGGCCTCGTGAACGAAGGCCTTGGTGCCGGTCAGCCGCCCGTCGTGCACGCTGGTGCTGGCGGTCAGCCCGGTGTGGCGCGGGCTTTCGTCGAACGCCAACGTGCCGATCAGTTCGCCCGAGGCGAAGCGCGGGAGGTATTCAGTTTTCTGATCCTCGCTGCCGCCCAGCGCGATTGCGGAGGCCGCCAGCGCGGAGGCGATCAGCGGGCTTGCCGCCAGGCTCTTGCCCAGCTCCTCGACCACTAGGCCAAGGCTCAGCCAGCCGAAATCGCTGCCACCGTGCGCTTCGGGGATGATGATCCCCGCCCAGCCCATTTCGGCCATCGCGCCCCATGCATCGGCATCAAACGGCTCGCCCGCGTCGCGCACCTTGCGCCACGCGCCCACCGGGTGCTCGTTCTTCGTCCATTCGCGCGCCATGTCGCGCAGCATTTCCTGTTCTTCGTTGAGTACGGCCATGTCCCGGCGCTCCCTACTGGTGGTCCAGCATCCCGAGGATGCGCTTCGCGATGATGTTGTTCTGGATTTCGGTCGAGCCGCCGTAAATCGTGGTCGCCTTGCCGAACAGCCACGCGCGGGTGCCCGACAGCTCCTTCTCCTCGAAGCCTTCGCCTTCCCAGCCGAGCCCGCGATAGCCCATGATCTCGATCATCAGCTCGGCGCGTTCCTGGCCCAGCCTGGTGCCCGCCTTCTTGAGGATCGAGCTGATGTCGGAGACTCCGCCCTGCGCCTTGCTTTCCTCCATCGCGCGGCGTGCGGTCAGCAGGAACGCGCTCCAGCGCATCTCGAAATCGGCGATCTTCACGCGCAATTCGGCATCGGCGAGTTTGCCGTCCTCGCCCAGCCCGATATAGCGTTCAGCCACCTTGTGCAGCGGCTGCGCATTGAGCGAGGCGAGCGCGCCGCCGCCCGAAAGATTGGTCCGCTCGTGCTGCAACAGGCGCTTGCCGATGGTCCAGCCCTGCCCTTCCTCGCCGACGAGGTTTTCCTTGGGCACGGCCACATCGGTGAAGAAGGTTTCGCAGAACGGGCTCATGCCCGAAATCATCTTGATCGGCTTCACCTCAACGCCCGGCGCATGCATGTCGATCAGCAGGAACGAGATGCCCTTGTGCTTGTCCGCGCGGCTGGTGCGCACGAGGCAGAAGCACTTGTCCGCCCACTGGCCGCCGCTGGTCCAGGTCTTCTGCCCGTTGACGAGGTAATGGTCGCCCTTGTCCTCCGCCATGGTCTGAAGATTGGCGAGGTCGGAGCCGGCGTTCGGTTCCGAATAGCCCTGGCACCAGCGGATCTCACCCTTGCAGATCGGCGGGATATGTTCGTGCTTCTGTTCCTCGCTCGCGAATTCGAGCAGCGTCGGGCCGAGCATCATCACGCCCATCCCGCCTATCGGATTCCACGCGCCGACCTTGGCCATTTCCTGTTCGAGCGCGCGCGCCTGCTGGCGGGTCAGCCCGCCACCGCCATACTCCTTGGGCCAGGTGGGCGTACCCCAGCCGCGCTCGCCCATCGCGACGCGCCAGGCCTTTTCCGCGGGAGACTCCTCACTCGCTTCCTCGACACTGCTGAGCAGGTTGCCCTTGCCGCGCAGTTCGGGCGGGAAGTTTTCCGCCAGAAAGGCCCGCGCCTCCTCGCGAAAGGCGTCCAGATCGGTCTTGGCTTCGGGTTCGGCGGTGCTCGCCATGGCATCTCTCCCATACCGTATGTTTGGATAGAGCCTAGTCGCGACCTTACGCTTGCGTAAAGGGAAATTTTGAGAAAGCATCCGCCGACGCCGTCGGCGGGCACTGCATCAACCCGAGGGGATTGCGGCTTCGCCGTTGAGCAGGGCGTCTTCGTAATACATCCGCAGCGCCTCGGTGGTGGAATTGGCGCCCAGCTTCGAAAGCATGTTGGCGCGGTGGATTTCGACCGTGCGCGGGCTGATTCCCAGATCGATGCCGATGGCCTTGTTGGACATTCCAGCAGCCATGTGATCCAGCACCTCTGCCTCTCGCGGGGAGAGATTTGCCAGCCGGGTTCGCGCCTCGGCCGCACGCTGCCGCGCGGCGGCGTAGGCGGTGCGCCCCTGCCCCAGCTGCGACAGGCTCCGCGCCAGCACCCCGGTTTCCAGCGGGGTCGCGAAATAGTCGTACCCGCCGCCGCGCATGAAAGCGACGATCCTGCGCAGGCTAGGCTCGGCGGAATAGGCGACAACGGCCAGCCAGTCGCCATCGCGGCACAGGGCTTCGCGTACGGCCAGCGCATCCACCCGGTCGTCTGCCACCAGCACTGCATAACCGCCGCTGCCGCGATACAGCATGAAATCCCGCAGGCTGTCGTAAGGCTCGGCATGCAGCCCGGCATCGTCCATTGCGCCCAACACCTGCGAACGCACTTGATCGTCCGGCTCGATAACCCCCAGCTTGTCGCGCATAAACCTTTGCCCCCGTGCCGCGACCCTGATTGGCCGCTGCCCCATACATCCGCGTTTATGCGGTTCGCAGAAATACGAGGTACTACGAATGTGGAGCGATCCGCTTTGCTGGCCCCTGCCCGACAGCGGCTAAACCCTACGTAGCGGTGCGTGTCGGTTTGCTCCGAACCGGATGCAATCGGACGCGGCGCGCCCTCGCCGCGCTATTAACTCTGCTGCGCGCGGATCGGCGTGCCGAGCCTGCCCGTCGCGCGCCGCCGGGAAAGCGCCCTATAAAGCGGGCACCACCGGCCGTTCTAGGTTTCCCAGGGGGAGGGAACAGACATGCCGCAGAGTCTTGCAGCAGCGCCGCAGGTTAACCATGCGGGCAACCCGGCGAAGATCGAACAGCCGGGCGACATCCATGCAAAAATGGCCGAGATTGCCGATATTATCGTTGAGGGCGGTGAAGGCCTGACGCTGGAAAGCCTGATCAAGGCGTTCTGGCGAACCTATTCCACGCCCGAGGGCAATGTGGTGTCGATCCACGAGGGGCGCAGCAGCGGCAGTGGCCCGCCAGTGCCCGAAGAGGCCATTGCGGCGCTTTCCGCCCGGATGGACCAGATCGCCCAAAACCTGGGCTTCCTGACCGACCGGGCCGATGGCGATGAACATAGCGCGGTACGCGATGCCGCAGCGACGGCACGCGCTTACTACGAAGATCGGCATGCCAGCGCGCCGGTCCCGCGGAACGACGACGCCACGCCCATCCGGCGGCGGCGCGACGACGACGCAGCGGACACCTCCGATGGCCCGAAGATCGAAACCGACCTGCCCGATCGCGAACAGTTCGATATCGCGCTGAACGAGAATTACCGCATCGCCCGAAGCGAGCTGGAGCCGCTTTCCATCGCCATCTGCTCGGTCAGCCGGATCGATCAGATCGTGCGGCAGCATGGCCTGCATACGGCCACCCGCCTGATGGAACGGGTCGCCAGCACGCTGTCGCTCGCCACCAAGGGCGAATGCTACAGCGCCCGCAAATCGAATTCGGAATTCATCATGCTGGCGCGCGGCATCACCGTCTCCCAGTTCAAGGAGGTGCTCGAACAGAACATCTACGACCTGTCGGTCCGCCGCTGGCACGACAAGTTTTCCAACCGGACGCTTGGCATGGTCGAACTGCACGTTGGCATCGCCCATGTGTTCGATTTCGCCAATCCGTCGCAGGCGATGCGGGCTGCCGACCTGGCGCACGAGCGCGCGGTGGCCGAAGTCACCAGCACCGTGATGCTGGCCGATACCGCAGACCTTGCATTGGGCTGACCCGTCAGGCGCACGAAACCGCCGCGACACCGCGCTTTAAAAGCTTGGAAAGAGTTGCGGGCGTAAGGTCGCCCCATGCGATCCGACCGGCCCGCTCCGCCCCGAGGCGCTACCACCCGACCCGGCACGAGCCGGATGCGGCTGGCGAGCTTTCGCGATGCAGGAAAGGCACCCGTGCTGGTCACCGGCGGGGCAGGTTATATCGGCAGCCACGCGGTCCACGCCCTGCGCGACGCGGGGCGCAATGTCGCGGTCATCGACAATCTTTCGACCGGCTTTCGCTTTGCAGTGCCCGACGACGTGCCGTTCTACGAAGGCGACATCGCGGACAGTGCGCTGCTGGCGCGCATCTTCGCGGAGCAGGGAATGGGCGATGGCAGCGGGGCGATCATGCATTTCGCAGGCTCGATCATCGTGCCGGAATCGGTCGCCAAGCCGCTCTATTACTACGAAAACAACACCGGTAAGAGCCGCGGCCTGATCGAGGCGGCGGTGGCCCACGGCGTGCCCCATATCCTGTTCAGCTCCACCGCGGCGACCTACGGCGTGCCCGATGTCAGCCCGGTAACCGAGCAGACGCCCACGCAGCCGATAAACCCCTATGGCTGGTCGAAGCTGATGACCGAACAGATGCTGGCCGACACGGCAGCAGCTTACCCGCTCAATTTCTGTGCGCTGCGCTATTTCAATGTCGCCGGGGCCGATCCGCAGGTGCGCACCGGGCAATCGACCGCGGGTGCCACCCACCTGATCAAGGTCGCGGTGGAAGCCGCGCTGGGCAAGCGCGATGCGGTAAGCATTTTCGGCACCAACTACGACACGCCCGATGGCACGGGCGTGCGCGACTATATCCATGTCGGCGATCTGGCGGCGGCCCATGTGCTTGCGCTCGATGCGCTGATCGCGGAACCTTCGCGCTCGCTGACCATGAACTGCGGCTATGGCCGTGGTTTTTCCGTGCTCGAAGTGCTCGATGCGGTAGACCGGGTGACCGGCGGCCGGATCAAGCGCGTGTTTGCCGGACGGCGCGCGGGCGACCCTGCGAAGCTGGTGGCCGACAGCGCGCTGCTGCGGGCAACCGTTCCATGGACGCCGCGGTTCGACGATCTCGAGACGATCATCGAACACGCGCTGGCATGGGAAGAAAAGCTCCCGACGCTGCGCCGCTCCGCTGCCTGAAACCTGCTGGCTAGCGGCTGCGGCGCGCGGCCAGATCGCGCGCCTGAAAGCCGAGCACAGTTAGAAACGCACAGGCATATCCCGCCATCCGGTTTAGCGCTAGCGCGGCGAACGCCAGCGCGGGCGAGGCGCTGATCAGCACGGCCAGCGCCGCCCCGATCGCCTCCGACACGCCCAGCCCGCCCGGCACGATGCCGACGGCCGAGCCGACCACCGGCGCGATCGCCTGAAGCGCGGAATCCCTCAGCACCGCATCGACGCCCAGCGCCCGGAAACACAGCAATAACTGCACCGCGACCGTGGCGAGCATCCCCATCCGTAGGGCGAGCAGCATCAGCGCATTGGCGACGCCGCCGATCCGCGCGATCAGGGCGAACAGCACCATGGTCGCCACCAGGCTGCCCGCGATAACCGGTATGCCCAGCGTCAGCGGCAGCAGCGCAATGCCGGTTATGGCCCCCGCCACCGCCAGCCGCAGCAGCCCGACAAATAGCAGCACGCGCCCGCTTTCGGCCATTCCGGCCCCACGCGCCACCAGCGCCCCGCCGCGCACCAGCACGCTGCCGGGAATGGGCAGCAGGTTGGAAAGAATGCCCATGCTCGACAGTTGGATCGCCTCGCCGGCGGGAACCCTTTTGCCGAGCGCGCGCGCGCACCAGCTAAGCTCGACCCCGTTGAGGATCACGCCCACCATGCCCAGCGCACCCGCAGCGAGCAGCCAGCGCCAGGCAAGGTCGGCGATGGCGATCCCTGCGCTCCGGAACGCCCAGGCGAGGCCGCCGACGAACAGGATGGTGGCAAGCGTCAGCATGCTGCGGCGGCGGCGCGACAGGGCGTCGCGTACCATCGCCAGCTTGGGAAGCAGCCGCGCGATCAGCGGCGAGCGCGTGCCCGCGGCACTCGTCAGGTCGGCAGGAGCAACCGGCTTCACCGCTAATACTCCGACATCATCATGCCGACGGGCAGAGCCATCGCTGGCCGCGGCAGGTTATCGCCCCAGCGCAGGAGGGCAGCCTCGTTCGCGTCGATGCGATATGCGCCGCGCGGCAGGTCCAGCGTGTCCCCCACGGCGATTGCGCGCCCGTCCAGGCGGATGGCTGCGCCCTCCAGAGTATAGGTGCCCGGTATCTCGATCCGGATCGTCTGCGTGGCGGGTGCAATCGCCTTGCCCGCCACGAATATCGGCCCCCAGTGGTGCACGAAATTGCGGCGGATGAAGCGCGCGTCCTGCGGCAGCAGTTCCTCGGGCGCGCGCTTGCCCGTGCGCGCGGCGCCAAGCACCCAGTGATTGTCGAGCAGCAGCGGGATCGGCTCCTGCCGTGCGCGCTCCTGTATCTCGGCCACGCCGCGCGCGCGGTATTTGGCGAGGCCCCAGCCCGAGGTCATGAAATCGACCGCGCGCGGATAATCCGAAATCTGGCCGCTGAAATCGATATAGGTCACCGGTTCGGGAAAAACCTCGCGCACCGCCTCCTGCACGATCCGCTGGTTGGGCAAGGGATCGGCGGGGTCCAGCATGAACAGGATCGCGGCATTAGCGGCAAAGATCAGTGCATAGAGCGGCGCCGATCCACGCGCGGTAACCTTCGCCATCAGCGGAGCGAGCGCGATGGCGACGGGCGGCAACAGGAAGACGAAGAAATAGGGGTAGGCATTGCGATAGACCGCCAGCGTCAGCAGCAGGCCATACAGGCCTGCCAGCAGCACCCAGCTGCGCGCGGAACGGTCGCCCGATCGCCAGTCGCGGATCGCCAGCGCGGCCAGAATGGCAAAGGGCAGCCCCATGCCGATCTGCCGCAGCACGAAGCGCGCCTGCGGGAAGAACCCTTGCGAGAACACTGTTGTGCCTGCGGAGCTCAGCCCCCTGGCAGAGGCCTGCGCGGTGTCGCTCGGCAAGCCCGCCCCGTGCAGCGCCAGCGCGATGGCGAACAGTGCCGCGCCTGCTCCGGCCAGAACCGCCAGTCGCGCGATCCTTGCAATCTGCTGCGCGCGGGCCAGCGGCCACAGCACATACAGCGCATAGCCACCGATGGGCACGGCCCAGAACGCGCTCTTGATGGTGAACAGCCCGGCCAGCGCGACCAGCCCTGCCCCCACCGCAATCCTGAACCACGACAGGCGCTCTGCACCCGCGATCCACATGACCCAGACCAGACACGCCGCCGCGAGCGGATCGGCGCGATAGGCAAAGGCCTGCGTGAAGACATAGCCCGCGCTCAGGTATGCGCAGGCGCACAGCAGCGCAGGCACGTGACCGGCAAAGCGGCGCGCAATCGCGTAGATGCCGGCAGCCGTGACCAGCGCGGCGGCTTCCATCACCAAGCGTATCACCAGGATCTGATCGACCGATGTTCCGCCGATGCCCGGTACCCAACCCAGCGGCCTGACCCAGAAGGTCTGCAACGGATGCGTCAGCGTGCCCGCGCGGAAGCGATAGATTTCGGTGAGGTGGAAATACTCGTCCCAGTTGATGCCCTTGTGCACCAGCAGGACCGCCTGCAGCACCACGATGGCGAGCAATGCGGCGCCGACCAGCGTCGATTGCCCGGCAGCAAACCGGGGGAGCGCCAGCCGGGCCTGCGCGAGGGTGGCGGCGGCGCCAGCCATCGGTCAGCCTTTCGCGCGCAGCGAAACGGGCTCGGTCGGTTGCGGCTCGGCGCTGTTCTTCGCATCCGGCTCGCCCGGTTCCAGCGCCAGCTCCAGCCGCTTGACCTTCTCTAGCGTCAGCTCGAGCAGCTGGCGGTTGCGGCTGACCACATCGGCCAGCAGCCCGGCGGTAAATGCGATGAACGCCATCACGCACAGCACCCCGCCCAGCACCAGCGACTGCAGGTGCCCGGTGCCATCTCCGTTGAAGTAGAACCACATGAACCGCAAAATCGGCGCGATGCCGACCGTGGCTAGCGCCAGCCCCAGCATGGTGAAGGCGCGCAGCGGCGAATACATCACGTACATCTGCAGCAGCGTCTTGAGCTGACGCGACACGAAGTGCGGGATATTGGTGAACAGGCGGCTTTCGCGCGTCTTGACGTTCGTCGCGACCGGGACCGAGACGATCTTCATGTTCTTGCGCCCGGCCTGCAGCACGGTTTCGATCGTGTAGCTGAAGGGCGAGACGATGTTGGCCTTGAACGCAGCCTCGCGGCTGATCGCGCGGAAGCCGGAAACGGCATCCGGAATGCGGGCACCCGCCAGCGTCGATACGGCAAGGCTGCCAAGCCGCTGGAGCAGCTTTTTGCCCGGCGAGAAATGCGCGATCCGGCGCGTCTGCCGGTCGCCGATCACGACGTCTGCCTCGCCCGCGACGATCGGAGCGACCAGCTTGGCGATGTCCGCACCGCAATACTGGTTATCGCCATCGGTGTTGACGATGATGTCCGCACCCAGCCGCAACGCCTCCTCCACGCCGCGCGAGAAGCTGCGGGCCAGGCCCCGATTGGTGGTGTGGCGGATGATGTGATGGACCCCGAAACGCCGCGCCACCTCGACCGTACGGTCGCTCGACCCGTCGTCGATGATCAGGATTTCGACCTTGTCGATGCCCGGGATCGTGCGTGGCAGGTCGACGAGCGTCTGCGGAAGCGTCTGCTCTTCGTTCAGGCACGGTATCTGGATAATCAGTTTCACGTTGGCGGGGCCCCTTCGCGTGGGCCCCGGTCTAGGCGGCGCATGGTTACCGTCGGGTAAATTTCGCCCGCCTCACCACAAAGACAAGGGGGCTCGCAGCCGGTGCTGCGAACCCCCTTGTCCTAATCCGGCAATGCCGCTTCGCGTCAGAATTCCGCCGAGAGCGAGAGCGCGTAGGACTGGCCGATCTGGTAGCTGTTCACATCGACCCGCCCGGTTTCGTTCGCGACGAATTCGGCATTGTCGGTACCGGTCAGGTTGCGTGCTTCGAACTTCAGTTCGAGCGGTACGCCGCCGAGGTCCACGCCCTGGCGAACGACCAGGTCGAGCCGCGCACCCGGCCGCTCGATCACATCGGGCAGGCCACCTGCATTGATGCCGAGACGGCTGGTGATCCGCTCGCTGGCGTAGGAGAACAGCAGCGTCACCTGGCTCAGCCGGTCGGTGTCTTCCAGCCCGATCTGCAGGTTCACCAGATGATCGGACTGCCCGGTCAGCGGATCGCCATCGCGGAACAGGTCCGTTGCGGCGACCTGCGTCGGTGCGGCATTGGTTGTCGGGATCAGCGTGGTGTCGCCCGCTTCCACCTGCAATTCGGACTGGGTGTAGGTGTAGTTGGCGATGAACAGCGCCCGCTTGGTTTCGAAGAAACCGCCCCAGTCGTACAGATCGTAATTGTACACCAGCTCCGCTTCCGCGCCGTAAAGCTGCGCCTTGGGCGCATTGGCGAAGCTGCTCGACTGCGTGTTGTCGGTGAACTGCGAGAAGGTTTCGATCGGGTTGTCGATCTGCTTGTAGAAACCTGCGAGCGACACCCGGCTACGCTGACCGAAGTAGTATTCGGCCCGCGCTTCGGCGTTGAACAGCTCGCTGTCCTGCAAAGCCGGGTTGCCCGAGAACGAGCGCAGCGTTTCGGGGTCGGTGTAGGTTTGCAGCAGCAGCTCACGGAACTGCGGCCGGGCGATCGTCTTGGAAACGCTAGCCCGCAGCTGCAGCCCGCTATCGAACTGATAGGTCACCGTGCCCGCAGGCAGCCAGTAGTCGTTTTCGATGCTGGTAAAGGCATTCAGGTTCGGCTGGTTGGTGAAGATCTGCCGCGGAGTCACCGTCTGCGAACCATCTTCGTACCGCACGCCGACATCCACCGTCAGCCCGTTGAGCAGCGACAGGTTGCCCTTCAGATACCCCGCCAGGACTTCCAGCTGCGCATCGAAGGCGGGCGTATCCGCCGTCCGCTCGATCAGGTCCACCGGCGACGAAACGCCCGGCCCGGCGAAACCGGGGACGTTGGACGCCTCGATGATCGCCGGACCGATCAGATAGTCCGGACGGAACAGGGCAATGCCGTTGGGGAAGTTGCTCGGCGCGTCGAAGGCGAATTCCCGGCGTTCCGAATAACGCTGGGTATCGGTGTAGGCCGCACCGGCGACGATCGAAAGCGAATCGGTTACCGGAACCGAAAGGTCCGCGCCGCCATAGTAGACCTTCTCCGTCAGGTCGGAGAAGGAGACATTCGCCTCCCCGCCGGGGAGGTTGTTGTCCAGCGGGTTGATGAACTGATCGCCGAACGCCTGGTTCGGATTGTTCGTCCGCACGTAGGTGAACCGATATTCGTAGGGGCTTTCGCGATCGGTCTGGGCGTAGCCCGCGCGCATATCGAGGCCGATATCGCCGAACTTGAACTCGCCCACGATCTGCGAGTCGATCAGCTGGCGCTCGTACCACGCGGTCTGCTGCGTGATTTCGTCGAAGCCTTCGTTGCCCGAACCGACCAGGATGGTGCCCTGGTTGAGCGAGGCCTGCTTCAGCACGTCGCGGATATAGAGGTTGGTCCAGCGGATCTTCTGGTCGCCATATTCCAGCCCCAAGCCGAGCAGCGAGTTGGCGAGCACGCGATTATCGGTCACGAAACGGCGGAAATCATCCGCCGGGGTCACCTCCGCCTGGCGCACCGGCGTCTGGTTGGTGACGTCCCGGTTGTTGAGCGAATTGCTCAGGTTGGCGGTGAAGATCACGCCGAACAGCGCATCGCTGCCGACGTCGAAGCTGGTCCCCGCGGTGAGCCCGCCCGAGAAGTTCGGCCGCAGCTTCGAGGTCTTCTGCAGGACGATCAGGTTCGACTTGGCAAAGGTGCTGGCGACCGCCTGACGGTCGGCAAGGCTCAATTCCTCCAGCTCGGTCGATCCATCGAGGTAGCTGGCGAGCACGGGCGACGGATCGCGGCTGCCATTGTCGAAACCGAACCAGTCGGTTTTGCTGCCATAATACAGCAGGCCATTCTCGAACGTGGTTTCGGTGTTCCCGCTGGTCCCCAGGCTCAGCTTCAGGAAGCTCTCGTCGGGGATCGCCTGAGTGGTGAGGTTGATGACGCCGCCACCGAATTCACCGGGGAAGTTGGCCGAATAGCTCTTTTGCACCAGCGACGATGCGATGATGTCGGTCGGGAAAATGTCGAGCGGAACCACGCGGCTGAGCGGTTCAGGAGACGGTAGCGGCAGGCCGTTGAGCAGCGCGAGCGAATAGCGATCGCCCAGACCGCGCACGAAGACGCGGCCATTGCCGGTGTTGGACAGGCCGGTGACGCGGCTGAGCGCGCCGGCGATGTCGCCTTCGCCCGTCCGTGCGATGTCTTCGGTGCTGAGGACGGAGACGACCTGGCTGGAACTGCGCGTAACGTCGCGCGGGCCACGCCGACCGGTCACGGTGATCACGTTGCCGCCGGGGATCGACACATCGACGTCGTCTTGGACCTCGCCCGTTTCGGGCTGGCCGTTGTCTTGCGGATCGAGCGGCTCTTCGACCGGCGTATCCACTTCAGGCTGCGCTGCCGCATTACCGGAAGGGGCCGACCCCGTGTCTTGAGCGTATGCTACACCCGGGAAGGTGAGCGCGGTGGAGAGCAACAGCAATCCTGCCAACTGCTTGCCGGTGGACATGGTATAAGACCCCCTCATGCTTAAGGTCCATGAAACTGGAAAGACCGGCGCGCGGGCCGGCGTGTGCTTGAACGGGACGAGAGGTGCCCGGCGTTTCCGCCCGGCACCTCCCTTTCGTTTCCCGATCAGATGGTGGGCAGCGTGTCGCAGCTGCCGGTGTTGCTGGAGCCCAGCGTGACCGTGGCGGAGTTACAGGTCCAGCCTTCGGCCCAGTTGGAGGCTTCGCTGGTGATCGCACCGATGTAACCGCGTGCGCTGAAGAAGCTCGACGCGGCAAAGCTGAAGATCGGCGTATAACCGTTCTCGTTCGCTCCGTTGATGAACGGCGCGCCGGTGGAAACACCGGTCAGCCGCTGCAGCGTGTTGGTGAAGCTGGCATCATTGCCGGTACCGGCGTTGAAATTGGCTTCGACCTGCGCAGCAGTGCTGCCACCGCCACCGCGGAAATCGGTGGCGCAGTCGAGCGCGACCGAGTTGAACACGGTCGGTCCTGCTTCATCGTTAGCACCCGCCGCGCGGGTCGCCGAAACGCCCTGCACGTTGATGCAGCCGCCATTGGTGCCGGCCCGATCCCAGATCAGCGAGTTGAACAGCGAGAAGTCGCTCGAACCGCGGACGCGGATGCCGCGGTCGCCGGTTGCACTGTTCACCACGAAGGTCGCGTTGTTGACCTGCACGTTGGTGCGCGGCGTGGCTTCTTCGTTGCCGTCCGAATCCTGTTCGATGACAGTATCCGAAGCTGCAGGGCGCTGTACGACCAGCAGCTGGTCGAACTGCGCCTTCACGCCGGTATCGGTGTCGAGCGAGTCGTCTTCCGCACCGACCATGATCAGCCGGCGTGCGTTCACCACGCCGCCGAAGAACTCGGCGCCATCGTCCGAGCTGTTGTAGGTCATGATGTTGGAGAACGACGTGCCCGAACCGACGCCGCCGGTGGTGAGCGACTGCAGCTCGTCACCGTTCGACAGCGCAAAGCCGGAGAAGCGGATCTGCACGAAGCTGAGCGAACCCGAGCTGTCTGCGGAGTTGGTGCCGCCGTACAGGATCTGGTTCGTCGCGCCTTCGACGCGGCGCTGGCAGGTACCGGCCGCTTCGCTACCCACGAAACAGTCGACCACCGGGGCGCGGCCCGAAAGGATGATGCCGCCCCACTGGCCCGAGCTGTCCGTGCCGGTGGTGCCTTCGACGTTCTGACGGCTGGTGAAGATGATCGGGCGGTCGGCCGTGCCGTTGGCGACCAGCTGGTTGCCGCGGTTGACGTTCAGGAAGTCGTTACCCGAAGCGAACACGATCACGCCCGGCTCGATGTCCAGCGTCACTTCCGTGTTGGTCGAAGCGAAGCCCTGGTCGGTGCCGATGTCGGTCTGGCCGTTCAGTTCGTAAAGAACGCCCGAAGTGCGCGGCAGCGTGCTCGAAACGGTGAACGATGCGGGCAGGCGGCAGCGAAGATAGGTGCCGGTCGGGCCGGTGATCGTGCCCAGGTTCAGCAGCTGCGTGGGGTTGGCAATCTGCGGACAATCCGAGGCCGGGGTTACCAGCGTGGAAGTCGGCGCCGGCGTGGGTGCCGGCGCGGGTGCCGGAGCCGGATTGTTGATGGTCACGTTGCCACCGGTGCCAGGCGAAGCAATTTCGTCTGCCCCGCAGCCGGCAAGTGCCAGTGCGCTGCAACCGATAACGAGCGAGCGATGAAGATTTTTCACAGCGAACGGTCCCCTCATAAACCGAAGAATCGAAAATTACGGACGCGAATTGTGATCGCGTTCGGGGCGCTAGGGGTGCCGAGTGACAGTTTCGGGGAGCATTTGTGACGGTAAGGTTTCATCGACGCTTCCGCGCCGACTCCTGCGGATTTTAACGCCTTGAATTACCACGCTGCCGGTTCGCTGTGGCTTTCCGGTCTCGGAAAAGCGGCGTCGAGGACGTCTAGCCCTGCACGCGGGGCTGCCGAGTCGCGGCCTGCGCGATCTTGCCTAGCGGCCTGCGCGCACCCGCCTGATCCGCCGCTGCGCCCTCGTGCGGGATATCGAAGCGCGCGACATAGGCGGAAAAACGTCGGCGCACCTCGCTTTCGCTCAGCCCGAACTGTTCGAGGCTATATTTGTGCGGGTGCCGTTTAAGGTTACGCGCACGCTCCAGATAATGGCGCATTCCGGGAAGCGCAGGTTCGATGTCGAGATCGAGAAACGCGTACAGCCTTTCCATCGTGCCCTGCCAGTCGCGCTCCATCGCGTCATAGCCGATGTCGATCCTCCGTTCGGCGGGCACCATGGAGCGCGCCGCCAGCATCCGGTCGACCTGTAGCACGCTCTTGCCCATCCATTCCTTGCCGACCTCGTGGGGGGTGACATCGTCGGAATAGATCGCGGTCTGGTTCCATGCGAGCGATGCCGCGCTGCCGACGATTTTCTGCGGATCGCGATGGGTGAAGATGATCCTTGCGTCGGGGAAGACGTTCAGGAGCGCGGGCAGATCGAGCATGTGCTGCGGCGTCTTCAGGATCCACGGGCGGATTTCGCTCACCTGCTGCGACCAGCCGACCAGCCGCAGCAGGTCTGCCAGATGGCGATACGCAGGCGTCGCGTCGATCCGTTCGCACCAGCGGCCATAGGTCGGCACCCGCCACTGCGCCTCGTGCTTCATGCCGTACATCGAATTGACCAGCAGGCCGAGCTCTTCTTCCGGTTCGAACGGGCCGGTCGGGTGGATCGAAAGCGTGCGCGGGTTCGCCAGCCGGGCGACCTTCATCACGCGCGCGGCCAGTGTGGGCCGGAAATCGCGTTTCCGGCCTGCCAGCACGTCTTCGAAATCGGGGCGCGGCACGGGCGAAATGGTCTCGAAGCTGCGCATGTGGGAAAACCTGCGGTCGCTCGCCAGCAGGCGATGCAGCCGCGTGGTGCCGGACCGCATCGGCCCCACGATCACCACCGGGCGCTTGATCGAGCGGGCAAGGATTTCAGGCCGCCGCCTGAACCACTCGATCGCGGTCAGCCGGTCGCGCAGCACCTTGCCGAATTGCAGGCGCGCGGCGAATTCGCCTGCGGTGTTCAGCTGCGCCTCGTCGCGGATCGAATCGAGCAGGACGGAAAATGGCCCCTCGAACCAGGGGTCGCCGAAGTCGCTCAACCCGGTCTCGCGCGCCGCAGCATCCATCAGGGCGTCTTTTTCCAGCGTCGAAGGAGCAATAAAGCCCAGCCGCTGTCCCGCACCCAGCACGCCTTGCAGCAATCCGATAAAGGGTGTCCGCCTTGGTGCTGCGTCGGCCTGCATTCGATTCCCCCCTGTTACCCACCGGCTCGATTGTGCCGATAGCGACCAACGGGCGGAGACAGACTTTGTGCCTGCAGGCGGCCAATCGCGATGGCGGGCAAACTTGCCACTGGCCAAGCCAGCGCCGCCTCGTGCATAGGCGCCGCATGCACGATATTGCCATGATCCGCCGCGCACCCGAGGCTTTCGACGCCGGGCTTATCCGCCGTGGCGCGGAGCCGGTTTCCGCCCATCTGATCGACCTCGATACCCGCCGCAGGGCGGTGCTGACAGAGCTTCAGGAAGCGCAGAACCGCCGCAATGCCGCCTCGAAGGCGATCGGCCAGGCGATGGGCAAGGGCGACACGGCAGAGGCCGACCGGCTGAAGGCCGAAGTGAGCGAGTTGAAAGCGACCACCCTGCCCCAGCTGGAAGAGCAGGCGCGGGTCATCGGTGCAGAGCTGGACGATCTGCTGGCGGGCATTCCCAACATTCCGGCCGACGACGTGCCCGAGGGTGCAGGCGAAGACGAGAATGTCGAGCTGAGCAGCTGGGGCGACAAGCGGGCGTTCGATTTCGAACCGAAGGAACACGCGGATATCGGCCCGATGCTGGGCCTCGATTTCGAGATCGGCGCAGACATCGCCGGTGCGCGCTTCACCTTCCTGCGCGGCGGCATCGCCCGGCTGCACCGCGCGCTCGGCCAGTTCATGCTCGACCGGCAGGTGACCGAAAACGACTATATGGAATGCAACCCGCCGCTGCTGGTGCGTGACGATGCAATGTTCGGCACCGGGCAGCTGCCCAAGTTTTCCGAGGATCTGTTCCACACCACCGACGGGCGCTGGCTGATCCCTACTGCCGAAGTCAGCCTGACCAACGCGGTGCGCGGCAAGATCATCGAAGAACAGTTCCTGCCCCTGCGCATGACCGCGCTGACCCAGTGCTTCCGCTCCGAAGCGGGCGCGGCAGGCAAGGATACGCGTGGCTTCATCCGCCAGCACCAGTTCGAAAAGGTCGAACTGGTCAGCATCGTGCGCCCCGAAGACAGCGAAGCGGAGCATGAGCGGATGACGCAGTGCGCCGAAGGCGTGCTGCAGGCGCTCGGCCTGCCCTACCGCAAGATGCTGCTGTGCACCGGCGACATGGGCTTCGGCGCGCGCAAGACTTTCGATCTGGAGGTCTGGTTGCCCGGACAGGGCGCCTATCGCGAGATTTCCAGCTGCTCCAACGTCGGCGATTTCCAGGCACGGCGAATGAACGCACGGTACCGGCCCGAAAGCGGCGGCAAGAAGACCGAATTCGTCCACACGCTCAACGGATCGGGTCTGGCCGTGGGCCGCACGCTGGTTGCCGTGCTGGAAAATTACCAGAACGAAGACGGCAGCGTCGACGTGCCCGAGGCACTGCACCCCTACATGGGCGGGATCACGCGGATCTCGCCGGAATGAGTGTCTTGGTCACCCTGATCTCGTTTCAGGGTCCAGCCCTCTCCGGCGCGGACGGTAGCGGTTGCTGCACGACTGATGCTGAAACGAGTTCGGCATGACGACTTGGAAGATGGAAAAGCGATGAAAATCCTGCTGACCAACGACGACGGCATTCACGCCCCCGGGCTCGAAGTGCTGAAAGAAATCGCACGGCATTTCTCCGACGATATCTGGATCTGCGCACCGGACGAGGAACAGTCCGGCATGGGCCACGCGCTCACCCTCACCCGCCCGGTGCGTCTGCGCCAGCATGGCGAGCGGCGCTTTTCGGTGACCGGCACGCCTACCGATGCGGTGACGATGGGGCTGCGCAAGGTGATGCAGGGCGAACCCGACGTGATCCTGTCCGGTGTCAACCGGGGCGCCAACCTGGCCGACGACATCACCTATTCGGGCACCGTGTCTGCCGCGATCGAGGGCGCGCTGGCGGGCATCCGCTCCATCGCACTGAGCCAGGTGACCAATAGGGAAGGCGCGGCGACCGACGATACCTTCGAGGCCGCACGCGCATGGGGGCCGAAAGTGCTCGGCCCGCTGCTCGACACGCCATTGCCCAAACGCACGCTGGTCAACGTCAACTTCCCCGCGCTGCCGGGCGATGCGATCAAGGGCATCCGCGCGGTGCGCCAGGGCTTTCACGATTATTCGCGCGGCACTGTGGTGGAGGGCCGCGATCCGCGCGGCTTCAAGTATTACTGGTTCGGCCTGCAGGCGATGGAGCATACGCTGGACCACGGCACCGATCTGGAAGCGATCGACGATGGCTTCGTGTCGGTCACCCCCCTGCAGCTTGATCTCACCCACCATTCCTCGCTGGGCGAACTGGGCGAACGGTTCGGCTGACCACGCAGCATGTTGCCGCGCGCCTCCAGCACGGGTAACCCCGCATTCCCGATGAGCGAACACCAGCCTTGAGCCGACTTAACAACCAGGCGAAACGACAGCAGGTCGAAAAGGTCGGCAGCGGGCCGAACGCGCGCGACAAGCGCGGCCCCCGCTTCCAGCCCTTGAAGCGTGCGGTGAAGGTACCCGTCTGGGGCGATCTTTCGATCCGGCTGGGCCTTGCACTGTTCCTGATCTTCGTCGTCGTGATGATTCACTGGTGGGACCGCGAAGGGCTGGTCGACAATCTGGATGGCGAGGTCAGCTTCCTCGATGTCGTCTATTTCACGATGATCTCCATCACCACCACGGGGTTCGGCGATATTGCGCCGATCACCGACCGCGCCCGGCTGGTGGAAGCGGTGATCGTGACCCCGGTCCGCTTCATCATCCTCTTCATTTTCGTGGGCACCGCCTACAACTTCCTCATTCAGCGCAGCTGGGAGAAATTCCGCATGAACCGCATCCAGGAACAACTCGCCGACCATATCGTGGTGCTGGGCTACGGCGTCTCCGGGTCGGAATCGGTCGCCGAACTGATCGAACGCGGGATCGAACCGCACTGCATCGTCGTGATCGACCCGAGCGAGGAGCGGCTGGCCGAGGCCGAGGCGCTGGGGTGCAACATCATGGCCGCCGATGCGACGCGCGACGAAACGCTCAAGGCCGTGCGGATCGACCGGGCGCAAAGCGTGCTGGTGTCCGCCGGGCGCGACGACACCTCGATCCTGATCGTGCTCACCGTGCGGGCGCTGGCACCCAACGTTCCGATCAGCGTGGTTGTGCGCGCGAGCGATAATGAAAGCCTGGCGCGCCAGGCGGGGGCGAACAATGTCATCAACCCCGTCCACTTCACCGGCCTGCTGCTGGCGGGCAGCGTCAGAGGCGCGCATATCGCGGACTATCTGGCGGACCTCGCCTCGGTCGCGGGGCGGGTCCAGCTGGTCGAGCGCCCGGTTACGGCCGAGGAATGCGGCTGCAACATCTTCGATCTGAAGACCGGGGGGCGCGGCCTGCGTATCTATCGCGATGGCAAGGCGCTGGGCTTCTGGGAAGACGAGTGCAAGAACCTGCGCGAAGGCGATATCGTGGTCGAAATCGTGCCGACGACCGTCGGCGAAGAGCGCGGCGACGGGCACAACGGGCACGCTCGCCCGAGCTGAGCTAAGCCGAGCTGCCTGCGCCCGCTCAACGCATCAGCACGAACACCGCGCCCATCGCCGCCATCGCGGTGACGAAAAAGCCTGCATCGATCGCAAAGACCTTCCACGGTGCGTTGAGATAGAGGTAGCGGATGCCAACCGCGGGCACCATCAGCATCAGGCCGTACCCGACCGAAATCATCATCATCGCCCGCACCGATGGAGTCGACATCGCGAACTGGTGCGCCAGCGTAAGCGAAATGAGCAGCGCAAAGGCGAAGGTCAGGCCGAAAACGAGCCAGATGGGCCGCTCGCCGCTGAAATCGTCCTCCTCGCTGCGCCCGATCGCGCGTTTCCACACCTTGCCGAACAGGACTCCGTACCAGACCATGCCGACAGCAAAGAACGCGGCAGCCCCCAGGATGATTTTCAGCAGATCGATCTGACCCATCTCGCGCCCTTCCAAATGTGATTGACACGCCGCCTAGCGCAAAGCGCGACTTGGGTGTAGAGGCGCGCGCAATCATGTCAGCAACCACCACCTCGATCCCCGATCCCAAGAAGGTCGGCATGGTCAGCCTCGGCTGCCCCAAGGCGCTCGTCGACTCCGAACGCATCCTCACCCGCCTGCGCGCGGACGGCTATGCCATGTCGCCCGACTATGCCGGTGCCGACGTCGTGCTGGTCAACACCTGCGGCTTCCTCGATTCCGCGAAAGAAGAGAGCCTGCAGGCGATTGGCGAAGCCATTGCAGAAAACGGCCGCGTGATCGTGACCGGTTGCATGGGCGACGAGGCGGACGCGATCCGCGCCGCGCATCCTCAGGTGCTCGCGGTCACCGGCGCGCATCAGTACGAACAGGTGGTGGAAGCGGTGCACGAATACGCGCCGCCTAGCCAGGGTCCGTACGTGGACCTGATCCCCCAGCCCGATCTGGCGGATATCAAGCTGACCCCGCGCCATTACAGCTACCTCAAGATTTCCGAGGGCTGCAATCACTCCTGCGCCTTCTGCATCATCCCGACCCTGCGCGGCAAACTCGCCAGCAGGCGGATCGATGCGGTGCTGCGCGAGGCGGAAAAGCTGGTCGCGGCGGGGACCAAGGAACTGCTGGTCATCAGCCAGGACACTTCGGCTTACGGCGTCGACACCCGCCACGATGCGCGCGAGTGGAAGGGCAGAGAAGTCCGCGCGCACATGACCGACCTTGCGCGCGAGCTGGGCCAGCTGCGCACCGATCAGGGCGCGCCGCCATGGGTGCGGCTGCACTATGTGTACCCCTACCCGCATGTCGATCAGGTCATCCCGCTGATGGCCGAAGGGCTGCTGACGCCCTATCTCGACATTCCGTTCCAGCACGCCGCGCCCTCTGTCCTGAAGCGCATGAAGCGCCCCGCGAACGAGGCAAAGGTGCTCGAACGGCTGAAAAGCTGGCGCGACATCTGCCCCGATATCGCGGTCCGCTCCAGCTTCGTGGTCGGCTTCCCCGGCGAGACCGAGGCGGATTTCGAATACCTGCTCGACTGGCTCGAAGAAGCGCAGCTCGACCGCGTGGGCGCGTTCCGGTTCGAACCGGTCGAAGGCGCGGCGGCCAATGCCCTGCCCGATCCGGTGCCCGAAGCGGTGAAGGAAGAACGCTACGCCCGGATCATGGAAGCGACCGCGCGGATCAGCGCGGCCAAGCTGCAAGCCAAGATCGGCCGCACGCTGCCGGTGATTATCGACGAAGTCGGCGAGCCTGACGAGGATGGCGATATCGGTGCAACCGGCCGCAGCCAGGCTGATGCACCCGAGATCGACGGTAACGTGTTCCTGCGCAATGTCTCTGCCAGCCTCGTCCCCGGTGATATCGTGGACGTGCAGGTCGAAGACGCGGACGAGCATGATCTTTTCGGCGTACCCAGCGGAAATATCTGATTTCGCCCGGCACTAAGTGCGCGTGAGACGTTACCGGGTATGACCATCTCGATCCGATCCAGCTTCGCCTTCACGACCGAGGCGCCGACCGACGCGCTGCTGCAATTCGCGGTCGCGGATATTCCCGAACAGAAACTCCTGATGTGCCGCACGGGCATGACCGACGCGGCCAAGTGCGCGCGCATCCCCGCGCAGGAGGACATTGGCGAGCGGGTGTGGGTGCGCGCCGACGGCCGGTTCGAGGTCCACCACGAGGCGCAAGTGGAAATCCAGCGGCAGATCGTCGACCTGCCGTCGCTGAAACAGCTCGACCCGCACAAGATGCCCGGCGCCCCGGTGAAATACCTGTTCGATTCGCGCTATTGCCAGGCGGACAAGTTCCAGTCCTTCGTTGACGATCAGTTCGGCGGCACTTCCGGCGGCGCGCGCATCCAGGCGATCCGCGACTGGGTGGCTGGCAAGTTCACCTACGCGCCCGGCAGCTCGGATGCGTCCACCACCGCGCTCGACAGCTTTATCGAACGCCGCGGCATCTGCCGCGACTATGCGCATATCGTGGTCACGCTGGCCCGCGCGAGCGTGATCCCCGCGCGGTTCGTGGCCTGCTACGCCCCCGGGGTGACGCCGCCCGATTTCCACGCCGTGGCCGAAGTGTTCCTGTGCGATCCCGATTCGCAGGACGGCGGCACATGGCAGCTGGTCGATGCGACCGGCATGGCCGGGCCCGAGGACATCGTGAAAATCGGCGTGGGCCGCGATGCCGCCGACGTCAGCTTCCTGACCAGCTTCGGCATGGTCGAGCTGTGCGAGAAGACCGTGCAGGTAACGCACGACTAGGCCGTTGCGCCGCTGCGGCGGAAACGCGCGTTAACCTTTGCCCGGTATACCGTCTCCTGCAGAGACGCGGCCCACCAACACGCTGGGTTTCTGCACGCGCGCGAGGCAAATGGCATCACTATGACCAAGGCACTCATCTGGATCGGCGGAGCGACCCTCGCCACTGTGGCGCTGTTTGGCGGCGCTACGATCGCTGCGCGCATGGTCGCCGACAGCAACGCCGCGTCGAGCGTGGCGATCGCGCCGACGATCGAAGATGCAATTCCCGTCGATCCGTCGAAATTCGTCGAGGGCGAGCCTGTGGATCAGGCCACCGCGCCGATCGATCCCGAGACGGCGACCGACAGCGCCCTGACCGACGAAACCGTAGAGGCACCGGAAACGGCGCCCGCCGGAACCGCCCGGCGCGAACCTTCTGCTACCGGCTCGGCGCAGGACGGGGAAACCGTGTACGATGCGCGCGATCGCGCGACGCGTTCTGTTGCCGCCCGCACCGCCCCCGCCCGCGCGGAGCCGCTGGTGGTGAAGCGCGTGCTGCCGATCAACGGCCCGATTAAATATGGCGAATGGCACTGGGACACCGATGGCGTTCCGCCGGGGAAGATCGTGATGACGGTCGATCTCGACGCGCGCGTGATCTCCGTATTCCGTGGCGGGTATGAAATCGGCGCGGCTGCGGTGCTGCTGGGTACGCAGGAACATCCGACCCCGCTCGGCACCTTCCCGATCCGCTACAAGATGCGCGACAACGTGTCGGAGAAATACAACAACGCGCCAATGCCCTATTCGATGTTCCTGACCAGCGATGGCATCGCGCTGCACGGCTCGCAGGTGGAAAACGGCTATGCCAGCCACGGCTGCATCGGGCTGCCCAATGAATTCGCTGCCAAGGTGTTCGCCGTCGCCAAGAAGGGCGACAAGGTGATCATCACCCGGGGCGAGAAATTGCAGCTGGGTTCGCCGATCGGCGGTTAATTGGTCCTGCGGGGCGGCTCGCGCTCGAACTTCCATGCATCGACCTGGCTGCGCGGCTGCCACTGGTGCCACGCGCTCCGGGCCATGACCCCACCCAGACACGCCGCGCCATCCCTGCGCAGCGCCTCCACCATCGTGGCGACCGCCGACCCGCGCGGCTTCGCCCCGAACTCCGCAAGGATGCGTTCGACCACCTCCAGCTCAAGCAGGAAGGGGTGGCCGGGGTGAAACCAGATCGCCGCGCCTTCGCGAAAAACGCATTCCTCGTAGGTCTGGTTGATCGCGCGTCCTACGATCCGCTCCGCATCCTGCAAGATCCGCGCACTGCGGGCGACCGCGACCGGATCGATCCAGTCGGCATCGCGCAGGGCACTGCGCAATCGCACCCGGTCGAACCGTTCGTCCGCATTCGAGGAATCGCGAACAGGCTCGATCCCCGCCTCGGCAACGATCTGCTCTAGCTCCTGTTTGCGCCATTCGAGCAGCGGCCGCACGATCAGCACTTCGGCGAGCGGACAGGCATTGGTATCGACCCGAAGGGCGCGAATTCCAGCGAGCCCCGCCACCCCGCTCCCCCGGTTCAGCCGCATCAGCACGGTCTCGGCCTGATCGTCGGCGTGGTGGGCCGTGGCAAGGGTCGAAGTCCCCAAGTCGAGAAACGCAACGTACAGCGCCCGATACCGCGCCTCGCGCGCGCGATCCTGCAAATTGCCCTCCGCCACCGCGACCCTGCGGGTCAGGTGCGGAATGCCGAGCGAACCGCAAAGCTCGTGCACGAAGGCGGCCTCGCCCGCACTCTCGGGCCGCAGGCCGTGGTCCACGGTGGCAGCGACCACCCGCCCCGGCAGGGCGGCGTGGGCGAGAAGGAGCAGCGCCAGACTGTCGGGGCCGCCGGAGACAGCGACCCCCAGGCGACCGCCCTCGTCATGTTCGATCCAGAGCTTTTCCAGCTCGGTACGAAAGCGGTCTACCTTTTGTCCGGACGGAAGCTGCACCTTATCCCGGGCAGTTCACCTTGCGGCGATTGGACTGGTACTGATCGCTCAGGCGACCGGTCGCAATCGCCGGGTAGGTCTCGCTGAATTCGGCCAGCGCGATGCACGCGCGGTCCGTATCCTTCAGCTCGATCATCGCCTCGGCCAGATAGAGCAGGCTGTCCGGTGCGCGCGCGGCGTCGTTATCCGCCTGATAGTTCTGCAGGAACCACGGCGCGGCCTCGCGAGCCTGGCCATTGTCGAGGAACGCCCGGCCCAGCAGGTTGCGGCCATAGGTCGTGCGCCAATGATCGGGGTATTTCTCCACGAAGGCGGCGAGTGCCTGCTGCGCTTCGGGGTAGAATTTCGCTTCCCACAGACGGAAGCCGTAGGAATATTCGTCATCCCCCGCATCGTCGGTCTGCGGTTTGGCGATCGCGCGGACTGCGGCAAGACGTTCCGCGCTGGGGCCAGCGGCCTGCGCGGGGGTTGGCGTCGGCGTGGGCGCGGAAGTGGTCGCCGGGCGCGTGGTCGCGGGCGTGGTGCCGCCACTATTCGCCACGGGCGTGGTGGCGGTGCCCGGCGCGGTGCGCGCGGCGATGCTTTCCAGCGCGGACAGGCGTTGTTCGAGCCCCTGCTGCCGGTTGTTGGTCAGTTCGACCTGCCCCGTCAGCGTCTGGATCGAGGATTCGAGCGCATCGAGCCGCGCAAGAATATCGGTCACCGCAGTGGTCTGCGCGGCGGTGTTGCCGCCAGTAGTGGCGGGCGCGGAAATATCGGGTTGGAAATAGCGGCCATCCCCGCCGGGGAAGACCTGGCGCTGCAGCGCGCGCACTTCGGATTCGAGCTTGCGAATCCGCGCTTCGTCATTGTCCTGCGCCATTGCAGGCATGGCCGAGGTCGCCAGCAGGCCGGCCAGCGCGCCCATCAAAATGGCGCGGGGCTTGGCGGGGGAATTAAGCAAAATCATCGTCTCCCTCGTGTTCACTAGGTCGTGGCGGTCATGCCCGGCTGCCGACGAACCGGGCCTGAACCATCGCCGTTAGAAATCTATTCGCCGCCCTGCGGCGCCGCGCTGCCGGCTTGCGGGCGACTGGTCGGCGGGGTGGCATCGCGGGCGAGCAGGGCCTGCGCGCTCACTTCCACATCGCTCATCACCTGATCGTCTTCCGCCAGCGGCGCCACGCGCTGGCCGCCTATCGTAATCGTGAAGGCATCGGGCCGACCCGTGCGGACCTGCGGATCGCTGGCGTCCTCGGGGATCGTGTACCGTTCCCCGCGCGCCATCAGCTTTTCCATCAGAATGTCGGACTCATTGCCATCGTAGAAACGGATCCACATCCCGTCCTCGTTCGAAGTGAACACCACCGGCCCATCCGCGACGGGCCGCTGGCTGGCGCTCTGCGTGGCGGCGGTCGCCACCTGCTGTTCGGCAAGATCGCGCTCTTCCTGTTCGGCGAGCAGCGTATCCGGCTCACCGCCCGGATCGAAGAAGGTGCGCGAAAAGGCGAACACCCCGGCCAGCAGCACCAGCGCCGCGACGATGGAGCCGAACACGAGCCCGCGCGAAGGCAGGCGAGTGGGATCCTCGGTCTGCATCGTGCCGTCGCGCAGCCGCTCTGCCGGGTCTTCGATTCCCAGCTGCTCGCGCACGTCGTTGACGATTTCCTCGTCGTTGAGGCCCACTGCGCGGGCGTAACTGCGCGAAAATCCGATCGCGTAGGTGCGCCCGGGCAATACCGCAAAATCGCCGTCTTCGATCGTTTCCAGGTGCCGTTTGGGAATGCGGGTTTTCGACGACACATCGTCGACCGACATCCCCATCGCCTCGCGCGCGGCACGCAGCCGCTCGCCCGGGGCCGTGGGCTCGGAATTGTCGATTTCGAATCCGGCTTCGTCTTCAGCCATGACCTATCCTTAACGCCCCGCTGCAAGTAGCCCCCCTGCACCGGCGCAAGCCTAGCGGGCTTCGCTGGCGAAGCCAACGCCCGCAATACCGGATTTCGCGCCTTTTTCGCACCTGCAGCAGGGTCAGTCGGCTTCGATCCCGCGTTCCTGCGCCCACGCGGCGATTGCGGCCCGCGTATCCTTGGGCGGCTTCACCAGCAGGTCGTTCATAAACGCTCCGACCTCGGCCAGGTCGATCTGGCGGATCAGCTCCTTGATCGGGCCGACCGACACGGGCGTGATCGACAGGCGGCGATAGCCAAGGCCCAGCAGCGCAAGCGCCTCCAGCCGCCGCCCGCCCATTTCGCCGCACAGGCCCAGCGTGACCGGCTGGCCGGTGGTCTTGTCGACGATCCGCTTCAGGAACCGCAGGATGGCGGGCGAAAGCCAGTCGTACCGCGCGGCGAGCTTGGGATTGGCGCGATCCGCGGCGAACAGGAACTGCGTCAGGTCGTTGGTGCCGACCGAAAGGAACGAGACCCTGGGCAGGATGAGGTCGAGCACCTCGACCAGCGATGGCACTTCTATCATGGCTCCGTATTCGATCGTTTCGGGCAGCATGATGCGCTTGTGCGTCCGCAGGAATTCCAGCTGCTGTTCGAACACGCCGCGCGCGGCATCGAATTCCCACGGTTCCGACACCATCGGGAACATCACCCTGAGCGTGCGCCCGCCCGACGCCTCTATCAGTGCGCGGGCCTGTGCCTTGAACAGGCCTTCGCGCTCCAGCGCCAGCCGCAGCGCGCGCCACCCCATCGCAGGGTTCTCGTCTTCCAGGCTGCTGTCGTTGGAGAGGTAAGGAACCGCCTTGTCGCCGCCGATATCGACGGTGCGGAACACCACCGGCTTGTCGCCTGCGGCATCCAGCACATCGCGGTAGAAACGCGTCTGCTTTTCGCGCTGGGGCAAGGTGGCGGAGACGAGGAACTGGAACTCGGTACGAAACAGGCCGATCCCATCCGCGCCGACCAGCTGGAGCGTGGTCAGATCGTCGCGCAGACCGGCGTTCATCATCACCTGGATACGCGTGCCGCAGCGTGTGAACGGCTCCACATCGCGCAGTTCGGCATAGGCGGCACGGCGCTCCTTCGACTTGGCGAAGCGCGCTTCGAACGCATCGACCACCGGTTGCAGCGCGCGCACATGCGCCAGCCCGGCCTCCGCGTCGAGCAGCAGGTGATCGCCATCGCCGATCACGCCGCGCAGGCCGCGCACCCGGCCCAGCACCGGAATACCCATCGCGCGCGCCACGATGACCACATGCGAGGTGAGCGATCCTTCTTCCAGGATCACGCCCTTCAGCCGTCGCCGGTCGTATTCCAGCAGTTCGGCGGGGCCAAGATTGCGCGCGATCAGGATCGAATCGTTCTTGAGGCCGGTGGTCGCGGCGGTGCCCATCTGGCCCGACACGATGCGGAGCAGCCGGTTCGACAGGTCTTCCAGATCGTGCATCCGGTCCGCCAGCAGCGGGTCGTCGATCTCGCGCATCCGCATGCGGGTACGCTGCTGCACGCGCTCGATGGCCGCTTCGGCGGTCAGGCCTGCGTCGATCGCCTCGTTGATCCGGCGGCTCCACCCTTCGTCGTAGGCGAAGGCCTTATATGCGGCGAGCACCTCGTCGTGCTCTCCTCCGGCGCCGAATTCGGCCTGCTGCGCCATCTGGTCGATCTGTTCGCGCATCCGCTCGAACGCGCGATAGACCCTCTGCCGCTCGTACTCGGTGTCTTCCGCCACGACCTTGTCGATGGTGACGCGCGGCTGGTGAAACACCGCAGCGCCATTGGCGAGCCCGGCCACCAGCGTCAGCCCCGTCAGCTGCGCGGGGCCGGAACGTTCGGGCGCAGCCTCGTCCGCCGAGGACTCGTCGATCAGACCGGCGTTCACGATCAGCTCGCTCAGCACCATGGCGGTCGTCTGCAGCGCCTCGATCTCGACATCCTCGTAGCGGCGCGGATCGACATGCTGGACGTTCAGCGCACCCACCGCGCGCTCGCGGTAAACGATCGGCACGCCGGCAAAGCTGGAAAACTTCTCCTCGCCCGTTTCTGGGCGATACTGGAAATCGGGGTGCGCCTTCGCCTGCGCGAGGTTCAGCGTCGCGCCATTGGCAACGAGGGTTCCCGTCAGCCCTTCGCCCACCGCCATGCGGGTAACGTGGACGGCAGACTGGTTGAGCCCGCGCGTGGCGGAAAGCTCCAGCATCCCGCCGCGCAACAGGTAGATCGAACAGACTTCGCTATCCAGCGCCTCGCCGACAATCTCGACCGTGCGGTCAAGCTTGTCCTGCGCCGACTGGCGCGTTGCCATCAATTCGTGGAGGCCGGTCAGGATCTTCCGGGCAGCTGCTGTCGCACTCATGCCGGTTGAACTAGCCCATTGCACGGCGCAGGGGAAATGCCTTCGCCGTTCGCCAGGTCCGTCGGGGCCCGATTATGGGGGTGAGCCGGGGCGTCAGACGCCCCCCATCTCTTCCTTGAGGCGCAATTTCTGCTTCTTGAGGCTTTGAATCGCTGCATCATCGGGCGCGGGCTTGCGCATTTCCTCGGCAATCGCCTGGTCGAGGGTGGCGTGCTTGGATTTCAGCGCGGTGATGTGCGAAGCGTTCATATGCCTCTTCTCCTTCTTGTCGAACCGGCGCGCCGGGCGGCGAGCCACGCGGAGGTCGACAGCCGGACGCCCGTTCGAAGGGTGCGGCACGTCGGCCACCGCAAATGGGATACAACCATAGAATCGCATTCCTGCGAAGGGCTGTTATGACGCCTTGCGATTAATGCGGTGTAACGTGCGCCGGGCTGCAAACCGGTGGGCGTTCGTCTTGAACAGGGAACGGGTCAGGTGACCGAAGCGGAATTGCGCAAACGGCTGGAACAGCTGCGGATCGAACATCGCGATCTCGATGCCGCAATCGACGCGCTGTCCGCCATGGCCACGCCCGACCAGCTGCAGATCGCGCGGCTCAAGAAGCGCAAGCTCCAACTGCGCGACCGGATCGCGGCGATCGAGGACGAGCTGATCCCCGACATTATTGCGTGATCCGCCACCGCCGACGGGCGATTGCGGAACGCCCCTGCGGCAAAGTGTGCACAGGCACGTTGCACCCGCCCCTTCGCGGGACAGTGCGCGCGACGCGCTTATCGCCCTGCAAACAGTGCACTAATCGTGCCGCCATATGAGGGACATGGTCGATATAACGGCGTTGATCGTCGAAGAGCTGTATTGCGAGGCGAACGTGCTGGCAGACGAGGTTCGCGCAGCATTCGCGCCAGCGGTCAGCGACCTGATGCCCATCGAGCTGCCGCTGCGCCGGGCGCTGGAATGCGAAGGTCTGAAGACGACCACGCGAATTATGCATGTGCTGGCATGGCTGCTCAATCACCGCGCCTTCCTGGCCGGGCAGATGAGCGACCTGCAATGGGAACGCCACACCAACCTGCCGCCCGACCGCGCCCCGGCAGCCGAGATGATGGACCTGCTCGACCTGCAGACGCAGGTGCTGGTTGCCGAAACGCAGCGGCTGCATGCGCGCGTCGCCCGGCTCGATCGCGAATATCGTGCAGAGCGCCCGGCGAGCGCGACCCGGATCGGGCAGATCCACGAACGGCTCGATCGCCACTTCGCGCAAGGCTGAACGCAGCGGCAGAGCGGGGGCTCAGGCTGCGGCGAGCGCCTTCGCCCAGCGATCCAGCCTTTCTTTGCGCGTATCGGCGTCCATCGTGGGCTCGAACCGGTCGATAGCGCCGCGCATCGCCTCCGCCGCTTCGGCGAGGGTGGCATACCAGCCGATCCCCGTCGCCGCCGCAACCGCTGCGCCAAGGGCGGTCGTTTCCACGAATTGTGGACGCTCCACCGCGATTCCCAGAATGTCCGCGATGTCCTGCGCCAGCCAGTCGTTCGCGCTCATCCCGCCATCGATCCGCAGGCTTTCCCATCGAGCACCATCGGCGGCGAAGGCCGTGGCCAGATCATTTGTCTGGCAGGCCATCGATTCCAGCGCCGCGCGCACGATCTGCGCCCTGCCGCTGGCAAAGCTCAGCCCGCTGATCAGCCCGCGCGCATCGGCCCGCCAGTGCGGCGCGCCAAGCCCGGCGAGTGCGGGCACGATCACCACTTCGCCCGAGTCTTCGATAGACCGCGCAAGCGCCTCGCTCTCGGCAGCGTTTTCGATAAGCCCCAGCGAATCGCGCAGCCACTGGATCAGGCTGCCCGCGACGAAGACCGATCCCTCGATCGCATAGGTCCGCTCCCCACCCGACTGGGTCAGCACGGTGGACAGCAGCCGGTGCTCCGAATGCGGAATGGCGGTGCCGTGATTGGCGAGGATGAAGGCCCCGGTGCCGTAGGTCGCCTTGGTCTCCCCTTCCGACAGGCAGCCCTGCCCGATGGTCGCCGCCTGCTGGTCGCCCACCAGGCCGCAGATCGGAATCGCGCGCCCGAACAGTTCGGTATCGGTCACCGCAAGCTGGCCGTGCGTGTCCACCACGCGCGGCAAGGCGGCGTGCGGCACGCCGAACAGGTCGCACAGATCCTGCGAAAAGCCCGCCTTGCCCAGCGGGAGCAGCTGCGTGCGGCTGGCATTGCTCGCATCGCTCACGTGATCGCCGCCCGATAGCTTGGCGACCAGCCAGCTTTCGATGGTGCCGAATGCCAGCCTGCCCGCCTCGGCCGCTGCGCGGACCTCGGGCACGTGGTCGATCATCCAGCGCATCTTGGTGGCGGAAAAGTAGGGATCGAGCAGCAGGCCGGTTTCGCCGAACACCGCCTCCTCCTCCCCCCGCTCGCGCAAATCGCGGCAGCGGTCGGCGGTGCGTCGGTCCTGCCACACGATGGCACGGGCCAGCGGGTTGAGCGTGGTGCGATCCCACGCCACCACGGTTTCGCGCTGGTTGGTGATGCCGATGGCGGCAATGCTTTCGGGGCGGCGATTGCCCAGCACCCGGCGTGCGCAATTGAGGCTGGCCTGCCAGATCTCCTGCGGATCGTGCTCCACCCAGCCGGGGCGCGGGAAATGCTGGCCGATTTCGGCCTGCGCGCTTCCCGCCAGCTTTCCTGCGCGGTCGAACAGCATGGCGCGGGTCGATGTGGTGCCCGCGTCGATCACCAGCAGATGTTCGCTCAAAACTCGTTCTCTCCCCAGCGCGGGCGTTATCCGCGCAGGGCGTGACATGGGGCAGCCCGGTGCCCATATGCAAGGGAATGGTCGATATTCCGCCCCGCCCGAGGCCCGTAGGCACGCCCGAACGGCCCGAACCGCTGGTTGCGCGCGTGCTCGCGCCCAACCCCTCCCCCTATACCTTCACCGGTACGCAGACCTATCTGGTCGGCGCAGGCAAGGACCGCGCGGTGATCGACCCCGGCCCGAACGATCCAGAGCATCTCGATGCCATCCTCGCGGCGGCAGGCGATGCGCGGATTGCAGCGATCATGTGTACCCACACCCACCGCGACCATTCGCCCGGCGCCGCGCCGCTGGCCGAAAGGACCGGTGCGCCCGTGATCGGCTGCGCCAAGCTGGTGATCGCCGACAACGGCCCGCGCCTGGATGAAGCTTTCGATACGACTTACGAACCCGACACCGTGCTGGACGATGGATCGCAGGTTTCGGGCGACGGCTGGACGCTGCGCGCGATCGCCACGCCGGGCCACACCTCCAACCACCTGTGCTTCGCGCTGGAAGAAAGCGGCGCGCTGTTCACCGGCGATCACATCATGGGCTGGTCGACCAGCGTCATCGCCCCGCCCGATGGCGACATGGGCGATTACCTGGCCAGCCTCGAACGGCTGCAACAGCGCGAAGACACGGTCTATTACCCCGCGCACGGCGCGCCGATCACGAATCCGCGGCAGCTGGTCCGTTCCACCATCGGCCACCGCCGCCAGCGTGAGCGGCAAATCCTCAAGATCCTGGCCGATGGGCCGCAGAGTCTGCCGGAGTTCATACCCGTCATGTACAAGGGGCTGGACCCCCGACTGGAGAAAGCCGCGCAATTATCGGTGCAGGCGCATCTGATCGATCTGGAACGGCGCAACATGGTTAACCGTTCGGACCAGAGATGGACTGTTGTTTAGTGGAGACGAGCCGACATGAGTGATCACGAAGAGAAAAGAGCACGGCCGCAATTCCTGCCGTGGTTCCTGGTGATCCTGTTGATTGCCGCGATCGCGTGGATCGGGTGGCGCACCTATGGGCCGAACCGGATGGGCGACCCGATCGGCACCACGCTGGTCTCTTTCGAAAAGCAGAACCGGCTGGTGGTCTTCACCGCCGAGTTCGCCCCCGTCGTGGCCAGCCAGGACAGCCGTTTCTTCGGCGCGCTCAAGAGCCGGCAGGTCGCGGTGATCCCCGCGCGTGTCGATTATTCGGTCGACCTGTCGAAGATGGATCGATCGCGCCTGTCGTGGAATGCCGAAACGAAGACGATGGACGTGCGCCTGCCCGCGCTCGAACTGAGCAAGCCCAATCTGGACGAAGCGCGCGCCAAATACATGCGCGAAGGCATCTGGATCACGCGCGATGCGGAAGACGACCTGAGCCGTTCGAACACGCGTATCGCGGAGCGGGAAGCCATTGAAAGCGCGCGCAGCCCGGCCCTGATGGAACTGGCACGCACCTCTGCCCGGTCCGCCGTGCAGCAGAATATTGCCGTTCCGCTGGCCAGCGCAGGCTTCCGCAACATTACCGTGAACGTCAGCTTCGACGGCCAGGCCGAAAAGGCGCTGACATCGCCCTCCCCCGCGTCAGACGACGTGGCGACGAAGAAAGCCGCGACCCGCTAGCCGCTGGCCGCTAGCCGCTGGCCTGCCCGCCGGAGCGCGGATCAGGCCAGCCGTCGTGCGTGCCGAAAATGTGCGTAGCGGTTCAGCAGGTCACCGATCAGCTGTTCGCTGGTATAGCCTGTCACGTCGAGCTGGTGCCCGCCTTCGGAACTGCGTGCCATGGCGCGGAAATGGCGCTTGCCGTCACCGTCGGTCGGGCGATGCGCCTCTGCCCAGGCGAAACTGGGCGGGCGGAAGGCGCGTGCGCGCACTTCGTAGCTGAAGGTGCCATGTTCGCCGTGCGGGACGGTGAGGAGCACATCCCCCCCATCGCGGGTGACCTCCGGCGCCAGGCTGCGGCGGCGCATCTCGGCCGCGACATCCTGCAATGCGGGCACGGCTTTCTGCTCGAGGAAGTCGGCGACCTGTTCCTTGCGGAACGAACCGGTGATCGTCGAAAGGCGCTGTTTCCAGCTGATTTCGGGATTGACCGGTTCGCTGGGCACCTCGCCATAGGCGGGCACGCCGCCGCGATGCTCCATCGCCAGCGCCTTGAACAGCGCGTAGCAGATGAAGATCATCACGATTGCAAAGGGCAGCGCGCTTGCGATCGCGGCGGTCTGCAACGCCTGAAGCCCGCCCGCGACCAGCAGCACCGCAGCGACTGCGCCCGCGCACACCGCCCAGAAAACGCGCTGCCAGGCGGGTGGCGAATCTGCCGCACCATTGGTGATGGTATCGATCACCAGTGCGCCCGAGTCCGCCGAAGTGACGAAGAAGGTCACGATCAGGATCGTAGCGAGGATCGAGGTGATGGAGGACAGCGGCAGTTCGGCCAGCGTCACGAACAGCGCAATCGGCACGTTTTCGGAAACGATCTGCGCCAGCGGTTCTACCCCGCTCATGTCGAGCGCAATCGCCGTGTTGCCGAACACCGTCATCCAGAGGAAGGTGAACAGCACCGGCACCACCAGCGTCCCGGCCACGAACTGGCGAATGGTGCGCCCGCGCGAGATACGCGCGATGAACATGCCCACGAAGGGCGACCACGCGATCCACCAGCCCCAGTAGAACAGCGTCCAGCTGGCGAGCCAGTCATTGGGCTCGTAGGCATAGAGGCGGAACGTCCGCTCCACTATCTGCCCCAGATACGCGCCGGTATTCTGCACGAAAGCCTGCAACAGGAAGATCGTGGAGCCGGTCACCAGCACGAAGCCCAGCAGGATGATCGCAAGAACTATGTTGAATTCAGAGAGGCGCTTCACGCCCTTGTCGAGCCCCAGGTAGACCGAGAGGGTGGCGAGAAACGTGATCCCCGCAATCAGTGCGATCTGGATGCCCGGCGATTCCGGAACCCCGGCGATAAACGCAAGGCCGGCATTGACCTGCAACACACCCAGCCCGAGCGAAGTCGCGACCCCGAACATGGTGCCCAGCACCGCAAAAATGTCGATCGCGTGGCCGATCGGCCCGTGGATCCTGTCACCCAGCAGCGGGTATAGTGCCGAACGCGGGGTCAGCGGAAGGCCGCGGCGGAACGCGAAATAGGCGAGCGCAAGGCCGACCACCGCATAGATCGACCAGGCGTGCACGCCCCAGTGGAAGAAGGTGAGTACCATCGCCTGCCGCGCCGCCTGGACGGTCTGTCCTTCGCCGATCGGCGGCTGCGCATAATGCATCATCGGCTCCGCCACGCCGAAGAACACGAGGCCGATCCCCATGCCTGCGCTGAACAGCATCGCGAACCATGAAAGGTGGCTGTATTCCGGCTCGCTCCAGTCCGGCCCAAGCTTGATGTCGCCGAATTTGCTGAAGGTCAGGAAGACCACGAAAACAGTGAAACCGGCAACGGATAGAACGTAGAACCACCCGAAATCGGCCACGATCAGCGCCTGAAGGGTATCGAATAAATTCCCCGCGTACTCGGAAAACAAGGCACCGAACATCGCGAAGGCGACGATTAATATGGCCGAGCCGAAGAACACGGGCCGATTGGCAACCAGCCGCAGTTTGGACGGATTGGTCTCGGCTTCTTCGAATACAGGATCGCTCATTTGCGCCGCTCTCGCATTCCGAAGTCTCCGGCGCAAGGCGGTCGGGCCGATTTCGGTTCGGCGCGGCGCACGATTCGTTGCGCGGAACACACTCGCACGCCCGGCCATTGCGTCTATAAGCCGCACACAACAAGAACGACCGGGGCCACACGACCATGACCGACCAATCCCGCCCGCCGACCGGGGACGACCTGCTCGCCGAGATCGAGCGTCTGCGCAAAGACCGCAACGCTGTGATCCTGGCGCATTACTATCAGAAGCCCGAGATCCAGGATCTCGCCGATTTCGTGGGCGATTCGCTCCAGCTGTCGCAGATGGCGGCGGAAACCGATGCGGACGTGATCGCCTTTTGCGGGGTCAAGTTCATGGCCGACACGGCCAAGATCCTCAGCCCCGAAAAGATCGTCGTCCTGCCCGATATGGACGCCGGGTGTAGCCTCGAAGACAGCTGCCCGCCCGAGAAGTTCAAGGCCTTCCGCGAGGCGCATCCCGATCATATCGCGCTGACCTACATCAACTGTTCGACCGAAGTGAAAGCCCTGTCGGACGTGATCGTGACCAGCTCTTCCGCGGAAACGATCCTGCAGCAGATCCCGAAGGACCAGCCGATCATCTTCGGGCCGGACCGGCATCTGGGCGGATACCTGAACCGCAAGTTCGACCGGGATATGCTGCTGTGGCCGGGCGTGTGCATCGTGCACGAGGCGTTCAGCGAGACCGAGCTGCTGAAGCTCAAGGCCCAGCATCCCGGCGCGCCGATCGCAGCGCATCCCGAATGCCCCGCAGCCATCGTCGAGCATGCCGATTACGTCGGTTCGACCAGCGGCATCCTGCAATTTGCCGAAACCTTCGAAGGCGACAAGCTGATCGTCGCGACCGAGCCGCACATCATCCACCAGATGGAAAAGGCGCTGCCGGAGAAAACTTTCATCGGCGCGCCGGGTGCGGACGGCAACTGCAACTGCAATATCTGCCCCTACATGGCGCTCAACACGCTGGAAAAGCTCTACACCGCGCTGCGCGACCTCACCCCGCAGATCGAGATCGAGGAAGGCCTGCGCATGAAGGCCAAGCAAAGCCTCGACCGGATGCTGGAAATGGCCAGCGGCACGATCGGCAAAGGCGATCTGGGCACGATCGACTGACGGGTCTCCGCCCTGATGGATGACAAAGAAAAAGGCCGGGGCGAACCACCACCCCGGCCTTCTTCATGGGATCGTCAGGGAGACGATCTGAAGCTTTTGCACACTGGCGAACTACGGCGCGCGGCGCAGTCCCGGGCCGCCGGTATTGGGCTTGTCGGGCGCGGATGCCATCGCGTCGGCGGCCGGCATATAGCCTTCGAACGCGCTACGGCGCAGCACGAAGCGGGACAGGATGATGCCGTAGAGAAGCTTGGTCGTAATGTCGGCCAAGGTGAAGATTGCCTGCCGGGCGAGCACGATATCGCCCGTCGCGCCGAGCTGCGGCAAGGCATAGGCGATGGGGTAAAGCCCCCAGGTCGCAAGGAAGAACCACCACAGATTGTTCGGCCAGGGCTTCAGGATGTCGGGCGTGTTGTTGATGCCGGAAATCAACGTCTGCCGCACTTCGAGGATCAGCCACAGGAAGAAGATCGACGACACCACGCCCCACAGGTTGAGGTGCGAGAAATCGCCTGTTTCACCGAACTGGCCGTACAGCCCCGCCCAGATCATCAGCACGCCGGGCACCGCCATGCGCCACGAACGGCGGTTCACATCCGACTGGCGCAGCCCCATCGCAATCGCGAGCTGGGTAAGCAGGATTGGCACGGTGATGGTCCAGTTGGCGTAGCGAAAGGCATTGGTGAAGGTCTCGTTCTGCGCCAGCGGGCGGTAGAGGCCGTCCACGAAGGCATAGCTATCCTTCCACAGCGTGAACTCCTGCAGCAGGCTGAGCCCGGCGCTGGCCATCACCACCGCCGACATGATCGGCACCAGGCGATAGCGCGGGGCAAGGCTCTGCGCGCTCATCACGAAGAACAGGATAAAGGCGAAGAACGCCGCGTAACTGACCATCAGCAGCAGCGAGCCGAGCGTGTATTGCTGCGCCGTCAGGGTAACGAGGTTTTCGATATTGCCGAGCTGATCGGCCAGCGCAGAATCCGCCGCGGGGATCTGCGAAGCAATGGCCGAGTTGTCGGTAATGGGGGCAGCCATGATCGTCCTTTCGGTGGCAGAGCGCGACCTTGCTCTGCCTCAAACCTGCCCAATCGCAGGATCGGCGCGCATGTGCAAACGCGGTAAGGATATTCTTGCACACCGCGTTTCGTGACGAGACAGCGCCGCCGCCGGTCCCTAACGAAGGGGATCGCGAAGAAGGAAACGGACCGACCATGATGGCCAAACTGCGCAAGCTGTTCAGCGATATCAACGCCAGCTACTGGTTCTTTCCCGCGGTTTTCGCGATCGGCGCGCTGCTGCTGGCGACGGTGACGATCGAGCTGGACCGGGCCGGACATACCGGCTGGATCGAGGATGTGAACTGGCTGGACCCCGCACGGCCCCAGGGTGCGAGCAACATGCTGAACGTGATCGCGGGATCGATGATCAGCGTGGCGGCCACCCTGTTTTCCATCACCATCGCCGCGGTTGCCTTTGCCAGCGGCAATTACGGGCCGCGGCTGCTGACCAATTTCATGGAAGATCGGGGCAATCAGGTCAGTCTTGCGACCTTCATCGGCACCTTCGTCTACGCGATTACCGTGTTGCGGTCGGTCCGCATGCCCAACGAAAGCGACGGCCTGTCGCTGGGAAACGAATTCCCCGGCTTCGTGCCGCAGCTCTCACTGCTGATCGCCTACTTGTTGATGGGGCTTTCGGTGTTGGTGCTGGTCTTCTTCCTCAACCACGTTCCCTCCTCCATCCGTATCAACTCGGTGCTGGAAGGGATCGGCCGCCGCCTGCTGAAGGCGATCAAGGACAATTTCGACCGGCCGATGAAAGCGCGGGTCTACAGCGAAACGCGCGAAGGCACGCCGGTCACCGCAACCGCAGTGGGCTATATCCAGGTGATCGACTGGAACGAACTGCTGGAGGTTGCGCGCAAGAGCGGCACCGAATTGCAACTCGCCGTACGGACGGGCGACTTTGTCCATACCGGCATGCACATCGGGTACTGGGTAGAAGAACCGGAAGAGAAATACGCCGATCAGGTGCGCGCGTGCCTGGCGCTGGGCGACACCCGGACGCCGACGCAGGATTTCCATTTCATGATCGACGAACTGGTCGAGATCGGGCTGCGCGCCCTTTCGCCGGGGATCAACGATCCGTTCACGGCAATCTCCGCGCTGCACTGGATCGGCGCGGCGACTGCGGAATTCGGTTGGCGGGATCTCAGCTGGTCGATCGGCGAACCGGACGACGATGGGCGGCGCCCGCTGCGGCCCATGGCGGACGATTTCAATCATTACGTCGATCGCGGATTCGGCACGATGCGCTCTGCCGTCGCGACCAGCCCGGCGGCGGCCGCCGTAATGTTCGACACGCTCGAAGGGGCGGCCAGCACGGTGACCGATCCGGTGCGCTACAAGAGGTTGCGGGACGAAGGCGAGCAGCTGATCCGGCAGGCACGGCTCAACCTCAACGGGCCGAACCTGGAACAAGTGGAAGCACGCTACGCGTTCTTCGAAAAGCGGACCCGGGACGGCCCGAAATAGCACGCTATCCCGTCCGCGCCCGTGCCACCGCCAGCGCCGCACCCAGCATCGCCATGCCCAGAATGTCGAGCGCGCCCAGTGCCTCGCCGAAGGCCACGTAGCCGTAGATCGCAGCAAGCGCGGGCTGGGTCAGCAGCGCCAGCCCGATGACGACCGGGGCAAACGCGCGGAGCGCGAAGACCAGCAGGCCCTGCCCCATGATCTGGCTGACCAGCGCAAGCACGATCAGCGGCCCCCAGCTTTGCGGCCAGACCGGCTCACCCCTCAGCAGCGCCACCGCCAGCAGCACCGGTGCCGCAACCAGACAGACGCGGGCCAGCAGGCCCCAGCTGCCCAGCCCCTTGCGCGCGTCTTTCAGGCATAGCAGGTACACCGCATAAAGCAGGCCCGCCGCGATACAGAACAGGTCGCCAACCACCGTGCCCGCACTGATTTCCGCGCTGCGGCCGAGCAAGATCGCGGACCCGCCCAGCGCCAGGCCGATCGCCGCCCACTCGGCGCGGGCGGGCATGACGCGCGCGGCGGCCAACCCCCAGAACAGCAGCACGATGCTGCCCGCGTTGCCGAACAGCGTCGCATTGCCCAGCCGCGTACGCTCGATCCCGATGTGCCAGCTGGCCAGATCGAACGCGAACGCCAGTGCGCCCAGCGCCACCAGCCACGCGATCCGTCGCGGCACGCCGAATATCGGTTGGCCGGACCGACGCGCGATCAGCCAGATCAGCGGAAAGGCCAGCGCCAGACGCCAGAACCCTGCCGCCACCGGCCCGCTATCCGCCAGCCGGACCGACCATGGGCCCAGTGCCAGCGCGACATTGCCCGCAATCAGCGCGGCCCAGTGCAGCCCGCCCGGAGAATCGCTTGCCGACTCCAAAGGCGATCTTTCGTTCGTGTCGGTTGCCGTGCCCATTGCCCGCCCCTACCTCGCTGCGGCACCGATGGGTCAACAAAATAAGGAGAACACCTCCATGCACGATTCCCTGTTCCAGCCGCTGCGTCTCGGCGCGATCGAAGCGCACAACCGCATTCTCATGGCTCCGCTGACGCGCGGCCGCGCCACTCCGCCGAATTTCGTGCCCAACGCGATGATGGAAACCTATTATCGCCAGCGCGCGGGCGCCGGGCTGATCATCAGCGAAGCCACCGGGATCAGCGTGGAAGGCCTCGGCTGGCCCAATGCGCCGGGGATCTGGAGCGAAGAGCAGGTCGAAGGCTGGAAGCCGATCACCGATGGCGTCCACGAGGAAGGCGGGCGCATCGTGCTGCAGATGTGGCACATGGGCCGGATCGTTCACCCCGATTTCCTCGGCGGGCAGCCGCCCGTTTCCGCAAGCGCGACGACCGCGCCGGGCCATGCGCACACGCCGACGGGGCGCAAGGATTACGAGCAGGCGCGCCCGCTGCGGCTCGACGAAATTCCGCGTCTGGTGGAGGATTATCGCAAGGCGGCGGAAAACGCGAAGAAGGCCGGGTTCGACGGGGTGCAGCTGCACGGGGCCAATGGCTACCTGATCGACCAGTTCCTGCGTCGCAGCACCAACCTGCGCGAAGACGAATATGGCGGGTCGGCGGAAAACCGCTCGCGCCTGCTGGGCGAAGTGCTCGACGCGCTGATTTCGGTCTGGGGGGCGGACCGGGTGGGCCTGCGCCTGTCGCCCAATGGCGATTCGCAGGGTGCGGACGATCCGGAACCGGCAGAAACCTTCGGTGCGGCCGCCAGGGTCGCGCAGGATCGGGGCATCGCGTTCCTCGAACTGCGCCAGCCGGGGCCGGATGGCACCTTCGGCCGCACCGATGTGCCCAAGCAGGATGCGCATATCCGATCGATCTATACCGGCCCGCTTGTGCTCAACAGCGACTACGGGCCAGAGGACGCGGCCAGCGACGTGGAAAGCGGCCGGGCCGACGCGATCAGCTTCGGGCGGCCCTTCATCTCCAACCCGGACTTGCCCGCACGCATTGCCAAGGGCGCGCATCTGGCGGAAAACGTCAACGTACCGCAGAGCTGGTACCTGCCCGGCGAAGCGGGTTACATCGACTATCCCACGCTGGATGAAGAAGAAGCGGCGCAAAGCGCCTGACCGGCGAGAGGGGCAGCGCCGTTGCGCGTTGCCCCTGTCTGCAAAAGCCCAGCCTCCTGAAAACTAGCCTTCCGAGGTATCGGCCTCGTCGGTTTTCTTGTCGTTGCCGCCGCGCTGCGGAGACTGCGACTGCACTTCGACCGTGGGCAGCATCGCGTCGCTGATCGTGCCGCCATAGACCTTGCCCTGCGGCCCGACATTTTCGGTCTCGGCAGGTTCGGCGGCCTCGTCGCCATCGCCGCACGCGGCGAGCGGCAATGCGAGAAGGCTTGCAGCAAATACGAGACGTTTCATCATGCGTCCTGTTCTTCGAGCGTCCTGAGAAAAGCGGAGGCGTGCGAACGCAATGCCTCATCCCAGGTACCCGGCGCAAGCGCGATGCCAAGATCGGCGAGGCTGGTGACCCCGAATTCCTCGATGCCGCACGGCACGATGCCGGTAAAGTGCGAAAGATCGGGCGCAAGGTTCACCGCAAAGCCGTGCATCGTCACCCAGCGGCGCACGCGCACCCCGATCGCGCCGATCTTCGCCTCGCGTCCGTCCGGCCCGGTGGTCCAGATGCCAACGCGCTCGGGCACGGTCCAGCTTTCGACCCCGAAATCGCGCAGCGCGGCGACCGCCCATCCTTCCAGCGAATGGACGAACCGGCGCACGTCCCTTCCCCGCTGCCGCAGGTCGAGCAGCACGTAGGTCACCCGCTGGCCGGGGCCATGATAGGTGTATCGTCCGCCGCGCCCGGCCTTGACCACCTCGAACCGGGGATCGAGCAGCTCGTCCTCCGCCGCGCTGGTCCCGGCGGTATAGACGGGCGGGTGCTCAAGCTGCCAGATCAGCTCACGCGCCGTGCCCGCCTCGATCGCTTCGTTCCGCGCTTCCATCGCCGCCAGGGCTTCGCGGTAAGGCACCTGTGCCGTGGCCGTACGCCACTCGATCTGTTCAATATCCGGCATTTTCGTTTGCGTGCCGCATGGCCCGCCGCTTATCAAGAGGCCAACTTTTCAGGGGATCGTAATGAAGCTCGATTTGAACCAGGCCTGGCAGCAGGGGATGAATCTTGTCGCTGCAAACTGGCAACTCCTGCTGGTTCTGGCGGGCCTGTTCCTGTTCCTGCCCTCCGTCGCGCTCACCGTGTTGATGCCCGACATGTTCAGCGGGCTTCAGGGCATGACAGAGCCGGACGAGATCAACGCATGGATGCTGGCAAACTGGCCTTCATTCGTCGGCGCGACTTTCGTCGCGACGTTTTTTCAGTTCATCGGCTACATGGCGATGATTGCCCTGATGGGCGCGCATCGCCCGACCGTAGGCGAAGCCCTGAAAATGGCGCTGATCAGCCTGCCGAGCATGATTGCGGCGTTCATTATCTTCGCCATCGGTTATGTCGTTGTCTTCGGCGTACTCTCGCTGGTCATCGGCCTGCTCGTAGGGGGGCTTGCCTATGCGGGCCTTGGCGGAGGCGGTGCCACTGGGATCGCCTTTCTGATCATGATCCCGCTGCTCGTGGTGCAATTCTATCTGATGGCCCGGCTGTCCATGACGATGCCGGCAATGGTCATAGAGCGGCGGCTCAATCCGTTCGATGCGCTTCGTCGCTCCTGGTCGCTCACCACCGGCAATGGTCTCCGCCTTTTCGTGTTCTACGCGCTGCTGATGATCGCCTATTTCGTCATCCTGATGGTCGTGTCGCTCTTCGCCGCCGGCGTGTTCGGCCTTGCCGCAGATAGTTCGACTGCAACGATGGGGAGCGCGATTCTGACCGGGCTGCTCGGTGCGGCCTTCTCGATGATCTTCAGCGGGGTCGTCGCGGCCGTCTTCCAACGGCTTGCTGGCCCGGATGCCGGGGAAGTCAGCGAGACTTTCGAGTAAGGCCTGCGCATTCTTCGCGCGGCGATTGCCAGCCATGGCCGCGCGGCCTAGCGTCGCGCGCCAATGGCAGACTCGCCCGACATCGACCGCCCCAGCGCCCCCGTAACTTCGCCCGAAATGGGCGGAATCCCGCGCGGACGCATGGCGTTGCTGTTCACCGTCGTGCTGGTTTCGGCGGCGGGCAACACCGCGATGCAATCGGTCATGCCGTCGATCGGCACCGCGCTGGGCGTGGCCGATGTGTGGATCAGCCTGGCCTATAGCTGGTCGGCGCTGCTGTGGGTGATCTTCGCCCCGTTCTGGGCCAGCCGATCCGACCGGCGCGGGCGCAAGGCGATGATGGCCATCGGGCTGACCGGCTTCGTCGCGTCGATGAGCCTGTGCGGCGTCGTGCTGTGGTTCGGCCTCGCCGGGTGGATGGGGCCGCTGCTTACGCTGCTGCTCTTCGCACTGTGCCGCTCTCTTTACGGCCTGCTTGGCTCGGCAGCGCCGCCTGCGGTGCAGGCCTATGTCGCCAGCCGCACGCCGCGCGCGGAGCGGACCAAGGCTCTGTCGCTCATTTCCTCCAGCTTCGGGCTGGGCACGGTCATCGGCCCCGCGCTCGCTCCGCTGCTGATCTTCCCCCTCGCCGGGCTGACCGGGCCGTTCTTCGCCTTCGCACTGATCGGCATCCTCGCAATCGTCGCGCTACGCCTGCGCCTGCCCAACGACGAACCGCGCTTCGCCGCGCGCGGGCTGGCCTATGACGCACCCTACGGCGGAAGCGGCGCGGGCCGCCATGCGACCGACGATAGCGAGGAAGACATTCCCGCCGACGCCGCATCCGCGCAGCCGCGCCCGGGCCAGCGTCTCACCGCCGAGGCTGCGCAGGCGCCCAAGCTGGGCTGGACCGACGCGCGCATCCGCCCTTGGCTTATCTCCGGCCTGCTAGGCGGCCACGCGCAGGCGATGATGCTGGGTATTGCGGGCTTCCTGGTGCTCGACCGGCTGGGGCTGCGTGACGACCCGCTGGCAGGCGCGGGGCCGGTCAGCATCGTGCTGATGATCGGCGCGGCAGCCACGCTGCTGGCGCAGTGGGGGATCATCCCCGTGATGCATCTCGGCCCGCGCGCCTCGACCCTGTCAGGCATGGCGCTGGGCGTCGTGGGGGCGAGCATTTTCGGCACCGCGAGCGAATTGCACGGTATCGCGCTGGGTTTCGCCATCGCGGCGCTGGGCTTCGGCCTGTTTCGCCCCGGCTTTACCTCCGGCGCATCGCTCTCGGTCAGTCGGCCAGAGCAGGGGCAGGTTTCGGGCAAGGTCGCCAGCATCAACGGCGCGAGCTACATTTACGCGCCCGCGCTGGGCGTCTGGCTATATGGGCACAGCGACTGGATCGGCTTTGCCGCGATCATCGGCTTCTGCGTGGCGGTGATGGTGATCGGCTGGACCCGGCTGGACAGCGACGCGGTGCTGATGGCGCGCGCGGAGGACTAGGCTGCGGGGCGGGCGTCAATCCGCCTCCCTGAAGGTCAGAGGATTTCCAGCACCCTGTCCTGCGGACGGCACAGCCTTACGCCTTTCTCGGTTTCGACCAGCGGGCGTTCGATCAGGATCGGGTCGGCGACCATCGCATCGAGGATGGTATCCGCATCGGCATCGGGCAGGCCGCGCTCTTCGGCCTCGGTCCCGCGTATCCGCAAGCCTTCGGCAGGGGTGATGCCAGCCGCCTGGTAAAGCGAGGCGAGCTTTTCCCGGCTCGGCGGGGTCTTGAGATATTCGACCACGGTCAGGTCCACCGAGCTCAAATTCTCCAGAATCGCGAGCGTCTTGCGCGAAGTGCCGCATTTGGGGTTGTGCCAGATGGTCGCTTTCATGCCGAAGTCTCCGTTTGCGAATGCGCCGACGCCCTGCGGTGGGGCGAGAAATTTTTCAAGAGCGAGCAAACTGAGCTTGCCTATGCGAGTGGTTCTCAATAGCAGAGCGCCCACAAACGAGAATCATTTGCATTAGGAAATTCATGTCGCGCTTCCCGCTCCGCCCCGCCCTGCTCGCGCAGGCCGCCATTCTGACGCTGTATGCCAGCCCTGCCATGGCCGAGGATAACAGCGCGGAGGACGCCGATCCCCAGCGCGACTACCTTCCCGCCGATATCGTGGTGACGGGCAAGCGCGATGGCTACGACATGCTCGACGGATCCACCGCGACGAAGACCCCGACCCCGCTGGTGGACGTACCGCAATCGGCGACCTTCATTACCGAGGACCAGCTGGAAGATCAGTCGATCCGGCAGCTGGGCGAGGCGCTGCGGTTCGTGCCGGGCATCAGTCTTGAATCGGGTGAAGGCCACCGAGATGAGATTTTCATTCGCGGGCAGGAGACCACCGCCGACTTCTTCTTTGATGGGCTGCGCGACGATGCGCAGTATTACCGCCCGCTCTACAATATCTCGCGCGTGGAGGTGCTGAAGGGGGCAAACGCGCTGATCTTCGGGCGCGGTGGCGGCGGCGGCGTGGTCAACCGCGTCAGCAAGACCGCCGATATCGTGCGATCTGCCGGTCAGTTCGACGCTTCGGTCGATACCTTCGGCGCGTTCGCGCTGGCTGCCGACGTCAACCAGCCGCTCTCCGATGGCGTCGGCCTGCGCCTCAATACGACGTACGAGGAATTCGACAGCAACCGCAATTTCTACGAGGGCCGCTTTATCGGCGTGTCGCCCACGGTGGGCGTGGTGATCGGACCAGACACACGGCTTGATGTATCCTATACCTACGACGATGACCGTCGCACCACCGATCGCGGCGTGCCGACTTTCCAGGGTGGCCCCCTGCGCGGATATTACGACACCTTCTTCGGCGATCCCGCCTTCAACCTCAGCAGCGTAGAAGCACATATTGCCCGCGCACGGCTGAGCCACCGCGTCGCAGCGGGCGTCAGTTTCAACGCGGCGGTGCAATATGCGGACTACGACAAGTCCTACGCCAACATCCTCCCCACCGACACGGACGGCACCACCGTATCGCTGGGCGGATATGCGGACTTCACGCAGCGCCAGAACCTGATCGGGCAGGCCAACCTGGTGGCCGAATTCGCCACCGGCCCGATGGATCACACCTTGCTGATCGGCATCGAAGGCGCGCGGCAGGACACGCAGAATGCCCGCGACAACGTGACCTTCACCGCCGGCGACACCGCGCCGCTGGACGAGATCATCACGATCCCCGCCTTCACCACCGCGCCCAGCCGCGCACGCGACAGCGACCTGACCACTTTCTCCCTCTACGTGCAGGATCAGATCGCCTTCGGTGAATTCGTGGAAGTGATCGCCGGTTTGCGGTTCGATCGCTTCGATCTGGATACGGTCGATCTGGTCAGCACCACCAATGGCAGCCGCGTGGATGAGCAGGTGAGCCCCCGGATCGGCCTGATCCTGAAGCCGACGCCTGCGATCTCTCTCTATGGCGCCTATTCGAAAAGCTTCCTGCCGCAGGCGGGCGACCAGTTCGTGCTTCTCAGCCCGACCCGCGCCGCCTTCGAGCCGGAGCAATTCACCAATTACGAACTTGGCGCAAAATGGGCGATTTCAAACCGCCTGCTCGCGCAGACCGCGATCTTCCGGCTTGAGCGCGACAACACGACCGCGCCCGATCCGGTCAATATCGGCCTCACGGTGCAGACCGGGGCAAGCCGGGTCGACGGGTTCGAAATCAGCCTGATCGGCGAGATCGCGCCGTTCTGGGAAGCCAGCCTCGGCTACACCTACCTCGACGGTGAAATCACCGAAACCACCGATGCCGCCATTGCGGGCACGCGGTTGCAACAGCTGCCGGAGCACCAGATCACTGCGTGGAACCGCTTCAACCTGACCGGCCGGATCGGCGTCGGGGTGGGGGTGATCTATCAGGACGAACAGTTCGCCAGCTTCAGCGGCGCAGTAACCCTGCCCGATTACCTGCGTGTCGACACGGCGGTGTTCTTCGATATGAGCGATCGGTTCTCGATCCAGCTCAACGTCGAAAACCTGTTCGACACGAAGTACTTCCCCAGTGCGCATGGCGACCGGAACATCCAGCCGGGCAAGCCGCTGAGCGCGCGACTGGGCGTTCGCCTGAAGATGTAATCCCCAGTCGCGGTCGATTTCAGTCGCGCGGCGGTGCGGATGTGGGCCGCAACGCCGGCACATCGCGCGCCGCCTCTTCGGGTGTGATCGCGGGCGGCGGCGCGGCTTCGATGGCGCGTGCGCCGCTCGCCGCTTCGCTCGCTCGGGTGATCGCCCGCGCCAGCCGCGGGTAGACGCCGCAGCGGCAGATATTGGGAATGGCGGCGGCCATATCCTCGCGCGAGGGTGCGGGATTGCTTTCCAGCAGCGCGGCCGCCGCGATGGCGATGCCGGGCGTGCAGAAACCGCACTGGATAGCCTGCTCCGCCACCAGCGCCTGCTGCACCGGGTGCGATCGATCACGCGACAACCCTTCGATCGTGGTGATCAGCCGCCCTTCGGCCTCGGCAATCGTGACGAGGCAGGATCGCAGTGCAACCCCGTCGATCAGCACCATGCACGCGCCGCAATCGCCCGTCCCGCAACCATATTTGGTGCCGGTCAGATTGCTCGCATCGCGCAGCGCCCACAGCAGCGGGGTGTCGGGATCGAGCAGATATTGCACCGGCCGGTTGTTGACCGTCATCTTCGTCACGGCTGGCGTTTCCTAGTCCGCATAGAACTCGACCAGATGGCACCGTTCGCAGCGAAAGGCGCGCAGCGGCTTCAATTCCTTCTTGTTTACCTTCACATTGCCGGTCCAGCCGATCTTCGGCGCGCCGTCCTGCCAGCGCGCGGGCTTCAGCTCCCCATAGCCCATGTCGAGCACGAAGCCTTCGGCGCTGCGTCCGCCGCACTTGCCGCAATGGCGCGCTTCGGCGGGTGGCCGATCGCTCACTGCTGCCAGCTGTCGTCGATCCGCGTGGCCTTGCGCTTCCACGCCTCGAAATCGAACACGCCCGCGCCGCCCTGGCCCTGCATCACCGAAAGATCGCGCTGGTGCACGTCGATCACCTCCTGCGGCACCAGATGGGGATTGCCCATGCTCAGCGTCGCGATCTGGATCTCGCACGCACGCTGCAGCGCCCACATCTTCAGGAACATGCCCTGGATCGTCTTGTCCAGCACCACCGGGCCGTGATTGCGCAGCAGCAGGATGGACTTGTCGCCCAGGTTGTCGATCAGCCGGTCGCCTTCTTCGGCGCGCACGGTGACACCTTCGAAGTCGTGATAGCCGACCTGATTCTGGAAGTTGCAGGCGTAGAAATTGGTCGGCAGCAGCCCATCCTTGTGGCTGCACACCGCCATCGTGGCAGTGGTATGGACGTGGCAGATCGCGTTCGCCCGCTCACCCAGATGCTTGTGAAAATGGGCGTGCTGGGTGAAGCCAGCCTTGTTCACCATGTAGGGCGAACCGCCGATATTATTGCCATCGACATCGATCTTCACGAGGTTGGACGCGGTCACTTCCTCGTACAGCAGGCCGAACGGGTTGATCAGGAATGCGCCCTCTTCGCCCGGCACCGCGACCGAGATGTGGTTGTAGATCGATTCCGTCCAGCCGAGCAGGTCGAATATGCGATAGCACGCGGCGAGGTCGAGCCGCGCCTGCCATTCTTCCTTCGAGCATTCGTAACCGAGCTTTGCCTGCGTCGCCATCGTGGCCTCTCCTTCATATCTGTTTGGCCCGCATGATAGGGCATCGCGCGGGCGCGGCACAAGCGTGCGGATTTGGCGCTTTAGCTTGTGCCACGTTCGGGCTACCGCCCCGGCGCAATGAGCAACCAAGCAAAGCTTACGCGCGGGAGCATTCCGGGCCATCTTGTAAAACAGACCGTGCCGATGATTATCGGCGTGGCCGCGATCATGTCGATCAGCCTGATCGACGCCTATTTCATCGGGCAACTGGGGCCGGACCCACTGGCCGCGATCAGCTTCATCTTCCCGATCACCGTTGCACTGACCAGCCTTGGCGTGGGCGTGATGGTCGGGATCAATTCGGTCGTCGCGCGATCGCTGGGCGCCGGGGACCACGATCAGGCCGCGCGGCGGGCCAATCTGGGCGTGGTGTTCGCAGCCGTGGTCGGCGTTGCGCTGGGCGTGGCGCTGTGGCTGCTGCAGGAGCCGCTGTTTCGCCTGATGAACGCGCCTGACAACCTGCTGCCGCTGATCCGCGATTATATGGAGCCGTTCGCGCTCGCCTTCCCCTTCCTGCTCGTGCTGATGGGCTTCAACGGGGTGCTTCGCGGCCAGGGCGAAGCGAATATGAGCAGCTTCATCAACATCGCCTATGCGGCGGTGAACTGGGTGCTCGACCCGATCCTGATTACCGGCGCATTCGGCATCGAAGGCTTCGGGATTGCAGGCGCAGCTTACGCAACCCTGATCGGCTGGGCGGTGGCGGTAGTTCTGGCGGTTTTCTGCGTCGGCAGGACCAACCTGCCCTTCCGGCCCGCGCTGATCCGCCAGTGCGAAAACCCGCGCGAGCCTATCATGGCGATCATGCGGGTGGCGGGACCGGCATCCTTCTCCAACGCGATCAACCCCATCGGGCTTTCCGTGCTGACCGCACTTATCGCGCTGGAGGGACAATCCGCGGTTGCCGCTTTCGGCGCAGCGGGGCGGCTGCAGAGCTTCGCGGTGGTGCCGCTGCTGGCGCTTTCGGGATCGATCGGCGCAATCGTCGGCCAGAACTGGGGCGCGAACCAGCCGGAACGATCGCGCGCGGCGGCGCGCGGTGCGGGCCTTTTCTCGGTGATCTACGGGCTGGTGGTCGCGGTTGCGCTGGTGGCGGCAGCAAAGTGGTTCGCGGGATTCTTCACCGATGATCCGGCCATCGTCCGCCAGTTCGCCCGCTATCTGGAGATTGCCGCTTGGGGATATGCCGGGTTCGGCCTCCTCATCGTGGGCAACGGCATCCTCAACGCGGTCGACAAGGCGGGTCTTGCGCTGGCGCAAAGCTGCGCGCGCGTGTTCCTGGTAATGCTGCCCTTCGGCTGGCTGCTGCGACCCGTATGGGATTCCGACGCGATCTACGCCGCGGAGCTCGCCGCAAATGTGATCGGTGGGCTGGTGGCGGTGCTGATCGTGCGCAAGGTGCTGGCGGGTGAACCCAAGGCTGCCGCAAGAACTGCGGAACCCGCGGGAGCCGAACCTAGCGCAAGCTGACGCTGTCCGGCGGCAGCGGCTGAGGCAGAGCGCGAAAGGGCGCAGTCAGGCTGTTGCCAAGCGCAAGGTCCGCCAGCGAGGCGGCATCCGCCACCCCGATGTCGATATTTGCCTGCGGGCGTCTGCGCAGCGTGCGGTGCAGCCGATCCCACAGGCTCAGCCCGCTGGTCCAGTTGCTGTCCATCTCTTCGCGCAGCTTGGAATGATGAACGCCGTGCATTTCGGGCGTTGTGAAGATGAGGGACAGACGCTCGTCCCACCGCCCCGGCAGGCGCAGGTTGGAATGGTGGAACAGCACCGAGGCATCGAAGAACCGGCGGTGCGCCATCAAAATAGCCGGGTCCGCGCCCGCCAGCGTCACCTGCGCCACGCGGAACGGCAGCGAGACCAGCATGTCGACCGCGTGGAAGCGCAGCGCGGTGGTCATGTCCATATCCGGGTCGATGTGGTGGACCCGGTGGAAGCGCCACAGGAACGGCACCTTGTGGGTCGCGATGTGCCACCAGTAGTACGCGTAATCCATCGCCGCCACGCCGAGCGCGATCTGCAGCGGGCGTGGCAGCGGGACGGCCTGCACCAGCCCGCGCCGCGCCGTTGCATTGCTGCGCGCCAGCACCTTGAGCACGGGCATTTCGATGGCGCTGACCACCAGCATGGTGCCCGCACCCAGGGCCAGATTGCGCAGCTGTCGGGTTGCAGTGCCGTGCGTCTGCCGCCGCAGCGGGCGCGCGCGCTCTGCCAGCCACAGACCGCCGAGCAGCGCGGCACCGGCGAACGCGAGGGGAGAGATGCGGGCCATTGCGCGCACCTTATGGGAAAGCAGTCCGCTTGTCGCTAAGGCCTGGCCGATGACGCCCGAAATCGCGATCTTCGCCCGCTGGCCGGAACCGGGCAAGGCCAAGACCCGGCTGATCCCCGCGCTGGGCGCGGAGGGTGCCGCGCAGCTTTATGCCAGACTGCTGGAACTGACAGTGCGCGAGGCGCGTGCTTCTGGCTTGCCGTTCCACCTGCGCGTCACCGGCGACGATCCTGCGCGCTTTTGCGACTGGCTGGGGGACGATCTGGATGTGAGAGACCAGGGCGGCGGCGATCTGGGTGAAAAGCTGACCCGCGTGCCCACACCGGGCATGATGATCGGCAGCGATTGCCCCGGCCTCACCGCTACCCTGCTTCGGGAGGCCGCCGGGGCGCTGGCCACCAACGAAGCCGTGATCGGCCCTGCGGATGATGGTGGCTACTGGTTGCTGGGCCTCGCACGGCCTCGCCCCGGGCTGTTCGCGAAGATGGCGTGGAGCACGCCGCAGGTCTTCCCCGAAACGATGCAGCGGTTGGGCGCGCTGGGCATTACCCCGCACCTGCTGCCCGAGCTCACCGATATCGACACGGGCGACGATCTGGCCGCATGGCCCGGGCTGCTGGCGTGACCACGGCCGGTGTGTCCATCGTGGTGCCCGTGCTCAACGAGGCAGCAGCCATTCCTGCGCTTGCGGAGCATCTCGCCACGCTCGATCCCAGCCCAGCCGAAATCATTCTGGTCGATGGCGGCAGCGAGGATGACAGCATCGCGCTCGCCAAAGCGGCAGGCTGGCGCGTCATTTCCACCCAGCGCGGGCGAGCGCGCCAGATCAACGCCGGGGTCGAGGCGGCGAGCAGCCCACTGATCTGCGTGGTTCACGCAGACAGCTTTCCCCCGCAAGACATGGTCGCGGTGATCCGACACACGCTCGGCGACCCGAAAACCGCGCTCGCCAGTTTCACCCCGCTTATCACGGGCGAGAAGACCCGCTGGCTGACCAGCGCGCACAATTACGCGAAGACCTGGTACGCCCCGCTGGTTACCCGACCGCACCTGTTCCTGCGCGGCGTCCGCCTGCTGTTCGGCGACCACGCGATGTTCTTCCGGCGCGCAGATTTCCTGATACTGGGCGGCTGCACGCCCGGCGACATGGTGATGGAAGAGGCGGATCTGTGCGTGAAATTCGCGAAGCTTGGCCGCATCCGCATGGTCCCGCGCATCGTGCGCACGTCCGACCGGCGGATTGCCGCGTGGGGTCCGCTCAAGGCCAACTGGATCTACTTCAAGGTCGGCATCCTGTGGGCGATCGGCCAGCGCAGCCGGATGGAGCGCGACTACCCGGATATCCGCTAGCCTAGCGGGCCATCACCGATGCGGTGGGCAGGAACCCTTCCTCGACGCAATAGCCGATCAGCCGCTCCAGATAGGCAGCGTCGGCGGGCCGCGAAGCCAATCCGGTGACCCGCCGCAGATTGCTGTCATCGAACCGGGGATCGCGCTGGAAATAGCTGGCATACAAGGCGGAAACGCGCCCGTGCAGGCGGCGTTCGAGCGGGGGCAGCTGCTTTGCGTCGAATGCTTCGGGGTCCACCAGCGTCGGCGTGTGCAATCCGGCCACGCTGCCGATCCCGCGCGCGAAATCGACCATCGGCAGCGGTTCGGACGAGACGAGATGAAAAGTGCCACCCTTCGCCGCATCCCAGTTTTCCACCAGCGCCGCGATTCCCCCCGCCACATGGTCGATGGGCACGAAGTTTAGCGTTGCCTCCCTGCCCGCCGGAACCAGCCGGATGCGCCCCTCCGCGATCAGTTTGAATGCAAGGTAGATCGCATCGAACTGGCGGATGCGCCCGGTTTCATAGTCGCCCAGCGTGATCCCCGGCCGGGCAATCGCCCAGTCGATCTCGGCCGCGCGCACCAGCCGCTCCGCTGCGGCCTTGCTCGCTTCGTAGCCATTGGCGAAGCCGCCCGGATGTGGCAGCGGATCGTCCTCCGCAATCGGGCCATCGCGGTTGCCGCACACATAGGCGGTGCTGACCTGCAGCAGCCCTGCCCCGCCCGCCTGTGCCAGCGCCAGAACGTGCGCGACACCTTGCGTGTTGGCGGCGGCATATTCTTCATCGGTCAGGTCGAAGCGGATGGTGGCCGCGCAGTGGATCACCAGATCGTGGTCGTGCGCCAGCCGGTCGTAGACCTCACGCTCCAGCCCCAGCTTTTCACGCCGGATATCGCAGGCGACCGTCTGTGCAACCGCGACCGCCGCCCCGCTATTGCTGCGCACTTCGGGATTGCGGTGAACCAGCGCGGTTACGTCATGCCCCGCCGCAACCAGCCGCGCGCAAACCTCTCCGCCGATCAGCCCGGCGGCCCCCGTCACCAGTATCCGGCTCAACGGCTGCCACCGGTTTTCGCACAGTGTGCGGGATGATGCCGGGACGGCAACGTCTGAAAATGCATGAAACCTGTCGACCTCCGGCTGTTGTCGCGCCTACACACCACGGGTTCAGGCAGGCGGCAAGGTGGGGCCACGAAGCTTATGGGTTTTTCGCACGACGTGATCGTCATCGGCGCGGGCGCTGCGGGGCTGACTGCGGCGGGTGGCTGCGCGCTGTTCGGCCTGAAGGTCGCGCTGATCGAACGCGCGGAGATGGGTGGCGAATGCCTCAATAATGGCTGCGTGCCGTCCAAGGCACTGATTACCGCCGCCCGGCGCGCCGCGGTCGCGAACGAGGAAAAGCGGTATGGCGTGCAACTGGCCGCGCCGCGCATCGATTGGGCGGGCGTCCACGCGCATATCCACGCCGCCATCGCGGGAATCGCGCCGCACGACAGCCAGGAACGGTTCGAGGAGATGGGGTGCGACGTCTATCGCGGCCACGCCGTCTTCGTGGGCAAGCGCAAGGTGCAGGTCGAGGACACGCTGCTTTCCGCCCCGCGCATCGTGATCGCGACCGGATCGGCCCCCGCCATACCCCCTATCGCGGGGCTGGATGAGGTTCCCTACCTCACCAACGAGAATATCTGGGATCTGGACGCCTTGCCGCAGCATCTGGTCATTGTCGGTGGCGGGGTGATCGGCATGGAGATGGCGCAGAGCTTCCGCCGCCTCGGCAGCGAAGTCACCGTGATCGAACCCGATGCGCCGATGGGCCGCGACGACCCGGATTCGGTTGCCGTGGTGGTCGATCAGATGAAGGCCGAGGGCGTAATGTTCGTCCAGGGCAAGGCCGCCAGGGTCGTGCCCGGCGCGCTCGGCAGCTTCACCGTTACGCTGGAGGACGGGCAGGACATCGCCGGCACGCACCTGCTGATCGCGACCGGGCGCAAGGCCCGCGTCGATGAATACGGGCTGGAAGATATCGGCGTAAAGCTGGGCCGCAACGGCATCGCGGTGGACGAGCGGCGGCGGACCAACCTGAAGCACATCTACGCCATCGGCGATTGCCGCGAAGGCCCGCGCCTGACCCATGTCTCGGGCTACGAGGGCAGCAATGTGGCGCTCGAAATAACGCTCGGGCTGCCGACCAAGGTCGACTGGTCGGCCCTGCCCTGGTGTACCTATACCGATCCGGAAGTCGCGCAGATCGGCCTGACCGAAGCGCAGGCGCGCGAGGAGCATGGCGACAGGCTGACCGTGGTGCGCGAAGGCTTCGACGATAACGAGCGCGCGGTTGCGGAGGGCGATACGCGGGGCCACATGAAGGTGATGATGGTCGGTAAAAAGGTCGTGGGTGCCAGCATCGTCGGCAGGAATGCGGGCGAATTGCTGTTGCCCTTCACCCAGTTGATCACCGGCAAGGCAAGCACATTTGCACTGGGCAGCGCCATCGTCGCCTACCCGACCCGCAGCGAGATCACCAAGGCGGCGGCATTCAGCGCGTGGGAAGGCACGGTCTTCGGCGGCGTGCCAAGGGGCTATGCCAAAACCCGCGCCTGGATGCGGAAGATCACTCGCTGATGGCGTCGCGCTCCAAAAGCAGGAATGCGCCGCAAGGCCCCTCGCCCTTCGCGGTGGAGGCGGCGGACCTGCCGCAGGGCAAGTTCACCGATCCCGATGTGACCGCGGAAGGAGAGCCGCGCGCGCAGGTGCCGTTGCTGGAGCTTGAGACGCTGTGGCTGTGCACCGGCACGCTGTGCAACCTCGCCTGCGCCACCTGTTACATCGAAAGCAGCCCGACCAACGACGCGCTGGTCTACCTGACCGCAGAACACGCCGCGCGCTATTTCGACGAGATCGAACGCGATGGCTGGACCACGCGGGAAATCGGCTTCACCGGCGGCGAACCCTTTATGAACCCACATTTCATGGCGATGCTGGAAGACGCGCTGCGCCGGGGTTTCGAAGCGCTGGTGCTGTCCAACGCGATGAAGCCGATGCGGCGGCACGAAGAGAAATTGCTGGAATTGCAAAAGACTTACGGATCGAAGCTGACAATCCGCGTCAGCCTGGATCATCATACCAAGGCAGCGCACGAGGGGGAGCGCGGGGCGAACAGCTGGGACGCCGCGATCGACGGGCTGAGATGGCTGTCCGATCACGGCTTCTCCATCGCGGTCGCAGGCCGCCTGCTGCCCGGCGAAGGGATGGTGGAAGCACGCGAAGGCTATGCCGCGCTGTTCGAACGCCACGGCCTGCGGATCGACGCGAAGGATCCCGCACGCTGCGTGCTGTTCCCCGAGATGGACGCGCAGAAGGATGTGGCGGAGATCACCACCGCCTGCTGGGACATTCTGGGCAAGTCACCGGCAGACATCATGTGCGCGACCAGCCGCATGGTCGTCCACCGCAAGGGCGAACCGACCCCGCGCGTGGTCGCCTGCACGCTGATTCCCTACGACCGCGAATTCGACCTCGGCGAAACCCTGGCGGAGGCGAACACGGCGGTGAAGCTCAACCACCCGCACTGCGCACGCTTTTGCGTGCTCGGCGGGGCGAGTTGCTCGGCCTAGCTCAGCCCCCCGCCTTCACCTTCTGGCGATAGGCGTGCAGCAGCGGTTCGGTATAGCCGCTGGGCTGCTCGGTGCCTTCGAAGATCAGCGCACGCGCCGCCTGATAGGCCAGGCTGTTTTCCGGATCGACCGCCATCTGCCGGTAGGCAGGATCGCCTGTGTTCTGCGCATCGACCTTCTTTGCCATCGCCAGCAGCACATCGTCGACCTGTTCCGGGCTGACCACGCCATGCTCCAGCCAGTTGGCAATGTGCTGGCTGGAAATTCGCAGCGTCGCGCGGTCTTCCATCAGGCCGACATCGTTGATGTCAGGCACCTTCGAACAGCCGACCCCCTGATCGACCCAGCGGACGACATAGCCGAGGATGCCTTGTGCGTTGTTCTCTATTTCCGCGCGCAGCTCGTCGGCGGTCCAGTTGGTGCCATCGGCCAGGGGGATCGTCATCAGGTCGGCCAGCGGAGCGATGGCCTCGTCCGCGCGCTCCTTCTGCCGCTGGAATACGTCGACCACATGGTAGTGCGTCGCGTGAAGCGTGGCCGCGGTAGGCGACGGCACCCATGCGGTGTTCGCACCCGACAGCGGATGGCCGATCTTCTCGGTCAGCATGTCCGCCATCCGGTCGGGCATGGCCCACATGCCCTTGCCGATCTGCGCCTTGCCGGAAAGGCCGCAGGCAAGGCCGATCTGCACGTTGCGATCTTCGTAGGCGGCGATCCACGGAGTTTCCTTCATCGCGCCCTTGCGCAGCATCGCGCCGCCCAGCATCGAGGTGTGAATCTCGTCGCCGGTGCGGTCGAGGAAGCCGGTATTGATGAACATGATCCGGTCTTTCACCGCGTGGATGCACGCGGCAAGATTGGCGCTGGTCCGCCGTTCCTCGTCCATCACGCCGACCTTGATCGTGTTGCGATCCAGGCCCAGCATATCCTCCACCGCATCGAACAGGTCGTTGGTGAAGGCGCATTCTTCCGGCCCGTGCATCTTGGGCTTCACCAGATAGATCGATCCGGTACGGCTGTTGCCGGGTCGGCCCTGCCGCTTGAGATCGTGGCACGCGATGGTGGCGGTCATAATGGCGTCGAGCACACCCTCGGGCGCCTCGTTTCCATCGGCCAGCAGCACGGCGGGCGTGGTCATCAGGTGGCCGACATTGCGTGCCAGCAGCAGGCTGCGGCCAGGCAGCGTGAACGCCTTGCCGTCGAGATCGACATATTGCCGATCGGGGTTGAGCGTACGGGTCATCTCCTCCCCGCCCTTGATGAAGGTCTCACGCAGATCGCCCTGCATCAGGCCGAGCCAGTTGGAATAGCCCAGCACCTTGTCTTCGGCGTCCACCGCCGCGACCGAATCCTCGAAATCGCAGATGGTGGACAGCGCGGATTCCAGCACGATATCCGCAACGCCTGCCTTGTCGCCCCTGCCTACGGGATGGTCGCGATCGATCACGATTTCGATATGCAGGCCGTTGTGACGGATCAGCCAGTTCTGCCCGTTCCTGCCGACGAGTTCGGCGGGGGCTTTCAGTTTCGGCTGCTCGCCATCCCAATTGCGCCAGAGCTGGCCCTCCAGCGGCACCGCGCGGTCGAGGAACTGGCGTCCCCAGTCGATCACCTGGCTCCCACGCGCCTCGTCGTATCCGCCCTTGGCTGGCTGGCCGGGGATCGCATCCGTGCCGTAGAGCGCATCGTACAGGCTGCCCCAGCGCGCGTTCGCCGCATTGAGCAGGAAGCGCGCATTGAGCACCGGCACCACCAGCTGCGGCCCGGCGATCTGCGCCAGTTCGGGGTCGACATTCTTCGGATCGACGCTGAACGCGTCGGGCTCGGGCACGAGATAGCCGAGATCGGTCAGGAATGCGCGATAGGCGTCGGAATCGATCGGTGCGGGATTGTCCCGATGCCATTCGTCGATCTTCGCCTGCATCGCCGCACGCTTTTGCAGCAGGTTGCGGTTGCCCGGCACGAAATCATGGAAAATCTGCGCCGCTGCGTCCCAGAACGCCTGCGCATCGAGGTCCAGGCCCGGCAGGACGCGCGTCTCGACGAACTCCGCCAGTGTGTCGGCGACCTTCAGCCCCGCAATGTCGCGCATACCCATGCCGTCTTCCCCTTTTGTATGTTCATGTTCGCCCCGGACACCTGCACTTGACGTAAACGGCAAGGGCAAGTCAATTGCCGATTGCGGCCGTCTCGCGGCTCAGGCGCCTGCGAAACCTTCGCCGATCATGGTCTGGGGTTGCACGATCCGGTCGTAGTCTTCCGCGCTCACCTTGCCGCTGGCGACAGCCTCTTCGCGCAGGGTCGTGCCCTTCTCCGCTGCGGCCTCGGCAATATGGGCCGCGTCCATATAGCCGATTTCCGGCACCAGCGCGGTGACCAGCATCAGCGACTGTTCCAGCAGGTGGGAAATCCGATCGCGGTCGATTTGCGTCCCCTCGATCGCGTTGGCGCGAAAACTCGCGCACCCGTCTGCCAGAATGCGGATCGAATGCAGCACGTTGGCCGCGATCACCGGACGCATGGCGTTGAGCTGGAGATTGCCCCAGCTGCCCGCCATCGCATTCGCCGTGTCGTGCCCGATGACCTGCATCGCCACCATCAGCAGCGCCTCGCTCTGCGTTGGATTGACCTTTCCCGGCATGATCGACGATCCGGGCTCGTTCTGCGGCAATTTCAGCTCCCCGATGCCGCAGCGCGGCCCGCTGGCCAGCCACCGCACATCGTTTGCGATCTTGATCAGCCCCACCGCGAGCCCGCGCAGAGAAGCGGATAGCCGCACGAATGGATCGAGGGTGGCCTGCGCGAAAAACTTGTTGGGCGCAGTGCGGACGGGCAGCCGTGTCTGGCGCGCAAGCTCTGCCGCGACATCTTCCGAGAAACGGTCCGGCGCATTCAGGCCGGTGCCCACCGCCGTCCCGCCGAGCGCGATATGCATCAGGCCTTCGCGCGCGTGTTCGATCTCCGCCATCGCGACGCGCAGAGACTCAGCCCACGCACTCCATTCCTGACCGACCGACAGCGGCACCGCATCCTGCAGGTGGGTCCGGCCGATCTTGGCCACGTCCATCCAGCCGCTCGCCTTTTCCTCGATGGTCCGGGCGAGCTGCTCCACCTCGGGCAGAAGCCGGGAATCGAGCATTCCCAGCGCAGCCAGATGCATCGCGGTGGGAAAGCTGTCGTTCGAGGACTGGCTCTTGTTTACATGATCGTTCGGCGCCACGGGCTCCTGGCTGCCCAGTTCGCCGCCGAGCAGCTGGATCGCACGGTTGGCGATCACTTCGTTGACGTTCATGTTGGTCTGCGTGCCGGAGCCTGTCTGCCACACGCGCAGCGGAAATTGATCGTCCAGCTCGCCCGCCACCAGTTCGTCGCAAGCGGTGCAGATGGCTTCGCAGATATCGTTGTCGAGCAGGCCGTTGCGCGCGTTGACGATGGCCGCCGCCTTCTTGAGATAACCGTAGGCGCGGCACAGCTCGATCGGCATGCGATCTTCGCCGATGTCGAAGTGCTCCAGCGAACGGGCGGTTTGCGCACCCCAGTAACGGTCGGCGGGAACGCGCACCTCGCCCATCGAATCGAATTCGACGCGTGTACCTTCCGCTTCGATGCCGACCGGAATATCGCGAATTTTGTGTACCTTATCGGTCACGGCGATCCTTTCCAGCTCTCCTCTCGAGAACAAGGGGCGCCGCCCCTCGTTCCCACACCGATCGTGCGCGGGGCTTGAGCTTGGCGTCACCCGCCCGCTATGCCTGCGTGCCATGGGGGCAATGCGGCGGACATGGCAGCGGATCTATTACGCCATCGCGATGGTGCGATGGAGCGTGCTGATCGCCCTGATCGTGCTGCACGCGATCATTTCCTACATCGTGCTCGCGCTGACGAACGAGACCGAGTTGATCAGTGATCTGCAGGTCTATTTCTATTACTACATGACGACCGCGACGACCGTAGGCTACGGCGATCTCAGCCCGCAGAGCGAAGCCGGGCGCACCGCCGCTGCCATCGTGATCCTGCCCGGCGCGATTGCTCTGTTCACTGCGGTTTTGGGCAAGGCGGTAAGCGATATCGGCAACCAATGGAGGCGAGGCTTGGACGGCAAGGGGAACTATTCGAGCCGCACCGATCACATGGTGATCGTCGGCTGGCAGGAACGCGCGACCAAGCGGCTGATCGAATCCCTGCTGGAAGATCGCAGCCATTTGGCCAGGCCCATCCTCATGGCCGCCGCGGTGGAGGAGAACCCGATGCCCGAGGCCATCGACTTCGTTTATACGGAGCGATTGTCCGACCTTGACGCCTATATGCGCGCAGGGGCGGCGGGCGCGCGCTCGATCCTGATCCGCGGCAGCAATGACGACGATACGCTGGCGGCGACCCTCGCGGCCCGGTCCGCGGCGCCCGAGCCGCATATCGTGGTGCACATGGAGAACGAGGATACCGCCCGGCTGATCGAACGCCAGTTCGACAATATCGAGGTCTTCTCCTCCATCTCGATCGACATGATGGTGCGCGCCGCGACCGATCCCGGCGCCTCGCGGTTGGCCAACCTCATGTTCTCCTCGCGGACCGAAAGCACCGCGTTTTCGCTCCACGTGCCGCAAGGGATCGAGCCGATCCGATATCTCGACGCGCTCGTTTCGCTGAAGCGGTCCCACCGGATCACGCTGATCGGGGTGAGCGAGGAAGGCGGCAGGCATCTCGACCTCAACTGCGTCAGCGACCGCGAGATCAAGGGCGGCGATACGCTGTTCTACATTGCCGACGAGCGCCGCGAACCGACCCCGGCGCAATGGCGGCAATTGGCGAGCGAACTGGCCTAGACGAGGACTCGGCAAGGCATCGCCGGCGGAGCGAAACAATCGCCGCGCCTGGCCGTTCTGCGCCTATGACCCACCAACATCACGTACCGCCCGCCAGACGCCCCCGCCACACGTCCGCGAAAAGGAGGTAACCGCTATGGGATACCTCAAAAACGGCACCTGGCACGACGAGTGGGCGCATAACGACGAAGACAGCGGCGAGTTCGAGCGTGACGAAAGCGCCTTTCGCAACTGGATCACGCCCGATGGCTCGCCCGGCCCCACCGGCGACGGCGGTTTTGCCGCCGAACCGGGGCGCTATCGCCTCTATATCAGCCTCGCGTGCCCTTGGGCGCACCGGGCCAATGCGGCGCGGCATCTGAAAGGGCTGACCGAGGCCATCGAACTCAACGTGGTGCACTGGTTGATGAAGGACGGCGGCTGGTCGTTCCGCGATGGCGAGTGCGTGACGGGCGATCCGGAGATCGGGGCCGATCACCTCCACCAGCTCTACACGCTCGCGAAGCCCGATTACTCGGGCCATGTCACCGTCCCGGTGCTGTGGGACACGAAAACGAGAACCATCGTGAACAACGAAAGCGCGGACATCCTGCGGATGCTGGGCACCGCATTCGATCAGTCCGGCGCGAACGATCTGGATCTCTACCCCGAACCACATCGCGCCGAGATCGATGCGCTGAACGATCGGGTGTACGATGCGGTGAACAACGGCGTCTACAAGGCAGGCTTCGCCACCACGCAGGATGCGTACGAAAAAGCGGTCGGCCCGCTCTTCGCCATGCTCGACGAGCTGGAAGAGCGGATGGAGGGCAGGGAATGGCTTGTCGGCGACCAGTTGACCGAAGCCGATATTCGCCTGTGGACCACGCTGATCCGGTTCGATCCGGTGTACCACACGCATTTCAAATGCAATGTCCGGCGAATTGCGGACTACCCCAATCTCGCGGCGCTGACGCGGCGGATCTACGCGCTCGACGGGATGGCGGAGACGGTCAATTTCCGCCACATCAGGCATCACTATTACGAAAGCCACGAGCGGATCAATCCGCACGGGATCGTGCCCGCCGGGCCAGATCCACTGGTGCCGGGATCAGGCGAATGACGCTGCGCAAGCTCGCCTCGGTTCATCCCGCCATGCGTGACGATATACAGGATCTGGTGACGCGCAGGCCCGTGCCTGCACCGGGCCTGCCGCAGGTCGACCCGTTCCTGTTCCTCAACCACCATGGCCCGCAGACCTACCCGCCGAACAATCGCGGCCTGCCCTTCGGCCCGCACCCGCACCGGGGGTTCGAGACCGTAACCTTCATCCTTGATGGAAGTCTGGCGCACCACGACAGCGGATCCGGCGCGAGCGTGGTCGAGGCGGGCGGCGTGCAATGGATGACCGCAGGCAGCGGCCTGGTTCATGCCGAGCTTTCGCCCGAGGAATTCAAACGCAGCGGTGGCCCGCTCGAACTGTTGCAGCTGTGGGTGAACCTGCCCGCGCGGCTCAAGATGACCGAGCCTGACTACATCCCAGTGCCCGCGGCCGCCATGGCCGAGGCGACATTGGGCGAAGCTGTGACGATGTGTGCCGTCTCGGGCACCGAGGATGCGCCGATACGCTCGCTGACCGATGTGATGCTGGCCATCGTGACCATCGAGGCTGGCGGCAGCGCCACCCTGCCCGCTCCCGCCGGGCGCAGCGTCCTGTTCTATACGATCAGCGGAAGCGCGCGGATCGGCGGCGACGAGGTGCCAGAGCACCATCTCGCCAAGCTGGGCGAAGGCGAGGATATTGCGGTCGAAAGCGCGCACGGCTGCCGCATCCTGTACGGCCATGCCGATCCGATCGGCGAACCGGTGGTGGCGCACGGCCCCTTCGTGATGAACACCCAAGCCGAAATCGCCGAGGCGATCCGCGACTATCAGGCGGGCAAGTTCGGCGGGCTCTGACCGCGCGCGAGCATGGCCTCGGCCCGGGCCAGATCGTCCGGCCGGTCGATATCCAGCCAGGTGGCGTCGTGCGCGGGAGAAAGCAGGCGGACGTCGCCATCGGCATCGAACAGCGACGCAGCGCCTTTCTCCCCCTGCAAGGCCAACAGGCGAGGAAAGATGCTCGCCGGGAAACCGGCCGGGCATCCCGGTCGCCCATCGGGGTACCGAGTGAACACGACGCCCGGTGCCCTCGCCAGATCGGCCAGATGGCCCGGCGCGACGAAAGGCATATCGCCCAGCGCGATCACGATCCGCGCATGGCCCGACGCAGCGCGTACGCCCGCCCGGATGGAACTGGCCATGCCCTTTGCCGCCAAGGAATTCTCGACCCGGAACCAGCCGGAGCGGTCGGGCGCATCCCGCCGCGTTCCGTCGACGACCAGATAGCGATCTGCAAACCCGGCCCGTTCGATCGCACCGGCCGCCCAGTGCCACAGCGGCTTGCCCGCCAACGGCGCGGTCAGCTTGCCGCCACCGAACCTGCGCGCGCTGCCTGCTGCAAGGAGAATGCAGGCGATGGAGGGATCAGGGCTGGTCATGCATCGCGTCGTAAAGCCCCGCGATCTCAGCCACTGCCGACAGGGCTAGCGTGTTGGGCGACTTGCAGTTCGCGACGGCTCCTATCGGGCTGCGCACGCGTGCGATCCGCGCTTCGTCGATCCCGCGCTGCATCAGCTCTGCCACGCGCGCCAGCCGTGCGTTTTCGCCGCCTTGCGCACCGATGTAGAAGGCATCGCTGGCCAGCGCCTCCTCGATCAGGGGTGCTTCCCATTCGTGATCGTGGAACAGCAGCAGGATGGCCGTCCACTTGTCGGCTGGGGCAAGCCCGCTTGCGCTACCCAGCGAAAGCGCGTCTTTTGAGATGGCCTCGACATCGATCCCAGCGGCCTTCGCAATCTGCTCCACCGCAGCCAGCTCCGGCCCTTCGCCAAACACGCGCAGGCGCAGCGACGGGAGAAACCGACGGTGCGCCAATGGCGAAGGATCGGGCAAGGCAAACATTGCGCTTCTGCGCCGTGCGAGATCATCCAGCGCAGCACGCACCGCAGCGCGATCGGGCGCAGGGTCGAGCAGGATGTCCAGCCCGCCACCACACGGCAGGCGGAAATCTATCTTCGGGGATCCACGCCCGTAACGTACGACCTGCGGGTGCGAAATCGCGGCAAGATCGCTGGCGAGCTGATTTTCCAGACAGCCATCGGCAAGCGAGCCCACCGTGCCGCTATCGGGAAGGATCGCCAGCTGAGCGCCCAGGCGTCTGGAGAAACCGCCTTCGATGCCGACGATGGTACACAGCCCCACCCCGCGCTCGCGCGCGGCGGCAAGCGCGGCATGATCGGCGTCCGAACCGGGGGCGACAACCGCCGCGTTGTCGGAAACGGGCATGGTCAGGCCAACGCGATCAATCGGGCATGGCCGCGAGCACGCGGTCGGGCGTCATCGGGAAGTCGAGCACGCGCGCACCGCAGGCATTGTAGATCGCATTGGCGATCGCCCCTGCGCCGCCGCACATTCCCAGCTCGCCGATGCCTTTCGCCTGGATCGGGCTCGCCACGCCATCACGCTCTTCGACGAACAGGACATCGAGGTCCGGCACATCGCGGTTCACCGGCACGTGGTATTCGGCCAGATCGCAATTGGCCAAGTGCCCGTCGACGGGATCGAACAGCATCGCCTCGGTCAGCGCCGCCCCGATGCTCCAGGTCATCCCGCCGATGCATTGCGAGCGCGCCGTGCGGGTGTTGAGCACGCGCCCGAAACCGAACGCCCCCAGCATGTGCTCCATCCGGGTTTCGCCGGTGAAGCGGTTGACTCGCACCCGCGCGAAGAACGCGCCATATCCAGCCGCGGTATAATCGTCGGTCACATCGCCGGGCTCGTAATGCCCTTCCTCGACCAGCGTTTCGCCGTTCAGCAATTCTTCGAGCGACGCCCCACCGACCACGCCGCCATCCCTGAGCGCGAGGTCGGTTTCGGTCATGCCAGCCCGCTCCGCGAGCGTTTCACGCAGCGCCTTGCACGCAAGGTACGCCGCCGAACCGATGGAGGCCGCGCCCCAGCTGCCGCCCGAGCCGGGTCCGCGCGGATGGCGCGTATCGCCCAGTTCCACCAGCACATCATCGATCGGCAGACCCAGCATCTCGCCCACCAGCTGGGCGAGGATGGTATAGGTGCCGGTGCCGATGTCGGTCATATCGGTTTCGACCAGAGCGGTGCCATCGGCCTTAAGCGTGACCCGTGCCTTCGCCTCGCCCACATTGTGGACGCGCGCCGCGCTGGCCATGCCAGTGCCGATCCACCATTCGCCCTCACGCGTATGGCGCGGGGTGCGCGGTCCGCTGTCCCATCCGAACGCCTCCGCGCCCTGTTGCAGGCACTCGGCAAGCTTGTGGGACGAGAACGGCAGCCCGCTGGCCGGGTGTTTCTCCGGAATATTGCGCAGGCGCAGCTCGACCGGGTCCAGCGCCAGTTCTTCCGCCAGCATGTCCATCGCGCATTCCAGCGCGGGCATCCCCACTGCCTCGCCCGGCGCGCGGACGGAGCCTGCGGTCATGCGATGGATCCGCGCGACCTCCATGCTCAGTTCGCGGTTTTCGCCTGCGTAGAGGAAGTGGCTCGATTGCAGCACCGGCTCGGCAAAGGATTCGCCTGGCAGGTTGGATACGCGGGCTTCGTGGCCAAAGCCGGTCAGCTTGCCGTCGGCACCTGCCGCAAGCCGGAACCGCTGACGCGTTTCGGAGCGCCGCATGATGCACTGGAGCACCTGCTGCCTGCTCATCACCACCCGCACCGGGCGGTCCAGCCGCATCGCCGCAACGCTGGCCGCGACGGTTTCTTCGCTGATTCCCAGTTTGGAGCCGAAGCCGCCGCCCACGTAGCGCGCGATCAGCCGCACCTTGCCTTCATCCAGACCCAGCGAATCGGCCAGTTCGGAGATATTGTAGTTCAGCATCTGCAGCGATGCGTGGACGGTCAGCGTGTCGCCGTCCCATTGCGCAATCGCCGCGTGCGGCTCCATCGCAGCCGAAGAATGCCCTTCGGTGCGGTACGTCACATCGACCGAGGCCGATGCCTCCTTCATCGCGTGGGCGAGGTCGCCCTGCGAGGTCGCGCCATCCTGTGCCTCCGCGTCGACCGCTTCGGGATCGAAGGCGACGTCATCGTCTGCGCGATAGGTGACCTTGAGCTGCTTGGCCGCGTCGCGCGCTTGCTCGAAACTCTCGGCCACGACCACCGCGACAGGCTGCCCGAAATAGCCGACCTTGCGGGCGGGCTGCGCGGGTGCTTCGCCGGCGGTGCCCTGCGCGGGGCGCGCAGTGAGCGAAGGATGGTCGATCACCGCGATGACGCCGGGCATGGAGAGCACCGAATCCTCGTCAATCGCGGTCACTTCGCCCTTGGCAATGGTGGAGGTGACCAGCACGCCTTCGGCGCAGCCATCGATCGGATATTCGGCGGCGTAGGGCGCGGTACCGGTGACCTTTAGCAGGCCCTCTACCCGGCTGGTCGCGGTGCCCAGAACGCCCTGCTTCATATCGTCCAGCCGGTTGTCGGTAACCGGCGCGTCCTGCTTCAGATGTGCGCTCACAGCTCTACTCCCGTTGCTTCGGCAAGCACGGCAGCAAGGGTGCGCCGGGCAAGCGGGATCTTGAAATCGTTCTCGCCATACCCGCGCGCGTCGCGCAGCAGCACATCGGCCGCCCTGTTGAACAGGTCGGCGCCGGGTTTCTGGCCGATCAGCACCTGCCCGACTTCGGGATCGTGCCATGGCTTGTGCGCCAGCCCGCCGAAGGCGAGGTCGGCGCGGGCGATCGTGTCGCCGTCCATCGCGACGATCGCCGCGACGGAACACAGGGCAAAGGCATAGGACGAACGTTCGCGCACCTTGCGGTACAGTTGCCTGCCTTTCACCGGTGGGGGCAAGGTTACACCGGTGATCAGATCGCCGGGTTCGAGCACATTGTCCTTCCACGGGGTATCGCCGGGCAGGCGGTGGAAATCGCGCACCGGAACCGTTCGCGTGCCGCCATCGGCACCGGCAATCTCGACCTGCGCGTCGAGCGCGCTCATCGCCACCGCCATGTCACCCGGATAGGTCGCGATGCACTGCGAACTAGCACCGAGCACGGCATGGAGCTTCGCAATACCCTCTATCGCGCCGCAGCCGCTGCCCGGTTCGCGCTTGTTGCATGGCTGGTCGATATTGGTGAAATAGTAGCACCGCGTGCGCTGGCACAGATTGCCGCCGGTCGTCGCGCGGTTGCGCAGCTGCTGCGTCGCCCCGGCAAGGATCGCGCGCGCCAGTACGGGATAGTCGCTGCGCACCCGAGGATGCACCGCGGTTTCGGTGTTGGTCGCCAGCGCGCCGATCCACATACCGCCATCGTCGCGATCTTCGATCTCGCGGTGGCCGAGGCGGTTGATGTCGACCAGCGTCTGCGGGGTTTCGACCTGCAACTTCATCAGGTCGAGCAGGTTGGTGCCACCGGCAATCGCCTGCGCGTGTTCGCCTGCGGTCAACTGGCCCGCGTGGTCGCGGCTGTCTGCGCGCTGATAGTCGAACGGCCTCATGCCGGCTCTCCCGATGCGACTTCGGTGATGGCGGCAAGGATGTTCGCGTAGGCTCCGCAGCGGCAGATATTGCCGCTCATCCGCTCTCGGATTTCCTCGGCAGACGGCTTCATAGTGCCATCGAGGTTTTCGCTCGCATCGCTCGGCCAGCCATTGGCGATCTCTTCGAGCATCGCGGTAGCGGAACAGATCTGGCCCGGCGTGCAATAGCCGCACTGATAGGCGTCGTGATCCACGAAGGCCTGCTGCAACGCTGATGGCTCCTCCGCCGTGCCCAGCCCTTCGATGGTCGTCACCTCGTCGCCATCGTGCATTACCGCCAGCGTCAAACAGCTGTTGATCCGCACGCCGTTGACCATCACGGTACACGCGCCGCACTGGCCATGATCGCAGCCCTTCTTGGTTCCGGTCAGGCCGAGGTTGTGCCGCAGCATGTCGAGCAGGCTCACCCGCGGATCGTCGGGCAGCGGATGCGCCTCCCCGTTGATGGTGACTCTATTCTCGGAACTCATCGATGCACTCCCCGGTGGCTGTCACCTGTGCGACCTACGGGTGGGCGGGCCGACCGTTCCGGCATCAACAAGTGTTGAGGCCAGGCTTTCGGCGCGTGCGTGCGCAATCGCGCCTTCGCAACCAATCGCACCCCTCGCTCGTTCGGCTTTGAAACAAGGAGGTTGCATGGCGGCGCGCGCATATTGGCAAGGGCAGATCAGGCTGGCGCTGGTTTCGATACCGGTCGAAATTTATTCCGCTTCGCAAAGCGGGGCGAAGATCAGCTTTCGCCAGATTCACGAGCCTTCGGGCAAGCGTATCTCTTACGAAAAGGTGGTCGACGGGGTCGGCCCGGTCGATCGCGACGACATCATCCGTGGCTATGAATTGTCGAAGAACAATTACGTGCTGCTGGAGGACGAGGAGATCGAGGCGGTCAAGATCGAGAGCAAGAAGACGTTGGAACTGGTGCAGTTCGTCGACCAGTCCGAGATCGACCCGCTTTATTTCGAAAAGCCCTATTACGTCGTCCCGCAGGACGAGCTGGCGGAAGAAGCCTTCATCGTGCTGCGCGATGCGCTGCGCAAGGCGAAGAAGACCGCGCTGGGTCAGCTATCGGTGCGCGGGCAGGAAAAGCTCGTCGCGATCAAGCCCTGCGGCAAGGGCCTGCTGCTGGAGACCCTGCGCTACGCTGACGAAGTGCGCGAGGGCCAGAAATATTTCGACGACATCCCAGAAACGAAGCCCGAGAAGGAGCTGCTCGACCTGGCGAGCACGCTGATCGAGAAGAAGTCCGCCCCGTTCGATGCGAGCGAGTTCAAGGATCGCTATGCCGAGGCCCTGAAAAAGCTGATCGACAAGAAGGCCAAAGCGAAGGGCAACAAGAAAATCCTCGAAGACGTCGAGGAGCCATCGGGTGACGGTTCGGGCAATGTGATCGACCTGATGGCCGCGCTGAAGAAGTCCGTCGATGGGGAAAAGCCCGCCAGGACAAAGAAGAAAAAGAGCGCCTGAGCCGTGGCGAAGAAAGACGATCCGCTCGCCGAATATAACGCCAAACGCGATTTTTCGCGCACCAGGGAGCCTGCGGGCAAGGCGGGCAAGAGCGGCAAGGACCGCATTTTCATGGTGCAGAAGCACGACGCCACGCGGCTGCACTGGGACTTGCGGCTGGAAGCGGACGGCGTGCTCAAGAGCTGGGCGGTGACCAAGGGCCCCTCGCCCGATCCGGACGTCAAACGGCTGGCCGTGCGGACCGAGGATCACCCGATGGACTATGCCACCTTCGAAGGCACGATCCCGGCGGACGAATATGGCGGCGGCACGGTGATGCTGTGGGATCGCGGCACCTGGAACCCGATCGAGGGCAAGAGCGCCGACGATATCGAGGACGGCCACCTCCACTTCGTGCTCGATGGAGAGCGAATGAAGGGCGAATGGCTGCTGATCCGCATGAAGCCACGGAAAGGCGAAAAGCGAGAGAACTGGCTGCTGCGCAAGCTGGACGACGAGCACGCGCAGGAAGGGGACGCGCTCGTCGAACAGGCGCTGACCAGTGTCGATACCGGGCGCTCGATGGCGGAGATCGCAGCGGGACGCGAACCCGATGAATCGACCGGAGAAGATGAAGCTGTCGAACCACTCGCGAAGATGAAGCATGCCCGCCGGAGCAAGAAGGCCGGCAAGCCGCCGGGGTTCGCGAAGCCGCAGCTCGCCACGCTGGTCGACGATGTGCCCACCGGCAATGGCTGGATGCACGAGATCAAGTTCGACGGGTATCGCGCGCTGATCGCGGTCTCGGGCAAGGATGTCACCGTGTGGACCCGCAACCAGAAGGACTGGACGGACAAGTTCGGCCCACTGGTCGAGGCGATCGCCGCGCTCGACCTGGCCCCCGCCCTGATCGACGGCGAAATCGTCGCGCTCGACAAAGACGGCAATCCCGATTTCTCGACCCTGCAATCGGTGCTCAAGCGTGGGCATGGCTCGCAAGGACCGAAAGACAGGCTCGCCTTTTTCGCGTTCGATCTGCTGACGGTCGATGGCAGCGACCTGACGGGCCTCGGCAATATCGAGCGCAAGGAACGGCTGGAGGCACTGCTGCGCGATGCCGAGCCGCCGATCCACGTCGCGGACCATATCATCGGCGCGGGCGAGAAACTGTATCGGCAGATGTGCGATGCGGGGCAGGAAGGGATCATCTCCAAACGGATCGACGCGCGCTATCGCCACAGCCGCACGAAAAGCTGGGTCAAGGTGAAGTGCATCCGACGGCAGGAGTTCATCGTCGTCGGCTGGTCGGAAAGCTCCGCCCGCGGGCGGCCCTTTGCCTCGCTGCTGCTGGCAACGAGGGACGGCGACGAGCTGGTCTATCGCGGCAAGGTGGGCACCGGGTTCGACGGCGACGACCTGGACCGGCTCGACGGGAAACTTGCGCGGCTGGATCGCAAGACCCCGCCACTCGACGTGCCCAAATCGGATGCCCGTAAAGTGCATTGGGTCACGCCAAAGCTGGTCGCGGAGATCGCCTTTGCAGAACTGACGGCGGAAGGCCGGGTGCGGCACGGCAGCTTCCTCGGCCTGCGGCAGGACAAGGATGCCGACGATGTGGCCGACGAACGCGGCAAGCCTGCACCTGAGCCCACAGCCGAGATCGAGATTTCCAGTCGCGAGCGGGTGATCTTTCCCGAAAGTGGCGAGACCAAGGGCGATTTGGCGGACTACTACGCGGCCGTCGCGCCGCTGATGCTCACCTTTGCAGGCGAACGGCCGCTCAGCCTCGTGCGCTGCCCACAGGGGCGCGCGAAAAAGTGCTTCTTCCAGAAACACGATAATGGCGGCTTCGGCGATGGTGTCAAAGCCGTGCCGATCAAGGAGAAAGACGGCGGGAGCGAGGATTACCTGTTCATCGAGAGCGCCCGCGGGCTGTTGCAGTGCGTGCAGATGGGCACGATCGAATTTCACGGTTGGGGCGCGCGTTCGGGCGCGGTCGAGCACCCCGACCGGATGGTGTTCGATCTCGACCCCGACGAAGGGCTGGACTTTGCCGCCGTGCGCGATGCCGCGGTGGACCTGCGCAAACACCTGGCCGATATCGGCCTCACCAGCTTCGCGATGGTGACCGGTGGCAAGGGGGTTCACGTCGTGGTGCCGCTGGCCCCCGATCATTCGTGGGAGGCGCACAAGAGCTTCGCCGAACGCTTCGCCAAGGCACTGGCGCAGGCCGAGCCCGATCGCTTCACCGCCACGATGAGCAAGGAAAAGCGCAAGGGCCGCATCTTCATCGACTGGCTGCGCAACCAGCGCGGCAGCACGGCGGTGCTGCCCTATTCCGCCCGTGCGCGTGAAAATGCGCCGGTGGCCGCGCCCGTTTCCTGGGCCGAGCTCAAGACATTGGACGATGCGCGCGGCTTCGCCATCCGCGATGCGACGCAATTGCTGGAGCGCGCACGGTCAAAGGCTCTCTCAGGATGGGGCTTCGCCGAACAGCACCTGCCGGATGTGTAGTTCGCCGAAATCGGCCTAACCCCCTCGCCCGGCTTCCCCGTCCGGGTTAGGATGCCTGAATGACCGCTCAGGGATCCACCGGCTGGCAGCCGCGGCGCGTGCTCGTATTCGGCGGAACGGGCACCATTGGCCGCGCGGCAGTGGACGCACTGCTGGCGCGCGGCCATCGGGTCGTCTGTTTCGGAAGGACGCGACCGGCAGGTTGCGACGCCGCGACACTTGAAGGGGCCGAGCTTCGTGCCGGTGACGTCACCGACCCTGCCTCGATCGCGCGCGATGGTATTCGGGGCGAGCACTTCGATGTCGTGCTGTCCTGCCTTGCATCACGAACCGGTGCGCCCGACGATGCGTGGCGCATCGATCACGACGCGCATGTCGCAATTCTCCATGCTGCAGAGGCGGCAGGCATTGGCCACATGATCCTGCTATCGGCGATTTGCGTGCAGAAACCCGTGCTGGAATTCCAGAAGGCCAAGCTTGCATTTGAACGAAAGCTCACCGCATCCGGCCTCGATCACACCATCGTGCGACCGACCGCCTTCTTCAAATCGCTGTCCGGTCAGGTCGATCGCGTGAAGCGGGGCAAACCGTTCATGGTCTTCGGCAATGGCGAGCTCACAGCCTGCAAGCCGATCAGCAATCGCGATCTGGGCGCGCATCTTGCCGACTGTATCGACGATCCGGAGCGGCGCAATCGCGTGCTGCCCATCGGCGGGCCGGGCGATCCGATCACGCCCAGGATGCAGGGCGAGGCGCTGTTCGCCCTGACGGGGCGGCCGGCGCGATTTACACGAGTGCCTGTGGTCCTGCTCGATGGCGTCATCGCCACACTCGCGATGCTGGGCCGCGTTGCACCCTCGTTCAAGGCCAAGGCGGAGCTTGCCCGCATCGGCCGCTATTACGCAACGCAGTCCATGCTCGTGCTCGATCCAGCGACCGGGCGGTACAGCGCGAGCGCCACCCCATCGACAGGCACGGACACCCTGTACGATCACTATGCTCGGCTGCTCTCTGACGAAGCGGAGGCGGAGCGCGGCGATCACGCGGTGTTCTGAACTCTCCGTGCCGGCGAAAGCGGAATCGCCCGCCACAATCCGATCGAAACGCAGCTGGCGCAGGGCGAAATGCGCGCCCTTTCCTGCATTACAGCTTCCGCTCTCGATTGCGTAGGCGGGCCCCAGGACCTTGAGGTCCTGAGAAGACACCACAATCTCGCAATGAATGAACGCAAAAAAGCCCCGCTGAGGGCAGCGAGGCGCAATTGGCTATGATGAAGAGCTATGTGGTGGTTGCGGGAGCACGATTTGGTCGCGACCATACACTTAAGGTCGCCGCTTAGCCCCTCCGGATAATTCCGCATTTACCCGACCACCCGACGCGCAGGTTAGCGCGGGCGGGCTTTTTGCGTTCGAAAAGCGCAGCGAGCCGTCGATCTGCCTCAGGTGCAGGGATAGCGCGGCAAACGCATAACATTCCTAACATTCGTTGTTTCTCAATGGTTTAAGACATAATATTTTTATAACATTGCTCTAATCAGATTATGTCTTTGGTCTCTAATTTCTGATGTTGTGAAAATCGTTATTTTTCAATGAGGTAACGTCTGAGGCTCAAAAATGTTATGTCAGGTTACGTCCGAAACATAATCTCGGAAAGCTTAGAATTCCGCCAGTTCTTGAGGGCTGATCAGGGCAGGTTACGGATGTTATGCCTTTCCCGCACACACACCCTCCCGCCAAAAGCATTGAATCTGACTGGGCTTGCATAGATCGCATCGAACAAGCCGAAGGCGTGGCGTGGGGGCGAGCGCGGCGCGCGGGGGGTGGGGGAGGTGGAGAGCCGACAATCGATGTCGCTTGACCGAGAGAGGGGCACCGGGCAGCGATGGGGGATGGTCCGACGCCGATCACGACCGAAGGAACAGCAACTCCCCGACCCGCTCCCCAAGGGCTGGATCGCGCATGATGGAGGGGGAATGCCGGTCGATCCCGACAGCAAGCCTGCGCTATGGATGCGCAGCGGTCAGCGAATGCAGGGTGGCGAGCGCACCGCCGCCAGCTGGACCGGATGGGGCGGGCGAAAGACGGGCAGCTGCTGGATCTGGGAAGACGATGCGTTCGACATCGTCGCTTTCAAGCCATGAAGACGCGCATCGAATTCGCAGTGCTTCTGGTGATCACGCTCGTTGGGCTATCTCTCTCGCTGTGGGGCATCATCACCTGAAGCGCCTCATCCGCTTTCCTACAGCGTCGTCCCCATGCCATAGTGCTTCGATGCCCCACCACGGCCCCAGCCTCTACCTGGTCGATGATGATGAACGCGAGATCGCCGGCACGCGCCGCGCCATCCGCCCGACGATGTCATCCGAGAGGATCGCCGCGATTGCGAACGAGCTTCGCGCGATGATGGGCGAGGCGACCTTTCTGCGCGAACGGCTGCCCGATGGGGAGATCAGGAGGCTCGATTAGGCGTGCGAGACGCTGCATCATCCTGCCGCGGCACTCGTTTACCTTCGGGCGTGATTTCGGACTGGCCGTCGCTGCAGCTGTAATTGTCGAACCGCAGGATCTCGGCGCCGAAGAAATCGTTCATCGCCCGCATCCGCCGCATGATCGGCGTGATCTCGATCTGGTAGAACGTGTCGAGTGCTTCGCCGACCTTCCCGAAGCCACCCGTGTTCGTCGGCACGATCCCGATCAGCTGGGGTGGCACGCGATGGGCAGCGAGCATGTCGTCGCGGCTGATATTCTTCACGCCCGAAAATTCGTCCTTCGCGGCGACATCGGCGATCGGCAGCACCTGGACGCCGTCCTTCCTGCCACCGGGCATGTAGAGAAACAGGTTCTTGAAGTTCCCGACGCCCTTGGCCGATTTCATCCGCTCGGCGACCTTTTTCGCCGTTTCCTGGTCGGCGAAAGCATCGTTTACGTAGAGGATAAAGCCGGCATGCGCGCCGTTGAGGTAATAGCGGCGGCGGAACAGCGTGGCGTTTTCGTTGAGCAGCCCGGATTGCAGGGCCGACAGCCATTCGGGCAGGCCATAGATTTCCTGCGCGACGTCGGGCTGCTGAAGCTGGAAGATCGCGCCGGGCGCAAACTGGTGCTCCTGCTGAATGCCGAGCCCGGTCCCGACGAAGAAAAACCCGCCCTCCCCCTTCGGCGCGCGCATGTGGCGCGCTGGCGCGTGCTTCGCCCGAGCGGTGCGCCCGCGCAGGTTCGGAATGTCTTCGAGGTAGCCATTGCCCATCTGGATGAAGTCGAGCGCGAACCGCTCGAAATCGTCGCTCGATAGCTGGTCGGTCGCCACCTGGTGCCCGGTCAGAAGGTTGACCTTCAGCCCGATCGCGCTGCGATGATGCGGTGCCATGTTGAACACCTGACACAGCCGGTCCATCGGCAGCGGCGGTTCGAACCAGCGCCCGTTATGATAGATCTCGAAATACTCGGTCAGCTCGCGCCGATCGAGGACGCTTTCGGCGTCGCCGAAGCTGAAGGCCATCGGCCCGCCTGCAGGGCTCACGTCGTCTCGGGTTGCGCTGGGCAAGGTCTGCTCGGGCATCGGGTCGGTTCCTTTCATCGGATCAGTCGTCATCGGAGAACACCGCCTGCGCCATGCCCGCGCTCTCGGCGGCGGCGGCAACGTCGAGCGGTTCGTTCGAAAAAGCGTGCAGAATGGCCCAGGCGATGTCCGCGTGCCCGATCTGGCCATTGCGTCCGGCGACGTAGGTGACACCCTTGCCGCTGCCGGTCAGCGCCGGGCGGATTGCCATGAATGCCTGCATTACGTGGTCCATCCGGCGTCGAATTCGACCCGGCCCGCGCGGAACAGCGACTGCCCCTTGATCACCAAAGCGGTCTTCGTGGCGATCGAATATTCGATCGAGCGAACGGTCGGGAACCAGTGCTTGACCAGTTCGAAGACCGCGCGGCCATGCCCCGTCGTGTCGATCGCGATGTCGGTGACGTTGAAGTGTCCCGCAATCTTTCTGATGAAGTCGGCCTGCCCCTGGAAATCGAGATCGTTGAGCCGGAACTTCGCGAGCACCCGCAATTTGCCGCCCGGCCGATCGGGCGGCGCGACCACCGCCAGCGCGGCATCGTCGCGGCCCTGCTTGTTCGGATCGTACCCGATCCACACCGGCGCATCGGCAAACGGGCGCCCGCCGGGGATATCGAGCAGCGCGGGCTGGAAATCGCGCCATTTGAAGAAGCTGTCGACCCGCGCGGGGGCGAGCCGCGCCCAAGGGAAGCTGCTGGCCGCATCGTCGACGAATTCGCATTGGTAAAGGTTGCGGAATTCGTCTTCGCTCGATTCCTCGCGCAGTTCGTCGATGTCCACCAGCGCGCCGAGCCCGCCCGCGATTGCGTCTTCCAGCGTAACAACCTGGGACCAGCTGCCATCGGGCATGATCCCGCCGGTCTTCAGGTTCTTGTGGCTGGTATCGAAGGCGCGTTGCTTGGCCTTGGCTTTGCCCGAGTTCCATTCCTCGCCCGACCAGAAGGCGTAGGCTTCGTGCGTTTTCGTCGATGGCGTCGAGAAATAGGTCCGCTTGTAGATCTTGTGCGTCGCCATTGCCGCGGCGACCTTGCGCAGCTGGGCAAAGCCGTGGACCCAGAAGAATTCATCGAAGTAGAAGTCGCCGCTTTCACCCTGCGCCGTGTTCGAATTGGTCGAGATCGGATAGAGGCCGACCATGTCGAGCGAGAGCGGATCACCGGCGTCGTCGGTCAGCCCGCCAAAGTCGATCATGATCGGATCGCCTGCGAGGTCCACATCGCAGACCCGCTTCACCCAGCTCACGATTTCGCGCTTGAATTTCAGCGCCTGCCGTTTCGACGCCGAAAGGAATATCTGGTTGCGCGGCTGTTCCCCGGCCAGCACCGCCTCGGCGATCTTCGCCACCGCCTCGCGCGCGAAATACCAGGTCGCGCCCATCTGGCGGGATTTGAGGATTTTGCGCGTGCGCTGGTCCCGCTGTTCCCACCACCCCGCCTGGTAGGCGAAATTCTTGTCGTGGAAGTCGTCGAGCAGCGCCTGCCACTGCTCTCGGCTGAGGAAATTCTTGCGCTTTTCGTCGCGCTTGGCCTGTGCCGCGTCATCGTTGCGCCGCGCGATCTTGGGGTTGAGATCGCCTTCCCTCCCGCTCCCTTCGTATTTCGCGATGCGAGCCGATCGTTCCATCTGGCGCATCAGGAAATCGACGCGCTTCATGTGCCCTTCGTTGAAGTCGTCGCGGTCCAGATAGCTCGCGATCTTCGCCTCGATCCGGTCTTCGATGATCTGGCGCGGGCTCGCATCGTCCCATTTGCCGCGCCGTTTCCAGCTGGCGAGGGTTTGATATTTCGGGATGCCAAGTTCGCGCTGGATATCTGCGAGCGGCCACCCGCGCCAATAGAGCGAGCGCGCCTGCCGCTGAAGGTAGGCGGCGGTCAGTTCGGTCTGGCCGGCGTGGGCGGGTAGCAGTTGCATGGCATTCGCCATGCACCCCGCTGTTGGGCGGCGGTCTATCGCCCGGCGTGGTGGAATGCGGTTTCACCCGCGCGCGGCGTTGCATGAATGCGCGCTTCGGGGGCCTTAGTGCGCTCAGCAATCTTTCCGCGATGAACGCGCCAGGCACGGCGCAGCGACCTTGGAGCCGACAACGCCATGAAGACCAAGCCTTTCCTGCTCGCCACCGCCGGTTCCACCGTCGACAGCCGCACGATCGATGAAAACGACATCAAGCAGATGGCGTCGAGCTATGATCCGAAGACCTACGGCGCACGGCTCAATATCGAGCATATTCGCGGGCTCGGCACCGAAGGCCCGTTCCGCGCCTATGGCGATGTCCTGGAGCTTTCGACCGGCGAGGTCGACGTCAACTTCAACGGCGAGACCGAAAAGCGCCTGGGTCTGTTCGGCACCTTCGACGTCACCGACGACGCCAAGCAGCTGAACGACGCGGGGCAGAAGGTCTATCCCTCGGTCGAAATCCATCCGAACTTCGGCGGCAAGGGCTACTGCTACCTGGTGGGCGTCGCGCTGACCGACAGTCCGGCCTCGATCGCAACCGAACGCCTGAAGTTCAACCGCAGCCTGCCCGACGCGATCACGCTGTCGCGCGACGAAGCGGCCCTGCTCGAATTCGCGGACGCCGGGACCGGCGACGCCACCGGCCAGAATTTCATCCAACGCTTCGGCGCGATGCTCGACGAAAAGCTGGGCAAGCTCGGCGGTGGAAAACCCGTCGAAAAGCCAGCCTCCAAGAATGGCGACGACGAAACGGATGCCTTCAACATCACCGATCTGCAGCCGATGCTGACCGAACTGGGCCAGCTTTGCGCCGACGAAATCGGCAAGCTCGACGCGCGCTACCGCGAAGAGATCGACGCGCTTTCGGTAAAGGTCACCCGCATCGACAAGACGATCGAGGCCACGCCCGCGCAGAGCCACACCGCCCGACCCGCAGCCACCGGCAACGCCGACGAAAAGACCGACTGCTGATCCACCCAAACCCGCATCCACCCGAGCAAAGCCCCGCACCCGCTTCGCTTAAGGAACCGACCCGATGAAAACCGCCACCCGCCTGAAGTTCGCGGCCTTCGTTTCGCAGATCGCCCTGATCAACGGCCTCTCCACCCCTGCCGACCCGGAAAAGGGGACTTCGAAGTTCAACGTCTCGCCCAACGTCGAACAGAAGCTCGAAGATCGCCTGCGCGCGTCGAGCGAATTCTTGCAGATGGTCAACGTCATCCCGGTGAGCGAGCAGGAAGGCGCGGTGCTGGGCGTCGGCGTGTCCAAGTCGCTCGCCGGCCGGACCGACACCAGCGACGGCACCCGCCGCGATCCGCAGGCTGTCGGCAACGCGAACGAGAAGCATCGCTACCTGTGCAAGAAGACCAATTTCGACTGGTCGATGCGCTACGCCCTGCTCGACGCCTGGGCCCACCGCCCGAATTTCCAGACGCTGGTGCGCGACGACATTCTCGCGCAGCAGGCGCAGGACCGGATCATCATCGGCTTCCACGGCACCAGCGCGGCAGCCGACACCGATCGCGTCGCCAATCCGCTGCTGCAGGACGTCAACCTCGGGTGGCTGCACAAGATCCGCACCGATGCGCCTGCGCAGGTGATGGACGATGGCGCCCTCACGGTCGAAAGCGACGGCACTGACAACGCCGCGCTCAAGGCGATCTACGTGAAGGATGGCGCGACCCTGTTCGACGAATCGCTCGACAATGCGACCGATGCCGACGCCGACTATGCCTCGCTCGATGCGCTGGTGCTGGACGCCAAGCGCGGCATCCATGAACGCCATCGCGGCGATACCGACCTGGTCGTGATCGTCGGGCATGACCTGCTTGACGACAAGTATTTCAACATCGCGCAGAAGACCGGCGCGACCGCGACCGAGCAGGAAGCGACCGACCGCATCCTCGCTTCCACCAAGATGCTCGGCGGTCTGCAGGCCTACCGCGTCAGCGGCTTCCCCGCGAATTCGATCCTGATCACCAAGCTCTCCAACCTGTCGATCTACTGGCAGGAAGGCAGCCGCCGCCGTCGCCTGGTCGACGAGCCCGAATATGATCGCATCGCGAACTATGAATCGGTCAACGAGGCCTACGTGGTCGAGGAATACCAGCTGGCGGTGCTGGTCGAGAATATCGTGATCGGCGCGGCACCGGACCGCCCGGATCCCGCCTAACCCGACCTGATGGACAGGGGCGCACCTGCCGTGCGTCCCGTCATCGCCCCGCAATTTTCCTCCACGCTGCAGGAGCCCCCGCTGATGACCAGTCCCTTCCTTCGCAACCGCCAGCGCAAGCTGGCCGCACAGTCGGGCGAAGCGGCGACCGCGCACATGCCCAAGCCGCGCGACGAAAAGAGCGCGACCGGTCAGGAATATGCCGGGCTGAAGGTCCGCCTGCACGATCAGCTGCGCCAACTTCAGGACGTGGAAAGCCACGAAGCACGCATCCCCATGAAGGCGCAGTTTGTGAAGGACTTCGCGCCGTGGGTCGATGGCGTGATCGAGGCCGACAAGCCGGTCGAGGACGAGATCGTGATGACCAGCCTCGTCTGGTCGATCGACATCGGCGAGTTCGAACGTGCGGTCGAGATCGGCGAATTCGCGCTGCGCCACGGCATGTCGATGCCAGAACGCTACAAGCGCAGCGTGGCGTGCTTCCTGCGCGAAGATATCGCCGAGATCGCGATCGCGGATTCCGACGCGGTCGATCTGCCGCTTCTCGTGAAAATCGATTCGCTCACTGCCGATGCCGACATGCCAGACGCTGCGAAGGCGAAGCTGCACAAGGCGCTGGGCCGCGCCTGGCGCGCGAAGGCGGACGCTTTCGATGCGAGCGACGACAGCGCCCCTGCCGGGGGTGAGGCGGCCTACGTTTCCGCCGCGCTCGACCAGCTCCGCCGCGCGCTCACGCTCGACAAGAAAGCGGGCGTCAAGAAGGACATCGAACAGCTCGACCGCCGTCTCGCCAAGCTGCAGGAAAGTCAGGGAAATGGCGATCCCGCCGACTGAGATCACGCGCGAAGAGAAACGCGCGGATAGCCGCCGCCTCGCTCTGTTCGCCGCCTCATGCGTGTTTTTGGCTGTTGCTCTCGCATTGCTGATTCCGGAACGCCCCACGGCGCTGGGGGGCGATCGGTCCGATCGGCGGGGCGCATGCCCTACCCGCTCGTGCCCGGTCTCACCCCCCACTTGCCGGGAAATCTAGGACCCGACCGTGGCTGGACTGACCGCACCACCCGATAATGCAGCCGCACCCGACGGCCCGATCGTCGCGGCGGATGACTGGTTCCCCGGCATCGATACCGACGCGGTGCGCGAAAAGGTCCGCATCGGCGATGGGGCGGTGACCAATGCGCGGCTTACCGAAGCGGTCGTCGCCGGCATCCTTGCCGGGCTCGACGCCTTGGCCGACTGGCAGACGATGCACCGGAATGCCGGGGTCGCGAATCTCGAGGCCGTCACCACCCGAACCGTTGCGGGAGAGAACCTGGCCAATCTTCTGTGGGGCCGGATCGTCCTGTTCTATGCCGCCGCCGAGCTGATGGACGGGCACACCGATGTCGCCGCGACCGACGACGCGCTCGATCGGGAAGAAGAAAAGCGCGCCACTGCCGACACCTATCGCCGCAAGGCCTACGAAGCCGTCGCCGACCTGATGAAGATCGGCGCGAAGGAAGGTGACGCGGTCGGCCGCAACCGGGTGGAGCTGATATGATCGCCACGGCGCAGGATGGCGAAACTCTCGACGCTCTGGTCTGGCGTGTGCTCGGGCGCACCGCGGCGATCACCGAACAGGTCTATGACGCAAACCCCGGCTTGGCCGACCACGGCGCCCAGCTGCCGGGCGGAACGAGGGTAGACCTCACGCTCGCCGCACAAGCCGCCAGCGCGCCGCCGAAGCGCGATGTCGTCAACCTGTGGGATTAGGCGGATCCAGCAATGCAGAAACCCGCCAGCCTTCGCAAAGCACTTCATGCCGCGCTACCCTCGATCCGCTCCACGCCCGATCGCCTGGCGATCTGGATCGAGGACGGCGCGGTTCGCGTGCGCCAGACCGAAAGCCACTCCTTCGCGTTCCATTATCCGCTGTCGATCCTGCTGCGCGAGGAAAAGACCGACATCGCGATTGTAGTCCATGCGATCAATCGCTGGCTGCGCGCCAACCAGCCCGATCTGCTGGCGGGTGGCGCGGGCGATTCCTACAAGTTCGAGACGGACATCCTCGACAACGGCACCGCCGACATCCTGTTCACGATCGACCTGACTGAAAGCGTCTCGGTCGCCCGCAATCCCGACGAAAGCTGGGCGATCGATTACCTGCCCGAACCCGATCCCATGTTCGCCAGCGACGCGCCGGTCGAAGGGCTGGACGGCACGACGCCGCTGGCGGGCGTCGATGCGATCGTCGCCGATGGCGGCTGACCATGTCCCACTATGATTCCGATGCGCTGTCGGGGCTCGACCCGTGGCTGGCAGACGTCCTGCGCGGGCTGTGCCCGGCCAAGCGCAAACGCGCGGCACTGAAGCTCGGGCAGGCGCTCCGCCGATCGAACCTTGCGCGGATCAAGGACAACGTGGAACCCGACGGCAGCCCGATGGACAAGCGCAAGTCCCGCCTCGATCGGCGCGGACGCGTGCGCAGCAAAGCGGGCGGCAAGATGTTCCGCAAGCTGCGCTATGCCCGCCGCTGGCAGGTAAAGGCACGGGTCGACAGCGTGGAGCTTTCGCCTAAGGGCCGGTCGAACATCCCCGAGGTGCATCACTTCGGCAAAAAAGGCTTCGTCGGGCGCGGACCCGATGGCAGAAAGATTTTCACCCGATACCCCGAACGCCGCCTGCTCGGCTTCGGCAAGGGGGACGATCAGCTGGCGATCGACATTGCAGCGGACCTGATCGACCGGGACTAATTGCGGCGCTCCGGCCGCGAGGCCCGGTCAAATCCGCTTTCACCACTCGCCCGACTTACGCGCGGGAAATCCATCGGGCAGTCGACATGGCATGACTGCCGCCGCATCTTCCGTTGATCTGTCGCGCCTGCCGCCGCCGGACGTCATCGAAGATCTCGACTTCGAAACGATATTCGCCGCGCGCAAGGCAGACTTCCTCACCCGCTTTCCGCAGTTCAGCGCGAACGTGGAAAGCGATCCCGTCGTCAAGGCGCTGGAAGCGGGGGCCTATCGCGAACTGGTCCTGCGGGCGCGCATCAATGACGCGGTGCGGCGGGTGCTGGTCGCCTATGCGGCAGGCCCGGATCTCGACCATCTCGCAGCGTTGCTCGGCGTGGCGCGACAGGAGATCGCGCCCGCCGACGCACAGGCCGGTACGCTCGCCGTTTTCGAGGATGACGATGCGCTGCGGCGGCGCATGCTGCTCGCGCCAGACAGCTTCAGCGTGGCTGGCCCGGCCAGCGCCTATGTCTTTCACGCCCTGTCCGCCGATGCCGACGTTCTCGATGCGAGCGCGATCAGCCCCGCCCCCGGCGAAGTCACCGTTTCCGTCCTCTCTCGCAGCGGCGATGGCAGCGCACCTGCACAGCTGGTCGCCACGGTCCAGTCGTTGCTCGACGATGATGAAGTTCGCCCGCTGACCGACCAGGTCACGGTGCAAGGCGCGGACATCGTCGACGTCGCGATCGACGCGCAGCTGACCCTCTACCCCGGCCCCGACGAAACCTTGATCCTGACCGCTGCGAACGCCGCGCTTGACGATCTGCTTGCGAGCAACCGCCGCCTGGGCCGCGACCTCACACGCTCGGCAATCACTGCCGCCTTGCATGTCACGGGCGTCCAGAACGTCGCGCTGGTCGCGCCCGCTGCCGACGTCGTCATCGACCTTACGCAATGCGCCAATGTCGGCACCCGCTCTGTCGTCGTCTCGGGGACTGACACATGACCATCCTTCCCCCCAACTCCACCGCGCTCGAACGCAAGCTCGATCTGGTCGAGCAGGCACGCCTCGCGGCGGTGCCGGTGCCGATCGGCGACGTCTGGAACCCCGCGACGTGCCCCGCCGCACTGCTGCCCTGGCTGGCATGGGGCATCTCGATCGACATCTGGGACACCGGATGGACCGAACAGCAGAAGCGCGGTGCGATTGCCGCGGCGATCGCCGAACAGCGCCGTAAGGGTACCCGAGCAAGCCTGCGCACCGTGCTGGACCGTTTCGATCCGCTGATCGAAATTGTCGAATGGTTCGAGGATCGCGAAAACCTCGATCCCCATACCTTCCGGCTCGAGCTTCCTCTGAAGACGGTCAGCCCGGTCGAATACGATACGGAACTGGTCGCCGCGCTCTTGCGGGACATTGCCCAGGTCAAACCGCTTCGTGCGCACATGTCCGCCGTTTATCGCATGAAGGCCCAGGCCAATGCCTGGCTGCTGGGCGCGGGTTGGTCGGCCGGTCACACCAGGCTCGATGCCGACGCGGACGCCGAAGCCGCGCTCGATCCGGTCTGGGCGAGCTACCTGCAGACCGAGGATGGCGAGCCGCTGCGCAACGAAGCAACCGAAGACTTCCTGGTGGCGGCATGAGCGGCTTCGTCTTCACCGTTACCACCGCCGGGCTCGATGCCCTGGTCGATGCGCAGGCGGGCAAGATCGCCGCGATCGAGATCTCCGCGCTGGGTCTGTCCGCAGCGATCGTGGATGTCTCGCCCACGCTGATCGCGCTTCCTGGTGAATTCAAACGGATCGATACCTTCTCGGGCCAGTCGGTTTCCGAAACGATCATCCACATGACTGCGCTCGATGCGAGCGCAGAGACCTACGATGTGCGCAGCCTCGCGCTCTACCTTGCGGATGGCACACTTTTCGCCGCCTACTCGCGGGCCGAAGGCCCGCTATTCCGCAAGGTCGATATTGCGAGCTTCCTGTTCTCGATTGACATAGCCTTCTCCGAGGCAATCGCCGGCGACATTGCCTTCGGCGATGCCAGCTTCCTCTACCCGCCCGCCACCGAAGCCGTGAAGGGCGTGGCCGAAATCGCGACGCAGGTCGAGGTCGACGACGAAGCGGACGACGGGCGGATCGTCACCCCGCTCAAGCTTGCCACCCGCCTCGCGGAAGTGCTCGCCCCGATCATCCAGTCGATCGCCGACGAAGCCAGCGCGCGTGGCAATGCCGACGCGTCGCTCGACCAGGTCATCGGCGAAGAGGTGCAGCAGCGGACCGATGCCGACGCCGCCCTTCAGGGGCTGATCGATGCGCTGCTCGCGCGCACCATATCCGGTTCGGGCCTTGTCACCGGCGGCGGCACTCTGGCCAGCAACCGCGTGCTGCAGGTGCTTGCCGCCAGCGCGGCGGACGTTCTTGCGGGCACTGCCGCCGATCGCGCGATCACGCCGGCCGCGCTGGGCGGGATCGTCAAGTCCGTCGGCCAGAGCGGCTACATCTCGATTCCTACGGCAGACCCCGCCCGTCTGGTCGTTCTACAGTGGGGTCGGTTCACCGCTGCAGGCGACGCGCTGACCACGGTCACTTTCCCGCTCGCTTTTTCCCAGCCCGCATTCTCGGTCGTCGCCGATGGGAGCGATTCGACCGACACCGGGGTCAGCTCCAACAACGCGCGCGTCCGCGCGAACACGATCACCGCCACCGGCTTCGCCGCCTTCAGTGCGACCAACACCGCCGAGTCCTGCACCTTCATCGCCGTCGGGGAGATCGACAACTCGTGACCCTGTTCTTCAGCCCTTCCACCGGCGGCTTCTACGACGATGCCGTTCATGCCCCCGCCCGAATCCCGGGCGATGCGCTTCCGGTCGATCCTGCGCGGCACGCCGAACTGCTCGAGGCGCAGGCGAGCGAGGCGCCGGTCGCGATCGTGCCGAGCGAGACGGGAACGCCGGTCATGTCCCGCCAGCGCACCCTGACCGTTACTGAACGCCGCGCCCGGCTCCATGCAATCCTGGTCAACGAGACCGCGCGGCGCATCGCCGAGATCGCGGATCTCCAGCAGCAGCTGATCGACTTGCGGATCGGCGGAAGCGAAGCCGATGCGCGCTTTGCCGCGATCGATGCGGTCCGCGCGAACGCCGCCACCATCGCCGCCGCGATCGATGCCGCGGCGATGGCCGACCTGGCTGCCTTCGATCCGACCGCGCCCGAACAATGGGAGCCTCAACCGTGAGCCGCGTCAGCAACTTGCCTGCAATCGATCCGGCATCGATCGACGGGTCCGAAACCGTTCCGGTCGTGAAGAACGGCACGCTTGGTCGTGCACCAATCTCGACACTCGGGGAAGCCGCGGCTTCGAACGCTGCTGTTTCCGCGAACACCGCTCTCGCTGCAGAGGAGGCTGCGCGTGCCGCCCTCAATCCCAAAGCCGATGTTGCCGAAGGGCTCGCGACAGTCGCTGATGGCGAACACTTCAACGTGTTTGACGTAGGCGATGAGCTGGTGTCGATCTATCGCAAGGTCTCTTCGGTCTCGGCCGAGCTGATCAAAACCGTCTTCCAGCGGGCCGACATCCGCATCTTCGGCGCGAGCGCAGCAAGGGCCGACAACTCGGCCCAGATCAACGCCGCCATGGCCGCCGCGCTGATGATCTGGGTTCCCGCTGCCGCCTTCGGTTGCGCTGGCGGAGTGCTCAAGGCGCAGCTCGAGGGGCAGGTGATCGACGGCCCCGGCTTGATCGGAATGAATTCCGGTGAGACCGGCGCGCTCTTCGACAGTAACGGCAAGACGGTACATATCGGCGCGATCTGCTTCACCGCCAACGACACGGGGGCCAAGAACGACGTCGCTTCGCCAGCTGCGGATCGTAGCGCCCTGCTGCTCGACATGGACAAGGCGAGCACGCTGCGCGGCACGATGATCATGAATTTCGCGAACCGCGCGATCCTGCCGCGAAACGAGACGCCGAGCCGCCTCACCACCTTGAGCGCGAGCGACGTCAGCGTCTTCAACTGCTGGAAAGGATACGATCTCGGCGTCCGGGCGGCCGAATACACGACGTGGGACAATTGCCGAGCTCGCGGTTGCCGCGAAGCGGTGGATCTGGCGTCCGGCAACATCAATTGGACCGGCGGCTCGATCAACGACAATTACGACTGCCTTCTGATCACCGGGACCGACGTGCCGAACAATGGCCACAGCACCGTCACCGGGGTGCTGGTCAACCATGCGGACAATGCATTGGTCGCCGTGCGCGACGTCGACCTGGGCGCACTGATTACCAATTGCCAGATGTTCGATGGCAAAATCACAATTCAGCGATCGAAGGGCATAGCCATCCGGTCCAACATCATCGACGCGACCGAGTGGGTTTGTGGCGGTATCTCGGACGAAGAACCCGGCACCAACTTCGTCGAGGACAACACGATTATCGGCGCTTTCGCCAACACTGTCTTGACCAACGACGGCGGCTTCATAAGCGACACCCGTTTCAGGCGTAATTACAAGCCTGATGGTAAGCTGTTCTTCAGCAATGACGTGCCCGAGATCGCGCAGACGGTCCATCCGGGTGGTGGCAAGGCCTTGCTCACCGAATGGTGGGAATCCGGTTCCTATCGGACAGACGGCTTCAAGTGGTTTACCGATCCCGCCAAGGGCCATCTGTCGATCCACGGCTTCAATGCCGGTGAGCTGACGACCAACCCGGCCCTGACTGTTGGTCGGATCGGACCGGTGATCGGCTTCTTCGGAGCCCCCCCGGTTGGGCAGCAAAGTGTAAGCGCCGCTGCAACTTCAGCCGACGCAACCGACCTCGACAGCGCGATCGCCCTGGTTAACGAGCTGAAGGGCCTGACCAACAGCCTGCGGACGGCCTTGGTCAACCCTGGGTTGGCTTCGTGATCCGGTTCCTCGCCCTTCCCCTGCTGCCGCTCGGCCTGATTGCATGGCCCATCCTTCGCTGGGGGCGGCATGGTTGACATTGTCGAAGGCCGGGACGGGAACGCCGAGCAGATGCGTCTGATGATCGCCGCGACGGTGGAGCAGATGCTTGGTCGTCGTTCGGAAGAAAGCGACGAGATTGAGGAAAAACGGCTGCACGAAAAGATCGACGAGCGGGTCGATCGCAAGTTCGACAAGTTCAAGCTCTGGCTGCTGGGCACGGTGATCCTCAACCTCGCGCCGATGCTGATCACGGCGGGATCGGTGGTGTGGTTCGCTGCCGATATCAACAGCAAGATCGAGAACCTGACGGCCGGAGCGAGCGGAGCGGTGTCGCGCGTTGAATACGAGGCGTTCCGCCGCGAGGTCGAGCGCAGGCTGGAAGCCGACGAAGGGCGCATCGGCACGCTCGAAACCTATCACCGGCAGAATTGAGGGAGGACAGGACGATGAAGGATCACGACGCTTTCATGGCCGCGTGGCGGGCCTCGCGCGATGCTGACGGCGCGAAGATCGACCAGGCCGAATACGACCTCGTCATGGCGGCGATCGGGGGCACCTGGGCGCCTGCCGCCGCCGCGGCGGGTGGCGAGCCGAAGTGGCTGACGATCGCGCGCTCGAAGATCGGGCAGCGGGAGATCAAGGGTCCTAAGCACAACAGCTGGATCGCGAAGGGCTGGGCGCGCCTCGGCGCGGGATGGTTCAACGACGACGAGACGCCCTGGTGCGGCCTCTTCGTGGCCCATTGCATCGACGCGGCGGGCCTGCCGATCCCCAAGCCTTCGCAATTCCCGCGCGCGCTGGCCTGGCTCGAATGGGGCAAGCCCTGCAGGCCTGTGCTCGGCGCGGTGGTGGTGTTCGGCCGCACGGGTGGCGGCCACGTCGGCTTCCTCGTGGGCGAAAGTGCCACTGACTTCTACGTGCTTGGCGGCAACCAGAAGAACGCGGTCAACATTATGCCGCTGGCGAAGGACCGCGCGCGCGGATTTCGCTGGCCTGTCGGCCTGCCGCTCGGCACGTCGCCCTTGCTGCGCATGACCGGCGGCGTCCGGTCGGAGAACGAGGCATGAAGGATCCCCGCCAAGTCCGCGCGACTCTCGCCTTCGTCACGCTGGCGATGCTGTTCGCCGCGCTGCTGCTGGTCGCGTTCGGCGACGTCGAAGGCTCCGATCGCGAGCTCCTGCTGGTGCTGATCGGCGCGCTGGTGACCAACGCGAAAGATGCGCTCGGATTCTTCTTCGGCACGTCGCAATCGAGCCAAGAGAAATCCGATCTGCTGGCCCGCAACGGGCGTTCGGGAGGACACGAGACATGAGCTTTCTTACCGCCAATGGCCTGTTCGGGCTCGCGCGCTGGGGCTGGATCGTCATCGCACTGGTCGGCGCTCTGCTGATCGCTTGGGCGATCATCGGGACCTACGACAACACGCTCGACGATGCGCGCGAGAACGGCCGGGAGGCCGGGGCCGCGGGCACGGTAATCGCCGGGCAGAACCAGACCCTCGACCAACTGAAGGATGCCAACGATGCCGAACAGGATCTTCGCAGTGCTGGCGATCGCGATGCTCGCCGTTACGAGCAGTGCCTGCTCGACAACCGGCGAAAGGCTGCCTGCGAGCGATACCGCCCCATCGCGCCGGAATAGCAGCTGGTGCCAGGGCGACCGGCCGATCGGCTACGCCTCGGCCGACCGGCCGGGCCAGCACGATCCGGGCAACGAGCTCGACAGCGACGAGACGGTGAGAGCGATCCAGGAGCACAATGCGCGGCTGCGCGCGGCGTGCGCCGAAACGGCTCACCCCGAGTCCTGACCGGCCGATGTTCACCGGCGATCGCCTTCCCGAAGATATCCCCGCAGATCTGGCCGCATTGATCAGGATCGGCACGGTCACGTCTGTCGACCTTGCCAACGCACGCTGCATCGTGCGCTATGGCGACCCTGACGACGACGAACCGGGCGAGACGCCGCCAATCCGCTGGCTCGCCTTTCGTGCGGGGCATACCCGTATCTGGTCGCCGCCATCGGTTGGCGAACAGGTGTTGTTGCTGGCGCCCGACGGGCAGCTGGCGGCGGCGATCGCTCTTACCGGAATCGTTCAGCACGCGTTCCCGCCTGCCGGATCGGACGAAACACAGATCATCGAATTCGCCGATGGTGCGCGCATCTCTTACGATGCGCAGGCAAGCACACTGTCAGCCATCCTGCCCGGCGGTGCCACCGCTGTGATTGAAGCCCCCGGTGGCATCACCCTGCGCGGCGATGTCACCATAGAGGGCAAGCTTTCGGTCGGCGAGAACGCGACGATTGAGGGCAATGCAAGCGTCGCGGGCACCACCACGCTGCAGGGCAATGCTACCCTGCAAGGCAGCGCCACCATCGCTGGCGCGCTTGAAGCCGAGGGTGTCGATCTGGCTGGCCATGTCCATTCAGGCGTCACCACCGGCAGCGGAAAGACCTCCCCGCCCGACTAGGCACGCGTCCAGCGGAATAACTACTATATACTTAAATGAGCAGTCAAAATGAACGACTCTAAGCAACTGAAGTTGAGTTCTGCCCAATCAGGAAAAAATCAATATGATCGAATCCACGAGATCGGCGAACTCGTGGAGCGTTTTAACAACACTGCGACCGCGAAGCACATCTGGCTCCGCGTAGGTGATGTCGGCAGGAAAATATACTGAGCTTGAAAAGAGTGGCCCGGTCGTTGCGATTTCATTTCGCCCAAGCTTTACGGTATTTCCGAGAAACCTCATTTCATCTATATAGCCGTTTCCAAACATCATTTTATTGTTCTGTGCAGCAACAAGGAGACGTTGATGTTTTCTACGCACGTCCGCTGAGTGAAGGCCCCACAGGAGTACGTTACCAGGCTCACCTTTGCTATCCACGGCATACGGCTTGAGTGCCGCTATAGCGAGTTTGTCGTCATCAGAGAGTTTCCGAATTTTTTCTTGGGATCGCTTTTCTAAAAACTGGCTTTCGGTCTTCGAGATCGGAAAACTGACGCCGTTAGCGGTTCTTTGATTTCGTTCAGCGAGCACGCTTGCAAGTCCATCTAGACACGAGCGGATCTCATTGACCGTGGTCCCAGCTCGGGCGCGTATGGCGACTGGAATATCGCTTTTGCAGGTGGCCGTAAGCAGAAAGCCGGGAGCGTCGTTACGGGTCTCGAATTTCCAAATGATTTTGCTGGTGGCGTAATGCTCAATTTCGGCGGGTAAGCGTTCGGCTTCGGCTCGGGCCCAGTTGAGCCGCTCCCGCAATTCTTGAAGATCAGCTACCATGGATAATCCTCCGCACTTTGAAACCCACTCCGAAGAGGAAACCGAAGCGCGCCGCGAGGCAGCGCAAAAGCGGATGATGGCGACCCCGCCCAAGCCGCAAGAGAAGATGAAAACCCCGGCGAAGCCGAAACCCCGCCGGGGAAAGTCAGGCCAAAAGAAGGAAGGCTAGCCAAGCGATTGCCCAAAGGCAGTTGCCGACATTGACCTTTACCTCAATCGTCATCGTTTTTTTGGTCTTGTTCGCCATTGGATGGCTCCCAAGGCCGCAAGCGCTCGCAGCCCCATGAGGGATACGATAAGCCTCTGGTGCAACCTTTCGAGTGTGGTTGCGAGCAATCACCCCACCATCGCCTCACTAGTATTGGCTCCGGCAGTGTCGGTTGCTGTCCGGTTCCGCCCCGGTTCCCTTCCCCTCGGGTCGGGATGACCGTCTAAAGCGTGAACGCGGTCCGACATGCACAGGTAAGCCGCTCCGAATGACCGATTAGCAGTCGGTTCCATTGCGGGCCTGCAAGGCGATGGTGGGACAAATTGGGAAAGGAGTCGAGTCCGCTAGCTTTGTGTCCAGCGTTTGCGAGGTGAGCCTATCTGGCGAGGTATCGCCGCGAACTTAGGCGGCGAGCTTGTCAGTCCGCCGATAGTGCCGGCGGAATGGTGAAACCCCGTTCCACCTTGCCGCCCGCTGGCCTTTCGCGCGCGAAGCGCGATGTCTGGCGCCATGTTGGGCATGGACAGAAACACCGGCAAGCCACTTTCGGGCGACGCGCATCTGGCGCAGTCGATCGCCGACATCCTGTCGACCCCGCTGGGTAGCCGGACGATGCGGCGCGACTACGGTTCGCTGCTGTTCGAACTGATCGACCGGCCCATCAATGGCGCTATCCGAATGCTGCTCCATGCCGCGACCGCAATTGCGCTCGCCCGGTGGGAACCGCGCCTGCAGCTGACCCGCGTCCAGCTTGAAGGCGAGCCCGCCGATGGTCGGCTGACGATCCGCATCGAAGGACGCCGCACCGACCTGCCGGCAGCAAACAGCCTGCAGACCCTGACCATCCCGATCGATCTGAACCAGAGCCGCACGCGCGGCGCGACCAGCTGAAGGAACGAACAATGCCTTTCCACCACGGCCTGACCCTGACCGAAACGGCCACCGGCCCGCGCGCACTGGCGGCGCTGTCCAGCGCGGTGATCGGCATCATCGCTACCGCGACCAGCAGCGGCGATGCCGAGGCGCAGGCTGCGCTTGATGCCGCCTTCCCGCTGAACGAACCTGTGCTGATCTCGGGCCAGCCCGACATCGCGGCAGGCAAGGCGGGCGATGGCGGCACACTTGGTTCGGTGCTGACCGCGATCGGCGACCAGGCGAGCCCGATCATTGTCGTAGTGCGGGTCACGGAAGGCGAGGACCAGGACGAGACTGACCTCAACGTGATCGGCGCAACCGATGGTAACACCTATACCGGTCTGCAGGCGCTGCTCGCCGCGCAGACCAAGCTGGGCGTCAAACCGACGATCCTTGGCGCACCGGGCCTCGATACGCAGCCGGTCGTCGCCGAACTGGTCACCATCGCCAAGAAGCTGCGCGGCTTTGCCTATGTCGGCGCGAAGGGCGCGGACGGTTTCACCCCCGCGGCGACCGAAGCAGAAGCGATCACCTATCGCGACAACTTCTCCGATCGCGAACTCATGGTCATCTGGCCCGACACTGCCCAGGGAGGCGGAGACATCATCGCTCGCGCGCTGGGCCTGCGTGCAGCGATCGACGAAGCGACGGGCTGGCACAAGACGATTTCCAACGTACCCCTCGGCGGGGTCACCGGTCTCGAATACGACGTGCACTTCGATTTGACCGATCCCTCGACCGCCGCCGGTCTGCTCAATCAGAGCGAGGTCACCACGGTCATCCGGCAGAACGGCTTCCGTCTTTGGGGCAACCGCACCTGCGCCGATGCCCAGCAGCCGAACTTCGCCTTCGAAAGCGCGGTCCGCACCAGTCACGCGCTGCAGGAAACGATCGAACAGATCGTCGCGCCTTTCCTCGACCAGCCCATGACGCTCGGCCTCATCAAGGATCTGCTCGAAACCGGCAACGCCCGCTTCCGCCAGCTGGCGACCGAAGGCCGCATCATCGGCGCGGAAATGTTCTTCGACCCCGACCAGAACAGCACGCAGGAACTTGCCCAGGGTCGCCCGACATTCAGGGTCCAGTTCACGCCGGTCGCGCCGCTGGAAAACCCGAACGTCGATCTGGTGATCACCGATTTCTACTATTCGGACTTCGCCGAGCAGCTGACCTGATCGGCTTTCCCCGGAACCCGACCGCGACCGCCTGACCCTGCCAACCCGTACAAGGAATCCTTCGATGGGCATCCCACGCAAGCTGAAAAACATGAACATCCACGTCGATGGCCAGGGCTACCTTGGCGTGGCGTCGGAATACGAAGAGCCGGTGCTTGCCATCGCGACCGAGGAACATCGCGGCGGCGGTATGATCGGATCGGTCAAGATCGACCTGGGCGTCGAGCCGATGGAAGCCACGCTGAAGATGGGCGGGCACGAAGCCCGGCTGATCCGCAAGTTCGGCACCACCCGGGTCGACGGCGTGCGCGTGCGCCTGACCGGCGCTTACCAGGCAGACGATGGCACGCCCGCACAGGCGGTCGAAGTCTTCATCGGCGGGCGTTTTACCGAGATCACGCCGGGCACGTCCAAGGCGGGCGACGATACCGAGCAGGAATTCAAGGTTGCGGTCGCCTACTACCGCCGCGTCGTCGACGGCGTGCCGCAGGTTGAGATCGATATGGTCGCGGGACGCTTCATCGTCGGCGGTATCGATCGCTACGCGGAGATCATGGCGATCATCGCGAACTGAATTTGCCTTCGGCGTCCGGACCTTTTGCGGGGCAGCCGGGCGTCGGAATCGGGCTGGTCGGGCTTCCCTCTCCCCCTTTGACCGGCCAGCCCACCCTGCCCCGCCTGTTTCACCCTGACCCGCATCCCCGGCCTCAAGCAGCGAAGCGGTAGGCCAGAGAGAACAAAGGACGCCCCGCATGAACGACACCACCGCCGACACCCCCTCCGCCTTGGTCGCCGAAGGCAAGGAGCGCGCCAAGGCCGCGGGCAATGCGCCCGGCACCTTCGAAACGATCACACTGGTCGAGCCGATCACACGAGGCGAAACTACGATCGAGAAGCTGACGCTCCGCAAGCCCCAGTCGGGCGAGCTACGCGGCCTCAGCCTGTCCGACGTGATCGGGATGGACATTACCGCGCTGCTGAAGCTGATTCCCCGCATCAGCGAACCCGTACTGACCGAGGATGAATGCCTGCGGCTCGACCCGGCCGATCTGACCGAAGTCGGTGGAGTGGTGCGCGGTTTTTTTATGACACGGGCGGAGCGGCAGATGATGGAAGCGTTGATCGCGGAGCAACAGCCGAGGACCTGATGGATGACATCGCCGGCATCTATCACTGGCCCCTGTCCGAACTGGAGGCGATGCCGATCGACCGGCTGATCTACTGGCGCGAGCGCGCGGTTGCCTGGTGGAACCGCCACCGCGCGGGGAAGGAATAGGCCATGTCGAACAAGCTCTCGCTGGTCGTCGATTTCGTCGGAATCGACAAGATGTCCGGCAGTCTGCGCTCGATCATGCAGCTGGGCCGCAAGGGCACCCGCTCGCTCGGCGAATTGCGCGGCGAAGGGCGGCGGCTCGAATCACAGTTGCGCGACGTCCGCCGCCAGTTCGAAGGCGCATCGGGCAATGTCACCGAACTGATCGATCGCGAGCGGCAGCTGGAACGCGCGATCGAGAACACCAACCGCGAGCTGGGCGAGCGCAAGCGGCTCAATGCGATTGAGGGCAAGCGGCGGGCGATGGTCGCGCGCGGCGACGCGATGATGGCTTCGGGCCGCGAACAGATGGCCCAGGGCGCTACCCTAGCTGCCCCGCTGATCCTCGCTGCCAAGTCCGCCGCCGAGTTCTCCAGCGGCATGGTCGACATCCAGCAGAAGGCAAACCTAACGGATGCGGCGACGGCCCGTTTGGCAGGCCGGGTGGTCACGATGGCCAAGGACGCGAAGCGGATGCCCGAGGACATTCGGGCGGGTCTCGATCTGCTGCTGGCGAAAGGAGGCGATAGCCTTGGCCTTGCAGCGGCGGAGAAGATCATGGGCCCGACCGGGCGCATCGCCACTGCCTATAAAGTTGAAGTTCCGGATGCCGCTGGCGCCGCCTATGCCGCGATTAGCAACCTGAAGGTTCCAGCCTCGCAGACTGCGCGCATCTTCGATATCATGGCTGCCGCGGGCAACGAGGGCGCGTTCGAGGTAAAAAACATGGCGCGGCATTTCCCCGCGCTGACCGCGCAGATGCAGGCTCTAGGGGAAAAGGGCGCGCCGGCCGTCGCGGATCTGTCCGCCGCTCTGCAGGTCGCCATGAAGTCGGCGGGTAGCGAAGACCAAGCCGCGAACAACATTCAAAACCTGCTCGCGAAGATCAATGCGCCAGGCACCATCCGAGCCTTCCAGAAGAACTTCGGCGTCGACCTGCCCGCCGCCATGAAGAAGTTGACCGACGAAGGCTATTCCTCGCTCGAGGCGATCGCGCTGGTCACCGACAAGGCGACAGGCGGCGACATGAAGAAACTCGGCTTCGCGTTCGAGGACATGCAGGCGCGCCAGGGCGTCATGGCGCTTATGCAGAATATCGATGTCTATCGAGACATTCGGCGCAAGGCGATGAATTCAGCGGGCACGGTCGACGATGCTTTTGACCAGCGCGCGCTGAACGATGCGCTGGTGAATTGGGAGGCGTTCAAAGGCAGCCTGTCGTCAGTCGCGATCATCATGGGGCAAAAACTCCTCCCGCCGATGACGTCTGCAATGGAAATGATCGGGGGCTTGGCGAATAAGGTCGGAACGTGGGCCCAGGCCAACCCCGAGGCCGCTGCAACGCTGATGAAACTGGTCGCGGGGCTGGCCGTGCTGAAGGTCGGACTCGGCGCTGGCATGTTTCTGCTGGGCGGTTTCATGAAACCACTGTCGAGCCTGATTGCCCTGTCGTCGCGCCTCGGGCTGACGTCCAAGGCTTTCATGGTCCTTCGCACCGCCGCACTCTTCATGGGCAAGGGGATGCTGAAGGCGGGCCTGATGATGCTCGCGAACCCGATGGTTCTCGCCATCACCCTGCTTGTCGTCGCGATCGCAGGTGCGGGCTACTTGATCTACAAGCATTGGGACACGATCAAGGCGACCTTCCTCAACGCCTGGAATGCGATCAAGGGCTATCTCGGCGGCGCGCCCGCTTGGCTGAAGGGAATCGGCACCGCGATGATGCAGGGGCTGTTGCTCGCCATCAATCCGATGGCGCTGGCCCGCAAGCTGATCTTGGTCGCGAAAAACGGCGTCGCCGCCTTCAAGAACTATCTTGGTATCAAGTCTCCCTCGCGTGTCTTCATGGCGATGGGCGAACATACGGGCGAAGGTCTGGCGCTGGGGATCGAGCGCAAGCGGGGCCGCGTCGCGGGCGCAGCGGGCAGGATGGCGGCGGGCGCAGCTGCGGCCGGTGCGCTTGCAATGGCACCCGCCCCGGGCGCCGCACGCCAAAGCACGGCGAATCAGGCAAGCCCCGCGGCGATCACGATCCATATTCACCAGATGCCCGGCGAGAATTCGGGCGATCTCGCGCGCCGCGTAGCCGACGAGCTCGAACGGCGTCAGGCGATCGCCGCGCGCGGCAGCTACAGGGACGACGTCTGATGGCGAGCCGCCCCATCCCCTCTCCCCGCGAGCTGATGACGCTGGGCATGTTCATTTTCGGGATGGACAGCGCAGCCTATCAGAACCTGCAGCGCAGCCGTTCGTGGCGTCACGCCCTCAGCGAACGGCACGACGCCCGCGATGCGGCGCAGTTCACCGGTCCCGGGCCGGAAACCATCGGCCTGTCGGGGCTGCTGGTACCCGAGCTCGGCGCGGACTTCGCGGCGATGGAAGTGCTTGCTGCGATGGCCGACACCGGCGATCACTTTCCGCTGATGGATGGGCTGGGCCGCATCCTTGGCCACTACCGCATCGTGAGGCTGGATGAAGACCACCTTACGATAATGGCAGGCGGCATTCCACGCCACATCGGCTTTCGCATCGAACTCGAACGTGGCCCGGATCAGCCAGTCGCGACCGAAGTGGACCCCGCAACATGACCGCCCGCAAGGCTGCCATCGCCCTTGCGGTGGAAGGCGGCGCGGATCTGGCCGAGAAGATCGATCCGCGCCTGGTCGGCCTTTCGCTGGTCGAAAAGCGCGAAGGCCAGGCCGATGAACTCGACGTGCGACTGCAGAATGCCGATGGTCGTCTGGCAATCCCCGATCCCGGCGTCGTGCTGACCCTGTCGATGGGCTGGCTATCGGGTGCCGATGTCGCGCTCGGGCTGTTCGACAAGGGGCGCTTCACGGTCGACGAAGTCGGCCAGGAAGGTCCGCCCGATGTCGTCACCTTTCGCGCGCGATCGGCGAACCTCACCGGCCTCTTGCGACAGCGGCGCACGAAGACCTGGAAGGACATCACGCTCGGCGCACTCCTGCATGAAATCGCCGCGCGCCATGGCAGCACCGCCCGCGTCGACGGTGCGCTCGCGGCGCTTCAGGTCGAGCCGATCGAGCAAGAAGGCAAGAGCGACGCCGCCTTCGTCGCCGATCTCGGGCGCCGCTACGATGCGATCGCTACGTGGAAGGGCGGCAAGCTGATTTTCCTGCCGATCGGCAAGTCAGCGACCGCCGATGGCACCGCTCTGGGCGCCCAGTTGCTGGTCAAACGCGATGGCTGGCGCTGGTCGTTCAATCGCGCCGATCGCGAGAATTACGATGGCGCTGCGGCGCAGTGGCAGGATCAGGATGCAGGGCGTCGTCGGACGGTCGAGGTCGGCGGCGACAACCGGCGCAAGCTGAAGCGGGTTTACGCGAGCGAAGCCGAGGCACGCCAGGCCGCCACCGCGGCGGCCGGGCGCGCGGCGCGCATGCCCTATCGCTTCACATACGATCTCGCGATCGCAGATCCCGCGCTGCAGCCTGACATGAAGGTCGCGCTGTCTGGCTGGGGCGACAGGATCGATGGCATCTCATGGCTCGTAGAGAGCGTTCGCACCGACTATTCGGCGCAGGGCATGGTTCAGTCGATCGAGCTCGAGAGCGCCTAACCGCCAATACGCTCGATCAATTCGCCAGCCTTCCGGATTGCGATCTGAATCTGGGTTTCGGTCAAGTTGCCGCATTCGGTCTGGAGTTGCTGACCGTCAAGGTCACCGGCCTCCATCGGATTCAATTCGACCAGCGCTGCGCGCCAAGCACAGCTGCTCACCTGATCGATCTGAACTGCGCCATCGCAACTGGAGCCGAGGCAAAAGGCGACGTTCCGCATCGCTTCGTAATCACCCTTCCATGCATTCGGCCAGTCTTGCCGCTCGAACGATACCTGCTGGGTCGCACAAAGCGCGGTTGAACAGACAGCTGCTGTCGGAGCGGGTGGCGCACCGGCAGGGAGGGCGATCGCCTCATAGGTCGCTTCGGCCTCGCGGGTAGCTGAATCGATCTCGGCTTTGCTATCTACTGCGTCTTCGACGACGCTAGTGTTCGTCTCGACAACGTCAGGTTTGACCTCTCCATCGCCGCCCGATGCGCAGAACGCGAGGCCCAGAATGGCAACCACCAGAAGGACCGCACAACCTATGCCCGTGGCGAGGGCATTCTTCCGCCTTTCTTTGACTTCCCCTTCGGTCAGAACATGGTGGCAATGCGGACACTTCGTTGCCAGCAGTGCGATGTCTTCGTGGCAAGCGGGGCACGGCAGCTTCATACTTTTCTCACGATGGCGACCACGCGCCCGATCACGAACAATTCGTCGTCGACAGCGCGATCTTCGGGCACGGATGGATTGTCGGACAGGATGGCGATGCTTCCATCGGGGCGCGGGCGCAGCCGCTTTACCATCCCCACGCCGCCGAAGCTGAAGGCCCATATCTGGTCGGCGATCCGTACCGTGTCGACACTGCGGTCGATCAGCATCTGGTCGTTCGATCCTATCGTCGGGGCCATGCTGTCACCAAGCCCATCCGCGATGACCAGGTCCTCGGCCTTCGCTTTCGTATAGCGTCGGATGAACGACAGCGGGAACGGTTCAAGCCGCGTTTCCGGGTCGACATCGTCGAGATAGGTCCCGCCCATCCCATAGGCCAGATCTATAACCGGGATTTCAAGGACGCGGTCATCGCGCGGCGCTGGTGAATAGCTGCGTCGCGGTTCTTGGAGGGCACCGGCCGGACCGGGATCGTCGGTTTCATCGAGCAGGAATTCCACCGATGTTCCCAACTCGCGAGCGATTGCAGCGACACCATTCGGATTACGCGTCAAACCCTGCTCAATACGATTGATGGTCGATTGAGGATGACCGGTTCGCCGCCCAAGCTCCGCTTGGGAAATATCCAGCCTTTGGCGCAATTCCGCCATCCGATCAGATCTGAACCCGGCCATGCCCGCTAGTTATCCACAAATGGGTGGCTTGGCGTTAGCCAATATTGGGTTGCGCAGTGACTATAATTTGGGTAGCTACCCATTCATGGATAACAGCCCCACCCGATACGAAGCCCTTTTGCTCTGCGTGAAGCGAGCCGGTTCGATCAGTCAGCTGGGTCGCGACTTGGAGATCCCCCAATCGACCATGTCGCGCATCGTCAACTCTTCGAAGCAGCTGCCTGCGGAGGATGGTAAAGTCATTCTCGCAGAACAGCTCTACGGCGTCTCTCGCCACGACCTGCGCCCCGACATCTACCCCCGCGAGACGATGGTCGATGCGCACGTTGGGCAGCGTTTCCAAGGCGTCGATCGCCATGCCGGGTCCCCTTTAGTTCGTACAAACGCTTCTACACGCCGCCCCGGCGCGCCGTCTTGTGAAGCTTCGCGCAAACATTTCACCCGCGTCGGTGCGGCATGAGCCTGCCCGTCGAGGAACAGCGGCAGGCCCGCGCCGTGCGTGAACTGATCGCCGCCGCCGGCGGGGTCGAAGCTGCGGAGCATGACTGCGGCAAGTCGAAATCGCTCTTCAGCGCGTACCAGTCGCCGAACGACCATCGCTCGATCACCCTGCGCGATATCGAAATCCTCGAAAGCCTCACGCACGGCAAGGCGGGGCATCCCATCGTGACCCGCTATCTCGCGCGTCAGGCGGGCTACATCCTTCTGCAGCGGCCCGACGTGCCCGCCGATCGCGGCACCATCCTCAACCTGCTCGCCAGGCAGGCCGAAGAACGCGGCCAGTGCGATCCAGAACTGATGCGCGCCTTGGCCGATGGGCAGATCGATGAAAAGGAAGCGCAGCGCCTGGTGCCCATGATGCGCCAACGGCTCGAAACCGATGCGCAGATGCTCGTGAAACTGGAAGCCATCGCAGAAGGTGTGGGAACATGAGCGCGGCGGGAGGGAACCTCACCAAAGCGCGTCCGATGATTGCCGCACCGCTGCAGTTTCGCTTGCGGCCGGGCGGGCGCAAGACGGGCAGCAGTTGCTTCATGCTTTGCCCGAAATGCGATGCGCCCGCCTTCATCCGAAGGTCGGAACGCATGAGCGAGCAGACGACGCACCTGACCTGCCACTGCACCGATTCCGGCTGCGGCCATATCTTCCGCGCCGACATCGTCTTCGTGCACACCTTGGTTGAAGGGAACATTGACCGGCCCGACCTGAACCTGCCGGTCTGCCCGCGCGATCAGGTGCAGCATGTCCGCCCCCCGCCGCACGGCGACAGCGACGACGAACCCGGTTTCTTCGATCCCGACCCGCAACCGCAGGGCGCCCGCAAGGACACCGGCTGACCGCCGATCACCGAACCGAACCGAAGGACACCGGCGGAGCGTGACTCCGCCGCAAGGGAGACTCACGCCATGCCCAGCGACAACGAACTGCGCCGATTGCGCGAAGCTATCACCCGCTTCTGCGTGGGCGTCGCGATCCTGAACATCGTCATTCTCTCCCACGCTCTGGTCGAATTCGCCACGCGATGAACCTCTCCGATGCCATCATTACCGCACTCAAGCGCGACTTCGGCTTCAAGAAGCAACGCGGCAAGTGGCTGCAGGAAGGGCTGTGCCCGCAATGCGGCAAGCGCGAAGCCTATTGCGCTGCCGAAGACCCCAAGATCGTTCGCTGCGGCCGGGCCGACCGATGCGGATGGGAAGACAGCGTCCGCAACCTGCTGCCCGACCTGTTCGAGGACTGGTCGAAGCGATTCCCGAAGACCGAGGAAAACCCGGACGCCGCTGCGGAAGCCTACCTGATCCACGAACGCGGGCTCGACATGCGCTTCCTGCGCGGCACCTTCAGCCAGGAAATCTACCAGGACCGCGATACGAACCAGACCTCGGCGACGATCCGTTTCCCGATTGGCGATTCCTGGTGGGAACGGATCATCGACAAGCCGGGGCGTTTTCCGAAGAAGGCGCACTTCAAATATGGCGGCAGCTGGTCGGGCCATTGCTGGACCCCCAAGGGGCTCGACATGGCTGCTCTCGCGCGCGCCGATCGGGTCTGGATAGCCGAGGGCATCTTCGACGCTGTCGCGCTCCACCAGGGTGCGCATCTGGCCGCTGTTTCGAACATGTCGGTCAACCCGTACCCCGAACACTTCCTCAAGGCTCTCGCCGACTACTGTCAGGCAGAAGGCATCGCCAAGCGGCCCGAGCTGGTCTTCGCCTTCGATGTCGGCGCCGCCGGTGTGTTCTTCACGAAGAAACATGTGAAGCGAGCGCGCGCCGAAGGCTGGAAGGCCTCCGCGGCGCAGGTTCGCCCTGATGGCGAGGGAACCAAGGTCGACTGGAACGACCTGCTGCTTCGCCATCAGTCATTCGACGGCAAGCCCGACAACGGCCCGCTCGGGCCGAAAGCAATCGAGCAATACCTGCACAACGGCGCGATCACGATTGCCGAGACGGCGATGCAGAAAGCGCGCCTGATCGTTGACCGCGCACAGGCATCGGCCAGGGCGATGACCAGCTTCGACATGCGGCACGACAACCGCATCTTCTGGGTCCGGGTCAAGGATGACGAAGACGGCGGAACGCAGATCAACCTGATCGAGATCGCGAACTGCGCCTTTCGCCTGCTCTACCGCGAACGAGACGAGAACGCCGACGAAACAACCTACTTCCTGAAGATCGACTTCCCCGATCGCGCTGGCGAGGTGAAGGCGCGGTTTTCTTCGGCAGCATGCGCCAATGCGGGCGAGTTCAAGAAGCGCCTCATGGCCTTCGCTGGCATGTGGTCGGGATCCGGCGAACAGCTCGACAGGATCATGAAGGCGCAGACCCGCCGCCTGAAGGTCGTCGAGCCTATCGGCTTCGTCGGCTATTCGCAGGCCCATCGGGCATGGGTTTTGGGCGATCTCGCGGTCCATCAGGGGCGCGTCCTGTCGGTCAATTCGGAGAATTACTTCGACGTCGGCAAGCACGCGGTGAAGCTGCGCAGTGCGGAGCGGATGCTGTCGATCGATTACGATCCCGACCAGCTCCGCTTCGACTGGCTCGAAGATGTCTGGACCGCGTACCGCACGCGCGGCCTGATCGCCCTCGCCTTCTGGGTCATGTCGGTTTTCGCTGTCCAGATACGCGAACGCCACAAGTCGCTGGGCTTCCTCGAAATCACCGGCCCGCCGGGCTCTGGCAAGTCGACCCTGATCGAATTCCTTTGGAAGCTGCTCGGGCGCGTCGGTTACGAAGGGTTCGATCCGAACAAGGCGACCCGCGCCTTCCTTGCCCGCTCGATGGTCAAGGTCGCGAACCTGCCGGTCGGCCTCATTGAAAGCGGGCGCGACGACGGCGGTCGCTCGCACGCGCGTCAGTTCGATCCGAACGAATTGCTTGTCCTCTACAACGGACGCTCCCCGCGCGGCATCGGGCGTAAATCAGGCGGCTTCGAGACCGAGGAACCGCCATTCCTCGGCTCGATCTACCTCATGCAGAACGAACGGATCGATGCGATTCCCGCCGTGCTGGAACGTCTGATGTCGATGGCGATCGACAAGTCCCTGTGGGGGCCGGGGACGAAGGAAGCCGCCCAGCGTCTCGAAAGCTGGCCGGTCGAGGACTGCAGCGGCACGATCGTCCATATCGCGCGCGAGGAAGCCAGCTTCCTCCCGTTCTTTTTCGACCGCTTCAAGCATCACGATGCAGACATGGGTCGGCGCGTCGAAGGCCTGACCAATGCCCGCCCGATCAAGTGCCACGCACAGCTGGCAGCCGCACTCGAAACCCTGCCGAAGCTCTTTCCGAACTGCCGTCAGGAATGGATTGAGGAAGCCATCGCCGAAGTCGACCGCATGGCGCTCGACCGGCAGCAATCGGCCGGCGGGGACCATCCCATCGTCGCCGATTTCTGGGAAAAGGTGGAATACCTGGTCGATCGAGAAAGCGGACACCCCGACCCGTTCCACAAGAGCCTGAACCGGCACCGGAAACCCGAAGACTTTATCGCGATCAACCTGCCCGATTTCGAGGCGCGCTGTCGTCGCGAAGGCATTTTTCCGCCCCCGCTCGACCAGCTGAAGAAGCTGCTGCGCGGTTCGAAGTCCCGCCGCTGGGTCGCGACCAAGCCGGTCAATCCGCCCGAGGGCAAAGCGCAGCAGTGCTGGGTCTTCGAGCAGCCCCGGGCGGGCAAATCACCATCGACATGATCGAGCAAATTCAGCCGCCGCCCGCGCGAGAGGGCGGACGGCACCAACCGCAGGGAGCCTGCACTATGACCGACCGAAGCCCAACCATCCATCCCGTTCGCTGCCGCTGCACCCGCTGCCGCGGGCCGATCACCATCCGCCGTCAACCGCGACCGCTGCGCTGGCAGCCGCATCCGTTCCTGTGGGTCTTCCTGTTCCTGCTCGTCTTCTGGGGCGGCGTCGCGGCGCTCGCCTGGTTCGCAATCGCCTGACCCGCCTTCACGAAAGGGGAAATTCCATGTCCGAACAATACTCCTTCGAATGCGCCTGCGCCCGCACCGCACGCAACAGCGTGCCATCTCCGCCTGCAGGCTGGTTGGTCGTCGATGGTCAGGCAATCTGTGATGATTGCGCGGTGGCGCGCACTGGCTTGCCCGCAGCGACGACGCAGACGATTGCAGCCGCACCGGACCTGTCGACATCGATCCGCCTGCGCTCGGGCGCCTATCTCGATCTGAGCAATCCCGACTGCAGCGTCGTCCAACCGGTCGATATCGCTGCTGGACTTCGCCAGCCCCGCTACAGCGCCCAGACCGCGCGCTATTTCTCGATTGCCCAGCACTCGGTTCTCGTCCTTCGCCTGGTCGAAGCACAGGCGCGGCTCGCTGGCGGGACGCGCGGCGTCCAACTGCGCCGCTGCGCTCTCATGCACGACGCCGCCGAAGCGTTCATCCACGACATCACCCGGCCGCTGAAGATCCTGCTGCCCGACTACCGCGCGGTAGAGGCGGTGCTCGAACGCCGACTTGCCCAGCACTTCGACATCGAATGGACGGCAGGTCGGCGCGAGATCGTGAAGGCGGCGGACATCACCGCGCTCGCGATCGAGAAGCGCGACCTGATCGGCGAACAGGAACGCTGGCCGATCCTCCGCGACGCGGATCCCGAGGCGCTGGCCCGACATCGCATCACCCGCGCCTGGCACCCCGACGAAGCCGAAGACCGCTTCCTCGCCGAATTTCACGCCCTCTGGCCCACCGCCGAAAGGAAAGCAGCATGAACATCAATCTGTTCGAGAAAAAGTGTGAGTGTGGCGGAATCATCATCGGCCCGCGCGAGGGCGGCAAAGCACGGGGCCGTTGGCTTGGCTACGACCAGTGCCTGAAATGCCGTGAAAAGTTGGATGCTCGGAAATGAGCCGCGCTTGGAAGGTCACCGAACAGGACGCCCGCCGCGAAACCCTCGCCCGGCTGCGCCTGACCCGCCCGCTCACGCCTGACGAACGCGCAGAGGAAGAGCGCCTCGAGCGCCGCCTCGCAAAGCGCGTCTGGCTCGCCCAGCAGGCCGAAGTCGAAGCCCGCATCGCCGCGCGGCTCAACGCCCATGAAAGGACCGCCGCATGAAGCCCGGCCAGTTCCCGACGCTGTCGATCGGCAGCGCCGCCAATATCGCCCGCGATCGCCTGCAGCCCGAGGTGATCAACATCGCCGTGCGGGTCGAGGATCGCGCCAGCTTCCTCGGCATCATCGATGCCCGCGAGCGCCAGCTCACGGCCGGGGCCAGTCCGTTCGTGCGAATGGACAATCCCGCCGCACAACTGACCGGCCTGACCGCCGACGCCGCCCTCGGTGCAGCGGACGCGATGAACGGGTCGAAGCCTGACAAGGCCCGCGCGATCGCCCGCCTCGAACACACCGCAGCAATGGCGATCGCCGCGCTCAACCAGTTGAAGGGGGAAATGTGATGGCTGACGGAACCGCAATCGAATGGACCGACGCTACGTGGAACGTCGTCAATGGCTGCTCGGTCACGTCGCCGGGCTGCAAGCACTGCTACGCGATGAAGCAGGCGCACCGGGTAGAGTGCCGGCGTGGCCTGACCGAAAAGACCGCAGGCGGCATGGTCTGGACGGGCGAGGTGCGCTTCAACGAAAAGGTGCTCGATCAGCCGCTACGCTGGAAGAAGCCGCGCCGCATCTTCGTGTGCGCCCACGGCGACGTGTTCCACGAGAGCGTGCCCGACAAATGGATCGACCGGGTGTTCGCGGTGATGGCGCTCTGCACGCAGCACACCTTCCAAGTGCTGACCAAGCGCAGCGCGCGGATGCGGAAATATTGCGCCGACCTGCGCAATGATGATGCCCGCTGGTTCAGCGCATTGCAGTCGGTCAGGACGGACCAGGGCAGCTTTGCCTTGCAGGACGCCCATGATCGGCTCGACAACGTGGGCATCTTGCGGAACGTCTGGCTTGGCGTCTCGGTCGAGGATCAGCAGCGCGCTGACGAACGCATTCCGGACCTGCTCGCCACCCCCGCTGCCGTCCGCTTCCTTTCCTGTGAGCCTATGCTCGGGCCGGTCGAACTCGGCTGTATCGAGCAACGCGGCAAAGAACTCTTCCGCGCCGATTTGATCGATGCGCTCAATGGCGAAGCTCTGGAATGCGACGGCAGCGGCGACAACTACGAAGTCCTCGCAGACCTGCCGAAACTGGATTGGGTCATCGTCGGTGGCGAGAGCGGCCCGAAGGCGCGGCCGATGCACCCAGATTGGGCGCGCTCCCTGCGCGACCAGTGCGCGGCCGCTGGCGTGCCGTTCCTCTTCAAGCAATGGGGTAATCACCGCCCCACCAGCGACTGCGAACATGGCGAATACATGATGCGCGCCACCAAGGCCGAGGCAGGTCGCCTGCTCGACGGCCTGCAGCATGACGGGTTTCCGGCATGAGCGGGCTCGACTTGGAAACCGCGCGTCTGTCGGCCTTCCAAGCGGTGCGCGACTGTGGAGTGATCAGGACCCGCTTCGATCATCCCGGCCTTGCATCGCTGTTTGAAGATGGACTGGTCGACTATCGCCGCGTTGCCGGCGACCAGAACGCGCTCGATTGGCAGATCACGCCCGAGGGCGCTGCCGAGTGCCGAGGGCTTGCGGCATGACCGCCAACCGCTCAACCGCCGTAATGCAGCGCCGCGAACCGACATCGGACGAACGCTTCGGGCCGCGCGGATTTCGCACCAGCCTCGATTATTTCCCGACTCCGCCCTGGGCTGCGCGCGCCGCGTGCGAATTTCTCGCCCGCGAGCTGGCCGAACCGCTGCGCGAACAGATCGTGTGGGAACCCGCTTGCGGCGAAGGGCACATGATGCGCGGGCTCGCCGACTATTTTGGTTGCGCCTTCGGCACCGATGTCCATCCTTTCGACGGGAGCGTGCCGCATGACTTCCTGATGCCGAAACTCCCGCACGCGATGGCGACCGCGCCCGATTGGGTCGCTACAAATCCACCCTTCAGGCTGGCGCGCGAGTTCGTGCAGCGGGCGATCCATGTCGCGCGGCGCGGCGTGGTCATGTTCGTCCGCTCTTCCTTCACCGAAGGGGACGAAAGACACCGCGCGATATTCACCGGCGATCTGACGCCCAGCTACGTCGTCACCTATGTCGAGCGCGTCGTTCTTCTGCGGGATCGCCTGATCCGAAGCGGCGCCGACGATCCCTTCAATCTCGATAAGGACGGGAAGCCGATAAAGGCTTCGTCCGCAACGAGCTACGCCCTGGTAATCTGGCTCCCCGGCCAGCACGACACCCGCCACCGCTGGATTCCTAAGTGCCGCCTGCGGATGGAGCGCCCCGGCGATTATCCCAAATATCCCGACCAATGGGCCGCGATCGCGCACGCACAGACTGGCGACCTACTGTGAGCGAACTTTTTGTCACGCCCCACGCCATCCAGCGTTACCGCGAGCGCGTCGAGGATGTCTCACCGCTTGAAGTCGACCGCCGCCTGAACGAGCCCGTCTTCATCCGCGCGGCGTATTTCGGCGCTCCCTTTGTGAAGCTGGGTGGTGGGCAGCGTGTCGTCATCAAGAGCTGGCGGGTGATAACGGTCCTACCCTCCGATCATGTGCCGGGCAGCCTAGATCGACGGCGCGACCATCTTTTCGAATGACACGCCCTGCCCGCCTTATCCTGGTCGCGTCGCGTGATCCTGCCGCCGAGCCTGCCCGGCCCGAGGCGATCGCGCTCGTGCGTCATTTGGCAAGGCGGCGCGTTCGGGCCATGATGCGCGACCATTTGGACGATTCGCCGCCCCGCACATGACCGCTGCAATTCTATATGCCCGCTATTCGACCGCGCTGCAGTCGCAGGACTCGGTGGAGGATCAGCTGCACCTGCTGCGCCAGCGCGCGGAGCGCGAGGGCTGGGTAATTCTCGACGAACAGGCCGACCCCGCGATCAGCGGCACCATTCGCAATCGCCCCGGCCTGATCTCCGCGATGGCTGCGATCGAGAGCGGCGACGCCGCAGTGCTGCTGGCGGAAAGCCTCGACCGGATTTCCCGCGACCAGGAGGACCTTGCCGGCATCTTCAAGCGGGTCCGGTTCGCAGGCGCGCGGATCATCACACTCTCCGAAGGCGAGGTCGGTTCGATGCATATCGGCCTGGGCGGGACCATGTCGGCGCTCTTCCTCGAACAGCTGGCGGCAAAGGTCCGGCGCGGCCATGTGGGGCGCGTGAAGGCCGGGCGCGTGCCCGGCGGGCTGTCCTACGGCTACCGCAAGGTCGTCGCGCTGCGCGAGGATGGCGAGCCCGAACGCGGCATGCGCGAGATCGACGAAATTGAAGCCGCGATCGTGCGGCGCATCTTCGAAGAATATGCCGAGGGCGAAGGAACCACCGCGATAGCAAAGCGCCTGAACGCCGAGGGCATCCCGAGCCCGCGCGGCGGGCTGTGGCGCGCGAACGCGATCACCGGCAACCGCCAGCGGGGCAATGGCATCCTGCACAACCAGCTCTATATCGGCCGCATCGTCTATAACCGGCAGGCCTTCAGAAAAGACCCGCAGACCCGCAAGCGCGTACCGCGCACCAACGACCAAGCCGATCGGGTCGAGCAGGACGTACCAGAGCTGCGAATCGTCGACGATGCGCTGTGGGAGAAAGTCCAGCAACGCCTCGCCGCCGCCGGCGGAGCGAGCCCGCAGATCCGCACGCGGGCTACGCGCCTGTTCTCAGGCAAGCTGCGCTGCGCGACCTGCGGCGGGTCGGTCATCATTATCTCAACCGATCGCTGGGGTTGCAGCACCCATCGGCAGACAGGAACTTGCGGCAACGGCTCGACCATCACCGACAGCGTCCTCCAGCGGCGGGTCTGGGCCGCGATCGAGCGCGACCTGCTGCATCCCGACGTCATTGCCGCCTATCTTGAAGAATTCCGGCTCGCTTGGGCGGAAGAGCGGCGCCGTCTGATCAGCGGTCGCGCGGATCTCGATCGCGAACTTGCGGGCATTGACGAACAGGAAGATCGCCTGGCCGATGCCATCCTCGCCGGAATCGCACCAGCCAAGCTCAAGGCCCGCGCCGACCAGCTGGCCGCACGTCGACAGGAGATCGCCGAGGCGCAGGCCGATATGCCCGAGATTACGCCGATCGTTGCGCACCCCGCAATCATCGAAGACTATCGCCGCCAGGTTGCGGATATGGCGAAGATCGCCGCAGGCGACGCCGAAGCGATCCGCCATGCTCGCCCGCTACTCGATCGCCTGATCGACCGGATCGACGTCGAACCGCGCGAAGGGCGCCAGGGCGTCGACCTGCTATTGCACGGCGAACTCGCGACCATCCTCGGCTTCGCCAACCCCGAAAACACAAACGCCGCCGACCAGAAGGCCAGCGGCGATTGTATGTTAACGATGGTTGCGGGAGTTGGATTTGAACCAACGACCTTCAGGTTATGAGCCTGACGAGCTACCGGACTGCTCCATCCCGCGTCACCGATGTTTGCGGCCGTTCAATAGGCTGCAAATGCAAAGAGGGCCGCGAACGGCCCTCCGAAAGAGGGCTTCAAAAGCCCTGACAAGTGAATGGGTTATCCCGCTGCCCGCAAGCTGCAATGCCTCGCGGCGACCTACTCTTCCAGTGCTTTTGCACTAGTACCATCGGCGCTGCCTGGTTTCACGTCCGAGTTCGAGATGGGATCGGGTGGGTCACAGGCGCTATGACCACGAAGCAATGAAGCTTGCGTGCGGCGGGTTATAATCGATGCACCGATCTAGGATCGGCTGGTATTCGAGGCGTCTATCTGGCTGGAAAATTCTTTCCGTTCAACGGCCAAGCCTTTTCAGGACTGTCGTTGATGGTGCGAACTCTCAAGCATGATCAGAACTATTAGGACCGGTTAGCTCCATGCATTACTGCACTTCCACACCCGGCCTATCAACGTCGTGGTCTACGACGGTTCGAAGATACCTAATCTCAAGGGAGGCTTCCCGCTTAGATGCTTTCAGCGGTTATCCCGTCCGTACATAGCTACCCTGCGGCACCCTTGGCAGGATGACAGGTACACCAGAGGTACGTTCACCCCGGTCCTCTCGTACTAGGGGCAACTCCTTTCAAGTATCGACGCCCACGGCAGATAGGGACCAAACTGTCTCGCGACGTTCTGAACCCAGCTCACGTACCACTTTAATTGGCGAACAGCC